>Ga0209634_1000003_pt1 | contig 919725 bp, 877 predicted proteins | sample LinPmetageLP40_FD_184043 | JGI IMG/M metagenome (GOLD analysis project Ga0209634, IMG submission 184043) | Marine viral communities from the Pacific Ocean - LP-40 (SPAdes) (version 2) | ecosystem: Environmental > Aquatic > Marine > Oceanic | place: Pacific Ocean | collected 2010-08-26
GATCCGCGAAGGTGGCCGTACGGTCGGCGCCGGCGTGGTCTCGGCCATCAAGAAGTAAGCCCTGTTCCCATCAGGCAGTAACGAGAAGGCCGTCCCATAAGGGGCGGCCTTTTTTATCGGGCGTCAGTCGAGTTTGATGTCAGCGCCTTTTGGACCGCCCTCTTCGACTTCCACGCCGAATGTCTCAAGGAAGCGGCAGACCATCATGTAGTAGCCGATCAGCAGAACCAGCTCTTCCAGCAGGGACGGTCCGAAATGTTTCAGAACCGGTTTGAGCGCGCCGTCTGACGGATGGGGATGCGTTACCAGATGGTCTGTAAAGGTCAGTGCCAGTTTCTGCTCGTGGCTCAAGCCGTCGGCATTTGGACCAGATTTCACCGCTTCGATCAGTTCGCCATCCATGCCGATCGCCAATCCGATAGCCTCGTGCTGGCTCGTTTCGTATTTGGCATTGGACAAGTGCCCGACACGCAGGATCACGCATTCGCGGGTGATCGGATCCAGTTTTCCGTTTTGAAGGAAGGCCGTGCCCATGCCGACAAAGGGTTTCAGCAGATGAGGAGCATGGCCAAGCATTTGAAAGATATTGAGCGGGGCGAGCTTATCCAGAAAGGCTTTCTGGTCTTCAGGAAGGGCGTCAACTTCGGGATAGGGGATGCGGGACACAATTTTTCTCCATGGGCTGAAGCTCTAGTCTTGCGGCATGACGGCATTTGAGGCAAACCGCTCTTTCGCCTGTAGGGGTATAGCTCAGTTGGTAGAGCATCGGTCTCCAAAACCGAGGGTCGAGGGTTCAAGTCCTTCTGCCCCTGCCAGGCGGATTTCCGAATTTTCAGTCAATACAGTCCGTTTCCGGGCCGCTTGTCCTGGCGGCGCTTAGATGATTGAAAAATCGCGGAGCGGTGCGATGCTGTTCAGAATTGACGGGAATTTCAGACCATGCCGAACGCAATGTCATTGGAAAGCGCACAGCCTTGGTGGAGGGGTGCGGTCATCTATCAGATTTATCCGCGGTCGTACCAGGATACGAATGGGGATGGCGTTGGCGATCTGAAAGGCATAACGCAGAGGCTGGACCATGTGGCCTCACTCGGCGTGGACGGTGTCTGGATATCGCCTTTCTTTACATCCCCCATGAGGGACTTCGGATATGATGTGGCCGATTATTGCGATGTCGATCCGGCGTTTGGTACGCTGGAAGACTTTGACGCACTCTTGAGTCGCGCGCACGCACTCGGCCTGAAAATCATCATTGATCAGGTCTATGCACACTCATCCGACGCGCACGCCTGGTTCGCCGAGAGCAGAGAGGACCGAACCAATGCTCGAGCGGATTGGTATGTCTGGAGCGATCCAAAACCCGATGGAACACCACCGAATAACTGGCAAGCTGTGTTTGGCGGACCGTCCTGGACATGGGATGCGCGTCGGCAGCAATATTACATGCACAATTTCCTGCCGAGCCAGCCGCAATTGAATTTGCACAATCCGGATGTCCAGGATGCGCTCGTCGATGTGATGCGGTTCTGGCTGGATCGCGGCGTGGACGGTTTCCGACTCGATGCGCTCAATTTTTCCCTGTTCGATCCGGACTTGCGGGACAATCCGCCGAAAATTCCTGCACCCCGAAATGTTTCGCGTCCCTTTGACCTTCAGGAACATGTTCACAATCAATCGCATCCCGATTTGCCCAAATTCCTGAAGCGCTTGCGAATGCTTATGGACGAATATGGAGAAGTATTTTCGGTCGCGGAAGTTCCAGGTCCAAACCCGCTTGAAGAGATGCGGGCCTATACGGAGGGGGAACAGAATCTCAATTCCGCCTACAATTTCGATTTCCTCTATGCGAAGCGATTGGGAGCCGAAGCGATAGCCACATCCCAAAGCAACTGGCTTGGCGCGCCAGGAGAGGGCTGGCCATCATGGGCCTTTTCAAATCATGATGCGCCGCGGTGTGTCAGCCGCTGGTTGGAGGGTGCCGATCCTGTTGTTCGGGCCAAATTGACCACAGCTTTGCTGTTTTGCCTGCGCGGAAATCCCATCCTTTATCAAGGCGAGGAGCTTGGCCTACCGCAGGCGGAGATTGCGTTTGAGAATTTGCAGGACCCTGAAGCAATCGCGAACTGGCCTCGCACGCTCGGCCGCGATGGCGCTCGCACGCCAATGCCCTGGGCCAGCGCCGATACATATTGTGGTTTCAGCGATGCCAAGCCGTGGCTGCCTCTGGGCCAGGGCCATGCGGATTTGGCGGTAGATCTTCAGGAAGCCGATCCCCAATCCATGCTTCACTTCACACGCGGGCTCACACGCATGCGCGCCAGCTCGCCGGCGTTACAATATGGCGAAATCAAATTTATCGAGTCGTCCGGGGACTTGCTCGTGTTTCGTCGGCTATGGGAAGGCGAAACGATTGAGTGCGTCTTCAATATTGGCGGGACCGAAGTGGTGGCTGCGATGACAGACGTTTCATCTGATCAGGTTCTAATGTGCGTCGGAATCGATAGTCAAAACAAGACACGCGTCCCGCCATACTCGTGTCGGATTTCCCGCCACTAGGACAAGCCGCAGGATTCGCGGACGATAAGTTCGGTTGGCAGACGCTCAGATCGCATGCTGCCTGTGTCCACCGACGCAATCAGCTTGGCGACGAGGATCCGCCCGGCCCGCGCAGGATCCTGTGAGATCGTGCTCAGGGCAGGATAGCCATAGGCGGAGAGTTGAAGATCGTCATAACCAATCACCGAGACGTCATCGGGCACACGCACTCCCTCTCTGAGCAAGCTGCGAATGGTGGCCAGGGCAATCAGGTCATTTGCTCCGAAAACAGCATCAAACGTGACGCCGCGCTCCATCAGGCTGGAAATTGCAGCTTCGGCGGATTCTACGTCAAAACTTGACTGGAGCGTGAGGTCCGCATCGAGCGGAATGTCAGCCCGACGATGCGCAGAGATATAGCCTTCATAGCGCTGCAGAATCTCTGGATTGGACGTGTCACCCACAAAAGCGATTCGCCGGCGGCCGAGATTCAGCAGGTGAGACGTCGCCCGTTTGCCTCCGCGCAAGTTATCCGAGCCGATAGAGCAGTATTTCTGGCCGGGGATTTCCGCGCCCCAAACTATGAAACGGCTTTCAGTTTCGGCCAGTTGGTTGAATCTTTCGTGCAAGAAGCTCTGGCCAAGAAATATGACGCCCTCAGCACGGTTCGCGGTCATGATGGAGGCGAGGTCGTCCTGGTTTTTCGGGGCCAGATAAGAGATCAGCATATCGCAGCCAGCCAATCGCCCAGCCTCACTGAGGCCGCTGATCAGTTCCTGAAAGAACGGGTCAGAGACTTCCGTCTGGCGCCCAGCCAGTGTGGGCACGACGACTGCAATCGTCGCAGCAGCGCCGGACAAGAGCGCCGGCATGGATGGGCGGAAATTATAGTTGTGCTCGCGGGCGATCTTCCAGACCCGACGCTTGGTTTCATCATTCACCGCGGAGCTGTTGTTGAGGGCGCGCGAAACAGTTGCGATCGAGACACCCGCGATTGAGGCAAGATCTTCCAAACGCGTTCTAGTGCTGGACATCTCGTGCTACCTCCGCTTAAGAACACCAAAAACAACGTTGTCACATGTTTGGTCTATTCGTCCAGACCGTTGATCAAAGAGTCTGCAAAATTTGCAGAGAAGCACTACCAGCCGGGGAGGCGAAGCTAAAGTGAAGAATGATGATACCAAAATTTGCGTTTCACGACCTTTGCGAGTCTGACGAATAAGCTGACAAACTAGAAAATACTCGGGATCGATCCGAATTCGGCCTGATTCCGCCAATGTTCACCTCGAGCGCTCTGGAGACTGCCTGATGGCAAAATTCATTCCTGTCGATCCGTTCGACATCGTTATCTTCGGCGGGACAGGTGACCTCTCCCGGCGCAAGCTCTTGCCTGCCTTGTTTCACAGATGGCTGGATGGCCAGATTCCGGAATCCAGCCGTATTGTTGGCACTGCGCGCAGTGAGATGGACACCAAAGAATATCGCAAGATGGCAAGAGAAGCCTGTGAGTCAGCGTCTGGCGACAACTGGGATACGAAGGAATGGTCCAAGTTCGAGAAGTTGATTGAGTATGTGTCCATTGATGCAACACAGGAAGATGCAGATTGGGCCACCCTCAAATCTTTCCTGACACTGGATGACAACCGTCCGTGCGTATTTTACCTCGCTACGTCGCCGCGCCTGTATGTTCAAATATGTGAAGCACTGGGCAAGGTGGGCCTGTCAGAGGGCAACACTCGGGTTGTGCTGGAAAAGCCGATCGGGACCGATCTGGAATCTGCCAAGGCGATCAATGACGGTGTTGCTCAAGTCTACGCCGAACGCCAAGTTTTTCGGATAGACCATTATCTTGGCAAAGAGACGGTACAGAACCTCATGGTCCTGCGATTTGCCAATATGCTGTTCGAGCCAATTTGGTCTCGCAATTATGTGGACCATGTTCAGATCACGGTTGCCGAAGACCTGGGTCTTGAGGGACGTGCAGATTATTATGATAAATCCGGTGCCCTGAGAGACATGGTGCAAAACCATATGCTCCAGCTGCTGTGCCTGACGGCAATGGAGCCGCCGAACCAACTCGACGATGATGATGTTCGTACCGAGAAAATCAAGGTGCTCAACGCGTTGACACCGATCACGGGCGAAGCCGCCAAGAAGCAAACTGTTCGCGGGCAATACAAGGCTGGTGTGAAAGACAACAAGCCCGTTAAAGGCTATCTGGAAGAGTTGAGTTCTGAAACCGTCAGCTCGACTGAGACCTTTGTGGCGATCAAGGCCAATATCGACAACTGGCGATGGGCGGGCGTCCCCTTCTATCTGCGGACTGGCAAGCGGATGTCGCAGCGTCACTCGGATATCATCATTCAGTTCAAACCAACACCCCATTCCTTGTTCGGGGAGGGGTATGAGAGTGCGAACAAGCTGGTTATTCGTCTGCAACCGGATGAAGGTGTGCGCCTGTTCGTTCAAATCAAGGAGCCGGGCCCGGGCGGCCTCCGCGTTAAGTCTCTCCCCTTGAATCTCTCCTACGCCGAAAGCTTCACGGTTCGGTATCCGGACGCGTATGAGCGTCTGTTGATGGACGTTGTGCGCGGAAACCTTTCTCTCTTCATGCGCAAGGATGAAGTTGAAGCGGCATGGACTTGGGTTGATGGGCTTATCGAAGCCTGGGAAAAATCAGGTGATCGCCCCGAAGCCTACACAGCCGGTTCGGATGGCCCACTCGCTGCTGCCATGATGATGGACCGCGACAATCGAGCATGGTGGGAGGGATCATGAGCGGATTGGCGCATGAATTCATGATGTTTGACAGCCGCGACGAGGCAACCCGCTTTGTAACGCAATTCATAGCAGGCGGGCTGACGAAGGCGTTGGAGCTGAAAGGCACTGCGTCGCTGATGGTGTCAGGTGGCTCAACGCCAGGGCCGATATTTGATGCCCTTGCCACGACCGAGCTGGATTGGGCGCGGGTCATGGTTGGTCTCGTCGATGAACGTTGGGTCAACCCTGAAGACGACGCATCCAACGAGCGCCTCGTACGCAGCCGACTGCTAAAGGCAAACGCCGGAGCTGCAGGCTTTCTGCCGATGAAAACAATGGACGCCATGCCGCAGGAAGCTGTGGCAGACAGAGACAAGGCGTATGCCCCTCACTGTGATCCCGCAGACGTGGTTTTTCTTGGTATGGGTGAGGATGGTCATACCGCCAGCTGGTTTCCGGGTTCGAAGGATCTGTCAGCCGCTCTGGAAAGTGAAAATGTGGTTGCAGCCGTTGATGCGACCGGGTGTCCGGTCGCCGGTGAAAATCCGCAGCGTATTACCCTTACAGGCAAGGGCGTAACGAGTGCGTCGTCCGTGATCCTGCTAATCTTCGGAGAAGCGAAAAAGGCAGTGTTCGACACGGCGATAATGTCGTCCGTGCAGGAAAAGCCTATTAAATATGCAATCGATAAATTGGGGCCGCGTTTGACGGTCGTATGGGCAGCATAATGGTTGAGATGAATTCGACAATCGCAGAAGTGACCGCGCGTATTCGAGAGCGGTCACGTGACTCGCGCCAAGCATATCTCGAAATGATCCGTAGTCGCCGCCCCAAGGATTTCGCCCGGCGGAGAATGTCTGAAAGCAGTTTGGCGCACGCCTCGGCGGGATGCGCGGTGATTGAGAAGACACAATTACTCGGCGCGGGTTGGCCGAACATTGGTGTCATCACAGCCTACAACGACATGCTTTCAGCACATGCGCCGTATCAGGACTACCCCGCTATTATTCGGGATGCCGCACGGGAGGTGAATGCCATTGCACAAGTCGCCGGAGGCGTCCCTGCAATGTGTGACGGCGTCACGCAGGGCTTTACCGGTATGGAGCTGTCACTGTTTTCTCGCGACGTGATTGCGATGGCATCGGCCATCGGCCTGAGTCACGACGTGTTTGATGGCGCAATGCATCTGGGTGTTTGTGACAAAATTGTCCCCGGTCTCGTGATCGCTGCGCTACGGTTTGGCTGGATCCCGTCTGTTTTCGTGCCAGCTGGGCCCATGCCGTCCGGTCTGCCCAATCCTGAAAAGCAACGCGTTCGCCAGTTATTTGCGGAAGGCAAGGTTGGTCGTGACGCGCTCTTGAAAGCGGAGTCGGAAAGCTATCACACGCAGGGTACTTGCACATTCTATGGCACAGCGAACTCGAACCAGATGCTGATGGAAGTCATGGGGTTCCACTTGCCAGGCGCTGCCTTCGCCAATCCAGGCACACCTATTCGCGAAGCGCTGACACGTGCAGCCACACATCGCGTCGCGGAGATCCATGCGCAGGGCGATCACTATATGCCAGCGGGCGAAATGATCGATGAGCGGTCTATTGTGAATGGCGTGGTAGGTCTGATGGCGACGGGGGGGTCTACCAATCATGCACTTCACTTGCCAGCCATGGCAGCTGCTGCGGGCATCATTCTAACTCTGGAAGACTTCGCGGATATCAGCGCGGTGACGCCGCTGCTGGCGCGTGTTTATCCAAACGGACCGGCTGATGTGAATCATTTTCACGCAGCAGGCGGTATGGGTTTCCTCGTACGTGAGTTGCTCGATGCCGGTTTAATGGATGGCGACGCCATGGGCGTGGCTGGTCCGATATCAGGCTACGCGGCGGAGCCTTATCTGGAAGATGGCAAAGCCGCCTGGCGTCCTGCCCCGGACACCAGTGCCGATGCGGACATATTGCGCCCTGTATCTGATCCATTCTCCAAGGATGGCGGACTGCGGATGATGGACGGTCCGATTGGCTTGGGCGTCAGCAAGGTGTCCGCTGTAAAACCTGAGCATCGCATTGTGGAAGCACCTGCGATCGTATTCGATTCCCAGGAAGCGCTGAAAGCTGCATTTGATGCAGGAGAATTGAATAAGGACTTTGTCGCGATTGTTCGGTTCCAGGGACCAGCGGCGAATGGCATGCCTGAATTGCATACACTCACGCCGCCGCTCGCAGTTTTGCAAGATAGGGGCTTCAAGGTGGCGTTGGTAACGGATGGCCGTATGTCAGGCGCGAGCGGTAAAGTGCCGTCAGCGATCCATGTGAGTCCGGAAGGTTCACGCGGCGGCCCGATCGCAAAAGTGCAAAATGGCGACATGATTGTGTTTGATGCCGAGCGCGGTGTGCTCGATATCAAGGTTGATCCGGAAGAGTTTGCAAAGCGCATCCCGGACGAATACAGGCCAAACGAGAACGGGATGGGACTCGGCCGCGAAATGTTCACCTATTTCCGGGAAATGGCAGGCCCTGCCGCCAATGGGGCGAGCCAGTTCAATTTCTCGAACCGGGGGGACTGATCGGATGGGTGAGCCCGTTTTGGTTGGGGATGTAGGGGGAACCAATGTCAGGTTCGCTTTGGCTGAGAGGCGCGGCGGCAAAGTTGAGATCAGTGATTTTTCAAAACTGTCCGGGGATAGTTTCGAAACATTTGCTGCTGCGTTGCGCCGATACCTGCAAGACACCGGATTAGAGCCGAAGCATGCCTGTTTTGCCATGGCCGGGCCTGTGCGGGACGGAGAAGTCATGCTGACCAATCGGGATTGGCACGTCTCAGCCCGGCACCTCTGCGAGGTGTTTGGCTTTGATGACATTAAAATCATCAATGATTTCACCGCCATGGCCCGATCGGTGCCTGAGCATTCCGGAGACTATTTTGAGGAAATCTTGCCTGGAAAAGAAATACCGGAACTGCCTGTAATAGTAGCCGGGCCTGGCACCGGATTCGGGGTGGCATCCTTGTTTCCCCTGGGCGACGATGCCTGGCAGGTTCTCACGGGTGAGGGCGGGCACATCGCCTATGCGCCAAGGGATGCATTGGAATTCGACATAGCGAGTGTTCTCATGCGGACTCAGGGCTATGTATCGAACGAATTGGTTGCGTCGGGCATGGGACTCGAATTCGTCCATCGCGCATTTTGCGAAGTCTTCGGGCGCAATTTGGAAGACATCTCTCCCGAAGAAATGCGTCACCGGGCTGACGAAGGTGACGAGATGTTTGATCAACTGATCGCCATGCGCGCGAAAGCCGTCATGGGGGCAGTCGGCGACCTGGCGCTCGCAAATGGGGCGCTTGGCGGTGTCGTTCTGGCTGGTGGGGTAACTGAGCGAATCGTGGATTATCTGCGACGACCTGAGTCGGTTGCCCGGTTCCGTGAACGTGGACCGATGTCTGGCTACCTTGCGAATTGTCCGGTACGCCTTATGCACGATCCCGAGGCGCCTCTGATTGGCGCTGCTGCCTACTATGCCCAGGAGACGCTTAAATGAATTCCTCGCTTGATGCCTTGAAAGCGGCCGCCCAACGGGCACCGATCGTCCCTGTGCTTGTGGTGCCTGATGTGGACGCAGCGGCTCCATTGGCGCGCGCGCTTGTTGAGGGCGGTCTCACGATCGCTGAAGTGACGCTGCGCACACCAAGTGGCTTGAAGGTCATTGAGGAAATGAAGAAGGCGCAGCCGGATTTGATTGTGGGCGCGGGGACGGTCTTGACGAAGGAGGACGTTGTGAACGCAATGAATGCCGGTTCCGACTTCCTTGTGTCTCCCGGCATGTCGCCCGGCCTGCTGGACGCACTCGGTGATGATATGGGCATCACAATTCCGGGCGTGGCGACCGCCAGCGAAGCGATGACGCGCTATGAGGAAGGGTTCAAGATGCTGAAGCTGTTTCCGGCCGCGATTGCTGGCGGCGTAGGCGCGCTCAAGGCGCTGTCCGGACCGCTGCCGCATCTCCAATTCATGCCGACGGGCGGTGTCAGCGCCGATAATGCGGGTGAGTATCTGTCCCTGCCAAATGTGGTGGCAGTAGGCGGCTCGTGGATCGCGACGGAGAAGGATGTAATCACTGGCGCGTGGTCGTCCGTTGCCGAGAAGGCAAGGACGGCGCTCAGCAGGATCTAGTCGCCGTCCTCAAATGACCTTGTATCAGGAGCGTCCGAAAACGCGCTCGAAGGTCGTGTCCACGTGTTTGAAATGGTAGCCAAGGTCGAACAAGGATTCGAGTTCGGAATCTGTCAGTCGGGATGATACTTCCTCATCCTGTTTGAGCAGGTCGAGAAGGTCACCTTCCTTCTTCCAGGTCCGCATCGCATTGCGTTGGACCAGACGATAGCTGTCTTCACGGCTGACGCCTTTTTCGACGAGGGCCAACAAGATGCGTTGCGAGTTGTGGAGGCCACCCATGCTGTCGATCGTGCTCATCATGTTTTCGGGATAGACCAAGAGGTTCTCGATCACGCCGCCAAGACGGTGCAGCGCAAAATCAAGATGCACAGTCGCGTCCGGTCCGATGCCACGTTCGACCGAGGAGTGCGAGATATCGCGCTCATGCCAGAGCGCAACATTTTCCATGGCAGGCGTCACAGCGGAGCGGACAAGCCGGGCAAGACCCGTAAGGTTCTCCGTCAGAATGGGATTACGCTTGTGTGGCATGGCGGATGAGCCCTTTTGGCCTGCCGAGAAAAACTCTTCGGCTTCGAGCACTTCAGTGCGCTGGAGGTGACGTACTTCTGTTGAAAGCCGTTCAATAGAAGACGCGATCACACCCAAGACTGCGAAGAACATGGCATGGCGGTCGCGCGGGATGACCTGGGTAGAAACGGGCTCGACGCTGAGACCAAGCTTTTCGGCAACATGAGTCTCAATCGACGGGTCGATATTTGCAAATGTACCAACTGCGCCGGAGATTGCACATGTCGCCACTTCTTCGCGAGCCAGCACCAGGCGGGTCCGTGCGCGCTGGAATTCGGCATGATAGCCGGCAAGTTTCACACCGAATGTAGTGGGCTCTGCATGAATCCCGTGACTGCGGCCAATTGTGGGTGTCAGCTTGTGTTCAAAGGCCCGTTTTTCCAGTGCGGCCAAGACGCGGTCTACACCAACCAGCAGGAGGTCGGTTGCACGCACAAGCTGAACATTGAAACATGTGTCCAGGACATCTGAAGAGGTCATGCCCTTGTGCAAAAAGCGCGCTTCGTCACCAACATGTTCTGCAACATTTGTCAGAAAGGCGATGACGTCATGCTTCACTTCCCGCTCGATTTCATCGATTCGATCGACGTCAAACGCCGCACGTTCGCGGACCGCTGCGGAGACTCCCTCCGGGATCAGACCCTTCTGCTCCATGGCTTCGGCTGCGAGGGTCTCTATCTCCAGCCAGATGCCGAATTTGGATTCGGGAGACCAAATGGCTGCCATTTCGGGTCGGGTGTATCTGGGGATCATGGAGTACCTCGGGGCTGGGATTCGGCTTTCTATTACTGGCTGGAGCACAGAACACCAGTGTCTCGGTAAATTGAGCGCAGATGAAACTGCGTGGCGGGTGTGTATCCCTTGGTGCGGGGAGGGTTGCGGAATATGAGTGCATGGTTGAAATGCGTGGCAATTGGTAGACTGGAACGCTTGTATGTTTCGGTGGCGGCTGGAGCAGGTTCATGCAACTCAAACCGATGATCGCGACAGCTGCTGGCCTTCTGATGATGGGACCAGCGCTGGCCGAAAACATAACTGGAACCTGCCATGCGCCTGTTTTGATTCCGGAAACGTTCGAGACCGTGACCGAGCAGGTGCTGCACGAGCCCGAACGCACCGAAATTCGTATTTATCCCGCCGAATACAAAACAGTGTCGCGGTTGGTCGAGGTCAAACAGGCCGCGACCGAGTATAGAATCGTGCCTGCAGTCTATGAGGCGGTTACAGAGCAAGTGCTGGTCCGGCCGGAACGAACAGAGACGGTTGTGATCCCGGCAGAATTCGAAACCTACACCGAACAAGTGCTGGTCCGGCAGGCTTATTCGACGTTGGATTTGAAGGACGAGGTGGCTGGTCGCGAGATTGCCGGCGAGGACGAGGCCAGCAAAGCTTTTCAGAATGACGTGCTTGTGTCGGTCGAGGTCCCGGCCGAGTACAAGACAATTACACGCACGCGTATTGTGAAGCCTGAACAGTCCGAGACACGCATAGTTCCAGCAGAGTATCATACGCTCGTGAAGCAGGTCCTGGTCGAACCGGCACGTGTCGAGCCGGTTACGATACCAGCGGAGTATGAAACTCTCATGATCGAACAATTGGTCAAGCCCGCCCGTGAAGAAATCGTCTCGATCCCGGCGAGGTACCGCACGGTCGAGAAACGGATCGTGACAGGCGAGGGGAGGGCAGAATGGAAGCCTGTGTTGTGCGACGAAGATATATCTCCCGAGACGATTACTGCCCTTCAGAAAGCGCTTTCACAAGTCGGTCATGCGGTCGAAATTGATGGCAAATTCGGGACCGCAACGATGAGCGCGCTGAAAGAGCACCAGCGGGAGCAGGGCTTGGGTGTGGGTCAGCTGTCGTTTGAAACGCTAGAGGCACTCGGCGTACCTGCTCACTGATCCTTTGGGTGCGAATGGATCGCAAAAAGCCGATTGAATTCATGGCTATGGCGCCGAGCCTGCTGCGCCCGTTCTGCTTTGCGCCGTGACGCACCGCCGCAGTATAGTGCACGTGAGTTGGGCAATAATTCAGGCTAGACTGAGTTGCTGCGATATATTGCGTCTGTCTGTTGCGCCATAGGCGAAACCGTCCTAATCCGGCGCCAGATCAAGCCACCCCTGCGGCAGGAGACAAGGTACCATGTCAGAGATCGAACGCTTGGCACTCGACTATTTGCCCGTGATCATTTTTCTGGTCATCGGTGCCGTGATTTCCGGCCTATTCATACTAGGTTCGGTGCTTCTGGCGCCCAGCAATCCCGATCCGGAAAAGAACTCAGCATATGAGTGCGGCTTCCCCGCTTTTGACGACGCGCGGATGAAGTTTGATGTGCGATTCTATCTCGTCGCGATTCTGTTCATCATCTTTGACCTGGAAGTGGCATTTCTGTTCCCGTGGGCGGTAAGCCTTGGAACGATTGGCTTGGTCGGATTCTGGTCCATGGTTGGTTTCCTCGGTGTTTTGACCATCGGATTTGTTTATGAGTGGCGCCGCGGTGCGCTGGAGTGGGAATAATGGCTGACGATTACAAGACATATGCTCTTGGCGGCGCGCGGACGGGAGTCGAAGGCGGCTTTCAGCCCGGCAATGACGACCCGTTCTACACCGGCCTGTCAGACCAATTGGCTGATAAAGGCTATTTCACCGCCGCAGCCGACGATCTGATCACTTGGGCGCGTACCGGTTCCCTGATGTGGATGACGTTCGGCCTTGCCTGCTGCGCCGTGGAAATGATGCATGCTGGCAACCCGCGCTACGATCTTGAGCGCTTCGGTATGGCGCCGCGCGGTTCACCCCGCCAGTCGGACGTGATGATCGTTGCCGGCACCCTGACCAACAAGATGGCGCCAGCCCTGCGCAAGGTTTACGATCAGATGCCGGAGCCACGCTATGTGATTTCCATGGGTAGCTGTGCCAATGGGGGCGGCTATTACCATTACAGCTACAGCGTTGTCCGTGGCTGCGATCGAATCGTGCCGGTCGATATCTATATTCCGGGGTGCCCGCCGACTGCTGAAGCGCTGGTTTACGGCTTCTTGCAGCTACAGAAAAAGATTCGCCGCGAAGGCTCGCTGGAACGGTAGGAGCTGACATGATGACCACAGAAGCTATCGAAGCCCTGGGTGAGCTGGGCGCTCACATCGCCGCGCGCCAGCCGGATGCCGTCAAGTCTGCGGACGTGACGCTTGGCGAGCTGACTGTGTTTGCCGAGCGCGATCACATTGTGAGCCTGATGCGCTTCCTGCGCGACGACCAGCAGTGCAATTTCGAGACGTTTGTCGATGTTTGTGGGGTCGACTATCCGGAGCGGACCGAGCGGTTCGAAGTCGTTTATCATCTTCTTTCGATGCGGATGAATCATCGTGTGCGGGTACGTATCAGGACCGATGAAGACACGCCCGTTCCGAGTATTGTCGGGCTTTGGCCTGCCGCAAACTGGTTCGAACGGGAAGCCTTCGACATGTATGGCATCCAGTTCTCCGATCATCCTGACCTTCGCCGCATCCTCACCGATTACGGCTTTGAGGGGTACCCGCTGCGCAAGGACTTCCCCCTGACAGGCCATTATGAAGTGCGCTACGACGACCTTGAAAAGCGCGTCGTCTATGAGCCGGTCGAGCTGCCGCAGGAATATCGCAATTTCGATTTCCTCTCACCATGGGAGGGTATGACCAGTCATATTCCCGGGGACGAGAAAGCCGAGGAGCCTTCTGAATAATGGCTGACACCGCGCACATCTCCGAAATGGAAGACCGAAAGTTCACATTGAATTTCGGTCCTCAACATCCGGCCGCCCACGGCGTCCTTCGTATGATTCTCGATCTCGACGGCGAGATCGTGACCCGTGTGGACAGCCATATCGGCTTGCTGCATCGCGGCACCGAGAAGCTGCTGGAGTACAAGACATTCCTGCAGGGAATGCCATATTTCGACCGGCTGGACTATTGCTCCCCCATGAACCAGGAGCACGCTTGGTGCCTGGCAGTCGAGAAGCTGCTGGGCGTCGAAGTCCCCCGGCGGGCAAGCCTGATTCGCGTGCTCTATTCAGAGCTCGGCCGGATCATGTCGCACTTGCTGAATGTAACAACGCAGATCCTCGACGTAGGCGCGTTGACGCCGATTACCTGGGGTTTTGAAGAACGTGAAAAACTGTGCGTGTTCTATGAGCGCGCCTCCGGCAGCCGCATGCATGCCGCGTATTTCCGCCCTGGCGGCGTCCATCAGGACCTGCCGCAGAACCTCATCGACGATATTGCGGAATGGTGTGAGCAGTTCCCCGGAAAGCTCGATCACATCGAGAGCCTGGTCACCGAAAACCGTATCTTCAAACAGCGCAATGTCGATATCGGCCTGGTTGATGAGAAGACCATCATGGAGTGGGGATTCTCGGGCGTAATGGTGCGTGGGTCCGGGTTTGCCTGGGACCTTCGCCGCGCGCAGCCCTATGAATGCTATTCCGAGCTCGACTTCAAAATTCCGGTTGGTCGGAATGGCGACAATTATGACCGCTATGTCTGCCGCATGGAAGAGATGCGCGAGTCGGTGAAGATCATGCAGCAATGCATTGACCTGATGTCAAAGGAGGGGCCCGGGCCCGTCCTCGTGCCAGGCTCAAAGCTTGCGCCGCCGCGTCGCGCCGAAATGAAGAATTCGATGGAAGCGCTGATCCATCACTTCAAGCTGTACACTGAAGGTTTCCATGTTCCGGAAGGCGAGACCTATGTCGCTATCGAGGCGCCGAAGGGCGAGTTTGGCGTTTATCTCGTCTCAGACGGGACGAACCGCCCGTATCGCGCCAAGATTCGCGCGCCGGGCTATCCGCACCTGCAGGCGATGGACCATCTCAGTAAAGGACACATGCTGGCGGACGTGTCCGCCATCTTGGGCTCACTCGATATCGTGTTCGGGGAAATCGACCGATGAGTACTGCGCAGACACGCTTTTTTGACGAACATCCTCGCAAGGATGAAGCCCGTCGCTGTTTTTCGAAAAGGGGCGAGTAGTGGCACTACGCCGTTTTGACATGGAGGCTGGAGGCGACACATTCGCGTTCAAGCCCGAGACCGAAGAGAAGATTGCGTTCTGGCGCGGCAAGTACCCGGCTGACAAGCAGCGGTCTGCGGTGATCCCGATGCTGTGGCTGGCGCAAAAGGACAATAGTGGCTGGCTATCCGAGCCTGCAATGCGTGAAGTCGCCGACCGTCTGGAGATGCCGTATATCCGCGTCTATGAAGTCGCGACCTTCTACACGATGTTCCGTCTGCAGCCGGTCGGAAAGTACCACATCCAACTCTGCGGCACGACGCCTTGCCAGTTGCGCGGCGCCGAAAAGCTGAAGGAGGTCTGCCAGACCGAGATCGGCAAGCAAATGTTCGTGACCGATGACGGCCGTCTATCCTGGGAAGAAGTTGAGTGTCTTGGCGCGTGCGTGAATGCACCGATGGTTCAGGTGAATGACGATTATTTCGAAGATTTGACACCAGATTCGCTGGGGATGATTCTCAACAAGCTGAAGAATGGCGTCGAGGCGCATCCCGGTCCACAAGTTGACCGCATCAATAGCGCGCCGGAAGGTGGCACGGCCCTTCTGACCGATCCGCAATTGTTCGACGGAACACGTAACCAGTCGGTTGCGTTGCCGAATTTACCGACCGCAGAGCCAGAACCAGAGCCGACGGCTGCTGGCAAGCCAGCGGAATCCGCGCCGACGAACACACAACGTGAAGTCCCCCAAAAGGATAACACCGGCAAGACGACGCTGATCTCGAAGACAGAAACCGCCGAGAGATCTGCGCCTGCTGCTGTTTCCGGAGAAAAGCCGGAATCGGTCACGATCGCTGCTGAAGGCCATGATGATCTGAAGCGCATCAAAGGTATCGGCCCTAAGAACGAAGATGCGCTCAATGAGCTCGGCATCTTCACCTTCCGACAGATCGCGGACTGGACGCCAGCCAATGTTGATTGGGTTGAAGACTATATGAGCTTCCCGGGTCGCATTGAGCGGGAAGACTGGATCGCGCAAGCAAAAGAGTTGGCCACGGGTGGCGAGACCGAGTTCTCGAAGCGGGTCGATGCGGGGCAAGTTGCCTCCAGCAAGGATGATGAGGACTAGGCCATGCTGCAGGACAAGGATCGCATCTTCACAAACCTCTATGGTTTGCACTCACCCGACCTCGAAGCGGCGAAGAAACGCGGCGCCTGGCACCTCACCAAGGAGATGCTGGATCAGGGGCCAGACTGGATATGCGACCAGATCAAGGCCTCCGGCCTGCGTGGTCGCGGCGGCGCTGGCTTCCCGACCGGTCTGAAATGGACGTTCATGCCGAAGGAAGTGCGTGATCGACCGCACTATCTCGTCGTCAATGCTGACGAGTCCGAGCCCGGTACCTGCAAAGACCGCGAGATCATGCGGCATGATCCCCATCTGCTCATTGAGGGCTGCATGGTGGCAAGCCGCGCGATGCGCGCCCATAAATGTTATGTCTACCTACGTGGTGAATATATCAATGAACGGCATGCGCTCGAGAAAGCCGTCAAGGAGGCTTATGAGGCTAAGCTGATCGGCAAGGACAATGTGAATGGCTGGGATTTCGATCTCTATGTCCATCACGGGGCCGGCGCCTATATTTGCGGCGAGGAGACAGCCTTGCTGGAAAGCCTTGAAGGCAAGAAGGGACAGCCCCGGCTGAAACCACCGTTTCCGGCCAATGCTGGCCTGTATGGCTGCCCAACAACAGTAAACAATGTCGAGTCGATTGCAGTGGCTCCGACCATTCTTCGCCGCGGTGCTGAGTGGTTTGCCGGATTTGGCCGTCCAAACAATGCGGGCACGAAACTGTTCTGTATTTCCGGGCACGTGAACAAGCCATGTAATGTCGAAGAAGAAATGTCGGTCACTTTCCGTGAGCTGATTGATAATCACTGCGGCGGTATCCGGGGTGGTTGGGACAATCTCAAGGCGGTGATCCCCGGTGGATCGTCCGTGCCGATGGTGCCGGCTGAGCAGATTATGGACGCTTACATGGATTTCGACACACTGCGGGACCTTAAATCAGGCCTGGGCACGGCGGCGGTGATCGTGATGGACAAGGACACCGACCTGATCAAGGCAATTGCCCGTCTCGCATACTTCTACAAACATGAAAGCTGCGGCCAGTGCACGCCGTGCCGTGAAGGCACAGGCTGGATGTGGCGCGTCATGGAGCGAATGGTCAAAGGCGAAGCCGAGCATGATGAGATCGAGACGCTCCTGGATGTAACCAAGCAGGTTGAAGGCCACACGATTTGCGCACTCGGTGACGCAGCGGCCTGGCCGATTCAGGGCCTGATCCGCCACTTCCGCCATGAGATTGAGGATCGCATCAACCAGTACAGACTGCCGCGCGCCATGGTGCAGGGTGCAGTCGTGGCAGCGGAGTAGAGATATGTCCGACGACCTTTTCAAGTTGAATGTCGATGGCCAGGACATCGAAGTGCCGCGCCAGTACACGCTGATGCAGGCGTGCGAGGAAGCGGGCGCTGAGATTCCGCGCTTCTGTTATCATGAGCGCCTGTCGGTGGCCGGAAACTGCCGCATGTGCCTGGTCGAATGGGAAGGCGCGCCGAAACCGATTGCCTCGTGCGCGCAAACCGTGGGTGACATGCGTCCGAACCGGGATGGATCGGCACCGAACATCCGCACCAAGGGCGCCTATGTGGAAAAAGCCCGCAATGGCGTCATGGAATTCCTGCTGATCAACCATCCGCTGGATTGCCCGATCTGCGACCAGGGCGGCGAGTGCGACCTGCAGGATCAGGCCATGGCCTATGGCCGCGCCGGCAGTCGCTATGACGAGAACAAGCGCGCCGTCGAAGACAAGAATATGGGCCCGCTGGTCAAGACGATCATGACCCGCTGCATCCAGTGCACGCGCTGCGTACGCTTTGCTGCCGAAGTGGGGGGGGTCGAGGAACTCGGCATGATTTCGCGTGGCGAGAATGCTGAGATCACAACCTATCTGGAAAAGAGTCTGACATCCGAACTGTCTGGCAACGTCATCGATCTGTGCCCGGTTGGTGCGCTGACGTCCAAGCCATACGCGTTCAATGCGCGCCCATGGGAGCTGCGTAAAACATCCTCTATTGATGTGATGGACGCCATGGGCGCAGCGATCCGCGTGGACGCCAAGGGCGATGGTGTGATGCGTATCCTTCCTGAAGTGAGCGAAGGCATCAACGAGGAGTGGCTGTCGGACAAATCCCGTTTCATTTGGGATGGCCTAGCCCGCCAACGCCTCGACAAGCCTTACATTCGCGAGAACGGCAAACTGCGCCCGGCTAATTGGGGCGAGGCTTTTGCGGCCGTGAAAGAGGCGCTGTCGGCATCCCCTGAAAAAATCGGCGTTGTCGCCGGAGACTTGATCGAGGTTGAGCAGGCCAAGGCAGCGCTTGATTTTTTCCGAGGGCTCGGTGTGGAGAATACAGATTGTCGTCCCGCCGGGGCGCAATATGGCACAGATGGGGTGCGCGAACGTTATATCCTGAATGGCACACTGGCTGGCGTAGAGGATGCTGACGCCTTGCTGTTGATTGGTACGAATCCGCGCGTTGAAGCCGCTGTCTGGAATGCGCGCATCCGCAAGGCATGGCTTTGGGCTGACCTGAAAGTGGGTCGTATCGGCGAAGCAGCGGATCTGACATATGAGCATGCTTGGCTCGGTGATGGTGCATCAGCCCTCACAGATATTCGCAATTCGGACTTCGGCAAAGTGCTCTCCGATGCCGAGCGACCGATGATCGTCGTCGGTGAGGGCGCACTCTGCGGCGAAGATGGCGCGGCAGTTCTCGCAAAAGCGCTGGAACTGACAAACGAAATTGGTGCGATAAAGGACGGTTGGGCCGGATTTGGCGTTCTTCACAACGCGGCAGGCCGTGTTGGTGCGCTAGACATCGGGTTTGTGCCGGGCGAGGGCGGAGCTGCGACAGCAGAAATACTGTCCGGTGGTATGGATACCGTTGTGCTACTCGGAGCTGACGAGCTCGATCTGTCGGGTCTTGGCGATGCGAAGGTCATATACATCGGCTCGCATGGAGATGCGGGGGCCGCACGCGCGGACATCATTCTGCCGAGTGCCGCTTATACCGAAATGTCGGCAACCTTTGTGAACACAGAAGGCCGCGTCCAGATGACCAGCCGCGCTGTGCAGCCAAAAGGTGAAGCGCGCGAAGGCTGGGCTATTTTCCGAGCCTTGTCGGAGGTCGTTGGCAAGAAACTACCTTATGACACCGCCGATGCGCTGCGCGCTGAGTTGCGCGGTCCTGAGGGTGAAAGTACCACTTTCTCCGGGCTGGGATTCGCGCCCGGCGCGATGGGTGCGGAGGCCCTCAAAACGCCAATCACGACCGCTCCGACAACTCTTACGACCGCGACATTCCGTCCGGTGTTTGACGATTTCTATATGACGAACCCGATCGCACGGGCGTCCAAGACGATGGCCGAATGTTCTGCGCTGGCCTCAGCGCTGGACACTCCGGTAGCAGCGGAGTAGGGCGGGCGCCATGAGCAACTACGTCGAGTCTCTCGGGCAACTTTGGGGGCCATTGCTGGTCCTCGGACAGATCGCACTGTTCACGCTCGTCCTGTTGTTATCGATCGCATTTCTCCTGCTTTTGGACCGTAAGGTCTGGGCTGGTGTGATGATGCGCAAAGGTCCGAACGTCGTCGGGCCTTTCGGCTTGATGCAGTCATTCGCCGATTTCGGAAAATTCCTGCTCAAGGAAATCGTGATTCCGGCTGGTGCGAACAAGACCGTCTTTCTCATCGCGCCAATCCTGACCTGTACGCTGGCCTTCGCAGCCTGGGCGGCGATTCCGGTTGCGCCCGGTACGGCAAGCGGCACCAGTTGGGTTATCTCGAACCTTAATGTTGGTGTGCTTTACCTGTTCGCAATCAGTTCGCTGGGCGTCTATGGCATCATCATGGGCGGCTGGGCGTCGAACTCCAAGTATCCATTCCTCGGCGCGCTGCGCTCGGCGGCGCAGATGGTTTCCTATGAAGTTTCGATCGGCTTCGTAATCGTGACCGTCATCCTGCTGGTCGGTTCGATGAACCTGACGGATATTGTGAACGCTCAGGAAGGCGGTATCTGGACCTGGCATGCCTTCAGTTTCCAGCACTTCCCGCTGATTGTCGTCATGTTCCCGATGTTCATTATCTTCTTCGTCTCAGCGCTCGCTGAGACGAACCGGCCACCCTTCGATTTGCCGGAAGCCGAATCCGAGCTCGTCGCTGGTTACCAAGTGGAGTACGGCTCAACGCCCTACCTGCTGTTCATGCTGGGCGAGTATCTTAACATCGTCCTGATGTGCGCTCTGATGACGATTCTGTTCTTGGGCGGCTGGCATGGTCCATTCGCACTGGGCGAGGAGTTCGTCCGCGACCATCCCTTCGTGAATGCGTTCGCCGGCTTGTTCTGGTTCATGTTCAAGATCCTGTTCCTGTTCATCATGTTCGCGATGGTGAAGGCGATTGTCCCTCGTTACCGCTATGACCAGCTGATGCGCCTGGGGTGGAAGATCTTCCTGCCAACCTCGCTCGTGGCGGTTCTGATTGTGTCCGGCTATGTCGTTTATCTGGGAGTTCAGTCATGAGTCTGGCTCAAACCATCCGCGGCGCGCTCCTGACCGATTTCCTCGGCGCGCTCGTCGTGGCGACAAGGGAAGTGTTCACGCGCAAGGCAACGGTGAACTATCCGTTTGAGAAAAATCCTCTTTCTCCGCGCTTCCGTGGGGAACATGCTTTGCGGCGTTATCCCAGCGGTGAAGAGCGCTGCATCGCCTGTAAATTGTGTGAGGCAATCTGCCCGGCGCAGGCCATCACGATTGAGGCTGAGCCGCGCGCAGACGGTGCCCGTCGTACCACACGCTATGATATCGACATGGTGAAATGCATCTATTGCGGCTTCTGTCAGGAGGCCTGTCCGGTCGATGCCATCGTGGAGGGGCCGAACTTCGAATTCGCCACTGAAACGCGCGAAGAGCTGTTCTATGACAAGGACCGCCTGCTCGCGAACGGAGATCGTTGGGAACGACTGATCGCCAAGAATCTGGAACTCGACGCGCCTTATCGCTAGGCCGCCGAAACTATTAACTCATGGGGCATTCTGCCCTGCAAAGAAGGGGGCCTAGTAGGGCTGTGGCAGTCATCGCTTTCTATCTGATCGCGGCCGTCGTGCTCGTATCGGCGCTGTCGGTGATCATGGCGCGCAACCCCGTTCATTCGGTGTTGTGGCTCATTCTCGCATTCTTCTCATCGGCCGGTTTGCTTGTGCTGATTGGCGCTGAGTTCCTGGCCATGCTTTTGGTCGTTGTCTATGTCGGCGCGGTTGCTGTGTTGTTCCTGTTCGTCGTTATGATGCTGGACGTCGACTTCGTCGAGCTCAAGCGCGGCACACTGAGATACTGGCCGTTCGCTGTGCTTGTCGGGATCATATTTGCCGCCGAAATCGTGCTGGCATCGGTGATCGGCACGGAAGACATGGAGACCAATTTCGATGCATCTCCGGGCGCTGAGACTAATGCCGAGGCCATAGGACAGGTAATGTATACGCAATACCTGCTGCTGTTCCAGATGGCGGGCATCATCCTGCTCGTTGCCATGGTTGGTGCCATCGTGCTGACGCTGCGTCACCGTCCAGAGACCAAGCGTCAGAACATTGCCAAACAGACCTCGCGCCGTCGCAGCGATGCCTATGAATTGAAAGACCCCACTCCGGGGCAGGGGATCTAAGACATGGACCTTGGGCTTTCCCATTTTCTCGCCGTTTCGGCGGCCCTGTTTACAATCGGGGTCGTAGGCATCTTTGTGAACCGCAAGAACATCATCGTCATCCTGATGGCGATTGAGCTGATCCTGTTGTCGGTGAACCTCAACCTCATCGCCTTTGCGGTATTCAGTGGCACGATTGCCGGGCAGGTCTTCGCAATGCTGGTGTTGACAGTTGCGGCAGCCGAGGCAGCTGTTGGTCTTGCCATTCTCGTCGTCTACTTCCGCAACCGCGGTGATATCTCGGTCGAAAATGTCGACCTGATGAAGGGGTAAGGCGATGCTTCCAGATATCCTGATCCTGTACATCGTCCTTGCACCGGGGCTCGTGGCGCTGACCGGCCTGGTGCACAAGCAGATTGGCGACAAGGTCGTCATGGGGCTGACCACTGCTGTCGTACTATCAGCAGGCGCGCTGTCGCTGATCCAACTGTTTGCCTATGTGGCAGGTCTTGGCGGTCACATGGGCACCGAGGAGCATCATGCAAGTCTTGTCGCCGCAACGACGGGCATGGAAATCAAACAGCATGTGATTACCCTCATGCCTTGGATAAGCGTCGGCGAATTCCAGGCGAATTGGGCAATCCGCGTCGATACGTTGTCCATTGTGATGATGGCGGTGATCACCGGCGTATCCGGCCTCGTGCATCTCTATTCCTGGGGATACATGAGCGAGGATCCGCACAAGGCGCGTTTCTTCAGCTATTTGTCGCTCTTCACCTTCATGATGCTCATGCTGGTCACCGCTGACAATTTCATCCAGCTGTTCTTTGGCTGGGAAGGCGTGGGTCTCGCCTCGTATCTGTTGATCGGCTTCTGGTACCAGAACAAGGCGCCGAACGACGCCTCCATCAAGGCTTTCGTTACCAATCGTGTAGGCGATTTCGGCCTTGCGCTGGGTATCATGGCCGTCTTCTTTGTATTCCGTTCAGTCGAGTTCGGTCCCGTACTGGACGCCGTGCGCAACAATGCGGCCGTTGTGCCCGTTGGCTTCGCGGAAGCGGCACCGGTCCGGGACCTGGTGATACCGTTCCTGCATTGGAATCTGAACGCGCTGGAAGTTATCGGCGTGCTGCTCTTCATTGGCGCTATGGGCAAGTCGGCCCAGTTCTTCCTGCATGTCTGGTTGCCGGATGCGATGGAAGGTCCGACCCCTGTATCGGCCCTGATCCACGCCGCCACCATGGTGACCGCAGGCGTCTATCTCGTCTGCCTCTTGTCGCCGATCTATGAGTACACATTCTACGCCGCAGGCATGATCACCATCGTGGGTGCGGTGACCGCGCTCTATGCGGCCACGGTTGGTATGGCGCAAAACGATATCAAGCGCGTGATCGCCTATTCGACCTGTTCCCAGCTTGGCTACATGTTCTTCGTGGCGGGTGTCGGCGCCTATGAAGCGGCCATGTTCCACCTCTTCACGCACGCCTTCTTCAAGGCGCTTCTGTTCCTTGGCGCTGGCTCGGTTATCCATGGCATGCACCATGAGCAGGATATGCGTCGCATGGGCGGGCTCGCCAAATTCATGCCGCTCACCTATGCGGCCATGATGATCGGGACGATTGCCATTATCGGCCTCGGTATTCCACACACCCAGATCGGTTTCGCTGGCTTCTTCTCCAAGGACGCCATCCTGGAAAGCACTTTCGCCGCTGGCCAGTCCAAGGTCATGTTCGGTCAGGTAGCTTTCTGGTTCGGCCTGATTGCAGCCTTCCTGACGAGCTTCTATTCTTGGCGCCTGATCTACATGACGTTCCACGGTCCGAAGACGTGGGAAGCGCATGATCATCATGATGACCACGCTCATGAAGATGCGCATGCGGCTGATGACGCACATGGCCACGCACATGATCACACGCCGCATGAGAGCCCGCTCGTCATGCTGGTGCCGCTGGGGCTGCTCAGCCTGGGGGCGATTTTCGCGGGCGTTTATTTCTACGACGCGTTCGTGGACGGCAATAATGAGACGTTCTGGGCTGGCGCGATCTATCGCGCCGCAGAGAACCATGTCCTTCATGATCGTCATAATGTGCCTGAATGGGTGTTGTACGCACCGCTGGTCGTCACGATTGCCGGCTTCCTGATTGCGACGTTCACCTATTACCTCAACCGGGGTGTTGGTAAGCGCGTCGCCGACAGTGGCGGTCCGTTGCACTCGCTGTTCTACAACAAATGGTATTTTGACGAGATCTATCAGGCCACGCTCATCAAGGGCTCGGCCATGCTCGGCAATCTCTTCTGGAAGGCTGACAAAAAGATCATCGACGGCATCGGGCCTGATGGTGTTGTGGCTGTGACCAAGGCTTCGGCTGGGCGCTTGTCGAAGATGCATACCGGATATCTCTACCACTACGCATTTGTGATTATCGGTGCTGCACTTGTATTCGGCGGAATACTGTGGCTGCGCGCTGGAGGAGCCAACTAATGGGCGGTTTTCCCATTCTTTCAGCGATGACGTTCCTGCCGCTGGCAGGTGCACTCATCATCATGCTCGTGCGCGCAGCGACAGCTGGCAGCCGAGATGCATCGTCCAGTGATGCCGAGGGGCGCACAGCGCTTCTGGCTGGCCTGATCATATCTGGCGCCACGTTCATTGCATCGCTCGCAGCATTTGGTGCGTTTGATGCGTCCCAGTCGGGCTACCAGCTGGTGGAGCAATACAGCTGGTATCGTAACATCAGCTACAAGATGGGCATTGATGGCCTGTCCATTTCGCTCATTTTGCTGACCACTTTCCTGATCCCTATCTGCCTCCTTGCCAGCTGGAACTCGATCCACAAGCGCGTGACAGAGTATGTGGTCGCCTTTCTCGTTCTTGAAACCTTTATCATCGGTGTCTTCACCGCGATGGATCTCGTCCTGTTCTATATCTTCTTCGAGGCTGGACTGATCCCAATGTTCCTGATCATCGGAATCTGGGGCGGCAAGGACAAGATCTATGCGGCGTTCAAATTCTTCCTTTATACGCTGATAGGTTCACTGCTGATGCTCGTGGCCGTCGTGTACATGTACCAGGTTGCTGGTGGTTCTGACTTCGAGATTCTGGAGAAGTATTCCTTCGATCCGAACGTTCAGACCTGGCTGTGGCTGGCCTTCATGGCGTCGTTCGCCGTGAAGTTGCCGATGTGGCCGGTCCATACATGGTTGCCGGATGCGCACGTGCAGGCACCGACTGCGGGATCCGTTTTGCTGGCAGGCATCCTTCTGAAGATGGGCGGCTATGGCTTCCTGCGCTTTTCACTGCCCATGTTCCCGGACGCGAGCCAATTGTTTCAGCCGATGATGTTCGCACTAGCGGTGATCGCGATCGTATACACATCGCTGGTCGCGTGGCGTCAGACGGACATGAAGAAACTGATCGCATATTCGTCAGTTGCGCATATGGGCTTTGTTACGCTCGGCGTGTTCGCCTTCAACGAAGCCGGCGTACAGGGCGCCATCTTTCAGATGCTGAGCCACGGCCTGATCTCCGCCGCGCTCTTTCTGATCGTTGGCGTCGTTTATGACCGGATGCACACTCGTGAAATTTCCGCCTATGGCGGATTGGTTCACCGGATGCCGGTTTATGCCACGTTCTTCATGCTGTTCACCATGGCCAATGTCGGTCTTCCTGGCACGTCTGGCTTCATCGGCGAGATCCTGACCATGGTCGGTGGCTTCCAAGCTTCAACCTGGGCAGCGTTTGGCGCCGCGCTTGGTGTGATCTTTTCGGCCGTTTATATGCTCACCCTGTATCGCCGGACAGTGTTTGGAAAAATCACCAATCCTGATCTGAACACGATTAAGGATATGAACAGGATTGAATGGATCTGCATTGCTCCACTCGCAATCCTCACAATCCTGTTTGGTGTTGCACCCAATTTGATTTTCAATATTACCGAAGGTTCTGCCTTGCGCATTCTGAACCTGATGGCGGGAGGCTGATCTCGTGATTGATTTCACTGCCATGATACTGACTGTTGGGCCTGAACTCTGGCTCGTTGCGACTGCCTTGATTGGCGTGCTTGTGGGCGCCACGCTGAAGGATCGTTTCAACAGCGTATCTATCAAGTTCGGCGCTCTTGCCCTCTTTGCGGCCGCCGCGTTTTCTCTGATGAACTATGAAGGCGGCGAAGCCTTCAATGGCCTCGTTCGTACGAACACGTTCGTGAACTTCGCGAAATTTGTCAGCTATGTCCTGGCAGGATTTGCGCTGCTCACATCTGAGGGTTTCCTGAAGCGGCATGGTACCATCCGGTATGAATATTCCCTGCTGATACTGCTCGCCTCCTTCGGCATGGGCATGATCCTGTCGGCGGCTGACTTGATGACGCTCTATATGGGCGTCGAAACGCTTAGTCTGTCTTCCTATGTGCTGGCTGCGTTCCATCGGGATTCTGCCAAGGCGTCCGAAGCTGGCTTGAAGTACTTCGTTTTGGGGGCGCTTGCATCTGGCATGCTGCTGTATGGCGCATCACTCGTCTACGGGTTCAGCGGTTCGACAGAATATGCCGTGATCGCTGCAGCGGACCCATCGATCGGCATGATGTTCGGCATGGTCCTGATGATTGTCGGCCTCGCCTTCAAAGTCTCTGCTGCGCCAATGCATATCTGGACGCCGGACGTCTATGAAGGCGCGCCGACACCTGTCGTTGCGTTCTTCGCCTCCGCGCCCAAAATGGCGAGCATGGTGGTCTTCGCGAATGTCATGTTCACCATGTTTGGCGACGTGATCGACCAGTGGCAGCTGATCCTCTGCATCATTGCCGGCCTGTCGATGATTATCGGCTCGCTGGGCGCGCTGACACAGACCAACATCAAGCGTCTGCTCGGCTACTCATCGATTGCGAATATGGGCTACGCGCTCGTCGCTGTAGCCGCGGGTCCGGAATTGGGTGCGGGGCCTTTGCTGGTCTTCATGACGCTGTACGTAATTGCGTCGCTTGGCCTGTTCATGGGCGTGCTTGCCATGCGTCGTAAAGGCGGAATGGTGGAAGGAATTAACGAGCTTGGTGGTTTGATGCGCAAGCGCCCCGTGCTGGCGATAGCTCTTTCCATTCTGATCTTCTCAATGGCGGGTCTTCCACCGTTCGGTGGATTCTTTGGAAAATGGGAAGTGTTGTCCGCCGGGGTTGAGGCCGGTTTGATGCCAGTCGTCATAATTCTCGTGCTCGCGTCTGTCGTATCGCTTGGCTATTATCTCCGTCTGATCAAGATCATGTGGTTTGATGAGCCAACAGAGCGTTTCGAGGCGGTCGATGGCCCCGTGACGATCACAGTTCTGCTCGCAGCGCTGATTGCCGGTATCCTGTTCCTGTTCTTCATAAGCGCACTATCAGGGTGGGCGGGCACAGCGGCTCTGGGACTTGCAGGTTGAGCTTAACCTGGCCCGTCTACCACCTTGGCGTCATAGACAGCACAAATTCCGAAGCGAGGCGACGGGCGAAGGCTGGCGATTTCGACGATTGCTGGCTTGTCGCAGAAGCTCAGACAGCTGGGCGCGGCCGTTTGCAGCGTCCATGGATCTCGCCGTCTGGAAACTTGTTTTCCACTGCGCTGTTTCATGAGCCCGGCGGCATTCCAGTAGCCTCTCGTATTCCCTTCGCCGGAGCATTGGCTGTTTCTGATGTGGCTGCGCAGCTCGCGCCAGACGCCCCCGTCCGTTTGAAATGGCCCAACGATGCGCGCGTGAATGGCGCCAAGATTTCCGGCATTCTGATCGAAACCGGCGGGCAGGGCGCTGGGTTCTGGGTCGCCGCAGGCATTGGGATCAATGTGGCTTCCGCACCTGAGGGCGCTGGCCAAATGGCAACATCATTGCATTCTTTAAGGGGCGACGCAGTCCTGACCCCGGAAGATGTCCTGACGACGCTTCGCGGTGCGTTTGGGCGTCGTCGTGAACAAGCGCGACAAGGATTTGAGACGTTGCGGCAAGATTGGCTGAAGGTCGCTGAGGGGCTCGGTCAGACGATCTCGGTTTCGCGAAACGGCGATCCCCTGATAGGCGTGTTGGAAGATATGGCGGAAGACGGGTCGCTGGTGCTCAGATTGCCCGATGGACGTCAGGAGATAGTCCGGGCTGGTGATGTCAGCCTGATAGGGAGTAGCTAAGCGATGCTGCTGGCAATTGATGTAGGCAACACGAACACGGTGTTCGGCATTCATGACGGCGAGACCTGGGTCAACCAGTGGCGCAGCGCGACCGATGCCACCAAGACCGCCGACGACCACGCGGCATGGTTGTGGCGGCTGGCGGACATGTATGGAATGGACTTGAAGCACATCAAAGGATGCGTGATTTCAACCGTCGTACCTCAAGCCCAGTTCAATTTTCGTAATCTTGCGCGTCGATATCTCAATCTCGAGCCCTTGTTCATTGGGGATCCCAATCTGAAAACGGGTGTTGAAGTGCGCATTCACCGGCCCGAACAGGTTGGGGCCGACCGGATTGTGAGCGCGCTCGGGGCGCACATGACCTATTCCGGCAATCTCATTGTGATTGATAGTGGAACGGCGACAACGTTTGACGTTGTGGCGGAAGATGGCGGCTTTGAGGGCGGCATCATCTCTCCCGGTATCAACCTGTCCATGCGGGCACTACATGATGCGGCGGCGCAGCTGCCACGCATTGCGATCCAGAAACCAGCCCAAGTGATCGGCCAAGACACGATCAGCGCCATGCAGTCAGGTGTCTTCTGGGGATACATCGATCTCATTGATGGGCTCGTAACCCGCATCAAGGCTGAATATGGAAAGCCCATGAAAGTGGTTGCCACCGGCGGTGTGGCCTCCCTCTTTGAAGGTGCCAGCGAAACAATAGATTATTACGATCAGGATATTACCATTCGTGGCCTGCTCGAAATCTACAAACGGAACAGTTGAGACCTATGGCAGACACGAACGGTATAGAGGACGAGCTGGTTTTCCTCCCCCTGGGGGGCTGCGATGAGATCGGCATGAACCTCAATGCCTATGGCTACGGCCCGGCGCACGACCGCCGTTGGATCATTGCCGACCTTGGTGTGACGTTCGGATCACTTGAGACGCCGGGGATCGACCTGATCTGCGCGGATCCCGAATATCTGATCGGGGAGAAGATCGATGCGGTATTCCTGACACATGCGCATGAGGACCATATCGGCGCAGTCGGCCTGTTATATCCGCGCCTGCAAACAAAGGCCCCGATCTATGCGACGCCATTCACGGCAGAGCTCGTGCGTTCGAAAATGGTTGAGCGGGGCGTGGACCCGTCCTGGCTCAAGCCGGTTGCGCTGGGCGGAACAGTTCAGGCCGGGCCGTTCGAGGTTACCTATGTCACGCTGACTCACTCAATTCCCGAGCCGAACGCCTTGGCGATCAAGACGCCGCTGGGCACGATCCTGCACACCGGCGACTGGAAGATCGATCCGGATCCCCAGATCGGATCTGCGACGGATGTCAAAGGCCTGACTGCCCTGGGGGATGAAGGCGTTCTCGCCATGGTCTGTGATTCAACTAATGTCTTCGAAGAAGGGGAGTCCGGGTCCGAAGAGTCGGTGAAGCAAGGGCTGATAGATCTGATCGCCGAGCAGAAACAAGCCGTGGCCGTGACCACATTTGCATCAAATGTGGCACGCGTGAAATCGATCGTTGAAGCTGCCGAGTCGGCGGGCCGGGCTGTATGTCTGGTCGGGCGCAGCATGCATCGCATTACGGACGCGGCAAAATCCGTCGGCATATTGCCGCCGCATATGGAATTCATTGACGAATCCGAAGCGAGCCAGATTCCCGCCGAACACATCCTGTATCTCTGTACGGGAAGTCAGGGTGAAGCGCGGGCCGCATTGACGAGAATCTCACGGCGGGATCATCGTAATGTGTCGCTCCATGAAGGCGACACAGTGATCTTCTCGTCCCGACAGATCCCAGGCAATGAAAAGGGGATTTTTGCGCTTCAGAATGCACTGGCAGAGCAGGGCGTCAGGGTGATCACGCCGCGCATGGTGCCATATCCGATACATGTCTCCGGTCACCCTTGCCGGGACGAGCTGCGCCGCATGTATGGATGGGTGCGCCCGCAAGTATCAATTCCCGTGCACGGCGAGCGTCGGCACATCATGGAACATGCCAATTTCGCGAAATCACTGCAGGTTCCCCATGCTGTAACGCCGCAAAATGGCAGCCTGATCCGGATCGCACCGGGAAAGGCCCAGATTGTTGACGTCGTTCCAGCCGGTCGGTTGTTTCTAGATGGGGATCGGCTGGTGCCGGAAGGTGCGCAGGGAATTGAGGAACGCCGGAAACTTTCCTGGGCTGGAATCATCTTCGCGTCCATGACGCTGGACGATGATGGAGACATACTCGACGGCCCCATCGTGTTGGCGAAAGGCTTGTCGGAAACCGATGGTCGCCTTGCTGATGAGAGCATCGAGCCGCTTGAGATCGCGGCCGAGGATGCAATTGGTCGCATGAAGAAACGCGACCGAATGGACGATGATGCAGTTGAGCGTACCGTCGGCCGCGCCCTGCGGAAGGCTTGTCTTGAAACATTTGGTCACCGTCCCGTAATAGAAGTGATCGTCCTGAGGAGTTGAAACCCGTGTCAGAGTTTAAAATTGGTCCCTTGAACCATGTCGGTGTCGCAGTGCCGGATCTTGAAGCCGCCTGCGAAACCTATCGGACACTCTATGGCGCCAAAGATATCACCACGCCGTTCGACATGCCGGAGCAAGGCGTAAAGGTCTGTTTCGTCAATCTACCGAATAGCCAGATTGAGCTGATCGAGCCGTTGAACGCCGAATCCCCTATCGCCAACTTCATCACGAAGAACCCGAAAGGCGGCCAGCATCATGTCTGCTTTGAAGTGGATGACATCAACGAAGCAGTCGAAGAGATGGGCAAGCGTGGCGCCACAGTCCTCGGAAAACCCCGGATTGGCGCCCATGGGACTCCCATCATTTTCGTCCACCCGAAAAATTCGAACGGTGTCCTGATCGAGCTGATGGAAACCCCGAAGGAAGCCCACTGATGACCATTTTCGGCGCCGGTGTTGTCTTCACCATTGCCTGGTGGCTGTCCTTTTTCGTCGTTCTTCCGATCGGCGTGAAGGGGCAGTGGGAAGACGATTCCACGATTGACGGAACGGAAGAAGCGGCGCCGAAAAACCCCATGCTTGCCAAAAAAGCGCTTTGGGCGACGGGGGGTGCAGTTGTTCTGACAGGTCTTGCAGCCATCATCGTGCCACGTTTGCTTGCGCAATAGGGGGCGCTGCGGCTAGGTGGCCTTCGTTTACCGCGCGATCACGGAGATTCCATGCGTCTGTCGAAGTATTTCCTGCCCGTATCCAAAGAAGCCCCGTCAGATGCGGCCATCGCCTCGCATCAGCTGATGCTGCGCACCGGCATGGTTCGCCAGAACGGAGCAGGCATCTACACATGGCTGCCGCTTGGCCTACGCGTCCTCAAGAAGATTGAACAGATCGTGCGCGAAGAGATGAACCGCGCTGGCGCTGTGGAAATGCTGATGCCAACACTGCAGCAAGCTGACCTCTGGCGCGAGTCCGGTCGGTATGAAGCCTATGGCAAGGAGATGCTGCGCATCACCGACCGCCATGACCGCGATATGCTGTACGGCCCCACGAATGAAGAACTCGTCACCGATGTGTTCCGCTCATATGTGAAGAGCTACAAGCAGCTTCCGCTGAACCTCTATCACCAACAATGGAAATTCCGGGACGAGATCCGCCCGCGCTTCGGCGTGATGCGCGGGCGTGAGTTCATGATGAAGGATGCCTATTCCTTCGACCTGACGGCAGACGATGCGCGACACTCCTATAACCGTATGTTCTGCGCCTATCTCAACACGTTCTCGCGCCTCGGCCTGACCGGTGTGCCCATGCGCGCAGATACTGGCCCGATTGGGGGGGAACTGAGCCACGAATTCATCATCCTCGCTGAGACGGGCGAAAGCGCCGTCTTCTGCGACAAGACCCTGCTGGATATGCCTGCTCCGGGTCTGGACCTGGACTTCACGTCTGACCTGACAGCGGAAGTCGAAAAGCGGACGCAATACTATGCCGCGACCGAAGAGATGCATGACGAAGCCGCCTTCGCTGAACTGCCGGAAGACCGGAAGGTCTCTGCGCGCGGTATTGAAGTCGGCCATATCTTCTATTTCGGCACCAAGTATTCCGAACCCATGAACGCAGTTGTCCAGGGACCGGACGGCCAAATGGTGCCGGTCGAGATGGGCAGCTATGGCATTGGCGTTTCGCGTCTGGTCGGCGGCATTATCGAAGCCTGTCATGACGAGAATGGGATTGTCTGGCCGGAAAGCGTTGCGCCGTTTCAGGTCGGAATCATCAATATGCGGGTCGGCGATGAGGAATGTGACACGGTTTGCGAGCAAGCCTACCAGGCACTCGAACTTGCCGGAATAGACACGCTATATGACGAGACTGATGACAGGGCTGGCGGCAAGTTCGCGCGGATGGATCTGATTGGTCTACCATGGCAGATTGTCATCGGACCACGTGGTATCAAGAACGGTGTCGTTGAAGTCAAGAATCGCAAAACGGGTGAGAAATCAGAAATGCCGCTCGCGGATGCCCTCAGCAAGGTGCGGCCCGAATGAGTGATATTCCGTCAGCCGCCGCGCCGTTTGGGAAGCTGGAGCGCACACTCGCCTGGCGGTACTTGCGCGCCAAGCGGGAGCATGGCGGTGCAAGCCTGATATCGATCATTTCCTTTGTCGGCATCTTCTTTGCGGTTGCTGCGCTGATCATCACCATGTCCATCATGAGCGGTTTCAGGGCGACCTTGCTGGATGCTTTGCTGGGCGGTCAGCCACATGTCTACGGCGTTGTTGCGTCGTATACAGAGGAAGAAGCCGAACAGATTGCGGAGACGATCTCTCTGATTGATGGTGTGTCCAGTGTCGCACCGTATATTGAAGAATATGTGCTCGTGACGGCGAATGGTCGCAAGACGGGGGCGGCCGTGCGGGCCATCCGCAAGGAAGACCTCGCCACTATGCCTTTCCTGAAGGATGGCGGGGCGGCGGCCATTGAATCCGGGTTTGGCGAAGGCAAGAATGGCGGCAATGTCGTCATGATGGGGGCATTTCTGGCTGCTGGCCGGGAAGGCCTCGGTGTCCGGCCGGGCGACAAGGTAGAGATCATTACATCGCAGACCAATGCCGGACCTCTCGGATCAACGCCGCGCAGCAAGGCCTACACTGTCGGGGACGTTTTCAAGACGGGAAGCGTTGAGCTCGACCGGCTTTATATCTTTATGCCGATGGAGCAGGCGCAGATCCTGTTTCAGTCCAAGGATCGCTACCAAATGCTGGATATCCGACTGGATGATCCGAACAAAACAGCCGCGGCCATGGAGGCCATAGCGGCAGCTACCGGCAATGCGCTTTACGTATTTGACTGGAAAAGCCAGCGCGCGGGCTATCTCAACGCATTGCAGGTTGAGCGGACCATGGTGCGTATGCTCGTCATGGTGATCATGGGTATTGCCACACTGAACATCATCGTCGGCGTTGTTATGCTGGTGAAGAACAAGACACGCGATATCGCCATCCTGCGAACGATTGGTCTTGGACGCGGCGGTGTGCTCCGTGTCTTCCTGCTCGTTGGAACCATACTTGGCACCTTGGGTGCGTTGCTTGGTATGGCGATCGGCATTCTTGTTGTCACCAACATCGATGCTGTGGAGGCTTTCATCAATCTGTTTGTGCCGGGTGAAGTTTTCGACGCGGAAGTTTACGGTCTCGAGGGCCTGCCTGCGATCCTCGATTGGGGTGAAGTCCTGCAGACCGGTCTATATGCGCTCGGCATGTCTATGCTCGTTTCGATCATTCCGGCTTGGTGGGCTTCCCGTCAGGACCCGGTCAGCGCGTTGAGGTTTGAATAATGGCCCAACCCGTTCTCGAACTTCGCGATATTGACCGGTACTACAAGACGGCCGCTGGAGAATTGCACGTTCTCAGTGGAACCAATCTACAGCTGAATGCAGGTGAGTTGGTCGGACTAGTCGGTCCATCTGGTTCCGGAAAATCCACTCTGTTGCACACTGCTGGCCTGCTGGAGCGGCCAGAATTTGGCAAGGTCATGCTGGATGGCATTGATTGCCTCGCCCTGGACGACAAGGGCCGCACGGCGATACGTCGGGCCAAGATCGGCTTCGTCTACCAGTTCCATCACTTGCTGCCGGAATTCAATGCAGCGGATAATGTGGCGATGCCTCTGATGATCGCAGGCACGAAACAATCTGCTGCGCGCGAAAAGGCCGAACACTTGTTGGCTGAAATGGGGCTTGATGAGCGCGGCCATCACCAACCCGCGCAAATGTCAGGTGGGGAGCAGCAACGCGTCGCAATTGCCCGCGCCCTGGCAAACGATCCGCGTCTTGTCATCGCCGACGAGCCTACCGGAAACCTAGACCCCGGTACGACGGAGCGCGTGTTCGCGACCCTGATCAAAATGGTTCGCGATGAGGGCGCTGCTGTGCTGGTGGCAACGCACAATCTGTCACTGATCCGCCACATGGATCGCGTCCTGACCTTGGCTGATGGCAAGCTGGTCGATTATCAGCCGGACTAAGTTGTGGAAGGCCGCGCCCGGCCTCTGGTCTGGTGGTGATGCGCGCGGCACAGTATCCTGTGAAAAGGAGATTTCCCGTGACTGAGTCGCCCTTCATTCATCTTGCCGTCCGGTCGAGCTATTCCTTGCTCGAAAGCATGATCACGCCCAAGGGCCTGAAGGCTTGGTGTGTCGAGCAGGGAATGCCTGCTGTGGCGATTACTGATCGTAACAATCTGTATGGCGCACTGGAAATCTCGCTGACGCTGACGGATGCAGGTATCCAGCCCATCATGGCATGCTGTTTCGATGTGACAGACGGTATGCCAAAGAGCGAACCGACACGGGTGTCGCTCTATGCGCAGAACGAGATAGGCTACAAGCGCTTGATGCTGTTGTCGTCGCGGGCCTATTTGGACGCAGCCGACGGTGTGCCAAAGCTTTCACGGGAGTTATTGCTGGACAAAACAGACGGGTTGATCCTGCTGACCGGCGGCGCGGAAGGTGAAGTCGCGCGCCATCTTTTGAAGGCTCGTATCGCGGACGCTCGGACCGAACTCTCCACGCTTGCTTCAGCTTATCCGGGGCGCTGCTATGTAGAGATCACGCGTCATGGTACCGAAGATGAGTATGCTTGCGAAGAGGGGTTGATTGACCTCGCCTATGAACTGGGCTTGCCGCTGGTAGCGACGCATGATGCCCGGTTCATGAAGCCGTCGGACGCCAAGGCACACGACGCAATGATGTGTATTTCGAATGGCCAGTATCTGGGCCAGGAAGATCGCAAGCGTGTCGATGCATCCCAATATCTCAAAACAGCTGAAGAAATGCGGGAATTGTTCGCTGACATTCCCGAAGCCATTGCGAACACGTTTGAAATCGCCCAGCGCTGCGCGGTAAAGGCAGAGACGCACCAGCCCATCCTGCCGAACTTTTCGAATGAAGGACGTTCGGAATCAGAAGAACTCCGCAAGCAAGCCTTGGAGGGGTTGGAATACCGTCTTGGCGCGGCGGACAAGCTGTATGCCGAGCGGGATACCTATTTTGAGCGGCTTGACTACGAACTGACGATCATCGAGCGCATGGGGTTTCCCGGCTACTTCCTGATTGTTTCCGACTTTATCAAGTGGGCCAAGGACAATGGCATCCCGGTGGGGCCGGGGCGGGGGTCCGGTGCGGGCTCGCTCGTCGCTTGGGTGCTCCTGATCACAGACCTTGATCCGCTCCGCTTTGATCTACTCTTCGAACGCTTCCTGAACCCGGAACGTGTGTCGATGCCGGATTTCGATATCGATTTCTGTCAGGAACGGCGAGGGGAAGTTATCCGCTATGTGCGTGACAAGTACGGTGCCGACTCCGTCGCCATGATCATCACATTCGGTACATTGCAGGCCAAGGCTGTCGTCCGGGACGTCGGCCGCGTTATGCAGATGCCATATGGTCAGGTCGACCGGCTTGCCAAGCTGATCCCCTTCAATCCCGCCAATCCGCCCAAGCTGCAGGATGCAATCGACGACGAGCCAAAATTCCAGGATGAAATTGACGCTGACGAGCGTGTTGGGGAACTGCTGGAAGTCGCATTGTCGCTGGAAGGCAAGTACCGAAATGCGGGCACGCACGCAGCGGGTGTTGTGATCGGCGACCGGCCGCTGGTCGAGCTCGTGCCGCTCTACAATGATCCGAGGGCGGATCTTCCGGCAACCCAGTTCAACATGAAGTACGCTGAAATGGCGGGGCTGGTGAAGTTTGACTTCCTCGGACTGAAAACCCTGACCGTGATCGACCGGGCGCTCAAGCTGATCCGACGGGACGGCCGGGATGTCGGGCCGGAATGGCAAAGCCTGGATGATCAGGCCACATACGACCTCATGGCAAGCGGCGAGACGCTGGGCGTGTTTCAGCTCGAAGGCGCCGGGATGCGGGATACGCTCAAGAAGGTGCGTCCGCACAATCTTGAGGACGTCATCGCCATCATCTCACTCTACCGCCCCGGTCCGATGGAAAACATTCCGGTTTATGTCCAGGGCAAGGAAGACCCGTCCTCCGTCGTCTATCAGCATCCGGACCTGAAACCTGTCCTTGAGGCCACCTATGGCGTGCCTGTTTATCAGGAGCAGGTCATGCGGATGGCGCAAGAGATCGCTGGCTACTCCCTCGGCGAAGCCGACCTTCTGCGTCGCGCCATGGGTAAAAAGAAAGTCGAGGAGATGATCGCCCAGCGGAAGCGTTTTGTCGAAGGTGCGGCTGAGCAAAAGGGCATGGAAGAGAAGCTCGCCAACGACATCTTCGATACGATGGAGAAGTTCGCCGGCTACGGTTTCAACAAATCTCACGCGGCGGCCTATGCGTTGATCGGTTACCATACGGGCTACCTGAAGCGGCATTTCCCTGTCGAATTCCTCGCCGCTTCGATGAGTCTTGATATCGGCAACACTGACAAGCTCGCGGCCTTCTTCCAGGAAGCCAAGCGACTGAAAATTCCGGTTCTGGCTCCTGATGTAAACACTTCTTCGGCAGACTTCGATGTGCGTGATGGCGCGGTCGTATATGCGCTCGGCGCACTGAAGGGCGTCGGGCTTGAGGCCATGAAACATGTCGTCGAGATACGGGACAAGGATGGTCGCTTTGCGGATCTCTACGACTTCGCTGAACGCGTCGATCCGAAACATGTGAACAAGAAAGCGTTTGAATCGCTTTCCAAGGCCGGCGCATTCGATGGCATGGAGCCGAACCGCGCCAGAATGCTGGAGTCAGCGCCGCTGTTGGCAAATTTGGCGGTTAGTGCAGCCCAGGACCGACAAGGCGGGCAGGGCGGTCTGTTTGCCGAGGCCGAACCTGCACTAAGGCCGGTGCTGCCGAAAACCAGGGCCTGGAATGGTCAACAGAAACTGGATCAGGAGTTCAAGTCGATCGGGTTCTACTTCTCTGGCCATCCCCTGGATGACGTGCTTGAGGGATTGGACCGCGAACGCGTGACCCTGGCCATGGAGGTGCAGGATCGTGCCTCGGACGGCAAGCCGCTCGAGATGATCGGCGTCGTCCGCGCGCGTAGCGATAAACCTGCGCGCAATGGCGGCAAGTTTGCGTTCCTGACGCTTTCCGACCCATCTGGCGAAGTCGAGATGATGGTTTTCCCGGAAACCTTGTCCCAAAATTACGATCTGCTTCAGGTCGGCAATGCGGTGGCGATTACTGTCGGGGTGAAACGAAACGCCGAAGAAATCAAACTGAACGCTGAACGGGTACTGAAGCTTGAAGCAGCCAGATTGTCGAAGGCGATGGGGGCGCTCAAGATTCGGCTCGCTGTTGGCGCATATGTTGGCGATCTGGCGGGAGTGGTTGGCCATCTTGCAAAGCTTCAGGACCTTGAACAGGGCGAACTCCTGATCGAAATGCCACTGGAAGACGGCCGGGTTGTCACCATGAAGCTGCCGGCAACTTACACGATTGGCCTGAGCGCACAGCGGGCCCTGAAAGAAGCGCCCGGCGTGGAGCGCGTCGAGCCCCTCAAAGCGGCCTGACAAAAGCCGCGCCAGAACTCTTGCAGGCATCGGCATTTTCTGTATAAGCCGCCACATCAGAAACCAGTTCACGGGTGCATCCGGTGCGACGGGCCATAGGGGTCCAACGTTCCACTCGTGACGGCCAACCGGATGGAGAAAATCTATGGCCCTACCTGACTTCAACATGCGTCAGCTGCTCGAAGCTGGCGTTCACTTCGGTCACCAAACCCACCGCTGGAATCCTCGCATGAAGCCGTATATCTACGGTGATCGTTCGGGAATCCACATCATGGACCTGTCCCAGACCGTCCCCTCGCTGCACCAGGCCCTGGTCTTTGTGCGCGACACGGTCGCAAAAGGTGGACGGGTCCTGTTCGTGGGCACCAAACGTCAGGCTCAGGAGCCGATTGCCGAAGCTGCTGGCCGTTGCGCTCAGTATTACATGAACCATCGCTGGCTCGGCGGCACGCTGACCAACTGGTCCACTGTTTCCAATTCCATCAAGCAGCTCAAAGAGCTGAACGCGATGTTTGAAAGCGGTGACAGCGGCCAAGGGCTCACCAAGAAGGAATTGCTCGACCTTGAGCGTCGCCGTGACAAGCTTCAGCTCTCTCTTGGCGGTATCGCAGACATGGGCGGCCTGCCGGCTGCTATGATCGTGATCGATACGAACAAAGAAGCGATTGCTGTCCAGGAAGCTCGCAAGCTGGGAATTCCGGTCGTCGCCGTGCTTGATACAAATTGTGATCCGGCTGACGCCGACTATGGCTTCCCTGGCAATGACGATGCTGCGCGCGCCATTTCCCTTTATTGCAACCTGTTCGCGGATGCCGTGCTGGACGGCTTGGCAGAGTCAACGGCTGGCCTAGGTGTTGACCTTGGTGAGCTGGAAGATATCGACGCCATGGCTGAAGCTGACGTGGCCGTGGCCGCGGAAGGCGAAACCGCCGAAGATACAACAGGCGCCTAGGAACAGGCGTCTGACCTGAAGACCAAACTGAAGGAATACAGCAATGGCTGAGATTACCGCTGCGCTTGTTAAAGCACTGCGCGAGAAGACTGGCGCAGGCATGATGGATGCCAAAAAGGCGCTCGTCGAAAACAATGGCGATGAAGCCGCGGCCACCGATTGGCTGCGCGCGAAAGGCCTCTCGAAAGCAGCCAAGAAATCTGGACGCACCGCCGCTGATGGTCTCGTTTCAGTCCAAGTCTCGGACGACGGCAAGACCGGCGCAATTGTGGAATTGAACGCTGAAACCGACTTTGTCGCCCGGAACGAGAAATTCCAGGCGGCGCTGGCTGGAATCACCAAAGCTGCACTCGAAACGGACGGGTCCGTCGAGGGGCTATCTTCTGCTCCAGCGCCGGATGGCGAAGGTTCTGTGGATGACCTGATCAAACGCCTGATTGCGACCGTTGGCGAGAACATGACCCTGCGTCGCAGTGCGAAGCTGACGGCGGACGGCAAGGTGGCTTCCTATATCCACAATGCTGAAACGGCCGGCATGGGCAAAGTCGGTGTGCTTGTCGCCCTCGACGGTTCTGGCGATCTGGAAGAAGTCGGCCGCAAGGTTGCGATGCATATCGCGGCAACGTCGCCTGCATCCGCCACCACTGATGAGCTGGATCCGGCAATTGTTGAGGCTGAAAAGCGCGTACTTACCGATCAGGCTCGCGAAAGCGGCAAGCCTGACAATGTCATCGAGAAGATGATCGTTGGCCGGATGCAGAAGTTCTACAAGGAAGTTGTTCTTGTAGAGCAGCCATTCGTGATGAACCCGGATCAGACGGTTGGTAAATTCCTCGAGGAGCAGGGCGCAACGCTGAAGGGCTTCGTGCACTTCAAGCTGGGTGAGGGCATCGAGAAAGAAGAAGACAACTTCGCCGACGAAGTTGCATCCATGACAAAAGGCAGCTGATCCCGCTTGCCTTTCGGCCCGCAAAGGGCTTTGAACATCCCGGTCGCCCATGACAGGCGGCCGGGAATCTTTTAGGAGCCTATAAGGCCGATAATACCGGAGACACCGCCCATGCAGACCGAAGAGTCCGACTCCAGCCCCTTGAAATACAAACGGGTGTTGTTGAAGCTCTCCGGAGAGGCGCTGATGGGCCCCGGACAATTCGGAATTGATATTCCGACGTGCGAGAAATTCGCACATGCAATCAAGCAAGCTCAGGACACTGGCGCGGAAGTCTGCCTCGTCATTGGCGGCGGAAACATTTTTCGCGGCGTCGCGGGCGCTGCCAAGGGCATGGAGCGTGCACAGGCCGATTCCATGGGCATGCTGGCCACGATCATGAATGCTCTTGCCATGCAAAGCGTGCTTGAGAGCATTGGCGTCCCGACGCGCGTGCAATCGGCAATCCGCATGGAGTCGATTTGCGAGCCCTATATTCGCCGCCGGGCCCAACGACACATGGAAAAAGGCCGCGTTGTGATATTTGCGGCCGGCATTGGAAACCCATTCTTCACGACAGATACCGGGGCTGCGCTGCGGGCGATCGAAATGAACTGCGATGCCCTGCTCAAGGGGACGCAAGTCGACGGCGTATACACAGCGGATCCCAAAATCGACGCAAATGCGACGCGCTACGACGAGGTTGGCTATCAGGAATTGCTGGCCAAAGATTTGCGCGTGATGGACCCCTCTGCGGTGAGTCTTATGCGCGACAACAACATCCCGATCGTGGTCTTCTCGCTTAAGGAAGAAGGGTCTCTCCTCAAAGTCCTTCATGGGAAGGGCACATCGACAACAATCAACAATCATGGAGCGTAAGTGTCATGAGCTATGACAAGAAGGATCTTGAGCGCCGGATGGAAGGCGCCCTGGCGTCTCTCTCCACTGAATTCAGCGGTCTGCGGACGGGCCGGGCCTCAGTGAACCTGCTAGATGCGGTTATGGTCCCAGCCTATGGTTCAACGGTGCCGTTGAACCAGGTCGCGTCGGTCACCGTGTCTGACAACCGCATGTTGTCGGTCAATGTTTGGGACAAGACTGTCGTTGGTGCGACTGAGCGGGCGATCCGGGATTCCGGCTTGGGCCTGAACCCTGTTACGGACGGCCAGAATTTGCGCATTCCGATACCGCCGCTGAATGAAGAACGCCGTGTTGAACTCCAGAAAGTTGCTGGCAAATATGCTGAAGCTGCACGGGTATCCGTCCGCAATATTCGCCGGGATGGCATGGACACGCTCAAGAAGATGGAAAAGGATGGTGATATCAGCGAAGATCGCCACCGTACGCTGTCTGAAGAAGTCCAGAAGTTGACGGACCTCTATGTCAGCAAGGTTGACGACGCACTGAAAGCCAAAGAAGCGGAGATAATGCAGGTCTGATGTCGACCGACGACGCCTCTGCGCCGTCCGACTCGCATGCGGGCGCATCTCGCGTACCCGCTCACATTGCCATCATCATGGATGGGAATGGTCGGTGGGCGAACGCTCGTGGATTGCCACGAGCTGCAGGGCATGAGCGAGGAGTCGAAGCACTTCGACGCACTGTTGAGGCGGCTGGCCAGATTGGTGTTCGATACCTGACAGTTTATTCCTTTTCGACTGAGAATTGGCGTCGGCCCGCATCCGAGGTCAACGCCCTGTTTGGGCTCCTGAAAACTTTCATTAAGAAAGATCTCGGAAGGCTCAAAAAGGAAGGCGTGAAGATAAGGGTTATCGGCAGGCGCCAGGGTCTGCCGGATGACATAGCTGGATTGGTCGAGAGGGCGGAACGTGAAACTGCGGCCAATGCTGATTTCTATTTGAACATCGCGTTCAATTATGGGGGGCGCGAGGAGATTGCGCGCGCTTCGCGCAGACTGGCGGCGGATGTCGAGAGCGGCAAGTTGGCGTCTGAGAATGTGACTGAAGACATCTTCGCTTCCTATCTCGATACGGTCGATATGCCGGATCCAGATCTTCTCATCCGAACGAGTGGGGAATACCGCTTGAGCAACTTCCTGTTGTGGCAAGCCGCTTATAGCGAACTCGTGTTCTTCGACGTGTTATGGCCAGACTTCGATCGTTCCTTTCTGGAGAAGGCAGTTGCTATCTATAGCGAAAGGGAGCGCCGCTTTGGCGCTGTTTCGAAGGGGAGCGCATAATGGGCGACTGGACCCCGCCCGAGAGCCGCTTTTCCCAGCTTGGACTCCGCTTGCTGACGGCAGCACTCCTTATTCCTGCCGGCTTGTTCGTCGTATGGTCAGGCGGATGGTGGTTGGCGGCTGCTTGTGCGCTTTTCGGCGGTATCATGGCTTGGGAATGGGCTGGAATGAGCGGGCATCCTCGCGGCTGGCTTCTGAGCTTTGCCGCCGCACTATTCTGCCTCAGCCTTCCTATGGATTTGACCTGGCTTCACGTCTTCCTAGGTTGTTTCGGGTTGGCGCTTTCGTTTGCATCCAATGCGGGCAGTTTGCGGATACGATCCGCTGCTATGCTTGGCTGGTTCTATGTTACTGCCATGGCGGCTGGTCTCTGGTTCTTGCGCGAAGGACCCTGGGATGGCCGCACTGTTGCATTGTATTTCATGTCCTTCGTCTGGGCATCCGACGCTGCGGCGTATTTTGTCGGGCGGGGTTTGGGTGGGCCGCGCCTGTTGCCTCAGGAAAGTCCGAACAAGACTTGGAGTGGAGCAACGGGCGCGCTCCTATTCACGGCTGTGTGCGGTATTGCTGCGGCGGATTTGCAGAACTCCAGTCTGATCTTGTGGGTGCTTTTGGGCGCCAGCCTGTCATTTACCGCACAGCTCGGAGATCTTCTTGAAAGTGGCCTCAAGCGCCGGTTCAAGGTGAAGGACTCGAGCAACCTGCTCCCCGGGCATGGGGGTGTTCTTGACAGGGTCGATGGCCTCGGCGCCGTCGGAATCGTTGGTTCACTTCTGTTGTGGAGCTTTCCGTCACTCTCGACCGCACTGGGTCTGTACTGATGGCCACCCGCCGTATCAGCATCATGGGATCAACGGGATCAATCGGAAAGTCTGCGTTGGATGTCGTCCGTCACGCCAACGCCAATGCAGAGCAGACATTTCAGATCGTAGCGCTTGCGGCCGGCTCGGATGCAGAAGGTCTCGCTGCGCAAGCTATCGCGTTCAATGCTGAAATCGCGGTGATTTCTGATGAGTCCCAGCTGCCGACCCTGAAAACTCTGCTGGCTGGAACTGATATCGAAGCGGCGGCAGGCGAAACAGCGATCGCAGAAGCAGCAGCGCGCCCGGTGGAGCGCATGTTGGCGGCGATTGTTGGGGCAGCTGGCCTCAAATCCACGATATCTGCCATACGTGCGGGAAATGATGTCGCGATCGCAAACAAGGAAAGCATTGTGTGCGGTGGCAAGCTCATTCTGAGCGAGGCGCGACGCAGGGGCGTCTCGATACTGCCAGTCGATTCTGAGCATTCAGCCATTTTTCAATGTCTTGGCGATGGTCGCTCTCTGGAAAAGTTGACAATCACGGCATCCGGCGGGCCGTTCCTCACGTCGTCTCTGGATCAGATGCGCAAGGCGAGCCCCAAGCAAGCGGCCGCCCACCCGAACTGGAGCATGGGCGTCAAGAACTCCATCGACAGTGCGACCCTCATGAATAAAGCGCTTGAGTTCATCGAGGCGGGATTTCTTTTCGATGTCGAAGGGGAGCGCTTGGATGTGATCGTCCATCCTCAATCGATCATTCACGGCATGGCGCACTTTACCGATGGCTCAGTCATCGCGCAGCTTGGTGCGCCAGACATGAAAACGCCGATCTCCTACGCGCTGGGCTGGCCGGACAGGGTTCCAACCGTCGTGGACCGCCTGGACCTCGCCACCTTGGGTCGGCTGGACTTTGAAAATGTTGATGAAACGCGCTTCCCGGCCATTCGGCTGGCGCGTCAGGCATATGTACACGGTGTTCAGGCAACGACCGTATTAAATTGCGCTAATGAATCGGCTGTTTCTGCATTTATTGCGGGCCATTGCGGGTTTCTGGACATAAGCTGGATCGTGGAAGAGACGTTGAATCGCTATTTTTCGGGAAATATGCACGGAATCGCCTGCGATACTCTGGAGGAGATTGCCTTGCTGGACCGTTTCAGTCGAGAAATGGCGCGCGATGTACTAGAGAAGACCCAGCGTCGTACGGGAGGATAACGTTTTGGGTGATTTTCTCAGCCAGGGACCCTTGTTTCTATTTTGCCTGATTTTCATGATGGGCATCGTGGTTATCGTCCATGAGTACGGCCACTACATCGTGGGGCGCTGGTTTGGCGCCGCCGTGGAGTCTTTCTCGGTGGGATTTGGAAAGCCGATCTTTGAACGCACTGACAAGCACGGCACGCGCTGGCGCGTGAACTGGATTCCGCTCGGTGGCTTTGTGAAATTTGTGGGTGAGAGCCAGATGGCGGGCGATGTCGGCAAGATTGAGCAGGGCCCGATTGGTAGGGCATATCCAGAGCTTGGGGTCGGTCAACGCTCGCTCGTCAGCCTCGCAGGACCATTTGCCAACTTCATCCTTTCAACCCTTATATTCGCTCTGATATTGGGCGTTCACGGTCGTCCGGTTATGAAGGTCGGCATTGCCGCAGTAGTACCAGATGGCGCGGCTGCTGAAGCTGGAATGGAATCCGGCGACGTGATCATGTCAGTAAATGGCAATTCGGTTAGCGATACGTCCGAAGTCTTGATGGCGATCATCCTGAACCCGAAGGAACCAATTGATTTCGTTGTTCAGCGCGGCGATTCCGAGAAAGCCCTGGTCGTGACCCCTGATGAAATTGTCCGTGAAAACGATTTCGGGCAGCAAGTCCCCCAGGCCACGATTGGCGTGAGTATCGCCCCGATCTCGTATGGGGAACACATCTACTACAATCCGGTAGAGGCCTTGGGGCAGGGCGTTCTCGAAACCGGCGCGACGATCGATCGGACGGTGACGATGCTTACGCGAATCGTTACTGGAAAAATGTCGATGCACGCCATGACGGGGCCTGTGGGAATCGGAGATATTTCCCGCCGCGTGGTTAACAAGGTTTGGGAACAGGAGCAGACGACGACCGGTCAGAAGCTCGAACGTCTGTTCTGGATGCTGGCAAGCATTTGCGCCGCGATCTCAGTAGGAGTCGGCTTTTTCAACCTTCTTCCGCTGCCGGTATTGGATGGCGGACACCTTGTATTTAATGCATATGAAGCCATTGCGGGCAGGGAAATGCCGCAAAAAGTGCAGGAGGTGGCCCTGACATTCGGGTTGATCCTGTTATTGGGAATGGTCGTGGTGATCACTTGGGGTGATATCATCGAGACCGGCTTGTTCGGAGCAAGAGGCGGCTGATCCGCCTGCCGAAATTAACCAGAGAGTGTGTCGACGATGCGTAAGTTTCTTGCAGCAACCATGATGGCGAGCAGCGTTCTGGCTGTGAACACAGCGCTTGTTCCCATGGGCACTGCCGATGCACAGGAAGATAGTCGCTATGGCGGCACCATCCGCTCCGTCATTGTCGAGGGCAATCAGCGTATCGAGGCGCGTACAGTTCAATCCTACCTGCTTGTAGAGCCTGGGGATTCCTTTGATCCTGACCGCATTGACCTATCCTTGAAGACACTGTTTGCCACCAACCTGTTTGCGGACGTGTCGATTGACCGTGTGGATGACAATCTGGTCGTGCGTGTGGTTGAGAACCCGATCATCAACCGCGTGGTTTTTGAAGGAAACAGCGCGCTAGATGACGACAAGCTCAAAGAAGACATCCAGGCGGCACCTCGCGGCATCTTCACTGCTGCTCGTGTGCAATCTGATGTTCAACGTATCCTCGAACTTTACCGCCAGTCCGGTCGATTTGCCGCCAAAGTCGAACCGCAATACAAACCGCTGGAACAAAATCGTGTTGATCTGATTTTCGAGATCACCGAAGGGCCTGTCACCGGTGTCCGGTCGATCAACTTCCTTGGCAATCAGGCTTACTCGGACTCGCGCCTTCGCAGCGAGATTGTCACGCGTCAATCACGTCTGTGGCGCTTCTTCAGCTCGAATGACAATTACGATCCGGGCCGTCTGGAATATGACCGCGACCTCTTGCGACAGTTCTATCAGAACAATGGCTATTACGATTTCCGCGTGACATCCGCAGTGGCGGAACTGACGCCGGACCAGAAGGACTTCTACATCACCATGACGGTGGATGAGGGACGCCAGTATTATTTCGGCGAGGTCAAAGTCGAGACGGCGCTCGAGAAGCTTAATGCTGAGGCACTGAAACGTGCTGTGCCTATTCAATCCGACACGCTCTTCCGGGGCGACTCAATTGAAGACACAATCGACTCGCTGACTTACGCAGCGGGTATTGCGGGTTACGCCTTTGTTGATGTTCGTCCACAGTTGGACGTGAATCCCGAGACGGGTCTGATTGATGTCACCTTCGCTGTGGATGAAGGTCCTCGGGTTTACATCGATCGGATCAATATTGTCGGTAACACGCAGACACTTGATCGGGTCATTCGTCGGGAACTCCGAATTTCAGAAGGCGATGCGTTCAACCGCATCCTTCTTGATCGTTCCAAGAACCGCGTCCGAGCTCTGGGTTACTTCAAGAATGTCGAAGTGGTTGAGACCCCGTCGGAAGATCCGGACCGGACCATTGTGGATATCAAGGTCGAGGAACAACCAACCGGCGAACTGTCCTTCGCGGCCGGCTTCTCATCCGTGGATGCCTATCTGCTCGACGTCAGCGCGTCACAGCGCAATCTGAGGGGGCGCGGTCAATCGGTTGTTGCTCGCGTGTCCGCTTCGAGCCGTCAGCAAATTCTGGATTTCCGGTTCACTGAGCCAAGACTGTTTGATCGCAATCTTTCCGGCGGTATTGACGCCTACGCTACTCGCCAGGACTATGAAGATTATTCGGGCTTCACCAGCGATACGATTGGTGCGGGCGTACGCCTCGGTTTCCCACTTACGGAACGCATGCAGCTTGGCCTTAGCTACAGATTGCAAACCGATGAAGTGAACGTTCTCGATCGTAATTACATCATCGACGAAGAAGGATTTTTTGTTACCGACCGCGTCCAGATCACAGGGGCCGACACCCCAGAGGATCTCACAGACGACACCTATCGGCTCGTCGAACCAGGCGATGCCGGTGCGGGCCAACGCGTTGTTGACCAATGTTCGCGCGATTACGTCTTGAGAGATCCGATCTGTCGGGCAGAACGCAGCGATCTGTCCTCGATCCTCGGATATAATTTCTACTGGGACCGCACTAACGATCCGATAAGGCCGTCGCGCGGCTTTGATTTCCGATTCAGCCAGGACCTTGCCGGTATTGGCGGTGATGTGAAGTATTTGCGGACTGAGTCTACCGCGACCATGTATCGTGGCATCTGGCGCGATATAATTGCGAGCCTTCGTGTTTCCGGAGGGTATGTTTTCCCATTGGAAGACGGCCAGGGCGTGAGGATCAACAACCGTTTCTTCCGGGGTGGCAGCACGTTCCGCGGGTTTGACGTCGCAGGCATCGGCCCGCGAGAGATCGTCCGCGTAGTCGATCCTGAAACTGGTGAAGTTGTTCAGACTCGCCGCCTCAATTCGCAAGGCGGTAATGTCTATTATCAAAGCACATTCGAACTTAGCCTGCCGAGCTTCCTGCCTGAAGAATACGGTATCAAGAGCGCGCTATTCGCAGAGGCGGGTGCCTTGGGCTCTCTTCGTGGACCTGACGTCGGTCCCACAATCTACTTCACCGATCAATCGACCGGCCTGCCAGCAGTCCGGCTCACCAAGACGGCTGCATCCATGCGGGCGTCCGCCGGTCTAAGTGTTTTCTGGGACTCTCCGTTTGGTCCCATTCGGTTCGATTTCTCTCAAATTCTCAAACGGGAAGACTATGACCGGACGGAAACGTTCCGGTTCTCGACCTCAACAAGATTCTAATTTCAAGCTGAAAGACAGGAGACTAGAATGTCCCGACTCAAGAACTTCATTTTCGCCATGGTGGCGTCACTCGCCGCAATTGCCTTGGTTGCGCCGGCATCTTTCGCTCAGGGCACCATGGTCATTACGATCGATGAGGCAAAAATCCTGCGCGACAGCAAAGCTGGCAAAGACATTCAGGCCAAGCTTCAAAGCATCGAATCTCAGATCAATACCGAGTTGACGCCAACCAAGACGTCGCTTGAGGCTGAAGGCAAGGCGCTGAATACTGAACTGCAAGGTAAGACACGCGAGCAGATTGCTGGCGACGCAGCAATGGTTGCCCGCCTCAACGCGTACGACAAGAAGGCCGGTGATTTCGGCAAGGCCCGCCAAAAAGCTGCCAGTGAGTTTCAGCTGACCGAACGTCAGGCTCTTATCGATTTCAACAAGGCGCTTGAGCCGGTTCTCCTGCAGGTCGTGAGTGAAAAAAATGCACAGATCGTGCTGTCCAAGAGCGCTCTGATCTATGGCGTGGATTCTGTTGATGTCTCCGCACTGGTCATCAGCAAGTTGGACGCTACGACGCCTACACTTTCGGTCGTCCGCAAGCGCATCCCTGACCAGCCAGCGCAGTAAATTGAGACATCCGTGCCAGTAGACGTTCGATTTTTCGCGCCATTGGGATCTCTTTCTCTTGGCGAACTGGCCAAACAGACCGGGTCTGGTCTCTTCGGAGATGAAGATCTGGAACTGACGGGCATCTCCTCGGCTGCGAACGGCCGCCGGGGAGACCTTGGATTTCTCGACGGAGACGGAAAGTCTGCTATCGAGATCAATCCCGACATCTCAGCCCTTGTCGTTAATGATGCCAATGTGGCCCGCATTCCCGACGGCATTCCCTACATCATTTCAAAGTTTCCCCGCCATGTTCACGGAACAGCTGCGGTAAAACTGTTTCGTCCACGTCATTTGGATTGGCATGGTGAGTCTGCCATTTCGCCCGATGCCACGGTAGACGAGAGCGTCAGGATAGCACCGGGTGCTGCCATCGCACCTGGCGCCGTGATCGGTGCCGGCACATTCATCGGGGCGAATGCTGTTATTGGTCCAGGCGTCCAGATTGGCCGCAATTGCGTTATCGGCCCTGCCGCGACCGTATTCTGTGCACTTATAGGGGATCATGTGAGACTGCTGTCCGGTGCTCGGATAGGCGAGGCGGGGTTCGGAGTCATGCCTGGTCCCAGCGGGGCGGAGGATGCTCCCCATTATGGCCGCGTCGTCCTGCAGGATCACGTTACCATAGGTGCCAATTCCTGTGTCGATCGGGGGGCCTTTGACGACACAATTCTCGGGGAACGAACACGGATCGATAATCTGTGCCAGATCGCTCACAATGTGGTGCTTGGTCGCTCGGTTCTCATGGCGGCATTCGGTGGTATTTCGGGATCGGTTCAGATCGGTGATGGCACGATGCTTGGTGGACGCGTTGGAATCGCGGATCATGTGAAAGTCGGCGAGGGTGTATCTCTGGCGGCCTCTTCGGGTTTGTTCAGAAACATCGAAGACGGCGAAACATGGGGCGGAACACCTGCCAAACCTCTCCGCCAATGGATGCGCGAGATCGCGTGGTTGCAGAAGAACGCAAACCCGAAGAAAAAGGGTTAGTCAGCGCGTCCCAGCAGCTTTTGGAAACTCATGTCCACACAAATTCATCCCACTGCCTACATTGAGGACGGAGCCGCTCTCGGTGATGGTGTCATTGTCGGGCCATTCTGTCATATTGGTCCACACGCACGCATTGGGGCTAATTCCGTCCTGATGACGCATTCTGTCGTGACCGGACACACAGAACTGGGGGAGGGGTGTGTCCTGCACCCGCATGCGGTATTGGGTGGTGTGCCTCAAGTTATAGGGTTTGAATCGACACCGGACTCTCGACTGGTTGTCGGTGAGAACTGCGTCTTTCGTGAGTATGCAACCGCCCATTCGGGCATGCCCAAATTTGGCGGCCTTACAGTGATCGGGAACAATTGCTTTGTCATGATCGGGGCGCACATCGCCCATGACAACCACATTGGTAATAACGTCGTCATGGCAAATAATGTTTCTCTGGCTGGCCACATCACAGTCGGGGACAATGTGTGGTTCGGCGGTCTAGCCGCCGTTCACCAATTCTCTCGCATCGGACGGAATGCTTTCATCGGCGGGGGAGCGATTGTTGTGGAGGACGTAATTCCGTTTGGATCGGTCGTGGGCAATCACGCCAAACTGTCAGGCCTGAACATGGTCGGTCTCAAGCGCCGAGGCTTCTCGAAAGCAGATATCCGGGACATTCGCGCCGCTTACAAAGCCATCTTTCTTGGAGATGGCCTGTTCAAGGATCGGCTGGAACAGGCGTCGCAGGATTATGCAGAGAATCCGCTGGCCATGGAGATCATCACATTTATCCGTGAGGGCGACCGCCCCATCTGCAAGCCAGGTTGATGATGTAATGGCTCCACTCGGTATCATCGCAGGACTGGGCGACCTACCAGTTGCCATCGCAGAGAATGCCATTGAGGAAGGGCAGGGTGCGTATGTGCTCCGCCTGAGGGGCTTTGATGATCCGGCACTGGCCAGGTTTCCGGGCGAAGCCATAGGTCTCGGTGAAGTCGGTGGAATAATGAAAAAGCTGAAATCTGCAGGGTGTGAGGAAGTTGTATTTGCCGGCATCGTCAAACGTCCAGATTTCAGCAATCTGAAACTGGATGTGAAAGGCGTGACCCTTCTCCCTAAAGTGTTGTCTGCCGCCAAGAAGGGCGACGATGCGTTGCTGCGTGTCTTGGTGAATGAGTTCGAGAAGCAGGGCTTCAAGGTTCTCGGCAGCCAAGAGGCGCATAAGCAATTGCTGGCGCCGGAGGGGATCATCGCGGGTCATCAGCCGACTGAAGAAGAATTTCTTGACATAGAACATGCTGCGCGTGTCGCGTCTGCGATGGGTGCGCTTGATATCGGACAGGGATCGGTCGTCTGTAACGGGCTTGTTTTGGCTGTTGAAGCCCAGGAAGGTACTGATGCGATGCTGGATCGCTGCGCGGCTCTGCCAGAGGAAATCCGAGGGTCAGCCTTGAGCCGGAAAGGCGTTCTCGTCAAACGGCCAAAGCCTGCGCAGGATCTCCGGATCGATCTGCCTACCACGGGCGTTTCGACGGTAGAGAAGGTTGCCGCCGCGGGGCTCGCTGGCCTCGCAATAGAAGCGGGGGGCGCTCTGCTGCTAAACCGCCGCAAAATGATCGAGCGCGCTGAGGAACTAGGCGTATTTATCTATGGTTTTACTCCAGAGACAGGGCGGTGAGCGCGCCGCGCATCTACATGGTCGCCGCCGAAACATCTGGCGACCTGTTGGCCAGGGAAGTTGTTGAAGACATTCGTAGGCGAAATCCGGACGCGCATATTTCCGGCATTGGTGGCGGAGAACTTGCGTCGGTCGGAATAGAATCTGCAATTGATATCAGTCCACTGTCGATCCTTGGGTTTGTCGAAGGTCTTAGAGCGTATGGCGATGTTGTTCGTCTCGCCGATGCAGCCGCCGACGCCATCATCGCGGATGACCCTGATGTTGTCGTTCTGGTCGACTCTTGGGGGTTCATGCTGAGGGTTGCTCAGCGTGTCCGATTGCGCGCACCGAATATTCGGCTGGTAAAGCTGGTGGGACCGCAAGTCTGGGCGACCCGGCCCGGTCGCGCGAAGACTTTGGCTTCTGTCGTCGATCATCTATTATGCATTCATGACCTCGAGGTTCCGTTCTACGAACCCTTTGGACTCAAGACGACAGTGATTGGCAACCCTGCCATTTCCCGCCATGTTCAAGGAAATGGGTCCAGCTTTCGCGCGGGCCAGAGTATACCCGAGGACGCAAAGCTTGTTCTCGTATTGCCAGGTAGTCGACCCAGCGAAATCAAGCGCGTTGCTCCCGAATTGGTGAGCGCAGCCCAAGCGCTGAAATCGAACGATCCAAATCTCAAAATCGTCTTCATGCCGGCTTCCAACGTTGCAACTCAATTCCGGGAGGATTTTCCAGGCATTGCGTCATGGTCGATTGTCTCAAGCAATCCCGGCGCACGATATGACGCAATGGCGGCGGCAGATCTGGCGCTTGCTTGCTCTGGTACGGTGACCACGGAACTTGCCATGCAGGATACGCCTATGATCGTTGCGTACAAGACAGGATGGATCACATGGGCCTTGGCGCGAGGCCTGCTTTACAGCAAAACGCATATTACATTGCTCAATATCGTGAGCGACGATCAGCCAATTGTGCCGGAATTTGTTCAAACCCAGCAGAAGGCCGACCTTATCGCTGCCGCGGCGCAGGATTGGTTGACCGATCCAGATAAACTTTTAGCACAGTTGAATCGGCAACGAATTGCACTGGATCGGATGAAAGAAGGCGATAGGGATGCCAGCGAAATTGCGGCAGGCGTCATTCTGGACGAGGCGGCAGCACGGTCTGCAGGATCCATCTCGCTTCAGTCCTGAACAAATGATCGGTCGATCAGGGTCTTGAGCCCCCACAGACCTGGAAACTGAATTGTGTGACCCCATTTTTCAGCTATTGCGGCACGCGCGCCAAGGCTTACAAGTTTGAGGTAATCCTTCTGCGGATCATAATTCTGTAAAGGTGCGCCGCTCAGCTTCGCGATCAGATTCTGCATGAGGACGGGCCCTTGCCGCACGGCATACACGCCTGCTTTGGGTATGTGACCCTTTTGAAGAGAAGCCACATCGCCTGAAATGAAAATGTCTGGATGTGAGATCGACTGCAGGCATGAATTTACGACTGGAAATCCGCCACTCGTCTCAAGTCCTGATTCCTCCAGCCAGCCAGGCGCGTGGGCACCGGCGGTCCATAGAACCAGTTGTGCAGTCAGGGACTGTCCAGAATCCAACATCAGGCAGCCATTTTCATGCGCGCGCACTTGTGTGTTTTCGATAATCGTTACGCTTGCCGCGTTCAGGCGCTCGCATAGCGCATGCCTCAATGATGGCGAACTTGATGAAAGTATTTCCGACCGATCCACGATTGCCAAAGGGGTAGATGTAGGGAGGCGGCAGGCGTTCATCTTGTGCCGAACAGCTAGCGCAAGCTCTACACCGCCGAGGCCACCCCCAATGATTGCAACCCCTTCGGAGAGATTACCTGAATCCTGTTGCCACGCTTCAACGAAATGCGACATCGGCTTTACGGCCAGGTTGCCTTTCTTTTCTGAGAGGCTTACGGGCGCAGACACGATACCGACATCGATAGACGCCTGGGTGAAGGAGTAGGATGCACCCGTTTCCCCGGTCGCAGTTTTCCCGACCGGATCAAAATCAACGATTGAATCATAGACAATATCAACCCCGGCTTCGACACATAAGCGGTTCAGATCGACCTCCACTTCGTTTCGGTCAAAATGTCCCGCAACAAAGCCAGGCACCATGCCACTATAGACGGCGTAGGCCCGTGGGTTCACCAGCTTGAATTTCATGTGCGGGCAGGAGTGTTTCTTGAGCCAGCGAAGCGCTGTGATGTGTGCGTGTCCGCCGCCTATCAGAAGCACATCGCATCGCATGACCGGTCAGGCTCCCAACGGCTTGTCAGACCACCATGACTGGAGCGCTGTTGCGATAGCGGCACATTCAGCATCCGCCGTCGTCGGTCCATTGAAAACAACCATGGCGGAGCCTTCGAGGGCCGTTTCCTGCAATGCATCGACCGGCCAGCGCGCCCCGTAAACCTTGCAGTCGCCGAGCGTCGTCAGATACTCGCCAAACTCGCTCTCACGACCATCACGAAACAATGGTAGCCATAGCATCAGCACCGCCTTTGGCCATCGCTTCAGGGCTTTGGGAGTCCACAGCGCCAACGCATCAATATCCCGACTTGTTTCGTAACTCGGATCGACCAGACAGACCATGGTTTCACCGCTTCTGGGAGACAGTTTCAGCGCGCTGGCGTATCCATCCGCTTTTTTGATCTGAATACGGTCGTCATCGCCGATGGCATGATTCAAGGCTTCGTATTCAGCTGGATGCTTTTCGAATAAGACGTAGCGAGTATCCGTAGGCAGTAGGGTCTGCGCATGAGCGGGAGAGCCGGGGTAGCTATTGATACCAGCCGTCTCAACGAACTCGACCCATGATCGAAGCGGTTTAGGAGTCTGCCCCTCCAATATGGAGAGAATGCCGTCCCCGGCCTCATCTCCTTTTCGCGCCTGCGGGCCTTCAAGATCGTATCGTCCTCGACCTGAATGTGTTTCCACATAGAGAATGCGATCATTACGCTGTGTCAGGTGACGGCACACCGAGTGCAAGACCGCGTGCTTGACTACGTCCGCGCGGTTTCCCGCGTGAAATCCGTGTTGATACGAAAGCATGCGTCAGGTCATTCCATTCAGGAAAAAGTCCCCGCCGAACAGGGCGGGGACGATCGTTTAGTCTTGTTCCAGGCTCTTCTTGCGAACAGATTCGAACTCGTTGCCCGCATACCATGTGGGCCATTCATCAGATTGGGCAATCTGTAGCCCAACCTGGTAAAGCGCCTGGATGTCTTCGGTGAAGCCGGACAGATCCCAATCATCGGAATACTCATCCATTGGCTTGTGATAGCGCTCAGCCGTGTAGACCGCCGCGGCTGCCTTGCCTGCAGCCACACCACCATCGACCTTGTCCTGACCGCCATCGGCGTACAACATGGGCACGCCCTTCTTGGCCAGGGAGATATGGTCCGATCGATAGAAATAGCCGGCTTCGGGTTTGGCATCCGGCTTGATCACGCGGCCTTGCTCGTCGAGCACATCTTTCAACATGTCCTCGAGCTCGGACGCGCCGTATCCGACAACTACCATGTCCTTGGTCCGGCCGATCGGCAGCGCACCATCCATGTTGATACCCGCAACGACTTGGCGATGGGGCACCAACGGGTTTTCGGCATAATAGGCAGAACCAAGCAAACCGGATTCTTCGAGCGTCACAGACAGGAAAAGGGCCGACCGCTCGAGTTCTTCGCTTGCCATGGCTTCTGCAATCTCGAGAAGCGCGGCAGAACCGGTCGCATTGTCGACGGCGCCGTTGAATATCTGGTCCTGATAGAAATCCTCGCCCGGCGCGCCGGTCTTTTCTTCAGACTTCTTTCCGAGGTGGTCCCAGTGTGCTGTGTACAGCATGTATTCATCCGGCGCGGTTGCCCCTGGGAGTTTTCCGACGACGTTCCGGCTTTCAAGCTGTTCGATCGCTTGCGAAATCTTCCCGCTCGCCTTTATTCCGTCCAGCGCGACAGGTTCGAAGTCTTTTGATTTTGCCTGTTGTTTCAGCGTTTCCAGATCGAGGCCTGCACTGGCAAACAGGGACTCGGCCGTGTCTCGTGTAATCCAGCCTTCGAGCATTGTACGCTCAGCGCCGCCATCGGCACGCACGAGATCTGACTGCGCACCGCTCCACGAGTTGGAAACAACATCCCAGCCGTATGAGGCTGGTTCGGTCTCGTGAATGACAATAGCGGCAGTTGCGCCCTGTCGTGCCGCTTCTTCAAACTTGTATGTCCAGCGCCCGTAATAGGTCATGGACTTGCCCTTGAAGAGGTCTGGGTCACCGGTAGCAAATCCGGGATCGTTGACAAGCATAACGACCGTTTTACCGGTGAAATCCTGATCCGCGTAGTCGTTCCAGTCATATTCCGGAGCGACAGATCCGTAGCCTACGAAAACAACGTCGGTGGGATCAAAGCTCAGCTCATTGGCATTTTGGCGCTTCGTCCAGAAAACAACGTCTTCCTTTGGCGTCATCGGCAGCTCCGTACCATCGGGTGTGGTAAGCTTGAAGTATGAGGCGCCCGTGTCGACCGTTTGGTTCACCATTTTGACAGTCTGGAAAAAGCTTCCATCGTCTCCCGCAGGCGTCAGACCGATGCGCTGCATCTCAGCCGCAATCCAGTCAGCCGACGCTTCGCCAGCCTCGGTCCCCGGACCGCGGCCTTCGAATGTGTCGTCGGCAAGGGTCTTGATGCGAACCGCGAGGTCATCCGCAGTAATATCCGCACTGGTCTGATCTGGCAGCGGCATCAACAATTCAGATGATGCTTCAGGCTCCGTTGTGATCGGTGTGTCCGTCGCGGTTTCTTGTGCGCCGCAGGCCGCGAGCGTTAGCACGGACGCCGAAATGAGTAGTCGCTTCATTTTTGTATTTCCCCGTCAAAGACTCTTGTTGGTCATGATCTGGCACGAGCGATATCAATCGGCAAGGAAGGGGTTCACCAGAAATCTGGCCCCAGAATCACGAGGGAAGGGGAATCCACTCATCCTCATCTCCCGGAACCGCAGGAAATCTTGCCGTGCCCCCAGCTTGTATTGCAGCTGTCCAGTCCGCTCTGGCCGCGGCTATCTTTTCGGCGTCGCTCGAGACGAAATTCCAGTTGATCTTTCGCGGAGATTCCATTGGTGCGCCGCCGCAGATAACTACTTTTGTGCCAGGAGCCATAACAACCGGCACATCCACATTCGGTTCAAGCACAGCCATACGGCCAACGCCTGCAATCGTATCACCGATTTTGGCTTCGCCCGTCACTACATAGAGGGCGCGCTCCAGAGCGAGATCGCCAGGCAGGAGAATTTCGGATTCGGACGTTGCTTCGAGAGCGACGTAAATGATCGGCCATGGAAACGAAACGGGTGATGTTTTGTCCCACGCAGTCCCGGCAAGTACTTTGACAGTCACATTGTCCACCAGGAACTCCGGTAGAGTATCGGCACTATGGTGGACAAAGGTGGGCGCGCTGTCCTCCTCATCCCTGGGCAGGGCAACCCAGGTCTGAAGGCCGTGCAAGTTTTGCCCGTTTACGCGCTGAGTATCTGGAGTGCGCTCCGAATGAACAATGCCTCGCCCCGCCGTCATCCAGTTGACGGCTCCGGGCTCGATCACCAGATCGGTTCCGAGTGAATCCCGATGCCGGATTGCACCATCAAACAGGAAAGTGACGGTCGCCAGACCGATATGAGGGTGGGGGCGAACGTCAAATGTCGAGCCCGGCGGATATTCAGTCGGACCGAAGTGATCGAAGAACACGAAAGGCCCCACAGATTTGTGGGCGTGAAATGGAAGAATTCTTCGGACCAGAAAACCGGCTCCGAGATCATGCATACGGGGGTCAATAATGCGGGATATGCGCATCGGCTCGGGCCTTCTGCAATCAGGACACAGTTAGAAACTGTATGAAACGCCATGTCTCTCCATTTGAAAACACAACTTGAAAAAATTCGGGCTTGCCGACTGTGCGAAGGCCAGATGGATCGCCCCCCAAACCCAATCCTTCAAGCGCATTCCGGTGCGCGTATTCTGATTGCGAGCCAGGCACCGGGCAACAAGGCTGATCGCTCTGGCATGCCCTTCAAAGATCCGTCGGGATCACGGCTTCGTGACTGGATGCAGATATCTGAGCAAGATTTTTATGATCCCAGAAGGGTCGCCATCTTGCCAATGGGCTTCTGCTTTCCCGGATATGACCGAAATGGCGGCGACCGCCCGCCCATGCCGATCTGCGCCCAGACCTGGCGAACGCAAACACTGGACCTGTTGACGAATACTAAAGTGACTTTGCTCATCGGTGCCCATGCGCAGGCTTGGCACTTGGGTGCTCGACGCAAGTCGAGCTTGACGGAAACCGTTCGATGTTGGAAGGAGTACACAAGTGAGCGAATATTCACACTACCGCATCCGAGTTGGAGAAACACGTCTTGGCTAAAACGCAATACCTGGTTCGAACAAGAGGTCTTACCCTCCTTGCGCGCCGAAGTGCGTGGGGCTTTGGCGCCCTGATCCTTTTTTACGCGACCTTCCTGCTCTCGGGGTGCGTTCATCCCGTCACGGCTGGCTCACTCGCCAATGTTACCAACTCCGTTCCACAATTTCTGCCTGAGCGTGATGTTTTCATTTCTCATGACGGCGCAGAACTTGGTCTGACGGTCTGGGCGGCGCAGACTGTCCACGAGCCAGAGCATGTGGTTGTCGGCGTGCATGGCATGAACGATTTCGCCAATGCCTTCCATATGGCGGCACCTTACTGGGCTGAGCATGGCGTAGTGACATATGCTTATGACCAAAGGGGTTTTGGACGCTCGCCGGGCAGGGGGCTATGGCCGGATGAAGAATTGATGCGGGAAGATCTCCGCACGGCTGTTGCGGTCGCACGTCGTGCACATCCCGATGCAACCATCACGGTTGTCGGCATATCCATGGGCGCCGCCGTCGCCATTTCGGCTTTCGGCTCAGACACACCCCCTGACGCAGACCGATTGATCGCATCGGGTCCAGGCTTGCGCGGTTGGGGCGCGATGAACCCACTCTACCGAGCCAGCCTGTGGATGTCGGCTCACACCAATCCCGGCTGGATCGTTCGACCACCAGCCCGCTTTGTACGTATCGAGCCCAGCGATAATATCGATATGCTCCGGGAGACTTGGGCCAACCCCCTGATGTTGCGGGAAAACCGAATTGATCAGGTTTATGGAGTCGTCTCACTGATGGAGACAGCTCATGACAGAATCGCTGACCTTCCAGTCGATTTGCCCGTGTTGATTTCCTATGGTGCGAACGATTATGTCATCCCCCCACATGGCGTTGAGCGATCAGCGAATTTCCTGCCCGCGCATGTTCGGACGGTCTATTATGAAAAGGGGTATCATATGCTGTTGCGTGATCTGCAGGCTGAAACCGTGCACGCCGATTATCTCGCTTTCATGCAACATCCGGACGCCGATCTACCAAGTCGTTCATCAGAGTGGCCGTTCCGCTAACTGTTTCCACAGCGGAATACCTCTTGCAGTGATGCACGCGTAGACAAATATACGTCTCTCTGCCACTTCTGTGCAGTAAAGATTCCTTTGAGAAACCATCAAGGCCCAATTCATGACGACTTCTTTCCAGACAGCGCTCAACCTTGTTCCCATGGTTGTGGAGCAGACGAGCCGCGGCGAGCGGGCTTTCGACATCTTCTCGCGCCTGCTGAAAGAGCGGATCATCTTCGTTACGGGCGGCATCGATGACAGCATGGCTGCCCTGATCACCTCGCAATTGCTCTTCCTTGAGTCGGAAAATCCGAAAAAAGATATCGCAATGTATATCAACAGCCCCGGCGGATATGTTTCCTCTGGCCTCGCGATCTACGACACGATGCAGTATATTCGATGCCCCATTTCCACGGTGTGTATTGGTCAGGCCGCCTCCATGGGGTCGCTTCTGCTTGCTGCTGGCGAAAAGGGTATGCGTATCGCGCTGCCGAATGCGCGCGTGATGCTTCACCAGCCTTCGGGTGGATACCAGGGTGTCGCAACCGATATTGAGCGCCATGCAGAGGAAATCATCGAATTGAAACGCCGTCTCAACAATATCTATGTCCGCCACACGGGCCAGGAATATGATGTGATTGAGCGGAAGCTGGATCGGGATACGTTTCTGACCGCAGAAGAGGCCAAGGAATTTGGCATTGTGGACAAGGTCTTCGAGCGCCGGACGGCCGAGGATGATAAATAGGGGACCTCTCTCACGTCATTGCGGCCTGCCTCTTGCAGGGCAGGCTGATAACCCTATTGTTTCAATAGTACACAACGCGCGACGTCTTAAAGACGAAATTAAGCCTTACCCGGCATTGAGGATGGCATGACTAAACAAAATGGCTCAGGCGATTCCAAGAACACTCTCTATTGTTCGTTTTGTGGAAAAAGCCAGCATGAAGTGAAGAAGCTGATTGCCGGCCCGACCGTGTTCATCTGTGATGAATGCGTTGAACTTTGCATGGACATTATTCGCGAAGAGAACAAGACCTCAATGGTCCGGTCTCGCGAAGGCGTCCCGACACCGCAGGAAATCTGCGATGTGCTGGATGACTATGTCATCGGCCAGGTGCACGCGAAGCGGATTCTTTCGGTTGCCGTGCACAATCACTACAAACGCCTCTCACATGCTGGAAAAACAGACGGCGTCGAACTGTCCAAATCCAATATCCTGCTGGTCGGCCCGACCGGCTGCGGCAAGACACTGTTGGCTCAGACATTGGCGCGCATCCTGGATGTGCCGTTTACGATGGCTGACGCAACAACGCTGACGGAAGCTGGTTATGTTGGTGAGGACGTTGAGAACATTGTCCTGAAGCTGCTGCAGTCGGCTGATTACAATGTCGAACGTGCCCAGCGCGGCATTGTCTATATTGATGAAATCGACAAGATTTCCCGCAAGTCTGACAATCCATCGATCACGCGCGACGTGTCCGGTGAGGGAGTTCAGCAGGCACTCCTCAAGATCATGGAAGGTACGGTTGCGGCTGTACCACCTCAGGGCGGTCGCAAGCATCCACAGCAGGAATTCCTGCAAGTGGACACGACCAATATCCTGTTCATCTGCGGCGGTGCCTTTGCCGGACTCGACAAGATCATTGCGTCACGCGGAGATGGGGCCTCCATCGGTTTCGGCGCCTCATTGAAGGAATCGGAAGAGCGGGGGGTTGGCGAAATCCTTCGTAACACTGAGCCCGAAGATCTGCAGCGCTTCGGCTTGATCCCGGAATTCATCGGGCGTTTGCCAGTCATCGCGACACTGGAAGACCTGGACGAGTCTGCATTGATCAAGATCCTCACAGAGCCCAAGAATGCCTTGCTGAAACAGTATCAGAAGCTGTTCGACATGGAGAGCGTTGAGCTCAACTTCACGCCAGAGGCTCTGACAGCCGTTGCTCGTCGCGCTATCGCCCGGAAGACGGGTGCACGCGGACTGCGTTCGATCATGGAAGGTATCCTGCTCGACACGATGTTCGAGCTGCCAAACCTGCGCGGTGTGGAAGAGGTCGTGATCAATGGCGAAGTGGTCGAGGGCAATGCCGAGCCACTCTACGTCCACGCCAAGAAGAGTCAGCCGGAAGCTGGCTGATTCAAATACAGATCCAATATTCAAGCGCCCCGTCCAAATGGTCGGGGCGTTTTTGGTTTCAGGCCGGAATATTGGCACAACAGAAAATACAGTTAGAGGCCCAGTCCTCGACGCTCGGGAGCCGCTCGAGGCTTTTCTGCCGAGTGTAGTTCGGTTTTCTGTGAGGTTCCAAAGCTGGATAAAGAAGAGGCCGGTACCTTGCGATACCGGCCTCTACAAGGGTTAGAGGAGAGAGAGAACAGGCCCCTAGACCTTGTAGTACATGTCGAATTCCACCGGATGTGGGTGGAGTTCATAGCGCATGTTCTCTTCCATCTTCAGCTCAATATAAGCATCGATCTGGTCGTCATCGAACACGCCGCCCTTGGTAAGGAATGTACGGTCTGCGTCGAGCGCTGCAAGCGCTTCTCGCAGTGAGCCGCACACTTGCGGGATCGATTTCGCCTCTTCAGGCGGCAGATCGTAAAGGTCTTTATCCATGGCGTCGCCCGGATGGATCTTGTTTTCGATACCATCAAGACCAGCCATGAGCAGGGCGGCGAATGCCAGGTACGGGTTTGCCGTAGGGTCCGGGAAGCGTGTTTCGATACGCTTTGCTTTCGGATTGGAACCGAACGGAATACGGATTGAGGCAGACCGGTTGCGCGCAGAATAGGCGAGCATGACGGGGGCTTCGTAACCGGGGACGAGGCGCTTGTAGCTGTTCGTCGAAGGGTTGGTGAGGGCATTCAGAGCGCGCGCATGCTTGATGATGCCGCCGATGTAATACAGGCACTGCTCAGACAAGCCAGCATATTGGTCACCGGCAAAGAGCGGCTTGCCACCGGACCAGATAGACTGATGGACGTGCATACCGGACCCGTTGTCGGCAAACATCGGCTTCGGCATGAAGGTTGCCGTCTTGCCGTAAGACGCTGCCACATTGTGGATTACGTATTTATAAAGCTGAAGACGATCTGCCATCGTGGTGAGCGTCGAGAATTTCAGCCCCAGTTCGTGCTGTGCTGGCGCCACTTCGTGGTGATGCTTCTCAGGATCAAGGCCGATGTCGGCCATCACGGAAAGCATTTCAGAGCGCATGTCCTGTTCGGAGTCGACCGGCGGAACAGGGAAATAGCCGCCTTTAGGTCCTGGGCGATGGCCCATATTGCCCATCGGGTACTCTTTGTCGGTGTTCACCGGCAGTTCGGTCGAGTCGAAGCTGTATCCGGTCTTGTGGGGCTCAGTGGACCAGCGAACATCATCGAAGACAAAGAACTCAGCTTCGGGGCCAAAGAATACCGTGTCGCCCACGCCGCTCGACTTCACATATGCTTCGGCCTTCTTGGCCGTTGTGCGTGGGTCGCGATTGTAGGCCTGCCCCGTGATCGGGTCGAGGATATCACACATTACAGCCAGCGTGGTTTGCTGGAAGAATGGGTCAATCATGGCCGTGCTGGTGTCAGGCATCAGCACCATATCGGACTCGTTGATGGCCTTCCAGCCAGCGACGGATGAGCCGTCGAACATCTGACCTTCGGTGAAGAAATCATCTTCGACCATGTTCTTGTGAAAAGAAACATGCTGCATCTTCCCGCGAGGGTCGGTGAAGCGAAGGTCGACGTATTGGACGTCCTCATCCTTCATAAGTTTCAACAGGTTATCGGCCATTGGAATTTGCCCTCCAGTAAACAGCTTCTGTAGTTTTTGGTGTTCAACGACCTAGCCTTTAAAGGGCTGCGTCGCCGGTTTCGCCCGTGCGGATTCTTACCGCATCAGTGATGTCAGAAATGAAGATTTTGCCGTCACCGATCTTGTCAGTATGAGCAGCTTTCTTGATCGCGTCGACTGCGCCTTCTACCGCACTGTCGGCAAGCACAATTTCAATCTTAAGCTTGGGCAGGAAGTCGACCACGTACTCCGCACCGCGGTAGAGTTCCGTGTGTCCGCGCTGGCGCCCGAAGCCTTTGGCTTCAACAACGGTCATTCCTTGCAGACCAATCTCTTGCAGCGCCTCCTTAACATCATCCAGTTTGAAAGGTTTGATGATCGCCTCAATTTTCTTCATGGCCCGTATCTCCCAGCCGTTTGGTTCGTGTAGTCAACGGGTATGCGCCTTCTGCGATGGAAGCGAGACCCAGTATGAGAGTTAGCATCAGGTTGATAGGGCGTGATCGAATTTTGGACTTTGCTGCCCTTATTTTGTGCGAAACACCTTCTGACCTCTAATGCATATTGCAGATCCGGCAAAGGAATTGCCTGTTCGTACGTCGCTGCAGTTCAAGGCGCGACCTTAGAGTATCGTTGCGTGAATGATTGAATCTGTTGGATATTTGCGCGAAGCAGGTTTGAAACCATCTCGCACCGGTTCCCTTCCTCAAGGGTGATCGGACTTACAATTATTGAAAGTCGGAACAGCCGCTGGCTTTGGAGGATTCATGCTCTATCTCGTCCGTCATGGGGAAGCTGCCGCGAGTTGGGGCAACCATCCCAACCCGGGTTTGAGCGATCTTGGGCACCGTCAGGCCGAATCTGCTGCAACAGAACTTCACGCTCTGGGCGTGAGCCACATTGTCAGCAGCCCGATGCAGAGATGCCGCGAGACGGCGCGCCCGCTGGAGGCACGTCTTGGTCTAACCGCAAGTATCATTGAGGAAGTGTCGGAAATTTCGACCCCGAAAGACATACACGATCGCGTTGAATGGCTGCGCGTTTTCATGGGCGGCACATGGGAAAATGAAGCCAGCACACATCGTGCCTGGCGAGATGCCATGATCGCTCGCTTGGAAGGCCTTTCCGACAATACAGTCGTCTTCACACATTTCGTGGCAATCAATGCAGTCGTCAGCAAGCTTCAGCAACGTGCCGAGACGCTTGTTTTCCGCCCAACCTATTGCTCAGTTACCACTCTGGAACGCAGCGCCGAAGGTCTGAAAATTCAGCAGCTGGGCAGCGAATCCGAAACGCGCGTGCTATGAGCCTGCACTATGGGCAGACCTATTCTTACTCCGCAGGAAATGCGGTCCGCAGAAGAAGCACTTTTTTCCAGCGGCACTGACAGCTTCGACCTCATGCAACGCGCTGGAAACGCCGTAGCCGAGTTCGTCCATGCACAATGGCCGGAAGGCCGCATCCAGGTTCTGTGTGGCCCAGGTGGCAATGGCGGAGATGGGTTCATCGCCGCGGCGAAACTGGCAAAGCTTTGGCGAGACGTCGAAGTATTCTGCCTTGTGGACAAGCAATCTCTCAATGGAGATGCTGCTAAGGCAGCGGCCGAGTGGGAGGGCGAGATCAATCCACTCAATGCCGCGTTGGAGGCCCCACACGATATAGTTCTGGATGCTCTGTTTGGTGGCGGCCTTTCCCGACCGCTTGAGGGCGTTCCAGCAAAGCTGGCGGAGCGCGGCGGTCGCGTTGTCTCGATTGATGTACCTTCCGGCATTCATGGCGAGTCTGCCAAACCACTTGGCCCGTGTTTCCGGGCAGAAGGAACCATCACATTCGCTGCGTTGCGGCCGGCACACGTCCTGTTTCCGGGTGCCGCATATTGCGGAGGCATATTCGTCGCAGATATTGGTGTGCCGGTTCAGAGCAAACTGCTCGAAAACAGCCCCATATTGTGGGGACGCAATCTGCCCCAGCCGGGGCAGGGCAGCCACAAGCATGCCCGAGGTCATTTGGCCGTGGTCAGTGGCAATGTCGCATCGACGGGCGCGGCGCGTCTGGCCAGCCGCGCGGGGCTGAGGGCCGGTGCCGGGCTCGTGACTCTGTTGTCTCCGCCGGATGCTGTTGCGGTAAATGCCAGTCATCTGACTGCTGTCATGCTCAAGGAAGTGTCGGATGCTGAGCAGCTGCGCGAGAGTATTGAATCCGCCAGCACGGTGATCCTCGGGCCTGCCGCGGGCATCACGACCGGCACAAAAAAGAATGTTGAGTGTTTGCTTTCATCGAAATCGAAGGCTGTTCTCGACGCAGATGCCTTGACCGTCTTCGCCGATGATCATGATGGCTTCTACAGACAGCTGCGGTCAGATGACCTGATTACACCTCATATCGGTGAGTTCAATCGACTCTTTGGTGACCTGCTGGACTCAGAAGTAAACAAGGTCGAAGCGACGCGCAAAGCGTCCCGAATGACTGGCTGCGTCGTCCTGCTGAAAGGCCCAGACACCGTTATTGCCAAACCTGACGGTATGGCCATTGTGAACACACACGCAACGCACTGGCTTGCAACGGCTGGATCTGGCGATGTTTTGGCGGGCATTGCAGGCGGTCTCATGGCGCAGGGTGTTGATACGTTCACCGCGGCGGCCATGGCCAGCTGGCTGCATGGCGAAGCCGGACGCCGCGTTGGGGCAGGGCTGATCGCCGAAGACCTGGAATCTGAACTTCCCGATATCCTGAGCGCCTTGCACGGCGAACAGGAATAAATTCGCAGCCCCTGCGTGGGTTTGGTGTTGAAGCGTGGTCACGGCTCGCGTAGGAAAACCCGTCATGCGGATGTGGCGGAATTGGTAGACGCACTGGATTTAGGTTCCAGCGCTGCAAGGCGTGGAGGTTCGAGTCCTCTCATCCGCACCACCCACTCAAAAATCAAACTCTGACCGTGCGGCAAGAGGCCGTTTGCCCGATGGACAATCCTGTGCTCGCCTGCCAGCAAGGCATTCAGAAAACACGGAGGATTTCCAGACATGTCGATCGTGACAACAGAGAAGCGCGGATCCATCATGATCTTGACGCTGAACCGCCCCGATAGCCTCAATGCGCTGGGGGCGGAGGGTGATGGTTTGGCCATCGCAGCTGCATGTAATGAGATTGTTGCGGACGCTGAAATCCGCTGCGTGATTTTGACGGGCGCTGGCCGAGCATTCTCCGCCGGCGGCGACGTGAAAGCGATGAAAGAGGGCACCGGCGCGTTCGGCGGCGCGCCGCATGACATCCGTGAAGGTTATCGCCGAAACATCCACTTGATTGTGAAATCGCTCTACAATCTTGAAGTACCGATGATCGCGGCCGTAAACGGGGCCGCGATTGGTCTTGGTTGCGACGTCGCCTGCATGGCCGATATTCGCATAGCCTCCGACAAGGCCAAGATGGGCGTCACCTTCCTGAAGCTTGGCCTGATCCCCGGTGATGGCGGCGCATGGCTGCTGCCCCGACTGATCGGATCATCCCGCGCAGCTGAGCTTCTGTTCACGGGCAAAGTCATTGATGCCGCCACAGCAGAAGACTGGGGTCTCGTCTCGAAAGTCGTCCCGGGCGATACGCTGATGGACGAAGCCATGGCGCTGGCCGAGCAGATTGCTGCGCAGCCACCTCAAGCCTTGCGCCTAGCAAAAACTCTCATGCGTCATGGCACCAATGCTTCCTACGAAACGATCATGGAAATGTCCGCCGCCTCTCAGGCCCTCATGCACAAGACTGAGGACCATATGGAGGGAGTGGACGCGATCCTTGAAAAAAGGACGCCCGAGTTCAAGGGCCGCTAAGACACAATTCCGTCTGTATAGAGACTCTCGATGGCGTCGTCCGTCAGGCCCAGTTGATCGAGTACATCCCGAGTGTGCTGACCCAATGCGGGCGAGGGGCCTTTAGGCCCGTCGTCTGCGCCGGGAAAACGAACTGGCGAGGCTGGCGAAGCATAAGTTGAGCCATCGCCCTTCGCGCTCGGTGTCTGAACAATCGCGCCTGCAGCGATGGCTTGCGGATCTTTGGCCACTTCGGCCAAAGTCTGGACAGGCGCCCAGGCGAGGGATTCCGCATCCAGCCGTTTGGCCATCTCGGCCTTGTCGTATTTTGCGAACCCCTCATCTAGAATGTCTACGACTTCGGCCCTGTTCTTCCGGCGCGCCTTGGCGGAAGTGAACCGCTCATCTTCAATCAATTCCTCCCGGTCGATCGCTCGACAGATCGGGCCCCAATCGACTTCACCTTGCCGGGATACGAGACACATCCAGCTGCCGTCTCTGGTTTCGAAGAAATTGGTGATGGGGACATTTTGCTCATGGCGGGATTTTGTTGACGCAACCCGGTCAAAAAAGAGCTGGATCGCAAAATCGGAACCGAGTGCGTACAGACCGGCGCGAAAGAGGGAGGCTTCAACCAAACGCCCCTTGCCTGTCCGCCCGGCCTCAACCAGCGCCGCGCAAATTCCGGCTGCAGCCGACATCGAGGTCGTATGGTCTCCGAATGCCGTGCGATTTGCGAACAGATCTTCGCCTTTCGGAACGGTCAGTCTGGCAACGCCCGTGCGGCTCCAGAAGCTCGCAATATCAAAGCCGGGGCGGTTCGCATCAGGCCCTTGCAGGCCGTATCCGGTAAGGGAACAGTAGACCAGTTTCGTGTTTAACTCCTTCAGGCTGTCATAATCCAGGCCGGACCGTTCGAGGCCACCGGGGCGGACATTGGTCAGAAACACGTCGGCATCGGCCACGAGCTTGCGTACGAGCTCCTGCCCCTCTGGCTTGGACGTGTCGACCACGATGGATTTCTTGCCGCGATTATCGAAATCGAACACAGGATTGTCGGTTATGTCCGTCCCGATCGTCTTGAAGAAAAGTCGGATCGGGTCACCACCCGGCGGCTCTATCTTGACCACATCCGCGCCCCAATCGCTCAAGATCGAACCTGCGCCTGGCGCTGCCATATAAGTCGCATATTCTACGACCTTGATACCTTCGAGCATGTATCCTCCTGATGTTCTGGTTTTGCCAAAGTTTTGCAGGAAGCGCTTGCCAATGGCCAGCCTGACCAAAGGTCAGCTCTCGAAACCCACGCATACTGTAAGGCCACATGGCGGAGGAAGAGGGATTCGAACCCCCGGAGCCCGCGAAGGCTCAACGGTTTTCAAGACCGCCGCATTCAACCACTCTGCCATTCCTCCGGCGCCCGGTATGTCCAACAGAGGAAGTGGTTTTGCAAGCCCTCATCTGCGAATGCTGACCGCTCGCAAATCGTGAATCGATCACTAAGAGGCATTTGCGGTTTCGTGAGAGAAGGTTCATCCTGCATCCACCTTGGCGTGGTAAACAAGCCAGGTACGGCAGAAAAGCCGGACGTTCAGGCGCAAAGCGCCGAATAGAAACTCAGAATGAGGTTACACCGCGAATGCGCGCGCCATCGACCAAGATCACCGATCGCCTTCCCGCCTTTATTGTTGCCACTTTTGCTGCTGCTTTCGTATCAGCGCCCGCATGGGCCGATCCCGCACCAATCGTCTTCAAGTCGCAAGAGCCAAGCGCCCGAATTTCAACAGAACGTCAAAACGTCTTCATTGCACCAAGCCAGGCCCAGCCCAGCCCAGAGAAAGCCAAAGCACGGGTCCAGTTCAGTTATCCGGGAGCGTCGCAGAAGCCTGCGCCTGTACAGTTTGCCTCAAACTCCTCAAATTCGGTGCCGAGATTTGCGAACCCGGCAAGCGGGACAAGAGAATATGCCAGCATAAGCGCACCAATAAGTGGCACACCTGCGCCTGTCGCAACACAGCCAACATCCGCAAAACCATTTGATCCGCAAGCCGCCGCCGGGCGTATCGCTGCAGAACGAGCACAGTCCGAAGTCCTGACAGAATCTCTGCCAAAACTCGCTGGCGCTCCCGAACCTGTCGCAGAGCAGGGGGCCGGTGCCCCAACGGCAACAGATGCGCGTCGTGTTGCCACCAGCCTGACACCCGCTGCAACGCATTCGGTTCAGCCTGAAACCGTACCCGTCTTCGATGAAACCGGTGCGGCCATCATCTATGGTGACGAATTCCAGGGCCTGCCGACCGCAAATGGCGAAACCTTCGACCAATCTGCGCTTATGGCCGCGCATCCGAACCTGCCTTTGCCGAGCCTGGTTCAGGTCGTGAATCTTGAAACAAACACAGAAATTGTTGTGCGCGTGAATGATCGCGGACCTTTTGAAGATGGCGCCATGCTGCAAGTCTCCGAGCGCGCCGCTGTGGAACTCGGCATGACCGGGGCAGGGCGCGCCAATGTGCGAATTCGTTATCTGGGCCCTGCTCCGGTCACGGCTCCAAAACCGCAACCGATTCTGGTTTCTGACAATAATGAAACGCGCGCGCCCTCAGTCACCACAGCTTCTGCGCCAAGTCCTGTTTACGCCGCGAGCCGGAGCAGCACGCAAAATTATGAGCCTGTTTCGGTCGGGAATTACTTTGTTCAAGTTGGCGCATTCTCGCAAATTTCGAACGCTGAGAGCCTCATTCAGTCCATGCCGACCAATATGAGCGCCCAAATTGATCCGGCACGCGTAAATGGCGCAGACTTTTTCCGGGTGCGCGTTGGCCCCTTCATGAACCGGGATGCTGCTGATCGGATAAACAATGATCTTCACCGCTACGGCATATCCAACGGTCGGGTGGTTTCCCAGAACTGACCTGACGACCGCATAGCCACCATTGACGCTGACCACAAACCGGCCCTTTTTCCTGTATAAACGGAAAAATGGGCCGTATTGGTTTCGGCCAACCGTTCAGCACATTTCGGAGGCTTACAATGCTGCCAAAAACCCAGATCCTCACCGCCATTCTGATGGCAGTCGCAGCGACGGGTTCGGCCCAGGCACAGATCATGGATACGCCCGCCAGTCATGCTGTGATCATGGATCACGAGACGGGCACAATACTCTTCTCCAAGGATGGCGCGGAACCCATGATCCCCGCCTCCATGACAAAGATGATGACGGCCTACCTCGTGTTCGAACTGATTGATCGGGGGGAGATTTCCCTGACCGACAAATTCACCGTCAGCGAAGACGCGTGGCGCCGAGGTGGTTTCCCGTCTGGTACATCGACAATGGGACTTGCGCCCGGCGATACGCCAACCGTTGAAGAACTTCTGCACGGCGTAATCATCATGTCTGGCAATGACGCCTGTATCGTGTTGGCTCAGGGTATATCGGGATCAGAGGAAGCCTTTGCACGGCGTATGACCTCCCTCGCCCATGAACTCGGCATGAGTTCTGCGAACTTCCAGAACACGACCGGCCTTGAGGCCGTTGGCCACGTTATATCTGCAGAAGACCTCGCCAAGATGGCGAAGCTCACTATCGACAAGTATCCGCAATACTACGACTGGTACGACATGCCGTCATATACGTGGCGCGAATATACGCAGGCAAATCGCAATCCATTGCTCAGTATTGAAGGCACTGATGGCCTCAAGACGGGTCACCTCGAGGTTTCGGGATATGGACTCACCGCCTCCGCCGTTCGTGACGGCGTACGGCGTACAATCGTCATCAACGGTCTTGAGAGCATGGCGGCGCGAGCCCAGGAAGGCGAACGCATGATGCGGATGGCATTCCAGAGCTATGATCTGAAAGTGATCACGCCGGAGAGCGTCGAGCTACCGGAAGTCAAAGTCTGGCTCGGCCAGCAACAAATGGTGCCGGTTTCGCTCGCCAGCAAGATGACGATAGCCGGCCACAAGGCTGCGCTTGAGAAAGCGACATCGGAGATAGTTCTTGATGGTGCGCTCGAGGCGCCTATCCGCGCTGGCGACACGGTCGGAAAACTGGTCGTGACTGTAGAAGGTCAGGTTCCAACCGAAGCGCCTATCGTTGCTGAGGCAACGGTCAAGAAGCTCGGCTTCTTCGGCCGAGCAGTCGAAGGTCTCAGCCAGATGATCGGCGGCAATGATGGCTGAGGTCTCGCCCCTCAGATTCATTACGCTCGAAGGCGGTGAAGGTACAGGCAAGTCCACGCTTCAACACGCTTTGGCAGAGCGCTTGCGGGCTGAGGGCTTTGACGTCGTCACAACGCGCGAGCCCGGCGGCACTCCACTGGCAGAAGCTGTTCGCGAACTTGCATTGCATCCGCCCGCTGGCGCGGACTGGTCGCCAATGAGCGAAGCCTTGCTGATGAATGCCGCCCGCAGTGACCATTTGGAAAAATTGATACGGCCTGCACTGGCTGAGGGAAAATGGGTGATCTGTGATCGCTTTGCGGACTCCACGCGCGTGTATCAAAGTGTCAAAGGCGGCGTCTCGTCCAATGTCCTCAAATCGATGGAAAGCACCGTCTTGGGAGACACGGTACCAACACTGACGCTCGTTCTTGATGCCCCCCTCGAAACCACCGCAGGCCGCAGATCTGCGCGCAATGGTCCGGACGATGCCTTTGAAAAGCGCGCTACTGACTTTCATCACGCAGTCCGTCAGGGATTTATTTCGCTGTCGCAAGAAGAGCCTCTGCGTTGCAAACTGATAGATGCTTCTCGGGATATCGCCAGCGTGTACGCAGCAGCCTGGCGCATCGTGTCTCAAACTTATGCATTGAATGAGATGGCAGGATGAGCATCGCCTGGCCTTTGTATGGGCACGATACGGCTGAGGCTTCGTTTCTGGCATCGGCAACAACCGGCAAGCTACACCATGGCTGGCTGATCGAAGGGCCATCAGGAATCGGTAAGGCCACAATGGCAAACCGGCTCGCCGCTTACATGCTCGGCGCTCGCGGCCCGGAAGCAGCGCCGCTTGATGCAGATTCTTCTGACCCGGTTGCGCGAACCTGTCTTACCGGCGCTCACCCCGATTTGCGCGTGGTACATCGCGAGTTGAACGACAAAGGCAAGCTACGCCAGGACATCTCGGTCGATCAGGTGCGTGAGCTGATCCAGTTCTTTTCCCTCAAGCCCGCACAAGGTGGGTGGCGCGTCGGCATTATCGACTCGCTGGACGAATTGAATCGCAATGGTGCGAATGCCTTGCTCAAGACACTTGAAGAGCCACCGGAGCATAGCATCCTGTTTCTGGTGAATCATGGAACGACACCTATCCTGCCAACCATTCGGTCGCGCTGCAGAGTCCTGCGAGTCTCGGCACTGGGTGATGAAGATACAAAACGCGCATTGGAAACCGCCACCGCGCCGGCTGAAGCCGCGTCTTTGTCCAAGGGGCGACCAGGCTTGGGAATACAATTATCTACGCCGGCAGGTCTCGCGGCCTCTCACGCGGCCAAGGTCCTTTTGCGCAGCCTGCCGAGACCGAATGACGGGCTAGTGACGGACGCGCTCCAGACTGCAAGTGCTGACGATACCGCCATGCAGGCGTTTCAGGAGGAAATTCTGACATGGCTGGCGCAGCGCGCAGAACGGGAGCCCACCGCAGCCAAGGCTTGGCTGGAAGTATCCCGGCTCGCTGGCGAAGCGCGCGCCCTGAAGATGGATCCTGCTCAAACGGCATCCAAGCTGATTGCAGGGCTTTATAGCGCCGCAAAGGCGCATTAAGTCGTCAGCTATGTTTGATACGCATGTGAATTTGCACGGCGAGACGTTTGCCGACGATCTAGGCGACGTGCTCACACGGGCTGACGAGGCCGGTGTGAAGCGTATGCTCGCAATCTGTGATCGTCTCGACAATTTCGAGGCAGTCAGGTCGATTGCGCAGGCACATCCGGGCATCTGGTGCTCGATCGGCGTCCACCCTCATCACAGCAAGGATTTCACCGATCTGTCGGTCAATGATCTGGTCAACGGGGCGACGGATCCCAATGTGGTTGCCATAGGCGAAACCGGCCTCGATTTCCATTATGGCTACAGCGCAGAGGATGCACAGATAAACAGTCTGAGAACGCATGTCGAAGCGGCCAGACAGACGGGCCTGCCGCTCATCCTGCACACACGTGAAGCTGATGAAATGATGGGCGATATCCTTGAAGAGGAGTTCGAAAAGGGAAGTTTCGTCCCGCTGTTGCATTGCTATACGGGTGGCGCGCGGCTGGCCCAGCGCGGCCTCGACCTTGGAGGATTCGTGTCCGTATCAGGCATACTGTCTTTCAAGAGCGCGCGGGAAGTCAGGGAAGTGATTGCAGATGTCCCGATGGACCGCCTGATCCTTGAAACTGACTGTCCTTATCTCGCGCCGGTGCCGATGCGCGGCCGACGCAATGAACCCTCCTATCTCATTCACGTTGCTGAAGCGCTCGCAAGCCTAAAGAGTATTCCACTCGACGACGTCCTGAAAACAACGACCGACAACGCCATGCGCCTTTTCTCGAGAATACCGAACTGATGGCGACAGGCATCTTCACACTGCTGGGCACGGGCTCATCCGGCGGCGTTCCACGCGTCGGTGGCGATTGGGGGGCGTGCGATCCATCGGAACCAAAAAATCGCCGCCTGCGATGCTCGGCGCTGGTTCAGTCGTTCGACGCTCATGGCGCATCCACAAATGTCCTGATCGATACGTCGCCAGATCTGCGAGAACAGTTGCTTGCCGAACAGATCGGCCACCTGGACGCGATCCTGTACACGCATGACCATGCCGACCAGAGCCACGGAATTGATGATGTTCGACCGATCTGCATTCGCCAACGCAAGCCAATACCCACGTATCTGAGCGCTGAAACTCGCGGCACTCTGACAGAACGGTTTTCATATTGTTTCGAGGGGAAGGGTGGTTACCCGTCGATCCTGGACCTGCGAGATGAGCTTGTGCCGCTCGAACTGGTTAAGATTTCCGGTGCCGGCGGCGACATTGAATTCTTGCCGCTGGACATGGAACATGGCCGCATTCGCTGCCTTGGTTTTCGTATAGGCAATCTCGCCTACTGTAATGACGTTAACGGACTACCAGAAGAAACACTGGAAGCGCTGAAGGGGATTGATACTCTCATCATCGACGCGTTGCGGTACACGCCGCACCCATCGCATGCGAATCTTGATCAGGCACTGGAGTGGATCGCAGATATATCGCCGCGTCTGGCGGTCCTGACGAACATGCATATCGACATGGACTACCAAACGCTCTGCAAAGATCTGCCCACGGGCGTGATACCGGGACATGACGGTTTGCGCCTTGATTTCATTATATAATGCATGAGCACGATTTCCCATAATGATGATTATGCGACCGATGGATTAGCATTCCACGACAACTTGGCGGACCGGCATCAACGTTCATTGGCGCGACGCTCAGAGACGGCGCACATCATGTACTGATCGCCTTCCATGAACGGCTCCCGGAAATTGCACAACACCCTCCATCAAGGTTTTGTTTACACTTCGAACGTGCGGCCAGCTCGGCTACACTCGGAACCCACCGATCCAGGATGCAATCAATTTCTGCTTCTTTATCAGATCGTCGGCCGCTTGCTCCCGCGTCCTGTGCAGGAACAAGATAGAATCGCCGGGCCGGATCTGACCCAGTAGGTGTCGGTCAGACCGGTTAACCTGCAGAATGTGCGGATAACCTCCTGTGGTCTGACAGTCTGGTAATAGTAGGAACCCCCTTCCCTGCGGCGGCAACTGCAATGCGCCAGGGAAAATTCCGGCGCTCGGCAGGTTTGCGATGGAATGTATTTTGGGAAACGCGCCATCCAGCTCGATACCAATTCTGCTAGCTCGGCGTGTTGCCTTGTATTGCTCCGTCCAAAGATGAGTGCAGTCGCCTGTATAGTCAGGCCCTTCGCTCGCCCGCAGAGCAAAACTGTTGCCGAGTGGAAACTGCAGCGTTTCAGGTGTCGTTTCCCGGCGGGGTTTTGTGCGGGGGCTCGTTTCAACCACATCCCCAGACCGGAGCGCCCGGCCATCAAAACCACCCAAGCCTGCAGGAATATAGGTAGACTCGCTCCCCAGGAACTCATCACCCACAACTCCACCAGAGATCGCCAGATAAGTTCGCAGCCCATGGTCCGGACGGCCGACTTCCAGAAAATCGCCCTGCTTGACGAAGAGTGTCTCGTGAAATGATACCACACGACCATTCAAGCTGGTCGGAGCCACCGCTCCGGTAAGCGCGATTGCTGCGGATGCCTGAAACTCTACCGAGAAGGGTCCATAGGTGATCTCGATTCCGGTCGTGCTCGCGTGATTCCCAACCAGATGGTTTGCGATCGCATGGGAAACGGGGTCAGCAGGCCCGGATGACGGAATACCAGAATAGCGATATCCCGCTCTCTGGTTGCCCTGCAGGGTTGCCTGTGGCCCGGCATTCATGATGCGAAGCGTCACGTCAGACCCACTCTATTTGAACTTCGGCACCCGGCGAGAGGACAAAAGGATCTCGCGCCGTTTTGTCGAAGAGCATCGCATCGGTCCGGCCAATAATTGGCCAGCCCCCTGGCCCGTCCAGAGCATAAATGCCGAGATAGCCTTTAATAAAGCCAATAGAACCGGCTTTGACCCGCTGACGGGGGTGATCCAGCCTGCCCCCCAACAGATTTGGATCGACACCCGACAGATACGCAAAACCGGGCGCGAATCCGAGCATGTCGACACTTAAATTCGAGCGAGCCAAGATATTTAGAAACTCATTGCTAGAGCAGTTGTTCGCCGCCGCACAGTCCGCAAGGTCGGGCGCATTGGCCTCATCAGACCGTACCAGCAACTTTAAATTCGGCGCGTCAACAACTGCCGCGTTAATGTCATCCATTGCCGCTTGTTTCAACATGGCCAGCGCCTTGGCTGGGCCTCGGGCGGAAGGGTCAAATTGAACCGTTACACTTTCCCGACCGATCACAACCTCATCCCAAATGCGGCTGCCATGCAGGGCGCGTGCAATAGCCTGACGGTCTTCCGTCGCCCGCATGACAAGCCTCAGCGCATCGTCACCGCATGGCACGATAACCGGTGCCTTCACGGCGCGGCCTGTGCCTTGATTTCGATACCCCGTGAGTGAAGCGCTTCCCTGAGTGCGAGTGCGGATTGTACTGCTCCTGCCGTATCTCCGTGAAGACAGATTGTGTCCACTTGGAGAGAAATCAGTTGGTTGTCCGCGGCTATGACCGTGCTGTCCTCGATCATGCTTATTACCTGCGCTGCTTGAGCATCCGCCTCGTGGATCACTGCACCTGACTCACCTCGCGCGAGTAGCGAGCCATCGCGGGCGTATGTGCGGTCCGCAAAGCCTTCGGCCAGAAAATCAGTGCCCGTAGCGTGGGCAATCTTGGCCAGCATGGAATCAGGCGGCCCAATTACGGCCCGTATGCGTGCTTCACGTGTGAGGCGCACGATGAATTCTGCAAGCGTGGGATCCCGCGAAGCGTCATTGTACAATGCGCCATGGGGTTTGAGATGGTCGATCGCTATGCCTTGACCTCTCGCAAAACTGCCAAGCGCTCTCACCTGCTGACGGAGCGATGATTCCAGTTCATCTTGCGGCATCTTCATGCTTTTGCGCCCGAAGTTTTGCCTGTCCGGATAAGATGGATGTGCACCGACGACCACGTGGCGCGCCTTGGCAGCTTTCAGCGTCGCTCGCATACTATCATCGTCACCAGCGTGGCCGCCGCAGGCGATACTGCACCGGCTGACCACATCAAGGATTGCACGATCCATTGCGCGACCAGTTTCGCCCGGCGATTCCCCGATATCAGAGTTCAGACAAATTGTGCGGCTCATGACCACACATTTAGGGCTCTCAGGATAAGGCGCAAGCCAAGGCCAAAGGTAATTACGACGACTGCCATGCCCAGTAAGTTGGTCAGCCATGAATTGACGTGGTCACCCAACAAATCGCGTCGGTTCATTGCGATAAGCAGGAACACTGCGATAATTGGCAATATCAGCCCATTCGCAATTTGCGCGAAAAGTATGATGCTGATGGGGCGGACGCCTAGCAAAGCGACAGCGGTCCCAACGATTAGAACGGTGAGCGCAATGCCGCGAAACACGCGACCATTACGTGGGAAGCCGCCGAACTCGGACAAGGCATAGGATGTCGCCAACGGCGCGGTAATTGATGACGAAAGTCCGGCGCCGAATAGGCCGACGCCAACCAGATATTTTGCAAACGGCCCGTAGGCTGGCTCGATTGAAGATGCCATATCAGCGGCAGAACTGACAGCTATGCCTGATCCGAACAGGCTAGCCGCTGCGGTCGACAAAACCAGAATGGAGACGATTCCGCCCAAACCGATTGATATAGCCGTGTCCGTTCGCGCCGCTCGCAACGCCGTCGCAGACCTGTCTGGCCACTTATCACGAACCGTCGAGGCGTGGAGAAACAGATTGTACGGAACGATGGTCGTGCCAATCAAAGCGATGGCTGTCAGCAATCCAGAATTGGGTATGGTTGGCCACAGACCTCCAAACCAGGCGGACATATCAGGTCGCGTGATGAGGACACTGCCTGCAAAGGCGACGCTCATGAGCAGAACCAGGCTAATCAGCAATTTTTCGATATGCCGGTAGTGTCCAAACAGAAGAAATCCGCCAGAAACTGCGCTTAGAACCAATACAATCAGTTTGTGTGAAATGCCGAAGGATCCCACCAGAGCCTCAAGCCCCAACGCTCCACCAGCAAGATTTCCTGCCTCGTAAGCTGAATTACCAACAGCGAGTGCCGAAACGCCAAGTACTATTATGGACCATCTGATGATCGGCCCATTTTCGGGGGCGGTCATGGCGGCTGCCAATCCCTTGCCGGAAACGATGCCAAGTCGGGCCGCCATCTCTTGCAAGATGATTGTGGCAAAGGTGGCGAAGACCAACGCCCAGATGAGGGCATAGCCGAAATTTGCGCCGGCGAGCGTGCAAGCAGTGACGGTGCCAGGTCCAATGAAGCCCGCGGCGACAAGAGCACCCGGACCGATTTTGAGTTTCATGGAACGCCCCCGCGACCGTCGCACGGTGCGACTGGTCCCTAGATATGTATCACACGGCCTTCGGCATCCAGAACGGATTCATGCATGCTCTCCGAAATGGTCGGATGCGGGAAGATTGTGTGAGCGAGATCCTGCTCGGTCAACTCACCCTGGCGCGCGATAACATAGCCCTGGATCAGTTCGGTGACTTCTGCGCCGATCATGTGCGCGCCGAGCAATTCCCCGGTCTTCTTGTCGAAGATGGTTTTTACGAGGCCTTCAGAGGCGCCCATTGCTATGGCCTTGCCATTGCCGATGAAGGGGAAGCGGCCAACCTTGATATCGTAGCCTTTTTCCTTTGCGGCTTTTTCAGTCAGACCGACGCTGGCGACCTGCGGGTGCGCGTAAGTGCAGCCTGGAACGTTCCAGGGATCAAAGGGTTCGGCATGATCGGCCCCGGCGATACCTTCCACACAAACCACACCTTCATGAGAGGCCTTGTGGGCCAACCATGGCGGGCCCGTCAGATCGCCGATTGCGTATAGACCTTTGACCCCGGTACGGCCAAAATTGTCCACGGTTACATGGGTCTTCTCGACCTTTACGCCCAGATCTTCGAGGCCAAGATCTTCAACATTGCCGACAATCCCAACTGCGAGAATCGCCCGGTCGAATTCCTTGTTTTCCTTCTTGCCGGACTTGTCTGTAATTTCTGCTGTAACGGTGGACTTGCCCGCTTTCAGATTTTCGACTTTCGCGCCTGTAACAATGTTCAGGCCTTGCTTCTTGAAGTCCTTTTCCGCGAGTTTCGAAATTTCCTCGTCTTCCACCGGCAGAATGCGATCCATCACTTCAGCGACTGTCACCTCTGCGCCCAGTTCATGATAGAAACTTGCGAATTCAATGCCGATCGCACCTGATCCTATGACCAACAGCCGCTTTGGCATGACATCCGGCGTCATGGCTTCACGATAAGTCCAGATCAGTTTCTTGTCTGCAACCAGACCGGCTTGCGGGATGTCCCGCGCCCGCGCGCCCGTCGCCAACATGACGTGCTTGGCTTGGAAGGACGTTTCCTTGCCATCTTTGCCTTTGACGATGACCTTTGGTGCCTGCGTACCTTTTTCGAGACGGGCGGTGCCTTCGATAACGTCGATCTTGTTTTTCTTCATCAGGAATTTGACTCCGGTCGATAGCTGGTTCGCCACGCCGCGTGAACGCTTCACGACAGCATCGAGGTCAAAATCGGCCTTGTCGATTTTCAGACCGAATTCCTTTGCGTTCTTGGCCAGGTGCAGGACTTCCGCCGACCGCAGCAGCGCTTTGGTCGGGATACAGCCCCAGTTCAGACAAATCCCACCGAGGCTTTCACGTTCGACGATGGCCGTCTTCATGCCCAGCTGCGACGCGCGAATGGCCGAAACATACCCGCCAGGCCCGGATCCGATCACGATGAGGTCGTACTGCGTACTCATTGGGTAATTCCTCTCATTTCATCCCATGCCAGAAGCGCCTGGGAGACGCGCAAATCCGCGCTCTCGAACATTTCAGGCGTGCAAATGTATTCCGGTTCTTCCGCAGAAATCTTGTTCATCAGAACAACGCTGTCAGCGGCAACATCTTCGCGAAGCTCCCGAGCTAGTCCTTCGTAGCGCAGGTCTTCCATGAACTCCGAAAGCTGGTCTGTAGCCTCCCTGTCGCACAAAAGGCTGATGCCTTTCTGGATCGCAAGCTCGCCAGCGATCATGCGAATATCCGCCTCATTCATGCCCGACGAATTGTCCGTGGAAACGCTTTCCTCGGAGCATCCGGCGAGGAGGGTCAGGCTGACAAGCATCATCCCGAGCCGCGTCATCAGAGCAGCATGGCTTCGGGGGTTTCAACATACCGTTTGAAAGCCTGAAGCCATTTGGCTCCCTCCGCCCCACCAACCACGCGGTGGTCACAGGTGAGCGTTACCGTCATGACGGTACGGGCAACAATATTTCCCTTGGCGTCGACGATAGCGCGCTTTTCACCCGCGCCGACTGACAGGATCATGCCTTCAGGTGGATTGATAATTGAGGCAAAGCTCTTGATTCCGAACATGCCGAGATTGGAAATACTGAATGTGCCGCCGCTATATTCCTGCGGCTTCAGCTTCCGCTCCCGCGCCCGGGTCGCAAGATCCTTCATCTCTTCCGATATCTCTGCCAGGCCTTTGGTCTCCGCGCTGAACACAACTGGCGTGATCAGGCCTCCTTCAATCGCGACAGCAACCGAAACATTGGCATGCTTGTGATAGGCGATACCTTTGTCGGTATAGGATGCATTGCAATCCGGCTCGTCCATCAGAGCCATGGCGGCAGCCTTGATGAGCATATCATTGACCGAAACCTTCACGCCTTCGCGTGCCGCAGCATTGATCGCAGCACGGCTCGCAAGCAGATGATCGAGCTCAAGATCGATATTCAGCGGGAAATGCGGAACCTGCATGAAGCTGGTCGTCAGACGCTTGGCGACAGTCTTGCGCATGCCGTCCAGTGGCACGAGTTCATAACTGTCAGGCGCATAGACCCGATCGTCCAGGACCTGCGGCAGGATTAGGCCATCCGGTTGGGTTGCAGCCCCCGCGCTCGCGCCAGACGGTGCGGCTTTGGCGTTCTCGACGTCGCGCTTGATGATCCGGCCGCGCGGACCAGTCCCCGTCAGCCCCGAAAGGTCTAGACCTTTCATCTCCGCAATCCGGCGTGCCAAGGGGCTGGCCTTGATGCGGCCATCTGATGAGGTTGCAGATGGCAGGGGTGACTTGGAAGGCGTAGCTGCGCTGTCTGCTTTCTTTGCCGGGGCAGTAGTCTCTGCCATGGCAGCCGGTTTCGGTTCTTCCGGTTTAAGCGCGGCTTCTGCCTTGTCTTTCGGTGCATTTGACTTGGCGGGCGCTTTGACTGAGGAGGCGTCTTCACCTTCCTCGGCAAGGATGGCGATCACTTCATTGACCTTTACGCCTTCCGCGCCGGCCTCAATGAGGATCTTGGCGACAACACCTTCATCCACTGCCTCGACTTCCATCGTGGCTTTGTCGGTCTCAATCTCGGCAATGATGTCACCGGAGGAAACGGTGTCACCTTCCTTTACCAACCATTTTGCAAGCGTGCCCTCTTCCATTGTCGGAGACAGGGCGGGCATGGTGATATTGATAGCCATATCAGTCCCCCATCTTCTGGACATCGCCCGGTGATTTCGGGCCGAACTGGATGCGATTCAGGAAGCCGGTCACGATCTCCTTGATGATCTCTTCCTTTTCAGGGCCGTCTGGATGATGATCCTTGAAAGCGTCTGTGACATGCTTGGCGATGTCGCCCAAGATAAAGCCCCACATGGTTGGCTCCGTCGCCGGATCAGCTGCTTCGCCGACACGCAGGCTTACATGGTCTGTATTGTCTGCGATCCAGAACCGGATCATTTCCTGAGCGATGTCAGCGCCCTCAACAGATGGCGGCGATTTGAGTTCTCGTTTCTCAGTCGACATAGCAAACTCTCCGCGCAGCTTCGACAATATCATCGGCATTCGGAAGGCTCATCGCCTCCAGATTGGCCGCATAAGGCAGGGGCACATCCTTTTGATGGACACGGGCAGGTGGTGCGTCGAGATAATCAAACGCTTCGGCCGTCACTGTGGCCGCAATCTCCGCCCCGACGCCGAAGAAACGCCAGCCTTCTTCACAACAGACAATGCGATTGGTTTTCTTCACGCTTTCGATCACTGTTTCTGTGTCGAGCGGACGGATTGTACGCAGGTCTATGACTTCTGCGTCAATGCCTTGCTCTGCGAGCGTCTCGGCGGCCTGTAGCGCGAATCCAACCATTCGGGAATGCGCGACGAGCGTTACGTCTGAGCCGGATCGTTTAATGGCAGCCTTGCCGATAGGCAGTACATGATCGTCGAGATCAGGAACCGGGAAACTGTTTCCGTACAGTAGCTCATGTTCAAGGAATACGACCGGGTTCGGATCGCGGATAGCCGCCTTGAGCAGGCCTTTCGCGTCGGCGGCGTCATATGGCGCAACCACTTTCAGCCCAGGGATCTGGCCATACCATGCCGAATAGTCCTGACTGTGCTGTGCGCCCACGCGCGATGCGGCGCCATTGGGGCCACGGAATACGATGGGACAGCCCATCTGGCCACCTGACATGTATAGGGTCTTGGCCGCCGAGTTAATGATCTGGTCGATGGCCTGCATGGCGAAATTGAAGGTCATGAATTCGACGATGGGTTTGAGTCCTGCAAAGGCGGCCCCTACCCCAAGCCCGGCAAACCCATGTTCCGTGATCGGTGTATCCACCACACGGCGTGCGCCGAATTCCTGAAGCAGTTCCCGTGTGACCTTATAGGCACCTTGATACTCGGCCACCTCTTCACCCATTACGAAAACGGATTCGTCACGGCGCATCTCTTCGGCCATGGCGTCGCGCAATGCGTCCCGCACCGTCGTGTCGGTAAAGGAAGTGCCTTCGGGGATGCTCGGGTCTGACAAAACGGCAGCCTTCGGGGCCTCGACTTCGTCGCCCGTCTCCTCTGTTTTCATACCCTCACCAGACTCGGCCGGCTCTTCGGTGGCCTGGCCGCCAGCATCGCCTTTGGCTTCCACCTTGGCGGCATCTTCGCCTTCCTCAGCGAGCACCGCAATGACGGCATTGACCTTTACGCCTTCGGTGCCTTCGGGAATGAGGATCTTGGCCAAAACGCCCTCGTCCACCGCTTCGACTTCCATTGTGGCTTTGTCAGTTTCGATTTCGGCAATGATGTCGCCGGAGGAGACAGTGTCCCCCTCCTGTTTCAACCATTTCGACAATGTGCCCTCTTCCATGGTCGGAGACAGGGCGGGCATGAGAATATCTACGGACATTAATGTGCTCCGGAAAACAGGATGGCGGACAGTCGAGGTGCTTTCTTTCCTGGCATCAGGCGACCTCGACGTCTTTCAGGACGTCAGTCCAGAGTTCGGATGGATCGGGCTCCGGGCTCTCAAGAGAATAGTCGGCGGCTTCCTTGACGATGCCCTTGATCTCTTTGTCGATGTTCTTGAGTTCGTCTTCGCTTGCATGACCCAGTTCAAGAAGCTGACCTTTCAGGCCCTCGATTGGATCGTGGTGCGATCGGATGTCGTCGACTTCTTCCCGTTTCCGGTATTTGGCTGGGTCCGACATGGAGTGGCCGCGATACCGATAAGTCTTCATTTCCAGTATGTACGGACCTTTTCCGGAACGAGCATATTTGACGGCTTTTTCGCCTGCTTCGCGCACAGCCATGACATCCATGCCATCGACTTCCTCGCCTTCGATTTCGAATGAAATGCCGCGCTTGTAGAGTTCGGTCTCTGAGGCGTGCCGCGCCACACTTGTGCCCATCGCGTACATGTTATTCTCGATGACATAGACGACTGGCAGATCCCAGAGCGACGCCATGTTGAATGCTTCGTAGACCTGCCCCTGATTGGCGGCGCCGTCCCCGAAATATGCAAGGGCAACGTTGTCCGTTCCGCGATATTTGTTGGCGAATCCAAGGCCGGTGCCAATCGGAACCTGAGCTCCAACGATCCCATGGCCTCCATAGAAATTCTTTTCCTTGGAAAACATGTGCATCGATCCGCCCTTCCCTTTGGAAAGCCCGCCGATGCGACCTGTGAGTTCCGCCATCACGCCACGTGGGTCCATGTCGCATGCCAACATGTGACCATGATCGCGATACCCTGTGATGATCTGGTCGCCATCCTTCAAACAGGCTTGCATGCCCGTCACGACCGCTTCCTGGCCAATGTAAAGGTGACAGAAGCCAGCAATCTTGCCCATGCCGTAGAGCTGTCCGGCTTTTTCCTCAAACCGGCGTATCAGGAGCATGGCCCGATAATATTTCAGCATCTCCGCCTTGCTGGTCTTTGAAGGTGCCTTTTTGGTACTTCTTGCTTTAGTCGCCATAAGTTCGCTCCAACCCTTTTCCAGACTTATGTATGCGCGATTACGCAACGACAAGTCAGAACAACTATGTCAATTTGCAGAGCTTGGTTCCGAAGAGACGAGAACAATTTCATTCGGATAGACAAAAGCCAGCTTGTCCCGCGCCATGGCTTCCACGAAATCAGGATCCACCGATCCCGGAGTCAGGCGTCTGATATCGACCTGGAGACGATTCAAGTCGCTCTCAAGGCTGGCGAGTTCAGCCTTGCGATCCTCCAACTCCATCTGGGCATCAGACCAACGCCCAAGCCCCTTCTCCCCCGCAAACGCGTGGTAGGCGAAATAGAGCACAAGAAGAGACAGGCCGGCGGCCTCGAGTCGCGATTTCATAACCTCACCTAATCCGGTTATGGTTAAGAGAGCGTGATCGCCGCCGGCCCGATTGACGGGCCCAGACCGCTAGGCAGCATTGATGCGCGAGCGGCCGGCAAAGATGCCAACAGGTCCCAGCTCTTCTTCTATGCGAATCAGCTGGTTGTATTTGGCTATACGGTCGGAACGAGAAAGAGACCCCGTCTTGATCTGTCCGCAATTGGTCGCAACGGCGAGGTCTGCAATCGTTGTGTCCTCTGTCTCGCCAGAACGGTGGGACATGACCGCCGTATAGCCATGAAGATGCGCCAATTCGACCGCGTCGAGCGTTTCGGACAATGTGCCGATCTGATTGACCTTCACCAGAATGGAGTTCGCCGCGCCTTTTTGAAGGCCGATAGACAAACGATCCGGATTGGTTACGAACAGATCGTCGCCCACCAGCTGAACCCTGTCACCGATTGATTCGGTCAAGGCGACCCAGCCATCCCAATCATCTTCGGCCATACCATCTTCAATGGAGATGATGGGATAGCGGGCGCAAAGATCGGCCAGGTAGGTTGCGAATTCGTCGGAGCCGAGGGATTTCCCTTCCCCGGCAAGCTCATATTTGCCGTTCTTGTAGAACTCTGTAGAGGCCGCATCGAGCGCCAATGCCATGTCCTCTCCAGGTTTGTATCCCGCCTTCTCAATAGCCTTCATCACAAAACCGATGGCTTCGTCAGTAGATGCCAGATTGGGTGCAAACCCGCCTTCGTCGCCGACATTGGTATTGTGGCCTGCATCACTCAGGGTTTTCTTCAGCGCATGGAAGACTTCGGCACCCATGCGCACGGATTCAGAGAGGCTCTCCGCGCTGACTGGCATGACCATGAATTCCTGGATGTCGATCGGATTGTCAGCATGCGCGCCGCCATTGATGATGTTCATCATCGGCGTCGGCAGAACGCGGGCATTGGGTCCACCCACATATCGGTAGAGGGGCATAGCCGAGCTCTCGGCAGCAGCTTTTGCAAGTGCCATGGAGACGCCCAGAATCGCATTCGCGCCGAGGCGGGACTTGTTTTCCGTTCCATCCAGATCGATCATCAACATGTCGATCATGCGCTGTTCGGTTGCGTCCAGACCAGCCAGTTCGTTGAAGATTTCACCATTCACGGCGTCAACGGCCTTCAGCACGCCCTTGCCGAGATAACGCGCCTTGTCCCCATCACGCTGTTCATGGGCCTCATACGCACCCGTAGAAGCGCCAGAAGGGACTGCCGCGCGGCCGAGAGAGCCATCTTCCAGCGTCACATCAACTTCGACGGTTGGGTTGCCTCGGCTATCCAGGATTTCCCGGGCATGGATGTCGATGATCTCGCTCATGAGTGGCTGTACCTTTGCGCCTAGAAATAAAAAAAGCGCCCCCTGCTCTGGCAGGAAGCGCTCGCACCCTTAAGGCTGCGCGCTCAAAAGCGCAACAGCGGGTCGTTTAGATATCGTCACGTGGCTCAAGAACCTGACGCCCGCGATACATGCCGGTTTTCAGGTCGATGTGGTGCGGACGGCGCAGTTCACCGGATTCCGCATCTTCAATATATGTGTTCATATCCAGCCGGTCGTGCGAGCGGCGCATGCCGCGGCGCGACTTCGAGATCTTGCTCTTTGGAACTGCCATAACAGGTATCCAGTGGTTTGGCGCGAAATGCGCGTGAATTGGAAAGAGGCCTCATACATAGAGGTCTGTCTCTTTGCAAGACTCCAACGTCACCGCTGGTCGAATTTCTTCAGTCCGGCCTGATGAGCCTATTGGGCCTTTGCTGCCTCGGCCTGGCGCATGATTCGAAGCAGGTTTCCGCCCCAGATATTCTCCAGGTCAGCTTCTGTATAGCCCTCTTCCAGCAGGCGTTCCGTCACCTTTGGCAAGAGAGAGACGTCCTCCATGCCGGCAACGCCGCCGCCGCCATCCCAATCTGCGCCCATACCGACATGTTCCGGTCCAACGATCTCAAGCGCATACAGCATTTGCTCCATGAACACTTCAAACGAGGAAAGCGGCATTGGATAGGCCGAATCGATTTCGCCACGGCGTGCCATGTACTGCTTGCGCTCTTCGTCGGTAAGGTCGAAAGGCGAACGTCCCTCATACGAGGCAGCCAGTTCTTCCAGCGCGGTCGTGCGTTCTGCAGGGGACTCGAGATTCTCGATATATGATCCAAGGGCATTCATCTGGATAACGCCGCCGTTTTCCGCGACACGCCGCAACAGATCATCCGGAATGTTCCGGGGATGGTCGTACAGGGCTTTCACGCCGGAATGTGACAGCACGATCGGAGTCGTGGAGATTTCCATGATGTCCTCAACGGCCGAGTCGGCAGCATGCGAGCCATCAACCATCATGCCGAGCCGATTGGCCTCCCGAACCAATTCTTCTCCAAGCGGAGTTAGCCCACCGAGGTCCGTCGCTGACAAATCTGTGGCGCTGTCCGCAAATTGGTTGTCCCGAAAATGCACCGGCCCAACGAGTCGCACACCACGTTCATAGAAATCCTCAAGCACGGTCAGGTCAGTGCCGAGCGGGTAGCTGTTCTCGATCGACTGGAAGACGATCCGCTTGCCCTCCGCAACGATGCGCTCAGCATCATCAGCCGTGTAGGCCAGTTCGAATGCGTCCGGATGGGCCTCGACCATTGCGAGGATATCGTCTGATCGTGTGAACGCTGCCTGTTTCGCCGCCTCATACGACGCTTCATCCAAAGGCCCCTGCGGGGTGAATATCACCCAGAACCCGCCATCAAGCCCCCCTCGCTCCATTTTGGGCAGGTCGACTTGAACTTGTCCAATTCGCGAAGGGTTGTCAGCGAGAATATCGAAGTCCGGTTTTGAGAAATTTGCGGGCGTGTCCAGATGCGAATCCATCACAAGAACGCGCTCATGAATTTCGCGCGGTGTGGCCGGTTCTTCCGGCTGGATGTCCGCGCCACAGGCCCCCAGCAGCAGAAGGGGCAGAATATAGGGAAGATGTTTCATGACGCCTCGTTCTTCTTGATGCTTTTTCGCAAGCGTAAGGACAATGCCACCTGGCGCAAGAAAAATGGTCGTCCCGCGGGACGACCAAGTTCAGCAAGAAGGACGTTGAGCAGACGTCCAGACAAATTGCCCAAGACCTGTGCCCAACAAGACATTCACTAGCAGGGTCAACCTGAACGGCTTGCAGTTCGTCCGGTTGTCTCCCATTCATCTATGAGGCGAACTCGGTCTATTGAATTCCCCAATCTTTGAGGATCTCACCAGAATGTTCCCCCAATCCAGCTGGCCGCCCCTGAATGGCCCCGGGCGTCGCGGAGAAGCGCGGTGCGGGCGCAGGCTGAACCACTCCCTCTATCTCCACAAACGTCTGACGGTCCACATTGTGCTTATGGGATGGCGCTTCCGACATGGAGAGGACTGGCGCAAAACAGATGTCAGTGCCTTCCATTATCTCACACCACTCATCGCGCGTTTTGGTCTTGAACACCGCCATGATCTTTTGCTTCAGATCAGGCCACTTCGAGCGGTCCATTTGAGCTTGAAAGCCGGGATCGGTCAGACCCGCTTTTTCCAGTAGCAGAGCGTAAAATTGTGGCTCGATCGATCCGATCGATACCCATTTGCCATCGCTGCACTCATACGTGTCATAGAAATGCGCTCCGCCATCGAGAAGGTTTGCCTCTCTGTCATCAGTCCAGAGACCCATCGCTTTCATTCCGTAGAACATGGTCGCCAGTGAAGCCGCACCATCAGACATCGCCACATCAATAACTTGGCCTTCGCCGCCATTTTTCACATTCACGATGCCAGCCAGCAGGCCCATCGCCAAATAGAGCGCGCCGCCTCCATAGTCGCCAACCAGATTGAGCGGCGGACGCGGGCGACCGTCGCCATCGCCCATCGCATGAAGTGCACCTGTAATGGCGATATAGTTGAGGTCATGTCCCGCAGCATGCGACAGCGCGCCGGTCTGTCCCCATCCCGTCATGCGCCCGTAAACCAGCTTCGGATTGCGGGCGAGCGCGACATCAGGCCCGAGACCGTTGCGCTCCATGACGCCGGGTCGGAAACCCTCGATCAGCCCATCAGCTTTCTCGATCAGCTTCAACGCAGTTTCGACATCAGCAGTATCTTTCAGGTTGAGTCCGATGGACCGGCGCCCCCGGCTCATCACATCAGCTGCGCGGCCAGGGCGACCATCACCCTTCCGATCAATCCGAATCACATCTGCGCCAAGATCAGACAACAGCATGCCGCAAAAGGGTCCAGGTCCAATACCTGCGAACTCTACAATCCGAACGCCATTCAACGGTCCTTGTGCCATGACATATCCTACCTTTTATTTTTGTCTCACCGGGTCAATTTAGCGGATCATTAAGCCGGCGCGGCTCAAAAGGAAGGGGTACCGCAACGTCGCCCGACACAATCCTTACGAACCATATGAACCACCTCGCATACCTTGACCCACCGATAGAAGTATTGGCTGCAGGTGCGCGTCTGGAGATGATCCTGTCACGCCTCCGGTCGGGTCGCATGCGCCCGTTTCGGGCAGACTTACCGATCTCATATTCGTCATCGGAAGCATTGCTCCTGGATACACAAAGCCTCGATGAGAACACGTTGATCCAGTTTATCAAAGACATTGGCCAATCACTTCGGCCAATTCTGATTCTGGGTGACTCGGCTTTGGCTGGATATTTTGCCAATGCTGTCTTCATCCCGCGTGACCGCGATTTATCCGTCCTGAGAGGGAGGCTCGACGCCATCACACGGCGCAGCGCCCGCATGTCGGAATTGCGCTTGCGCCGGGAAACGGCTGCTACTTTCGGAGTGACATTGCCCGAGCCCTCCGCTGAGACGGTGCCGGACCTCCTCTATCTCGGAGATGGGTCTTCACGCTTTCTTGCATTGCAGGCTGCGCTCGGCGAACGCGGAATTACCGTCACGGCTGCCTTCAGTGCCCATACTGCGGCAGACTATGTCAGGCAAAGAGCCTTTGCAGCCATCTTGCTCGATATCCCGTCGGAACCTCGAAGCCTGCATAAGCTCGCCAACTGGGTGACGGCTTCCATTGAGCATTTTGAACATACGCCTCTGCTCGGATTACTCAGTGAAGGCACAGAACCCTCGCATAGTTTGGAAACTATCATTCGATACATGTCTCACGTGTTCGAACCCTGCACGCCCGCCCATGATCTGGCGGCTCATGTCGACGCCTACGGTCGACGTGCCGCAGTGCAATCGCTTAAAGTCAAAGACAACATGTCCATGTCAGCAATTTGCCATTCAGAAACCGGTCTCTTTTCCCAGACCTTTTTTGAGGCGCATCTTCAGAACCAGATCGAGCTTTCAGCAGACCGAGGGGGTCCGCTGTCTCTTCTGGTCATTTGCGATCCGCAACATGATCGCCTTGCACATCGCCAGAAAAAACTCGTCGCCAATGTAGTCCTGTCAAACATGCGAGAAACAGACCTACCTGTGACCATCGACCCGGACACGTTTGCCATCAGCTTGTCCGCAACAGGCTACAAAGGTGCTGTCCAAATCTGCGATCGCTTGTTTCGAGAGTTGGAAGCGGTGGCACCAGACCTTGCAGCACGTCTTGGCTGGCGCATTACCGAAAAGCGCGCTTATCATGACGCTCGCAGACTGTTGTCTGAAGCTCGGTCAGGTGTCTACCAAAAAGCCAGAACCGCCTAGGCCGGAACCAGGCCAGCTGCAGCCTCGAGCTCTTTCAGAAAGCTACGAATTCCCGACAAACGCTGTTCGGGTGTGCCGCCAAGTCCTGAGTGAACCAACTTGGAGTCCGGTCTGATCCGCAACAGGGATGGTCGACTGCGTACCACGTCCAGCAAACGCGCAGGATCGAGTACCGTATCTTCGCGGAAGGCAAAGACCGTGCCTTTCTGCCCGGCATCCAGCTTGGAGATACCCAAAACTTTGCACTGCACCTTGATTGCGGTGACTTCGAGCAACTGCCTCGTTTCATCCGGCAACGGACCAAACCGGTCAATCAGTTCAGCGGCGAAGGACTCGCGCTCCGCAGCTGTCGAAATCTCAGACAGGCGTCGATACAGGGAAAGCCGGATGTTCAGATCTTCTACATAGCTTTCCGGAATCAGCACGGCCGCTCCGGTATTGATCTGCGGCGACCAGTCATCCGCAAAGTCTTCGTCATCTCTCGCTCCGGCCTTAAGCGCATTGACGGCATCTTCCAGCATGGACTGGTAGAGTTCCACGCCAACTTCTTTCACATGACCAGATTGCTGGTCGCCAAGAAGGTTTCCAGATCCGCGCATGTCCAGGTCATGGCTAGCTAGCTGGAAGCCCGCGCCCAGAGAGTCCAGCGACTGCAGGATTTTCAAACGGCGGTCAGCCGTCTCGGTAATCACCTTGTCGCGCGGCGTCGTGAAATAGGCATAGGCGCGCAGCTTCGATCGGCCGACCCGGCCGCGCAACTGATACAGTTGAGCAAGACCGAACATGTCGGCCCGGTGTATGATCAATGTGTTGGCACGTGGTATGTCCAGTCCGCTTTCAACAATCGTCGTCGACAGCAGCACGTCATACTTGCCCTCATAGAAGGCTGTCATGATGTCTTCGAGTTCGCCTGCTGCCATCTGGCCGTGGGCAACGATATAGGAAACCTCAGGCACATTGTCGTGAAGGAAGCGTTCCAGCTTGTCCAGGTCCTGAATGCGCGGCGCCACGAAGAAGGCCTGTCCGCCACGATACTTCTCGCGAAGCAAGGCCTCCCTCAGAGTAACCGTGTCTTCTTCAGTGATGTAAGTCCGCACTGACAGGCGGTCGACCGGCGGCGTAGCGATGATCGACAGATCGCGAATTCCTGTAAGTGCCATTTGCAACGTACGCGGAATAGGAGTGGCCGACAGCGTTAGGACGTGAACGTCGGCTTTCAACTCTTTGAGTCGTTCTTTGTGCTTTACACCGAAGCGCTGCTCTTCATCCACTACCAACAGACCGAGGCGCTTGAACTCAATAGTCTTTGTGAGCACTGCGTGTGTGCCCACCACCACATCTACACTGCCATCAGCAATCCCCTCGCGCGTTTCCGCAGCCTCTTTCGCACCGACAAGTCGTGACAATTGGCGAACCTTCAAAGGCCAACCTGCAAAGCGCTCAGCAAATGTCTTGTAGTGCTGACGCGCGAGCAGCGTAGTCGGCGCAATCACCGCGACCTGCTTGCCGCTCATCGCTGCAACAAACGCACCGCGCAATGCGACTTCCGTCTTGCCGAAACCGACATCGCCACAAACCAGTCGATCCATTGGCTTTCCTGACGCGAGATCGCCAATGACATCTTCGATCGCATTCAACTGATCATCAGTCTCTTCATAGGGGAAGCGTGCTGCGAATTCTTCATACAGGCCCTGCCCGGCATTGACGGCATCTGCACGTTTCAACTCACGGGCGGCGGCGATATGCATTAGCTCGGCCGCCATTTCGAGAATGCGCTTCTTGGCTTTGGCTTTCCGCGTTTGCCAGCCTGCCCCACCGAGACGGTCGAGTTGGTTTTCCGAATCCTCTGCTCCGTACCGGCTGATCAGGTCAATATTCTCTACCGGGAGGAATATTGTGTCACCGCCCGCATATTCCAAATGAAGGCAGTCATGCGGCGCGCCGGTAAGGTCCAGCGTCTTGAGGCCTACATAGCGCCCCACCCCATGATCAATATGCACGATCAGGTCGCCAGGATTGAGTGCGGCGGCATCTGATATAAAGTTCGCTGTCTTCCGCTTGCGCCTAGGCCCGGCCAGCCTGTCGCCCAGAATGTCGGCTTCCGAGATCAAAGCCACGTCCGGCGTCTCAAACCCTGACTCCAGAGGGATTTCCACAACCGTGAAGTCAGTCTTCTTTGCCGCGTCGAGAGAATGCACCAATGCCAAGTCTGTCAGGCCGTGATCCGCCATGACATTGATCAGGCGATCTGCTGAACCAACCGACCATGCCGCAAATACAACCGGGCGACCGTCAGATTGGAGACGCTTGGCATGAGCAATCGCCGCTTCGAATACATTGATATCTGCGTGCAGGCGTTCCGGGGCGAAATCACGGCCAGCACGGCCTCCCAAGTCAAATGCTTCGGCGCTGGGTTCGGATGGATAGAAACGTGCGGTGGCTCGCGAAGCGAGCCCGGCCTCCAATTCCCTTGGAGTCAGGTAAAGCGAATCCGGCGGCAACACTTTCGCCTGTCGTACATCTCCTTCACCCGCCTCCAAACGGGCGGCATGATAGTCTTCAGCTTGCGACAGGCGTTCTGCGGACGCTTCACCGGCGAGATGGCCCATGCCTATAAGCGGGTCTGAGCCCACATAGTCGAATACTGTTTCCAGGTGGTCATGAAACAATGGCAGCCAGCCTTCCACGCCCTGCCGCCGGATGGATGCGCGCGCGGCTTCATAAGCCGGGTCGCCCGAAGGCGGTCCGAACGCGGCCAGGTACTTCTCGCGAAACCGCGCCAGCACATCATCGTCGAACAGGATTTCGCTGACCGGTGCAAAGGCGACGCTTTTCGCATCCCCTGTAGACCGCTGCGTTTCGGTGTCGAAGGTGCGGAGGGTTTCCAATGTGTCGCCGAAAAAGTCGAGACGATACGGTTCAGGAGAGGTCGGCGGGAAAATATCGATGATCCCGCCCCGAATCGCGAACTCCCCATGCTCGCGCACGGTGCTGGATCGCAAATAGCCATTTACGGCAAGATACTCGGTAAGTTCTTTCTGGTTCACGGACTGGCCGAGCGTGACCGCGAATGAAGACCGGCGTAGCACGCTAACAGGAGGCACCCGCTGAACCAGCGACGATGCGGTGGTGACCACCAGGATTGGACCCTGCTCCGGGTCATAGCGAGATAACCGCGCAAGTGCGGCGCATCGGCGAGCGGAGACTCCCGCTGTCGGGCTGACCCGATCATAGGGCAGCGTGTCCCAACTTGGCAGGTCGACCTGCTCCAGACGGGGCTCGGCAAACTGCGCCACCCGCCGCGCTGTGGCCGCTGTCTTGTCATCACGGGCGACATAAACTCCCGCCCCGCCGCGCTTCTGTAATGCGGCACAAAAGGCAATCAGGTCTGCACCAAACGGCGCACCAGAGAGGGCGGCCGGACCGCTGAGGGATTTCAATAGCTCTACAGGAGTCATGGGCACGATGTATTCGACAGAAATGGGAAGAAAGGCTGACTTAACCGCCTTGGGCGGCGTATCGGAATGCGATGAGTTGGTCCAGCACGGGACCGCGATGAGTCTCAGGCACAGGCTTTTGGCCAATCAGCCACGCATAGACCTCCCAATCCGGAACGCCGAGCAGACCCTCGAATTCATCAAGTTCTGATTCACCGAACGAACCAATATGCGCATCTGCGAACGAACCCATGAGAAGGTCCATTTCCCGGAATCCGCGTCGCCAGGCCCTGAATTTGAGTTTTCGGCGACGTGCTTCCATTCTTCGGCTCCTTTGATTTGCCAAACCATATAGAACGCGCAGCTGGAATAAACAGCGGCGATTGTGCAGCGCACCGCGCGCGCATAGTCTGGTTGGGATGCGGGACGAACGACTCTTTCCTTTGTTTGAGGGCCTGGACAGTTTGTCTGGTGTCGGCCCGAAGCTGAAGCCCGTGCTGGAGCGCCTGACAGGTGGCGACAGTATTTGGGACTTGTTGCTTCATTTGCCGGAGCGCTGGGTGGATCGTCGGGTAAAAGAATACATTGATGATGCGGTGATCGGCGAGGTCTCAACCCTTCGCGGCGAAGTACATGCTTATAACGCACCCTATTCTGATCGATCTCCGCACAAGATCGTTCTGTACGATGGCACCGGATTTCTCACACTTGCCTTTTTCCGGGCTGACGGCAGATGGCTGCAAGGCCAATTTCCGATCGGCAAGGAGCGTGTCGTGTCTGGAATGGTCGAAGAGTTCAATGGCGAGCGCCAGATGACCCATCCCGATCACATTGTTGATCCCGCCAAAGGCCCAATGCCTCCTGCTGTCGAACCCATCTATGGTCTTACAGCGGGTTTGACGAACAAACGTGTTCACAGCTTCGCCGTTCAAGCGCTGGATCATATCGCCGATGATTTACCGGAATGGGCGGATCCCGACTTGGTCAAGGCGCGAGGTTGGTTGAGCTTCAAAGCGGCCCTGAGTTGCCTTCATGCACCGATAGAGTATGATCCCAAACTGTTTGAAAGGGCGCGCGAGCGATTGGCATATGACGAAGCGCTTGCGCGTGAATCAGCATTTGCGCTGGCTCGCGCAAGCCGCGCCAAAAGAGCGGCGCCCTCTGTCCCGGTGAGTGCTGAATCTCACCAAGCACTCTTGCGCGCGCTCCCCTACAAGCCGACCGGCGCCCAGACGCGTGCATTCGAACAGATCGGCGCCGACATGTCGTCCACCTCCCCCATGCGCAGGATGCTTCAGGGTGATGTTGGCGCGGGCAAAACGCTGGTCAGTGCCATGGCCGCGGTTCAAGCTGCGAGCGCTGGTTTCCAGACGGCATTCATGTCTCCCACGGAAGTCTTGGCCCGTCAGCAATATGAAACCATGGATCGACTTCTGTCACCGCTAGGTTACACCGTCGCCGCGTTGACGGGGCGAGACAAGGCATCGACGCGCGAAAGCATATTGATGGGACTGGCCGACGGGAGCATCCACGTCGTTTCTGGCACCCAAGCCCTCTTCCAGCAGTCCGTCGCATTCCGCAATCTGGGTCTCGTCATCGTCGACGAACAGCACCGCTTTGGCGTGGCTGACCGCATGCGCCTCGCTGGAAAGGCCCTCAGTCCGCACATGCTTGTCATGAGCGCGACACCGATCCCTCGAACCTTGGCACAGGCGGTTCACGGAGATCTTGACGTGTCGATACTGGATGAAAAGCCACCCGGCCGCGTCCCCGTCGAAACCCGCGCGATCCCAGACACACGCATGGATGAGGTAGTAGATGCCGTGAGTCGGGCGATGCGTCGGGGCGAGCGCGCTTTCTGGGTATGCCCCAAGGTTGATGTCGACGACGATGACTCCACTGCCGTTGGCCGTCATGCGGCTCTGACCGACCAATTGAATGTGCCTGTGGGGCTCGTCCATGGTCGCCTCAAGCCTGCAGAGAAAGACGCCGCACTGGAAGATTTCCGCGCAGGACGTACCAGGTTATTGGTCGCAACAACGGTGATCGAAGTAGGCGTCGATGTGCCAGAAGCCACGATCATGGTGATCGAGCGCGCAGAGGGGTTTGGCCTCGCCCAACTCCATCAGTTGCGAGGTCGCGTCGGTCGGGGTGATCGTCCGTCCTATTGCCTGTTGCTCTACAGGCCGCCTTTGGGCGAAACAGCGCATGAGCGGCTCGACACGCTCCGGCGCACAGAGGACGGGTTTGAAATTGCTGAAGCGGATTTCAAACTTCGTGGCCCCGGCGATATGCTGGGCTTGAAACAGGCTGGGGCCACAGATTATCGGGTACTCGATCTAGCGCGACACGCCCCGCTGCTCGAAATCGCAAAAAAGGACGCCGAAGCCATCGTAAGTCGCGATCCCCAGCTTTCTGGTGAACGGGGCCAGGCACTTCGGCTCGTTCGGGAACTCCTTACGCCCCGGATTCAGGCTCCGGCGACGGAGTAGATTGAGTCGATGGTGCATCGCCCTCTTTGATCGGCAGATGCTCGGGAACCACCAGACCGGCCGAAAGGATCATTTTAGCGCCCTCCTCAACCGTCATGTCGAGGCGTACGACTTCGCTCGATTCCACATACATCAAGAAGCCCGACGTGGGATTCGGAGTCGTCGGCACGAATACTCCAATGAATGCGGGCCCAAGAACCGTTTTCAGCTCGCCCTTCGCAGGGCTCGACACGAACCCAAGACACCAGGTGCCCTTCTTCGGGTACTCGATCAGAACACACTCGCTGAACTGTTCGGTATTGTTACTCGCAAAGACTTCAACCAGTTGCTTGAACGCCGAATAGACCGAACGGACGAAGGGAACACGGGTCAGAATGCGATCAGCCAGACTGATGACGGAACGACCGATGAGATTCGTCGCAATGCCGCCCAGCACGGTAAGAAACACGACGAGCACGATCAGTCCAAAACCGGGAACTGCGTAATTCAGATAAGTTTCAGGTTTCAGTGCCGCCGGCAGTAAGGGCACAACGCGCTTGTCGATTTCACTGATCAAGAATTGCAGAATCAGAAATGTCACGACGACTGGCAAGGCGATGAACATGCCTGCAAAGAAGCGTCCCCTGAGCCAGCCGAACAGGCTGACTCGTGGGGGCGGCTCCGTAGGAAGAAGTCCGTAATCTCTCTTTTTCGACTTCGGCATCAATAGTTTCCTTCGGCGTCCGGTCAGGGGTGACTTGGCGTTACGCCTTGGCGGGATGGGTGTTCCGCGCAATTGTGACAAGATGGGTAGCCAAGATCAGATTCTAAAGGGTTTACAGGCATGGGCCGGGCAATTTTACGGCGCTGACGCGACCGTTGAACGGCTGGTTCGCCTGTCAGGAGGTGCCAGTCAAGAGACCTGGAGCCTGGATGTTGAACAGGGCGGCAAAGTTGTCGACCTGATTTTGCGCCGCGTACCGGGCGGTGTCAGCGTTGCCCGCAATTCCGAAGCCATCGGCTTGGGCACGGAGGCGAAGTTGCTCTCCTGTGCTGAGGGAGAGGTTCCTGCTCCGAGAGTGGTTCAGGTATTCGAGCCTGACAGCGATATTGGCGAAGCGTTCCTGATGAACCGTATTCCGGGACAGACCATCGCCCGCAAGATTTTGCGAGATGACATCTACTCGGCCGCTCGCGGAAGACTGACAGAGCAGTGTGGCCAAGCGCTCGCCGCCATTCACCAAATTCCTCCGGAAGCTTTGCCGGATTTGCCCAAGAGTGGCGGCCTGGACCAACTTGCGAAATACGAAACCATCTATCGCGACTTCAACCTTCCTCGCCCGGTATTCGAGCTTGCCATTGCCTGGCTGAAATCGAATCGACCGGACGCGGTCCCCCCGGTTCTCGTACATGGCGATTTCCGACTTGGAAATCTGATCGTCGATGAGACGGGGCTTGCCGCCGTACTGGATTGGGAACTCGCTCATCTTGGTGATCCCCGCGAAGACATTGCCTGGCTCTGCGTCAATTCATGGCGCTTTGGTTATTCAAAGAGCCGCGTTGGCGGTTTTGGAGACCTGGATGAGCTGTTGAAGACTTATCAGACTGCGGGCGGTCGTACTTTTTCCACCGAGGAGATCGACTGGTGGGAAATCCTCGGAAGTCTGAAATGGGGCATCATGTGCATGATCATGTACGAAGCCTTCCGGTCTGGCGCCGATCCAAGCGTGGAACGTGCGGCCATTGGGCGACGCGTGTCCGAAACCGAGATTGATTTGATCAATCTGCTCGAGAAAAGGACCTGATTAATGCACGACGCGCCTTCCCAGAAAGAGATGATCACGGCGGTGAAAGCCTTTATTGACGAAACCGCCATGCCCTCATTGACGGGGCACGCAGCTTTTCATGCGCGGGTCGCCTCGAATGTTCTCGCGACTGTTCTCAGAGAATTGGATATCCGGCCAAGCGCTGAAGCAGCCGAGCGGCAACGACTTGCGGCTCTACTCGATGCAGACGCCACCGCATCCGCTCGCGACCTGAATGAACAGCTTTGCACCCTGCTGCAACGCGGCGACATGGATCTGACCACACCTGGTTTGTTGGAACACCTCAAAACCACCACAATTGACCAGTTGTCTGTCGATCAACCGGGCTATTCTGGCCTGCAGACCGACTGACCTGTTTCACACAGAACAAACTTCATATCAGGAATAGCAGATGAAACGTTTCACTGTATTGATCGCAATTGCGGCAGTGCTGGCCATTGGCGCTGGTCCTTGGGTTTGGAACACCTTCATCTCGCCGCGCCCTCAACTCGAACTGGATCCTCTGAAATATGCAGAGGATTCAAGCTGGTCTGCCCTCCCGGTGGAGGAGACGGCCCCTGTCTGGGTGGATGGTTGGGGTGTCGACGTGTTCCTCGTCAGTGAAGATTCGGCCCTCAAGGGCACCACGCAATCGGAATTGCAGAAACGTGAACTCAGAGGGCGTCGTCAGGCCCAGTCACTGAAAGACCCCCTCGGATTGATTGGTGAGGTCTATGCCCCCCTCTATCGAGACAATGCGACTCATGACGACCTGACCCGCGCTTTCGAGTCCTATCTCCGACGCGACAATCGTGGTCGTGCTTTGGTCATTGCTCATGACCGCCCATTGCCGGAATCTATCCTTGCCCGCCTGGAACAAGACTCGTCCCTGCGGGAACGCTTCGGCGGTTTTCTGTCCATTTCAGACACCAAGGATGGAATTCCCCCGTTGGCTGTTTCAGGCGAACCTGCATCTGTCGATGAACCGCTTCCCTATTGCAGCGATCGCCTGAACGATGCGGCGAGTTGCCAAATTGTCGTGCCGGCGCACAAGGAAAAAGGTCTATGGATTCTGACTAGCGAAGATACACCCGGAGGCGACCTCATTGCGACATTTCCAACCTGGCTCGACGAGAATGTCGGCAAGATGGCAGAGCCTCTCGGTGACTTCGAGGAGGTCGAGATCGTCGACATTCGCCGTCCCGGTGAGACCGATGATGAACGCGATGGTGAAGAGAACTAGGCTTCAGGCTTTACAGGAACAGCCTTCTTGAAGGCTGGCAATGCCAGGCACTTCTCCGCCATTGCCATCAAGGCCGGATATGCTGACAAATTCATGTCGTATCGCTGGGCATTGTAAATCTGCGGAATGAGCGTGATTTCCGCGAGCCCGGGCGTTTCGCCAAAGAGAAAGGCTTTCGGCGCCCACTTTGCGACCTGCAATTCCAGGGCATCGAAGCCCCGCCGGATCCAGTCATGATACCATGCGCGTACACCCGCATCATCAGCGCCATAATTGACCCTCAACTCTTTTAACACCGACAAGTTGTTCAATGGGTGGATGTCGCAGGCAATCGTGTCGGCAAATGCGCGGGCCTCGAGACGCTCGATCGGATCTGTCGGCAGAAGGGATGGTCCCGGCAATGCTTCTTCGATCCACTCCAGTATTGCCATGGACTGGCCGATGATTTGCCCATTGACCTCAATGGCCGGCACGCGCATTTGCGGATTCACTCCACGATAAGCGTCACCAAGCTGCTCATCTGCACCCGGAGCGATGTTCACCTGAATGGTCTCGTATGAGGCGCCCTTCAGATTCAGCGCAATTCGCAGCCGATAGGACGCCGAAGACCGCCAATACTCATAAACTCGGATCACTAGCAGAGCCCTTCCAGATCAAGCACACCCAACAAGGCCTCCCGGGCTTCTCGACACTCATTTGCGAACAAGGGATCGGCCAGATCCGCAGGGGCCAAACGGTCCCGATAAGTTCGTCGGACAACCTCCTGCAACTCGTCGATGGTTTCCTCATCCATCAACACGCCCTGGTGACAGGCATCGATCTCACCATCGGTCATGACAACCCGAAGTCTGAGACAGGCTGGACCGCCGCCATTCCGCATGGATTGTCGGACGTCGGCGTAGATAACCTTCCCGATTGGTCCATTGCTTTCGACAAGGCGTTCGCAATAGGCGCGCGTCGATTCAGTATTTTCCGTTTCTGTAGGCGCGACCAGCACGAGGCGATCTTCTTCGGGCATCTTCAAGAGCTGAGAATTGAATAGATAGGCGCGAATGGCGTCCTCAATGGGTACTTCTGCAAGTGGAACCATCACGGGCTTGAAGTCAAACAGGCCGGAAGACGCGCGTCGAATAGCATCCAGCGCGCCATTTCTGTCCTCGAATGCAAGTTCATGGAAGAACAGTGTATCCAACGCACCGACCGATACGACATCATTGTGGAACGCTCCGGCGTCGATTGCCGCACGGGACTGCCGAATGAAGACACAACGCTTGGATTTGAGCCCGTGCCCACGGGCGACCGATTCACTCGCCAACTTTGACTGACGCGATGGGAACCCGATCGTACTTTCACCTGCTTCGCGGCCATAGACGAATAGTTCTACCCCCTCTTCCCCATGAGACGAACATAGGCGGACATGATTGGCTGCGCCTTCATCCGAAAAATCTGGATGCATGGGAAGCGCACCATGGACCGCAAACTTCTCATCATTTGAAAAGATCGAGATCAGACTCGCGGTCGTGTCCGGATGTTCCTGCGCGCGGTGCAGCATGGTCGACAAGTTCGCCGTCGTCAGATGCAATCGGCCGTCTCTCGTATCTGCCGAAGGCGAGACAGTTGCGGCATTGGCGGTCCACATGCTCGAGGCTGAATACGCTGCCTTCAGCAGTCCGGGCGCCGTTCTCGAAGCCGCTTCAATGATCTGAGCATCCGTTCCTCCGAAGCCCGCCGAGACGAGAAGATCAAAGTTCGGTCGTGGCAGAGGCGGAAGCACACCCTGAACAAGACCGTGTGCGATCAGCATCCGCATCTTTTCCAGACCCTGCAAGGCGGCCTCTCGCGGATTGGCTATATCACCCGCATTCGCCGCGCTCGCAAGATTTCCGTCAGACAGACCTCCGTAATTATGACTGGGTCCGATCAGTCCGTCGAAGTTTACTTCGTGCGCCACGCTCACAATCCTTCGTTCTGTTCTACTTTGGGAAACCTTGCGCGGTCATCCGCGTGGCAGTCTGAGATACCTGGCTGGCTTGTGGCCAGGCACTGTAATCTGCAGCATAGTAGGCACCCGGACGGAAATTTCCTGAGAGACCGGGCCCACCAAAAGGCATCGCGCCGCTGGCACCGGCAGTCGGGCGATTCCGATTGAGTAAACCTGCCCGCATTTCCGAATGCGCCTGGATCCACAGCGCATCATCGTCGCTGATTAATCCGCCTGACAGGCCGTAGCGTGTTGCATTTGCACGTTCCAGAGCACTATTGAAGTCGGGTACACGAATAATCTGCATCAATGGACCAAACAATTCTTCATCCGGGATGTCCGTGGCATTCGTGACGTCAATCACACCTGCAGTCACAAAACCGCCGCCCCGATCCATCCGTTTCAGGCGGCGCAGGCTTTTCCCACCTTTCTTGGACAGCATCATCTGGAATTCGACTGCATTTGTGGCGGCTTGCTCGGAAACGAGTGGCCCCATGAAGATATCGTCTTCATCCCACGCTCCGATTTTTAACTCCTTGGCACGGGCTACAATGGCCTCAATCACAGCGTCCCCGAACGCCCCTTCCGGCAAGATCACCCGGCGCGCACAGGAACACCGCTGTCCAGTCGTAAGAAAAGCAGACTGAGCCGCGATGTCAGCGGCGGCGTCCACGTCTGCGGGGTCCCATATGATCAAGGGATTATTCCCACCCATCTCAAGCGCAAGAATGACTTCAGGGCGACCCGCAAAATGTTTGTGAAAGAACACGCCCGTATTGGCAGAACCCGTAAATAACAATCCGTTGATATCAGCGTTCAACAACGCTCCGCCCGTCTCACGACCACCCTGAACTATGTTTAGCACGCCAGCGGGCAGTCCTGCCGCAGCAAATGCATCCGCCATGATGGCTGCGACGCTGGGCGCAAGTTCGGAAGGTTTGAACACGCAAGTGTTGCCGGCCAAAAGCGCGGGCACAATATGTCCATTCGGCAAATGCCCGGGAAAATTGAATGGACCGTATACTGCCATTACCCCGTGCGCACGGTGAGTCAGGTGCATGGAACCAAATGCAGCTTCCTGGACTTTCCCGCCTGCGCGCTCCACCTGAGCTGCAATCGAAACAGCCACCTTGGCCTTCATAGTCGCAGCTTCACCGCGCGACTCCCAGAGGGCCTTACCCATATCCTTGCTGATGGCCTCGGCAATCGCATCGGTGCGCTTGCCAATCTCGTCCGCATAAGCCTCAAGGATTGCTGTGCGCTCGCTTTGCGGCATTCTAGACCATCCGTGAAATGCACGGCGTGCGCTTTCTATGGCATCATGTACGTCATCGGCCGTCGCGGAAGCACCTTCCCAAGCCACACCACCAGTTGCTGGACAGTAATTCTGGAATACGTCTCCGCTTCCACGCCTCCAGCTCCCGTCAATCCAGACGGCGTCGTTCATCACTAACTCCTCACCCAGATTCGGGTTCTTGCTCCAGGCTTGATCTGAAGCTTTTCAAAAGTGTCTGCAGTCGTGACCACAGTCTGATCGTCGCGCATTGCAATGGCAGCCTGGCACACGCGAAAGTCGGGCAACTCGTCGGTCGAAACCAGTCCTTGCTTGAATTCTGGTGCCCCTGCATCATTTGACACCTCCAGACGCACCTCCTGGCTCTCACGTATCGTCCGCAAGTGTCGCTTCTGCGTGGCGACCAATGGTCCACCATCAAATATGTCTACGGTGCGGTCGAATTCGAAGCCTTCCCACTGCAAGAGCTTGTACGCGCCTACGCCTTCAGAATGGCACCGCCCAATTACCTCACGTGCCTCTGGCGGCAACAGGTCCACGTAAATTGGGTATTTCGGCATCAAGTCACAGATGAACTGATTGTCCGTGGTCGCAGACAAGCGGTCAGCCTCGTCAAAGTCCATACGAAAGAAATGACGACCAAGGCACTCCCAGAAAGGCGAAACACCATTCTGATCAATCACGCCGCGGAGTTCCGCGAGCACATTGGTCCCGAAACGCGCGGGGTCGGTTGCCATCAACAAATAGCGTGATTGCGCAGCAAGACGACCTGCCCCACCCCCGCGATGATTTGCTTTCAGAAATAGCGTACCAACTTCCGTATACCCAACATATTCATTTGTCAGCACCAGTGCATCCATGTCGAACCGCATATTGCCAGCAGCTTGGCTGGCTTGAGACAGTGTGATGATCCGATAGTTGAAGAAAGGCTGGTCAATTCCTGTCCCAGCTTTTACCGCTGAACATCCGACCACCTCGCCCGTGTCGGCATCCTCCATCATCAGGAGGTACTTTCCATACTCGATCCGGTCCAGACGCCCTGCAAACGCCTTCTCGGACTTTGAGAGTCTCTTTTCCAGAATACTCTCGTCGACTGGTAGGCTGGTAAACCCTGGGCCTGACAGTTCAGCAAGTTCCATCAGAGCTGGCAGATCCTCCAGCTTCGACGGGCGCATGACATAGGGTGTAGACATTTTACTGACCCATGAGTGATTTGATCCGGCGTGCATCCAGACGGCCATCTGCGAGTCGATTCAACAAAAGCGCTGACAGCGTCGCCCGCTCAGCAAAACTATCCGTTACCACATATTCTTCATTGGAATGAATGCGACCACCGCGAACTCCGAGAGTATCGACATTTGGGACGCCAGCAGCAAAGATATTGTTGCCCTCGCACACGCCCCCCGTATCGACAAATTCCAGTTCGAGGCCGATTGCCTGCCCAGTCGCATGTACCGCATCGAACAGAGCCTGCTGCGCGGCATTTCTGGGTTTTGGAGGACGGTAAAAGCCCCCGTGAAGATGACCGCTGATGCCATCGCGCGCGATCGCACGTTCAAACAGCCTGCGAACTTCAGACGTCGTCCACTCAGCACTCTCTGCATCCGGCGCGCGCGCGCCAAACCGAACAACTGCGAGATCTGGCACGATATTGACGGCGGACCCACCGTCAATTGAGCCGACATTCAGGGTAACACCGTCGCGTGTGCCATTCATCGCCTCCAGCCCGAGCACCAATTCGGCTGCTGCCTCTATCGCGCTGCGCCCCTCTTCTTTCGCGCGGCCAGCATGCGCCGCTTTACCGTGCAGCACGATGTCAAAAACAGCCGACCCCTTGCGGCCGCCCGACATGGCGCCGGTCTCCATGGCGGGTTCATACGTCATACCGATCATCGCACCGGACTTGGCGGCCCGGGTCAGATATTCAGCACTCGCAAAATTTCCGATTTCTTCATCCGGCGTCAGAACGATCTTGTATCCTAGTCGGTCTCGCAAAGATCCGGCTTCAAACGCTTTCAGCGCTTCCAACATCACGCACAGGCCACCCTTCATGTCCGCCATGCCGGGACCATTGAGACGCCCGTCCCCCAAGTCGGTCACCCCCTCGAAAGTGTCTTCCGGAAACACCGTGTCATAGTGCCCGGACATAATGACCTGTAGGTCAGCTTCTGGCCGCGCGGTGACTTCAATGACAGGTCCTGTCATTTGAACTTCCGTCTTGCCGCTATCGGCCACGGCTTCGAAACCCTCAGTTTCGATGACATCAATATGGGCCTGCAGTTCTGAAAATGCTCCGGCCAGAACAGGCGCGAAGCTTTTAAGACCTGCTGTGTTCCAGCTACCCGTATTGATGTCAGACCAACTACAGGTGCGCTGCACCATGTCTTCGCTCGCGCTATTGAGACGCTCACGCGCGGCTTCATCTTCGCGGCTGAGTGATTGCAATGTATCCATGGTCTCTTGGTTTCACAGGAAACTAGGCCCGGCAAGTGGGATCAACACGGCCCCATACAAAAACGGCCCGGCAGATAACTGCCGGGCCGTTTGATGAAAGTGTCAGTGACTACTGAACAGTGATCACAACTTCCGAACGACGGTTCAGAGGCTCACGAACACCATCGCGGGTCGCTTTTGCAAGATCCGTTTCGCCCTTGGCTTCTTCGGTGATGATCGACGAATCGATACCACGGGAAGCGAGCGCACTTGCCACGATGTCAGCACGACGCTGGGACAGGCGCTGGTTGTATGCGCTTGCACCGGACGTATCCGTGTGGCCTGCGATCGAAACAGTGTTCGGTGCACAACCGGCTTCGCCATTAATGTTAGCGACCGCTTGGTCGATAACGGCAGCCGCCTGGCTCGTCAGATCCGCACGATCCCACTCGAAATACACCACGAATTCCTGGTTGAGGCTGGAGCACACAACTTCAGGGGCATCCGTCGTCGTCGTCGGTGGTGGCGGCGGTGGCGGAGGCGGTGGTGGAGGTGGTGGTGGCGGAGGAGGTGGTGGTGGCGGAGGCGGTGGTGGTGGTGGCGGTGGCGGTGCACCAAATGCGAAACGCATGCCTACAGTTGCCAGGTGAGCCTCGTAATCGGCATCATAGTTCGGGCCGCCATGAACGCCACCGAAGTCAAGACCTTCAGCAACTTTGTAGCGATAGCCCAGATCCAGCGTCAGCTGATCAGATACTTTGTAACCGAGGCCAAGCAGACCCTGGTAAGCAAAGCCCGTGTCGCTGTCGGAGAAACCGTTAGCAGCGGAAACGTCGGTACCGTTGGTGAAAACAAGGTTATTCGCTTTGGCATTCGCGCGCAGGACACCAAGACCCAAGCCGACATAGGGCTGGATCTCGCCTTCGCGGTTGAAGTCGTAAATGCCGTTCAGCATGAGTTCCATGGTCTGCAGGTTACCAGCTGTGGCTGGAACCGCACCGGATGGAGCGCCATTGTAGGAAGCAGCCGGAACGCTCAGGTCGTCATCGCCATAGCCGCCGACACCTTCAAGGCGGAAGCCGTTGTCGAAGCCGTAACCAAGACCGAGATCGAAACCGATGGTTTCATCAGCGTCGGACGTACCGCCCATCGTACCGACGACATCGCGGTCGGCAGGATCATGGTCGAATTGGCCCGAAAATCCGTAAGTTGCGTCGGCGCGGGCGTACCACCCGTCCTCAGCATGTGCGACAAAGCCGGCAGACGCAAATGCGGCCGCGGCTGTCGCGCACATAAGAGTTTTCTTCATACTCAATCCCCTTTTGTGTGCCGAATGACGGGATTGTCCTCGGCCGCAGGTTCATACGGGTCAAACCACGTATGGTTCCTGAATAAACTCATTTATCAGATACTTCGAGCCCTATTAGAGTCGCGTATCAGTTGAATAGCGGCATTTTTTATAACCGCGACCCAATTGCAACAGATTGTTGCCGACTCGTCAAACTTTTGGAACTTGCAAATTGCCAATGTTTTCAATGGTCGGGAACAATTGACAAGAAAAAATGGTACCGCCTCCCCGGCTCGAACGGGGGACCCCTAGATCCACAATCTAGTGCTCTAACCAACTGAGCTAAGGCGGCACGATGAGCGGGAAATACCGCTCAATTCGTTTTGTTTCAAGCAAAACCCGGTAGCGAACTGCGCTCTACCTGATTCGTCTGGCAAATCAGACTTTAGCGACTTGCTCGAACTCGAGATCGACCGGTGTTCCGCGGCCGAAAATGGAAACCGTGACCTTGAGGCGACCGTTTTCCTCATCGATTTCTTCAACAGAACCTTCAAAGCCCTGAAACGGGCCATCGTTGACCTGAACCTGTTCGCCGATTTCGAAGGAAATCTGCGGACGCGGACGCTCGGCAGCTGAATCGGTAGAGGAGCCAAGAATGCGATCAACTTCACGCTGGCGAACTGGAAGGGGTTTCTTGCCACCTTCTGCGCCGAGGAAGCCTGACACTTTCGGCGTGTCTTTTACGAGGTGATAGACATCATCCGTCATGACGGCCTTCATAAGGACATAGCCCGGGAAGTACCGGCGCTCGACGGTCTTCTTCTTACCGCGCGCGACTTCGACGACTTCTTCGGTCGGCACCTGCATGTCTTCAATCAGGTCTGCCAGTCCTTTGCGTTCCGCTTGTTCGAGAATGGTCGAAGCGACCTTCTTCTCGAAGTTGGAATAAGCATGGACAATGTACCATTTGGCTTCAGCCATGAGGCCTACGCGCTCCCTAATGAAATGTTGACGGGCCGTTCTGGTCTCAGAGGCCCGTTATCGCCTTAACGGCCAAATTGATGACGAAATCGGCTAAGAACAGAAAAAGGGCGATCAGGATAGACATGATAACGACAAAAATCGTCGCCTGGATCGTTTCCTGACGGGACGTCCACGTCACCTTGTTCCCTTCAGCACGAACCTGCCGAAAGAAGGTAATAGGACCTACGCGTTTCTTTTTCACCTTATCGGCCATTCCGACTCTCTCTTGAAAAGCGGGGAGTTAGCGGTTTTGAGCCGCCACGTCCACGGTTAAGTACACTGCTGGCATTGTCTAGGCTAGGTGGTGTCTTGTGCAGGTCCTGCAAGGGAACGCTTGAGCTCAAAGCGGTTTGCCAAATTCGCGAGGCGGCAAACCCGGAACATCCACCCGAATCGCAAACAGGCTGCCTGATAAGGGTCGGGCATCCAGCTGCGGAAAGGACAAGCCGGATCGCGCGGTCGTTATGAACAGCGTCTTCAAGTCGTCATCTCCAAACGCCACGCTGGTTGGGCGTGTTGCTGCAAGAACGATAATCCGGTCAATCTCTCCATCCGGGGTCAGTCGAATGACTCGAGATGCATCCCACAGGCAGGTCCAAAGACAGCCTTCCGAATCAATGGCCGAACCATCTGGATAGCCCGCTAGCTCGAAAGTATCAGATAAAACCTTTCGCCCGGACAGCTTGCCGGTCTCTAGATCATGATCAAAAGACAGAATTTCCTGTTCTGCAGAATCGCATGTGTAGAACTTCCGGCCGTCTGGAGAAAATTGGAACGTATTGGTAATTAGGACCGATGGCAGGCGTAGCGCGTCAACTGACCCATCCAGGCTGAACTTGTAGTAGCCACCCTTCGGTTCCTTTTCGGATTCGTCCATTGTACCGAACCATAGGGACCCGTCCGGCGCGATGCCGCCGTCATTCGTGCGATTTGTTTTCGGCTCCTCAACCAGCACGGCAAGTCGATCATAGGCTTCGGTCGACGGATCGTAGACTCCGATTTCCCTGTCACCGGCCATAAGTATGCTACCATCATACAGAGCAAGCGTACTGGCTTTTATGGGCAAGTCATAGCGTCGTGTATTGCCGGTTCTTGGATTGAATCTGTGCAGTTTCGCCCGCTTGATATCCACCCACCAAAGGAATCCTTCGGATGGGCTCCAGAGCGGCCCCTCACCTAGCGTGCATCCTGTCGGCGCAACACATTCGGGCGTCATGAACATCAGGCATCCTCGTTTTGGCAGATTACGCAAGTCCGACTCATCGTAGCGACTCGTTCGTCGACAAACCAGAAAGCTTTGCAATCGGCGGCGCACCTTGGTCTAAGGCATCCTTGGCAGACCGAACCGGAGCCCAAGCGCCAGGCGCATGCGATGCCACACTGATGTACCCGCCCATTCAGGTCACGCGACATCGACAAATTGTCAATCAATCAGTCGATTCCGCAGGAGAGTCAGGCTAGTCGGTTTCAATGACCGACGACATCAATTCCTATTCGCCTGCTAGCGAAGCCATGGCTCGCTTGATCGACATCATGGCGAAACTTCGAGACAAGAACACGGGCTGTGCGTGGGATGTTGCGCAGAACTTCTCGACGATTGCACCTTATACGATTGAGGAAGCCTACGAGGTGGCCGATGCAATTCAGCGCGCCGATATGGATGAACTGAAGGAAGAACTGGGTGACCTGCTCTTTCAGGTCGTTTTCCACAGTCAGATGGCCAGAGAAGCTGGCGCCTTCGAGATCACGGATGTGGTCGAGGCGATCAATGCCAAAATGATTCGCCGCCATCCGCACGTGTTTGGCGATGAAAGCTCAAGAACCGAGGATCAACAGGTCGCCGCGTGGGAAGTGATCAAGGCGCAAGAACGCGCTGCCAAAGGACAACCCGAAGACCCCGCCAGCGCGTTGGATGGCGTTGCGCTCGCCCTGCCAGCTCTGCTACGCGCCGAGAAACTCCAGAAGCGGGCAGCGCGAGTAGGTTTTGACTGGACCGAGGCTGATGACATCTTCGATAAGCTGGCTGAGGAAACCGGCGAGGTACGCGAAGCCATCGAAACCGGCGACCCAGACAAGATAGAAGACGAGCTGGGCGATTTGCTGTTCGTTGCGGCCAATCTCAGCCGCCGCCTCAATGTGGATCCGGAACAGGCCCTGCGACGCGCCAATGCCAAATTTGAACGCCGCTTCCGCGCTATGGAAGGACTCGCTGAACAGGATGGTCAGGACTTTGCAGCGCTCGATATCGACGCGCAGGAATCTCTATGGCAGCGCGTGAAACAGCAGGAGCGCGTCAGGCAGGATTAAAGTCTGGAAATTCGGAATAGAATTGACCCAGCCTGTCATTGGGCAGGCGCGCTGTCATCACAACGTTCCCGCTGTCCAATGTCGTCTCCGAAAGGACTTCCCCGTTGCGGTGCAACCAGGCCCGGGCCCGCCCGTCCTTTGTCCCCAGCTCCAACTCGATCTCGGTCGCGCCCTTCAACAGAACGGCCTCAATGAGATCGAGCAATTCGTTGATCCCTGTTCCCGTCAACGCCGAAACAAGCACAGCCGGTGTATCGAGTGGCCCACGCGCAGAGAAGGCGAGCGCATCGGCACGATTATCCGGAAGCAGGTCGGCCTTGTTCCAGACCTCAATCATGGGCGGCAATGGCAGGCCGGTCTCGGCCTCCAATTGCTCCAGCACGATCATCACATCTTCGGCCTGTTCCAGATCTGCCCGGCTCGACCGGTCGCGCACATGGACCAGGAGGTCTGCCTGCATGGCCTCTTCCAGCGTCGCCTGGAAACTGTCGATCAGATGGGTCGGCAAATCTGTGATGAACCCGACTGTGTCGATCAAGGCCGCTTCGCCGAGGGTCGGCAGGTCAAACCTGCGGATCGTGGGGTCGAGCGTCGCAAACGGCATGTCCCGCGCGAATACGTCAGCGCCGGACATCTGGTTGAACAGGGTCGACTTGCCGGCATTGGTGTAGCCCACCAGCGCAATCACGGGCTTTCCGCTCCGCTTGCGCCCTGCCCTTTGCACGGCGCGCGTGCGCTTCACATCGTCCAGATCACGGCGCAGCCGCAGGATCTTGTCGTCCAGCATCCGCCGGTCTGCTTCGAGTTGGCTTTCACCGGGACCAGACAGGAAGCCGCCACCGCCCCTCTGGCGCTCAAGGTGGGTCCAGGTCCGCACCAGTCGCGACCGCTCGTAAAGGAGGCGGGCCAATTCGACCTGAAGACGGCCCTCCTTGGTCCGGGCGCGCAAGCCGAATATTTCGAGGATCAGGCCTGTCCGGTCGATGACCTTCACTTCAAGCTTTCGCTCGAGGTTGCGTTGCTGAACCGGTGTCAGGTCACCGTCTACGACAGCGACGGTGCAATCATTCTGGCGGAGGTCTTCGGCCAATCGATCAAGAATACCTCCCGACAGCAAGACCGACGAATTCACTTTGCGAACATGTTCAGCGCGCAGGAAGGCCAAATTACAGCCAAGCGCTTCCACGAGGCCTGCCGTTTCTTGCAGACGGTCTTCGGTGGGTCTGTTTGCAGGTGTAAACCAAGGGATAATCACGCCAGCCACCTCGGGCACTGGCGTGCGATCAATCATCCTGTCAGTCAAAATGGCCTAGTCCGCATCCATTTCCTCATCAAACAACTGCACCGGGGCGCTTGGAGCAATTGTAGAGATGGCGTGCTTGTAAACAAGCTGTGGTGGGCGTCCGTCACCGCGAAGCAGAACACAGAAATTGTCAAACCAAGTCACCACACCCTGAAGTTTAACGCCATTGACCAGGAAGACTGTCAGGGGAGTCCGGGACTTCCGGACGGCATTCAGGAAGGTGTCTTGCAAATTCTGTTTTTTGTCGGCGGACATGACGGGAATCCAATCTGGCCTGTTCTTGTTATGTGTCGCGCTAACGGGATTACAGCTTCAGTGCAAGTGCGAACAGCCGTTACCCCCTCCAAAAGCTGAGGGAAAGGGCTGGAATCAGGGCTAAAACCTCCAATCGCCCGAGAATCATTGAAAAAATGATCAATGCTTGCGCAGGCCCAGTTAAGTCCACCGGATAGCTCCCCAGAACGGCTGCTGAATTGGTCAGACCGCCAATAGAGAGACGTATGGCCGGGATGAAATCCAGCCCCAGAAAGGCAAAACCGGACATGAGCAGGAATATCGAGAGTACGTAACCGATCAGATAAACCCAGACCCCTATCACGCTTCGTTCGTTCAATTCTCGATCCCGGAAACGAAATCCCAAGACCGACTGCCGATATCCGAGTTGACGGAATTCCTGACCAGCCCTTCGGGCCAGCACAATGAAACGCGCAATTTTGACTCCGCCCGCTGCAGACAGCGCCGACCCGCCGATCAAGGCCGGCAAAACCAGCACAGGAAGAGGAATGCGGTTGTAATCTGCAGGGTCAGACAGAGAGAGGCCGGACGTCGACAAGGCTGACAAAGCCCAAGACAGTCCCTCCGTTACGTTGAGATCGGACGCCACCGCAAAACCGACAAATACGAATAGCAATCCTACGAAAAGTGTAACTTCAGGGTCCGTAACAGCTTTGAGCGGCTTCCGGTCCTTCAGCGGCAACCAGATCGCTAGGCCCATGGCTCCAACTAGTAGACCAATGCCCAAAACGATAGATGGTCCTGTGTCCAGTGGTGCGCGCATGATGCCTTGTGGGTGCACCAGGCCAGTCGTCAGCGCACTTACCGAGTCGCCCAAGGCGCGTTCGGCCGGAACCCCCATGAAGACCAAAGCGGAGAACAGGGCGAGTATTGAAATTACCATCAATATGCTGACCACGCGGGCGACGCGCGGGACAGCATTGAAGAAGCTTGTTTCCGGCACGGTAAACAAGACGGTTCGATGAATGCCCGGACCGCCGAGATTGAGCGCAGCCAACACGCTGGCAGCTACCGTTATGGTGGCGAGTCCTCCCAATAGGTGCAGCATGCCGCGCCAGACAACCAGGCTGATTGGCCACTCATTGTTCTGGACAGAAATGACCGATTGCCCGGTGGTCGTAAGACAAGCAGTCGCCTCATGTATCGCGCTGAGAACGCTATCGTTTTCGACCCCTAGGATAAACGGCAAGCTAGTCGCCACCGGCGTGATAAACCACCACAGAATAACCGTTCCCAACGCATCGGAGGGTCGGGCCTTCCTATCCGGTTTGGGTGTGAGCAGCAGAACGCTGCTTGATACAACGACAATACACAGGACCATCGTGCCGAAGGCAAAGGTCTGGCTATCTTCACCCGCTGCAATCGCCATGAAGATTGACGGAATGCTGGCGGCAGCGACGATCAGCAGTAAGAAAGCAAGAACGCGGACGACAGAAGCGTAGTACATGATTTAGAAAAAGTCCGGACTGACCCGGAAGTACTTTTCAACCTTTCGAACCATCTCTTCCTGATAGAATATGATCAGATGATCTTCGGCTTGGACTGTAACATCAGGTCCGGCAATGAATACTTCCTTGCCGCGTATGACAGCAGCAGCGGTCATGCCTTCCGGCAAATCATCATAGCCAAGCGGCTTGCCGATCAGCGACGACGACTCGAGCGTTATTCCCTCTGCAACTTCCGCTTTGCCATCTTCAATGGACTGAAGCCCAAGAATACGCCCCCGACGCATGCGCAGCAGGATCTGTGAGACCGTGAGGGCCCGCGGATCGAGAACAGCATCCACTCGCAGATCACGTGCCAGCCCAGCCAGCTCAGTCGCATTCACGAGTGCCAGAGTACGTTTTGCGCCCGCACGTTTGGCCAAATTGGAAATCAGCAAATTGGCCTTGTCGTCATTGGTAATCGCAACCACGAAGTCGGCTTTCGGCGCACCAGCTTCCGCAAGGATATCAGGGTTCAGCCCATCGCCCTGAATGACGATCGTTCGCTTGACCTCGGACACGACTTCATTGGCCCGTTCCACATTGTGCTCAATGAGGCGGATACGGTTCTTGCCTTCGCGCTCCAACGTGGTGGCAACATAGAGACCAACATTGCCCCCGCCAACAATCACGACATGCCCGGACTGTTCCGATTCCCGGTTGAAGATAGACGTCAGTCGGTCGGCATGTTCATCCAGAACGGCAACATAGGCACGATCTCCCACTTTCAGCACATCAGTTGCGCGAGGCGCGCGAACCGAGTCGCCCCGCCCTATCCCGACAATTCTGGCTGACAGGTCGGGAAAAAGGCCCCGCAGCTGATCTACAGGTGTGTCCAATAGAGGGTTGCTGTCATCGATCTCCAGACCAAGCAGGCGTACCTTACCCTTGCCAAATGTCGCACTCATCACTGCGCCAGGCGTGCGGAAACGCTGAAGGATTGCTTCACCGACTTCAACTTCGGGCGAAATGACCATATCGATCGGGAGGCCTTCCCGCGAAAAGACATTCTTCCACGCCGGATCGATATAGGATTGCTCTCGCACGCGCGCGATCTTGTATGGAACGGAAAAAAGCGTGTGGGCGATTTGGCAAATCACCATGTTGATTTCGTCGAAATGCGTCACCGCGATAATCATTTCGCAGTCAGCAGCGCCCGCCTTTTTCAACACATCGGGATGCGCGGCATGGCCCGTGAAGCCACGCACGTCCAAATCCGTAGACACCTGGTCCACCAAGTCCGGATTTTCGTCGATGATCGTGATATCATGCTTTTCGCGAGCCAAGCGCCGAGCAATTCCGTGCCCAACGCGGCCCGCACCGCAAATCAGAACATGCATGGTCTACAGCCCCTCAACGGCCTCAGCCGTCCTGACGAGTAAGATTCGAGTTTACGCCTAAAGCCTTTAATTTTCTGTGCAAGGCCGAACGCTCCATACCGATGAACTCGGCAGTACGAGAAATATTGCCATTGAATCGGGTGATCTGAAGCGCAAGATACTCTCGCTCAAACTGTTCTCGCGCATCACGCAGAGACAATCCGACAAGCTCTGCCGATCCGCTTTTGCCAACATCCCCCGGAATACCGGACGATTCGCGCGGCAGCTCATCAACACTTACCGGACGGCTGGAGTCAGATGGCGACAGGATCAGGATTCTTTCCACCACATTACGCAACTGCCGGATATTGCCAGGCCAATCCATCGATTGAAGAACGGCCATGGCCTCCGCTGAAAACGTACGAGGCGTCAGGCCAGAAGAATCAGCGATCCGGTTGGTAAAGTATGTGACGAGGTCCCCAATATCGTCTCGCCGCTCTGCAAGCGACGGGACCCGCAACGGCACGACACTCAACCGATAGAACAGATCTTCACGAAAGCGGCCTTCCGAAATTTCATGACGAATATCCTTGGTGGTGGCCGACATGACCCGAACATCTACGGTCACGTCCGACTTCCCGCCTACCCGTTGAAAGCGCTGCTCTGTCAGGACCCGCAAAATCTTGTTCTGGGTCCCCAGTGGCATGTCAGCCACCTCATCAAGCAACAGTGTGCCGGTATGAGCTTTTTCAAAGAGGCCAATTCGGGTTGTCCGACCCTGGGAGTCCTCTTCGCCAAACAGGGCGCTCTCCATCTGGTCCGGCGCTATGGTGGCCGCGTTCACAACAATGAAGGGGCCATTTTCGCGCAGGGAATTACGATGGATGAGCCGCGCGGCAAGTTCCTTGCCGGACCCGGCTGGCCCGGAGATCATCACTCTGGAATTCGTTGGCGCTACCTTCTCAATCGAAGCTCGTAATGCCGAAGCCGCCTGACTGTCTCCGATCCATTCTTCATTGTCACCGGCTCTGTTCTTCAGCGCAGCATTCTCGTATTTCAGCGCCGCGGACTCGATTGCGCGCTCCACCATGTGCAATAGACGATCAGTCTTGAACGGCTTCTCGATGAAGTCATAGGCTCCACGCCGGATCGCCGCGACGGCTGTTTCGATGTTGCCGTGACCGCTTATCACGATGACTGGAAGAATTGGATCAATCGACTTCAGGTATTTGAGGAGCGACAGCCCATCCATTCCACTGCCCTGAAGCCAGACATCCAACACCACGAGCCGTGGCGTTCGTGCACGGACTTCCTCAAGAGCGCGTTCGGCGGTGTCGGCCGTACGGGCTGAATAGCCTTCATCTCCCAGCACACCCGCAATCAGTTCACGGATATCTGGTTCGTCATCAACCACAAGAATGTCCAAGGCCATAACGCAGGCTCCTCTACACTAGTCCGGCACGTGCCGGTGATTCATCTGTTTCTTCTTCGGGCGTCACTTCAAAAGCGTCGTGCACCCGCATCGCATTGTGCGGCAGCCAAACGCGCACTCGCGCCCCGCGCATCCCATCAAGCCTGTTCTGAAGCGAGATAGAGCCACCATGATCAACTATAATCCGATTGACGATGGCCAGACCAAGTCCGGTCCCCTTTTCGCGCGTCGTGACGTATGGCTCCAGCAAGCGGTCGCGTGCGTCCTCTGGAAATCCGGGACCATTGTCTTCGATGGTAATATCAACGCCCTTGTCGGTATCCGAGAGCACAACTCGAATTTGGCCACGCACCTCAGCCTCTTCCGGCATGCCCTCGATCGCCTCTGCAGCGTTCTTGAGCAGATTGCCCAGCGCCTGACCGATCAGGCGTTCGTCGCCAAGATAGGGGACCTTTTCAAGCTCTGATTCAAACTCCACGACAATATCCGGCGTAACCATGCCTTGAGAAAAGCTGGTCGCTTTCAACAGGGACGTCATATCGAACTGGCTGGCATTCGGCTTCGGCATGCGAGCGAATGAAGAAAACTCCTCAACCATTCGGCCTATGTCGCCCACCTGACGCAGAATTGTTTCGATGCACCGGTCAAATACGCCGTCAGTGTCATCAATCTTATCGGCATAACGCCTCCGCAGGCGTTCCGTGGACAGCATAATAGGCGTCAGTGGATTGCGAATCTCATGCGCGATGCGACGGGCGACATCTCGCCAGGCCAGCTGTCGCTGCGCATTCACAAGCCGCGTTGTATCATCGAAGGTCAAAACGCAGCCGCCTGCCGGATCTGGCGCTGTCTTGAGCCTGAAGTGTCGTATGGCACCGTTGCGATTGATGTCGATAGACGCATCGACCGGAGAGTTCTGCTGTAATGTATCGTGAGCATATCGAACGAAGTCAGGTGCCACCGCGCCCAGGCTCTCACCGTCTTCAATCGCATCAATCCCGAGCAGATCTCCGGCGGACCTGTTGGCAAGCGTGACAACCATATTGCCATCCATACGGATAACGCCCGCGCTGACTTCCGCTAGCAATGTCTCGACAAAGCGCCGACGGTCTTCTTCCACTTCGCGCGCCTGGATGAGCGCATTTCGCTGTTCTGACAATTGCTCTGTCATCGCATTGAACGACTGGCTCAGAGCATAGACCTCGTCCTTCGCACCCGTCACAGGAACGCGAACAGTGAGATCTCCGTCGCGAACGGTGTGAGCTGCAATTGCAAGGCGACCAATGGGGCCGGTCACCCGACCAGCTGCTTCGAGGCCCAGTCGACCAGCGAGCAGCAGAACCAGCGCGGCGATTTGCGCATAGCCAATGGCGAAAATCGTCTGCAACCGACCACCCTGCCGCTTGGCATTATTGTATTGAATGATTTCGGCTTCGGCTTCGCGGAGACGCACGGCAGCGTTCCGATCAAAATTCTTCACCGCATAGATGTATCCATCCAGCGGTTCCGTAATATGGATCAGGGCTGTTGCGATGCCTCGATTTTCATAAAGCGTGGTCGCAATCTCGCCCCGGTCCGCCTCTTCAAAGGCAGGCGCCGGGGGCGGAATCAGGATCGCATCCTGCACGCTCTCCTGAGCAATCAGTTCAACACCATCGGCCCCCAAAATGGCGATGGTAAGGAAATCGCGAAAGGCGAGTTCCGAACGCAAGCCTTCCGAGAATGCGAGGGACGCTTCAGATGACAGGTTTCTGGCGGCTTCTGCGTCTGTGAGATTGGCCTCAACTTCACGCGCGAAGTTTTCAACATCAAGCGCGGCGAGGCGCACATCCACGTCAAACGTAGTCTCGAAATTATCGACATAGGTACGAAAGATTTCAGCGTTCTTTTCCATGACGGAATCGACGCGCTCTCCAAGCCAGTTATCCAGGCCTTGGGTAAAAATGGCTCCCAGAAAAACCGCGACGATGGCCGATGGAACAAGCGCGGAGAAACCGAACAGCATGACGAAACGGCGGGCCAGCCTGCCGCGTCCTTCACTCTCGCTGTTTGACTGGATCGTCAGGTACTCACGAACAATGATGGTCGCGAGCACAATAATAACGACAAAGTTCAGTCCGAGCAGCCAAGGTGTGGCGCCCGCGGTCGGATTGTCAGGATCGACTCCAGAGATGGCAATGAAGGTCGCAAACACGGCGACGAGAGCCGCAATGATAAAGAGACCTTCAAAGAGTGCCCAACTGGCCTTGGTGGCTTGCTGGCTCAGTACATTCGACAACGATACACCGCTCTACACATGGCCGCCCCGGCCCAGTTGCGCTTAAGTCACACTTTCGTGCCTCAAAAGCAACAGTGGTGCAGTAAAGCCACAGTCGTCGATGCAGTCAATCACTCTTCTGCAATACCCAATGCATTGATCTTGGCTCGCAATGTGTTGCGGTTCATGCCCAGCAATTGTGCCGCCTTGACCTTGTTGCCCGCAGTCACTGAGAGAGCCAACCGGATCAGAGGCCGCTCAACCTGATCTATGACGTTGGAATACACGCTTGAATCCTCATGGTCACCGCTCGCTATGAGGTCGCCCATCACATAGCGGTGCAACAGGGTTTCGATGTCTTTTTCAAAGCCGGCACTCGATCCCTTCTGCTCGCTTGCGCCGGCGCGCAGCTCCCGCTCCACATCGCGCAATGTGATCGTCTCGTCGGGACAAAGCACCGCCAGCCGCAAGACGAGGTTTTCAAGTTCACGCACATTGCCCGGCCAATCATAGGCTGTGAGCAGATCAAGCGCTGATTTGTCGAGCGTCTTCGCGGCCAGACCCTGTCGCTGCGCCCGGATGAGAAAAGCCCGAGCGAGTTCAGGAATGTCCTCCTTGCGAAGCCGCAGGGGCGGCATGGTCAGCCGCACCACGTTCAATCGATAATAGAGGTCCTCGCGGAACTTGCCGTCATCAACCAGCCTACCGAGGTTTCTGCGGGTGGATGCAATGATCCGCGCGCCACTTGAATCTCGCATCAACTTCACAAGCTGCGTCTGCGCTTCAGCGGGAAGATCACCAATCTCGTCCAGATAAAGTGTGCCGCCTTTCTGGTGGACAGCGCCTTGTTCGCCATTGTGGCCAAATAGCTGACGATTGATTTCCGAAGCAGGTAGTGCCGCAAGATCCAAAGCGACGAAGTTTCCATTTTTCGCGTCACCAAGTTGATGGATTGCACGCGCCGCCAGTTCTTTGCCGGTCCCGCTCTCTCCCTCAATCAGCACAGTCAGATCGGTGTTCATCACTTTCGCGATGATCCGATAGACTTCCTGCATCGCGTCAGACCGCCCAATCAACGGTAGACCGGCGTCGCTGATGGCCTTTTGAGATTCAGGATTGATCGCGCGGGCCGAAACTTTCGGTTGTGATTTCAAGGCGCGCTGGACAAGCCCGGACAGCGTGTCGATGTCGAATGGCTTGGGCAGATAGTCAAACGCACCATGCTGCGCAGCCGAGGCTGCCGTCAGGATTGTATTCTGGCCACTCATGACGATGAAGGGCAGATCAGGCCTGGCGAGCTTCAGCGAAGGGAGCAGATCAAAAATGGAGGCGTCCCCAAGGAACACATCCGAGACGACCACGTCGCCCTCCCCGTTACGCACCCAGCGCTCCAAGGCCTCAGGGGAACTCGTCGCCCGGACCTCATAGCCCGCAGCCACGAGGGTCTGGTTCACAATCAATCGAATGCTTGCATCATCTTCTGCAAGCAGAACGGTTTTCTCAGCCATCGGTCTTTTCCCCAGTACCAAGCGGTAACAACACTGAAAAGCGCGTCGAGCCCGGCACGCTGTCTACACGAATCTGGCCGCCATGAGCGGTCACGACTTCCTTTACAATCGACAGTCCAAGCCCACGGGCCCCAGACTTGCTGCTTTGGAAAACTTCAAAAATGGTATTCTGGCGATTGCGGGCTATGCCCTTGCCGGTGTCTTCTACCGAAACCAGCATTGCGCGGCGAAGACCTGCACCCAGTCGCGCCTGGCGGAAAGAAAGACCGGCGGCATAGGAGGTTCTTACCGTCACCTTGCCCGGCGTGTCGCCGTCCATCGCGGCTTCCGCAGCATTGCGGATGAGATTTTGGAAAGCCTGCTGCAGATGATCAGAATCCCCGATCACTGGTGGAAGGGATGGATCAAAGTCCCGTTTGAATTCCACCTTGCTCCCCATCGCGGCACGTTCCGAGGCCAAAACGCGCTCCAGGAGAGCGTGGATATTGAAAGGCTCCATGTGCGGCGCTGAAAACAGCTCGAACGCCGAAAGGCGGTTCACCAGTCGCTCGATGCGCCGGGCCTCTTCCTTGATGATTGACAACAACTCGGACTGGCCATCGACCGATTGGCGTTCGAGCAATTGCGCGGCCCCGATAATGCCGCCGAGCGGGTTTTTCACTTCATGACCCAGAATGCGGCCGAAACCAGCAACACCGGCGGCAGACTCATTCACGTCCCGCGTCGCGGCTTCACACATCGCGATCATGAAACCATTGTCGTCAGTTGATCTGACCCAGATATCGCAGATCTGTCGCGACATAAGACCAGGGCCGGTGATCGGAGTCCCCGGCGCAGTAATATCGCCCACGGTTCGATGGGCCCGGTCAAGCAGTTCGAAGACCGGGGAGTCGTGATAGACTATCTCGCTGAGAGGTTTGCTGCGGAGGCCCCGACGAGACAGCTGCAACAGGCTTTCCGCTGCTGCGTTTACCTCAACAACTTTCCTGCGTGAATCAATCAGCAACAACGCAATAGGAGACAGATCTCCCAACCGCGGAGCTGACATGGCGACGTCGCTGGCCATCAGGCGGCCTCCATTTCTCTGGATCTTGAGTAGACGGCACGAAGCGCCGATTTCAGTTCTTCGAAATCGGCGATTTGACAGAGCCGTGAGCGAAGCCTCCGCCGCTCATCAGATTCGAGCGGAAGTTGGACAGCATCAATCGCCGCCGAAACGTGCTTGCGTACCGTGCGAAGACCGAGAAACTCTCCGTAGAGTTCAACACTATCCGAAACCTGCTCAAGCAGACTATCAATCTGCTCTGAAAGGCCAGGCATCTGAAAGGTTAGACCTTCGAGATGAGCGTTGATTTGACCCGGCAGCCAGGGACGCCCCATGGCGGCGCGACCAATCATGACGCCATGTGCCCCCGACTGAGCCAGTGCAACATCAGCATCTTCGGGCATCTCTATGTCGCCATTCACGATCACTGGCAGGGATACAGCCGCGACCGTGTCAGCAACCCGCGCCCAGTCGGCATTGCCTTTGTAGAATTGGCATCGCGTCCTGCCATGCACGGTGAGCATACAAATTCCCATCCGCTCAGCGGCGACCGCGATCTCCGGCGCGTTCAAGCTCTGGTCGTCCCAGCCAAGGCGCATTTTCAATGTCACGGGCAGGCCGTCTGCACCATCGAGGGCAGCTTGAATGATTTCGAGCGCCAGAGGCACATCCCGCATCAGGGCAGAACCTGACTGCGCGCCCGTCACCTGACGAGACGGACACCCCATATTGATATCGATCACGTCGACGCCGGTCTCACGCAACAGTTGCGCCCCCCTCAGCATCGCCTCAGGACGGCTGGCCGCGAGTTGGACGATCCAGTGCCCCTGGCCATCATGACGACATGTGCGACGCACCACATCCGGACGAGCTGCAGCGAGCATGTCACCGGCAACCATTTCTGACACGACAGCAGGTGCGCCAAAGCGACTTGCTTGACGACGCATCGGCGCATCTGTCGCGCCGGACATCGGCGCGAGCCATACTCGAGGTGCCCGAAAATTGGTCATTCTACTATCTTTCCGTTTTTTTAGACTTTCGCAAGTGCACAATATGCAAGCAGTTTTCCGCGAATGTCGCCACAATCACCTGTAGCCAACCTTTGCGACCTCCCATAAAAAGCGTCGTATGAACAAGGTGATCGCCATCATAGTCGCCGCAGGCCAAGGTCGACGGGCAGAGAGTGCACGTGCGAAACAGTGGTGCGATCTCAATGGCCGACAAGTCATCGAGTGGTCAATTGAGGCTTTCAGGACACACCCTCGTATTGATGAGATTATTGTCGTTACAGGTTCGGATGTCCCGGAGGATTTCACTCCAACACACTGCCTATGCGTATCCGGTGGAGACACTCGCACACTATCCGTCCGCAACGGGCTCAATGCGATCAATGCCCCGCAAGACGACGCAATCGTCCTGACACATGATGCGGCAAGACCGGGGCTGACCCATAAGGTGATCGATGTTCTATTGGACGCCCTGAACACACATGCTGCTGCAGCACCTGCCCTGCCCGTCCAGGATGCGTTGAAACGACAGACGGACAACACCCTGGAGACCGTCTCCCGCGAGGCCCTGTTCCGCGTCCAGACCCCTCAGGCCTTCCGGTTTGGCGCCATATCGCACGCACTCGAAGAGGCGAGTGATGATCTGGTTGACGACCTGGCAGCGGTTGAGGCGCAAGGCATCGAAGTAAAACTGGTGCGCGGCTCGGACCGGCTGCACAAAATCACCTATCCCGAGGATTTCGATATGGTTTCGAGGCTCATGGCACCGCCAGTCAGTCATATGCGTATCGGAAAGGGGTTCGACGTCCATGCTTTTGAACCGGGAGATCATGTCACGTTATGCGGCGTAAAAATCCCGCACTCCGCGTCGCTGAAGGGGCATTCTGATGCAGATGCTGCCTGGCATGCCCTCACCGACGCAATTCTGGGTGCGGCTGCACTTGGCGATATTGGCGATCACTTCCCGCCAAGCGATGACCGGTGGAAGGATGCCGATAGCGGCATGTTCCTCAAGCATGCCCAACGGCTCGTCGGCGAGCTGGGGCTAGCCATAGGAAATTGCGACATCACCGTGATCTGTGAAACACCGAAGGTGAAACCGCATCGGGAAGGTATGCGGGTTCGGACCGCGGAGTTGCTCGACCTGCCTCTGGAAGCAGTGAGCGTGAAAGCAACGACAACCGAAGGGCTTGGCTTTACCGGTCGCCGGGAGGGCATCGCCGCCGAGGCCGTCGTCACGCTTTACCCAACGACGACCGACTGAGGCTCAAATCTGCTCTTCACGGCAGGCCGAACTCCCCATATCGTGCGCCACATGTTTCCAGACCGACTCCGAAATCTCGCAATGTTGATCCTCGACGACGCGGCTCAAGCTCGCCTGCGCATCTGCACGGCCGAAAGCTGCACAGGTGGCCTTCTTGCAGGCCTGCTGACAGACATCCCCGGCAGCTCCGCCGTGTTCGAACGGGGCTTCGTCACCTATTCCAACCGCGCCAAAGAAGAAATGCTGGGCATCGCTGGCGATGTCATGGCTGACTATGGTGCCGTGTCCGAGCCCGTTGCGCGCATGATGGCAGAAGGCGCGCTGGACGCCAGCCGCGCTAATATCTCCGTTGCCATCACAGGCGTAGCTGGCCCCGGTGGTGGCACCCCCATGAAACCAGTGGGGACCGTCCATGTGGCGTGTGCGCGCGAAAATCGCGCCGTCATTCATGAAATGCTTCAGGTTGGCGATATCGGACGTGAGCAGATTCGTCTCGCGGCAATGGAATGCGCGCTGAAACAGATCCAGATGCAGATCGCCTAGGCTGAACCGCCATAACGCCGCTCGGCCTCGGCCAGGAAAGCCGAGAGGATCTTGTTGACCGCAAGCTCCTGATTGGCGGCGGCCAGCATGCCGATGAACGGATTCCGAAAATCATAATCGATTGAAAGCGAAATATCAGAGCCATCCTGGTTCGATGCGAGAATCGTCCACTCGGCTTTCAGCTTCCGAAATGGCCCTTTGACCAGGGACGCAACCACATTGCCGGCATTCGGGTCGGCCACGACTCGCGTGGTGAACCGCTCAACGAACCCCTTGAAGCCAACGGCGGCCTCTCCGATACAGGTAAAGCTGCCATCCTGGCGTGCCGTCATTTCGGACACGCGCATGGCGGTGATCCACTTGATAAAGTTCGGATACGCCGCAATGTCGGACACAAGCTCGAAAGCCTGCTCCCCACTATACGGAACACGAACAGATTTCGAGAAATGCGGCATGCCTAAACGGCGGCAGCGGCCATCTTGGCCTCACGCGCAGCCCGCAACCGGGCAAAATCTTCGCCCGCATGGTGCGACGACCGGGTAAGAGGTGAAGCTGACACCATCAGGAAACCTTTGGAGCGGGCGATTTCCTCATATGTCTTGAACTCTTCCGGCGACACATAGCGATCGATCGCGGCATGCTTGCGAGTCGGCTGCAGATATTGGCCGATGGTCAGGAAGTCGATTCCCGCTGACCGCATGTCGTCCATGACTTGCATGACCTCTTCCTTGGTTTCACCCAAACCCACCATCAAACCAGATTTTGTGAATTGGGTCGGATCACGGTCCTTCACTTTCTCCAGAAGTCTGAGGGAATGAAAGTAGCGCGCGCCCGGCCGAATGGACAGGTACAGGCGAGGCACCGTTTCGAGATTGTGATTGAATACGTCCGGCTTGGCGTCGATCACCAGATTTTCGGCACCGTCCTTGCGCAGGAAATCTGGCGTCAGGATTTCGATTGTGGTTCCGGGTGACATCGCCCGGATTGCCTGAATCGTGTTGACGAAGTGCATCGCCCCGCCATCGGACAGGTCATCCCGATCTACCGATGTGATAACAACATGCTGCAAGCCCATTTCGGCGACGGCCTCTGCCACACGGCGCGGTTCATCTTCTTCTACCCGGCCCGGAGTCAGTGGCTTGCCTGTGGAAACATTGCAGAAACTGCATGCCCGGGTGCATATCTCACCCAGAATCATCATCGTGGCGTGTTTCTTGTCCCAACACTCTCCGATATTCGGGCATCCGGCTTCTTCACAAACAGTGACCAGCCCTTTCGATTTTACGATCTGGCGCGTTTCAGCATAGCCCTGCGAGGTCGGCGCTTTAACACGAATCCAATCAGGTTTGCGCAGGAGCGGCGTATCCGGCCGCGACTGCTTTTCCGGGTGTCTGTGCTTACGCGTGCTCTGCGTCAGATCGATGAGATTTGCCATGGTGTGAAAATGGACGTGACCAGCTGTTTCATCAAGGGAAATACACTGCAGAGTGTTTATGCAATCTTGCATTAGGGGTTGCGACGGTGTCGATAAATGACAGATTGTTACAATAAACATGAGGCAACGCCTCGGAGGAAACGAAGGCCATCATGACCGGACAGACCATCCCGGCACCTTTGCCATACCAGCCATCTCGCACCAGAACCGACCTTTTCAGCGCGCTCTTTCGCGCGAAAAAGGAATTCGGCGCGGACAAGACGATTCTCGTTGATGGCGACGACCGACAACTCACCTACAAGGATCTTGTTCAGGGGTCCCTCGCCCTCGGATCAGCGTTGCGCCAAGGAACCAAATCGGGTGAGGCAGTCGGCGTGATGTTGCCCAGCGGCGCCGGTGCCGTGATTGGGTTTTTCGCGCTCAGCGCCTTCAATCGCATTCCCGCCATGTTGAACTTTACCGCTGGCTCGCGAAACCTGAAGGCCGCGCTTAAGGCAGGTCAGATAAGCCGCATCATCACGGCTCACAAGTTCGTCGAGCTCGGCGGACTCGAAGCACTGATGGAAGAATTGTCGGGCTCCGCCGAGATCGTCTACCTTGAGGATGTGCGGGAAAACCTGACATTGGCCAACAAGCTGATAGCCGCTGTAGGGAGCATCCTGCCCGGTCTTGTCCGGAAACAGTCCCGCTACAAATCCCCCGGCGTCATGCTGTTCACGTCTGGCACAGAGGGCGAACCCAAAGGGGTCGTGCTGAGTCATGAAAACGTCATGGCAAATGTTGAACAGGTACGGGCACATATAGGTCTCAGCCCCGATACGGACAGTCTGTTCAATCCCCTGCCGACATTTCATTGTTTCGGCCTGACGGTTGGTGCGGTCTTGCCGCTCGTGGCCGGCATCCCGGTCATATTCCATCCCTCACCGCTGCAGCCCCGTGAAATCGTGCGACGGATCCGTGCGAACCAGTCGACCATCCTGCTCGCAACGGACACGTTCATCTCTCAATATGCCCGGATCGGGAATGACGGTGACATGAGCTCTGTGCGGTTGGCTGTGTGCGGCGCGGAACGGGTAAAGGATGAAACCCGAGCCCTGGTCCGCCGTAAATTCGAAATCGAAATCCTCGAAGGCTATGGCGCAACCGAAGCCTCTCCCGTCATCGCGGCCAATAAGTGGGAAGACAATCGGCCGGGAACTGTCGGGCGTCTGATGTCAGGCATGGAGTCCAAGCTGCTGCCGGTCGAAGGCATCGAAGATGGCGGTCGGCTACATGTTCGCGGGCCGAACATCATGATGGGCTATCTGCGGCCGTCAAACCCCGGCATGCTTGAACGCCCCGAAGGCGGCTGGCACGACACCGGCGACATCGTGGCGATCGATGAAAGTGGGATCATTCGTATCATGGGCCGCGTCAAACGCTTCGCGAAGATTGGCGGTGAAATGGTCTCTCTGGCGGTGGTTGAAAACTGCGCGAGTGCGATCTGGCCCGACAATCTGCACGCAGCCGTTACGCTTCCGGATCCCCGCAAGGGTGAGCAGGTCATTCTGCTCAGCGATACCAAGGCAAGCAATCGCGAAGACATTCTCGCTTGGGCCAAGAATCACGGCGTGCCGGAATTGTCTGTTCCGAAACGCGTCTATCATGTTGATGAAATCCCGGTCCTCGGAACCGGCAAGATCGACTATGGTGCTGTGCAGAAAAAAGTAGAAGCTCTGCTGAACGACTAAGCCGACGTCGTGCGTCGCACGGGCATGTGTTTTTTACCCCAATCCTTCAGGGTCAACAGGGCTGGAGCCAATTCCTGACCCTTCTCGGTCAGCACATAGTCAAACCGTTTTGGCGTCGTTGTATAGGCTTTGCGTTCCAGCACGCCTGCTTCGACAAGCCGTTTCAAGCGGTCGGCCAGGATGTGTCGTGTCATACCGCTTGAGGCAATAAACTGTTCGAAACGGGACAGGCCCAGGAAGCAGTCTCGAAGAATCAGCATCGTCCAACGATCCCCAACCAGTGAAAGCGTTCGCGCAACCGGGCACCAATTATCGGATAAATCAGACCATTTCATGCTGACACACCTATACTGATTTGCCATAGTTCCAAAATGAAACTCATTTGAGAGGGTCCCATGGCAGGCAAATTCGAATTCTATTTCGACTATATCAGTCCATTTTCTTACGTGGCCAATGCCGCAGTGCAACAAATATCCGCCCGTACCGGGGCAGATATCGTGATCAAGCCAATGTTTCTGGGCGCTGTAATGCAGGCTACAGACAACAGGCCGCCTGGCATGGTGCCGGCGAAGGGTGCATACATGATGAAAGATCTCCAACGCTGCACAACCCGCTATGGCTTGGACTTTCGGATGAACCCCTATTTCCCGATGGTCAGTACCCGCAATCTGTTGCGCGCAACCTGCGGACTGGACAATGACCCCACTGAGCAGAAGCGATTCATGGATGCCTGCTTCCAACATATGTGGGCGTCCCCAACCCCACTCAAACCAGATGATGACGATTCGGTTCGGGCAATGTGCGAGCAGGAAGGGTTCGACTTCCGTCAGATTCAGGAACTCGCTCAGGCAAGCGCCAGCAAGGACGCCATGAAAGCCAACACCGATTTAGCCATTGCCCGAGGAGCATTCGGCGCGCCGACATTCTTTGTCGGTGACGACATGTTCTTTGGGCATGACCGGCTCGACTATGTCGAAGAGGCTCTGAAGGCTCAGGCGTAAATGCCGGCCTGCTCGGCGAGTGTCTTGTAGGACTGTTCCGGGCGTGGTCCGAAATGCGCGATGACCTCGGCCGCAGCGATGTGACCAAGGTGCGCGCATGTCTCCAGCGGCAATCCACGAGATATTCCAAACAGAAATCCCGCCGCATATTGGTCGCCGGCTCCGGTTGTATCGAGAACCTGATCGACAGGCTCTGCCTTGACGCTGATGGGGTCACCGGCGCCGATCACGACCGATCCCTTCTCGCTGCGCGTAACCGCCGCGACGGCGGTGTCCTGTTGAAGCGCAGCCAAAGCCGCGTCGAAATCTTTCGTTTCGTACAGGGAGAGCAGTTCTTCCTCATTCGCAAACAGAATGTCGACATTGTTGCGAACCAATTGAAGGAAGCTCGCGCGATGCCGGTCTACACAGAATTTATCCGACAAGGTGAGCGCCACTTTGCGGCCAGCGGCCTTGGCTATTTCTGAGGCAAAGACAAACGCTTCCTTGGCATCTTCGCGGTCAAACAGATATCCTTCCAGATAAAGAATGCCCCCTGCCCGCACGGTGTTTTCGTCCACGTCATCCTTGGAGAACAGGACCGACGCGCCGAGGAATGTGTTCATGCTCCGCGCACCGTCTTCCGTCACGAAGATGATGCTGCGTGCCGTGGCGGGTCCGCTCTCAAGAGGTTTCGTCGCGAAGGGCACACCCGACGCGGTCATCTCGCGTGTAAACTGGCTGCCGAGTTCATCCTTGGAGACTTTGCCAATATAGGCGGCACGTGCGCCGAAGCTCGCAAGACCGGCGATCGTGTTGGCGCCACTGCCGCCAGATGTATAGAATGGGTCCACCGCGGCCTTGGTCAGGGCTTCTGCACGATCTTCCTCGATCAAATTCATCGCATTCTTGTGAATGCCCCATTTTTCGAGGAACGCATCGTCCGTTTTCGACATCACATCCACAATGGCATTTCCCAAGCCGACGACATCGAAGCGGATTTCACTCATTTCACAGATTCCCTGATTGCTCGGCGCCAATTGCCAGAGCTGCCTGCTGGACGCAACAGCTGCGCATGATAAACGCCTGCGGATGAAAATTGCATATTTGTCCTCCCAAGTTACCCAGCCCGGCTCTCCCATCCGGCGGTCCGACGCGTTCGAGCACGATTACATGATGCGCGCATTGAGACCCGAATTCTCAGAGCGTGGCATGGACATTGTGGATATCTGTTGGGACGATAGTTCTGTTGATTGGTCAAACCATGACGCCGCGCTGATTGGCACGACGTGGGATTATTGGGACCGACAGGACGAATTCCTGACCACGCTTGAGACCATTGAGGCTCAGACACGCTTGTTCAATCCTGCCGCGCTGGTCCGCTGGAACAGCGACAAGGTCTATCTCAAGGATCTCGCAGCTCGCGGCGCAGATCTGATCCCGACTCTCTGGATTGATGAGATGACCGACGATCAGTACCGAAGCGCCTTTGACGCGCTCGGCGAAACGAAGCTGGTGTTCAAGCGTCAGGTCGGCGCAGGGGCGAGCGGTCAGCACTTGCTGAACTCAGATGACCCAGCCCCCAGGATGCCACACCCAATGATGGTGCAGCCCTTCCTGTCGACGATCCAGACCGAAGGCGAACTGAGCTTCATCTTCATTGATGGTGAGCTGTCGCACGCGCTGATCAAGCGCGCCAAGCCCGGCGACTATCGCATTCAGTCGACTTATGGCGGCCAGGAAGAAACGATCGAGCCGAGCCGGGCGGATCTGGACGTAGCGCGGGCGATACTCGGTCTACTCGACGACATCCCGCTATACGCCCGGGTCGACATGCTGCGCCATCCTGACGGCTCCCTGCTCCTGATGGAACTCGAATTGATCGAGCCATATCTTTATCCGGAACAGGGCGCACGTCTTGGAGGACTTATCACCAAGGCCGTGGAGACCCGTCTAAAAGCGGGTTAGGCGACCTTAATCGCCGAGCGTATAGACGAGCGAGAATTTCGTGGCGGTATCGGTTGCCTCATAGGTTGGCTGAGGCGCAGTGTCGTGGCGCACATCGAAGGACACGCGAGCCGCGAGGTGGCCATTCAACGCCGCGGTCAGTCCGATACTGTTGTTAATCTGAGTGGATTCCTGACCATAGACCACATTGGTCTTGTTGCTCAGAGACACAGCCTCATTGAAGGCATAGAAATACTCAGACTGCGCTACCGCACCCAGTGACTCTTCAGTACTCGCCGGCGTGATCGTTACAGCCCCGGTGCTATCCGTCGTGATCTGACGTTTGACTTCATCAATCTTGAAACCAGGGCCGCCGCGCACCGTCCAATGATGGTCTTCATCATCCAGGACATGCCAACCGACACCCCCACCAACAAAAGTACGGCTGTCGAAGCCGGTAAACTGGTCGACCTCATAGGAGGCCCGTCCGAAAGTGAACATCGTGTCGTTGAAGTCATGCTCCAGGTCCGCCGCGCCGAAGTAGCGGTTACGGCTCTCAACGCCATCTTCCTTGCCGTAGTCCCCGGAGAGCTGAATCCCGAAATTCCAATCGCCGGCACCGCGATCAAGGTCGATGCCGAGACCGGCTTCAGACGTTTCCGTGTTCCCGGTTGTCAGTCCTGCGCTGAGGGAAGACTCCCCCGACCAGCCATCCTCAGCCACAGCTGGCAGGCCGGACAGAAGACAGAAGGAGGCTGCGCCAAGGACGAATTTTCCGATGCGGTTCATGCGGTACGCTCCATTTTTACCTGTGCGATGCGGTGTCGGTTGGAGGTGGCCGTGATTTGGTTAAATTTGGGCGAACTGGAGGCAAGCCGCGTGTAGTGCAGTCGCGACACACCCCACCCGTCAGGCTTTGGGACCAAGAGACGATACAGCGGACGGGTCAGGTGTCTTGGGTTTGAACCGGCACAAATCGGATATGGCGCAATGCCAGCATTCGGGTTTGCGCGCCTTGCAGACATACCGCCCGTGCAGGATCAGCCAGTGGTGCGCGCCCTTCTTGAAGTCGGCGGGCGTCGCACGTTCCAGCCCGGCTTCGACCTCGTCCGGCGTCTTGCCGGGGGCTAGCCCTGTCCGATTCGAGACGCGGAAAATGTGCGTGTCGACCGCAATTGTGTGGTGCCCAAAGGCTTCGTTCAAAACCACATTGGCGGTCTTTCGGCCGACACCGGGCAAGCGCACAAGTTCTTCCCGCGTTTGCGGCACGTCGCCGCCGAATTCATCCAGCAACATCTGGCTCAGCGCGATGACGTTCTTGGCCTTATTGCGCCACAAGCCAATCGTCTTGATGTGCTCCGCGACGCCGGCCTCCCCCAGCGCCAGCATCTTTTCCGGCGTATCCGCAAGCGCGAACAATTTCGCAGTGGCTTTGTTCACCCCGACATCGGTGGCCTGTGCCGACAAGGCCACAGCCACGACCAGCGTGTACGGATTCACGAAATCAAGTTCTGTGCGAGGATCCGGGCGATCTGCGGCAAGTGCCGAAAAGAGCGCGGTCGCCTTCTCGGGTCCAAAAACGCGCGGAGCGCGCTTCTTCTTGGTTTTCGGGGTGGATTTGAGCTGTGTCATTCCGCCTGTCTAATGCCCCCTCGCCTTCGCACAAGGCCATGCTATTTTAGACATATGAGCGCGCCGAACGAAATCATCTATATGGACGCCGTTCTTCGGCCCAATCAGTCGCTCAGCCAGCGCGGCTTCGCCATCGTCATGGCAATTGTCGGCGGCGTCAGCTTCCTGACGGGTATCGCCTTCATCTCGATGGGGGCCATCCCCGTGATCGGCTTCTTTGGTCTGGATGCCCTCGCCTTCTACTTTGCATTTCGCATGTCCTTCCGACAACAGCGGGAAGAAACCCGAATCGTCGTGACAGCTGAAGAGCTGCGGATAACTCACAAAGGCGCCAATGGCAGCGAGAAGTCAGCGACTGTGCCGTCCGCCTTCGCGAGAATCGAACTCGATGAGCCGCTGAACGCAAATAGCTGGTTGCGGGTTGAATACGGCCAGACCGCCTATGTCATTGGGCGTTTCCTGACCTTGCCAGAACGAAAGTCATTGGCCCGCGCGACACGCGCAGCACTACAGAATGCAAAACGCGAACGGCATATCGCAAAAAAATGACGCCTGCGTCATAGTTTTTTCAGAATAGCCGTGTTAAGGTGACGCCGACGTCATAAATCGAGCCTGAGACAAAGGCTTACTGTCGGAGGAAAATTGATGGCTGCTGATACGGTTCACCTGCTTGATCACCCTGCCCTGGAGCGCCCGAAGATCACTCACCGTGATCCGCTCTTCGAAGGCTATCTCGAAATTGGCGAAAAGGCACCGCCTGCCAGTTCGCTGCCTCTTGCGGAGCTGCACCCCGAGGATCCGGAACTCTGGCGGCAACAGGCGATGTGGGATCGTTTCGAGCGACTGCGCAATGAAGCCCCCGTGCATTACACAGCTGACTCCTTTGTCGGCCCGTTCTGGTCGATCACCCGCTATGAAGACATCATGGCGGTCGATACCGACCACAAACGCTTCTCTTCCAGCTGGGAACATGGCGGCATCACGCTGGGCAGCCCACCGGAAGATTTTGAGCTGCCGATGTTCATCGCAATGGATGAACCGCGCCACTCTGAACAGCGCAAGACGGTCCAGCCAGCCGTTGCCCCAAACATGCTCAAGGAATTCGAGCCACTGATCCGCTCGCGCACCCAGGGCCTGCTCGACTCCCTTCCGGTTGGTGAGCCGTTCGACTGGGTCGACACCGTCTCCATCGAGCTGACCACGATGATGCTGGCCACACTGTTCGACTATCCATTCGAAAAACGTCGCGACCTGACCCATTGGTCCGACATGGCGACCGGCATGAACAATCCGGACATCTGCCCCGGCGGGGAAGAACAGTGGAAGCGCGAAATGATGGAATGTCTCGCCACTTTCATGCAGATCTTCCAGGAGCGTGGCGCGCAGCCGCAGAAGAACGATCTGATCAGCCTGCTCGCGCATGGTGAGAAGACCCGCAACATGACGCCAATGGAACTGCTCGGGAACGTCATTCTGCTCATCGTGGGCGGCAATGACACGACCCGAAACTCGATGACCGCTTCGGTCTACGCGCTGAACAAGTTCCCAGCAGAATATGACAAGCTGAAAGCAGACCTGTCGCTGATCCCGAACATGGTCTCCGAAACGATCCGCTGGCAGACGCCGCTGGCTCACATGCGCCGCACGGCGCTCGAAGACGTCGAGATGCACGGCCAGACCATCAAGAAGGGCGACCAGGTTGCCATGTGGTATGTCTCAGGCAACCGGGATGAACGCTTCTGGGACCGCCCGAATGACTATATCATCGACCGTCCCGATGCCCGTCGGCATATCTCGTTCGGCTTCGGTATCCATCGCTGCGTCGGCAACCGTCTCGCTGAACTACAGCTGCAAATCCTCTGGCAAGAACTGATGGAACGCTTCAGCCATATCGAAGTGCTCGACGAACCATCCTTTTCTGCGGGCGGCTTCGTGAAGGGGTACACATGGATGCCAGTGGTCCTGCACGGCAAATAAGTTTTGGCTGACGCCACGCCAAGACGATAAACCTCCCATCAGACCAGATGGGAGGTTTTTTCATGGACGTATCACAGGCAGTCGCGCAGCGTATCTCCACACGGGCCTTCAAGCCCGATGCACTTTCTGAAGCCGATATCCGCGAGTGGCTGAATCAGGCCCAGCGGGCGCCCTCCGGCGGCAACACACAGCCTTGGCGAACCATTGTCGTCACTGGCGACGCCAAGGATGCCGTCATTCGCATGGCCGCGCCTGTACTGGCTGCAAATCCAAAGGGTCAGCCAACAGATCGCCCCATTTACCCGAAAGACCTCTGGGAGCCCCACGAAGCGCGCCGCCGCAAAGTGGGCGAGATGATGTACGAAACGCTTGGCATTCCGCGAGAGGATCGCGCAGCGCGCATCGCCTGGTTCGCCAACAATTTCCGTTTCTTTGACGCCCCCGTGGCGACATTCATCGTCATCGATGAGCGGATGGGACATGGTCAGTGGGGTCACACTGGCATGTACCTTCAAACCCTGGCACTGCTCGCGGAAGAGCGTGGCTGGGGGACGTGCATGCAGGAATGCTGGGGCATGCTGCGCCCCGCCCTGAAAGACCATTTCAAACTGGCCGATACCGAAATGGTCTGGTGCGCGATGGCGGTCGGAAAGCCTGATCCATCCCATCCGGTAAACACATTGCGGGCAGAGCGCGCGCCATTGGAAGAGATCGCAGAACTGCACGGCTTCTAATTTCGGCCCTATTCCTGCCGGATCGGTATGGCGCAATGAGATCATGCTCACACGTCGTGCCGCCATCTTGGGAGGTTTCAGTGTTCCGCTTGCGCCGATCCGCCTCGGGCAGAGAACGCTTCCGTGGCAGACTCGCCTCGCATTTGCTGCGAGATCCCAGATCGGGATCACACGCATGTATGACCCGGCCTATGCCCACCTCTCCTATCCGATGGGAGATGTGGAAAGATCGCGGGGCGTGTGCACCGATGTGATTGTGAGGGCCTATCGCGATGCGTTCGCAATGGACTTACAGCAACTTGTTCATGAAGACATGACCAACGCTTTCAGCAAGTATCCGACAATCTGGGGCCTGACCCGCCCTGACCGCAATATCGACCATCGTCGCGTACCAAATCTGGAAAAATATATCGAACGCCACGGCCTCGCCCTGTCAACGCCGCCAGACGATACAGGCTGGAAGGCAGGCGATCTCTATACGATGCGATACAAGGAGAGCCTTCCTCATATCGGGATTGTTTCTGACAAGACCACACGGACGGGACGCCCTCTGATCATTCATAATATGGGTTGGGGAACGTCCGAGGACGACATTATCGGTCAGTTTCAGCATGAGCGCCGCTTCAGGCTGGCGCCTCGACCGGCTGCTTGACCCTGCCCGAAATCAGCAAGACGGTCCCGATCGCAAGTAATGGCAGTATTCGATGATGATACCGGTCGGGTGGACCCGACAGAAGGGCAAACAGCGCGTCATTGGCGATGGCGATCAATCCAATACCTATGATGGTTCTACGAATATCTGCACCAGTCCGTCTCCAACCGAAGAATAGTGCGGCGGCAAATGCAAGATAGCACCCGTACCTCAAGATCGTCGCGACCGACTCCACCGGCACCGCGGCGAAAAATCCCTTCGCCTGATGTGAGGCGTAGAAGCGTTCCGGAAAAGGCTCTGACAAGACAGGTTGGAAATCGAATTGGGTTGCTGGCTCATAATAGCTCAGAAAATCCAAAAAGATGGTACGGGCCAAGGGTACAGGCTCAAACATGAATGCATCCTTGAGTATGGGAAGCGCATGGTGCTCCTCAAACGTGGCCAAGTCGAATTCGCCCTCTGAGGTCTTCCAGACATCCCAGAACAGATCACGCCGACCTTTGTTCTCTGGATAGGTTTTAATCCTCGCCACTTCGTCAGCGGCTTCAGACAGAACCAGGTTTCCGGACCGGTCTGCTTCCCTCCGCAGCAATTCCGGCTGGACCGAGAACACCCGGGCGGCGGGAAACGTTTTCGAAAGTCGCGGCGTCTCAGGCATGATCATGGCATCAAGCAGCACGTTCGTGCCAAAAGCGATGACCGCGGCAACCATGCCAGCCACGATTTGCCGCCTCGAACGGAAAAGCACCGCCGCCAGCACAGCGAAAACAAGAGCAAAAATCTGTCCTGATCCGTGACCTGACAAAAGCAGGCCAGCTAAAATTCCCACATATACTTCTGGAAGCTTACGTGCAGACAGGAGCAGTACGATAGCTGGAAAGAACCATGCATCGACCAAGACTGCGCTCGTATAGATCGGCTGCAGGCTGAGCACAATCAGTATACACAACACTATGCGGCTGGGGCGAATATCATAAACGCGGAACAATAGAATCCATGCGCCCGCAACCATTGCGCTATTGAGGATTGGCATCGCCCAATACCCAACCAGTTTGTAAGGCAGCATCAGCAGCAGGGCCGGAAACTTGCCCCTGAACCAGTTTGCGCCCTTCCCTGAATAGGCAATGGAGTCAGACATCACCAGCGGGAATCCGTTCAGCACCGCAGGCAAGATCAGTACCGCGAACAGAGCGTAAAACCAGATCGCTTCCTTCGACGTAAAGCGTTGAAGGAGAGTGACAGGCATCATCCGCACCCAAGCACTATCTATTCGTCATCATCCCATGCATCCATGGGCTGCTCCGGAATACGCGGCTGCTTTGCCAGCTGGATCACGGCCGCTTTCACATCACCGCTGTCGAACTCATCAACATCAGACTGCGCACGTTCCGGTGCGCGCGTATAGGAGAACACACTGACGGAAGCATCATCTTCGCCATCGAGATCGGCCTGAGCATCAATGCCATTGTCTGACGAAACCATTTCCAGGCTGACACCCTCATCGGTCTCTGAATCCTCGTCATCGCCTTCTTCCATGAAGTCTGTGACGAAAGATTCTGTCTCCGCGATCTCAGGGGAATCCACCTCTGGCGCTTCTTCGCCGTTCAGGGCTTCCTCGTCCGGCATCTGGAAACCGTCCGGAATAACATCCGACAATAGCCCCTCGGCTTCGAGATCGGCTTTGCCCGGCAATGTGTCGAGGCTTTCCAGCCCGAAATGCTCCATGAAGGCATCGGTCGTGCCATAGGTGATTGGTTGACCCGGGGTTTTGCGGCGGCCCTTGATCTTCACCCAGCCGGTTTCCAGCAATGTATCGATTGTTGTCTTTGACACCGCAACGCCGCGCACTGCCTCAACTTCAGCTCGCGTGACCGGCTGGCCATAGGCAATAATCGCCAGCGTCTCGAGCGTCGCCTGGCTCAGTTTTTTCTGAACCTGACGCTCCTCCACAAACAAATAGGAAAGATCGGAAGCCGTCTGGAAGCGCCATTTGCCCGCGACTTCGACCAGATTGACCCCACGGTTCACATATTGTGCCCGGAGAGCCATCAACACTTCGGCCGCTTCGACACCATGCGGCAAAGTCTCGGCAATCTGCTCGGCGCTCAGCGGCTCGCCAGCGGCAAACAGGATGGCTTCAGCACGGCGGATACCCTCGACCAGCGCTTCGCTGGCGCCTTCGGTCAGGGCCTCTTCGGAACGACGATAGGCAAACGCCAACTGCGCAACCGCGTCGCGTTCTGTTTCAGGAGTGTCGTCAGTCATCAAGTACTTCTCAAGCGGTTGCATCTCTGCCCCCTTCCGGTCTGATACCCGCATTGCGCAGGTAAAGTGGCGCAAAGTGCTCGTCCTGGCGCACATCGACTTCGCCATCGCGGGCGAGTTCCAATGCAGCCGAGAAGACACTTGCGGTGACAGACCGAGGCGGCAATTCCGGGTCCACGTCTGTCATGGTTGAGCGGATCTCGTCCAGCGAAGACCACTGCTCTAACTGTTGCCTGAGTGCGCGCAGTGTTGTTCGCGCCAGTTCCAGCGGCAAAACAAGCTGTTGCTCAATCGTGTGCGGGCGTTCCTTTTCGCGGCGATCGCGAATCGTCCCGAAGGCTTGTGTCAGCTCGTACAGCGACGCTTTGTATTCAGTGTGCTTGACGACTTTGGGCTGTACCGGCGCACCGCGCAGGAAGACTACATTGTCGAGGATAGGCCCCGCTTCGAGTTCTTCGACGGCCCCGCGCATGGCATCAAGCCGCTTCAGGCGAAAGGCCAGCCGCGCTGCCATTTCTTCGCCAGTTGGTTCGTCTTCCGCGGCCTTTTCCGGCTTCGGCAACAAAAGGCGCGATTTCATGAAGGCCAGCCAAGACGCCATCAGAAGATAGTCGGCCGCCAGATCGATACGCTGAGACTTCGCCTCTTCGATGAAGTCGAGGTATTGCTCTGCCAGCGACAGGATCGACAGATGCAGCAGGTCGACCTTCTGCCGGCGGGCAAGCTCCAGCAACAGATGAAGCGGGCCTTCATAACCGCCAACATCGACCGTAAAGAGATCGCCGGCTTCGGCCTCCTGCGCGTCTGCGGACAGCGCATCAATCGAGATCATTTCGGAGTTCATGCCGCCCCCGCCAAATGAGGAAAATATGACTGGAATGTCTGCCAACCCTCAACGAGGTCAAACTCCTCCTGATGGGTCGAGAGTGCTTCAGCACGCAGTGCCCGCTCCAGTGGCCGTCCCGTCAGTTCTGGCGAAACAGCTGCGACTTCAGCCATTTCTGAATGGATCGCAAGTGGATCAGAAAGAAAGCCGGAACAGTGCAACAGCACGTCACAGCCCGCAGCAATCGCCGCTTCGCCCCGCTCGCCCAGGCTACCGCCCAGCGCCTGCATCCCGAGATCATCCGTCATCAGCAAGCCATCAAACCCGATTCGGGCGCGGATCACGTCTTGAATCATGATTTTTGACAGAGTGGCGGGGACATTGGCGTCAAATGCATCATAGGAAATGTGCGCTGTCATCGCCATTGGCGCATCGGCGAGACGGGCAAAGGCATCAAAATCTTTCGCCAGTTCCGCTTCGCTCGCCGCTACGCGCGGCAGCTCCAGATGGCTATCGCACATGGAGCGCCCATGACCCGGAATATGTTTGATCACGCCGGCAACACCGCCGGATTCGAGCCCTTTCAGAGCCGCGCCCGCGAGACTTGCGACCGTTTCGGGATCAGTGCCAAAAGCCCTGTCGCCAATTACGTCATGTGCGCCCGGAACCGGCAGATCGACGACAGGCGCACAATCTGCATGAATCGACAGGGCAGCGAGTTCTGCGGCGATGAGCCTGTGGCCAAGCCAGGCAGCGGAAAGACCCCGCTCACGATCATTGGCATAAATATCGGCATAGTCCTGACCACGCGGAAAAAGAGGCCATTCAGGCGCCTTCAACCTTGCCACACGTCCACCCTCCTGATCGATAAAGATCAGGCACGGCCGATTCATCGCGTTCCAGATGTCATCGACGAGGCTTCGGACTTGGGTCCGCGATACGCAGGAGCGGCCCATCAGGATGACCCCCCAGGGCTGCTCGGCGGCGAACAGTGCCGCTTCCTCCTTCGTGAGCACAGGCCCCGAAACGCTGAGGATGCAAGCCTTGATCACTATCCTGTCACCACAATGCAATTGTCACCGCCGGCCTTCACCGCATCACAGAATTTCGATGCTTCAGACCGTTCCGCAAAGCTGCCGACGCGCAACCGATAGAAGACACCCTTGGCTCCAAGATCGGCTCGTTGAATACGCTTCTGAGCACTCCGGTAGAGGCCGGGCTTTGTACTGTTCATTTTCGCCCAGGCGGTTTCAGCGGCGTCTTGTGAGCGGAAAGCTGCCAACTGGACGAGGTAAATACCATCATCGGTAAAGGCAAACTGTGAGGACGCTTCGCTGGCGGCCGGCGCCTTCCGCGGCGCGGGAGCAGGCGCCTGCACCACCGGATTCGTTGGCACGACACGCAGGGTCTCTTCCTCATCCTCTGGCATCGCCTCCAGGTCAGCCAGTGCGCGCACTTGCGCATCATCAGGCTCGATGCCTTCCCGGCCTGGCCTGAGATCAATTGGGGGGCCGCCTTGCAGCGCATCACCACCTTCAGTGTCATTTGCAGCGAAGTCGGTGCCCGGCTCCACTATACGCTCGGAGTCATCCATCTGATCGTAGAAGCGCTTGTCAGTGTCTGGGACTGCCAGGCCTTCTCGATCTTCCGGCGCACGCTTGTAGGGCTCTTTATCGGCAATTACGCTGGGAATACCGGCGCCATTGTCCCGGATACCCTGACGATATGTGTTCCAAACAACTGCGCCGAAGACGAGCAAGACCCCCACGGCAAGCGCCAAGATGAGCGGTCCGCGCGTGGAATCGTCCTCGCGAACATCAAATCCGCGGTAATCGTCTTCGAACGGGGAATAATCCCGCTCGTCGTCCCGATATCGCCCCATGGAATCATCCTCAGACTAGGTTCACAGAGTTAAGATTACGGCGTGTTTCGTTAACGACACTTGAATATTCAAGAGCTTTCACAGGCCTCGGCGCCTGCAACGCTTTAAAACCGGTAAATGTGATGACAGTGCGGCTAGCGCAGTACATCCGGATGATAAAGGCGCCGGTGTTCCTCGATTGCGTAGGAATCTGTCATCCCGGCGATATAGTCACAAACAATGCGCGCGCGGCGCGCTTCGTTAGCCTGCGACGCATCTTGCCGCCACGGGCTCGGCAGCGTGTCAGGCTCACTCAGGAAAATCTGAAACAGCTCGGCGAGCATGCGTTTGGCTTTGCTGCGCATGCGGTTGACTGTGTAGTGTTTGTACATCCGCTCATACAGAAAGGCGCGCAGCGCCCGCTGACGGCTTTCCAGTTCCTCCGAAAATGCAACGAGTGGCACATCCATGGCGCGCACTTCCGCGGCGCTCTGTGGCGCGTACTGCTTCGCGCGCCGGCCCGTCTCGGCGGTAAGATCGTTGACCCACAGGCCGATCAGGCGACGAACCGCCTCATAGGAGACCATCCGGTCGCTTAAATGCGCATATTCCAATTTCACCGCGCGGAACTCGTCTCCGACAATCGGCAAATCCATCAGATCGTCAATCGTGAACAGGCCAGCGGCGATACCGTCATCAATATCATGATTATTGTAGGCGATGTCGTCTGACAGTGCAGCCACCTGCGCTTCCGGACCTGCAAACTGGTGCGGCTCCAAGTCCATGAAGTTCGCATATTCCCGAAAAGCGGCCGGTAGCGATTCCACGGGTGTATCGCGCGTCACCATCGGGCCATTGTGCTTTACGAGGCCCTCCAGCAGCTCCCAGGTCAGGTTCAGGCCCTCAAAATTGGGGTATCGGACCTCCAGCTTGGTCACAATACGCAGGGTCTGGGCGTTATGGTCAAACCCCTCATAGTCCGCCATGCACGCGTCCAACTGGTCCTCGCCCGCATGCCCGAAGGGCGGGTGGCCCATATCGTGGGCGAGCGCCAACGCTTCGGCGAGGTCTTCGTCCAGACCGAGCGTACGGGCAATACTGCGGGCAATCTGGGCCACTTCGAGTGAATGCGTCAGGCGGGTGCGGAAATGATCGCCCTCATGTGCGACAAACACCTGTGTCTTCTGCTTCAATCGCCGGAAGGCGGTCGAGTGGATAATCCGGTCTCGATCACGCTGGAAAGGCGTTCGAGTCGCCGATGGCGCCTCCGGGAAATACCGGCCGCGGCTATCTTCGTGCCGGGTGGCATACACTGATCTCTTTTCCATTGGCTCGGGAATCCCTATGTTGAGGTCATGAGCACGACAACTGCCCCCGATGTGACCCTTACAGCCTCGGCTGCCAAGCGGATTAATGCGATTCTGGCCAAACAGGACGGCGTTGATTTTCTGCGCGTCTCCGTCGAAGGCGGCGGATGTTCAGGCTTTTCCTACAAGTTCGACTTCGACCAAGCGGCCAAGGAAGACGATATCGTCCTGGAACGCGATGGCGCAAGAGTGTTGATCGACGAAATGAGCCTCGAATTCCTGAAGGGCTCACAGATCGATTTCACGACCGAGCTGATTGGTGCTGCCTTCAAGATCAGCAACCCGAATGCTACGGCGGCTTGCGGCTGCGGAACCAGTTTCTCGATTTAACTTGCTTCGCCCCACGGCATGTCCGCTAGCTGGATGACACCCTAGCGAGGAGACAAACATGCCGACCGCTCAGCCCTTCCGCATCGACATTCCCCAGGAAAAGCTCGACGCCATCATGGCGCGGGTGAAAGCCTATGACTGGTTTCCAGCCCCGGCCAATGAAGAAGGCTTTGCCTACGGCATGTCCACGCCGGTGATGAAAGACATCCAGCGCTATTGGATTGCAGGCTATGATTGGCGCAAATCAGAAGAGATCCTGAACAAGTATCCCAGCTACAAAGTCGAGATTGATGGTCAGATGATTCACTTTGTCCATGTCGTGGGCGAAGCTGGCGGGCGGCGCCCCCTGCTCATCACGCATGGATGGCCGGGTTCAGTTTTTGAATTTTGGGAAGCGATCGCGCCCCTGGCCTTTCCATCCCGCTATGGCGGCAAGGCCGAAGATGCTTTTGACCTGATTATCCCTTCCCTGCCCGGTTACGGATTTTCAGGGCGGCCAAAATCCCCGATCGGACCCCGAGGCACGGCCGCGCTTTGGGACACTCTGATGCGCGACATACTGAAATATGACACCTATCTCGCTCAGGGCGGCGACTGGGGCAGTATGGTGACCTCCTGGCTCGGCTTCAATCATGGCACAGTCGATGGCAAGGGCGGTTGCCGCGTGATCCATCTGAACATGGTCGGCTTCCGCCCGACACCCGCCACGCCGCAGACCGAGGCCGAAGGCGAATGGCTGGCCGCGTCGCAGGGCGCCATGCAGCGCGAAGGCGCCTATCTGATGCAGCAGATGACCAAGCCCCAGACGCTGGCGATGGCGCTAATGGATTCCCCGGTCGGCACTGCAGCGTGGATCATCGAGAAATTCAATGGCTGGTCAGACCTGTCCGACGGCGGACTTTTGGATACTTACTCAAAAGACCAGCTGCTCACCAATGTGATGATCTATCTGGTCAATGATGCCATGGCCACCAGCGTCTGGTTCTACAATGGCTTTGCGCAGGAAGGTGGCAATGCCCTGCCAGAAGGCGTCCGGTGTGAAACGCCGACGGCGTTCGCGAACTTCCCCGGCGAGCCCGTCTACAAACCCGCGCCGCGGAGCTGGTTCGAGAGAGCCTACAACCTCACCCGTTGGACGGATTTGCCGCGCGGCGGTCATTTCGCAGCGATGGAAGAGCCCGAACTATATGTCGAAGAGATCCGCGCCTGGGGTAACAGCGTAACTGAGCCTGAGGGCTGATGGCTGCCTGTCCGCAGGGTGATCCCAACCGAGCCGGGCGATGGCGCGTCACCAATCCGACCGCCGGGTGAAGCCGTTTATCTTGGCCGGGCTGCGGGGCTTTCGTCTTCTTCCGCAGCTAGGTCTGATGAAATCCAGCAGTCTGGTCTTGCAACCAGTTGAATTTCACTGCGCGGATGGGACGGGCCCCAATGCATGGGGGCACCTACTATCCAGTAATTTGACTAATCGTCCTCGTGACAGCGGAGCCCTGCTCCCATCCGCAAGGACCGATCCCTGCACAAACCGGATGGCATCCGCCAGTCCGGCTATTTGCGCAGGTCCTTGGCCAGATTATCCAGCACGGCATTGGCAAATTTCGCTTCCTGCTCGTCGAAGAAGTCATGCGCCAGCGACACGTACTCATCGAGGATGATGGCGTTCGACAAATGTTGGTGCGCGATGAATTCAGCGGAACCCGCGCGTAAAAGCGCGCGCATGGTTGCATCGAGCCGGGTCAGCTTCCATCCGTTTGCCAGCCTCCCAAGGATCGCCTTGTCGATGGCTGCCTGATGATCAACGACCGCGTTCACGATAGATTTGAAAATATCGGGATCGGCTTCCTCGATCGGTTCTTCATTCGGACCAATGCCGAGCCGGTCTTCCATGAAGGCGCGAATGGTCGCGCGGGCCGACTTGCCGGTCTGCTCCATCTCATAAAGCGCCTGAACGGCTGCGAGGCGCGCTCCCGCCCGCCTCGCCCGTGTAACCTCGAAGGGAATATTCTGGTCGTTCACCGAATGAGTTCCTTGCGGAATTTGATCATGGCCAAACAGGCGTCTGCGGCATCCTTGCCCTTGTTTCCGCGCTTGCGGTCAGCGCGGGCGAGCGCCTGCTCTTCATTCTCGACAGTCAGGATGCCATAGCCAATCGCCTGACGACGCTGCACGATCAGATCCATCAGACCGCGGGCGCTTTCACCACAGACATAGTCGTAATGGCTGGTTTCGCCCCGGATCACGCAGCCCAGTGCCACAGCGCCGTCAAACCGGCCACTGTCGGCCGCCATGGCAATCAGGCCCGGCAGCTCGAACGCGCCCGGCACTTCCATGACCGTCACAGTCGCGCCAGCAGCTTCAAGAGCTTCCAGTGCGCCAGCTTCCAGCTCATCGGAGATGTGCTTGTAGTATTTCGAAATGGCGACAAGAACGCGGTCTGCCATCAGTTGTTCTCCTCATGAAGATTGCGCCACCCCTCTATCGTCAGGCCGTAGCCGTCAAGGCCTGCCAAGCGGGTGGGCTGCGTTCCGGACAGGTAGATCATGCGACGTACGCCCAAATCCCGCAGAATTTGAGCACCGACACCGTATTCACGAATAGGCGCGGTCGGATCGGGGGCCACTGAGGGCTTCAGGCCGAGCCGTTCGGCAATGATGTTCGGCCGCATCGTGTTCACGAACACGACCACGCCCGGTTCTTCAGCGTCAGCAATCACGCGCATCGCGCGCTCAACCAGGCCGTGTCTTGGGCCGTTTTCTCCCAGCACGTCCGACAGGATGTCCATCCGGTGCACCCGCACCAGCGTTGTGCTGTCCGGCGTGATATCCCCGTGAACGATGGCGATATGTTCCGAATTGTCGAGCGCGTTACGGAAACAGACCGTCCGGAACCCTTCCCCGTAACCGGAATCGAGCGGCGCTTCGACGCGGCGCTCCATGAACCGGTCATTCTTTCGGCGCCAGGCGATGAGGTCGGCAATCGTGCCGATTTTGAGATTGTGCAGCTGGGCGAACGCGACCAGTTCGGGAAGGCGGGACATGGTGCCGTCTTCATTCATGATTTCGCAGATCACACCGGCCGGATAGAGGCCGGCCATGCGGGAAATATCTACCGCCGCCTCTGTATGCCCGGCGCGGACGAGTGTGCCGCCTTCGCGCGCAATCAGCGGGAAGACGTGTCCGGGTGATACAATGTCCTCATGATCCTTGGTCGGGTCGATGGCGACGGCGATTGTCCGGGCACGATCATGGGCCGAAATACCCGTCGTGACGCCGTCTTTCGCTTCGATCGAGACCGTGAAGGCCGTTCCCATGCTTTCCCGATTGTTCCGGGTCATCATGTCGAGGTTCAGCGTATGCGCGCGCTCCTGACCCATCGCCAGGCAGATCAGGCCCCGGCCGTGACGCGCCATGAAGTTCACATGTTCCGGCGTGGCAAAATTGGCCGGAATGATCAGGTCGCCCTCATTCTCCCGGTCCTCTGCGTCGACCAGGATATACATCCGGCCATTGCGGGCATCTTCGATGATCTCGTCAATTGAGGAGATTGCTTGATGAAATTCGCTGCTCATATCTGCCCTTATCCCTTCGGCGCATCCGCGCCGATCATCCGCGCCACGTAGCGTGCCAGCATGTCGATCTCAAGATTGACGCTGGAACCGGGCTGCAACTGGTTGAGTGTAGTCACCTCCCAAGTGTGGGGAATGATCGCCAACTCGAAATCACCATTCGGCAGGGCTTCAGCCACGGTCAGAGACACACCATTCACCGCCGCGGACCCCTTGGTCGCGAAGTAGCGCGCGATCTGTTCAGGTGGCCGTATGGTCAAACGATAGCTTTCACCTTCCGGTTCGACGGAAACTACCTGACCGACGCCATCAACATGGCCAAACACGAAATGGCCGCCCAACTCGTCGCCGAGTTTCAGGCTCTGTTCCAGATTGACGTGAGATCCAACCGTCCAGTCACCTAGAATCGTCTTGGAAAGTGTTTCCGGCACGGCTTCGGCGGCGAACCACGCGCCGCGCTCGCCCTGCCCCATATCCACGACCGTCAGGCATACGCCCGAATGCATGATGGACGCGCCCAGGGTGATATCTTCCAGCTTGTAGCGGCTTTCGACCTCAAACCGGCGAAGCCCATTGCGGTCCTCCACGGATCGGACGGTCCCGACATCGGTAACGAGGCCTGTAAACATTTTCCTGCCCTTAGTTTCTTATTTAGACCCTTACATAGGTGTCTAGGACATCAACCCCAATCCGTTCCGTAGCGATAGCGCGCCAACGTGACGCTTCGCCCAGATTGGAGAGTCCCAGGGCGGCGAGCGCTGGCAGGCCGTCTCCTCCGATCAGGATGGGGGCGCGAAACCAGGCAATTTCGTCCACAAGCCCTTCCCGAATGAAGCTGGCCGCCAGCGTGCCGCCCCCTTCTATCAGGAGAGATGCAATTCCTTCGATCTCAGCGCGATGAAGGAGGTCATTCACGTCCACGCGAATGCCTTTCCCGCAGCGCCAGATATCCACGCCGCTCGCTGCGAGGATATCCTGCGGCTGGCCATTGGTTGCGACAACAACGCGTCCGGATGAAACAGACTGGACCAGTCTGGAACTGCGCGGTGTGCGACCTTGAGAATCTGCGACGATCCGGATGGGTTGGGTTTTGGGGAGCGGGACTGTCCGCGCGGTCAGCAACGGATCGTCGGCAAGTACCGTGCCCACTCCAACCAGAACCGCATCATGCGCGGCGCGCATCTCATGCGCCCGTGCGCGTGACTCGCTGGTCGTGATCCACTGGCTCGTCCCATCGGACAAAGCTATGCGGGCATCCAGCGATGTAGCGATCTTAAGGGTGACTTTCACCCCGCTCATTCAGGATCGCTCTCTTCTTCCAGCGATGTCTGCTCAATGAATTGAGCGAAATCGTTCGGATCCCTGAAATCCTTGTAGACACTTGCGAACCGCACATAACCGACCGGATCGACTTGCCGCAGCGCCTCCATGGCAAATTCGCCCACTTCATTGGACGTCACTTCGGTTTCGCCACCGCTTTCCAGCTTGCGCGCAATACCGGACACCATCTGGTCGATCTGTTCCCGATCCACGGGGCGTTTCCGCAAGGCGATGGTGATCGAGCGCGTCAGACGGTCCCGGTCAAACGGCACGCGTTTGCCATCCCGCTTCACCACCATGATCTCGCGCAACTGAACACGTTCAAACGTCGTGAACCGCGCACCACACGCCTCACATACACGCCTGCGACGGACAGCCGTGTTGTCTTCAGCCGAGCGGCTGTCCTTCACCGATGTATTCTCGGAACCGCAGAACGGACATCGCAAGGTCTATCAGCCTCCCAATCCATTATAGATCGGGAACTGCGCCGTCAGGGCTTTCACCTCTTCGCGCACCTTGTCTTCTGCTGATGTGCTTTCGCCGGACGCAACCGCGTCAACAATCTCGCCAATCCAGTTACCGATCTGCGTGAACTCATCTTCGCCGAAACCGCGAGTCGTACCGGCTGGCGAGCCCACACGAATACCGCTGGTGATCATCGGCTTTTGCGGGTCGAAGGGTACGCCGTTCTTGTTACAGGTGATGAAGGCACGCTCGAGCGCATGCTCAGCGTCGCGACCGGTCACATTCTTCGGTCGCAAATCGATCAATGCGACGTGCGTATCCGTACCGCCAGAGACAACGTCCAGCCCGCTGGATTTGCAAGCCGCAGCCATAGCGCGCGCATTTGCAACAACTTGAGCCGCATAATTCTTGAATTCTGGCTGAAGCGCCTCTCCGAAGGCTACCGCCTTGGCCGCGATGACATGCATCAGCGGTCCACCCTGAATGCCGGGGAAGATGGCTGAGTTGATCTTTTTCGCGAGCGCTTCGTCATTGGTGAGGATCATGCCGCCACGCGGGCCACGCAATGTCTTGTGCGTTGTTGTCGTCGCGATATGCGCATGGTCCAGTGGGTTCGGATGCGCGCCGCCGGCAACGAGACCCGCAAAATGCGCCATGTCCACGAGGAACAACGCCCCAACCTCATCAGCGATTTCGCGGAATCGTTTGAAGTCGATCTCACGAGGATAGGCAGAGCCACCCGCGATGATCAGCTGCGGGCGGTGCGCCTTGGCAAGGCGCTCCACTTCCACGAAGTCAATTCGATCATCTTCCCGACTCACACCATACTGAACGGCGTTAAACCATTTGCCGGACTGGTTTGGCTTGGCACCGTGGGTCAGGTGACCACCTGCGTCCAGGCTCATGCCGAGGATCGTATCGCCCGGCTTCAGCACCGCATTGAACACACCCTGATTAGCCTGGCTGCCGGAATTCGGCTGCACATTGGCGAATCCGCAATTGAACAGCTTCTTGGCCCGCTCAATCGCCAACTCTTCCGCAATGTCCACAAACTCGCAGCCACCGTAATATCGCTTACCTGGATAGCCTTCAGCATACTTGTTCGTCAGCACCGTTCCCTGAGCCTCCAGCACGGCGTTGGAAACAATATTCTCTGACGCAATCAGTTCGATCTGCTGCTGCTGACGGGTACGTTCCTTCCGGATCGCATCGAACAGCTCGGGATCACGATCTTCCAGAGATTGGCTGAAAAATTCCGTGGTATCAAACCGGGCGGGCTGGGCTGTGTCTGCCATGGGCGAATCTCCTGCTGGGTCTTGCGCTATTTACGCTCAGGCGGGTCCCGCCGCAACCGCCGGTGCGTGCTGGGCCCACAATATCGCACCCTGCATGCACAATTTGAGAGATTGTGTCGGTATTGTCGTGCAAATACTTGAAGAACTATGGTATTTAGCAGTTTAGTTGGGGCGCGATTGTGCAGCTGAATATCCAAATACCTGACAGAGTCTTGGTGGGCCATGAGTGAATACGAGTCATCTGACCTGCTCGACATGACTGCCGAGATTGTCTCGTCATATGTGTCGAACAACCAGGTCGAAGCAGATGCGCTGCCACAGCTCATCACGAACATCTATGAGACGGTTTCCGGGCTATCGAAAGGCGCGGAGCCTGCAGCAGATACTCAGGAACCAGCAGTTTCAATTGCGAAATCCATCACACCGGACTTCCTGATCTGTCTCGAGGATGGCCGGAAGCTCAAGATGCTGAAGCGATATCTTCGATCCAAATTTGACATGACGCCCGAAGACTACCGCGCGAAATGGGGATTACCATCCGACTACCCGATGGTTGCGCCAAACTACGCAAAGCTGCGCTCAAAGCACGCCAAACAGATCGGGCTTGGCAAGAAGGCACCGCCCGCACCCAAGAAAAAAACCAAATAGTCGAAAAACCGGATCAGGCTGCCTTGTCGAGGCCGAGCTGCTTCCAAACAGCCAGGATCGCAGCCACCAACTCATCCATCATGACTTCGTCATGCACAGGGCTCGGCGTGAAGCGCAAACGCTCCGTACCCTTCGGGACAGTCGGGTAATTGATCGGCTGCACATAGATACCGAAATCGAACAGCAATGTATCGGACAGCGCCTTGCAGCGCTCCGGATCTCCCACCAGCAATGGTACGATATGCGTGTCAGTGTCGATCATAGGCAGGCCGGCATCGCGGAATTTCTGCTTCAGCTTGGCAGCGTTCGCCTGATGGGTCCGGCGCAATTCCCGTCCCGCATCCGTGCGCAGTTTCTGAATGCTGGCCAGCGCACCCGCCGCCATTACGGGACAAGTGGATGTCGTGAAGATAAAACCTGAAGCCATTGAGCGGATGGCGTCGACCACGGTCTCGTGGCTGGCAATGTAGCCGCCCATGACACCATAAGCCTTGCCAAGCGTGCCCTCGATGATGTCGATCCGATCCGCCAGACCCCACATCTCCGCAACGCCGGCGCCATTCTGGCCATACATGCCAACCGCATGCACTTCGTCCAGATAGGTCATCGCATCGAATTCATCGGCCAGATCGCAAATTTCTTCCATCCGGCCGAAATCACCGTCCATGGAATAAACGCTCTCAAACGCGATCAGCTTCGGGCGATCCGGATCATCATTCTCCATCAGCGCCCGCAGATGATCCACGTCGTTATGCTTGAAGATGCGACGGTCTGCACCTGAGCGACGAATGCCTTCAATCATCGAAGCGTGGTTCAACGAGTCGGAATAAATGATCAGGTCAGGCAAAATCTTGCCCAAGGTCGACAATGTCGCCTCATTGGAAACGTAGCCGGATGTGAACAGGAGCGCTGACTCCTTGCCGTGCAAATCTGCCAGTTCGCGCTCAAGATCGACATGGTAACGAGTCGTGCCGGAGATGTTACGCGTGCCGCCCGAACCTGCACCGAAACTATCGATGGCCTCATGCATGGAATTGATGACGTCTTCGTCCTGGCCCATGCCAAGATAGTCATTGGAGCACCAGATGGTGACTTCGCGCTCGCCGTCCTCGAAACGCGCCGTCGCCTTTGGAAACCTGCCCTTGTGACGGTGCAGGTCTACAAATACGCGATAGCGGCCTTCGCCGTGAATCGAATTAAGCGCGTCCTCGAAGGCCTTCAGATGCTTCATCTGTTTCGTTCCTGATCTTTTCCGAGCCTACATAGTGGCCAAAACGACGATTGATAATGGCTCCATACGTCGCGGACCGCTTTTGTCGCATACGGGATTACCCCTAGGCGTCATAGCCCGGCATTTCGCGATCCAGCTTGCGAAGCAGCGCCGGCCAAACCAGTTTTTCCGTCACCATGTTCATGCCGGAACTGTGTTCTGTCATGCCGCCCTGCCCGGCAACCTTCTGCTGAAGATCAGATTCGCACTCCAACACACCGTCGCGCCCAGCCGAAAGCGCCATGATCTGCATGTTGCAGGCACGCTCCAGAAAGAACATCCGCGTAAATGCAGACGCCGCCGTGTCGCCGACCGTCAGCGTACCGTGGTTGCGCAGAAGCATTGAATGTTTCTTGGGGCCCAGATCAGCGACGAGCCGCTCACGTTCGTCCAGGTCCAGCGCGATACCTTCATAATCATGGTAGGCGATGTCCTCACGTACAATCATGGCGGTTTGGCTGAGTGGCATCAGGCCTTCCTTCTGCGCCGAGACAGCAACGCCCTGATCGGTGTGGACATGGATCACGACCTGCGCATCGTCGCGCGCATCATGGATTGCCGAATGGATGGTGAAGCCGGCCGGATTGATAAAGCTATCCGTCTCCTGGACGACGTTGCCTTCCAGATCGACTTTCACGAGCGAAGACGCCGTAATCTCCTCGAAGAAATAACCATATGGGTTGATCAGGAAGTGATGGTCCGGCCCAGGAACGCGATGAGAAATATGCGTGAAAATCAGATCGTCCCAGCCATGCATCGCGATCAGGCGATACAGCGCAGCGAGGTCCACGCGAGCCTGCCACTCTTCTGCGGATACAGAGGAACGAATATCTAATTTGTGCGCGCCGTCGGCCATGATTGAATCTCCCAGATATGTTTTGCTGGCAAACTAGCGGAAAATCCGATCACAGGCCAGAAAAAGCTGACACCCGCGTCAACTTGGTGGACTCGCACTATCCGGTGCACGCGGCGGTATGCCAGAATCCGCCTTGACGCTTCCACCCTTCGCAAAGCAGATGGGCCACCATGAGTGGTCTACGTCTGCACTTTTACGCTTCCAAGCGCCCAGAAGCCCAGGACGCGCTGTCTGTTCTGACCAAAAAGTACGGCCAGTGCAGCGAGGATGATGCCGATGTGATCGTTGCGCTCGGCGGCGATGGGGCAATGCTGGATTCGTTGCGGCGTCAGTTTGAAGGGGGTCAACCGGTATACGGCATGAACCGTGGCACGGTCGGCTTCCTGATGAACGAATTCAACGTCGACAAACTCCCCGACCGTATCAACTCAGCCGAACGCGCCGTCATCTCGCCCCTGCGAATGACCGTTCGCGACGTACATGATCACGAACACCGCGCCCTTGCGATCAATGAAGTATCGATGTTTCGCCAGACGGCGCAGACGTCGAGGTTCAAGATCACAATCGACGGCAAGATGCGGATGGACGAGCTGGCCTGTGACGGTTTGATGGTCGCAACGCCAGCGGGATCCACGGCCTACAACTTGTCCGCACATGGCCCGATCCTGCCGATCGGAGCTGGCCTGCTCGCCCTCACGCCTGTCAGCGCCTTCCGGCCGCGCAGGTGGAAAGGCGCCCTACTTCGGCGCGACGCGCATGTACGTATTGATGTGATCGCTCCGATCCTGCGTCCCGTTGCCGCTGCCGCGGACAATCAGGAAGTGCGCGACATTGTCAGCGTGGACGTTCAAGAGGACCGGCGTCGGCTTACCATGCTGTTCGATCCAGGGCATGCGCTTGATGAACGCATCTTGCGGGAACAGTTTGGTTTCTGAAGCGATTTCAAAGACCTTCGGTCAGGAAAACGTTAAGGCTTGGACGATACGATTACCCGAACGATAGGGAATCGCGATGCTCAAGGCTCTGATAAACAAACTGAAACCCAATGCTGGCGCGAAGAGCGACCAGCCAGCTACCTCAATAACTCCGGATATCAGCCGAGTGATAAAGATGGCCCCCGTTGCACCAGTTGGTGATGCCGCTGTTGCTGCATCGGACGCCGGTCACGATCCGGACGAGCTCGGGGATAGAGCAGAAGCCGCGGTCGAAGACCTGTCATCTCGTTTTGACGCGTGGATGCAGGCGGACCTTGATCGTTTGAAGAGTGCCTGGGGAGCCGCCAAGACTTCCGGTGCCAGCCATGCGGACTACAAATTACTCGAAACTTGCGCGCACAATATTCGCGGTGTTGCCACATCATACGGATATCCCGCGGTGTCGCGCCTTTGTGGGTCGCTCTGCAGGTTGCTGTCTGAAACTGAGCCAGGCGAGAATTCTGCGCTGATCAATCTCCATGTCGAGGCCTGCATGGCCGCTTTTGGATCGATTGGCCGGGGTGACGCAGCCCAATCGGTCGCGAACGCAGTGTGTGATGCCCTTGAAGAGCGGGTCGCCGTGAAGACAGCAAAGACCTGATCAAGCCGCAGCTTTCGGCTCACTTTCTGACCTGATCAGAAATTCCCGTATCAGGTCGGCGGTCTCTTCAGCGCGCGTCACAAGAAACAGATGCCCCCCGCCCTCAATGACTTTCAGCTCAGCGTCAGGCAGTGCCACCCGTAATATATGGCCATTGGCGACAGGCACGATCGTGTCCCGGTCTCCCATCAAAACCAATGTCGGCATTGTCAGAAAGCGGATGAATGGCAGACTCGACCAGCCGACAAAGGCCAGCAACTGGTAGATATAACCTTTGGGGTCTGGCGGCAGGAGATTGTCGATATGGCTGCCAGCCTCTCCATCGACGGCTTCGCCATAGAGCGACTCGAAACTCTTCCGCATGAATTCCGGGTCCGAGTAGCGTCGTGTGTCCACCATTTTGGAGAGCGACTTCGGGTGGCCTGGAATCATCGTCATCCCGGCTGTGGTCGCGCAAAGCACCAGTTTTCCGACGCGGCGGCGATACTGAAAGGCGAATTGTTGCGCCATGGCCCCGCCCCAGGACACGCCCATCACGTCCACTTCTTCAATATCATGCAAATCCAGAAGCTTGCGGGCCCAACGTGCCAGCATCCAGGGGCGATAAGGCCAGCTGGTCACGGGACTCAAGCCAACGCCGGGCACATCAAAGGTGATGATGTCCCGGTCTGGAAACATGTCGCCAAGACCGAGCGTCAGTTCCAGATTGGCTCCAATGCCATTGAAGAACAGCAAAGTCGCCTGCCTCGAATTGGACGCCGATGTCCATCGCGCTGTGCGCAATTCGATACCGTCTACGTCTTGTGTCTCGATGATCGGCATGCGTTTCGGCGACGTCATGAAGGCTCCCGTGAGATTTTCGGCCTATTCGTCAAACACGTAATGGCCCGGCGCGTCATAGAGAGCCGGGAATGCCTCACCACCGCAAGCGCGGGGCGCAGCTTTCAATGTCCCCGAGCGCTCTTTTAGCCACTCGCCCCAGACAGGCCACCAGCTGCCAGCTTCTTCTGTTGCCTTTGCCGCCCAGGTATCGGCATCCGCGTCCAGGTCCGGGTTGCGAAGCATCTTCGCCTTCGGATTGCCTGGTGGATTCAATAGGGACTGGATATGTCCGCTGGAAGACAACACGAATTTTATACTCTGTGATCCGAGGAGTTGAGTTGTGCGGTAACACGCCTTCCACGGGGTGATGTGATCGGTCAGGCCCCCAACCACAAAAGCGTCGGCTGTCACTTTCGTCAAATCAACTGCGTGGCCAGCCACTTCAAACTCGCCCGGGTGACTGAAAGGCTGGTTCAGCCCCATGTCGAGATAGTCCGAATGCAATTGCGCCGGCAAGTTCGTGGAGTCGTTGTTCCAGAACAGGATGTCGAAGGGCGGCGGATCCTCGCCCATCAGGTAGTTATTCACCACATAGTTCCAGACAAGGTCATTCGGACGCATCCAGGCAAACATGCGTGCCAGATCATCGCCTTTAAGGATGCCTTTGCGTCTGGAATATTTCCGGGCGACCTCTAGGCTCTGATCAGACACAATCTGCCCCATCTCACTATCTTCCCGCTGGGGATCCAGGACACATACCATGAAGGTCAGCGAGTTGATGCGGTCGTCACCTGCTGCTGCGAACAGACTGGCCAATGTCGCCGCCGTGATACCGCCCGAACAGGCGCCGGCGATATTTATCTTCCTGGATCGCGTGACCTTGCGGATAACTTCGCTCGCCTGGATCAAGCTGTCGATATAGGCGCTCATGCCCCAATGCGCGTGCTCTTTCTGAGGATTGCGCCAGGACACAACAAAGGTCTGCATTTGCTGCGCCATCAGGAACTGGACCATTGAGATCGCGGGAGACAGATCCATCGCATAAAACTTGTTGATCTGTGGTGGAACGATCAGAACTGGCGTGCGGTGAACCTTGTCGGTAATTGGCTCGTACTGGATCAGTTCCAGCATCTCATTTTTCCAGATCACCTTGCCGCGCGACATTGCGAGATTCTTGCCGACCTCGAAGGGTCGCTTGTCTACCTGACTCGGCAAACCACCATTTTTTGTGACGTCCGTATACGCATTCTTCAGCCCCTTCAGCAGGGACATGCCTCCTGACTCCACCACTTTCTTGCTGGCGGCCGGATTGCCGAGCAGGGTGTTGGTGGGTGCCAAGGCGTCAGTAATCATGCTGGTCAGGAACTTCGCCCGCGCATGTTCCAACTCCGTCATGCTGAGATTGGCCACCCAGTCATTCAGATGCTCCTGAGTCGACAGATAAGCTTGCATACCGCGCTTGTAGAAGGGGTTCTCAGACCAGGTCGAATCCTTGAAACGGCGATCGCGAGGATCTGCCGCCCGATCGGACCTGCCCATCAAGATCTTCGCGCCGTCAGCTGCCATCCGGCTGGCAGCTTTCGCTGTAATGGCGGGATTTTTCATGGTCGAGCGCAACATCATGGCTACTGCGCCAACCATCTCCTGCGGGTCGGAACCGGACAAGAACGGGTTCCCGTCCTTGAATACCATAGCCGCCTTGTTTGCGTAGTCTTTCTTCGGGCGCGTCATGCCCCTCTCCCCTTGGGTCTGCCCAGTCATTCCCACCAAACGTGGCGACTGGATCTTTTATTGGGCCTCTTTCGCATTCGGAAAAAGGTTACATCAAAATTTCAAATAAAATTCGTTCCATAGTGAGAATTGCGTGTCAAACACCATATCAGACCATGAAAACACGCGATCGCATACTTCACGTTAGTTTGCTTCTCTTCAATGAAGAAGGAGAAGCCCAGCAGACGGCTGTTGATATTTCGAATGCGCTCGATATCAGCCCTGGCAACCTCTATTACCATTTCAAGGGCAAGGACGCGATCATCCATGCCCTGTTTGACCGGTTCGAGAACGAGATGCGCATCATCCTGAGCGGGTCCCGTGGCCGGATTACCAGTCTGGAGGACAGCTGGGTCTACCTCTACATCATTCTCGAAGAAATTTACGACTTTCGGTTTTTTTATCGCGATCTTGGACTATTGCTCGATCGGTATCCTGACCTTGCCAAACGGTTCAGATCCATCCTGTCGCGGATGCGGACCGCGCTTGTTGGTGTGCTGGATGAATTGACCGCGGGATCGGTGTTGCGGCTGGATCCGCGTCTGAGAGAAGTTCTGACAGACCAATTCATGACGACCCTGACCTTTTGGTTGGCGGAGGATCATTTGAATGCGGACAGCCATGATGGGCCAACCTTGATCCACAGGACTGTGCTTCAGGTCATGTGCCTGTTGCCACCCTATATGGGTGACCGGGGTGTGGAGACGCTGACAGATCTCTTCGAGCATTACGACACCGTCGTCGCATAAGAAAAGGGCGGTCCCTCACGGAACCGCCCTCACCAGTTTCATGATTGTGCCGGACTACTTCATCAGCACTTTGGCTTGTTTGACCCATTCATCGCGGGCGATACGGCCACGCGCCATAATCTTGGCGTCCAGGGCCTGAATGTCTGCCGCCTTGAGCGCGGCGATATCGGCAAAGCTCTTGATACCCGCCGCTTTCAGCTTGGCGGCTAGTGCAGGGCCGACCCCTGTCATGAGCGTGAAGTCATCCGCCTTGGTTGACGCGGCAGAGGCCGGTTTTGCCTTTGCGACAGGCTTGGCTTTTGCAGATGTCTTCGGTTTAGCCTCCGCTGGCTTTGCGACGGCGTCCTGAACAGCCTTTGATGTGCGTTGGGCCGCCTTCTTGCTCGTCTTAACAAGATCCGCACCGGACTCCGTTGCCACAGCTTCGATCTCTTCGGTCAGCCGTGAAATACGCTGCTTCAGATCATTGCTGCGGTCTTTGGTTTTGGACCGAGCCTTCGAAACCGTTTCAGCAACTTCGTCTTCCAGTTTGTCGAGCTTGGCGGCGAGCTTGCCACCTTTCTTGCCGAGGCCCTTCACGCCCAGCAAGTCGCGCATGCGTTCCATCCGAGCTTCGAACTCGTCACGTGCCTGAGTCTGAAATTCGCGGGCGACGCTGGCATATTTGGCCGCGTTCTTCGAAGCGTTCTGAACAACATCATTGTCCTGAACGCGTGCGCGGACGTCATGCTCAATCTCTTCGCCACGCTTGACGAGGTCTTCGAACAATTCGGTGGACTGCTTGTTGAACGTCTTCGTATTGGCGATTGCCTTGTCATAGGCTTTGCCATAGGCGCCAACGCCTGCGAGCCAGATCTTGTGTGCCATGTCGGCCGTGTTTGGCTCAGGCGCTTTGGAAGCCTTCTTTGCCTTGGCTGGCTTCTTGGTGGATTTGGAGGCTTTTGCGCTCGCGGCTTTTGCCGACTTCGCTTTCACCTTCTTCTCATTTTTCTTGGCCATGTGTGGCGGGTCCTTTATCCGTAAGTTTCAATGGAACAGGACGTATCGAAAATTCCTAGAATCTTCATACTAATCGCTGCCCCCCTTGAAACAGAGGACCGAATGCCCTGTATCTGACAGGCACACACCAAGGAGAGCAATGACATGAGCGAAGTTGATTACACTGTCGATGGCAAGACCTATGAGGGCTACTTCCTACGCCCAAAGGGCAAGGATACAGCTCCAGTCGTCGTGATCGCCCATGCATGGGGCGGCCTGGGCGACAATGAGCGCGAGAAGGCCGAACGCATAGCAAAGCTTGGTTATGCCGCTTTCGCCATGGACGTCTATGGCAAGGGAAAGCGCGGCACGACGGTCGAAGAGAACCAAGCCCTCATGAATCCTCTTGTTGGCGACCGGGCCGAATTGCAGAAGCGCCTTGCAGGTGGCCTTGCTGCCGCAAAGCAACAAGTGGGTGTTGACCCAACGAAAGCGGCAGCCATCGGCTTCTGTTTTGGGGGTCTCGCCGTTCTGGACATGGCTCGCGCCAATCATGAGGTTCTGGGCGTAGCCTCATTCCACGGCCTGTTCCGCCCAGCCGAAAATGTGCCGGCACCGAAGATCACCGCGAAAGTGATGATCGAGCATGGCTGGCATGATCCAATGGCCACTCCGGAAGACGTGATGGCCATTACGAAGGAACTGGACGGGTCAGGTGCGGACTGGCAATTGCACGTGCACGGTAATTCCATGCACTCCTTCACGACGCTTGGCGCTGATAACAGGGAAATGGGTACGGTCTACAACGCAGATTCAGACCGTCGCAGCTTTGAAAACCTCGAAAACTTCCTGACTGAACTTTTCTAGTCAGCTCGAAGGGCATACCCGGCGGAGCGGACGGTCCGGATCGGATCGTCCCCGCCTTCCTGACGCAATGCCTTGCGCAGACGCCCAACATGCACGTCTACGGTTCGCGCCTCGACATAAACGTCCGAGCCCCAGACTGTGTCGAGCAATTGCTCGCGTGAAAATACACGTCCCGGATGCTGCATGAAATAGTCCAGCAAGCGAAACTCGGTCGGCCCGAGATGGATATCCTGCCCATTCCGGGCGACCTTGTGCGCGACCCGGTCAATCTCGATATCCCCTACTGTAATTCGGTCATCCTTCAGGCCGGGACGAATACGGCGCAACACGGCGCGAACACGCGCCATCAATTCTGTCGTTGAAAAAGGCTTGGTGACGTAATCATCGGCGCCGGTATCGAGCCCCCGAATGCGGTCACTTTCTTCGCCCCGTGCGGTCAACATGATGATCGGCAAGTTCGGATTGGCCCCGCCACTGCGGATCCGACGGCAGACTTCGATGCCGCTGACCTTGGGAAGCATCCAGTCAAGCAACAGCAGATCCGGCGCGCGTTCCTCGATCATCAGCATCGCTTCTTCACCATCGCTGGCAATTGCGACCTCATAGTCCTCTTTCTTGAGATTGTAGAAAAGCAACTCCGAAACGGCGCTCTCATCTTCAGCGATAAGCACATAGGGCTTCATGACAGATCCTCTTGTCCTACGTCTTTTCAGACGCCCGTATTGGGGGCTTTCGGGCGCTCATGGGGCATGAGATATTCGCCAGTGATTTGAAAGTAAATGAATTCTGCGATGTTCGTGCAGTGGTCGCCGATGCGTTCAAGGTTTTTGGCCATGAACAACATATGCGCTCCAGCACCGATGGTGCGCGGATCCTCGATCATGTAAGTGATCATTTCCCGGAACAATGAATTATAGTGCTGGTCGATGTCGTCATCGCTTTCCCAGACCATTTTGGCGGTCTCGGCATTGCTGGTCGCATAAGCATCCAACACGGAATGCAATTGCAGTGACACCGGGCGTGCCATGCGCGCTACGCCGTGGCGCATCATGGACGGGACAGCATCATCCAGCATCAGGGTGCGTTTGCCGATATTCTTCGAAAGATCACCAATCCGCTCCAGCTCACCCGCCGTCTTCAGCGCCGCAAAGACCGACCGCAGATCATGAGCCATGGGCTGGCGGCGCGCGATCAGACTCACAATCTGGCGCTCCACTTCTTCTTCCAGCCGGTCGACACTGGGATCGCGGGAGATCACATCCTTTGCGAGTTCCTTGTCATTGCGGTCTACCGCCTGGCAGGAATCCAGGATCATCGTTTCCACAATGCCGCCCATACGCATGAGATCGGCAGCGATCTTGTCGAGCTCGTCTGTAAATGCTGAGACGATGTGATCTGCCATGCAGTCTCCCTATCCGAACCGGCCGGTGATGTAGTCTTCAGTGCGCCGCTCACGCGGGCTGGTGAATATTTGGTCGGTGTCGCCCATCTCAACGAGGTGGCCAAGATGGAAGAAGGCCGTGCGTTGCGACACTCGCGCTGCCTGTTGCATGGAATGGGTCACGATTACAATGCAATAGCGCTTTCTGAGCTCGTCAATCAGTTCCTCGATCCGTGCCGTTGCAATCGGATCCAGCGAAGAACACGGCTCATCCATCAAAATAACCTCAGGTCGCACGGCGATTGCGCGGGCAATGCACAAGCGCTGCTGCTGCCCACCTGACAGGCTGGTGCCCGGCTGGGTGAGCCGGTCTTTAACTTCCTGCCACAGACCGGCGCGGCGCAGGCTTTTCTCGACGATGGCATCGAGTTCCTGCCGATCGTCTACGAGTCCATGAATGCGCGGCCCATAAGCGATGTTATCGTAAATGGATTTCGGAAACGGGTTGGGCTTCTGGAACACCATGCCGACACGCGACCGCAATAGCACCGGGTCGACATCTGGCGAATTGATGTTCTCACCATCCATGAAGATGTCGCCGGTCACCTTCGCTCCATCAATCGTATCGTTCATACGGTTCAGGCAGCGCAGAAAGGTGGATTTTCCACACCCGGATGGGCCAATCAGCGCCGTAACCGAACGGTCGAAAACTGGCAGCGACACATCGAACACGGCCTGTTTGCCGCTGTAAAAGACGTTGACGTCCTGACAATTGATGCGGGGATAAACCAGCGCCTGCGCCTGGTCAGCGCCTTCTCCGGTCAAAGCCGGATCGTGATCTGTCTGGGCCGTGGTATCCATTACCATCTCCGCTCGAATTTGCGTCGCAACATAACGACGATGACATTCATTGTAACAAGAAGCGCCAGAAGGATCACGATAACTGCAGCCGTCATCGGCTCCCAGGCGCGCTCCGCATTCGACGCCCAGCTATAGATCAGCACCGGTAGCGCAGTTGCCTCGTCGGTCGTCGAGGACGGCACTTCCGCAACAAATGCCACCATTCCAATCAGAAGCAATGGTGCTGTCTCCCCCAATGCGCGCGCCATTCCGAGGATTGCGCCGGTCAACATGCCCGGAAAGGCGAGCGGCAGAACATGGTGAAACACGGCCTGCATTCGAGACGCGCCAACAGCGAGCGCGCCACTTCGGATCGACGGGGGCACAGCCCTGAGGGCTGCGCGGGCAGCGATGATCACAACCGGCAGGATCAGCAAAGCCAGAACGAGACCGCCCACCAGAGGCGCCGATCGCGGCAAACCGAACGTGCCGAGCAACAAGGTTGCCCCCAACAGGCCAAAGACGATGGACGGCACCGCTGCCAGATTGTTGATGTTCACCTCAATCAGTTGAGTCAGCCGGTTCTTCGGCGCGAACTCCTCAAGGAATATGGCGGCAAAAATACCCATTGGGATGGCAACCATGCCAGTAACCAGCATCGTCAACAGAGATCCAACAATTGCCGCTAGAGATCCCGCAAGTTCCGGATATGTGCTGTCTGTGCTGGTCAACAGGCTCGTATGGGGCACGCGCCGAATGATACCTTCCGATTTCAAGGCCAATGCCCATGCGATCTGCAAATCAGAAATCGTCCGGTTGCTCTCGGGAACGGCCACGATCAGACCCTTCAACGGCTTGCCTTGAAAGTCTGCGAGATCGCCAGCCAGTATCTCGAACCCGGCGGTCTGGTCTTGCAAATCTGTCAGACGTGCCACTGCGCTGTCGGCGATCACCAATACCGATGGCGCGCCTTGCTGCGATCCGAGCGCTGTGAGCGAGGAAAGAACGGACTCCAAGGCCGGATGCCTCAGGACCATTTCATCCGTACCCTGCCCCAGGCTGATTTGTGCGCCCTCACCGAGCCGGAACGGTATGCTGCGCGGCGACGACCGCTTCAGGAACAGGTCGACGTCATCCGAAACGGGAACCTGGATCGAGACCGTCTGGTCAATCAATGTAGGATTTTTCGCCACCCGACGCGCGAGCGGCAAAACCGCCAGCCGGTCAATCAAGGCGCTGAAGTCCTTCCGTACTGCGGGAGTGTCTTCCAGGTTAGCGAATTCCGCAAAAAGGTCATCCCGCACCAGCGTGTAGAAGCCTTCGATATTTCGGGTGATTTCTTCTGGCGAGGCATTGCCATCGGGTACAATGCGGTCAGCCTCGAGCACGATATCAGTCTTCACCACATGATAGGTGACCGCGCTGCTCGCCTTCCAGGCAATCGCGCAGATCAAGAAAACCAAAGAGAAAAGTGCAAAGCCAAGGGCCACGAGCCCATACACCCGGAATCGCGTGTCCGCAGCGCGGCGGCGGCGCAGGTGCTTCAAGGCCTTTTCCGACCGAAGCGGTGTTTCCACGGGATTACTCATACTTCTCTCTGTATCGCTGGACGACCCGGAGGGCGATCAGGTTAAAGCCGAGTGTAACGACGAAGAGGACAAGTCCCAACGCAAAGGCTGACAGCGTCTTCGGACTGTCGAACTGCGTCTCCCCCGTCAGAAGTGCCACGATCTGGACCGTAATTGTCGTCAAATCCGTAGACGGATCGAAAGAAATGCGTGCCCGCTGACCTGCCGCCATAACAACAATCATGGTTTCGCCTATGGCTCGGGAAACGGCCAGCAGCATGGACGCGACAATACCCGGCAAGGCGGCCGGCAAGATGATCTGCTTGATCGTCTCCGACTTGGTTGCCCCCATAGCGAACGCAGCATCACGCAAAGTTTGCGGCACGGCATTGATCACGTCATCCGACAAGGATGACACAAATGGAATGACCATGACGCCCATGACCAATCCCGCCGCCAGCGCGCTTGTCGGTTGTGCTGCCAGCAAAGGTTCGGACGTGATGCCAATATTGATCAACAAGCTGTTGATCCCGAGTGCGGCCGCCCTAACGCCGGGCGCAATTACCAGAAGCGCAAAGAAACCATACACAACTGTCGGAATGCCGGCGAGCATCTCCAGCAACGGCTTCGTGTACCGCCGAACGCGCGGGGAGGCATATTCCGACAGGAATATGGCGGCGAACAACCCGATCGGGGCCGCCACCAGCATCGCGATCAATGCGATCATGAACGTGCCGAAGAAAAGTGGTAGTGCGCCGAATTCTGCGCTCGTCTGCGCGTTCCACCGCGTGCCAAACAGAAAGTCGGTTATCGGCACCTGAGCGAAAAAACGTATGCTTTCATAGAGAAGGGACGCAACGATACCGACTGTGGTGGCGATCGCGATGGCCGCGCACAGGAACAGGAATGCTTCTGCCCCACGCTCCACTTTGAGCCGGGCCCGAAAAGCTGGAGCGACCTGGCGACGCGCATAGGCGATACCTCCAATCGCAGCCAGAACCATCGCCCCCAGCGTAGCACCATTCAGACTGCCAGATAATTCAAGGTAGCGGTTCGTAACCGTCGCGAATATGCGGTCTGCGCCAGTATAGCCGCCGGTCCGCGCCGCCGCTGAGACAGCTTCCAAATAGGATTGAAGCTCAGCCCTGGAAAATTGGCGGAAGCCCTCCGGCAACTCGCTGTCCAGCCACCCGAAGATGGCCGCGCGTGAAAACAGGATATAGGCCGACGCGATGAATAGCGTGGGCAGCAGGCCCCACATTGCCACATAGTAGCCGTGATAGTTTCCACGTGAATGAAATTTGTGACGGCCCGACACCAAGTAACGCTCAGCGCGTATTCGCCCCACAGAAAATCCGGTCGTGACCACGAAGATTATCAGCGCGGTCAGCAACCATCCCATAGGTAGTTGGCCGAGCTGTTGCACCATTCAGGCGGTTCCCTTCCATCCGCGCCCAGATAGCCGGGCAAAGCTACACTTATATGACATATCTCTGTGGAAATTCATGTAACAGGTCCTCTCTTGAACAGACAGCACGGATCGGCCACATCATTCGCCATGACGCACGACACTGACAACGCCGCCATTTGGCATGGCACAACCATTCTCGCCGTCCGCAAGGGCCGAAAACTCGTCATGCTCAGCGATGGGCAGGTTTCGATGGGTCAGACCATCATGAAAGGCAACGCCCGCAAGGTCCGCCGAATCGCTGGCGGAGACATTCTCGCAGGATTTGCCGGCGCAACTGCGGACGCTTTCACCCTGTTTGAGCGACTTGAAGCCAAATTGGAGCGCCACCCTGGCCAGCTCCAACGCGCTGCCGTTGAACTTGCCAAGGATTGGCGGACCGAGAAATATCTTCAGAAACTCGAAGCCTTGCTGATCGTAGCCGACAAGGAATCGACACTCGTCATCACAGGCGCCGGTGATGTGTTGGAGCCCGAACACAATGTCGTTGCTGTCGGGTCTGGCGGCAATTACGCCCTGGCCGCGGCCCGCGGCCTTTACGACTATGAGGACGACTCCGAAGAGATCGGCCGCAAAGCAATGCAGATTGCTGCCGACATCTGCGTCTACACCAATAGCCATTTCACGCTGGAAACGCTGGACCTCTAGGTTCCCGCATTTCGCGCCTTGTTTCACGCTGGCCGAGCGCCAGACCCAGTTCGGAAGTCCTGATGAAAGACCTTACTCCCCGCGAAATTGTCGCAGAACTTGACCGCCACATCGTTGGGCAGACTGGCGCGAAGCGCGCAGTTGCCATAGCACTCCGCAATCGCTGGCGCCGGAAACAGGCACCCGACTCGATCCGATCTGAGATCACGCCAAAGAATATCCTGATGATCGGACCCACGGGCGTCGGCAAGACTGAAGTGTCTCGTCGTCTTGCCCGACTTGCCAATGCGCCTTTCCTGAAAGTTGAAGCCACAAAGTTCACGGAAGTCGGCTATGTCGGGCGTGATGTGGAACAGATCATCCGCGATCTGGTGGAGTCATCGGTTTCGATGATCCGCGAACAAAAACGAGAGGGCGTTACGGCGCAGGCGCGAGATGCAGCCGAAGAACGTCTACTCGATGCGCTGGTCGGCGAAGAGGCCCAGTCCTCCACACGCGAAGTCTTTCGCACCAAACTCCGCGCCGGAGAACTCGACGACAAGCCGGTCGATCTCGACATCGCTGAAACCAACAGCCCGATGCAGATGATGGATATTCCTGGCCAAGGTGGCTCCATGGGCATGATCAATCTCTCCGACATGCTGGGTAAAGCCATGGGCGGGCGCACGAAGCGTGTGCGAACGACGGTCAAGGAAGCCTACCAACCGTTGATCGAGGAAGAAGCTGATCGGTTGCTGGACGAAGACGCGATTGTCCGGGAAGCCGTTCATGCGGTCGAAGAAGATGGGATCGTCTTCCTGGATGAGATCGACAAAGTTGCCGCCAAACAAGGCCGTGGCGGCGCTGATGTCAGCCGCGAAGGCGTTCAACGCGACCTCTTGCCCCTAATCGAAGGCACCACTGTCAGCACCAAGCGCGGCGCCATCAAGACCGACCATATACTCTTTATTGCTTCCGGCGCGTTTCACGTTTCGAAACCGTCTGACCTCCTGCCCGAACTGCAGGGGCGCCTCCCCATCCGCGTCGAACTCGACGCTCTAACACGGGATGATTTACGTCGTATTCTGGTAGAGCCCGAAGCCAGCCTGATCCGCCAGTATCAAGCCCTGATGGAAGCTGAAGGCGTCACACTGGAATTCGAAGACGCTGCCATCGACCGCCTTGCCGATCTTGCCGAGGCTGTGAACAGCAGCGTGGAAAATATCGGCGCCCGTCGCCTGCAAACAGTCCTGGAGCGCCTGCTGGACGAAATCAGCTTCGAGGCGCCCGACAAGTCAGGCGAGACCATCACGATCACGCCCGACTATGTGAATGAGCGTGTCGAGAGCCTGGCTGGAGATGCCGACCTCTCGAAATTCATTCTCTAGACGTTTACGCGGGACAGCAGCTCAACGGTCTGGCCGTACCCCTCCACGTCTGGAATGATCAGACACGGCTCGCCTTCGGGTGTCTCTGACTGCTGCGGTTTGACGGTTATAACGGTTTCGCGGCCAAATCGCTCGACCGCATCGGCCACAGAACTGGCCGTTGCGAACTTTTTCAAATTCATCCGGGTGGGGAAGATGATAATAGCCTCACCGGCCTCCTCTGCATCCAGTGCGGCTTGCGCCCCAATCCACACAGAGTCCGTTGTCTCGCGGCCATCATGGGCGGCAATCTGATCTGGCGGTGCAGGCGCAACATAGAAATGCGTATCAAAGCGCTTGGGCATCATGTCGGGTGTGATCCAGTGCCCAAAGTAAACGAGACTATCGAGCGCGAGCACGAGATCATTGTCGCGTATCAGCTCCAGAAAGCTCTGCTCGCCCCGGTCTACAGCTGACCGGAATGCATCCAGTTTTTCCGCCATGTCAGGGCCAACCAGCGGCTGATTGGTACCACGCTGCGCGCGCGGGCGCGCCAGCAGCAGGCCCGACTCCTCATAAGCTTCGCGCACCGCCGCGATACGCGCGTCCTGCTGCACCGGCCCGAAATCGCCATCGGTGTAGGGATCCCAATCCGCGCTTGCATCTTCCGCATTTGCCTTGCCACCTGGGAAGACGAGCGCGCCCGCAGCAAAGTCGATCTGATAGTGGCGTTTCACCATCAGAACTTCGGGAATGTTTGCTCCATCTCGAACGATGAGCACTGTGGCCGAGAGTCTTGGTGCGTCGGGCTGCGTTGTCATTTTCTTATGGTCCCGTATTTTTCTGTCAAATTTCCTCAAAATCCCAACGGATTTCTGCGCGTGATCTTCAATCCTCTCCCTTAGGTAAGGCAATAGGCACGGTCAGAAAGACGGGAAGAGTGATGCGGGAATTGCTTCAAACGAAAGTTGTCGCCCACAGTGGACAGAAGGTCCATCTCCGCTTCCAGCCTGTCATGCATGTGCTCGACGGTACCTCGTTTGGTACGGTCTGCGAGATGTCCAAGCGGTATGAAGAGAAGGCCGCCTTCGGCCCGGCCGCTTCCCAGTCAGCAACAGGCCCAGCCAAATGGCTTGCTGATCGTCTTCTCGAAGTCGCCAGCGCGGCGCATACATTTGACAATCGGATGCGCCCAATCATTGTGCCGGCCCCGGCAGCAGCGCTTGGGGATGACAACACAGCTGTAGGCTGTGATGCCGCGATCCGCCGAACGACCCTCTGCCAACAAGAAATCAGTCTCGAATTCCAGGATTCTGTCTTCGCCGATGGGCGCACGGAGGCGATCCACAGCGTGGCAAGTCTCCGCAAGCGCGGCTTTCGCGTATCAATCGATATGCGTAAATCGTGGCAGACCCAATTGCGCGATGGCCTCGGTCTGATGATCGATAGTATCCGAGTGGATGCCCGAGAACTGCAAATCAATGAAGAGCTGATGGATTTGTGCGAATTTGCCAGCGCCGCCGGTATTCTCGTCATCGCCGACAAGGCGAATTGGCGTGATGGAGCGTTTTTCGACAGTCTGGGTGTCCAGGCGGGCGTCCGAATGCGCACCGACTGCTAGGCGACATCTACCGTACCGCTGGCTTCGTCCATCGCCGCCATTTCCGAATAATAGTCCAGTTTCTCAAGCAGATAGTCGAGGTCTTCCTTCGGGATGGCCTGGAACTGGGTCAATACACGTTCGATCATGCGCGCGCGGAATCGGGCCCGATCATTTGGCCCACCGTCATGCGTTGTCTCATGGAAAACATTCACAGCGGCCCGGAACGCGGGCAGCATTTTCCGGGGCATACCGGCTCTATCGAATACAGCCTGTAGCCCCAACGGCCCCGCATCGTGGATCATCAACCAAACGCGCTGGTGGCCCACACCAGATAATTCCGCCAGAGAATGCTCAACGAACGGCATCTGGCCACAGCAGAGCGCCCGCATGATCAGTGAATGGGTCAACCGCCCATTCAGGTGCAGTTGCGAGACGAAACGCGGTAAATCATAAGTTCGCCCCGCCTGCTCTACCAGATCAATCGTTGCCCGCTCACGCGATGCCGAGGCGAGGTCGATCGCCATTTGTGCCGGAAGCTCGTGGCGATTGACCAGCAAGTCAAACAACTGGCCAGAAACCAGCGAAACCATCTTTTCGGCGATATGGGTGGGGATGTATTCGCGACTGATAAAGCCCTTTTGCACATCCTCATCAGACCCAAACCGGCGGATCGAGTTGTCATAAGCGGCGTCCGTAAACTCCGCCCCTTCATTTGCGGACAACATCCGCACGGCCTCAACCGTTCCATGCTCGGAAATCACGTCTGTCAGTGTCGTCGACAGGGTTTCACGATTGGCAATTGCGGCCTGTTTTGCCGCGGTGACGGACAGGACAAGTTCAATCAGATCCTCTTCGGTAAACACCGGCGAGTCCTGCAGTACGGGAATGGCTACAGCCTCGATATCCTGCGCCAGCTTCAAGGCGATCTCTCGTGGCAAAATCGGCGAGTTTCGTAACGTGACAGACAAGGTGCGCCGCACCAGATCCGCCGCATCATCCGCGAGTATTCCCATGATTTCCTGTGCATATTCGCGCTCGGAATCACTCAGCACATCCAGAGCGATCCGGCGACACAACCGATGGGCAACCGATGCCCGATCTTCGGGTGTTTCACCCTTGATCAGTCTGTGGATGTCCTGTTCGTTCAGTTGTGGGCGAATACTCTGGACGCTCATCTTCTGATGCCTCTTATTTTCGATTCGATACAAACTCGCGGTATGCGGTTAACATCCGGTTTACCTATTGGGGTTCGCCACATGAAAAAAGCCAGCCCCTGCGGACTGGCTTTCATCAGATTTCGTCTACTGGCGTGAAGACTACTCGTCTTCTTCCTTGAACAGGTCTTCGCGGGACACCGTTTCCTCGGTGATTTCAGCGACTTCCAGAATATGGTCGACGACCTTGTCTTCGTAGATCGGTGCGCGCAGCTGGGCCATCGCGCCAGGATTGTTGCGGAAGAATTCCACCACCTGCGTTTCCTGACCTGGATACTGGCGTGCTTCGCGGACCAGAGCCTGGTTCACTTCCTGCTCGGAAATGCGAACGTCGGCCACGCGGCCGATCTCGGCGAGGACCAGACCGAGGCGCACGCGACGCTCTGCGATCTTGCGATACTCTTCCTTGAGTTCGTCTTCCGACTTGTCCTTGTCTTCGTCAGCGGTGCGACCCGCATCCATCTCCGACTGCAGTTGCTGCCAGATCTGATTGAACTCCTGTTCCACCATGTTTGGCGGCAGGTCGAAGCTGTGAGCCTCATCCAACTGGTCAAGCAGGTTACGCTTCGCTTTGGCGCGGGACGCACCGTCATGCTCAGCTTTCAACTGGTCTTTCACAAGGCCGGTCAGCTGCTCAAGGCTTTCCAGACCGAGGCCCTTGGCGAATTCGTCGTCGAGTTCAGCCGTTTTTGGCGCGCGAACTTCGTGCACTTTCACTTCGAAGACAGCTTCCTTGCCGGCAAGGTCAGCGGCGCCGTACTCTTCCGGGAACGTTACGGTCACGTCTTTTTCGTCACCCGCCTTCACGCCGACCAGTTGGTCTTCGAAGCCCGGGATGAACTGGCCGGAACCAATGACCAGTGTCTGCTGCTCGGCGCTACCACCTTCAAAGGCTTCGCCATCGATCTTGCCCACGAAATCCATGACGACTGCGTCGCCTTCCTTGGCTTTCGCCGTCTTGGCGCGCGGTTCATACTGTGTGTTCTGTTCGGCGATACGGCCAAGCGCTTCGTCGATCTGTTCCTGAGCGACGTCCGCGACGGGGCGCGTGATGGTCAGCTTGGTCACATCGGCCGGCTCGAATTCCGGCATCACATCGACATTCATGTTGTAGGACAGGTCGGCTTGGCCCTTGACCACAGCTTCCATGTCGCCGTCGATCTGGACGTCTGGCTGGCCAGCCGGGCGCAGCTCATTGTCTTCAAGCGCCTTCTGGTTGGTCTCGGTGACCAGCTTGTTGATCAACTCGCCCATCAGGTCCTGGCCGTACAGCTTGCGGACATGGGATGCGGGCACTTTGCCCGGACGGAAGCCCTTGAGCTTCATTTGCGGCCGGATTTCTTCAATCCGCTCGTCGAGTTTGGCCTGCAGTTCCGAGGCCGGCACTTTAACGGCGAACGTGCGGCTAAGACCTTCTGCCTTGGTCTGGGTAACTTCCATCGGTTCAATCATCCGTATCTTGGGTCACGGGCGCAAGAAATGCGCGCGGGCGCCCTGTGAATCCTGTCTGAAGGGGCGGCTTATGTCATAGCCGAAAGCCCCTGTCCACGTTGGACTATAAGCGTATTACAGCACTTTCGGTCACCTCCTGACCAGAAAGCCCAGTTCGAACGGATTCAGAGCCACAGAGAGGCCCCGAAACCGCCCGCGAGCAATGGAAAAAGGCCCGTGCGCACAGGACGAACGGGCCTTGGACCAAAGAGCACTTTATCTATCAATGAGGGCGCCGAACTTGCATTCGGGGGACTGACGGCAGTCCGGCGCCCCCTTCCACACCTACTGAACGGAGATGTTCACCGAGTTGCCGATGGATGCAGCGGTGGCTGCGGCCTCGGCACCATGGGACACCTGGGCAGCAAGTGCAGAAATCTGATGGCCAGAATTCGCCTGTCTGACGCGAGTCAGGGCGTTGCCCACGACATCAGAGTTCAGGCTGGTGAGCGATGCGGAATTGCCGATCGCAGCTGCGGTGGCTGTTCCGTCAGCAAAGCCAACCAAACGACCGTTCAATTCGGCGACCATCGTACCGGAATTGTACTGCTGCGCAGTCATGCTGCCGCTTCCCGGGATCTCAACGGATAGCGAGTTGCCGATCGACGCCGCAGTTGCGGTGACTTCAGTTATCTCACCGATCGTCGCATTCATCTGAGTGGTCATGTATCCGCTGTTCGATTGCGTTGAGCGGCTTGCGAGTGTGCTGGCTTCTGACGTGACCGATGCAGTATTGCCGATGGCAGCTGCCGTCGCTGTTGCGATACCGGAATTCTCGATGTTCACATTGGCATTGGCATAGACTGCACCTGAATTGCCTTGGTTGACCGATGAGACGGCGTCGGCAACCGAGTCGATCGAATAGGAATTGCCGATTGTCGCAGCCGTGCCGGTGACTTCACCCATCGCACCGCTGAGAAGGTTGAGAGTGGCACTCTGATTGCCGCTGTTGACCTGACGCGTTGCGTAGTCAACTGCGTTGGCGGCGGCATCGGACACGTCACCAAGAGCTGAATCGCCCAGCACGTCCAAATCGGCATCAACCAAACTGTCGCCACCAATGTCGACAGAGGCATCGACGACGTCTCCAATGCCGAGATCGACATCGACTGGACCTCTGCCATTATTGTTGCCGCGGTCGGCGACCGCCTGTCCGCACAGAATGAGGGCAGAAGCGAAGAAAAGAGCAGACCGTTTCATGAATATTCTCCTTTAATGATTAGTCTGTTGAAAGGCAGGCACGTCCGACATGACGAACTCTGCTTGAGAGCAGGCTTGCGCGGACGGACCGGCGATGCCTGAGACGAGATCGAAAACGGCGCTTTCGATGATCGTTCGGATTGCAGTGTGCACAGGCTCCTGAGCGCGCTCGCCCATGCCAATGTCGATGGTTGTGTCCCCAATGAATTCGAACACACCCGCGCGAATTTCGCGCCCGCGAATTATTTTCCGTTGGCTGACCAGATTTACCACGCTCAAATCAGTGGCATTGACCAGACGGAGGTCCAGGGCGACAGTCATTGCATAGTGGCGTTCACCACCTACAACAGGCCCTATACGTGCTTCGCGAACATCGCTGTGCACGTTGAAATTCAGTTCCGTGATACCGCCGAGCAGGATGTAGTCGCTGCCGGCAATCGAACCTGTGAATACTTTGCGGTAGTCTTCGGTTGGTTCGCCAGCTTCACTGATCAACCGATTGTTTGCGAATTCCAGCTCCTGCTCGGCGACCGCCGTATCCAGACGTTCAGCCAGTGGAAAACCAGCCTGGCTCACTGCCGACATCACCATCAGAGAGGCGCCCTGCGTGGCCACTGCGCCTTCGAAAGTTGAAAATCTTCCGGTCATGTCGCGAATGTCGCCCACGGCAATCCGTGGTTTCTCCGCTGGTGTGCTCCACTTCATGCAGCTGAGCTGGCCCGAATACGCAGTGGAGCTATCTTCCACGATTGCGCCCGTCGACAAGTAGTCGGGATTGGAGACGATTCCTTCCATCGACGTGCAAGCCGTCGAGAAGACCAGACCTGCGCCGATCAGAAACGTGCGAAATGCTTTTCGATAGGTCATGATCAGTCACTCCCACTCGTTGGAAGGTGAGCGACGATTGCGGTCTGATTCCCCGTGTTGATTTGGGAGGCATCCACCATCACGGTGTTGTTGTTGCCTTCAATATCCACACTGATCATGTTGCCGATTGCGGTAGCACTGCCGCCAGTTGTTGTACCTGACCATGACGGCATCATCGCACGCGTGCTCCCGAAGGGAGCGTTAGTGGCTGAGGATCTGGATCCTCCGCCGGCGACGATGACGCGATTGGCCTGGGCATCGCGGCTGAAGCCTAGCGGCGTATCTGACCATCCGCCGGCTTCCATGCTTATCTGAGCCGAAGCCGGGATAGCAGACACAAGCGATGCAGAAATCGCAATTGCTTGTAGTTTCAGTTTCAAATTCGTCATTTCGTATCCCCGAATGAGTACCAAGCTCGAGGACACAATCGACCTTTATTGTGGCGCCGTATATTCTCCGGAAGGACGGTCTTGCAGCGCAAAGGGCGGGGCCGACCTGACCTTTTGGTCAGGTAGTTCCCTCAATCGATCACTGGTATTCATTCAAAAGGCATAGAAGCCCTGGCACGATCGGGCCGAGGTCTACTGCTTTGCTGTATTTGGAATGAACTGGAGCCAAATGATGAAGGGAGTTGTGTTCAGACAGTTTCTGGAATTCGCAGAAAAGGAGTTCGGCGAAGCCAAAATCGACGAATTGCTGCGCACGACCGACTTGGAATCGGCTGGAGTGTATACGAATGTCGGATATTACGACCATGTCGAAATGCTGACATTGGTTACCGCGCTCTCAAATCAGACAGGCCGGTCCGCACGACAACTCCTGGTTGGCTTTGGACGCAGTCTGTTCCCCACGCTTATTGCGAGTCACCCTCAAGACGGTATCAGCCATGCCTTTGACTTGATCGAACGCATACATGGCGTCATTCACCGGGATGTTCGTAAACTGTATCCCGATGCTGAAGTCCCGGATATCCAGCCCCGATCTCGTGATGGAGACCGCGAAATGCGCATCACATACGCCTCGGGACGACCCATGGCCGATTTATGTGAAGGCATGATCATGGCGGCTCTTGATCACTATAATAAACTCGAAGATTTTGAGATTGTACGAACCGATAGTAAACATCGGTACCTTTATAATGCGGAATTTCATGTATTCCGCAGGGATTGAACTTGAGCGAAAGTGATGAAAATCTCGCACGGCTAAAACGGAAGCTCGAGAGAGAGTCTGCTGCACGCACGGCTGCGGAAAACCTGCTGGAAGTTCGATCCGCTGAACTTTATGAAATCACCGAGCAACTCCGTGAGGAAGCCCTCCAAGTCAAACACTTGTCGACCGCGATTGATGTGTCTGCTGACGGTGTCGCCATCACCAACAAGGATGGCGTCTTCACCTACATGAATCCGACCCATGCCAGTATGTTTGGGTACGCCTACGCCGGTGAGTGTATCGGACGACCCTGGACGATTTTGTACGCCAAGGACACGTTACGCCGATTTGAACGCGACATCTTTCCTCTCTTCCAGCAAAACGGGTATTGGCGCGGCGAAGTCGCCGGCATTGCCAATGATGGTTCAAAAGTACATCAGGATCTGTCGCTGACGGCGATCGCGGATGGAGGCATCCTCTGCTCCACACGCGATGTGGGCATCATTCGGCGCCGCGAAGCCCAACGAGAACAATTGCACGAAATGCTGCTCGACGCAGAACGCCGCGATGCGCTCGGCCGTATGGCGAAATCAGTTGGGCACGACTTCGCAAACATACTGGCCATCATAAACGCCTCTGCACAATTGCTGGCTGATGACGGACAGGCCGACATCTTCGAATTGTTGATAGAGCGCATTCTCCAATCCTGTAATCAGGCCAATGATCTGGTCGAAGACTTGATGCATTTCGATACCGAACCAGAGCAAAAAGTCTGTTCCCTGAACGACCTCGTTCGGGATGTCAGCGAACTCAACAGCAACCAGTTCCTGGCAACGCAGGGCTTCGAAACCCTGGTGACCACAAGCAAGCTCATCTGCGAAACCGATCCGACCCTGTTTTCCCGGATGGTCTTCAATCTTGTCAAGAATGCACGCGAGGCCATCAACGAGAATGGGAGCGTCTACCTCTCCCTGGAGCAGATCGATGAAGACAGTACGGTGGAACCTGACTTTCACCCATCCGCAATTTGCAACCGTGGAGACTGCCAGTCATTCCCGGCTGCGCGCCTGATCGTGCGCGACGATGGAGTCGGCATGTCTCAAAAAGCTCTTGATACAGCTTTTTTGCCATTTCAGTCGACCAAAGGTACCGGGCGCGGGCTTGGACTGGTTACGGTTGATGCCCTGTTACAGGGTCAGATGGGCCGAATGCGCGCTTTCAGCCGCCCCGGCGAAGGGACGATGGTCGCGATCGACTTGCCCTTGCTGGACGCACGCGCGCCCAGAACGTTTCCCAATTCCATCAACGACCCCGATAAGCCAAGTACGGGCGCTCAAGGCGCACTGGTCATAGACGATGATCAATTTCAAGTGGACCTTGTCGTCACCCTGTTGAGAGAATTCGGTTGGGATGCTGTGGGTTTTACAAATCCGGTCGCCGCACTTGGCGTCTTCAAAGTTGCACCCTGGGCCTTCGAGTTGATTGTAACAGACCGTCGCATGCCACAAATGAGCGGTGATGAGCTGGTTCTCGAATTGCTGGATGTCCGGGCGGACATCCCCGTCGTAATGAGTTCCGGCGCTCTCGCATCCCCCCTGCCAGCCGGTCTGGCCGCGACCATTGCCAAACCACTGTCTCGTGAAAAATTATGGGCAACCCTGCACAAGATTGGCAAAACTGCGCCGGCACATCCACCATTGTCAGCGAACGAGTGAATCGGATTTACAGCATGCACCTTCTAATTGCCGATGATCATGATCTCGTGCTGGACGCCGTCCGGTCACTGCTGGAGCACGAATTGCCCGACGCGAAGATTACGATCATGCGCGATGGCGATGTCGTCAGGACCGCTCTTCAGAATGGCGATCGCTATGATCTCGCTTTGCTGGACCTGCGGATGCCGGGCATCACGGGTGTTCAAGACGTCAAAGAGCTTATTGCCATGTTTTCCGATCAACCGATTGCGATCCTGTCAGGTGTTGCAGGGCAGATGGAGATAACTGCTCTATTGGAAAGTGGCGCCCGGGGCTTTATTCCCAAGACCATGCCGGGCGACGGCTTGGTCGCCGCGGTCCGTCTTATTCTGGCAGGACAGGTTTTCAGTCCCACCCAGACCGACAAGAGTCAGGGAGCAGACGGCTCAAGTCTCACCCCACGTGAACGCGAAGTGCTGTTCTGCCTGCAGCGAGGAGAATCCAACAAACAGATCGCCCGGTTACTCGACATTCAGGAAACAACAGTAAAGCTACACTTGCGGTCGTTGGCCTTGAAACTGGAAGCACGCAATCGCACCGAAGTGGTCGTCAAGGCGATCCAGTCGGGTCTAATCGCATAGATAACCGTCTCATGAGCACGTCATTCAACAAGCGGCGCACGCCGGCTTGTTTTCTCGTGCCCCACTAATTCCGATATGCGTATTCTTCCGGAGTGTCCGCGCCACCGCTTTGCACCACTCTTCTTTGATGGATCAAAGTTAGGAGAATGGCATGGCACGGTTTGCAGCAGTTCCTGAAGCACATGCGAGCTTAGCTAGCGCACGACAAGTGTACGCCCCCGGGACTCATCTTTTCCATCAAGGCGATATTGAGCGAGGCATCCACAAGATTGTATCGGGTACCGTGACCGTTTACCGAGTCACGGCGGATGGACATCGCCAGATCGAAGCATTTTCCGGCCCAGGTGAATATGTCTCTCTGTGTTTGTGCGCCACCAGTCCGACAAGTGCAGAAGCGCTAAGCCGCGTGGAAACAAACTATGTGAGCCGTGAATTTTTTGAGCGGTGCCTTCTGCAAGACGCGCAATTTCGACAGACGGTGTTTCGCGAGATAGACAAGGCGTCCGCAGACGTGCGCCGTCAGGCCACATTGCTAGCCTGTCGCTGTGCGAAGGAGCGGGTAGCAGATTTCGTGCTTTTCCTTGATTCACGCTTTGCACCCAAAGCCGATGGCTACACACCTATTCGAATGAGCCGGTGTGACATCGCCGATCATCTGGGCCTGACAATTGAAACCGTCAGCCGCATGCTCAACCAGTTCAAGCAAACTGGCGTCATCGACATGCCTCGGGCTGATCGCTTTCGCCTAAGAAACCGTCAATATCTCAAACGCCTGGCCGGCCAGAATGATGAAGCTGATAGCAGACCACACGGACTGGCCCTGTAAGTCAGTCCTCTTTACAATCCGTTGATCCCCGTACGGCGTATGGTGCGGTGACTTTCCAAGCAGGAAATTTCGGCGAGTGATCTTGTACTCGCGGAACACTAATACGTCCGGAGGCAAATTTTTCACCTCCGACTACAGGTTAAGCTGTGCGCGCCTTAATGCTATTCAGAGGATGAACTATCCAGTGTAATCGCGACGAAGCGGTCGAACTGGTCGACATAGTCATGCGCTGCTTCGCTGGCTGCGCGGAACCAAACTGCGGCGCCCTGTTGTGGCGATTTACAAGTGCCAAGTTCACTCATGAAAGAAATGTCCTTCCGCAGGCGCCTGTTGTAGAACTTCGCCATATCCTGACTTGCTTCCATGAAGTGCTTCATGCTGACGGCACCAAATTGCATTGTGTCGGTCACCGGGATCGGTATCGCGCTGTTGGGAATGAACCCTGTCCCGTTTGTGCCAACTTGCGAACTTGATTTTTGACTCGCTGCCGCTTTCTGGGTTGTGGACTTAGTCTGGGCCATGGCATCTCTCCGATATGTGTTGAAATGTTTGGGTTAGAGTTCTGTCTTTTACCATACAACCGCAGTCTATCTCGCCGCGAAATACGCATTACTCCTGAATTCACGTACTTCTACGGGCTTGCCCAAATGTCTCCGTCAGGATTGAGTATGCGAAACGGTATTCCGGAGAAAGTGATCGCATGACAAGTACAATTCGATATCCCGCCAGAACCCGGTCAGGGTCGTGACCAGCGACATGGATGGCAAGTTCGATTGGCTCATTGCGAAAGCCGCGGCTCAACCCGGCCCGACATTACGCGTTGCGGTTATACATCCTGTAGATGCCTCCAGCCTCAAAGGTGCTTTGGACGCGGCGCAGGCTGGTATCATGACGCCCATCCTGGTGGGACCGATTGCAAAAATGTCTGCAGCAGCGGAATTGGCCGGTCTCGACATTTCTGGCCTTGTGCAGATTGAAGCACCCTACAGCCACGCAGCCGCGGCAAGATCCGTAGAGCTTATCCATGAAGGCAATGCAGATGCCCTCATGAAAGGCGCGCTCCACACAAATGAAATGATGGCTGAAGTCGTCAAACGCGCCGGTGGCTTGCGCACTGACCGGCGCATGAGCCATGTGTTCCTGCTCTCCACCGCCGGTTATCACAAACCGTTGCTGATCAGTGATGGCGCCCTCAATATTGTGCCTGACCTCACCTCGAAACGCTGGATAACGCAAAACGCAATTGACGCGGCCCGTGCCATCGACATCGATCCGCCAAAAGTCGCCATCCTGTCTGCAACCGAAGAGGTGGACCCGATCATACCGTCCACACTGGATGCAGCCGCCCTGTGCAAGATGGCGGACCGAGGTCAGATCAAGGGCGGCGTCGTGGACGGCCCCCTTGCATTTGATCTGGCTGTCTCACCTGAATCGGTCGCAACCAAAGGCCTGAAGTCTCCGGTCGCCGGGGATGCAGATATTCTGATCGTTCCCGCCATCGAGGCTGGAAACATGTTGGCCAAACAGCTGGACTATCTAGCCGGCGCATCAGCGGCTGGAATTGTTCTGGGTGCCAGTGTTCCGATTATTCTGACCAGCCGCGCCGACAGCGCCGAGGAGCGAATGGCTTCATGCGCCTTTGCGTCAGCAGTGGCGCACTGGCAGCGAGACCAGCCATGACGCGCCGCGCTGTCGCAACATTCAATGTGGGTTCTTCCAGCCTCAAATTCTCGATTTTCGAAATCGACGCTGTCGGCGAGTTGGGAGAATGCCTCTTTCGCGGCGCCGTGCGCGACCTTTCCGGCGCGCGACGCTTAGACGTATCAGACCCGGAAAAAGTGAAGCCGCTTCAGAGCGTCATAGCCAGCATATCTGATCCAAAGCATTTGATCACCGCGCTTGCGACCTGGCTAACCGGGCCGGAGGCGGGCGTGACCATTTCCGGTATAGGACACAGGATCGTGCATGGCGGCACCCTGTTTGAGGGCCCGGTCGCCGTTAGCGACAGGGCTATTGAGCGCTTACAGGCCCTCGCAGTCTTCGCGCCAGCGCACCAACCGCATAATCTCGCGGGCGTGCAAGCCGTTGCAAATGCCCTGCCCGAGATCCGTCAAACCTTGTCATTCGACACGGCGTTCCACAGGACCATGCCGCACATTGCCGAACTCTATGCCCTGCCCCGTGCGCTAAGCGAGCAAGGCATATTGCGCTTCGGATTTCATGGATTGTCATATGCGCACATCGTAGAAACTCTTGGTGAGGTTCTGGGCGCGCGTCCAAACCGTGTGCTTGCCTTGCATCTGGGCAGCGGCGCGAGCGCCTGCGCCATGATTGACGGGAAAAGCATCGCCACATCCATGGGCCTGACTGCACTTGATGGCTTGCCCATGGCGACTCGCTGCGGGGATCTGGATCCGGGCGTGGTCCTGCACCTGATCAAGGATCGTGCTATGCCAGTCGAAGAGGTTTCCGACCTGCTTTACAGGAAGTCTGGCTTACTTGGCGTCTCTGGCATATCGGGAGATACCAAAACGCTTCTGGAAAGCCCTGCCCAAGAGGCGAAAGAAGCTATCGATCTATATTGCTACAGGATCGCCAGCCAATGCGGCTCACTTGCCGTAGATATGAAAGGGTTTGACGCAATTGTATTCTCGGGCGGAGTCGGCGAGAACGCACCAGCAATCCGCTCACGAATTATTCAACACCTCGATTGGCTAGGTCCAACTCTTGACGACGCCGCGAACGAAGCGAATGCAGAAGTTCTGTCTCCCAAGGGGGCGTCGGTGCCGGTGGTGTGCGTTGTCGCGGATGAAGAGCGCATCATTGCGCGCGAATGTGCCTCTCTTCTCTAGCGGATCAGAAAATCGCAGCCACCTACAGTATTGTCCCAAGTAGCCGATAGCTGCACTGCCGCTGACTCTGAACCGTCCTGCGCCTCGGAAGTCGGCTGTGGAGCTTCACGTGCGCGCACCAACACCTTGTCGACAATCCGGCTCGAAGGGTGCTCTACCAGCAAATCTCCCTTTTCAAGACCCAACAGGATCTCTGCCTCCTGGCCATTCAAATGCCCGATCGTTACTTGACGCAAGCGGGCGCGACCGTTTTCGATGCGATAGACGGACCAGTTGCGATCCTGCTTGAACAATGCGGTTATTGGAATAGTGAGAACATTGTCCTGCGACCAGATCTGGACAGCTACGTCCACCCTGTATCCATGACCCAGCCGGTCCGCAGGCTGGCCTTGCAGCAAGTCCACGACAACATTCACGCGCTGCTCCTCAATCCCGAGTGCGGATATTTTTGTGAAGGCAAAAGGCTCAATTTGCCGAACCTTGCCTTGCAGGACGGGACCACCCCAATCCGAGATGAGCACAGGATCTCCGGGTGAAATGCGCACCGCATCCTCAGACAACAGATCCGCCACGATCTCGATCTCCTCAGGATCCCCAACTTCCACAAGAGGTGCGCCCTGTGCCACCGGCCCCTCGCTCTGGCGAAGGCGCCGCAGCAAAACCCCATCGATAGGTGCGATGACATCGATCAGTTCTCCGCCCTCATCCTCACTGCTCGGGCGAAGCGCAGCGCGGGCGGCTGCCAGTTCCTGCCGGCGCATGGCAAGTGCAGCTTCCGCAGCCCGAGCAGCCGCCTGCAGCGTCGTCTCTTTCGCTTCGGCCCGTTCCAGCATCTGGCGCGATATTGCTCCACCTGGCGCCAGCAGCCGATAGCGATTGGCATCCGTGGTGGCATGGTTCAGTTCGGACCGAACCCGGTCGAGTTCCGCCTTGGACGCCGTCACAGCAGCAGCGGCAGCATCGGCAACTGCCGACAATTGCTTTTGGGATCGACTGTCCAGCACAGGCGCAGCCACGGGACGGATGCCTGCAACAATGGTCTCGCCTTGATACACGCAGTCGCCTGCATCGAGACTGATCCGCTCCAATTGCCCGGAGACAGGTGCGGAGATTTCAAAGACATCATGGATACGCGTCTTGCCTTCCTCATTTACGGAAACGGTCATCGACCCCCCGCTTGCTTTCACGATATCTACGTCGATGGCGCGGGGTGAGAATGCCCAGACCGCCAGCACCAGCACAATTATGGCGATGACAGCCCAAAACAGAAGACGATTGCGAAGGGCCATGAGGTCACTCCCGGGTTTTCAAAACGGCGATAAGGTCGAGCGATTTCACGCGCTGGCGCACGAATAGAGCAGCGGCGATCGATGACACGATCACAATGGAGGCGGCCAGCCCGTGCGTGGAGGGCGCGACTGTAATCGGCACTCGGAATAATTCAGTCGCCATTGATGACGCCACCAGATAGGCGAGCCCCATTCCCATAGCCCCACCCAGCGGCAGAGCCAGGAAAACCAGCAAGGCCAATTCTCCAATCAGGATGTACGATACCTCGCCTTCCGAAAATCCGAGCACACGCAGGCTGGCCAACTCGCGACCTCGCTCAGTCAGGCCGATACGCGCAGCATTGTAAACGACCGCCGCGGCAATCGCACCGCCAATCAAAGCGTAGATTGTCATCATGATATTGATGTTCTCTTCCATTGAGTCATTGAAACTCTCAATCGAAGCGCGCTGGAGAGAGACGCTGGCAATCCCGGGGCGCTCCAGAACCGCAGCGCTGAAGACTGCCTCCCTGTCAGGATCAATCATGGCATAAACACCGCTGACGACATTGCTTTCACCCAAGGCGCGCTCTAGCGAATCCACATCCATGAATGCTGGCCATCCCATGGCTTCATTCACAATGGCCGTAACGGACACATCCAGCGTCGGCCTTTCCCCTTCAAGCACTTCCAGACTGACCCGATCACCGCGCCCGACATTGATCATTCCTGCCAGCTGCGAAGACACAGCCAATCCTCGATCCGGAACACCCAGGAATTTATCCTGATCATCCAGCAGCCGCCGCAGCCGGCCGTCAGGCTCCACACCCACCAACCTCACCCGTTCGTCCAACTGGCCATGCCTCACGCGGATAGAGATGTCCCGATTAGGTTGAACCGAAAGCACACCCGGCATTCGCTCTATTTCTCGCACAGCGCCAATATTTGTCGGTTCGACAAAGTTGATTGCGACGTCATATGCATCCGTGCGGTGAAAGTGCTGCTCCATCATTTCGTCAATTGAATCGAACGCAAACAAAGTCCCCACCAGCAAGGCTTGCGCCGCCGCAACGCCTATGACGGTCACGCCTGCACGCACGGGCCACCGCGTGACATGCCTCAGGATCATACGGGTTGGCTCATCAAAGTGTATATGTGCGAACGCACGCTGAACCGGTCCTTTTCCATAAACGGTTGGCGGCGCAGCAGACATTGCCTCGGCTGGCGCTAGCTTCGCTGCAGATCGCGCGGACCCGACTGCGCCAAATATCGCGGCAAGGGTTGCAGCCCCCCCACCGATCACAAATGCCGACGGATCCAGCCGGAAAATCATATCGGGAAACCGGAAGCTATCCGTATAGAGATTGGTCATCAAGCGCGCCAGTGCTGCGCCAAGGACAAAACCAACCAGGATACCGCCGGTCACCATGCCCAACGCCATCTTCACATAGTGCCAGGCGATTTCCCACTCATCGAAACCGAAAGCTTTCAGCAAACCAATCTGCTGGCGCTCCGTCGCGATCAGTCGCGCCAGAATCGCATTTATCAGCATGGCTGATACAATCAGGAATATTGGCGGTATGATCGCAGCGATCGATGCCAGTTGCTGCATCTCGCTTTCGATGAACGCATTAGACAATTGATCTTCCGCGCCATAAGCCCCGCCAGTGCCGTATGGCTCCAACAATTTGTCCAGCGAGTCGATCACTCCTTGTGGGTTGGCTCCGGGACTGAGAGAGACGCTCACACTGTTGAACGCCCCATCCAGATCAAAGGCCGCTTCAAGTGCCCTACGGCTTAGCCAGAAGATAGCGAAACGTTTTTCATCAGGTAGCAGACCGCTCGGGCCCAGCATGTAGACATGCTCTGGGGAATCCCCAACCCCGACAATCTCTAGGTCACGCGCACGTCCATTGATGATGGCGCGTACATGGCTGCCCAGCGTAAACCCGTGCGCATCTACGAACGCCTTGGAAACCACTGCCTCGTCCGGGCGGCTGGGATCGGGGAAGCGTCCGGAATACAGCAGGACGCCGTTCAGTCTTGGTTTTCCGTTCTCAGGCACCGACACCAATTGAGCGTTCGCTGGCTCGCGCATGCCTTCAATGTCCAGTGTTACAAGGCGAGAAATGCGTGTTTCGATGGTTCGGACGCCATCAATCTCCGAGATTTCATTTGCGAGTCGCTCGGGCGCGCGCTTCGCATTCGAGAAGACGTCCGCAAATCGAAACCGGTCGTAATAAGTATCGCGGCTCAACTCGAGAGACGATATCGCACCTAGCGCCATCACCATGATCGCTACGCCGCACGCCACAATCGCGCCCACCGCCAGCCCCTGACCGCGCATATGCAACAGATCCCGCAACAATTTGCGGTCCAGCGCTGATATCCATCCTACCATGACAAATCAGTCGGCTTTTTTGCCCTGCCGACTTCTTCAACATCCACAATGCGCCCATCAGACAGCCGAATTGTGCGGTCCGACATTTCGGAGATACCGACATTGTGCGTGATGACGACCGTTGTCGCGCCGAGTTCACTGTTTACATGGTCAAGCGCTTCCAGAACCTGGATGCCGGTCTTGCTATCGAGGGCACCGGTTGGCTCATCGCAAAAGAGCAATGCGGGTCGCTTTGCGATCGCTCGTGCAACGGCCACGCGCTGTTGTTCGCCCCCGGACAGTTCAGCTGGGAAGTGATCCAGGCGCGCACTCAGCCCAACCATGGCAAGGGCGTCTTCAGGGGGTATGGGATCGCGTGCAATTTCTGTCACGAGCGCCACATTCTCACGCGCTGTCAGGCTGGGTACGAGATTGTAGAATTGGAAGATAAAGCCAACATGGTGTCGGCGGTACCGGGTCAATCCCGCGTTCGACCTCCGGGTAAGTGACTTGCCTTCGAATTGGACATCCCCCTCGGTCGGGCGATCAAGTCCTCCGAGAATGTTGAGCAAGGTGGACTTTCCGCTGCCGGACGCTCCCAGCATGACCAACAATTCGCCGCGCCGAACGTCCAGATCAACCCCGCGCAACGCCTGAACTTTGACCTCACCCGTGTCATAGACCTTGGTCAGCCCCCGGGCAGACAGAAGCACGCCCGTATCGGTATCTGCATACGATGCCGGTGCGGGCGTCAACACGTTCATCCACGCCCCCCTAATGAACCATCAAGATTGGCAAGTCTGAATGCTGGATCATGTGCAAGGTCACGCCGCCCATGATGGATTCACGCAACCGGGAATGAGAGTAACCGCCCATCAAGACAACATCGCTGTTGCTCGCTTCGCATTGATTGAGAATTCGTTCCGCGATTGGCCGCTCCGGCCACTCCACGTGACGGCTCGTGACCAGGACCCCTGCCCGCTCGAGCCACAGCTTTGCCTGCTCAAGGCTCGGCGTGGCTGCGTCCGTTTCCCCAATCGTCAGCAATGTCGTCTCGTCACTTTGCAATAGTAGGGGAAGAGCCGCACGGACGACTCTTGATGCCTGCAGGCTGCCATCCCACGCGACCAGCGGTCGGCGCGGTACGGCGCTCAGGCCAGAACGCGGCGTAAGGAAAACTGGCGCACCCGATTGCATCAACACGGCTTCAAACAGTTCACGCTCCGGATGCGCCCCCTTGGCATCGGGAATTGCCATGACGACAAGGTCTGCCGCACGTGCCGAAAGACCGTAATTGAGCGGGAATTGTCCAACTTCTTCTGTCCACGAAGCGGTCACACCGTTTTGTTTCAACGCCTCCGGTACCGGCACGACATGGGCGTCCGAAGCAGCGCAGAGATCTTCGAACTTCGCTCGCAACGCGCGGGCATAGCGGCCCGCGGCTTCATCATGCCCCTCCATTGCCATCACGGTCGCTGAGGCTGACGCCGGGTAGAATTCCATGGGCGGATAGCCTGTAAAACGCGGACGCACATGTTGAGCCATCACATGCCCCTTGAACGCACCGGCGAGCAATAAGGCAGTCTCTGACACCAGTTTTGCTGTTTCTTCAAAAGCGAGCGGAGCGAAGATCGTCTTGAACGTCATGGGCGTAATCCTCTCAAGGGGATAGCGAGACCATACGTCTCACGAACACGAGACCCTATATTGAACCGGATCCACAACGTCTCCATCCGTAATTCTACGGAGACGCGAACCACGCGCGGTCATGTATCCATTCAGGGTCCCGACACAGGATCCGGAACACACTCATGCTTGATCATCAGTCAAGGCCCAACCAAATGCCGGTGCCTGCTCATGCAGAGTCGACTGAGGCAGCTTTAAAACGCCTCTCATCCTCCCGGCTGGGACTGACACAAGCTGAAGCGGCAACCCGTTTGAGTGAATACGGATTAAACAGGACGCCCCGCGGACGCAGGACGCCGCTTCTGCTCCGGTTTCTGCGTCACTTTCACAATGCTTTGATCTATGTGCTGATCGCCTCTGCAGCCGTCACATGGTGGTTAGGCCATCCCATCGACACTGCCGTGATCCTGTTCGTAGTGATGGCCAATGGTGTCATCGGCTTCATTCAGGAAGGCCGCGCTGAATCCGCCATGGAAGCGATCGCTACCCTACTCTCACCTCACGCTGCCGTGCTGCGAGATGGAGACAGGGTGACGGTCGACGCCGAAACCCTGGTTCCGGGGGATATCGTGCTCGTTGAGGCTGGAGATCGAATTCCGGCAGACCTTCGACTGATAGAATCCAGCGGCCTGAAAATTCAGGAAGCAATCCTGACTGGAGAATCTGTACCTGTCGAAAAGTCCGTGGAACCGTCGCGCACCGATGCGGTCCTGGGCGACCGTTCGAGTTCTGCATTCAGCGGCACTATTGTCACTGCTGGGCAGGCCGAGGGATTGGTCACCGCAACAGGCGTCAATACGGAGATCGGCCGGATCAGCAGCATGCTGTCGTCTGTGGACGAGCTGCAGACGCCATTGCTGCGCCAGATGAATGCCTTCGCCAAATGGCTGACCATTCTGATCCTGCTGATTGGCTCAGCCTTACTCTCATATGGCGTGTTCATCAGACATGCCGACTTTTCCGAAACCTTCATGTCCGTGGTTGGCTTGTCGGTTGCGGCCATTCCGGAAGGCCTGCCAGCAGTCCTGACCATCACCATGGCGATAGGTGTTCGGGCTATGGCTGGACAGAATGCAATCATTCGACGTCTGCCTGCTATCGAAACCCTGGGCGCTGTCTCCGTCATCTGCACGGACAAGACCGGCACATTAACTCACAATGAAATGACGGTCTCAGCACTCATCATCGCATCACAGGCATTCGATGTGACAGGAGATGGATACACGCCAAGCGGGGATATTACGCCATCGCCGTCGGAGACCATCCGTCCTGTATTTGAGCTACTCGCGGAAACGGCGGCGCGCTGCAACGATTCCAGTCTGGCAAAGGAGGGAGACGTCTGGATCGTCAGTGGAGACCCCATGGAGGGTGCACTTCTTGCCTTCGCCGGAAAGGTCCTGGGAAATGCCGAGGATGTGCGACGTGACACTCCCCGTCAGGCTGTCCTGCCCTTCGATTCTCGCCACCGCTTCATGGCTACCAAGAATTCGGGGCCGGCTGGCGCACGAATCCACGCAAAAGGTGCTCCAGAGGATATCTCGGCGCTTTGCACGCACATGATCGGTGCAGATGGAACACCGGTTCCCATCGACCGTGAAGAAATCACGGCGATTACCGCTGAATTGGCTGCGCAGGGACAGCGAGTACTTGCATTGGCCTCAGCAGAGGCCAAGCCGGACCAGGCATTGACCCCGGAAGCGCTGAAAGGCGCTTTGGTTTTTCTGGGTGTCGTGGGTCTGAAAGACCCCCCTCGCGCCGAGGCTGTGGATGCTATCGCTGAGTGTCATGCTGCTGGAATCCAGGTGAAAATGATCACTGGCGACCATGCCGGCACCGCGGCTGCCATCGCAAAGGAAATCGGACTTCCTCACCCGGGTCACGTCCTGGAAGGTCGTGATCTGGACGCGATGGATGATGTCGACCTTGTCCACGCGGCGCTGGAGACCAATGTCTTCGCGCGCACGAGCCCTGAACACAAACTGCGCCTGGTGCAGGCCCTGCAGAGCCAAAACATGATCGTGGCGATGACCGGAGACGGCGTGAATGACGCGCCTGCCCTGAAACGTGCCGATGTTGGCGTAGCAATGGGCGTCAAGGGTAGCGAAGCCGCAAAGGAGGCTGCCGCAGTCGTCCTCGCAGACGACAATTTTGCCTCGATCGCTGCCGCCGTCACTGAGGGGCGCCGGATCTACGACAATATTCGAAAACTGATCCGCTGGACTCTCCCCACCGGTGGCGGGGAATCCAGTGTCGTAATCCTGGCACTTCTGTTCGGCACGACGCTTCCAGTGACAGCAATCCAGATATTGTGGATCAATCTGATCACGGAAATGACCCTTGGTTTCGCACTCGCCCTGGAACCTCTTGAGCCCAGAAGTATGCAACAGCCCCCTCGCAAGCGCGATGCGACCTTGCTAGACGGTGGATTGCTCGCAGACATCGTCGTTGCAACTATCCTTTTCGCGGCTGCCGTCTTCGCAGTCTTCACCTATACGCTAGATCAGTCCGCCTCCATTGAGCTGGCCCGGACGGTTGCGTTCAACACGCTTGTTGTTCTCCAGATCGCCTACCTGTTTTTCGTTCGCTATCTACATGGAGCGTCCAGCACACTGGACGGGCTGAAGGGCACACCCTCTGTATGGGTGGCACTCTTGATTGTCATGGTCGGTCAACTGATGGCGACCTACCTTCCAGCTGCGCAGAGTATATTTGGCACCGTCTCGCTTTCTCCCTTTTACGCTTCCATCGTAGTCGGTACCGGGATTGCGGTGTTTGGTTTGCTCGAAGTGGAAAAGCAGATGCGGCTTGCCATGCGGCGTATCCGATAAGGACGAAATTATTTCGCTCAGTTGATAAGCATCAATAAAGGGCGCTGGCGTTTGGTTAAGGTCCATCATCTTGTCCGTATTAGTGGAAGCAATCTAATCATGGCCAATCTCAATCCCTCGCCCGTCGCATCCATCGCGTTGCTGGCCATAGCCCTGCTAACAGGTTGCGCGACGGCGCCGACTCCTTACCAGCCTGCAACTGAACTCCACGGCTATACGAGTGAAAACGTTGGCGATGGGCTGATCCGCGTAGGCTTCAGGGGGAATTCAGAGACAAGCCGAGACGAGGTAGAAGCGAGCCTGTTTCACCGTATGGTCGAGATCGCTGAAGAGGAATCCGCTGGAAGCTTCACGATTGTCGGTCGGGAGACCGCCTGCACAACAACGCTCAGAACAGCCCCCGACACGACTTGCACCTATCATCAATCTGCGGATGCCCTGTTCCCTTACTATTTCGGTGTCTATGAACTCGACAGCCCGTGGCACTCCAAGCCCAAGCGAGAATATGAAGCTGTCGCGACGATCCGACTGTCACCAGAGCCCGTCTGCGGGGATTATGCAGATTGCTTTATCACAACAGATGCGCGGGTCGCGATCAGCAAAAACTCGGAATGACTCTGGACACTGTTGCCGCCTCGATCCGCCTTGGACATCAATAGTCCTGTCTCCATGAAAGAGGTCAGGTTGATAGTTGTCAAACTGCGAAACGAATAAATCTGCACTCTGTATGCGTCATATGGGAGACTCGATTATGCATTTGCCAACCGGAGCGTTCGTCCTTGTGTGCGATGGCTCAAAAGCCCTGCTTTTGGAAAACAAGGGCGATGCCGATTTGCTGGATTTGAGAATTGTCGAGGCTCTAACGGACGACAATCCGCCGAATCGAGATCAGTCAAGTGATCGGGCCGGGCGCTTCAAGACACCTTCTGGCGCACATGCCGCAACAGAACAGACTGACTGGCACGACATTGCAGAAGAACGCTTTCTGTCGACCGTCGCCGAGATGGCCCTGAAAGAAATAGGCCAGTCAACTCCTGCCAGCCTTGTCGTCGCAGCAGATCCTCGCTCACTCGGGAAGTTGCGTCCGATGCTGACAGATTCAGGGTCGGTTTCAATCTTGGCGGAACTTAACCGCGATCTGGCGCATCATACGCTTCCAAAAATCGAAGAAGCGATCAGCAACGCGTGAGCACTCAGGCCAATTGCCCCATGCGGTCGCTTAACTTGATACCCAGTCCCAGTTGTGAAATAGGCGCAGGTCGACCGAACAGATAGCCTTGTACTTCACCAAAGCCTGCCAGGTTCACGAACCGGAACTGTTCTTCTGTCTCCACACCTTCAGCAATCACCTTGATATCCAGAACCCGACTCATGCCTGACAGAATGCCGAGGATTTGCCGGGCGCGATCACTTTCTTCCGCACGAACGAAGAATGAGCGGTCGATCTTAACCCGGTCCACTGGCAAATGCTCCAGACGGCTGAGCGAAGAATTTCCGGTCCCGAAATCATCCAAAGCGATCGTGACACCCATTTCCCGGATAACCTCAATCACCTTGCACGAAGTTTCGATATTGCGCAGCACGCCCCGCTCCGTGATTTCGAGTTCCAGCAGGTGTGGGGGGAACCCCGTCTTTTGAAGTATTTCAGCGACCGATTCAGAAAAACCATCGGACAATAATTCATTGGGAGATACATTGACGCTCAACCGAATGCTGTCACCGCTCTTCGACATCCACCCGAGAACGTCTTCGCATGCCTGACGCAACACATACTGGCCGAATGCAATAATATGCCGACTTGCCTCAGCGATCTCGATGAATTCCGACGGATTGATCGATCCATACTTGGGGTGGGTCCACCGCGCCAACGCTTCGACACCAACCAACTGGCAATCTGAAACCCGCACAATCGGCTGGTAGTACAACCCGATCTTGCCTTCATCTATTGCAGGCATGAGGTCCCGGTGAATGGACAGGCGACGCTCCAGGCGTTGACGTACTTTCGCGTCTGGAACAACGCAGGAATCGCCGCCTTGTGACTTCGCTTCATATACTGCCGCATCAGCCTGTTCCAACACGTCCGCAATGGATTCTCCCTGCAAGCCGATGGCCGCGCCAATGGACGCTGTTACATCAATCAAGCGACCATCATATGCGATTGGCTTTGATACCAAGGATCTGATTCGGTCTGCCAAGACCGAGATATCATCAAGATTCACCGCCCTGCCGACAACACAACAGAACTCATCGCCCCCAATCCGGAACACGCGAATGCTATCGTCTTTGTCGGCGAGATGTTTCAACCGACCCCCGAGTGCGATCAACGCCGCATCCCCGCCAGCATGACCATGCCGGTCATTCAATTCCTTGAACTTGTCCAAATCGATGTAGAGGACGCTCATCAAGGCAGGGCGATCATCTCTCTTGCAAGATTCGATCAGAGAATTGAATGCGTGGCGGTTCTCCAAGCCTGTTAGAAGATCCGTCGTGGCCTGCTGCTTCAGCTTCTGCTCAAATTCCTCACGTACACTGATGTCATGCGCCACGCCCAGATACCCGGTAAATTCCCCATTCTCGGAGAACAGCGGACGCCCGCTAACCTCAACGCTGCAATTGACGCCATCGGCTCGCAGAACACCCTTTATTCTCGAAAACGGCTCACGACGCTGAATAGCTCCTGTGAACACCGCCTCGTCGTTTTCCCATCCAATCAGCACGTCGCGCCAACGACGACCGAGAGCGTCGCCCTTGCCGAAATAATGGACAATCTTGCCAGTCGAATCGACTTCAATATGCCAGTCCGAAGACATCTCGGCATACGAAGTAGACCGCCCCCGATATCTATTCTCCCGCTGTAGAACCTCTTTCAGCGTGGTGTAGACATTGTGTCCGAATTGTTTCGGCAGTACGGCCGCAACACAACACGCAATAGCAATCAGGCTCAGCCCGATAGCTGTAAGTGCCGTATTGTCTACTCCGCCTACAATTACGTCCAACCGATCGGCTGGTCCCATATACCAGTTGATGAACCCGATGATGAAAGCAGTGTAGGCAAAGCTCAGCTTCATCGTGGTGAAGAGCCCCCAGATGATCGGTGTAATGCTGAGTAATAGCATTCCCACAAATATGCCTTCATGGTCCAATACAAGCATGGCGAGCAAATTTGCCGGAACACTGACACAAAGAAGCAATCCCTGGAGCAACATGAATTTGCGTCTGGCTGCGAAGTAAGCAGATGCAATCAACGCTGCCGCCGTAAGAGCGTCTATGAAGGTTCCGATATTCAGTTCGTATTGATCAACCACAAGCAGGCTCGTGATCGTGATCATCATGATGATGAGGGCTGTCAGAGCACTGTAGAAGATGATCGATTGCTGCAGACGATCCGGGCTCAGAATGGATTCTGCCAGCTCATCAATCGGGCCATCCCAGGAAGACGTTTTGGATTTACTGATATATTGCTGCATGGGGATCCTCGGCCTGTAGGGTTAACCCTACCCACGCTCAGTTAGCCCTCTGCAAAAGCCGGATTGGAATATCCGCCCAATGACTTAGGATTTGATTAGGATTTCCACGGGGGCCGATGCCACTGGAGCCACGTTGTCCTGATTCCGAACAAGAAGAATTACCCGCTCCACGAAGAGAGACTGCATAGTAAACTTCCCGGAGACGGGTTTTCCCGAAAATCGCAATGTCTGATGGACTGCCGACCAACTGAATGAGGCGTAACATCGCTTCGGTAAAATCAGGGCTCCAGCCCGCAAGCGCAAGACCTCGAACCACAGCTCCTCCGGCCGACATGGCGTCGATACCGCCAATACTTTCTATTTCCATGGTGAGCTCAGTCATTACGCGCGGATCGAGCGCGATATAGACGCCGAGGAGCGGATCGTTCGGCGACGCCTTGGGCGCCCCGGCTTCGACGGGAAGATTTAGGGAGCAGCACATGTACGGACGACTGTCATAAACATGCCGGTCTCCATCGAGGATGGCCTCTTTGGCGCCATTCAGGATTGCCATGATACAAGGTTCATAAATGACCGGGGCGCAACCCACTGGCTCAGTTATGCGAAACAGCTGAACTCCCCGGTATCCCTGTTTCGAACATTCCTGCACCCGTCAACAGGGCTGCGATGAAACGCTTCAGTTCTGACTTGCTCATTGACGAAACCTATCCGGCGAGAAGGTCAGCGGCATGCTCTCCATCCTTGGCGCAGACAGCGTCACGCGCCTTGCTGAAACTGATACCGAACGCGCCGCAACGGTCTGGCTCGCTGTTGGCATTGTGCAGAATGTTTTGGGCGGGGGCACCGAGTTGGTCGGCGGCGTCTGGAACACGCTGGCCAGCTTGGCCGGACTGCGGCGTCGCGGTTTGCCCAGTGCGTTGAACCTGTTCGGCGTTTTCATCGGGCTTGCCGGAATCGTGACGATCTATCCAGATTTCGAACCGCTCAACGCTGTTTTCGGGCTCAGCCAGATCGTCTGGTTTGTTTGGGTGGGTGTCGTGATGCTGGCCCGCAGGTCACCTGAGCTGATGCCCTCAGCGACCTGAGTGCCCGATATTATCAGGATGAAACAACATGTCTGAACTTCCACTCATGGGGTTGGCACATCTGTTGATGGGCACACGGGCCGTCATCTCTGGTGCGGGAGCATTGGCGGTCGCAAAGGGGCTCCGTCTTCACAGGCTGGCCGGAAACCTGTTCTTTGGCGCAATGCTCCTCCTGATCGCAAGTGGCCTCTATTTCAGCGTCACGCGATCCATTCTCTTCACTATTTTCCTGAGCGTGATGGCTTTCTATTTGCTCTCGAGTGGCTGGGCGACCGTGATACGCCGCGAAGGTAAAACGGAGCGGTTTGAGCTAGCGAATTGTCTTTTCATTCTCCTTGCATGCGCGTTCGCAATCGGAATTGGCCTGACCGAAACAATCCGCGGGGCTCCGTTACAGGACGATGTTCCCTCCGCCGCCTTTTTCATCCTGGCCGCGCTCGCGGGGCTGTTTGGGGCGTATGATGTTGCTGTGATCCGGCGCGGTGGCTGTACTGGTAAGCATCGGATTGCGCGCCATCTCTGGCGGATGTGTCTGTCTCTGTTCATCGCCGTGACGATCTTCTTTCTCGGTAACAATGACGTACTGCCGGAAGTCCTGCGCACACCATTCTTTCTCACCGCCCCAATTGTCGCCGTTCTGGCACTGATGGTGTTTTGGCTGGTGCGCGTGATTTTCACTAATTGGTACAGAACTCCTTCCCAATAGATACGCCGTTCGGAGGCCTGTCCGTACCTGTCTCAGCTGGGCGCGTTGATGTTACGGGGCGAATGACGCTGGAAGACGTCATTGGGTTTATATTGCCGGCCAACAACAAAGGGCCAATGACACTTGAGTTCCAATGTCCTCTTTCGCATCCTCAGCGGTTGTTGAATGATTGGAAACGACATTTTGGTTGCTGGGAGAAGGCCCGGTCGGTAAGCTCAACATAACCGAAAATATTGGGAGAACGGGGTTTGCCGCTAATTGAAGACCTCGAGTTCCAACTCCACGTTTCGCTATTTGGTTCATTTCAAGTCGCAACACCATCCGAAACACCAATCGACATTTCCAACCGGCGCGCGCGTACCATTCTCGCTATGCTGAGTATAAATCCAGGGCAAAGCTTAAGCCGGGACTTGGTCAGCAAGCTAATATGGGCGGGCCGCTTCAAGCCTCAGGCGCGCGCCAGTCTGCGACAATGCCTGCACGATCTCAAACGCGAATTTCAAGGCTCGGGTTGGGAAATTCTGGAGATCTCCAACACTCAGCTCGCGGTCAAATCACATTTGATCCACACCGACCTTCAATCGCTGGAAACAGCCTTGAAAGAGAGAGATGATGTCCTTGCAACACAGCTTCTGCTTGAGCTATCCGGAAAGCCTCTGCTCGCGAATTTCGATTTGGGAGACGACCTGACTCAATGGCTCGCAATCCAGCGTGGTCAGATCGAAAACCGACTTCGGATTTCCACACAGCGCCTGTTGTCGGCGCTGAGAGCGAGCGGGCTAGACGAGCGTCATGAAGCTCTAGAACAAGCCTGGCACGGTTGGAGTGGCATATCTCGACTACGTCAGCGTAGAGGACTTGCAATCCTGCCCTTCAAGCAGATTGACGAAGTAGGTGGCGATCTGTTTCTCGCAGATGCGGCGGTTGAGGAACTCTCGTCACGTCTTGGCGGATTGAACGGACTGGCGCTTGCCGGACAAACATCTGTGGAGGCGGTGGCTGGATCATCACTAACGCTTCCAGAGATGGCCGAGAAGCTTGGCGTGACACACTTCATTGAAGGCGCGGTCCATCGATCCACAGGTTCAGTCAAGCTCTCCATACGACTGATAGAGGGGGCTTCCGGCAAACAGATATGGTTCGATGAGATTGTTGAGTCCGAAACATACTTTTTCGATCAGCGTAAGTTAATCGGCGAAAATGCCATTGCGGGCTTAAGCCATGCCATGGGTCTTGAGCGAAATTCGCGGCCGGTACGGACTATGACGCGCAGCCGTGAGGCTTATGCGCTGTATCTGCAGGGGCGAACATTGACCCAGCGGGTAACACTGGAAGGGGGATTGCTAAAAGCTGTCGAGCTGCTTGAGCAAGCCTTGGAGATTGACTCGGAGTTTGCTGAATGCTGGACGGCCCTCGGCGAGGCGTTCATTCATGTCGCTGTCTATACGCCCTGTCTCGAGCGCGTTGCGCTATCAGAAAAAGCGGCATCTTGCGCGCGGCGCGCTTTGGATCTCGATCCCAATCAAGGCTATGCCTACGCGATACTCAGTATCCATGAATGGACGTGCTTTAATCCCGCTGGGGCGCTGGAATACGCATTGGAAGCCTATAGGCTGGAACCCCACAATGCCGATGTGACCCTGAGACTGGGATCCAGCCTATTGTATCTCGGACGCACAAGAGAGGCCTTGCCCTATATCGAAGCAGCGATTGAACAGGATCCCGTCTATGGCCGGAACTATGTCATGCTTTGTGTCGCACACTTAAATGTTGGAGATCTTGAGGCGGCCATGCGTGCAGGACAACGGATGGCAGATCTCGGGATTCCAGGTTTCTATCTCGGGGTCGCTCAAGCTGCTGCCGGCAATCACGAAACCGCTGTCAAAACTTATTTTGAGACACGGCGTTATGTCGGAACACTCATTATGTCGCCACCTGGCGCGGACGAAATCTCAGACGAAGCGCGCGATTTCTATTTGAAAACCGCCGCGGAAGGCATTTGCAGCGGCAATGAAGAGGCCCGCCAGACCTATTGTAAACTGATTGACATGCTGCACCAAACCTTGCTCGACCCCTACGATCAAACCGTCGCTTGGCCAGCGGTCTGGATGGGGCATTCTGACTTGGTGATGAAGGTCTATCGTGAACAGATTCACCCTGCCAATATGCCGGGGCTGATGAGCCTCTGGACCGACATCGACCCCATCGGCCGTACGCTTCAGCACCCGGATTTCATGGCGTTTGCTGAAGACATTGGCATGGTTGAGGCGTGGGAAAAATATGGTTGGCCGGATCTTATCCCCTCAGACCCGCGCTAAGTCCCAGGCGAATTAACGCTTTTTTGACGCCACCTCGAATTGACCGTGTTGGCACAAGAGCACCATCCTCCGCGTACCCAAAAAGGGAATTACGGAGAGAAACCATGAAACGAATTTTCAGCTTGCTACTGATCGCATTTTCAATCGGACTCACACCTGCGCAGGCCCAACTAGAGCCATTCACTGATTATGAGATCAGCGACGCGGTCTGGGAAATCGGAACTATCAAGGTGAAGACCAATGCGGGCGATCACTATCTCGAGGGTCTGAAGGCGACCTGGGTTCGGGGCGCGGAAATCAGTAAAGAGCTCGGCTATATTGAGGACTATTCCATCTATTCGAGCATTACGCCTGAGAGCGGTGATTTTAATCTGCTGCTTGTCACAAAGTATGCCAGTCTTGCCGATATGGCTCCATCGAAAGAGAAGTACGAGGCATTCATGGACGCGCTCGGCCAGGAGCAAGCTGATGCGGGTTCAAAGCGGGCGCTTGAGACCTATCCAGAATTGCGCGAAATCACCGGCAGCTACATCGTGCATGAGATCGACCTTAAATAAAGCCGGCATTTAACAGTGCGGAATTCTTTCACGGCACCCCGTTTCCTGGTCAAACCTCGATATGTGGGGTGTCGTATTTACTTCTCAGTATGGTCCGCACCCGTCACGGTCACATAATCTATCGACCGATTTGACACTATTTTGACGCTTGCATCGCTTGACGGTGGTCGCCGTGACCCTGCACAGTTTACTCGGATTACATTAATAAAAACAGTGTGCTGCATGGCTTATCGGACCTCCGACCGAGAGGCTTGGCATAGCTGTGTCGACCGGAGACTTCTGGATGCCCCCCCTAATTTTACTGGCAACAGAGGTCTCCGGCAAAGGCGATAAGCAGGCTTGGCTCCCGGTTATCCACAACCCTGTTTGAGTGAGGCACTTTGATATGACGGATAACGCGAATATCGCTCTAAAAGCCGGAACCTCTAAGCTGCCAGCTTATACCGAAAATGCACGTTTGCGCTTTGCGACCGGTACTTTACTTTATCTGGCGCAAGGCTTGGCCCAGGGGTTGTTCTTCGTCGCAATTCCGAGTTGGCTTGCCGTGAACGGACAGCCCGTTGGGGCGATCGGGTCGTTTATCGCAGCAATCTCATTACCCTGGAGTCTCAAGTTTTTTATTGGCGCCGTTATCGACCGGTATGCCTTTCTGCCGATGGGCCGTCGGCGCGCATGGCTTGTTGGCGCGCAGGCCTGCTTGATCATTTCGCTCATCGCCTTCGCCATTCGGAGCCCTTTGCCGAGTGAGCTGGCGACGATCATCATTTTTGGCGCGGTCTTGTCGGCCATGACGGCCGTTCAGGACGTGGCGCTGGACGCGATGATCATCGACCTGACTCCCAAGAATGAACTCGGAAAGATCAATGCTTTCATGCTGGGCGGAAAGTCTGTGGGCATGGCTGGCGGCGCGGCATTGGTTGGGTATTTCCTTGAGTATCAGAGCTTTTCGATTGCGATGATCGCAACCGCCTGCCTGTTCTCGATCCCCGCATTCGCCGCCATCCTGATCCGGGAACGCCCGGGTGAAAAACTCTTTCCATGGAATGAGGGCCAGACGTCGGTCCAGAGCCGCGATGCCAAACCAGACGCCTGGGGGCCTGTGTTGCGCGAAACGTTCCGCGTCTTGCTTCGGCGTGACCCGCTCTTGATCATTGGTCTCTGCGTTTTCTACGGCATGCATCAAGGCATAATCGAAGCGACGCTGCCGGCATTCGCAGCCCAGGAAATGCAGTGGGGAGAGACGCGATATTCGTCCTTGGCGGGGATTGGATATCTGATCTCCAGTGCCGGTTTATTGCTGGTTGGGGGCTGGGTAACCGACAAAATCGGGCCAGCCACACTCGGATATTGGACATCGGGTATCGTGGCCGGTGTCATCGCCATATTCATCTTTGTGGCACTCGCTTCGACAACCGACTTGTTTTTTTCAAGCTGGTACCTGTTTTACACCCTGATCGTTTTCGGGTTTTACCTCTGCATGGTGACACTGGGCATGCGCGTGTGTGAAGAGCACGTGGCGGCCACCTCATATGCTTTAATGATGGGATCAATGGCGCTCGGCATGATGCTCGGTGCGAGCAGCGCCGGTCTTCTGGACCAGATCGGTGGTTATGCAGCCCTGCTGACGGCGGCAATCGTTACAATACTTTCGTCAGCCGCCATGGGTTTGGGGCTTAGCCCGGCTACCGGCGGGCCCGTCCGAGCCCCAGGCTTAGTCTCGGAACCGCCGCCAAGATGAGAATCGGCCGCATCGCTCAGCATGTTCGCGCGGATGCTGTCAGTCTAATGCGAACCAGTCTTCACAATTCGCGGACGAGCAGGTGCTAGGCAACAAGGAGGTCGCGCCACTCGCGAAGCGCGGTGTCTCGTTTCTGTTTGAACAGGGTTCTGGTGTTGTCGTGCCTTTCAAAGTTGAAGTGATTGTACACTGACGAAGAAACTGAGACGAACTTCTGCAGACTTCGCATCCGCCTGAGCCGGGACATCGCCCGCTCTCGCCTGCGGAAGGATAGGTGAGAAATTTATGCGCGTTTATTCAGATGGCGACCAGTTTCTTGGCGCGCCTCACTTCCGATGACCTTCATCGCGGCCCGATTAGACGGCCATCTACGAGTCACAATAATTCGTGGATTCCCATGTCGCTTCATTGCTTTTTTGAGGAAACCTCAACGCAGCAGCCTTATGGCGCTTCTTCGCGACAAACGATTCCAAGACTTCGCTTTCATGATCCACGGCTCGCCAGAGGTAGTGGCGTAAGCCGCGAATCTCGACGAAGACGTCGTCCAGGTGCCACCGCCATTGGAGGCTTCTTCGCATCGACTCTGAGCGCCGCCTCCAGATCTTGTGTGCGAGCAATGTGCCGAACCGATCAACCCAGAGCCTCAGGATTTCGTAGCTGACATCTATCCCTCCCTCGCTTGTGGACAAGGTCCTCGACATTTTGGAGCGACAGCGGAAATCAGACGTACATCAACACGCCAAGCTGGATGATTTCAGGCGAGGATTTAAAGTAGCGACACGGGTTCTTGGCCATTTCCTCAGGCTAAACACCAGCATTGGTCGCCTCCAGATGTTTGCCCTGACAACACCTTCTTGAGGCCATGCAGTCATCCCCCACTCATTGGAGGAATGAAGGCGACCTCATCCTCACTTGAAATTCGGAGCGTTGCCGCTGCGGGATGAATCTCATGATTCACACAGATTCGATTTTGCTGTTCGGAGAGCACCGCGGCAAGGTCAGGACGCGTTTGACATATGTGCGCAATAAACCTGGTTGCAGGCAAGTCTCCATCGAATTCGGGCATAGGCCATTCGTTGGCGCCCGCCAGATCCGACAGCTTTCCGAAGAACAGGATTTTTCCTTTCGCCACGCCTAGCCTCCCGTAACAGACATAGTGCGTTGTGTGGCGGGCTGGTCAATGCGCTCTGCATCGAAATTATGGCCCTCAGGCTTTTGGCGCAATGCCTGATCCAATACGTCGTGGAACACTGATCCATCCGGCTCTGCACGCAGGGCACCGCGCAGATCTACCCCGGCCTCGTATCCAAGACAGGTATACAACATACCCGTGCAGGTAACGCGCACACGATTGCACGTCCCGCAGAAATTGTGGCTGAGCGGTGAAATGAATCCCAATCGGCCGCCTGTTTCGGCAATTCGTACGTACCGCGAAGGTCCACCAGTCGAATAGACCAACGGCTCCAGGCTCCAGCGCTTAGCCAACGTCTCACGTACTGTAAGAAGCGAAAGGTAGTGGTCTTCACGAGCGGCCACACCTTCGCCCAATGGCATGGTCTCAATCAGGGAGACATCAAAGGCCTGACGATGAGCCCATTCGACTATTTCGGGGATCTCGTCTTCGTTGATGTTTCGCAAGGCCACAGTGTTGATCTTGATCTTCAATCCGACATCACGGGCCTTCGCGATCCCCCGCATGACCGTCTCGAACTGGTCTTTCCTCGTGACCCTTTGAAACATCTTCGGCGACAGCGTGTCCAGAGACACATTGATGCGCTCAATACCCAGACGTTTCAAATCCGCTGCATAGTGTTCGAGGCGCGTCCCGTTCGTGGTCAAGGAAATCTCTTTCAGACCGGTCGTGCCGAGTCTGCGCGAAAGATGTTCCAGCAATTGCATGACATCTCGGCGCACAAGGGGCTCTCCACCCGTGATCCTCAGTTTCGTGATGCCTCGCGCGATAAACCCATCAACCAGCCTGGCCAATTCCTCAAAACTGAGAATGTCCGTCTTCGGCAGAAACCGCATACGCTCCGGCATGCAATAGGTGCATCGTAAGTCACACCGGTCCGTGACCGAGAGCCGAAGATAGCTGACCCGCCGCCCTGCCCCATCGATGAGCGCGGAACGCGGTGGTGCTTGGCCTGATGCGCCAACCTCCGCCTCACCGGGCCCGATAAGACGAACCTTCAAGCCGAATCCTCAGCCGGCGACGCGGAGTAGTCACCCGAACTGCCTCCGGTTTTACTCAGCAGTCGGATGGAACAAACCCCCATGTCCTTCTGCACAGCCTTCAGCATGTCGTAGAGCGTGAGACAAGCGACACTCACCGCCGTCAGTGCTTCCATTTCCACGCCCGTCCGGCCAGAAGTGCGCACCTCTGCCACCACTCGAAGGCCATTTTCATTGGGCGTAATATCGACATTCACCCGTGACAAGGGAAGCGGGTGACAGAGCGGGATCAATTCGGCGGTCCGTTTCGCGGCCATGATCCCCGCCAGAATGCTGGTCGTGATCGCATCCCCCTTTTTCGACGTTCCACCCAATGCAAGATCCCGCGTTGCGGCGGACATGCGAACTACGCCTTCAGCCATCGCGACCCGCGCGCTGACATCCTTCGAGGATATGTCGACCATCTGTGGTCGTCCCTGGGAATCAAGATGTGTCAGTCCCTCTCCGCTCATGACGTCATCTCTCTTTCAAGCGGGGCATCAGTTCGACCATGTTGCAGGGGGCGTGGCGACTGTCCAATTGCCACCGGATCACCTTGTCCCAGCCGTCCCGGCAAGCGCCATTCGACCCGGGCAGGCAGAAGATGAACGTGCCATTCGACACGCCAGCACAGGCGCGAGACTGTAATGTGGACAGGCCGACGCTCTGATAGCTCACCATGTGCCAGACGACGGCAAATCCTTCGATCTGCTTCTCGAACAACGGCATCAGAGCTTCCGGCGTGACGTCCCGGCCCGTCAACCCGGTTCCTCCCGTCGAGATCACGACGTCGATGTCCGACGCGTCGATCCACGTCCGGACTGTCGCGGAAATGATTTCCTTGTCGTCCGTGACCAGCGTCCGGGCTGCCAGTATATGACCTGCCTCTTCTACGCGCGCTGAGAGAATAGCACCTGACGTATCAGACGATTCATCGCGCGAATCCGAAACGGTCAGCAGGGCGATACGAACGGGCTTGAAGGCGCGCTCCATCACTATTTTGCCCCCGGGCGCTGGCAGTTCCGGCTTATCGGTCATACGGGATCAACTTTCTTTGTTCCACGCAGCTGCGGCCGCATGATCGCTCGATCTGGGCTCGATCCAGGTCTCTCCGTCGGGACCGATCTGCTTTTTCCAAAAGGGAGCACTTGTCTTCAGATAATCCATAAGAAAGTCGACAGCTTCGAAGGCAGGTTTCCTGTGTTTTGCCAGAACCGCTACCAGTACAATCGCTTCTGAAGGCAATATTCGACCAACACGATGAATTATCAGGCAGTCTAGCACATCGAACCGAGCCCGGGCCATTCGTTCGAACCGGGCGATCTCCGCTTCGGTCACGGCAGGATAATGCTGAAGTTCGAGCGCCGTGACGTTCCCATGCTCGCTTCGAACATACCCTTCGAAACTGGCCAGCGCCCCATAATCCGGAGAGCTCAGGCGATATGCCTGAAGTTCGGACTCTATGTCCAACGGAGCGCTTTGAATACGGATCACGCTGGAATTCCTCGAACAATCCTGACAACCCGGACAACCTAGCGCGGGATAGCCGCATGTTTACATCCCTTTTTTCAGGAGGCACCAAGATACGATGATCTGGCTTACGCTCGGCTTCGCGCTTGTGGCACTTCTCTATTCGAGCGTTGGGTTCGGCGGCGGCTCGACGTATACGGCCCTGCTGGTGATCTCGGGCGTGCCCGTAATGCTGGTGCCGATTGTCTCCCTCTGCTGCAACATCCTCGTGTCCAGCCTGGGGGCGGCGAAATGCTGGAAGGCTGGCCTGTATCCAAACTCTCGCGTCCTGCCGATCCTGGCCATGTCTGTGCCGGCAGCCTTCCTGGGCGGACTGACACCTATCCCCGAACGCATACTGGTTCTGCTACTGGGCGGCGCCCTGCTTGCAGCGGGCATCCAACTGGCATGGACAAGCATCATGCGCACGTCCCCTGAGACATTGAGCACGTCGCGCCTGCCAAAACTCGCGGCCCCTTTAATAGGCGCAGGGATTGGCTATGTGTCAGGCCTTGTCGGTATTGGCGGCGGCATCTTTCTGGCACCGATCCTCCATCTCGTCAGATGGGCCCCTCCACGAACCATAGCTGCCTTGTCCAGTGCCTATATCGCGGCCAACTCTGTTGCCGCACTGGTCGGAAAGTCACTGTCATTGCAGACTGGCAGAATGACGATCGATCTCTGGGAATTCTGGCCCCTCCTCATCGCTGTCGCCTTCGGCAGCTGGCTGGGGCACAAACTCCTTCTCGGCATGTTCCCCGAGCGTTGGGTGAAAGCAATCACTGCACTGCTTGTGTTGATCGTGGCCTTCCGCCTTCTGACCAGTCATGTATAGACCGATCCCATGATTACCAGACAGGAAGCCTTGGCGCATATCGGCAGTGTGCCAGCCATCCAGGAAACGGAAACGCTTCCATTGGAGGAGTGTGTCGGTCGAATATTGGCGGAAGATGTGGCGGCGAGACTGACCCATCCGCCCGCGGCCATGTCTGCCATGGATGGCTACGCCGTGCGATTCGCAGAAGCGCTCAGCAATGGGCCTCTGGCATTGATTGGAGAGGCCGCCGCAGGCACGCCCTTTGATGGCATTGTCGCTCCCGGCCAATGTGTGCGGGTCTTCACCGGCTCGGTTATCCCGCGCGGATGTGACCATGTCATCATTCAGGAAGATGTCCGGCGGCAGGACACCACAGTCTGGATCAATGTGCCCCAGGTATCGCCGCGCAACATCCGGCAAGCGGGGGTCGATTTTCACGCAGGGCAAGTGCTTCTTGAAGCAGGTGCCCGGATCAGGCCAGCTCACCTCTCTATTTGTGCGGCCGCCAATCATGCATACATGATTGTGTATCGTCGCCCACGTGTGGCATTACTGACCAATGGCGACGAATTGAAACCTCCCGGCTCCGACCTGCAACCCGGACAGATCATATCCTCCAACGAATATGCACTGAAGGCGTTGATCCGCGACTGGGGAGCAGAGGCCATCAATCTCGGTACAGCAAGGGATGACCCATCCGATATCAGACGCCGCGTAGAAGACGCGGGTAACCCGGATGTCTTTGTCCCAATCGGCGGCGCGTCCGTGGGCGATCATGACCACATGAAGGATGTTTTCGGGCATCTCGGCTTTGACCCCATCTTCACCAAAATCGCCATAAAGCCCGGAAAGCCGACCTGGCATTCCAGACGAGATCATCAATACGTTCTGGGACTACCGGGAAACCCGGCCTCGGCTCTTGTTTGCGCCCATCTCTTTTTGAGGCCCCTGATGAATGCCCTTCAAGGCCAACCAGCCGACGCCCAATGGATGCAGGCGCCTCTCGTAGCGTCCTTACCGGCAAACGGAGCGCGAGAGGCCTTCCTGAGAGGGACGTTAGCCCACACCAAGAATGAGGCGCCCAGTATCACCCCCGCCAGCAACCAGGACAGCTCTCTGCTCACCCCCTTTATCGAGACGAACTTCCTTATTCACCGCCCATCTGACGCGCCGGCCCTGGCGGCTGGAGATATGGTGGAAGGTGTCTGGCTGGCCTGATCGATTGATCAAACCCGTCAGAGAGGCAGACTAAGACCGTTCCAACAAGGCCGCTACAGCTTCAGCGCGCTGAATATCCTCCGGCGTATTTATATTCAGGAACGCCTCATCTTCGGCCTGAAACCGGACTTTGACTGCCCCAACATGATCGGCGATTGCGTGGAGCGCCAATTTGCCCTGCTTGACACAAGAGCGGACATCTGGCGCGAGCGCACATGACCAAAGGCCAAATGTCGGCTGTAGACGAAACTCCGTTTCGACCAGGGCGGCGCGTGCGTTACCGCGGCCAGTGGACAATTGTGCGAATAGGTCCACCGGGAAGAACGGGGCATCAATCGGAACGGTCAGCAGTAAGCTCTCTGGTCCTTTCTCTCGCAGACAATGCTCCAATGCTGCGAGAAGCCCCCCCGCCGGGCCGATAGGCTCACCGTTCGGCTGGAAATCTTGCACGAAAACCAGCCCCGGAACAGCCTCCGACCACTCCGGCGCGGTAGGACCCGTGACCACCATCTGGTCGACCATGGGGGCGAGCCGGTGGATGGCGCGCTTCCAGAGGGGACTTCCGGAAAATTCGATCAACGCTTTTTCAACGCCGCCGAGCCTGCGTCCTGCGCCTCCCGCGAACAGGCACCCCATGACCGTCATTCAAAGATCCTTTCCCCGTGACAGCAGCGTAAACCGCTACATCTTCCCGACCTGCCCAGAATGACTGAATTTCTGGCAGACCTCAATCATCCCGCCCAGAGACTGATCTGAATTGGCGGAAGTTTTTTGTCACTCCTTGATCCCGTTGCACAGTTCGGTGGCCCGGGGCAAAAACTAGCCAGCTTTGAATGGTCAAAGTCTTCGCGCCCGAAGCTGGGCGCAAATCTTCGGTGAAGAAGTTGAACCGTCCGGACGTTGGTTTCCGGGCTATTTTTCTTTCTGCTGGTCTACGCCTTTCACGGCGATGCCAGTTCAGACCGAGGACTGATCATGTCTGCAAAACCCAATTTCCGCGCGCTCATCGCGCCTGTCGTGTTGCTCTCCGTTGCACTCCCGTGTGCAGCCGAAGCCGACCAGACCACTTCCCGCTGGGAAACCGCACTGGCTGACACAAAGCCGATCTTCAATGCACGGCTTCGCTATGAGGGCGTCGAACAGGAAGGCCTGCCGGAGGATGCAAGCGCCCTCACCTATCGCTTCCGAGCCGGCTTCGAGACAGGCAAAATCTTCGACACCGCTCTCTTGGTCGAGTTCGATCACATCGACGACCTCATCGACGATTTCAATTCGACCATCAATGGAAAGACCGGCTATCCGGTCGTCGCGGATCCGAATGCAACGGAATTGAACCGATTTCAACTAACCAATACCTCATTGCCGGATACGATAATCACGCTGGGTCGCCAAAGGATCGGCCTGGATGACGCGCGTTTTGTGGGCAATGTCGGATGGCGCCAGAATGAGCAGACCTTCGATGGCGCAAGGGTTCAGAATTCCTCGTTGGGTGAACTGAAGGTCGATTTCACCTATATCGCCCAGATCAACCGCATCTTTGGAGATGATTCCGCCGTGGGACGCTGGGATGGCGATTCCTATCTGCTGAACCTCAGTCACCCCACCCCGATCGGCACGCTGACTGGCTTTGCCTATCAGATTGACGTTGACAATGCTGGCGGCGTTTTCTCGTCCCAGACAGTCGGCGCCAGATTGGCGGGAAAGCAGGCCATCGGGACCGGAAAGCTCGGATACACAGTTTCCTACGCTACCCAGTCCGACTATGGCTCCAGTTCCCTGGATTACTCGGCCGATTACTATCTCGTTGAAGGCACATATTCTGTTGAAGCAGTTACGCTCGGCGCCGGCATTGAAGTGCTCGGCGGCGACGATGCACGCGGATTTCAAACACCGCTGGCGACGCTTCACAAATTCCAGGGCTGGGCCGACAAGTTTTTGACCACTCCCACGACCGGTGTGGAAGATATTTATGCAAAGGCAGCGTATCAGGTTGGCGATGTCGGCCCGTTCAGTGGTGTGGCCTTGACTGCAGTCTATCATGATTTCAGCGCAGATGTCGGAGGGGCCGATTATGGCAGCGAACTCGATCTCGCGGCTTCTGCAAAATGGGACAAGATCGGTATCACCCTCAAATATGCGGATTACAGCGCAGATGACTTCGCCACAAACACCAGCAAGTTCTGGATCCAGTTTGACTTCGCCCTCTAAGGGTCAGGAAGTTGAAGCTGTTCCAGCTCAAGGCGCAGTCACTTCGGCTGCGCCTTTGAGCGTGCTGTTGATTGATGAAGATCCGGAACGGGCCCGGCAGGTTGAAGAAGGCCTCGTGGCCAATGCTGTGGTACACACAGCAACCCGGACCCATGGACGGGTTCTCCTCGACCTGATCGCCCGGATCAGCCCGGATGTGATCATCATGGATTGCAATTCGCCGGATAGAGACACGATTGAAAGCCTGCGCCTGGTTGCCCAATCCAACCCCAAACCCATCGTGATGTTCGTGGAGGAAGAAGGCGGCGGCGGAATGCAAGAGGCAATTGATGCCGGCGTCAGCGCCTATGTGATCGACGGCCTAACCCCCAAACGGGTCCAGCCGCTTATCGACACAGCCATTGCCCGCTTCCGTCATATGGACGGCCTGCGCAACGAATTGAAAAAAACCAAGGACGATCTCGCCGCCCGTAAAGTAATCGAGCGCGCGAAAGGCATGCTGATGCAACATCATGGCATGACGGAGGACCAGGCCTTTTCTTCAATACGCACAATGTCCCAACAACAGGGCAAGCCCATCAAAGAGGTGGCTGAAAACATTTTGACCATTGTCGGCATGCTTGCCGGCAAGCCTGCACCGGACAATATCTGATGGCACATTCTCTCACACTCGGATTTGCACAACTCACAGATTGCGCCCCTTTGGCTGTCGCCAAGGAGCGCGGCGCCTTCGCAGCGCATGGGCTGGATGTGACCCTTAAACGGTTTGTTTCCTGGGCCGCCATGCGCGACGCGCTCGGCACCGGCGCGATTGATGGCGCCCACATGCTGTCGCCTATGGTGGTCGCCTCGGCGGCCGGCATTGGTCCTTTCCCCGGAGAATTTACAACTGCCTTCACGCTCAACCTGAACGGCAATGCCATCACCGTTTCAACCAGTTTGTTCGAAGCCATGGCAAAGATGGCACCCGAGACCATTTCTCGGCGCCCGCTTTCTGCCTACGCCCTCAAACGCGTGATCGATCAGCGCAAGGAAGATGGCAAGGCCGCGCTGACCTTTGCGCACGTGTATCCCCATTCGATGCATGCACTTGAATTGCGCTACTGGCTGGCCGCCGCCGGCATTGACCCGATGCGCGACCTCAACCTCGTCGTCGTGCCTCCATCCCTGATGGTCGACGCGCTCGCGGCCGGACAGATTGATGGCTATTGCGTCGGCGAGCCGTGGAACAATGCCGCTGTGGTTGCGGGTATTGGGCGCACATTGATCACATCCGGAGAGATCTGGTCGAATGGCCCTGAAAAGGTTCTTGGAGTGCGCCAGGACTGGGCCGAGCAGAACAAGGAATGGCATTTAAAGCTGATTGCCGCTCTGTCGGAGACTTGCGCCTGGCTGGATGATATGGACAACCGGCTAACCGCCGCCCAGATCATTTCGACCCCCGACTATGTGAATGCGCCCTTCGACGAAGTTGTAGGCTCGCTGACGGGAAAGAATCGACAAACGGGTGGCGAACTCCGCATGGATATGCCCGACTTTAATGTCTTCCACCGCTATGCGGCAAACTTCCCCTGGCGGTCACACGCCAAATGGATCCTGTCCCAGATGATCCGGTGGGGAGAAGCTCCTGACGATGTGGATGCGAGCGCTATCGCCAAGCTGGCTTTCCGACCTGATATCTACTGCGAGGCTGTTGAGCCCCTCGGCATAGCTTGCCCCGGCACCGATGAGAAAGTGGAAGGCGCGCATCCACATACCTGGCTGTTGAGGGATGCAACAGAGCCTGTCGCTATGGGCGCAGACCAGTTCATGGATCGACGCATTTTCGATCCTAGCAATATCGATGGCTACAATTCAGGCTTTGCCATCAGAGATCAGAAAAGCCGGCTCGGCGCCCTCGACACAAGCCAAATCACCCATCTGGCTAAATAGTTGTGCCGTCTGCGGGAGTTGGAATGACTTCCGCATTCGCCGCACTGAGCGGGTATCGAATGAAAAGTATGGCGGGGTTCCGGACCCTGTTTTGCCGCGCATCCAAAGCGAGACGATCCAAGCGAGTCTCCACCCTGCGACAGTCCGATTTTCCGACATTCTCCACCCATTCCGCCTGGAGGGAGCCCGGCACGCCCCGCGCCATCAAGGCGGTCTGAATGCGCCATGCCTGCGCTACGCTCATATAGAAGGCCACGCATATTCCGGGTTTCAACAAATTGGCCCAATCGGGCTCCTTGTCCTTGTCCGCAGAGCGACCCGTCGTCACGACAAAGCTCTGCAATTCGGCACGCTCGGTCACCGGGATCGAGCATTCCGCCGCCGCCGCCAGCGCCGCGGTCACGCCCGGCACGATTTCAATTTCGGCGCCAAGCTCAACAGCCACCGCAATTTCCTCAGCGGCTCGGCCGAATATCATTGGATCGCCAGACTTCAGACGCGCAACGTGGCGTCCCGCCAGCAAGGCGTCACGTAACATCCCGTTGATGTCAGCCTGCTGACGCCCCCCATCCGTGCACTTTTTTCCGACATATTGAAGCGTGGCCTCGGAGCTTGCGAGCTCCAGTACATCAGTCTCGACCAACCGGTCATGAAAAACAATATCTGCCTCACCGATCCGGCGCGCGGCGCGTATTGTCAGGAGGTCCGATGCGCCCGGACCACAGCCGATCAAAGTCAGTTTTCCAATCATGTACCTACTCCGCAGCCAGGGTTTGTGGGGGTGTTTCTTCCGACTTCAACTTTTCCAGAAAGGCACGAATTTCAGGTTTGCATGACCCGCAATTGGTGCCCGCGCCCGTAGCAGCCCCGATCCCCTCAACGCTCCGGCTCCCGGCCTGGATCGCCTCGCCAATTGCTACGCTGCCAACACCCAGACAGGAACAGACAAGACGGCCGGACGATTTTCCACTTGGAGGACGTCCTGCCAGAAGGCCCCACCTGGTTGCCTCATCAATTTCGGCGGCAAGCAAACCCGCGAGCCAGCCACGATCTGCGCTTACTGGCCCCGATGCAGAAGCAATCAAGCATATGTCGAGGGACTCATCGCGAAAGGACGCGCGAGCGATTTGTCCGTCTGCATTGATCATCTGGACCGCCAAGGTGTCCGGGCACAATGATTCTGCCCAGTCTTGCAGTTTTCCGCACCCAGCCAATTCATAACGCCATCCCCCACCCGCGCGCGCAGAGGCCCAATAGTCCAGCTTTCCCAGGACTTGGCCCGGCAGCTCCGTTCTGGAAACCACGAACGCAAACCAATCCGGCCGTAGAGGCGTAATGGACACTACGGAATGCTTCGACTCCGGTTGTCCGGATACAGGGTCGACGTTTGGCGCAACCAGACAGTCCACGCGGCCACCTGAACTGTACCGATCCGTCCAATGCATCGGAGCGAACACAGTTCCGGGCTGGACCCGGTCCGTTACCAGAACCCGCAGGGCGGCACGGCCATACTCGTTCGTTACCGCCGCAAGCCCTGCTGGATGCAAACCCAGCCTGTCAGCATCCTCGAAGCAAACTTCCAGGAATGGCTCAGCGATATGCGCAGACAGGCGCGGCGATTTTCCCGTACGTGTCAACGTGTGCCAATGATCCCTCACACGACCCGTGTTCAAGATATAGGGACGCTTCTGACTCGGTTGCGACAGAGCCGGGAGGAACGGCGTTGCGACAAATCTGGCGCGGCGATCATCCGTGAAAAACTGGCCGTCGGAAAAAAAGCGATGATTGTGGCCAGCCAGATTACTTGAGCGGGGAGTGTCTTGCGTCAGCGGCCACTGGAACGGCACGAGTTCCTCATATGCCTTATCGTCGATATTGGCATGGGCCCCGATATCGAAATCGCGTGTTCCATCATTCTCAAATGCAGATAGCGCGGCATACTCCTGATAGATTTCGGCGGCTGACATGAAGTCAAACCCTTTGAACCCCATGCGGCGCGCCACTTCGCAAATCGCCCACCAATCATGTCGCGCTTCACCCGGAGCTCTCAGAAAGCTCCGTTGACGGGAGATCCGGCGCTCGGAATTGGTGACCGTACCGGACTTCTCTCCCCAGCCTGTGGCCGGGAGCACTATGTCAGCCAGTTTGGCCGTATCAGACAGCCCGGTGACGTCTGATACGACAACCAGGGGACACGCCTTGATCGCAGCTCGAACCCGATCAGCATTCGGCAGCGAGACGACCGGATTGGTTGCCATGATCCAGAGCGCCTTGATCTTTCCCTCATGCACAGCCTCGAACAGGTCGACAGCTTTCAGGCCCGGCTGTGTAGCCATATTTGGCGCATCCCAGAAACGCTGCACCCGGTCGACATCCTTCGGGGCAAAATTCATGTGCGCGACCAATTGGTTCGCGAGGCCGCCAACTTCGCGTCCCCCCATGGCATTGGGCTGGCCCGTCACGGAGAATGGCCCGCATCCGGGCTTTCCAATCCGACCTGTGACCAGGTGGCAATTGATAATCGCATTAACCTTGTCTGAACCAGCCGAGGACTGATTCACGCCCTGAGAATAGATGGTTACCGTCGCCGGCGTCTGCTCTACCCATTGAAAGAAGGTCCGCAAGTCCACTTTGGGCAGCGCTGTGGCTTCGGAGAGTTCAGCCAGGCCCAGGGACCCTGAAGCATCAAGCGCTGCGTCCAGCCCCTTGGTGTGCGCGTCAATGAATGACGCATCATGAGCATCGCTCCTAGCAAGGTGAGCAAAGAGCGCGTTGAACAACAGAACATCTGCCCCCGGACGGATTGCCAGATGGAGGTCAGCAGCATCGGTTGTAGCCGTCTTGCGGGGATCTATGATAACGAGGCGTGTGCCGCGCTTTTCTCGCGCCGCAAGAATCCGATTGTGGAGCACGGGGTGGCACCAGGCCAGATTACTGCCCACCATCACAATAAGGTCAGCCTGTTCCAGGTCCTCATAACAGCCGGGAACCGTGTCCGAACCGAATGCACGCACGTGACCGGCCACGGAAGACGCCATGCAGAGTCGCGAATTCGTGTCGATATTCGCGGACCCTACAAAGCCTTTCATGAGCTTGTTGGCGACATAATAGTCTTCAGTCAGAATCTGCCCGGAGACATAGAGCGCGACACTATCGGGCCCGTGAGCGGCAATCGCCTCTGAAAATCCCTTGGCGATTTTGTCCAGAGCAAAATCCCAACTCTCCCTCTGTCCATTGACGATTGGAAACAGCTGACGTTCGTCCAGATCCAGCGTCTCCCCCAGCGCTGACCCTTTGGAGCAAAGTCGGCCAAAATTTGCAGGATGATCGGGATTTCCGCGCACTGTTGCGGTTTCCCCACCTTCGTCAGGTTTAACGAGAACACCACAGCCCACACCGCAATAAGGGCATGTTGTGGATACTTCTTCTGCTGTCGGGCGTACGCTGTCCATTGGAGGTCAGCCGGCCTGAAGACCGATGTAAACTCGTCCACCTTCCCGAATTTCGATTGGGTATGTGCGCACGCACCCGGTCTCGGCTCCGCGCGCCCTGCCCGTCTCCAGATCAATCACCATAGCGTGCAAGGGGCATGAGACGGCTGTATCATGTACGATCCCTTCACTGAGCGGCCCGCCCTTGTGCGGACAGGCATTCTGGATCGCGAACACGGTGTTCGCAGCGGTCCGAAATACGGCCACTTCTTCAGCGTCGAGTATTACCCGCCGAGATCCCCGGAGGGGTATATCCTCAAGCCTGCACAGCTCGGCCCATGACATGATTGCGGTCTGAGAACCCATTCGATCTATCCCACCGGTTCGAGTTTTTTGAATTCGTGCGCATCAACCCCGCCTGTGGCCCGCTCCGCCCAGGGATCGATTTGCGCGAAACGCTGGGAGTATGCGAAGCGCTCGACCAGATTTGCCCGGTTTTCAGCATCTTCGACAATTTGCGCTTGAACCCGGTCAATGCCGACCCGCGCAGCCCATTTGTAGATGCGCTCAAGATAGAACCCCTGCTCGCGATAGAGCTGGAGCACGGCCGTACACATTTCGACCGCCTCTGCCTCGCTGGTAACCTTTGTCAGCAACTCCGTAGCCTTGACCTCCATACCGGCCGCGCCGGCGAAGTGAATCTCGTATCCACTGTCGACGCAGACCACGCCAATATCCTTGCAAGTTGCTTCCGCACAATTGCGAGGACACCCGGAAACAGCCAGCTTCACCTTGTGGGGGGTCCAGGATCCCCACATGAGCTTTTCAAGCTTGATCCCAAGGCCGGTCGAATCCTGCGTTCCGACACGGCACCAATCCGTTCCAACGCATGTCTTCACCGTGCGCAGGGATTTTCCATATGCGTGGCCCGAGACCATGCCCGCAGCATTCAAATCTGCCCAGACGGCCGGGAGGTCTTCTTTCTTCACGCCCAGCATGTCGATGCGCTGGCCGCCTGTATATTTCACCGTGGGGATTTTGAACTTGTCCACAACGTCCGCGATCGCACGCAACTCGCTCGCCGTGGTCACGCCACCCCATGTGCGAGGCACGACAGAATAAGTGCCATCCTTTTGGATATTGGCGTGGACGCGCTCATTGATGAAGCGAGACTGATTATCGTCGACATATTCGCCGGGCCAGGCTGCCAAAAGATAGAAGTTGAGCGCCGGGCGACATTTGGCACACCCGCAGGATGTCATCCAGCCCAGTTCCTGCATGACTGCAGGAATGGATTTCAACTCCTGAGAGGCAATCAAGCGACGAACCTCATCGTGGCCGAGATCCGTGCACTGGCAAACCGTCTTCTTTGCCGATGCTTTAAACGCATCTCCCAGCTTGAACGCCAGCAGACTTTCCACCAGTCCGGTGCATGTTCCGCATGACGACGACGCCTTGGTGCAAGCTCTTACACCCTCCAGGTCGGCAAGCCCCTTCTCGTCGATAGCCGAAAGAATCTGTCCCTTGGAAACGCCGTTACAACCACAGATCTCTGCCTCATCCGGCAAGGCTGCAACGGCCGCCATAGGGTCCAGGGGGGTCCCTCCGGCATAGGATTGGCCAAATATGAGCGTGGCGCGCTCATCCTCCTCTATGAATTCCGCTTTCTTGATCTTGTCGAAGAACCAGGCCCCGTCGGATGTTTCTCCATATAGGACAGCCCCGATCAGCCGGCCTTCTTCCAGGATCAGACGCTTGTAGATACCGCGCCCAGGATCTCGGTACACAATTTCGTCGCGATTATCTCCTTCGGCAAAGTCCCCCGCGGAGTACAGGTCGACCCCCGTTACCTTCAGCTTTGTTGCGGTTTCGGAATGAGAGAATTCCGCTTCCGCCTGCCCCGTCAGAGCCTTTGCGCAAATCTGCGCCTGTTCGAACAAGGGGGCGACCAGCCCATAGCAATGTCCATCCAACTCGACGCATTCGCCGACGGAGTAGACATCCGGATCGGACGTTTGCATCACGCCATTCACCTTGATGCCTCGGCCGACCTCCAGACCGGCAAGCTTGCCAACCTCTACATTGGGGCGAATTCCAACCGCCATGACGACGAGACTGGCGGGGATCTCCATGCCGTCTTCCAAACGAACGCCGTCAACCTTCCCGTCCCCATAGATCTCCTTGGTATTCGCTCCCGTCAGGATCGTGATACCCCTGCATGCGAGCTCCTTTTCCAGGAGGTACCCAGCGGATGGATCCAATTGGCGCTCCATCAGTGTGGGCGCGAGGTGAATAACCGTGACGTCCATTCCTCTCAAGCGCAGACCGGCGGCAGCCTCCAGGCCAAGGAGGCCGCCGCCTATCACCACCGCCCTTGAAGCCGGCTGGCAAGCCTCAATCATCGCGTCAGTGTCGTCCAGATCCCGGTAGGCGATCACGCCTGGCAGATCATGTCCGGGTAGTGGAATTATGAACGGATTTGATCCGGTCGCGATGACAAGTCGGTCGTAGGGCACATCGCCTTTTTCACCGATGACGACTTTGTGTTCCCGGTCCACTTCCAGAACCTTTTCGCCGAACCGGCAATTTACCCTGTGCCCGGCATACCAGTCATCATCATGCGTAACGATTTCCTGATAGGTCTTTTCGCCCGAGAGAACGGGAGACAGCATGATCCGGTTGTAGGTGCCGCGCGGCTCCGCATTGAACAATGTGACGTCAAACCGATCCGGTGCGGCCGTCACGAGATGTTCCAGCAACCGCCCGGCTGCCATCCCCGCACCAATGATTACCAGTTTTTCCTGGGGCATGTTTCTATTTCCCCTCGGTTTCAGCATGTTTGAAGGCGGATGATCTGAACATCATGCGACCTCCGTCTCTGACTCAGGTTTGGTTTCCGAATCTGATTTGGAGCTGTGAGCGCCCTTCTCATATTCTTCGAGGAAACTCAGAACCTGTTCGCGGTAGTGGTAGTAATCCGGATGTTCGAGTAAAGCCTTGCGCGTGCGGGGACGCGGTATGTCGACTTCCATGATCTTGCCGATGCGCGCATTCGGCCCGTTGGTCATCATGATGACCCGGTCCGCAAGAAGGATGGCCTCATCCACATCATGCGTCACACACGCGGCCGTAACCTGCGTGCGCTGCCACACCTCCATGAGCACTTCCTGAAGCTCCCAACGCGTCAGGCTGTCAAGCATCCCGAAAGGTTCATCCAGCAGCAACAGTTTGGGCGAAAGCGCAAAAGCGCGGGCAATGCCCACCCGTTGCCTCATTCCGTTCGATAGATCCGCCCCCAGCTTGTCCATGGCTTCGCCAAGGCCCACCTTGTGCAGGTAGTATTCCACCACCTGCTCGCGCTCTTCTCGGCTTGCATCGGGGTAAACGCGGTCCACGCCTACAGCGACGTTCTGTTTTGCCGTCAGCCAGGGAAAAAGAGAGGGAGCCTGAAAGACCACGGCCCGATCCGGTCCGGCCGCCGCAACTTCCCGGTTGTCCAGAATGATTCCGCCACGGCTGACCTCGTTCAGACCAGCCGTCATCGTCAGGACAGTGGACTTGCCACACCCTGAATGACCGATGATCGAGACAAACTCGCCCTTCTTCACCTTGATATCGAACCCGTCGACGACGGTCAGGGGTCCTTTGGGGGTCGGATAGACCTTGCTCACCCGGGAATATTCAAGAAAACGATCATCGTTGAAGCCGGATGTTTCCGACGCCTCGCGATACGCTTTCGGCTTGCCCAATGTGATCGGCGTCACCGCCGGCAAAGGCGGCTCGACTTGCGCCCGCTTCTTCGCAATTCCGACATCCATCAGATAGGCGGTAACGTCCCGGCGAAGGGTCTTGAAGGTCTCGTCATGATTCATGGCCGTACGATCTCGCGGGCGCGGCAAATCCACCTTGAATGATGGCCCGAAGGTCGCGTTCGGTCCCGGATTCAGAGGGATGATGCGATCCGCGAGCAGCAGGGCTTCATCCACATCATTTGTGATGAGGACAACTGTCTTCCGGTCCTGTTCCCAGATGGAGGTGATCTCATCCTGAAGGTTGGCACGTGTAAGCGCATCGAGGGCCGACAGAGGCTCGTCCAGCAGCAGGACTTCCGGATCCATGGCGAGCGACCGGGCGACTGCCACCCTCTGGCGCATACCGCCTGAAAGCTCTGCCGGGCGCCGGTCGACAGCATGGCTGAGGCTGACCATGTCGATGTATTTTTGCGCCCGCGCATTCCGCTCTGCTTTGCTTTCTTTCACGAACACCGCATCAACAGCCAGGAGGATGTTCTCCTTCACCGTCATCCACGGCATCAGCGAATAGCTTTGGAAACAGACGGCCCGGTCTGGGGCTGGTCCCTCGACAGGCTCTCCCCGGAAAAGTACTTCCCCACTATTCGGAAACTCGAGACCCGCCATGAGACTGATAAGGGTAGATTTACCAGACCCGGAGAATCCGACAATCGCGACGAACTCCCCTTCTTCGACAGCCAGATCAATATCATGGAGGACATCTACGCGGTCGGAATCGTCACCGAACCATTTTGATACAGTCTTCAGCTCAAGGATCGACATGTTTTCTATCCTCTATCGCGTACTGGTATGAGTGAACATGGTCTGCAAAGCGTACATGACCCGGTCGAGCAGGAAGCCGATGATTCCGATCGTCAGAACTGCGACGATGATCTTCGCCAGTGACTGCGATGACCCATTCTGGAATTCATCCCAGACAAATTTTCCGAGTCCCGGATTTTGTGCAAGCATCTCGGCAGCAATCAAAACCATCCAGCCAACACCGAGGGACAGGCGCATACCTGTAAAGATAAGCGGCAATGCAGATGGCAGGATAAGCTTCGTGATTTGAGTATGTGGTTTCAGTTTCAAGACCTTGCCGACATTGACGAGGTCCTTGTCCACCGATGCTACGCCAAGTGCCGTGTTGATCAATGTGGGCCACAAGGAACACAGGGTCACCGTGATTGCCGATGTCAGAAAAGACTTCGAAATTCCGGAGTCTGTCGCAACGGTCGCAGAGACGATCATAGTGACAATGGGGAGCCAGGCCAGCGGCGAAACCGGTTTGAATATCTGGATCAGAGGATTGAACGCCGCATTCATGGTCGACGACATGCCCATCACGATACCCAGGGGAGCCGCGATCACCACAGCCAGAAAAAAGCCGAAGAAGACCGTCTGAAGGCTTGTCCAGATTTGCTGGTAGAAGGTCTGTTTGCCCGTGTAGGAAACGCGGGACACATCGCCTTCACGGCCGGCTGCGATCAGGGCGTCATTGCGCGCAGCCTGACGCTCATAGAATTGCCCGGCTTTCTGCTTTTCCTGCAGATGATCCTTGTGTAGCACAACCGCTTGTTCCCAAACCTGGGCTGGCCCGGGGATCGCGCCAAGCGACGTCTTGACCTGGGGCGCCAGAATAGCCCAAGCTGCCAGAAAGGTCAGAATAGCAACTATCGGCACGACAAGCCGCTGGCCCAGTAATGGCAAATTCCGCTTGGGACTGTCACCTGCGGCCATCATGAGCAGCGGCGTAACCCAGGACAATGCAAACACATCGAGAAGCTTCGAGGCCTTATTGATGCCGGAGAATATTCTTTCCTGACATGCGCTCTTTGAATCTGCACCCTTCTTTTCGGAGATTTCGCTGGTGACCTCAGCAGGGTTCGCAACCACCTGCTCATCGACAGGATCGTCGACCTTGTTGAAAACAATACTTCCCATCTTATTGACTCCGATGGTTGGAAAATTTGAGAACATGGGCCGATAATCTGACGACCCGCTCTGGCCCACAGCTCATTCGATGACTTCGCCCGCAGCAACGGTCTGGCTGCTCTTCAGGCCAATCGTCAGGCTTTCAAGGTACGCATTTGGCTGGCGTCCATCATAAGAGACCCCATCAATGAAGTCCGCAGTGGCTGGCTTGTAACCATCTGTTTCCCAGGGGAAATCAGCAGCGTTGACCAATCCGTCATCGACAAGGGACTGCGCCGCTTCGAGATAGATATCCGGCCTGTAAACTTCCCGCGCCGTCGTATCATACCAAGCGTCGTCCTTGCCCTCGGCAATCTGACCCCACCGGCGCATCTGGCTGAGATACCAGACAGCGTCCGAGTAGTATGGATACGTAGCATTGTAACGGAAGAAGACGTTGAAATCCGGAACATCGCGTTTGTCACCGCGCTCATATTCAAACGTGCCTGTCATCGAGTTGGCGATCACATCCGCGTCCGCGCCGACATATTCGGAACGCGCCAGAATTTCCACCGCCTCAGCCCGGTTCGCATTGTCATCCTCATCCAGCCACATAGCCGCCCGAATAAGGGCGCGCGTCACCGCTTTCGTCGTCACGGGATTTTCTTCCGCGAACTCAGCCGTAATGCCGAAAACCTTTTCAGGATTATCTTTCCAGATTTCGTAATCCGTGATGACCGGCACGCCGATTCCCTTGAAGACCGCTTGCTGGTTCCACGGCTCACCCACGCAGTATCCATAGATCGTGCCAGCTTCCAGCGTTGCGGGCATCTGCGGCGGGGGTGTGACGGACAGGAGTGCATCGGCCTGGATCTGGCCCGACACATCATCGGGTGAATAATAGCCGGGGTGTATCCCTCCCGATGCAAGCCAGTAGCGCAGCTCGTAATTGTGGGTCGATACCGGGAACACCATCCCCATGTTGAACGGCTTGCCGTCTGCTGCATATTCCTCGATCACAGGCTTTAGTGCGCTGGCACTGATGGGGTGTACCGGGCGCCCATCCTCCATGCTGGGAATATTGGGACGCATCTTGTCCCAGACTTCGTTCGAGACGGTAATACCGTTGCCGTTCAGATCCATGGAGAACGGCGTGACGATATGGGCTTTTGTGCCGTAGCCGATGGTCGCGGCCAGTGGCTGGCCCGCCAGCATGTGCGCACCCGACAGCTCACCGTCGATGACGCGGTCAAGCAGGACCTTCCAGTTTGCCTGCGGCTCGAGCGTGACATACAGCCCTTCATCCTCGAAAAATCCCTTTTCATAAGCGATCGCGAGTGGGGCCATATCGGTTAGCTTGATGAAGCCGAAAGTAAGCTCCGTTTTTTCAAGACCTTCCATGGGTATGATCAACGTCGCCGGCTTGGACATCTGAGATGTACCGTTCATTCCATCAGCATCCGGACCATTGCAGCCTGTGACAGGTACCGATATCAGCGCGATCGATCCAAGCAGCATTTTGTGCCCCGGGAAAGATATATTGAGATTGGAAAAAGTGATCATTTTTGAGAGTCCGCCACCGCTTGCCATGCCATTTTGGCGAAGGCTGTTAACTTTCAGGAACAGGACCGGCTTAGTGGGGCCGGTCGCTCTAAACTCGAAAGTCCATCGGCGGACGTCTGAAATACCAGTGACGGCATCGTCACCAGACCATTCAACAGGAGACGAACATAATTTTCAAATGGTTATCACAACAGCATTGCAAGAAAGACTCGGTTCCGCCTCTATTGCACAAGAATCAATCAGGCCCACCCAACGGACGGGCATAGCGGTTTAACAATCCACGGATTCTGATCCATTTCATAAGTTGGAATCCAGGTCCGGTTGGTCTGCCCCCGCAAAAGTGGTCCATTATTTGAGTTAGTTCCGGCTTCAGATATGGAGCTGAAACATGGGCAAGAGATCGAGGCCTGAAGAGATTATTGCGAAGCTGCGGGAGGTGGAGGTGCGCTTCGCGCGGGGTGAGACGACGGGACAGGCCGTGCGCGCAATTGGTGTGACCGAGCAGACCTACTATCGGTGGCGCAAGGAGTATGGTGGACTTCAGGTCGATCAGGCCAAGCGGATGAAGGAGATGGAGAAGGAGAACGCCCGGCTTCGGCGCGCCGTTTCCGATCTCACTTTGGACAACCAGATTCTCCAAGAAGTCGTGCGGGGAAAGTTCTAAGCCCTTCACGCAAACGCGAAGCGGTCGATCATGTGGTGGAGAGGTTGGGCGCAACTGAGCCCCGGGCCTGCCGCGTGATCGGCCAGCACCGTTCCACTCAGCGCAAGTCGCGCGTGCCGCGTCAGGATGAGGATGTTCTGACAGCGGCCATCATCGCCCTGGCCGAACGGTTCGGACGGTATGGCTATCGCCGGATCACAGCCCTGCTGAGACGAGATGGCTGGCATGTGAACGAGAAGCGCGTGTATCGCATCTGGCGGCGTGAAGGGCTGAAAGTCCCAATGAAACAACCGAAACGCGGCCGGTTATGGCTGAATGACGGCTCCTGCATACGGCTGAGGCCGATGCACAAGGGCCATGTCTGGTCGTATGACTTCGTGCAGGATCGCACGCATGACGGTAAGGTGTTCCGTATGCTGTGCGTGATCGATGAGTTCACCCGCGAATGCCTTTCCATCCGCGTCGAACGCAAGCTCAACTCCCGAGATGTGCTCGACACGCTGGGTGAGTTGTTCGTGCATCATGGCCTGCCGGAGCATATCCGTTCCGACAATGGCCCCGAATTCATCGCCACCGCCCTGCGCGAGTGGCTCCAGCGCATCGGCGTGAAGACACTCTACATCGAACCAGGCTCGCCTTGGGAAAATGGCTACTGCGAGAGCTTTAACTCCAAGCTCAGGGATGAGCTGCTGGCGAGGGAAATCTTCTTCGATCTCAGGGAGGCCCAGATCCTGATCGAGACCTGGAGACGGCATTACAACACCGCGCGCCCACACTCATCTTTGGGCTACCGGCCACCTGCGCCACAAGCCATCTTGCCCGCGGCGTTCATACCGCCTTACTGTGTGGATGTAGCGGCATGAACGCCGCTACGTGGAAACCGCCGGACTAACAATTCCGGTGGACCACCTCGGTGGGGCAGAGCAATGGGTCTCCGCATGTCCGCATTCGGGATGAAGCAGACTACTGATAAGGCGGCAAATTGCTGGCTGACAGGATTTGAACCTACCCACTAAGCCATTGAATTAATTTAGGTTAGGCTTTCGGCGCGCGCCCTTCAAAAGGGACATCTGGTAATTCCCTTTATTACAAGGAGTTAGAAAGTATCCGTACAAGTTGGATCGTTGGTCCAACTTTATCTGCTCTTATGAATTGCCATCCTGAAATGAGTGATTTGGTTAAGGCTAGGCGACCAAATTGATGTTGGATCACCCTCTTACTGGACGAACCAGCGGACTTCCGGAGAGGTACGTACGAATACGCATTTAAAAGGCATGTGCAGAATGCAACCTTGTGACTACATTCGTGTTTATTCTCAGGTGGATCGTAACTGACAACTATCAGGAGAAGACATGCTTACGCGCCTTCAATCCCTGTTCCGTCCTTTGGCCACAGACCCACAGACCAACGCCGCACATTGGTCGCCCTTCTTGGTGAGACGCAGACTTATTGAGGAGCAGATCACGGCTCTCACAGACGCTATTCTCGAGAATGGCAATATTCGCGCTGGAAGTATGGTACTCCCGATGTGCAATGACGGGATCGAAAGCCTGACACCAACGACAGAAGTGACGTTGAATGTCCTGCTGCCCGGCGAGACCCGGGCACCAATTCGCGACAATGCCAACCGGATTGAACTCCGCCTGCAAGGTGATGGCCGCGTAAATGCGGGCCGGGATCTCCATATCAGTCGCCACGATGTCTGGACAATACCGCCCATGCAGCCCTTTACCTATCAGGCCGAGGGAACGAAGCCGCTAGTATGGCTCAGCTATGCCAATACAGCCCCCCTGCGCCGGCTCGGCGCCTATGTGAAGGAAATGGGTCCGTTCACAGAGCGGGAAAAATCCAAGGGCATCCTGACTGAAGAAAAGAAACAAGCCTATAGCCGCAAAGGGGTACCGGATATTCTGATGCTGGATGGAATGGCCCGCCTTAGAGGCTATGAGCATCTGACAGATATCGAGATCATTGACTCACGCGCCATGCACTGATCATGGCGCAACATCGAGCCGAAACTGCCATTGGATCGAGCATTGTAATTGGCGAGCGCATCAACTGGGAGGAAGGCGACTTGCTCTTCTCGGCGCCAGCCTGGTCGGAACATGCCCACTATCATGGCCCTGATGGCTGGACCGTGCTGACGGTTCAGGACCACCCGATGCACATCGCGACGGGCTCCCTGCTCTGGCAGGAAGACATGTCTGGTCCAATCTACTCACTCGGTGCCGGCGAAGCCCGGAAAGGGTACGTCTCGCCGCGCGAAGTCGGTGCTTGAGATCGATTCCTATCAGGTCGCAAAAAAGGTGGCCTTGCGGAATTTTCCCGCAAGGCCAGTTCTCCAGGAGGAAACGTTTAGCCCGACCCTAGTGTATTTCCTGGACGCCAAAGTCGCTTGCTCCAAGTGCGAACAGCTTCATGATCAAATCCATGGCCCCAGGTGCAGCCGCATGAGCGTCAAGCGCGGCCTTGCTATCCCAGACCTCGAAGATGACGAGTTGCTCGGGATCAGATGCACTGATCGTGATGTCGTAAAACTGGCAGCCATAATGGCCTTGGGTGATGTCCGCGAATTCACGGAATAGCGCCAAAGCCTCGTCGCGCTTGTCGAGAGGCACGCGAAGCCCGCCTTTTGATACGACAATCCTTGACTGGCCGTTCTCGTCAAATGCATCGCTCTCCGGCGCGAGGTCAGCTTTTGCCATCGCAAGCAGCTTTTCCGATGTGCCCGGCACCGCGGAGATCAGGAATCTGTCAGCCTTCAACCCCTCCATCAGCAACTCTGCCGCCTGCCCGGCTGTCTGGATCTTGTCAGCAGACACGCCTGCGGCGAGAATTTCCTTCGGTATGCCAGTCAGACGGCCAGCGGACATGAAGTTCGTAGCCGTGGCATCCGGACAGAAGACTGACACGCCGATCCCACGATTGCGAGTATAGGTCGCAAGGGCCCGGCTATAGGCAATTATGCCAGCTTTGGTGGCAATGTAGGGACCACCAAACGGCATGTCATGAAACAGGCCAAGGCCGGACGATGTGTTGATGATCCAGCCCCCGCCCTGCTCAGTCATGCGGGGCACGAATGCCGCAACGGACCGGCCGAGGCCTGTCAGATTGACATTCAACATCCAGTTCCAGTCCGCTGACGGTATCTGCTCCAGAAGGCCGCCCACCGACACGCCAGCATGATTAAATAGAAGGTCAACCTGCCCGAGCTTATCAAAGGCGAAGTCGGCAAAAGCATTGACCGACGCGTCTTCACCGATATCGCACCTCGTCGCGTACATTTCGGCAACACCCTGAGCCGCTACATCTTTTGCGGAGGTCTCATCAACATCGCCAAGAACAATACGCACGCCGGCTTCGCTCAGCATCAAAGCCAGTTCGCGGCCGATACCGCCGCCGCCGCCAATGATCGCTGCTGTCTTACCCTTGAACTCCATCCACCTGTCCTCCTTGTCTATTATCTTCGCCGGCTAGGCAGCGAGCCCCAGCCGCTCCAGTAAAGCGTCGAGACGTTGCTCCAGCTCCGGACTGGCCGGCACCATCGGTAAGCGATGTTCATTAGCCGGAAGAAGTCCGAGACTGCGCATCATGTATTTCATCGGGATAGGGTTGGTGTCCCAGAAGATCGCCTGATTGATCTCGAACAACTCGAAGTGAAGGCGCCGGGCTTCGGTCATGTCACCTGCGAGGGCCGCCGACGCGAGTGCCGAAATCTGCTTTGGCAGAAGGTTACCCGCCGCATTCATCAGCCCCGCCGCCCCAATTGCCATCATAGGAAGGCTCAACTCTTCAAGGCCAACAAAGATCTTGAAATCAGAGCCACAGAGCGCCAGCGTCTCGGTGACAAATGCCAGGTCCGCAGATGCATGTTTGACCCCGACCAGGCTGGGGACGCGTTTCTTGATCTCGGCAATAGCCGAAGGCGGTAATGACACCCCTGCTCGTCCTGGAATATGATAGATCAGGATCGGCAGACTGGTTTGCTCAGCGAGCGCCTGATAGTATTCGACCATTCCGCGGACAGGAGGCTTGATGAAGTAAGGCGTTACAATCATCAGGGCATCCGCCCCAACAGCTTCGGCGCCCTGGCACAGGGCCAGGGATTCGCGAAAGTTCTGTCCGCCGGTTGCCGCAACGACCGGAACCCTTCCCGCCGACACCTCGACGGCAGCTTTCACAAGCGAGGTTCTCTCCTCGATGGTAAGGGTTGTTGGTTCTGCGGTCGTGCCATTTGCGACAATGCCATGCGAGCCACCGTCGATGACATGGGCGGCTAGCGCGCGATAAGCCCCAAGATCGACCTCGCCATCGCGAAACGGGGTCACTAAGGGAGGAAATGAACCCTGAAGGGAGATTGAAGCAGTCGTCATAATTGATCCGTACGTTTTTGAAATGTTTGCGAGGCGCTCAGGTCGACATCTAATTCTTGACCGTCGCAAGATTGGTCCCGAAACCGGCCTCCGAACCGAGCGTCAGGATGGGGCCACCCTTGATGTCTTCCTGCCAGATCAGCGATTCCATCCCTATATGAAGGGGATGGTCCTGAATTGTCAGTATGACTGCGCCGTCATCCTTTGTGGCGTGCCCATGTGGCGCCCAGCCCGGAGCCGAAAGCATGATGTCCCCAGCTTCCCATTCGAGGCGCACGCCGTCCACGATGCTGTAGCCACTGCCATCGAGAATATAGTTGATCGCGGCGGAGACGTGCTTGTGCGCAGGCCCCGTAAAGTTCGGGCCAGCTGCCGTGATCGTCGCGAAGAAAGAAAAGGTTGTTCCGTTCCGGATTCCCGTCGCCGGGTTGTAAAGGCACCAGAGCGGGCGTCCTGTATAACCTGTTTTCAGTGAGCGGATGCCCCCGAGATGCTCAGAGACTTCGTCCCACCGCCAAAGTAGCGGCTTGGACTCGACGAAGTCAGGATCGATCAAATGCTCATAAGGGAGCAACATCGCGCCCGAGTCGCCCACTGGAATGGCACCACCCGCCGCGTCCTTGGCGCTCGCGATTTTCGAAGAATAGGTCGACGCAATTTGCGAAACTTCTGCAGCCTTTTTGCCTTCTGCCGGATCGTACTCTTCGTAAAAAACCTCGAGCTTCCGCAGCAGGGGCGAGTTCGAGTAGCTGACATAGGTGAACGGCTCTGTGCCATTGTTGAGAAGCGTCTCGACACGCATCCCTGGCGTATTCCAGCAATCGCGCGCATTGACGTTAAATGTGCGATCACCAATTCTCGCCTGCGCCGAACCCGACAGCGCCATCGTGAAACTCGAGGCGTTGTGACGACGCGAACGAGTCTGCTCGCCCGGCAACAGCACTCCGAACACCACAGCAATGCCCGGTGAGAGTCCGAGGCCCGGCTCACCACTTGAAGGATGGGCGACGAGGGCTTCTCTTCGTCCATCATTCCCGCCAGGGCCGTCAGAAAGCATGTTCAATGCGTCTGAAATCTCACTGCCCCGCACAAGATGAGATGACCAGACGTCTGTTGCCTGTGCCGAGAAGGCACGCTGGTCGATCATTTTTCCAGGTAGAGTGTGAGTTGTCATCGTTTGTGTCCTTTGGTTCTGCTAGCCACGCGGGTCGGGGTTCACATGTCCCCAGCATATGACTGGCTGGATAAATCAGGTCAGGTGCGAACTGGCCTTCTGCCGGCACTGTCGCACCTGTCGGATGCTTCGGAGGGTCAGAATCTCTGCGATAACGTCACACCGAAGGTTCGCTTGGCAGACCAGCCTTCTGTGACCTGCTGATCGAGCAAGTTCGAATAAGTGCGGTACTCTTCATCGCCCAGGTTGCGTCCCCAGAGCTGAATGCTGGTTGTCTCATTTGGAAATGTGTATTGAGCTGAGGCTGAAATCAGGCCGTGCGCATTTTCGAGATCTCGAGGCAAGTTTGCTGGCTGGTAATAGAACTCGCCAATGTAGTTATATGCCGCGCGCAATTGCAGCTCAGCTTCGCCGAATGCCCTGGTGTAGATCGTTTCCAGATTGTAACGATGGCGCGGTGTGCGCACCAGATCATTGCCGCTGAAGTCGATGCCTGCACTGGCATCAACCACATAGGCATCGTAGGCCGCATCAAGGTAGGCATAGCTCGCATTGATTTGAAATTCTGGCGACAGAACCGCAGAGGTTTCAATTTCAAGGCCCTTGATCGTGCTACTCGCAGCGTTCTCGATAATGGCAGATGAAAAGCCACCCGGAAAAACCACGACCCGGCGCACTTGCAGATCTTCGAATTCATTCTGAAAGGCAGCGACGTTGAGACGGAACCTATTGCTGAAAAACTCCGACTTCATTCCGATTTCATACGCTTTGACCGTTTCCGGATTGGCTGAACGGCCTGCGATCTGCATGGTTGTGGCAGTTGATTGAACCGCACCACTTTTGAAGCCCTCCGAATAGGATGTGTAGAACATCACATCGTCTACCGGGCGAAATTCCAGGCCGATCTTGGGGTCAAATGAGTCAGATTTCAGATTGCCAGGAAGCGAGAAGCTTTGCGGCACGACTGGAAGAGGAACACCCGGCAATCCATTGATCGAAGTATGCGTATAGTCGCGATCATCCTCCGTGTAGCGCGCACCAAGTGTGAGGCTGAGGTAGTCGGTGATTGAAAGTGTACCCTGACCATAGACCGCAAGGCTCGTCATGTCGGTGGTCTGGTTAGCTTGATCTGCCTTGCGAAGAACGCCAGGTGAGAATGGAGGCATCTGGGTCGGATTTGCGGCCAGGAAACTGACAATGCTGTCAGTCCCTGTTGTGAAAGTTGCGCTCTCATCACCTTTGTCATTGAAGTAATAGACGCCAGCGACCCACGACAGACGGTCTCCGAAGGTTGCCGCGCCACCATTGTTGGAGGCGAGACGAAATTCGGCGCTATAGGTGTCTGTATCGGTGAGACCCTCATAGGTCACGATATCGAAGACGGTAGCGTCCAGATCCTGAGTCGCGGTCTGTTCAAACCCGATCCAGCTTGTGATGGCCGTCGCCGTGAAAGCATCACCACTCCAGATCAGGCGCGCATCGATTTGCTGATGCTGAAGATCATTCTCGCCCGGGAGACTGTATTCTCCGCGATACCGGTCCCCATCCAGGGCAGTGGCTTGAGGCACAAACGGGCTTGCGATGAAAAGCGGCGTATTGGCAGCATGCAGGAAGGTGCCGCCCTGATTGGTGTCGGTATAATTGGCGCCTAGCCTGAAGAGCAGACTGTCCGTGAGGTCGAAATCAATCTTTCCACGCACTGAATATGTACGAACACCATTGTCCTTGCCCGACACATTATCGAACATGAAGCCTTCTTCGTCGGCGTACCCTCCGCTTAGCCTCGCACGCACGCGGTCGCTCAGCGGCCCGGAAACACTACCACCGCCAGCGATTTGCTCCTTGTTGCCGAAAGTTCCGTAGATGCGCCCCTCGAATTCGTCGGAAGGCGTCGAGGTGGTCGCGGAAATTGCTCCGCCGATAGTATTGCGGCCGAACAGGGTGCCCTGAGGCCCACGCAGGACTTCAACACGCTCCAGGTCAACAAGCCCGGACAGGACATTGGAGAATCTTGGCTGGTAAATATCATCAACGTAAACCGCTGAGGAAGGGTCACTGCCGATGTCCCGGCGATTTGTTCCGACGCCGCGAATATAAAGCTCAGGCGTAGCGATGCTCGTATTGTCGTAGCTTATTCCGACAATTCCCTGGGAGAGCTCGTCGAGGTCGGTTACAGCCTTTGCTTCAAGCTCAGCGCCACTCACAGCCGTCAGTGATACCGGAACATTCTGCGCCGTTTCTTCCCGACGCTGCGCCGTGACAACCACTTGGCCAAGCCGTGCGACTGCCTCTTCTTCCTCAGGTGATGCATCCGGAGCAGGCACTGACTGATCCTGCGCGAATGCAGAGTGCGAAAAGATCAGCCCAAAGGCGCTGGCACCCAATACGTGACGTTTCCAATCGCGAATAACCCTCAGATTATTCATAGCTACTCCTCCCATTTAATATTTTTGAAATCGGACTGTAACCGACCGACTGCATTTTCTATAACCGAACGACTACAATCGTGTCAATCTGGAACTCGTCCTGTTGTTCTGGATCTGAAGGTCAGCTTTGATGTTGGAGTTTCTACGGCTTCCCTCGCTGTCAGAAACACCCAAGATCAAATCCCAGGTGGACAGGGCCGTGATAGTGTTGCCGGACACCATTTATGTACGCAGTCATGTCCTGTTCACTGTCGAGCCCAGGAACGACATGCGTCAGTATCACCTGCCCTACTGCAGCTTTTGCTGCCAACAGGCCGATCTGATCAGGCGTAATATGCTCTTCGGCCATATGGTCCATGACGACAGTCAACTGATCGTCGGGAAGGCCGCTCATTTCCCTGACAACATCGAACTGACGCTCAAGATCTATGACCTCGATCACGAGAATATCAGCACCTTCCGCAAGCCTCATGAGCGAATTGCTCGGCCCGGTATCTCCTGAGAACACAACCGAACGGTCGGACGTATCGAAACGATAGGAGTAAGACCTGTCCGCCCCATAGGAATGGTTGACTTCAGACATGGTCGCGTAGTGGGAGTTCTCCACGGCGTAAACGCTGACGGCGCCGTCCTCATATATCAGGCTGGGCCTGCCATCTTGGCTGACCGCAGGCTCGGACCCGGTGAACAGGTCAATTGGCATCGGCACGGGTGGGTACTGCAGGCGATGGATATTCACCGGTGTTTCAATATAGCTTAGCGCCGCTTCGACCAGGTGTTTCGTCCCAGGAGGTCCATAGACCGTCATTGGATGCGCCATGGCCGACGTCCATGCGAAGACAAATAGCGGTGCCAGTCCGGTGACATGATCCGCATGCAGATGTGTCAGGAAGATCTGTTTGACCTCAGGAATGGCAATGCCGGCCTGAGTCAGCTGACGCGCCACGCCATCGCCAGCATCTACCAGATAATGTTCACCATCTATACTCAGCAGGCTGGCCGGCTGAGACCGTAATCGGCGGTGTATTGGCCCTCCTGCTGTACCAAGCAAGGTAACAGTTGTGCCGTCCGTCTCTCCGGCAACACAAGCGCGCGGGGTCGCTGAAGCATACAGATCTCGAGCGTCACTCGAGCGACACCCACCCATCATGCCCAATGCGCAAAGTGCTGCCCAAAAAGGTATTCTGCCCGGAACGCCCGAAGACCAGGCCCGTTTAGCGAGTATCCGCTGAGGGGAGATCACTTCCCCCCTACTCCCAGCCATTGCGGTTCTGGAAACCACCTTGCCCCGCCAAATGGGCGTGGAAAACACCTTCCGGGTCGCGCGCAGCCCGAATCTTCTGATATCGGGTCCAGGTCTCGTCTGTCAGGCATTTGACTTCACGGAAGGTCTGGTCGGAATCGCCCCAGTTTTGCCCGACCGTGTAGGGCTCAAGCTCACCCATGGCACCGCGTAGCCAGTCACGCAGCTTCTTATCCACAGCCTTATCTTCGTGGATGATATAGGCACCGACGCAGAGATCAGTTCCAAGATCCATGGCTATCTCGGGCGCGTCCGCTGGACGTGGCAGCCTGAAGATCAGGAATGTGTAGCCGGTATCTTCGGGCTGGCGGTCCATCACAAGCGTGCGCATCGCCTTGATGATGTCCTTCTGGGGACCATCGACCCAGGCTGAATCCACCTTGTAAAATAGCCCGGCCGGATGAAGCTGATCGACCAGAGACAATTGCTCTGGCAGCGTGGTTGGCTGCGCGTCGGAGACCATGATCGCGTCCGCCCGATAAGGACACTCCTTGAGCGGCGCCAGCACCTCCGCCGCCTCTTCCTGCGTGTCACAAAATGCACACGCCCAGATCATGAACACCAGCCCGCCATCATGATCTGGAAGCGGCATTGGCGGTGGGGCCGATACAGCGTTAAAATATACTTTGTCAGAGATGTCGGGATGCTTATCCCAAAGCCATTGGAGAACATCCTCATATCGCTCTACCGGATAGGCCTGCATGGACACAGCCACACCATTGGTGATCGGCCGCGTCTTCAGATGGAACCGTGAAATTAGCCCGCAGAAACCGGGCCCAATACCTCTGGCGGCCCAGAACAGGTCCGTATTCTGATTTTCATCAGCGCGGATAAGTTCACCGTCGGCCGTCACTATGTCTATGGCAACAACTTGCTCACAGGCATACCCCCATCCGCGGAAGTTCCAGCCCATCCCACCCTGAAGCAGGAAGCCGCCGAGCCCTACAGAAGGACACCCCCCTGCCCCAAAATACCGACCAAATTGCTTCAAATAGGGATTGAGCTCGTCGCCGCCCTTGATCGCCGATGTTGCAGTGACGATCTGGCTGCCAGCGTCGTAGGACATCTCCTTATAGCCACCCAGGTCGATCAGCAGTCCGGAATCCCGGACACTCCAGACAGGGAAGCTGTGTCCGCCCGATCGCACCGCGATCGACCACCCCTTCTGTCTGGCCAGGCGTACACCATTGACCAGGTCTGCCTCGCTCTTGGCAAGAAGAACGGCCTCAGGAAACCGGTCTGGCCGGTTGGCGTGCCAAATACGGTTTGTGCGGGCCTCTTCGTAGCCAGGCTCTCCGCGCAGGAATATCTGGCCTGTGAAGTCCGTGATTGCGTCTTGTGATGTGCTGATTGGTTTACCTGGCACGACAGTCTCCCTTTGTATCGCGCGCCATTTTTTCGAGGCTCGCCTGGTTCTGATGCACCTGAGGAGGGACGCCCTGCCCTATACGGACGGGGCCTCACCGCCTACACGTCAGCCTCAGATACCAGGAACGCCCAGCCCTTGGAGCCGCGAGGTGCAACCCGTTGACTACACCCAGAAATTTGAAATTGCAACCGAAAGACTACACCCTTGGTTTGGGGAGCCTGGGAAGGCTAAAAATCATAGAGGAATCAGTCGCAAATACTCTTTGCGCAATTGCAGTACGAGGCTATTCGGCGGGGCCGGGAATCTTTTCTGCCAATTCCCGCATGATCTCGCGAATGCCAGCCTCCATCTTCTCGGGATCGCCGTCATAATCCAGCGCGTGAATGATGAAAGGTGCAAACAGGTGCCAGCCCAGATTGAGTGAAGCAGCCGCCGCAATAACCGTCACGGCCCGCTCTCTCTCCGGTTTGCTTTTCCCTTTGGAGACCTTGTCAGCGAGGACCTTCAAGCCGCCCTCTTGAGCAACAAACACATTCGGCGCATCACCCCCAAGGAGAAGCTGCGCCACAATGGTCGTAAAGGCCGGCCGTTCCGTTGCCACATCAAACAGTCGGACAAGAGTCCCACCAAAATCATCTTCCAGGAGCATTGCGGAACGGAAAGCACGCGCATGCTCGTCCAATACGGCCTGCAGCAGATTCTCCTTCGTGCCGAAATGACGATGCACCAGTGCATGATTGACATCAGCTTTCGCTGCGACATCGCGTACGGAGACGGCCTCCGGCCCAAGATTGCCAAACAGCTCGTTTGCGGCCTGGGTCAGGGCTTCCATCACTTCCTTTTTTCCGGTGGGACGCGCTTGATCCAAATCGCTTGACGGCTTCGTAGTCACTTGGTTACACTCCTGTGTAGTCGGTCAACTTCACAATCCTTAATGGCTGATCGGAACAATACCAGTCTGTTTTTGGGAGGACAGATAAATGAAGATTGGGAAGATCGCCAATTTAGGGCGAACCAGCATCATTGCAGAAATCGGGCCGGAAGACTGGCGTGACCTTACATTGGGTGGCGGCATTATCACAGTCGGAGCCGCAGCAGCGGCGCTTGCAGCCGGCGCGCTGGCAGCAATTGCTAAGTCGAGCCCTTCGGTGGCGATAGACGAAAAGGGTTTGGTCGCCCCGATTGATGAAACGGCGCGAATCCTGTGCGCAGGGTTCAACTTTGGGGCTCACGCGACCGAATCCGGACGTGAGGTTCCACCACAGCCCACTTTCTTCTCCCGCTTTCCGACAAGCCTTGTCGGAAACGGTCAACCGATCACGCGGCCAGCTGCCTCGGAAAGCCTGGACTGGGAAGGCGAGGTCGCCTTGATGATTGGCCTGGGAGGGCGGCACATTCCCTTAGAATCGGCGCTGGACCATGTGGCGGGTTATTGCCCAATGGGAGAGCACAGCGTGCGCGAATACCAGCTGCACGGCACTCAGGCCACCGCTGGAAAGAATTTCGACGGATCCGGCGGGTTCGGCCCGTTCATTGTCTCAGCCGCAACCTGCCCTACCCCTTCGCAGATGGAGGTGTTTACGCATCTCAATGGCGTACAGATGCAGCACGGCCAGCTCTCGGATCTGATTTTCGATATTCCCAAACTGATCAATTACATCTCGACATTCATCACTCTGCGCCCGGGCGACATTATCGCAACCGGTACCCCGCCCGGCATAGGCGGACGCATGACACCCCCGCGATGGCTCGTCCCGGGTGACACAATCTCTGTGGAAATTCCGGGTGTCGGAAAGCTGACCAATAGCGTCGTCGACGAATAATCAAGCTGCTGACCGATCCCGTCAGTCAGATCTCACCGTTCAAAAAGGAATATGACGAAATGTCAGACAAACCGGGCATGAAATGCTTTGATCCAGCTGTAGACGGACCAGTTGCGTTCTTCAAGATCTTCAGCAGTGCCGTTGCGCCACGGCCAATCGCGTTCGTGAGCACGGTCGCGCCTGACGGCACGAAGAACCTTAGCCCCTTCAGCTTCTTCAATTTCTTTAGCGCCAACCCGCCCGTCCTGGTGTTCTCAGTGTCGACCCCGGCGTCTGGTGGAGAGAAGGACACGCTGCACAATGTACGCGAAAGCAGCGAATGCATCGTACACATCACCGATCGTCCATTGGGCGACCAGCTCAATCTGGCAAGTGCGGTCTATGCACCGGACATCGATGAGTTCGAGAAGGCCGGTTTGACGGCTGTTGCAGGTGATAAAGTGAGCGCCTTTCGTGTTGCTGAAGCAAAAATAGCTATGGAATGCCGCCTCCGGCAGATCGTCCCGTTGGGTGACCAGCGCGCATCCGGCAATCTTGTCATCTGCGATGTCGTCAAGCTGCACGCGGATGAATCCATACTGTTTGAGGACGGCGCCAGCATCGATCCCCGCAAGTTTGCTTCTCTCTCCAGGCTTGGCGGAGAATGGTATATGGAAACGCGTCCCGACGCGCTCTTCGAATTGCCGCGTCCGCCAGGCGGCGACGCCATGGGCGTCAAGTGTGTGCTGGCGGCTGCACCGCTCGCCAGCCAACTCAGCATGGCTGAAAGATCAATACTCGGAACGTTGAGCGCGCCGCCGGATAAGGCTGCGGTCGCAGAATTTGTCGCGCGCTGGCAGGCATCGCGGGTGAACGAGGCCCCAGACAGTCCACAGGCGGCCCTTCTGGACCACGCCCGAAAATCCCTTGCCAGACACGATGCCGGTGAGGGCTGGCTCGCAATCCTGGCTGCCGAACAGCTGGCCGACTGAAAGGAACTGCACCAGTGATTCTGAAGATTAGCGATAAAAGCCTTCTCAGGCACGACGCCTTTATAGGCGGAGAATGGGTGGCGGCCGATGACCGATCATGCCTGGAGGTCACAAATCCTGCGACGGCGCAGGTCATCGCGACAGTGCCTCGCATGGGTGAGGCCGAAACCGGGCGCGCAATTGGTGCCGCTGCCGCAGCTCTGCCCGCCTGGAGCGCCCTGACCGCCAAGGCCCGAGCAGATTTGCTCCGCAAATGGTTTGAGCTGATCATCGCGAATGAGGACGATCTCGCCGCCATCATGACAGCAGAACAAGGCAAACCGCTAACCGAAGCCCGGGGCGAGATCCGGTATGCGGCAAGTTTTATTGAGTGGTTCGCTGAAGAGGCCAGACGCATCTATGGGGACGTCATCCCGTCGCACAAAGACGGTTCGCAGATTGTCATCACGCGAGAACCGGTTGGCGTGACCGCCGCCATCACGCCGTGGAACTTCCCTGCGGCGATGATTACCCGCAAGGCCGGGCCGGCCCTCGCAGCCGGCTGCACACTGATCGTCAAGCCAGCTTCGGCCACACCACTTTCTGCCCTGGCCCTCGCCGTTCTGGCTGAGCGCGCTGGCATTCCCGCCGGAGTCTTCTCGGTTGTGACGGGAAGTGCGACCAGGATCGCCGGGGAAATGACCCGCAATCCAACGGTCCGCAAGATCAGCTTCACCGGCTCGACCGAGATCGGAAAGCAATTGATGGCCGATAGCGCTGCGACGCTTAAAAAGCTCAGCCTCGAGCTGGGAGGCAATGCACCCTTTATCGTGTTTGACGACGCCGATATTGATGCAGCCGTTCAAGGCGCGTTGGTATCCAAATTCCGGAATGCGGGACAAACCTGCGTGTGCACCAATCGCTTCCTGGTCCAGGACGGTATTTATGATGCCTTCTCCGCGAAGCTGGTGGAGGCCGTCGCTACCCTGAAGGTTGGAGATGGCGCCCAGCCGGGGGTAGATCAGGGCCCGCTGATTGATGTGTCGGCAGTTGAAAAGGTCGAATCCCACATTGCCGACGCTTTGGAAAAAGGCGCGCGCATTCTATATGGCGGCGCACCAGATCCGCGCGGCGGCACATTCTTCACGCCGACCATTCTTGCCGATGTAAGTGTCGACTGCGCGGTGGCAGCTGAAGAAACGTTTGGGCCGCTCGCTCCCCTGTTCCGGTTTTCCGATGAAGACCAGGCGCTCCGTCTTGCCAATGACACCTCATTCGGTCTCGCCGCCTATGTCTACACCAGGGATCTCGGACGTGCCTGGCGCATGTCTGGCGCGCTCGAATACGGAATTGTCGGGATCAATGAAGGACTGATCTCGACAGAAGTTGCTCCCTTTGGCGGCATGAAAGAAAGCGGAATTGGCCGCGAAGGATCGAAGTACGGGATCGAAGACTATCTCGAGATCAAGTACACATTGATGGGAGGATTGCTGTGAACAGGACCTCATTGGGCGCCCTCGGGCTGCTGCTTGTCCTCCTTCTGGCCAATACGTTCGCCTTTATTGACCGGCAGGTCATCAGTCTCCTTGTCGACCCGATCAGGAGCACAATCGGCGCAACCGATATTGAAATGGGTTTGCTCCAGGGATTGGCGTTCGCACTGTTGTTTGTCGTGTTTGGGCTGCCAGCGGGTCGCATGGTCGATACCCACAACCGCAAGATCATCCTCGCTGGCGGAATTATCATCTGGAGCGCCGCCACCGTGACCTGCGGTATAATGGGATCATTTGCGGGCCTGTTCGTTGCCCGCATTTTTGTTGGTGTGGGTGAAGCCACACTCGCCCCGGCTGCCTATTCCATGATCGCAGACAGGTTTGACAAGAAGGCACTGGGCCGGGCGTTGGCTGTCTATCAGTCTGGCATTTATCTAGGCTCGGGCATTGCGTTCATTGGCGGCGGTGAACTCTATCGGCGGGCCATGGAATCCGGTTCAATCGGCATACCTTTAACTCACCACTTGAATGCCTGGCAGCAGGTCTTTGTCGCTGTGGGGCTACCCGGCTTTATCATTGTTGTCCTGATTGCCTTGCTGAAGGATCCGCCGCGCAAGTCGAAGGCAGAGCCGCCAACCATGCGTGAGGTCTTCAGCTTTATCCGACGGCACATGTCTGCCTATGGCTGGCTGACGCTCGGCATGGCCGCCTTCGGCTCCCTGGGCTACGGGCTGAACGCCTGGGCGCCGGCTGCGGCCGAACGCACATTCGGCCTCTCCCCTGCCTTGGTCGGACGCGGTCTAGGCGTGGCGGTCCTCGCCGGATCACTCACCGGGATCATTTTGGGCGGCCTGCTTGCTGACTGGCTCTCATCCCGGCGTGGCGGTCATATGCGTCTTGTCCTCCTCATGGTCGCAGGCTGCCTTGTCGCGCCGGTTGCCTTCTTCTCGGCTACAGCGCCGTCGCCCGGCGTCGCCCTTGCCGCGGCAACCATTCTCTTTCTTCTGGCCGCCATGCCCTTCTCCGCTGGTGTCGCCGCCTTGCAGGCGATCACGCCAAGCGAGATGCGCGGCCAGATTTCGGCGCTCTACTACGCGACCGCTCTCGTCATGGCGATCATCATCGGGCCCGCCCTGCCTCCGGTGGTCGCTGCAGTATTCCTCGATGGTGAGCAGAGTATAGGCATGGCGCTGGCCTGGTCGATGGCCGGTCTGGGCCTTATCGGGGTCGTGTGTCTCGGCTGCGCAATCCGAGGCTATATCGTCGCATCCGATGAAGCCAATGCGCTGGGAAGCGGATTGCAGCCCGGTCTTCAAGGAGCCTAGCGCCGGAATGTCTCTGCGCCGTCAGGACCTCAACCTTCTACCGATACTGCGCGAACTCATTCGCACGAAGAGCGTGTCACGGGCTGCGGAGACCATCAATCTCAGCCAGTCTGCGACAAGCGGAGCGCTGGCGCGGCTGCGCAGCGTTTTCGACGACGAACTCCTAGTCATGGACGGGCGCAACATGGTTGCGACGCCATTTGCAAACTCCATTCAGCAAAAAGTGGAAGAGGCCTGCGCGGCTATTGAGACGCTCTACCAGCCGCTGACGTTTGATCCGAAGTCCGAACCGCGCCAGTTCAATATCGCAGCCACCGACTATGTTGCGTATACGCTGGCCGGCCGGGTTGCCAAACGCATACTGGATGAATCCTTTTCTGCCAGCGTCCGGTTTCATCCCATTAGCCGGAATGTCGAGCAACACCTGCTATACGGCGACATCGATATTGCCATCATGTCGGACAAGGGGGCTGAGCATATAGGGTCGACACTGCATGGCAGGCGCCTGTTCGAGGACGAACGCGTCGTCATAGCCTCGACGATTGACCCGCCTTTCAAAGGCGCATTGACACTTGAGGCCTACCTGAACGCGCCGCACGCGAACTTTGAGATTCACCAGTTCGACAGCGTCTCGATGTCACAAATCTGGCCCGAGCTGGAGCGCCCGGTCCGCCAGGTTGTCAGTGTTCCACATTTCACGGCTTTACCCGAGACAGTCGCAAACAGCGGGTGCCTCGCCCTGATACAAAGCCGGCTGGCCACCCAGATGGCAGCAGCCGGCCTGGTCACCATTCACCCAGCACCTTTCGAGGCGCCGCCTGTCGAAATCTACGCCTATCGCAGCCCGCTGCGGTCTCAGGACCGGTCTCTCGACTGGATCACGGACCTTCTGGCTGACATCGGCGCGCACCTGCCTGACGTCTGACGGAGTGATCGTTTGCGCCGATACCTGTGTTCGGACAAGTGATTGGATTGCGATGGCTCCACCATGCCAAGATCGACGGATAATAAGGGAGACTTCAGATGGCTTTTGTAACTTCACTGCCGGATGAAACGGTCGGACCGACGGTTTGGGAACTTCATCCAGAGGCTTATAGCGCCTGGCCGGACATCTGCGTCAGCATCATGGCAAGCGAGTCCGAACTGACCCTCGGGGAGAAAGAGCTGATTGGCGCCTACAGCTCGGCCCTGCGCGGTTGCCGGCACTGTTACACGGCGCACTATCCGGTCGCGGTGGCCTACGGGATCGACCAGGACCTGTTTCAGGACATCATGCGCGACCCGGATGATGCGCCGGTCGATGCGAAGACAAAGGCGCTGCTCGTTTTCGTGAAAAAACTCTGCGACGAGACAGGGCAATTTTCGCGGGCCGATGTTGAACGCCTCATGGCGGCCGGCTGGTCAGAAAGAACAGCATCAGATGTGATCAAGATGAGCGGCCTGTTCGCTTTCATGAATGTGATGATGATCGGACATGGCGCTGATGATGTCGACCTCACTGAAATTGGTCCTGTCCACGCAGTTATCCGTGGCCGTGGGAAATATGGGCATGGTGAGGGAACAGGCCGCCAGAATGTCCTCCTGGTAATGCGCGAAAGCATCTCAAAATACGGTCTCTTCAATACGCTCAAGGCAATCCGCCGGGGTCGCCAGCTGGGCGTTGTCGGCAACACAAAAAAGAAGGCGCATTGATCATGAGCCATTTTTCCTTCCTGCCCGAAAACGCTGCGTCCACAGATGTCTGGAGCACCGAACCTGACCTTCTCAAGGCCTGGCGGACTTTGCCACGCAATGTGATGGCCAAAACATCTGAACTCACCCGGGATGAGAAAGCGCTTATTGCCGCTTATTACGCGTCCTTGAAGGGTTTCGGCGATGCGGAAGCTGGAGAGTTTCCCCTGGCAGAAGCCCTCGGACTAGACGTGAAAGTCGACCAGAGTCTCTTCCAGCAAGTCCTGAACGATCCAGAGACCGCTGCCGTCGACCAGAAGCTCGTGCCTTTGCTCCTCTACGTGCGGAAACTCGCGCTCGAATCCTACAAGCTGCTGCAACGCGACGCCGACAAGGTGTTCAACGCTGGCTGGTCCGAGCGCGCCTTCACAGATGCCATCATTGTCTGCGCGACAGTCATGTTCTTCGTGTCCGTGATGCTCGGGCACGGGATTACTGAGACAAAACTCGAAGATTTCGGCGGCGCCGCGGCAACTTAAGTCGGCTCGCAAAAACGGCAGCCATGCAGCCCAGCGGGCAAGGAGAACCAGTTTGACCAAAGATATTGCAGGCGGCACCTATCTGATTACGGGGGCAACTTCAGGCATGGGTCTGAAGACGGCCAGACGCCTGATTGCTGCTGGCGCCGATCATCTCATCACCGGAACGCGTAAGTCCGGCACTGATGCCGCACTCCGTCGGGCGATTCCAAAAGAAAAACTCACCGTGCTTGGTCTGGACCTGATGTCTCTTGCAAGTTCGCGGGATTTTGCCACCGCTGTCCAGCAGACACTGAAACAACGTGGCGAAAACCTTTCGGGCATGATCTGCAATGCTGGCCTTCAGATGATTGGGCCGAAAACCATGACCAAGGATGGCGTTGAGGCGACCTTCGCTGTGAACTTCCTGAGCCACTTCCTGATCGTGAATGCCCTCCTGTCCAATCTTGTTGCAGGAGGCAAAGTCATCACGATTGGTAGCGGTACGCATAATCCCGATGATCCTGTCGCGAAGGCGGGCGGGTTTCGTGGGGCCGCATTCCCAGGCGCAGCGGCCGTTGCACAAGGTGATCTCGGCACATGCGGAAGCGAGGTAGAACTTGGTCAGGACCGCTACGCCACGTCCAAGCTTTGCTGCATCCTTTTTGCGCGCGAAATGGCTCGCCACTACCCTTCTGAGACCGCCACGTTTTTCTGTTTTGATCCCGGCCTGATGCCCGGTACAAATCTCGCGCGGGAGCGACCGGCACTTGTGCGCTTTGTATTCAAGAATGTGATGCCGATGCTGGTACCATTCATCAGTCAGATCAGCTCCCCAAGCAAATCAGCCAGAATGATCGTTGACGGACTTCTGGCCACTGACAGCAGGTATAATTCTGGCGACTATGTCGAATTTACAGGACATCCAGCACCGCACGCGCCTCTGGCCGTTGACGACAGGCGCGCCGCTGATTTGCTGGACCACAGCAATACGCTAATTCAGAATATTGGGGTCCGGTAATGGACACAACAACGATACGCCATGCCGAGATTCTGATTATCGGCTCGGGTCCGGCGGGCTGGACGGCCGCCCTCTATGCCGCCCGCGCCATGCGAAAAACACTCGTCGTAACTGGCCTGCAACCCGGGGGGCAACTGACGATCACGACCGAGGTCGAGAACTATCCGGGCTTTGCCGAGATCCAGGGACCGGAGCTCATGTCAAAAATGCAGGATCATGCACTCCAGATGGGTGCTCAGATTTCTGACGATCATATTGCTTCAGTTGATTTCAGCACGCGCCCCTTTCGTGCGATCGGCGAAAGCGGTGTGACGTATACAGGCGACACTGTTATCGTCGCGACCGGGGCGCAGGCGCGCTGGCTCGGCCTGCCTTCGGAGAAAAAGTACCAGGGGTTCGGCGTATCCGCATGCGCGACATGTGACGGCTTCTTCTATCGCGGGAAAGAGGTCATCGTGATTGGTGGCGGCAATACAGCCGTCGAAGAAGCGCTCTTCCTGACGAATTTCGCGAGCAAGGTGACCATTGTCCATCGCCGCGAAACTTTCAGGGCTGAAAGAGTCCTTCAGGACCGCGTCTTCAATCATCCGAAAATCGAGGTCATCTGGAACAGCACGCTTGAAGAAGTTCTGGGCGATGACAGTCCGCTGGGCGTAACGGGTGTGCTGATCGAGAACCGGGAAACAGGCATCGTGACCGAACTTCCGGCGCATGGCGTCTTCATCGCAATCGGACATGCGCCCTCGACGGCACTGTTCAAGGGAAAACTTGCAATGAAACCCAATGGATACCTGGTCACATCTGCCAACTCCACAGCAACCAATGTTCCAGGCGTATTTGCCGCTGGCGATGTCACAGATGAAACCTACAGGCAGGCCGTTACGGCCGCCGGGCTGGGGTGTATGGCCGCGCTTGAGGCAAACAGATTGCTCGATGAAGTCACACCAAGTTGAGATAAACATCAGACCGGCATGGGTTTCTGGGACGCATTCCGCTTAAAGGCCACGCAGCAACGCGCCCTGAGGGTTGCGGTTATCGTCGGAACAATACTGACCCTGATCAATCAGGGCGATCTAATTCTGGCAGGCTCTGTCCCAGAAATCTGGAAAATTCCACTAACCTATTTCGTGCCCTATTGCGTGTCGTCCTATTCGAGCGCCGCAATGCTATCATCGGGCAGGTAAGCGTCTTTGATGGCCGAAGCGCTATCTACGACTGTGAGGAATATCACGGTTCGGTCAGAAATTGCCGTAACTTGGTTTTCTGAAGGAGTTTCAGATCCTTGTTTGCCCGCACCAATGCCCCGTCTTAAAGGCAACACTATTCTCCAAACCGAAACAATAGCAAGGAATTCTCCATGTCTTCCGTTCACGGATGTATGATTCGCTGAAGTTGCTGACCACGAAAAGCCATAAACCCTCCCTCACGCTATTCTGCGCGCAGGCATTTGTGCCCTATCAGCCGCCTGCGCAGCTCTGTATCGATATCGGCTTCGAGCAGCCTGTGTTCAAACGAATGGCGGAAGCTGTGAAGGACATGTTGCGGCGTTGGACAGAGGCCGTGTTCTCTGATCGCCCTGAGTAAGGTTTGGCTTAGCTTGTCGCCATTATCCCTAAAGGCTTGAAATCCGCCAGGTGCACGCTTGAGAGACTCGAGTGCCAGCCCGACTAGGGGGATGTCCCGCGCTGACTGATCTGACTTGATCGTGCGGTTACGTTTCGGTCATATCCTTATGTGCAGTGTGGCCGCGTCCAGTATTATGTCATCTTCCTCAAGGTTACAGATCTCGCTCAGGCGACAACCTGTCTCGTGCAGCGTGTACATGACCAAGACGAGTTCAGGACGAGCGCCTGGCATGACAGAGAGCCTGCCCTGACCCTGCGATACTCATGCTCCGTAGATATAAAACATGAGCAGGCAGATGACTGGCGCGTCCACGTTTCAAACGTGTTCTGACGACTGCAACCCCAGATCCATGGAAAAGCGCATAATTTCCCGACAGCATTGAACCGGCTTCTCCAGCGGCAGCATGTGTCCTTCGCGAGTGAAGGTTACGACTTTCGTGTCCTTCATCAGCAACGCGTCGTCATATTGGCGCGTTGGTGGCACTACGACATCCAAGGCTCCGATCAGGGAAAGGACAGGCAGGTTGATGTCTGGAAGCTGCCCGGTCTGGTTGCTGTTCGGCCACTCCTCTCGCATCCAGCGTTCCGCAACTTCGTCAGGAAGCCGAAGCGCAGCCTGCCGGAGAATGTCCAGTTCAGCGCTGTCCGGAGGCGACGTGAACATGGCACCAAAGCGTTGATGCATAAGCGCGGCGTCCCTGCGTGCTGCCATGAAGTCCGCCACGACTTCGTCCGGGTTCGGCTGCCCTTGGCTACCAGCGGGTGTGAGCAGTGCCAGTGCCGAGAAACGATCAGGCGCAAGTCGTGCAGCGGCCATACTCAAATAACCGCCCATGGAATGGCCGATAAGCGGGAGCATCTGCAAATTGAGAGCTTCGGCGAAGGCGACAATGTCCCGCGCGCACGCTCCGAGAGTTATGGAACGGGTTTCCGCGACGGTCTCACCATGGCCGCGCATGTCGACCGCATAGACGGTGCAGGACCTTGCAAGCTCCTGCTTGAACGCGGCGTAGTATGGGCCTGTCGCATTGGCGAGAAAGCCGTGAACAAAGATAACGGGCGGGCCTTCACCAGAGATTTCATAGGCGAGGCGCGCATCATTCAGGTCGACAAATTTCATGTGTGTGTTCCATTGATCGAGCATGGGAGGAAACAGGTTGGGTCCGGGACAGTTTTAGTGACGAAAGCTCAGGCGGATGCCGACTTCGCGACCTTGATTGGCCGTGGCCATGGCAATCGAGTTGAGGACAGCCGACGCGACGACCATGCTGGAATAAGTTCGTTTATCCGTGAGGTTACGGCCGTACAGGCCAATCTGCCATTTGCCGGCCGGAAACTCGTAATTCGCAAAAGCGTTGAGACGCCCACTCGAGTCTTCTGACACGAGCGGGAGATTGAACTCGGAGAAGTAGACCTCCGATTGCCAATCGTACCGCGCCGAAAGTGAGAGCCGACCGCCGCTTGACAGGTCGCCCTCATAGGCCGGCCCGAAGCTCAGCGTGTATGCAGGCGCATTCGGCAGATCGTTGCCGGCAAGGCTCAAGGGGCCAAGTTGCGGTCTCGCACTGTCTTCGGTGAGGAACTCATCGAATGTCGCATCCAGCCAACCCCCGTTGAATATGAAGCTGAATTCGGGGCTGACCTGCTGGACGAGTTCCAGCTCCACGCCATTGATCGTCGCTTCGGCGGCGTTGGTCACCACGGAAGACACCCCAACGACCTGGTTCACCTGCAGGTCTTCATAGGCCATATGAAAGAGCGCGAGATTCGCGCTCAGGCTGCCATCGAAATAGTTGCCCTTGAAGCCCAGCTCCCACATGGAATTCGTTTCGGGGTCGAAAGCGGGCTGCAACGATCCTGAAGCGTATCCGCCGCTTTTATAGCCGGTTGCGTATTTCAGATAGGCCGTGCTGTTCTGTCCGACGTCGAGGCTGGTGCCGATCTCGTAAGTCGATTTCGACCATTCATCGCGCTTTGAATCGGTGCCGATGAAGTTGTTGGATTCGTCCATGGATTTGCGGTCGCTGGAGTAGCGGGCCCCGCCGAAGACGCTCCAGTTATCCGACACTTCATAGGTTGCGCGTCCGAACACTGCATAGGCTTCCGTGTCGACGTCTCCTGTCAGTATGACCGGCGCTGGAAAAAAGAGAACGGGGACTTCAACAATCTGGACCTGACGGTCGCTGATGTAATTTGCGCCAAGAATATAGGAGAAGGGACCATCCCCATCCGAGCTGTAGAGGAGCTCGAAAAGGTCGGTGTCGCGGGACTGATCGACACGCGTCGAGGTATACTCGACTTCAGTGCCATCGCCGTCATAGAAACGATCATTCTCCGAATGCCGTGTCGAAAGCGTTGCGCGGAGCAAGCCGGGGCCAAGATCCCAATCCACGAACAAGGCCAGATTTCGCTGCAGCAGTTTCGAGCTGCCGGCCGTTACCGCTATTTCGTCATCGTCCAGTCCACCAATGAAGGTGGATACCAGTTGTGCAGGCAGGCCGAGCCCTGTATTCGGAGTTCCTGCGAGATAATAGGCAGGGCCTGCTGTATCGGCGTCCTGATAATCGGCTTGCAGGCGCGCGCTCAGCGTGGAGGTTGGCCGCCATTCCAGCTGGGCGCGGGCCGAGAGGCTGTCCTGATCGTTGAGGTGGTCCGGGCCGGTGGAGGCGGTGTTCCCGACATCGCCTTCACGGTAGATTTTCTGCAAGGCGATCCGGCCAAGGAGTTTTCCACTGTCGACAAGAGGCCCGCTCGCAAATGCATCAGCCTGCACCCCCAGCGGCGCGCTGATAGATGTGTTGAACCCATAGGACGCAGTTGTTGTCGGCGTGTTGGAGATGACGTTGACGGCGCCGCCCGTGGCATTGCGGCCAAACAGGGTCCCCTGAGGCCCCCGCAGGACTTCCACGCGTTTGACATCGAGGAGTGTGGAGAGCGCCAACGCCGGATCTGCGACGTAGATGCCATCGAGGTTGAAAGCCACACCGGGATCATTCCCGGCTGTCTGGAGATTGGTACCAATACCGCGGATCGCGATGTTCGTGTTCCCACCATTTGCCCCGAACTGCACGTTCGGACTCTGCAGGGCAATATCCGAAAAGTTCTCGACCCGCTCCCTGCCAAGCTGTTCGCCATCATAGGCTGACACTGCGATCGGCGTATCCTTCAGGGTCTCTTCGCGGCGCAGGGCCGTCACTACAATTTGGTTGAGACGTCGAGTTTCAGCCTCTGGAGTATCTTCACCCGATTGGGCGTGAGCGGTGCTCCAGGCCGTCACAATTGTCGCTGCTGTTCCTGCCAGCAGGCAGGCTCTCTTATACTTGGTCACCGGCTCTCTCCCTCATTTATTTGTGTGATTTGCATGAGGGGTAGTCGGAAGGGCTGTCTCGGCGAAGGACCGAACACCTGTCCGAGGCGCGCAAAAGGGGGACAGATTCGCTCGCTCAGGCTTTTTTACCGGCAGCACGAGCGCACAATGCTTGCGGCGGACCAGATTGCGGCCAACAATGGTGCGTAAAGAAGAGACCAATACGAGAGGAATGAGCCAGATGCTGGGGCAACAGATTCCCCTGTCATGGGCCCGGCGTCAGGCCGCGCGTGCTGTATCCAATGGCGTCTGTCTGGATCAGGTATTTGACCGTTCGCTGATCTCGCCCAAATTCGGCGATGAACGCGACCGCATATCCAGTTTGCAGATGACGCTGTTCCAGGCCGTGCTGGTTCAACAGACTAATGACTCCACCCACATGATGCTCTGTCACCGCCTGGAGCCAGACACCGGGCCGCTTGCCTTCCGAATACTGTTCGGTAGCGCAAACCTCGAGGATGGATTGCACGCAGTGTCCCGCTTCTACCAGATGGCGTCGCGCTGCCTCCAGATTAAGCTTGCGATCGACGGAACGTACGCCTTTCTCGCAATTCGTGCTGATGAGAACAGCGACGCTGGCTGCCTGCAGGAGGACATACAACTGATCTATTTCTTTCTTGGCCTCAGTTCATATCTGCAGAACCCTCTTCCGGTGAGCTGGCTCGTTACACGCGATGCACGGCATATAAATCTTGGCGCACGTCACTACGCCATCGGCTGCCCCGTACGCTTGGGCAGCACCGCAGGCTTTGCCTTTCCACGCGAGCTCCTGTCCTGTCGCCCACCGCGGTCCAATGTGAACGAGTTCTTCTGGCATCCTTTGCACACTGCGCTTCGTCTGACCGAACTTGAAGAACCTGCGACGATGAGAGATGGCGCCTCGAATCTCGACTTACGGGTCCAGAAACTCGCGGCAGAGGAAGATATTGCGTCGTCGACCTACCGGCGCCGGATGGCACAGTCTGGCCAGACCTTCCGGGAGTATCGCGAACGCAAGCTCCTGCAGGCAGCGATAGCGCTCCTGCGCAACAAGCATTGGTGCATCGAAGCCGTCGCTGCAGAGCTTGGCTATGCCGACGCCCGCAGTTTTCGGAGGTTCATGAAGCGAGCGACGGGCAGGACGCCGAGTGAGATCAGAGATGAAGTGGCTGCGGAAGTATCGCCGAATCTCATATTCAAGCGCTTGGGTGAAACGCTGGAGGCAATAGGACGATAATCATCGAGCGATCCTGGCAAACATCGACTTAACACCCTGGTGACCTGAACCCCGTCTGGTACCGGATTTGAATGGAGAGTCAGTTGCAAGGAAACAGAAAATGCGGAAGAGCAAAATCACCGAAGAACCGAACATCGCAGCCCTGGGGGGTGCTGTCAGTCTAATGCGAACCACTCTCCACTATTCGCGGACGCGCAGGTGCTAGGCGACGAGAAGGTCGCGCCACTCGCGAAGCGCGGTGTCTCGATTCTGTTTGAAGATCATGCTGGTCAAGATAAGGAACAGGGGCCCTTTCTGCTTTGCAGAACATTCGGACGGGAGAGACCCAGGCCCGGTCTTGCTGTGTCACGAGGCAAGCGCTTTCAGTATCCGGACAGCCATTTGGAGTGTGGCTCTGGAACGGATACGACTAAGCCAGAAACCGGCATCCTCCCGTAGTCGGCTTTCCGCTGTCCGGCCTTTCCCCGAGATGGAGGGTTCATCCTCCTCGAACAAATGGACAATCTGGATGTTCAGCACATCCGCCGCGATGCTCATCATGCCGGCGCTGAGCCGGTTTGTCCCGGTTTCATATTTCTGAAGCTGCTGATGGCTGATTCCCATTTCGGTGGAAAGTTCAGCCAGCGTCAATTCATGGTGCAAACGCGCCTTACGCAGATTGGCGCCGACAATCCGGTCGATTTCAGTGGGAGAGCGGCCCGTCCGACCCTTCCGTTGTGGCGTCTTACATCCTTTTTTGGCAACGCGTGGTCGCGGCATGGCAATTCCTCCGGTACGACACCATCATGAGTTCAACAAGATGAAGTCTGTTTTTTCAAAAGATAGTTTGGCGATCCTCTCCCCTTTGCAAGCATTTCCCTGTGTCCCACGCCGCCCTCTCGCCCTTGCGGGGCGGCGCGGAGGCCGGCAACAGGCTAGGGCTCGAATAATTCCATCTTAACAATAACCTCCTATCGCCTTATGATTGCGCTTCCGGCCAACCCCTCGGGAGCTTCAGATGTCTTACCCGCCGGTTTCTCCAGAAACACCGGGCTGCAAGTCAGAAACACACGCGAGGTCTGCGCACAGCGCCTTCCTTCAGGCTGCTCAACGCCTCCAGACTGGCGATACGGCTAGCGGCCTTCAATGTCTGAACACAGCTCTGGATCGCGATTCCGGACATGTGCCGTCCCGTCTCCTGCTGGGACGTGTCCTCCTGCATCTGCACAAGCCTGGCGAGGCCCTGACAGCCTTTACCTTCGTCTTGGGCCAGGCGCCGGATTGCGAGTCAGCTCTCCTGGGCCAGGGCATTGCATATGCGAGGCTGAGTCAGCATGACGAGGCCCTTCAGACATTTCGCCGCCTCGTCCGGATCCAACCGGACTCCTGGCGGGGCTACAATTCACTGGCGGATCTCACTCCGGATGATCACGAACGCCTTGGCGCTCTGGCCGCCAGCCAAATCATCCTGTCCCGCCAGATCGTTTCAGACAGGCCTCCACGCCTGATTGAAGCGGCCGCCAAGGCCCACATCGCTCTGCGTCGACCGGATCTGGCCCGGCGCCTGCTTCAAGCGCGATCCGGCGAGATCCCGGATGCAGCAGCCGCGCATGACCTGCAGGCCCGGGCCGCCTATTTTGCAGGAGACTATCCATCCGCTTTTGCCAGCAAGGTGAAATCCCTGCATGCGATTACGCCCAATCATATACTGGCCGTACCCAAACAGATGAAATGGGAGCCCGGCCGGGCCGAAATCGCTCTAAGATCCTTGTCGTCACTGCTTCGACGATCCGGGCTTGTTCCGGTTCCGATTGCCGGGACGCTTCTCGGCCTTTACCGGAATGGGCGCCTTCTGGATCAGGATCGGGACGTGGACATAGGTCTCATCCCGTCGCCAGGATGCCGGGCTGATCCGGTAGACCTCGTTCGCGAGCATCCCGGCCTTCTCCTTGAGCGGCATGCCCGGCGCGGAGATCGCTATTTACCGCTCCTCTGGGATGGGGTCGGCATCGATTTGTTCCGTCTGGATCGGGACGACGCGTATTACAGTTTTGGTTTCAGTGATCGGCCAGGAGATGTCCAATGGCGTATCCCGGCCTTTCAGGCCGGTCCTGAGGATGAGCGCGGTCTTTCCAGCCTGTCACCTGACTCAGCCCACGCGTGCCTGCGCGCGCTATATGGCCCATCCTGGCGTGTGCCGGATCCGTATTTTGCCTCGGTCGTGCAGTCTCCCGCCTTGTGGAACGTGTCGCTTCACGTCCGCGCCTATTATACTGCGCACCGGGCCCGGGCCGCCCTGCTGCAGGCAGATCCGGACAAGGCTCGCGCATTGCTGGCGCGTGCGCCTATCCCAATCCCCCTTGATCAGGCCCGGCATCCCGATCTCTGGGCGAAGACGAATACTGCGCGCTAGCAATTGCGCCGTATACGTTCTGATGAATTATCTCCAAATCCTGATATGGGACTCGACTCCCCTTTTGGTTTATCATATATTCTACTTGCCGTATTTATACGGCACCCCTCCTGACAGAAAAGGAAATCGATATGGAACGCGACACATTTGACCCGACCATGCTTGAGGACTCCGACCTGCTGGATCTCGGCAGCGTCTCCGAAGAGACAAAAGGGCGCTTCATGCAACCTTTCGAATTCGGCGTTTCGCCGACTTCCCGCGATGAAGCCGGCTGATCCGACCCGCATGAGGGATGAGGGCGTTTCACCGGCGCCCTCATCCTGTCGACCACCGCCGCACACCTCCTCCCGGTTTGCTTTTGGCTTGCGCCCGCAGCTTCATGCCTGCGCAATCGAATCCACGCTCATCTTTCTGGATATCGAGGCAGATCGCTATTTCGCAATGACCGGTGAGGATGCTGAAGCCTTCCAGGCGCTTTATGAGCTGGAAGGAGAGACGGCGCCAAATGGAGATTTGCGCAGAGCGGAAAGCCGGTTCGTAGATTTGGACCTCTTGCGTGAGATGCACTCAGCTACGCCAGGCTGCAGACCTTGTGTGCGTCCGCCGCCGATCGGGTCTGCCTATGGCGATGTCCTCAAGGCGCGGATCCGGCCGCTCCCCCTTCTCCGCGCCCTCCTGACCAGCCTTATCCTGACGCGTCTGCATTCCTTCTCGCAGATGATCCAGGCTGCGAGACGCTGGAAGGATCAGATCCCGGGCGGCCCCAATCAACTCTATGAAGCGATCGACCATGCGCGATCCCTCCATCGCATCACGCCCTTCCTCTTTACCCGTCATCAATCCTGCCTGTTCCGCAGCCTCCTACTGGTCCGCTACCTTCATGTTTTCGGCATACCGGCAGATTGGGAATTCGGTGTCCGCCTCGCCCCTTTCTGCGCCCATTGCTGGGTCGAGCATGAAGGGATTGTCCTCAATGACCATCAGGACACGGTGCTTTCCTATACCAAGATCCTGTCTGTCTAGGGAGGCGACGCCGCATGCCGCCCTGTTTTGCCTGCCTGGCCTGGCCTGCCGGAAATGAAGACGCCACGCGCCGGGTTGAGCATCTTGTCTCGGCCCTCCAAACGCATCAGCCTGAAAGGCCGTCCGCCTTCCGGATGCCTGGCCTGTATCTGGCCGATCTGAGCCCTACAGGGCATCCTGCCTGCCGGATCCTGCCCCTTCACAATGCTGAGGGTGTCCCGGCCGGCTGCCTCTATGGCACCTTGTTTCGCAGAGCGGCGGGCTCCCAGCGGCCCCTCGACCGGCTGAGCCCGGAGGAAACCCGCCGGATCTGCCGGACGGGCGGCAGGGCCCTGATGACAGAATATTGGGGCCATTATGTGCTGATCCTCAAGACAGGAGACACCGTCAGCCTTCTTGCCGATCCGATGTCCGCCATTCCCTGCTTCTATCGCCGGCATGGCGAGATTGCCTGTGTCTTCTCACATCTCGAAGCCTGTCCGGACGAGTTCGCAACGGATCTGACCCTCGACCTGGCCAGCCTGCGGCGCCTGCGTGTCTATGACAAGATCCAGACGGGCCGGACGGCCTATTGTGAAATTCACGAACTCGGAGGCGGGCAGAGACTGGAGCTGATCCGGCCTAACGCCAGTCCGGAAACGATCTGGGACCCCCGGCCCCTGGCAAGCCAGCCGCTCCACCTGTCCGACCAGGATGCGGCCGAGGCCTTGCACGAAACCGTCCGCGACTGTGTCGGGAGCTGGGCTTCAGCCTGCGGGCACATTGCCATGGACCTGTCCGGCGGACTCGACTCCTCCATTGTGACCTCCTGTCTTGCCAAGGTCTGCAATGACAAACGCCTGGACATAGTCCATCACCATATCCGCGCGGCAGATGCTCCGGAACTTGTCCATGCTCAGGCCACATGTGCCCATCTCGGCCTGGACCTCCTTGCCCTTGATATCGCTCCCTCCCGCGCCCTGCCGGATCCGGACGCCCATCCGCCCTCGGCGCGCCCCTGGCGCAATTTCCTGGGTCTGGGCTTCGACACAATCCTGCCGGACAGGCTGAGATCCCCTGAAACGACCTTCTTTACCGGACAAGGCGGGGATCATCTGTTCCTGATGACCCGGTCTCCCCTGGGCCTGACAGATTGTATCCGGCATGGCGCCTATGCCCGGCTGTGGACGGAATGGCTGAATGCCGCCCGCCTTTCCGACACCTCCCTCTGGAAGACCTTTGCCAGCAATTTGCCCTATCTAATGGGCCGAACGGCGCGCAGCGCCCTGGAAACCGCCATCAAGGGGCGTCTCGACCGTTTGGATATGCCAGGGGGCAAGTCCGGGGCGTGGCTGGAAGGCCTGCCGGATTGGGCTTTGCGCCCCGGAGACCTTCCCCCCGGCAAGTTCGAGCAGATCAGCACATTGCCGCACCTGTTCCAGATCCGCGATCCCCTCGCCCGGGCAAGCGGTCGGCATGTGATCCACCCCCTCATTTCACAGCCCTTGATCGAGCTCTGCCTGAGATTGCCGGTCTGGCAATTATGTCTTGGCGGTATCAATCGGGGCCTAGCCCGCATGGCCTTTTCGTCAGACCTGCCCGATCAAATCCGCCGTCGGACAAGCAAGGGCGAAGCCACACAATATTATGCGCGGCAACTTGCCGGCGATTGGGAAAAGGTTGCAACCGCGCTGTCACAGGGCTGCCTCATGGAGGCTGGCCTTCTCGGTCGCGCCGAATTGGACCGCCTCCTCGCAGATCGCGCCATGACCGCCTCTGCCACGTTTCGCGATATGTTGCAGCTCTACACGCTGGAAGCCTGGATGCGCGCTGCGCGCTCACGGACGGCCCGACTGGTCCGGTCCTGACGGGGCCGGTCCGGGCGCTGCAATTTCCCCGGTAAACCGGGTGAGGCGCTCCCAGAGATCGCGTATGTTGGCCGGGCTCGAAATCCCATGTCCTTCGCCAGCATACCAGACATAGCGCACCGGATTGCCCTGGCGCGCAAGCGCCGCATACATCTGGTCGAATTGCGATTTCGGGAACCCGTCCATATCCGTATGGATCAGCAGGACCGGTATGTCGATATCCCCCGCCATCAGGAGCGGACTGTTTGACACATAGCGGCCGGGATCCTCGAAAGGCGTTACCCCCATGGCGAAATCACTGCCCGCCTCGGCTTCGTACCGCGGCATGTTCGTGCCCAGAAGATCGGGAGACAGGTCGGCATGGATGCCCGGCGGCCCGAAATAATGGCTCATCGGATCCGCCCAGCCATTCTGGGCGATCACGGCCGCAAACCCCTCCGTCCTCGCCGCCACATGCAGCGCCGACACCGCGCCCTGGCTGAGCCCGTGCAGTATCAGCCGGTCGGGATCGGCGAGCCCCGCCTCGAGAATGGCCTGGCGCGCCGCCCGCGTCATCTCAGCCAGGCCGGCAATCGGGCCTGCCTCGGTCCGGATCATGTCCCGCGGTGCGGCAATGCGGGCATAGGCATACCCTCTGGCCGCCCAGAGATAGGGCGAATACGGATCGGGATAGGACAGACGGGGCGTGCGGGACGTGCAGCTCGGGCGCGCTCCGGGATAGATATCAAGAATCATTGGCGGCGGATGCGCCGCCTCCCGGCCCGGTGGCATCAGGATGCAGGATGTCACCACATGCGTACGGCCAGGCCTTGCAGGATCCGGCACACTATAGGAAAGAGCCTGCCATTCGCCCCAATCCAGGCCGTCGAGGTGCGTGTTGAGAGACAGACGCGTCTGAGCCTGCCCAGCCGGAGTGACGAGGACAAGCCGGGTCCCTGTTTCACTGGCCTGCTTCAGCAGGAGCGCGTCCCCGCCCGCGCTCAGGGCGAGTGCCTGCCCGTCGTGGCCAAGCCCCGCCATGACAGGCTGCATCCGGGGCGTTTCGTCTGCGAAATCGATCACACCGAGCTGCCGCGCACCGCCTTGCCGACCCTCGATCAGGATTTCTGTTCCGAACCCGGCGCGCAGGATGCCGGGGCTGGCCATCATGCTGGATGGCCAGTGCGGTGCGATGTCCGAATATCCATCCGGGGTCAGCCTGTCCTGCCGCCCGGACGCGTCGATGCGGTAAATTCCGTCCCTGGCCTGCACGACAAGATGCGTGGCACCTGTATCCAGCGGAACCGGGGACACCGCCTCCAGCCCCTCGGTCAAATTCCGGTTCGGCTGGCCTGGCGCAATCAGGTACCAGTCCGGCCGGGCCAGCCCGGCCTCGGCAATATCCCGATAGGTGAAATGCGACTCCCCGGCTTCCGTATCCGCTGCTGGCCGGGCAAGGACGGCGAGTCCCGCCTCCAGCAGGAGGGCCCGTTCCGGCCGTTGCAACAGGCTCCGCTCGCGTTCGGAGACGAGGTCGAGCCCTGGATGCGGATAGGGTCTCAGCCGGTGCTGCCCCAGCTCGAGGACATGATGCGTGCCGCTGGACCAGGGCGCGCCCTGGGGGACGGCAAACAGGGCCAGCTTCTGACCCTCCGCCGCCCAGGCCAGGCTGCCGGGGGACACATCCCATCCCGGCGCTGGCGCTTCTATATCTCCCGTGCTCAGATCGATCAGGCGCAGCTCATGATGCACGCTCTCCAGTCTGGCCCGGTCGCGCTCTGCCCGCCTGGGATCCCGGAACTTGGCCAGGGCCGCTAGATGGCGTCCATCCGGCGACAGGGAGAGATCTGCATGCAGGCCGTTTCCCAGATGGCTGACCTGGCCGGATCTTGTGTCCAGCCTGATCAGGTCTCCCGCCACCGCCTGCCCCGTCAGATCATTGCGCACTTCTGTGGCTGTCACCGTATCCCCGCGCCAGGCCGCTTCCCAGAGAGTGATACGGGCCCGTCCCGTGGCCATGCGGATACTTGTGTCTGGCGGTTGGGCGCCCTCAGGCAGCGCCGCATAGACGAGTTCATGATCCGAGATCCAGACCGGCTCATGAGCTCCGAGCCGGGACAGCGCGGGCACAGGCGACGGACGGCGAAGGCGCCCGGTTGCCAGTTCATAGATGACCAGGCTGGTCCTGCCCTGATGGCATTCGATCAGGACCAGGAAGGCCCCGTCCGGCGACAGGCCCTGCAAATAGGTATGCGCCTCCGGATCCAGACCAGGCAGCGGCTCCGGCGGCGCCTCTGACCGGACATCCAGCCGCCAGATTTCATGGCCGCTCTTGCCGAAGGCATACATGCCGAACCCGTAATCGGGATAGGACTCATAGGGGCGGATTCGCTCAAACAGGATCCAGCGCCCGGCCGGGTCCGGCAGGGCCCGGCCTATGCCTTCCAGCTTCATCAGATCCTCCAGGTCCAGCCTGCGGCCAGGCGGATCTGCCAGGGCAAAGCTGGCAAGGCTCCAGACGGCCGCGAACATGGCAAGGCAGCGATACAGAGACGACATGAAGACACCCGATTGAATTGGGAAAGAAATTGGGGCCAGGCTTGCAGAGCGACAGGATCTTCCGCGGCCCGGCCCCGTCCTGGCTAGAAGGATGAGCGAATCTCGATCGCGACAAACCGGTTCAGGGGGGACGCATTTGTCGGATCATATCCAGCCAGGCTGTAGACCCCGTCGGACGGGGTTTTCGGGGGCGCTTCGTCGAACAGATTGGTAACTGACAGGCTGATCTGGGCGGCGCGGAGCCAGGCCGCCTCCCCGAAACTGACCCCCTTGCTCAGGCTGAGATCGGCCGTGGTCCAGGCATCAATAGGTACCGCCGCGTCTGTCCCGTCGGTCTGATAGGCATCACTATGATTGAGGAAGAGATTTGCGCTGAGGCCGTCCCGTGACCATCCGAGCCGTCCGCGCACTTTGAGATCCACCGGATTGAGATAGGTATTGATCGCCGGTACCGCCGGTGTGGAGCTGGACGCCTGCTGGGTGAAGTCCAGGATATGGTTGAGATTGAGGCCAGCGGAGAAATCGCCCCATTCTGTCTGCGTTTCATAGTCCAGCTGGAGATCAATCCCTTGTGTCTCGGTCCGGGCGAGATTGCGCACGACATTGACATTGTTGATGATGCCCACGCGATCCAGGCTCGCATCCAGGAGTACCCCGATCGGACGCTGGAAGGTCGCGACCAAGGCGTCAATCTCATCCTGGGACGGATAGAAGATCACACTGCCCTCCGGGAAGGCAGACGGATCCTCCCAGGCGATATTCGGCGCATGGAAATCCAGCAAGCCATTCGGTACCGGAGTCGTGCCCAGCCGGTCCTCGAATTCTATGTCATACCAGGACAGGCTGGCGCGCCAGGCATGAGGGCCGCGCCGGATGTCCGTATCGAACCCTGCCGTGAAGGTCCGGGACGTCTCCGGTTCCAGATCGCCCGCCGTTCCCAGGACCTGCATGTAATCGAGATCCGCCAGGCCCGGATCCGGCGCGTCGAGCCCGAACAGGTCGAGAATGAACTGGTAAGGCAGGATCTGGCCCGTCCGGCTGACCGAAAAGGTCCGGCCAAGGGCCGGCGGCGCAAAGGAGGTACTGTAGGAGCCGCGCAGATTGAGCCCGCCGACGGGGGACCAGAGCAGGCCGAATTTGGGATTGGCGCTGCTGCCGAAATCGGAATAGTCATCCAGACGTCCCGACAGATTGAGTTCGAGCCGCTGCAGGCCGGGCTGCGCATTGCCTTCCCCGATGAGCGGGATCTGGACTTCGCCGAACAGGGCCGCCACATCCCGCTCGCCTTCCGCGCTGATCCGGTCTCCGAGAATCTCATTGGCAAAGGATTCCTGCCTTATTTGCCCGCCCAGGGCCGCCTTGAGCGGCCCGGCGGGCAGACGGAGCAGGTCCCCACTTATACGGGCATCCACCGCCCAGACATCGGAGTCGGTCTCGATCCGGCTGTCAGAAAAGGGCAGATCATCCACGCGGGAGACTTCGTGGCGACGCTCCTCATTGCGCACTTGGCTATAGCTCGCCTCCAGCGAGGCCAGCCAGCCGCCCGGCAAGTCATGGTCTCCCCCCAGGGCAAATGTCAGGCTCTGCGATCCGCTATCGGAGTTTTCCACTGTCCCATTGCGCCCAAATTGCGAGCGATGCGTCGACCGGTCGGAATAGAGCAGCATGGCATCCAGGCTGAGCTGCGGCGTCAGCTCCTGGCGGCCGGCCAGGACAAGACTGTCCCTTCGCTGCTCCGGCAGGAGGTCGAACAGGGCCGGGTCCGGCAGGACAAACGCCTCACTCGCCCCGTCAAACAGGCCGATCTCCGGCCGGTCGGCCAGAGTCAGATTGCCCCGGTCGAAATATTCATATGTGGCGAGCAGATTGCCCCCCGACCAATTGCGGCCCAGAGTCTGACTGGCGCGGATCTCCTGCATCTCGCCGGATGTGACCTGGCCATAGCGGAGCGCAGTCTCGGCGCCCTCGAAATCATCGCGCAGGATGAAATTGATCACCCCGGCCACCGCATCCCCGCCATAGATTGATGAGGCCCCGTCGGTCAGGACTTCCACGCGGTCCAGCGCCGAGACCGGGATCAGGGAGAGGTCGACGAAATCGCCGATCTCGGAGGTTGGCGCAAGCCGGCTGCCATTCAGCAGGACCAGCGTGCCACGCGATCCCAGCCCGCGCAGATTGGCACTGGCCCCATATGTATTATTGGCCCGGGAATTGGCATCATTGGGCAGGCCGACCGAGGTGAATTCGGTGGAGCCGCCCCCGAAATTCTGCGGCAGGGCCCGGATGAACTGGTCGATCGTGGTGACCCCGCTCCCCAGGATATCATCATGATCATAGACCTGCAGGGGCGAGGTTTCGGGCGCCAGTCCGCGCAGGCTCGTCCCGGTGACAAGGATCGTGTCTGCGATCAGCCGATCGGCTGAACCCTTTTCGGGCACAGTGCCTTCTGCGTCCGGCTCCCGAAGGGGCAGCTCATTTTCAGGCTCCACCTCCAGGACATTGACCGGCGGCACTTCCTCGCGCTTCTGGCGAATCACGAATACGCCCCCTGGTCCGGACATCGCTTCAAGCTCCGTATGCGACAAGAGCTGACTCAGGGCATACTCCGGAGTAAGGCTACCGGTGAGCGTGTCAGCTCTGTAACCGGCGGTCAGCTGCTCCGAGAACAGGACCGGTGTGCCCGCTTGCGCGGCAAGCTCCCTCAGAGCGGCGCTCAGCGGGCCGGCCTCAATCTGTATGGGTACGGACAAGGACGCATCCGTCTCCTGTGCGCTGGTTGGCTGCGTTCCGGCCAACAGGCCGACAAGCAAGCCAACGGCCGCCCCCTGGCCCAGTGTTCTGGTAATTGTCACGGATCCCCTCCGGTCGTCTCCGGCCTGCCCCATGCAGCCCGTTACCAGGGACAACAAGCTCGGCCGAAGAGAGGGTATAATTAATCCACGGATCAGATGGGTCGGGCCCCAGCGCTGGAACGGCCTGCGCTGAGACTCCTTTGTTCGCCGACAGCCATGAGCCTGCGCCGTCTCAAGTCCAGGTACGCCGATACCCTTCTCCCAATCGCCCACCACACATTGAAGATTTAACCCAACCTCTTCTTATCTAGCGGGCAGAATGGGCTCTTTCATCGACACCAGCATGTCTCCTGCGGACGATTTACCAATCAAGGCAAAACGCCCGCCAGGATTTGTCAGTTTGATAGACGTGATGCAGGTATCAGAAAGTGCGTAGAGTTAGACCGGTCGTCTCATCACTCCCACCCGACGGCTGACCTCAATCGACGCCTATCCGGAATAGAGAAATCCTGCCGCGCGAGATTCAGGTGCCGTGTCAGTTCGGCTCGATGTCTCATCCCGCACTTGTCTTTGAACAGATTGCTCCATGTCCATTATGTCCTGCAGCTGCTCCAAGCAGTCAGAGAGTTGTCGAGAGACGATCATGCCATGTGTCCAGAAATCTTCGACGCCATAGGAAGTTGCACCGCCTGACGCGAAAACGCGGCGACTGTTCAGCATCCGCATATGTTCGAGGTTTGCCGCAGCCAGTTTCGGCCATTGAATCAGGCCGATTGGATCGTTCGGCCCGGTGCCGTCGCGCGGAACACCCTCAACCTGGCCGCTGAGAAAATACTCCATCCGTCGAACCAGGGTCCAGCCGAGCATGAGAATACTATCGATCACCTGCCCTGTCGCGAGTGAGAGTGAGGGCGCCACAAAGGACCCGCTCGGGAGGATACGCGCATCTCCCTGCCCGGTTCTGCCGATACGCGGATTGGAGCTTGGCTGGCTCAGACTGGCAAGCAGTTCGCGAGCGAAGCCGGCAATTGCTGTGTGAAAGGCAGACAGGGTCTGGGGAATGGCCCGCACGGAAACGGGGGGCTGAAGATCGCCCGGAGCGGGATACCGGCTCGTCTCGGTAATAAAGCGCAGTGCGGCCTCAACCCGGGGGTGTGAGGCATGGGTGAGGAAAGCATCATTGGCCGGTACGCGCATCAGAAATTGCCGCGTCGTGTCCAGATAGGTCGTCCAGGCCTTTTCAAGGCGTGAAAACCCGGCCAGCGCCGTTCCGATATGGACGAAGGCACCATTGATCAGGGCCATCCCCTCACCCGGCTTCAAGTCATAATCCGGACGGGCAGCAAGCACGGACCGCGCCCAATAGGCGGCCGGAATGACATCGCCCGATGAATAGGAGGCCCCGGCCGGGATCTGCGGCGCGAACTCAGGATCTTCGGAAAGGTCCAGGAGTATCTGGTAGAGGTCCGGGGAGATCAGCGCCCCGCCGGCCGATATGGTCAAACATTTCGCGAGATGGATGAAATGGGCCGTCTCCCTGTCCACAAACTCCGTTTGCGGAAGACAATGATTATGTATCAGGTTTTGTTGATAAGACGAAGCGAAATCGGCTGGCATCGGGTCGCCTTCCCGATGCCCGGGCAATGTGTTGACCCCGTAAATATGCGGCGGCGCGTCTGCCGCCATGATATCCTCGAAGGCCTGGTACTGCTCGGCAATATGAGACCGGGCCTCGGAAAGCTCAGCCAGCACACGGCCTGAGCGGATATCCGAGATCAGTTCGGCCAGAAGGCTAATTTCGTCGGAATGAGGCATAGAGCGCTCCCAGGATGACGAGAAGGATGATGGCATTGAAGGTCAGATTGATGTCCAGCCAGCCAAACAAATCGACCAGGCCCGGCACCTGTCCCGGTTCCGGACGCTTCACATAACCGAATATATCGAGCACGAAATTGAAAACTTGCGTGGCACCGAGGACAAACAGGGCAAATTGCAGGAGCCGCCGGTCCGTTTTGGCGACCTGAAACGATTTGCGATCCAGCCTGGAGCGAACCAACTGGTCCCGCGACCTCAGCGTATCGGCCAGATGGTCCATACCAAACGTCTTGAAGAGTGTCTCGAAATATCGTCGCCGCGGCCCCTGGAGAGAGATTTCGGCATCCCGCGCTTCATTGAAAACATAGTCGACAAAATTCTCCATCCGGTGAAAGCGGGGAATGAGACGTTCGACTTCGCGGCGCGTCGATGCCGCCGACAGGGCCCGATAGACCTCGTTCTGATTGTCATTCAGAACATCAAGTATGCAATAGAAATATTGTGCCAGCGAGGATGCCTTCAGGAACGCATCGAGATCGGACTCGTCGCGAACAATACTGGACCCGGTATAGACCATCGAACCATCCTTGCCGTGAAGCCCATAGGTTCGGATCTCGTTCAGCCGCAACAAGCTGGTCAGATCTGACTCCGACCGCTGGTCCTCATCCAGCTGGTAGATTCGATGAGCCCAGAAGAAAGCAGAACGAGACTCGTCCCATCTGGGAAAATCGTGATCATTCAGATCAAAGAATATCTGGTATTTCTGGCGTGGTCGCATGAGATAGGGCTTGTGGGGCCAGTCGACCTTGCGGGCTTCCAGGCGGGCGATGGCTGGCATGACCAGAAGATTGTTGAGCGGGGCAATGAGGCCTTCTGCAAATTCGGACAAGCATCTCTCGAAAATATCTGCGGTCCAGTCTGGCGGGATTGTCTCGACATCAATGTCGCCAATCAGGCTCAGTATGGCGAGCGTATTGTCATAGATCTCGACCCGCGCCATGCTTACCGCAATGCTTGGCTCGGCCGAGCCAGACATATCTGGTTCATCACCTGATTTGCGCGCGCCCTGTTCTTCACGCCAGCTGTCAGAGAGGGCCATTGTGGCAATCGGCCTTGAGAACCAGGGCAAGGCATCATCAGACAGGGTCTTCAATTTGGCCGAGGCATTTCCTGCAAAAATCTGCAATGAGGCGACGATTTCCAGATCGCCGATCGGCTCAAAGGCCTGCCTCAGAGCGATCTCAGCATCCTTCCTGTGAACGCCAACGATCTCGGATTCAAGATTGAGGAGTGTCCGGAATGGGACTGACAACCCGAATCTCATATTCTATTCTCCCATATTGCAGGCACGATTCTGGCCCTGTTCAGGGGGCTTCCACCAACCTAGCCTGTTTTGAATGTAAGAAAAAACCCGCGCGGGCAGGATGTCTTTCATTTCCAATCAGTCGGCGAGCGCATTCAATATCCTGACGACCATCCGCAATGTATCTTGAGCGCGAAAGCGCCGGATCCAGAACCCGGCCCCATCTCTGAGCTTTGTTGCCGGATCCGGTTTGGCCCCTGGCACCTCGGACGACACGAACAAGCCCCCCGATCTCGACAGTCGGCGCGGCTGCCGCTGCGCACCTCATGCCGGTACTGAGCGCCAAAGATAGCTGCGCTGTCCCGAGTATCACGACGACAAACCCGATCATGGTGACTTGGCGCGCCGCCGGGGTGAGCGGCGATGCCCCCTCAACGTGTCAGTCAGTCCAGCCGCCAGATATCCCCGCCGTTTTCATCCCGGACCAGATCAATCCTCTGTCCGTCAAAATGATAGGCAAGGTGACGGCCCTGGACGGGAATGGCGACCACGTCGGGCCAGAAGGCCGCGAGGCATTCGCCGCCCTCATCCCGAACGCTCGGATAGACCAGCCCGTCCGAGCGGCCCTCCCGCAGCGTGCGGGCAAGATTCTGGGAGGCCGTGTAATCGGTCGGCAAAAGGCAGGAGTCAAAGTCTCGCTGGCCCCGCAGATCGTGCAGCAATGCGTCTACCGCGCCGACCAATTCCCGCATCTGGCAGAACCAGCCCGGCGCCTCCTCTGTGGCGCGATAGAACAGGCTCTTGTGCCAGGCAGTTTCGGCAACAGCCGTCCCGAAATGGCGCGCCGCGTAATAGGCACCGAAGGTCCCGTCATGGAACCGGCCCGGACGGTCCGGGCTGACATGGACGAAAGGCGCCATGACATGACTGGCCCCCGGCCCGGAGACCCGCCGCTCCGGCGGGACGAGGTCGAACCGGCCGAACTGATCCATCACGCGCGGATTGGTCTTGGCTTCGGCCGACGCAATCAGCTCCCAGTCGCGCGGGTCGGCAATATCCTCGAACAGATCAACCGGCGGATAGCGTGAGGAGATGATCCGCCGCGCTTCAGGCCAGGCGACTTGGCTTTGCGGGGGATCGCCCCTCATCCGCGCGCCGCATCCAGATAGGCCCGGACCCGGAACAAATCCGTGAGATAGCCGCCCAGCATGACGTCCAACGCGCGCTGTCCGCCAAAGGCCTGGTTGGGCTTCTTCACCCAGTCCGTCACCCGGCCCTGATCGGTGAAGAGGAGCTTGAGCGCCTTGTGAATGCCCATCAGGACCGAGAGCCTTGTCTTCTGGTCAATCGACAGCCGGCCAATCTCGCCCTCTTTCCAGCGCGCATAGGTCCGGCGTGACAGGCCGCCCAGCAGGATGCAGGCCTCCGCTTCAGTCAGGCCCCAGAGCCGGAACAGATTGACCACGGCGCGCGCCATGGCGGCGCCTTCGGCATCGGTAATGTCCGCGCGGTCCTCAGGGGTCTCATGCTTGGTGACCAGGTGCAGGCTCATGATCGGGCTCCTTTTCACTTAATATATAGCGATAAAAGTGCCATTTGGCAATATTATTCGTAATATGAGCCAATCGGCACGCAACGTTTCCGTCCCGGCCATGTGCGTCAGTCCGCCCGTGCGTCTGCCCTCATCAGGACGATCCGGCCCGCTTTGCCTTCCGCCTTTAGGGGCAGATAGAGGGCCAGCGCCTCGGCGAAGGACTCCTGCTCGCCGGCGGGAAAGACCCCGCTGATGCGCTCGGCGGCGAGCGCCGGGTCGGCGATCTCGATCCGGGTCGTCGCATACCGGTTCATTTCGGCAACCGCTTCGGCCAGCGTGACATTGTCGAATTCGAGCGTGCCGGACTGCCATTGGCCGATCCGGGCCGGATCGATCGCGGTGACCTGGGGCGGCTGGCCGGGCCGGGCCAGGGCCTGCTGGCCGGGATGGAGAAGGATCGGGGCCGCATGGTCCTGGGTCACCGAGACAGCGCCTTCGCGCAGCGCAATCCGCACGCCCTCTTCGCGGCGATAAATGTCGAATAGGGTGCCATGCGCGATCGTCTCGGTCTCGCCGGCCTCGACAATGAAGGGGCGCGGCCCCGGCGCGACCTCGAACAGGGCCTGGCCGGACACCAGGTGCAGGCGCCGCGCCTGCTGGGAAAAGAGGATTTCGATCTGAGTGTCCGTGTTCAGGTGAATCCGGCTGCCATCGGCCAGGGTGATATCGGCGCGCTCGCCAATCTCCGTGACATGGATCACGGGCCGGAGCTCGTATCCCGGGCTGGCCGCGGTCACGGCGAACAGCGCCGCCGCCAGCACAGCGGCCAGGGCCGCACCCGCCAGCAGGAGGCGCGGCAGCCGGGGGCGCCGGGGCAGTACAGGCCAGCTGTCTGCCAGTGAAGACTGGTCGAGCAGGACCAGCGCGGCCTCGATCTCCTGATAGGCGGCGGCATTGGCGGGGTCTGCCTGCTCCCAGGCCCGGAAAGCCTGCCAGATCCGTTCATCGACGTCCGGATCCTGCAATTCGGCATGCCAGCGGGCCGCGGCCTCGCGCCGGTCGAAATCGGAAAAACGGTCCTGCACCATATCTGTCCCCTGCGGGATCAGCCCCCTGCCCGCGCCATGCGGGCAAGTGTCTCGGCAATCTCCGCCACCGCCATGGCGATATCAGTTTTGACGGTGCTTGGGGAGACCTGGAGACGTGCGGCAATCTGTTTGTAGGATAAGCCCTCGAACCGGTGGAGCCGGAGCGCGTCGCGGCGGCGCGCCGGCATGGCTTTGAGCGCAGCCTCGACCTGCGCCAGGCTCTGGGCATCGGACATCTGCGTCTCCGGATTTGGGGTCCTCGGGCAGGCCACCCGGTCTTCGGCTGCGCCGATCTCGTCGGATTTGCGCCGGCGCTGCGTGTCGCCGGATTTGAGGTAATTGATCGAGAGATTGCGGACCATGGTGAAGAGGAGCGGTTTGAGCTCGGCGGCCGGCCGGTCCGGATAGGCGCGGGCGGCGGCCAGGAAGGCGTCCTGGACCAGGTCTTCGGCGTCGCTTGCATGACGGATGCGGATCCGGGCGAAGCGGACAAGCTCTGCGCGATAGGTACGGTAGAGGTCCGTGAGGGCGGGGTTCGGGGTCTCTGCGGCGCGGGGGCGGATCGGGGACTGGGCGGGCGCGGCGGGACGGCCGGTCTGTCGCGGGAGGAGGTTTGGGGTCAGGGCGCGGTGGGTCATGGGCGTCACTTCAGGAATAAATCGGCCACGCTGCTGTTCTGACTTGAAGTACAACTGAGGCACGATGACGGTTCGCAGACATCCGACGGTCGCTCCTGAACAATAGCCAGACTTTAAGTTTTCACAGCTTCTCGCTGTCCACTTTAAGTGGAGCGCGAGTTTTGGTCAAAAGATAAAGTGGACTTTATGGCTATTATTTTTGCCAATGTGAACTTGGGGTATGGACCATGCCCAGAAAGAACAAATCGCCGCGGCGATCAGAGCCGCAAGACGCTCTCGAGGGCTCACCCAAGAAGTGCTGGCTGAACGAATAGGCCGGACATCCGCAAGTTTAAGCAACCTAGAACGTGCTCAAGCTGTCCCGTCCCTGGATACCTTACTGTTGCTCGCGCAAGCCTTGGATGTCCCAATCAGTTCACTTTTGGAAACAGCCGTCTCCAATCGAAAATCCCGTACACGTCTAAGAGACGAAAATGAGATTATTGAGTTAGTACGCTCACTATCTTCCGATCAATTGAAAATCGCGAAAGCGCAAATCGAGGCGTTGAGGTCTTTGAAGCGCTAACCTCTTCACCAGCATCCGCGCAGGTAGACTAATGTCCGCTATATCCCCAAAGCAGCCGAAACGAATTAGACTCGAACTTCCTACAACCAGACATCCCAAGCGCGTTTTCATGCAGCCACTCCCGAAACCCGACTAAAACCGTTTTGACAACGCTTTAGATAACAGAGCCGACCGGCCATTGGCACGTTGATGATCCAGCCTGAAAATATCTATTGGCCACCTGTGGTTTGACCGATTGCCAATATAACGAATTGGCTTACGGTACATATTGAGACCTAGACAGTGAGACACAAATGACCCTTGGTGAACGTCACTTGTTTTGCATAAACAACTCAGGGGCGCAGAACACAGATACCGGCTCTTTCAAGAGTCGAGAGATCAAGGTTTCTGGAAAAAGTCTCGAAACAACGCCCGTATTTGATGCGTACTGGCAATTTGCTGCTGAACGTCAAAAAATCTTCTTGCGGAAGACTCGGGGCTCCAACGCGAACCTAACTTCTGATCCAGTACTAACAGAGTACAAATTCACGAATGCGTACCGCGCTTCAGATAGAGTCAGCCAGTACTTGATTCGTAACATTATATATCGCGATGATCTTCCTGACGACATTGAAAACGTCTTTTTTCGAATTTTGCTATTCAAGCTCTTCAACAAGATCGAAACTTGGGAAGCACTCGAATATGAGTTCGGTGAGCTCACACTTGGTCAATACTCATTTGTCGAATTCGATAGACTTTTATCAGAGCGGCAGGACGCCGGTAAGCGAAACTATTCGGCTGCTTATATTATGCCATCGGCAGGTCGCGTTTTCGGTCATCGTCGCAAACATTCAAACCACCTTAAGTTACTTGAGTGGATGCTGGAGAGTCGTTTTCCTGCTCAACTGCAACGCTTCGGTACAATGGCCGATGGCTTTAAGTTACTCGCGAGCGCGCCATCTTTGGGTCCATTTTTGGCATATCAGTTTATCACTGATCTCAACTACAGTGCGATCACAGACTATTCGGAGAGAGAATTCGTAGTGGCTGGGCCCGGAGCTCTTGATGGAATGTCAAAATGTTTCGTTGGCAGTAAAGGTATCCCGGCTGCTGCTATCATCCAACATATGGCAGATCATCAACAATCATACTTCGATGAGTTAGATATCCAGTTCGACGATTTATGGGGGCGAGAGTTGCAGTTGATTGACTGCCAAAATCTGTTTTGCGAAATCTCTAAGTATTCAAGGGTAGCATTTCCAAACATTACGGGAGTAGCAGGACGCACACGTATCAAACAAAGGTATCGCTCTTCGGGTCGTACCGCGACCCCATGGTATCCTCCCAAATGGGGTTTGAACGCTCGAATTGATACTAACCAGTCTCAGGCAGCAGCTATGTCGGACGAAGCGAGCACAGTACAATACACACTGCTCTGACTGCTAGTGACTGATGTCTTAAATGCGACGATACCACTCTTCCACATTATTTCACGAAGCGGGGTGACTGCTTTCACACTAAACTTCCCTGGATCAGTTTCGGTCAGGCAAAGTGCAAGCATAAGTGTTGGTTCTGGTTGATCTATACCCAACGCCCGTAGAATGGATCGTTTCGCTGCATAAAGAGATGCGAGACCAACTAAATTCGTGTCTCCGATGTCAGAAAGCTCCTCTTCTGTGAGCGACGAACGAGCTTGAGCTTGAGCCTGATCGTCGAACTCTGAGAGAGGAATGGCAAATGACCCGATGCCGGCCACAGCACCAACCAAGTCTACGTGTATATCCGGCTGATACGTGATTTCCCGCCGAGTGAGATCGACTTTGACCGTGCCCTGGCCGTTTTCAACCAACTTCTTGTAAATGCAGTAGCCATCTCTGATCGCCGCTTTCCACTCTTCAAAAGAGTTTGCTTCGACTTCTAGGCCAGAGACATAGCGCCGAATTAACTTGAAAAACGATAGAGGAATATCAACGTCATCTGAGAACATAGGCCGCTCACCTGCAGGCAAGTCAGGATGGACTATCGCCGCGATTTCCTTTCCCTCAGAATGAATCGCCTTTAAAATTGCCTCTTCAACAATTTTGGCTCGGGCGCCGTCTTCTACTTCATCAAGCTGTGGGTTCATGTCGTCTTTGCGTTTTCGCTTCATGAGACTGCGAAGTACGGGCGACCAACCAAGATGAGCCACATTCGCAAGGTGGAGTACATCATGAAAGCGGTATCCATCGTCTTCATAGTAGTTGTCAGTTAAATCGTCTCCCAGTTGCCGACCTTCAAAGTACATTCGAGAACGCCCTTGTCCTACCGTCAAAAATTTCACTTCGAACGTGCGGGGAAGTTGTTGCGATTTCGGCCTGTCTTCGTCATGCAACGGTGTATGTATGGTTGCTGGCCGACGTAACTTTGCTTTTCGAATGTTCTGCTCAGCAATTTCATCTAGCGAGAGATTATAGACGGTCGCTATTGCTGCTATGTGCCACGCGATTTTTCCTAAAATGTCTAACGGAGGACGATCTTGAGTTTGATCGTGTAGATTTTTTTCAGATTTCGGCAGCAGAACCCTCATGAGTTGAGCGCCCAACTGCATCAATACAGTCAAACTGATTTCAACCAGCTCATCGGATTCGGCTCGTGCAGTCAGAAACGCAATCTGTTGAAAATCTTCAAACGAACGTTGTTTTTTACTCGGAAATGTTGAGGCGCGTCGCTGGAATTCTTCGAGTTTATGAGCATGCAGTAATTCGCGGAACAAGACAGACTGTCCGTCGTCGCTTGTTAACTGGCCGCTCAACGATTCGAGTTGTTGCGCCAAGATATCATCGTCGCGATTTTCTTCGAGTGAAGCAAGAGCGAAACAGTACCAGATGACATCACCCAACTCTTCTCTAAGTTCATGACGGGTCAATATTCCTTCAGTCGTATCTCGCTGCCCGCCTTCACCAAGGATTTGCTTCTTGACTGCCGCAACGACGGAACCAATTTCACTCACCAATCCATAAATCGAGATGCGGTGCCGGTCTTCCGGAGAACGCTCTTTGAATTGATCCGTCTCTTCAACATGTTTTGCGTACCGAGCAATCAGCATGCGATCTGCTCCAGGTTTGATACGCTCCCAGATGGAGATGGCGGCTGAGGACCTGCCGCATGATCGCGAACCCAATCGGCGGGTTCAGCGCGAAGACCGCGCTCAGGCAGAGTGCCAATCCACTCAAGCACCTGAGCGATCTGATCTTCAGAGTAATTGCAACGCTCGGCTTGAAAAGAAGGAACAAGGTCTCCAAGCTCTGCGGGAAATGAAGGTCCTGAGCCTCCCCAATATGCGTATTCGCGACTAATCAGCACCCGGTCTGTTGTGCCTGTATCTCGCTCAAGATTACCACGTCCTAGTCCGTCGCCATCGGTATGAAATGAAAAGGCCTGCTGCCATTCACTGCTCTCCGCCGTGCGGTGGTAAATGTTGTCTCCATACCATGCCATCAGGCTAGACCCGGATACGGGGCGTTTCGCTATGTATTGCGGGTCTTGCCAATAGTCATCGAACGATATGATTTTGTCGACGCGCATCCAATAAATCATTCGTCCCCCGAGCCCGACTTCTTTAGACGCAGAACCGAAACCGATGATAATATCACCTTCGTCTACACGCTTTCTGATTCGTGGTTTGCAGCATGCAAGTGTGCATAAGCCCCAAAACGGATTTGGGGCGAATCCTTTATCGTGCTGAACAACGTAGGTGTGAATCCTCATGGCGCTCTCAGCATTTGTTATGGGTGGAATCGTGCCGCGCCGCAGCACCGCCACTGGTTGATTGAAAAGTTTTTGGTGCAGGGGTGTCGAGCGCCTGCAATAGTTTTTCGGCGTCCCAAGGGATTTGCTGGCCACCAAACTTTTGAAGTGCCGGATGCATGTCTTCGCTTGCCATCCCGTCACCCCAAATTCCAGTGACACTCATGCCGCATTGGGCAACACCGAGCATGCCGCCTTCCAGTTGATCATCCGTCGCAAGGTCATCGTCGAGCAGTGCGAAAACGTGATCGAATTCTTTCGGGTCGACTGAACCGTTTTCAACATCGGCTGGCGTTGCGAATACGATTGACGCACCGCTTAGACCGGCCTTTTCAAGCAATTTCCTGATCGCCCCATCATCAGGAGGGCATCCATGAGCATGAATAATCAATATTTTCAGGCCTTTGTCGGCCGGCCCCGCCGATTGTGTGCTGTCCGTCATGGACTATCTCCATAAAACAAATAATACCACTGCACCGAACATATGGGATGCGCGATTTTGTTGTCAAGGATAAAAAGTACCTCTATATCGAACGGAACGGCATCATTGAGGAGACCAGCATGAGTACGCTACTGGGAGACAGAATTCGACGGTTGAGAAAGGAAAAAAAACTCACACTCGATGGCCTCGCCGAAGCCACTGGTTCCAGCAAAAGCTACATCTGGGAACTTGAAAACCGGGACTCAGCCCCTCGACCGTCTGCGGAAAAACTCATGAAAATAGCAGATGCTCTTGAAACCACAGTAGAGCTTTTGCTGGATGAAACTGGCAAGCTGCAGGAAGAGGACGCTACGGACGCTCACTTTTACCGTAAGTACCGAGAAATGGAACCACAAACAAAGGCTAAGATTCGCCGCATGGTGGAATTATGGGGAGATGATGAGTGAATGAGGACTGGTCAACTCAGCGCTGGGCAAACCAACTGACCCGACTTCTCGACATGGTAAAGTCGGATGACCGCTACCCGGTGCGAGTAGCGGAAGTCGCTAAGGAATATTCGCACCAGGTATTTCCAGACGATCCAATCCGAATTGTGAAGGGAGCAACACTGCCTGGTTTTGAGGGAGGATTGTTCCCAGCACCGAAGGGCAAAGATAAGGGATGGGGGATCTTCTATAACGATGCGGTCGAGTCTAATGGTCGGATCAACTTCACTCTCGGTCATGAATTTGGCCACTATCTTGCCCATCGAAAGAGATTCCCAGATGGAATTCAGTGTGATCCCAAAGCCTTGATGAGTTGGGACAGCGAGTACGCCCAAGTAGAGGCCGAGGCGAATGCCTTCGCTGCCGGTTTGCTGATGCCGCTCCATGACTTCCGGGAGCAGATAGCAGCTGATACTCAGCCATCGCTAGACGAGATTGGCAGTTGTGCTTCTCGATATGACGTTTCGCTTTTAGCAGCGATCTTGAGATGGCTTGAGTATACTAGCCGGAGAGCGGTACTCGTGGTTTCTCGGGATGGATTTATAAGATGGGCTCGATCTAGCAAAGCTGCTCTTCGAACAGGCGCTTTTCTCCGCACCAGGAACGCGTCGCCTATTCCCCTACCATCAGGTTCGCTCGCTGCGAAAGCCGGTACATTTGTTGGAAAAAACCAATCAGCTGATTATGATCTCAATGTTTGGTTTGGAGAACCATCGCACGAACAAGTTCTGCAGTCCGATCGGTATGATTTTACAATATCTCTGATCCACTTGGACGGGACCCTTAGTTCTCGCGATTTTGGTGAGGAGCGTTCAGAATCGGACACATACGATCAATTTCAACCGCGCAAGCGCGGCTTATTTGGTGACACATAGCAAATCGAGTACGCCGATTTTCATCCCTTGACGCATACTCGTTCTACAGCAATTCATGAGGTACCTCATTCTTCTACCAGATGAATGTTCGCTCAAGCACTCTTTTATTGTGGTTAGGATCACAGCCTGATCATATTTCAGGTAATAGATTCGGTTACCGACCAAATGAAGCAATCCTCAGACTTTCGATGACCGAATGTTGACGATAATCCAAAGCCAATTCGCGCCGGATTTGCTTCAAATTCTAATGTCTGCAAATGCGCCCATACCAGATTTGAGCTGAGGGCCGCATCTGAGTTTCTGGCCGTCGGCACGGCTGTCGCAAGACTTGGTTAACCTTGATCTTCAACATGCGGGGCCTGCAGTGATGCTCCGGCGGGCTGCACGTCTTCCTGAACCTGTCTCCTGCAAGGATTGACTGTCTATGCCTGCCGTGAAGCTGCCTGACTTGCCTGTTTCCTTCCCTCTGGCGCAGATCATTGCGCGCGATCTCGGTGTGCGCGCGGCGCAGGTCGAGGCCACCATTGCCCTGATCGAGGAGGGTGCGACCATTCCCTTCATCGCCCGCTACCGCAAGGAACGTACGGGCGGCCTGGATGATACCCAATTGCGGACGCTGGCCGAACGGTTTGCCTATCTGACCGAGTTGCAGGCGCGGCGCGAGACCATTCTCGCGTCTGTTTCCGAACAGGGAAAGCTGACGCCGCCCCTGGAACGCGCTTTGTGGGCGGCCGAGACCAAGGTCGAGCTGGAAGACCTGTATCGCCCCTACAAGCCGAGGCGCCGGACCCGGGCGATGATCGCCCGCGAACAGGGCCTGGAGCCCCTGGCGGACCAGCTGCTGGCTTGCGCAGGCAATCCGGAAACCCTGGCGGCTGCCTTCATGGAGTCTGCGACAGGGGTCGCGAACGTGGCGGCGGCCCTGGAAGGCGCACGCGACATCCTCATTGAACGGATGGCCGAGACGCCGAGCCTGGCGCGCCATGCCCGCGAGACAATCTGGACCGCAGGTGAGCTGAGATCGCGCCTCGTCAAGGGCAAGCAGGCCGAGAAATTCCGGGACTATGCCGAGTTTGCCGAACCCCTCGAGAAGATGCCCTCGCACCGTGCGCTCGCCATGCTGCGCGGGGAAAAGGAGGGCGTGCTGAAAGTGGGCGTCGGGATCCAGGCGCGCAAGGCGGATACGCCACGTCAGGCCATCGCCCGCATCTGTCAGGAATTCAGCCTGCCTGCGTCCGGCCGTGCGGGGGATCGCTGGATGCAGGACACGGCGGAAAAAGCCTGGTCGTCCAAGCTCGCAAAATCCGGCGCGTCTGACTCCCTGGCACGGCTGAAGGCCCGCGCCGAGGCCGAGGCAATCCAGGTCTTTTCTGGCAATCTGAAGGATTTGCTCCTGGCGGCGCCCGCCGGGAAGAAGACCGTCATGGGCATCGACCCAGGCATTCGCACCGGGTGCAAGATTGCTGTCGTCGATGCGACCGGGAAGCTGCTCGACACCGCCACCATCTACCCGCATGCACCCCGCAATGACCGCGCGGGCGCCCTGGCCATGATGGCACAGCTCGCCGCGAAGCATGGGGTCGACCTTGTCGGGGTTGGAAACGGAACGGCGGGCCGGGAAACCGATGCGCTCGTGGCCGAACTGGGCAAGACGGCCCCTGACCTCAAGCTCGCAAGCCTCATGGTGTCCGAGGCCGGGGCTTCAGTCTATTCGGCTTCGCAACTGGCCGCCGACGAATTTCCAGGCCTTGATGTCAGCCTGCGCGGCGCGGTCTCGATTGCCCGGCGCCTGCAGGACCCGCTCGCGGAACTCGTCAAGATCGATCCCAAGGCCATCGGGGTGGGCCAGTACCAGCATGATGTCGACCAAAACGCCCTGGCCCGCTCCCTGGACGCGGTCGTCGAGGATTGCGTGAATGCGGTGGGGGTGGACGTCAACACCGCCTCTGCCCCCCTGCTCACCCACGTCTCCGGCCTCAACGCGACCCTGGCCAGCAATATCGTCGCCTTCCGTGACCAGAATGGGCCCTTCCAGACCCGCAAGCAGCTCATGAAAGTTGCCCGCATGGGCGCCAAGAGCTTTGAGCAATCGGCCGGCTTCCTGCGTATTGTAGACGGTAGGAACCCGCTCGACGGCTCCGCCGTCCACCCGGAATCCTACCCCCTTGTGGAAAAGATTGCGAAGGCGACCGGGCAAACGGTCAAATCCCTGATTGGCAACAAGGTCGTCCTGTCGCGGCTCAAGCCTGAAGATTTTGCCGATGAGGTCTTCGGGGTCCCGACCGTGCGGGACGTCATCGCCGAACTCGAAAAGCCCGGCCGCGATCCAAGGCCGGATTTCCAGACAGCAAGCTTCAAGGATGGCGTCAATGAGATCACCGACCTCGAGCCTCGCATGAGGCTGGAAGGCGTGGTGACGAATGTGACCGCCTTCGGCGCCTTTGTGGATATCGGGGTCCATCAGGATGGCTTGGTCCACATTTCCCAGCTGTCGGATCGTTTCGTCGACTCGCCGCGCGATGTGGTCAAGGCTGGCGACGTGGTGCAGGTGCGGGTCCTGGACGTGGATCTGAAGCAGAAGCGGATCAGCCTCAGCATGAAATCCTCCGCCGAACCGGAGGCAGGGCCATCTACCAAAAGGAGCCCACCTGCAAAGGCCCGGAAAGCCGTCAAACCGGCCGACCTGCCGCAGACGAGCAGCCCCTTCGATGTGCTGAAAACCCTCAAACCTTGACGATAGGTGAGCGTGACCAAGGCGCCCCCCCTACGGACCGAGCTGATTTATGGGTCATCCCGGGGAGGCCTGTACGGTTTCCAGAATAACGTACTGGGGATCAGCTAGGAGTGCGGATCTCCAGGGCAGCGTTCGGCAAGGGCCGCTGCAGGCGGAGACTCTTCTCTCCGCCGCCGAGCCATTCCAGACAGTCTTTCGGGTTATGCAGTATGGCGGGCATGGCCTTTTCGTGGACGGGACGCACCACATCATTCGCCTCGGTCGTGAGGAAGGCGTAAAGCTCCCAGTTGCGCTCTTCTTTTGAGCGGCGTGACTTGCCAGGCTGCTCAGCCAGGCGCTCGCCTTGCCAGGGCCGCCAGAAGCCGGCGAAGAAGGCGACCGATGTGTCGGTTACAGTGAACCAGGTGGAGTCCCGGACAGGTTCAGCAAAGGCGGTAAAAGGTACAAGACAACGATATTCCGGTTCCATCAGCCAGTCCCGGTTCACGTCCCGCCACCAGCGGCTGCCCAGATTGCGGATATTGGTGATGGGCTGGCGCTGGTTCGGGATTGGCGGAAAGCCCCAGCGCAGCAGGGCGAGCTCACATCCGCCGGATGTGTGGTTTCTTATGATCGGCGCATCCTGGTCGGGATAGATGTTCTCCTGGGGAATGAGATTGTCAGTCGCCGGTGTGGTCACCAGCTCCCGGTCAAGCAGGCGCATGAAGGCGCGCATCTCCGCGACGGAGCCCCATTGGGCATATCTGTTACACATGAAAACAGTGAAATTCGTCTTGGAACGAATAGCAAGCGCTTGACGCATGTTCCTGTTTCGTTCTTTTTGTCGTGTTTTCCAGAAGGGAGACATGAAGATGCGAAAGCCCGAGACCATTGAGAGCCTGTATCTGGATTTTGACGGCTTCTTTGCCTCGGTCATGCAGCAGGCCATGCCCGCCCTGCGGGGCCGGCCGGTGGGCGTCATCCCGTTCGAGAGCGATGCGGCCGACAGCACGGTTGTGATTGCCTGTTCCAAGGAAGCCAAGGCGATGGGATGCCAGAATGTCATGCCCGTGCCGGAGGCGCGCCGAATCTGTCCGGAGATCGTCCTGGTCACGCAGCGCCCGGACCTGTTTCGCCGGGCGCATAACACGTTGCTGAACGAGATTGCCTGCGAAATCCCGATCGAGACGGTCAAATCCATTGATGAGCTTTGCTGCCGGCTGGATCCGGGAGACAGGCGCGCGCCCGAAGACCTGGCAGCCCGGCTGAAGCAACGCATCTCTGACAATGTTGGCCCCTATATCACCTGCTCGATCGGCTTTGCCGCGAACCGGCTTCTGGCCAAGACCGCCTGCAAGATGGACAAGCCGGATGGCACGACGATCTGGCATCCAGGCGACATGCCCGGGCCCTTGCTCAAGGTGCCGCTGGAAGACATTTCCGGGATCGGCGCGCGCTTGCAGGTACGATTAGAGCGCGCTGGCATCATCACCATGCAGGATTTGCTGGCCACGCAGCCCAAGCAGCTCCGTAATCTCTGGGGGAACGTCAATGGCGAGCGCATGTGGTACGCGCTGCAGGGCTATGACGTGAAAGCCGTGCCGACCTCGCGCGGCATGTATGGGCATGGCCGTGTCCTGTCGCCCGGATGGCGAACGCCGGACAAGGCAGAAGCCTGTTCGCGTCTCCTGCTGATGAAAGCAGCGCGCCGGATGCGCCGGGATGGCTATTATGCGCGGCGCCTCTATCTGTGGCTCGACATAAGGGGGGGCGGCTGGTTCGGGGAGCATACGCTGCCAAGCGTCCATGATGATCATGCCTGCCTGACTGCGCTGAAAAAGATCTGGGCGCGCGCCCGGCAACAGATTGCCCGGCGGCCAAACATCATCCGCGTCGGTGTGACCTTGCTGGACCTGGTCCCCGCCCGAAACCGCCAGCTCGACCTCCTCACCGATGATGATGGCGACTGCCAGCGTTGGGAGACGCTGACCCATACGATTGACGGGCTGAATTCGCGGTTTGGAAAACGCGTCGTCACGCTGGGAGACTGGACCCCGCCGCCGGGCGGATTTACCGGCGGAAAGATTGCCTTCACGCGCATTCCCAGTGCGGAGGATTTCTGGTGAGTTGGCTGACCGATCTGACCCTTCGGGATCTGGATGAAGGCCAGGCACTTGAAGCGACCTGCCTGCGCTGCCTGCATACCTGGCTACAAAGTGCGACGCATTTGCTGCTCAAGGTGGACCACCGGGATGTCTATCTCGATGAAGTCGCCAGGCACCTTGCCTGTCCGCGCCCCGGATGCCGGCATGTCGGGGTCAGGCTGGCGCTCGTGCGCAATGATGATACGAGCGGCTTTGTCGGCGGGATGCCATGAAGCCCCCCTGGCGGGCACGCCTCAGAGACGTGTCGTTTTCAAGGAGATAGCGCAACCATTCCCTTTTAGGTTTACATTGGATTCTATCTTGCAAGAACCTCTGCAAGGAGGGTTGGCCATGTCGATATGTCCCGATGCGCCACACATGGATCCGGAATCCTATGCCTATACGCTTACCCTGTCGCGCAGCCGCTGGGCCTGGGAATTCCTGCGGCGCAATCCGGACTTCCTGGCCGATGCCGCCCGAGAGCCGCCCGGCTCGGTCTCCATCCGCACAGCCTGTCCCCGGACCCTTCTTGTCAAACCGCGCACCGACCAGGTGGCGGCCGACCGCTGGGGACTCGCCTTCTTCCCCGATCCCGCCGCTACTGGCTATGACGCCCTCGCCTTCTGGTCAGGCACGCGCTTTCCGCGCCAGGTCCAGCTCCAGGTCTCACCGGCCATGCCGGGCGAAATGTGTGAAATCCAGGACAAGACCCGCGCGCTCTGCGACATTGTTCATCTCGTGGATTCCGCCGGCCGCGAACATTTGCTCGTGAAGGGCAATGGCCATGTCGTCCAGGTGAGATGCACAGGCCTCTCCCTGCTCACCAATGATCCGGTCCGGCTTGGCTTCCTCATTCACGGCGTGGAGACCTTCCAGCAGCGCGTCAGCCTGCTGGCAGACGCCCAGCGCGTCTATGGCATGCCGCCTCAGACCCAGCCCGCCTGGACCCGTTCCCGGCTTGCCCTGCGCAATGCGCTCATCGCCTGGGACTGCCAGATGGCCGGCCTGTCGCTTCGCGCAACAGCTTCTGTGATCTATGGCGAATTCCGCAGCCGGGAAGCATGGGCCGGCCCGAGCCGGGCGATGAAGGACGAGATGCGGCGGGCCCGCAAACGTGCCCATAGGCTTGTCCATGGCGGATATCGCCAATTGCTGGCGCGTGCGCCCTCAGGCCGTCGCACACTCTGACCAGGTATGAGGACATGCGGGAAGGCCCGGATCTTTCCCCCGGCCCGCTGGCGCGGGGCAATTCCGGCAGATTGGGCAGACTGTAGGGAACAGGGCATGCGACGGGCCCGGCTTCGTCTCCGGTCTCCGGCCCTCCCGTCCGGGATGGTCGGAGCTGCGGGGGCTCGCCGGCCGGGGGCCGCACACCGCGCTTCCCACTGGCCTTGCGGCCAGGGGGGTCACGGGTGCGTGGCCTCATCCGGTATCAGGAAGCCCGAATCTCCTGCATCCGCCATTTGCCGTACACATTGGCTGCCTGGCGCTCAAACCCGATCTGCCGGCAAAATGCCTCTGCAATGTCAGCCCCATCCTCCACGATCAGGTCGATTGTCGGCGCGCCGCGGCCGGCAAGCCAGAGGCCTGCCTCTTCCATCATCTCCCGGCCATGCCCCCGCAGCCGATGCGCAGGGTCGACCGCAAGATACCGGGCCCAGCCATGATCCCCATCGAGCCCGGCCATGACACTTGCAACCAGAAGGGTCCCGACATGGCCAACCAGCAGCGTGCGATGCCGATCATTCAGGGCCAATTCAATATCCTGCTCCGCGCGGGTAGCAGCCAAATCCGGCGCGCAGGCCTCCCAGAGCCTGGTCAGCCGGGTCCGGTCTGATGGGCGAATGTCTCGGACATAGAGGGTCATCACCTGACAGGTCTGGGTGATTCCCGCGGCTTTGACCAGCCTGAGGGGCGTGGAGCGTTGGTCTGGGCCAGACGCCCCCCTACGCCTCACCGGTACCCGCTCAGACGGAGGTGGGCGGACGACCGGTCTGCCCGGACCCGCCGGTGGCGCAAGGCGACGGGGCTGGAGATCGTCTGGAAGGGTTTTGAGCGTCCTACCTTCCCCCCTTGCCCAACCGGCTAATGGGTCCGGCCTGCCGGCCTTCTCGCCGCCCACCCCCGCCTGATGCGGGAGGGACATTTGGGCGGGGAGACGAGACTGACCCCATGACCCTACCTGATCCCTCACCCACTATCGCAGCTGACACGGCTGCTCATCCTGAGACAGGTCCCCGTATCTATGTGGCCTGCCTTGCCGCCTACAATAATGGCTGCCTGCACGGGCGCTGGATAGAAGCCACAACACCGGAAGACGTGATGACCGAGGTTCGCGCCATGTTGGCGGCCTCACCGCTGCCAGGCGCGGAGGAATGGGCAATCCATGATTATGAGGGCTTCGAAGGTGCGCACCTCTCGGAGTATGCGAGCTTCGAGACCGTCTGCAATCTGGCCGGTTTCATTGCCGAACATGGCAGGCTTGGCGCGCTGGTCCACCGCCACTTTGGCGATGATCTGGAGCAGGCTGAAGCGGCCTTCGACGATTATGCGGGCACCTATGCGAGCCGGGCAGACTTCGCTGAGGAATTGCACCGCGACACCGGCACCCAAATCCCCGCAGCCCTCGAATACTATATCGACTGGTCAGCGCTCGCTCGCGATATGGAGCTGAATGGCGACATCATGGTGTTCGAGACCGGGTTCGAAGACATTCACGTCTTCTGGACGCGGTGAGCGTTGTGGCGCGCGCCTGCCTGACGCTCATCGTCATCGATGGTTGGATCACGGACATCTGGATCGAGGGCCGCGAACCCGAGATCACGATCCATGATTATGATTGGGGTGAAACCGACCCTGATGCGAGCCGCGACAGTGACGGCCTTCCCTACTCGAAAATCAATTGGAGACAGCCCGTGTGGAAGCTCGGCCTCTCCCTCCACCCGCCAGAAAAGGAGATTTCTCATGGCACAGACTGACCTGAAACATATCCCGCTCGACCAGCTGCGGATTTCCAAACTCAACATGCGGCATGGGCGCAGGAAACCGGACGTGTCCGACATATTGCCATCCATACGCGAAAGCGGTTTGCGCCAGACCCTGCTGGTCCGGCGCGAAGGCAAATATTATGGCGTTATCGCCGGACGCCGCCGCTTCTTCGCGTTGAGAGAGATTGCCAAGGAGACGGGCGAAACACCGCTAGTCCCCTGTGCGATCATGACCGAAAAAGATGCGGCAAGTGCGATTGCCGCCTCCGTCATCGAGAATGTAGGACGCCTGCCAGCGACCGAGATGGAGCAGTATGAAGCGTTCAAGCGCCTGCACGACGAAGGCAAGGCGGTGGAGGATATCGGGGCGTTCTTTGGGGTGACTGAGCTTCTGGTGCGGCGTGTGCTCGCGCTCGCCTCGCTCGCCGGGCCGATCCGGAAACTCTACGCCGAGGACGAGCTTGACCGTGAAACGATCCGCGCGCTGACGCTTGCGACGCCCGACCAACAGACCGAATGGCTTCGACTGTTCGAGAGCGAAACAGACCGCGCGCCCATGGGGCGATCCTGCAAGGCATGGATCACGGGCGGGACCACGATCACGACCGACAAGGCGCTGTTCGACCTTGATGCCTATGAGGGACAGGTGACGGCCGACCTGTTCGGTGAGCATGGCGTATTCGCTGACGCGGACCAGTTCTGGCAGGCCCAATCCGCCGCGATTGCGGAGCGGATCGAGGCCTATAAGGAAGACGGCTGGAGCGATGTGATCTGCCTCGAACGCGGGGCGTATTTCCATCGCTGGGACCATGTCCAGTGCGCCAAGGAAGATGGCGGCAAGGTCTTCATCGAAATCCGGCATGACGGCACGACGACCTTCCATGAGGGGCAGATCAGCTCAGTCGAGGCCCGCAAGCGTGAGCGCGCTGCGAAGGGAGAAAGTGATGCTGTTGCCGCCGCCATCCGCCCTGAAATGTCCGGCCCGCTTGCGGAATATATCCTGCTCCACCGACACGCCGCCGCGCAGGCGAGCCTTGCGGCTTCGCCCGCAATTGCCCTCCGCCTGATGGTCGCGCATGCCATGGCTGGCAGCGCGCTGTGGGATGTTCGGCCTTTCGAGCTGCGTGCCCGCAAGGATGAGACGCAGGCGAGCATGGAAGGCTCGACATCTGAGGAGGCCCTTGTCGAAGCGACGGCGCAGGCGGATGCCCTGTTCAAGGCCCTTAACGTCAGTCCCGCGCTTCGCCGGAATGGCGACGACTACCGCTTGTGCGAGCTTTTCTCGGCGCTTCTCGCCATGTCAGACGAGGAAGTCCTGACGGTTCTGGCAAGTGTCATAGCCCGGACACTCGAGGCCGGAAACGGAATCGTGGAAGCGGTTCTGCATGTCTGCGGCACCAACCTGCCCAAGGCGTGGAAGCCGGACGACGTGTTCTTCGATCTCACCAAGGACAAGCGCGCCATCAATGCGATGATTGCAGATATTGCCACTTCATCGCTCGCAGACTCCTGCCGGACAGATACGGGCAAGGCGCAGAAACAGGTGCTGGCGAACCGGATCGCGGGCGAGGGTTGCAAGGCCAATCCCGACTGGCGGCCGGGCTGGATGCAGGTGCCGCCGACGCGCCTTGTCGAGGGGGCCGGGTCACCGCCTGCCGATGCGTGGAGACGGGTCGCGGGACTGTTCGAAGCGAAGGCAGTAGCCACGCCCGACGAGACGCCTGAGACTCAACAGGACGCTGCCTGAACATCCGTCTCCTGTTCAACAGCATAGGGGGCCGTCCGGTGTCTGGCATCGGACGGCTTTCCTCATTTTCGGGTATGCAGTGCGGCACTGATACTTGGGCCCATGCGAAATGCCTTCAGAAAAATCGCGCGTCTTTAGGTCACGAATGACACAATCGGGACGCTTGCAGGGGGGGCTGATTTCTTGTCCGGAAGGCATGCCCCTGCCCCCTTGCTCCCGTCTTTGCCTTCATGACCTGGACGGGCTGACCCGGCCCTGAAACCGGTCAGGCGAAGAATTTTCCCCGGCGCATCCGCGCCTTCCTCGCGCAGCAAAATTCTTCGCCCGTCCGGTGCTCCGCCTTGCTGCGCCCGCGAGGCGGTTCAGGCCCCGCTCAGCCCGTCCTGACGGTCCGGCGTCGACGGGGACAAGGGGTCCCCGGAGACACGCCAAGGAACGAAAAGGAGACCCCCATGGCAAACGCACTCGGCTATGTCAGCGAAACCAAGTCCGGCTTCGAAGGCAGCCTCGCAATGATGAACCTCTCTGCCGCAATTCGCATCGAGAAAAATGCGGACAAGACCGAAGAGGGCCAGCCGGACTACCGCATCTATGCCGGTGAGACCTCGACCGAAATCGGCGGCGGCTGGATGCGGAAGGCGAAAGCATCGGGACGCGAATATGTCTCGCTGACCCTGGCAGACCCGCAGATCGGGCCCCGCCGGATCTTTGCAAACCTCGCCCCGGTCAAGGGCCGCAAAGGCCGTCACGTGATCCTCTGGAACCCGCGGGACTAATGGCAGGATGACGCTTCCCCTGGCTGCTCCGGACCCTCAGCTCCGGGGCAGCTTTCTCTTGTGGGCGGCTGGGGCCACCCCGCTTCAGTACGGCCGGGCCTCTGAGGGTGTCGCGCGCCTGACGCGCGGGTTCGACACTTTTACGCGGCGCGAATTCTGTCAGACCATGTGGTCTGACATCGCGCGGCAAGACAGGAGAGGTGCAGCCATGTCCGATGACCCCACACGCCCCCAGGACCTGCGGCCGAATCCCACGCCGCCTGCCCCGACGGACTGGCTGAACACGGATGAAACGGCCGGTCAATTGGGGCTCAAGCCAAAGACGCTGATCAATATGCGCTCGCTCGGAACCGGGCCGGTCTATCACAAGATCGGCGCCAAGGTCTGGTATCGCGGCAGGGACATCATTGCCTATACCAATAGCCGCCGCTTCATGGGCACAGGCCTGCGCGATGAGTCCTAGATCAGCGCTCCTCGCCATGGGCTGCGGGCTCGGTCTGCTCACTGCCGCCCGCCTGATCGATTGGCCGGTTTTGGTCTGGAACCGGACGGAGAGCGTGCCCAAGGGGCTCTATTTTGTGGCCCGGACGGTGGATATTTCGAAGGCCGATCTGGTCGCGTTCGAGCCGTCTCATGAGACAAGACTCTGGCTCGAGGAGAACGGACTTGTTGGCCCGGGCTGGCCCTTGCTGAAGCAGGTCGCAGGCCTTGAAGGGGATGAGATTTGCCGGTGCGGGACGCGGATATACATCAATGGTCTCGCTTCGGCTGACGCGCTCGAACTGAACGCGTCCGGCAGCGCCCTGCCCGTCTGGCAGGGCTGCCGGACGCTTCAAGCGGATGAGGTCTTCCTGCTCAATCCCCATCCCCGGTCGGTGGATGGACGCTATTTCGGCCCGCAGGATCGCGGACGTGTCCTGGGCGTGGCCCGGCCGCTCTGGACCCATGGCAAACGGCCGCCAGGGCTGCAGGCGGATCTCAAGGCGGTGGAAAGCGGATCAGGAAAGGCCTTTGTGTCCCGGAGGGCAAGATTAAGAGAGTGTCACACAGCGACACTTAACCCATTGTCTGCACGTCCTTTTTCATGTGACCCGGTTCCGGAAGCCGGGTGCACGGATTTGCTATCCGCGGCGCGCGTCGAACCGTGAACGACGATTTCGACTTCGTTCCCCGCCTTGGGAAGATCAGGTCGCAGGGCAAGGCAAAGACCCAGCTGAAGCGGCTCAAACGCGTCGTCGCGAAGGGGCGGCTGGGCAGCCGTGGCCGCAAATCCCTGGCACCGGGCGTTGTGCGTCATGCAGGGCGCGGAAAAGTACAGGCCGCCCTTGCCCGGCACTGGTCCAATCAGCGGGCCCGGCGCGTAATCGTGAAGGTGCATATTGCGCGGGCGGGTCCAACCGGCGTGGCGGGTTTTGGAAAACATGTCGCCTACATCCGCCGGGAAGGTGCCGGGCGCGAGGGCGAGCACGGAAAACTCTATGATCGGAGTGTCGATGCGGCTGATGCAAAAGCGTTTGAGGAACGGGCTGACGAGGACCGGCGGCAGTTCCGGCTGATCGTCTCGCCGGAAGACGCCGATCAGATGAAGGATCTGACGCGGTTTACGCGGGAGTTCATGAGCCAGGTCGAGAAGGATCTTGGCCGTCGGCTCGACTGGGTCGCCGCCAATCATCACGACACGGCGCAGCCGCATGTCCATATCGTGATCCGGGGTGGGAGTACGCGGAATGGCGAGCTGCTGATCGACCGTAAATACATTACGCAGGGATTTCGGGCGCGGGCGCAGGAGCTGGTGACGCGCGAGCTTGGTCAGAGGCGGCTACGGGAGATGGCGGCGGCAAGGTCGAACGAGGCCGAACGTGAGGCGCTGACGGCGATCGATCATGACATCGCTCGTAGGCTGAGTGAGGGACGTTACGCGTCGAAGAGTGAACAGGGCGGATTGTCGAGGTTCGATGGCGCGGTCGTTAATCGCCGACTTCGGTTCCTCCGGACGCTCGATCTTGCGAAGCGACAGGAGGATGGTCGCTGGGCGATGCAGGAAGGTTGGCAGGATACGCTTCGGGCTCTCGGCAGACGGGGGGACATTATTCGATCGCTCGCCAACCTTAAGGGCCGGGAAATCGATGCGTCGCTTCTCCATGCCCTGCCCCGTGATTTGAACTCCGCTGGCGAAATCCTGGGAAGGCTTGCCGCCACTCTACCGGGTGATGAATTGCGGAACGGAACGACGACACTGATTGAAGGCCTCGATGGTCGGGTCTGGTCCATCGAGATGACCGAGCAGGAAGCAGTTCAATTGCCGAAGCCTGGCGGAATTGTTTCTGTCGGACGGGGAGCGGTTGAGCCGAAGCCTGCGGATCGGACGATTGCCGCGATCGCGGAACGAAATGATGGGGTGTATTCGGAGGCATTGCATCAGGCGGCTGATCCGGGGAGTTCAGCAACGTTCCGATTGGCGCACAAGCGGCGGCTGGAATCGCTTAGGCGGCTCGGTCTCGTCGAGCGGCATTCGGATGGGAGTTGGACTGTCCCCGGCGACTTCGAAGTGCGCGCCTTGCAGGCCGATATGCAGCGGCAAGACCTCTCCATCAATGTTCGGTCCTGGCTACCGGTCGAGGCGCTTGTGAAGCGGCATGCGGAAACCTGGCTGGACCGGATGGATCCGTCGGGGATTGAACACGCGAAGGGAGACTTTGCGCAGGAGGTGAGAGCATCTCTGCAAACACGGAGGACATGGCTGCAGCGCGAGGGGTTCGAGTTGGATCCGGCTGGGCGGCTGACCATGGAGGCTCGCACATGGCTTAGGCGGAGGGAGTTTGATGCGGCTGTCAAAACGCAAACTATGCGGACAAACCGGTCGTTTGTGCCGCTCGAAAAAGGGGGTGGTTTTTCGGGTAAATACGCGCGGGACATAGAGCTGGCTCAGGGTCGGTTTGCTGTGGTTGAAGGCCGAAACGGATTTACCCTCGCGAGAGCAAATGAACATAGCTCGAAATGGCGTGGGCGGGTGGTTCTGCTCGAGCGAGCGGCTCGGTCAATTCAGTGGGAAGTAAGCCGGTCCAAAATTCGTGGCCCCTAAGGGCGGATTAGGAGACTTTTGAATTTGCAGTATGGATTGATCCATACTGGATCAGCTAAATCGACACGATGAATTTTGCTCCAATTCGGCTGGATGCATCACTTATTATAGCTACGTAAAGTGATAGCCCGATTTCGGTCTGAATATTGCGAGGATAAATACGGTTGGGCGGCGAGAAATGAACTGAACGGACAAGAACATGTCAAAATTTAATGGAAACGATCACTCTCAAGACGAGATCGATAATCGAGCTAATCAGTTGAACCCAGAACACGACGCGTATGCATCGTCTCGCGGAGACGTCAATTACGATGATGATGATTACTATGATTACGATGATGAAAGCTGATCTCGTAGCTCTGTGAGGTCTGACTAAATTCGAGATTAGCAGTCAAACTCAGAGTGAAGAGACGATAAGCAACTTTATCGACGCCGATGTACGTTCCGCTCAGATTCACTTCAGGCGCATGCAATATGCCTTCGACGCGGTAGCTACTTTCAGAAGAAAAGGTACATGCCCATGCAACCCCTTTTGGTCTCCCGTGGGAAGAAGCTAAATTAATTTCTGGTCTACAACCGAAATCGTAGCGGTATACCAACGCCAATTACAGATCGACTGTCAGGGCTTTCGTATTAATCGGCTGTTTCCACCGACTGTAAAAACGCGATGACATCATCGATTTCGCCGTCTGAAAGCGGCTCCGGAATATCTTCGCTTTGAAGTGAGACCGCGAGCCTCGCCAGATCTTCACGTCTCTGGCGGGCTGTCCGCGCTGTCCCAGTATAATCAGACAGAGGATCAATGTGCATTCGGATTGTCTGGCCCAGCTCGGAGATTGCTCCGGAATGCGTCCAGGGGCCAGTCCTCGTCACATTGATAAGAGGTGGAGTGCGGAATTTGTAGAGATCATCAGCATCACGGGTCACGTTGAAGCGGCCATAGTCCACACCAAATCCATTCTTTCCAAAGCCAGCCTGAACAAAAGGAATGGCGTGGAAATCGAGGTCGCTGAGCAAGGGACCGGAGTGACAGGAAGCGCAACGGCCTTTGCCGTAAAAAATGAGTCCGCCTGCGACTTCATCTTCGTCGATAGAGCTGCCACCAAAGACGAACTCGTGGAATCGCGTTTCTCGCACAGCAAACTTTACACGGATGAATGCGGCAATGGCTGAAGCGATATGTTCAAATTCCAATGTATTGATATCGACCCTCGCAGCCGCTGCAAGTTTAGGACCCAGCTCATTGTCTCCCCGCACCCTTGCGATGAGTACGTCGTAGAGGCTCTGGGCTGCTGACACAGCTTCCAACTCGAAGCCGTCTTGGACCTCTTCATCGCGAACGACCATTTCCCGAATCTCGACGAAGGGGAGGTGGACCGCGACGAGCAGGGGATCTTCTGACGGAACGGCATGACCGAACTGACTGATCACACCCTCGTCTGACGCCTTGACCTTTCCGTCCCAGAAGAAGGTGTCGAACCCCTTGGATCCCCTGCCCCACAAGGCCAGCGTGTTGCGCGGGACTATATCCCCGCCGCCCATCAGGCGATCGCGACCTTCACCCTGCCCTCCAGTTCCCACCGCATTTGGGAGGCCGTCGGCTGATGCAAAAGCGTCGAGGTGGCAAGTCTGGCACGAGGTATCACCATTGAAACTGAGGAGTGTGGACGCAAACAGGGTCTCGCCAATATCGGCCATCTCTTGATTGGCTTCGATATGAATCTCGGAAAGCGGCAACAGGCCAGCTCGGATCGCCGCATCTCGCAGGGCTTGCTCTCGCAAGGGCGATGCCCAGGCGAGTAAGGGGGCCACAAGGCAGAGTGCGAAAATCACAGAGAGTTTAGTCGCGGATTTCATGTGCATCCACCACATCCATAAGGCCATCCGCATCTGCCTCGATGGCCTTCAGGCGCATCAGGCCAAGATCACTTTCGCGCAGGCCCAATATCAGCAGGTTCTTCTGGAGGATATCATAATCCTGGCAATCGATGAGTCCGAGTTCGGTTTGTCGAAGGCGCTCAATATCGCTGGGCTGAGCTTCAGTCGCCAATTGCGCCTTGGCCTGATAGTGGGCTCGCATCGCACTGTCGCAGCGATATGTCAGCTCGCCGTACTGGGACTGATTTAGCTGGATGACGGACCACCTCCATGCTGGCAACGATACGATTCCTGCAGCCATACCGCATAGAAAAGCACCAAGAAGAAGCAGTCTATTTTGCTTGAATGCCCAGCGCATCAAGCACCTCTTTCGATACGGTTCCGCTCAACGAGAGACCATTGTCCAATTCAAATTTCATGATGGCTGAGCGCGTCTCGGGACCAACGATTCCATCCAGGGAGCCATTGTAATATCCGCGTGCGTACAGTCCGGCCTGAACACGCCTGACAAGCTCGGTAAATTTGGCTGAATTTCCAGGAAGGGTCTTTGGCGAACTCGGCCTGTCCGGCAACACGGAAGCCGGAGGCGTGCTATTGGACCGGGCAGGTGGCGGGGGCGGAGGTGGAGGCGGCGGAGAATAGCTTGGCGTGTACCGGCTACCCCCCGAACTCGAGCGATGTGAACCATGTGACCGATGAGAGGAATGCGATCGATGGCCTGCGAGGGAGTATTCGTGTTGTAGTCTGAATTTCTCAATTAGCGATGCCTTACGGTCAGACGGATCGACGTGCGGGTCTACCGCAGGCATTGAGGCCTGGCTTTGCGGCAGGACGAAACCTGCAGCGGAAAGCGACTGGATAACAAATTTTCGACTACGTTTCATCTCACCGCGCCCCCTCGCGCATAATCCCTGACGGAAGGATTCCATGCGAAGAAGCCTCCGCAAAGAGATTTGGCTGTGCAATCCGTGCAATCAGAGGGCCAAGCCTGCTTCCAATCTGAAATGGAGTTATGAAGAAACGATTTCAGAGACGCGCTCACTGTACAATACGGCATATTGAACAGGGCCGCATCCGTACCATGCGCACATGCCAGCGCCACGGCAGTCTCAAGCGGCCGGGGATCTGCCGAGTGATCCACAAAGAGCGTTCCCCAACGGTTTCGTGCAAACCCGATGCGTTCAAGCTGCATGATGGCCCAATGAGATATGAATGGAACACGGTCGCAGATCATGCGGGCGAGATCTGGAAGTTGCTGATAGTTCGACTGCAGGATGACAGTTCTCAACTCAATGGCCTGCCCGGCACGAGCCAGGATGGACAGGCTGTCCATCAAACGATCAAACGCGCCTTTCTTGACCACGATATCATCGTGAATGGCCGGGTTTGAACTATAGAGCGGGATACCCCAGAGCACCATCTCATAGGCCGGGTGAGAAAGGCGGTTAAGGTCGGCCTGCGTGAAATGTTGTGCGTTCGTGAGGATATGAAAAGTGAGATCGGGCCGTTTGGCGCTCACCCGCTCCAGGAGTTCGAACAATTGTTGCTTGTAAAGCAGCGGCTCGCCCCCTGAAAATCCTATCTGGGCACCGGGATCGGCCACAAGACAAGCGTCTTCCAGATATGGGAACATATCTATATGGGTCTTGCGCGGTGGCTGAGAACACATCTGGCATAATTGGTCACACCGTTCGGTGACGAGAAGTGTATTATGTTTGGCGCCGCTTCTCAGCCATCTATGGACGGTCCCGGCCACAGGATTGGCAAACACCACGTCTCCAACCAATGACTGATCTGGCGAGCATTCCACGGAGAAGGTCTCGCCCTGGTGCTGAAAATAGAAGGCCCCGTCGAGTTCGCCGGCAAACGCCGCCCCTCGGATCCCGCTATCATCGCCAAGTCGCACAACGAAGGGTTCGCTGTGCGCTGCTTCAAATTCTGCTCTCAGGGTAAGTGGGATCATGCGAAGCGCCTCCCGAGTTCCATGCTGGCGGGCAGATGCAGCCATTTTGCTATGGAGTCCTGTACGGCGACGTCCGGCGAATGCATCAGCTTCATCGCCAAATCAAACAGATGAAGATGGCGCTGACAAAACGATGTTGAAGGCTTGGGAGGGCCGGTAAACCCATGCCTCGCCAAATCATCTATCGGATCCACGCCACACGCGGCTTGGTACGGGCAGCGCGAGCACCAGGGGTCAAACGTATTGAACGCATTGCCCTGAAGAGTAAGGCGCCGCTCCTCATCGATGCCCGCTTTAACATCGCCCACGGACAGATCGATCAATCTCGAACGCGCCAGCATACGCGCTTCGTCTGTTGGGTAAATTTGACCGTCAAAATCTATGACTTGATGATCATAGGCTAGCCAGTTCGGGGAGCGAAGGTCTGCGTGACTATTTTCACCCGGCCGCAATAAACGCTTCAGCAAATGTGACAGGTAGAATTCTTCCCAAGCAGCTCCCGCTATGCCTCTGTTGCGAATGATGATTTCAGAAATGACCTCTTCATAAAAGGCCGCCCAACGCGGATCATAGGCCACCGAAGATGGGTGACGCTTACGCGCGAAACCATGATATGTGACAGGCCGCAAATAGATCGACCTCAGCCCGTATTCATCAAAAGCGTCCAGAAGTTCTGATGGGGAAGGAAGCGCATCGACATCGAGAGTGGGCAGTGCATGCACGCGTCCCGGTGCCAATCGGCAGGCTTCTCGAAGATTTTTCAGAAAATTGTTCGTGGTGTCTTCAGTAACAGTTCTCTGCTTTTGATGCAGCCAGAATGGTCCGTCCAGTGATGTACTTACAGAAACATCTTCGTTCTCGATGAAACCCCTGAGGTCATCATCCAGATTGGACAGATTTGTGCAAATGACAAATCTTGGCTTCTCAAAGCGTTGCCGAGCAAACGCGGCAACCCGTTCGATCAGATCCATTCGAAGTGACGGCTCTCCACCCTGGAATTCGATCTGGATCGTCTTGCCGCCATTCCTGTCGAGATACGCGATTGTCGCGTCGAGTGTCACTTCATCCCAGTCATAACCGATGGCGTTCTTCGCCGCCCGAGAAACCTGGCAATACGCGCAAGACAAATCGCATCGTAGCGTGGGCACGAGAATGACATAGGCAAGCCCCGAAGGGGGCTCCAGTCGCCGCGCGAGCGTGTGCAGGAATGCGGTTTCATTCACATCGCCGCACTCAGTCACCATTCCTCGCCTGCTCAAATAGTCCCGATCCGTTTGAGACAACTGACCATCTACAAGACGTTGTGCAAGATCGTCACCTGCCATGAAAAAGCGACCGGCTTCGTCAGCAAATACAAAAGTGTCTGCATTCAGCCGGCGAATCCGAAGAGGCAGTATCTCACTCATTTCAGGAGCCGGGCGTAAAGATCAGCGCGAAGCTGGGCCGTTTGTGACGCGAGCCGACATTGCAGAAACTGATCATGGATTAGCTGGCTGAGCGCCTTGGCATCCTCACCCGCTGCCAGTGTCACCTGAAGGTCACCGCCAACTAAGCTGATATCTATATCAGGCTGCAGGACACCGAGGCGATGAATGACTTCATCGGCAAGCTCGCAATCCATTTTTGATAGCTCAATTTTCAACATCTGGTTAGACTGCCTGTCTCCGCAAAGAGTCGCAAGCAGGATCTGGGTCCCGTTTCTGCTCTCAATGGAACTCATGAAATTCGCCTTCCAGCCGTCCACATCACCAAATCACGATCCGGCAACCTCTCTGATCATCCCGGCGTTTCCCATACAATTTGCAGAATATTTACGCCACCTTAAGTGGTTCCGGCATGAAGGCGTAAATTCCGTGACTCCAACCAAGTTTCTTATCGGTCAATTTCTCCTGACGATGGTGTTGATTGCCTGCTCGGTGTGGGGGGCGACGCAATGGGTGGCGGGGGTCCTGGATCATCAGCCGCGTTTGGGGGCGCCCTGGTTCGAAGTATATCGGCAGCCTGTCTACAAGCCCTGGAGATTGTTCCAGTGGTGGTATGCCTATGATGCCTATGCGCCGGACGTGTTTGCCCGGGCAGGCCTGATTGCCTCTCTTGGCGGGATTGCCGGGATTGTGATGGCGATCCTTGCATCCCTTTGGCGCGCGCGCCGTGAGAAACATGCGACGACCTATGGGTCAGCGCGCTGGTCTTCGGTGCGCGATGTGCGCCGGTCCGGCCTGCTGGGCGCCTCAGGTGTCGTGTTGGGACGCTTTCGGGGACGGTATCTGCGCCATGCGGGCGCAGAACATGTGATGGCGTTTGCGCCCACCCGGTCCGGCAAGGGGGTCGGGCTGGTGGTGCCCACCCTGCTCTCCTGGACCGGGAATGCGATCATCCATGACATCAAGGGCGAGAACTGGGCGCTGACCTCGAAGTGGCGATCGGACTTTTCACGCTGCATCCGGTTTGATCCGACCGATCTGGCCAGTTCGCGGTTTAATCCCCTGCTGGAAGTGCGGCTAGGGGCGTATGAGGTGCGCGATGCGCAGAATGTGGCCGATATCCTGGTAGATCCGGAAGGCTCACTGGAGCGCCGCAACCATTGGGACAAGACGGCGCATTCGCTGCTCGTCGGCGCCATCCTGCACGTTCTCTATGCTGAGGACGACAAGTCGCTCGCGGGTGTTGCCACGCTGTTGTCTGACCCGGCGCGGCCGATTGATGATACGCTGGAGCACATGCTGGACGCTAACCATCTTGGATCACGGGACCGGCCGCTGACCCACCCCGTGGTCGCCGAGGCAGCGCGGGAGCTTTTGAACAAATCGGAGAATGAAAAGTCATCGGTCGTCTCGACGGCCATGTCGTTCCTGGGGCTTTACAGGGACCCGGTGGTGCAGAGGGCAACATCAGGCTCGGACTGGCGGATCGAGGACCTGTTCCTTGGGGAGATGCCCGCCTCCTTGTACCTGGTTGTTCCGCCATCTGACCTGTCGCGCACCAAGCCCCTGATCCGATTGATCCTCAACCAGATCGCGCGGCGGCTCTGTGAAGTGCTGCCCGGAGGGCAGGATCGGCGGCAGACGCTGCTGATGCTGGACGAGTTCCCCGCGCTTGGACGCCTGGACTTCTTCGAGACATCCCTCGCCTTCATGGCAGGGTATGGCGTACGGGCCTTCCTGATCGCGCAATCCCTGAACCAGGTCGAGAAAGCTTATGGCCAGAACAATTCGATCCTCGACAATTGCCATATCCGGGTCGCCTTCGCGACCAATGACGAACGCACGGCAAAGCGGGTCTCGGACATGCTCGGCACGATGACCGAACAACGCAACCAGAAGAATTATACCGGCCACCGGCTCGCCCCATGGCTCAGCCATGTCATGGTCTCCCAGCAGGAAACCCAACGCCCGCTCATGACCCCCGGTGAGATCATGCAGATGCCAGCCGATGACGCGCTGATCTTTCTCGCCAGCCATCCCCCGATCAGGGCAAAGAAGCTCCGCTATTATGAGGACCGCAATTTCACCGAGCGCGCAGGCGCGCTGGAGGTGGCGGCTGTGCGTTGCCAGGACGCAGCGCCTGCAGGCCATCACGCATCGGGGTCATCGCCTGTCCGGGCTGATGATGAAGGGCGGGCGCGCACTGTGGAGCAGGACATCGCAGATGACGAAGCGTTCGAACGCGAGAGTGAATCGCCCGAGCAAGGTGGAGGCGAAGGCAGCCGTATCCAGCAGCAGATCGCCAGATACTATGCCCGAGTCCAGAAACATGACGGGCGGGAGCTCTGACCATGTCCGGCAATCCCCGTCTGCATGTCCGGATCTCCGACACCAATCTGCGCAAGCTGCGACGGATCTCCGGCGATCATGGCATCCATATGGGCGCGCTGGTCAATGAGGCGCTGACCCTGTTCTTCACGCCGCCTGAAGAGCGCCCGGATGCGGCGATCCTTGGCCGGCTGAACCGTGTGGACGACCAGGTCGAACGGCTGGAGATGGGCGTGGCGTTCCAGACGGATCTGCTGATCGAGTTCATCTTCGAATGGCTCCGCCAACGACCGGGGCCCAGCCCGTTCGAGACAGAGGCGGATGCCAGCCGGGCCAGGCAGGAGCTGGAAGTCCTGACCGCGCGGGTCGCCGATCGGTCGAATTCGCATATCTGGTCGTGAAACCCAGGATCGAAAATCGGTCTTAAGCGACGCGCCGAAGATTCCCCTGATGTCACCATTGGAGGGGAAGCATGAGAAAACGTCTCTGGCAGGTCGATCAAATTCTCGTCGACCTTGAGGATCGGGATGCAACCGTGTCGATTGTGCACCTGGCCTCACTCAGCGAAGTCATTGTGAAGTTCCGGCTCAGTCCGAAACAGATGGAGAATGGAGCGCTGCCCTTACGCAAGCGAATAGAATGCCTTGCGGCTGACATCATTCTCGATCTGGGATCCTTTCTGGACTCCCTTCCCGACTAGCCTCAGCCTATGATCGCGAGCGCAAACAGCCCCGCACAGACCAGGCAGATGATCACCCAGAGCCAGATCGGAGGCGGTGAAGGCACATAATCGCCGCTTTTGTCACTGTCCCATCCGCCCATATCCCTGCCTCCATCGCGGCCGTCATGTTGGCACGCTCCCAGGGGGAATTCAAAGCCCGAAATGGACACCGCCCCCCTGTCCATGTGCCAGACAACGGGCTTGCCGAAGGAAACAACGCGTCTAGTCTGGCATCATGACGAATCGATCTGGCGTTCTGATCTCGGTCTTTCTGGCGGCCCTCCTGGCAGCCTGTTCCGCGCAGAGCGAGACTGACAGACCTCATACCGGTACCGACACGATTGCCGGTGTCGCGTCTGTCGTGGATGGCGACACGATTGAAATACATGGCCAGCGCATTCGCCTGTCTGGCTATGACACACCGGAACGCGGCGCGCGTTGCGGATCAGTGAATGTCTACCAGAAGGCTGCTCTTGCGCTGTCGGATTTCATGGGGAAGCGGACCGTCACCTGCACTGTGACGGATACGGACCGCTGGAATCGTCTGGTTGCGACCTGCTCGGTGGGCGGCACCGATCTCGGTGATCACATGGTACAGGAAGGCTGGGGCCGGGACTGGCCGCAATACAGCCAGGGCCGCTACGCCAAGGAAGAGGCCGATGCCCGCGCGGCCAGGGCCGGGATATGGAGCCTGGAGTGTCCGGACGATTTGTGGGGCGAACGGACCTATGACTGATCGCTCACCTCGTCTTCTGACAGGGCTCGACTGATCTGGTCCGAAGTGGGGAGGCCCACCCCCCCCGCATCCTCCCGGCGAGGGGGCGGGGGGCAGGAACAATTCTCGTATTGCTCCCCTTGGGGGCCGATGCCCCCTGATACTCCCGCACCTTTCCCCTCTGTCCCTGGAGTGCCCTGACTGTCCCCGGGCCCCAACTATGCAGAGGTCCTGCGCAAGGCGATTCTGGTCTCATCACGGATGAGGACCTGCCCCTGCCATGTCAGCCCTGCCCCAGCCCAGCCAAACCGAGACACGGCTCACTGCGATGTTGCGCTCTGCGTTCAAGGGCCCGGTGGGAGCTGCGCTCGTCGCAGATGACACGATCGAGATCCTCGCCAATCCCGACGGCTCGGTCTGGATCGAGGCAGCAGGCTCGGGTCTTCGGCGGGCGGCCGAAAGTCTGGGACACGCCGACCGTGAAAGGATCATCCGGCTGGTGGCCTCCTCTGTCGGGGAGATCTGCGACCAGGTCTCCCCGATTGTCTCGGCCGAATTGCCCGGATCCGGCGAGCGGTTCGAGGGCATCCTGCCCCCTGTATCCCAGGGGCCCTGCTTTGCAATTCGCAAGCTGGCCCACCAGCCGATCGGTCTCGACACCTATGTCGAAACGGGCGGGCTGACCCCGGCCCTCTGTATGGCCCTGCGCGCGGCGCTGGCGGACCGGCTCAATATTGTCGTTGCGGGCGGGACCTCAAGTGGCAAGACAACCTTTGCCAATGCACTCCTGTCGGAAGCCTCTCTCGCAGACGACCGGATCGTCATCCTGGAAGACACGCACGAACTGCGCTGTTCAGCCGAGGATGTAACCCAGTTGCGTACCCACCGGTCAGGGATCACCTTGCGCGACCTGGTTCGCTCGACCCTGCGTCTCAGACCAGACCGGATCATTGTCGGTGAGGTCCGCGGCGGCGAGGCGCTCGACCTCCTCAAGGCCTGGAATACCGGCCATCCGGGCGGGATCACCACGCTGCATGCAAACTCCGCCTCCGGCGCACTCACGCGCCTCGAACAGCTGGTCGAGGAAGCAACGACCGCCCTTCCCCATGCGCTGATTGGCGAAGCGGTGGACGTGATCATCTTCATGTCCCGCGCGAGCGGCGCGCGGCGCGTCGAGCAGGCGCTGCGCATTACCGGCTTTGACGGCACCGAATACCAGACCGAGCTACTCGCCGCCCCCTTTCTCAACATCGTCAATTAAGGAGACTGACCGATGTTCTACGACCAGATCAAGGCCCTCAACCGATCGCTTCAGGCGGGCATTTTGCTCGTATCATTCAGTCTATTGTCTCTTCCTGCCAATGCCGCCGGCACAGGCATGCCCTGGGAGGACCCGCTCGACCAGATCCTGCAATCTATCGAGGGGCCGGTCGCCCGGATCGTTGCCGTGATCATTATCACGCTGACCGGCCTGACGCTCGCTTTCGGAGAAACATCCGGCGGATTTCGCAAGCTGATCCAGATCGTGTTCGGACTGTCGATCGCCTTTGCGGCGACGTCATTCTTCCTGACCTTCTTTTCCTTCGGCGGCGGCGCGGTGCTCTGATGCTCGAAGGCTACGAAATCCCCCTTCACCGCTCGCTCGCCGAACCCATCCTGATGGCAGGCGCGCCGCGCTCGGCCGCCATCGCCATCGGGACGATCGCGGCAGCTCTGGCTCTGGGTCTCCGGCTATGGATTCCGGGCCTCATGGTCTGGGGGGTGGGACACTCGCTCGCCGTTCTCCTGGCACGGTCCGACCCCGACTTTCTGGCCGCCGCCATCCGCTCGGCGCGGCACAAGGAACATCTTTCATGCTGAACCTTACCGAATATGCGAAGAAGCCGAAGCGCCTGTCTGACTATCTCCCCTGGGCGTGTCTCGTCGCGCCGGGCGTCGTCCTCAACAAGGATGGGGCCTTTCAGACAAGCTTCCGCTATCGCGGCCCCGACCTTGAAAGCACGACGGAAGCCGAACTCGTCGCCGTGACCGCACGGGTGAACAATGTCCTCCGCCGGTTCGGGTCAGGCTGGGCACTCTTCTTCGAGGCCATACGGTCAGAAGCGGGGCTGTTGCAGGAGAGTTCTTTTGCGTGTGCAGCTGCCTGGCTGATCGAGCAGGAACGGCGCGCCGCCGCCGAAGAGACCGGCGCCCGGTACGAGAGCTACTACTATCTTACCCTGCTATGGCTGCCCCCAACCGATGCAACAGGACGGGCCGAGAAGGCGCTGATCGAACGGCCCGAGAAGCGCGACGGCGAGGACTGGCGCCAGCGGCTCGAACATTTCCAGACGCGCGCCGCGCAGACACTCGATTTGCTTTCAACGGCCCTGGATGAGATCCATCCGCTCTCGGATGAAGAGACGCTGACCTATCTCCATGCCTGCATCTCGTCGAAGCGGCATGCTGTGTCCGTGCCGGAATTGCCGGTGTTTCTCGATGCGGTACTCGCGGATGAGAGTTTCGCAGGTGGGCTGGAGCCACGCATTGGCGAAGCGCACCTCGCGACGCTGACTTTGCTTGGCTTTCCGCCCTCGACCCTGCCGGGGATGCTGGATGAGCTCAACCGGCTGGGATTCTCTTATCGTTGGACGACCCGCTATATCGCGATGGACAAGGCGGAGGCCGAGAAGCTTCTCGCGAAGAAGCGCCGGCACTGGTTTGCGAAGCGCAAATCCGTCGGCGCGGTGCTGCGCGAAACGCTGTTCAACGAACAGGCCGCGCTTCTCGACAATGACGCCGACAACAAGGCTGCGGACGCCGATGCGGCGCTGCAGGAGCTCGGCTCAGACCTTGTCTCCTATGGCTATGTCACGACCACGCTGACGCTGATGGGCACGTCGCGCGAGGAGGTCGAGGAGCGCACCCGCGCCGTCGAGCGGGTGATCAATGGGCGCGGGTTCACGACGATCCGGGAGACGCTGAACGCCGTTGAAGCCTGGCTCGGTTCCCTGCCAGGCCATGTTTACGCCAATGTCCGCCAGCCGATATTGCATACGCTGAACCTTGCCCATCTCATTCCGTTCTCATCAGTCTGGGCGGGCAATGCGTGGAATGCGCATCTAGCAGATCGCGCGCTGATCGAGGCCCAGACAGAAGGCACGACGCCGTTCCGGCTGAATTTGCATGTCGGCGATGTCGGCCACACGCTAATCATCGGCCCGACGGGTTCTGGCAAGTCGGTCCTCCTGTCGCTGCTGGCGGCACAATGGCAGCGCTATGAGGACGCGCAGGTTTTCATCTTCGACAAGGGACGGTCCGCACGTGCGGTGACGCTGGCGATGAGCGGCACATGGATTCCGCTGGCTGGCGAGGAGCGTCCGGCGCTCCAGCCGCTCCGGGACATTGATTCAGAGCGCGGCGCCAGCTTTGCGGCTGACTGGCTGTTGGGTCTCCTCGAGTCGGAAGGTGTGCGTGTCACGCCGGATTTGAAAAGTGTGCTGTGGGGCGCCATCCGGTCATTGGCGTCAGCGCCAGAGGCGGAACGCACGCTGACCGGGCTAAGTTTTATTCTTCAGTCTGATACGCTGAAAGCTGCACTCATGCCTTACACGCTGGAAGGCGCCAATGGGCACCTGCTCGATAGTGATAGCGAAACGCTCGATCTTGCCTCGGTCGCCTGTTTCGAGATGGACGAGCTGATGCAGACCCCCTCTGCCATTGCCCCGGTCATCTTGCATCTTTTCCACCGTCTGGAAGAGCGGTTCGATGGCCGGCCAACCCTGCTTGTTCTCGATGAGGCCTGGCTGTTCCTCGACCATCCGGTCTTCGCGGCGCGGCTGCGCGACTGGCTGAAAACGCTTCGGAAGAAGAATGTGGCGGTTGTGTTTGCGACCCAATCGCTGGCCGACATCGAAGGCGCGTCGATTGCGCCTACCCTGATCGAATCTTGCCCGACGCGCATCTTCCTGCCGAATGAACGGGCGCTCGAACCGACCGCCCAGGCGATCTATCGCAAATTCGGGCTCAATGACCGTCAGATCGATATTCTCGCAAAATCCATTCCGAAGCGGGACTATTACTATACCTCGCCCCTTGGCTGCCGGCTCTTCGAGCTTGGCCTTGGCGACGTCGCACTCGCCTTCTGCGGGGCTGGATCTCCCGCCGATCAGAAGCTCATGAATGGGCTTCTGGAAGCCGACATTGAATCGGGCTTTGCCCGTGGCTGGCTGGGGCTGAAACAGCTCGGCTGGGCCGCGGACCTGCTGGCTGAGCAGCCAGACTCACCCCTCCCCCAAATCGCCGCTGAATAGGAGCCTCCGAACATGAAAGCCCTCCTCTCTTCCATCGCACTTGCCGCGATGCCGCTGCCGGGCCTGATGGCGCCGCCTGCGTCTGCCCAACTCTTCGGTGGCGGCATTGTCTACGACCCGGCAAATCACGCTGAGAACCTCCTCCAGGCGGTGCGGGCCCTGCAGCAGATCGACAATCAGATCCGTCAGATCACCCATGAAATCGACATGATCGAGAAGATGGCGCGGGACCTCGAAACACTGCCCGTCGAAATCGCCCGCGCGATCATCGCCGACCGCATCCGCCGGATTGGCGAACTGATGGAGGAGGCTGACGGCATCGGATATGGCGTTGAAGAGGTCGAGCGCGAATACGAAGACCTCTATCCGGAATCTTATGGCGAGACCCCGCCGGCTCCTGTCGTCCTGGTCGAGGATGCACGTATCCGCTGGCAGCAGTCCCGGTCTGCCCACAAGCACACACTCCTGATGGTCGCAGAGACGGTGCGGGACAATGAGCCCGACGCCGAGGCACTGACCGGTCTTGTCGAGGAGAGCCAGACGGCGGTCGGCAATCTTCAGGCGCTTCAGGCCGGCAATCAGATCGAGGCGATGTCCGCCCAGCAGCTCATGCAGATGGAAGCCATGATGGCGGCTCACTATCGCGCCGAAGCGCTCGACCGGGCGCGCGAGCTTGAAGAGGCCGAGCGCGGCCGGGCCCGCCTGCAATCCTTTCTCGGGGACTGAACCGCCATGGAAGAGATGGGCGTCATCGACCGGTTCCTGGAAACGTTTATCGCCTATGTAGACTCTGGCTTTGGCCTGCTGGCGGGCGATGTTGCTTATCTTACGACCACGCTCATTGTGATCGACATCACGCTGGCAGGCTTGTTCTGGGCGCTGTCCCAGAACGCAGATGTGATCGCGAGCCTGTTGAGGAAAGTGCTCTATGTTGGCTTCTTCGCCTATATTCTCGGCAATTTTTCAATCCTCGCAAATATTCTGTTTGCAAGCTTTGCCGGTCTCGGCGTCAAGGCGGGCGCCTCGACCTTGACCGCAGAGGATCTGATGCGGCCCGGCTATATCGCCGGTGTCGGATTCGAGGCCGCGTTTCCGCTTCTTGCAGAAATCGGCGACATGCTGGGGCCGATCAGCTTTTTTCACAATCTGGTGCCAATCACGGTCATGCTGCTGGCCTGGCTTGTGATCCTGATCGCTTTTTTCATCCTGGCCGTTCAGCTTTTTGTCACCATCCTGGAATTCAAGCTGACCACGCTGGCAGGCTTTGTGCTCGTGCCCTTCGCGCTCTGGAACAAGACCAGCTTTCTGGCAGAACGCGTGCTGGGCAATGTCATTGCATCCGGTATCAAACTGATGGTTCTCGCCATCGTGATTGGGATCGGGTCAACATTGTTCACCTCGATCACCGAGGCCTTTGGCGGGCCGGGCGATGTGACGCTGGCTGAAGTCATGGGCACGGTGCTCGCCTCCATCGTCTTTCTCTGGATGGGCGTGTTTGCCCCCGGCATTGCCTCTGGCCTCGTGACCGGCGCGCCGCAGCTTGGCGCCGGCTCAGTGGTCGGCACGACCGCGGCTGTTGGCGCAGGCACGGTACTGGCGACGACCGGTACGGTTGCGGCGGGAGGCGCAACGCTCGGCGGCGTGTCCGGCGCTGTGAAGGCCGGCGCATCCACGACCGGCGGCGCCCGCACTTCCTACGATCTTGGCCGCATGGCGTCCGGTCACTCTGGATGGCGCGGGGCGGCAGCCGGCATGGCCGGCGTCGCGCAGGCTGGCGGCGATACGCTGCGCCGGATGGCGGGACGGCCATTGGCCTCTGTCGGCGATGCCCATCGGCGCGGTAGCGAGGCGGCTTTTGCCGCAACGGGCGGAACCATGGCGGCAGCGTCTGGGGATGCGTCTGCGCCCGGCTCTGAAAAGCCGGCCTGGGCAAGGCGCCTTCGTACAGAGCAACGCCTTCAGCATGCCGGCGCCATCACACTTCATGCCCTGAAGGACGGTGATCGCGGCATGTCCGGCGACAATCCGAAACTCGAGGACAAAGAGGACTGACCCACATGGCCTTCTGGCGCAATTCACCCCATTACGGACTAAGCCCCCACCCCGAAACGCCATATCAGAAGGCGGGCCAGGTCTGGGACGAGCGGATTGGTTCGGCCCGCGTTCAGGCCAAGAACTGGCGGCTGATGGCACTGGGACTGCTCGGGCTTCTGGCGGCGTCCTCTGCTGCCCTTGTCTGGCGCAGCCTGCAGTCGACGGTCACCCCCTATGTGGTCGAGGTTGACGATACAGGGGCCGTCAAGGCGGTCGGGCCTGCGCTTGCGCGCTATGAGCCGACTGACGCGCAGATCGCGCATCACCTTGCAAACTTCATTTCCGATGTCCGCAGCCTGTCGATCGATCCGGTCATTGTCCGCCAGAACTGGCTCGCCGCCTATGACTATGTCACCGACAAGGCAGCGATCACACTCAGCGACTATGCCCGCGACAACGATCCCTTTGCCGAGATCGGACGGCGCTCGCGCAGTGTCGATGTGGTGAGTGTCGTGCGGGTGTCGGACGAGTCCTTCCAGGCCCGATGGCTCGAGAAGACTTATGAGAATGGCGCGCTCACCGGGGTCAAACGCTTCACCGGGCTTTTCACCATTGTGAACTCCCCGCCCCGCGATGCCGAAACGCTCCGCGCCAATCCTCTCGGCCTTTACATCCACAGCTTCAATTGGGGCGAAGACCTTGTCATAGGAGACACGAAATGATCCGCATAATGAGCCTTGCATCTGTCCTCGCCCTGACGACGGCCTGCGCGAGCGTGCCGCCCGAGCCCATTATCGAGGATACGCCCTTTGTCGAAGCGGCCTTCGTCGAAGACATGCCAGAGCGGCCTGTCGAGATTGTCGAGACGCCGACGGTCCTGCCGCTCCCAGGCCAAATGAAACCGGTCGACGGTACGAAACGCACAGTGACGCGGGTTTATACCTCGCCGACGGAGACCATCCGCAAGGGCACGACCGAGGCCCGGATTGAACCTTCCGTCGATGGCTATGTGAACGCGATCCAAATCTATCCCTATACCGAAGGGGCACTCTACCGGCTCTACGCAGCGCCGGGCCAGGTCTCGGACATTGCGTTGCAGCCAGGCGAAACGCTGGTATCTGTCTCGGCGGGCGATACGGTGCGCTGGATTGTCGGGGATACGTCCTCCGGGTCCGGCGGTACGGCCCGCGCGCATGTGCTGGTGAAGCCTATCGCGGCAGGCCTTTCGACCAATCTGATGATCGCGACGGACCGGCGGACCTATCATCTCGAACTCGAAAGCGTCGACGGCACCTATATGGCGGCCCTGTCCTGGCGCTATCCGGCGGATGAGCTGGCAGAGCTCCTCTCGCGTAACAAAGCGGCAGCAGTCAAGGAAAGTGCGTCTATCGCGCCAGGGATCTTGCTTGAATCTCTAAATTTTGATTATCTGATTGAAGGGGACCGACCGGACTGGCGGCCGATCCGTGTTTTTGATGATGGCCGGCAGGTCTTCATTCAAATGCCTGATCAGCTGCCAGCCACGGACGCCCCGCCACTCTTCATTCTCGGGGCGTCGGGCGATGCCGAACTCGTCAATTATCGCCTGCGCGGCAATTACTACATCGTCGATCATCTCTTCCGCGCCGCCGAGCTACGCATCGGGGAGAAGGACCAGACCGTCGTTCGAATCCGCAAGCGCCTGCAGCGCTCCGGCCTTGCGAGCCTGTTCGGAGCAGAGGGATGAGCGAGCCGGCCCCCTTCCCAAAACAGGCCGGCGAGCTGAAGCTGCGCGCACGGCCCAGGCCGGTGACGCGGATCAACCGCAAGGTCCTGATGGCGGGCGCCTGCCTTGGTGTGCTGGGCCTGTTTGCCGCTGCATCCATCGCGCTTGATCCGCCCAAGGCGGTCGATCCGGCCGACCGCCATGAACTCTACAATACGGCGACCAAGCGCGCGCCGGATGGCCTCTCAGACCTGCCGAACTCCTACCTCAACTGGCAACCGGCTGGTGATACGCCGAAGCTCGGCGCGCCCATGGCAGGTGACCTTGGGGGCACCATGGTGTCGGAAGAGGAAGAATGGGGCCTTGAGCCAGACTGGGATGTCGCGCCCTCGGATGACTTCCGGCCATCTGCAGAAGATGAAGCGATACGCGCGCAGCGGCTTGCCGACGCCAAAATGGCCGATGCGGCCGGCAAGGCGGGCGTGTTCTTCGATGTCGGCAATCTGCAGTCACTGGCTGGGTCAGCGTCTGCACCGGGAGGCCTGCCGAACAGTCGCGGCTCAGAACTGCTGGCGCTTGCCGCCCAGGGCGCGCGTGCGCCGGGCATTGCGGGCTCGCCCGACCAGAACCTCCAGGCAGAGAAGATCGCGTTCGCGGAGGAGACGCGGGATGGCGACATCTACAACCCGCATGATGTCGAGACCCCGGTCTCGCCCTATCAGGTGATGGCGGGCACGCTGATCCCGGCCTCTCTTGTGACGGGACTGAATTCTGACCTGCCGGGTAATGTCATCGCGCAGGTGACCCAGCCGGTCTATGATACGGTGATCGGCGCGCATCTGCTGATCCCGCAGGGCGCGCGCCTGATCGGGCGCTACCAGTCGGAAGTCTCTTTCGGCCAGGAGCGCGCGCTCCTGATCTGGGACCGGATCATCCTGCCGGATGGCAGTTCGCTGCAGATTTCCGAACCGGCGGCGGATGCACAGGGCTATGCCGGCGTCTCGGACAGGACCGACCATCACTGGGACCGCGTCTTTGCGGCCGCCGGGCTCGCGACGCTGCTCGGCATCGGTTCCGAACTTGGCTCGGACGATGATGATGTCGAACGAGCGATCCGGCGCGGGTTCGGCGACAGTGTGTCCGAGGCTGGCCAGCGTGTCGTTGATCGCAATCTCGGCATCCAGCCGACGATCCGTATCCGGCCGGGCTGGCCAGTCCGGGTGATCGTGACACGCGATCTCGTACTGCGGCCTTACTCTGAGGGAGGCCGGTGATGAGCCTCCGCATCGGACAACTCCCGGACCGGACTCCGGTGAAACTCACCGTGTCCGTCGATCCCGCTCTTGCTTCCGCACTTACCGACTATGCGGCGATCTATGCCGAGACCTATGGCGCGGAAGAGAAACCCGAAACCCTGGTGCCTGCGATGCTGGACATGTTTCTCAGCTCGGATGCCGGGTTCAAGCGGGCCCGCAAGGCCCTTCATGCCAGAGCCAGCAAAGGAGAATAGCCATGGCGACAATCGGCACCTTCAGCCAGAAGGATGGCAAATGGACCGGCACGATCCGGACCATGACGATCAATGTGAAAGCCCAGATGGTCCCGGTGACCGACAAGGCGGAAGCCGGTCCGGACTACCGGATCTTCGCCGGCGGCGCAGAACTCGGCGCAGCCTGGCGCGAGGAGAGCAAGGATGGCGAGACGCCTTATCTCGCCGTCAAGCTTGACGATCCGGGATTCGACAAGCCCCTGCGGGCTGCGTTCTTCGAAAAGGAAGAAGATGGCAGCGGCGTACTGGTCTGGAACCGGCAGAAACTGAACTGAGCCGAGAGAGGCAGTCGTGGATCAGGATTGGACATGATCGAACTGAACCGGATTGAACGGGCCATTCAGACGGTCGCGCTCCTGATCCAGGAAACAGGCGAGATCTATTGGCCCATCCTCGAACGCCTCGAGTTAGAGCGGGATCTGCGTCAGTCCCGCCAGATCCGGTTGTCCAATTATCTCGCATCGAGCCAGAAGACCTTGCCTCTTAGAGGGCGAGGTCTTTCACGACCCGGCCCAAATGTTCAAGGGACGCGCCCTTCCCATAGCGTTCGCGATCCAGGCGATGGCCGAACAGGTCCCGGCGGATACGGTCATCTACGCCAGCTGCGATCATGCGATCTTCGAACGCATGACGGATAGAATAGAAAGAATGCTCCGGTGTTTCCAGGAGGGCATTCTCTCTCAGGAATTTGTTGACGGCCCCAGACAGGGTGGCACTGCTTTTGCGGTAGCGCGGAAACCCGTTCGGGAAGGCTCTGAATGCCTTCAGGGACACACCGGCAAGCGGTATGATCCTGCGGGAATAATGGGTCTTGAGCTGCCGTCCCGCCGGTTCGATGGAGATATGCGGCACATCGTGGTCCAGCCGGATCGTGTCTGACGTCAAGGCTGCGCCTTCGGAGGGCCTGTATCCTGTATTGATCATGCCGAGCAGCAAGGCTCTGGCCTCCCCATTCAGGCCGTCCAGCGCATGCGGGGCCAGCAATCTCTCCTGAATCCATTTTGTACTAAACGGAGGACGTGTGCGCTTCTCACCTTCCCGGAAGGATAATTCCCCGAGCGGCAACGTAATCCCGAGCCGCTTCATCCTGTTCACTGTTTTAAGGATATCACCGAGATGGATCAGATCCTTGTTTGCGGTATTGGGTGTAACCTCACCTGCCTCGATCCGCTCGAGCCAGTGCTGCCTGAAATCCAGCATGTCATCACGTGTGATTGCCGCGACCGGCTTGTTACCGATCACTGACACGAAATTGCGCACTGCCTTGATGCGCGGGTTTCGCCAGCGCCTGATCTGGTCCTCACTCTTGCCGATCAGCTTTTCCCGGGCCAGGGTCCAGTACTGGTCGAGCGCTGCATCAAGCGTCAGGTCCGGTTTCTCCACACCTCCCAGCAAGGAGGCCGCTTCGACCGCATCCGGCACGCCGCCTCTGCCTTGAATGGCTTCGACACGCTCGACCAGTTCCTTGAGCGGCAATTGCGAGACCCTGTCCGCCTGCAGATAGCGATATCCCCGCAGGCTGGCGAGTTCCTGAACAGCGGCATAGCGTTCGTCAGCATCGCTTGACCTGCCTGCCAGGCGCGCCTCCCACGCCTCGATGAGCTGTTCCCAGGCATGGATTGCCTTGCTCTGGGCAAGGCTTTCGGAATCTGTATGCAAGCTGATCCAGACGGTGCGTCTTGTCTCAACGCTCTGATACCGGCGGGGAACACGCCGACGCAGCTGGTAAGTCGTCCCACGCTTGAATACGGGCATGTCCGAATCCCTTTTGTGCAGCAAATTGTGCAGCAAAATGTGCAGCAAATCAAGATTCCCCGGAGCGCGAATAATCCGAAATACCGAATAGTTTCAGTATATTCAGGGATGTATCGGGAGCTTGAGGGAAGCGGGGTGGCGGAGAGGAAGGGATTCGAACCCTCGATACGCGTTAACGTATACGCCCTTAGCAGGGGCGCGCCTTCAGCCACTCGGCCACCTCTCCAGCGCGGAATATGGGGTCTAGAGAAACCCCATCCTGATCGCAAGCCCCTGAATTCGGTGGAGCCGTCAAAATCTCCACGAAAGCACGGCCAAACTCAATTGCACGCACAACTGCTACATATGTGGCGTTACGTATGGTCGGCCCATCCCTCTGTGCTAATCTCCCCTCTAATTCTTGCCAGAGACCCCGATAATGATGACCGACTATTTCAAACCCGTCCCGTTCGACCTGTTCAAATCCGATAAAAAAGCGTTCGGAGATGCGCTCTGCCGCTCCTTTCGAGAGACAGGGTTCGCAGTGGTGTCCGGCCATACAGTCGATCAGGGCGTGATTGACCGCAATCTGGATGCGACCAAGGCTTTCTTTGCTCTGCCGGACGCGGAAAAGCTGAAATATGACGGACGCCAAGGGGGTGGCCAGCGCGGCTATACGGCCTTTGGGACGGAAAACGCCAAGGGCAACGCTCATGCCGATCTCAAGGAATTTTGGCATACCGGTCGCGCCCTACCGGAGGACAGCCCCTATCGCGCAACGATGGCCGACACACCCAGCGTTCCCGACGTGCCTGCTTTTGACGAAGCCACAACCGCACTTTTTGATGCACTGGATGAAATGGGCCGGGAAATTCTGGAAGGTGTCGCCTTGCATCTTGGGCTCGCCGAGGATTGGTTCGACGACAAGGTCAATTTCGGCAACTCGATCCTGCGTCTGCTCCACTACCCCCCGCAGCAAACTCCTCCACCCGCAGGCACGGTCCGCGCCGGCGCGCATGAGGACATTAATGTCATCACGCTTTTATTGGGTGCTGAGGAGGCCGGCCTCCAGGTCTTGCACAGTTCAGGCGAATGGCTGGACGTTAATCCGCCCGCTGGCGCGCTGGTCATCAATTGCGGAGACATGCTACAGCGCCTGACGGGCGGTGTACTGCCGTCCACAACGCACCGCGTGCTTAACCCATCTGCCGAGCGAGCAAAATTCCCGCGCTACTCGACGCCCTTCTTTTTGCACTTCAATCAGGATTACCTGATCGAAGCGCTACCTGGCTGCGTCGCTGAAGGCGGCAAAGCCGAAGCCCCGATCACGGCTCAGGATTATCTCATGGAACGGCTCCGCGAGATCGGCCTCGTAAAAGCCTGACGTATACCTAATGCCCCGCTGCACTAAACGGTCACAGACATCGAACACTCTTTTGGACGGGAAAATGTTAGCGTTGACATAAATAGCCACTCCCCCAATGATTGCGCTAACGAAACGCGGTCGACGCGACACTTATGGGGAGGGAATTATGACCGATGCTTACACGGGCACGAAGCGCCGGCTTGCGATTGGCGCCTTGGCGACCACCTTGTTGGCGACCGCTTGCGCCACGCCTGTGCAAGCGCCTACCGCACCCGCTGACACCGTCGTTTCTGACATTTCCGAGGCCAGAGCCTGCACGCCGAATGTGAGTCTGACGAGTGCATCACAGCGCGTACGTTCGTTGGTGGCCCAGATGACTATTGATGAAAAACTCGGTCAATTAAACCAGGCCGCAGGTGGCCGCAGCAAGTCGCTGAATTCAAAGCTCACCCCTGAAGAACTCGGCAAAGTCCGGAATGGCGAGATTGGCTCCTATCTTCATGTTGCGGGCGCTGAGCCGCTGGGTGAGCTCCAAAAGGTCGCCATTGAAGAAAGCCGTCTGGGCATCCCGCTCCTCTTTGCGATGGACGTAGTTCACGGCTACCGAACGATTTTTCCGGTACCACTGGCAATGGCGGCATCATGGGATCCAGACGTCTGGCGGGAAGCCGCCGTCATCTCCGCTGACGAGGCGTCGTCAGCAGGCCTTCACTGGACGTTCGCCCCGATGGTCGACATTGCGCGTGACCCGCGATGGGGCAGAATCGTCGAGAGTGCTGGTGCGGACCCATATCTGGGGTCTCGTATGGCAGTCGCGCAGGTCGAGGGCTATCAGGGCGAAAGCCTGGCAGCCCCAAACACCATTCTCGCTGCGACGAAACACTTCGGCGCATATGGTGCCCCAACTGGCGGCCGCGACTATGGGTCTGCTGACATCAGCGATCAAAGCCTGTTCGAAACCTATCTGCCTCCCTTCTACGCCGCCACGAAGGCTGGCACCGGCTCCATGATGACGGCGTTCAATGATGTCGCCGGGGTTCCGTCCACAGCCAATGAATATCTCATCGATGATGTATTGCGGGGCGAGTGGGGCTTTGACGGCATGATCGTGTCCGACTGGAATGCAGTCGCTGAATTGATGAATCACGGCGTGGCCGAATCTGAAGAACAGGCGGGAGTGCTTGCCCTGCGCGCGGGCGTCGACATGGACATGACCAGCATGGTCCTGCCAACCAGGATCAAGACCGCTGTGCAGTCAGATGAATGCCTGACACATGATCTCGACGCGGCAGTTGCCCGTATACTGACGACAAAAGAGCGATTGGGCCTGTTTGACGAACCGATGGACTATCACGATGCAGAACGGGAAAAGACAACTCTGCTGAGCCATGAATTCCGACGCACAGCACGCGAAGCCGCGGTGAAATCAACGGTGCTCTTGAAGAATGAAAACCAGGTTCTGCCACTCTCCAAATCCCCTCAGAAAATCGCCGTTATCGGTGCCTTGGCGGAAGACAAGCTGACTCAGCTCGGCTCTTGGCGTGCACAAGGCAAGGTCGAGGATGTCGTCTCATTGCTTGAGGGCCTGCAACAAAACGCTCCTGACGGCACCACCATTACATATGCAGCCGGCGCGCATCCTTCAAATGACGCGGATTCTTCTATTGAGGCTGCTGTGGAGATTGCGTCGGCCGCCGATCATATTCTCTTGGTGATCGGGGAGGATTTCGACCTGTCCGGGGAAGCGCGCAGCCGCTCAGATATTGCCCTTCCCCAGAACCAGTCCGCCCTCGCCGCGGCGATGTTTGAGATCGGCAAACCCGTTACGATCATATTGGTGACGGGACGGCCGCTCGCAATGGAACAGGAAGTTGGAGCCGCTGATGCCGTGCTCAACACATGGATGCTGGGCATTGAAGCCGGAAACGCGCTGTCTGACGTGATATGGGGTGATGTCTCCCCTGCGGGTCGCCTACCTATCGAATTTCCGCGACGCACCGGTGCGGTGCCGCACACCTATTCCGAATATCCCGGTGGGCGCCCCGCTGACCCGGACCTGTCGAAAGACACGAACCGGTTCATCGATATTCCGATCACGCCGCTTTTCCCCTTCGGTCATGGACTGACCTATTCCAGCTTCGAATATGGTGACCTGATCGCAACAACCGATGCAGATGAATTCACCTTGAGCATCAAGGTCACAAATTCCGGAGACGTCGATTCTGATGAGGTGATTCAGCTGTATATGCGTGATCCGTTCGCCACGATTGCCCGACCGAAACGAGAACTGCGCGGATTCAAGCGAGTCCATATCCCGGCTGGTGAATCCCGCACAGTGAGCTTCACCCTGACCCCCGACCAGATGGCGTACTACACGGCACGGGACGGCTGGATCGTAGAACCCGGTAAGATCGAATTCATGGTGGGTGCATCCGCTGACGACATTCGGGCGCGCGCGGAGGTCATCATTGATCAGGCTTACCACACGAACGTTCCAGCCAGCGCAATTGCCACAAGGACACATGTAGAATGAAACAAACGCGACGTGGCTTCATGGGGTCTGCCGCCGCAGCCACCCTGATTTCGGCTTGCGCCACCACTCCGATCGGAAAGGCGTCCAATCCCGATCTCGAGATCTTCGATGCGGAAGCCCATTCCCTGTTGGATATTTTCGCAAGACTGGAGGTTTTGGCCTCCGGTTATACATGGAGTGAAGGGCCGGTCTGGGATCGCGCACGCAACTGCCTGTATTTTACCGATGTACCGGAGAACATTGCGTGGAAATGGTCAGAAGCCAGCGGCGCGACGGAATTCCTGGCCCCTTCGGGCGTTGCACGTGAGCAGGCGACGGGTTTCCGCGAACCGGGCGCCAATGGATTGGCTATTTCTCACGATGGCTCACTTCTCATCTGCAACCATGGTCGTCGCGCGGTCGAACGAATGGACTTCGAAACCGGGCATCGTGAGATCATTGCCGCCACGTTCAATGGCAAGAAGTTCAACAGCCCAAACGATGTTGTCGAAGGGCCTGACGGAAGCCTGTTCTTCACCGATCCGCCCTATGGGCTGGAGGGCATGAATGACTCTCCCCTGAAGGAGCAAGATGCCAACGGCGTGTACCGTCTGTCACCAGATGGAGAAATCACCCGCCTTATCGATACAATGACTTTCCCGAATGGCATCGTGCTGTCACCAGACAGCCAGACACTCTATGTGAGCCAATCGGATCCCGACCAGCCGGTCATCCTGCGCATGGCACCTGATGGTTCTTCCAGTTCGGTGCTTTTTGACGCCAAGCCGTTCATGTCCGACACGGCTCCGGGCCTGCCGGACGGGATGGCTGTGACGCGTTCGGGTCACATCTTTGCAACGGGCCCGGGCGGCGTGTTCCTTCTGGCCTCGGACGGCAAACCCCTTGCCCGGATCAACACCGGCAAGGCAACTGCCAATTGCTGCTTCGGCGACGCAGACGGCCGCACACTTTACATGACCGCACATGACACACTCATGCGCATCAGAACGACATCAATTGGCCTCGCATGGAGCTGACCGAAGCGCTCCTCGTCTACCGCCCCCTGCTGGCAACAGGGTTTGGCATTGCGGCGCTGCTTGCGCTGATATTGCGCGCACGGATGAATGCCTTCGCGGCCCTGCTACTGGTCAGCATATTCAGTGCCCTGGCCGCGGGCATGGCCCCAGAACAAGCCTTCGACACATTGGCAAAAGGCCTGGGCGGCACGCTGGGGTTCATTGCCACAGTCATCGGGCTTGGCGCGTTGTTCGGCGCGATCCTGCAGGCCTCTGGGGCGCTCGACGCTCTGGCTTCAAAACTCTCTACTTCATCCAGCTTCAAGACGAACCAATGGAAGATCGCCGGCATTGGCTTGTTGGCGTCCACACCTGTCTTTTTCGATGTCGCCCTCATCATACTCGCACCCCTGATCCTCACCATGGCTCATGACCGGCTGAAACCCGCCATGTCTCTTGGTCTCCCGCTCATGGCAGGGCTCGCGGTCGGCCACGCTTTCCTACCGCCCACGCCGGGACCGATCGCCATCGCGGAGCTGATAGGCGCGGACCTGGGCTGGGTTATCCTCTTCGGCGCAATAACAGGCTGCGTCGCGCTGGCCGTATCCGGTCCGCTCTTCGCGGCGTTTTTGGAGCAGCGCAACCGCATGCCAATCGGCAATCCGGCCTTCGAACTGGACGAAACCAGCAATCATACAACCCGGCCCATCCCACAGCCCGAACGGGCCATATTCCTGATTACGCTGCCACTCGTCCTGATTCTGTTGGGCACGCTTGCGGGAATATTGCCGGACGGCCCCATCAAATATGTGCTTGAAATCATCGGGCATCCATTTAGCGCGCTCCTGATTGCATGCGGCGCATCCTGGCTGCTGCTTTATCCAAAGACCGTCCAGAGCCGGAAATTGATGTCGGACGCGATGGCCCGCGCATTCGAGCCTACAGGCGCAGTCATCCTCGTCACTGGCGCGGGCGGCGCGTTCAAGCAGGTTCTTGTGGACACAGGCGCTGGCGAGCAGATCGCAAATGCCGCGCTTGGTCTGGGGTTTGGTCCGCTTCTGGCGGGCTATGTACTCGCCGTCATCCTGAGGCTCGCCCAAGGCAGCTCCACGGTTGCCATGATAACGTCAGCCGGCCTGACCGCGCCCATTGTGGCGATGGCCGATCTCTCCGCCCCGCAGCTAGGTATTGTGGCCATCGCGATTGCCGCGGGCGCAACAACCGGCAGCCATGTGAATGATAGTGGCTTTTGGCTCGTTGGACGGATCTTCGGCATCACGCCAGGTGAGACACTGCGTACATGGACCGTCTCTACCACGCTGATCAGCGTGGTAGGATTTTTGATGTGCCTGATCCTGTACGCAGCACTCGCGTTGTTCTGATCAGATCAGGCCCGCAAGCGGCGAACTTGGATCCGCATACATCTTTTTTGGCATCCGCCCGGCCAGATAGGACTCTCGACCGGCGATCACCGCATGTTTCATGGCATTGGCCATCCGGATCGGATCCTTCGCGGCGGCAATGGCCGTATTCATCAGCACGCCATCACAGCCCAGTTCCATGGCAATCGCGGCGTCCGAGGCCGTTCCGACACCCGCATCGACAATCACCGGCACTCGTGTCTGCTCGACAATGAGACGGATATTGACCGGATTCATGATTCCGAGGCCTGACCCAATCAAGCTACCGAGCGGCATGATCGCGCAGCAACCTGCGTCTTCCAGCATCTTTGCATAGACCGGGTCATCAGAACAATAAACCATGACCTCAAACCCATCGGCGATCAGGGCTTTGGCTGCCTCAAGCGTCTCCGGCATGTTCGGATAGAGCGTCTTCTGGTCAGCCAGCACTTCCAGCTTCACCAAATTCCAGCCACCGGCCTCGCGCGCCAGGCGCAGCGTGCGAACGGCTTCATCCGCCGTGTAACATCCGGCTGTATTTGGCAGATAAGTAAATTCGTCCGGCTTCACAAAGTCTGTCAGCCGCTCTTCGTTCGGGTCCGACAAGTTCACGCGCCGCAAAGCCACGGTGACGATCTCCGCGCCAGCAGCCCGCGCTGCATCCGCGTTCTGTTGATAAGTCTGATACTTGCCCGTGCCCACGATCAGGCGGGAATTATAGGATTTGCCGGCGATGATAAGGGGATCTGTCAAAATTCTAACCTGTCTGGTCTGCAAGAGCTGGATGGCGCAAATAGCTGAGATCGCAAGCGATCAGCCACCACCCACGAACTGAACCACTTCTATCTTGTCGCCGTCCTCAATCACAGTGCTGGCATGCTCTGACTTCGGCACGATTTCGAGATTTCGCTCAATCGCAATGCCGCGCTGATCCCTGCCGGACTCGCCTGCCAGTTGAAGCACCAACATGGCAAGCGTCAGGCCAGGTTCGACTTCGCGAGATACGCCATTGACTGTAATCAACATTCGGGTTTTCTCCGTTCACCAGCCCCCTTGCCTTGCCCGGCGTTACAGCGCAAGACGGAAGACTATGACCAAGCCCGTATATGTCCTTGGAGGCCCAAACCTCAACCTTCTCGGCTCACGCGAGCCCGAGATTTACGGGCACGAGACCCTCGCTGACATTCATGCACGTCTCGAAGCGCTGGCAGATGGAACACCGCTGGAGCTTCGCCAGACGAATCATGAAGGCGAATTGGTGAGCTGGATTCAGGAGGCATCTGAAAAGGGCGCCGCCATCATTCTGAATGCCGCAGCCTACACGCATACATCCATCGCTCTTCACGACGCGCTGAAAGCGTGCAAAATCCCTGTAATTGAAGTTCATTTGTCGAATCCTGCGGCGCGCGAAGCGTTCCGCCAGGTGAATTACGTATCCCCCGCTGTGAAGGCCACGATTGCAGGCCTTGGCGCCTATGGTTATGAGCTGGCGCTAATGGCGGCAAAGACCCTCACGGGCAAATAAGAGACCTGACATCCCATGAGCACAACGAAGAACAAGCTGGATACCGGACTTGTCCGGGAACTCGCAGCCATTCTGCGGGAAGCAGACCTTGGCGAAGTTGAAGTTGAACATGAAGGCCTACGCATCCGCGTCAGCAAACCTGCTGCGCCGGTTGTGCAGGCCGCTATGGCCGCGCCGGTCGCTGCACCGGCTGCCGCTGCTCCGTCAGCAGCTGCCCCTGTCACCACCACAGACGCTCCACCTCAGACATCTGACAACGCCATCAAATCTCCGATGGTCGGCACGGTATACCTGTCGCCTGAACCCGGTGCGAAGCAATTCGTCGGCGTTGGCGACAAGGTGAAAAAGGGCGACACGATCTTGCTCGTTGAAGCCATGAAGACTTTCAATCCGGTCGAAGCCGACAAGGCCGGTACCGTCAAAGAAATCTACGTCACTGATGCCCAGCCAGTTGAATATGGCGAAGCTCTCATTCTGATCGAGTAATATGGCTGACCAACCCGTTATCAAGAAGGTTCTCATCGCAAACCGCGGCGAGATCGCGCTGAGGATTCACCGCGCCTGCAAGGAAATGGGACTGTCCACCGTGGTCGTCCATTCCGAAGCAGACAGCGACGCCATGGCTGTGCGCCTCGCGGACGAGAGTGTCTGCATCGGGCCTGCGCCATCGTCCGAAAGCTATCTGAAGAAGTCGCAGATCCTTGCCGCTGCCGAGATCACCGGCGCGGACGCGATCCATCCGGGATACGGCTTTCTGTCGGAGAACGCCCAATTCGCCGAAATGGTCGAAGCACATGGGCTCGCGTTCATTGGTCCTACGGCCGAGCATATCCGCATCATGGGCGACAAGATCGCTGCCAAGGCCGCAATGATAGAAGCGGGCGTGCCGTGCGTACCCGGTTCAGAAGGCGCATTGTCGTCTATTGCCGAAGCCAAGAAGGCCGCCAAGAAAATCGGCTTTCCGGTCCTCGTAAAAGCATCTGCTGGCGGCGGCGGCCGAGGCATGAAGCTCGCCAAGACTGAAGCGGACCTCGAAAATGCCGTTCGCACTGCCAAGACCGAAGCCAAGGCCGCATTCGGTGATGATGCCGTATATCTTGAGAAATATCTTCAGGGTCCGCGTCACATCGAAGTCCAGATCATCGCTGACACGCATGGCAATGTAGCCCATCTCTGGGAGCGCGATTGTTCGCTGCAGCGACGTAACCAGAAAGTCTTCGAGGAAGCGCCCTCGCCTGCTCTGAATCAGGCCCAGCGTGAAGAGATCGGCGGCATCTGCGCCCGTGCGATGGAAAAACTTGGTTATCGCGGCGCCGGTACGGTCGAGTTCCTCTATGAAGACGGTAAATTCTACTTCATCGAAATGAACACTCGGCTCCAGGTCGAGCACCCTGTCACCGAAATGATCACAGGCATTGACCTGGTGCGCGAGCAAATCCGCATTGCCGAAGGGAAGGAACTCTCATTCCGGCAGGAAGATGTCATGCTGGTCGGTCACGCCATCGAGTGCCGGATCAATGCCGAGCACCCAAAGACGTTCGTGCCTTCCCCGGGCCTAATCACAGACTTCCACGCACCCGGCGGACCTGATGTCAGACTCGATAGTGCGGCCTATTCGGGCTACCGCATTCCTCCTCACTACGACTCGCTGATCGGCAAATTGATCGTGCACGGGCGAACCCGCCGTGAATGTATCATGCGCCTTCGCCGGGCCTTGCAGGAAATGGTCATCGGCGGGGTCTTCACGACGCTGGATCTGCACCGCGAACTCGTCGAGAATGAGGATGTACTCGAAGGTGAATACAATATTCACTGGCTCGAAAAGTTTCTTGAAAATCAAACTGATACAAAAAAGTGAGCATTTTTCACCTTTCGCGTTCCACAAGGATCGACAAAGGGTAGACATCACATAAGCCGCTGGTTCATATAATTCCATGTCACAGCGGTTTAGTTCATCCGATCTGCTTGCTTGCTATCGTCGTGGGATTTTCCCCATGGGCGATGCCCGAAATGACCCGAACTTGTTTCTGGTCGACCCTGATATGCGAGGGATCATTCCGCTTGGTGATTTCCACGTGCCCAAGCGCCTGCTCCGAAAGGTCAAGCAGGATCCGTTTCGCGTGACCATTGATCAGGCCTTTACGCGTGTAATGGAATTGTGCGCTGAGAGTGCAAAGGGGCGCGAAAGCACCTGGATCAACTCGCCCATTCTGAATCTGTACAGCTCGCTCCACCGCGAGGGCCACGCCCATTCCATCGAGTGCTGGGACGGCGACAATTTGGTCGGCGGCCTTTATGGGGTGGCACTTGGCGGCGCCTTCTTTGGAGAAAGCATGTTCTCACGCGCGACGGACGCGTCAAAGATTGCGCTGGTCCATCTGGTGGCGCATCTTCTCGAAGACGGTTTCGTCTTGCTCGACGCGCAGTTCCATAATCCCCACTTGGAGCAATTCGGGCTTATCGAAATACCCCGTCAGGATTTCAAGAAACTCTTGAAAGACGCCCTCACTGTAGAGGCCAAATTCTATTCGAATTCCGCATCCTCTTCGGACGGACGTGGTGCGAGCTTCACAGGCTCCGGCGCAGCGCAGCGTATTACCCAGATATCATAGACAGGATGCTCAAGCGCGCTGAGTCCTGGCGATGAAGCATACATCCAGCCTGAAAAGAGTTCTGGATTATCTTCGCTGACGGTTTCGACATCCTCCGCATCGACAGCAGCTTCCATCGTCTCAACAGCCACAGGCTGCGTCGAGGCGATCTTGAGAAATGCTGCGCTTTCCGGCGCTTCCTCCGGCGGGGTCTGGTAACAGACCTGCAGTTCGACCTTCAGGGATCCGAAGACAACCGGCTCACCGACTTTCACGTCAATATCCGTGGAGCGGCCGGTAATCTTGTCGAGCGCGCGCAACGTAGCCGTATCCTTCTGGACGAAGGTGGCCGCGTGTCCGGCGCCCCCAACGAGGGCGGCCAATGCAAGTGCAGAGACCATCATACGCATTATTGGTAATCCTCATCCGGATATGCGTCGTCTGCTGTGGCATCTGGGCTGGCCGCCGGGTCGGACGCACCATCACCACCGCTGCCTGAAGCAAAGGACGCAAACAGGGTCAGCAGGTCGACGCTGCCACGCGTATACTTGATCTCACCAGACCCATCCTGGGGGATATTGTCGAAGCTGCCACCTGGTTCCAGAGCCACATAAGCTCCGCCCAGAAGACCGTCAGTCGACACCCGGGCATCCGTATCATCCGGCAGGGCCCATTTTTCGTCCAGGCTGAGCGTTACAACCGCTTCAAACCGCTCCGGATCACCCACGATGCTTTTGACGATGCCAGCCTTCACACCGGCGATACGCACATCGGAACCGCGCGAAATGCCCGATACATTGTTGAAGCGCGCCTCAAGCTCGTACTGATCGCCTTGCGACTGGGTTTCTCCACCGCGGTCGATCGCGAACCAGAGGAAGATTCCAGCCACCGCGACCACAGCGGCACCAATCAGGGTTTCGAAGAGTGATTCACGCATCGGGGTTCCATGCCTCATAGTCGCCTGATGCCTTCTGGCGTGCCATGTCAGTCGACAGGCTGCCCTTCGGCTTGGTGGCGTAAGGAGTGCCCGTCATATTGGGCTTGTGGTCCGTTTCCCATTCACGGCGCGTAAGCGGCGACTTGGTGGGCGGATCTTCGACAGTATGATGCAGCCAGCCATGCCAGTCCGCAGGCACCTTGGATGGCTCGGCCAGCCCCTTGTACATCACATAACGACGCTTGCGCCCTTCGAGAGACGGCTTGCGCTCCTCGAAATAGCGGTTGCCGTATTCGTCGGTCCCGACATAGCCAGAGCGCCGCTTGATATCAAAAGCCGCTCCGATCGTATTGCCGCTCCACCAGGTAAAAATCTGTTTCAGCATCGTGAGGATGTCCTGACCTGTCTTGTTGGCCGTAATATGGCGTTATCCGGGCAGTTAATCCATACGGCAGCCGCAGGCAATGCGACGCACGTTTTTATGATCTGACCGCTAATTTTGCTGCCGGAATGGTTGATACCCCTGACCGGAACCGTCACGCTCGAATATGTGATTCGCTGGTGATTCGCGGGAGGGTTTGATGAAAACTGCAGAGATTGCGTCCATTGTGGAGGTCGCCGAGACTGACGGCCTGCTTTCTCCGGAGATGGAGTTCGGAACCGCCTTCCGCGCCGCGGGAAAACGGCGGCGGCCGATTGCTGAAGAATCTCTGAGAAATGTTGCGTCCGCCTATGCGTCTGCTGGTTTGCTCGGCGCGTCCCAGATTGCCACCGCCGAAATGCTGGAACGTCTGGGCAATGCACCACGCAATGCAGAATTGGCGGAGGCCGTGGCATCAGGCCTACCGCAAGACATACTTGAAGAAGCGCTGCGTCAGCCAGACGGTTTTGCACGCACGGCGGAGGCCTTGAGAATCGCCGCTGCCAATAACCAGCCTCCCCCCGCAGCAGTCTTCAGCGCAGAATCGGCCGATCCGGAATTCGACACCCTGCTATTAAGTGCCCTCAAAGAAGGCGCTGAAATCCTTCTTGCTCAGGATGACCTCGCTCCGGCACGTACCGCTTGTCGGTTGCTGGATGTCGCGCTGGCAGTCAGCCCCGATGGACTCGAAACAGATTTGTTGAGCTCTGTGGCGGAAGCAGCTGGCAAAAGCGTCGGAGACGGCCTGCTCCTGATACAGGGTCTCGGCGCAGCCGTGCTTTCGCTTGGCCTCTCCTATGATAGCGACGACGGACGTTCGGTAGCGGCTGCGATATGTGCCCTTGTAAAGGCCCATGCAGCCGGCTCATCGCTAGCGGCAGGCCATGCCAGCGTACTCGGTCTCGAGGCACGCAGAGCAACGTCCCGGAAATCCTGTACGGTTGCCATTCTGCCCATCACAGACCTCGCCGATTTGATGCCTGAATGCGAAAGCGAGGGCGCTGGGCCTGTGCGCACCGTACTGGCCTATTCCGATGACGGCCCGACCCTGGCGCGATGCGCTCGGCTGGCGATATCACGTACCGCGCCAGAATCTCTCCCAACAATATTGGACCGGGTGGCCAATTGTGGAGGTGAAGACCTGGAAGCCGCCCTTGGGGCAGACCGTTTGCGAGACCGCGGCTTCTCCGAAGCTGCCCTCGACCGGGTTACACGCGCGCTCAGCGACGGACTACCCCTGAACGCCGCCTTCTCCCGATGGGTATTGGGTGACGAGATCATCAGCGAAGATCTGAAACTGGCCCCAGAGAATTTCGATTCGGATGGTCTCGCACTTCTCTCCGCGATGGGGTTCTCCAGAAAAGATATTTCAAATGCTGAAGCTGCCGTTGACGGTACGGTCGAAGATGTTGCCACCCAGGCCTTTCGCCAATGCGGGCTGGACCTTTCTGTTGGTGCAGAAGCTGAACTGGCTTTCGCGATGGCGTGTTCCGAAGCGCTTGGCGGGCAGACGACCGTCCGGGTGAATGGGCGAGACGGTCTGGATTTGGCCGACAAGGCTATCGAGGCAGGCCTGTCCGCCCTGTTGATCGGCATACGGGCATCGGCAAACGAAGAAGTGGCCGAGCGCATGGACCATATTCTCAGCCTCGCCGACGAGCTGGCGGCAGAGGCCGAGATTCCACACGAATCCCCTCAAAGTTCGGCTCTCACGGGTCACGGTCCAAATGCCCGTACCCGACTCCCTGATCGCCGAAAAGGCTATATCCAGAAGGCATCAGTCGGCGGTCACAAGGTCTACCTCCATACGGGCGAGTTTGATGATGGCGCGCTCGGGGAGATCTTCCTTGATATGCATAAAGAAGGCGCCGCTTTCCGGAGCCTGATGAACAATTTTGCGATCGCCACCTCTATCGGTCTGCAATACGGTGTGCCGCTGGAGGAATTCGTCGACGCCTTCGTGTTTACCCGGTTCGAGCCGGCTGGCGCCGTCACCGGCAATGATCGCATTACCAAAGCGACCTCCATTCTAGACTACATCTTCCGCGAACTCGCCGTGTCCTATCTCGGCCGGGACGACCTCGCCGAAGCCGATGTCACCCATGACGGCCTCGGTCGGGGCGCTGGGGACGGAACCCGCGAAACTGCAGAGTTTACGGAAGAAGCCGCCCAGTTGATCTCACGTGGCTTCTCACGCGGGCAATTGCCGGACAATATCGTCATCCTGGACAAGAAACGCGAAGAAAAGCTTTCCGGTGAGGAGGGCGACGATGAGACGTTGAACGCGCCAGCCTACCTCACCGACGCGTGCCCGAATTGTGGCAGCTTCACACTGTTCCAGATCAGCGAGGACGGGGATGCCGAGTGCGATACGTGTGGGCAGGAATTACAGGATACGAGCGAAGTTCCGTCCTGATTACTTCAAGATGATCAATAGAAACCGGCGGTTCTTTCTCCGAATTTCGGTTAATCGCTGTCTTCCAAGGCATGGCGGAATTGCAACACTTCCCGTGTTTTAGGCAGTCCTTACTGTTTGTTCAGTTTGGGGTAACAAAATCAGGCGTTATCCATGTTCCATGATCCGCTTGGTACATGCACTTCTTACCGCATCCGCCATGTCCTTTGTCGCCTTGTCGGCACAGGCACAGAGCCAACCCGTGGCCTGGTCCCCCGGTTATGCAGGCGCCTGCGGGGAGTGTGACCTATCCGGCAAGAATTTGACTGGCTGGTCCCTCGCTGGCGGAAACTATTCCAGCGCGAACATGGAATACGCTTTCATGCGCGGTGTTCAGGCTGGCAATGCCAATTTTGAGAACGCTAATGCGACCAGCGCTGACATGCGGGGCGCCATTCTTACCTCTGCTCAATTCGCTGGAGCCATTCTGTCTGATGCACGCCTTCAGGGTATTCAGGCATCTGGAGCTGATTTTCGGAGCGCAAATGTTCGCGGCGCGAATCTTCAAACCGCCTTGCTTGTTGGAGCCAATTTTGCTTCGGCAGACCTGACGGGATCCCGGATGGAATCGGCAGACCTGTCAGGTGCCAATCTCACCGGGTCCTGGCTAAACGAAACGATTCTGGCTGGCGCCGTCTTCAACGGCTCAAACATGACCGGTTCCCAACTGCGGAACGCGGCTGTGCATGGCGCCTCATTCAAGGACGTCCGCTTCATTGACGCCGACCTGTCCGGCCTGAAAGGCGCTGAAACCGCAGACTTCGAGGGCGCGTGCGTCTCGCTCAGTTCCACCCTTCCAGCGACCCTTACCCTGCCGCTCTGCGGCACAGCCGTCGCGCCTGCGGCCTTTGCCAGCAAATAGACTTGCAAACGCAAGTCAATGAAAAGGGCGGAGCGCTTGGCCCTCCGCCCTTTGTAAATTGGGATGCGGCGTAATGCTTACGACTTCATCTGCGGCGCAAGGCGAATGTGAAGCTCTTTGAGCTGCTTTTCGTCCACAGGGCTCGGGGCCTGCATCATCAGGTCACGCGCCTGCTGGTTCATCGGGAACAGCGTAACGTCGCGGATATTCTCGGCATCAGCGAGCAGCATGACGATCCGGTCTACGCCCGGCGCAATGCCACCATGTGGTGGCGCGCCGTAGCGGAATGCGTTCAGCATGCCGCCAAACTCCGCTTCCACAACGTCAGGGCCATAACCTGCCAGCTCGAACGCTTTCAGCATCAGTTCCGGGCTGTGGTTCCGGATCGCACCAGAGGACAGTTCCACACCGTTACAGACGATGTCGTACTGATAAGCCTTCAGGTCCAGTTGCTTCTCTTCAGTATCAGCAGCCAACAACGCATCCATTCCGCCTTGAGGCATGGAGAACGGGTTGTGGCTGAAATCGACCTTCTTGTTGTCTTCGTCATATTCGTACATCGGGAAGTCGACGATCCAGCAGAGGCGGAACACGCCATCCTCGATCAGGCCCAGCTCTTCGCCAACCTTTGTCCGCGCGGCGCCTGCGAGCTTGTAGGCGTCGCTTTTCTTGCCGGCCGAGAAGAAGATGCCGTCGCCAGCCCCCAGATCGAGCTTCTCAAGAAGCGCCGCGAGATGGACAGGTTCGAAATTCTTCAGCACAGGATCCTGGCTGTCGACACCGCCGCCATCGGCCTCTTTGAGACGCGCATAGCCAAGTCCTGGTGCCTGCATTTCCTTCTTCGCCCACTTGTCGAGTTCGTCGAAGAATTTGCGGGATTTCTCCGCAGCCGCCTTGGGTGCTGGGATCGCGATCACACGTCCGCCGCCGCCAATGATCTTGGCGAAGATACCGAAGCCCGTCTTGCTGTCATCCTCGAAGAATTCGGACACATCCGCCAGTTCGATCGGGTTGCGCAGGTCCGGCTTGTCGGAACCGTATTTCGCCATGGCTTCGGCATAGGGGATACGCGGGAACGCGCCATCCGGAACTTTTCGGCCCTTGCCTTCCCAGTTTGCGAACTCCTCGAACACACCCGCCATGACGGGCTCGATCGCATTGAACACGTCCTCCTGCGTGACAAAGCTCATTTCGATATCAAGTTGATAGAACTCGCCCGGTGAGCGGTCTGCGCGCGCGTCTTCATCGCGGAAACAAGGCGCAATCTGGAAGTAGCGGTCGAACCCCGACACCATCAGCAATTGTTTGAACTGCTGCGGCGCCTGCGGCAGCGCGTAGAACTCGCCCGGATGGATACGGCTCGGCACGAGGAAGTCGCGCGCGCCTTCAGGGCTCGACGCCGTCAGGATCGGCGTCTGGTATTCCGTGAAGCCCTGTTCGAGCATGCGGCGGCGCAGGCTGGCGATCACCTGACTGCGCAGGATCATGTTCTTATGCAGCGTCTCGCGGCGCAGATCGAGATAGCGATGCGTCAGGCGGATCTCTTCCGGATAGTCCGGTTCACCAAACACAGGCAGCGGCAGCTCGGCGGCTTCCGACTGGACGGTAACTTCGCCCGCCACGACCTCGATCTCACCCGTGGCCAGATTCGGGTTCACGAGGCCCTCATCGCGGGCCACGACCTTGCCTTCCAGCGTGATCACGCTCTCCGCACGCAGGCGCTCAACCGTGCCGAAACCAGGTGAGCCCGGATTGAACACGATCTGCGTCAGGCCGTAATGATCGCGCAGGTCGATGAACATCACCCCGCCATGATCGCGGCGACGGTGAAGCCAGCCAGACAGTTTTACGGTTTCACCGACATGGGACTTGCGAAGTTCCCCACAGGTGTGGGAGCGATAGGCGTGCATCGGAAACTTTCTCCGGAAATACGGTCCAACAGAAATAAAAGCGCGAAAGGCATTCAAGCTCTCGCAATTGTCAAGGCGATGCGATACGCAAGCGCGCGATGACTGACAACACCCTGACTCCCATTACTGAGCAGTCCGCACTGGAAGACCTGTGCGGAAAGCTCGCTGAATCCGACTTTATTTGCGTCGATACCGAGTTTCATCGGGAGACGACCTACTGGCCGGAACTCTGCCTCGTCCAAGCCTCCGCCCCCGGCGTAGAAGGCCTGATCGACCCATTGGCCGAGGATTTGGACATCGGTCCCTTCCTCGATCTGATCGCCGCAGACAACCGGGTAAAAGTGTTTCACGCCGCCCGTCAGGACCTCGAAATATTCAACCGTCTGATCGGCCACCCACCCGGCCCGATTTTCGATACCCAGGTCGCCGCGATGGCGCTCGGCCTTGGCGATTCGATTTCATACGACAATCTCGTTCAGCGCGTGCTGAAGCGCCAGATCGACAAATCGAGCCAGTTCACAGACTGGACCCGACGTCCACTCAGCCAGAAACAACTGGTCTACGCCCTTGGCGACGTAACGCATTTGCGGGACGCCTATCTCAAAATGCGCGATGAGCTGGAACAGCTTGGACGCCTGGGATGGGTGCGCGAGGAAATGGCAGATCTGGAAGATCCCGCCAAATACGATACCGACCCCGCCAAGGCATGGCAGCGACTCAAATTGCGAAAGCCGAAGAAAGACTATGCAGCCATTGTCGTGGCCGTTGCCGCCTGGCGCGAAACCATGGCGCAAGAACTGGACAAACCACGCCGCCGGATCCTGAAGGACGACGCGATTCAGGAAATCGCCAGCCAGAAACCGCGCTCCGAGGGCGATTTCGGCCAGCTCCGCGCAGTGCCCAATGGATTCATCCGGTCGAAATTCGGCAATGGCCTGCTTGAGGCAGCAATCGATGCCATCGACAATCCAGACAAGTACGCGCCCGAGCTTGGCCCGCGGGTCCAGAACGCCCAGATCCCCGCTGGTGCGCCCGAACTGCTCAAAGTGCTCCTCAAACATGTCAGCGAGGAGAATGACGTCGTGCCCCGCCTGATCGCAAATGCGGCCGATATCGACCGGATCGCTCGCGGTGAGACGGGTGACGAAATTGCCGCCATGTCAGGCTGGCGTTATGACATGTTCGGGAAACGCGCACAGGCCCTGCTGAACGGGAAACTGGCCGTATCTTTTGAGGGCGGTCAAGTCAGACTGTTCGACGTCTAGGCTGCACAGCCTCAACTAATAATGACATCCGATTTCAAACGCAGCTGGCTCGCCGTTTGCGAAAGCCTGCGCTCGACCGTATCCGAAACCATCGCCTCATCGGCTTTCGACACTTTCAACTGAAGCGTATCATGCGTGCGAACCAGTCTGGCCCGCTGAAGGATCGGCCCTGACCGACCCGAGAACACAGCCCCCAGTCGCATCGCACTCCCGATCTGGCGGGCGCGCTCATCCTGCTCCGGCGTCGTGAGCGCGACATACTCATCCGGTCTCTTGAAGTCTTTCTGGTAGCGGCATCCAATGGCATAGGCGATCAGAGCGCGTTCGCCGTGCGAGACGCCGACATAAGGCGCCCTGAGCGCTTGATCATAGGCCATGATGGATCGGTGATCCGGATGGAATCGCCCGGCACTGTCAGCCATCATGCAGGCCGCCTTCTCGATTCTTATGTCCGCGGCAGGCGATCCGAACAAGTCCGGCTCGGGGGCCAGGGCCGGCGCGATGAAATCATGCAGCGCTTCGCCGAACAGGATCTGGTTCTTGTCCAGCCGCGCGAACGCGATCGCGCCATCCATCAGCGGATCGTGCAAAGGCGCGCCCAGCTCATCCCGCAGCACGCCTTCCCGCAAGCCTGCCGAGGAAATGGTCACGCCCTCCAACCGGCTGTTGCCAAGAATTTCCTGAAGCAGAATCGCCGCGACCGGCAAATGCTTGGCGCGGCGTTTGTCGACGTTTTCCAGCATCGCCCGCGCCGTCGAACTGGTCACGCTGTCGAAGCAGAGCTTTGCGGCCTTGTCGACCTGGGATTTCGACATCTGATAGCCCTGCAGCACTTTGAGCGAATAGTCCTCGATCTGCATGTTCAGCTTTGCCACGGTCCGCCATGCGCCGCCCACCGCATAGAAGCGCCCCGTCGATTTTGCCAGCACATCAGACGTCTTGAGCTCCGCCCGTATGGTACGGCGCAGCGCCTTCAGATCAATATCCCCCTCGACCAGAGAGAGCGGGCCAAGCATCAGGCTCTCCCCGTCTGCGGCCTTGCCGCCGATTTGCTTGAACTCAAGACTAGATCCGCCGAGATCGCCGATCATGCCGAGCGGCGCATGGAAGCTCGCCTCTACGCCAACGGCCGACAAGCGTGCCTCATCCTCTCCCGACAGAACCACCACGCGCCGTCCCAGCGCCTTGGACGCCAGGCTGATGAACTCCGGACCATTCTCGGCTGACCGCACGGCTGCAGTTGCCACAGCCGTGTAATGCCTCAAGTGCAAGGCTTTCAGGATCGCGCGATACCGACCAAGAGCCTTCAACGCCGATTCAACACCAGTTGGCGAAAGCTGCCCCGTCTGCATCAAGCCCTGACCCAATCCGGCCATGACTTTCTCATTGAAGGTCGGAAGGATTGAAGCGCCCAGAACATCGTAGATCACCAGACGTACCGAGTTTGACCCGATATCGATAATTGCCGCACGTTCTGATTTGGGAAACATCAAACCTAAACGCCTTCGCGAGGTTTCAGACGTGGCGGCAGGCTGACTTCGAGCGCGCTCCCGCGTCCAGACAGGCTGGGATTGTCCATGAAATATGTGTGGGCCGAGAAAGTCTCTGTATCGGGACGCAATTCCATTCGCTCATAGACGCCGTCTTCTCCCATGATCCAACTTTGTTGTTCGTCATTCAGATTGGCGACCATGATCTGGTTCAGCACCTGACGGTGAACGGTTGGATTTTCAACCGGCACCAATGCCTCGACACGCCGGTTCAGATTTCGCGGCATCCAGTCCGCAGACGAGATAAACACTTTGGCCTTGGGCGATGGCAGAACCTCCCCATTGGCAAAACAGACAATTCGGGAATGTTCCAGGAATCGACCCACAATGCTCTTTACAGAGATATTATCAGACAAGCCCGGAACGCCGGGACGCAGGCAACAGATGCCGCGCACAACCAGAATGATCGGCACGCCCGCCTGGCTGGCCGAATAGAGCGCATCAATCACTTCGCCATCGACCAGCGAGTTCATCTTCGCCCAGACGCCGCAGGGTTCGCCCCGGCGCGCCGCGTCTGCCTCTGCCTCAATCATCCCGATGAGTTTCTCTTTCATGTCGAGTGGCGACATGGAAACCTTTTCCATCACAGGACCGACAGAGGGTGGCTCGCGATAGGCCGTCACAAAGTTGAAGAGCCGATTGGCGTCACGACCCAGCGCCGCATCCGCCGTGAATAGCGACAAGTCTGTGTAGATCCGCGCATTGATCGGATGGTAGTTGCCCGTCCCGTAATGCGTATATGTGCGCAGCTCATCACTTTCGCGGCGCACCACAAGCGACACTTTCGCGTGGGTCTTGTACTCGATGAAACCGTAGACAACCTGAACACCCGCGCGCTCAAGGTCGCGTGCAAGTCGCAAATTGGCTTCTTCATCAAAGCGCGCCTTGATCTCGACCAATGCGGTAACATTTTTTCCGGCCTCTGCCGCTTCCACCAGGGCTGCGACAATCGGTGAATTCGCCGTTGTTCGGTAGAGCGTCTGCTTGATCGCAACGACTTGCGGATCGGCTGCGGCCTGCCGGATGAACTGGACTACAACATCAAACGTCTCGAATGGATGATGAACCAGAATGTCCTTTGCACGGATCGCCGCAAAACAGTCACCCCCCATCTCGCGGATACGCTCGGGGTAGCGCGGCTCATAGGACGGGAACTGCAGGTCTGGCCGATCACTGACAATCAGTTCCGATAGCTGTGCCATTCCAAGAATGCCATCATAGAGAACGATGTCGGCTTCTTCAGCGCCGATCTCATGCGTGATCAGTCGGCGCAGGTCTTCCGGCGCACTGGATTGCATTCGGATACGAACGATCCGGCCCCTGCGACGTTGCTTCAGCAACACTTCGAATTCGCGGATCAGATCTTCGGCTTCTTCCTCGATCTCGATGTCGCTGTCACGGATCACACGGAACAGGCAGCGGTCTTTCTCCTCAAACCCGGGAAAGAGTTCATCGATGAACATGCCGATGACATCTTCCAGCGCAATGAAGCGCAAATTGCCCTTGGTGCCTTTGGGCAGGCGAATGAAACGCCGCACAAAGGCCGGCAACGGAATGATGCCCACATGGGCATCTCCATTCCCCTTGGCGACCAGATTGATCGCAATCGAAAAGCCCAGATTCGGAATGAACGGGAACGGATGCGCGGGATCGACTGCGAGTGGTGTCAGGACCGGGAAGATGTTTGACCGGAAATACTTGTCCAGCTCAACCCGGTCTTTCTTGTTCAGTTCCTTCACGCCCAGCACATGAACGCCTTCGGCATTGAGTTCCTGCTTGAGGCTGCGCCAGCGCGCTTGCTGTTCGGCGATCAGGTTCAGGGAAGCTTCTTCAATCCGTTCCACCTGCTCGGCTGGGGTCAAGCCATCCTGACTGGCTTTGACAACGCCGGCCCGCACCTGTTCGCGCAGGCCCGCATAGCGCACCATTTCGAACTCATCGAGGTTGCTCGCCGATATCGACAGGAACCTCAGGCGCTCAAGAAGGGGATGGTCGGTGTTCGACGCTTCTTCCAGCACACGCTGGTTGAACTCCAGCCACGACAATTCCCGGTTCAGGAACCGCTCCGGCGAATTCATCATCTGCTTCTGGGTTCCAGACTGTCCATCGGCCATGATGCCAAACTCCGCAATTCCATTCAATTCTAGAGCATGGACCTCTGATCGGGGTCGGCCCAGCCCAATTCTTCGACGACTTCCCGGGCCAATGGCACCGAGGGTGCCCGGCCCGCTTCGGTCACCTTATCATTCAATTTCTCTATAAATATTTCGATAGCCTCATAAGAAAGTTCCAGTCGGGGTACCAGATACTTAATGACCTCAGGCTCAAGCTTCAGGAAATAGCGCTCGGCAGCGGATTCCAGCCGCGCCTTGAGCATTTTTTCGTCAGGCTCCCCAATCTCGATCACCGGCAGTGCCATGAGGCGGGATTTCAAGTCGGCTGACTGGGTTTGCCATTGGCTCGGATGGTGTTTGGACGTCAGCAGGACATGCCCGCCCTCAGCCGTTGCTGTATTGATCAGTGTCAACAAATTCTCGGATTTCTTGACGCGGTCGGCATCGTCCACCGCGACAAATCCCGACGCCAACGCCGCCAGGCCGCGTGATTTCAGACGGGAAAACTCCTTGGCGACATGATAGCTGCCTTCAAATTCCTGACACCAGGCGCGCGCCAGAACAGACAATCCGCAGCGCGGCGGCCCCAACAGGCAAATGACAGGAAACGGCCAACTCTGCGGCGCGCCGAGCACCGCCAAAGCGCTCTCATTGGCTTCCGTCACCAGAAGCGCATCAAGCGTGGGTTCTTTTGCAGGAAAGCCGAGGCTGAGCTGGCTCGGCTTGTAGGGCCTGTTCGGGTTCGCCGGGTTCACGGTTCCCCCGACGACGACACCGCGGACCGGACAATCCAGCCATAATCATTCTCGGACAGGGAGACCCCGCGCTGTAGCAGATCGTTCTGCAGGCGCGGTGGATCGCCCGCATAGGAAAAGGCAACCATTGCCCCGTCACGCGCAATCGCGTCAATGCGGAATTCCGAGATCAGAGGCGACCGGGCCAGCGCACCGCGCAACGTGTTCCACTCGATCAGAGATGTGTAGCGCACACTCGCCGTGGCCGGGGTCCGCTCGCCGCTGCGGATCACCGAGGTACGCTTCCAGTTTTCATCGAGCAGTCCGAGCATCGCATCGACTGCGCCGTCCAGCGTTTGGGCGAAAGGCGTCGTGCCCACAGGTTCAGTGCCCGCCGCCGTCACGGTCGACACCGTGACGCGCCATGCGCCATCGCGGCCAGACAGGTCCGCCAGAATACCTCGGCGCGCGCCCATGGCAGACGCCTCCGGTGACAGTTCCATCCAGCTGCTGAAGGCGCTGTAACCGGGGCTGTTCGAGGTCACATAGGGCGACAGCGTCTCATCGCGGCCTGTTCCGAGCGCTTCGCGCCAGGCTGCCTCCAGTCCGGCCGATGACGCCAACGGGATCAACAGGCCTTTGGGGCCTTGCGTGTCAACATAAGGCACCGAGAGCGATTCCAGATGCGCCCGCACCATGCGCGGATTATAGACCATCGCCAGCGTGCCCTTGTAGCGACCGTTCCCGGCCGTCTCTTCCTGCACATCGACGGCCGCTGACAAGCGGTTCGCGAGTGCGGCATCGATTGGGATGCCCCCGGCAGACACACGGTCATCGGCCAATGTGATCCGGTCGATCAGCACCCGGGCCCCCTTGATCCGGGCTGCAGCCATGGCACGCTCACGCGCCTCGATCAGCGTGCCGGCAGATTCGTCCACTTCGATATCTGAAACCGTGTAGACATCCCGCGTATCAGCGGAGGCGCCCAGCGCGAGGGCAACCAGGGCGAAAAGGGACGCAATAAGGATACGAATCATGGTCAACGGCCTCCGTTTAGACCTCTTGTAGCAAGCCAGAGCTGGGGCTGGAACCGCAAGCGGCACTGGCAGAGACGTTTTCCCCATGCTAACGCGCGAGTCATCATGAGCGATACATCCAAAACTCCCCTTTCCTACCGTGATGCCGGTGTCGACATTGAGGCAGGAGAAAGGCTGGTTGAGGCCATTGGCCCGCTGGCAAAGGCAACCGCACGCGCAGGCGTCATGGGCGGGCTCGGCGGCTTCGGCGCGCTGTTCGACCTGAAAGCCTCCGGCTATGAGGATCCTGTCCTGGTTTCTGGCACAGACGGCGTCGGCACCAAGCTGATGCTGGCTTTCGAAACCGGCATCCACAACACGGTCGGCATCGACCTCGTCGCCATGTGCGCCAATGACGTGCTCGCCCAAGGGGCCGAGCCGCTGTTTTTTCTGGATTATTTCGCAACTGGCAAGCTCGAAGCCGGCATCGCCGAAGCGGTCGTCGCGGGCATCGCCGAAGGCTGCCGCCAGTCCGGATGCGCCCTTGTCGGCGGCGAAACGGCTGAAATGCCCGGCATGTACCCGCCCGGCCATTATGACCTTGCCGGCTTCGTTGTCGGCGCCGTCGACCGCGCCAAGGTCCTTCCGCGCATGGGCGACATGGCCGCAGGCGACGTGCTGATCGGCATCGCCTCGTCCGGCCCGCATTCAAATGGCTATTCCCTGATCCGCCGCATCGTCGAGCGTGAAGGCCTCTCCTACGAGGCCGCCTCGCCTTTCTCTGACGGCACGCTCGGCGAAGCCCTGCTGACTCCGACCCGGCTTTATTCCGCAGCCGCCCTGCCGCTCATCAAGGGCAGCCTGATCAATGGCCTTGCCCACATCACCGGCGGCGGCCTGACGGAAAACACGCCGCGCATGTGCCCGGACCATCTTGTCCCCCGCATTGACCGCAACAGCTGGACGCCCGGCCCGGTCTTCCAATGGCTGCAGGAAGCCGGCGGCGTCGAGCTGGATGAGATGCATCGCACCTTCAACATGGGCATCGGCATGGTCTTCTCCGTCGAGCCGGACATGGTTGAAATCGTCATGAACCAGCTGAGCCTGATGGGGGAACACCCGGTCGCGCTCGGAGACCTCGCCCCCGCATGACCCGCCTGAAACTGGCCATCCTGATTTCCGGGCGCGGCTCCAACATGGAAGCCATCCTGGAGGCGGCGCGGGACCCGGCCTATCCGGCCAAACCCGTCCTCGTCCTGTCCAACCGGCCGGACGCGAAGGGGCTGGAAACGGCTACCGCCGCCGGCATTGCGACCGCCGCCATAGATCACAAGACTTATGGCAAGGACCGCGAAGCCTTTGAGCGCGCGATGCACGAACAGCTCACAGAGACAGGCGTCGAGATCATTGCACTGGCCGGGTTCATGCGCGTCCTGACACCCTGGTTCGTCAACACATGGGAAGGCCGGATGGTCAACATCCACCCCTCGCTGCTGCCAAAGTACAAAGGCCTCGACACCCATCAGCGCGCCCTTGATGCAGGCGATACCGAAGCCGGCTGCACTGTCCACTGGGTCAGTCCCGGTGTCGATGATGGCGAAATCATCCAGCAGGCGAGCCTGCCCATCCTGCCGGGCGACACAGCCGACAGCCTCGCCGCACGCCTCCTGCCAGTTGAGCACCAGCTCTATCCGGAAGCACTGGCCAAGGCCTGCGCCGAAATTCAGGCGCGCGACTGAACTCCCTGCCCAAATTGAAGTCGCGAAGTTCGCTTGGCGCTCTTGATGTCCCGGTCAGCATGGGTAGGCTTCATGCCAAGCCAAAATGACCGTGGGGACGTAATCGGTGCACATCATCACTCGCTACCGCAGACTCAGCCTGTGGAACAAGATCGCTTTTTGGGGCTCGCTGGCTTCAATCTTCGGCGTCGCAATCTTTGTCTGGAACACGATTGATACGGCCCGGCGCCAGTTCTCTGAACCTATCACGATCAGCCGGGTATATGATGAGATAGACAGCTTCATATACGAAGGTGTGAGTGATGAGCGACCCATCGAGGATGTCCGCCAAACCCTTCCGGCGATTTCCTCCACGCCTTTCCTCTCATTCTCGGTTCGGTCGGACGCCGAGAAACACACAGTGCAGTTTGCGCCCTACCTGCTGATCGACGTTCTGTCTGCTGAACCTTTCGCACCGCAAATGCTTGCGCTGTTCGAAGCCCAGCGCGGTGCAGGTGGTGAACAGCGCGAGTTCAAAGGCATGCTGCGCCCCGTAACCGGCCTGCAATTGGCCCCGCATCTGGACCCTTATGACCGCACCTTGAAACAGGTGGATTTCTTCACGCTCGCACCCGGCGAGATTGAAGAAGTGTTTTTGAACCTTGGCTACTATCCTGGCTACAAGTTCACATACCGGATCGGGCTACAGTATCGGTATCAGGACAAGGACAGGACCCTGTGGCTGCCGGATACATATGAGCGTGGCGTACCCAATACCGAACTTCCTGTGTCACATTTCGGGCGGGCCTATGTCGTCTCATTCCATCCCGACAGCTATGAAGAAGATGTTGCAATAACCCAATCCCGGTACACAGAATTTCAGGATGAAGTTGAGCAATTTGTCCAGCAAACGCGGGTTTTCTCTCCACGGGATGTCGACTTGCAGGTAGCAGACTAGCCTCCAGTCCACGCAGGTTCATGCCTTTCGAATTCGTCGGAGACACTGCGCAAATATGCTGGTGAGGCGATGCCAGCCTTTTCCCTCTTCCAGCCCTTGCCGGGCCTGCCTTGGCCTCTTTTGCTCATCTGGCCCCTGATCTTCTGGCGCATCCAGCGCCTGAGGGCGTGGTTCCGCGCCAATGGCCGCCCCGGCTCTCAGATGCTCTGGGGCATCACACGAAGCGGGCGGGTTGTGGTCAATCTGTTGTCGGATGATCTATCGGGACGGAGGCCGCTCCAATCCGGATTCGGTTTTGAACCGTCACGCCCTTTCCGTGAAGCGGCCTACAGCGAATTGATCATTCTCACCCCCGATCCGTGTCCCCGGCGCATGCCGGGGCCTCCTGCAGCAAGAGATTCCGGCTTTCGCCAGGAATGCAGACTCTATCACCTGCCGCGCCCCGACACATGACCCTGCCAGCCTTGAAACTGATCTGGTAACCCCCGGAAGGCGCCGCCTGTCCGGCCGCTTGTGCTGCGTGCAAGAAAAAGGGCCCAACCTTACGGCGGGCCCTTTGCAAATCTCACCTGCCCGAAGGCGTCGCCTTAGCCAGCGATGTCGGCCTCGGAGAAGAATTGCGCGATCTCGATCGCGGCATTCTCTTCGGAGTCCGAACCGTGCACGGTGTTTTCGCCGATGGATTTGGCGAACAGTTTGCGGATCGTGCCGTCAGCGGCTTCGGCCGGGTTCGTGGCGCCCATGACTTCACGGTAGGCGGCAACAGCGTTCTCGCCTTCGAGGACCTGAACGACAACCGGGCCGGACGTCATGAACTCGACCAGTTCACCGAAGAATGGACGCTCGCTGTGAACGCCATAGAAGCGCTCGGCCTGGGCCTGCGTCATCTGGATGCGGCGCTGGCCGATGATGCGGAGACCGGCTTTCTCGATGACGGCGTTGACGGCGCCGGTCAGGTTACGCTCGGTGGCGTCCGGCTTGATGATGGAAAAAGTGCGCTGAACAGCCATGATGACATCCTGCTTGAAAGGGAAAAAAGGGTTCTGGCGCGGCCTATAGCGGGGCGGGCCCAGCGGGGCAAGCATCGAAGGCCGCTATTGCGCAGGCGGCCCGAGAGGCATAGGGGCTGGGGCCTGAATTTCGACAAGGATCCGACCCATGAGCGCGCTGCCTCCCTGCCCCAATTGCGATTCCGAATACACGTATGAAGACGGCGCGCTGCTGATCTGCCCGGAATGCGCCCATGAATGGAGCGCAGACACGACAACTGCAACGGACGCACCAGTCATCAAGGACTCGAACGGCAACCCGCTCGCAGACGGCGACACCGTCACGGTCATCAAGGACCTCAAGATCAAGGGCTCGTCCTCAGTCGTCAAACGCGGCACCAAGGTCAAGAATATCCGTCTCGTCGACGGCGATCACGATATCGACTGCCGCATCGACGGCATTGGCCAGATGGGCCTTAAATCGGAATTTGTGAAAAAGGCCTGACGCCTATTTCCCCGCTTCCTGCCAGCCGCCACTCGGCGTTTGCTGGAAATATCGGGTCACCAGCCCGGCATCCTTGGCCGCCTTGAACTGCTGGCGGGCCAGATTGCGCGTGTCCGTATCGCCATCATCGAACATGACCATGCAGCGCGTATAGGGCGCATCGACGGGCGCCTTCGTCCCGTCCATCAGGAACAACGCATCGGCCTGGTTCAAATTCTCCGGCTTGCCTGCAAGCAGGATCGGCTGGCGCGCAGGATCAAGCCCCGGCGCCTCGGCCTGACCATGCGGCAGGAAAGTCTTCTCGTCGAAAGTCCAGAGGCTCGCATCCAGCGCCGCCCGGCGCTCGACACTCGGGCTGACCGCCAGAACGCGCCAACCAACATCAAGGCATTTCTGCATCAGCGGCGCCGCAGCCTGCTCCAGCGTGGTGCGGGAGAGATGGTAAAACCACCATTCAGGCTTCGGCGCCTCTGACATCACCTAGTTCTCGTAATTGTCCGCGATCCAGCGATCGAGCAGACGCGGGCCGAAGCCGGATGCCCAGCTCACATCGAAGGCGGCCTTCTCACCTTCAACCCAGGCAACGCCCGCGATATCGAGGTGCGCCCATTTCACGCCCTCTTTCACGAAGCGCTTCAGGAATTGTGCCGCCGTGATCGAGCCAGCGGCCCGGCCGCCAATATTGCGCATGTCGGCAAATTTCGACTTCAGCAGCGAGTCATATTCTGGCCCGAGCGGCAGGCGCCACACGCGCTCCCCTTCGGTCTGGCCAGCCTTGGAGAGCTCATTCGCCAGATCGTCGCTCTCCGTGAACAGGCCCGCATGGTGATGGCCGAGCGAGATCACGATCGCGCCGGTCAGCGTGGCGAGATCCACCATTGCCTTTGGCTTGAAGTGCTCCTGCGCATACCAGAGCACATCGCAAAGCACGAGACGGCCTTCAGCATCGGTGTTCTGGACTTCGATGGTCTGTCCGGAAGCCGACTTGAGAATGTCGCCCGGTCGGATCGCGTCGCCATCCGGCATATTCTCAACCAGACCGACAAGACCGATCACATTGACCTTGGCTTTGCGCTCGGCCAGCGCGCGGATTGCACCGGTCACAGCCGCTGCGCCGCCCATATCCCCGCGCATGTCTTCCATGCCCGGTCCGGGCTTCAACGAGATGCCGCCCGTGTCGAAGCACACGCCCTTGCCGATCAGGATCACCGGGTCTTCGCCTTCGGCGCCGCCCATCCATTTCATCACGCCGAGCTGGCTTTCCTTGACGCTGCCCTGACCGACGCCAAGCATGGAATTCATGCCGAGTTTGGCAAGCTCCGCTTCGCCGAGCACTTCGACCTGAACACCATACTGGCCCAGCTCGCGGCACTTCTCTGCAAAGCTGGCCGGATAGAGATCGTTCGGTGGCATGTTGACCAGATCGCGCGCAAGCTTGGTGCCTTCGGCGCCCGCATTCAACGGCACGAATGCCGCTTCTGCCGCAGGCACATCGGAGACCACCAGTGTCACGCTTTCAAGGCTTGGCTTCTGGTCATCTTTCAGCTTGGTGAGATATGTATCGAAGCGATAGCTGGCGAGCTTCGCACCGAGCGCAATGCGCGCAGCATCTTCTGCAGAACCAGCATGGACCGCGAGAGATTTGAAACCGCTGCCGGAATGGGACTTGTAAAGATTGGCACCGAGGCCTTCGAGAACGCGCGCATCGCGCTTGTCCTTCTTGCCTGCACCGATCAGCACCGCACGGCGAGCATCGCTGCCCTTGGGCAGAACGATAAAGGCCTGCTGGTCCTTCTTGCCACTGAACCGGCTGCCGTCCATGGCTTCTGACAACAGACCGCCCGTGGTTTCGTTCAGCGCGGCCGCAGCTTCGGGAAGATCCCCGTCTTCATCGACCAGAAAGGCGATGATGTCGGCCTTGGCACTTTCAGCAAATGTGATTTTCATGTGTGGATTCTCCATTTGCAGCGGAAACTAAACGTCGACGCGCGTTGCGCAACTCGTTAGCTAGGGAAATATCACCCGTTTCTGAAGGATTCTGCGAAAAGCCTGCTAATCGCCTTATGACCAAAGTCCAGACATACCTGTTTTTCGAAGTCCTGAAGGCTGTGGTCATCATCATTGGCGGGCTCGCCATGCTGGCCTTGCTGGCCCAAGGGCTTTCACGCACCGATTTGATTCTGGAAAACCGCCAGTCTGCGATCACATATTTCTATATTGTCATGCTCGGCGCACCGCAGATCATAGCGCTTCTGACCCCGCTCGCCCTGTTCGTGGCAACGGTCTGGTCGCTGAACCGCATACACAAGGATAGCGAGATCGTTGTCGCGCAGGCCGCCGGCATGACCCGCTGGCAGATCGCTTCACCGATCATGCGGCTCGCCGTGCTTTGTCTCGTCGCACACCTGACCGTGAACCTCTGGGTCCAGCCCGCCGCTCAACGTGCCATGCGCGAAACCGTGGCGACGGCGCGCGCCGATCTGGCTGCCGCCTTGATCCGGCCCGGTCAGTTTACCTCCAATGGGGACCGGCTGACCTTCTATGCGCGCGAACAGGCCGGCGGCGAACTGCGTGGCGTGCTGATCTCCGACATGACCGATCCGGAGAACCCCACTGACATTCTCGCGCGCAGCGCCGCGCTGATTGAAGTCGAAGGCAGCCCAACACTCCTGCTGCGGGATGCGACAAGCCAACAGCTCGACGCAAACAACCAGCTATCAATCCTGGAATTCGACCAATACTTGTTCGATCTGACTGACTTCATGAAAGAGGACTCAGACCTCGTCCTGAAGGCATCGGACAAGTATCTCTATGAATTGTTCTTCGTGGACCGAACCAATTATTTCGAACTCAAGGAAATAGACTCCCTGCTGGCGGAAGCGCACAGTCGCCTGACCACACCCTTGCTGAACATCGTCATGACGCTGCTGGCGATCTTTGCAGTGCTCGGCGGGGATTTCAGCCGCAAGGGCTACAGCAAGCGGATTGGCTGGGCGACCGGTGGTGCCATCGGCGTTCTGATTGTGCAGTTGGTATTGCAATCGGCCGCCGCGAATGATCCGGCGCTCAATGTGCTGCAATGGCTCGTCCCGCTCGGCATCATTGCAATCCTCAGCTATATCTATTTTGCGAGAGGGCGCCACCTCGGCAAGGTCGATCGCCCACCACTTGAGTTATTCCGGAACCCGACCGGAGCCACCAGCTGATGCCTCTATTTTCCAAGATACAGAGATACATCCTGAAGGAATGCCTCATGGGACTGGCCCTTGTGCTGGGCATCCTCCTGCTGGCCATTCTCATGATCGATGTGGTCGAGCAACTGCGCACAGTGGGCGGCGATGTACGCCTCAGCATTCTTGGCGCGCTCAACCTGTCCCTGATGAAACTGCCGCAAATTGTCGAACAAACCTTGCCCTTTGCGCTGCTGATCGCCTCCATGATGGCCTTCACCCGGCTCAATCGTCGGTCGGAATTGTCCATCATCCGCGCCAGCGGCATTTCGGCGTGGCGCTTCCTGACCCCGGTCATGGTCCTCGGCGTGGTCCTCGGCCTGTTCACAATGATGGTGCTCAATCCGTTTGCGGCGAAACTGACCGAGTCCTTTGAGCAGACGCGCGACCGCCTGCTCAATGAAGGCCGTCCGACCCTTTCGGTTTCCGATACAGGCATCTGGTTGCGCCAGGGTGACGAAACCAACCAGATTGTCATTCACGCCAAGCGCGTCGCCGAAGGCGGGGTGAATCTTCAGGATGTGAAGATGATCCAGGAAGAGCGCCTCTACGCAGATGGGCGACCGACCAATGACTACGCCTTTGCCCGCCGGATCGACGCGGATAGTGCGATTCTGCGCAATGGCTTCTGGCAGCTTGAAGGCGTAATCGAAAATGTTCCGAACGCTCCACCCGAGTTCAAGGAAAATCTCGCCATCCCCACGACACTGGACGCGGTGACGCTGCTCGACAAATTTGCATCTCCCAACACGATTGGCTTCTGGCAATTGCCGCATTTCGTTCGCCAGACCCAAGCCGCCGGCCTGGACGCTTCGCGCTACAAGATGCGCCTCAACGCGCTCATGGCCCTGCCGGCCCTGTTTGTGGCGATGGCGCTGATCGGCGCCGTTGTGTGCCTGCGCCTGCAGCGAATGGGTGGAAATTCACAGCTTCTGGCCATCGGGTCGCTCGCAGCGGTCGGGCTGTATTTCTTCACTCAATTCTCTTCCAGCCTCGGGGCAACAGGTGCGGCGCCCCCCGTGATCGCAGCATGGAGCCCGCCACTCTTTGTGCTGTTCTGCACGCTCACCTTCATCGCCTATCGGGAAGACGGCTAATCACAACCCGGCCTTGACAGGGCCTGTCTCCCGACCCCATCTCTCGCCGCCTTAAAGAGGTAAGCGCATGAAACTTGTCGTCGTCGAGTCGCCCGCAAAGGCGAAAACCATCAACAAGTATCTCGGCAAGGACTATAAGGTCCTGGCGTCCTACGGGCATATCCGTGACCTTCCCTCCAAGAATGGTTCGGTCGATCCGGACGATGATTTCGCGATGGTGTGGGAGGCAGATTCCAAATCGTCCAAGCGTATCTCCGAGATCGCAGCGGCGTTGAAAGAAGCCGACACGCTGATCCTCGCGACCGACCCCGATCGCGAAGGCGAAGCCATCAGCTGGCACCTCGTGGAAGCCTTGCGCAAGCGCCGCGCCCTGAAGAAGGACACGCCAGTCGAGCGTGTCGTCTTCAACGCGATCACCAAGAATGCAGTCACGACCGCAATGGAACATCCCCGCCAGATTGATGGCGAACTGGTCGATGCCTATCTGGCGCGCCGCGCACTCGACTATCTGGTCGGCTTCAACCTGTCGCCGGTCCTGTGGCGCAAATTGCCGGGTAGCCGGTCGGCTGGCCGCGTCCAGTCTGTGGCACTGCGCATCGTTTGCGACCGCGAGAACGAGATCGAGATGTTCCGGCCGCAAGAGTACTGGAATGTGGCGGCTAACCTGCGCGCACCAGACGGCACCGACTTTGAAGCGCGCCTCTATAGTCTCGACGGCGAAACGCTGAAAAAGTTCACGCTGGGCAACAAGGGCGACGCCGACAAGGCGCTGGAAATTGTCCAGATCGGCGGCTATTCCGTCACCTCGGTTGAGGCCAAGCCGGTCAAGCGCAATCCACCCCCACCCTTCATCACGTCCACGCTGCAACAGGAAGCCTCCCGCAAGATCGGCTTCAACGCCAAGCGGACGATGCAGGCCGCCCAGAAGCTCTACGAAGAAGGTCGCATAACGTATATGCGTACCGATGGCGTAAACATGGCCGAGGAAGCCTATGCGGCAGCCCGGTCCATGATCCAGTCGAACTATGGCGCGCGTTACCTGCCGGAAAAGACCCGCCGCTATTCTTCGAAGGCCAAGAACGCCCAGGAAGCGCACGAAGCCATCCGGCCGACCAATTTCGACCTTCGCCCGGAAGATTATCATGGCGATGGCGACCTGAAGAAACTCTACACGCTCATCTGGCGACGCGCGGTCGCCTCGCAAATGGAAACCGCCCGCTTCGAGCGCACCACCATCGACATGACCTCCAAGGACAAGCGCGCGGTCCTGCGCTCGACCGGTCAGGTCCTGGTGTTTGATGGCTATATCAAGCTCTACACCGAAGGTCGCGATGAAGGCGATGATGGCGACGATGACGAAAATCGCCTGCCCAAGATGGAAGAAGGCCAGCATGCGGACCTGCTGAAGGCCGAGGCCAGCCAGCACTTCACCACACCGCCACCACGCTTCACGGAAGCCTCACTGGTCAAGAAGCTTGAAGAGCTCGGCATCGGCCGCCCGTCTACATATGCGTCGACCCTCTCCACGCTGGAAGATCGCGACTATGTCCGCATCGAGAAGAAACAGCTGATCCCCGAGGACAAGGGACGCCTCGTGACGGCGTTCCTTGAGAACTTCTTCCGGCGCTATGTGGAATATGATTTCACCGCCGGGCTCGAAGAGAAGCTGGACATCATTTCTGATGGCAAGCTCGACTGGAAAGCCTTTCTGAAGGAATTCTGGCAGCAATTCGCCGCCGATATCGACGAGACGAAAGACCTTCGTGTCTCAGCGGTTCTGGACGTTCTCAACGAGGAACTCGGAGCCTATGTGTTCCCGCGCCAAGATGCGGACGGCAATCCGATCGAGAACCCGCGCCAGTGCCCGCTCTGCAAGGAAGGCGAGCTTTCAATGAAGCTGGGCCGCTTTGGCGCTTTCGTCGGCTGTTCACGCCATCCTGAGTGCAAGTTCACCCGCCAGTTCAGCGCAGATGGCGACGCCGCCGCAGCGATCAATCCAGACGGCAACGAGTTGGGTCTTCATCCCGATACCGGCGAGATGATCTATCTGAAGACCGGTCGGTTCGGTCCCTATGTCGAAATGGCGAATGGCGAGAAGCCAAAGCGTGCTTCGCTGACCAAGGCCGAAAAGGAAAACCCGCAGGACATCACGCTCGACCGTGCAGTTGAACTGCTGATGCTGCCCCGCGAAGTCGGCAAACACCCGGAAGACAACGAACCGATCCTTGCCAATTTCGGTCGCTTCGGCCCCTATGTTCAGCATGGCAAGACCTATGCGAACCTCAAGGATCCGAACGATGTCTTCACCATCGGCCTGAACCACGCCGTCACACTGATCGCCGACAAACGCGCCAAACAGGGAGCCCGAGGAGGCGCCGCCGCTCTGAAAACTCTCGGCGATCATCCGGATGGCGGCGCCATCGAGGTCTTCGAAGGCCGCTATGGGCCATATGTGAAGCATGGCAAGACCAATGCGACCCTGCCCAAGGATGTGACGCCGGATGTGGTCACGCTGGAACAGGCCATCGAGCTGATCAACGCCAAGGCATCCAAGGGCGGCAAGAAGGCTCCAGCCAAGAAAAAAGCCCCTGCCAAGAAGAAGGCACCGGCGAAGAAAAAAGCGCCTGCCGCAAAAAAGGATTAATCCATAAGGCAATGAGCTCAATCGACGGTCACCGGAACACTTTCGGTCGGCCTCCGGTTGAGGGATTGGCCTGCCAATGGTTTGCTGTTCCTGCCTCGCGGAATTAGGGGTTGCATCATGCCTGTTTTAGAGAAATTGGCATTCTTGGGAGCGGTTACGCTCGCCTCGGTTCTGATCGCCCAAGAACTGGACAAGACGATTGCGGCCTTGGATCGACCGTCTGAAGTGATCGATCTGGAGGAAATCCCGCGCCCGTCTCCGGCCCCGGATATCCCGCCAACGCTCATGTCGCTTGCGCCAAGCCCGACGGGGTTTCTGGATACGCTGACGGCGTGTAAGGGGATGGCGCCGAGCATTGGAGCGAATGTCGATCAAGACCTTGTAGTCACCGACTATAAGCGCTTTGTGCTGGCGGAGGGCCATATACGGCTTGCCACCGCCCCAGTCGGCGGCGGATGCCTGTCTTCCGTCTTCGGCCCCCGAAACGGTGGCCTTCACAAAGGCCTGGACTTCTACAGCCTGGATCCGGTGCCCGTATTTGCCGCCGCCGATGGCAAAATTCGCCGGCAGCGATACCAACGCGATTATGGCAACATGATCGTCCTGGAGCATGGCCGCGGCGTGTTTACGCGCTACGCGCATCTCGAAGGGTTCGCAGACACACGGGAAGGCGATCTGGTCACAACCGGCCAATATCTTGGTACTATGGGGAATACGGCCAGCTACCTGATACCGCGCCACCTGCACTATGAAGTTCTGGTCGGCACATGGGGCGCACACGCCGGATCCTTCGCCCTTACACCCGTAGACGTGATGTCACTGCCGGAAGCCCCGTAATAATGCAGCCTTCGATAGGCAGAATTGCACACTGGCCTACGTGCCAGCAGCGGAGAATGATCTAGGATGATCACAAAACATTCTCAAATTTCTATTTAAACTATTTTTCGTTTCCCCGATAAATTATTCAAAATTTGGAGGGAAACATGCAACCTAGCCAACTCATCCGCGCCACAATTATATCGCTACTTCTTTGCGCAACACCCGCACCCGCTATGTCGCAAACTGTATGTTTGGGACTCAACTGCCCGCCAGAAGATGATTTCAGCTGGTCTACCGATGATATGTTGGACAGGTTCTTCAACGAAGACGTAATAAACCTGCGGACAAATAACGGTCAGGGATTCGGTTATGGCACCGCTGACTACCTGCATTGTGAAAAGGATTGCGACTTTTGGTATAATTCGGCAGTGGCCTATTGCCGAATTCATCCCGACCCAGCGTCACGTGCCTCTTGCTACTCAGCAGCTATAAACGCATATGGGAATTGTGAGCGGAAGTGTAGAAGCGATTTCTAGAGGTTTATTCCTTGAATACTGAGCATACATCGGAATGGCCTTGTATTCAGGTTCAGGTAAGTGAACCGTATAAGCACTCTGAGCACAATTATGCATGCCAAGTATATATACGGACTGGCAGGCTTGAAAAAACAAAAGAAGTTTTCGGTGACACTACCGACAATGCTGTGGCGTGCGCTCGTATATTATTAAGATCGTTTTTTTCCGATTAGACTGGCTGCATAAAAGCCCCGCGCATTTTTCTGCGAGTCCCCCTATATAGGCGGTATGAGTTTCCCAGATAAGAAAACGGTGCTCGATTTCATTCGAGACAATCCGAACGCAACGACCAAACAGGACATTGCCCGCGGCCTGCACGTAAAAGGGCGCGAACGCGCCGTGCTGCGCGAAATCCTGAAGGAGTTGGAGGCCGATGGCACGCTGGAACGGACAGGCAAACGCGCCTGGTCCCAGGCGGATCGCCCCCCTTCGACTGGCGTTGTCCAATTCACCCATACCGACGAAAATGGCGATCTGATCGGCAAGGCGCTTGGCGACAATGGTTCGTTTGGGCCGGACATCATCTATTCCGGCCTGTCCGGTAAGCAGAAAGGTGAGGCCACCGAGCCCGGCGAAGGCGACCGCGCCCTGTGCAAGATCACCCAGGTCGATGGCGACTGGCAGGCCCGGGCCCTGACCGTGCTGGAAAAACAGCTGACCAATTCGCTCGTTGGCATGTATTCGCAAGGCCCCCGCGGCGGCAAGGTTACCCCGGCCAATCGCAAGGAGCGCCGCGAATTCCTGATTCAGGACGCTGACCGCAATGGTGCCGCGGATGGCGATCTCGTGGTCACAACGCCCAAGCCACAGGGCCGCCGGCAATATGGTCCCAATCTCGGCGTGATCCGCGAAGTGATCGGCCATATCAGCGATCCCCGCTCAGCCAGCCTGCTGGCCATTCATGCCCATGGCATCCCGGTCGACTTCCCTGAAGCGGCGCTGGAACAGGCCCGCAATCCAAAACCCGCTGCGGCGGAGCGTGAGGACCTGACAAAAACCCCGCTCATCACCATTGACCCGCATGATGCGCGCGACCATGATGACGCAGTATTCGCCGAACAGCTGGATGATGGCTGGCGCGTGATCGTCGCCATCGCCGACGTGGCGGCGTTCGTCACGCCAGACTCGCCGCTCGATCGCGAAGCGCTGAAGCGCGGCAACTCGACCTATTTCCCGGACCGCGTGGTCCCGATGCTGCCGTTTGAACTGTCAGCGGATGAATGCTCCCTGCGCGAGGGCGAGCTGCGCCGCTGCATGGCGGTAGAGATGATCTTCGACAAGTCGGGCTCCAAGCGCTCGCACCGTTTCATTCGCGGCATGATGAAGTCAGCAGCCAAGCTCTCCTATGAGGAGGCTCAGGCGGCGATTGACGGCAAGCCGGGCGGCAAGGCTGGCGACATGCTGGAAACCGTCCTGAAGCCGCTCTGGGGCGCCTATGCAGCGCTTTCCAAGGCACGGGACGATCGCTCTCCGCTGGATCTCGACCTGCCCGAGCGTCGCATCGTGTTTTCCGAGGATGGCGAAATCGAAGGCATCATTACCAAGGAACGTCTCGACGCCCACCGCCTGATCGAGGAATTCATGATCCAGGCGAACGTGGCAGCCGCTGAAACCCTGGAAAAGCAGAAAAGCCCGCTGATCTATCGTGTCCACGACACGCCCACAGATGCGAAGATCGCCGCCTTCGCCGAATTCCTGCAGACCATCGACATGAAATGGAATATCGGCCAGCGCCCGCAGACCGAGAATTTCAACCGTCTGCTTGGCGAAATCCGCGATGGCGATTACGACCAGATGGTCACCCAGATGGTGCTACGCACACAGGCTCAGGCGATCTATTCGGAAGAGAATCTGGGCCATTTCGGCCTGAACCTTATCCGCTACGCGCACTTTACTTCACCGATCCGGCGCTATGCTGACTTGATCGTGCACCGCGCGCTGATCGCCTCGCTCGGGCTCGGCCCGGACGGCCTGTCCAAGGACATGTCGGTACGGCTGGAGGAGATGGCTCAGCACATTTCAGATACCGAGCGCCGTTCCATGGCCGCTGAACGCGAGGCCACCGACCGCTACCTTGCCATTTTCCTTGCTGATCGAGTTGGTAGTGAATTTGAGGGACGCATCACGGGCGTCACTGGCGCAGGGCTATTCATCGCGCTGGCTGGCTCAGGTGCAGACGGGTTCGTCCCGATTTCATCTATCTCCGATGATTATTGGGTGCATGATGATACCGCCATGCAGATTTATGCGCGGGGATCAGGCAAGACCTATGGTCTCGGTCAGATCGTTCGGGTGAAGCTGAAAGAGGTTACCCCTCTTCAAGGTGGCCTCCTGCTCGAAATGCTATCCGACCCGATGCCAGCCCCGGAAGGGCGCCGGGAGGCACGCGAGCGCCATGATACAGGCCGCGGTCGTCCCCCGCGCAGAAAGACCGGCCCCGGCAAGCCAACGGGTAAGCGCCCCGGCAAAGGGAAGTTCAACAAGAAGACGCTGCCCAAGCACAAGCGCAAGAGCCGGAAATAGTTTGGACATGAATTCGAATCCGCACTCAGATACGCTGATGGGCTCCGCATTTGACAAGGAAGATGATGGCGATGTCATCGAGACTCGCAAACGCAGTCCCCGCCCGAAAGACGCCGCCACACTCATACTGGTCCGCCGGGACGCCGCCGAACCTCGCGTCCTGATGGGTAAGCGCTCGGCGCGTCATGCCTTCATGCCAGACAAATACGTCTTCCCCGGTGGCCGTGTGGACCCACAGGATGGCAAGGCCGTCTCCTATTGCGAACTCGACGCCCAGCAGGAACGTCTCCTGCGCATCCAGACGCGCCGCAAGCCGCGTGCCTTCGCCCTGACAGCCATACGCGAAACATTCGAGGAAACCGGCCTCTTGGTGGCGCGCGACGCCGAGATGCCAGACAGGCACCCAATCGGCTGGAAACCTTTTCATGAACTCGACGCAGCACCTCACCTGTCCCCACTGACCTTCATCGGCCGAGCCATCACGCCGCCCTATCGACCGAAGCGATTCGACGCGCGATTCTTCATGGCGAACGCCGAAGATGCTCTGATTGATGAGCGTCCGCCCGTCGACGGCGCGGAATTGTCTGACCTGAAATGGGTCACACTGAAAGACGCACTGGCGCTCGATTTGCCTAATGTCACCCGGTTCATGCTGGGGGAAATCGAGGAAAGACTGGCCAAGCCGTCGCTGAATCGGGGCCCGCCCTTCCTGCGCTGGACCCGCAGCGGACATTCGACCGACCGCCTCTAGCAGCAATGGCGCTTGACTTCCGACGCGCACATCTCCATTAAGCCGCTTTCCAGTTTCAGACGCTAACACAAGCGAGCATTCGTCATGGCCAAACCAGCCACCATCAAGATCCGCCTCAATTCGACGGCCGACACCGGTTTCTTCTACGTGACGAAGAAAAACCCACGCAACATGACCGAAAAAATGGTCAAGCGTAAGTACGACCCGGTCGCGAAGAAGCACGTCGAATTCAAGGAAGGCAAGATCAAGTAAGATCCTTGTTTTTCATGCATTGTTCGAAAAGCCCGCTCCACAAGAGCGGGTTTTTTGTTGCCTATTCTTCCGGCACGCCATGATGCAGGTCTCGTGTCTTGCGGATACCGGGGAACAGGACTGACCAAGCCGCAGCCACGCCGACGGCCGCATAGCCGCCCGCTACGACCGTGAAGACGGCGCCCCATTTGGCGGCCATGAATCCGGCCCGCGCCTCGCCCAGTTCATTGGACGCGCCCAGGAAAATCGAGTTCACGGCATTGACCCGCCCGCGCACTTGGTCAGGTGTCCAGAGCTGCAGGAGAACTTCGCGGATATAGACCGACACCATGTCGAAGGCTCCAACGAAGATCAGCGCGACGATGGATAGCCAGACGACATTCGAATACCCGAACACGACGGTGGAAATCCCGAAGAGCGCGACCGACACGAATAGTATCAGGCCGGCATGATCCTTGATCGGAAACGCCGTGATGATCGCCAGCATGATGAGTGCGCCAATGCCGGGCGCCGCGCGCAACAAGCCAAGCCCCTCTTCACCAATTTCCAATATGTCCCGCGCATAGATCGGCAGCAACGCCACGGCGCCGCCCAGCAACACAGCGAACAAATCCAGAGAGATCGCGCCCAGCACAACTTTCTGATTGAACACATATTTGAACCCGCCCAACAGCACGCTGAGTGTCGTTGGCTCGCGCTCGATACGCTGGGGAGGTTTCGGGATCGAGAAAATCAGGATGGCCGATATGGCAAACAGGCTGACAGCCGTTCCATACGCAAACCCCGCCCCGACACCATATAACAATCCACCTGCCACTGGTCCGAGGATCGACGCCGCCTGCCAGGATGATGCAAGCCAGCCCACAGCATTGGCGAAGTCTTCACGCGGCACCAGATTGACCGCAAGACTCGAGGAAGCAGGCGTATAGAATGCGCGTGCGACGCCAAAAACAGTGAGGGTTGCGAGAACGATCAGAGGATCAAATCGTCCCGTCAGCGCGAGCGCCAAAATCACCCCGGCGCATACCAGTTCGACGCTGACTGACGCTCCCATGACATTCCGGCGACCGAGCCGGTCCGATGCGACACCTGTCACCACGACCAACAACAGCGCTGGCAGGAACTGGACAAGGCCGATCCAACCGAGAAGCGCCGCGTTCTGGGTAACATCATACATCTGCCACGCCACGGCGACAGAAACGACCTGCGCCGCAAGCGATGTCATGAAGCGAGACAGGAAGTATCTGCGATAGGAAGAATGGCGAAACGCCGAGAACCGGTCATTCATGAGCAGCGCCTTGCGACGGGCGGCTGCTCAAGTCAATCAGGCAGCAAGACTTTCGACTCTGTTCCGGCCAGCAGACTTGGCTTGATAGAGCGCCGTATCCGCGCGCTTGGTCAGATCAGCAATCGTATCATGAGCGCCGTTAATGGTGGAAACGCCAGCGCTCAGTGTAATGGAAATTTCCCGCGCACCACTGTTCACTATGAAGGGCTCTGCCGCGACAGATCGTCGAATTCGCTCGGCTGCTGCGCAAGCGAGATCACCCGGCGTATCTGGCATAATGACCATGAATTCTTCGCCACCCGGGCGACAGACCACATCCATGACGCGGCTATTGACCTTCAGGCGCTTGGCCACTTCTTGCAGGACTTCATCTCCGACATCATGACCATATGTATCGTTCACTGCTTTGAAATGGTCGATGTCGGCCATAACCACCGATACGGGTCGTCCGCCCATCTGGGAGCGCTGGATCAATTGTTCCAACTGGTTGTTCATGTATCGACGATTGTAGAGGCCGGTGAGCTGATCGATGACCGACAATTCAAGACCACGATCCACGCGGTCTCTCAATGCCTCGATATAGCGGGTTCGCCGTGCCTGCGTCCGGACACGAGCGAGCAATTCCTGCTTGTCGACGGGTGCAAAAATGACATCGCTTGCACCCAGATCAAGACCTTTTCCAGCCCTCGGCCGATCATCCGGATCGCAAATCAACAGAATTGAAATCGCGCGTGTCGCTTCATTCATCTTGAAGTGCGCACAGAGTTTCAGGGCGTCATAACGATCACTGAGCATGGACAGGACGAGAATATCCACGCCAAGCTCATTCAACCCTTTCATGCCGCCCGCCTCCAGCAGTGTAATGGCCGTATGACCACCAGACCGCAGGGTTTCAGCGACGCGCGACGATGATCTGGGATTGTCATCCACCACGAAGAGGCGTGCTGGCTGGTCTTTGACGTTGAGACTTTCGTCGCCATCAATGCCCGCTCGCAGGCCGCTGGCCTGACGTTGGCGAAGCTCTGACGCAACAGCATTGTATCGGGTGATGGCCCCCATACGCGCCATCAAGGCAAAGTCATCAACCGGCTTGGTCAGGAAGTCTTCCGCCCCGACGTCCAGGCCCCGGACGCGATCCTCGGCATCATTCAGGGCCGTAACCATAACGACGGGTATATGCGCAGTGGCAGGGTTTTCCTTCAGGCGGCGGCAAACTTCATACCCGTCCATACCGGGCATCATCACGTCCAGAAGGATAATGTCAGGCTCGCTACGCTCCACCATGCTGAGCGCCTCGATCCCGTTTTCAGCCAGCATGACCGTATAATATTGAGCCTCCAGCTTGGCTTGCAGGAGGCGTCGGTTCGCTTCGATGTCATCTACGACGAGGACGCGTGCTGTCACGCTGCCTCCTTGGGCATCAATGCCTCAACCGCCTTGATGAAGGTTGCAATCTGGATGGGCTTGGAAAGGTACCCCTCACAGCCAGCTTCACGAACCCGCTGCTCATCCGCGCGCATGGCAAATGCCGTGACGGCCAGAACCGGAATGTGCGCGACCTTGTCATCGTCCTTGAGCCATCGCGTGATGTCGAGACCTGAAACTTCCGGCAGCTGGATATCCATGATGATGAGGTCCGGCAGTTCCTGGCGTGCAATCTCGACAGCCTTGGCACCATCGCGACATTGGAAGGTTTCAAAACCGAAAGCATCCAACAAGTCACAGAAAAGGCGCATGTTGAGTTCGTTATCCTCAACAACCAGAACTTTCCTGGTGTGCGACTTCGTCATGATTGAGTTGGTGCCTCTGATTCGGGACGATTCTAAGAGCTCTTTTGCCAGCTACACCCGAAATCGTTAACACTGGTTTACGTGTTTGCGTCCCATTGATTGCCGCGGGCACCGGAACATGGCATGAACACGGGGCCATGTACACGCTCTGCAGAGACTGTTTTCACCTTTCAGACGACGACAGCGACGCCTGCCCTCGCTGCGGGCGGCATCGTGTAATCCGCAATAAACACATCACAACGCTGGCCATCGCTCATCTCGATTGCGACGCCTTCTTTGCAGCCATCGAAAAACGCGACGATCCCTCCCTGAAAGACCGGCCAGTCATTGTGGGCGGCGGAAAAAGGGGAGTCGTATCTACGTGTTGTTACATCGCCCGTCTCTATGGCGTCCGCTCGGCCATGCCGATGTTCAAGGCGCTCAAGGCCTGCCCGGACGCCGTCGTGATCAAGCCGAATGGCGAAAAGTACCGGCTCGCCGCCCACCAGATGCGCGAAAAGATGCAGGCGCTGACACCCATGATTCAGCCCGTCTCGGTCGATGAGGCCTATCTGGACCTCAGCGGCACGGGCACCCTTCACAAGGCGCCGCCGGCCGTGTCCCTCGCCCGGCTTGCCGCAGAGATTGAGCGCGATATCGGGATCACTGTCTCGATTGGCCTGTCGACCAACAAATTCCTGGCCAAGACCGCAAGCGAACTGGACAAGCCGAGAGGATTTGCTGTCATCGGCGCAGACGAAGCCGAAGCCTTACTCGCACCGAGACCCATTGGATTCATTCATGGCGTGGGCCCGAAACTGGCCCAGAAACTGACCCGGGATGGGTACGATACGATCGAAGACCTCCAAAGAACGGAGTTGAAGCAGTTGATCGGGCGCTATGGCGAGACCGGAATGTGGCTGAAGAATCGGGCGCATGGCATCGACAACCGGCCGGTCCGGAATGATGAGGAGCGCAAGTCGGTCAGTTCCGAGACCACGTTCAATGACGACATGTCAGACCCGGCCTGGTTGGAAGACCAGCTCTGGCGCCTCTGCGTAAAAACGGCAGACCGTGCCAAGGCCACGGGCCTTGTCGGCAATGTCATCACGCTCAAACTCAAGACCGCTGAGTTCCGGACCCTTACGCGGCGCATGTCCCTGTCAGAGCCCACCCAGCTGGCCCAGACCCTGTTTCGGAATGCCAAAGTGTTGCTGGCCAAGGAAACCAATGGCCGGACACGCTTTCGTCTCATCGGAGTTGGTATTTCCGACCTGTCAGAGCATCGCTCGGACGCTGTCGACCTGCTCGACCCTCTCGTCGCGAAGCGCGCGGCGGCAGAGCGCGCGTCGGACCTGGCCCGGCAGAAATTCGGCGCCGAAGCCGTGATCACGGGCCGGTCAGCGCGGGTGAAGAACGCGCCCCGGTGAACGGCGTTTGCGCCCCGCCCCTTGGCGGTCTAGTGAAAACGCAACACCATTTTCAAGGAGCGCGCCATGTCGACCCCCGAAACCCGTCTTGATGAACTCGGCATCGAACTGCCGGAACCCATGAAACCGGTCGCCACATATGTCCCCTATGTCATCAGCGGCAACATGCTGTTCGTGTCCGGTCAGGTCAGCGCGTCCGCTGACGGCCTCATCAAGGGATGCCTCGGCGAGAACATGGAACTCTCCGCAGGTCAGCAGGCCGCCCGCTTCTGTGGGATCAACCTGATCGCCCAGTGCAAAGCTGCCATTGGCGACCTGTCCCGTATCAAGCGCGTGGTAAAACTCGGCGGCTTTGTGAACGTCGCGCCCGGCTTCACCGACATCCCGCAAGTCATCAATGGATGTTCAGATCTTATGGTCGACGTATTCGGCGAGGCCGGCCGTCATGCCCGATCGGCTGTGTCATGTCCCGAACTGCCTCTGGGCGTCGCCGTGGAAGTCGATGGCATCTTCGAGATTGCCGACTAGATGGCACAGGCATTCACGCTCACGGACTTCGCCTACGCACATAGAGGCCTGTGGTCCGGACGCAAAACACCTGAGAATACGATGGCGGCCTTTGACGCGGCGGCACAGTACGGGCTCGGCATGGAGTTCGATATCCGCCCCGATTTGGATGGAAACCTTGTCGTTTTCCATGATGACACACTGGACCGCCTTGCCGGGCGCCCTGACCGTGTAGAGGATCTTGCGTCGGACGACCTGCAGGACATAATGATCGCCGGAATCCATGGCTTGCCGACCTTCGAACGCCTGCTTGCAAGCTGGCCACACAAGCTGCCCCTGCTGACAGAAATGAAGCTGGACGGACGCACGGACCCGGCAGATCTCGGCCGCCGAACCGGTGCGTTGCTTCAGAACTATGCAGGACGCGCAGCGGCGATGAGCTTTTCGGAAGAGGCGGTACGGGCCCTCCCATCGGACGTGATGCGCGGTCAGCTCATTGGACCGTCCCACAAGATTGGCACATCCGAGTTCGAAACAATTCTTCAACGCGCATTGTCAGACGGCATTGACTATATTGCCATCAACATCGCGGACGTCGATGGCATCCGCAAACGCGTACCGGAAGACCTTCCGATTGTGTGCTGGACGGTACGGACGCTGGATGAGGTTCGGCTGGCCGTTCATGAAAATGCGGCCATCATCTTCGAACATCTCGCTCCGGGACTGGTCTCGGCCTACGCCTTGCCCTAGATTCAGAGCATGGATGACACCGCGCTGAAATTGAGTTTTGCCTCAGCCATGGCGGAGGTCGATCCGGAGGAATGGAACGCGGTCGCCAATCCAGCCGGCGTGCGCTTCGATCCCTTTCTGAAATGGGAATTCCTGGACGCGATGGAAACGTCTGGCGCGGCCACTCCAAATACGGGCTGGATGCCGCGTCATGTATTGATCCGCGACGCAACTGGCCGACTCAAGGCTGCGATGCCGCTCTATGGCAAAACCCACTCACGCGGCGAATTCGTCTTCGACCAATCCTGGGCCGACGCCTATGAGCGCGCAGGCGGAGCCTATTATCCCAAACTGCTTGGGGCCGTGCCCTTCACGCCGGTAACCGGTCGTCGCCTGCTTGTGCGTCCGGGCCCCGATGCAATACGCCTGCAGACGGCGCTCCTGTCCGGCGCGATCCAACTGGCCGAGCAGAACGAGCTATCTTCATTGCACATCAATTTCGCTTCACCGGAAGAAGCCACAATGCTGTCGGAGACGGGCCTGCTGTTGCGCACCGACCAGCAATTCCACTGGCAGAACCGCGACTATGGCTCGTTCGATGATTTCCTTGCCGACCTCTCCTCGTCCAAGCGAAAGAATCTTCGGAAGGAACGCGCGAAGGCGCAGGAAGGATTGGACTTTGTCCACCTGCGGGGCGACGACATTACCGAAGCTCATCTCGATGCGTTCTACATATTCTACATGGACACGGGCACGCGCAAATGGGGCTCGCCCTATCTGACCCGAGACACTTTCTCACTCTTGCGAGAACGGATGGCCGACGATCTCCTCTTTATCTTCGCCATGTCAGACGGAGCGCCGATTGCCGGTGCCATGAATCTAATCGGCTCCGACACACTCTATGGCCGCTACTGGGGGTGTACCGAGCACAGATCAATGCTGCACTTCGAGACCTGCTACTATCAGGCCATCGACTACACCATCGAGCGCAAGCTGGCTTTCGTCGAAGCAGGTGCACAGGGCGGACACAAGCTGGCCCGTGGCTATACGCCCGTCACCACCCATTCCACCCACTGGATAGCCCATCCCGGCCTTCGCCACGCCATAGCCGACTATCTGGAGCGCGAACGCGAAGCGGTAGAATCCGACATGGGCTATCTCACCGAACGAACACCCTTTAAGAAGGGCGAATGAGCGAGTCTGCCGTCCTCAGGAACTATGGCCGGGTCGAAGAGGCCCTCATCGTCTGTGCAGCGTTGCAGTATGCAGGGTTCGACGCCTCTATCGACAACTACAATCATGCGACCGTGAACTGGCTGTTGGTTCCGGCCCTTGGGGGAATCCCTGTCCGGCTTCCGACATCGCAACTGGAAGACGCGAAGGCATATCTCCGGGAAATGGTCGAAACCGCGGAGGACCGTCTCGTAGAAGCGACGGGGGAAGCCCCGGATCCGGTACGGAGAAAATATTGGCGCGCCTGGGCTGTGGCCGCCTTGTTCATGCTCGACTGGCTCTCGTTATTTGTCCTGTGGCGCTTCCTGAGAGCCACATATCTGAAACTACGGCATCCCTCCCCACACAAACTAGAAAGTTCGTCCTCGTCATGACTCTTCACGCTGCCTATGATCCCGACAATATCTTCGCCAAGATCCTGCGCGGTGAAATGCCCGCCGTCAAAGTCTATGAGGATGACGCTGCACTCGCTTTCATGGACGTGTTTCCCCAGAGCGAAGGTCACACGCTCGTCGTGCCGAAGGGCGTGGAAGCGCGCAACCTGCTCGACATGCCGGCCGACAAGCTCGGCCCCTATATGGAGGCTGTGCAGAAAGTGGCGCAGGCTGTCGAAGCTGCCTTGACGCCCGATGGCTTGGTCGTGACCCAGTTCAATGGCGCCCCCGCCGGACAAACTGTCTACCATTTGCACTTTCACATTATTCCGCGCTGGAAGGATGTGGCGCTCGGGCGGCATGGCTCGGGCGAAATGGCAGATACAGCTAAACTCGGCGTGCTGGCCGATCGCATCAAGTCCAAGCTCTAGGGGTTAGAGCCCCAGCTTCGCTTTCAGGATATCGTTGACGGCTTTCGGATTGGCCTTGCCACCGGAAGCCTTCATCACCTGGCCCACGAACCAGCCCATCGTCTTGGGCTTTTCCTTGATCTGCGCGACCTGGTCCGGATTGGCAGCCATGATGTCGTCGACGATCTTCTCGATCGCGCCGGTATCGGTTACCTGTTTCAGGCCGTGCTTTTCGACAATGTCAGAAGCTTCGCCTTCGCCTTCGATCATCCGGGCAAAGACGTCCTTCGCGATCTTTCCACTGATCGTGTCATTGGCGATCAGTTCGATCAGGCCGCCGAGGCTGGAGGCAGATACGGGGCTGTCGGCCAGCTCAATGTCCTGCTTGTTGAGATAGCCGAACAATTCCTGCGTCACCCAGTTCGCTGCAAGTTTCGGATCGCGGCCTTTGGCAACGTCCTCGAAGAAGCTGGCTTTTTCGGCGTCGGCGCTGAGGACACCCGCATCATAGCGTGACAGCCCATAATCGGTTTCAAAGCGGGCGCGCTTCTCGTCTGGCAGTTCCGGCAGGGTCGCACGGATTTCCTCGATCCAGGCCTGCTCGACTTCCAGCGGCAACAGATCCGGGTCCGGGAAATAGCGGTAATCATGCGCGTCTTCCTTGGAACGCATGGAGCGCGTCTCGACCTTCACCGGATCGAACAGGCGCGTTTCCTGGTCGATGGAGCCGCCATCCTCAAGGATCTCGATCTGGCGGCGCGCTTCATACTCAATGGCCTGCTGGATGAAGCGGAACGAGTTCATGTTCTTGAGTTCGCAGCGCGTGCCGAGATGGCTGAAATCACCCGTTTCACGGAATTTCTCATACTGGCCCGGACGGCAGACCGACACGTTCACGTCGGCGCGGAGATTGCCCTTCTCCATGTCGCCATCACAGGTGCCGAGCGCGATCACGATGGCGCGCAGCTTCTTCACATAGGCGGCCGCTTCGGCAGGTGTGCGGATGTCCGGCATGGACACGATTTCCATCAGCGCGACGCCGGACCGGTTAAGGTCCACATAGGTCGAGCTCGGGTCCATGTCGTGAATCGACTTGCCGGCATCCTGTTCCAGATGGAGCCGCTCAATGCGGCACGGGAAAGCATAGGCATCGCCGCCATGCGCGGGCTCGACATCCACCTCGATTTCGCCTTCACCGACAATCGGGTGCGCGAACTGGCTGATCTGATAGCCCTGCGGCAGGTCGGGATAGAAATAATTCTTCCGGTCGAAGCGGGAATAGGTGTTGATCTGCGCCTTCAGGCCGAGGCCGGTACGGATAGCCTGCTCGACGCAATACTTGTTGATCACGGGCAGCATGCCGGGCATTGCCGCATCGACCAGCGACACATTGCAGTTGGGGTCCGCACCAAACGCCGTGGACGCGCCAGAAAACAGCTTCGCATTGGACGAGACCTGAGCATGGACTTCGAGGCCCATGACCAGTTCCCAATCGCCGGTTTCGCCCTTGATGACATATGGTGTGCGCGCGGACATAGTGTTCCCTGCTGGCAGTATGATTTGGCGCTGTTCTAGCCGCCGGAGCGGCGCACTGTCGAGCCGTCAATACCATTCGATAGGCGCCAACCCTTCCAATTTTCGGGATATGGGCGAATAATTCCGCTCGTGGAGGAAAAAGGGAGTGCCGGAATGATTTTCAAGATGATGATGGATGCCTCGGGCGAGGATGAAAAGCCGGTGGTTCGCGGCTTTCTCAAACATCTTGTCTTGGGATTCGCCGGCGGCGTGGCTGTGGGCTCCATCCTGCTGGGCGGCATGTTGCTATCTCTCCAGGATATGGACCTCGACATGCCCCTGTTATGGATTTTCGCGATGATGCTGCAATGCGGCCCCGTAGGCGGCTTGATCGGGGTTGGCATCTACTTGTCGCGGGTCACACAGCGGGATTCTGATGAGGATGATGACGACAAACCAGGTCCCGGCGGTAACGCGCCGGAAGAAGTAGAATTTGACCAGGTTGTCATTCGGCCAAACAGCAAGTCCGGCGGAGCACTCAAGCCATCCAAGGCGTGAGGCCTAATCAAGCTTGCCTGACTCTTTTGCCCGCCTCACCCGCTCGGCACGCGCGGCCATGCGGTCCTTGATGGGGGCCGATTGGGCAACACGGACAGGACCTTCGCTTTCGGCCGCTGGTTCAGGTTCTGGGGTGTCTTCCAGCTTACCTTCCTCGACCAGTTTCTTGCGCCGTGCGGCAACCCGTGCTTCGCGCGCCGTCTGCGCCGCGCTCTTGCCGCCAAACAGGCCGGACAGCTTTGACTTTCCGGCACCGCCCGGCTGGGGGTGGTCCTCTAGTCGCCGCTTTCTGCGTGCGATGATTCGGGAAATTCGAAACGAGACGTAGCCAGCCACGAGGAATGCCACGAGCAGCATGGACCGCATTTCCGGGGCAAACAGGCTGTAGCCATATTGCGCCATCATCGCCGCCATCAGGGCGAGGCAGAAGACAAGCAGGACAGCAAAGAGAAGAAGAAAACGGGTGATGTTCATGCCCCCGAACCTACCACCACTTCTCCGCCTTGGCCACGAAACCTGCTGCGCGTTCCAGTTCGCCGCCGACGCGGAAACAGGCCGTCTCGTCGAGCGCCTTGCCGATTACCTGTAGACCGAGGGGCAGGCCGCTTGAGGACAGGCCAGCGGGCACGGAGATGCCCGGCAGGCCGGCAAGGTTGGCCGTCACCGTGAACACGTCATTGAGATACATCTCGACCGGATCGCCGCTTTTCTCGCCAAATGCAAAGGCCGGGCTCGGACAAGTCGGCGTCAGTACGGCATCACAGCTCTCGAACGCCTCAACAAAATCATTGAGGATCTTGGTGCGAACTTTCTGGGCACGCAGGTAATAGGCATCGTAATAGCCGGACGAAAGAACATAAGTGCCAATCATCAGGCGGCGCTGGACTTCAGCTCCAAAACCGCCAGCCCGCGTGTCTTCATAGGTCGCGGTCAGGTTCTCCCCGGCTACGCGCGCGCCATAACGCATACCATCATATCGAGCGAGGTTTGAGGATGCCTCAGCAGGCGCAACGATATAATAGGCTGGCAGCGCATACTTCGTGTGCGGCAGACTGATATCGACGATTTCGGCGCCTGCAGCTTTCAGCCAGGCAATGCCTTGCCCCCAGAGCTTGTCGATCTCGTCGGACATGCCCTCCATCCGGTATTCTTTCGGAATACCGATCCGCATGCCCTTTACGCCCTTGGACACATCGCTGCGCCAGTCTGGCGTTTCGACGCCCAATGAGGTCGAATCCTTGGGGTCGTGACTGCACATGGCTTCCAGCAGGATGGCGCTATCCTCGACCGTCTTGGAGATCGGGCCAGCCTGATCGAGCGAAGAGGCAAACGCGACCATGCCATAGCGGCTGGCGCGGCCATAGGTTGGCTTGATGCCGACCGTACCTGTAAAGGCGGCTGGCTGGCGGATAGACCCGCCCGTGTCGGAAGCTGTCGCCGCGAGACAAAGGTCTGCTGCAACGGATGCTGCCGACCCACCTGACGAGCCGCCGGGTGTCAGGCCTTGATTGTCGCCCTTGCGGCGCCACGGGTTGATCACGTTTCCAAACCGCGAGGTCTCGTTGGAGGAACCCATGGCGAATTCGTCCATGTTGAGCTTGCCCAGCATGACTGCGCCTTCATCCCAGAGGTTCTGGGTGACGGTGGATTCATAGGTTGGGGTGAACTCACCCAGGATGTTGCTGCACGCCGTCGTGCGCACACCCTTGGTGCAATACAGATCCTTGATCCCCAGCGGGGCGCCTTCCAGCTTGCCGCCCTCGCCCTTGGCCAGTCTCGCATCGGACGCGTCCGCCATGGCGAGCGCCTTTTCCGGCGTTTCGACCACATAGGCATTCAGCGTCCGCGCGCCTTCAATCGCGTCGACGAATTGCTGGGTGATCTCGCGCGAAGAAAACTCCTTGGCTTTCAAGCCATCAAGCGCTGCGGCGAGGGTAAGTTTGGTCAGTTCGGTCATCGGACATCCTGAGAAGAAATCTGCCCGCCTGCTATGACGGCTTGGCACAAAAGTTCAAGCCTTCGTGAGCCTTCTTGTCAGTTGCGCGAGAGTGGCGCAGGCTCGGTTTCAATGCCAAATTCAACGGAGACCCATCATGCGTACCCTCATGCTCAGCCTTGCTGCCCCCGTTATCTTGGCGGCCTGCGCCACTTCAGAGACACAAGAGGACCGACCACGCGGCGTCGAGCGCTATGCCGACGATCCACGACTGGGCGAAGAGGTGAGCAGCATCTGCTTTGCATCCACCATTGATGGTTTTGGCGAAACAACACGGGACACAGTTGTGGTGCGTGACGGGCGCGACCATTTCCTGATTGAAGTGTTTGGCGCGTGTACGCCGCTGGATGATGCAATGCGGATCGGAATGGACGCGACCGGCAGCTGCTTGCGAAAGCATGACGCGCTAATCGTGTCCGACTCCATTTCTGATTTCGCAGAGACCACGCCCTTTTCCAAGCAAAGATGCCTGGTGAATGGAATCTATGCATGGGACCCAGAGGCAAAGGCGGAAGAATCCGAAGAAGAATCTGACGAGGAAGACGCTGAATCCTGATGGCGGCGGCTTCGGCATGTGGTAATCATGCCTATGGAAAAAACCGGATACGCCTCACCCGTTGAGGTTCGCCAATCTCCCTTTCACGGTCGCGGCCTGTTCGCGGCCGTTTCATTTGAAGCGGGCGACCTGATCGCAACCTATCCCCTCCTGGTCCTCAGCCAGGAAGACACCGCCGCCATTCGCGGCACCCAGATCCATCATTACGTCTTCTACGTGGATGAAAATGAACAAGGAAAAATGCGCGCCGCGGTCGCATTCGGCCTGATCTCGATGTGCAATCACAGTGTCGAAGCCAATGCGGATTTTACCGTCGACCCGGCTGCACAAACTGTGACGCTAAGTGCCCGCACCCCCATCCTTGCCGATGCAGAAATCCTGATCGACTACGAAGAATTCGCTGACCAGATTATCTGATCGCTACCAGCGGCCAGACATCCGATTCCAGCGCCACAGAAGGTGGGCGGTCACATGATACAGGCTGCGGGATATCAGATTCAGCCCAGGCAGATTGCCCAGCCAGGCCAACCATCCATAGCTGGGCGTCCGCTGCCATATCTCAGCGACCGCTGGCCATCCTTTAACCGCGCGACCATCCGGCAAGACAGCATGCAGTTTCAGGCGAACGTCGTTAAGGGAAATGCCCCGATCGCGAAAACGATCAGGTGTTTGAGAAACATCTACATAATCGACAAGGTCTGAACCTGTTCGGGTTCGCCGTTCGAAATGGCAAATTCCCTCCCGACAGACAGGACACACACTGTTGTAGAGAACTGTCAGCCGTTCCATAAGCGCGTTGTACAGCACTTATGGCACGATGGCACTGCGGCGGGTGGCTTATTCCACGGCCTTGGGCACAACGAAGAAACCATCTTCGGTGCGCGGTGCGTTTGCCAGAACCTGATCCTGGATATCGCCATCTGTGACGACATCTTCACGCATGGGCAGCGTCGTCTCAACCACGGAGGTCATCGGTTCCACGCCGTCAATATCGACCTCGTTCAACTGGTCGATCCAGCTGAGGATGCCATTCAATTCCCCAACCAGTTCCCCGACATGCTGTTCGCTGACGGCAATGCGCGACAGGCGGGCAACCTTGCGGACATCATCCTTGGTAACAGACATGAGCGAACTCCAACGCGTGAAAATGAACCGCCCGAATACGCCATAGGCAACACGGCATCAAGGCGCTATGTGGGCTATTCATGCCCATAACTGATCCTGACCATTTCCCGAAAACCGGCGCCCTGATCGGCATTGATCCCGGGACGAAGACGCTCGGTATCGCGTCGGCGGACGGCCTGCGGATGCTGGCGAGCCCGGTCGAGACCATTCCACGCGGCAAGAAGCTGGCTCCTGTCCTTGATCGCTTGTTCCACCTCTATGATGATCGAGTGGCTGTCGGCATTGTCATGGGACTTCCGCTTAACATGGACGGGTCCGAAGGCCCACGCGCACAATCTGTCCGCGCGCTGGCCTGGCACATCATGAAACGCCGCGACGTGCCAATCCTGTTTCAGGATGAACGGCTCTCAACAGTAGAAGCCGAAAATGCGATGATCGAGGCTGACCTTTCTAGGAAACGACGCGCCGAACGAATCGATGCCTCAGCTGCTGCGGTAATCCTGAATGACGCCCTTCAAAGACTGGCTCGAACCTGATGTCAGGGTTTCTCTACGCCCTCCTGCCCGTCATCGCGATCGTCACGCTCGGACATGTCCTGTCTGTCCGCAATTGGATTCCGACCGATAGCTGGCGCGCCATCGAACGCCTTTCCTATGTGGTGCTCTTCCCGGCGCTCATCCTTCGCACCTTGGCCAATGCACCATTCGAAGAAGCGCCCTGGGGACTCGCTGCCGCGCTGATCTTCGCGCAGTTCGCCCTCGGTGGCATAGGATGGCTCGCCCGCTTCCTGCCCAATATGCCTGGCCCGGCCGTCGGCTCTGTCATCCAATCCAATGTTCGCTGGAATACGATGATCGGCCTGTCCATCGGCAGCCTCCTGTTCGGTGAGGAGGGCCTCGCGCTTGTCACCATCGCCGCCGCCGTGATGATTCCCACCGCCAACATTCTATCAGTCTACGCGCTGATCGCACACGCGGATACTCCGCACGGACCAAAACCCAATCCGTTTATGGCATTGTTCAAGAATCCGATCGTCATCGCGTGCATTGGAGGATTGGCACTGGCGGGCGCTAGCGTCACGCTGCCCCGTCTGCTCGATGACAGCCTCCGCATCCTGGGTGACGCGGCCCTTGCCCTCGGCCTGCTCTCTGCTGGCGCGGGCGTCGATCTGTCCGCCCTGAAGCGCGCCGGCTCCCGCACACTTACATGGTCGCTCGTCAGGCTGCTGGGCCTGCCAGCCTTCGCGGTAGGCTTCTGCCTCCTGCTCGGCGTAACCGGTACGCCGCTTGTCATCGCACTGATCTGCGCCGCGACCCCGACAGCGACCAGCTCATATATCCTCGCCAAGGAACTGGGGGGCGATGCGGCACTCTCGGCCAATCTGATCGCCGTTGAAACAGTGCTCGCCATGGTCACGATCCCCACACTGTATCTGCTTCTCACGCTCTGAACCTCTTGCCCCAACTCCGAAACGCGCCTAAACCGCCAAAAATCGAAAGGGCCTCCATGAGCAAGGCGGCATATCACTACTCCTTCGACCACGAGCATTTGCTGGGCATTGATGGCCTTCACCCGCTCGATCTCACTCATATTCTCGATCTGGCAAACGACTATGCCGAAGCGACACGGACGGGCCAGCGGGCAGATCCGGTCTTGTCTGGAAAGACAGTCGTGAACCTGTTCTTTGAAAATTCCACTCGGACGATGAGCAGTTTCGAGATTGCCGCCCGCCGATTGGGCGCCGACGTCGTATCGATGCCAGTAGCACAGTCTTCCGTGAAGAAGGGTGAGACACTGATCGACACAGCAATGACCCTGAACGCCATGAAACCGGACGTGTTGGTGGTCAGGCACTCGGCCTCGGGCGGCGCAAAGCTGCTCTCCCGCAAGGTCGATTGCGCCGTGATCAATGCCGGGGACGGCACGCATGAACACCCGACTCAGGGCCTGCTCGACACGCTGACCATCCGCCGCAACAAGGACCGGATCGAAGGGCTCAAAGTCGTCATCTGCGGCGACATTGTCCATTCGCGCGTCGCGCGCTCTACGACGATGGCGCTGCACCTGCTGGGCGCCGAAGTACACCTGTGCGCACCGCGAACACTCATGCCATCGGGCACGGAAACCTGGGGTGCCGCCTCAGCCACATCCGACTTCGACAGAGCCCTTCAAGGCGCAGACGTCGTGATGATGCTGCGCCTCCAACTCGAGCGCATGGATGGCGCGTATTTGCCAAGCCGCCGCGAATACTTCCGCTATTTCGGCCTGACACAGGAACGGCTTGCGCTTGCAAAGGACGACGCGATTGTCATGCATCCCGGCCCGATGAATCGCGGCATCGAGATCGAAAGTGCCATTGCTGATGGTGAGCGCTCGGTGATTACAGAACAGGTGGAAATGGGCGTCGCTGTGCGAGAGGCCGTGCTCCATTTGCTGGCAGGAGGCCGCCCATGAGCCTGTCCATCTTCAACGCGCGCCTACTGGATCCGGCATCCGGACTGGATGAAATCGGCGGCATCCTGATCGAGGATGGTTTCATTACCGCAATTTCGCCAGGCGCTACGGGCGCCGTTGGCAATGCAAATGAAGTCATCGACGCAGGCGGACTTTGTCTCGCACCGGGCCTAATTGATCTGCGTGTGAAAACGGGTGAGCCAGGCGACGAGCAAAAGGAGACGCTCGCAACAGCATCTCGAGCCGCCGTTGCGGGCGGTGTGACCAGTCTCGTCGTCATGCCGGACACCAAGCCAGTCGTGGATGACGTCGCACTGGTCCGTTATATTTCAGATCGTGCCAAAGTCAGCGCGAAAGCCCGCATATACGCCGCCGGCGCACTCACCGTAGGCTTGGAAGGTCACGCCATGGCCGAGATAGGCATGATGGCGGATGCTGGCGCGGTCCTGTTCACCAATGGTGATGCGCCCATCTCAAATCCCTCCATACTCAAACGCGCGATGACTTATGCGGCCAGTCGCGGTGCCATCGTCATGTCTCGCCCGGATGATAGCGCGTTGAAGGGCTCTGGCGTGATGAATGCCGGGGCCTTCGCCGCCCGCAAGGGTCTCGCCGGAATTCCAAAAGAAGCTGAGTGGATCGGCGCGGCGCGCGACCTGATGCTTGCGGAAGCAACTGGCTGCACCCTGATCCTCGATCAAGTATCCACCCCCCGCACACTGGAACTGGTCTCAGATTCCCGCGCCCGGGGCGCCAACGTCTTCACGACCATCGCCGCACATTCGCTTTTCTTCAACGAGATCGACGTTGGCGACTACCTGACTTATTGCAAGGTCAATCCGCCCTTCAGGGACGAGGACACACGCCAGGCCATGATAGCTGCGTTGAAGGCGGGCGAGATCGATTCCGTGGTGTCCGCACACGACCCGCAACCCCCGGAAGAAAAGCGCCTGCCATTTGGTGAGGCGAGCTTTGGCGCGGCAGGCCTCGAGACCACGCTTTCGGCACTACTCAGCCTTGTTCATGATGGCCCGCTCACCCTGCTTGAAGCGCTCGCGCCGATTACCTCCAAGCCGGCGGACATGATCGGGTTGCCTGAAGGACGACTGGCTGAAGGGGCGCCTGCAGATGTCATTCTGTTTGATCCAAACAAGCCCTGGCTCTGTGAACGTGAACACCTTCTTTCCAGATCAACCAATTCGCCTTTTGATGGGCGGCGCCTGCAAGGCCGTGTGCTGCGGACATTTGTGGGTGGAGTGCAGGTTTTTGCGCGATAGCCCAGACTGGCCTTGCCCACCGCCGGTTCAATTCGTAGAATTTTCAATTGGGAATTGAGGAGATCGACATGACAGCTGAGCTGGCATTCCCCTTGGCCGCACTTTGCGGCTATCTCGCCGGTTCGATCCCGTTTGGCTTGCTCATCACCCGCGCTGCAGGTCTTGGCGATATCCGATCCATTGGCTCCGGCAATATCGGAGCAACAAACGTGTTGCGTACTGGCCGCAAAGACCTCGCGCTTGCGACGCTGCTTCTCGATAGTCTGAAGGCAGGCCTACTGGCGCTAGCATTTGGAATGCTTGCCAGCAGGGAAGTCGGCTTCGTGGCCGGCGCATTCGCCTTTGTCGGCCATTGCTACCCCATATGGCTCGGATTCAAGGGTGGTAAGGGGGTCGCGACCTATGCGGGACTGCTGCCATTCGTGTCCCTGCCCGGTTTCTATATCGCCGCACCGGTTTGGCTCGGCCTGTTTGCAATTACCCGCATTTCTTCTCTCGCCGCGTTGACCGCTGCGACATTGGTGCCGCCCGGCGCATGGCTGCTGGGCGAACGGAACATGTTCATCATTGGCGGGCTCGCGCTGTTGTCGCTCTTCGTGTTCTGGACTCACCGCGCCAATCTAAGCCGCCTATTGAAGGGTGAGGAGCCCAAGTTCGGCTCCAAAAAAACGGTAGACCCGACCACATGAGTCCGGCGCGCGCGCTCAATGATGCAGAACGCCTGGATTGGGTGAGGCTCGCGCGCACCCCGAATATCGGCCCGGTCACTTTCTTCCAGCTGATACGCAAGTTCAAATCAGCGGGCGCAGCGTTGGACGGTCTACCGGAGTTGACCCGGAAGAGCCGCAGAGGCCGTGAACTCGTCCCCCCGGATGTCTCCGATATCAAGCATGAGCTGGACCGGACCCGGAAGTATGGCGCACACATAATCGCAAGCTGCGAACCCGCTTATCCGCCCTTGCTTAAGGCACTCGATCCCCCGCCGCCCGTCCTGACAGCGCTCGGCAAACTCGATCTGGCCGCCAACCCCACAGTGGCCATCGTCGGCGCGCGGAATGCATCCGCCGCCGGACGAAAGCTCGCCCGCGATATGGCTTCCGCGCTTGGCGGCGCCGGGTATGCTACGGTTTCCGGTCTCGCCTTGGGCATAGATGGCGAGGCACATGCCGCCAGCCTGGGCACTGGCACCATTGCTGTGCTGGGCGGTGCGGTGGACCATGTCTACCCGCCCCAGCATGACCGACTCTATGCCGAAATCGCGGCGCAAGGGCTCATCGTATCTGAAAGTCCGTTCGGATATCGCGCCACAGCAAAGGATTTTCCGCGACGCAACCGCATCATCACCGGCTTGTCGCGAGGGGTGGTCGTTGTGGAGGCCGCCGAAAGGTCTGGCTCCCTGATTTCGGCCCGAATGGGGGCAGAGCAAGGCCGTGATGTCATGGCGGTGCCCGGCTCACCGTTAGATCCCAGATCAGCCGGGACAAACCATTTGATCCGGCAAGGCGCGACGCTCGTGCGTCATGCCGACGACGTTCTGGAAGTTTTGGAAAGCCTTTCCTTTTCAGGCGTGTCCGCGCCCAGAGAGTTGTTCGAAGGATCGCCAGAGCATGATTTGCCAACCGACTTGATTGAGCGAATCCAGCAAGCCTTGTCGCCCCATCCCATGCCCCTCGATGAAATCGCAAGAGCAGCCGGGGCTACACCGGCCCAATGCGCCGCAGCCTTGATGGAACTGGAGATTGCTGGTGAGGCAATCACCCTTCCCGGTGGTCTGGCATCCCGCGCGGTTTGAACCGAGCTGTGCTGTCAGTGCATCGGCAGAAACATGAAAAATCAGCCGGAATGGTCTCATGGCTGGACGATTCCCGCCTTCCTCTCTAAGCCTCCAAAAGGAAATGAGTGTAGGCGGAACGCGGCGCGCGTTCGGTTCGACGCCCGAAAACAGCTGTAAGGGTACGCGTTTTGGCAAAATGGCATCATGTTGCAGCTGCACTTGGACTGGCAGCTTCTCTTCCTTGGTACGCCATCGCCCAGGAAAACACGGGCGCTCCGCAACCAGCCGAGCAGGATGAGCGGGTCGTTCTCGAAGCCGACTATGTTTACGAAGTTCGAGATGAGAACAAACTTGTTGCCGAGGGCAATGTTGAGGCGCTGTATCAGGGCCGCATCCTGCGCGCTGACAAGATCGTCTACGACCGCACGACCGAGAAAGTCCGGGCCAGCGGCAATGTCATTATCATCGATGAAACCGGCAGCCAGCAATTTGCAGACGAAATCGAGGTCAATTCCAACCTGGAAGACGGCTATGCAATCGGCTTTTCAGCGCGGCTGGATCAGGGCGCAACGGTCGCCGCCAATTCTGCGATCCGGCAGTCAAATGGCGTGAACGCGCTGGACCAGGTGGTGTATACCGCTTGCCCGGTCTGCGAAGAGGACAAGACACCCACTTGGTCCGTTCGCGCCCGCCGGGCTGTCCTTGACCAGGAAAGCCAGATGATCTCGTATCGCGATGCCGTGATCGAAGTCGCCGGCATTCCCGTGTTTTATTTTCCGTTTCTGGCTCACCCCGATCCGTCATCTGACCGACGGTCGGGTCTCTTGATCCCCTCTGCCGGTAACTCGTCCAAACTCGGCTGGTTCTACCAACAGCCCTATTACTGGGCCATTTCGGATTCGTCCGAGCTGACGATCTCGCCCATGGTCACGCAAAATGTGAACCCCATGCTGGAACTTGATTACCGCAAGAAATTCTATTCTGGCGCGATCAACATCAATACGAGTTTTACCAGCGAACAGAATTTCGACAGTGACGGCGAACTTTTCGGAGAAGAAAAACTACGCGGACACGTTTATGGAAGCGGTCTGTTTGCTATCAACAACCAATGGAAATGGGGCTTCGGTGTCGAGCATCAGACAGATGACCTCTATGATCGCCGATACGATCTGGACGGGCAAGATGAACAGCGCGGCCTCTATGCCAGCCAGCCCCGCCGCCTCCTGACGCAATTGTTCGCCATCGGCCAGGGCGACGACTATTACACTGACGTCGCCCTGTTGAAGTTCCAGGGACTGCGCGAGAACGACGACGATGGCGAATTGCCCACCGCCCTACCTGTGTTCTATGGCGAGAAGTATTGGGACCTTGGCAATATGGGCTTTGCCAGCGTCAACGCGTCGAGTGCCATCCTTAGTCGGGATTTGGGGGAAGACAGTCACCGGGTCAGCGTTGGCGCGGACTGGACCGATCTCAACATCTTGCCGGGCGGCTTCACATTCGAGCAATTTGCCGAAGTTCGTGCCGATTATTACGGTTTGGACGAAGACGTTTCAGGTGAGGAAAGCGTGTCCCGCGCCGTTGGCAATATCGGGGGCAAGCTGGCTTATCCCATGATCCGGCCCGGGAAAGTCATTGATATCATGGTCGAACCGGCAGTCATGGCGGCGTGGGGCCTCTCCAACGTCAATGATGACGCCATCCCGAACGAAGACAGCCTGCTTTACGAGGCCGACGAAGCCTCGCTGTTCGATGCCAACGGCTTTGGTGCCTTCGATCTCTATGAAGGGGATGGAAAGCTCGCGGCGGGGATCACTACTCGCGCGGTTTGGAAAAGCGGTCCCAGCCTCAGCGCAACGGTCGGTAAACGATGGCGGTCCAGACCAGATAATGCGTTTGATCCGGTGAGCAATCTTGATGGAACATCATCGGATTGGATCATCGCTACGACGGCAGATCTGGGCGAATTGTTACGTGTGGATGCACGAGCTCGCCTGGATGAAGACGGGTTCAGCCTAAATAGGATCGACGCGAAATTATCTTCATCTTACAAACGGTTCCGCGCTATTGCGCAGTACTACAAAGTTGACGAGCGGATCGCAATCGTGGGCGGTGGAGACGAAGGCGTATTGCTACGCGGCGACATCAAGGTGACCAGCCAGTACTCGGTCTTCTTCGGTCAATTGAGAGATATCCAATCCAATTTGAATGCTCGGCAGGAATACGGCATCGCCTTCGAAGATGAGTGCTCGCGGTTTGAACTGGTCTATATGCGGTCGGAATTGCAGGATCGTACGCTGGGCCCGGAAGAAAACATCCAGATTCGATTCTCGCTCAAGACCATCGGCGACTTCGGCTCCAGCGAGTTCGATTGATTCGGGGTATGAGGGCGCGATATTGCCCGACGTCATATCCTAAATTTCCGTAAGAATTCAGGGATGACTGCCCTGATGCGTTGCGCGCGATTGCAGGACTTGTATGGTCCGGCAGTATAATTGCCACGGGGCCCGGCTGGGCACTCAATGGAGGCCATTCATGGTTCGTCAGATTTTCGCAGCTGTCCTTCTTGCAGCCATGCCTGTTGGCCTTGTTGCAGCAGCGCAGGAAGCAAGCGCACCAGAACGGCTGGCGCTGGAAGGTGTCGCCGCCATCGTAAATGACCAACCTATTTCCTATTCAGATGTTCGCCAGCGCGCACGACTACTGCTGCTCAGCCTCGGTGGTCAGCAGCCGTCCCAGGAACAGATTCAGCAGATCACAGGTCAGGCTCTTGAACAGCTGATCGATGAACGCCTCCAGCTGGAGAAAGCCGCCGAATTCGAAATGGAAATTGCGCCGGAAGAGATCAACGGGGCCGTAGACGACATGGCGCGCCAGTCCGGCGCAACGGGTGATCAGCTGAAGCAACAATTGCTGGCCGCTGGCGTGAACCCCACCAGTCTTGAAGAGCAGATGCGTGCCGAGATCGCCTGGAGCCGCGTGATGAGCGGATTGTACGGCTCACGTATCCGCATTTCGGACAACCAGGTGGAAGACCAGCTTAACCGCGTGCGCAGCTCCCTGCAGCAGACCCAGTACCGTGTTTCCGAAATCTTCCTCTACGCACCGGATCCGGAAACCAAGGATCAAGCCCTGCAAGCCTCCAGTTCGATTATCGAGCAGTTGAATCAAGGCGCCGATTTCCGCATTGCGGCGCAGCGTATCTCTTCTGCGCCAACTTCGGCCACAGGGGGAGATATGGGGTGGATCACAATAGGTGACCTTGACCCTGTGCTCGCACAAGCCGTCGAAGACTCAGCTGGACCCGGCATCGTCGGTCCGCTCGCAGTCGAAAATGGAATTTACATTCTGAATATTGCCAGCAAACGTGAGCCAGCCAAACTGACAACCAAGGTCGACCTTATTCGCCTGCAAGTGACAGACGGCGATGAAGCCGTCCTCACAGAAGCCATGGAAGCCATCTCCAGCTGTGATGATGTTCAAAGCGTTTCCAATTCGAAATCGAACTTGCGGCATGCTGACCTGACAGACATAAACGTCGACGAGCTAGGCACTGAGGGCAAGGACCTCGTGCTTGCAGCAGACGTTGGCCAGCCCACAGAAATCTTTGCCGCCGGTAGCGGCCTTGCAGTCATGTACGTCTGCCGCCGTGAGGATGGTGCCGAAGCCCTGCCATCGCGCGATGACCTCAAGAGCCGCCTGAAAGATCAGGAACTCAGCATGATTTCGGAGCGAGAGCTGCGCGACATGCGCCGCGAAGCGACGATTATATATCGCTAGGCCTTGCATGGCCGGCTGTTTGGGTGAAGACCCCCTGAGTGACCGATAAAAGCCGAACTCCACTCGCATTGACAATGGGCGACCCTGCGGGTGTGGGCCCACCGATCACAGTGTCGGCGTGGAACGCGCTAAAGCATGATCCGTCTTGCTGTTTCTTCGTGATTGGCGCGCCACGTTTGTATGCTCGGGACATTCCGGTGCAGGAAATTTCCAGCCCGGCAGACGCACAAGAGATATTCGCTCATGCGCTACCCGTCATTCCGTTGGAAGAGGTACCGGACATCCAGCCTGGACAGGCAGACGACCGCGCCGCCGCATCCATCATCAAATCCATCGAACTGGCCACCACCTTGTGCCTTGATCGCTCTGCAGACGGCATGGTCACCAATCCGATCAACAAGGCACTGCTCTATGGGACGGGCTTTCGTCATCCGGGCCATACAGAATTCGTGGCCGCGCTGTGCGCGGAAGGCTCTCAGACTTCGTACCTACCGGTCATGCTGTTGACCGGAGGTGGTCTGCGCGTCGCACTCGCAACCATTCATGTCGCTCTGAAAGATGTGTTCAGTCATCTGAACACCAAAGACCTCGCCACACTTGGAGAAATTGTGGCGGAGTCAATGCGTGCGGACTTCGGCATTGCCTCGCCCCGCCTCGCCTTCACCGGATTGAACCCACACGCTGGCGAGAACGGCACGATAGGGCGCGAGGAAGTCGATATCATCAATCCTGCAGCCAGCGCCCTGCGCGCCGCCGGCATCGACATGTCAGACGCGCGGTCAGCTGACACAGTGTTCGCCGAATCTCTGGACGGACGGTTCGATGCCATCATCGCCATGACCCACGATCAAGGGCTCATTCCGGTCAAGACGCTGGACATGTGGGGCGGCGTCAACACGACGATTGGCCTGCCCATTGTACGCACCAGCCCCGATCACGGCACCGGCTATGATGCCGCCGCGAATGACACAGCTCGGCCTGACAGCCTGATCGCCGCAATCCGCCAGGCCCGAATGATCGCTGATAACCGAAAGAAAATTTCATGAGCCGTGACGAGACGCCTCCAGGCCTGACACAGGCAACTGCGCGCAAGGCGCTAGGTCAGCATTTCCTTTTCGATCCGGACATTTTGAAGCGAACGGCACTGGCCGCAGGACCGATAGAAGGCCGGACAGTCATCGAGGTTGGCCCAGGTCCGGGCGGGCTCACGCGCGCCTTGCTGGACAATGGCGCCGCCAAGGTCATCGCCGTGGAGGCTGATGAGCGATTTGCCCAGGCACTACAATCATGGCCAGAAGCCAAAAGCGGTCGTCTCCACGTAATCCTGAAAGACGCACGCAAAGTTCGCTGGGAAGAAATGCTGGCAGAACTTGGCGGCACCACACCAGCCATGATGATCTCCAATCTTCCTTACAATGTTGGCACACCATTGCTCGTAGCCTGGCTGAAGTCAGGCCCCTGGCGTGGCGAGATGGCCCTGATGTTCCAAAAGGAAGTGGCTGAGCGCGTGTGCGCCAAACCGAATACGGATCAATATGGTCGCCTCGCCGTCCTAACCCATGCGGTTACCGATCCCCATATTGCCTTCACGCTGCCGCCGGGTGCGTTCCGACCCCCGCCGAAAGTGGACAGCGCCGTAGCCGTTCTGCACCCGTTGCCGCCGGAAAACGTCTTTCCCCATCTCGACAAGCTGGAAGAAGTGGCCGGTGCGGCGTTCGGACAGAGGCGGAAGATGCTGCGTGCGGGCCTGAAACCGCTTGCCAAGCGTCATGGGCTCAAAGCGGTGGAATGGCTCCAAAGCCTCGACATTGACCCGACGGCCCGTGCCGAGACGCTCAGCCAGGACGAATTCAGACGGATGGCCGCCTCCCTCGTCAAATAGAAAACGGCGCCCCGGTTTCCCGGAGCGCCGCGTTTTAGACAATCTGTAACCAACTAGTCGCGTTCAAGATCGAACCGATCGGCTTCCATGATCTTCGTCCAGGCCGCGACGAAATCGTGCACGAACTTTTCTTTCGCATCATCCTGGGCGTAAGTCTCCGACAGGGCCCGTAGTTGTGAGTTCGAACCGAAGACGAGATCAACTCGCGTGCCGGTCCATTTCACTTCTCCGGTATTGCGATCACGTCCTTCGAAGACATCCTGCTTCTCAGTGGCTGCTTTCCAAGCGACGCCCATGTCCATCAGGTTCACAAAGAAGTCGTTCGACAGCGTGCCGGGACGATCCGTAAAGACGCCATGCTTGGAATCAGCATGATTGGCGCCGAGTACACGCAGGCCGCCGACGAGAACCGTCATTTCTGGTGCAGTCAGAGTCAGCAACTGCGCCCGATCCAGTAGCAATTCTTCAGTCGGAACCGAGAATTCGACCTGAAGATAGTTGCGGAAGCCATCGGCTTTCGGCTCGAGGAAGGCATAGGATTCAACATCCGTTTGCTCCTGCGAAGCATCCATACGGCCCGGCGTGAACGGTACCGAAACATTGATGCCCGCATCCTTGGCGGCCTTCTCCACGGCAGCAGAACCACCGAGCACGATCAGGTCGGCCATCGACACCTTCTTGTTGCCTGTCTGGGCGTAATTGAAAGCGCGCTGAACGCTTTCGAGCAGACCGAGAACCTTGGCAAGCTTTTCAGGTTCGTTGACTTCCCAGTTCTTTGCCGGGTCCAGGCGGATACGGGCGCCATTCGCACCGCCCCGCTTGTCGGAGCCGCGGAACGTGGAAGCTGCGCCCCATGCCGTCGAGACCAGTTCGGACACAGACAAGCCCGAAGACAAGATCTTCTCTTTGAGATCAGCAATGTCACTGGCGTTCACCAGTTCATGGTCAACTGCCGGAATTGGGTCCTGCCAGAGCAATTCTTCGCTTGGAACTTCCTCACCAAGGTACCGAACGGCTGGCCCCATATCGCGATGGGTCAGCTTGTACCAGGCGCGGGCAAACGCATCTGCAAACTGATCCGGATTTTCGTGGAACCTGCGAGAGATCTTCTCGTATTCCGGATCCATCCGCATGGCCATGTCGGCCGTGGTCATGATGGTGATCTGCTTCTCGGACGGATTGTGAGCCTTTGGCGCCATGTGCGCCTCGTCTACATCCTTTGGCTGCCATTGGAACGCGCCAGCGGGGCTCTTCACAAGTTCCCACTCATAGCCGAACAGCATATCAAAATAGCCATTGTCCCATTTGATCGGGTTTGGCGTCCATGCGCCTTCGATGCCGCTGGTGATCGTGTCATCGCCATGGCCAATACCGAACTTGCTCTGCCAACCAAGCCCTTGTTCGGCGATGTCGCCGCCTTCAGGCTCTGCACCAACCATCGCCGCGTCACCCGCACCGTGGCACTTGCCAAATGTGTGACCGCCAGCAGTCAGCGCAACAGTTTCTTCGTCGTTCATGGCCATCCGGGCAAATGTTTCACGGATGTCCTTTGCCGAAGCCAGCGGATCAGGATTGCCGTCCGGGCCTTCGGGGTTCACGTAGATGAGGCCCATTTGAACGGCTGCGAGCGGGTTCTCGAGCACACGCTCGCCGCTATAGCGGCTGCCGGGCTTATCGCTGGTGGCCAACCACTCTTCTTCCGTGCCCCAATAGATATCTTTCTCCGGCTCGAAAATGTCTTCGCGGCCGCCGCCAAACCCAAACGTTTTACCGCCCATGGATTCAATGGCGCAATTGCCCGCAAGGATCATGAGATCGGCCCAGGAAATCTTGTTGCCGTACTTCTTCTTGATCGGCCATAGCAAACGGCGGGCCTTGTCGAGATTGGCATTGTCCGGCCAGCTGTTCAGCGGCGCAAAGCGCTGCGACCCGGAAGTCGATCCACCCCGGCCGTCACCTGTGCGATATGTACCGGCGCTGTGCCAGGCCATACGGATGAAGAACGGACCATAATGGCCGTAGTCCGCAGGCCACCAATCCTGGGAATCCGTCATCAGCGCGAAAATGTCCTGTTTGATCGCCTTCAGGTCGAGTTTCTTGAATTCCTTGGAATACTTGAACGTCTCGCCAAGTGGATTACCGACCGGCGGGTTCTGGTGAAGGATGCTGAGGTCTAGCTGGTTGGGCCACCAGTCGCGGTTTACGCGCCCTCGCAGCGAATGCATTACGGGGCACTTGCCCTCTGGAGCTGCGTCATTTCCGTCCATATTCATCTCCCTGGATTGGTCTGGCCTGAGAGCAGTCCCTCCCGGAACAACCCTCCTGATTTCACGGTCGCCGAGAGAACATCAGCGCGGAGTAGGCGCAGTCCTTTGACGACAGTCTTGAGGCTACGCAATGATTTTGAATAGAACCAATCAATAGAAGCCTACTCCGGTATCGATATTTTCTATGCATTGAATTAGTGGTACAAAAACAAAGGCCCCGGCACTCTCGCACCGGGGCCTTCCATAAAAAATTCATTCAACTAGTGGCCTGCGAGGACCGCGAGCATGAGCAAGGCCACGATATTTGTGATCTTGATCATCGGATTCACGGCCGGACCGGCAGTATCCTTGTAGGGATCGCCAACCGTGTCTCCGGTTACAGCGGCCTTGTGAGCTTCTGAGCCCTTTCCGCCGTGATGACCATCCTCGATATACTTCTTCGCATTGTCCCAGGCACCGCCTCCGGACGTCATCGAGATGGCCACGAACAGGCCTGTCACAATCACACCAAGGAGCATCGCCCCAACCGCCGCGAGGGCCGCGCCTTTGCCGGCAATCGCAAAGATCACGCCGAACAGGACAATCGGTGACAACACTGGCAGGAGTGACGGGACGATCATTTCCCGGATAGCGGCCTTCGTCAGAAGATCGACCGCCCGGCCATAATCAGGCTTCACTTCGCCTTTCATGATGCCCGGCATTTCGCGGAACTGTCGACGAACTTCCTCAACCACCGCTTGCGCAGCGCGTCCGACGGCCATCATGGACAGGCCTCCGAACAGGAATGGCAACAGGCCACCGAACAGGAGGCCGACCACCACATATGGGTTCGCAATCGAGAAATCAGCCGTTGCATTGTAGAAGAAGTCCCCTTCCACGGCGCGTGCCGAGAAGTATTTGAGATCTTCCGCATAGGCCGCGAACAGAACGAGTGCGCCGAGCCCGGCCGAACCAATGGCATAGCCCTTGGTCACAGCCTTCGTGGTGTTACCAACCGCATCGAGTGCGTCCGTTGTCTCGCGAACTTCCGACGGAAGCTCCGCCATCTCGGCGATGCCGCCCGCATTGTCCGTAACGGGTCCAAAAGCGTCGAGCGCAACGATAATCCCGGCAAGCGCCAGCATGGTCGTGGTAGCAATCGCAATGCCGTAGAGGCCTGCGAGGTTGAACGTCAGGATGATGCCCGCAATGATCACGATGGCCGGAAGGGCCGTCGATTCCAGCGACACAGCGAGGCCCTGGATCACGTTCGTCCCATGACCAGACTCTGATGCCCGCGCGATGGAGCGTACCGGACGATATTTGGTTTCGGTATAGTAAGCCGTGATCACGACGATCAGTCCCGTCACCACGAGGCCGACCACGCCGCAACCAAACAGCATCCAACCGGACACGTCATTGGCGAGGCCAAGCCGTTCGCCGGCATCGTCGAGCACGCCGAAACCATTCGGCAAGACCGTTGCGATTGCTATTGCGAGGCCGCCAATGGACAGCACGCCCGTCACGATCAGGCCTTTGTAGAGCGCCCACATGACATCCGCCTTGCCGGGTGCGAGGTTCACGAAATAGGTGCCGACAATCGATGTGACGATACAGACGGCGGCAATCGCCAACGGCAGCATCATGATTTCGACGATGTATGTTGCGCCAGAGAAATAGATTGCACCGAGCACCATCGTCGCCACCAGCGTGACCGCATAGGTCTCGAACAGGTCGGCCGCCATGCCGGCACAGTCGCCGACATTGTCTCCCACATTGTCTGCAATCGTCGCAGCGTTGCGTGGATCATCTTCCGGAATGCCGGCTTCGACCTTGCCGACCATATCACCGCCGACGTCCGCGCCCTTGGTGAAGATACCACCACCAAGACGCGCAAAGATCGAGATCAGCGACGCGCCAAAACCGAGGGCCACGAGCGAGTCGATGACGAGACGTTTCTCGCTTTCAACGCCCAGATTCAGTCCAACGACCATGGTGAGCAAGCCGTAATAGACAACGATGCCCAGAAGAGCGAGGCCAACCACCAGCATGCCCGTGATGGCACCTGACTTGAAGGCCAACTTCAGACCTGCGTTGAGGCCAGACTTGGCCGCTTCAGTTGTGCGCACGTTTGCCTGCACCGACACTTTCATGCCGATGAACCCGGCCGCGCCGGAAAGCGCTGCGCCGACGATGAAGCCGAGCGGCACCTGCCAGTTTCGGAACAGAATAAGTAACAGAACGACGACAACGACGCCGACGATCGCAATTGTACGATACTGGCGCCCAAGATAGGCATTTGCACCTTCCTGGATCGCTTGAGCAATTTCGCGCATACGCGCATCACCAGCCGGGGCCTTCATGATCGAATTGATCTGGAGCCAGCCATAAAGGACTGACAAGACCCCCGCCGCGAGAGCGAGATAATACCACATGGATTACGTTTCCTTCCCTTAAAACAGAACTTCGACGCCAGGTTATTCCTGATCATGCACTGTTTATTATAGGTGACCAGCCTGCCCGGCCCTCGGGAAATAGGCAATATGCCTCCCGTCAGGGGCGAGTCAGCCCAGTCCCACTTCAGCCATGCTCAAAGCCGAGAGTTTCCGGGAGGTTAATGGGCGAATTTCGCAGGGTGACGGAAAGTCCTCCTTCGGGTCGGGTTTCGCCGATAAGCGTAATAACTACGCCAGACCTGCCCGCATCCGCCAGGATTTCATCGCGCCGCGTTTTTTCTGAGGTGAAGAGCAGTTGATAGTCGTCTCCCCATGTCGACAGGCGGATCATTTCGTCCAATTCGGTTGCATTCCCCGCAAAAGGCACGGTCTCAAGTGCTATCAGAATGCCAATGTCGGACGCGCCGGCGAGACTCGTGGCATCCCCCAACAGTCCGTCGGAAACATCCATCGCCGCCGTCGCGAACTGCGCAACAAGATGCGCGGCGGCAAGCGGTTGGACCTGCGGCACCCGATACGCCTCAACCTCGGCGCTTTCATCCGCCCCTTTCTGGATCGCGTCAAAGCCCAGATACGCCGCACCGACACGACCTGTGACCCAGACATCTTCGCCGGGCCCAGCGCCCATCCGCCGAACAGGTGTTTCACCAAGACAAGTCCCGGTCATGGTGAGTGACAGGAAAAGACCACCCGGGCTGCGCACGGTATCTCCGCCGATCAGGTGGATATCGAATGCATCCAGTTCTGCCCCAAGAGCTGATGCGAATTCAGCAAGGTCGGATTCCGGTCGTTCCTTGGGCCATCCGAGCGTGAGCAAAGCTTCAGAGGGCAAGGCTCCGGCGGCGTAGACATCAGACACGTTCACGCGCACAAGCTTTTGGGCAACGGACGCCACCGGATCAGACGCGAGAAAATGCACGCCCTCGACCAACGCATCAACCGTGATGACCGTCGGAGACTTGCTGTCGGCCAACTGCGCAAGATCGTCCCGCAAGCCAGCTGCCCCGCCCGCTCTGGCGAGCGGCGCAAAATATTTGGCGATCCAGTCTCTCTCAGCCATTGGGTCAGCGCCCCATGCGCCTCACGGCGCTACAACCCTTCGCGGCCGATGGCGTAGAAACGCTCCTTGCGCTGGGTGCGCAATTCGGACGGGCTCAGGCCTTCCAGTTCCTGCAAGGCCTCATCAAGCGCTTTTGCGGCAGCAGCCATCGCCCGTTTCGGGTCACGATGTGCGCCGCCGACTGGCTCCTTGACGACACCGTCGATGACTTTGGTTTTCAACAGGTCCGGCGCTGTGATTTTCATGGCGTCAGCCGCATCCTTCGCCTTGGCAGCGTCGCGATAAAGGATCGAAGCGCAGCCTTCCGGAGAGATCACCGAATAGATGGCGTGCTCCATCATCAGGACCTTGTTGGCCGCCGCGATACCGATCGCGCCGCCCGACATGCCCTCGCCGATGATCAGCGTGACGAACGGCACGCCCAGTGACAGGCCGCGCTGTGTGCCGCGCGCAATGGCTTCAGCCTGCCCACGCTCTTCGCCGCCCTTGCCGGGATATGCCCCCGACGTGTCCGGAAAGCTCAGGACAGGCAAATTGAACTTCTCGGCCATGTCCATCAAGCGCACCGCCTTGCGATAGCCTTCCGGGTGGGCCATGCCGAAATTGTGCTTCAGGCGCTTCTCGATCGTGCGGCCCTTCTCATGGCCGATAATGACCACCGGACGCCCCTTGAAGCGTGCCAGTCCGCCCATAATGGCTTCATCATTCCCAAACACACGGTCGCCCGCGAGTTCCTCGAAATCGTCGAAGATGTTCTCGATGAAGTCAGACAAATGCGGCCGGTCTGGATGGCGGGCCACAAGAGTCTTCCGCCATGCGCTGAGATCGGAATACATGTCCTTCAGCTGCTTGCTCGATTTGGCCTTTAGCTTTTTCAGCTCGTCGGTGATCGATGGACCTTCCTTGCTGGAAGCAAGCGCTTCCAGTTCGGAGATCTTCGCGTCCAGCTCCGCAATGGGCTTTTCGAATTCAAGATAGGTCGTTGTCATGGTGCGCAAGTTAGCAATGACGGGCTGACTCGCCTAGCCGGGAATTCACTAAAGTGCGCCTTGCACCTTTACCACGGCCGGCAGGATCAAAACGCCGAGCAGGACGGGAAAAACGAATATAATCAATGGCAAAGTCAGCTTTGCCGGCAGCGCCATGGCCTTTTCCTCCGCCATCAGGATGCGACGCTTGCGCATATCTGCCGAGAAAACTCGCAAAGTCTGGCCCAGACTGGTGCCCATTTCCTCTGCCTGACGGAGCATCGTGGCCAGAGAACTCGCTTCTTCGATGCTCATGCGGTCAGCAAAAGCGCGCCAGGCATTCTTGCGCGCCTTGCCCGCGCGTAGCTCCAGCGACAGCTTTTTCATGTGCCCGGCAATGATCGGATGCCGCAATTCCAACTCTTCGCCGACCCTCTGAACCGAGGCATCAAGGCTAAGACCGGCTTCTACACAGGCAACCATCAGGTCCATCATGTCGGGAAAGCCAGCCGAGCATTGCTGCTGGCGCGCTTTGGTACGGCGCGAAACGAGCATGTCAGGCGCGAGCAAGCCCGCAATGATCAGGCCAATGCTGAGCATGATCAGGTGTTGCTTCGAAAAGCCACCGAGATGAGGCAAAGCCACCAGCAGAGCGAGCTGAGGCAACACGACGCAAGCAATTCTGGCTATGTAATACCGCCCCACCGCCGACGGGTTAGTGAACCCCGCGAGCAGCAATTTGGCGCGCACCTCGCTGACCGCGTCCTCGTTCGAAGGGGTCGCGCGATTGGCAAGCCCGATGACCGCCCGACCTATCCGTGTATCGTTCCGGCTCTCTTCCTGCACCGCAGGACGTGACTCGCGTCGCTCCAACCGACGCTCAAGATCTTCCTTGGCCTTCCAGCTTCTCACGAAGGCCATAATCGCAGGCACGGCGAGGAAGCCGGCAATGGCCAGCATGATGATGGGCAGAAGAGCAGATGCGGAGAAGGGCATGGGTTTGCTTGGGGCCTACATCTTGAAATTGATCATCTTGCGCATGACAAAATTGCCAATCGCCATCCATACAAACAGGATCGGGAACACCACCCGCACTAGCGGCTCATCGATCACTTCGCCGTAAAATTCCGGGCGCAGCACGTGGATGCCAGACATCACGATGAAGGGTGCCGAGGTAAGGATCATCGCCGAGGCCCGGCCCTCTGACGAAGCTGCCTTCACTTTCAGACGCATGGTCTGACGCTCACGGATGGTTGTCGTGTTCGCTTTCAGGAGCTCACAAAGGTTGCCACCAGTCTTTTCCTGCAGGCGTACCGTGGCGACGAACAGCTCGACGTCCGGGTCGCCCGCCCGCTCGGCCATGCGCTGTACCGCATTGGTCAGCGACATGCCGTATGACACTTCATCCGCCGCCATGCCGAACTCTGTTCCAATCGGGTCAGGCATCTCGCGGGCCACCAACGACACGGCTGTCGCAACCGGGTGCCCCGCCTCCAGACTGCGGCAAACTATCTGGAGTGCGTCGGGCAATTGTTCCGACATTTTCTTCATGCGCCGCCCAGCAACCATTTTGAGCCAGACGATGGGTCCGAGCACAAGAATGAGCGCGGCAATGCCGACAGCCGGTCCGGGCCCGCCAACAAAACGCCAATAGGCTAGCCCCGCGACCAGGCCTGCCCCGGCTGACATCCCGAACCAGCGCAATGGCTGAAACTTCAGGCCAGACCTGACCACCAGCTGATTGAACCAGCGCAACGGCATGGCAAGATTGCCATTCTTGTCGAGGCCACGACTTTTGCGCAGCTCGACCATGGCTTCACTCGTCGTTTCAAACCGTTCCTTGAACTGAAGACGCTTGTTGACCACGCGGCGGGTTTGGGCTTCCGTCACCAGCCCCATAACCGACTGGATCGCCAGAAATACCGCGCCGACCGCCATGATCACAGGGATCAGGACAGTCAGGCTGATATTGGTGATGTCAGGCATCCACGACAAGAAGCTCGTCTCCTAGAAACGCGTAGAGGGGTCAAACATGCCTTCCGGCATGGGAACGCCGCGACGTTCCATCTCATCGAGGAATTTCGGACGTAGACCGGTCGCGGCGAAGTGCCCCTCGACCTTGCCCTCATCGGTTGTGCCAGTGCGTTCAAAGCGAAAGATTTCCTGCAATTGAACGACTGAGCCTTCCATGCCCGTCACTTCGGAGATTGATACGACTTTTCGCGAGCCATCTGACAGGCGCGTGGCCTGGACGATAAAATTGACGGCCGAAGCAATCTGTCCACGGATCGCCGTCTCGGATATTTTCATACCACCCATCATCACCATCTGCTCCAGACGGGTCAGTGCATCGCGCGGATTGTTAGCATGGATCGTCGCCATAGAGCCTTCGTGGCCCGTATTCATGGCTTGCAGCATGTCGAACGCTTCTTCTGAGCGAACCTCGCCCAGGATCACGCGGTCAGGCCGCATGCGCAGCGCGTTCTTCACCAGTTCGCGCTGACGGATTTCGCCCTTGCCTTCAATATTGGGCGGGCGGGTTTCCATGCGCGCAACATGAGGCTGTTGCAGCTGGAGTTCGGCAGCGTCCTCAATCGTGATGAGGCGTTCATCTTCATTGATAGCGGCTGATAGCGCGTTGAGCAGGGTTGTCTTCCCCGACCCGGTGCCCCCGGAGATAACGGTAGAGGCCCGGCATTTCACCGCCCCGAGGATGAACTTTGCAACAGGCTCAGGAATTGCGCCAAAGCCAACCAACTTCTCCATTGTCAGTGGCGATTTGGAGAATTTCCGGATGGAGACAAGCGGCCCATCAATGGCAATTGGCAAGACAGCGGCATTGACACGGCTGCCATCCAGAAGGCGTGCATCAACCAAGGGCTGGCTCTCATCGACACGTCGGCCCACAGCCGCCACGATCCGCTGCACAATGCGAAGCAAATGGTCATTGTCTGCAAACCGGACCGGTGCCAGTTGGAGCTTGCCGTGCCGCTCGACATAGACCTGGTCAAAACCATTGATCAGGATGTCGGCAATCGAGTCGTCCTTCAGTAGCGGCTCGATGGGCCCAAGCCCCGTCATCTCGTCCATCACAGCATCGGCAAAGCTTGCCTCTTCTGTGGCCGAGAGCGCCATCTCTTCCTTCTTGATGATCTCCGAAACGATCCCCCGCACACGGCGCCGCATGGTTTCATCATCCAGCTTGTCGAGAACGGACAAATCCAGTTCGTCGATCAGCTTGGCATGGATACGCAATTTGGCATCGAGCTGGTCAAAAGCCTTGGTGTCGGCAGGAGCGGGCGGCGCGGGCTTCGGCGCAGTTGGCTCAGCCACTTCAGGCGCGTTGACCGGTTCAGGCTTGGCGGCGGCGTTCGAAAATCCAAAACGGCTCATTTCGCTTTCCTCTTACCGGCAACTTGTTGAACGGGCTGCCTCGCGGCGTCGGGCATCATCTTGTCGACCAATGTCGAGACATCTGCGACGAGCGCGCTTTTCGGTTTCACGTCACCAATCGGCTTTCCGAGATTTACCGCCGTGCGGGCAGCATCCCAGTCCGACGTGATCGTTGCATCAATCTGACGGTCGATGGCCTTTTCGGCCTTGTCGACGGCAAACTCGGCACGGAACTTCTTTTTCGGGAACATACGGTTCAGTACGAGCTTGGCCTTGCGATCGGGCCCACGCAGCATATCAACTTCGCGCGCCATATCCGCAGCAGCGTGCAGGCTTGGCACGGTCAGCTCACTGATAATGATCGCCTCATCAACCGCGCCCAGTATGGGCTTGGTCCACGGCATCATGTGACGAGGCATGTCCACCAGAACAAATGGGAATTCGGCGCAGGCAACGTCCAGCAATCTGAGGATCGCCGCTTCCGTGGCCAATGCATCTGCGTCCGGATTGCGCGGCGCCGAAATTGTCGAAACACCATCCTCGTGTTGCCAGCACCATGCGGCCAGCAAGCGCGCATCAAGGCGCTCCGGCGCAGCGGACAAGGCTGCAAGGTCGAGCTTTGGCACTGCTTCCAGAAACGAACTGACCATGCCGTCAGACACATTCAGATCAACAAGGCATACCTTGCCGGGTCCGACTTTCTCGCAGATGGCAAACGCGCTCTCAATAGCCAGAGTTGAGACACCCGCGCCACCGACAGCGCCCCGGAACGCCCAGCATACGGCGGACGCTGGTCCGTCACCGCCACTCTCTGCGGCTTCTGCAGCGGCGCGGATGCGTTCCACGGACTCCAGGATTTCATCCGCACCGGCGCTGACCGGAAGGATGTCCGACGCCTCAATTTTCATTAAGGCTCTAACGATGTGAACTGGCAGATTGTCTGACACCATCAAGACGGCACTGTCCGGTTTTTCGACCGCCAGCCCCAGCACAACCTGTTCCGCGCCTGTTTGTCCTTGTTCCAACAGGATCAGTGCACCACCGAACTTTTCGACAATGTTCGCGGGGTCCAGTGAAGAAAGGTCAATAACATTCCGGCAGATCGACTTGAGCTGCATCAGCCGTTCAGGCCCCGCCAATGCGGCGATCGCAGGGATCATCGCCGGGGCGGATGCCGGATGGGCTCCATCAGACAGTTTTCGCGCTACGCCTGACATCAGCTGCCTCCCGACGCGCTGACCGAGGAATCCCGCAAGTCTTTGGTTTTGCCTTCATTGAGGGCCTTCACGGCATTGGCTGCACGCAGGCCAGACGTGGACTCGACGGCCTTGGAGTTGCTCAGATTGACGTCACGAACCGATTGCTCACGTATGTTGCTGGCATTGGCTTCACCCAGCAGAAATTTGTCCTGATTGTCATAGCTTGCACATCCGACGAGGAACACGCTCACCATCATGGCACTCATAATACGGCGCTTGAAAGTCATGTTCAGTCTCCTTCGCCGACCAGCGGCGCATGAGTGGTTTGGTTCATGAGGAAGAATTCTTCTTCCGTCGGTTCAGCAAATGCGTCGAGCGGAGTCCGAAGCATGGAAGGGTGTGGAGTAGGTTGAACCAGACGCGGAATGATGATGATCACCAATTCGCTTTCCTGACGCTGGTAGCGTTTAGAAGAGAACAAGGCGCCCAATACCGGCACATTTCCAAGCCACGGTGTCTGCCGAACATCATTGGAATAATCATTCTGCAACAGGCCCGCGATGGCAAAGGCCTGTCCGTCATGTAGCTCTACCGTTGTATCGGCGCGACGGACGGAAATACCGGGGATCTCGATGTCCTGCGCTCGGATACCATTGTTCCGGTCAAGCTGGGACACTTCCGGACGCACCCGCAAGTTCACAAGCCCACCACCCAATACGGTCGGAGTGAAATCGAGGCTCACCCCAAACTTCTTGAACTCGACCGATACTTGGCCATTCTCGCTCGAGACCGGAATGGGGAACTCGCCCCCGGCCAGGAAGCTCGCCGTGTCGCCTGACAGGGCCACCAGATTGGGCTCAGCCAGCGTACGCACGATTCCCTTCTCTTCAAGGGCGCGCAGTTCGACATCAATATTCTCTCCACCGACATTGGTGAACAGGGCAACCGTCTTGGCGGCCAGTCCGGACACGGTCGATGGCTCCGTGAACGCAACCGCGTCGCGCCCATCCATGGAGTTTCCAAATCCGATTTCCTTCACCGCACTACGGCTGGCTTCGAGAAAACGCACCTCCAGCAGGACTTGCTGACTCTGGCCAACAGACAATCCATTGGCCACACCACCCGGAACATAGCGCTCGGCCACTTGCACCGCCATCTCCGCGGCTGCCGCCGTGGTCAGCTTGCCATCCAGGAACACGCCATCATGTACGGGGTATACTTCAATACGCTCGCCTGGCAGCAGATTTCCCAAATCGGCGCGAAGTTCATCAAGGCTCAGCTCAACTTCGACATCAATCAATTCAGAGATCTCGCCCTCTGCATTGTAAATGAGCACGGTGGTTGAGCCGGGCACTTTGCCACGCAGGAAGAAGGACCGGTTGGAGGTTGCCATCGCTTCGGCGATATCAGGGTCGGCGACGACGAGCGTCGAAAATCCCTGATCGGACTCGATGACGGTCGAGCGTCCCTTTTCGAGCACGAGCACCTTGGCATCAGGGCCGGTCGTGCGCTCGGTCCAGGCATGCGCCGGCGCAATTGCGACGATGCCAACAACCAGGAAAAGCAGGATATAAGTCAGTTTAGGCATCAGTTCGCCTCCTCGGTCAGCGGCTTCGGCTGCGCGACAGGCGCGGTCACACTTGTTTCACGATCCCCATTTATGATGCGCACGGTCGCAGTCGTTGCGCGCTTGGGCGCAGCACGACGAACAATAGGGACCTTTTTAGGCTCCGCCTTTACCAGCGTGATGACATCAGCGTCTTCTTCGCGTCCGATCAATGCCAGTCCCAGCGCGCCTTGCATGCTGACCGCACCCAAGCGGAGTGCACCTTCTGGCGTCACTTCCAGCGTTACCGTGCTGGAGGGACGTGCGCCCTCAAGATTCGATTCAAATGTCTGATCGACCGCCAGCACTTTCACTCGCTTGAGCACAGGCCGCGCTATCAGGTCTGATGTGACCCGTAGGGCATCGCTGCCAAACGAGTTTGCAGACTGGCCAGGTTCGCGCTGGATGAACTCGTTCACATCGACCCGGTCACCGGGCAGGACGAATCCAGCAACTCCAGTATCACTCCGTACCGTGATGGCCACGGCACGCATGCCGGGCTCGATAGCAGATGCCAGGGTAAGCAGGTTTCCGGCCGCGTCGAGCTTTTCCAGCATGATTGGTTCGCCAGGCAGGATCAGGCCACGTGCATAAAGGATTTCCGACAGTTCCTCCGTCGAGGCCAGAACGCCCTCAGGAACAGAGTCACTTGGCCATTTGATGGCTTTCACATTGCTGGCCGAGACCTCCTCACCTGCTTCGATCGCCGCAGATGCAACGAGAACAGACGACATCTGGACCGCAGGTGCGGCAATCTGGGCTGTCGCGTCATTGGAATTTGACGTCATGTAATAGCGGCCAAGAAACACAGCTGCGATTCCCAGTACCGCAGAAAGACCAAGACTGATCAGGGGTGCGAGTTTCATTCTGAATGCCCTCTCCCGCGCAAAATACGCAATCATCAGCATTCATGATTAATCTTCAGGCGATAAGGTCTCTTGAAGACTTGTAGGGAAATCTAAATCACGAACAGAACCGCGCATTAACCATGCCGCAACTGTTTCGCGGTCAGTTCTTAAAATTCAGCACACGCATGTTAATCTGCTAGGCCGATTTAGCCTCTCAAGACAGTGGAGAACATGTCTGCGTCGACGTTCCCGCCCGTGATAAGCACGCCGACCCGCTGTCCGTGCATCTCGGATGGCAAGCCCTGCACTGCGGCCGCCAGCGCGGCTGCCCCGCCCGGTTCGGCAACGACCTTCAAGTATCGGAAGGCCAAGCGCATCGCCTCACGCACCTCGTCATCCGACACGACCAGCCCACCACTCAACAAGCGCTTGCCGAGGGCAAAGGTGATCTGGCCGGGCATGGGCGTCAGAATGGCATCGCAGATCGACCGCGTTCCGGGCAGATTGCTGCGCAGTTCGCCCGCTGCTAGCGACTGCGCCCAATCATCATGTGCTTCTGGCTCGGCCGTCCAAATACTTGTTTGCGGCGACAGTTCGGCCATCGCGATCGCCACGCCCGTGATCAGCCCGCCGCCGCCAGCACAACAGATCAGATGGTCCAATGGCTCACCGAATGCTTCCATCTGGTGCGCAAATTCGAGCCCCGCGGTGCCTTGCCCGGCCACGATGTCTTTGTCGTCAAAACTCGGCACGACGACCGCGCCGCGGTCTTCGGCGATCCGGGTCGCGATCTCCTCACGACTTTCGGTCTCCCGGTCATAGAAGTGAACCACGCCGCCATCTGCCTCGACGCCTGCCACCTTTATCCGGGGCGCATCAGATGGCATGACAATTATCGCGGGCATACCCAGCAAACGCGCGGCCCGCGCAACGCCCTGCGCATGATTGCCAGAGGAAAAAGCCACCACACCCGCTGCGCGTTGCGCCGCCGGGATTTGTGACAGGCGATTCATCGCGCCGCGGATCTTGAAGCTGCCGGTCACCTGTAGGCATTCAGCCTTGATGAACAGTGATCCGCCAGCCAAGGCGTCCAGCGCTTCATGTGTAAGAATCGGTGTCTCACGCGCAACACCGCGCACACGTTCAGCGGCGGCAAGCACATCTTCGAAATCCGGTAGCGCGTCAGCAGCAGTCATGCCGGTGACCTAAACCGAACCGGCATGCCCTGCAATGCAAAAGGATCGACTAGAGTTTGTCGAGCATTGCCTTGGCAAGTGCCTTGGCGTCTTCGCCTATCTCTTCATTGGCAAGCGCATAACCCAGAACAGCTTCGAAATAGCCAAGCTTCGAGCCACAATCATAATCCTGCCCTTCATACTCATAGGCATAGAAGGACTGGACTTCCATCAGGCGCGCCATGGCGTCCGTCAGCTGGATCTCGCCGCCGGCGCCCTTGCCCTGGCTTTCGAGCAGGCCAAACACTTCGGGCTGGAGAATATAACGACCCGTGATCTTGAGGTTCGATGGCGCGTCGGCGACGGGGGGTTTCTCCACCATGCCCGTCATCTCGATCAGGCGTCCGTCGCGATCATTCCCTTTCGGAGCAATGACGCCATAAGATGACACGCGATCCATCGGCACCTGGTCTACGGCAACGATATTCCCGCCGACCTTGTCATAGGCTTCCACCATCTGCGCGAGACAGGAGGGGCTGCCCTTGACCAGAACATCCGGCAGCAACACGGCGAACGGCTCGTGGCCGACGATATCTCGCGCACACCAGACGGCATGGCCAAGTCCCAGAGGCGATTGCTGGCGCACAAAGCTGGCGGAACCCGCTGGCAAAGTGGTCTGCTTGACCTGTTCCAGAATGGCCTTCTTGCCCTTGGCTTCGAGCGCGACTTCAAGCTCGTAAGGGATGTCAAAATAGTCTTCGATCGAACCCTTGTTGCGCCCGGTCACGAAAACGATGTGCTCAATTCCGGCTTCCAGCGCTTCATCAACGACATATTGAATGGCCGGCCGGTCGACGACGGGCAGCATTTCTTTCGGGATAGCCTTCGTCGCGGGCAGGACTCGCGTGCCAAATCCGGCCACAGGAAGAACAGCTTTTCTAACGCGCATGAACAGGAAGCTCCTTGGAATTCAACATCGGGACCGCGAAAGGCCACCTATGCGGGTTTCTAAGCAGACTTGGACTTAAATCGCGTTAACTCAGAGCAATAAAATGGCCGTAAGTCTAAATCCAGCCAAGGCTGTACAAGCTTAACGCACCAACGCTGCACGCGAGTGACAAAACGAGCACTGTGGCCATGGACCGTTTGACGGAGGGTGCACGTGTCCCACGCATTTCGGCTTCGAGCAGGCTCTGCAAACGACGCGCAGGAGATAGCGTGGGCGGATAACGCGGCTCAGATAGGCTGGCGTCCTGCATATTCGCTGCCGCCAGGTCTGTGGATTTCGCGGCTTCCTGGGCGGTAGATTCGTCTTGAATCGCTGGCTTGCTTTTCGGAAGGGCCATCTGAATTCTCCGGTATCTTCCAGAGAGTGTGCCAGATGAGAGCTAACCGATAGCTAACAAAATCGGATGTACTGAAGTCAGTCCGGAACCGGTCCGAAGAAAACGCCACCGTCTGGCGCTTCATAGCCATTTGAGCAGCGCAACGTGCCATCAGAACCGCGGTCGTCCAGAACGACGAAAGTCTTTAGACGGGATTCTCCGAATTCGCGCGCTTGCGATATCGACTCGCCGCCATCGCTGCGCACTGTCGTCGCCGGTGCGAGGCTTCCCGAAATCATCACGGCGACACCGGTGGACAAAATTTCTTTGAGCATGTTTCGGCCTTTTGGGGGTTACCCGAAATTTACCAGCGATAAGGGAGGGAGCGCCGCCTATATTCGTCTGACCGGAAAACTTCAAGAGTTAAAGCGGGGTCAACGTATGACCGCCATCCACAACCAGTGTGGCGCCCGTCATGTAGCCGCCCTGCTCCGACGCCAACAGCAGAAGCGGACCAGACAATTCGTCATAGTTTCCGAACCGACGCATCGGGACGCGCTTTGCCATTCTCTGACCCGCTTCCGATTCGAGGAACTCATCATTTATTGCTGTCTTGAAGTATCCAGGCGCAATCGCGTTAACGCGGATCCCATGCCGAGATGCCTCAAGTGCCATCGTGCGAGTCAGATGATCCACCGCAGCTTTCGACGCTGAATAGGCAGAGATCATGTTTGACGGCCTGAGCGCCGTAATTGACGCAATATTTATGATCGCGCCGCCACAGCCCGCATCGATCATGGCCTTGGTAGCGTATTTGGCAACTCGCCAGACACCGGTGAGATTGGTCTCGATGACAGTGTCCCAATCCTTTTCGGGCATGTCCCAGAACCACCCCTCACGCGACATACCGGAATTGTTGACGAGAACATCGCACGGACGACCAAGCGCTTCGCGAATCTCTGCAAACGCTCCCGTCACGCTGTCGTCGGAAGTGACGTCCATCTGTACAGGCAGCGCCTTTCCGCCGCGCTTCTCAATGCTTTCTGCAACTTCTTCCAATCGGTCCAGGCGGCGCGCCGCAAGCACGACATAGGCCCCGGCATCGGCCAGAACATGGGCGAAATGCTGGCCCAAACCGCTTGATGCTCCTGTGACCAATGCCGTCTTATTAGTTAAACTGAACAATCTCATGCCCTCCAATTAGAAAATTCGTGTTGCGCGCCGCAATATTTTTCCTCTATCCCAGCGATATGAAAATATCTGTTCTGAGGGAGCGACGAGCTGGTGAGACCCGTGTGGCGGCTACACCAGAAACCGTCAAGAAGTTGGTGGCCTCCGGCCACTCGGTAACAATTGAGTCCGGAGCGGGCACTGTCGCAGGCTTTCCTGACGACAGCTTTTCTGAGGCGGGGGCCACCCTTGCACCAGACGCGGCCGCGGCAACCAAGGGGGCCGACATTGTCTTCAAGGTGCGCGCTCCGGAAGACGGCGAATGTAGCGCCCTGCCCGACGGCGTCGCGCTGATCGCCTTGATGGACCCCAGCAACCTGGATGCGGCGCCGCTCAATGGGAAAAAGATCGCGGCTCTTTCCATGGAATTCACCCCCCGCATCACGCGTGCACAAAGCATGGACGCCCTGTCGTCCCAATCAAACCTTTCCGGCTATCGCTCGGTCATTGAAGGTGCGCAGATCTACGGCCGCGCCATGCCGATGATGATGACCGCTGCCGGCACGATCGCCCCGGCCAAGGTCTTTATCATGGGAGTAGGCGTCGCCGGCCTTCAGGCCATTGCCACGGCGCGCCGCCTCGGCGCGGTCGTCACCGCAACCGATGTGCGTCCCGCTGCCAAGGAACAGGTCGCCTCGCTCGGCGCGAAATTCATCGCGGTCGAGGATGAAGAGTTCAAGGCGGCTGAGACCGCTGGCGGTTATGCCAAGCAGATGTCGCCGGAATACCAGGCCAAGCAGGCCGAACTGACGGCCAGCCACATCACCAAGCAGGACATTGTGATCACGACCGCCCTGATTCCCGGCCGCGCCGCGCCGGTCCTCGTCACCGAGGAGATGGTGAAAACGATGAAGCCGGGCTCGGTCATTGTCGACATGGCGGTTAGCCAGGGCGGCAACTGCCCGCTCTCCAAACCTGATGAGATCGTGGACGTGAACGGCGTGAAAGTGGCCGGGTTTTCGAACCTGCCCGCGCGCCTGCCCGCAGACGCCTCGTCCCTGTTTGCCAAGAACCTCCTCGCCTTCCTGCCGCTGGTCACAGCCGAGGATGGCAGCCTCAATCTCGACACCGATGACGAAATCGTCACCGCCATGCTGCTCACGCGCAATGGCGAGACGGTGAACGAAAGGATCCAATCATGAAGCGCGCACTCCTGACGCTTTCTGCGGCCAGCTTTGCGCTGCCCGCCTTCGCAGATGCCGGTGGCATCGACTCAACCGTCTTCCTCGCTGCCATCTTCGCACTGGCCTGCTTCGTTGGCTACTATGTCGTCTGGTCGGTCACCCCGGCCCTGCACACGCCATTGATGGCTGTGACGAATGCCATTTCGTCCGTGATCATCGTTGGTGCGCTCGTCGCAGCCGCCACGATGGGGCTCACCTCCGACAATTGGGTCTCCAAGATTCTCGGCACGGTCGCCGTGATCCTTGCCAGCGTAAACATCTTCGGCGGCTTCCTCGTCACCCAGCGTATGCTCGCCATGTACAAGAAGAAGGGAGACTAAGACATGGACTCCTTCCAAACCACTTGGGCGCCGCTGCTGTATCTCGTCGCTGGCATTCTCTTCATTCTGGCCCTGCGCGGTCTCTCCAGCCCGGCGACCAGCCGCGCTGGCAACCGCAATGGCATGATCGGCATGGCCATCGCCGTCGGCACCACGCTGGCGCTGGTCTGGTCACAGCTTGACCTGCAGACCTGGGGCCTGATCCTCGGCGGCGTCGCCATCGGCGGCACGATTGGCGCGATCATCGCCCGCAAGATCCCGATGACAGACATGCCGCAGCTCGTCGCCGCCTTCCACAGCCTCGTCGGCCTCGCCGCCGTGCTCGTGGCGGCTGCCGCGCTCTACTCTCCGGTCAGTTTCGGCATTTCCGGCATCGCTGGCATCAAGGCAGCGTCCCTGATCGAACTCGGCCTCGGCTCCGCCATCGGTGCGCTGACCTTTACCGGCTCGCTGATTGCGTTCGCCAAGCTCAATGGCAACATGTCCGGCTCGCCGATCATGCTGCCCGCCCGTCACCTGCTGAACATCGCCCTAGCTGTCGGCATCGTGGTCCTGATGGTCATCCTGATCCAGTCAAACGGTTCGGCACAATGGGCTTTCTGGGGCGTCACGGTGCTTGCCCTGATCCTCGGCATTACTCTGATCATCCCGATTGGCGGCGCGGACATGCCGGTCGTCGTCTCGATGCTGAACTCCTATTCTGGCTGGGCTGCAGCGGCGCTCGGCTTCACGCTGGGCAATTTCGCGCTGATCATCACCGGCGCGCTCGTCGGCTCGTCGGGCGCGATCCTGTCCTATATCATGTGTAAGGGCATGAACCGGAGCTTTATCTCGGTCATCCTCGGCGGCTTTGGCGGCGACGATGCGGCCACCGGTGGCGCAGGCGCGGATGCAGACCGTCCGTTCAAGCGCGGCTCGGCCGAAGACGCGGCTTTCATCATGAAGAACGCCTCCAAGGTCATCATCGTGCCCGGTTACGGCATGGCCGTCGCCCAGGCCCAGCACGCTCTCAAAGAGATGTGCGACAAGCTGAAGGAAGAAGGCGTTGAAGTGAAATACGCCATCCACCCCGTCGCGGGCCGGATGCCGGGGCACATGAACGTCCTGCTCGCCGAAGCGCAGGTGCCGTATGATGAAGTCTTCGAACTGGAAGATATCAACTCGGATTTTCGCAATTCCGAAGTTGCCTTCGTGATCGGCGCCAACGACGTCACCAACCCGGCCGCGAAGACCGACAAGACCAGCCCGATCTATGGTATGCCCGTTCTCGATGTCGAGAATGCGGGAACGGTCCTGTTCATCAAACGCTCGATGGGCTCCGGCTATGCCGGCATTCAGAACGAACTCTTCTTCCGCGACAACACGATGATGCTGCTCGCCGACGCGAAGAAGATGGTCGAGGACATTGTGAAGAACCTCTAGGCGCTTCGCAGCGACGCAAACCGACGCGTTGCCGCCTCATCCAATACACACATCTGATCGGCCGCCTTCTTCTTGAGGGCGGCCGATTTGCTTGTCACAGTGCCATCTTCCAGAGCCCAGTCCGGCGCAATCTCCGCCAGCGGCCCCAGCACGAACCGGCGCTCCGCCATGCGTGGATGCGGGATGGCCAGCGTCTCGGTGTCGAGCGTCACGCCCTGCATCAGCAACACGTCCACATCCATCTCACGCGGACCCCAGCGCAAACGTTCCTGTCGCCCCAATTCGGCTTCCATGGCCTTGCAGGCATGCAGCAATTGCAGCGGTCCAAGACCTGTCTCGATCAGCACGCAAAGATTCAGGAAATCCGGCTGGTCCGTAACACCCCAAGGCGCGCTGCTGTAGAGATTGGAGACAGAAGCAAGTTCAATACCCGGCATTGCGGCCAGCAAGTCCACCGCCTGCGCCAGCGCCGCCTCGCGGTCGCCCAGATTGGTGCCGAGGCCGAGCGCAGCCTCAGCCATTGCGGCTGCGTGTGATCGACACGCCGACATGGTCCACCAGATGCCGGATCGGCGCCGACGGCTTGCGGACCGTAACGGTCACTTCCTCGACAATGACCCACTTGGCCAGGATCGCATCGGCGATGCGTTCGGCGAAGGTTTCGATCAGATTGAACACAGTCTTCCCGGACAGGTCTTCGGCAAGGTCACAGACCTCCCCATAATGGACCGTCTCTTCCATCTGGTCGGTCGATGTCGCCGGCTGGCCGAGGCGGCAGTCGATGTCGATGAAGAATTTCTGTCCGAGGGATTTCTCCGCCTTGTGGACCCCATGGAAGCCATGAAGGCAAAGATTTGAAACAAAGATGCGGTCGGTCAAATGGCGCTCCCAATGGCTTGAAACATGTCGAGCGCCTCGCGGTGCGCGGCGACATCATGGACACGAAGAATCGTTGCGCCCCGGTAGACGCTGTCGAGCCCGGCGGCAAGCGTCCCGACAAGACGATCCTCCACGGGCTTGCCCGTCATGCGTCCGATAAAGGACTTCCGGGAGACTCCGACCAGGACCGGACATTGGGTATCGACGAGCACATCCAGGTGCGCGAGCACACCGAAATTCTGATCATACGTCTTGGAAAAGCCGACGCCCGGATCGAGCAGGATGTGTGCGCGGGGAATGCCGGCGCGGTCGGCCATGTCGAAGGCGCGCCCGAAGAACTCCGCCATGTCCTCGCGGAGGTCTATGTCGCCATCCGTTTTACCGCGATTGTACGTGATGCAGACAAGGCTTTCAGTCTGGGCCACGGCGTCGGCCATGCCCTCATCCTTGGTCATGCCCCAGACATCATTCACAAGCACCGCGCCCGCTTCGGCAGCGCGCCGAGCGATCTCGGCCTTGTAGGTGTCGATGGAGAGCGGCAAGGCGTCCGGCCCGGCAAGGCGTGTAATGGGCTCACGCACGCGGGCCCATTCGTCTTCGAAGCTCACCGGATCACCTCCGGGCCGTGTCGACTCACCGCCAATGTCGAGAATGTCTGCGCCGTCCTCGGCCATTTGCCGGGCATGCGCTTGCGCAGCGAACAGGGTGTCATGCGCGCCCCCATCGGAAAAAGAGTCAGGGGTCACATTCAAGATGCCCATGATCAACGGCGTCGGGGCCGCGAGCCGCTCCAGCAGCCGGTCTCGAACCGCTATCCGCGCGAGCCTGTCCATAAACGCATCCTTTCCGCTTGGCAGCGTTAACGCCTCAGCAGGGCAGGAACAACGGTTTCGCTGCCACTATCCCCCACGGCTTCCAGATTTTACTGAGGCTTTTCAAAGGCCCCAAAGTCCTGAATCCGACCGGATCGCCAGATGTATACACTCCACCTGTCGGCATCCTGCGATGAAAGTGCCGACGAAGGTCCGGAGCGCGAAGAGGATTGTCGTCTCTTCTTGGCACTCCCGGCGGATGGACGGAGCCTCGCGTGCACTCGGGGTCATTTCATTCCATCCAACTCACTAAAAAGGCCCCAGCGTCCGGAGCTTTGCTCCATCCGCCAGGACCCGATAGAAAAACCGGACGGGTTTTACCCCAGTCCGGCTCTTTTTGCTGTTTTACTGTTTGGTCTCCACCCCCGGATCGTTCTGGGAATAGGCGTCTTCGAGTTCGTGCGTGTCCGGGGACTGTTTCAACGCGCCCGCCTTTGTGTCTTCGGCCCCTGTATCAGCATTAAGCGTCTCGGGTGCATTTGGATGACGCCCATCACGCGGCATCAGAACCGGGTTCTTGCCCTCATCTAGGCGTTGGGCACGTTCTGCGGCGGTACCGGGTGCGTCTGGGCGGTCCTTCTGACCGTCATCCCGCAAGAATCCGTGCTCGCCGTCCTGCGGCTGGTCGTCCGTGCTGCGGTAGCCAGCCTGATTCGTATCCTCGCGGCCGGGGGTCTCGCCATCACCTCGCTGCTGGCTGAGGTCGTTCTGGCGCTGGGTATCGATATCTGTTTCTTGCTTGTTCATGATGAGTCTCCTTTCGAAAAACCAACGGGCGACAAGCGCGAGATGTTCCGAGGAGAAGTGGCCGGCGGGGTTAAATCGGGGTAACTGGAAAGGCGCAGATATCTCAGCTACACCTCAATCATTCTATTCCGATTTTCGCTTCACAGGATCGAAAATTTTTGACTTCGTCAAAAAAGGAAAAGAATGGTGTGCCCTACAGGGTTCGAACCTGTGACCTACTGATTAAAAGTCAGTTGCTCTACCAGCTGAGCTAAGGGCACGCCGGAACGCGCGATTTAGGCGACCAGAACCGAGCGGTCAACCGCCTCTTGCATTGTATGGCTTGAAGTCGCCACAATTTTCGCATCACCCTCGCCGCATGAGACGTATATTCCCCCTTTTCCTTACACTTGCAGCAGTTGGCGCATGCGCCAGCCAACCTGCCCCGACAACGCAAAAAACCGCATCGACCGGCAACCTGACCGAAAATGTCAGCGACGCGGCAGGCAGCGCCTACACGCAGACCCGCTCGGGCCTGTCGGATGCTGCTCTGTCGCCATTGGAAGACTTCAACCTGCGCCGAGAAGAAATCCCTCCCATTCTCAAAGGGGTACAGAGCCCCTACGAGCTTCCAGAGAAAATGAGTTGCGACGAAATCGAACAGCGATTGGCTGACCTTGATGCCGTGCTTGGCCCTGACTGGGATACGCCGGTTCCGGATGAACGCCTTCGCACCGAGAAACTGGCGGATTCAGCCGCCGATGCGACGCTTGGCGCAATCGCCTCCGAAGCCCGCGGCCTGATTCCGTTCCGGGGCATCGTTCGCAAAGCTACAGGCGCGGAAAGCCACGAGAAGAAGTATAATCTCGCCTACAAGATCGGTGCGCAACGACGGGCATATCTGAAAGGCATGGGCCTCGCCATGGATTGCCCCCTGCCCGCTCGTCCGGACTTCGCCGCAGAGCGCGACCCGACGGCGGTCACTTTCAAGGGCGATGCGCCGACTGTGCCGAATTCAGGCGCGTATGACGCCTATCAACAAAAGCAACTCGACAATCTTACCCCTGTTGGTCCTTCGGAGCCGACCTCGTCGACGCCCACGCCGTCTGAAGTCGATGACGCAGGGCTTCAAACCGTCCCTCCGCAATACTGAGTCGTATCTCGGCCATGAGCGCCTGGAAGAAAGCCGTATTGTGCCAGCTGAGCAGCATGGGCCCGAGATACTCACCCGCCTTGAAAAGGTGGTGATAATAGGCGCGTGAATAGTCCTGACTGGCCTTGCAGTTTACTGCCTCGTCGAGCGGTGAAGTGTCTTCTGCGAACCGCGCATTCTTGACGTTCACCGGCCCGTCCCAGGTCCAGGCCTGACCGTGGCGACCGGACCGCGTGGGCAGGACGCAGTCGAACATATCGATGCCACGCGCGACGCTTTCCACCAGATCGATCGGCTTGCCGACGCCCATCACATAGCGTGGCAAACGGCCCGGCAGGTGCGGCACCGTCATGTCGATGGTGGCGCACATCTGGTCATGCCCCTCACCCACAGCGAGCCCGCCCAATGCGATGCCGCCAAAGCCTTGCGAGACGACGCCTTTGGCGGACTTCTCGCGAAGGTCTGCGAAGTTTGATCCCTGCACGATGCCGAACAGGGTCTGGCCCTCGCGGTCGCCAAAGGCGTCCAGGCTCCGCTGACCCCAATCAAGCGACAGGTCGAGGCTGCGCTCGGCCTCTGCGTGCGAACAGGGATAATCGGTGCATTCGTCAAGCTGCATGGAGATGTCGGCGCCGAGCAGGTCAGCCTGGATCTCGATGCTGCGCGCCGGCGTCAGCCGGTGGGTGGAGCCGTCAATATGGCTCTGGAAGGTGACGCCGTCGGCATCCATCTTGCGGAGCTGTGCCAGCGACCAGACTTGGAAACCTCCGCTATCAGTCAGCATCGGGCCATCCCAATGCGCAAAGCTATGCAGGCCGCCGAGACGCTTCACGCGCTCTGCGCCGGGCCGCAGCATCAGATGGTAGGTGTTGCCGAGGATGATATCCGCCCCGGCCCCCTTTACCTGGTCCATATAGAGCGCCTTGACCGTGCCGGCCGTGCCCACAGGCATGAAGGCCGGCGTGCGGATTTCGCCGCGCGGTGTCTTGAGCGTGCCCGTACGGGCCTTGCCCTCGGTCGCCTTGATCTCGAATGGAAATGTCGTCATGGGCCGAGGCCTATAAAGTCAATGCAGGCCTCTGCCTAGGCGTGGCTACAGCCGGTAGATGCGCCGCGCGGTTTCCGTGAACAGCGCGCGTTGCTCCACTTCGGAGTATTTGGCGGCGATCTTCTTCAAACCATTCCACAGGACCGGGTAGCTGATGGACCAGCGATCCACCGGGAAGTTGCTCTCGAACATGCAGCGGGCTGCACCGAAACAGTCGATCATGTGATCGTAATAGCGCTGTTGGGCCAGCACGAATTCGTCCGAGGTCGGCGGCGTTTCGCGCTCATGCCAGCCCCAGCCATTGTCTGGCATGGCAAGCCCACCCAGTTTGGCCACCACGTTCGGGCAATGGGACAGGTCGGCCATGTCGTCCTGCCACTGCTCGAATATCTCTTCGCGCTTGTCGGCATAGGGGCCGATACCGATGGGTGTCCCGAAATGGTCGAGCACCATGGTCGTATTCGGCACCGCCTTCACCAGGTCGAGATAGTCCCGGTTCTGGTGGTGATAATGCCATGTGTCATAGGACAGGTCGTGCTCGCCCAGCAATTGCACGCCCCGGCGAAAATCTTCATCCGCATAGAGACGCTCAGGCGCCCGGCCTGGAATGCGCAACGTAGCGCCGCTCGTATCACGTGAGCCCGCATGACGGATGCCACGGAACAGGCCGTTGGCAGCGTCCCTGTGAGCGTCGAGCACGTCCTCCAGATGCGGCCCCCGAAGGTCGGCATGCCCGACGATCCCTGCGATATAGGGACCGCCCTTCGCCTTCATTTCGGCTGCAGCGGCGGCCACGAACTCGGTCTCGCCGACGGGTTTGAGATAATCCGGTCCATCCTCGCGATAGGCCGCACCGCACTCCATGAACACGGTCTGGACAACATTGTGCCCGCTGGTCAGGTCAGCGAGGAATTCCGGCACATGGTAGTGCATGTCGGCCTGCGGCCAGAGATGATGATGCGGGTCAACGATTTCCCGATCCGGATCGATAATGTCTTCCTGAACCTGCGCTAGCCAGTCGCTATTGTTGAACACCATCTGCGCTTCCTCCTGTTTTTAGGAGGAGTGTGAGCCCCTGAAACGCGAAAAGCCAGCCCCCGAGGCTGGCCTTTCATAAAATCCATTTCCCAACAGATCAGAATTCGATTTCGGCGCCGACCAGCTCTGGTAGCTGCATGATGATCAGCAAATCGCGCATCTCCTGACGGGCGGCAACATGGCTCATGGTGAAGGAGATATTGGAGCCCTTCTCCGTGAGATCCAGCAGGGTCAGACCGGCCGGGAACAGTTCGCGATAAATCACGCGCTCAGAGAGGCCTGGCGCAAGGCGGAAACCGATCCGCTTGGACAGGTTGGTCAGCGCTTCGCCGACGCGCTCCTTGTTACGTGCCGCCAGGGGCGACATGCGGTTGCGCATCACGATCCAGTCAATCGGACGGCGCGACGTCTGGGCCTTCTTCTTGCGACAGGACCAGACCATTTCTGAGTAGAAGCTCGGGCGCAATACTTCGAGCGTCTGCGGGTTCACATCACCCAACAGGTCGAAATCGACAAAACTGTCATTCAGCGGCGTGATCAGCGTGTCTGCATTCACATGCGCAAGACGCGAGAGATAGGTGTCGCCGCCAGGACCATCGATGATGATGAAATCGCAGGCTTTCTTGAGGCGCGCCACGCTGCTGAGAAAACGCTGGGTCTCCTCGGATTCAGCCTTGTCGAGATCGCGCTCTGTCGAAGCATCCACGCGCACGATTTCCGGCATGGGAAGTTTCGCACCGGTGGATTGCATCCAACGGAGACGATTTTCGAGATATCGGGTGAGGCTGCGCTGACGCACATCAAGATCGATAACCCCAACCTTCTTGCCCATCCGCATCAGAGCGACGGACAAGTGCATGGAGACCGTCGACTTGCCCGCTCCACCCTTTTCATTGCCCACGACAATGACGCGGGCCTCGCGCTGCTGCGCTGACAGGTCCGGGCCGCTAACCGTTTCAAGCGGGGCGAATCCATCAGCGGGCATTACGGGCGACTCCTTCAGAGGTATTTCAGTTCGTTAGGGCTCAGGCGACGTGAGACATCTCGGCGCCAGCAGACTTGCTGCTGGAAACCACGTCCATGAAGAGATCAGCGTCTTCAGCCGGTACGTCACCATAATGCGCAGCCATCGGCTCCCCATCGAACAGGACATCGTCCGACGTGATTGGACCAAAGGCAGCCTGCAAGGGCAGCTCGGCGCTGACGGGGGCATGTGCCGCAATGTCAGTGAGCAATGCGCGAAGGCTGGAAAGCGTATTTGAGACACGTCCGAAGTCGCGGGAATAAAGCGTTGCCGCTTCGGTTACCGGGCTGCCGTCGCGATCAAACATCCATTCGTCGACCGCATTCGGGTTCAGATATTCGCGGATCGGCTCTGGAACAGCCGTTTCAGCGAGTCTGGACTTGCCTGCTGCCAGTCGGAGACCGATAGAAAGCGCGAAGGTTTTTAGCGGAGCGAGAATGCGATGTGTCATGAGTTTGAAATTCCTCCGAATGGGTTAACAACGCGTTTACGAAATCCTTTGGCGAGACGTTTTAAACAATCCTCATACGGGAAGTTTTCATAGTGAATTCCATGACAGGTAAGTTAACGGAGGCCGTCCACTCGCGGGCCGAGCTGCAACAACAGATTCGAGCATGGCGCCAAGCCGGTGAAACTATTGGATTTGTTCCCACAATGGGCGCCCTTCACGGGGGGCACCTTTCCCTTGTGCAGAAGGCACGCACCAAAGTGACAAAAGTGGTCGCGAGCATCTTCGTAAACCCCACACAATTCGCTCCCGGCGAGGATTTCGACACATATCCGCGCGACGAATCGGCCGATCGGGCCAAACTCGATTCGGCGGGATGCGATCTCGTCTACCTGCCTACGGTCGAGGAAATGTATCCGGAAGGCACCCGCACCAATGTCCGCGTCGAGCAGATGTCAGACCTGCTGGACGGGATCTACCGCCCGCACTTCTTCTATGGCGTCGCGACCGTGGTGGCTCGCCTCTTCCTGCACGTCCAGCCGGATGTCGCCGTGTTCGGGGAGAAGGATTACCAGCAGCTCCAGATCATCCGGCGCATGGTGAAAGACCTCGGCTTTCCAATCGAAATTCTTGGTGGCGAAACCACGCGAGATGGTGATGGGCTCGCGCAATCTTCGCGCAATCTCTACCTCTCGCCCGAACAGCGCCGCGCAGCCGGGGCGATGCAGGCCGCTTTGCACCGGGCCTCGGTCCGCCTGTCGCTGGGCGCGACGCCGTCAGACGTGCTGGAAGAAGCCCGGCGCCTGATCATGGCGTCCGGATTCACGGAGATGAATTATGTCAGCCTCGTCGACCCAGCCTCCCTGGAAGACCTGCCCGACGCGCCCCTGTCATCTGGCACGGTTGCGCGGCTGCTCGGCGCGGCATGGCTCGGAAAGACGCGCCTGATCGACAATATCAGCGTGACGCGGTGAACTCTTTCAGCGCGTCCAGGACCGCCTGATTGTCGTCGGTCGAGCCGACTGTAATCCGCAATCGATCCGGCAGGCCGTAGCCCCCAACAGCGCGGACAAGGATGTTGCGCGCCTTGAGGAAGTCGTTCGCCGCCGCAGCGCGCTCTGAGGAGCCGAACTCCGGCAGCACGAAGTTCGCGTCGCTGTGCGGGGTCGGAAGGCCCATTGCATTCAAGGCTGCGGTCATGCGGGCGCGCCAGTCGGTATTATGGTCCCGGCTTTTCGTCAGGAAGTCGGTATCCTGAATGCTGGCCATGCCGGCTGCCACAGCGAGACCATTCACGTTGAAGGGGCCGCGAATACGCTGATAGGTCTCAGCGATCTCGGCAGGCATGTACCCCCAGCCAAGACGCAAGGCCGCAAGCCCATGAATCTTGGAGAAGGTCCGCATCATCACCGTATTGGCTTTCCGGTCCACGAGGTCCCGAATTTGCGCTTCATATTCCGGGCCGACATATTCGGCATAGGCACCGTCGACGACGAACAAGACATGCGGCGGCAGGCTGTCCTGCAGCTGTTCCAGCGCCTCGACGGGCAGCATCGTGCCAGTCGGATTGTTCGGATTCGCGAGGAACAGGATTTTCGTCCGCTCCGAGACCGCGCCAAGGATGGCGTTGACGCCCGCGGTCAGATCGGTTTCCGGGACAGTCACTGGCGTTGCGCCGTGCGACAATGCCGAAACGCGATACATGGAAAAGGCGTGCTCGGTGAACAGGATTTCGTCGCCCGGTCCGGCATAGCTCTGGGTCAACAAGTGAATGATCTCGTCAGACCCCGCGGAAACCATCACACGGCTTGAATCGGCAATGCCGACCGCCTCGGCAATCGTCTCCCGCAGGGCACGATATTCCGGATCAGGGTAGACGTGCACATCGCCCGCCACCGCCTTCATCGCCTCAATGGCTTTCGGGCTGGGGCCGAACGGATTCTCGTTGGAGGCCAGCATGATGACGGAGCCACTCGCGCCAGCGAGCTTGCCGCCGGGCACATAGGGCTTGGTCTGGGCGATATGCGGAAGAGGCGTAATCTTGGTCATCGCCGCGCGACTTACACGAAAGCGGCTGACTGGGAAACTCGCGATTTGCGCGTCATGCGCGTGGCGCGGCAGTGGATTCCCGTAGCATCAACTTGTATTCGAGCAACTTGTGGCGGGGCGCATCGCCGGTAGGGGCAGCCTCTTCCAGCAACATGCTGACGGCCTCTGCAGCAAGTTCGCGACTTGGCTGGTAAATCGTCGTCAAGGACGGACTGATTGTCGTGGCCAGCGGCGTATCGTCGAAACCCACGACGGAAAGGTTGGCTGGTACATTTACCTGGCGGCGATACGCCGTCGCGAGCACACCGGCAGCCATGTCGTCATTACTCGCAAATATCGCGGTCGGACGGTCAGGCAATGACAAGAGTTTCTCAGAGCATGAGACACCGGAGTCAAACGCGAAATCACCATCCTCGATTAGATCAGGATCGAGGGAGATGCCCTCTTCTTCCAGTGCCTGCCGGTAACCGGCAAAACGCCGGACAGCCTGCGCATGAGAATCGGCCCCCTTGATGAAGCCGATCCGCCGATGGCCTAGTCCGATCAGATACTCCGTCATCTCTCGCGCAGCCGCAGCATCGTCGATGGCGACATCCTGACCATGTTCGACGTCTTCTGCGGGCGCAATTCGAACGAATGGAATACCGCGATTTTCGAGTTCAGAGATAAGGTTTTTATCGTCCGACAATGGCGGCGTCAGGATCGCTCCGGCCAGTTTGGTTTCAGCCCTCAGCGCAAGCAGCGATGTATGATTGTCGCTGCAATCCTCGGTGATAAGGCTGTAACCATAGGCTTGGCAGCGTTGCAGGGCGCCCAACTGAACTTCACCAATATAGTTGCGTGATGGGTTCGCATAGAAAAGGCAAATTATGTGACTATGGCGAGCCCGCAGATTGCGCGCATTGTGATTGGTCCGATAGTTCAGTGTCTTGACGGCTTCGAGCACCTTCAAACGGGTCTCTTCGCGCACATTGGTCTCGCCATTCAGCACGCGACTGACCGTCTTGAAGGACACGCCTGCTTCGCGGGCAACATCAATGATGGTGGCAGGCCGGACATGTCCGGAAGTCCTATGCGCTTTTAGCCCGTCAGTCATCGCGGCTCCTCGGTTAGAACCCTTGGGAGCAAGCCAATCGCGCAGCAGAAATCCGCCGCCAGCTAGTTTGTCCGCTCATAGGGGTATGGCGGACAAACCTAGCTTCTTTTTCCCTACAGTGACAAGGCCTTGCCCGCGTTCATTACGCCCGGCAAGGCCTGCCGCTGTTCAGTTTATTTCAGGCTGCGGTTCACGAGGTTTTCCAGCATTTCCTGACGTCCGCTTGTATGGGACGGATTTACACCCGACTCGACGGCCTTGTTGGCGATGCTTTCGAGGCTCGCGCCTTCTGACAGCATCATCTTGCCGAGGTCGGAATTCTCCCAGCCAGCATAACGTTCCGTCTTGAGCTTGGCGATCTCGCCCTTCTCAAGGATGTCGGCCGCCGACAAAAGCGCACGGGCCAGCGCGTCGACGCCGCCGACATGGGCGTGGAACAAGTCATCGACCGTGCTTGACTGACGGCGCACCTTGGCATCGAAGTTGAAGCCGCCGGTGTCGAGGCCGCCGGATGGCAGCAATTCGATCAGCGCCAGCGTAATGTCGCGGATGTCGAGATTGAACTGGTCGGTATCCCAGCCATTCTGGTAGTTGCCGCAATTGATATCGATCGAGCCCATGATGCCGAGCGAGACAGCCGTGGCGATCTCATGGGCGAAACTGTGGCCTGCCAGTGTGGCGTGGTTCGGCTCAATATTGACCTGGACTTCATCTTCAAGGCCGAAGCGCTTCAGGAAGCCATAGACGGTCGCGGAGTCGAAATCATACTGGTGATACATCGGCTCGTGCGGCTTCGGCTCGATCAGGATTTTTCCTTCGAAGCCGATCTTGTGCTTGTGATCGACGACCATTGCGAGGAAGCGACCGAAATTGCCGAGTTCGCGGTCGAGATCAGTATTCAGCAGGGTGTCATAGCCTTCGCGGCCACCCCAGAGCACATAATTCTCGCCGCCAAGCGCCTGCGTCACCTCCATACAGTCGCGGATCTGGCGGACCGCAACCGCGGCGACTTCGGGGTTCGGATTGGTCAGGCCACCGGCGCCGAAGCGCGGATTGCTGAACAGGTTGGCGGTGCCCCAGAGCAGCTTGATGCCGGTCGCTTCCTGATAGGCTGCGAGACGGTCGGCTTGGCGCTTGAGATTGTTCGACAGATCGTCCGGTGTCGGAGAGTCCTCAGTGACATCCACGTCGTGGAAGCAATAGTAAGGCAGGCCGAGCTTGCTGAAGAATTCGAAAGCTGCGGCCATCTTCGCGTCAGCTGCGGCGCGGTCATTGGCGGCACCGTGCCAAGGACGGTTAAACGTGCCACCGCCAAAGACGTCAAAGCCATCCCAGCAGAAGGTATGCCAATAGCAAACAGCCATGCGCAGATGGTCTTCCATCCGCTTGCCCATGACCATTTGGTCCTTGTTGTAATAACGATAAGCCAGCGGGTTGTCGCTGTCTGGTCCTTCAAACTTGATTGGGTCGATGCCCTTGAAGACGGGTTCGCCGCCTACATTGATCTGTCCATCAGCCATGTCTTTATTCTCCTCAGAAGGCATCTTTCAGCATACGGTACAGTGTACCGAATTTCTCGTATTTCGGGGCCAGCCGGTCGCGGTCGCTTTCTTTTGGCTCAACAATCTGCAGCACTTCGGGTGCTTCGAACATTTCCTCGACTGAACCGCCCATGCTGGCGTAGCGAGCCAGGCGCGCAGCGCCATAGGCCGGGCCAGTGGCCGCGCCGTCGCGGTAAACCATGGGGCGGTCCAGCACAGCAGACAGGATACGCCCCCAATAAGTGGATTGTGCGCCGCCGCCGATAACTGAGATCGAATGTACGTCCACACCCGATTCCACAAGGGCGCGGAAACCATCCGCCATACCGAAGGCGACCCCCTCAAGCACGGCCTGGCCGATCTGCGCAGACCCGGAATCATGGGTCAGACCGAACAGGACACCCGACGCATGGGGATTGTTGTGAGGTGTGCGCTCGCCAGACAGATAGGGGAGGAATTGCTCAGACCCGGCTAGGCCTGCCTCTGTCTGGGCGAGCTTCACAAGCTCTCCCGCGTCGGATGTCCCGGTCAGTTTGACGGCCCAGTCGAGGCAGCTCGCTGCACTCAACATGACCGACATCAGGTGCCACCGATCCGGCAAAGCATGACAGAATGCATGCGCCGCAGAATCGGGATTTGAGCGGAACGTATTCCCCGCCACGAAAATCACGCCGGATGTACCGAGCGACAGCAGCGCTTCACCCTCATCGATCACGCCAACACCCGCCGCACCGGCCGCATTGTCGCCGCCGCCAGCAACCACCGGCACGCGGTCCATGCCCCAGGCTTCAGCCGCTTCCTGGCGAAGCACACCGGTCACTTCATGGCCTTCATAGAGCTTTGGCATATGGTCGATCGTGAGACCGCAAGCGGCAAGCAATTCCTCTGACCAGGTCCGCGCCTCGACATCCATCCAGAGCGTGCCCGAGGAATCCGACATGTCGGAGGCGAGATCGCCAGTCATCCGAAGGCGGACATAATCCTTGGGAAGGAGTACCTTGTGCACTTTCTCGAATGCACCTGGCTCATGCCGGCGCACCCATTCGAGTTTCGGCGCGGTAAAACCAGGCATGACAAGATTACCGCCCTTGGACACAAAGGCTGGTGTACTCTTTTGAAGGTCGCGGCACTCTTCAAAGCTGCGCCCGTCGTTCCAGAGGATCGCCGGCCGAATCGGAGCAAGAGATTCATCCAGAAGCGTCGCACCGTGCATCTGTCCGGACAGGCCGACAGCCTTCACCCGATGACGGCGGTTCACGTCCAGCTTGGCGACGGCCATGTTCGTGGCGGTCCACCAATCAGATGGATTCTGTTCGGACCAGAGGGGTTTGGGACGCGAAATCGGAAGTTCCGCCTGGCTGACTTCAACCTGGCGCCCTGCCTCATCAATCAGCGCTGCCTTCACGCTGGATGTGCCTATGTCGATCCCTAGAAACACGTTCCGAATGTCCTCCCTGGCAGCCCGTCTGAGTGCGGCTGTCCACTAAATGATACCGCTATCATTTCAGCTTTGCCATCGCAAGAGCGGAATATCAACTTGCCGAGACGCAGCAGATCCGCCTTTGTCGCAGCGTCAAGTACCGGTGAAAAGACCGATCCTACTTTCCATGTTAGCGTTAGCATGCTTTTTAGCCAACACTTGCGGATAAGGGAGACCGGGGTTTGGCCGATTCAACAGCGCTGTCGCGCCTCATACTCGAAACCAAAGCCATGAAGCTGACCTTGCTGCCCGACCTTGGCGGCAGTGTGGGCGGCTTGACCTACATGGCCCAGGACATTCTGCGTCCATTTGAGCGCACTGCGGATGAAAGCCCACTACAGACTGCGGGCTTCCCCCTTTTTCCGTTCTCGGGCCGAATTTCCGAAGGCCGTTTTGCCTGGAATGACCGTGATGTGTCTCTCGCGCCGAACTTCCTTCCGGAACGGCACGCCATTCACGGCCAGGCCTGGCACGCGGCCTGGCAGGTTGCAGAGCATGGCAGCAATCATGCACGACTGGTGTTTGACTACAGGCCCGAAGATTGGCCGTGGGCCTATCGCGCGGAGCAGGACTTCAGGCTGCGGGATGACGGTCTGGACCTGATGCTTCGCCTGACCAATCACGGGGACGACTCCATGCCCGCGGGGCTTGGCTGGCACCCCTATTTTCCCCGTCTGGATGCGCGCGTGAAAGTACCGGTCGACCGGGTCTGGATGTCGGATGAGGGCATGATCCCCGACAGGCTGGTTATGCCAGCCGCTGGTGCCGATCTGTCAGACTGGCGTATCGTTGATGAGCTCGACCTCGACAATGCCTTCACCGTGTCAGACCGGATAAGTTGTATCGAATGGCCAAGCCGGAACCTGCGCGTAGAAATGGTCTCGGACGCAGAGCTTGGTCACATGGTGATCTACACGCCGAAGCAACAGGAGTTCTTCTGCGTTGAACCCGTAAGCCACGCTCCCGACGCGGTGAACAGCCAGCATCCGGCCGAACTGACAGGGCTGCATAGCCTCGAGCCCGGCGAAACGCTGTCGGCTCAGATAAGCCTGACCATTCGCGAGATCTAAGGCGTCTGGCTTCAGACTTTGATGACCGAATCCCGCTCAATGATCGCAACATCCAGTATCGGATTCAGCTCGCCCAGTTCGGCTTCGTGGTCCGAAATAAACGCAGCAAGTAAATCGACGGACTGATAGCCCATTTCCGCAATTGGCTGGCGCACAGTAGTCAGCTGCGGCCAGATCGCGCTGGCGATGGGCGTGTCATCATATCCGACCACGGAAATGTCTTCCGGCACGCGCTTACCGTGACGGAAAGCCGACGCGATCACGCCGGCGGCCATGTCATCATTGCTGGCAAAGATGGCCGTAGGCTGGTCGGCGAGATCCAGCATCCTGTCGGCCGCCTCCATGCCGCTGCGATACGTAAACCGACCGCGCCGGACGAGATTTGGATCAATGTCGAGGCCATGTTCCTTCATCGCCAGCTGGAACCCGCTATAGCGGCGATGCGACGATATCTGGTCTTCGGCGCCAATCACAAAGCCGATCCGAGTATGGCCACGTGCGATCAGATATTCCGTCATGCGCTTGGCTGCGGCTTCGTCGTCGATCGCGAGGCTTGTTCCGGATTTCGGCGGAGTTTTTGGGGCAATAAGGACGCAAGGAATGCCCGCCTCCTCCAGCCTGGATAGCAGGAGGTCATCTTCGCTGAGCGGGGGAACGACGAGAATGCCGTCCAGACCGGCGCCGCTGACGCGGCCCACAAGCTCATCTACATCGGAAGGGTCTTGGTATGAGGAGAAATCCTCGAGCACGAGGTGGTGCCCCGCTTCCCGGCAGCGGTTCATCGCACCGATGAGCAGTTCACTGAGATAGGAGTTGCTGGGGTTGTTGAAAATCATTCCGATGAATAGGGAGCTCCCACCCGCAAGGCTACGTGCGAGTAAGTTCGGTCGGTACTTCAGTTCGCGGATGGCATCTTCAACACGCGCCCGGGTAGTTTCACGCACGACATCTCGGCGATTGAGCACACGCGAGACCGTCATCTGTGAAACGCCAGCGAGTTCGGCGACCTCCTTGATGGTCGCGTGCTGGCGACGTCCCGACTTTGTAATTTTTTCGGACATACTTGTTCTTCTTATCCCGTGAGCAGGGTTTCCGTCCTGCTTTTCATTCTATGTCTTGCGCCGACTTAACACCCAAACCTCAAGCCTTTATGTAATTTTTTCAAGACGATTCAGCCAGATGGGGTAATGTGGCGCAGTTCACGCACGGGTTGGCGCAGCCTTGAGCGCGGCCGCGACAGCGTCACGCATCAGCTTGGGGCGATAGCTGGAATCGTAAAGAGTCGGTCGTTTCTCTATCCCGTCTTCGCGCGGTTTGAATCCCTGCAACCAGCTGTGACTATCCGCCAGACCCCACATCAACAGATCCTTGGTCTCCCGATAGCTGAACATCATGTCGAGATAGTCCCGCGTAAACGCGGCAATCTCCTGGTCGCGCTGAACAATGCCAGGAGCCATCATCGAGTCATTCACGTCGAATTCGGTGAGGTAGATGTCCAAACCCATACCGATGGCCTCTTCCACGAAGTCCCGCCAGACTTTTTGCTGGGTCGGCGTAAAGGCCGAAGGCGGCGCATCATTGGAATGACTTTGAATGCCAAGTGCATCAATGGGTGCGCCGTTGCGTTTCAAACGCTCGAGCATGCGCAGCACGCCTGTGCGATGTTTTTCGTGGCTGGGCTCCCAGCTCATATAGTCGTTGTACGCCAGCGTTGCGTCCGGCGCTGCTGCGCGTGCCGTGCGGAACGCGAACTCCAATACGTCCGGCCCCATGACTCGGGTAAAAGAGGTTTCACGGATATCGCCGGTTTCCGGGTCAATAGTCTCGTTCACGACATCCCAGGAATAGATGAAATCAGCATCCCGCGACGCCACCGCTGTGATGTAACCGCCCAGGACGGCCTCCGCTTCCGAGGCGTTCGCAAAATCTGAGTCATTGATCCAGTCCGGGAGCCATTGCGGATGCTGCCACAGCAGAGTGTGGCCCCGCATACCGAGATTGTTCGCTTTCGCAAACGCCACCAGCGTATCGCCCGACGTCCAGTTCATGGCATCCGGGGTTGGCTGAATCGTGTACATCTTGTGTTCGTTTTCGGCTACGATGACGGCGCAATCTCGCAAGACAATATCGAGATAAGCCGGATCGGAGACCTCGCGCACATCCATGGCCGTGCCGAAACGGATGCCCTTTGCGGCGGCCAAATCCTTCAACGGCTCGGAACCCGTCCCAAGTTGCACGGCTGGCCCGCCTGCCGACGTGCACGCTGCACCCGTTGCCGACGCCATCAGAGCGAGCGCATGGCGTCTTGTAAATTTGGACATCGAATTCCTCCCGGTTGATTTCGGCTCTTGGCGGCCTTGGCATAGCGATAATGATAACGCTATCATATCGTGAATTGAAACCGGGTCCATACCGGTAGAACGACAGAGGGAGTCGGAAGCGTGATTATTCAAATGCGACATTGGAAGGCGTTTGCCAGTTTCGGGGCGATCGCGATCGCAGCGTCGTGCGGCAGTGTCAGTGCGCCTGCGCCTGCGCCGCTGGAAACATCGGAAGCCCGCTTCTCCTATCTGACATATAGCGGCACTGACCCGATCTTTGATCTGCCCGTCTCCGACAGTCAGGCTCGGAATCCGATCCTGGCCGGATACTATCCAGACCCCAGCATCGTGAAAGTCGACGCCGACTACTACCTCGTGAACTCATCCTTTACCCACTATCCGGGTATCCCGATCTTCCACAGCCGAGACCTGATCAACTGGACCCAGATCGGAAATGTGATCGACCGGCCGGACATGCTCGACTTTTCCGGGCTGACCGTGTCGCGAGGTGTGTTTGCGCCGACAATCGAATTCCATGGCGGCGTCTTCTACGTGATCAATACCTGCGTGGATTGCGGCGGCAATTTCGTCGTGACGGCTACCGACCCTGCCGGGCCATGGTCCGACCCGATCTGGCTACCCCATATTGGCGGGATCGACCCGTCGCTTTTCTTTGACGAGGACGGCAAGGTCTACATCCTGAACAATGACGCCCCTGAGGGCGAGCCCCTCTATGAGGGGCATCGCGCGGTCTGGATCCGCGAAGTTGATGCACAAACGTTCGAACCGGTTTCGGATGCGGTCGTAGCGGTGAATGGCGGCCTGGACTTGTCCGAACAACCCGTCTGGATCGAGGGGCCGCATCTCTACAAGGTTGATGGCAAGTACGTGCTTAGCGCTGCTGAAGGCGGAACAGGCCCGCAGCACTCGCAGGTGATCCTCATCGCGAAGTCCCCCTTGGGGCCGTTTACGCCCCATCCCGATAACCCGATCCTGACGCAACGCGACCTACCGGAAGACCGGGCCGAACCGATCACTTCGGTTGGCCATGCTGACTTCACCCAAGATTCTGAGGGCAATTGGTGGGCCGTATTCCTTGGCACGCGCCCCTATCAAGGCAACGAATACAATACCGGCCGCGAAACTTTCCTCATGCCGGTGTCATGGGACAATGGTATCCCACGCATCACCAAGCCCGGCGACGTCATCCCGCACGTCATTGATCGTCCCGCCCTGCCGGCGCAGCCGAAGGCTTCTTTGCCGCTGACTGGTAACTTCACCTATACGGATGAGTTTGAGGAAGACGTACTTCCGCTGCACTGGCTGACGGTCAGAATACCTGCCCAGAAAGCGTATCGACTGGAAAATGGCGAACTCGTTCTGGAAGCGCGCGCAGACGGAGTCGGCAGCCCTGGACAGCCTTCCTTTCTCGCGCGGCGGCAGCAACACACAAATGCTGAAGCCTATACAGAGGTCTCTTTCGTGCCGGAAGATAGTGACGACGAAGCGGGAATTGCCGCTTTCCAGAATGATGCGGCCTATTATGCGCTCGGCTTGTCGATGAGTGAAGACGGGAGGGCGATTGTGCGGCTGCGCAAGCGCGCTGGTGACGCGACAGACAAGGACGGTGAGATCGTCGCAGAGGTCCCTGCAGCCGCGCCTTTGGGGGCCTCCCTCAAACTGCGGATCGTATCACGGGGCCCAGAGATCGACTTCTATCAGGCTGCCCGAGGCGACGACTGGGAGCCCGTGGCACTCGGCGAAGACAGCACAATTCTGAGCACGGAAAAGGCTGGTGGGTTTGTCGGTACGCTTCTCGGTGTTTATGCCCAGTCCGCCGGAGACTGATCATTAAAAATGAAAATGGCGGCCTTCGAACGAAGGCCGCCATTTGATTTCAGACCTATCTTTCAGGCTGGCGCTATTCAGAGCAACCTTGATCACGCTCGGAAGGTTCGAAGCGGATGTCCGCCACTGCCACTGTCCCAGCATCCATCGTTCCGATAACCGCCGGGATCTGCACGGCAGTAAGGTCAGTCAGACCGAGACAGGCCGCAGGCGCTCGGTATTCCGCCCAGTCGGAACCTGTGACGGTGATCTGCTCAACGGCTTCGCAATTGCCATTCTGGTCGCAAGAGCCACTGACGGATATGACGTGCTCCCCGCCATCCGGCACCTTGGCTGCGATTACGATGTCCAGCGCGGCGTCGCCAGCCGCATTCAGATTGACCGGATTGGCAAAGGAACCAATGGACAGGACGCCAGTCGGATCCGACCATGAAAGCACCAGTCCATCCTCCTGAATTTCGTAGTCCGTCCGACTGATCGAAAGGCCCGCCAGTTCGGTAAGCCCCGGCTGCAGCGTCGTGTAAGCCCCCTCAAACGCGAGGAGCGCGCCCCAGCGGTCTCCTGGGCGTCCGCGCCTGAACAAGGTCCGCGGATCCGCATTGCCCATGAGGTCTTCGGACAGACCCGGATCTTCACTCAGCTCTCCAAGCTCGGTTGCGTCAGAGGCATAGCTGAGGCCGTACCCGTAAGCGAATAGCGGCTCATAAGGTGTGTCTTCCGAATTGAGACGTGACGGCTGGGCTGTCGCCGGCCATGAGAAGGAGAGACGTCCCGTAAAGTCGAAGTCTGGTTCCGTCTGGAATAGCACATCGGCAATCCCGGCACCTTCGGAGCCCGGGAGCCAAGCTGCTACGAACGCATCGGAGTCATTGAGTTCGGGATTTACCCAAAGCGGCCGACCCGACAGGAAAACCGACACGACCGGCACGCCCTTGTCCTGGAAGGCTTCGAGCTTGCTTGTGTCAAAACCATTCGGCACAAAATCCATCGTCCGAATATCGCCGATGCCTTCAGCGTATGGATTTTCTCCGTACACAGCAATTACAACATCCGCATCTACATCGGACTCTCCTGTGGGGTCGAAGATCAGCGTTCCGCCGCCCGGCAGCAGCGCATCCTCAATACCTTCCAGAATGGACTGTCCATTGGGGAAGTGGCCATTGTCATAACCACCGCCCTGCCAGGACAAGGTCCAGCCACCAGCGGCCTTGGTGATACTGTCTGCGCCATCACCGATCACGAGAATGGTTTGCTCCGTGCTGAGCGGAAGGAGATTGTCATTGTTCTTCAGCAAAACGAGCGATTCCCGCACGGCGCGGCGGGCGATCTCTCGGGCCTCGGGCGTTGCCATCAGGCTCTCGTCGTTCGCTCCAGGGCGTTCGCTTGGCGCAGGCTTGTCGAAAATGCCATAGGCGAGCTTCACACGCAGGATACGGCGCACGGCATCGTCGAGACGCTCCATCGGGATGTTGCCATCCTTGGCGTGCTGGAGCGTACTTTCATAGAGCCCCTTCCAGCTGTCCGGTGCCATGTACATATCGAGCCCAGCATTCAACGACTGTGGACAGTCGGTATTCGTACAACCCGGCACCTGGCCGTGACCATTCCAGTCACCGACGACAAAACCAGTGAAACCGAGGCGGTCTTTCAGCACTTCGGTCAGCATGACGTGGCTGCCATGCATCTTGACTCCCTGCCAGCTGGAGAATGACGACATGACGGTCTGCACACCGGCTTCAAGCGCGGTGAAATAGCCTTGAGCGTGAATGTCGATGAGTTCCTGTTCGGTGGCGAGCGTCTCGCCCTGATCGATGCCATCTTGTGTACCGCCGTCGCCGACATAGTGTTTGGCACTGGAAATGACACGGCCCTCGCCGAGAAAGTCCTCATCATCCGGACGGCCCTGCAATCCGTAGACAATCCGTTCGGCATATTCGCGGACAATTTCAGGGCTTTCTGAATAGCCCTCATAGGTGCGGCCCCAGCGGTCATCGCGCGGAGTGGCGATGGTCGGGGCAAATGTCCAATCATGGCCGGAGACAATGAGTTCCTCGGCGGTAATGCGGGCAATGTCTTCGATCAGGTCCGGATCATTGGCAGCGCCAAGGCCGATATTGTGCGGGAAGATGGTCGCACCAAACAGGTTCGCATGGCCATGCACGGCATCGATGCCCCAGATGACGGGGATGGCGATTTCAACACCTTCTGGATCGACCGAGGCGTGCCAATAAGCGTCCGCATCCGCGAGCCACGCGTCCATGGACGCGAACGGTTCGTCACCGGGCGCCGAGCTGCCACCACTGAGAACGGACCCAAGGCGATAGGCCTTTACTTCTTCGGGGGTCACACTGTCGCTGTCCGCCTGGATGACCTGACCGACTTTCTGCTCCAGAGTCATCTTCGCCATGATCTCGTCAATGCGCGCTTCGATCACAGGGTCGAGATCCGGCACAGTGATTTCGGGCCAAAGTTCTGGTGTTGCGACGAGATCCTGCTCAGTCATGAGCGCGGTCTGCACGGGCTCTGCAGCTACCATGGTTTCGATGGCATCGGCATCGGTCGGCGTATGGCTACACGCAGCAATGAGCGCCACACTAGCCACGCCGCCGAGCAGCGAAATGATTGACGATTTCCGGACAGCCTTGGCCATCGCGACCTCCCTTATTCAGTTTTTAAAAAAATGCCCTCGCCGACAGATCGGCGAGGGCGGAATGTATATGCCGGGCCTAACCCTGCATTTCCTCGAGTTCGAGACCTTTGGTTTCCCTGACCGCCTTGAAGACGAAGAAGACGGAAATCAGCGCACACACAGCGTAGAAACCGTAAGCACCCGCCAGACCGATACCAGCCGTTGCCAGCATGATCGGAAAAGTCATCGTGATCGCGAAGTTGGCGATCCATTGCGCAAAGCCGGAGATGGCGAGACCTGCGCCGCGAACCTGGTTCGGGAACATCTCACCAAGGGCGACCCACATGACAGGGCCCCATGACGCGTTAAAGAACACAACATAGGCATTCGCGGCGAGCAGAGCGATCAAGCCAAAGCTGCCGGGCAGACTGACTGCCCCATCAATCGTGACCGCTTGTGAGAAGCAGAATGCCACGATGGCAAGTGTGACCGTCATACCGACCGAGCCGATCCACAATAGTGGTTTGCGACCGATCCGGTCGATCAGCAGCAGCGCAATGATCACGGCAATAATCGAGACCGCCCCGGAAATGATGTTGATCAGCAAGGCGTCGCTTTCGGAGAAGCCAACCGCCTGCCAGAGCACGGCGCCATAATAGAAGACGACATTGATACCAACAAGTTGCTGGAACACGGCAAGACCGATACCGACCCAGACAATGGGTTTGAAACCGAATTGACCAAGCGCGTCCTTGAGGGACGGCTTGTGATCATTGGCAAGCGACTGCTCGATCTCGTCGACCTTGCGGTGAGCGGCCTTGGCACCAGAGAGACGCGAGAGCACCGAACGCGCCTTGTCTGTAGAACCTTGTGCCACGAGGTAGCGCGGGCTTTCCGGAATGAACAGAAGAGCCACGAGGAAGAATGTAGCCGGCAGCAATTCCATCCAGAACATCCAGCGCCACGCTTCAAAGCCGAGCAGCCATTCATTCATGGCAGACCCGCCAGTTGCTTGCGCGATCAGATAATTGGACACGAATGCCAGAAAAAGCCCGCTGATGATGGCGACCTGCTGGATCGACGTGAGGCGACCGCGATATTTGGCCGGAGCAACCTCGGAAATATAAGCTGGTGACATGACGCTTGCCGCGCCGACCGCAAGACCACCAATGATGCGATAGACGACAAATTCCGCCGACGAGCCCGCTACACCGGAGCCCCATGCGGAGATTATGAAACAAACCGCAGCAACGATCATCATCGTGCGACGACCGAACGCATCCGACAATGTGCCTGCCAGTGCCGCGCCGACCGCACAGCCAAGCAGCATGGAGGCAACGTTGAAACCTGTGCCCATTTCTTGCGAGTTGAAGGCAACACGGAGACCATCAACAGTTCCGTTGATGACGCCTGAGTCAAAACCAAAAAGAAATCCGCCGATCGTGGCGACGGCGGTGATCAGCAGAACCTGGCCAAAACTGCCCTGTCCTGTATCCATATTTACAGTCGATGATGCGTCGCTCATACCGCGCGCCCTCCCTTGTTTCGCGGCAGGCAACCCCCTGCCCGCTTTTTGCTTATACCGAAGTCTAGCCTCGAATGTTATCGCCAACAAGAAGTCTATCAAAATTGAGTTGTCAACGTTGACAAGTGTTTCTGCTGCAACGGCTCCTACGAGTCGGGGCGACGACGATGCGCCAGTTGCGCATCATCGCAGGCTGAGGTCCAGCACGAATGGAGTAGGGAATTGCCGCCTATTTGGCGGTGGCGCAGCTCTGATTATATGAGGCAATGTCCTGATTGAACTGGCGTGCAACGGCTTGCAGCCCACGCTCTTTTGCCATCAGCTCCTTCCTGGCAGTCTGATAGGCAGACTTGGTCTCATCAGCCGTCACAGCGTGCGCAGGCGAGGCCAAGCGATGGATTTCGGCGTCTTCCCAAACCTCACCCAACTCTTCCACACGGATCGCCAATTCATCACGTTTGGCCTGCAGCGTTTCGATCTCCGCCTTCTTCGGCGCCATGGTTGCCGTCATGGCATTGCACCGCTTCACGTCCGCAGTCGTCATCGCCTGAGCGACGGCTGTTTGTGCAGCAATGACAAGCATGAAACTGGCGACAATGGATTTCATCATGAAACGGGACCTCTTGCTAAGTTCACGCTTTTTATGGCGGAAAGTCACTGAAGCAAAGCTGAACGCTGTTGCCCCCGAACTGCCTCATTTGAACGATCTCAGTCGCGCTCCTGGCCTTCACGGGCACGACCGATAATGACAGCATCCATGATGCGGAATATGGCCGCAAAATCAGTCAGCAATTCCCGCACGCGATCCACACTATCGAGGGGTTTGAACATGCTGCCAGGCTCAAACAGGTTCCCTCCCTCCAGTGTGATGAACATCTCTCCACCATCAAAACACGCCTTCAGCCGACCGCCGTGGAATGCCTTTTCCAAGTCGACAAGATTTTGCATGAGGTCCGGCGTCAGGAGGTAGCGGCTCTCCACCTGATCGGTGGTGTAGACCTCAAATATCTTTTCAAACACCGGGTCTTCCAGCATGGCACGGGACATGCCCTTTCCCCCGCCAAACCGGTTGAAGAAGCCCGAATCACGCGTGATCAGCGTGCGGCCATAGAAGCGCTTGGAAAACTCGAAGCGCAGGCATTGGCCCTTGAAGACCGTTCTCCAGCGGGTTTGCGTATTGCCTTTGGAATCGGTCGACGTACTGCGCTCTTCGAGATGCGCCTCGAACAATTCGAAATCCACGCCTTTGCGCCGTCCCGTCAGCCGATCCTCATAATTGGCGCGGTCCCAGCTGGGCACGATTCCAACATCATGATGCTTGTAGATAGAGTCGACAGAGCCGGGCTCCGCCAAGAATTGCAGACCAAGCTTTCGCACAACGGGCAGGACAATCAGATCCTTGGCTTCCTTGCCAAGTCGACGCACATCACGGCCTCCCCAGTACAGATAGCCCACACCGACCACCACAGCGATGATTGCTGCGAAGGGATGCCGAACAAGAAGCACGCCAGCAAGCGCACCGAGAACAGCAACCGCGATCCCCACATAGCGGGCTTGTCGCGCCTTCGCGACGGCGACTTGTCGTTCGGCCTCACGAGTCAAAAGCGCTGGCCTGATCTCATCCTGGAACAGGCGGGGAAACTCCTGGAATTCCTCTGGAAGATCACCCAATGCCTTTACAACATCCGGATCGAAAGGAGGTTGTGACGGGAGTGGATCGGTCGATGGCATATCCTGACTCATCTGGGGCGGCCTCTCATAAACAGACCGCCCCAGTTAAGCTTGGATTCCGTGACAGGTAAAACCTGTATCAGATATCGGCGTAGACGTGCCGCTCACCCGCGAAGCCCGGATGGGTCGTCGCGCCCTTGTGTGCAGGGCCGACCAGCGCGGCAAATTTTTGCAGCGCACCGGAGCCATAGGCCGTAATACGCGGCTTCCACTGACGCTTGCGGTCTTCCAGCTCAGCAGGCGTCAGGCGGACATCAATCGTGCCTTTTTCGGCATCGATCGTGACGATGTCGCCATCCTTCAGCAGGCCGATGGGGCCGCCTTCCTGCGCTTCAGGGCCGACATGACCAATGCAGAAGCCACGCGTTGCGCCGGAGAAGCGACCATCAGTAATCAGGGCCACCTTGTCACCCATGCCCTGACCGTAGATCGCGGCAGTGGTCGACAGCATCTCCCGCATACCGGGGCCACCCTTGGGGCCTTCGTATCGGATGACGAGAACTTCGCCTTCCTTGTAGTCGCGGTTGGACACGGCTTTGAAACAGGCTTCCTCGCCGTCAAAGACGCGCACCGGCCCGGAGAATTGCAGCGTGTGCAGTCCGGCCACTTTCACGATGGCGCCATCGGGGGCGAGCGATCCCCACAGGCCAACGACACCGCCGGTTGGCGAGATCGGATTGGTTGCCGGATAGATGACCTTCTGGTTCGGGTCCCACTCGATGTCTTCGAGGTATTCTGCCCAGGTCTGTCCGGTGACGGTCAGGCAGTCGCCATTGATCAGGCCGGATTCGTGCAGCGTCTTCATCAGCATGGGCACGCCGCCTGCTTCGCCGAAATCCTTGGCAACATAGTCGCCACCGGGTTTGAGGTTCGCGATGTAAGGCGTCCTCTGGAAGATCTTCGCGACGTCTTCGAGATCGAACTGAACGCCGCACTCATGCGCCATGGCTGGCAGATGAAGCGCCGCATTGGTCGAGCCGCCGGTCGCGGCGACGACGATGGCCGCATTCTCGAAGGCTTCCCGCGTGCAGATGTCGCGCGGGCGCAGATTCTTCTCGACCAGTTGCATCACCACTTCACCACTGGCCACGGCATAGCCGTCACGGTCGGTGTAAGGCGCTGGCAGCGCCGAGGAGAGCGGCAAGGCGAGGCCGATGGCCTCAGAGACGCAGGCCATCGTGTTCGCCGTGAACTGGCCGCCGCACGCCCCGTCGCCAGGACAGGCGACCTTTTCCAGCGCGTGAAGTTTCTCGGCGGTCATCTCGTTCGAGCCAGCGGCATGCGCGCCCACGGCCTCGAACACGTCAAGCACGGTGACATCGCGGCCCTCATAAGAGCCCGGCAGGATCGATCCGCCATAGAGGAAGACGCTGGGCACGTTGAGGCGCAGCATGGCCATCATCATGCCCGGCAGGGATTTGTCACAGCCGGCAATGCCGACCAGCGCATCATAGGAATGGCCACGCATGGACAGTTCGACAGAGTCCGCAATCGTGTCGCGGCTGACCAACGAAGACCGCATGCCCTCATGCCCCATCGCGATGCCATCGGTCACTGTGATGGTGCAGAATTCGCGCGGAGTGCCGTCGCCCTTCTTGACGCCTTCGGAAGCCGCATGCGCCTGGCGCATCAGGGCTGTGTTGCACGGCGCCGCCTCGTTCCAACAGGACGCAACGCCAACGAGGGGCTTCTGGATGTCCTTGGTCGACAGGCCCATGGCGTAGAGATAGCTGCGATGCGGCGCGCGCTCCGGCCCTTGCGTAACGTGGCGGGAGGGCATTTTCGATTTGTCCCAAGTCTTGCTCATGACGGTCCTATCCTGTGTGTTCTGCAATGCCCCTAGCGCGCAATCCTGTTGCGGAAAAGGGACTATTCGCCGCCATAGATGGCAGTTCTTGCCCCTGAAGCATCCACGACCCCACGATACATGCCTTCGGAGTTGAAGACGAAGGCATATCCACCGTCACCATCTAGGACGATCACGCCACCATCGCCGCCGAGTTCTGCGACTTCTGCGAGCGCGGATTCAGCGGCCGATTCAATCCCGTCGCCCGCTAGTTTCACCCGGTCGCAAATGGTCTTTGCCACGCCCACGCGGATGAAATATTCGCCGTGTCCAGTTGCAGACACGGCGCAAACGCCGTTCTCGGCATAGGTCGCTGCGCCAATCAGCGGCGAGTCCCCAATCCGGCCCGCTGCCTTGGCTGTCATGCCGCCGGTCGTCGTCGCCGCGGCAAGATTGCCGTCCTGATCGATCGCGACCGCGCCGACGGTGCCATGACGGTCGGCGGCTGTCCGAACGCGCTCTTCGAGCACGCGCTCCAGAGACTGCCTGCGCCGGTCCGTGTCGAAATAGGAATTGTCGACCATATCGAGGCCCTGCGCTTCAGCAAAAGCGTCGGCCCCTGATCCGGCGAACATCACATGTTCGGACTTGTCCATCACGGCGCGCGCCGCCTTGATCGGGTTACGCACGCGGGTGACGCCAGCGACGGCGCCGGCATTGCGCGCACGGCCGTCCATGATTGATGCGTCGAGTTCATGAGTACCCGCCGCGGTGAACACGGCGCCGTGGCCGGAATTGAAGAGCGGATCGTCTTCCATCGGGATGACAGCCGCCTCGACCGCATCCAGCGCGCTACCACCGTTTCGGAGCACGGCTGCGCCAGCTTCCAACGCAGTCTCGAGCGCTGCGGTGTAAGCCGCTTCCTTTTCCGGGCTCATGCCTTCGCGGGTGATCACGCCTGCACCGCCATGGATCACCAGCCGCCACTCGGTCATGGTGGGCCCAGGGTCCGGGGTCGCAGCGCACGCGCCGAGGAGGACCGCCGACGCGATCACCAGTTTGCGGAAATTCATGAGAGCAACTCCTGTTCATGCTGAAACAGGATGCCCGCATTGGTCAGAGACCTTCAAGCCCCTTGCGGGCAGCTTTCAGCTTTTCCCTGCGCGCGGACCAGTCACGGATCCGCTCACGATTCTCTTCAACAATCTCTGGCGGGGCGCGCGAAACGAATTTCTCGTTTGAAAGCTTGCCCTCGGTGGATTTGATGTCCTTGTCGAGTTGGGCCAGCTCCTTGTCGAGCCGATTGCGGGCCTCGTCGATGTCGACAATGTCGGCCACCGAAAGCGCAGACATGGTCTCGCCGATGACCGCAGTCACCGCACCTTCGGGGGTCGCATCCGTCATCGAGATGTCTTCAAGGCGCGCAAGGCGCTTCAGGACGTCCTCATGGCTCATCGCGCGGTTTTCGATATCCGCGCCGGCATTGACCAGGGTCAGCGGCAGCTTGGAGCCCGCCGGGACACCGAGATCGTTCCGGAGCGAGCGCAGCTCGGTAATCATGTCGATCACCCAATTGATCTCTTCCGCGGCAGCCTCATCCGTGAACGGCTCAGTCGATGGCCAAGACTGGTGCATCAGGAAGCCCTTGGCCTCAGCGCGGCCCTCAGCGCGGCGTTCCCACAACTCTTCCGTCACGAACGGCATGAAGGGGTGGAGCAGCTTCAGCGATTCATCCAGCACATAGCCGCAGACCATGCGGGTTTCCTGCTTGGCGGCATCATCCATGCCCGCCAGCAGCGGCTTGATGAGTTCGAGATACCAGTCGCAGAGCGTGTTCCAGATGAATTTGTAGAGCGCGCCCGCAGCTTCGTTGAATTTGTAGTCCTCTATGCCCTTGCTGACTTCTGCCGCGCATTGGGAGAGTTCGGACAGGATCCAGCGGTTCACCGGGCTTTCGACCCTCGCATAGTCGATCTCGCCGGGCGCGCCGCACTCATTCATCTCGGCAAAGCGGGCCGCATTCCAGAGCTTGGTGGCGAAGTTGCGGTTGCCTTCGACGGCCTGTTTGGAGAGACGGATGTTGCGCCCCTGCCCGGCCATGCGGCCCATCGTGAAGCGCAGTGCGTCGGCGCCGTACTCGTCGACCAGTTCCAGCGGGTCCATGGCATTGCCCTTGGACTTGGACATCTTCTGGCCCTTCTCGTCGAGCACGAGGGCGTGGATGTAGACGTCCTTGAACGGAACTTCCCCCATGAATTCGAGGCTCATCATCATCATCCGGGCGACCCAGAAGAAGATGATGTCGAACGCGGTAACAAGCGTCGCGGTCGGGAAGAAGGTGTCGAGATCGACCGTCTTGTCCGGCCAGCCCTGTGTGGAAAACGGCCAGAGGGCGGAAGAGAACCAGGTGTCGAGAACGTCTTCATCCTGAACAAGCTTCTTGCCTTTGCCGGCTTGCGCTTGAGCTTCCGCTTCGGTGGACGCAACGTAGGCATTTCCATCTTCGTCATACCAGGCCGGAATCCGGTGTCCCCACCAGAGTTGGCGGGAGACGCACCAGGGCTGGATGTTCTCCATCCAGTTATAATAGGTCTTCTCCCAGTTCTCGGGGATGAACTTTGTCTTGCCATCTTTCACAGCGGCGATGGCAGACTGGGCCATTGTCTTGGCATCGACATACCACTGGTCCGTCATCCACGGTTCGATGACGACATTAGACCGGTCGCCGAAGGGCTGTTCGATCTTGAGGTTCTCGATATCCTGTAGCAGCTCCGCGTCCTCGAAAGCCGAGATAACTTTCCGGCGTGCGTCAAAGCGATCCAAGCCGCGATACTCAGCCGGAATGCCGGCCGTGTCAGCCTCTTCGCCGTCCACGATATGCGCGGTCGCATTCAGAATGTTCAGCGGTGTGTGGCCCGCGCGCTTGCCGACTTCGAAGTCATTGAAATCATGCGCGGGGGTGATCTTCACGGCGCCAGAGCCCTTGTCCGGGTCGGCATACTCATCCGCGATGATCGGTATACGGCGGCCGACAATCGGCAGTTCGACAAACTTGCCAATCAGGCCTGCATAGCGCGGGTCTTCCGGGTGCACAGCCACGCCGGTATCGCCGAGCATGGTTTCCGGGCGGGACGTGGCGACGACGATATAGTCGCGCATCTCCGTTTCCACGGTATTGCCGTCTTCATCCTTGATCGGATGCATATAGGTGACGCCGTCCGCGAGCGGATAGCGCAGATGCCAGTAATGGCCGGGCACTTCGCGCTGATCGACTTCAAGATCGGAAATCGCGGTCTGGAAATGCGGGTCCCAGTTCACGAGCCGCTTGTCGCGATAGATCAGGCCCTTCCTGTACAACTCGACGAAGACCTTGGTCACCGCGCGCATCATGTTGTTGTCGGGATCGTTGCGGTCGCCCATCGTGAAGGCTTCCTTCGACCAGTCGCACGACGCGCCAAGGCGCTTCAGCTGACCGACAATCGCGCCGCCGGATTCCTCTTTCCATTCCCAGACGCGATCAACAAAGGCCTCGCGGCCCATGTCCCGGCGAGTGATATTGTCACCGGACTGGGCCATCTGGCGTTCGACCACCATCTGCGTTGCGATGCCGGCATGGTCGGTGCCCGGCTGCCACAGCACATTCTTGCCGCGCATGCGCTCGAACCGGATCAGGACATCCTGCAACGTATTGTTCAAGGCGTGCCCCATGTGCAGAACGCCGGTGACATTCGGCGGCGGGATGACGATGGAATAAGCTTGTGCAGACGTGTCGCCGGAGGGTTTGAAGCATCCGTTTTCTTCCCAGGCCTTGTACAGGCGGGGTTCGGCTTCGGCGGGGTCAAATCTTTGGTCGAGCATCGTTTCAGGCGTATTCCATCTAAAAGAAAAGGCGCGCCAGTGACGGCGCGCCCTTCCCTATAACGTATTTGTCAGGAGAGGCTAGCGCGCCATGCGTGCGATGCGCTGTACTTCGGCCTCCACCTTTTCCTCGACGATCTTTGCCAGGTTGGCATCGAGCCAGTCCTTCATCATCGGCTTGAGCATCTCGCGTACGAGGCCCTCAATCGTATTGTCGCCGCCCATATCCATTTTGGAAATGAGTTTGCCGAGTGCACCAGCGGCCACATCGGCAGTCTGGTCGTCGGTCAGGATGGTTTGCTGATAACGTGCGGTAGCCGCCATGTCTTCCTCCACGGATACGGATGCAGCCACCGGTTCGGGGGCAGCGGGTTCAGGTTCAAGCTCTGGTTCGGGCTCCGGAGCGACTTCTTCAACGAGCGCTTCGGGAAACACTTCTTCTACGACTTCCTCAGCCTCTTCGGCCTTGGGGGCCGCCACGACAGCGCGCGCCGCGCCAAGCATTTCTTCGAAGCTTGGCGGCTCGCTGACTTCGTCGGCGCTGGAGTCGAATTGCTCGAATTCTACTTCAAAGGCGTCTTCGTCAGCCACGACCTCTTCGGCAGAAGCCTCGTCCGCTGCCGGTTCGTCCTCGAACATGACGTCATCAATATCGTGCAGATCATCCTCATCGAATGAGGCTTCAGCCTCGACAGGCGCGGAAGTCTCTTCGGCGTGCGCCGATTCTTCCGCCTGTGGAGCCGTGTCATCATCTGAGATGATCTTGCGAATCGACGCGAGGATTTCCTCCATCGTCGGTTCTTTGTGTGCTTCATTGGCCATGGCCAGCCCCTTGATATTTGGTGCAGTGCGAATCCCTATGCATTAACCGCTACGGGGATTGTGTTAACAACCGTTTATCGTCGTTAACGCGAGTCTCAGCCCGCGCCATCCAGAACCAGCATGTTCGGAGACAATTGTCCGGTCGCGCGCAGGAGATTGTGAGCGGCGACATAGGAGTCCCGCTCGGCCTGCACGAGGGCAAGCCGGGCTTCGAACAATTGCTGTTCCTGGTCCAACACATCCAGCGTAGTGCGAATGCCCACGGCCAGCTCTTCCGTGGCGCCGTCATAGGCGATCTGGGCTGCGTCGACCTGACGTTCGGAGGCCGAGATGGAGCGCAAGGAAGCTTCATAAGCGAACCAGGATTGTGCGATTTGAGCGCGAATGCTGCGCTGAAGCGTGTCGATCTGGCGCTGCGCCTGAGCGCGCTGCAGCTTGGCCGATTTCACCTGGCTTTTGATCAGGCCGCCTGAAAGCAGCGGGATGGTGCCTTGGGCCACAGCTGAGACGCTCGAATCGCGCTGAGTGAAGTCATTATAGGTTTCCTGGCGCGCCGCAGTGCCCACGATGCTGATCTGAGGCTTGTACTGACCGCGGGCAACGTCAATTGCCTCGCGAGCCGCACGTTCAGCATGGCGGGCGGCGATCAGGTCCGGGTTCGTGTCGAGCGCGATCTGGACTGCTTCGTCCAGCGAGGCCGGAAGGGGCGGCAGCGGTGGCGGCGGCGCGAGATCGACCGGCGCAAGACCGGTGAGGAACTGATAATTTGCAATATCTGCTTCGAGAACTGCTTCGGCGCCGGCCAGAGCGGCGCGCGCGCCTTCGAGGCGAGCTTGAGACAGCGAAACATCGGTCCGCGTCACCACGCCCACGTCGAACCGGTCAGACGCCGCGCGAACCTGCTCACCGGTCACTTCGACATTGTTTTCGCGAATCGAAACGGTTTCGAGGTCGCTGCGCACATCGACATAGGCCGTTATGACCTGAAGGATGAGATCCTGGACGGCGGCATCATATTGCGATTCAGCGGCGTCCACGCCGGCCTTTGCCTGACGGATGCCGGCATTGATACGTCCTCCGGTATAAATGGGTTTGGCAGCCTGAATCTGGGCGCTGGCAATCGGACGGTCGCCATTCGTGCCGGAGAGCGACGCAAAAGCTGCGTTTGAATCTGTGTACTGGTAGCCAGCACTCCCAGTCAGATCGACCGTGGTACGCCCCTGTGAGCGGGCCTGCTCCACACTCTCACGAGCAATATCTGTCTCAACTCGCTGAGATTGCAGCCCCGGATTGGTTGCGAGCGCTGCATTGATGGCGTCGGCGAGTGTGTCTGCTTGTGCTGCGGTCATCCCGGTCAGGCCGAGGGCAAAAAGGCTGACAGAGAGGGATCGGTGGAAATTCATGCGGCGCTCCTTGAGGCCCAGACCGACTGAGCCCCTTATATGCTTGATCCCTAATATAAGGGTTCTGACAGCATTAGTGAACACTGTTCACTTTTCTGGAGTCTTAACAAATTGTCGCGGCCTGTCGCTTGTCAGAAGACAAATGACTTCTTGCGGTCGAATGCAGGGAATTTTGGTGGAAAAGCATCGAATCCTTCGCGGGCCGATACTGTGTCGCCTGCGCGCGTGTAAACCTTGCCGCGTCCAAGCCCTTCCCGCTCGAGCGTCACGACGGCCAGTCGACCGCCCTCAGCCAACTGCGAAGTCCAGGCTTCTGGAAGTGTTTCGACCATGCCGCAGACATAGATAACGTCGAAAGGCGCCTGGTCAGGCAATCCTGCAGCGAGATCACCTTCGACGGCAACCGCCTGATCGATCCCAAGCGCTGCAAAGCGCTCTGACATGGCGTCCACGCGCGCATCGGTATCGTCGAGCGCGATAACGGTTTCGGCCAAATGACTGATAAGCGCCACCTCGTAGCCAGAGCCAGCACCAATCACGAGCACAATGTCGGATGGTTTGATGTCGGCCAGCTTGACCAATTTTCCCGTATCGCGCGGCGTCCAGAGGGCACGGCCCACGGACGTCTCGATTTCCAGTTCAGAATAGGCAACCGATTTGCGCGATGTCGGCACAAAGGCTTCGCGAGGCGTTTTCAGGAAAGCCGAGACGATATGCGGGTCAGAGACATCATTCGGGCGCACTTGCGTGTCGACCATGATCTCACGGGCTTTGTCGTAGTTCATCTCGATTCCCTCTCGGGCTTTGTTATAGCGCGGTTTCCCTGCCCTTTAACATGGGTTTTCGGGGGCGCAATGCGCGATAAACGCACGCCGCATGAAAAGGACAGATTGCAAGCTACGAAGTTCGTTGCTAAGTGACGCGCCTTCTGGGACGGCTCTGTGGCGGAGTGGTTACGCAGCGGATTGCAAATCCGTGTACGCCGGTTCGATTCCGGCCGGAGCCTCCAGACTTTCAAATGACCACTCCTATCCGCCACACGCCTGACCAGCGCGCCCCAGCAGGTGTGCCAGCACCCCGACGCCCATGATTTCGGAGTCGTAAACGCGATCCGGCAAATTTTCCCTCACACATTTGCAAACCGTTTACAGCCCGTTAACCAATTTGAGGGATTGTGTACCTGTCTTCTCTTGGAGACACCCACCATCACCCAACGCCTCGGCGGGAGCTTGTCTCCCGCCTTTTTTTTGCGGAATCTGCAAGTTTTTATGACTTCGCAGCATGTGGGGGCTTGAACGGGTATTCGGGTCTGCTATTCACCCGTCTCCGGCTGTTCCGCGATAGCTCAGTTGGTAGAGCAGGCGACTGTTAATCGCCCGGTCGTAGGTTCGAGTCCTACTCGCGGAGCCACCTTCCCTTCCCGAAAAATCCTATACGTGACGTAGCCCATCCACGGGTCGCAGACTTCCAAGTCTTCTTCTACAAATGCTACACACCCGAAAGGGAGTTCATGTATGGTGGAAAAAGATGGAACGCGGCCGATTGGCGGAACGATCGTCCTTTGGATCGTTGCAACCGGGTTTTGCGTGATCGCCCCCTTCATCACCTACTCGGTTCTCAAACCTGTCGGCCTGACCATCGCAGCACAGAACTGGGAGGCGCGTCCGGCCGTCATCCTGTCCAGCCAGGTCCAGAATCGAAACCGGCAATATCGACTGCGAACCGAGTATAGCTATGTCTGGGACAACGAGACTCATGTCTCTCGTCGCACCTTCTTTGATGAAACCTTGGGCGTTCGGAAATCCTATTATCACCAGTTCAATCGCCAACTGAGTCGGCACAAGTCTCGGAATGAGCCCCTATCCGTTTGGATTAATCCGAAAAGCCCCTCCAAGGCCGTAATCTATCGCCATATTCGCTGGGACAAGCTTGGGGCGGGGATCCTGTTTCTGAGCCTTTGGGCGCTGATCACATTCATATTGGTTCGCTCTGCCCTGGCCGAACTCAATCACGGACCGTCTTCAGAAGACTGAATTCTCCGCCTGGTCAGGACCGATCAGCCGATCAGACGTTCCCACAGCCGGATGACGAGATAGCAGCTGCCAACAAGACCCAGCGCCGCAAGAATCAACACAAATCCATCGCGCGCGGTTAGCGCCAGCCCGAACAGGAGCACCGTCAAACCTGGCAGGACCGGCCCGAAAGGAATGAGGCCGAGCGGAAACGAGACGAGCGCCGCCGCGATACAAATCAACGCCACGAGCTGCACAAAAGGCGGGTCGGTCAGGAATGCGAGTCGCGGTTTCAGGAATCGGTCGACCTGGCAAACATAAGGATGCGCCTGTTCCACGCCCAGGATCAGCGCCGATCGCGGAAACTCGAAATCCAGAATGCGCCGCGGTACCCATGGATATTTCAGGCCCAGGACGATTTGACCCGCGATTATGAGAATGATCAGGGCGACGAGCCAGTTTGCGCCCGGAATGATGGTCAACGGGCTGATCGACACAAAACCCAGAAGCAGTAATAGCGGTCCGTAAGAACGTCGCCCGACCGCATCAAGCATGGCCCCAACGGTGACCTTCTCTCCCGATGTCTGCTCCCGCAGGCTGTCCAGTAGCGATCCGAGATTGTTGACTTGCGTCATCAGCACTCCACGACGTTGACGGCTAATCCGCCCTGACTGGTTTCCTTGTATTTCGTGGACATGTCGAGCCCGGTCTGCCGCATTGTCTCAATGACCTGATCCAGGGAGACATGCGAATGTCCGGTTGAATGCAAGGCGAGTCGCGCCGCATTGACGGCTTTCACCGCTCCGATGGCATTGCGTTCGATGCAAGGTATCTGGACAAGCCCGCCAACCGGGTCACATGTCAGGCCGAGATTGTGCTCCATACCGATTTCCGCTGCGTTGGACACCTGTTGAGGAACTGCGCCCCAAACGGCAGCGAGGCCGCCAGCCGCCATGGAACAAGCCACGCCGACTTCACCCTGACATCCCATCTCGGCACCCGAGATTGAGGCGCGCTGCTTGTAGAGAATGCCAATCGCGCCCGCGGTAAGCAGGAATTTACGCGTACGGTCACGCGCATCGTCTGTACCACTGCAATAATGGCGGATCACGGAAGGGATAATACCAGCGGCGCCATTTGTTGGCGCGGTGACCACCTGGCCCCCCGACGCGTTTTCCTCATTCACCGCCATGGCATACACATTGAGCCAGTCAAACAATTGCTCGCGCTCGTTTGAGCCATGATCATTCGCGAGCTTCGCCCAGAGCGATGCAGCGCGACGTTTGACATTTAGCTTGCCCGGTAGGGTTCCCGTCTGTGACAGGCCGCGCTCAATGCATTTCGCCATAACGTCAGAGATACGGTCGAGCGCTTCAAACGTTTCAGACCGAGGCCGCAGGGAATCCTCGTTGGCCAGGACGAGATGTTCAATCGTGAGGTCGTTCTGCGAACACATCGTGATTAGCTCAGCGGCAGACGAATAAGGGTAAGGCACGTCGACTTGAGTCTGGATGAGGTCGTCTTCAAGCGGCTTTTCAAGTTGGCGCTGGGAGGCAATGAATCCCCCGCCTGTTGAATACCACGTCTCGTCGGACAAAATTTCACCCGATGCGTCGAACGCCCTTAACCGCATGCCGTTGGGATGCAGGCTGGGGATAATTCCATATGCGAATACGATATCCTTATCCGGATCAAACGTGATCTGGTGCGTTCCGGCCAAGGAGAGATTGTGGCTGGAGTTGATCTCAGAGACGGCCGCATCTGCCGCGTCCGGATCCAAAGTCTCTGGTGCAAACCCGGCGAGCCCAAGTAGAACCGCCTTCGGCGTAGCATGCCCCTCCCCCGTCAGCGCCAAGGAGCCCTGAAGCTCCACCTCGATCCGCTGAACTTGTGAGAGATTGCCCGCCTTCGCAAGTCCGTCAGAGAAACGCGCCGCAATCCGGATGGGCCCAACTGTGTGGGAACTGGAAGGACCAATCCCCACGCGAAATAGGTCGAGAACTGAAAGCATAGGGACCCGAATATTGTTTCAAATGAAACATCTGAATGCCCGCTTCCCAGCGAGCTGACAAGCCGTGCGCCACTCAGCCCAGCGTGACGTCGTGCCCATAAAGCCAATCATTCCGCGAATGGATGAAGCCCTTCATCATGCGGCCGGCCATCCACATGGGACCGTATGTGGATAATTGGGTTACTGGATTACTGCGATGGAAAAGGCTCGCATTCTCTCTCGCGCCCGCCTGAACCTTGCTGGTGCGCGGTTTGCGGCAGGCCTCATAGGCCTTGAGAGCGTCGGGCACGTCTGCCGCGGACGAAACTTCCCTTGCAAGCACATAGGCATCTTCAATGGCCATCACGGCGCCCTGCGCAAGGAAAGGCAACATCGGATGACAGGCATCCCCCATCAATACTGCGCGCCCGTCGGACCAGCGCGGTAGCTCGTCGCGGTCAAACAGCGCCCAGCGATGCAGCACCGGCGCGTGTTCGATGATGCCGGTGACGGATGAGTGCCATCCCTTGAAATCAGCGAGCGCATCCTCTCGCGATCCTTCAGCGGTCCATGATTCCAGATGCTTCGCCTTGCGCTCCACCACGCCAACGAAATTGGCGAGACTGCCGCCTCTCAGTAGATAGGTGACAGCATGTCTGCGAGACCCGGTCCAGACTGTGGCCGTTGGAGGCGGGATTTCGGTCAGGTCCGAGACAGCGGACATGGCCCGCCAAGCCGTCATGCCAGTATATCGGGGCGCTTCAGTGCCGAGCATCTGAGTCCGGACGACAGAATGAATTCCATCTGCGCCGACAAGAAGCTCGCCCTCGACAGTTTCGCCGGTGTCCAATGTCGCACGAACGCCAGTCTCATCCTTCTGATAGGAAACAACTTTTCGGCCAAGACTGACTGCTTCCGGACGGCGTGCGACCAGTGCATCGTAGAGAGCCTGGATCAGGTCAGCCCGGTGGACATGGAGATAGTCAGCGCCCCAGCGATTGATCGCCGACTTGCGGAGCGGGATGTCGAACAGCCGACGACCGCTGCGGCCCATCCGCATTTCCAGAGCCTTGGGACGGAACGCATCCTTGAGAATGCGGGCGGATACTCCCAGCTGATTGAGCACCTGCATGCCATTGGGGCTGAGTTGGATACCCGCGCCGACTTCATCCAGCACGCTGGACTGTTCGAAAACGAAAACCTCGTGCCCAAAATGATCGAGCGCCAGAGCGGCGGTCAGGCCCCCAATGCCTCCGCCTGCTATCAGGACGCGCATTCGGACACCTCACACATCATCCGGCCGCAATCATCGCGCCCGTGAAGGGTCTTGCTTGCCGCCGATCAGAACGAATCGCCGGTCACAATATTTGCACTCGACGAAATCCTCGTCGCCCATTTCGTACCAAACGCGCGGATGTCCGAGGGCGCCGCCGCCGCCATTGCACGAGACCCTATGGCTCGTCACCATTGAGATTTCCGGCGGGTCGAACACATCGCGTTTCGTGGACATGACTTGTAATTCCATCTGCAATTTCGTCGGCATGGTTGTTACCGGTGCCACATGGTCCTACCTAGATTGCACCGCCCATCGGCGCAAGATCGAATGGACAGAGTGAAAAGGCCCCCACATGTCGTCCAGCAAACCTGCCCCTGACTTCGCCATTGAAGTCAAAGACCTCAACAAAATCTATCGCGCATCTGGCAAGATGCCCGAAAAGCATGCGCTAAAGGGCCTGAATCTGGAGATTCCGCGTGGCTCTATCTTCGGACTGCTTGGTCCGAACGGTGCGGGAAAATCGACCTTTATCAACATTCTGGCTGGCCTTGTGAACAAGACGTCGGGTTCGGCGAGCATTTGGGGGCTGGATATCGACAAATATCCACGCCAGAGTCGGGCAGCCATCGGAGTGGTCAATCAGGAAATCGTTGCCGATCCCTTCTTCACGCCTTTGGAAATGCTTGAATTGATGGCTGGTTTTTACGGCGTGCCGAAATCGGAGCGCCGCAGCCTTGAAATCCTCACAGCCGTCGGGCTCGATGACAAGAAGGATGCCTATGTGCGCCAATTGTCGGGCGGCATGAAACGTCGCCTGATGGTGGCCAAGGCCCTCGTCCACAATCCCCCCGTCCTGATTCTCGACGAGCCAACAGCGGGTGTCGATGTGGAACTGCGCAGGTCTCTGTGGACCTATGTGCGGGAACTTCACGACAAAGGCACGACAATCATCCTGACGACTCATTATCTGGAAGAGGCCGAGGAGCTGTGTGATTCAATCGCCATCGTGAACCATGGTGAGATTGTTGCTTGCGAGCCGACCCCACAACTACTTTCCCGCCTCGACTACAAGACGCTGGTGATTACGCCGAAGGAACCGCTTGCGACCGTGCCCGCTGCCCTGTCGGATATGGATGCAATGTTGCGCCCCGATGGCGATCTCGCCATTACGTTCCGGTCAAGCGAAACCGGTATCGGCAGGTTGCTGGAGACTGTACGCTCAAACGGAATTGGAATTGGCGACCTGGTTACAGAAGCACCTGACCTTGAAGACGTCTTCATCGCCCTGACCACGCAAGCTGCATAAAAAAACGCCGACATCGCTGCCGGCGTTTCTTCAATATCTACTTAGCAAGACGTTTTAGACGCTTTGCTTGATCCAGTCAGAGATGGCTTGTTTGCTCATCGCGCCCAAGTGCGTCGCGGCAACTTTGCCATCCTTGAAGATCATGAGAGTCGGCATACCCCGAACTCCATACTTCGAAGGCGCGATTGGGTTCTCGTCCACGTCGATCTTGGCGACCTTGATCTGGCCTGCCAGCTCTTCGGACACCGCATCAATGTGCGGCGACATCTGCTTACATGGGCCGCACCACTCAGCCCAGAAGTCCACAACCACCGGCAAATCGGAATCGCCGATCAGGCCGTCAAATTCATCGTCGGTAACATTCACCGCAGCCATAGCGTGGCTCCTTCATGCTTTCTGTTTCAGTTGGAACATACATAGGAACTCTATTGGGAAGTCAAACCGGGCTCTGCGCACCCTTTAGAGCTTCTAATAGCATCTCCTCAGGCAAGAACATCAGGCGTGGACCGTCAGTCCAGCAAAGCGCCGTGCGCACCGTCCGTCCGGGATAGGCCCGCCTCAGAACAGCCCAATAAGCCGCCATCTGGGCACGATACGTTTCTGCTACACCGTCCGGACTGTCAGGCGCCGGCTGATCGGTCTTGAAATCGACAATCAGCACTTCGTCATCCGTCACCACCAGCCGGTCGACCCGGCCATTGATGATCAGCCCGTGCGGCAGCTCAGGCGCCGAACCGACAATCGCAGCCTCCGCGCGCCCGCCGGGCCGGAACAGACGCTGCATGTTTGGCGCGTCCAGAATGCCAAAGACCGCAGCGTTCATTTCGTGGCGATCAGAATCTGTGAGGTCGGATAGGCGGGACAGGTACCTATCCGCGGCCGCCTGGCGCGCGGCAGGGTCCAGCGCCGGCAAGTATTCCAGCAAGGAATGAATGATTCTACCGCGGCGCAGGCGCGTCTGCCGCGTCTGGCTGAAAGGCGCAAGGACCGGTGTCTTGCGGCCAAGCAGGCTGGACGGCGCGCCGAACCTGCGCTGGCGCTCGGCCTGACGGGGTGGCGTAAACACCCAGTCTGGCAGCGCTGAATGCGCTTTGGATTCTTCAAATACATCCCGGTCTTTCGGAGGCACCCGTCCAAACCTGCGGATGCCATCCTCATCAGCCTCTTCAGCAAACCGGCTCATGGCCGCGCCACACAATGCGTACCAGCTCCGGTCATGATACCCGGGCGGGCGCGCACCATGCCAATGACCGGCAATGATCAACCGGTCCTGCGCGCGGGTCAGCGCAACATAGAGAAGCCGGCGAAACTCTTCTTCGGATTTTGCGTTCGCAACAGCACGTTCATGCTCTGCAGCGGGGATGTCGCTGTCCTTGCGGGGAGACCAGATCGGCACGTCGCTGACGGTGAACATGGACGATGAAACAGACTTCGGCCCAGCGGTCGTATCGGGCAGCACGACGACCGGAGCCTGAAGCCCCTTGGCACCATGCACCGTCATCACCCTGATCTTTCCTTCAGGCGCGGCGAGATCTCGCTTGATCTCGACAAGCTTCGACTCCATCTCTGCAACGAAGGCCTGCAGTGAAGACGGCTCCGTCGCATCAAAGCCTTGAGCGCGGGAAAGCAGTGCCTCGACAGGATCATGAGCCGGCGCACCAAGCCGTGCATTGATCTTGTCCCAACCCGTCAAATCGTCCGCCCCCGGCACATCCAGCACCCGCGAGAGAAATTCGTATGGCGGCTCATGGCGACGCTCCAGCAGGCCTGACAAAAATCTTTCGGCAGCCTGCACATCGGGATCGTCACTCGCGCGAACGCGCGACCAGAGCGTCTCGCCCTTTCTGCGCTTGCTCGCAAGCCGGAACAGATACCGATCATCGTCCACCAGTCCGACGAAAGGCCCGCGCAGGATTTCCGCCAGTGTCAGATCACGCTCTGGCAGGAGCGCAAACCGCATCAAGTTCAGACAATCCTGTACTGCAATATGGTCGGTGAGCTTCAACCGGTCGGCCCCAGCAACCGGGAGACCTTCGGACTTGAGCGCTGAAATCATTGCATCGAAGAGGCCACCCGTCCGGCTACGCACCAAGATCAGAATATCCTCAGGCTTCATGGCCCGGCGCTGCCAGTCCCGTGTCGGCAATTCCTCCCATACGGTCTCGCCCCGATCCACCATGGCTTTCAACTGTTTTGCAAGCCGGCTTGCAAGCTGCGCCTTTGGAGAACTTGAACGCAGCGCATTTACGGGTCGTGACCACGCATCAGCGTCTTCGTCCTCGTCACGCTCATCCACCGGCCAGAGCTCTACCAAGCCGGGCTGGTTCGCGCGACGAGCTGTATGTGTGACCTCATCCGCCGTCAGCGGAGGTTGTGCGCCAGATGCAATGTCGACCGGCGGGGCCGAGTTCCAGACCGCGTCGACGAAGCCGAGAATTTCCGGCGATGACCGGAACGACATTTCCATGGTTTGGGACAGGGCCGCCGGATCCTTCTGGATATAGGCCTGCTCCTGCGCACGAAGCTGGGCAGGCTCTGCGCCCTGGAAGGAATAGATAGACTGTTTCTCATCCCCCACCACGAACAAGGTGCGCGGGTCCTGTTGGCGTTCGGCGCCGATGCCCGCGGTGAATTCTTCCGTCAACGCATTGATCAGCTGCCATTGTTCTGGGCTGGTATCCTGTGCTTCATCGAGCAGTATGTGACTGATTCCTCCGTCCAGTTTGTAAAGTACCCAGTCGGACATGCCGGTCCGGGTGAGCAAGTCACGTGTCTTGCGGATAAGGTCGTCGAAATCGAGCGCGCCGCGACGACGCTTCTCTTCCTGGTATGCGACCAGCGCATCCAGCCCGACTTCCAACAGAGCGGAGGTGCGCTCTACGGTCTCGGCCAGCTTCAACTTCGCCGCGAGCGCCTCAACGCGCGCCACTTCTGACCCAATTTCATCCTTGGTCGCGAACAGCGCGACCACATTGGCATCCTTACCCGCCTCTGCATTGTAAAGGGATTTGTATGCGTTGCCCTGAGCGCCGAAGAAGGCACCCTTGTAACAGCCCCACCGGCGGCCCGGGTCTTCTTCGTAAAGCGCCGCCTCTACGGCATTGGCCGTACGGGTATCATCACGCTTACCAGAGGCGCGAAGACTGATGAGGGCCTCTCGCAGTGCACCAACCGGCATCTGCGAGCCCATTTCCAGCTCGAGAATTTCTGCAGGGCTCGCCTGAGGTGCGTTCAGCCCCTCAATGAGAGCAGCACGCATCGCAGCCTGATTGAATGCATGCGTTTCAGCAAAATCAAGATAGACGCTCATCTGGAACCGCATGGCATTCAACGCAACGTCCGCACCATCATGCCCCCCTTCCAGCGCCAATACGTTCAAAGCTTCAGGAGCCACCTCACTTGCGTTCAGCACCGCTTGCGCACGAACGGATTGCCAAATTGCCTGAGCCTCATCTTCTTCAATCTCTGCGAAGCCGGGTAGCACGCCGGCCTCCAACGGGAAGCGTCGCAGGATGCGCGCACAGAACGCATGAATCGTTTCGATCCGAAGGCCGCCCGGTGTTTCAAGCGCGCGAGCGAAGAGTGCGCGGGCCGCTCTCAGGTCATCTGTCTTGTAGGCATCTTTCGGTCGCCCCTCCAGGCGGGACAATTCCTCGCGCAACTTGTCGTCGCGCATGATCGACCATTTGCCGAGCGTTCGAAACAGACGCGACAGCATCTCGTTTGCGGCGGCCTTTGTGTAAGTTATGCAAAGGATCGAATCCGGAGCAGCGCCCACGCGCCCATCTTCGCGGCGCAGCAACAGGCGAGCGACGCGATCAATCAGGACTTTTGTCTTGCCGCTGCCCGCATTGGCCATAACGAAAACCGGACGTGCCGGATCGGCCGAAACGAGCTGGGCAGTGTTCGCACGACGGTAGTCTTCCGTATCCGGCGGAGTAATGGGCATCTTCACGTCAGGCATCCCCGCCCTCCCCGTCTTCGGTATCACCTGCCCACTCGGCACGGCGGGCCAGGAGATTGTAGCCATTGTCGTATTTCACGAATTTCACCCGCGGCGCAGACAGGAATTTCGAGCTGGGTTCGCGATAGGCCTCAATCAGGCGCAACAGGCCATCTTCAGCCATGGTTGCCATGTCGGCGGGCTCTGTCGGGAGGTTGTGCTTGCCCCCCAGGCTGAATGCATCGGGCTTCGCCTTGAAGGCCACATAGTGCAACTGGTCAACCCGTGCCGCTGGCACCCCGTCATAGCCACCCTTCTGGGCGATGAGGGCCTGCAAAGGCATTTGCTGGCTAAGCCCTGTGGCCACTTCCTTGTCGCGCGGCGGACTGCCCGTCTTGAAGTCCACAATGACAAGATCGCCCCGGGCCGTTTGCTCTATCCGGTCAGCGGTCGCCGACAAAGTGAACGGTTGACCGGCGACGCTGTACTCAATGGAACCCTTGACTTCCTGCTTCAACTTGCCGCCCGACGTATCTCGCTGACTGCGCCAGACCATGAACCAATCTACTGTACGCCGCCACACGGCCTCACGCGCCGCCCATGCGTCGCCAGGTTCGCCCACACGCAGCAATTCCTGCCTGAGCAGGCCCATCAAGTGTTCGGCCGTCTTCGGATTTCCGTCTTCCTCGAACAGCTCTAGCGCCCTATGAATTGCGGTCCCACGCGGCGCAGGGCCGAGTTCATCATTCAGCGCATCGATTGAGGAGAGACCCAGCACCTGTTCAGCCCAGAGCGCATATGGATCGCGCTGCAACAGGTCGACGCGTGTGGCGGACAAGCGCGCGGGCCAGCCTTCAGGGCGCGCGGATGGAGTCGGCTCGGCGCTAAAGTCGGGAACCGCATTCACCCGGTTCAGCTTTAGACCTTCCACCAGCTTGATCGGATCAAACGCCGTGGGGGTGAAATGATCTGCAGCCTGATTTTCCAGCGCGCCTTCCGCGAGCGTCTTGAGCCGCCAGACCCAGCGCGACGCGACTGCCGGTGCATCATTTCGCCGTGAGGCGTAAACCAGAGTGACATCCGGCGCGCAGGCAAGCTGGGCAAAGTCGTGCGCGGCAAGTCCCATGCGCTCTTCAGGATCACCCAGGCCGAGGCGCGCACGGAAATGCCGGGGCAGGAACGCGTCCGGCGCCGGGCGCTTTGGCCAAACGTCCTCATTGAGTCCAGCAAGGATCACCCGATCCGCAGACTGAAGTCGCGCTTCCAGCGGTCCCCAGATCGAGAGTTGCGGATGCTCGGCTTCACCAAAACTGACGGTCATCTGGGACGCCTGCGCATTGACGAGATCGGCGAACGCGGCCGGTCGCATCAGTCCCAGGGATTCAGAGACCTCGCGCACGAATTCAAGCAAGCGGCTCGTGGCTGCGCCGTCTTCCCCAGCCCAAGGCATCGGCGTCTGGCTGACCGATTCCGCCAAGGCTGCGATACGTTGAATTGCGTCGTCGCCGGATACTTCTTCAATCTGGCTAAGGTCCGCATCGGCATGCTCGAACCGGGCAATCAGGGATTCCACAAGCGTGATCCCCCTAATCTGATCATCTGGCCCGAATTGCGGATAGGGCTCGATCATATCTCGAGTGCGAATGCTCTCGACCAGTTCCTGAAGGGATTTCCATCGTCGCGGACCTCTCAGGAAATGAAGCTCAAAGTCGGCGAGATCATCGACTGGCGCGGCCAGTTCATGCGATAGAACCGCCACGATCAGGACCGGGTTGCCCGGATCGACCGCCCATTTCGCGCAGAGCCCCACGAAGCTACCGGCGGCTGTCCGCCCAACCGGAATACCGGCCGACGGCGGCACACTGATGTCCCAACGCTTCAGCAGGGCGGAAACCCGGCGCGCCAAACCAGCATCCGGCGTCACGAGGGCCGCCGTCCGGTCCTTGGCTTCCAATGTCTCGCGCATCATCAGGGCGATGGCACTTGCTTCAGCAGACTCGTCCGCAGCCTCTACGAGCGACAGGCCTTCCAGTGCGTCTCTTGCAAAACTTGGCACGTCGGTGCCAGCTGTTGCGGAAAGTTGGTCGAGGGTATCTCGCCAGTCTGCTGTGGCATCGGCGGGCGCGAGCGCCTCCATGATCATGCGACGGCGCGCGTCGCGCTTGGGGCCAATCTCGATGCCAGGCCATTCAGCCACAGCCCCCGGCTCAATTTCGAGCGCGACCAATGTATTGAGCAACGTATTTTGCGGATGTCCGACCTCGGAAAGAATACCGGCACGATGCTCTTCCGAGGCGGCAGAATCGAGCCCGGGCAAAACGATAAGCCCCATCGGCAATTGCAGCGCGGCTTTCATCAACACGCGCCCGGCAGGCGTCGCCCCGGTCGAACCGGCAATGATGACCGGTGCCTCGGGTGGATACGCCAGCCAAGCCTCTGCGGTCGCTTCCGCAGCCAGCAATCTCCGTTGAAGGGGGTCGGTGACGCCCTGCTCTTCAAGCCATTTCGGCCAGGCATCGGTTATGATTTCGAGGAATTTGGCCGAGTTCTCCCAATGCTGGGCAAGGTCGGCGTCTTTCGCCAGATCTGCCAGCCCACTCCAGTCAGCCCCGGGGCTGAGATGAGCCTGGTCCAGCAATCGCGCCAGCTCGTTCGCGGCGGCAAGCGCCGACGATGGCGGAACATCCATGCCGGAACTCTCGCGATAATAGGCCTGCACAAGAGAGGCCAATGTTCCGAGCCGCTTGGCAGGCGCAAGTGCTGGGGGCAAATCGGTTACTGAAAACTCGGCGACAGGCGGGGCCTCGTCGCTTTCGAGATCGCCCATCGCCCGGATGTCTGGCGACAGGATCGGGGTTTCGTTCGCGGCGAGGAAAAGAGCGGCAGACAATTCCCGCGCAGACCGGCGGTTTGGAACATAAATGGTGGCGTCCGCCAACGCATCCGGAATGGTTTGCAAATCCACCGCGCGAGCCAGTTCCGCTGCGAGGCATTTCAGGAAGTTTTCGCCCGGCGGGATGGACCAGACTTTTGGCGCGCCTACGCCAAACAGGGCAGGATCACGCGCCATGGCAGCGCAACCACATTTCGGCATCTTTCAGGGCGTCCGGATCGCCCACATGCAGCCAGAAATCATCCAGTGGCAGACCATGCAGCCGTCCGGATTCGACAAGCGGCCCCCAAATTCGCCAAGCAACCGAGAAGCGCTCCACGGCGAGGCCTGAGAATGCTTGCGGTTTGAGGATGCGTACTCCCGCATAGGCCCATGGGGCAGACGGGTTTTCGCCGCGTCGCTTGAGGCTGCCATCCTCGGCACGGAGAAAGTCTCCGGCGCCCCCATATCCCAGGCTGCGCTGCGTATCCGCGAGAAGGAGGATCTCGTCCATCTGCGCTGGGTCAAATGCGCTGGCCAGATCGAGGAAAGGTCTCGGATCACCCTTACCCCAGAACGCATCTGTATTGACCACGAAGACGGGATCATCGCCAAGCATCGGCGCGGCTTTCACCAGCGCGCCGCCTGTTTCAAGCACTTCGCCACGTTCGTCCGACACAATCAGGTCCACACCCTTGATGCCCGAAACATGATCCTCGACCTGATCGGCGAGCCAATGGACATTGACGACGATCCGCTGAACGCCCGCTTCGATCAGTGGGTCGATCATCCGGTCCATCAGACGCTTGCCACCAACCTCTATCAGGGGCTTCGGACATGTGTCCGTCAGCGGCCGCATCCGGGTACCGAGCCCGGCGGCCAGCACCATCGCCGTATGCGGAATATTTGATGACATCAGCTTTCCTTGAACACGAAGGGGGTCGTCTCCCGCACGAAGGCCGCCATGGGCTCCAGTGCGGGGTGGGACAGATTGCGGGCCAGCAGTTTCAGTTGGCGCGGCTGGAATGTGCCATACCGGGCCTTGCCATCACGATGCTGCAACCGGGAGAACACACCTGCAATACGCAGCGCGTTGAGAGCCCCAATCACGGCGAGCCGCTCGTCAAAGGCTTCGCGCGTCTTGCCGGTCTGGTCGAGATAGTGCCGGATCGCGGCTTCGGACGCCTCATGCGAAACGTCCCGTCGCGCGTCCTGGGTCAGCATGGCCATATCCCACGCATCCCAGCCCTTCACCGCGTCCTGAAAATCGAGCAGCGCGATGCGGTCGTCGCCCAACCAGAGCAGGTTTTCTGCATGATAGTCACGCAGAGTGAACACTCGCGGGAACGCCATTGCCTGTTCGATCAGGGCATCACGTTCGGACTCCCACCTAACGCGGGCAAGTCCAGTCAGCGCACCGCCACCCGCCTCCACTGGCAACCAGTCCGCATACAGGTCAGCATTCGAGGACAATGCGAGGCGGTCAAAATCGAGAATGGGCCATTGCTCGGACCCATAGATCACAGCCTCGGGGATCGGTTGCTGATGAAGTTTTGCCAACATGCCAGCGGCCAGCATGTAGGCGGGCACTTCCAAAGCTGGATCCTGCTCGATCTGCCGAGCCAATTCCCTACCGTCGCCGTAATCCTGCAGAATAGCCAACCCGGCTTCAGTATCATGCGCAAATATCTCCGGCGCCTCAAAACCGAGTAATCTGAGATGGTGCGCAATCAGGACGAAGGCGTCGACACGAGAGGCCGCCAAACGCGTCTGTGCATTCCAGCCCATCGCGTTGCGCGTGGCATCATCGGCATCCGGTGGGCATGGGTCGGCTTCGATGCGTGGGGCATCCATCAGCATCGCCGCCGAACCATCAGCGCGCACCATCCGAACATACCGGCGCGTGGATGCGTCTTGTCCCAATGGCTTGAGGTCTGCACCACCCCATCCATGACGCGCAAGAAAATCGGCGATCAGCGCGTCGCGGGAATTAGAATTGAAATTCATTGCAGCGCGCCCGCCAATCTTCGCCTTGGGGTTCCAGGGATACGAGCCGATGTTCGCCTTCAAAGTCAAAGACGATATCCAGCCGCCACGCAGGAAGGTGCTTTCCCGCTTTCTCCGGCCACTCGACAATCGCCACGCCTTCCGGCGTCTCGTCCCACCCAATCTCAGCCATCTCGTCAGGCGATCCCAGCCGATAGAGGTCAAAATGCCAGACGGGAAAATCCGGAGCCTCGTAGGCTTGGACCAGAGTATATGTCGGGCTCGGCACTTCCTGAATGTCCGGTATGAGCGCCCGGACCAGCCCTCGCGTAAATGTCGTCTTCCCGACACCCAGTCCGCCATGCAAGGCAATCACGTCGCCCGGCTTCAGCAAGGGGGCGATCGCATTGCCGAATGCGAGCGTGTGAGCCTCATTGTCGAGTCGGTAGGTCAATTTCATCATCATGTGCATATAAAAGACTGACCTCACACACCATCGTTTCCTGACCAAATTGCGGCAAAACGCGTGGTGACATGCCTTGCAGTAACAGGCAGACTGGCCTAGAACATTAAAAATGACGCAGGCGTCACGAATTGACCCTACGTAGACCGGGAATAGCACATTGGATTTGACAGACGCAAAACGCATTGTGGTGCTTGGGGCTGGGCAAGCTGCGGCGCAAGCAATTCAATCCCTGCGCATGGGTGGCTATACGGGCGAATTGACATTGGTCGGTGAAGAACCGGCACTGCCCTACCAGCGCCCACCATTGTCAAAAGCCTATATGAAGGGGGAGTTCGCCGAGGAGCGCCTCTACTTCAAACCAGCCGCCTGGTACGAAGACAACAATGTGGAATTGATCCTTTCGACACGTGCAACCAGCATCGACCGGGCGGAACGCAGAGTGGATCTCGAACATGGTGGCCACCTCGAATATGACGCGCTGATCATCGCGACGGGTTCGCGCCCTCGCGCCCTGCCGATCGACGGTGCAGAGCTTGAGCATGTCTACGCGCTGCGCGGTCTTGCCGATGTCGAGCGGATCCGGCCGCAAATGGTGGCCGGACGCTCCATGGTGATTATCGGAGCTGGTTATATCGGTCTTGAAGCAGCGGCCGTCGCCCAGCAAATGGGTCTGAAAACGACCGTTCTGGAAATGGCACCACGTGTTCTAGCCAGAGTTACAAGCCCGGTCATGAGCGAGTTCTATGAGGCTGAGCATCGCCGCCAGGGCGTTGAGATTCGCACAGAGACGAGCCTGTCGAAGCTTGAAGGGAATGATGGCGCGGTGACCGCTGCCGTGCTCACCGATGGGACCAAACTCGATGCGGACATTGTTCTGGTCGGCATCGGTATCCTGCCAAACGAAGCACTCGCCAAAGATTCCGGAATTGCCTGCAATAATGGCATTCTTGTTGATCGCGATGCGCGCACATCCGACCCACGAATCTTTGCCGCAGGCGATTGCGCCAGTCGGCCGCTGGTGCATTTTGGTCGCTCTGGTCGGCTTGAAAGCGTCCACAATGCCATCGAGCAGGGCAAGCTCGCTGCCGCCGCCATTCTTGGCAAACCGCGACCGAATGAAGATTGCCCTTGGTTCTGGTCAGACCAGTACGACCTCAAGCTCCAGATCGCCGGGCTCGGCGCCGGGTATGACGAGATCGTCGTGAGAGGTTCACCGGAGGATCGAAAGTTTGCGGCCTTCTACCTGAAGAACGGAACGCTCATCGCAGTGGATGCGATCAACAGTCCGCCCGAATTCCTCGCATCCAAGAAGCTCATCATGTCAGGCGCCAAGCTTTCGGCTGACATTCTTGCAGACACATCAATAACAATGAAAGAGATTGCCACTAACGCAGTGGCAGCTTGAAGGAGAGAAACCCGCACATGGCGAAAATTACCTATATCGACCACGACGGCACCGAGCGCGTTGTGGAGGCCCAGAACGGCGAGACCGTGATGGAAGCTGCTATCAAGAACTCCATTCCGGGCATTGATGCCGATTGCGGCGGCGCCTGCGCGTGTGCCACATGCCATGTATATGTCGACCAGGCCTTCATGGACAAAGTTGGAGAGCAGGAAGAAATGGAAAAGTCCATGCTGGATTTCGCTGAAAATGTTCAGGAAAATTCCCGCCTGTCTTGCCAGATCACCGTTTCGGAAGATCTGGATGGCTTGAAAGTCACGACACCGGAGAGCCAGCACTAGGCTGCGCCCTATCGAAAACATTGAGCGTCCCGGTGATATGCCGGGGCGCTTTTTTGTTCGCATACCCCGGCGTCAAGAGTTGGTTCCTTTCCAGAACTGACTAAATTGGCGCTCTGTAGTCAGGGAGAGACTGATGGATTTCACCACCCTCATGCGCAGCGGCAAACAGACCGGCGACCATGCCATGTCTTTTCATGTGCCGGAGACCTGGATGCAAGGCCGCACAACCTATGGGGGGCTGACTGCGGCGCTGTGCCTGCAAGCCGCGATGCCGACCTCTGGCGGGCGTCAGATCCGGTCTGCGCAAGTGGCATTTGTCGGGCCTGTGTCGGGTGACGTCGAATGCACCGCCACCCTGCTGCGCGAAGGCAAGAATACCGTCTTTACGAGCGTGCGCATGATGGGCGAAGCAGGCGTTGCTGCCGAGGCGATCTTTGCCTTTGGGGCACACCGTGAGTCATCCCTCAATTTTGCAAACCTTCCTGCGCCTGAAGTTACCTCCCCGGACGAGACCGCATCTTTCTTCGGAGAGTCGCCGAGGCGCCCTGCCTTCACCCGCAACTTCAACATGCGGCTGGCGAATGGAAGCCCCCCGATGTCGGGTGCGCCAGACGCAGACATGTCTCTCTGGATGCGGCACAAGGATGGCTCGGTTCCGCCGGACGCGGTTTCCGTCCTGGCACTCGCAGACGCACCACCGCCTGCGGCCATGTCGATGCTGACAGGACAGGCCCGTATCAGCTCCATGACATGGATGGCAGAATTCCTGACAGATGACATTCAGACGAACGAGGGGTGGTTCCTGGCCCGGCATGTCGCCGATACGTCAAAGGATGGCTATAACAGCCAAGCCATGACGTTGTGGAATACATCAGGCCAACCGATCATGATCGGCCGACAGACCATCGCCGTGTTCGCCTGAACTAGTTTTCAGGCTCCGGCTCTTCAGTATCATTCACGATCGGCCCCGGCTCGAGCACTTTCATGAGTGATGCTGGCACCTGGCCTGCTGGACAGGCTTCCTGAAGGACATAAGCATTTCCGACACCCGGTGCACCGGCATAGACCGGAGCGGTGATCGTCTGAGAGCGGAAAATCCAGCTCAGGAAAAACATTGCGAACACGGCTGCGCCAACTGCGGCAATCGTGCCCCATCCCATGCCCAATGGATCTGAAGTGGCAGGCGCCGCTGAGCTTGTTGGGCGTTGGCCTGGACCGGAACTTGCGACATGCGGTTTGACGGAAGCCTTTGCCAAGGCGGCTGCGCTGGCCGTCTCGGCCGCTGGCGCAGGCTTGATACCCATCGCCTTCTCACGCTTCTTCTTTGCATCAATAGCAAGCGGGTCGTCCGGATGAGCCGTGAGCCAGTCTTCCCGCGCTTCTTCATCCTTCGAGCCATACCCCATCCACTCTCGAAGGTCGGAGCGCCCATCGCGCTGGCCGAGCTCTTCGATCAGTTTGTAAAAGCCTTCAGGAGTCTTGCGCGACGTCATGCCCTCAATCGAGAAACGTTTGTCGCTTTTGAACGGCTCGTAAGGGATCGTCTTGTCGACGCTGACTTGGGCCAACATGCCAGGCCGCGAATGCCCGACAGAAGCCGCCGCACGCACCCAGTCGCTCTTCACTGCATGTTCGGACCACATGACAAGCATATGCTTGGAATTGCCCGCATTGCGTGCATCCTTGGCATCGAATGTATTGTCCACCTGCTTTTGATCGAACCAGACCTTGAACTTTAGCGAACGCAGCCGACGTGCGACCAACTTCGCCATGTCGCGATCTTCGATCGCCGATACCAGGAAAACATCGTACGCCATATGCGCGCTACCTCTTGAAGTAATGAGCCAAGCATACCCATAGACCCTTAATATTCCACCCAATTCCGCTATCAGGCGATATTTCCGTCTGTTTTTCGGCTGTGAATACGGCTATTTGCGCGGCGAACCAGTTACTCAGGAGACCGGTATGGGCTTCAAATGCGGCATCGTAGGCCTTCCCAATGTGGGCAAGTCCACACTCTTCAATGCGCTCACTCAGACGGCCACGGCGCAAGCGGCCAACTATCCATTCTGCACGATTGAGCCAAATGTTGGCGAAGTCGCCGTACCAGAGCCCAGGCTGGAGAAGCTCGCCGAAGTGGGTGGCTCGAAGGAGATCATCCCGGCGCGCATGAACTTCGTGGACATTGCGGGTCTCGTAGAGGGCGCCTCCCAAGGTGAAGGCCTTGGCAACAAATTCCTCGCCAATATCCGTGAGACAGACGCGATCATCTATGTCCTTCGCTGTTTCGAGAATGACGATATCACGCATGTCAGCGGGAAGGTCGACCCGATTGCCGACTTCGAAGTCGTCGAGACCGAACTCATGCTGGCTGACATGGAAAGCCTTGAAAAGCGCAAGGCCGGCGTCGTGAAAAAGGCCAATTCCGGTGACAAGGAAGCCAAGGCTCAGGTCGCTTTGATTGATCTCGCACTTGCCGAGCTGAACGAAGGTCGCCCGGCCCGACGCGCTGTTGTCTCGAAAGACGACACAAAAGCGTGGAACATGCTGCAGCTCTTGACCTCAAAACCGGTTCTGTTCGTCGCGAACGTTGATGAGGACAGTGCCGCAACAGGTAACGAATATTCCAGTCGTGTCGAGGCCCGCGCGACTGAAGAAGGCGCTGCGTGCGTTGTGATTTCAGCTCAAATTGAAGCCGAGCTCGCCCTGTTGGATGAGCCGGACCGCAGCGAATATCTTGAGACGCTCGGACTGGAAGAGCCGGGCCTGACCCGTCTGATCCATACCGGATACGACCTTCTCGACCTGCAGACCTATTTCACGGTCGGACCGAAGGAATCCCGCGCATGGACCATCCGGAAAGGTTGGAGTGCTCCCAAGGCTGCCGGGGTTATCCATGGTGACTTTGAGAAAGGCTTTATCCGCGCCGAAACCGTTGCCTACATGGACTATGTCGAGCATGGCGGCGAAGCAGGCGCGAAAGAAGCCGGCAAGATGCGGTCAGAAGGCAAGGATTACATAGTCCAGGATGGCGATGTGATGCTGTTTCGCTTCAACGTCTAGGCTATTTTGCCGACAACGCAGCGCGCCTTTTCCCGCGCTCGCTTCCAGACAAGCTGGCCCAATCCGGACGGACGTACAGGAAATTGAGCGGCGTGCCGCGAATGAGGGCGTGGAAGGCAAGCGGGAGCGCAACAGCGAATGTCAGGGTCAAGGCGGACGCCAGCCCCACATCGCCGAAGGGCGCTCCGATTGCAGGCAGCACCAGTCGCTCCATCGCAACGAGCGGAAACGCGTAGGTCAGGTAGATGACGATCGAGTGCCGACCGCAATATCTGAGAAAGTCTGCTGCGCGGAACCGGGTCAGCAGCGCTGACACGACGCAGACGGCAGTCGCGCCGGCGATGCCCAGAATGAAACTCGCAACCACTTCTTCATGCAAGGCGAGGCTGACTGCCCACCAATTCAGAATGCCCCAAGCCAGCAAACCAAGGGCTCCGATCCAAGGCGCTTTGGCCGCCCTTCCGGCAAATCGGAAGATTTGTGGTGCAAACGCGTACCCCATGAAGAAATAAACATACCGGTTTGCGAACCGGTCGATCACGCCCCATCCCGTATCAATCAGCACAAGTTGGTAGAGAGACTGGAGGATGAAGGCGCCTGCAAACACGATCCAGACCGGCACGTTTCGCAGCAAGCGCGTAACCACATAGAAGATCGCCAACATGTGCACGAACCAAAGCGAGTTCGAGGGTTCGACGAAGCTGTAGAACCATAGCTTCAGGACATAACCAGGATGGGACACCAACGCACCGAACTCCAGAACGGGAAGCTGGAGCGTGAGCCAGAGCACGTAGAAATATATGAAATGCACGACTTTCCGGTCGAGATAGTCGGCGAGCGGCGCATGAATCGACCGGCTCAGGAACAGACCCGCCACCAAAAAGAAGTCTGGAATTCGGAAGGGCCGTGCAAAATCGATGATGGGATGCATCCATCCTTGCTCATCGAACAGATATTCGACGCCATTTACCGCGTGCATCATTACCACCAGAATGATGCAGATGCCCTTCGCGTAATCTACCCAATCTACCCGTTGCGCAGGTGGTGCGGCGATAAGATGCGTCGAAAACATTCAATGCAACTCCAAGGGCGACATCGTTTCAGCGTCGGGATGCAGAAACCACCGACAAGGTGGGATGATCATTACAATAGGCTTTGATGCAAGCAGTGAACCAATCGAATGTCTGGTCCACGCGGGTGACTGCATCGCGTTGGCGCGACAAAACGCTGGCCTTGCCATGGGGCAACCAGAAATACGGATTGGCCTCCCATATGATGATGTGCCCCTCTGGACGGATGCTATAATCGACCGCGGCAAAGTCCAGCCCAAGCGCCCTGACCGCCTGAACGAGTTCCTGCGCCTCTTCCAAAGGCGCGGAGAAATATGCCTTGTCTGCAGCAATCAGGTCGGCTCGCAAACGCTCATGATAGCCAAAATATCTTGCCAGACGCCGCAGTCGGCTCGCCTCCCGCTGGAACAGACTGTTGGACAGGCCAACGATTCTCTCGGTCGAAAAGAACAGGTGAGATGCCAGAACACGGTCACCACACACGAACGCTCGGGCCTTGTGGTGATAGCGCGCAAAGAGATCGGAGCGGGGCCTGCCAACGTCACGGTATTCCTGACGGATGTCATACAGCTTCAGAACAACTGCTGGCAGTAACCCCTCGCTGTCGAGCGCCTTTGCGTCCTCAGCCTTGAACAGGGTCGCAACCTGTCTTTGTGCATGCTCCTGATCACTTCGGACGATACAGGGAAATCCGATTTGCTCGATCGCGCCCGCCATCTCCTCCAATGTCGATACCGACGCAGCGGCGGCGCATGGTACGCCTGCGTCAGCCCAGATATGCGCCTGCCTGGATTTGGTCGTGTTGCTGAGCGCGTCTGGATGGTTGAGGATACGAATCCCTCGATCAACCGCCTCTTCGGCAATGGCCACAGCATCAACATAACAGGCCGGGTACTTCTGCATCAGAGGATCGCCCAGCCAGAAGATGACCAGCCCCACACCCTCAAAGTTGGCGGACCCGGAGCCTGTGCGATGGATCCGGATATCCTTGAGCAAGGGATCAGACTTCGCTGCCAGCCGTTTCAGGAAAACATCGCCTGTCGGCACTTTGCGGCCGCGACCCGCGCCATGCGTAATGAAGAGAATCTTGCTGTTGCCGGAGGCGTACATACGCACCTTGGTCTCGAATCCTGACAGTCGCACAATCGCCGCGACACACAGACTCTACAACGCAAAAGGTATGCCAAGATAGAGAAACAAGCACAGGATGCATGCGCCAAGTGTGGCGAGACCGTGTGGCTCTTGGCGCCACCGAACCTTGCCCGCCGACTCAGTTGTGACGCCCGGATTTTCAGGCTGCGCAGGACATGCGGAAGCAGGTCGGAAAGCCGCGCGACTGGCGCCGAACCTCCTGGAAAAAACTGACATGAGAAATTTGCCGAGCCTGTACAATCGCCTCCGATGCTGCCTAGAACCCCGCCACACGATTTAAGTAAACGGGCATTCTTCATCATGCAGACACCTACAGATACGGATGCATCCCATTCTGAAGCGCAATTTGAAGCTCAAATTCGCGCAGCAATCGACGGCAAAACCAAACCAGTTGGCGCACTGGGGGGGATCGAAACGCTTGCTGTTCAGATCGCGCAGATCCAGAAATCCCTGACGCCTCGCGCGGACACATGCAGGCTCACCATCTTTGCAGCTGACCATGGCATGGCAACAGCGGGTGTCTCGGCATTCCCGCAGGATGTGACCCGCCAGATGGTGCTCAACTTTCTTTCGGAGGGCGCAGCCGCCAATGTCTTCGCCCGTTCTGTTGGCGCGAGCGTCCGCGTGGTTGACGCTGGAGTAGCGGGACAGCTGATCGATCACCCAGGCCTGATCCCGCGTCGGATCGCAGCAGGCACGGCCAACGCCATTGAGCGGCCCGCGATGACACCCTCCGAACACGCTGCTGCGCTGTCTTCCGGGTCAGCGCTGGGTCATGAAGGCGACGAAGCGGTTGCGTGTTTGGGCGAGATGGGCATCGGCAACACATCTTCGGCCAGCCTCGTTGCGGCCAAAATACTCGGAGTGCCAGTTGCCGACCTGACTGGACGGGGCACAGGTCTCGACGATGATGGTCTTCGCCGCAAATGCGAACTGTTGGAAAAAGCTGCAAACCGGACGAACGATAAACTGGAAGCTGGTCTGGCGCTCCAGGAGTATGGCGGCTTCGAGATTGCCATGATGGCCGGCGCCATGATCGGAGCGGCAGCGAGCGGCAAGATTGTCATCGTGGACGGCTTCATTGCGACAGTCGCCGCATTGGCCGCTGAAGCGATTTCACCCGATTGCCGGAAGAACATGATCTTTGCGCACCAATCCGCAGAGGCCGGACATGGGCGTGTACTGGCCGCGCTAAAGGCCAAGCCATTACTGCATCTGGGCATGCGCCTGGGCGAGGGTACGGGCGCATTGCTCGCCTTTCCGCTTGTGAAGGCAGCCGCAGCGATGCTGCGTGAGATGGCGAGCTTCGAGAGCGCCGGAGTGAGTGGCCCGGCATGAATGGCGAACTCGCCAAACTCGTACTCGCTGTGCAATTTCTGACTCGGCTACCGCTCAGAACAGACAAGATGTTCACACCGGAGCGCATGGCGCAAGCGCCGAGATATTTCCCCCTGGTCGGCATACTTGTGGGACTCGTGAGTGCGGGCGTCTTCTGGATCGCCGCCCTGGTCCTGCCGGACTTCATGGCGGCGTTGCTGGCGGTCAGCGCAGGCCTGCTGCTGACAGGTGCGTTCCATGAGGATGGCTTGGCCGACACGTTTGACGGCATTGGCGGCGGACATACACCTGTTCGTGCATTGGAAATCATGAAGGATAGTCGGCTCGGCACATATGGGGCCGCCGCGCTGTTCCTGGCGCTCGCAATCAAGGTGGGTGCGCTGTCGGCGATACCGCCAATCTGGGTCTGCGCTGCCCTGCCCGTTGCGCATTGCGTCTCTCGGTTCTCAGCTGTGTGTGTGATCGCGACCAACCGGTATGTGCGGGAGGAAGGTACGGGAAAGCCTGTGGCAACGGGTATATCTGCGTCCAGCTTGATAATTGCCGGTTTCACAGCGTTGGGTGCTGTTGCAGTCGGTGCTGTCCTGTTTCCTTTCGTCTCACTTTTGTCCGGTATTGTTTCATTGTGTTTCGCGCATGTTCTAATGCGCCTGTTCTTTGAGCCCAAACTGGGGGGCTATACGGGCGACACGCTCGGCGCGGTACAGCAAGCAAGCGAGATCGGATTCTATCTGGGGCTCCTCGCATGGCTCTGACCCTCCTTCGGCATACAACGCCTGATGTCGCACCCGGCACCTGTTATGGTCGAACTGACCTGGCGCTCGCGACCTCTTTTGCGGACGAGGCCAGCATCGTTGTGGCCGGACTGCCACGGATAGACCGCATCGTATCGAGCCCGCTGACCCGGTGCGCTGAGCTTGCCGAATTCATCGGAGAACGGAGTGGGCTGAACATCATCCGGGATGAACGACTGGTCGAGATGGATTTCGGAACCTGGGAGATGAAGCCCTGGAACGAATTGCCGAGACATGAACTCGATGCCTGGGCATCGGACTTCCTCCATGCGAGGCCTCATGAGGGGGAAAGCGTCGCCATGCTGACCGCCCGCACTCAGAACGCCATAGCCGAACTCAACCACCCCGACAGCCACACTCTTGTCGTGACCCATGCCGGCGTGATCAAGGCAGCCTTTGCCGCGCTCGGCGGCCACCATCACTATCAGAGCTCGGTCGCCTATGGCGGCCTCATCACGCTGCTGGAACACTCAGGAAGCGCGACATGACCGACGACACTTCCCATACTGAAAAGATGAAGGCGCTGCAGGCAGAGCAACGCAAGAAGACCGACGCGGCCGCCGTGCCGGATCGCGGGCTGGTGCTGGTTCACACGGGAAATGGCAAGGGCAAGTCAAGCTCGGCCTTCGGCGTCATTGCCCGTGCCCTTGGCTGGGGCCACCGCGTGGGGGTCGTCCAGTTCATCAAGGGCAAATGGATTACCGGTGAACGACAATTCTTCGACAAGTTCCCCGATCAACTCGAATGGCACACAATGGGTGAAGGCTTCACTTGGGACACACAGGACAAGGCTCGCGACATCGTCGCCGCCGAGGCAGCGTTCGACCGTGCGAAAGCCATGATGGCAAATGGCTCCTACAATCTTGTTGTGCTGGATGAGATCAACATCGCCATGCGCTATGACTATCTCTCGACCGACGCTGTTCTCGAGGGACTGAAAGCGCGTGACAGCCAGACCAGCGTCATCCTGACGGGGCGCGATGCCAAACCGGAACTTTGCGACTATGCCGATCTTGTCAGCGAGATGGTCGAGGTGAAGCACCCCTTCAAAGCGGGGCTCAAAGCCAAGCGTGGCGTCGACTTCTGACCATTTTGCCGCGCGTCCTGTAATAGCGGCAGTATTGACAGGTCGCGAGGCTTGCAACATTACCACGTTCAGATGGTGCTTTCTGCAAGGAAAGCTAAGAGGGAAGCCGATGTGAATTCGGCGCTGTACCCGCAACTGTGAGCCGGGAGTTGAAGGCCATACAGCCACTGGAGCAATCGCTCTGGGAAGGCGGCCTGAGATGACGATCGGTGAGCCAGGAGACCTGCCATCGCGTCGTTCGTCCGGAGGCCGGGAATAGTTCTCAGCGGGCGGGAAGGCTTCAAGCCTATCCTTTGTAACGACATCCGAACCCCTGGGCCTGGCCGTCCGCACCAATCACAAGGTGAGGCCAGATTGTCGTTATGAACTGCATCCACCATTCGGGCGGCTGGGATGCGAGGAAAAGATATGTTCTACAAAACCGCCCTGCTGGGGGCTGTTGCGTTCGGCTTTACCGTCTCGGCGACCGCCCAGACTGCAAGCATCGAAGAAACCAAACTCGATACGATCATCGTCAATGGATCACGCCTTGACCAGACGATGACCGAAATTGGCTCAAGTGTCTCCGTCATCACGCGGGACGACCTGGAAGAGTTGGGCGTCGACTTTGCCCTGGACGCTATTGCAACCGCGCCCGGTGTCACGGTCAACCAGAACGGCGCCTTTGGCGGCAACGCCAGCGTGCGTATACGCGGTGCTTCCAATGACCAGACATTGGTGCTGATCGACGGCGTACCCGTAAACGATCCGACCGGCACCGGTGGCGGCTACAACTTCGCTTATCTGGACACAGACACCATTGAGCGTATCGAAGTGCTGAAAGGCCCGCAATCGACGCTCTGGGGGAGTGATGCCATTGGCGGCGTCGTGTCCATCACGACCAAGCGCCCCACAGAAGGCTTGTCAGGCACGGTGTTCGGCGAATACGGCTCCTTCAATACATTGCGCGGCGGCGCGTCGATCAGCAATGCGAATGAAATCGGTGATTTCCGGCTCGCGGCTACCGGACTGACCACAGATGGTATTTCCAAAGCGGATGAGGCGAATGGTAACTCCGAAGACGACGGCTACGACTCACAGACGGTCTCGGCCAAAGGCGGTTTGAACCTGCCGGCCAGTGTTCGTCTCGAAACCAGCCTGATGTGGAGCGACGCAGAGTCTGAATATGACAGCTATGCGTTCGGTGCGCAGGGCAGCGTGGCGGATGGTGATGAGGTCACGAATTCGGAGACGCTGTCTGGAAACATCACCCTGAAAGCGCCACTGTTCGATGGCCGACTCGAGAACCTTGTTCAGATTGGCTATGCCGATATTGAACGCGAAAATACGTCAAACGGTGTCCAGAGTTATTTCACCGAAGGTGACCGCGTGCTGTTTCGCTATCAGGGCACATTCGCCATCAACGACACAAATACATTGGCCTTTGGAACGGAGCGCGAAGAGACAAGTGCCAATGAGCAAGAGTCCTCGATTGACAGTTTGTTTGCGCTCTACGAATTCAAACCCGTGGACAGTTTGACACTGACAGGCGGAATTCGGGTCGACGATCACGAGACTTTCGGCTCTGAAACAACGGGTCGCGTGGCAGCAGCCTGGACCGCAACAGATCAGCTCACCTTCAAGGCAAGCTGGGGTCAAGGCTTCAAGGCACCCAGCATCTTTCAGTCGACCTATATCTGCACCTTCTGTGGACTGACCGCCCCCAATACCAACCTCAAGGCTGAAACCTCCGAGGCTTATGACATTGGTGTGCAATGGCAGTCTGCTGACGAGCGCATCGTCCTTGGTGCAACCCTGTTCGATCAGGAAACCGAAAACATGATCGATTTCTCTTACACGGCTGGCTACGACAATATCGCCCTTGTGGACTCGCAGGGGGGCGAGTTGACTGGCGCTTACGCGATCAACAACTGGCTGGGTATCGCGGCGAGTTATACGTTCATTGACTCAGATGATGGCAACGGAAACGCATTGGCCCGCCTCCCGGAAAGCACCGGGAACATCTCAGCTTCTTTTGATCCGGACGGCCCCTTCTCTGGCGCAGTGCTCGTTCGCTATAATGGCGAAGAAGCCAATACAGACGGATCCGAACTCGACAGCTGGACACGCGTCGACCTGACCGGCAGCTATGATCTCAATGATACAGTCGAAATCTATGGCCGGATCGAGAACCTGCTCGATGAGGAGTACCAGCAGATCCTGGGATATGGCACACCCGGACTGTCCGGATCTGTCGGCGTGCGGCTCCGCTACTAGGACATCTCCATGTCGAGGCTGATAATCCCAATTCTTGCGCTTCTTCTGTCTGCTTGCGGACAGGCCGGCAAGAATGTGCTCACAAAGCCTGAGCGCCCTGCCCGGATTGTCAGCCTCGACTATTGCGCCGACCAGTATGTTTTGAAGCTTGTCGACCGGGAACGCGTCCTGGCCTTGTCGCCGGATGCGGGTCGGGAATTTTCCTATATGCGGGACACCGCCAGCGGCATCGCGACCGTCAGGCCAAACGCCGAGAATGTACTGATCCTCAAGCCCGACCTTGTTGTGCGGTCCTATGGTGGCGGACCGAATGCCGCCGCGTTCTTCGAGAAGGCAGGCGTGCCTGTGGTGGAAGTTGGTTGGACGCCTGACATACCTTCCGTGATGAAAAACACGCAACGCATCGCCAACGAGTTGGGAGAGCCTGAGCGGGGTGCGCTCGTGAACACTGAGATGCAACACCGCCTTGCGCGGTTGAGAAAGCGCGAGACTGGCCAGACCGCATTGTACATGACGCCCGCAGGTGTAACGACCGGCCCGGGCTCGCTGATTCATGAAATGATCGTGGCGGCGGGCCTGACCAATATGGAAACAGAACATGGCTGGCGATCCATCCCGTTGGAAACGCTTGCCTATGAGAAACCTGATGTCGTAGCGGCTGCCTTCTTCGGATCGCGCACCAATCATCCGGACGCGTGGAGTCCGATGAAGCACCCTGTCGCAAAGGCGCAGCTTACCCAGAGCGAAGTCGTATCGCTTGAAGGCGCGTGGACCTCGTGCAGCGGCTGGTTCTTGATGGATGCCGTCGAGGCGTTGGCCGGAAAGGACGGACAATGACGCGTGAAACCCTGCTCATGCCGACATTGATCGCCGCAAGTGTGTTGGCAATTCTCTCGGCATGCTTCCTCGGATCAACCGCCTTGCCCGCCGACCGGTTGCTGGCAGCCCTCTTCGGGGGAGCGGAAGCAGGCGACCGCCTGGTCGTTTGGCAGATACGGCTGCCGCGGGCGATCGCGGCTTACATCGTCGGGGCCGCGCTGGGCATCAGCGGCGCTGCCTTGCAGGGCTTGCTGAGGAACCCTCTGGCAGAACCCGGGGTTCTGGGAGTCTCGGCGTCTGCGTCGCTTATGGCTACGTTTGCACTCTATTACGGGATCGCCTCGATCACGCCCTGGGCCGTACCGATTGCCGCGATCATTGGTGCACTGACGGCAACAGCTCTCATTACCATCGCCGCATTGCGCACCCAGTCTGTTGTCACGCTCATCCTGATCGGTGTTGGCCTGTCGAGCTTTGCTGGCGCGGCCATGAGCCTGTTGATGAACCTGGCACCGAACCCGTTTTCACTATCTGACATGATCAACTGGATGCTGGGCTCAGTTGCCAATCGCAGCTTTGACGAAATTACGCTGGCGGCGCCCTTCATCCTTGCGGGCGGCGCAACTCTGTTTGCTACGCGGCGCGGCCTGTCGGCGCTGACTCTCGGCGAAGAGGCAGCAGCAGGGATTGGCCTCAATCTGCGGCGCCAGCAGATATTCACCGTGGTTGGCGCGGGTCTGGCAACCGGTGGCGCGGTGGCGCTGGCTGGAGCAATTGGCTTTGTCGGCATTGTTGCGCCTCATATCATTCGTCCCTTCGTCGGGCATGACCCAGCGCGCTCGCTTGTGCCGTCTGCGCTGTTCTCCGGATTGATCCTGGTCGTCGCTGACATTTTCGTTCGCCTGATGCCGACGTCAGCGGAGCTTAAACTCGGCGTTGTCGCGGCGCTCATCGGTGCACCCGCTTTTGTCTGGATCGCGATGCAAAGGCGGACCGGAAATGACTGATCTCGTCGTCGAAAACATCTCCGTTCTCGCAAGGGAGAGCGTGCTGGTAGACGATGCCAGCTTCCGCCTCGGCTGTGGCGAGTTCGTCGCGCTGCTTGGTCCGAATGGTGCGGGCAAGACGAGCTTGATCCGCGCCGGTCTGGGCCTGCAATCGGCGAGTGCGGGGCTCAGCTTGCTTGGCGGTAAACCGGTTGATGCTCTCTCACCGACGCAGCGCGCCCGGCAAATAGCCTACCTTCCCCAGACCCGGCCGCTTGCCTGGCCGAATAGTGTCCGTGACGTCGTATCCCTTGGGCGGTTCAGCCACGGAGCGCCGTTGGGCCGCTTGAAAGGATTAGACGCCGAAGCCGTTGACCGCGCGCTTCAGGCCTGCGGACTTCTGGAACTGGCGGGGCGCCGAACGGATACGCTTTCAGGCGGGGAGCTGGCCCGCGTCCATTGTGCGCGCGCGTTTGCCGCCGAAGCGCCTTTGCTCATCGCGGATGAGCCCATAGCTGCGCTGGACCCCCGTCAGCAATTTCGGATTCTCGACCTGATCCGCACCTATGTGGACCAAGGTGGCGGCGCACTGGTCGTGCTCCATGATATTCAGCTCGCTGCACGCTATGCCTCTCGCATGGTCTGGATGAAGGATGGGCGTATTGAAGCGGACGGCCCTCCGTCCGAAACACTGACAGCCGAGCGAATGAGAGACATTTATGGCGTTGCGGCACGGGTCGAGGGGCTGAACATTCATATTGACGGTGCCGCATGACCGCCCGCGCACTGATGTTGCAAGGCACTGGCTCGGATGTCGGCAAGTCTGTCCTGACGGCGGCCCTTTGCCGGATCGCACGGCGCCGAGGCCTGAGTGTTGCCCCCTTCAAACCTCAAAACATGTCCAACAATGCCGCCGCCTGTCCAACGGGGGGTGAAATTGGCCGCGCTCAGGCGCTGCAGGCGCGTGCGGCAGGTCTGGATCCCCATGTTGACATGAATCCGGTGCTGCTGAAGCCACAGACAGACCGCACCGCGCAGCTCGTCGTACATGGCAAGGCTACTCATGCCATGGAAGCCGCAGACTATATGGCCAATCGCGACCAGTTGATGGGCGCAGTCATGGAGAGCTTTGGCCGACTCACCAATGCGTACGACCTGGTCATTGTCGAGGGCGCCGGCAGCCCGGCGGAAATAAATCTGCGCGACCGGGACATAGCAAATATGGGGTTTGCCCGACGCGCGGGCGTTCCCGTTTGTCTGGTTGGCGACATCGAAAAAGGTGGTGTCATTGCCAGCCTTGTTGGAACACGGAATGTAATCGAGAAGAAAGACAGTGCGATGATCCGCGCCTTTCTGGTGAACAAGTTCCGGGGCGATTTGAAGCTGTTTGATGAAGGCGTGACGGAAATCGAAACCCGCGCCAAGTGGCCGTGCCTCGGCGTGATACCCTGGTTGCCCGCCGCTTCGAAACTGCCTGCCGAAGACGCGCTCGTCCTGGACACGCCGCTCACACCCTCTGGAAAGGCTTTGAAAATCGCGGCACCCATACTGTCGCGGATTGCAAATTTCGACGATGCCGACCCCCTCAAGCTTGAGGAGAACGTCAAATTCAGTTGGATTCCTCCGGGCCAGGCCATTCCGCGCAACACGGATGTTGTTATCCTGTTTGGCACGAAATCAACACTCGGTGATCTCGCTTTCCTGCGCGCACAGGGTTGGGACCACGACATCATCGCGCACGCACGTGCGGGAGGCCGGGTGCTCGGTATTTGTGGAGGATACCAGATGCTTGGCAATCGGGTCTCTGACCCTTTCGGCGTCGATGGTGACCCGGGCGAGGCAGCCGGCCTTGGATTGCTCGATGTCGATACGATCATGACCCGGCACAAGGAAGTGAAACCTGTTAGCAGAGCCGTGACGGCCCTGGGACCGACTACATCCGGTTATGTCATTCATGCTGGTCGCACGTCAGGCCCTGATGCGAACCGGCCATTCATAAATTTTGGTGCGGAGCAGGATGGCGCGCGCAGCGCAAATGGCCGGATCGAAGGAACATATCTGCACGGAGCATTCGCAGGCAATGAGTTTCGCCGTGCGTGGCTGGAACAGGCCGGACATTTTGGCGGGGGAAATCTCGACTATGATACTGCAGTGGACACCGCTCTGGACGAATTGGCCGATGGCGTCGAGGAAGCCGTGGATGTTGATGCGCTGCTGAAGCTTGCGGAGGAGCCTGGTTGGCGCCGGAAAACTTGATGGGGTTCGCGCCGTTGATACTGTGCGCTTGGGGGTTGGAGGTTACAATTGGCTGGCCTCAACAACTGTTTCGCCGAATTGGTCACCCCGTGACATGGCTGGGCGGGGTAATCGGCACCGCGGACCAGATGCTCAACCGCCCGGATTGGTCGCACGGGGTTCGTTACCTGATGGGCGGATTTGCAAGTGCGGTTCTCGTATTGAGTGTCGCCACTCTGGCGCACGCCATTTCGAGCCTGTTGCCTCCATCGCTTGTCGGAACTGTTCTTGAAGCAGCCATCGCCTCAAGCCTCATCGCGTCCCGTAGCCTTCATTCGCACGTGGCTGACGTGGCGAAACCGCTAACGACCGGAGATATCAGTGGAGCACGCCAGGCGGTTTCATTGATCGTAGGCCGGGACCCTGCGCAACTGGAGGAAGATGGCATCGCGCGCGCAGCGCTGGAAAGCCTGGCCGAAAACATGTCTGACGGCGTGATTGCTCCGGTATTCTGGGGGCTTGTATTCGGATTGCCGGGAATTGCTGCGTACAAAGCCATCAACACGCTCGATTCGATGATCGGGCATCGCAGTGACCGGCACTATGCGTTCGGTGGTTTTGCCGCAAGACTGGATGACGCGGCAAACTTCCTTCCGGCGCGCCTGACGGGCTTGCTCCTCGCCTTCACCTCCCTGAAGGGACATGCGTGGAGAGTGATGCTGAGAGACGCTAGACGACACCGTTCTCCCAATGCGGGATGGCCTGAAGCTGCGATGGCCGGCGCGCTTGGCATTCGGCTGTCGGGACCGCGCGCATATGAAGGACGCACCACCAGTCAGCCCTGGCTAAATGTTGGTGCGAGAGATCCGGCGCGGGGTGATGTGTTGAGGGGACTGGCGCTGTACCGCCGTTCATGCGCGGTGGCATTCGCATTGGTGGCATTGGTCGTTTTCGGAGCGTACATGTTATGAGGCACGATCTCGTTCACGGTGGCTCCCTCGACAAGATGCGCGCCGCATTTCCAAATGCGTCAGGGCCATGGATAGATCTATCGACCGGAATCAATCCGTGGCCCTATCCCGTACCGGATGTTTCGCCAGATACGCTGAATGCCCTGCCGACCCGCGACGCATATCAACAATGCCGAGCCGCCATGGCATCGGTCATTGGCGTGCCCGCTGACACATTGGCGCTCGCGCCTGGAAGTGAATTGCTGATCCGGATGTTGCCGCAGATCATTTCTCCGAAACGTGTCGCAGTTCTGACCCCCACTTATGGGGATCATGCGCAAGTTTGGCGTACCGCAGGATGTGACGTCTTAGAGACCACTTCCCCCCTGTCTTTATCCAGTGACGTAGACGCCGTCGCCATCTGCAACCCAAACAATCCTGATGGGCGCCTCTTCAATCCGGATGAACTGGATGCTGCGCGTGCGAAGCTGGCAGAGCGGGGCGGATGGTTGATCGTGGACGAGGCGTATACTGACCTTGCACCAGAACTCAGCCTCGCCCGACATGCCGGGGCACCCGGCTTGATTGTGTTGCGGTCCTTTGGAAAATTCTACGGGCTTGCTGGCCTGCGCCTTGGCGCAATCATCGCTTCCGAAGATATACTGCGACCGATATCAAACCTTCTCGGTGTTTGGCCCGTATCCGGATTGGCGCTCGACATTGGCAAGCGCGCCTATCAAGACACTTCCTGGCAAGTCAGCACACGAGCGCGGCTTGACGATGCCCGAAGACGTCTGGACGAGATATTGGTGGGCACCGGAATCAAGGAGATTCACGGAACCAATCTTTTTCGGTTTGTTGAGTGCGAAGATGCTCATCTGATCTGGAGACGACTCGCCGAGCGCGGCATTTACGTGCGTCGCTTTTCCTGGTCGAACCAGCATCTGCGTTTTGGCCTCATCGCGAACGAAGCGGCAGAGACGCGATTGCGGGAAGCACTCAGCCTTTCAGTCTGAGCGGAAGGCCGGCAGCGACAAAATCTACCTGATCGCAAACAGCAGCAACCTTCTGGTTCAGCCGCCCCTGTGCATCCCGAAAAGCCCGTCCCAAAGATGTCTCCGGCACCAACCCCAGGCCAATTTCATTAGAGACGAGTGCAATCTGCACCTGTGACGACTGGAGCGCATTACAAAGCGCCATAGTTTCCTGCTCTATATCTCGATTGTGGTGGAATAGATTGGAGAGCCAGAGCGTCAGGCAATCTATGAGTACGGACTCACCCGGATTGATCTCTCCCTGAATCACGGACACCAGATCAAGCGGCGCTTCAATTGTTCGCCAGCCTTCACCGCGATCGGCCTGATGCCGTTTAATCCTGTCGGTCATTTCGGCATCGAGTGCCTCGGCGGTTGCCACGAACAGGCGGTGCGGCGAGGCGGCCTCTGCGAGAGCCTGCGCGCGGGCGCTTTTACCGGATCGTGCGCCCCCCAGAATGAGGAATTTCGTCATCGGCTCAATAAGCAGAATTGCATCGGCTTGGCCAAATTATTCGTCTCGGTTCATGTGCGCTCAGTCGGCGGCTGGATCAGGCGGGTGTATCGTCGTCGTTATCCAGAATGCGATAGGCAGGTCCCTGCATGTCGTCAAACTGACCCGAGCGGATCGACCATACAAACGCGCCCAACCCCAGCAGGCCAAGTGCCAGAGCAACTGGAATAAGATAGATGATGATGGTCATAGACCTTTAGTTCTCGATTTGCAGCCGCATTGCGTTGAGGGTTACAATAATTGAGGACAGCGACATGGCAATGGCGGCGATCAGAGGTGTTACGTGCCCGGTCACCGCAATCGGAACGGCGACAACATTGTAGGCAGCGGCCAGCGCGAAATTCTGCCGCATGACCGACCGTGTTTTTCTCGCTACGCGCAAAACGACCGGAATGGCTTCGAGCCCCCCACTATATACGGCGTCGCTCGCTGACTGGGTGATGTCGATCGCGGCTCCCGGTGCCAAAGATGCATGGGCCAGGGACAAAGCGCCGGCATCGTTCAGCCCGTCCCCCACCATCAGGACGCGGCGGCCATCGGCGCGGAGACTCTCCAGACGGGCGACCTTTTCCTGCGGTGTGGCTTCTCCGGTCCAGTCGCTGATCCCGAGGGCCCCGGCCAGCGAGGCAACGGCGCTATTCTGGTCTCCCGACACTATCTCCAACTCGATGCCCTGGTCTCGAAGCGTCTCAAGCGCCTCAGCAGCACCCGGCTGTACATCATCAACGAAGCGAAATTGGACCGCTGGAGTGTCGCCCTGGTCTAGCCACAAGGATGGGCCGAGCAGAGCGCCTTTCGCTGCCGCACCTGTCCAGCCGGCCGAGCCCAGCCGCCAAACCTGACCATCCACTTCCGCCTCAAGACCGCGCCCGGCAATTTCATGTACACCTTCCAGCACAGTTCCCGGTCCCGCCATGGCCACGAGGGCGCGCGAAAGCGGATGATGGCTGACACGGGCCATGCTGGCAGCATCTGCAAGCATGGCCGCAGCCTCAGTCGACGCAAGTGGCACCGGGCAGCCATTCTGCTGAATGCCTTCTAGTTTCGGCGTACCGAGAGTAAGTGTCCCGGTCTTGTCAAAGACGATATGATCCACTTCGGCAAGACGCTCAAAGGCATCCCCGGACCGTAGATAGACGCCCTTGCGAAACAGTCGCCCCGCCGCCACGACTTGAGCCACTGGCGCCGCGAGGGCGAGCGCACACGGGCAGGTAATGATGAGAGTCGCTGCGGCGATCATCAGCGCCTCTGGCAGTGACGCGCCAAGCAGCAACCAACCGACACAGGCGAGCACCGCTGTCGTATGAACGAACGGCACGTAGATGGAAACGGCACGGTCGGCGATCCGGCGATAGGCAGACCGGCGCTGCTCACCAGCCTCCAGCATCTCGCCAATTTGTGACAGCAACGACTCTTCAGCGACCTTCAACGCCTCACCACGAAGAGGTCCGGTCACGTTGATCGCGCCCGCATGAAGCGTCATTCCCGGAGAGAATGTACGAGGCAGAGATTCACCCGTCACCAGGCTCTCATCGACATCGCTGATGCCTGTGAGAATACGCATATCCACCATTGCGCGCTCTCCTGGCGCGAGCAGGATGCGATCCCCTGCCGCAATGTCGCTGGCCGCAACAGAGACGGCGCTTCCATTGTCGTTCAGGCGGGTGACAGCACTTGTCTGCATTGCCGCCAGGGCATTCGCTGCCGCATGCGCCTGCCGACGGAGACGCGCATCCAGGAACCGTCCGATCAACAGGAAGAAGCACAACATCACGACGGCGTCGAAATAGGCGTGTTCACCGCCGCGTATCGTTTCAAAGAGGCTAACCCCAAACGCGAGGCTCAGCGCCAGTGAGATTGGGACATCCATGTTCGCATGCCCCTTGCTGAGCGCGGCCCATGCCGAGCGAAAGAAGTGGCGCCCGGAAAACAGGAGGACTGGAAGAGCAATTATCCCGGAGAGCGCATGCAGCGTTTTGCGTGTCGCCTCGCCCATCTCGCCATGTCCGGCCCAGACAGACACCGACAGCAACATGATGTTGGCGGCCGCAAAGCCTGCGACGCCCATCGAGATGAGGAGGGAGCGTTCTTCGCGCGCCTTGTCGGCTGCGCCGGTATCGGCTGCCTGCGCCGAAACACCATAACCGAGATCGGATATCGTCTGGGCAATCCGGTCAGCGGCAAGAGGGCCGGTCCACCGCACCCGCATCTGTCCGCTCGAAAGGTTCAACCGTGCCTGCGTCACACCCGGCAGGGCCGAGACGGATTTTTCAATCTTGCTGAGGCAGCCACCGCACTTCGCCCCCCGCACAACGAGATCAATCGCGCGCTCGTCTCCGACAATCCGAACAAAGCCCGAATATCCCCTTTTGGTATCTCGCGTGGCTGCAGGTGCAAGACCAGAGGGGCATCCGGGTACGGAGGGAATCGCTGTCGTCACGGCAGAATCACGATCCGCTTGTTCGCACGGAACACCACCTCGTCTCCCTCAGCATCAAAGACCTGGAACTGAGCGTCCCATCTACCAGCCGGTAAATCGGCAACACTCGTGACATAGTCACCTGAACCATGAGACTCGAGCACTACGACCTCGTCGTGCGTCGTACTGCCGGGATGGCGCAACTCGACAGATACCAAACGCGCCGAGATGGGCTCGCCAGCGGAGTCAGCCAGATTGAACACAAGATTTTCGTCATACAGGCCAGCCGCAGCGCTCCATCCAAGCAGGTCTTGCGAGGCCTTCGCTTCCAGCGTGCTGTTATAGTCCAAACCCTGCAGGTAGGACTTCTTCACATCCTCACCCGGAAAGCTGGTAATCGCATGATAGAGGAAAATACCGTTCACCGTGAACATGAGACCGAAGAAGCCCAGCATGATCCAAAACACATGCCATCCGGTCAATTTTCCACTCTTGGAACTCGGGTCAGCGCTCAGCGCATGGTCTGTCATTGTTCATCTCCTCTGAACGAAGATATGTTTACATCGGTCTCACCCGTGGCCGCGTCGCGCACCGTGAACGTCACTTGTCGGCGAGGAACGGTCGCATTTGCCACTACGAGGATGCGGTAGCGATCCACCCCAAATGCCTCCACAGGCAATTCGAGCGTGTCGCTGCCTTCATGCTCCATACCGATCACCTTGAACGCCCCCCCTTCCAATCCACTGACATCAAGCAGCATTGTACGGGGTTCACTTGCCTTGTTCACGAGCTTGAGTGTGTAACCATTCTGAATACGTCCGTCCGAAAGGGTGACAAAGGGGGGCGAGCGATCCTTGAGTATGTTTGCTTCAATGGTCGACTTGGTGGCAAGCCCCCACGCCATCAGACTCCCGATGGCAAGCATGACAACAGCATAGACGACAGTACGTGCTCGAATCAGTTTGTGCTTGGGCGGGATCAGCCCTTCATTTCGCACAGCCACGGCAATCTGTGTATCATAGGCAATAAGACCCTTGGGCCGATCTACCTTCGCCATGATCTCGTCGCACGCATCGATGCATAGTGCGCAATGGATGCATTCGAGTTGCTCACCATCCCGGATATCGATGCCCATCGGACAAACCTGAACACATTGATTGCAATCAATGCAATCGCCACGGTCGTCCCAGTTCTCGGATTTACGCTTCGGACCTCGGGGTTCACCGCGGTCATAGCGATAGGTCACATTGAGGGCCTGCTCATCTGTCAAAGCGCCCTGAATGCGCGGCCAGGGGCACATATAAGTGCACACCTGTTCGCGCATCGTCCCTGCCAGGAAATAAGTTGTCAATGTGAGGATTCCGGCGAACCAATAGGCGGTCAGAGGCGCATCACCGGTAAACCAGCCAGCAGCGACAGTCGGTGCGTCATGCCAGTAGAGAATGAAAGCGCCACCGGTCCAGAATGCGATAACAAGCCAGACAGCATGTTTGCCCAGTTTTCTCGCGATCTTGTTTGCCGTCCAAGGTGCTTTGTCGAGACGCATGCGGGCCGCACGGTCACCCTCAAAGGCGCGCTCGACCCATATGTAGAGATCGGTCCAAACGGTTTGTGGGCATGTGTATCCGCACCAGACCCGACCAAGCAGGGAAGTCACAAGAAACAACAATAGGGAGGCGAGTATCAGCCCGCCAGCCATGTAGTGGATGTCCTGCGGCCAGAGTTCGATAAAGAAAAAGTAGAATTTTTCGCTGGAGAAGTCTGCCAACACAGCCTGATCTGGAATGCCTTCACCGCGATTCCATCTTACCCATGGCAAGCCATAGTAAACACCCAGAGTGGCGGCCATCACAATCCATTTGATCGTCCGGAACTTGCCATGCGCGAGCTTGGGGTAGATCTGCTTGCGCTTGGCGTAGAGGTCTTCATGCCGCGGTGGCTCCCCGCCTGATTGGGCAGGGAGTTCCGAAGCGTGGTCGATCAAGGTTGTGCTGGCCATACTGGCTCCTACTCGCCGCCGCCGAGCGAATGTACGTAAACGGCAATCGCCTTGATAGTTGCGTCATCCAATCGGTCGTCCCAAGCTGGCATGTGGGAATTGCGGGCATTGTAGATAGTGGCTTCGATGTCCGCTTCGCGGTCACCATACAGCCACTCTGCATCCGTCAAATTTGGTGCCCCTTGGGTGCGATCCCCGGTCCCGTCCGCCCCATGACAAGTAGCGCATTGCTGCTGAAAGATTGGTGCGGCCCGCAATACAGCTTCCGGATCATCACTGCGCCCTGACAGATCAAGAACGTACTGCGCAAGATCATCCACTTCGCTGCGCTTCAGCAGGCCATCTCGTCCAAACGCCGGCATCGCGGAAAAGCGGGTTCCATCATCGGTATCGTGACGGATACCGTGTCGGATCGTGTATTCGATACCGTCCAGGGAACCATCCCAAAGCCAAACGTCATCTGCCAGCGCCGGATACCCAATGGCGCCGCGCCCACCTGCCCCATGGCAAGTTGCGCAATTGTCGCCGAAGGCACTTTCACCCATGGCCATCGCAAACTGCTGCAAGGTGCGGTCGGTTTCGATCTTTTCGAGCCCAGCATCCAAAAGGACGATGGATTGTGCGTCACGCGCCGTCTTGAGTTCGCTCACCGCCTTGGCGACTTCAACTCGATCTGAATGTCCGCGAAGACCTTTGGTGTTGGTACCGAGTCCCGGCAACGCAGGTATGGCCGGCATCAGGATCATGTAGACAATCGCCCAAGCAATTGACATGTACCAGACATACAACCACCAGCGCGGCAGCGGATTGTTCAGCTCCTTGATTCCGTCCCACGAGTGTCCGGTCGTCTCAACGCCGGAATGTTGGTCAATGTCCTTGGATTCATCAGTCATTTGACGGCCCCTTGTCTTCAAGCGGAGAATTGGCGGCGCGGTCGAAAGTTTCCTGGTTGCTGGGCCACAAGGCGTAGATCAATGCCCCGGCAAACATGAGGACGAAATAGACCAGGCCACCGGTCTGAGCGAAACTTGAAAGTGCTTCATACATGCGAGTTGCCTCCTAGCGCCGATTGCTGAGGTCATCAGCTTCATAGGTCGAGAAGTCGACGAGCGTGCCGGTCATTTGAAGATAGGCCACAATGGCATCCATCTCCGTGACGCGCCGAGGATCACCATCATAGTCGCGAAACTCAACGGAGCCCTCGCGCCCGGATGCGCCATCATATTGTTCAAGTAAGCCATCTAGATAATCATATCCTTTTTCGTCTGGATCGGCCTGAGCGTAGAGGTGCCCTTCCGCGTTCTCGATCATTTCATCTGTATAAGGCACGCCAAGCATGCGCTCGGTACGAAGGCGATCCTCAATCCGGTCGAAGTTCAGCTTCTTCTCTGCAAGAAAGGCATAAGGCGGCATGACACTTTCCGGCACCAGCGCACGCGGATCCTTGAGGTGGTCCACTTGCCATTCAGCAGAATACTTTCCACCAACACGGGCCAAATCGGGACCAGTCCGCTTGGACCCCCACTGGAAAGGATGGTCGTACATACTTTCTGCCGCGAGTGAGTAGTGGCCATAGCGTTCCACTTCATCCCGCAAAGGGCGCACCATCTGGCTGTGGCAAACATAGCAGCCTTCGCGGACGTAGATGTCCCGGCCCATCAGTTCGAGCGGGGTGTAGGGACGCATCCCGTCCACTTTCTCGATCGTGTTGTCCATATAGGCAAGCGGTGCCATCTGGATCAGTCCGCCGATGGAGACCACAACCAAGATACCTATGGTGAGCAGAAGCGAGTGACGCTCCAGCAATCCATGTTTGTTCAGAATACTCATGGATTCGCTCCTATTCAGCCGGAACCAGCGTCGTGCGTGGTTCGGGAGTTGCGTATGGGTCGGGCTTGGCCTCGACCGGCTCGGCAGCGCCATGGCCAAGTGCGGTACGCACAAGGTTGTAGGCCATGATCAAGGCACCGCTGAAGTAAAGGCTGCCGCCCAGCGCACGGATCATGTAGCTGATGTGCTTGGCTTCGACGGTTTCCACGAAGCTGTATTCAAGGAAGCCATACTCGTTATAGGCACGCCACATCAGGCCTTCCATGATTCCGGCAAACCACATGGAGATCATGTAGAACAGGATGCCGATCGTGGAGATCCAGAAGTGCCATTCGACAAGAGACTTCGAGAACAGAGCCTTCTTCTTGTAGAGCCACGGCACGAGGCAATAGAGCGCCCCGAAGCTGATATACCCAACCCAGCCGAGCGCCCCGGAGTGAACATGCCCGATTCCCCATTCCGTATAGTGACTGAGTGAGTTGACGGCACGCACTGACATAAGCGGACCTTCGAACGTCGCCATGCCGTAGAACGCCAACGACACGACCATCATGCGAACCACTGGATCCGTGCGCAGCTTGTCCCAGGCACCAGACAGGGTCATGACGCCGTTGATCATGCCGCCCCAGCTGGGCATCCAGAGCATGATCGAGAAGGTCATCCCAAGCGTTTGCGCCCATTGGGGCAGCGCCGTGTAATGGAGGTGATGCGGCCCCGCCCAGATATAGATGAAGATAAGGCTCCAGAAGTGAACAATGGACAGCCGGTAGGAATAGACTGGTCGATTCACTCGCTTCGGAATGAAATAATACATGATGGCGAGGAAGCCTGTGGTCAGGAAAAAGCCGACCGCATTGTGACCGTACCACCATTGCGTCATCGCATCCTGAACACCCGAAAATACCTGCACTGACTTTGTGCCCGTCAATGAGACGGGAATGGACAAGTTATTTACGATGTGAAGCATCGCGATGGTCACGATAAAGGAAAGGTAGAACCAGTTCGCCACATAGATATGCGGCTCTTTGCGCTTCCACAGCGTACCGAGGAACACGAGCAAGTAAGCAACCCACACAATCGTCAGCCACAGATCTACGTACCATTCAGGCTCTGCATACTCTTTCGACTGGGTCACCCCCATCAGGTAGCCAGTCGCCGCAAGCACAACGAATATCTGGTAGCCCCAAAAAACAAACCAGGGCCACATACCGCCCGCTATGCGCGTGCGGCAGGTGCGCTGGACGACATAAAAGCTTGTCGCTAGCAGCACGTTTCCACCAAAGGCGAAGATCACCGCGCTGGTATGCAACGGCCGCAATCGCCCAAAATTCGTCCATCCCAGTTCAGGGAAGTAGAAGATGTTCGGGAAGGTCAGTTGAAGCGCGATAATGACGCCAACCAATAGTCCCGCAATACCCCAGAACATGGACGCGAACACACCATATTTTACCAGCGTGTCTTCATAGCGCGACTCATCGAATGGATTGCGGTCGAGCAAATTGCCAGCCCACAAACCCGTGCCCACCAGAAACGCCGTGGCCAGCGCGATGAACGTCATCGCCTGGATGCCCATGGCGTGATCAATCGTGCGTCCTGCGATGATCAGGGCGAGCACCCCGAAGATCGCAACCAGCGCGGAGACACTTGCGATACTCCCCCCGCTGGCATTCGATGAATTGGTTCGTGATGTCATCATTCTGTTTAGCCCCTTCCGCAGAGCGTTGCGGTTGCGTCGTATGGGGCCTGATTACGGTGATCGCTTTGCGGCGCGTATAGGGGCTTTCCCGTATGGGACAGTTCGTCCGCTTCTCTTAAACGAGGGCGGAAATTGGAGGGTCTTGCCTGTGAAACGAATTCATTCTTATGCCATCGCCGCCGCGCTGGTGTTTGCGGGCATCACCAAGATGGTCTTGCAGGCTTCTGCGCAATCCACGCTCATCCTGCCGACCTGTCTTGGAAAGTCTGTGACTATTCCGATTGAAAGCGCCGGCGCACAACTGACGCATTGCTGGGGATGCTACGTGCTTCTGCTCGGGCTGTTGGCTTTCGGTGCGCTCCTGTTGAACGACCTGCGGCATTCACGTCTCCGCACGAGGTCTGTTCTTTCCTAAATGCCCAGCCGCACCTACAGTGCTGGGATCATGCCGAATCCCCTGTCTGACCTCTGGCGCTTGGAGAATACCGACTTTCAGGATTCGGATTCGCTCCAGTCGATTCTGAGATCCATCCTGCTGTCGGTCCCAGATGCCATGATCGTGATTGATGACACGGGAATCATCATGGCGTTCAGCCGGGCGGCCGAAAACTTGTTCGGCTACAAGTCGGAAGATGTCGTTGGGACGAATATCAAATGCCTGATGACCCAATCTGACCAGACGCATCACGACCAATATATCCGCAACTACCTAACCACCGGAGAGCGCCAGATCATTGGTATCGGTCGGATCGTTGAAGCGCGCCTCGCAAATGGCGATTCCATACCGGTGGAATTGAAGATTGGCGAAGCCAGTATCGGCGACCGCAAGCTGTTTACGGGGTTCATCCGTGATATCACCGAGAAACAGGCCAACATGCATCGTATCGGGGAGCTCCAGGCGGAACTCGGAAACTTCTCGCGGCTGAGCGCGGTCGGGACGATGGCCTCCGCCATGGCTCACGAACTCAATCAGCCGCTCACAGCCGTCGCAAACTATCTCGAAGCCGCACGTGACCTGCTGGATGAACCGAGCGAGAATGACCTGGCCATGGTTCAGGAAGCGGTGTCCGCCGCTGCAGAACAATCAATCCGGGCTGGCCAGATTGTTCGCCGGTTGCGCGATTACGTCTCACGCGGGGAACTCGATCTCAGGCCCGCTCCCCTGAAGGGTGTGATTGACGACGCTGCGGCCATCGCCAAGGTCGGCATCGAAGGCCCCCTCGCCCGAGTAATTCTTCGAATGGAAGATCCCGGGATCATTGTCATGGCGGACAGGCTCCAGTTGCGACAAGTGTTCGCCAATCTCATCAGGAATGCCATTGAGGCGCTTTCGGGAACAGAAACACCTCAGATCTGGATCTATACGCAGTCTTCCGGCGAGGAAGTGACGATCGAGGTCAAGGACAATGGCCCGGGGCTTTCAGAGGAGTTGCTCCATTCCCCATTTGATGCTTTTCAAACAACCAAAGCCAGTGGCATGGGGCTTGGCTTGTCGATTTGCCAAACCATAATCGAGGCGCATGGCAGCACGATTGCGGTTTCGTCCGAACCTGGCGCTGGAGCATCGTTTACGTTTACTTTAAGAGTAGCCACGAACGTGGCAGGGTGAGCATGCGATGACGAAGACCATTTTCCTCGTAGATGACGATGATGCCATCCGGCATTCCGCCAGCTTCATGCTGCGGCATGCCGGCTACACGGTGAAGACCTATCCGGATGGCGTGAGCTTCCTGGACGCATATGAGCCGAACGACTCCGCCTGCATACTTCTGGATGTTCGCATGCCTGTGATGGATGGCCTGACTGTACAGCAGGCCTTGTCCGAACGCGGCAACAAGATGCCCATCATTGTGCTCACCGGGCATGGAGATGTATCGGTCGCCGTTCAGGCCATGAAGAATGGCGCCATCGAATTCCTGGAAAAACCTTATGAGAAAAAGGCTCTGCTTGAAGCCATCGAAACCGGTTTCAGCCGCATTTCCGACGACGAGGCCCAACAAGGGCTCAAGAATGAGGCGGTTGCGAAACTAACCCGACTAACGACCCGAGAATCCGAAGTGCTCGATTGCCTGGTTGAGGGCATGACCAACAAGGCCATCGCCGACGAATTGTCGATCTCCCCCCGAACGGTGGAAATTCACCGTGCAAACCTGATGGAAAAACTTGAAGCCGACAGTTTGTCTGCAGCGCTGCGCGTTGCATTCATGGCGGAACGAGGCCGCAAAGAGGCGCGCTAAGTAGGTCTACTTAGAGACGTCATACTCCTGCGATCATAGATGTGTGACTCCGAAACTATCGAGACCACGCCTAAATGAATCAGTCCGTTTCACAGCCCGACCTGCTGAGGGTTGCACTTGTCGAGGATGATGAGGAGGTTCGCTACTCCCTCATGATGCTCCTGCGATCACGCGGGTTTGCCGTAGATTCCTATCGCAACGGCATGGAAATCCTGATGAACCAACCAAGTCTGCAAGTCGATTGCCTTTTGATCGATTACAAACTACCTCGGTTTGACGGTGTGGATCTTCTCGAGAAAATGAGGCTGGCTGGCGACACGACACCCGCAATCCTGATCACTGGTTTTTACTCCACAACGCTCAAGGAGCGCGCGCTCAAGGCTGGATATGCCGCTGTTGTCGAAAAGTCTTCCGCTCCTCAGGAAATCCTGGACCGATTGTCAGAGGCGACAAAGCAACTCCATTAGGTTCGTCTCGTCTTCTGCAGGAATCACTGGTCGTAGAATTTGCACAATGTCTCTATGACTGCCGTGCCAACACCTCCGGTCGAACGGTAGAATATCGCCTGACCGTCCCGTCGCGACGCAACCAGCCCCTCGGCCTTCAATTTCGACAAATGTTGCGACACGGCTGATAGCGATTGGTTCACTGCCTCGGCAATCTGGTTTACCGGCATTTCACCGTCAAACAACTCGCAGAGAATACGTAGACGGGTCTCATTGGCCATCGCCCGCAGTGTCGCGCAAACTTCGGATACTTGATCCGACAGCGCATCAACTGAATCTGGATCGGGACGTGGATCGGCAGGCTCGCTCATGTCGTCTGACCTTCTGTGACAAGATCGTCATCGCCATCAGAAACCGCTGGCGCCACCCAATCTGGGCCCTTCAGCGCCACATAGATCGCCGGAATCACGAGCACCGTCAGAGCCGTTGAAGAGGCAAGCCCGAAAAGGAGCGAAATCGCGAGTCCCTGAAAGATCGGATCTGTCAGAATCACTGCCGCACCAATCATCGCCGCCAGCGCCGTCAACAGGATTGGCTTGAAGCGGATCGCGCCCGCATCTAGCAGAACTTCTTTCAATGGCTTGTCCGCAAATTGGCCATGCCGAACGAAATCGACCAGCAAGATCGAGTTTCGAACAATAATTCCGGCAAGGGCTATAAAGCCAATCATGGAGGTCGCAGTAAACGCCGCGCCGAACAGCCAATGCCCGATCATGATGCCGATCAGAGTGAGCGGCACAGGTGTCAGGATAACGAGGGGTGTCCGGAACGTGCCAAACTGGGCGACCACCAAAATGTATATGGCGACCAGAGCCACCCCAAACGCCACACCCATGTCACGGAAAGTGACATAGGTGATTTCCCACTCGCCGTCCCAAAGCAAGGAGGGCTTTGATTCATCAGATGGCTGACCATAGAGACGGATGGCAGGCTGCTCCAGCCCCGCACTTTTCCAATCATACGATTCCACCTGATCCTGAATTTCCAACATCCCATAGATCGGCGCTTCGAACCGGCCAGCAAGCTCGCCCATGACCATGTCAGCGAAGTAGCCATCTCTCCGGAAAATCGTCGATGACCCCGCTTCCATCCGGGCGTCCACGAGCGTGCCCAGTTCGACAGCTTGCGCGCCCGACTGTATGGGAACTGGCAAACTGGCCGTGCGCTCGGACCAGACCTGCGCAGATTTCGGTAGGCGGATCGATACGGAGAGTGGGTCACGTCCATCGCCGCGGGGTGCCACACCTACAATCTGACCCGAATAGATCAACGCCAGCGAATCCAGTATATCCTGCTCAGCGACGCCCTGATCAGCCGCAATCGTCTCATTCACGGAAAGGACGAGACGCGGTTGCGGTCCTCCGAAGGAATTGTCCACATCGACAATGTACTCCGTGTCCCGGAACAATTGCTCAATCACATCGGCCGTCTTGCGCCGCGTTTCGGCATCCGGGCCGTATATCTCGGCCAGCAGTGTCGAAAGGACTGGCGGACCGGGCGGCACTTCCACCACTTTCACACTCGCCCCTTCGGGCAATGGCACGACATGCAACTGGTCCCGCAAAGCAAGAGCGATGTCATGGCTGGACCGGTCTCGATGACTCTTTTCCAGAAGATTGACCTGCAAATCCCCTAGTTCCGGTGCGGCACGCAGGAAGTAGTGACGCACCAAACCATTGAAATTGAACGGCGCTGCTGTGCCAGCATAAGCCTGAACGGATTCAACTTCCTCTACATCGTACATCGTCGCGGCGAGGGCAAACAGGGTGCGTTCGGTCTCTTCCAATGTCGTGCCTTCCGGCATGTCCAGCACGATCTGAATTTCCGATTTGTTGTCAAAGGGCAGCAGCTTGACGGTAACAGCCTTGGTGGCAAATAAAGTAAGCGATGCGAGCGTCGCAACGCCGACAAGCCCCAAGAATATCCAGGCATTTTTCCGGCTCGCGACAATCGGTCCCGCAACAGATCGGTAGAAGCGACCCAAACGGGTCTCCTCATGCTCTGAGTGCCCACTGACAGGTGCCTTCCCGGCAATCTTCATCAGCAACCAAGGCGCGATTCCCACCGCGACGAAGAAAGAAAACAGCATGGCGGCCGATGCGTTTGCGGGAATAGGCGCCATGTAAGGGCCCATGAGCCCCGAGACGAACATCATGGGCAAAAGGGCCGCAATAACGGTCAGTGTGGCAACAATGGTAGGATTTCCTACTTCCGATACCGCATCGATGGCGGCCTGAGCACGTGGGCGACCGTCCTTCATCGCCCAATGCCGGGAGATATTTTCGATCATGACGATCGCATCATCAACCAGAATGCCGATCGAGAAGATCAGCGCAAACAGGCTGACTCGATTGATCGTGTATCCCATCATCAGTGCCGCAAACAAGGTCAGCAGGATTGTGGTCGGGATGACAATGAGTGTCACCAAGGCTTCACGCCAACCAATGGAAAACGCGATCAGCACCACAATCGAAACGGTCGCCAGCCCCAGATGGAAGAGCAACTCATTCGCCTTGTGGTTTGCCGTTTCGCCATAATTGCGGGTCACAGCGATATGGACCCCTTCCGGTATCATTTCACGTTTCAATAGTTCAAGACGCTCGAGGATCTGATCCGCAACCACCACCGCGTTGGCGCCTGGCCGTTTCGCCAGGGAAAGCGTAACGGCAGGAAATGATTCGAATTCCGCACGCTCAGCATTCCGCTCCAGCGTCCAGGCTCGTGCCTCTGTCTCGATGCCGGCCACACGGACCCGCGCGACGTCGGAAAGATAAACCATGCGACCATCAGGAGCTTGAATTTCCAGCCGTTCGAGATCGCCCACAGCGGCGATCCGGTCGCCAGCCTGAATGATGATTGAGTCGCCAGAGCCGCGAGCCGTGCCAATGGGACGCGCCTGAACGGCCTGCGCCGTCACATCGACCAACGCCTGAAGAGAGACGCCATAAGAAGACAGCGCCTCGATGTCGGGTTCAACGCGAAGCTCGAGACTACGTCCCCCAATAACGTTAGTCAGGCCGACATCCTCCACCTTCAGGAGTTCTTTCAGAACCTCATCGGCGAGCATGCGCAGGCTGGTATCGTTCCAGACATTTCCGGTCCACGTTTCCGGGGACAGCGTCAATGTAACGATGGGAACATCGTCAATGCCGCGCCCGACAACTTGCGGCATCTGAACTTCAGGTGGGATGCGGTCGATATTGGCGCGAATCTTTTCGTGAATTCTCAGAATTGCGTCATCGGCATCAGTACCGACCATGAACCGCGCCGTGACGATAGCGCCGTCATCGCGGCTCTGACTGTAGACATGTTCGACGTCGGGAATCGCCTTGATGATTTCTTCCAGCGGCTCAGTGACCTGCTCGACCGTATCAGCCGCTCGCAGCCCGGGCGACTGAACCAGAATGTCCACCATCGGCACTGATATCTGCGGCTCTTCCTCGCGCGGTATAGTCAACAGGGCGATCAGACCAACAGCCAGCGCTGCCAGAAGGACCAGAGGCGTTAGCGGTGAACGGATCGTGGCTCGGGTGATGGAGCCGGAAACATCGGCCTTCATGAGTTCTCCGCTCCCGGCAATGTGACCACATCGCCCGGTCTCAGTCCGGAGAGCACCTCAAAGACCCCATTGGAAACCAATGGCTCCGCCAGCACGACGGGGGCCTCAACGAAGCGATCACCCACCTTTACGCGCACAAAGTCTACTCCATAGCGCGTGGTGACGTATTCCTGTGGCAGAATGATCGCGCGGCGATCACCCACCGGGGCGAGCACATCGGCCCGTTCGCCCACCAGCGCATTCAATCCGCCATCCACAACTGCGTCCGCGACCACTGCACCGTCTCGCAGCGCTGGATAAATCTTCTCAATGCGTGCTGTGCGCACGTCATTGTCGCGCGCGGGCAGGCGTAACGAAACTTCTCCGCCTTCAGCCAGAAAGTTCAAATGCCGCTCCGGCAAGGACAATCGCACCAGCCCGTCGAGCGTCGCGAGGTTGGCAACGACCTGCCCCGGAGATACCACACTGCCTTCAACCACGAGTACATCTGTCACTCGTGAGTCAACTGGCGCGCGGACATACCCTTCCGCCCGACGGGCGATCAGACTGCGGCGTTCTTCCTCTGCGGAGGCTCGATTGGCCTTCACAACATCCAGAGCGGCCTTTTCCTGCTCGAACCGGGCTTTGGGATAAAATCCATCTGCTAACAGTTTGCTCGCGCGGGCGAGGTCTTCTTCCTGTTGTGTCATTTGCGCCGTCAATCCATCGACGCGAGATTGGAGTGCATTGATTTGCGGCGCTATCGTGTCGTCAGCCACGAAGGCGAGCACCTCACCAGCCTTGACCGTTTGGCCCTCATCGATGCTCAACTGTGTGATGACACCCTGAAGGCGAGACCGCGCCATAGCTGTATCACTCGCCTCAATACGCCCCACAACCGGACGAAAATCCGTGATGATGGACTCCTGAATGGTCAGTGTCTGCGCGGTGGCAGTCATGCTCAGCGCCAAGCCAACAATGAGACCACCGATATGTCGGGCGATCATCTCAATAGTCTCCCTTGTCAACGATCGCACCCGTCGACGGGTCCAGCCGAATGCAGGGCTGCCCTGCCGACGTCCAGGCCGCGATGCCTCCCGCCAGATGAGCCGCGTCTGCGCCTGTTTCCTTCATGAAAGTGTTGAGCGCCATTCTGGACCGTTTGCCAGATCCACACTGAAACACGATCCGCCTGCTTCCATCCGCAGGAATCGCTTTGGGTTCAAACGTGGATAAGGGGTGCAGCAATGCGCCATGAATGCGTTGGTTTGCGAATTCTGCAGGCTCGCGGACGTCGACCAATACGATCTTGCCAGCCTTGAGGTCTGTAAAGACACTTTGCGGTGTCAGGTCATATTTATCAGCCATGATTTTTTCCTCTGCCAAGCCACCGGTCGCATTCGCGCAGTCGGTCTTTGATTTAGCTCACTGCCATCGTGACCTATATAGGTAATATTGCGTATTTGCGAAAGTGCTAATATACAACATGTTTCCGGCAAGGAGGATTGGTTATGGCGAACATTGTAATTCTCGGCGCGGGCCTAGGCGGATTGATCGCCGCCTACGAAATCAAAAAGACCCTCGGGCGGGACCATCAGGTTTCGATCATCAGCGAAACGGACTACTACCAGTTCCAACCTTCCAATCCCTGGGTGATGGTAGGCTGGCGGGATCGCAAGGACATCACGGTCGACTTGGCAAAACCCCTCCGCAAGCGAAACGTCAACTTGATTGTCGGCAGGGCAGAAAAAGTTGATCCCGCGAACAAATGCGTGCGTATGCCGGATGGGTCGCAGGTAGAATACGACTATCTGGTCATAGCCACGGGCCCCGAACTCGCCTTCGATGATGTCGAAGGCCTGGGCCCGAACGGCCACACTCAATCGGTCTGCCACATCGACCATGCCGAAGCAGGAGCCTCGGCCTTTGAGGCGTTTTGCAAGAATCCGGGCCCAATCGTGATTGGAGCGGCACAAGGGGCTTCCTGTTTCGGGCCAGCCTATGAAACCGCGATGATCATTGAGACCGAACTGCGCAAACGCAAGATTCGCGATCAAGTGCCGATCACCTTTATCACCCCCGAACCCTATATCGGTCACCTCGGCCTCGATGGTGTGGGCGATACCAAAGGTCTGCTCGAAAGCGAGATGCGCAATCGCCATATCAAATGGATAACCAACGCCAGAGTTCTTGGCGCCGAAGCCGACATGGTACGTGTTGAGGAGTTGAACGAAGATGGCTCTGTCAAGCAAACGCATGAACTGCCGACCCGGTACACTATGCTCATGCCACCTTTCAGGGGGGTCGAAGCCGTGCGTGATGTCGAGGGCTTGGTGAACCCCAAGGGTTTCGTGATTACGGACGACTTCCAGCGTAATCCAGAATGGCCGGATATCTTTGGTATCGGCGTCTGCATCGCGATTCCGCCCATGGGGAAAACGCCCGTGCCAGTTGGCGTACCCAAAACAGGCTTCATGATCGAATCCATGGTGGAAGCAACCGCCCGCAACATCGCGCAGCTTATCGAAGGAACCCAGCCAACACACAAGGCGAGCTGGAATGCGATCTGTCTCGCTGACTTCGGCGATGGCGGCGTGGCGTTCGTTGCGCAGCCCCAGATCCCCCCTCGCAATGTTAACTGGTCGGCTTCCGGGGGATGGGTACACTTGGCCAAGGCGGGATTCGAAAAGTATTTCCTACACAAGCTGCGAACAGGCCGGTCTGAAACCTTCTATGAAAATGCAGCGTTGGGTCTACTGAAGACTCATAAATTGAAAGACTCTTCCTGATGCCTGATCACCAGCATATTGTTTGCACCAAATGTGGCGCTGTAAATCGTACGCCCATAGGGAGTAGTTTGGCGAGAGGCCATTGTGGATCGTGCAAGGGTGACCTTGCCCGCGATGCTCCCGTCGAAATCAACACGAAGATTCTCAACCGACTCATGTCCCGTGACGAAGGCAGTTTTCTCCTGGATGTATGGGCCCCTTGGTGTGGACCGTGTCGGATGATGGCGCCTTCATTTGCTGAGGCCGCAAAGCACTTTGATGGCAATCTTCGCTTCTTCAAACTCAACACGGAAGCCCATCCGGAAGGTGGAGCCGCTTTGAATGTTCGCGGCATTCCTGCCCTCCTGTTGTTCCAGGACGGCAGCGTGATTGATCAGCGGTCTGGTGTAATGACTGCGCCCACAATCATCCAGTGGGTGAATAGCCTGAATATTCTGAAAACCAGCGCCTGACAGTATCTGACGAAAGGAAACAGATATGAATCTTGATCGTGCCGTACTCGCCTTTGCCGGATTGGTCGTTCTGATCAGCCTCGCATTGGGATACTGGGTATCCCCCTATTGGTTCCTGCTGACTGCTTTTGCGGGGCTTAACATGTTTCAGGCCGCCTTTACCGGTTTTTGTCCGGCCGCACTGGTTTTCAAGGCTATCGGCATACGGAGCGGCAACGCCTTCAAATAACGTCTGAGAGATTTGAGTTCGACCTTGGGTCAACAGCACATCACAAGGGCGACGTCCGCCGCCAGCTATCGCACTAAGCTTGATGGCTTATCGCTTGTCGCAAACTGAAGGCCAACATGGAAGCCGTCTGCCGAAGGATCTCGCCTTCATCAATCGACCGTTCATCAAACACCATCTCGACCACCGCATACCCGATCTCAACACTCAGCCTCGCTGATGGCAGGATACGTCCATGATCAAGATCAGGTCGTGTTTCGATTATCCGTTCCGCCAACAATCGCGCAACATGTCGGTGAGACTCAACCCTGACACCCGCCAATACAGGCGTGGCATGCATGGACCGCATAATCCACGCGCCTGCTTTGGTCTGTCGAGTTACCCGTATTGTTTCGAAGAGTAGCGTTTCGATTTCGGCCTCAAGATTGCTCAAGTCACCTGCGTCGAGGCTCCAATTCTCCATCAAAATATTCTGCTGAGCCATCAGTCGCTCGCCCAATTCTTTCAGGACCGAATATTTGTTCGGGAAGTAGCGGTACAATGCCGGCGGCGTGAGTTCAGCTCGTCTACAGATCATGTTTGTCGAGAGCTTCTCGAACCCGACCTCCTCAATCAAGTCAGCCGCGGCGATCAAAATCTGCTCAAACGTGTCTCGACTTCGCTGCTGGTTAGGCGCGGATCGTCTTGTGGTGTTGGGTTCGATTTTCGTTGTCATCACTCAAACGTACTTCATTGACAGTTCAAGGGCGGCTGCCTATCGATAGTCATCGCTACCATTTTGGGGAGGTTGGCGCAATGGGAGTATCCAGACGGAGAGTGGTTCAAGCTGGCCTTGGACTCACGGCAGTATCTGCCGTTCCAATAGTTCAACACGTAGCGTGGGGCACGAGAGACTATGTCCGCGAAGACTACGCTCCAGATTATCCTGAGCCACCTATTGGCGAAGAGAGTTGGAGGAACTGGTCAGGCGCGCAAACTGCTACGCCCAAACAGTTTCGGTCTCCAGCGTCAGCTGCCGAACTTTCAGAAATCATCCGAACTACGCCAGGACACATCCGCCCAAGAGGCAGCGGCCATTCTTTTTCGGGGCTCGTACCCAGTGAAGGAGTTATTCTGGATGTTGGGCAGCTCGCCGGCTTGAAAGCCTATGATCCTGTAACTCAGCGCGCGACCTTTGGCGCTGGAACCGTTCTGTTTCAGGCAGCATCCCAATTGAATGAGATTGATCGGGCCTTTCCAAACCTTCCCGACATTGTCGACCAAACACTCGCGGGATCCTTCTCGACCGCCACCCACGGCACAGGCCAAACCCTGACCGCGCTTCATGACTACATCCACTCCTTCAAACTGGTAACTGCCGACGGCAGTCTGTTGAACGTCACGGCCGATTCCAACCCCGATCTGTTTTCTGCGGGCAAAGTCTCTCTCGGTGCGCTGGGCGTGATCAGCGAGTACACGGTTGAGACCATCCCCTCCTTCAATCTGAGGCGTATCGTCAGTGCAGAGCCCATAGATGCCGTACTCGATGACGCTTTTTCCCGTGCCAGCTCATATCGAAATTTCGAATTCTATTATCTTCCAGGTACGGGACTCGCTGCCAGTATCACTCACGATCTGCATCACGGAGAGACGACCGGCCTGGAACCTTCCAACGATGACGATGAAATGTTGGAGGGCCTTAAACAGCTACGGAATGAATACGGGTGGTGGCCCTGGCTCCGAAAACGCATTGCGCAATCTGCTCTTCCCAGCGGCACGATTGAAGATGTCAGTGATGCCTCCCTCCAGCTCCTGGCCACGACCCGCCCGATAAAGTTCAACGAAATGGAGTATCACCTCCCTTGGGACGATGGTCTCAAGGCCTTGAGGCAGATCATCAAAATGATGGATCAGCGAAAGCACGTCTTCTTTCCCATGGAGGTCCGGTTTACCGCTCCCGACGATGCCTGGCTTAGCCCGTTCCTTGGTGGCCCCCGAATATCCATCGCGATCCATGCGGCAGTCGACGAAGCCTATGATTATTTCTTCAGCGAGTTCGAACCAGTTTTCAAAATGTATGGCGGCCGCCCCCATTGGGGCAAACACCACAGCCTGCAACGCAAAGATTTGGAAGCTCTCTATCCGGACTTTACCAAGTTCGCAGACTTGCGCCGTTCGCTCGATCCGACTGGAAAATTCCTGAACCCCCATCTCGCCGATGTGTTTGGAGTTCCCTTCAATGCCTGAACTTAGCAGAAGGACACTCTTGATCGGAGGAACAGCTTTAGCAGGAGTAGCAACTCTCATGTCGAAACCCAGTGACAAGAGCGGACCAAGAGATCCTTATTTCTTGCAAATGCAAAAAGCTCTCACCGATGCAGGGATCGCAACACCGACCCTGGTGATCGATCGCGCACGGCTCAACGCCAATATTGATACGCTGAAACACCACCTGCCGCAGGGCATGGGATATCGTATTGTCGCCAAGTCCCTGCCATCGCTTCGATTGATTGACCATATTCGCAAGCGAACCGGCACGGATCGGTTGATGACATTCAATTTACCCATGCTGCTGGCACTGAGCACAGAAATGCCCGAAGCCAGCCAGTTGCTTGGCAAACCCCTGCCCATTCAGGCTGCGCGCCAATATTTTCACAAACTACCGCCCGAGCGCTCTGATGCGGCAGGCCGCGTCCAATGGCTCATAGATACTCCGAAGCGACTTGAGCAGTACCAGGATCTCGCAAAGGATGTTGGTCGCACCCTGAATATTAATCTGGAACTGGATGTGGGACTCCACAGGGGCGGCTTCGAACCAGGTTCCGAGTTGGGGAGCGTGTTGCACGAAATAGAACTGGATCCGAGTTTGGAATTTGCGGGTTTCATGGGTTACGAACCGCATATTCCCAGCCTGCCCACAAGCTTGGGCTGGCGCGACAAGGCGCTCGCAGGAGCTTGGCGTTCATACAGGGCGGCGCTTGATCAAGCCGCTGAGGTGTTTGGCAAGGCAGCCATAGAGCAAATCACCCGAAACGCAGCAGGCAGTCCGACCTATCGCTACTACGAGGACACTTCGATTGCGAATGAAGTCTCTGCAGGGTCGTGCCTGATGAAGCCAACGCATTTTGACACTGAATTGTTGGAGCCCCATACGCCCGCGAGCTTCATTGCAACACCGGTCATCAAATCTGTCGCCAAAACACGGATGCCCGGCCTCGAGTTCGCCGACAAAACCAAACGGGTGTGGGATCCAAACTACAGCAAGACCATATTCATTTATGGAGGCCACTGGCTCGCCGACCCGGTTGATCCGCCCGGCCTGGAATACAATTCGACGTTCGGACGCTCCTCCAACCAGGAAATGCTGAATGGTGGGCCGGAGCTGCAAATCGCGCCAGACGAGTTCGTATTTCTTCGTCCGCACCAGAGCGAAGCAGTCTTCCTGCAATTCGGGGATATCGCCGTTTACGAAGACGGAGAAATTGTGGACTCCTGGCCCGTCTTTGAGGCTTCAGCTTAGACTGTTTCATCAGTATCTTCAGCCTGGAGCGCGAGACTGCTCCACAACGCCTCGTCCGCTTCAGCCAGACCGTTGCGGGGTATCATGGCAACTTCGAGAGATCGGGTACGCAGGGCGACCTGGATCAGGCCGCGTTTGTCGAGATCTTTGAAGCGGGTCGGGACACGCCGGACATAGTGCCACCAACCGCTGCGATCCTTCAGGAATCTTGATCCAAGTGAGAAATGCTTCATCGCCGTTTGTAGTGCAAAAAGTTTGCATTTTGTGGTGCAAATTGTAGTGCACGACCGGCGAAATGATTTGGAGTCCCTAAGGTTTCTCCAGTATTTTCAATGATTTCAAGGGAGGCATCAGGTGTCACCCTGAAAGAAATGGCGCGAGTGACGTGCCACGATCCATATTATTTATCCAATATATTCAAACACATACGTGCATGAAAGTCAATTTTTGGTCCTCAGTTCGGTCGGATTTTGGTCCACAGTTTTGCGGACCTCACTAGTTCGACGCGCGGTTAGGCGTCGAACTAGCTGATAGCATAGAATTCCAAGATTAGGAGCCCAAACGAAAAGCCTTGCCTATTTCATAGTCTCAGATCAACCAGTTCTGTGTTTAGGTGGTGTCTCAGTTTGAATCTTCCGCTGCAGCTTGCGGCCGGAAAAGGCCTCAGGATTGCCGTTCGCAATGGGACCGGTGTGAGGCGGATATTCGCCGGAAGGTGCCGGTCACAACTGATTGCCGATTCCGGTCGTTCGATGTTCTGCGGTATCATTGTAAATCGGCGTCAAATTGGGACCCCTGCACCTCTAGCAAAATCAACTGGATATTGCGCCGATCGGCGTCGGTTCACCGCGCTGATTTACATGCATTCATAGAGTGTGACCTGATATCCATTTGGTCCCGCATTTGAATGGAGAGCCTGTCGCAACGGAGACAGACAATGCGCAAAAGCAAATTCACCAGGGAACAGATCATCGCGACCCTGGCTGAAGAGGAAAGAGGCATGGCAGCCGCAGACGCGTGCCAGCGTCATGGTGTCAGCTCGGCTAACTTCTATATCTATGGACGGCTCTCCCGGTGCAAGCGATTTGAGTCCTGATCGAACGGGTGTTGGATGCCAACATCTACTGGCAACGCCCCGCAACGTGACAGCATCGCCTGGTGCCCAGACACATGCCCTTGCGCTTCTCCACCATCCGGACATGCTTGCGCCGGGCGGCATGGCGAAGGGCCTGGACGACCTTGAAGACGACCGAATTGCGCAGCGTGGTATCCGTCGCGTCAAGTCGGCGCTCGATCATCACCCGCTCAGCGAGATCCCGGGTTGTGAGTTCGCCATCGACCTCAAGATGGCGCACACAGATATCGGTGAACAGCCGGATCGACGCATTTATATGAGCCAGGTCTTGCTTCGCCTGCGCGATCTGAGCCTGGTACGCCGTGATCCGCCCGTGGATCTCGGCGCGCTTGTCCTTCACGCACACCTTGGGTGTGCCTGCGCCTCCCAAAGGGAGAGAATGCTTCTGAGCGCAGTTAAAAAAGCTAATGGCTGATCGAGCATCAAATGGTGGCGCGCCTCAGGTACGGCGATTATCGGAATGTCACCGCCCCCTAGCTCGCGGATGTAGTCAGCCGAGTCCCTGGTGAAGAGCTGACTCTTTCCGCCATGAACGATGATCTTGCGGCCCGGCGCATTCACGAGTCGATGGCCGATTGTGAGCCATTCGTCGGACTTATTGCTTCGTCGGAATACCTCGGGTGAGAACTTCCATGTCCAACCGTCTCCGTCGCGTCGCATTGAATGATACGCCATGTAATCTAGGAGGAACGGCTCGCCGACTGGCTGGGGCGGAGAAAGGACGTATCTTTTGCGCGCCTCTTCATAGCTCGCATAGAGCCGGTTGGGCTTGTCAGGATCACCTGATCCCGGGCTTGAGCGGCGATGGTTCCAGTATTGATCGAGGAGCTCGGCTCGCATGACCATCAGATCGCAAATCACGACGCCGGAGAAAGCATCGGGCGACAGGGTCACGGCTGTCAGCGCTGCGCCCGCGCCGAAACTGTGCGCGATGATGGTGGGTTTGTGGCCATCTGTAAACAGATCGAGTGCCTCGGCAATCTCACCAAACTCGCGCCCCCTAGCCGCGGGATCGGCTTGCCCGCGCATCTCCGTGTCGCCCATGCCGGCGAGATCGAACGCCACCACGTCGTAATCTTCTGCGAGAAACGGAGCGATGAAGGCAAAGCAACGGGCGTGGGAGAGAAAGCCATGTGTCATAAGCACTTTCGGCTTTTTCCGGTCGCCCCAGCGGAAGTAGTGCGTCCTGGCACCGTCGATCTCAACATAACCTTCTTCGCGCGGCACCTTGAGGGCCGACACAAACCATTCCGGCAGATGCGAACCATCGCCGGCCCAGACAGGGTCGATGTCGTCGGGAAAATCTCCAATCTTGGACAATACGTTCATTTCGTTAAGTGTTCCTTGCTAGTGGGTTTGTCGATCACGAAGCCGCGGTACCCCACATTCGCTACATCTTCGCAGCGTGCGACATAGCCAGACACGCTTGGAAAATTGATCAGTTGACGCGCCTTGCCCGGGATGTTTGCGCCCATGTACCAAGAATCCGCTTCGGGAAAGAGTGTCATCGCGCCTGCTTGGGCAACCATTTCGGTCCAGCCCGTTTCAGCTGCCGGATCGGCTTCGAAAAGATCGACACCATTTTCCCGCATCCAGACCAGAAAGTCGCAGATCCAGTCACCCTGTATCTCTGCGCTGGTCGGGCCGTTTGAGAAACCCGACGGGCTGAGTGGCCCGTATGCGAACAGCATATTGGGAAAGCCAGACACCGCCATTCCCAGATAGGCGCGTACTCTGTCTTCCCACGCATGGGACAGTGATAGGCTGTTCGTCCCCCTGATGTTCATATCGATCAGCCCGCCGCGCCCGGCATCGAAGCCGGTGGCGAAAACGATGAGGTCGCATTCCATCTCGCCGTCTTCGGTCGCAATAGCGTGCGGTCCGATCCGGATGATCGGAGTCGCCTTGAGATCGACTAGCGCGACATTGTCTTGCGCGAAAATTTCGTAATATCCCTGTTCAAGCGATGGCCGCTTCGTACCGAATGGATGCGGCGGTTCGGATGGGGCGAGTTTCTCGGCCAGATTGGGATCGGCGATCCTTGCGCGAACCTTGTCGCGCCAGAAATCGTAGGCGTGCCGGTTGGCTTCGCGGTTGGTAAGCAAGTCAGCGAAGTTGTGATACCAGAACCTGAGGCCGCCCTGTTGCCACAGATCTTCAAAGTGCGCGGTGCGCGCTTTCTCGTCAACTTCGAGCGCCGATACGTCTAGCGATTGGCATTCGAATCCTCCGCTCGTCTGCTTGCGCGTTTCGAAGATCGCGGCATAGCCCTTCTTGTCCCGTTCCTGGTCTTCTGCCGAAAGCTTCTTCTGCTGCATAGGCAGCGCCAGGATTGGTGTTCTTTGAAAGAGGGTCAGCTTCGATGCGGATTTGGCAGCTTCTTGCGCGACCTGCACACCACTTGCACCGGTGCCGATCAAGGCAACCTTACGTCCGCTGAGATCGACACCCTGCTGCGGCCAGCGCGCCGTGTGAAACCATTGGCCTTCGAAATCCTCAAGGCCGGGAAAATTGGGGACATACGGCTTTGATGCGAAACCAAGAGCGGGCAACAGGAACCGTGTCGAAACAGTTTTGTCGCTGTCGAGTTGCAGACGCCATTGCTTCGTCTCCTTCTCATAGTGCGCGCCTTTGACCCCAGACCCCATGCGCATCATGGGCCAAAGGTCGAGCGTATCGCAAACATGCCGGAAATACGCTCTGAGCTCTTCCCAACCGGGAAATCGCTCGCTCCAGGCCCATGATTTCCACACTTCAGGTATAGAGTACTCGTAAAGCGGAACCTGTGAATCCACTCGTGCGCCTGGATAGCAATTCCAGTACCAGATGCCGCCGGGCTGGGCCGCAGCATCCACCAGCAACACGTTGAATCCAGCGTCACGCAACTTGTGGAGCAGGTATATCCCGCTGAAGCCGGCACCGACGATTACAACGTCGTAATCAGGAGACTCCCGCTGGCTCACGGTGCGACCGTCAAACGTTCGGCGATTGCTTTCGCCGTTGCATAGTCGGCCTTGCCGTTGGATGCACGCATGGGTTTTTCCGTCGGATATATGGCCTTGGGCGTTTTGTATCCTGCCAGCTGATCGCGCACATGGTCCTTGACAGCTTGCTCGTCGAACGGGACGTCGTGGTTGAGGTGGACGACGGCCGTGACGGCCTGGCCCCATTTTTCATCCGTTACACCTACGACCAACGCTTCACCGATGGCGGGATGGGTCTTGAGCACTTCCTCGACTTCTTCTGGATATACCTTCTCGCCAGCAGTGTTGATGCATACGCTGCCGCGGCCTAGCAGGGTAAGGCTTCCATCGGCCTCTACCCGGCACCAGTCACCCGGAATCGAATAACGCACGCCATCGATTGTGCGGAATGTCTTGGCGGATTTTTCGGGATCTTTGTAATATCCCACGGGGATGGCCCCCTTGCGGGCGATAAAGCCAGGCACGCCGCTTCCTGGTTCGACTTTCTGATCGTTTTCGTCGAAGACATCGCAGAATTCGCCAATCCCGAATTTCGCGGTGTTCGTACCGCCCTGTGCAGTCGTGACGGAGAGGCCGAAGCCGAGCCCTTCGGAGGCGCCGAAACTATCCATCAGCACGACCTGGGGAATGTGCTTGCATAGACCGGCCTTAATCTCCTTGCTCCACATCACGCCGGACGAGATGATGGAGACGAGGCTCCTGGTATCCCAGCGGCCCGCGTTTTCTTCGAGCGCGCGAAGCATTGGCTTAGCAAAGGCGTCGCCCACAATTGCGATGCTTTCCACCTGGTGCTTTTCGACCGTATCCCACAATTCTGAAGCTTCGAAGGAAGGGGCCGTCAGCGTGACGATCGCGCCGCCCGACATGAGCGCACCTATCGCGGTGATGAAGCCCGTCCCGTGCATGAGCGGGCAGGCGGAGAGAGTGCGCCTGCCGGGCCCCTCTTTCTCGATCAGCGCAACATTTTCTTCCAGCGTCCGCGGAACCGGGCCCAGTAACTTCTGTGCGTCCAGCTGGGCCTTGCGCATGTCGTCGTGCCGCCACATCACGCCTTTCGGCATCCCGGTCGTGCCGCCGGTATAGATGAAGAGCAAATCGTCGGGTGAGCGTTCGATGCCGAGCGCCGATCCGTCCCCTTTTCCCGCCAGCGTCTCATAGGGACTCGCAAAAGACGCGATTTCGGAAGAGTCGCCAATTTCGACGAAAGTGTGAACCTTCTCGAGCCTATCCTTGAGTTCGACGATGCATTCGCGAAACTCCGAACTGTAAACAATCACTTCGCTGTCAGAATCTTGGAAAATGTAGAAAACTTCTTCGGCGCGATAGCGGTAATTGATGTTCACATGGGTCAAGCGCCCCTTAAAACAAGTCGCCATCAGCTCGCCATATTCGGGGCGGTTGCGCATGTAGAAGGCCACCTTGGCACCATCGCACGCTCCGCGTTGACGCAACGCGCGCGCGATATTATTCGAGCGCGCGGACATTTCGGGCCAAGTGACGATCCGGTCGCCGTGTATCAGCGCCGGAGCGTCCTGAGGCATGGCGGGCTCGACAGCGTCGAGAATGTCACCGAGGTTCCAGTCGATCATGTTCCCTCTCCCTGCCGGACGGGGCAGCCAGTCTCGGACGCCCCCTCAACGAGTGTGTTACGCGGCCTTGATCCAGCCTTGCAGTGCTGCCGCCTCGGCCCGCACCGTTTCGGGTCCGCCAAGCACCTGCCGGTCGAATCCAATGCGTTTGAACCAGTAGTGGAGACCGATCAGGTCCGTGAATCCCATCCCGCCATGCACTTCGGTGGAAGTGCGGGCGACAAAGCGATGGACTTCGCCGGTGTGTGATTTCGCGTGGCAGGCGACGAGCGATGCCTCTGTCGGAACTGCGTCAAAGGCGTGGGCGGCGTACCAGACGAGCGAATGGCACGGTTCATGCCGCGCGGCCATCTCGGCGCACATGTGCTTTACGGCCTGGAAACTGCCGATAAGGCGACCAAACTGTTCGCGCTGGCCAGCATAATCGACAGCCTTTTCGATCATGGCCTGACCTGCGCCAAGACTGTCGGCGGCGAGGATCACACGCCCCGCAGCGCGCAGCCGGCCCACTGCAGCTCCCCCATCATCAGCCAGTGGTTCCGCTTCGGCCCCGTCAAACCGCAACTCCCCGACGCTGCGGGTCCGATCGATGGTCGTCAGCGCGATAGCCTTCAGGCCCGACGCCTTGGCACCGACAAGGTGCAGCCTGCCGCCGGAATCGGCGACGATGAAGGCATCGGCTCCTTCGAAATCGAGTGCGAACAGGGCGGTGCCGTTGAGCTTCCCGGCAGCAAAGGAAACCCCCGCGCCGTCGCGCACCTCGATTGTCTCGGAAATCGCGACACCAATACGCGCCTCGCCGCTCACGATCTTTGGCAGCCAGTGGGCCTTTTGCTCCTTGCTGCCTGCCTCGCTCAGCGCGATAGGCGTCAGAACATGACTGGCGAGAAAAGGTACTGGCGCGACCGCATAGGCGAGCTGTTCCGCAACTATGGCAGCGTCGAGAAGGGTCATGCCGAGGCCGCCATGCTCTTCCGGTACCAGCATCCCGGGAATTCCCAGGTCCTGGACGGCGCGGAGCACCTTGTCGCTAAGCGGATTGTCACGCTCGGTACATTCGCGGACATGATCGAGCGGGCAGGTATCCGCAAGACACCGCGCAACGGCATCGCGCAGCATCTGCTGGTCCTGAGAAAGTCCGAAATCCATTAGGCTGATCCCTGTTTGTGACGCGGCATGTCTGCGGTTGCTTTCGCCGCATCCGAAATCTTCGCCAGCTTCGGTTCGCGCGGCATTTCGAGGCCACGTTCAGCGATGATGTTCTTCTGGATCTGGGCGGTGCCGCCGCCGATGATGAGACCGAGCTGGAACATATAGTTCCATTGCCACGCCCCCCCTTCCCGCTCACGCGGGCTGTGGTGATAGAGAATGCCCAGTTCGCCCATGGCGTCGATTGCCAGCGCGGATATCTGGTGAGCGAGTTCGCAGCTTTGCAACTTGACGATCAGTTTCGCCATGCCGCCCGGCTCACCCCTGAGGCTGTTCGAAAGGATCCGCATCCCATTGTATTTCATCGCCGCCACTTCGGCCTGCAGTGCCACCAGCCGGTCGCGCAGTACCGGATTGTCGATCGCGCGACCCTGGCCCAAACGCTCTTCCTGCATCAGCGCGATCAGTGCCTCCAGCCGGTTTTCAAGCGCGTCGGGATCGCCCAGCATTCCGCGCTCATGGCCAAGAGTTGCGTTCGCCACGAACCAGCCCTGGCCCCGCTGGCCGACGATCTGATGCATGGGGACCCGGACATCGGTAAAGAACACTTCGTTGAATTCGGCATGACCGGTCATCGTCTTCAAGGGGCGAACCTCGATGCCCGGCGTGTCCATCGAAAAGATCAGGTAGGAAATGCCGCCATGCTTGGGCGCGTCAGGTTCGGTCCTGACCAAGCAGAAGATCATGTCGGCCTGCTTGGCGGTGCTGGTCCAAATCTTCTGGCCATTGACAACAAATTCGTCGTTCTCGATGTGCGCGCTGGTCTTGAGATTGGCGAGGTCCGACCCGGCACCGGGTTCGGAATAGCCCTGGCACCAGACAACATCGCCTTTCAACGTGGGTTCGATCCAGCGCCGTTTCTGTTCCTCGGTGCCGAGTTCGAGCAGAGTCGGCACGAACATCGAGATTCCCTGATTGGAAAGTCCGCCCGGCACCCTGGCCCGCGCAAATTCCTCTGCGATGATGCGCGATTGGAGAATGTCCGGCTCCGCTCCATAGCCGCCATACGCCTGCGGGATCGTTCGAGCGGTATACCCATGCTCGATCAACAGCTTCTGCCATTCGACCGCCTTGGACGAAGGTCGGGCCGCCCGGTCAGAAGAAGGCGGAGCAAGATGGCTGTGCGCTTCGATAAAGGCCCGCACCTGCTTGCGGAAGACATCGTATTCGGGTCCATATTCGAGATCCATGGCGCTTCTAACTTTCACTCAGGCGGAAAACAGGAAGGCGGAAGTCCTCACCGATCAGTTCGAACTCCACGACCACCGGAAGGTCGAGCGCAAGACGCTCGTGATCGCAACCAACCAGCCGCGTGGCCATGCGCACCCCCTCTTCCAATTCAACCACCGCAGCCACGAAGGGGATGTCGGCGGCAAAAGCCGGGTGGAGGGCCTGGTGGGTTACGGTCCAGGAAAACAACGTGCCCCTGCCGCTGCTGCGTTCCCAGGAAAATTCCGGCGAGCCGCACTTTGCGCACATATAGCGCGGCAAGTGGCGGAAGCTGCCGCAATAGCCGCAGCGCTGGAAATAGAGATGGCCGTCCTGGCACCTCTTCCAGAATTCCTGCTCAACCGGGTCTTGTGGGCGCGGTCGCGGCTTGGGTGGCACCATCTGCGCGGAAGGCCGCATTTTGGGGGGCAGATCGCTTTCGCTGCTCATGCAAACCTCCTGAGAATGGCGATGCTGCCGTCGCCTAGGTCGCCCCAACCGGTCACGAGGCCGGTCTGGGCTCCCGGCACCTGGCGCTCGCCGCAGTCGTGACGAAGCTGACGCACTGCCTCGACCACGTGGTTGAGGCCCCAGACATGCGCCTCACTGAGCAAGCCGCCATGGGTGTTGATCGGAAAGCGGCCACCCAGCTCAATCTGGCCGTTGGCGACGAATTCGGCCTGTCCGCCTGGTTCGCAATACCCCATCGCTTCCAGTTGCAGCAAGACGACATAGGTAAAGCAATCGTAGATCTGCAGGAAATCCATGTCCTCGCGCTTGACGCCAGCCATATCGAAAGCGCGCGGGGCGGCATAGCTAAGGCCGATCTTGAAGGGATCGGGCCGCGACGGGATGTCGTCGGCGGGATAGGGGTGGCCTTCCGCGGCACCGGCGATGCTGACGGGCACATGGGGCATATCCCTGGCCCGATCCATTCGCGATATGACAACCGCGCAGGCCCCATCGGTTTCAAGGCAGCAATCGTAAAGGCGGAAGGGCTCGGATATCCAGCGCGCTGAATGATAGGTTTCCGCGTCGAGTGCGCGCCCATAGGTAAAGGCGCGCGGATTCAACTGCGCGTGACGACGGCAGGCCAGCGCGACGGCCGCCATCGCATCCGCACCCACGCCGTAAAGTTTCGAGTGGCGGGTCGCCAGCCAAGCATACATCTGCACCGGCAGGAACACACCATAGGGGATGTAATAGCCCTGGATGGTATTGGTCAGCGTGTTCATGTTCATCGCCCGAGTGGGCGGGGCACCCGGCTTGGACCTGAGGGCGGAATAGCCGTTCCAACCGAGCGTGACCAACACGTGATCGCAAAGCCCGCTGGCAATCGCCATCGCAGCGTTCTGCAGCGCCGTCGTCGGGCTGGCGCCACCCATGTGAACGGTGGCCGCATAACGCAGCACATCAATGCCGAGATTGGCGGCCATTTCCTCCGAGGTAGTATAAATCGGCGGCGGCACCATGCCGTCGATATCGGAAGGTTTCAGGCCGGCATCCGCGATGGCGCGGCGCGAGGCTTCCAGCATCATGTCCACTGCAGTCCGTTCGGTGCCCTTCACGAATACGGTTTCGCCCACACCCGTTATGGCGGCCTTGTCGGCAAAGGATAAGGTCTGTGAAGCGCTCATACCGCGTCCCCGTCTTGCCGGAATTCAGGAATAAAATCTGGTGTCAGCCAGCGCCCTTTCGGCCCCGTCGACAAGATCGCGCATGACCTCTGCCGCTGGACGGATCGAATGGATCAGACCGATTCCCTGCCCCGCGAAGCCGGGCATGATATCCTTGCGCTGAGCCTTGATGCCCGAAGCCATGACCGGCCCTGAAATCATCGACTGGTAAGGCATGGGAAGCGGTTCCTTGCCCGCCGCAACCCAGGCATCGGCCCATTTGTTGCGGATCATGCGCGCGGGCTTGCCGGTCATCGAGCGGCTGACGATGGTATCTGCATCGCCGCTTTCGGTGATTGCTTCCTTCTGGAACCGTTCGATGCCGGCTTCTTCGGTTGCCAGGAACGCCGTGCCGACCCACGCGCCCACAGCGCCCAGTATCATCGCCGCAGCGACTCCGCGGCCATCGGAAATTCCACCCGCTCCGATCACCGGAACCCGGTCCCCCACCGCATCGACCACTTGCGGAATCAGCGAGAAGGTTCCGATCGGGGAGTTGTGTCCGCCGCCATCGTGACCTTGCGCAACAATCATGTCGATACCGGAATCGACCACCTGTTGGGCATGTTTGACCTTGCCGATCACCGCCATGACCTTGGTGCCATTCGAATGAAGGCGGTCCATCCACGGTCCGGGATTGCCGAGGCCGGCGGCATAGACTGGCACCTTTTCCTCGATTACAACTTCCATCTGCGCCTCGAAAAACTCCCGCGAGAACAGCTGCGGCCCGCCCTTGCCCATTTCCGGCGCGCCAGCCGCGCGCATGGCCATTGCGGCATCCACTTCGGGCAGATCCTCGCGTTCCATGAAATCGCGGGTGAACTGCTGGTATTCGCCAAGCAATGCCATCGGGTTTTCGGGCACGGCGCCGCTTTGCGGGGCCGAACCGCGCCTGACGGAGGCAGGCAGAAGGGTATCGACCCCAAACGGTTTGTCGGTCAGCTCGCGGGTCTGGCGGATCCAGCTACGCAACTGGTCCGGCGAGCAGGCCGCAGCGCCAAGAACGCCAAGCCCCCCCGCATTAGATACTGCAGCCGCGAGCGCGGGGATACTGGCCCCGCCCATCCCGGCCAGAAGGATCGGGTACTCGATCCCGAGAATTTCGCAAATGTGGCTCTTGAGTGCCATCGTGTTACCTTCTCCAAATTGCGCCATCCACGGGCGCCTGTTATTTTACGTCTGCCCCCACTTGACCTTCTGGGACACAAGCTCAGGGCTTCTTTCTGCGAGATAGGAGGCGGAGCCCGCCACGAGACGAGCCATCGACTGCCGCGCTCCTTCGGCATCGCCCTTGCGCACAGCTTCAAGGACGCGGCGCAAGAAGCGCAACTGGACCGCACGCTCTTGCGCCGAATACCCCAGCGAGAGCGAAAATTTGCGGGTAAGCATGTGCAACGCGGAAGTCAGAAGGCCGAAAAGCGGATTACCGCTGGCCCAGCCGAGCATATCGTGAAAACGGCGATTCAGTTCCTCGAACTGGCTGCTGGCTTCGTTGCGCTCCAGCTCTTTGAGGCAATCGGCAAGTGCGCTCAGATCACCCGTGGTCGCGCGCTGGGCGGCATAGGCTGCAACATTCGGAGCTATGGCTTCGCGCAGTTCGAGCAGGCCCCTGAGGTCTGCTTCCATGAATTGCAGGATGAGAGAAAGATTATTCGCAAAATCACCGGTCTGCGGGCGGGCGACCACCGGGCCGCCACTACGGCCCAGTTGAAGATGGATTACGCCCTGAAGCTCAAGGAAGCGGAGCGCTTCGCGCAAAGTCGCTCGAGCGACATCGTATCGCGCAAGCATTTCGTCCTCGCGCGCCAACCTGTCGCCCGCAACATGCGCCCCGGCTTCGATATCGCGTACGATGTCATGCGCAAGCGTGAGCGCGCGCTTGGCTTTCCTGGAATCATCGACCTTCGGTTGCATCTCCGGGAATCGCTCCTCTGATAAATCCTTATAAGGGTTTATCGGCGGATATGTCTAGAGCTTTCCTAAACAGTTCACAGTTTGACCGAATCTTGCAATAATCCTTATAAGCTTTATTGACCACGGCCTGCAAATTCCCTAACGATCCCCAAACGAGGTGAGTCTGCTTGCTGGGTATGGAGGACAAGACATGAGCATCGACACGATGGAGCTGGATACTGCCGAAAAAATCGCGGCCATGCCGATCGACGAAATCGATGTCTCTCGGCCGAGCCTTTTTCAGCAGGACACGATCGGCCTGTTCTTCGACCGGCTGCGCAAGGAGGAGCCAGTCCATTACTGCCGTGAAAGCCATGTCGGACCCTTCTGGTCGATCACCAAATTCGACGACATCATGGCCGTCGATACCAACCACAAAGTCTTTTCATCGGAGGCAAAGCTCGGCGGTATCGCCATCCAGGACATGCATAGTGTGGAAGGTGCGCTCGAACTTGAAATGTTCATCGCCATGGATCCTCCAAAGCACGACCAGCAACGCAAGGCCGTCACCCCCGCTGTGGCACCGTCCAACTTGCTGTTGCTCGAACCGACAATCCGCGAACGAGCGTGTCAGATTCTCGATGATCTACCGATCGGCGAGGAATTTGATTGGGTTGACAAGGTCTCGATCGAATTGACCACGATGACCCTTGCTACCCTGTTCGATTTTCCGTGGGAAGAACGCCGCAAGCTCACCCGCTGGTCTGATGTCACAACCGCTGCTCCTGAAACCGGCATCGTCGCATCGTACGAAGCGAGGCGCGAAGAGCTCATCGAGTGCGCGATGTATTTCAAGGGCCTGTGGGATCAGCGCGTCAATGAGCCGCCGAGGAACGACCTGATTTCCATGATGGCGCATGCCCCGGCGACAAAGGATATGCCTTTCCTCGAATTTCTGGGTAACCTCCTGCTGCTGATCGTGGGCGGCAACGACACCACGCGCAATTCAATCAGCGGCGGTGTGCTCGCCCTCAATCAGAACCCCGACGAATATCGCAAACTGAATGACGACCCATCGTTGATCACCAGCATGGTGCCGGAAATCATCCGCTGGCAGACGCCGCTGACTCACATGCGCCGCACCGCGCTTCAGGAATGGGAGATCGGCGGCAAACAGATCAAGAAGGGCGACAAGGTCGTGATGTGGTACCTGTCGGGCAACCGCGACGACACGGTTATCGACCAGGCCGACCGGTTCATCATTGACCGCAAGAATCCGCGCCATCACCTGTCATTCGGCTATGGCATCCATCGCTGCATGGGCAACAGGCTGGCAGAACTGCAGTTGCGGATCATCTGGGAAGAGATTCACAAGCGCTTCGCCAAGGTCGAAGTGACCGGCCAACCCGAGCGCCTGTATTCAACCCTTGTGCGTGGGATCACCAAGCTGCCGGTGCGGCTGCACGCCCGCTGATTTACCAAAGCAGAAATACGGAGTTTATGATGGTCAAAGTGACGTTCGTATCCAGCGATGGAACGCGGCGGGAAGTCGAAATTGCTGAGGGCGAAACAGCGCGCGAAGCGGCGCTTTTCAACGGCGTGCCGGGCATCGACGGCGATTGCGGCGGGGCCTGCGCCTGTGCGACCTGTCATGTCCATGTCGACCCGACCTGGATCGACAAGGTGGGTCGTCTGAAGGAAGGCGAAGCGGAGGCCGAACTCCTGCAATTTGCAGAAGGGGCCAGCGAATACAGTCGCCTCGCCTGCCAGATACCCATGGAAGCTGCGATGGAAGGTTTGGTTTTGCACGTTCCTGCGCAGCAGTACTGACCAGCCAGAGCGCGGCCTTGTCGTCCGAGTGGGGTGCCACGAATTTGATTTTTGAACGGAGGTTTCCGTGCCAACACAACTAGAATCCGATGTCCAGACGAGCGAAGACGCGTTTCGCACCGAAGTGCGGCAATTCCTCGCCACCAATTTCCCTGACGAACTCAAGGGCACGGGCAATATGATGGCCGGGCTCGACGGTCCGACCGACGAGAACCCTGTCCAGAAGAAATGGCGAGAAGCCGTGGGCGGGCGTGGTTGGGGCACGCCAACCTGGCCCAAGGAATATGGCGGGGGCGGACTGACCAAAGGCCAGGCCAGGATCATCGAGCATGAGTTCGCCAAGGTCGGCGCCTACAATCCGATCGGCGGAATGGGTGTGATGATGTTCGGCCCGACCTTGCTCGAATACGGCGACGAAAGGCAGAAGCTGGAGCATATCCCGCCAATCTGCCGTGGCGAAATTCGCTGGTGCCAGGGCTACTCGGAGCCGAATGCCGGATCAGACCTCGCAAACCTGCAGACCTTCGCGGTCGACAAGGGCGATCACTACCTCATTAACGGCCAGAAGACCTGGACCAGCGGTGGCCAGTGGGCTGACAAGTGCTTTGCCATCGTCCGCACCGACCGGTCAGACAAACACAAAGGTATCAGCTTCATGCTGATCGACATGGACGCACCCGGCGTTGAAGTCCGCCCGATCACAATGATCAGCGGAACCAGCCCGTTCTGCGAGACCTTCTTCACCGATGTGAAGGTGCCGAAGGAAAATCTCGTGGGCAAGGAAGGCCAGGGCTGGACTATCGGCAAGCGCCTGCTTCAGCACGAGCGCACGAACATTTCGGGCGGAGGGCGCCTCGCCGGCATGATGGGCCAGAGCCTTGGCGATATCGCCAAGAAATACTGCGAAACCGGCGGTGATGGCGCGCTCGTCAACAAGGTCCTGCGCGACAAGATCGCCGATCTTGAGATCCGCTGGAACAGCTTCCTGCTCACCGCGCGTCGTGCGGTCGAGGAAAGCAAAGCGCAAGGCGGCGTTTCAGAGATCAGTTCGGTTCTGAAAAAGGTCGGCACCAAGTTGGCCCAGGACCGCAGCGAGTTGCTGATCGAAATCCGCGGCTTTCAGGGCCTCGGCTGGGAAGGCGACGAGTTTGGCAATGACGAACTTGAGGATGTGCGCGGCTGGCTCTTCGGCAAGGCAGCGACGATCTATGGCGGTTCGACCGAAGTCCAGAACAACATCATTGCCAAGCGGGTGCTTGGCATGCTCGACCACCAGTAAGCGAGGGTAGCAAGGACAATGGCAGTTCTCAGCGAAGAACAGGAAATGCTGCGCAACATGGCGCGCGACTGGGCGACCAAGGAAAGCCCGGTATCCGAGTTCCGCAAAGTCCGCGCAGCAGGCCAACCGCAGGCCTACAACGCTGACGCCTATGCCGCGATGGCCGAAATGGGCTGGGTCGGGATCATCATTCCCGAGGCCCATGGTGGATCAGATTTCGGTTTCTTGTCGGCCGGCCTCGTGATCGAGGAACTCGGCAAAACGCTGACCGCAAGTCCGCTGGTGGCCACAATCATCGCGGCGAGCGCAATCCTGCTCGGCGGAAGCGACGCGCAGAAGGCCAAATGGCTTCCCAGGCTCGCCAGCGGCGAAACCGTGGCAACGCTGGCTGTCGATGAAGGAGCGCATTGCGATCCCTCCGCAATCGAGACCAGCGTTTCGGGCGGCAAGCTGACCGGCAAAAAGGCATTCGTGCACGAGGCGCATGGCGCCAGCCTCTTCGTGGTCGCAGCCAAGGACGGCCTATACCTGGTCGAAAAGGGCGATGGCGTTTCACTGACCACGCGCAAGCTCACCGATCAGCGCAGCCACGCCGATATCCAATTCGCTGGCGCTGCCGCCGAGAAGCTCGAGGGCGGAGGCGACAGTCTGCTTGGCGACGTGCTCGACCGGGCGCGCGTGCTTTCCGTTGCCGAAATGCTCGGCATGGCGCAAGCTGTGTTCGACACGACCCTCGACTATCTGAAGCAGCGTGTGCAGTTCAATCAGGTGCTCGCTACTTTCCAGGCGCTGCAACATCGCATGGCGGATCTGTTCGCCGACCTCACGCAGATGCGCTCCGCGGTCGAGGCGGGTTTACAGGCAGTCGACAGCGGTTTTGGAGTCGCGCGTGCAGCGACCATCGCCAAGGCCGAGGCAAATCGCGTACTGCACGCGATCAGCAATCAGGGTATCCAGCTGCATGGCGGCATCGGGATGACCGACGAATTCAATGTCGGCTTCTACCTCAAGCGTGCTCGCGTGCTCGAGGCGAGTTGGGGGTCGTCAAGCTACCTCAGGGACCGTTTTGCGCGATTGTCCGGTTACTGACGACGAAGGTTTCTCGCCACTCGCAGCTTGCCGTCAGCCCACAATTTCGTAGGCGGGGCCGTAACCCGCGTCTTCGGGAATAGTGAGGACATTCTTCCCGTCTCGCTGAATGATTTCAGGCAGAACTGTTACGATATCGCGGGTTTCAGCCTGCGCCACGCAATCCGCTGCGCTCGCAGATTTGGCCAGCAGTTGCAGGTTCAAGCGTGTAGGAAATATAATGGTTCGCTTGCCGCTGGCTTCCATTTCCAACGCCTTGTGCGGCGAAAGCCATTCCGCATCGACGGTTTCGTATCCATCGCACGCGGCAATCTGGCGTTCGGGCGCGCGAACAACGAAGAAATGTGTGTCGAAGCGCTTGTGCATGAAGGTGGGCGTTATCCACCTTGCAAAATTGCTTAACCGATCGAGGCGTAGGTGCACACCGGCCTCGCGAACGACGTCAAGAAATTCGCGCTCCCCTCGCTCCACCGCTTTGCGGCTTTCAAGATCACATGTATCCTCGAACGCTCCTCCGTCACGATAATCGCCTAGCAGGATGCCGGCTTCCTCGTACGCTTCGCGGATCGCGGCAATCCGCAAAGTGCGCTGCGTATCGTCGAAAGTGCTCCAGCCCTCGCAATGATTAGCCCATTCGAGAGCTTCATCCCCGGCCGAAGGCTTTCCTCCGGGAAATACCAGCGCGCCGGAGGCAAAATCGATCTGGTGATGGCGTTTGACCATCAGGACCTGAAACTCCGGCGCGTCGCGAAGTAGGAGCATGGTTGCCGCGGGGACGGGATCGACGGGCTTCGGCATGGTCATCAGTTTCTCCAGTAGTCCAGGTTCGGACCCAAACGATTTGTTGTGGCACCGGGCCATTTGCAGAGGCTACGCCGCTGGATTTGCATTCTCAAGGCCGTTTGCCCTGACACTGCCATCGGACGAAATGAACTCGTCGATTCAGTTGAAAAAGTTCTAAACCGCAAAACATCGCCTAAGCCGTCCGAATGCAGACGCAACGCAGCATTGGTATCTCACCGTTTGCTATTCGGCCTTCTCACTGAAATTGCGAACTTTGATTTGTTCAGCGCAATCCGCCAAGATTGACCAAATAAAATCCCACCCACAGTGACCGGCACCAATAATTCGCCATCAAATGACGTCTTCTGTTGCCCCGCCGGTAAGGGCGGCCGATCGTGCAGCATCCTCGCCGCGTCTTAACCGCGTGAGCGGCCATAGGAACAGCCGCGTTAGCTTTCTGACGACGTTGGCAACATCACTAGGGATCATGAAGACCGCTGGAATGACGACAAGCGTCAGGATCGTTGAAGAGGTCAACCCTCCAATGAGAAGCGCGCCGAGCGCGTTGCGCCACTCAGCTCCATCCGAGGTCGCCAATGCGACTGGCACCATGCCAAAGATTGCGGAAAAGGCAGTCATGAGAACGGGGCGAAGTCGTTCGGGACAAGCTTGAAGGATCGCGTTTCTTTCTGTCATTCCTTCCGCGATCAACTGGTTTGCGCGGTCGACGAGCAAGATGCCATTCTTCATCACGATCCCCATCAGTCCGATCAGGCCAATCTGTGCGAACAGGGAGGATTCTAGTCCAAAGTAATATAGCCCGGCGAATGCTCCAGAGAAGCTGAGCGGCGCCGTTACCATGATCAGAAGCGGCTGTACGAAGGAATTAAATTGGCTCGCAAGCACCATGTAGAGCGCCAGCAAGGCGAGCAGTAACGCGAAGCCGATCGCGCCGGCGGTCTCCTGCATGCGTTCCGACATGCCGCCGACCGAGTAAGTGATGCCAGCCGGCGGTGGGTTGACTTCAAGCACCTCGATCAATGTGGTTGTCGCCTCACCCAGGGAAACACCGGTTGCAGAACTGGCAAGCACCGAGATCTTCCGGGCGCGGTCTGATCGATCAATTTGCGACGGGCCGGAAGCGAACTCAACACGTGAAACCGCTCCAATATCTACCAGTCGCCCGTCTGCACCGCGCACTTGAATGCGATCAAAATCCCGCACGCTTTCCCTCTGGTCTTCCTCCAGACGCAGGCGCACATCATATCGCTTTCCGCCCTCTTCAAAGGTTCCTGCATCGAGTCCGCCCAGGGCAATCCGGGCTGTATCCGCCAAGGCACGAGCGGAAACGCCCTGGTCCCCGGCCCGCGTTCGGTCAAACAGAATCTGTGCTTCCGGTCGACCGCTCTCGAAGCTGGTTCTGACATCAGCAAAATCAGGTCGGGCACGCATCTCACGCACGAGATGATCGCCATATTGCGCAAGGGAGTTGAGGTCAGATCCCTTTAACAACAAGTCGATGTCCGAGCTACCGGAGGTCGTCCCGCTGACCCACGGAACTTCAAGCACGGATATCTTAACCGCCTCAGGGGATGCAATGCGGATGGCTTTCCGCGCTTGGTCCATGATTTCAAACTGACCCGTTTGGCGCTCCTGTTTCGGTGTCAAGGAAGCGTATAGATCTATGACACGGGCCTCGGCTTGCGCGCCTGCCCCGATCGAGACGAACACTTCTTCAACGTGCTCGATCTTGCGGAGTTCAGCATCAATCTTTTGCGCGGCGTCGAGCGCAGAAACAACGCCAGTGCCCAGCGGCAGCTCGATCGAACCCTGAAACTCGCTCCTGTCGGCGCGCGAGGTAAAACCGGAAGGAACGCGAGCTGCATACCACGCACCGGCAAAAACCGAGGCACACGCAATAAGAATCACAACTATGCGAAATCGAACGGCCAGCTTTACGAGACCTGCATAGGCCCGGTCAGTTGAGTCCCAGAAGGCTTCGAGCGGCCGAAAGACGGGTGAAACGCCACTGGATGTGAGGATGCGCGATGCAAGCATTGGCGTGAGTGTCAAAGCAACGAGCAAAGAGACCGACACCGAAAACACGATCGTCAGACCGTACTGGAAAAAGAAGCGTCCTACGATGCCATCCATGAAGGCAATCGGAACAAAAACGGCAAGCGTGGCCGCTGTGCCTGCAACCACGGCAAGTCCTACTTTGCGCGTACCGTCCAGCGCGGCCTCAGGCGGCGACTTGCCTTCCTCCAGCTCTTTCATGATCGCTTCGATCACGACGATGGCGTCGTCAACGAGCAGCCCAATGGCAACGGTGAGTGCAAGCAGCGTCAGGACGTTGATCGAAAACCCCAGAAGATAAAAGCCAAAAAAAGTGGCCACAAGGGATGTCGGGATCGCCAGGGCTACGATTATCGTCGCTCTGAAATTCAGGAGGAAAACAAAGGTCACTGCAACGACAAGCCCGATGGCAATCACGACGTCATGAGTGACGTCCTCGATTGAGCTCTCGATAAATTTCGACACATCTCTTGTCGCGACAATCGTTACTCCGGCGGGCGCAAGCGCGCGCAAGTCTTCTGCGGCGGCCTTGACCTTGTGCGCGACCTCGACAGTATTCTGACCTGATTGTTTCCTGATATCGAGCGAGATACCTCGTCTGCCATTCAAGAATGCCGCTGAGCGCTCATCCTCCAGGCCATCCTCCACGCGGGCGACATCAGAAATTCGGATTGTGACGCCATTTTCCCTATAGGCGACTGGCAAGTCTGCAAAGCCATTCGCACGGGTAACTTCAGCGACAGTTTTGACACCAAACTCCCGCGTGCGGGCAGCAGTTTCCATCCGCCCGCCGGGAAGCTTTGCATGCTCACTCTGGATCGCACGCCTTACATCATCCGCCGTGACGCCAAACGCCCTCAGTCGCTCATTGTCGAGCCAGATGCGCACCGCGCGCTCACGACCCCCGACCAATTTCACGGCGCCCACACCGTCGAGGCGTTGAAGACGTTCCTTTGCCACATCGTCGGCGAACGCAGTCAACTCGGCGATTGGCAGATCGCCGGCGATCATGACGGAGATGATCGGCGCCGCGTCCGGATCGACCTTGTCCACGATGGGTGGATCCATATCCGGAGGCAATTCTGCCAGGGCGACCTGCACCTTGTCCCGAACATCCTGGACCTTCTCGCGGACATTGGAACTCAGATTGAACTCGATCAGAATTTGCGCGCGCCCTTCACTGGAAAAGGATTGCAGCGTTTCAATTCCGTCGATCGTGTTGATGTACTCTTCCAGGATGTCGGTGACTTCCGACTCCATGGTTTCCGCAGAGGCCCCGTCCAGCGTCGCTGTCACGTTGACATACGGAAATTCAACATCGGGAAACAAGTCGACGCCCAATCGTCCCATCGACATAACGCCGAGGCCGACCAAGGATGCGATGAGCATCACGGCAAATACGGCGCGGCGGATCGAAATATCGACGAGCCACATCATGAGGGTGTGAGCTCAATCCTGGCGCCGTCATACAGCGGCTCCGAGGCTGTCAGCACGACTGTTTCTCCGCTCGTCAACCCGTCAAGAATCTCTACACGATCAGCATCGATGTCTGTGATTTTTACGGGACGTCGCTTAGCTTGCGCGTTTGTGACAAGGTAGACGTATCGATCTTCGCCCGCACCTTGGATTGCTCTGCGCGGCAGGACGGTGGCTGACCGGGGATCAACTTTCACCTCGGCGCGGACCGACTGACCGGCTTTGACTGCGCAATCGGGGTTCGCAAATGCCATGCGGAATTCTACCATCCGCGAAGTCGGGTCAACTCGGTCGTTCAAGATGAGGATCTGTGATTCTATCGGATCACTGCGGCCATCCACGTAGAGATGACCTTTCAAGCCGAGCTTCAAACGCGCGAGCTCGGACTCAGGCGCAAACAAGATCGCTGCCGCAATCCCGCACTCCTGAACCTGAACAACGGCGGAGTTGCCCATTCCGGAGAAGCGGTTGGCCATGAACACGCCCTCATCGATATAGCGAGCTGTGATGGCGCCATCGAATGGCGCGCGGACGGTTGTATCCCGGAGCGCCTGCTTGGCGGTTTCCACTTTTGTCTCCCTGAGTCGAAGGTTGGCGCCGGCAACCTCCAGGGCGGTTTTGGCATTGTCAAAGACCACACCTGAGACGAAGCCTTTGGTTTCGAGTGGCGTGTAGCGGTCCACGAGTGTCTGTGCGCTTGTAACTTCGGCCAGGGCAACGTCCCGCATTGCTTCGGCTTCGACGAGGCTGCGCTGATAATCGACCTGCCGGGTTCTAAAGAGCGGATCGCCCTTACGAACCCTGTCACCCACCCGGACGAAAATCTGTTCAACGACCCCCTCAGCCAACGCGCCGATATTGCTGGTTTGCTTGGCGGCAATGGTCCCGGATGCAATCAAATAGTCGTCCCGCATGACCGTTTCTGCGGATACCGTTTCAACCTGGACAACCCGGGTCTCGACTTCAGCGGTAACGCCGGCCGCCGCAGGGACGGCTTGCCCTTCAGGCTCTGCGTCCCGGCATCCCGAGACCAGAATCAAAATCACGCAGAGAGAGAGCGTCGTGCGAATCCTCACGAACGCCCCTGCATCAGGTAGGCGCCGCGCCCGCTCGAAAGCAGGGCTCCGTCGGCGTTCATTACAGTTGATTCGGCGACGGAGAGAGTTGCCCCCAGACGGACAATTCTTCCCGTTACACTCAGCGTTCCTGGCGTGGCCGGTTTGTGATAATCGACCCGCAAGTCCGCCGTCGCGGCAGGCATGTTACCCGAGGCGAGCAGTGCGTAAAATCCGGTAAGATCAATCAGCGCAGCGATGACACCGCCATGGGCGGATTGTATCCGCGGATTGGAAACCACTTCCTCTCGCCATGGCATTTCCAGCACCAGCTTTTCCGGGTCCGTTCTGATCGCCTTCAACCCTAACCAACGATGGAAGGGTGCCGCTTCGAGTGCAGCCTGCACCTGTTCCAGACTGAGCATGGAATCACTCATACAGGGGTCTGCTCTCGTATCGTTCGAAGAAAGGACACAACCGCTTCGATGAACACATCGTTGCGATCGCCGGCGACCATATGTCTTGCGCCTGCAACGTCAGTGTAATGTGCCTGGGGCGCGAGGGATCTAAACGCCGCGACGGAGTCTTCTGAAACCAGCTCGCTCATACGCCCACGGATCAGATGAAGCGGCACACGGATGTCCCGAACCGCTTGCTCCAGATCACCGGTGTGAGCAACTCCGGAGCGGCGCATGACGCCGGTGATAAATGCAGGGTCCCAGTGCCATCGCCAACGCCCATCTTCGCCCTGCCGAAGGTTCTTGCGCAGCCCTTCAAGGTCTTTCGGTCTGGGACGGTGTGGTAGGTAGGTGGCAATCACATCAGCGGCCTGTTCCAGTGAGTCAAAGCCTTCGTGAACATGCGCGCCCATGAACCCGACAACCTTGGTGACACCCGCGGCGTCCATGTTCGGCGTAATGTCGACCAGCGTAACCGATTCAAACGCATCGCGTGACAACATGCCTGCGGCAACTATGGCTGCTAGTCCGCCAAGCGAAGCGCCGACCACATGCGGTCGCGTACCACCACGCGCCACGTGTTCACCAACCTCAATAAGGTCCCGCGCGATAGCTTCCAGAGAGTAGTCACCATCTGCAGCCCAATCACTTTCACCGTGTCCGCGAAGATCCAAGGCAATAGAGCGATAGCCTTCAAATGCCACCGTCTTTGCGGCGCCGCTCCAGGCGTGGCGGGTTTGCCCTCCGCCATGGGCAAAGATCACCGGCGGGGCAGCTGGATCGCCAAAAGAACTGAGCGCCAGTTTCAACCCTTGTGCATGAAGATACCCGTCACGACTGCTCAAAATACCCATCCGCTTTGGCTACTTGTAAGGATACTCTTATTAAGTTACCTTACTAATATCGTCAATGGAGAAACGTATGACGTCGCCCACTCGGTCGCCCGCTGCCGTCCTTCAAGGAGATCCCAGAATAGATTTCAGCTTCCTTCTTGGTGACGTCACCCGCCTAGTGCGCCGGGCATACGATCAGGAAATGGCAGCGATTGGCCTGACGCGATCACAGTGGCACCTGCTTGTTTACGTGATCAGGCTGCAGAGCCCGACCCAGACGCAACTTGCGGAAACACTCGATATTGCGCGTCCATCTGTCGGCACGCTGATCGATCATCTCGAAAACACAGGTTACGTCTCACGTGTGCGCGATGCTGGCGACCGACGTGTCTGGCGGATTATTCCGACCCGTTTGGCGATCCAGCGCGCAGAAGAGTTTGAGCGAGCGGCCGAGCGTGTTGCATCGCAAGCCTTCGACTCGGTCGCGCGCAATGATCTGACCAAAGCAACGGCATTGCTTTTGACAATTAGCGACAATTTGAAGTCCTGACTCGTCTTTGTCCGGACTGAATTGAGGAATTCCCGCGAAAGTCGCGGATCGGCACACAAACGAAACATCGCGGCACCTGACGTGCCACTGAGTTTCTGTCCGAAAGGGAATGGCGTTTTTCGGCGCCAAACTCCAAGCAATTGCTGGTTCAATGTCGCTTTTGGGCCAATCCAGCTCTGATGGCCAGAACATTACGACCGGCTGGTTCGCTCAACAAGCGCCGTTACGCCCAAGGGTGGAAGGCTGCTCGATTTCAAACTGAGGCACAACCGAACTGAGACCCACAAGGGCGGACATTCTCAGGAACAATTGGTTGAGGCAGCGACATGATCCTTCGGGAACATTCTTGGATGCGGCAATACGTCGGCCATCTCGGTTGTCGCTCATCACGACGTCGACCGCTTTCGGATCTGCAGATGCCGATCCCTCGTTTCCAATTGCTCCCCCCCTTACCGCCGCGGCGGCGACTCGACTTTTCATGGGCGGTGTGAAGGCAACCTGGCCTACCTATCGATATTCCGTGTATCGCGACCTCCAATCTTCCGCGCGACCTGACCGATGAAATGATCGAACCGCTTCTGGCCGAGGGCGTGGGCGATATCGCGATCGCCCTCCGGGATCGGTTCGGTGCGGGTCAGCCAATAGTAGATGTAGTGGGCGAGCGTCTCGTAGGTGTAGGCGACATCGCGCTCGATCTCGGCTTGTCGTCGGTCGAAGGCATCCACCCGCGCCAGCAGCCGCTCTTCGAGGACCGAGCGCGCCTCTGGATCGAACCAGGCCCTGAGCGCGTCCTCAACGATGGCGGTCTTGGTCGCGCCGGGTCTGTCGGCCGCCTCGCAGAGCTGGGCGTAAAGTTTTGTTGAAATTCGAATGTTCACACGTGGCTTTCCCATGGGATCAGAACTCCGGCAGGAAATCAGGATCACCGCGATCGGCGGCGACAGCGCGTCGGACGGTTTCGAGGTTGCGGTCATCGGACGGATCGGCGCCGTCCTGCGGATCCGGTGACAATTCGGGTTCAGGTTCTGCACGATGAGCCTCAGCCGTGATCTCATGTTCCGGCTCGCGGGTGCGTTTCAGCGCAAGGCCGTCCGTCTCGCCGGGACGCGGTTCTGCTGCCTCGGCAGCAACCGGCGGGGCAACCCATGTCGTCCAGGCGGCGGCGGAGGCATCGCCGGTCCATTCGACAGACGCAGGCGGCAAAACCCGCCGCGTGAAATTCCCGTCCTCGAAATAGCGCAGCTTCTTGGCCAGAACCGGCGGCGCGCCCGACGCCATCACGATCTCGTCGGTCGCTGCGAGCTGCATGACCTCGCCGGGCGTGACCAGCGCGCGCTGGGTTTCCTGGCGCGAGACCATCATGTGTGACAGCCAGGGCGCGAGCCGGTGGCCGGTATAGTTCTTCTGGGACCGGAGTTCCGTCGTCGTGCCGAGCGCGTCGGATATCCGCTTTGCGGTGCGCTCATCATTGGTCGCGAAGGCGATCCGCACATGACAATTGTCGAGGATCGAATTGTTGGGCCCGTAGGCCTTCTCGATCTGGTTCAAAGACTGGGCAATGAGATAGGCGCGGATGCCGTAGCCCGCCATGAAGGCGAGCGCGCTCTCGAAGAAGTCGAGCCGCCCGAGCGCCGGAAACTCGTCCAACATGAAGAGAAGCTGCCTCTGTCCCTTGTCCGGAAGCTGTTCGGTCAGCCTGCGTCCGATCTGATTGAGGAAGAGCCGGATCAGCGGCTTGGTGCGCGACAGGTCCGAAGGCGGAACAACGAGATAGAGCGACAGGGGTTCACCTGCCCCGACCAGATCCTCGATGCGCCAGTCTGAATGGCCCGTCACTTCGGCGATGACCGGATCGCGATAAAGCGACAGGAAGCTCATCGCGGTGGAAAGAACACCGGAGCGTTCATTCTCTGACTTGTTCAGAAGCTCCCGCGCCGCCTGCGCCACGATGGGATGCACGCCGCGCGTCCCCAGGTGCGGTGTCGTCATCATGGCGCGCAGCGTGACGGCGAAAGAGCGCTTCGGATCGGACAGGAACCGCGCGCACCCCGACAAGGTCTTGTCGGTTTCGGCATAGAGCACATGCAGGATAACGCCGACGAGCAAAGCGTGCCCGGTCTTTTCCCAATGATTGTGCCGCTCCAGCGAGCCTTCAGGATCGACGAGAATGTCAGCGATGTTCTGGACGTCGCGCACCTCGTGCTCGCCCCGCCTGACCGCCATCAGCGGATTGTAGCGGGGGCTGCGCCGGTCAGTCGGATCGAACCGTACGCAGCGCGAAAAGCCCGCGCGCCACCCCGAAGTCAGGTCCCAGTTCTCGCCCTTGATGTCGTGAATGACCGCGCTGCCGGTCCAGGAGAGGAGCGTCGGCACAACGAGCCCCACGCCCTTGCCGGATCGCGTGGGCGCAAAGGCCATCACATGCTCGGGTCCGGCATGACGCAGATACCGCCCGCGCCAGCGCCCGAGGAAGACGCCGTCCTCTCCCAGGAGCCCTGCGCGTTTGAGGTCTGCACCATTGGCCCAGCGCGCCGATCCATAAGTGGTGACGTTGCGCTCATGGCGGCTGCGCAGGACCGAACCGGCGATCGCCGCAAGAAATCCGAGCGCCGAACCGGAAACTGCAATCAGGCCACCCCGCGCGAAGACCTCCGGCGCATAAGCCTCATAGGCATACCACCACTGGAAGAGCCGCCAGGGCTTGTAGACCGGCGCGTCGCCGACGAAGAACCAGGGCGCGCCGAGCGCAGGCTGGAAGCCCAGCGCCTCCGCCGTCACTTGCGTGGCGAGCCAGACTGCACCGATGATGAGCGCAAACACCACCGCGATCTGGCCGATGAGGATTTTCGTGCCGGTCATGGCGGGTCCTTCCGGGAGCAGGTTTTGTAGGCTCCCAGAATGGTCGCGCGCGGGCAGGTGCGCCCAGCCGCAAAGCGCGCCAAAGCGTGCAATCTCCTGCAAAGACTTGCATGGAGTCAGCGCGACAAGCCCCGCGTCCGCTCCATGCCGAGGCTCCAGGAGAGGCCCCGCGCGGTGCGCTGGATGCTCAGCTCGCGGCCGATCTGTCGACCGAGCGCCTCGCGCCAGGGCACGAGGGTGAACTCCCTGGCATTGCCGACAATCGCCATGCGTCCGGCCCCGAGATCGACATGGCCTTCGAGCTTGCCCTCGAACCCGTCGCCCGGCTGAAGTGTCAACGCCTCACGGTTCGAACGCGCCGCAATCGCGGCGCTGGCGCGTGTCAGCTCCATGACCCGAAGACGTGCACGCTGATCGTCTGACAGGCGGTCCTGCCCCTCGCCAAGGTAGCCTTGCTCACGGAGCCATGCCTGTCGCTGTGCCCGGAGCCTGCCGATCTGCGTTTCGGCTGGCGCTTCCGCATCTGTCGACCGATCGAGCCAGGTCTCACCTCGAAAGTGAACCTGCTCTTCGGCGGGCACCCAGGACAGGACCGCCAGGCGGACCCCGCCTGCGCGCTGCGCCTCATGGCTCGCCGCCCGCTCCAGAAAATCCTCACCCACTTGCCATTCGCCGCTGGCAAGCCGCGCGCCGATCCCGGCCCGGCGCAGGGCTTCGAGCCTGCGTTTCAGGGAGAGCCGGTAATCCGGTTTCGAGCCCGGATCGTGGCGCGCATGCAGCGCCTCCGACCAGATGCCGCCCGCAGCCTCCGCTACGGCCGCGATGGCCCGGTCGGAGGCGCGGGCCACGGTGCTCGCCCGCCTCAGCTCCACCATTGCGCCTTCAACAGGCGGCGCCGCCATATCGACTGCGCCTGCCGGGACATGCCAGACCCGGCCACCAAAATCCTCGACCAGCAGAAAGCGCGTGTCGCGCAGCTCATCCTCAGGGCCATAGGCCTTCACAAGTCCCTGCACCGGTCCGGCCTCCGGCTTCAGCTCCTCGATGAAGGACACGGCCCGTCCCTGTCGCGTGTATTCCGCCGCCAGCGTGCGGATGATGTCGCCCCGCCGGGCCTCGCGTTTCAGTCTGTCCTGCCAGCCGGTTTTCATCTCGAAGGCCCGCTCATCGAGCCGCGTTGCGAGGCCGAGGGATTCCAGATGCCGAAGCCGCTGGAGTTTCACCGCGCGGTCGAACCGTGCCCCGCTGCCGCTCGCGTCATCAAGCTCGATACGCCCGCCCGAAAGAGCCGCATCGATCTCGCGGTCGATCCCGGTCCAGCGATCCTGGCTCACTTCGCTCTCACGCGCCTGCGCAATCTCCAGCGCCCGCCGCGGACCGAGCCGCTGCGTGACGAGGTCCTCGGCGGTTTCGCGAAGGCCGTTCATCAAATAGTCGCGGGCGATCACCACATCGCGCATGCGCGCATCGCGTCCGCGAATGACGATATGAGTGTGCGGATGCCCTGTATTGTGATGATCGACGGCGACCCAGTCGAGACGCCTGCCGAGGTCACGCTCCATCTGCGCCATGAGTTCTCGGGTGGCGCTTTTCAGATCGCCAAGGCGCGCGCCGTCTTCGGGTGAGACGATGATGCGGAACTGGTGACGGTCCTGCTCGCTGCGCTCCAGAATTCCCCGCGCATCGACACTGTCGCTCTCCCGGTCATAGAGCACGCCGCCTTCGCCGTCCCTGTCCACACCGTCGCGCTGCAGATAGCCAAGATGGGCACGGTAAAGACCCGGCCCGGAGCGTCCGCCGCGTGCGATATGAACCTTCACCACGACGCGGCGCATATGCAGACGTGAAAGACGCCCGGTCTGGAGCCCGCGCGTGCCGGCGGCGCGCCCGGCGCCAGAACGCGCCCCTGTGAAGCTTGCCCTCGTCGCCCTGGGCAGCTTTGCGATCGCCCGGCGCAGCTTGCGCGCAGCCGGCCGTCCTGAGCCTTTCCCCTGATCGCCGATCCGCCCGAGGCGCGGCGTGAAGGGCGTCTCCTCGCTCATGGCGCGGCCTCCGGCCCGTGCACCAGAAAAACCCTCGATAAATCTGAGACTTGCCGGAAACCCGTGCACCGCAATGCTGTGCAAAGGGTTCCAAAAATGAGATGTGCAGACAAGGCGTTAGGTGGCATGTGGTGCCACTGCTTCAATCTCGCCCTACCGGGTTCGCTTCTGATTCCCTTGCATCCGCATGTATCGCTTTGCATCCGCTTGCGCCCTGTCTGTCCCGGGCCACGAAAACGGGGATGGCGACGCCATCCAGGTCTGTTTGTTTTACGGGACCGAAATACCGGCCATCAAGCGACGCCGGATGCGGCGTCAGCAGGAAAAGCTCATCGCTTTCAAGCCGGACACAGCCATCCCACACAGGCAGGTTTCGGCCACTGGAATCGACAATCAGCGCTTCCGCCACAACTTCATCATTGATCAGAATGTCGCGTCCGGTCCGGCAGATTTCATCGCCGGGACCCCCGGCAATCTGTTTCAATAACGGCCAGTCTTCGCCAACAAATTCATGCTCCTGCGCCCAGTTCGCTTGCACGCTCTGGCTGGAGACGACGACCCATCGGCCAGGGGTGAAGGGCGCGTCGCTCAGCCAGTAAAGCCCTGTCGGTGCGCTCGCGGTCCGGTTCCAGATCAAGCGATCTGCGGGGTCGAGAACCAGACCGAAAAAGACAAGACCGGCGCTAAATCCTGTCATCCAAAGCGTGCGCTTTTTCATTCCGGCTTCTGCAGGCGTTCGGATGTGGACGCATAGGAATTGCGCTCTGACCAGCGGATGAGATCGGGTTTCGGATAGAAGACCCGCGCGCCATGTTTGCGGTAAATCGGCCCGCGTCCCTCGCAGCGATAATGGTCAAGCGTTGAGCGTTTCAGCCTCAGAAATTCTGCCGCTTCCTCGACACTCAAAAGCTCCGGCCAGCCATCGTTTCGGCGATCATTTCGTCTGTTTTTCGTCATTGTACACAGTGTCCTTTCATCACTTTTGAGACGAAAGGATTGGCGGAGATTGCGGGATTTTGCAGAGGGAAAATGGATCACATGAATTTTCCCCCGACGTTTTAACCAAGGAAAAAGCATAAAAAAACCGCCCCGGAGAAAGCCTCCGGGGCGGCGTTATGGTTGGTGTTTCGGCGTCTAGCCCTGCGGGTTCCAGAGGATGACGTGGCGGCCATCCTTATCCTTGACCGGGGCGAGGTTCGCATAGATTTTGCGCGGGCCGATCATCGGGTCTGCGAGGGTGAGCGAGACATATTCGCGGCCCGAAGACTTCGCGGTGCGGACCCAGCCGCCGCCAATATCGGAGCCTTTCTCTCCGGCATAGACCCTGAAATCGGGCTGTTTGTCGGCGGTCTTTTCGTCATTTTTGATGATGCGGATCGGCGTGTTGAGGCTCATCATGGCAAGTGCGCCTTCAAAGCCTGTGTCTGTTTCGCTGACATATCCAAGTGCGTTAGCCATTTTCATATCTCCTTTTGGCTTCGTGTCGCGGGCGCCCCGATGGCTCCGTTGACGCTGACCTAAAGGGACGGCGGGCGGCAGGTCTGAACCGCGAAGCGGGCGCAGCAAAGCGGAGCACCGCCCGGTGGCGGAAATTTGATTCGCGGTGAATGCGCGTTCGGTCTTCTTCAGACCGAACAGCAGAGGAAATTTCTGGCGATGGGCGGTTTCATGGCCCGCAGGCGGTCGTCCAGGTCAGGCAAGGAAACGGGGCCGCTCGGGGCGTCCTTCGTGCAATGCCAGAGGTGTTTGCAACTGGCAGGCACGCCAATATGTCAGGAACAAACAGGGCAGTTGGTAAGGAAACCACCCATGTCGTTTCGCGAGCTTGCTTCCGCGCCACCAACAGGAAAAGACCGCCCGGCAAAACTGCCGGACGGTCCCGAACCATGCCGCTTACGGGAGGCGTGTCAGGCGGCGATGGCTGTCTTTGCTTCCGGGGTTTCGAGCGAAGCCCTGTCCTCGCTGTCCTCGAACAGACCCCTGACGGCCTCCCACGCTTCGGCGGGCGGGCATGGCGCGCCGTCAAGATAAGAGGATGGCGACTGCCGCATCCAGCGGGGCCGCCAGTCCGGGTCGGGGTCGCATCCATGCCCGGCGATGCGGTTGCGGATGACGGATTTCTGCGCCTTTCCGGTATCGGTCAGGACAGACCGGGCCGTGGATGGCGAGGCGATTTCAGCGACCACTTCATTGATGACGCGCTTGTCGCGCAGCAAGTAAAAGAACGCCTCATCGGGCGACCACAGCGCGGCAAAATCCGTGTCCGTCACATGTGCGGCGGCTTCGACGGCGGGCGAACCTGCCTGCAGGGTTTCGCCCATTGCGACGGCGAGAACATGCAGCACCTCTTCATCACTGAGCGCCAGAAGCCGGGCGAAGGTCTCGCAAGGGTCGGCGGGAAAAGCATTCTCCGCCACCAGCGAACCGTCTTGGTCATCCTGCCCAATCAGCGCCTTGGCCTTGGCGCGGTGCGCGGCGAACTTCACTTCCCCTGCCGAAGCCGCGAGGCTTTCCGCGGTCGCTTCCTTCCGTGTGCGCTGCTGCTCAACGTCCAGCCGCCAGTTATCCGAGCGGGTGACAAGATGGGCGACGGCGAGGCGCAGCGCGACGCCGGGCGCATCGCACAGACTCGCCCTGACGGCGGCGTGACGGTGCAGCGCGACATATTCCGCCAAGGGACCGGACATTTCCGGTTTTGGGGCGGGCTTGCCGTTCTCGCCATCGCCGCCCCGGCCAAGGATACGCTCGATTTTCTCGATGTCCTTTAATGGCAGATAGCCTTCATGGGCCGTGACAGAGCCGTCATGGCGGGTCTCGATATAGACCTTGCCGCCGTCTTTCCGGCTGCGCTTGCCATGCTCCCATGTCAGGAAGTGCGCGCCCCGTTCCAGCACGACGGTTTCGGCCCAGCCCTCATTCCGGTAGCGTTCGGCCATGTCGGCGATGGCCTCATTCTGGCAAGTCCAGAACAGGTCAGCGTCCCCGAAAATGGCAGTCTCGCCGAACAGGTCGGTCAGCACGGTCCCGTCATAGGCTTCCAAATCGAACAGCGCCTTGTCGGTGGTGATGCGGCCGCCGCCTGTGAGCCAGTCTTTCAACTGCTCGCCGCGCGGGGCGTATTCGTCTTCCGCGTTCAACAGGGTCAGCCAGTCTTCCTGCTGCTCTTTTGTGGCGAGCGTCAGGGCGTAAAGCGTCCGCTTGTCGATGATTTCGGCCCTGTAGAGCGCCTTGATATCATCGGTGAGCGCCGTCAGCGCCAGCACCCGGCGCACCATGAGTTCGGTGACGCCGAAGCGCTCTGCAATCACCGTGACGGTCTCGCCTTTTGAAGCAAGCCGGGCGAAGACGTCATATTGCTGAAACTCGTCGGCTGGAAGGTGGGTGGTGTTCTCGACAAGGGTCGCTTCCAGCGCGGCAATGTCATCGCCGGATTGCATAACGAGACAGGGCGCTTTCTGCGCCTTGCCTGTCTCCTTGGCGAGGCGTTTGAGGGCGAAGAAACGGCGGCGTCCGGCGACGATTGCATATGTCTTGCCTTCCTTGCGCACCAGCATGGTCTGCAAGACGCCGCGTGACTTTATCGACGGATAAATGTCAGAAATGTCCGGTGCCTTGCGCCCGTGGCGCATATTAAGCCGGGACACTTTCAGGTCTGTCAGGGGGATATGTTTTAACTGCATGGCGTTGCCTCCTTCATGGTGTGCAGTTTTGAGGGATGCCCCGCACGTCAGCGCACGGGGCGGTTTTCAAGCCAGAGGCGGTAGGCGCGACGCGCCGCCCCCTCGCTCTCGAAAATGTGGAAACAGCCGCAGACCAGCACGGCCCATGCGCCAACGTCCCGAACGTCAAGCGATGCGAGGGCGGCATCGAGTCGGCTGATGCGGAAGGGTGGATTCGTTCGGCAGACAAAATGTCCCCCGGACCTTTTGTTTATCTGCCTCACCATGCCGCCGCCTCCAATGCCGCGGCGGCGCTATCCGGTTCCGGCTGCGCAAAGGCGAGAATGTAGTCAGCGGCTTTCGAGGCGAGCGAGGCGGCGCGGAAAATGGCGCGCTTGTCCTCGCGCAAGACCTCCAGCCATGAGGCGATATAATCCGTATGCCGCACGGTCGGGGCGATGGACTGGTCCGCGCAGATGAATGCGCTGGCGAGTTCGGCGACCAGTTCCTCGCGGGCATAGTCCTTGGTGCCGAACGCGCCTTTCAGGTCACGGGCGAGGCGTTTCGGGTGCCCGGTCCAGTGGCCAAGCTCATGAAAGCAGGTGCGGTAATAATTGATCTGGTCAAAGAAAGCAGGCTGCGGCGGAACCTGAATGAAATCCCTGGACGGAACATAATAGGCGCGGTCGCCGCCAATCCTGAAATCCGCGCCCGTCGCTGTAATCAGCGCTTCGGCGCGGGGGATAATCTCGCGCTCCGGCAAGTCGGGCGCGTTGGCGGTCAGGTCTTCGGGCAGGCCGTCGCACTGGTCTGCATTGAACACGGTATAGCGTTTGAGAAACGGCACCGTGCCCGGCGACTCGCCCGTCTCGCGCACACGTTCCCGTTCGGCTTTCGGGGTGAAGCGGTCGGCATAAACAACCGTCGTGCCGCGCTCGCCTTTGCGAACACACCCGCCAAGTGACAGCGCCTGTTTGAAGGTCAGCCATGTCTGACAGGAACGGCTTTGCTCAATCGCCGCGCCCCATAAAAGCAGAATATTGATTCCGGAATAGCGCCTGCCCGTCGCGCCATTCTCGGGCAAGCCAAGCGGAGTAGCCCCCTCCACCCCGCCCCAAGGCTGCACCCAAGGCGCGCGCCCCTGTTCCAGTTCCGCGATGATGTTATCCGTGACCTCTGAATACAGGTCTTTCCGCGTGTTTCGTTGTCTGCGGCGCTGCGCCATCTCTGCCTCCTCTGACCCCCGCTTTTTTCCCGCAAGGCGGGGGCGGTGAGAGGCCGCTGGCCAGATGGCGTCAGGCGTGAGCGGAAGGGGTCAGGTAGGAGGCCGCAGGCACATAGACGATCTTCAAGACGCCGCCCCCCTTCCGGGAGCGCCGCCATCTGGCATGCGCGCCTCCGCCCCCGCCTGAGAGGGAAAAAAGAAGCAAACATGCCGGCGCGCCAGCGCCGACCGAATCCTTCACAACACTGCTTAAAAACTGCGCCAGGGATGAAAGCCCGAAGGGCCGGGACGGCGCGCAGCGATGGCCTGGTTCACGCCAGCCCGGCCGGCGAAGGCCGGGGCGCCCTTTCCTTGGTCGAACAGCCGAACACCGCCCTTAGAAAAAACGCCGCGTTCGCTGCTTATAGGCGCGATACTCATCCCCATACTGGCGTTCCAGCCAGGGCTCTTCTATCCTCGGAGCGAGCCAGTACATCGCTGCCCATAAAGACAGCAGAAACGTTACGCGCAAATCGTTCAAGATGATCGCCCAGCCCAGCAGACCAAGCCAGGTCACGACATAGATCGGGTTCCGGCTGAAACGAAACCAGCCATCTGTCACCAGCCCCCGCGCTTCGCCGAAGGCATTGCGCCAGCCCATCTGGATTGAGATCCAGAAGGCAAGGCCAATACCCGTGACCGCCAGCACGCCGCCGACACCTTGCCGGGCCATGGCCCCCGCATCCTCCGCCGGCTCAAAAACGAGGATGGAGAGCGCAACAAGCGGGTATAGAAACAAACGAAAAAAGGCCCAGAACGTCCGGTATTGCCAGCTCCGTTTTTCCGGAGGCGGAAAAAACTGAAAATCGCGTCGGAACAGCGATACCGCACACAGCGAAAAGATCGCTGCCGCTCCGGACACTGACAATCCGAACGCCAGCCATTCCATCCATAGGGGTGTATTGAACACAGGCGCGCCTCCTAAATCCAGCGCCGCGTGCGGATACGGTAGGCGTCAAACGCTTCACCGAATCTCGCCTGCAGCGCGCGCTCTTCCGGTTTGATCTGAAACTCAGTCATCAGCCAGACAAAGAGAATTGGAGCTACGAAAGCGGACAAATTGCCCATCAGAAACGCGCCGCCCGTCAGAATGGCCGCCATGGCCAAATACATCGGATTGCGGCTGATGCGGTAAAGCCCTGTGGTGACCAGCGTGGCAGCCTCTTCAGGGGCGAGCGGATTGACGGTTGTGCGGGCGCGGATGAATGCGCCGAGCGCGAGCGCCAGAATGGCCATGCCAGCAGCGATGAAAAGCAACGCCGCCGCAGAACGCCACACGCCTTCGAACGCCAGAAAAGGCGTGACAGAGGACAGTCCCCAGCCGATCGCACCGCAGATCAGGACCTGAACAAGAGGTGGAATGCGCAGGCTCATGAGGACGATTCGACCGGAGTCGCATGCGACGCGCCGGTTGTGTTCAGTTCCCGCAGGGCCTGCAGCGTGATGGCGCTCGCCGATTTCAGGAACAGGCCCGCCAGAAGGGCGGCGACAAGCAGGTCCGGCCAGGCCGTTCCGGTCAGCGCGACAACCCCGCCAGCGGCGATCACGCCGACATTGCCGATGGCGTCATTGCGCGAGCAGAGCCAGACCGAACGCACATTGCTGTCGCCGTCGCGCCAGCGCAGCAGTATCAGCACGCTCGCGACATTGGCGGACAGTGCCAGAAAGCCGACCACTCCCATGGTTGCGGCTTCCGGCGGCGCGCCGTTCATGACCCTCAACACGGTCATGCCGAGGACGGCGATCGCGATCGCTGCGAGCGAGGCGCCTTTGATCAGCGATGCAAGCGCCCGCGTCCTCAGGCTCGCCCCGATAACGAAGAGGCTGAGCGCGTAGGTCGCCGTATCGCCTGCGAAGTCGAGTGCGTCGGCTTTGAGGGCCTGAGAGCCCGACATTATCCCCGCCGTCATTTCAACAAAGAACATGACCGCATTGATGGCGATGACGGCCATCAGAGCCCGCTTATAAGCAGGCGAAACCCCATCAAATGTTTTGTCCTCACAGCAACCCGACATCTTCTAATCCTATTCCCCATTGACGATTCTCGAAGAAACCCTACAGTCTACAGCGACTATAGAGGCAAGACTTTTCTTTGGAGCCCGGAATGACGCAGATGACCATTGGTCGTTTATCGAAAGCGGCGGGCGTGAAAGTGACAACCATACGCTATTATGAATCGATTGATTTGATGGGCGAGCCGGACCGAAGTTCGAGCGGCCAACGGCTATATGGCGATGAGGCCGTGCAGCGTTTGTCGTTCATACGGCATGCCCGTGATCTTGGTTTTCCGATGGAGGCCGTTCGTGAAATGATTGATCTGCAAACTCAGCCGGATCAGGATTGCACGGCCGTGGACGCGATAGCCCGTGAACAGCTTGCAGATGTGCGCAAACGCCTGACGCAGCTTGAAGCGCTTGAGGCGGAGCTCAAACGGATGATTACGTGCTGCGAGGGCGGCCGGGTTGACACGTGTCGGATCATTTCAACGCTCAATGATCATAGCGAATGCATCGCAGATGCGCATGAGCGGCTTTCGACCTTTTGAGCAAACCGCTTGACCCTACAGTGACTGTAGATGGTAATTCTCTTCCATTATTGAAAGCAACTCCCGATAAATTTGGATGGGCGAGACTGAATGGAACAACGACAAAGCATACGTGTAGTCTCTCAATTGAGAGCATTGTCATGAGCAAAACATCTACCTCCCCAACAGCAGGCTCCGACACTTCGCTCCCGTTTCGTTACCGGGTATCAGGAATGGATTGCGCGCGAGATGCTGCCGAAATCGAACGGGCGGCTCAATCGGCTGGTGTCGCCCCAAAAGCCGTCAAAGTTTCGGCTGCGACACATATTATGGCACTATGGGTTTCAGAGTCCCAACTTCCAGAAATCGAACTTGGCGTCGCCAAAACCGGTTACGGCTTCGAGAGAATTGCGCCAGGCGATGATGGCCCCGCCGCCTCACAAACCCAAAAGAATCCGGAGTATTTACGCGCCCTTTGGATCGTAATTTTCCTGAACGTTGGTTATGGAATTGTGGAAATGATCGCGGGTTTTTTCGCCGGTTCACAGGCGTTAAAAGCTGATGCGTTAGATTTTGTCGGTGATGGTCTCATTACATTCCTCGGCGTGCTCGCAATCGGCTGGAGTCTTGCCTGGCGCGCTCGTTCAGCCATGATTCAAGGCGTATTCCTGGCTTTGCTTGGCTTCGGCGTACTCGCGAATACGGTGTGGCGTCTTCTTAATCAAACGATACCTGACGCTGCCCTGATGGGCATGTTCGGGCTCATCGCGCTCGTCATAAATGTCATCGCCGTCTTACCGCTACTCCCTCACCGAAAAGGCGACGCTAATGTCCGCGCGGTTTGGTTGTTTTCACGTAATGACGCCATCGGGAACGCGGCCGTAATTGTGGCAGCAGGTTTGGTCGCCTGGCTCGGTCACGGTTGGCCCGATCTCGTGGTTGCAGTCGGGATCGCCGGGCTATTCCTGCATTCTGCATGGGCAATAATTCGCGATGCACGCAACGACCTCAGAGCCGCAATATGACCATTCAGAAGATTGGATTCATCATTGGTCTGGGCGTTCTGGCGATAGATCAACTCACTAAAGCACTTATCCTCAATATTGATGCCCTGGATAACGGTGTGACGGTCCTTCCATTCTTCAACATTGTGCGGCTCAAGAACAATGGTATCAGCTTTGGTCTTCTAGGCAGCCTGCCTCCCTGGCTCCTTACTCTAGCCGCTCTATCGATCGTCGCGGTTTTATTCTATTGGTTATGGCGCACCGCTGATCGCCAGATCGCAACCGCACTCGGGCTGATTACAGGTGGAGCACTCGGAAACATAGTCGATCGCGTGCGACATGGAGCGGTGACCGATTTTTTAGATTTTCACATCAATAACTACCACTGGCCCGCGTTCAACTTCGCCGATAGCGCGATTGTCTGCGGTGTCGGCTTACTGTTGATCTCTGAGTTACTCACGAAGCCACGACGGACGGATAATGCTGAACAAAAATAGCGGCTGATTAATCTGGCCCATGCTTAATAGTTGTCGATGTAAGAATTCGCTTGCCCCTACAGCCACTGTAGGGGCTATAAAACCGACATGATCAAATTCGATTCACTTCGCGTTGGCCTCGCAATGGCCGCCTCAGCGCTCGTAGCAAGCTGCGCCAGCTTTGCCGATCCGCTCACTGAGACGCTACAACCGCTCGGGGCCTGGGCCAGCGGGACCGACGGTGACGCCTGTGAAACCGCTCCGATTACTTATTTTTCATCGGATGGGGTCGTGCTTGTCCTCCTCAGCGCCAAAGGGCCGGTCCATGCGATTGGCAGTTGGGACCGCAACGGCGACGTGCTGGCCATGACGCATAATGACTTTCCGCTCGATCCCAGCGGGCAATCAAAACCCGCTGTTGAACTCAGTATTATGACATTGGACGCTGATAGATTTGTCACCCGAAATGCCAAGGGCGATATTCGGGAACGCATTAAATGCAGCGAGATTGCGATAAAGACGGGTCATGACACTGAGCCGCACTAAATAAATGAATAGATTTAATGATTTTGACAATGAAATAGGATAGTCGTTGAGCGAATGAAAATTGTAACCGTCATATGCACCGTCAGGTTTTGGCTTGCGCTCATGTTGAGCGTGACCCTTGGTATGGGTGCAACGGCGGCCGATATTCATCCTGTGGACGCTGAAGAGATTGCCTGTATGACCGCAGACGCTGAAGCGCATCATGCCGCCGAAATCGGTGACACTGAAAATGATGATAGTGAGCAGCGTCCGGCCCACAAACATCATACTCATAGCTGCGGGCCATGCCATTTGCATATGGTGGGTATGAACAGCCTGACCTTCTCTTACGCTTTATCAGCTACATCGGGGCTTCGCCCCGGCGCAGACCAGCACGTTCCGCGCGCTGGTCCTCACGGTCTTTATCGTCCTCCGCGTGCCTAACCTGACTCTCTGAATCCGCGCCTTTTGCGCGTGGGTTTGATGTCGATTCAGGTTATCACAAGGAAGAATATCCCATGCCAAAATTCAAACAGGGCGCACTCTGCGTCCTGATCGCGGCTGCCTTTGCAGGCACAGCGGTCGCGGCCCCGTGCAACGGGCCAACAGGCAGCGCGCCGACCATCGTGCCCGATGCGCCGCTAACCCTCACTATGGCGCTCATGCAAATCCGTCATGCGTCCCCGGATGTCCGCCGGGCCGCACTGGAGACGCGCGCCAGCGCAGCCGAAGCCGATCAGGCTGGGCGCCGTCTTAATCCGTCAATCGGACTGGAAATTGAAAACTTCTCAGGCACCGGACCGCTCAACGGGTTTGACCAAACCGAAACCACGCTCGCCATTGAGCAGACATTCCAGCTTGGAGGTAAAAGAGCCAAGCGCGAGCGTGCCGCGCGGGCGCGGGCAGCGCTCGCCGACGCTGAATGCCGCGTCATATTAAGAGAGACCGAGCTAGAAGCAGCGCTGCTCTATCATGACCTGATCGCCGCGACAGAACTCGCAGCGCTGGCACGGGAGTCGGCGGATCTCGCCGTGTCTTTGGCTGAAACCGTTGCGAAACGTGTTGAGGCCGGCGCGGCCGCCCGGCCGGAGCGCTCGCGCGCCGAGGCAGATGCGGCTGCACTCAAAGCCGCCGCACTTGCCGCAGACGCTGAAATTGATCAACGCCGCTATGAACTCGCCGCGCTTTGGGGAAGCTCAACGCCGGTTTTTGCGCCCCCGCGCGCCATATTGTCTGATGAAAGTGAAATACTCTCAAAGACGCGCGGGCTTGACGAGCACCCGGCGCTCGCCGCGGCTAAAGCTGGAGCAACAGCCCGCGACGCTGAGCAGGACGCCGCCCGCGCGGCCGGTATTCCTGATGTCACGGTTAGTGCGGGCGTTCGCCAATTTGAAGAGACCGGCGACAATGCGCTCCTGGTCGGGGTCACCGTGCCGATTCCGCTTTTTGACCGTAACCGCGACGCCGCTCGCGCAGCGGGTTATCGCGCCGATGCCGAACGTATCAGCGCCGTCGCCGTTGAGGCCAGATTGCGGTCGCAGCAACAGGCCGCCGCCGCGCGGGTGCGCGCCGCCGAGGCCCGGCTGACGCTACTCGAACAGGAGGCGCTACCTGCGGCCCGTTCCGCCTACGACGCATCTGTTGAAGGCTACGCGGCAGGCCGGTTTGACCTCACATCAACGCTCGATACCCGTAAAGGGCTGATCGAGGCAGGCGTCAGCGTAATTGACGCGCGGCGTACCCTTAATGCGGACCTCATGCGTCTCAAAAGCCTGATCGGTGCCGCCCCGTTTAATGGAGACTTCCAATGAAACAGACACATATTTTGCCAACGACCATGATGGTTCTGGCCGTGATTTTGGCGGGATGCGGCAATGCAACCCCGGATACAAATCGGGTCGCTAGCGAAACCTCCGCCGCGACCGCTGATCACGATGATCACGATGATCATGCCGAAGAAAAAGCGGATCACGATGACCATGGCGAGACCGATCAAGATGATGAGCATGACGATCATGCGGAAAGTGACGGCGAGCCTGACGGCCATGATGATCATAGTGAATCCGAAGGCGACGTTGTAAAACTAACCCCGGACGCGGCCACTGAGGCCGGTATTGAAACAGCAATTGTTGCAGAGGGGGCGATTGCGCAATCTCTCAGCCTTCCGGCCGAAATCCGCTTTGACGCTGATCGTGTTGCCAATGTCTCGCCCAAGGTCAGCGGCGTAATTGGCAAACTCTATGCGAGCGAAGGGGATCACGTGGCACGCGGCGATACGCTGGCGCTGATCAAGAGCCGTGAACTCGCAGGTCTGAAAGCCACTTGGCTCACGGCGGAAACGCGCAAAGCTCTGGCCAGTCAGGCGCTGGCCCGCGAGGAAAAACTGTTTGCGGACAAGATCACCTCGGAAGCCGATTTGCAAGCCGCGCGGGCGGAATTTGAAGCTGCGAAAGCCGATAGTGACGCGGCTGAAAATGAGCTCCATGCCGCAGGTGTCAGTCATGCCGCACTGGAGCGCATTTCCACGGCGGCTGACGGCGATAATGCCAATGCCTATCTGACAGCGCCGATTGCCGGAACGGTGGTGCGCCGCACGGTCATGCTGGGCGAAACGGTCTCAGCCGGGGATGCCGGCGCTGATCCGCTGTTCACCCTTGTCGACGATAGTGTCGTCTGGGCGGATATTGCCGTTTACAAACAGGACATCGCCCGCATTCGCGTCGGCGCTCCTGTCGCGCTAAAAACCGACAGCGGTGAAATCCTTGCGCAGTCCACAATTGCCTTTGTCTTGCCGGTCATCAGCGAAACGTCACGCACCGCGACGGCCCGCGTGATCGTTGACAACCCGGATGGCACACTGCGACCTGGTCAGTATGTCACGGCCGATCTCAGTGTTGGCACATCTGAGCAGGTTTTGCGCGTACCGGAAGCAGCCATTCAATTGGTTGAAGACAGACCTTCCGTGTTCGTCCCTGTCGAGGGCGGCTATGCACCGCGCGCAGTGATGACAGGCACCAAATCCGGCGGGTTTGTGGAAATCCGCTCCGGCCTAATGGCGGGTGAGGCAGTCGTGACAGACGGTGCCTTCACCCTCAAAGCTCAACTCGAAAAAGACGCCTTTGGCGATGGCCACGGCCACTAGGACATTTGATATGATAAATTTAATGCACCGTATCGCCGGAGGGCGGCTGCTCGCCGCCATCGCGGCGCTCGCCATGACCCTTGGCGGATTATTCGCGTTCAAGGCGCTACCCGTTGACGCCTTTCCCGATGTGACACCCTCACTCGTTCAGGTCTTCACAGAAACCGAAGGCCTCGCCCCAGAAGAGGTGGAGCGCTACGTGACCTATCCAATCGAGACCGCCATGTCCGGCTTGCCAAAGCTAGACCATATGCGCTCGGTCTCAAACTTTGGACTGTCCGTCGTTAACATCTATTTTGAAGACGGCACGGATGTCTATTTTGCGCGCCAGGTTGTTGGTGAACGCCTCGCCGAAGCGCGCGGCAATATCCCCGATGGCTTTGGTGACCCGCAAATGGGGCCGATTTCAACAGGTCTAGGGATTATTCTCTATTTCCGTCTCGAAGATGAGACCGGCGCGCGCGATCTTGTAGAAATGCGCGAAATCCAGGACTGGATCATCAAATACCAGCTTCAGACTGTGCCCGGCGTCACCGAAGTGCTGTCACTTGGCGGTTATGAAAAGCAGTATCAGGTCAGGCTCGATCCGGACGCGCTATTGGCTTACGACATCCAGATTGGTGATGTGATGACCGCCCTTGAGCGCGGCAACAAGACCGAAGGCGCACAATTTCTCGAAATCGGGGCCGAGCAATATACGGTCCGCGGCGTCGGACTGGCGCGATCGGTTGAAGATCTTGCGGAAATTGTCGTCAATGTCGATGATGGCCGCCCCGTGCGGGTACGCGACCTCGGTGAAATCATTGTCGGCGGCGGGGTACGCCAGGGCCTGGCCACCGCCAATGGCGAAGGTGAAGTGGTCGCGGGACTGGTGCTCAAACTCTATGGCGCCAATACGTCCGATGTGATTGCGCGCGTTCAGACACGCTTTGAGGAAATCAACAAAAACCTGCCGGAAGGCGTCAACGCCGTGCCCTATTATGATCAGGGAACACTGGTCAACAAAGCTGCCGCCACGGTGACAACGGCGCTGTGGCAGGGCGCGCTACTCGTCGCACTGGTCGTTTTCGTCTTTCTGGGCGGCTGGCGTCCAAGCCTGGTTGTTGTCCTTTCTATTCCATTTTCCGTGGGCTTTGCCTTCATCGCGATGCAATGGCTCGGCATCAGTGCCAACCTCATGTCGCTGGGCGGCGTGGCCATTGCCATTGGCATGATGGTGGATGGGGCTATCGTCATCGCAGAAAATGTCGACCGGGGATTCCGGGAAAGCGATCCGTCTGTCGATCAGAGAGATGTTGTGGCGCGCTCGGCTGCGGAAGTTATTGCGCCGCTGATTGCCGCTGTTGCGGTGGTGATCGTCGTCTTTCTGCCGCTTTTCTCGCTGCAAGGCGTGGAAGGTAAAACCTTCCGGCCTCTGGCAGCCTCCGCGGCGCTCGCCATGACGGGGTCATTGTTCTACGCCGCGCTGATTGCGCCATCGCTCGCAAATGGGGTCATGCGTCGGAGCAAAAAGCCGCGTGAGGACCGTCCGGGATGGATTGCCCGCACGGTCAGCCAAGCCGCCGGATTCTTCGTTCGCCAGCGTTTGGCGGCGATTGCTCTGGCCGCCATCCTCCTCGTAGCGGGCGGACTGGCCGGATCGCGCCTCGGGTCTGAATTTACTCCTTCGCTTGAAGAAGGTGATGTTCTGCTCCGCATGACCATGGCACCATCTATCTCTTTGACAGAAGCGGCGGAAACGACCACCCGCGTTGAGAAAAGGCTTCTGACGGCCTTTCCGGAAATCAAGTCTATCGTGACCCGAATCGGTCGCGGTGAGGTCGGGGCCCACGCCGACCCGACCAATAGTGCGGAAGCTTTTGTTGAACTCAATCCGAGGTCGGAGTGGCGCAAAGGCTTGTCGCCGGAGGACTTGCGCACAGCGATATCGGAAAATCTCGAAGGTGTGCCCGGTATTGTCGTCAATATCGGTCAACCTATCGCGATGTCTGTTGATGAGCTTTTGACCGGGACGCGCGCAGAACTTGCCGTGAAAATTTTCGGGCCGGACAGTGATGTCCTGTTGAAAAAGTCACAAGAGCTACAGGCCATCTTGCAACAGGTCGATGGGGCAGCTGAAGTTCAGGCTGACCAGATTACAGGGGCGCCACAACTCGTGGTGCGTGTCGATCGCGCGGCCCTCGGGCGGTATGGTCTCGATGTTGAGGACGCGCTTGACGCCTTGCGGACCTCGGTCGGCGGCGCAGAAGCCGGCGCTCTGTTTGAAGGCGTTCGGCAATTCCCGATCGTCGTGCGGTTTCATGAAGAGAGCCGCGATACAGCCGAAGCCATCCGCCGTTTGGTGCTGGAATCGCCGACCGGCGCACGTGTCACGCTGGAAAGCGTGGCCACTATCGAGACCGTGATTGGTCCGCGCCAGATCACGCGAGAGGATGGCGAGCGCTTTATCACTGTCCAATCCAATGTGCGGGGCCGTGACATCGGGTCTTTTGTAACGGAGGCGCAAGCTCTGACGGACGCCAATCTTGACCTGCCTGCAGGCTACCGCGTTGTCTGGGGCGGTCAGTTTGAATTGCAGCAACAGGCCAATGCTCGGTTCGCAGTTGTGATACCAATCACGCTCGGCATTGTATTGCTGATCCTGCTACTGACATTCGGACGGCTTAAATCGGCAATTCTCATACTGCTGAACATCCCCCTGGCGTTAACCGGAGGCGCGCTCGCACTCTGGATTACAGGCCTGCCTGTCTCGGTTCCCGCGACGGTTGGTTTCATCGCGTTGTTTGGTATCGCACTTGGCAACGGGATGGTCCTGGTGAGCTTCATGGATGATTTCGCCCGCGCCGGGCGGGACCGGGATGCGCTCGCAATCGATGCGGCTGGGATGCGCGCCAGACCCGTTCTGATGACGGCGATGACAACCGCTTTGGGACTTGCGCCCTTGCTGTTTGCGACTGGCGTCGGCGCCGAAGTACAGCGGCCTCTGGCAACTGTCGTCACAGGCGGGCTTGTCTCTTCAACTCTGCTGACGCTGCTCGTGATACCGGCATTGCATCGGTGGTTCTCGCCAAAACCTGACTCGCATCATTCGCTACTGGAAACACGGCACAACCCCGAAACTGTGCCAGCGGAATAAATCACTCCGCCTTGGCGGTGTAATCCGCCAAGGCGTCACTTTTTTGGAGACGCTTATGTCACCCCCGAAACACTCAAATCATGATCATGACACTGACAGTCATGGTCATGACCATGGCGATGTCATTAGCCGTATAGTGGGCCCGCGCGCGGAAATCATCTTTGCCGGGCTAGCTGGACTTTGCCTGCTGGCAGGCTGGCTCGGACCCAAACTTGGGTTTCTACCGGACCCCATCGGATTTGGCTTCCTGCTCGCGGCTTACTTTTTCGGCGGTTATTTCGCGCTGCGTGAGGCCATGGGTAAAATACTCAAAGGCCAGTTTCAGATCGACTTTCTGATGCTGGTGGCTGCTACGGGCGCCGCCATTCTCGGCGAATGGGCGGAAGGTGCTTTTCTTCTCTTCCTGTTTGCCATTGGCCATGCCCTTGAAAACTATGCCATGGCCCGGGCGCGCAATGCGATTTCGGCTTTGTCGGATCTCACTCCGGATGAGGCGCTTGTCCGTAGGGGTGAGACGACAGAAACCATTGCGATTGACGAGTTAGTTGTCGGCGATGTCGTTGTGGTGCGTTCCAATGAGCGCTTGCCAGCCGACGGATTTGTGGTCAGCGGACAAAGCGCCGTCAATCAGGCGCCCATTACAGGCGAAAGCGCGCCCGTAGACAAAAGACCCGTGGCTGACCGCGAAAAGGCAGCTGCTAATCCTGACGCGCTGAAGGCCGAAAGCCGCGTGTTCGCGGGGTCAATCAATGGGTCCGGCAGTCTTGATATAGAAGTGACCAAATTGTCGGGCGAGACGACGCTGGCCCGCGTTGTCACCATGGTGAGCGAGGCTGAAACACGCCAGTCACCGACCCAGAGTTTTACCAAAAAGTTCGAGCGCATATTTGTGCCGTGCGTCATTGTTCTGGCGGTTGTTACGTCGCTGGCCTTCCTTGTTTTGGACGAGACGGCTTCCGAAAGCTTCTACCGAGCCATGGCTGTATTGGTGGCGGCAAGCCCCTGCGCGCTGGCCATTGCAACCCCAAGCGCCATTCTCTCCGGCGTGGCCCGCGCCGCGCGCGGCGGCGTGTTGATCAAGGGCGGCGCGCCGCTTGAGGCGCTCGGACGGCTCGACGCCATCGCCTTTGACAAAACAGGCACACTGACGGAGGGCGAGCCGCGCCTAGTGGATATTGTGCCTTTCGGCGATGTCGATGAAGACACTTTGCTCAGGGTTAGCGCCGCTGTTGAAACGCTGAGTGATCATCCGCTGGCCGAGGCCGTGGTGCGCGATGCGAAAACGCGCCTCGGATCAATCCCCGACAGCGCAACCGATTTTACAAGCATAACCGGTCGCGGTGTTTCCGCCATGTATGATGGCCAGATTGTGCATATCGGCAAATCGGCCTTGTTTGATGAGGTGGACGGCAAGCCAGTGCCCGAGGACTTGGCAGAGCGCGTCAATTCGCTGTCGGCCGATGGCCGCACAACGATGATTGTGCGCCATGGTGAGCGCTATCTGGGCGTAATCGGTCTGATGGACACGCCGCGCGAAGCCGCGAAAACCGTCATAGCGCGGCTGCGCGACATCGGCGTGACCCGCATGATGATGATTTCGGGCGATAATCAGAATGTGGCAGATGCTGTCGCGCGAGACGTTGGGCTGGACGAGGCCTTCGGCGATCTCATGCCCGATGACAAAGTCACCAAGATCAAATCGCTCAAGCAAGGCCGCGGTGTCGCTATGGTTGGGGACGGCGTCAATGATGCGCCTGCCATGGCTAATGCGACTGTCGGTATTGCCATGGGAGCGGCGGGCTCAGACGTTGCGCTTGAGACCGCTGACATTGCCCTCATGGCTGATGATCTTGAAACGCTGCCATTTGCAGTCGGATTGAGCCGGGCAACCAGTCGCACTATCCGGCAAAATCTCTGGGTCAGCCTCGGCATCGTCGCGTTTCTTATTCCCGCGACGCTTTTCGGTCTCGGGATCGGGCCCGCTGTCCTCATTCACGAAGGTTCAACTTTGATCGTCGTGTTCAACGCTTTGCGACTACTTGCGTTCCAGGATCGCGAACATTGATGAAACTGAGGATCTTCTGGTGCCGAATTCAATCAAACGCCCGGGTGCCGCCAGCGCGGCTCAGTGTTTCTGACTAAAACTGAAAAGCAATCATTCACAAAAGGAGTCTACGTATGTCGATGAATAGTTTGCGGAGCTTGTTCATTACGGGGACCTTAGCCGCCTCGCTCGCGGGACGCGCGTCGGCCCCAAAAGCTTTCCAACCATTAGATGTCATCGAAGCTGAAGCGGTTCGTGCCGAGTGCGGACTGATCCCACCGGCTTCCAGGCTCAAGAGCGGCGGAGACTTCAGGCGACGGGCATATCAGACCTGCAAGAGCGACGTTCTAAGAGAGCTTGCCCGCAATGAGTGAAGACTTCACTCATGCGGCACGCTGATTAAACCCCAGCTGTGCGCCGAGAAGTTCAACCAGATAGCCGCCATCCCGCAGCCCCTCCGCCTTTTTGATAATGTAGCGGATGGCGTCCCGCATGGTGCCGGTTTCATCGCTCCACTCGGCATCGACGGCCGCTTTGCCGTTGAGAACAATGGCGATTTCGCGCCGTGACATGCCAAGCTCAAGACAATCGAGGGCGACCAAACCGTCACGCAGGATTTGCGTGGTTTTGGTCCAGAGCGGCGCCTCGGGCACGCTGCCTTCCTCGATCAGGGCAAGTGCGGCTTTCTGCGCTTTCAGTTTGCGCTCATAGGCTTTGAGATCAGAGATGGTCAGTTTCATCCGAACAGGTTCGAGCCCCAGAATCGAAACGCCGGTGCAGCGCACCTGCACGACGCAGCCCTTGCCGCGGATCAGAAGAAATTCGCGGGCCTGCAAATCGGTAATGTGGGTGATTTGGCAAATTGGAACCGTGCTGTCCCAGATATCACAGCTTTCGCCCGGCGCCCGTGGTGAGCAGTTCACTTCCACCTGATCGGGAAACACATGCTTGTTCCAGACCGCATCGGCTTCAAACCCATTAAGGTCTGGATCGGGCATGAACATAAGGCCCCAGCGGTGAGCGAGGCGCTGCGGGTTGCGGGGCTTCAAGAGACGAACATCGGCGCAAGGCGCTTTCATTTCAGATACATCGTCGTCCGACCGCGCCTCTGCATCGCGTCTGAGGTCGGGATTGCGCCTTGCATATTCCCATGCCCAGCGATCAGGCGACAGGCGCGAAAGGTAATCGTAGCGCGCCAGGACGCCTTCCGAACTCAAGGTAAAAGTCTTCATCATCAGCTCCCTTCACAGGGGAATTCAGCAAGATGAGTGCCAACCTGAAATTGAAGACTGAATTCATACGCGCAGATTACTTAATGCATGAACAGCATCTTACGGGAATAATTTGAGCATCTGATCACTATTCAAACTCTCCTCATGAGGGATTTTTACAGTCGCAACCTGTAGCAATAGTTACAGGTTCGCGTTTGCATTCATCTGCAGCAGGTCGCGGGGCGTTGCTGGATATGGCCCGCAGTCCCACTCCCCGAAAATCGCATGGGCTGTCAGGCTTTGGTCACTCGGAAACGTGAGTGACAGGAGCCTTATGAAATGGACAAGCCCGCGCACCAAAGCGAAACAGAAGACCGTCGCAGCGCAATGCTGCGCACCGCGTTCTGTTCTGTGGTGCGCGAAGCGCTGGAAGCGCCAGATACGATCGAAATCATGGCCAATCCTGATGGATCGGTCTGGATCGAGAAGGCTGGCATCGGCCTCATCATCTCTGAACACACTCTCCCGTCTTCCGACCGCGAGCGCGTCATCCGGCTCGTGGCCTCTGGGGTGGGAGTAGCCGCAAACCGCACCTCCCCGATTATCTCTGCTGAACTCCCCGGCAGCGGCGAGCGGTTTGAAGGGCTTCTCCCACCCGTCTCAACCGCGCCATGTTTCTCCATCCGCAAGCCTGCGACCACACCGTTTGAACTCGGCGACTATGTCACCCAGGGCGCGCTGGCGCCTGCGCTGGCCCAAGCGCTCAAGGACGCGATTGCAACGCATGCGAACATTCTGATCGCCGGCGGCACGTCCTCTGGCAAGACGACATTTACCAATGCCTTGCTGGCAGAGCCCTCACTACATGACGACCGCATCGTCATCCTTGAAGACACGCGGGAGCTGCGCTGCGCCGCACCCAATGTCGTCCAGCTCAGAACCCATCGCGGCAGCACCAGCCTGCAGGACCTTGTCCGCTCGACCCTGCGCCTGCGCCCCGACCGGATCATTATCGGCGAAGTGCGCGGGGCTGAAGCGCTCGACCTGCTCAAAGCCTGGAACACCGGCCATCCCGGCGGGATCACCACGCTGCATGCGAACTCCGCCCACGGCGCGCTAGCGCGGCTTGAACAGCTGACACTGGAAGCCACACCGCGCGCGCCCTTCGACCTCATCGCAGAGGCGATTGACGTCGTCGTGTTCATGAACCGCGCGGGCGGCCAGCGCCGCGTTGAAGAGGCGCTCCGCGTCACCGGCTTTGACGGCGAGGGCTACCAGACCCAGCCGCTCGTCTCCCGCTCTTTGTCCCTCGTCCAACATGGAGAAACACTATGACCCTCTACACCCACCTTCAGACCGTAAACCGAACGGTTCAGGTCGCGGCCTGTATCGGCCTCGGCCTGATGATCGCCGGTCCCGCCCATGCGGCAGGCTCCGGCATGCCCTGGGAAGGTCCGCTCGATCAGATCCTGCAATCTATTGAAGGGCCCGTCGCGCGGATCGTCGCGGTGATCATCATTACGCTGACCGGTCTGACCTTGGCTTTCGGAGAGACCAGCGGCGGGATGCGAAAGCTGATCCAGATTGTGTTCGGTCTTTCGATCGCCTTCGCCGCCACCAGCTTCTTCCTGACTTTCTTCAGCTTTGGCGGCGGAGCGCTGGTCTAGTGGCGGAAGGCTATGAAATCCCCCTCCATCGCTCGCTGACCGAGCCGATCCTGATGGCGGGCGCACCGCGCACGGCCGCCATCGCCATCGGGACGCTCGCTGCCGCGGTCGGCCTTGGGCTCCAGCTCTGGATACCGGGCCTCGTGCTCTGGACCGTCGGGCATTCAGCGGCCGTGTTCATGGCGCGGTCTGATCCGGATTTCATGGCCGTTGCGAGCCGTTCGACGCGCCACAAGGAGCATCTGACATGCTGAACTTGCGTGAATATGCCGACACACCAACGCTTCTCGCCGACTATCTACCATGGGCCTGTCTCGTTGCGCCGGGCGTCGTCCTCAACAAGGACGGCAGCTTCCAGACGACATTCAAATATCGTGGCCCTGACCTTGAAAGTTCGACCGAGGAAGAACTCGTCTCGGTTATGGCCCGGGTCAACAATGTCCTGCGCCGGTTTGGCTCAGGCTGGGCGCTCTTCTTCGAGGCGCAGCGCCACGAGGTGCATGACTATCCGGAGGCGGAGTTTCCAGATGCGCTGTCCTGGCTCATCGATCAGGAACGCGCGCTGCAAGCCGAAGAAAGCGGCGCCCGGTTCGAGAGTGCCTACTATCTAAACCTCCTCTGGCTACCGCCTGCCGATGCGACGGGCCGCGCCGAGAAGGCGCTGATCCAGCGCGCTGAGACCGAAGATGCCGCGACCTGGCGGCACCGGCTGGAGACGTTCCAGCAGCACGCGGACCGCGTCTTCGATCTCCTTTCCACCTGCCTCGCCGAGATTGGTAAGCTAACTGACGATGAGACGCTGACCTATCTCCACTCGACCATCTCGATCAAGCGCCATCCTGTTGTGACGCCTGAGCTGCCGGTCTTCCTCGACGCCGTGCTCGCCGATGAGCCCTTCGCTGGCGGGCTGGAGCCGATGATCGGTGACGCGCATTTGCGCACGCTGACCATTCTCGGTTTTCCGGCCTCGACCCTGCCGGGCATCCTTGATGAGCTGAACCGGCAGGGTTTTGCCTATCGCTGGGCAACGCGCTTCATCGCCATGGACAAGGCCGAAGCTGAAAAAGTGCTCGGAAAGAAGCGCCGCCACTGGTTCGCCAAACGCAAATCGATCGGCGCGGTCCTGCGCGAGACCCTGTTCAATGAACAGGCGGCCCTCGTAGACAATGACGCCGACAATAAGGCGGGTGATGCCGACGCCGCGCTACAGGAACTCGGCTCCGACCTTGTCTCCTATGGCTATGTGACCACAACGATCACTGTCGCCGATCCCGACCGGCGCGTGGTGGACGAACATATCCGCGTGGCCGAGCGCATCGTGAATGGCCGCGGCTTCACCGCAATCCGCGAGACCCTGAACGCCGTCGATGCCTGGCTCGGGAGCTTGCCCGGTCATCCGTATGCCAATGTCCGTCAGCCCATCCTGCACACGCTGAACCTGGCCCATATGGTGCCGCTGTCTGCGGTCTGGGCGGGCGAAGACGCCAATCGACACCTACAAGCCCCTGCGCTCATCCAGGCACAGACCGACGGCACAACACCGTTCCGCCTAAATCTCCACATTGGCGATGTTGGTCATACGCTTGTCGTCGGTCCCACCGGCGCGGGCAAGTCCGTGCTCCTGTCCCTGCTCGCCCTGCAATGGAAGCGCTACACAAACGCCCAGGTCTTCATCTTCGACAAGGGCCGGTCCGCGCGCGCTGCAACGCTTTGCATGGGCGGCGCGCATATCGACCTTGGCAGTTCGAACGCCCCAAGCCTCCAGCCCCTGAAGGACATCGACACCGAACATGGCGCGAGTTTCGCCGCTGACTGGCTGACAGGTCTCTGCACAAATGAAGGCGTCAGCATGACGCCGGACCTGAAAGCCCGGCTCTGGGAAGCGATCCAGTCTCTCAGCTCAGCGCCTGAAAACGAACGCACGCTGACAGGCCTCAGCCTGATGCTGCAGGACGACACGCTCAAATCGGCGCTCCACCCGTTCACGCTGGAAGGCCCGCATGGCCGCCTTCTCGATGCCGATCAGGAGAGCCTCGCCCTCGCCGATACAGTCTGTTTCGAGATGGAAGAGCTGATGCACGCGAAAGGCGCGGTCGCCCCCGTCATCACTTACCTGTTCCACCGACTTGAAGCCCGGTTCACCGGCAAACCAACGCTGCTCATCCTAGATGAAGCCTGGCTGTTCCTCGATGATCCGATGTTCGCGGCGCGCATTCGCGAATGGCTCAAAACCCTGCGCAAGAAGAACGTGTCTGTCGTGTTCGCAACACAAAGCCTGGCCGACATCGCGAACTCAAGCATCGCGCCTGCACTCGTCGAGTCCTGTCCGACACGGATCTTCCTCCCGAATGAACGCGCGCAGGAACCGCAATCGAAAGAGACCTATGAGCGCTTCGGACTCAATACCCGCCAGATCGAACTGATCTCAAGAGCCACGCCGAAGCGCGACTATTATTACCAGTCACCCCTCGGCGCGCGCGTCTTTGATCTGGGACTTGGACCCATCGCCCTCTCGGTTTGCGGGGCGTCCTCGCCGGAAAATCAGGCCCGCATGGACCGCATCTGGGCCGAGACGGAAGGCGACGGCTTTGCTGCCTGCTGGCTGATCGAGAAAGGCCTGCCCTGGGCGGCTGAGCTGCTCACCCGCTGGCCCGGCCATGCGCCTGAAGCCGCCGATCCGATCCAATCAGTCCACGCCATCGCCGCCGAATAGGAGCCCCCGATGAAACGCTTCCTTGCCTCCGCCCTCATTTGCGCCGCGCCGCTCTCCATCCTCATCGCCCCGCCAGCCGCCGCCCAATGGACGGTCTATGACCCGGCCAATCACATCCAGAACATCTACCAGGCGATCCGGTCGCTTCAGGAAGTGAACCAGCAAATCCAGCAGCTCACCCATGAAATCGAGATGCTGGAGAACATGGCGCGCGATCTGGAGGCGCTGCCCGATAGTATCGTCGACGACATATTGCGCCGCATGCGCCGCATCGAGGAGCTGATGCGCGAGGCCGAAGGCATCGGCTACCGCGTCGAGGAAATCGAGCGCGAGTATGAAGAGGTGTACCCTGAAGACTATGGCAGTGAACCGCCGCGCCAGGCCGTCCTCGTCGAAGAGGCCCGCGCCCGCTGGCGTCAGTCCCGCACGGCTTACCGGGACAGTCTGACCGTCACGGCGCAGGTCGTCTCCACAGCGCGGGCTGACAGTGACAGTCTCGGCCGGCTGATCGCCGACAGCCAGTCCGCCGTCGGCAATCTCCAGGTCGCGCAGGCGGGAAACCAGATCGAGGCCCTGCAGACTGAGCAGCTGATGCAGATGGAAGCCATGATGGCCGCCCATTACCGCGCCGAGGCGCTGGAACGCGCGCGCCAGCTGGCCGAGGCCGAACGCGGCCGCGCCCGCACCCGGGCCTTCCTCGCAGAGTAGCGCCCCATGGACGTGATCGACACATTTCTCGCGACCTTTATCGCCTACATTGACAGCGGGTTCGGCCTGCTGGCGGGCGATGTCGCATACCTGTCGACCACGCTCATCGCTATCGACATTACGCTGGCAGGCCTGTTCTGGGCGCTCTCCCAGAACACGGACGTGATCGCCGGGCTCCTCAAGAAGGTGCTCTATGTCGGCTTCTTCGCCTTCATCATTGGCAATTTCTCTCTTCTCGCAGGGATCGTCTTTGACAGTTTCGCGGAGCTTGGCGTGACCGCTGGCGGCGGGACCATGACCGCCGATGATCTCCTGCGCCCCGGCTTCATCGCCAGTGTCGGTCTCGACGCCGGTCAGCCGCTCTTGGAAGAGATCAGCGACATGCTGGGGCCAATCTCCTTCTTCCATAACTTCATCATGATCGCGGTGATGTTCATCGCCTGGGCGATCATCATGGTCGCCTTCTTCGTGCTGGCCGTGCAGCTCTTCATCACGATCCTGGAGTTCAAGCTGACGACGCTCGCCGGGTTCGTGCTCGTGCCGTTTGCGCTCTGGAACAAGACGACGTTCCTGGCTGAACGCGTCCTCGGCAATGTCATCACCTCGGGCATCAAGCTGATGGTGCTTGCCGTCATTATTGGCATCGGCTCGACGCTCTTCTCATCCGTGACCGATGCGTTCCGTACCGGCGATGATGTGACGCTCGCGCAAGTCATGGGCACGGTGCTCGCCGCGATCGTCTTCTTCTGGATGGGCATCTTTGCGCCCGGCATCGCCTCCGGCCTGATCACCGGTGCGCCGCAACTCGGCGCGGGTTCCGCCGCAGGCGCGGCCGCCGGTGTCACAGCCGGAACCTATGTCGCCGGGATGGGCGGCCGCGCTGCCGTCGGCGCCGTCGCGGGCGGGGCGTCCTCCGCCGTCAAGGCCGGCGCCAGCATGGCCGGCGCGGCGCGCACTTCTTATACGCTGGGATCGGTCGCCTCTGGCGCATCCGGCGCAGCGGGCGTCGCCGCAGGCCTTGCCGGTGTCGCCCGTGCAGGCGGCGACGCTATGCGTCGCACAGCATCGCGCCCGGCTCAAGCCCTCAGAGACGCCTACCAACGCGGCAGTCAGGGCGCCTGGCGCGCCACCGGCGGGTCTGAGGCCGCGTCCATGCAAAACTCTGCCTCCGGATCATCATCAAGCCAAAGCCCCGGCTGGGCGCGGCGCATGCAGGCGAGCCAGCGCATGGGACAGGCAGGCCAGATGGCCGCGCACTCCCTGCGCGACGGTGATCGCGGCGCTTCGGGCGCAAACCCCACCCTCAGAGACAAGGACGACTAGACGATGGCTTTCAGGCGATCCTCCTCCAGCTATGGACCAAGCCCGTTTCCCGAAACGCCTTACCAGAAGGCGGGCCAGATCTGGGAGTTCGCAGCCGGTTTGCCGCAGGCAAAACAATCCATCCGGGGGATGGATTGTAGGCGAAGAACGCCGCGGCAGCGGCCCGCAGGCTCCCGCTTCAACCCAACAAGACAGGAGGTCTGAGCCATGGCGTTCAAGCGTTCATCTTCAAGCTACGGCCGCAGCCCGTTCCCCGAGACGCCATATCAGAAGGCCGGACAGGTCTGGGATGAAAGAATAGGCTCCGCCCGCGTGCAGGCGAAGAACTGGCGGCTCATGGCGCTCGGCTGTCTCGGGCTCTGCTTCGTCACCTCCGGCGCGCTGGTCTGGCGCTCGATGCAATCCACCGTCACGCCCTATGTGGTCGAAGTCGATGAGACGGGTGCGGCCCGCGCTGTGGCTCCGGCCACGACAAGCTACACGCCGACCGATGCCCAGATCGCCCATCACCTTGCGAACTTCATAGAACATGTCCGGGGGCTTTCCGTTGACCCTGTCGTCGTCCGCGAGAACTGGCTGCGCGCCTATGACTTCGTGACCGACCGCGCCGCCACCACGCTCAACGAATACGCCTCCGCCAATGATCCTTTCGCCGATGTCGGGCGCAAATCCCGCACCGTGGACGTGGTCAGCGTGGTTCGCGTCTCGGAGGACAGCTTCCAGGCCCGCTGGATCGAGAAGACCTATGAGAATGGTGCGCTCGTCAGCGCCCAAAGGTTCACCGGCAATTTCACAATCATCACCCAGCCGCCGACGGATGCAGAGACCCTGCGCGCCAATCCGCTCGGCCTTTATGTCCATGCCCTGAACTGGGGTCAGGACCTCGTTACAGGAGAATGATCCCCATGCTTCGTATTCTGCTTGCCACTTCGGCCCTCGCACTTACCACGGCCTGCGCCACGACCGAGCTTGAACCTATCGATGCGAGCGCCTTTGTCGCGGCCAAGCCCGTCGAGGATAGGACCGACTATCCGGTGGAGATCGTCGAAACCGCCGTCGCGCTGCCGCTGCCCGGCCAGATGATGCCCATCGGCGCGCGTGTCACCACCAATGCCGATGGCAGCGTGACGCGGACCTACACAAGGACGATATCGCGTCCCTCAGTGTCACCGGCTGAAGCCATCAGACAGGGCCGCACCGGCGCGCTTATCGAACCTTCGGTCGATGGCTATGTGAACGCGATCCAGGTCTATCCCTATACAGAAGGCGCGCTCTACCGGCTCTATGCCAGCCCCGGACAGGTTTCGGACATTGCCCTGCAGCCGGGCGAGGAACTGGTCTCGGTCTCGGCAGGCGACACGGTCCGCTGGGTCGTGGGCGATACGATCTCCGGCTCTGGAAACACTTCCCGCGCGCATGTGCTGGTCAAACCGATTTCCTCCGGCATTCGCACCAATCTGATGATCGCCACGGACCGGCGCACCTATCATCTGGAACTTGAAAGCACGGGCGGCGGCTATATGGCCGCTCTGTCCTGGCGCTACCCCGCGGATGAACTCGCAGGCCTCACTGCCCGCAATGAGCGCGCGATCGCACGGGACGCGGGAAGCATTGAGCGCGGCCTGACGCTGGAAGGCCTGAACTTCGACTATCGCCTCTCCGGCGACAGTCCGGACTGGAAGCCTGTCCGCGTCTTTGATGATGGCCGTCAGGTCTTCATCCAGATGCCGGAGGACATCGCCACAACCGACATGCCGCCGCTTTTCGTGCTCGGCACGGACGGTGATGCGGAACTGGTGAACTACCGTGTGCGCGGCAATTATTATGTCGTGGACCGGCTGTTCCGTGCGGCCGAGTTGCGCCTCGGCGAGCGGAACCAGACCGTGGTGCGAATCTCACGCAACGAGCGGCGCTCGCCGCTGGCTGGCCTGTTCGGGAACTGAGCCGATGTCCGAGCCCATTCCCTTCGACGAACATGCCGAGCGGCTGAAGATCCGCTCCAGCCCGAAGCCGGTGACGCGGATCAATCGCAAAGTATTGATGGTCGGCGCAGGCCTCGGCGTGCTCGCCCTGTTCGCAGCCATGAGCGTTGCCCTCAAACCGCCAACCGCTACCGATCCGGATGCCCGTCGCGAGCTCTACAACACGACGAACACGCGCAAGCCCGAAGGTCTCTCAACGCTTCCGACCAGCTATAGCGACATCACATCCGTCGAGGACCGCGTCACGCGTCTTGGCCCACCGCTTTCGGGCGATCTCGGCGCGACCATGCTGCGCGCCGAACGCGAGCTCGGTATCGAACCGGAATATGTGACCCGGTTCGAGGATGACTTTCGCCCGAACCCAGCCGACGAGGCCGAACGTGCAAGGCGCATGCGCGAGGCCGCCCTTGCCGATGAAGCCGCCCGCGCACCGGTCTTTTTCCGACTCGATTCTCAGAGCGGCACGGCAAGCACCACCGACACCCGTCCTGCTTATCGAGACCCCGCGCTTGATCTGGGTTCTGAGCTTCTGGCGCTCGCCGCTCTGCCGCAAGGCGCACGGTCCGCTTTCGGACAGCCTATCGATACAAATCTCCAGTCCCGCAAGCTCGCCTTTACGAGCGAAGGACCAGCAAGCGACATCTACAATCCACACGGCGTGGAAGACCCTGCCTCGCCGTATCAGGTCATGGCTGGCACGCTCATTCCGGCTTCAATGGTCACGGGCATCAACTCAGACCTGCCGGGCACGATCGTCGCGCAGCTCACCCAGCCCGTCTATGACACCGTCACCGGCCAATACCTCCTCATCCCGCAGGGCTCGCGCCTGATCGGGCGCTACCAGTCGGAAGTCTCTTTCGGGCAGGACCGCGCACTCGTGACCTGGGACCGGATCATCTTCCCGGACGGGTCGTCGATTGTGATTTCCGCGCCAGGCGCTGATGCGCAAGGCTTTGCGGGTCTCTCGGATCGAACCGATCATCATTGGGACCGCGTGTTCATCGCAGCAGGCCTCGCCACCATTCTCGGCGTCGGCGCAGAACTCGGTGCAGACGGTGACGGCGATCTCGAACGCGCGATCCGACGCGGCACGACCGACACCGTCAACCAGGCCGGCCAGCGCGTCGTCGAACGCAACCTTGGCATTCAGCCGACGGTCCGTGTGCGGCCGGGCTGGCCCGTGCGCGTGGTCGTCACCCGCGACCTCATCCTCAGACCCCATCCACAAGGAACAAGCAGATGACCCTACGCCTTGGACAGTTACCCGATCGCACCCCGGTGCGTATGAGCCTCTCGGTCGATCCCGACCTCGCCAGCGCCCTCAGCGACTATGCCGAAATCTACCGGCAAACCTATGGCGCGGAGGAAAAGCCCGAAGCGCTCATCCCCGCCATGATCGAAAGCTTCCTGGCGTCAGATGCCGGGTTCAAACGGGCGCGCCGCGCCCTTCATTCCAACGCCAGCAAAGGAGACTAACCCATGGCGCAGATCGGCACGTTCACCCTGAAAGATGGCAGCTATACCGGCACCATCCGCACCATGACCATCAACGTCAAAGCACAGCTTGTCCCGAACAGTGACAAGGCATCAGATGGCGCACCCGACTTCCGGCTCTATGCCGGCGGGGCCGAACTCGGTGCGGCCTGGCGTCAGGAAAGCAAGGACGGCGAAACCCCGTACCTCGCCGTCAAGCTCGACGATCCAAGCTTTGCCAGCCCCGTGCGCGCCGCCTTCTTCGAGAATGAAAAGGACGGCACCGGCGTCATGGTCTGGAACCGGACGAAGACCAACTAGCAAAGGGTCTGGCGCCCCAATGAGCCTCAGCCTGCATGATCTTGAAAAAGGCCGCCGCATTGCGGCGCTCGTCGTGCGCCATTGCGGTGAGAAGTATTTTCCCCTGTTCGACCGGTTCGACCGGGAAGTCCGCGAGCGGGCCTCGGCGGCCGACCGGATCGAGGACGCCATCGGCGCGAACATGCCCGCTCGGCCGAGAAAGCGAGGGCGCTCTTGATTTCCTCAGAAAGAACCGCTATATATCCCTTCAGTGGAAAGGATCGCTCAATGTCCCAAACAGCAGCCATCGACGCACAGGAACGGGCACGGGTGATGACCATGGCCGTGGTCCGGGCCGCTGAAAAGCTTGGTCTTTCCGGGAAGGACATGGCCCTGATTTTGGGGGTTTCGGAACCGACCGTGTCGCGGATGCGCAAGGATGAGTTCCGGCTGGAGGAAGGCACCAAGCCGTTTGAACTGGGAGCGCTGTTCGTTCGCCTGTTCCGGTCGCTTGATGCGATCACCGGCGGCGACGGCAAGGTGGCCAACGCCTGGCTACGCAATGAAAACCGGGCGCTTGGCGGTCGTCCACTCGATCAGATCAAGACGATTACAGGACTGACCCATGGCCTTGCCTATCTGGATTCCAGACGCGCTCCGCTCTGAGCGGCAAGGCGTATCCCGCGTTTTCTGGCGCTGCGTGGAGGCGCAACACATCGTCTCCACGCTTCAGCTTGTTGATACGCTGGATGAGCAGCGTCTTCTCGAAGACATGCTCGAAGAAACAAAGCCGCCTGTACCCCCCGACTGCGCAGGGCTCCACTATCTCTACATGACGCCGTTCCGCTACGGCCTCTATCCGAACGGCTCGCGGTTCCGCCGCGCCGGACCGACGCCCGGCGTCTATTATGTGTCCGAAGAACCGGCGACAGCGATCATCGAAACCGCGTTTCATTTGCTGCTCTTCTACGCAGACTCTCCGGGCACGCCATTTCCGGCGCAGCCGAGCGAGCACACCACATTCGACGTGCCGGTCCGCACCGACGCAGCCATAGATCTCATGTCAAAGCCATTTAGCGACGCTGCCAACCTCTGGACGCATCCAAACGACTACGAAGCGTGCCAGCAACTCGAAGAAGCTGCGCGTGCGGAGAGTATCGGGCTGATCCGCTATGCGTCAGTGCGCGATCCCGAGCACCGGCCAAATGCGGCTATTCTCTCCTGCGCCGCCTTCGCCGCCGCAACCCCGACACAAAACCAGACCTGGCGGCTATGGTTCAACAAGACAGGCGTGCACACGATATGTGAGTTTCGGGGAGAAAGATTTGGTATTCCAGCGCTTGCATGGGAAACCGACGAAAGACTCAAGCGACTGTTTTCTGCAGATACCACGCAGAAAACTCCATAAAATTGAATTACATAAATAGTCGGATCCCACTGAATCGAATGCTCCATGGAAAAAACACAGAATGAGCGCACTGTCCTCTTCGTCACAAAAGCGACGCCAGAGGATAATGAATTCACAGAGTGGCTCGCCCCGCGCCTTGAGGCTGCAGGATACCAGGTTTTCGCCGACATTCTGAATCTCGAAGGAGGTGAACGCTGGCGAAAAACATTGACCCGTACTTTGCAGGACCGGGCGGTAAAGCAATTGCTGATTTGCGCCGGAGATGGCTTGCATAAAAACGGCGTGCAGGAAGAAATTGGCATTGCAGCCGACGTCTCCCGCACGACCGGTGATGAAAAATTCACGATACCGCTTCGCGTTAGGAGCTTCCGCAAAGTCTTCGGCATGGGAGAACTACAATATCTGAACTTCGAAGATAGCTATGCGGATGGTCTCGCTGATCTGTTAGAGACGCTCGAAAAGCAGAACGTCCCAAAACTCAATGAACCTTTGATTCAGCCGCAATGGGAGCAGCACCGAAGGCGAAATGAGATCAGACTGGAAAACCGCGCCGAAACCCTGACCAGCAATTGGGTCGCGATCGAAAACGCGCCAGACGAGATCGCTTATGTCGCGCCGACTGGACCTTGCGATCGCGACAAGCTGAAAAGGCGCGCGAACAGCTTCGCTTTTCCCACTTATCCTCACTTATCTGGTTTCATCACCTTCGCTTCCCCCTTGGAAATGGCCGAGCATTTCGAGGGGTTCGGACCGATCAAGACGATTGCTACGAGTCGCCTTTCATCTTTCATGGAAAAGGGGTGGTCGGAACTCGACATAAAGAGTCGTGAAGCCAAAAATATTTTAGTCGCGCTATTCCGTCAGGCCTGGGAGCGACGTCTCTCTTCGATCGGGTTTCAAGAATATGGGTGGGCGAGCGGTCTCGGGCATCATGCCGCCCCCGCGCAGATTCGCATCAACGAACGCGTGGCATGGGGGCCAAAGGAAGGCAAGCGTAGGTCGGTTCTGCGGAACGTCGCAAAGGGGCGGGTTTGGTCCTACGGCGTGAGCGCAATTCCCAATCTCTATCCCTTCCCCCATTTCCGGCTCAAGGCTCGGGTTCTGTTTTCGGATATCAAGGAAAACGCTAAAGGAGATGAGGACCGTCAGGGCAGCATCATCGACGATAAGGAGAGGCAGCACCGTCATCGGCGCAGCGACTGCAAGGGCTGGAGGAACAAGTCCTGGCACGGTCGCATGATGGCGTTTCTGGAGCTTGTGGCGGGAGGCGATTCCTATATCTCACTTCCCATCGGCGCGGGCGGCAATCTCGTCCTCAACGTAATGCCTATACAGATGATTTCACCGGTGACGACACCGATCGTCCATGACGACGAGGACGCCGAAGAAACTGATCCCTCGACTCTGGCTGGCGATTTTGACCCCGAGGATGGGGATACCTCCGATGAAGAGGAGGCGCAGAAATGAAATTTGACGTCGTTACGCCGAGACTTATTCACCTCCCGGAACCAGCTCTCTCATTCGGTTTCGGTCAATCGACGGACCATCCCAAAGACGGGCTATATCTCTACGGACCCCACAAAGCGGATGATCGCAACAAGGTCATCACCATAGGCGTCATCGGCACAACAGAGGGACTGGAATATTTCCGGCGCTGGGGGCGCAGCGTGCTCGGCGATGTGCTTGTGCCGCCCCCAAAAAAGACGGACAAGGAACATCGTCTCCATCTCAGCAATTTTCCGGGGATGCCTGCGGCCTTTGGTGTTAGCTTCGACCCCCGAGACTTCATTGAATACGTGGTCGACGGCGACAAGATTGAGACAACCACAGCCCTGCAAAACCACCATGAAGCGGTCGCCCAGACAGTTGAAGTTTTTCTCGAACGCGTTCGCCATCATGACGAAAACGAAGAAAGACGTCCCGACGTCTGGGCGTTTGTCCTGCCAGAAATTATCTATACGCGTTGCACACGCCAGGCTCGGCGCAGCGGCGTGACTCTATCTCCTGGCGAATATGTGAAGCGTCAGAAGCAGCGCAGCAACTTGCCGCTTCTGGAAGATGTAATCGATCTTACGAAAGAAGACATCTTCGATGACGTTCCGGACTTCCATCGTCAGGCAAAAGCCAAGCTTCTGAAGCTGGGCTACACTTCGCAGCTCGTGCGGGAAACAACGCTTGCGCCGGAAGCATTCACAAATGCCCACGGCTATCCTATCCGCGGTGTCCAGGATGCAGCCACAATTGCCTGGAATCTGGCTACTGGTCTCTACTACAAAACGCAGGCCGAACCGCCGTGGAAGATCGCTAATATGCGCGATGGCGTCTGCTATGTTGGGCTCGTCTTCAAGAACCTCCCAAATGACAGGAACAATCATGCATGCTGCGCGGCACAGATGTTTTTGTCAGAAGGCGACGGGATCGTCTTCCGTGGAGCAAATGGCCCTTGGCAAACGGAAAACGGCGAGTTCCACTTGAAGAGCACCGCCGCCCGGGATCTCATCGGCAAAGTCCTTGAGACGTATGAGGAGAAATTCGGCGCACCCCCAAAGGAACTCTTCATCCACGGGCGCGCTGGATTTTCGAGCGAAGAATGGCGCGCCTTTGAGGCAGCCGCCCCCAAGGAAACGAATATCGTCGGTGTTCGAATTAAGACGACGACCGGCCAGGTGAAGCTGTTCCGGGACGGAAAGTATCCAACCTTGCGCGGCACGGCCATGATCCTCGATCAGAATAACGCCTTCCTCTGGACATCCGGCTACGCACCGAGATTGGACACATACATTGGTCCAGAAACGCCAAACCCTCTGAACGTGACTGTACTAAAGTCATCCGGCGAAAGACCGGATATTGAAACGGTGCTGTCCGACATCTTGGCGTTGACGAAAATCAACTACAACGCCTGCAACTACTCGGACGGCCTGCCCGTCACCATCCGATTCGCGAATAAAGTCGGTGACGTTCTGATTATGGGTAGCGCGAGAGGCGGCGGAAAGCAGCCGTTCAAATTCTATATCTGACGGAGAACATGAATGGTCTATGTAAATGGAACCGCACATATCCGTCACGCTCAGAGCGGTCAGGTCTATGAGATTGATGCCGACATGCTCGACTTCGAAAGCGTCTCCAGTGAAGAACGCAGCATGGGACCGGAAACAGCCTATTCGGCAGTCGTTGAACATCCGGAGCTTGGGCAGCTCACCTGGTCGATTTGGGAATATCCAATAGGCGCAAAAAATTATCGCGAGACCGATGTCGGCCCGCATGAATTGCTGAACAACCTTGAGTTTGGACTGGAACACGAACCGCCAGACCCGGACGAAGACGGCGACGAAAGAATAGACGAAGAAGACCGACAGGCGCAGATAGACGCGCTGGTTGAATGGTTCTTTGAGCGTTATGAAGATCCGGCCCAGCGGCTACCCTATATCAGCGCCGAAGGCGGCTACCAATGGATTTATGGCGGCCCTTACGATGCACGCGAGGAACTGGCTGAGAACTTCCCAGACTTGCCCGACGACGTCATCGAAGCTGCTGTCGATGAAATCGAATCTGACGGATTGACGGATTGGGCACCCGTCGCAAGTGCCGAGGACTATGATCAGTATGAGGACAACGAGCCGGATGATTTAGAAGTTTCCGCAATCGCGCGCGACCTTGAAGATTTAATTCAAGGCCTTCCAGAGGCCGTTGCTGAGCCAGCGTTTGAGGTCGGCGGTGATGGCCTGATCCATATGGCGATCCCTCCTGATGCGACGACGCCGGATGCGAACAACCCTTTGCTCGATGAGTTACGTGAGGCAACGCAGGATTTACTACACGAACTCAATGGAACGAATGCGCATACGGATCTTCTGAATGCCGTGCAGCGCTATCACGCTACCATCAGCGCTGATTCGATTTCTATTTCGCAGGTTTATTCTCGCGGCATACGGCTGGCGAACGTCGGTGAGGCAACCGAAAAAGCGATCGCGCGGGACTATCTTCCGTCATTCCCGTTGAGTGTTGAGGCGCATCTGTCCTCTGTGCTGGACCTGAACCGCGCTTACATTATGGCCCACCCGGAAGGACGCAGGATCGCCGAGAATTCTGCCGCCTATCAACGGACGCCATCAGATACAGAAGCAATGCGAAGGGCCGCGGATGATTTTGCCGATGCCGTTGCCAGTGCACGAAGCCTGTTTGCCGATGACGTCCGCGAACTCGTTGTACAGGCATCGTCGCAGATAGGGCACGGCCCCCAGCCAGGCCGGTCGAATCAGAACGCCGCACACACGTTCGGCAACCTGACTCGGTTCATTCTAAAGCAAGTTGGGACCGCAGCCTTGTTCACAGGCGCCGCTCTCGGCGGCGCGGCAATCACGGGAAGTATTCCGGGCGGGGCGTTGGCTGCAACCGGAACCGAGTACATCAATTTATGTTGGAGCTTTTTGGTCGCAAACGCATCCGCCCTTCACGCGATTGCCGCCTCCTTTGGCGCAGACTTGTCCTGGATGTCGTCTGCTGCGCACATTCTCGAGCGACACAAAGCGCAAAAGCCTGACTCATGATTTTGCGGAGCCGCCGACTGCCCAGAGTACATTTTCGCGATCAAACAACTCCATCACCCGAGGATCAAACGGGTGGATGATCTTGAGCAGTTCGTCACGCCGATACTCAAGCGAGCCACCGTCGCCATAGACGGGTCTTGTCGTCTTGTGGCCCATGAGCAGGCATCGCAGGCCGTAGTCGATATTGGCTTCCTGCATGCGTTTCTCGAAGGCGTGGCGGAATGAGTAGATCTTGTGGTCGGGCGACTCCAGCAGGCCGCGATTGCGGAAGTTCTTCATCATGTTGGCGGAGAAAAGCTCGCCCTTGTCGTAGTAGTGGGCAAAGGCTTTCGGCGCCGCGCGCTTTGCCGCTTCGAGTGCGATGCCGACCAGCGGAATGTCCCTCTCGGAGGTGTCGGTCTTCACTTCGCGGTCCGTCCGTGCGCGGATGGAGATGTAGGGCACCGGCTCATCAATGTGAAAATCTTCAACGCGTAGGTTGATGATCTCACTCGGTCGGCATCCTGTCTCGATCAGCATCAGCGTAATGAGCTGCAGTTCCGGCCGCCATTTACGGGTAGCACCCGGCGCAAGAATCTTCTCCCGCACCCAGTTGGATGAGAATGGCGGCACTTCGGTTCTCGCCTTCGCCTTGAAGTGCATATTGCGGAAGGGGTTCGGACGTTCCTCTTCGCCAATGTGCTTGAAGTAATCGGCATAGAGCGAACGGATATTGCCGATGTGACGGTTAGCGGTGTTAGGCGCGACCGGCTTTGCGTTCTGATCCTTGGGTCTGACCTGTTTGGCCCAGTGCTTCTGGTAATTGAGCGCGAGGTCACGGGTGATCTCCTCAAGGGCAATGTCACCGGCAAAGTCGATAAAATACTGAACTGAGGTTCGCTTAGTTTTCTCCCACGATGCGCGTTGGTTCGGCGATTTGTACAGCTGCGCGTTGTACGCGATCTCGTTCACATAGACTTCGAAAGCCTCGGACACGCTGACAGTCGGTTTCGGCGCGCCGCCAAGCAGCGCTTCGGCGTCCCGCACTTTGGGGATTTCGGCGGGCCCTGCGTTCTGATGAACCGCAAGCAGCCGTGCCAGCGCCTCTTCAAGCGGCGCAACAGTCGCGAGATGGTCGATGGGCTGATAGGTGAAGCCGCTCGCCAGCGCCTTGACGGTCGCCATGCGATAGCGGCGACGAACGGCCTCCGAAGTTTCCCGACTGGATGAGGGCCCGACCTCTTCGGCGATCTTCAACGATGCCCAGTAATGGTCATCGGCTTCGGCCAGCAAGTCGCGCTTGTAGCGAGCCTGGTCGATTGAAGTGGTCCCCAGCGATTCCTTGATCCGCTTGCGCGAATCAAGGTGCGCGAACTTACTCGGCACACGGCGGTTATACCACCAGACGCGGCCTCGCTGTTCGAGGTAGGAATTGTCGTCGACGCGCTTCATGACGCCGACCATTGGTCCACAATCTGGTCCCATTTTGGTCCACAGATTCCGGCCATTTTATGCAAAGCGAAGCAAACGAGATCAAAAATATCGTTTAACTTCAATGCTTTACACGGAAACCATTTCGAGAGAAATGGCGCGAGTGACGGGGCTCGAACCCGCGACCTCCGGCGTGACAGGCCGGCACTCTAACCAGCTGAGCTACACCCGCGCATTTCCTTGCCGAAACTCGGCGAAGCGCTTCTCTATTAAACCCGGCATGGCGGGTCAAGCGGGGAACTTCACGCAAATTTGCACTTTTCTGTATAAAGCTGTCATTCCCAAGCCATATTCCCATATCAGGTTAGACTCCCAGTCCTGAGGTTATTCCATGAAGCGCGTTCTCCTAATTGTTTCCGGCATCGCGGCACTGCTGATTATCGCAGCCTTTTCAGTGCCCTTCTTCATTCCGAAATCGGTTTACAAGAACCAGATTGAGAATGCGGCGACCAACGCGTTGCAACGTGACGTGACGCTCGCAGGCGATGTGAAAATATCCGTGTTTCCGCGCATCTCGGCCTCGGTCGAACGGGTGAGCGTTGCCAATCCCGACGGATTTGCCACACCGAACATGATTGAGGCAGGTGCGTTGCGCGGCTCGGTCAAATGGATGCCGCTGCTGTCGCGGCGCGTGGATGTGCAGGAAATCGCTTTCGTGGATGCAGATGTGTTCCTTCAGCGCAAAGCCGATGGGAATACGAACTGGGAATTCGCCTCTTCAAAAGAAGCATCGCCACCACCTGAAGGGACAAATGGTTCATTCGATGCGGGAATCGAATCGGCAATCCTCAAGAACGCTTCGCTCATCTTTCAGGACGACCAATCTGGCGAAACATACAAATTGTCCGAACTTGACCTGGAAGCATCTCTGCGAGGCATGGACCAGCCTCTCAGTGCGACAGCCAGCGGCCGGTTTCAGGAGCAAGCCTTCACCATTGACATCTGGCTGGATGCGCCCGAAGCGCTCACCCGTAATCTGCCCGCTCAGGCCCGGCTGGATCTGGCATCCGACCTGGCAAATATCAAATATGATGGCAGCGTCCAACTTGGTGACGCGCCGAGTTTGAACGGCACGTTCGAAACCGTGGTGGCAGATCTGGCCGCGCTCACACAGCAATTCGAGTTGGATGTGCCGGCACGGTCAGCCTTGGGTCGTCTACAAGTCGCGGGCAAGGCATCCGGCGCGCTCGACTCACCATCTCTTACAGAACTCAAATTGACCCATGACAGTGACTTGTTGAGCGCGTCATATGAGGGATCCGTTTCGCTCAATGGTGATGGGACTGTTGCCGGCACCCTCTCCATCGCCAGCGACAGAATGCGTGACTTGCTGAGCGCTGCGGCAATTGAACTGGCTCCGGGTGATACACTCCAGACCTTCGCCGTCTCCGGTACGGCAAACGGCACATTCAAGTCCGTCATGGTCAACAATTTGAACCTGTCGCTAGATGCATTGAGGGGCACCGGACAGGCGGGGATTGATGTGTCGGCGACAACACCGCGCATGATCGGCGATCTCAGCGTACCCGCTCTCGACCTCACACCCTTTATGGGAGAGCCGGATCCGGAAAAGACCAATCAAGGAATTCAGCCTTGGAGTGATGAAACACTCGAATTGTCCGGGCTGAAATCCGTGAACGCAAACCTCAGTCTTGAGGTCGGATCACTCACCATTGGTGATGTCGAATTGACCGATGCAGTCATGGACGTCGATCTGACCGATGGATTGTTGACAGCAGATTTGTCGCAATTCAAAGCCTTCAGCGGACTTTGGTTGGGCAAGCTGACCGTGGATGCCCGACCTGCCACACCGAAAGTCGGCTTCGACATGCAGGGCCAGAATGTTGCCATCGCAAATCTGCTCGGAACGTTGGCCGGATTCGACAGCCTCACAGGAACAGGACAATTCAAGGTTTCTGCGCAGTCGTCTGGTACATCCATTGACGCAATCATGCAGGCAATTGACGGAGAGGTCTCGACGAGCCTTTCGGATGGTGTGGTCAAAGGCTTGAATGTTGCAGCCTTGGTACGAAGCGCCTCCTCTCTGAAGCAGGCCATAGCGACAGGCTCGATTCAGGAACTCAATTTTGGCGAAGCTTTATCGCAGAATGCCGAAACCGATTTTTCAAGCTTCAACACTGTGTTGAAAGTCAATGACGGCGTTGCGAATGTGGATGTGATGAAACTGCTGAGTCCCATTCTGGGCGTAGATGGGACTGGGCAGATCAATCTGGCGGGACAGTCCATGGACCTGCGCCTTGCGACCAGTGTGGACAAATCGGCCCAAGGTCAGGGCAGCGTGGTGCAATTGAACGGCATTCCAGTCCCGATCCGTATATCGGGCGCGTGGACGAATCCGAAAGTCACACCAGATCTGAGCGGCGTAAGTTCTGCGCTCAAGGCAGAGTTGGGCTCCCGCGTGTTGGAAGAGCTTGGTGTCTCCAACTCAGCAGGCTCCGGCAGCACCGAAGATGTTATCGGCGGACTCCTTGGCATCAAGAAGCCTGACCCAGAAGCCCCGACGGACGACGCGCCTGCCGAGACATCTGCTGAAGATGTAGCGATCAAAGCGCTCGGCGGCTTGTTGAACAATCGCAAGAAAAAAGAGGCCGACACTTCAAACGAAAACTGAAATCCAGGGATCAGGCTTGGGCGGACTTCGCCGCTGGAAACTGGATAGTATTATCGGCTGCGGTCGCGACATCCGACTCCCGCTTGGGTGATGCAAAATCGGCAGGTAGAAGGTCGATAATATGGTGAAGTTTGTCGAGCGGCTTGGCCCGGCTGATGAAGAAACCCTGCAATTCCTGGCATCCAATGTCACGCAGGAACTCTGCTTGAAAATGCGTCTCGACACCCTCCGCTGTGCACCGCATGCCCAGTGAGTGCGCCAGTGCGATGGTGGCTTGCGTGATAGAACGGCTGTCTGATCGGCTTTCAATGTCTCGCACGAAGCTCTTGTCGATCTTGATCTTATCGAACGGAAAGCTCCGCAAATAAGACAGAGAAGAATAGCCTGTGCCGAAATCATCAAGCGCAATGCCGACGCCGATCTCCTTCAGTTTGTGAAGGCGCTTGAGCGTGAAATTTGTGTCCGACATCAGGACCGTTTCCGTGATCTCAAGCTCGAGCCGTCGCGGATCGATCTTGTTGGCGGCAATCGCATTCACGATGGTCGTCATCAAATTGGATGAGTGTATTTGCAACGGCGAGATATTCACCGAAACTTTGACATGATTGGGCAGACGACGCGCCTCTGCCAAAGCCGCCCGAATGACCCAGTCTCCGATCCGGGTAATCAGACCATTGTCTTCTGCGTGCTCAATGAAGTCGCCGGGATAAACCAGGCCCCGCTCAGGGTGGTTCCATCGCAGCAAGGCTTCGCATCCCACCACATCATGTGTGTGAGCATCAACTTGAGGCTGGAAATGAAGTTCGAACTCGCTGTGCTCCAGCGCGGAATGCAAATCGGCCTCGACTTGCAAATGGGCTCGCGCGCGTTCGTCGAGCGCGGGTGTGAACATGCACCAAGTGGACTTTCCGAGCTTCTTGGCCTGATAGAGCGCCAAGTCAGCATGCTTCAGCATGGTGCGGGCATCTTTCGTGTACGGATCGAACATCCTGACACCTACCGAGGCGGAGCAATTGGCGGTCGACCCCCACAGGTCATAGGGTTCGCTCAGGCGTTCGGTTATCTCGTCGAAAAAGAGTTCGAGGTCGCCCATCGTCGGACGCTGAACGATCATGGCGAACTCGTCACCACTGATCCGCGCCACCATGTCATGATCGCCGCTCAATTCGTTCAGGCGACCGGAGACATGCTGCAAGAGCTCATCACCCGCCGGATGGCCCAGCGTATCGTTCACCCATTTGAAATTATCCAGATCGAGCCAAACCAACGCTCTTTGGACTGTTTCAACATCCGGTTTGCGGAGCGCCTTTTCCAGTCGTTCCTGCATGTTCATCCGGTTTGGCAGACCCGTCAGCCCGTCATAATGCGCCATAAAGGCAATACGATCTTCTATTTCCTTGGACTGGGTGATGTCCGATGCCACCCCGCGGAAGCCTCGGAACTTGCCATCATTGAAGATTGGCTTTCCGGTAAGGGACAACCAGCGTTCGGTCTCTGAACCTTTGAGCCTCATGGCGATATCGCGAAAGCCCTGGCGGCGCATGAGGCTGGTATTGAGCACTCTGGTAGAATCGTCCGCCTCGAACTGATCGACCAACAGATTGCCAAGCGTTAGGTAACCATTGTCATGCTCAGCGCCCTCAAACACGAGAGGAATGTCTACGAGCACGCCTCTGGCGTCAGTTTGCCAGAGCCAATCGGACGTACTTTCCTCAAAATCCCTCAACAGCAACCCAATCAGATGCGACTGCTCTCTGACCGCCGTTTCGTTGATGCTTTTGAGCACGAACTGGCGATGCGACCAGCGAATGGCTAGGATGAGTATCGCGACATAAGCCAACGTCAAAATAGATGTATACTGATATTTTGGATTTTGCTGAAACTGCATTTCCGCAACCAGTCCCAGTCCGATCGGAACAATAAAGGCAAAGGCTGCCTTGGGCAGACGCGACATCAGGAGCGCACCGGTGAACATGACTCCAGCCAGAACGACGCCCACAATCATCTGGCCATAGCTATCCGTGACATTCATCACAATGATAGGTACCGACGCCCACAGAAGTCCGGCAATCGCCGCAACAAACGTATATTCCCTCATCACCTTGCGCGCGATCGCAAGATCGCTGGGCCGGTAGGTTCGAACCTTGTTCGTAACAAAAGCCGCTGCGCATATGGCGGCGATACAGACGAGCCATACAGACAAGGCAAAGTCCGCTGGCGTCTCCTTGAAGGACAGCCAGACAACCGACGCATTGATGAGGTTGGCCAGAACCAGAGGAATCGTGATCGTGCCCACGATTTCCAGCTGGCTTTCTCGCCAGGCCGCCTCATGCTTTCGTTCGTCGTCCGAGTCCCTAACGATCTCGGACAGCGGCCCATCGCCGCTATCCTTCATAGCCAACAGTTTCATGCGTCCACCCCGGAATTCATCCGACTTCTCGGAATCACCATTGTCAGCATGTCTAAGCGACGGAGGTGAAAATCAGTGTAGTGTGACGTCGAAAATTCTCTGAAACCGGTAACGATGCGTAAGTCATCAATCTTTGGTTGGATAAATATTCAAGGATTTCAACACGGTTCTGGCTCGCCGCTGTATCAGATCACGTTCACGATCCGGCATTTTTATCGCATTTTTCATGAGCAATGACATGCGGGGATTACCCTGCAATCGTTGGGAATGGCGGATCAGGAAGTCCCAATAAAGCGTATTGAAGGGACACGAGTCCTCATCGGTCCGGGTTTTGGAATTGTAACGACACCCGGCGCAATAATCTGACATCTTGTTTATATAGTTTGCACTGGCAGCGTAAGGCTTTGACGCAATCATACCCCCGTCTGCAAAGAGCGCCATTCCATGCGTATTCGGCAGCTCCACCCATTCGTACGCGTCGGCATAAACACTCATGTACCAATCATTGACGTGGTCCGGATGGATGCCCGCGAGAAGCGCAAAATTTCCCGTGATCATAAGGCGTTGAATATGATGGGCATAAGCATGCCGAATGGTCTGCCCCAGCGCATCGGCCAGACAGGCCATATCGGTTTCGCCGGTCCAGTAGAAATCGGGAAGCGCGTTCTGCGCATTCAGAAAGTTGCTCTTTGCGTACTTAGGGCCGCTCCACCAGTAGAGCCCCCGCACGTATTCGCGCCAGCCAAGGATTTGCCGAATGAAGCCTTCCACAGCATTGAGCGGCGCACGGCCGGATTTCCATTCCGCCTCAGCGCGTTCACACAAATCCAACGGATCCAACAAACCGACATTCAGATAAATCGAGAGGATTGAATGCCACATCCACGGCTCATCCTTTGCCATGGCATCCTGGTAGTCTCCAAAGCCAGGCAGGATCTCCGCCATGAAAGCATCACGAGCGGCCTCGGCATCGTGACGTGTGACTCCGAACACGAAGGGTTCCAAATCTCCGAAATTGTCTGGAAACCTGTGCGTGATCATATCGAGCACGTCTTGCGTAACCTGATCTGGCTGGCAGAACCATCGTTGAGGAGTAACCGCGGATTTCGGCAACCGCTTGCGGTTGTCCTGATCATAATTCCACTTGCCGCCAGCGGGGCTGTCTCCCTCCATGAGCAGGCCTGTCTTCTGTCTCATCTCGCGATAGAAATACTCCATCCGCAACTGCTTGCGATGGGCAGCCCAGGTCGAGAATTCACTCAGTGTCGCGATGAACCGCGTGTCGTCGCGAAGTTCCACCTCTACATCGAAGATGTTGGCCCACACCTCCATATCGCTCAACAGGCGCCATTCGCCGGGTTTCGTGATGATCAAGGTGTCGATGCCGGGATCGGCATCCAACGCACGCGCCACTTCACCGCGCAATGAGCCTTCATTTTCAGGATCCGTTAATTTGACATAGCGCACCGCAACACCCGTTGCTTCCAACTCCTCAGCGAAGTGGCGCATGGCAGAGAATACAAATGCGAGCTTCTTCTTGTGGTGGCCCACATAGGTCGCCTCTTCCATGACTTCGGCCATCAAGACAGTATCTGTGGACGGATTGAAATCAGAAAGAGATGACAGGTCGGGCGTTAGCTGATCGCCAAGAATGAGTGTCAGAGCCGACATTCGGTAGCGAAATCAGTATGGCTTCGCCAAAACGTATTCAATGTCCTGACCACGCGCTTCGAAAGCCAACTTCATCCAACGTCCGGCTTGGTCATACCAAAGCATAACATCAATATCAGAATCCATCAGATACCGCGTGGTCTCGATCTCTTTACCCGCTACACGTATGGTCTCATTCCCTTGTTCAGATACGGTGACCTCCAATATTTCTCCATTGCCGGTCGACAGCAGCTTTGAGGAATTCGTGGCGGCAAAGTTCCAATGACTTGTAGGCACGATTGAGCCTGCAACAACACCGTCATACTCTGTGCCTTCGACCTCCAACCCATCACCGCTGCGCGCTGCCTTCACCGACCCTTCATCGCCATCATCGTCAACCTGACCGGTGAGAGACACAAGTTGTCCATCCTCCCACACTTCAGTGGCGTCGAGCTCATACTTGAAAACGGTGATAGGCCCCAGACCGGCTTTGAGGTTCACGTCAGTCGTTGCAGTCAGACGTCCCTGGCTATCCTGCCCAAACTTGACGGAGTGGGAGCCGAATGGCTTGCCCTTGCGCAGCACATCAAACTCGATCACGTCGCCCGGGCTTGGTGCCCAACTCGCATCCGACGTCTTTCCGCTTGCGGGTGCGCTAAACAGCGCGGCCGATACCAGAATGGCTCCCAGAAAACGCTTCATTGGAAAATACTCCAGAACCTGTTGGGCCGATGGGCAACAAAGCAGATACAACTTTCGTCTCCCACAGCAGCGGGCTTGTGACGCATGCCGGGTTCACCGAGCACAAGGTCACCGCGAGAATATGTGCCATATCCATCTGTAAAACGCCCGGACAGGACAACGGTTGCCTCAAGGCCACCATGACCATGCATCGGCGCGCTTTGACCGGGCTCCAGTTTCATGAACTTTGTCCCCGGCGTGCCTGCAGATGCATATTGAACGCCGGAGAAACCGCGCCGCCAGCTCAAATCGCCAGATGATTGGAACAGGACCTGATCAGCTAAGAGACCTGACCATCGGGCGCGACCAGTTCTCGAACTCTGCTGGGCCGGGTCGGCAAGTATCGGGTCAGATCGTTCCAGCATCACACCGCCGATCATTGACCAGAGATGCGCGGTCTCAGCCCCCCTCTCACTCAGTGAAATGTGCAGGTCCCCCGCCACAGCAAAGGACTCCGGATGGTTCCCGGCGGCATGGTCCATCATGAAAGCAATATAGGTGTCGGTGTGGGTCAAGCAGGCGGTCCTGTCTCGGTTGGTCTATTCATGCTTCTTACGCAGACCGGCACGAATTGGATCACACGGGCCCTGTGGGACTCACAACGGTTGTGAAAACCTCTGCGCCGCACTAGCTTCGTCCCAAAGAAAATTGACCAGAATCGGACCTAATCTGATGAAGTTTCATCGCTCGGTGATCGACCTTATCGGCAACACCCCCCTGCTTCGCCTGAACCAGGCATCTGACGAAACCGGCTGCGAAATTCTCGGCAAATGCGAATTCCTCAATCCGGGGCAGTCTGTGAAAGACCGACCGGCACTGGGCATTGTTCGCGACGCTGAAGCGGCTGGAGAGCTGAAACCCGGTGGCACCATCGTCGAAGGAACGGCTGGAAACACCGGCATCGGGCTCGCATTGGTCGGCGCAGCACTCGGCTACCGCGTGGTCATCGTGATGCCACGCACACAAAGCCAGGAGAAAAAGGATGCAATCCGCCTACTCGGCGCAGAACTGATCGAGGTCGATGCGGTCCCCTACAAGAACCCAAACAACTACCAGCACTTCTCGAAGCGCCTGGCCGAAGACCTTGCCAAGTCGGAACCAAACGGCGCGATCTGGGCAAACCAGTTCGACAATATCTCGAACCGCAAGGCCCACTACGACACCACTGGTCAGGAAATCTGGACCCAAACCGATGGCAAGCTTGACGCTTTCATCTGCGCGGTCGGATCTGGCGGCACGCTCGGCGGTGTATCGCTCGCACTAAAGGAAAAGAACAAGGATATTCAGATCGGTGTCGCAGATCCCGGCGGGGCTGCGATGTATGAATACTACAAGAACGGTGAGTTGAAATCCGAAGGCACCTCAATCACTGAAGGCATCGGACAAGGTCGCATCACAGCCAATCTTGAAGGTATTGAAGTGGATCGCGCTTATCGCTGTACGGATGAGGAAGCGCTCAACATCCTTTTCGGCCTCGTTCAGAATGAAGGTCTGTGTCTTGGCGGCTCCGCGGGAATAAATGTCGCCGGGGCCGTTCAGATGGCGAAGGATCTGGGGCCCGGGCACACAATCGTCACGGTGCTCTGCGACTATGGCAACCGATACCAGTCGAAACTCTACAATCCCGATTTCCTGAGATCGAAGGATCTGCCGGTTCCCGCATGGATGGAGGCTTGAATTATGGAATCCGGAGACCCGCTTGTCACAGCCGAATGGCTGAAAGAACATATCTCTGCGCCAGACGTCCGGGTCGTGGACGCAACCTGGTTCCCTCCCTTCCTCAATCCCGAGAAGACGGGGCGCCAGGCATGGGCTGAAGGGCACATCCCGGGGGCCGTCTATTTCGACATCGACGCCATCAAGGCAGGCGGAACCGATCTGCCGCACATGCTGCCCGATCCCGTCATGTTCTCGTCGCGTGCGCGCAAGCTCGGCCTGGGAGACGGCAACCGGATCATCGTCTATGACCAGTTCAACTTCTTCGCCTCGGCTCGCGTATGGTGGATGTTGCGCGTAATGGGCCAACGCGACGTAAAAGTACTTGATGGTGGGCTCAAGGCCTGGACGGATGCTGGTGGCGAGACCGAGGACCTGCCACCGGTGGCCGTCGAACGCCATTTCACAGCGCGCGTCCGGACCGATCTGCTGAAGGATTCAGACCAAATGCTTGCAGCATCTGCGAACAGCTCCCACAACATCATAGACTCCCGCTCGGCCGAGCGTTTCTCCGGCGAGGCTCCCGAACCGAGAGAGGGGCTTCCCTCCGGTCACATCCCTGGCAGCATTTGCCTGCCCTCCGGCGAACTCCGCACGGAAGACGGCAGGATGAAATCCGCCGAGGAACTTGGCAAACTGTTTCCAAATCCCCTCGCGCCCACAATCGCGACCTGCGGGTCTGGCGTGTCTGCCGCTGTCACGGCACTCGCGCTGGCCCGACTCGGTAATTGGGACGTCGCGGTCTATGATGGATCGTGGGCGGAATGGGCGTCTGACGCATCCCGTCCCGTCGCCACTGGCACAGCATGACAAAGGACACTGCGACACGTCTCATCCATACGCGTGGCCGCCGGTTGGCCCAGAAGACAGTCAATCCGCCAATCGAGCGGGCGTCCACACTCCTGTTTGATACATCCTCAGACCTCTATGGCGCGAAGCCCGGCTACGGCCGTATGGGCCTGGCGGTTCATCGTGAACTTGAAGACGCACTTTGCGTACTTGAGAATGCGACCTTCGCAAAACTGACCTCGAACGGATTACAGGCCTGCGCGCTTGCCATCGGCAGCCAGGTAAAAGCCGGGGATCACATCCTTTTCACCGACTCCGCCTATGGCCCCACCGCGCGCTATCTTGATCGTCGATTGGAAAAAATGGGGGTAGAGGCGACGCGCTTCGATCCGCGATGTGGCGCAACCATTTCTAACCTGATCAAACCCAACACGCGCGTAATTTACCTGGAATCTCCGGGCTCACTCACTTTCGAGATCAGCGATACGCCTGCCATCGTGGACGTGGCGCAGCAGCGAGGTATTCGCACCATTCTCGATAATACATGGGGCGCTGGAATTCTGCACAAGCCACTGGACCTCGGCGTGGACATCTCTGTCCAGGCGTTGACAAAATATGCGGTTGGCCATGCGGACGTGTTTGGCGGCGCTGTCATGAGCCGCGACAAGCGCGTGGCGCAAGACATTATCGACTGCGGAGATGATTGGGGCATCAGCCTGGGCCCGGACGATGCTTACACGGCCTTGCGCGGCTTGCGCAGCCTGAAGACGCGCATGGATGCGCACGAGGCCGCTGGTCTCAGGATCGCGAATTGGTTGTCTGAACGCCCGGAAGTCTCTCAAGTCCTGCACCCGGCACTCGAACAGCATCCGGACCATGTCATCTGGAAGCGCGACTTCACTGGCTCAAACGGCCTGTTTTCCGTCATTCTCAACACGGTCAGCCCAGAAGGCCTGAAACGCTTCTTTGACGCATTGGAATTGTTTTCGATGGGCTTTTCCTGGGGTGGCTTTGAAAGCCTGATCATCCCGTGCGACCCGCAACTGAAACGATCAAAAGGCCACTGGATTGACCAAAAGGTCGGCCCTCTGCTCCGCATACATGTCGGTTTGGAGACCGTAGATGACCTGATTGCCGATCTCCGGGCAGGGTTTGAGGCTATGGGGGAATAAGAGCGTGGAATTGGGGGCTCGCAAAATCGGATTGATGCTGGGCCCTGCCCTGGCCGCGCTCATGTTGCTGTTCGGCCCACCGGAAGGCCTCAGCCATGCGGCCTGGGGCACGGGAGCCCTGATGGTGCTTATGGCGGTCTGGTGGGCCACCGAGGCCATTCCCATACCTGCCACCTCTCTGTTGCCGCTCTTTGTTCTGCCGCTCGTTGGAGCGGGCTCACCAGCCCAGACGGGCAGTGATTATGCCAACCATATTGTCATCCTGTTGCTCGGCGGCTTCATCGTTGCCCTCGGCATTGAACGCTGGAACCTGCACCAGCGGATTGCACTCAACGTCATCAGCCGGGTGGGCACGTCGCCCGGCGCTATTGTCTTCGGCTTCATGCTCGCAACGGCCGTCCTGTCGATGTGGATATCCAATACGGCCTCGACATTGATGATGGTCCCCATCGCCATCTCAGCCAGCGCTGTGCTTGGGAATGTTTCGAAACACTTCACCACGGCACTCCTGCTCGGTGTTTGCTACGCAGCTTCCATCGGTGGGGTCGCCACCCCGATCGGCACGCCGACCAATCTGATTGCAATCAGCTGGTTGCAGACCGAAGCGGGTGCTCATATCGGGTTCGCACAATGGATGGCCTTTGGCCTGCCGGCCATGGCGCTATTATTGCCGGTCGCATGGTGGAATGTCACACGCGGTATGCCGGTCCGCTCCGAAAATGCAGAAGCTGTGTCAGCTCACGTCAAATCCCAGCTTATCGGCATTGGCAAAATGACCGTCCAAGAAACCCGCGTCGCAATCGTTTTCGGGATCACAGCCACCCTATGGCTGCTCAGACTGCCACTTCAGCTATTCCTCGAAGCGTCTGGAATAGAGTTGCTCGCGAATTATGGTGGCGCGGAAGTCGACATGATGATCGCGATCTTCGGCGGGGTACTCATGTTTCTGGTCCCGGCGGGCGGCGGTGAAGATCGTGGCCTGCTCAACTGGCAGGAAGCTGAACAAATCCCGTGGGGCGTGTTGCTCCTGTTTGGTGGCGGCATCGCAATGGGCAAGGCCATTTCGCGCACCGGACTGTCGGAATGGATCGGCGAGAATCTGCGTGTTCTGGACGTGCTCCCGCCGCTAATCTTCATCGTTATTGTGGTTGCTCTGGTCATCTTCCTGACGGAAGTCACCTCAAACGTGGCCACAATGACCACGCTTGCACCCGTACTGGGTTCGCTCGCTGTTGCGCTCGGCACAGCTCCGGAAAGCCTGCTCGGCCCGGCCGCCGTGGCAGCGTCCTGTGCCTTCATGCTGCCGGTTGCCACCGCACCAAACGCCATCGTCTATGGCACGGGCCACATCACCATCCAGCAGATGATCCGCAAGGGCTTCTACATCAATCTGGCAGGTATCGTGATCATCGCTGCGGTAGGCTACTGGATCGCTCCGCTGGTCCTGTAGAGGAATCCAGCGACACGCGCCGAATTCCTCCTACACCCGACAAGCCTGCGTCCCTCAATCCCAGCCCCGTCTGCAGCAAGGCATACAGGGGCAAGCTGAACGCCACCTGAACTTAGGTTAACTCAGGCAGCTGGTGGCTCGCTGACCTGGACCATCAGTTTGCCTAGATTCTTGCCTTCGAAGAGACGCGACAAGCTGGCTGGTGCATTTTCCAGACCATCGACAATGTCCGCCTCGAACTTGATCTTGCCGGCCATCAACCATTGCGCCATCTGCTGAATGCCTTCCGGAAACCGCGGGAAGTAATCGATCACGATGAACCCTTTCAGCAAAGTCCGGCGCATCAACAGGTTCGAGAAATTGTACGGCCCCGGCACGGGGTCAGTTGCATTATAGGTGCTGATCAGTCCGCATAGCGGCATGCGCGAGAAATCATTCAGACGCGCAATCACTTCATCCATGATTTTGCCGCCCACATTCTCGAAATTGACGTCGATTCCCTTCGGACAGTGCTTGTCGAGCGCTGCCCCAACGTCTTCCGTCTTGTAGTTTATCGCAGCATCGAAGCCGGCCACCTCGGTCAGCCATTTGCATTTCTCGTCACTGCCCGCGATGCCAACAACCCGGCAGCCCTGGATCTTTGCAATCTGTCCCACCATGGAGCCGACTGCGCCGGCCGCCGCAGAGACGACCACCGTCTCGCCAGCCTTTGGCTTCGCAATATCCATCAGTCCGAAATAGGCCGTCATGCCAGTAGCGCCGAGCGGCCCCATATAGGCGGTCAGCGGCACACCTGGCAGGCGCGGCAGTGCGTTCAGCGAACTTCCGGGCAGATTCGAATAGAGCGACCAGGTGCCGAGACCCGTGTTTACGATGTCTCCTTCCTTCAGCCCGTCAAAACGGCTTTCGGTGACCACGGCCAGACCGCCGCCACGCATGGCATCCCCGATGCCGACGGGCGGCAGATAACCATCCACATCGCTCATCCAGATGCGATTGGTCGGGTCGAGGGACAGGTAAATCAGGCGGGTTCGCACTTCACCATCTTCCAACGGCACAAGCGGAGACTCGACCAGTTCGAGGTCTCCCTCCTTCAGGTCACCTACAGGCCGCTGACGCAAAACCCAGCTCTTGTTCATCTCAGTCATTTTTATCCTCCCATGTCTTGACCGGGAGGCTAGGTCGAATTCCGGCTAGCGCAAGACTCCGCGTCGCGTCATCCGCCACGCATATGCAAGCAACAAGGCACCAATCAGGATGATGACTGCCGCAAACGCGGGATTTGAAGCTCCTTCCGGAACATCTTTCAGCGACATCCCATGAACCATGGATGCGAGCGCGGCCAGCAGCGATATCAAGAACGCCCAAACGGCAAACCGGCTGCGCAACAGGAGCAGAATGGATCCGATCAACGCGCCCCAGACGCCGAATGCCCAGATGACATACTGCCAGACTGGAAACGAATAGAAAAAGGCTCGCTGCTCTTCCGTGAAGTTCGACATATACGGCGCCCAATGGGTCACTGTGGCGGTGTAATCAAACGCGCCAAATCCGTTCCACAGTACCGCAAGAATACCCACGACCCAGAGATGCCAAGGCGTACCGGCGGCTTGTGGTTCCAGTGTTTCACTCATGCTTCCCTCCCAGAATTGTACGCGCAAGTTTACGCTGCGACGGCGCATTCGGCAAATCCCTATAGGTGAGGGTGCAATACCCCCTTCCGGATGGGTGACGTCGCGCATGACACGGGCTACACATTCGGCCAGCAAAGGATTCCCGAACCATGGCCACTGCCCCCGTCAACAAGGACAGCCACCTCTACCTGGTAGATGCCAGCGCATACATTTTTCGCGCTTTCCACGCCCTTCCCCCGCTGACCCGGGCCAGCGATGATTTGCCAATCGGCGCCGTGAGCGGGTTCTGCAACATGTTGTTCAAGCTGCTGGAAGATCTGAAGGGCGACGAGCGGCCCACCCATTTCGCCTGCATCTTCGACAAATCCTCCATCACGTTTCGCAATGAACTGTACGACCAGTACAAAGCGAACCGCTCGGAACCCCCGGAAGAACTGCGCCCCCAATTCCCGCTCGTGCGCCGCGCCGCCGAAGCCTTCGCGGCCCATGCCATCGAGAAGGAAGGATTCGAAGCCGACGATCTGATCGCCACCTATGCGCGTCAGGCCGAGGCGAAAGGCGCGCGCGTCACCATCGTCTCATCTGACAAGGACTTGATGCAACTTGTTTCCGATACCGTCCTCATGCTCGACACGATGAAGAACAAGACAATGGGTCGTGAACAGGTCTTTGAGAAGTTCGGCGTCGGCCCGGAAAAGGTCGTCGACATCCAGTCACTTGCCGGAGACAGCGTCGACAATGTCCCCGGGGCCCCCGGAATCGGCGTGAAAACTGCGGCTCAGCTGCTGGATGAATATGGCGACCTCGACACGTTGCTCGCCCGCGCTGAAGAAATCAAACAGCCAAAACGCCGCCAGACCCTGATCGACAATGCCGATCTCATCCGCATATCCAAGCAATTGGTGACGCTCAAAGACGACGTGCCGCTCGACGTACCGCTCGAAGACCTCGCCGTGCAGGATCCGGACCCAGACACGCTGATCAATTTCCTGGAAGAAATGGAATTCCGCACCATCACGCGGCGCGTGCGGGAAATGATGGAACTCGAAGGTACCTTGGAGTCCGCCCAGCCCGCAGAAGATCCGATCGACCGCAGCAAATACATCTGCATCCGCGATTTCGAAGAGTTGGAAGAGTGGATCACACGCGCCACCAAACAGGGCTATGTTGCAGTTGACACCGAGACCGACAGCCTCGATTCCATCGCGGCCAACCTTGTCGGCGTATCCTTGGCGCTCGCACCGAATGAAGCCTGCTACATCCCGCTCGCGCATGTCGATCCAGACAATGCGGACGACGGAGACATGTTTGGCGCAGATCCGCCACGGCAGATCCGCATGCAGGATGCACTGCGCGCTCTGAAACCGATGCTCGAAGATCCGGCGATCCTGAAGATCGGGCAGAATATCAAGTACGACCTCTCGGTCTTCGCCACGCACAACATCAATGTCGCGCCGATTGATGACACGATGTTGCTGTCTTACGTATTGAATGCAGGCAAGCACAATCACGGCATGGACACGCTGTCGGAGCGATACCTGCAGCACAACACTATTCCGTTCAAGGAGATTGCCGGAACGGGCAAGTCGCAGGTGACGTTCGATCGGATCGCGCTGGACAAGGCGACAGAATACGCCGCCGAGGATGCCGACATCACCCTGCGCCTGTGGCAGGTTTTCAAGCCCCAGCTGCGCACGGAAAAGGTCATGACGGTTTACGAAACGCTGGAACGCCCGCTCGCCCCCGTCCTCGCCCGTATGGAGCAGGAGGGGATCAAGGTCGACCGCGATCACCTCTCGCGCCTGTCATCCGATTTTTCCCAACGCATGGCTGCGCTTGAGGCCGAAGCGTATGAACAGGCTGGCCGCGAATTCAATATCGGCAGCCCGAAACAGCTCGGGGAAATCCTGTTCGACGAGATGGGTCTTGAGGGCGGCAAGAAGACCAAGACTGGCGCATGGCAGACGGACGCCGACGTGCTCGAAGGACTCGCTGCAGAAGGCCATGGCCTGCCTCGCACGATCGTCGACTGGCGAACCCTCTCCAAGCTCCGGTCGACCTATACCGAAGCACTGCAAGCGGCGATCAATCCCGACACAGGGCGCGTGCATACCAGTTACTCGATGGCGGTTGCCCAAACTGGTCGCCTGTCCTCCACAGATCCGAACCTTCAAAACATTCCCGTTCGCACCGAGGAGGGCCGCAAGATCCGCGAAGCCTTTGTCGCCGAAAAGGGCAATGTTCTGGTCAGCGCGGACTACAGCCAGATCGAGTTACGTATCCTGGCGCATATAGCCGATATTGATGCGCTGAAGGACGCCTTCAAGGAAGGCCTCGACATCCATGCCATGACGGCCAGCGAAATGTTTGGTGTGCCTATCGAAGGCATGGACCCCATGGTCCGCCGTCAGGCAAAGGCGATCAATTTTGGTATCATATACGGCATTTCCGGCTTCGGCCTCGCACGCCAGCTGGGCATTCCCCAGAGCGAAGCCAGCGAGTACATAAAAACCTATTTCAAACGCTTCCCCGGAATCCGCGCATACATGGACGAGACCAAAGCTTTCGCCAAGGAGCATGGATACGTTACCACCGCCTACGGACGGAAAATCAATCTCTCTGGCATCAAGTCCAAAGGACCACAGCGCTCCTTTGCTGAGCGCCAGGCCATCAACGCGCCCATTCAGGGATCCGCTGCCGACATCATCAAACGCGCCATGATCCGCATGCCAGATGTACTGGCCAAAGCAGGCCTGTCTGCGCGTATGCTGCTTCAGGTACATGATGAACTCGTCTTTGAATGCCCGGAGGCCGAGGCCGACAAATTGATCGAAACCGTGAAGACCACCATGCAGGGAGCCGCCGGACCGTCACTTCAGCTATCTGTACCCTTGGTTGTCGACGCGCGCGCCGCCAGCAACTGGGCCGAGGCGCACTAAAGAACATAAACAAGTTTTCACACTTAGGGCCTCTCCTCTATGTTAGCGTTCCCGTCAGACGGGAAGCAAAACATGGTTCGCAGCATCGTAGTCGGAATGATCGCAGCATGCATGGGGGGCGCAGCGACAGCGGAGGTGGATTTATCCAAACTCCGGGCTCAGATTGAGCGCGCAGTGGAAAGTGAGGACTTGTCCGCAATAACCACAGTGTTCGGACCTGAAGTCCGGATCATGCCGGAATACCAGAAGACAATGACCGGACCGGACCATGCGGCCCTGTACTACGAGACGCTGTTTGACGGCATCGACATCAATTTGTTTGACAGAACCCTCACCGAGACAATTCCGATCGACATGCTAAAAGTGGACATCGGCGCGTTCACTCTGAACTATACTGCAGCGCAGTCCGCTGAGGCGAAGGAAGTATCCGGGCACTACTTCGATATCTGGGAAGAAAGTGCGGCTGGCGATTATGTGCTGATCGCACAAGCTTGGAATTTCGACAGCGTGTACACGGAAATCCGGGAAACCACGATGTTCGACACTCTGCCTGGCATACATCTGGCCTTCACGCCATCAGTCCCAGTCGATTCCGGCGCGGCGTTCGATCACCTCGCCGTCAACCTGTACAATGATGCTGCGATGATAAGACAGCAATCCGACATTCTTTACCATGTCTACTCAGAAGATGCCGTTATATACCCACATGACAGTGGACCGAGAGTTGGGCAGGAGGCCATCAAGGAATTCCTTGAAGACTATACGTCTGGCTGGCCCAGTTTTGACTATATAAAAACGGCGTCACACAGAATAGAAGGCACCGCACCTTACGCAATGTCACTGATATCCTACAATCTGCGCTGGGACTCATTGGATAATTCCGGCGTCTCCATCGGCAAGGGCATCCGCATCATGAAACGAAACGAGGATGGATCATTGCGAACCTACAGGGTTATATCAATGCACGACCAATAAAGTTGCGTCGCCGCCCCGGCGCGGATGAGCAACCGGGACGGCGAACAGGTCAGACCTCTGTCAGAATATCCGGATATGGAAGGCGGGACTTCGGGAGCGAGGCGTTATAGTCCTGCTCAGGATCGTGATATCCGAGCGGCACAACAACGAGCGAGGAGAAGCCCCTCTCGCGCAGGCCGAACTCGGCGTCGAGCACTGCCGTTTCAATGCCTTCCATCGGCGTGGAGTCTATACCCAAGGTGGCTGCGCCCAACATGAACTGGCCAATATTCAGATAGACCTGCTTATCCATCCAGTGCTGGACATCCTTCAAGTCCTGCTTATGGAGGTTCACGAACATTGACCGGCCACCGTGCATGGCGGGCTTGTGCGTGTCTTTGTCCACATCGAAGCGACCGTCTTTGTCTTCCTGTTCCAGCACATGCTGGAGATAGTCTTCATCCACGGCAAGGCGGCTGGCAAACACCACGACATGCGAAGCGTTCAGGATCGAGGGGCGGTTGAAGGGGTACTTCTCTGTTGCCTTGGCAACGCGCGCCTTGCCTTCCGGTGTTGAGGCGAGAATGAAATGCCAAGGCTGGATATTCGTGCTTGATGGACTGAACCGCAACAGCTCTTTCAGCTTTTTCACATTCTCGTCAGAGATACGACGTTTGGGGTCATAGGCCTTCGTCGTGTAACGGGCCTTGGCGTAGTGAGTGATATCATGTTTCATGGGAGGGTCCTTTGATACTTGGAAAAATGGAAAGTTTCGGGAGGGGGATTGATCAGCTCTTTGCAGAGACGATTTCGAATTCGCCTTCGGACCGGACATAGAAAAGGCAATCCGCGTCCGCGCCGCAGGCGAGATTATCGCTTGGGTTGGCCTCAAGGCCGACATAGCTACCCGGCGCAAGGGGCGCCGATTCCGCCTTGCCCTTCAGGTGCACTTCTGGCGCGCCAGAAATCGCCACAACCCGCAGGTCACTTTGGTTACTGCGCAGGCGGGCGGCCTGCCCAGCCGGCAGTTTGACCAGTGCGCCTTGTGCGCCATTGTTTTCCGGGGAGTTCCAAAGAAACGAAATTTTTGCGCCGCCGTCCCGGTCGATCCAGGTAATGTCTGAGGCATCAAGCCAAACGAGATTGGTGTGATCAAGGTTCACCGGTCGTTCGCCCGAATCGAAGGACTCATCCGTAGGTTTTACGAGATATGGACCGTCATCAATCTCGACATAGGCCATGTTGAACGCATCAACGGCCGACGTGACATGGGCCTCACCCGCCGGCTGGGTCCAGAATGAGCCGGCCGGCAGCCACATATCGGCCGCTCCCGGATCGTCATTGTGGATCACCCCTTCAATCACGACCCCGCGATATGTCACGTTGTGAATGTGGGGCGGAGACGAGAAACCTTCCTTGAACTGAACGAGGAAACCGGATTCACCGGCGGAGGTGCGATCCCCCCAAAGCGTTCCGGCCCGTGGACTTGCATCGCCCCGCGCCGGGTTGAGCGGGCCCCATTCAACCGCTGAGACCGGGACGATATCCGCCCCTGACACACCGCGAGAAATATCCGGCGCGCTGGCGCATCCAGCGCCAGCAGATACGAACAGTAGCGCGCCCAACGCGCCAAAGGGGATTTTGCGTAAGGTTTCAGTCAGGGACATGGCCATTCTTGGGTCTCTCGAAGGGTGATTGGGAAGCAGGTTGCGGTACGGGATGTGGACTCAATTGGTTGACGCCCCCCGATTTATTTATACAAACAAATTTCACAAGTACGCACAATTTTGGCCTATACGTACAGAAAGTATACTGTAGAACATGACACGCTTCGAAAAGTATGACTGCTCCGGCGGCTGCCCCGTGGAAGCTGCATTGGAAGTGATTGGCGGCAAGTGGAAAGGCGTCACGCTGTTTCACCTGCTGGACGGCGTGAAACGGTTTAACGATTTGCAACGTGATGTCGGCAACGTTACCCAACGCATGCTGACCAAGCAGCTACGCGAGCTTGAAGATGCCGGCCTCGTCAATCGTGAGGTCTATCCAGTGGTCCCGCCAAAGGTGGAGTACAGCCTAACCAAAAAGGGCGAAACCCTGCGTCCGATCCTCAACGCACTGAAAGACTGGGGCGAGACACATGTCATGACCAGCTAAGCATTCAAAGGCTGGCCATTTAAGTACGAGCAATTTGAAGCACTCCACCCCTCGTATAGTTTGAAGCAATTTGAAATTGCAATCCTGCATTCCTGACCTTAGCCTTGAGACGATTCACTAAAGAAGAAGGCCGGGAATGCATCCAATACTATTCAAGCTCTTAGTATGTTTTGTGCTTTCATTTGCTTGCAGCGCGAATGTTTTCGCTGACTATCCAGCTGCATATGTTGGAAAAGCGGAATTGCGCGACATTGCCGTCTCTCCGGACGGCACAGCGCTCGTTCTTTTGAAGACGGGCCACCAGGATGATATCGTCCAGAAGTTCGGGTGGGACGAGATCATGGTTGAGGACAGCGCCACCGGCGACACTCGATTAGAGATCAAGCAGACCTACACGTATTACAGTAAATCCGTGAACTGGCTATATGATTGGGTATCATGGCCATTCGATGACACTATTCTGTCGAGCGCCGTCGAGTTCACCGTTTCCGGAGACAAGTTCAAATCACGCTCAGTATTTCTGACCATCAACCCAGAAACGGGTGAAAAGAAAGTCCTCGCAGCCAGCAGAAAGAGAAACCTCGACAAGGAGCTCGATTCACCAAAGCTCATTGCGAGCGATGCAGAACGTCGCGAAGTCACTCTGGCCATACACAAAAAAGCATCTGTTGAGCTTGTTTCCATCAATGTGGACACAGGCAGGCAGCGTTTGCTGGATACAGCGAATTCGCGAACCCTGACGTGGCTTCTGGATGACTCGATGCGTCCCGTAATGCGGATAGAAAAAAGCAAATCCGGCGGACTTCACCAATACTATTCAAGCCAGGATGGCGGTCGGAACTGGACACTGAGATTTCAACACGATCCTCTCAATGAAGGATTCTATCCGGTTTCCTATTCCTCGAAGAACAACAAATTTATCGTCGTGTCCCGGCCCGCAGACGCAGAGCATGCCGGCCTCTACGAATTCGATCTCCACACTGGTCAATTCGGCAAACAACTCTTCAGCGATTCCGAGTACGATCTCAGCTCCGCGCGCAAAAGACGCGGGTCTGATGACCTGCTCTACTCCGCACTCTGGAAGGACAAGCTCGAAAAGCACTGGTTCACACCAGAAGATGCCAAACTGGGACGAGCAATCGACTCTGCGCTACCTGATGAAGCCAACTGGTCCGTATTCGACATGAGTCTGCATGGGCAGGCTTGGGTGATATATGTCAGCTCCCCAATCAATCCGGGAGCATATTATGTTTTGCGCAATGACCTGAAAAGACTTCGCAAGATTTCAGACGCGCGGCCTCATATCGATCTCAGTACGACATCAATGCCGCGACGGGTTGATTACCAGACTGCTGAAGGCCTTGCATTGCGGGGATATTTCACACCCTCCACACGTTCACCAGGTCACGCTCCGCTAATCGTCATGCCTCACGGCGGTCCTGTGTCTCGAGACGTGATGGATTGGGACGGATGGGCCCAGTATTTTGCGCATCGCGGATACGCAGTCTTTCAACCCCAGTTTCGCGGCTCTGGTGGCTTCGGCCAAACATTTGAGCGTCTGGGGCACGGCGAGTGGGGTAGAGCGATGCAACAAGACATTGCGGACGGAGTACACGCCCTCGAACAAGCCGGGCTGGTGAGTCCAGACCAGCCAAGAAGCATCGTGGGCGCGTCCTATGGCGGCTACGCTGCACTGGCAGCCGCAACCATGACTCCCGATGCCTACCAATGCGCGATAAGTTATGCAGGGGTGAGTGATCTTCCGCGCATGCTACGTCAGTACGACCCCTCAGACGCAGTGGACGCTTTCGTTCGGAATATCTGGACACAACGCATGAACAATGGACGCGATGATGAGACCGAATTGTGGCATCGGTCTCCAATATCCTACATTGAATATCTCAAGGCACCCGTGTTCCTGATTCATGGGACGGAAGACGAAATCGTTCACATGGATCAGACCACTGCGTTCTATGATGCTGCGGTACAGGCTGGGAAACAGGCTCAAATACTCTTGCTGGATCATACCGGCCACCAGATTTACAGCGATGATACAAACACAGATTTGCTCGTCGCGATGAACGCCTTTCTGGTGCAATGCATGCCGCCCGCACCAAAAACGCCGACAACCAATGGAGCCAATCTCCCTTAAAATGCCGTAATGTGAGCCTTCGCTCGCCTTGATCCCTTGATTTCATTGCAATTGCATTGAAGGAGGGCTTTTGCCGTGACGCGAACCATGTTTGAACACCGTAGTGCAAGACGACCGGATCCCGTTCACGGATATGGGTTGGTTGAGAAGGATAGAGCGATGACGACATTGGCGCTGGTGGATGATGACGAGAATATCGTTGCGTCCCTGAAGATCTTCTTCGAGGCCGAGGGCTATGATGTGCGCACCTACCATGATGGTGAGACGGCTCTCCCGGCATTAACGGAGACGCCGCCCGACATCGCTATACTGGACGTGAAAATGCCCCGTATGGACGGTATGGAATTGCTGCGTCGCCTGCGCCAGACCTCCGAATTGCCAGTCATCTTCCTGACGTCAAAAGACGAGGAAATCGACGAAGTGATCGGCTTCAATATTGGCGCCGACGATTTCGTGCGCAAACCCTGCTCCAATCGCCTGCTGGCGGAACGCGTCAAGGCCGTGCTCCGGCGTGCCCGCGGCGGCGTGGCCGGATCTGAAGAAGGTGACCAGAAGCCAATCGTGCGTGGCAAGTTGACGCTTGATCCGAACCGTCACGCCTGTACGTGGGATGGACATCCGGTCCGCCTGACCGTCACCGAATTTCTGATCCTGCAAGCGCTCGCCCAGCGCCCTGGCTATGTCAAAAGCCGCGACCAACTGATGGACGCCGCCTATGATGATCAGATCTACGTCGACGATCGCACCATCGACAGCCACATCAAGCGGCTTCGCAAGAAGTTCCGCGAAGTGACCGACGAATTCGATGCGATCGAGACCCTGTATGGCGTCGGCTACCGCTACACTGAATAGGCGCGGCACTTCGGAGATCTATATCGGCGGGGCGGGCGATACCCGCACCCGTCTCGTGGCCGCTTATGCGGAAGCGCGGCAACGTGACTTTGCGCATGAGGCCCATCATGATGCGCACTATTTTCCGCATTACGCGTTGCGGCGTATTCTCAATCTGGCCCGTCAGCACGCCGATGCCGGCCGCACGTTGATACTGGTCGGGCATAGTTGGGGCGGCGATACAGCGCTTCGTGTATTGAAGGCGCTCCAACCGCGCCGGGTAGATTTGCTTGTCTGCGTTGATCCAGTTCCCAAATCCCGGCTGAATCCCCCTCCGACTCCACGCAACGCCCGTCGGATCATCCATGTTGATGCAAGGCCAAGTCATCCGAATCGATCGGACCAGGTGAAGGAGATGGGGCAATGGTTCGGCGGCACGCTGCACCGAAGATTGTCGTCCGCCGACACGCGCATCGTCGCCGATCTGAATCATTTCGCCTTCGCCCAAATGATGTCGGCGCCCGGTGAAGACGGCCTGTCCGCTGCCCACCATATCAACGAACTGGACAGTCCTAAGCGATCCCGAGGCGCCAGCTCCAATTCGGCAAGCTCAGGACAAGTAAAATGAATCCCAGCCCGATCAGGAAGCTCAACGGCGAATACACACGTCGGTTGAGGGTTAGAAAAGGCGATTCAGGCGACGAGCGCTCGAACGCTGGCAGGACGCCGATGATACCCCGCCCAAGAAACACCGTCCCTGCTCCCAGTCCTGCCAGGACCAACACGCCTTTTTGGATGACAGACGGCAACGGCAGAGAAAAGTACCCGCCCAGCCAAGCTGCCAGGACGGCGGCCGCAAACAGGCAAAGCGCTACCATGAAGCAGGAAAATGCTGACGGCATCTTGGTTATACCCCGACGGCCCACGACCGCGCGGGCAAGTGCCTGCTCATTTGCACACGGGAAATTGCTGCCAAACGCCCACAGCAGGTGCAGACAGCCGAGAACGAACAACACAGCCACCAGAATAGGTGAAATGAACGATGCAATCATGCGGACACTCCTGCGGCAATGCGGGGCAGTAAAATGCGCCGCCCACTTGCCGTTCCCTCCATCATTCAATAGCCAGACACGAGACTAACACAAGCAATAGGATAACTTCATGGCAGACCCGGAAAATACGCTTCTCCTCGAAACCTCCAAAGGCTCGGTAAAAATCGACCTGCGTCCCGACCTGGCCCCCGGCCATGTCGAACGCATCAAGGAACTGGCCCGCGAAGGCTTTTACGACGGCATCGTCTTTCACCGCGTGATTGATGGATTCATGGCACAAGTCGGTTGTCCACAAGGCACCGGCATGGGCGGTTCTTCCAAGCCGGACCTGAAGGCAGAATTCAATGCCGAACCCCATGTCCGCGGCACATGTTCCATGGCCCGCACATCGGCCCCGAACTCGGCAAACAGCCAATTCTTCATCTGCTTTGACGATGCCAGCTTCCTGAACCGCCAATATACGGTCTGGGGTCAGGTCAGCGAGGGTATGGACGTAATCGACCAATTGGCCAAGGGAGAACCACCGCGGCACCCTGACAAGATTGTCAGCATGAAAGTGGCTGCCGACGCCTGATCTCAGGCAGGCAGAATCTCGTATGACGGACAGGAAAATCAGGCGAAAGGCGATTGCGCGCCACGGGTCGAAGATCTTCGGCTCACGCATCGCGCGTCTGATTTTCGCGTCCAATCTTGCGGGACTGGCCATCCTCATTATTGGCGCGATGGTTCTTAACGAAATGCGTGCCGGTTTTGTTGTCTCCAAGAAGCAGGACCTTGTTGCGCAAGCTCAGATTTTTACCAGCTTGCTTGGCGACGATGCAACCACGCCTGCCCCCAAGCTCGATGATGAAGCCGCGCGCCAGACGATCGTGCGCCTTAACCTGCCCGAACGGGTGCGCGCACGTATCTATTCACCCGATGGCGAACTTGTTGGCGACAGCTTCTATCTTTCAGAGCGGGTCGACATTGACGCCCTGCCGCCGCTACAGGAGCCCAGCAGTTTTGCCAGGCTAGGTGCCAATCTGTCGGAATGGGCAAGCCGTACGCTCGGCCCGATCATGCCCCGGCGCAGTTCTGACGCGCTCGTCGCTCAGAGCTTTGAGGAAGAATTCGAGATCGCCGTGCGCGGTCAGGAAGCGGCCAGTCAGCGCTTTTCAGACCGGGGCCAGCGGATCATTTCCGTTTCCATGCCGATCCAGCGTGTGTCTGCTGTCGTGGGAGTCCTGACACTGGAATCGAATGATATTGATGAGATCATTCGCTCCGAACGCGCTGCACTCATCCCCTTCATCGGGGTCGCAGTTCTTGTCGCTTTCGTCACATCGGTCCTGCTGACTCTTGGTATTGCCCGCCCACTGCGCCGTCTATCGGTTGCAGCAGACCGTATCCGGGCCGGCGCATCCGATCGGATCGACATTCCGGCCCTGACCAATCGCAAGGACGAGATCGGCAACCTGGCCGCCTCCATGCAAAGCATGACCGAAGCATTGCTCGAACGGATTGAAGCAAATGAACAATTCGCTGCTGACGTGGCCCATGAGCTGAAGAACCCCCTCACCTCTATACGCTCGGCCGTCGAAACCGCTGACCGGGTGCAGGATGATCCGGTCGCGCTCGAACGCCTGCGGCAAGTCATCGCCCAGGATGTGAAGCGACTGGACCGTCTGATTACAGATATTTCAAACGCATCCCGTATCGAAGCGGAAATGACGCGGGTGCCGACGGAGCAAATGGACATTGCCGGATTCGTCCACGATGTCGTGCAGACCTATGAAGCCTTCAGCCGCGAGGAGCGATCAGTATCGGTTCATTTCCGAGATGATACGATGGGTGCACGCCTGCTTGTCCGCGGGCGTGATGGCCCGCTCGGCCAAGTTGTTCGCAATCTGGTAGACAATGCGCGCTCTTTCTCGCCCCCTGGCGCAGAGGTCAATGTGATTGTCGACCAATCGAATGATGGCCCGCAAACCATCGCGCGGATCATGATCGAGGATAGCGGCCCGGGTATACCTGAAGACAAACTGGAAAAGATCTTCAGCCGCTTCTATACGGACCGCCCGGCTGGAACAGCTTTTGGCAACAATTCCGGCCTGGGACTTTCAATCGTACAACAGATCGTCACGACCCATCGCGGCAAGGTCTGGGCTGAAAACCGCGCAGAAGGGGGCGCGCGGTTCATTGTTGATCTTCCCGCGATCTAGGTCGTTACCGGTTCTTTCGGTTATCGATCAGATCATCGACAACTTCCGGTTCTGCCAATGTCGATGTGTCGCCAAGATTTGAATACTCGTTCTCGGCAATCTTGCGCAGGATGCGGCGCATGATCTTGCCAGACCGTGTCTTGGGCAGACCGGGCGCGATCTGGATAAGGTCTGGGCTCGCAATCGGACCGATTTCCTGGCGGACATGCTGGATCAGATTCTTGACCAGCGCATCATCCACTTCGACGCCCTGACGCAATGTGACATAGGCATATATGCCCTGCCCCTTCACATCATGCGGATAGCCAACCACAGCGGCCTCTGCGACAGCATCATGGCTGACCAGTGCGCTTTCGACTTCAGCGGTACCCATGCGATGACCGGAGACATTGATCACGTCATCAACGCGGCCGGTGATCCAGTAGAAGCCATCCTCGTCGCGGCGGCAGCCATCGCCGGTAAAATACGTGCCGGGATAGGCCGTAAAATACGTGTCGATGAATCGCTGATGATCGCCGTAGACCGTTCTCATTTGTCCCGGCCAACTATCCGTGATCAGCAGATTGCCGTCGGCCGCGCCTTCCAATTCGTTACCGTCCGCGTCCACCAGCACTGGCTTCACGCCAAAGAAAGGATGACTGCCGGCGCCCGGCTTCATTTCGGTCGTGCCCGGCAACGGAACAATCATGGTACCGCCTGTCTCGGTCTGCCACCAAGTGTCGACGATCGGACACCGCGCTTCACCTACGACGTGGAAATACCATTCCCATGCTTCCGGATTGATCGGTTCGCCAACTGTGCCCAGCAAACGGATCGACTTGCGCGATGTCTTGTTCACTGGCTCTTCGCCTTCGCGCATCAGTGCGCGAATAGCGGTTGGCGCGGTGTAGAAGATGGTAACGTTCTGCTCGTCGCACACCTGCCAGAACCGCGAAGCATCCGGATAGGTCGGCACACCTTCAAAGACGAGACTTGTTGCGCCATTTGCCAGAGGTCCGTACACGATATATGTGTGCCCGGTTACCCAACCCACATCTGCCGAACACCAGAACACGTCATCTTCCTTGAGGTCAAATACATACTCGTGCGTCATTGACGCCCAGACAAGATAACCGCCAGTGGTGTGCATCACGCCTTTAGGCTGCCCCGTCGAGCCAGACGTGTAGAGGATGAAAAGAGGATCTTCGGCATTCATCGGTTCGGGCGGGCAGTCGGCGGAGATACCCTCGGCAGCCTCGTGCAGCCAATAGTCCCGCCCCGCCTCCATGTTGACCTCAGCGCCTGTGCGCTTCACGACCAACATCTTCTCAACCACACCTCCGGCAATCTCGGCGGCCTTGTCGGCGTTTACCTTCAACGGCACACGGCGACCACCCCGCACGCCTTCATCGGCTGTGATGAGGAATTTCGAGTCGCAATCGGTAATTCGCCCTGACAATGCCTCGGGGCTGAAGCCCCCGAACACGATGGAATGTACTGCGCCAATTCGCGTGCATGCCAGCATCGCATATGTGGCTTCGAGAATCATCGGCATGTAGATCGTGACGCGATCGCCCTTTTTTACACCCATCTTCTTCAGCACGTTTGCGAACTTGCAGACCGCGGCGTGCAACTGGCGATAGGTCATCTTGTGGGTGTTGCCGGGCTCGTCGCCTTCCCAGATCAACGCGACCTTGTCACCACGCGTTTCCAAGTGGCGGTCCAGGCAGTTTGCCGACACATTAAGGACACCATCAGAATACCATTTCACATGTAGATCGCCGGTCTCCCAGGAGACATCCCTTACGACCGTGTAGGGTTTGATCCAGTCGAGCCGCTTGCCGTGCTCCCCCCAGAAAGCCTCCGGGTCTGAGATCGACGCGGCATACATCTCTCGATAGGTTTCCGGGCTCAGGTTCGCCTTTGCTGCAAACTCCGCCGGCACTGGATAGGTTTTCGCTGCGTCGCTCATGAAAGGCTCTCCGTCTGGCATGTTTTCTGTTCTCACCTCAGAATGCATACTTTGTCGAGAAGGTGAACCGGGTGATCGAGCCATCAACTCCACTTTCGACCTCGCGGAGGCCGTGCATCAATTCGGTCCCCAGTGTCACATTCGGCGCAACGTCCCAGAGAATGGCCCCGAACACCGACTGGACAGACGATGTCACCGTGTCAGCCAGATAGTCCGGATTGTCGATGAACAGGCCGGAATAGCCGCCGCTAAACCGCGCCGTTTCCCCGAAAGCGTGGCGCCAGCCAATCAGCCCGCCAAATGAGGGCACCGCTTCCAACTCCCCGTTCGGGTCGAGGGCCGTCGAGCGGCTGGCGGCCAGCCCGACATAGCGGCCGATCCCGTCGCCTCCGACCAGGTTGAAGCGGATGTCATCGGTGTCCCCAACATTCAAGCGGCCCGAGACGCTGAGGCCATATCCGAAGGTTTCGTCTTCGACCGTGCCGAAATCGGCCCGCAGCTGGCGCGCGATGCCAGCGATCGAGACATTGCCGAATTCACCGCTCATATTGTAGCGGGCCACGACGTCCGGGATGAGATTCTCGTCCCGCGATCCCGAATTCAGGGTTGTCGTGTTCGGATTCTCGACGGCAAACATCCAGTTGCCATGCGTGTAACGTATCTGCGGCTGGCGCACGAACACCATGCCGTCCGACAGGATAAGGAAGCTTGCGCTTTCCGGAATGGCTGACGTGTTCTGGAAGGTCGACCATTCCTGCCCGACCAGCCAGTTGCCATATTTCATGAAGGCCCGACGCAAACGTGGCGAGTAGGAGTTCGAGACCAGTTCATTGCCCTGCCCCGATCCGAGGAAATCCATCTCGATATGCGCGCTCAGCGTCTTGTCGCCCACAGGCCGGGATGCGGCCAGGAAGAAACGAGTGGATTCAGCAGTAAAGTCCGTGGACGTTGTTCCGTTCCCACCGATGGGTGTCGCACCGGGAATGTAAAAGTCGCGCGCGATGGAACTGCCGGAGATGGCGCCATCGCTCAGCGAGGTGACATGCACGTCCGCATCCACAAAGCCGCCGAACTTCAGCGTCGTGTCACCGACCCTGAATCCATCTGTCGGAGGAGGAGGCGCGGCCTCCGGATGGGCGGCGACCGGCTGTACGCGGACGATTTCTTCATGCCCGGCGCGCGTCGCGGCCAGTTCGGATTTGAGTTCGGAAACCATGGCCTCGAGCGCTGCGATCCGCGACTCAAGATCATCCGCTTCCGCAGCGGCGCCGAGACTTGACGTCAGAGCTGCCGAAGACAACAGCAGGGCCTTGAAAGTACGAGACATGCATTCCTCCCTCATATTGATTATGAGAAGGAGTATCCGTTGCTTGTGCTCGGGCCGCCATTAGCCATTGGTGCTACGACAAAAGTCGTAGTGCGCTGCGGCGCGATCCATGACATACTACACAGGTTCTGATTAAGTCCACAGACCGCAAAAGCGGCACGGATTCGGGGAGGAATATCGTGGTACAGGCACCGCGCGTGCTGATCGTGGACGACCATCCATTGTTTCGTGACGCGCTGGAAACCGCACTGGAATGCGCCTATCCCGCTGGCGCCGCCGCCTCGCATGCGTCCAGTCTTTCAGATGCCCTGGCCCGCCTGCAGGCCGATGACGTGGATTTGGTGCTGCTTGATCTCAATCTCGGCGACTCGGCAGAGTTCGAGGGCCTTACCCGGCTGCGGGCCGCCAGGCCGGACTGCCCCGTTGTTGTTGTATCCGCCACGGAAACGCCAGAAGCCTTTGAAACGGCCCGTATGCTCGGTGCGGCCGGATACCTCCCCAAGAGCATGTCCCTGGACGACCTGTCGGCGGCGCTCGCCACGACGCTGGATGGGGGGCAATGGTTTCCGGAATGTGTCGGAAAGTCCCTGCCAGCCAATTGTGCCGCCGAACGCATTGCCAGCCTCACCCCGGCCCAGAGACGCGTGCTCGCCCGATTGTCCGATGGCCTGCTCAACAAGCAGATCGCCTATGAAATGGATATTTCCGTGGCGACGGTGAAGGCGCACATGACAGCGATCTTCCGGAAGCTCGGGGCGAATAATCGCACACAGGCCTTGCTGATCTATCAGGACGCCACATCGCTGACCGATTGAGCCGCGCTTTCCGTCCGTCCGGCAGTGGCACAGTCTTTCAGAAATTTGCGGATGTCCGCCGGATTGCTCGGCTTGTGAAGGATGGCAATGCCGACTGTCCTGGCGGATGACGATTCGGCGGTGGACGTGGCTGCGGTCAGCAATAAAACATTGCCGGCATGGGCGAGCCGCTTGCGTAGTCCCAGGAGCAGATCCAGTCCATTCTGCTCGTCGCCGAGATTGAGGTCTGCAATCACTGCGTCAAATTGCGCTGACTGCATGGCAGCCAGCGCCTCTTCAGGTGTCCGGACACAGGTCGCCTGACACTCCCAGCCTTTCAGCAACCGGCTCATGCCGTCAACAATGGCAGGCTCGTCATCCACGAACAGGACGCGCAGGCCGACCATATCCCGGTCAGCCGGCTCAACCGGCGCCGACTGCATCCGGCGCGGGCGTCTATGCAATTCAGCCATTGGCACGGTCACCGAGAAAACACTGCCGCGACCCGGTGTCGACTGCACATCAATGGACGCCCCCATCAGACCTGCCAGACGGCGCACGACAGACAGGCCAAGCCCTGCTCCCCGAATGCCGGTATTGTCGGAATCCTCATACCGACGAAACTCCTCGAAGATCCGTTCCAGACGGTCTGCCGGTATGCCAGGCCCGGTATCGTGAACTTCGATCCTTACCGCATCCCCGCGTCGGCGTGCCCCGACAAGGACTCCGCCCGACTGTGTATATCGCCGGGCATTCGAGATGAGATTGCGCAGAATGCTCTTGAGAAAATCCGGATCGGCAAGCACTGCCAGCTGTGTGGGTGCCAGCCGCACGGAAAGCCCCGCCGCCTGCGCCATCGGAAGCGCCTCGTCGACCAGGTCTTCCATCAACGGGCCCAAGGGAAGGCGTACGGGGACTGCCTCGACCTGGCTATGGTCCAGACGGGATATGTCGAGCAATCCCTTGAGTAATTCATCTGCAGACTGAATGGATCGGTCCGCGCGTGCCGCCAAATCACATTCTGTGTCACTGGCCATGAGCGATCCAAGATACAGCCGCGCGGCGTTCAGCGGCTGCAACAGGTCATGACTCGCCGCAGCCAGGAAGCGCGTCTTGGACGCATTCGCGCCTTCCGCCTCTTTCCGGGCAAGGGTGAGATCTTCTGCCATTTGCTCAAGCTCACGGGTTCGCGTCTTGACCCGGCTTTCCAGCAACTCGTTTGCCTCAACCAGGGCGCGTTCACGCAGCTTGTCGTCGGTAATGTCAGCAAAAGTGGTGACATACCCGCCGCCCGGCATGGGGTTGCCGCTGATGCGCAGGTAGCGCCCGTCCGGATTTCGTCTTTCATAGGTATACGGACTGCCGGATCGCATATGTCCGACGCGCCGGCGCGCCTCCTCGACAGGATCCCCATCGATCCAGCCAGTGTGGATGTTGTGCTCGATCAGTTCAGCCACGGGAACACCGACGCCCACCTTGTCCGCCGGATAATCGAACAGGTCCACATAGGCCGTATTCCAGGCTACCAATCTTTGATCGGAATCCACGACGCTGATCCCCTGCGGGACATTCTCGAGCATGGATTGCAGCATGTGGCGTTCAAACCGGGCCGCCTGCGTCTTGTGATCCAGCATGGACAGAACATCCGGCAGGGCCACATCGCTGCCACCGATCGCCGAGGAAAGGACGACCCGTGCCGAAGATGAACCGAGTGCGCTGGCGAGCAGTTTCTCGGTGCGCTGGACCAGTCTCCAGTCCGCAGGCGCATCTCCGGTTGCGACAATACCTGTTTCAGTCTCGAACTGGTCAAAGGCATGGTCCACCGCTTCCGGCGTGAGAAAGCGGGAAGCGAGTGTCTTCAGGCCATTGGGCGACACCTGGAAGGCGTGGCTCTCGACCGCGCCTTCCGCGATCTCGACCACTTCATCGCCGCTGACAAAGGCGGATGCCTGAACCCGGTCCCTCAACCGTTCCCGTGATCGTATCGATACGATTGCGAACAGGAACAGATTGGTGCCAAGGCTCCACAGGACGCCATGGGTCAGACTGTCATCGATCCGCAATCCGAACAGAGCATGCGGGTCCAGAACCCTCGGCACAAGCGCGGCCATCGCATCATACCCGAAAATGGCGGGCAGGAAGAGCGTGTAGGCCCACAACCCCATCCCCGCGACCAGACCTGCGAGGACACCGGACCGACGCCCACCTCGCCAAGTGACCGCCCCGATCAGCGCCGGAGAAAATTGCGCTGCCGCGGCAAAGGACAGGAGGCCGATCTGGGCCAGCGCACCTGTCCCCGCCACGCGGTAATAGGCATAGGCGAGAAGCAGCACGACCACGATCACGATGCGGCGGGCCGACACGATCCTTGATCCGGCATCTCCGCTAAGGCTGGCAAATCGTCCGGACTGCATGATGGCCGGCACGACCAGATCATTCGTGACCATGGTGGACAGGGCGACAGTGGAGATGATGACCATGCCGGTCGCAGCTGAAAAGCCGCCCAGAAAGACGAGGGTCGCCAGCAGGCCATTGCCTTGTTCGAGAGGCAGATCCAGGACGAACATATCCGGCTGCGCTGCCGCGCCGAAGAGGCTCAGACCAGCCATCGCGATGGGCACCACGACCAGACTCGTGAGCAACATGTAGAGTGGGAACACCCATCTGGCCGTATCAAGATCCTTCTGCCCCTGACGCTCGATCATGGCGACATGGAATTGGCGCGGCAGGCAGACAATGGCCGCCGTCGACAGAAGCGTCATGGTCAGGAATCGTTCCGACACGGAAAAGCGGTCAAAGGGCTGTGTGGCCAATTCACGATCCGGCAAGCCCCCCTGCACCAGAAGGAACACCGACAGGATCGCAACAGCCACCAGTGCGGCGAGCTTGAGCACGGCCTCCAACGCCAGCACGCGCATCAGGCCGGAATTGTGCCGCGTGGCGTCCGACTGTCGCGTGCCGAACAGGATGGCAAAAATCGCCAGCACAATAGCGGTCAGCAGAACTGTTTCATTGGTCGGTGTGTTGATCGCGCCGTCTGCGCCATATGCCAGTGCCTGAAAGCTCATGCCGATGGATTTCAGCTGCAGTGCGATATAGGGCAGACTTCCTGCGACGGCGGCCAGCGTTGCAGCGGCAGCAACCGCGCGGCTCTTGCCATACCTGGCCGACAGGAAATCAGACAAGGAAGAGATGCCCTCTCGCTGTGTGACATCGCCGATCCGGCGCACGATGCCGGGAAATGCCACGAAGACGAGCGTCGGGCCAAGATAGATGGTCAGATAGTCCCACCCGCTTTGCGCCGCAGTGCCAACCGCGCCGAAATAGGTCCAGGAGGTACAGTAGACGGCCAATGCCAGCGCATAGACGAGCGGATGCTGGACAAAGCCCGGCCGCGTGGCTTGCCGGTCGCCCTGCCAGGCGATCAGGAACAATCCAAGCATGTAGAGCGTCGTTGCGCCCAGGATCAGCCAGACTGGCATGAACACCTCTCTATGCGTCTTCCCCCAGCATACACGTACTGACGCCCCGGCAAATGCGCCCTTTGTCTAAAGCCTCTGCTGCAGGCATGAAAAAGCGGGCGGCCCGGAGAGGGAGGCCGCCCGCAGCAATCACCGGGAAGTGGCGCGCTACTCTGCCGGGATCGGCGCCATGTCCTGATCGGCGATGCCATGCGGCGAGCGCTGTCCGGGGACCCGGATGTCCTCGACCAGGTCCTGGATGTCCTGCGGAGGCGGGGCCGTGACAAGGGCGACCACGATCCCCACAGCCAGGGACAGGAACATGAACAGGAAGCCGATGCCTTCAGGCGACACACCGGACCACCAGTTCGCCGGATCCGTGTCGACGAACTTGAAGTAGTAGATGTAGCTGAAGGTCGAGACGAGCCCCGTCAGCATGGACGCAATCGCGCCTTCCCGGTTCATCCGCTTCCAGAAGATGCCCAGAACGATGACCGGGAACAGGGACGCTGCCGCCAGTCCGAAAGCGAAGGCCACCACCTGCGCCACGAAGCCCAGCTTGGCCGTGTTCATCCCCATGATTCCAGCCAGGATCACGGCTCCGGCGGCCGAGACCCGCGCCACTCGCAACTCGTCCCTGTCCGACATGCCGGTAAAGAAGGTACGTCGGCACAGATCGTGTGAGATCGATGACGATATGACCATGAGCAAGCCTGCCGCCGTGGACAGGGCCGCGGCAAGCCCGCCTGCCACCACGAGCCCGATCACCCAGGCCGGCAGATTGGCAATGGACGGATTGGCCATCACGAAGATGTCTCGATCCAGCTTGGTGACCTCATTTTCGTCCCCGGCGCGGTACTGGATGATGCCATCGCCATTCTTGTCCTCGACGCCGAGCAGGCCCGTCTTTTCCCAGTCCTTGAACCATTTCGGGGTCGGCTTGCCGCCGGCCGCAAGGATCGCCGCCGCTTCGGCGTCATAGTCGGCATCATCCGCGATATAGGTCGACTCGTTCACTGTATCGATGAAGTTCAGACGGGCGAATGAAGCCACCGCAGGTGCGGTCGTATAGAGCAGTGCGATGAAGACCAGCGCCCACCCCGCCGACACACGGGCCGCGCCCGGGCTTGATACGGTGAAGAAGCGGATGATCACGTGCGGCAGGCCGGCGGTGCCGAACATTAGCGCGCCGGTGATCGCAAAGACATCGATCATCGACTTGTTGGTCTGGGTGTATTCGAGGAAACCCAGATCCTGCACCACCGTGTTCAGCTTTTCGAGCATCGCCACATCCTCGCCGCGCACATTCGAGATGAACCCCAGCTGCGGGATCGGATTGCCCGTGATGATCAGGGAGATGAAGATCGCCGGAACCGTATAGGCAAAGATCAGCACGCAATATTGCGCCACCTGGGTGTAGGTGATGCCTTTCATGCCGCCCAGAACCGCATAAACGAACACAATCGCCATGCCGACCATGATGCCCGTATTGAACTCGACCCCCAGGAAGCCGGAAAAGGCCACGCCGACGCCCTTCATCTGGCCGGCAATATAGGTGAACGAGACGAACAGGGCACACATCACGGCGATCAATCGGGCCGTGGTCGAATAATACCGGTCCCCCACGAAATCCGGCACAGTGAACTTGCCGAACTCTCGCAGGAACGGCGCCAGCAAAAGCGCCAGAAGCACATAGCCGCCGGTCCAGCCCATAAGGTAGACCGAACCGCCATAGCCTAGGAAGGCGATCAGGCCCGCCATCGACAGGAAGGAGGCTGCCGACATCCAGTCGGCCGCCGTTGCCATGCCATTGACAGTGGGGTGAACATCATGGCCGGCCACATAGAAATCATCCGTAGACGAAGCCCGAGCCCACACGGCGATCGCGATATAGGTGCCGAACGTGCCGACAACCCAGAAATATGTCCAGAAGTCCTGTCCCATCGTCTCAGGCCTCCACGCCGTATTTCTTCTCGAGACGGTTCATGGCGCGGCAGTAGTAGAAGATCAGTCCGACGAAGACATAGATCGATCCATTCTGCGCAAACCAGAAACCGAGTGGCGCACCGCCAATCGAGAGATTGTCCAGCAGGTCGCGGAACAGGATGCCCGCCCCGTATGACACTACAAACCAGATGACGAGCAGGCTGAGGGTCAGGCGGATGACATCCCGCCAATACCCTTTCGCATCAATTTCCTTGCTTGGTTCCGACACTTTTTCCTCCCTGACATTTTTATCTGTGCGGGGTTCCGCAGCTTGCAGGCTGCCGGAAGCGGACGGAATGGAAAAGATAAACTTTGGTCTAAGACGATGATCCGGGTCATCCGGTCCTGCGCCATCAATCCTCTGAGGATGGCTGCCGCACTTTGCCGGTTGCATGAGTATGGCGCCATTCCGCGACCCCTCCCAGCATCAGCCAGGCCGACAGGACAAGTCCACCCGCGAGATAGACTTCACGAAAGCCCAGCCCCGGCTGGAGTATGGCCACGGCCAGCCGAACGGCGAAGACGAGCCCTAGCAGTATGCCGAGCGCCAGCATGATATGATGTTTCACGGGCAGAATCCTCCAGAACGGAGCATACACGCGCCACGCACTTCGGACAGGGGGGACTTTGGTCTAAGGGGGCTGCCGCCGTGCCCTTGCCATTCCGGACGGTATGGGCTATCCGCGCGCCTTCAGAAACGGCGGCGCAAGGCCGTTCGTGTCAGCTTCTTACCTCATCCCAAGATGGAGAGGCGGAGTCGAGGGCGAAAGGAAACCCCATGTCGAAATCCAAGATTAGTTTCAATGTCGAACTGCGTGAGCGCGTAGGCACCGGCGGATCCCGCGCAGCACGTCGTGAAGGCCTCGTGCCCGGCGTTCTTTATGGTGGTGGTGAAGACCCCGTCGCGATCTCCCTGAAGCGCAACGAAGTGCTCAAGGCCATCGAAACCGGTCACTTCCTGTCGTCGACTGCAACACTCGTTCACAAGGGCGAGCAGCAGATGGTGATCCCACAGGCGATCCAGATGCACCCGGTCTCCGATCAGCCCATGCACGTCGATCTGTTCCGCGTCAGCCGCGATCAGAAGATCAAGGTCGAAGTCCAGGTTCACTTCATCGGCGAAGAAGTTTCCCCTGGCCTCAAGAAGGGCGGCACGCTCAACGTGGTGCGTCACACGGTCGAACTTCTGGTTCCAGCCGGCAACATTCCGGAATCCCTGGAAGCAGACGTTTCCGAGTTGGAAGTCGGCGACAATGTGAAAATCTCCGACATCAAGTTGCCGGGCGATGCAGAGCCAACCATCACCGACCGCGACTTCACGATCGCCACAATCGCTGGCCGTACGGCAACCACCGAAACCACGACGGAAGAAGGTGAAGAGGCCGAAGGCGAAGAGCCAGCAGCCGAAGCTGACGCAGAGTCGGAAGACTGATCGGTACATTATGGTCTCGTGTGTCCAGCCTTTTGGGGCTGGGCACACAGCCAAACCCTGCTAATTCGGAAGAGGGAGGCCAAGTCGTGCTCATTCTTTCCGGTCAGGGTAATCCAGGCGAAAAATATGCGAAGAACCGGCACAATGCCGGTTTTCTTGTCTTGGACGAGATCCACGCCGCCCATGGATTCCAACCCTGGCGCTCCAAATTCGAAAGCGAGATTGCGGAGGGCTTTATTGGCCCCGGCCGCATCAAGACCCTGCTGGTGAAGCCGCAGACTTTCTACAATGAGACCGGGCGTGCGCTCTCCAAAGTGGCTCAGTTCTACAAGCTCTCTCCGGAAGATATCGTTGTCCTGCATGACGAGATCGACCTTGCGCCTGGCCGCGTCCGCCTGAAACAGGGTGGCGGTCATTCCGGCAATAATGGCGTTCGCTCGATGATTGCCCACCTCGGCGAGAACGTGCGCCGCGTGCGAATTGGTGTCGGCCACCCCGGCGACAAGTCGCGGGTCATGCCTTACGTATTGTCCGATTTCTCAAAAGCCGATCATGACTGGTTCGATCCGCTGGTCAGGGCGATTTCCGACGCGCTGCCTTTCCTCGCCGACGGCAATGATGAACGCTTCCAAACCGAAGTGATGCGTCTTGCCCCAGCGCCAAAGCACGATCCCAAACAGAACCGATAGCGCCGTCGGTTAGTCGTCGAGTTTGGCCAGTACCGACTTTTCAGCGGCTTCTGCCATGGCAACAGCGCCGACCGTGCCATGCGCGGGAACAGGGCTGCGCCCCAAACCGAGGCAGGCTGCGTAGAAACCCTCATCAGCGGCTCCCAGAGGGTCCGGCAGATCCGCAGCGATCTCTACCCTCACATCATATGGCGTCGTATTGACCAGTTGCCGTGTCAGGAAGTCGATGGAGATCTCGCCCGACGGATAGACAACGTGCATGGAACGCTGGCGCGCTTCCGCTGCCCGGCTGGCCATCAGACGCGCCACGCCACCGCTCGCATAGGTGAACTGGGCGTTTGCTTCGTCGATATGGTCGGAATGAACCCGCTTGCCACTCGCCATGACGCCGGTGAACTCATTCCCCATCATCATCGCGGCAAGGTCCAGATCGTGGATCATGAGATCCCAGATGACCGAGACATCGCCTGCACGATTGTCTGGCGCCGGCGGTCCGGCGCGGACGGATTCGATCAGCAGGGGTGTCTCTTCGATCGCCAGCACGCCCATTGCCCGCGCGACAAACCGCTCCTGATGCCCCACCTGCAGGATACGGCCGCGGGCCGCGGCCTCATCAGCGAGATCACGCGCAGCCTTGCCGGTCAGCGCCAGCGGTTTCTCGACGAGCACATGGCAGTGCGCCTCAATGGCCTGCCGCGCCAGCTTTTCATGCCAGATAGCCGGAACCGCAATGACGATTGCATCACACGCATCCAGAAATGCCTCGTAATTGTCGAAACCCTTGGCGCCGAACTGGCTGGCGATCCGCGTCGCGCGCTCAAGATCGATGTCGTAAACACCGACAAGCTCGGTTCGGGCAGACGCAGCGGCCTTCTGGGCGTGATAGTTTCCAAAAACTCCGGCGCCCGCGACGCCGACTTTTAGTGTGGTCATAACAGATTAGCCCTCTTCCCACCTTAAAGACACTGCATCGCCAAGTGCTGCAAGTCTTGGGCTCAGGCCTCGCTCACACAGAGAATTACAGAATCTTTCCGTCGCCCCCTTCACACGTCCGGTATGCCGGTCCACTTACGCCTCTACAAAATAGAGGAAGGAAACATCATGACTGCACTCACATCCACCGAATGGTCCCTTGCCGCCCGCCCGGTTGGCATGCCGAAATTGTCAGATTTCCAGATGAAAACCATCGACATCACCCCACCCGGCGCTGGCGAAATCCAGGTCAAGAATGAGTGGATGTCGGTCGACCCTTATATGCGCGGCCGTATGCAGGACCGCGAAAGCTATGTTCCGCCGTTCCAGATCGGTGAAACCATGCAAGGCGGCGCTGTGGGCCGCGTGACGGTTTCTAATCACCCAGACTACAAGGAAGGCGATCTCGTTTCCTCCATGGCAGGCTGGCGCACCGCGTGGGTTGGCAAGCCGGAAATGGCCATGGCTCAGAAGCTGCCCGAAGTCGGCCTGCCGGAAAGCGCGTTTCTTGGCGTCGCTGGCATGCCGGGCCTGACAGCTTATGCCGGTCTGCTACGGGTTGCCGAACTGAAAGAAGGCGACACGGTCTTTGTGTCCGGCGCGGCCGGTGCAGTCGGCTCAACCGTGGTCCAGATTGCCAAGATCAAAGGCTGCACTGTGATTGGTTCGGCTGGCGGCAAAGAGAAATGCGACGTCGTCAAATCGCTCGGCGCGGATCATGTCATCGACTACAAGGCCGCTGGCGGCTTCGACGGTCTTGTCAAAGCGCTGCGCGAAGTAGCCCCCAAAGGTATTGATGTCTATTTCGACAATGTCGGCGGCGATCACCTGACCGCTGCCATCGAAGTTGCTCGCCCAATGGCGCGTTTCGCCGAATGCGGCATGATTGCCCAATACAATGAGACTGGCCAACCAACCGGCCCGCACAACGTCATCCAGATCGTCGGCAAACAGCTGAAGATCCAGGGCTTCATTGTATCTACGCATGCCGATATGCAGCCGGCCTTTTTCCAGGACATGGCGAAGTGGGTTCCGTCCGGTCAGATGAAATACGAAGAGACCATCAAAGAAGGTATCGAAAAGGCACCCGAAGCATTCATCGGCCTGTTTGAGGGCGCCAATACCGGCAAGATGCTGGTCAAGCTGGGGTAGTTATGTCGCGTCTGTTTGATGCCTATATCATGGTGGACTGGAGTGCCGCGTCCAAACCTGTGACGGGCAAGAACTCCATCTGGATCGGGATTCTCGCAAAGGATGCCCGGCTCAAGCTGCAGTACCAGTCCGTCAACATCGATACGCGCCTCAAGGCGCGGACTTTCCTTGATGGCATCATCGCAAAGCTGACAGGGCGCGGAGACCGCGTCCTGATCGGTTTTGACTTCTCGCTGGGCTATCCGGCAGGTACCGCGGCTGCATTGGGCCTGGACACATCGACCAAGGCACCTTGGCAGGCCATGCATGCGCACTTGGCGTCCAAGATGAAGGACAAGGCCGACAATTCCAATCCGCGCTACGCAATTGCGGCCGGCATGAACTATGCGATCACGAAGGGGCCTTTCCCTTTCTGGGGGGCTCCCGCACGCGATGTGGTCTCGACACTCTCCGACAAGAAGCCGGAATTCAGCGGTCAAATCCTGTCTGAGTACCGTATCGTGGAAACCCATCTGAGAGACTCAAAGCGTGGACAGCCGAAATCGGTCTGGCAGTTGGCTTATACGGGTAGCGTGGGCAGCCAGTCGCTGACCGGAATTCCCCATGTGCACGCGCTCAGGCAGTCACTACCCTCCTCACGCATCTGGCCATTCGAATTCGAGGATGGCGAGATGACCGAGGAGACGCTTGAAGGCATTCAGGTCGTTATTGCCGAAGTCTACCCGTCACTCATTCCCTCAAAGCCTGAAAAGGGGGAAACGCCAGATGCTGCACAAGTCCGCCAGATCGCCCATTACTATTCGGAAATGGACGAAAAAGGCCGGTTGAATGGGCGAATTTCCACAAATAGTTCTCTTGACGAGGGAAAAATATCGCAAATTCAGTCAGAAGAGGGCTGGATTCTCGGCGCATAGCCCGTCTTTATTGGGCTTTCGTCATATTCACGCCTTACGAATCGTGGGTATGTCGCTGCAACGGCGGGGGATCGCCGTTTAACATTAGAGGAGAACCCCTATGAATAAGGGCGAACTTACAAAAGCTGTCGCAGGTGAATCCGGTCTGTCGCAAAGCGACGCCGGCAAGGCTGTAGACGCTGTTTTCGACGCAATTGCTGGTGCCGTGAAAGACCGTCAGCAAGTGGCGATCGCAGGCTTCGGCACATTCTCGGCCAAAACCCGGAATGCTCGCACGGGCCGCAACCCAGCCACCGGCGAAGAAATCAAGATCCCGGAAAAGACATCGGCTGCTTTCAAGCCGGCTTCGGCTCTGAAAGACCTCTAGGGTTCCTCAGGACTGATAGGTCCTGACCATGGAATTCAAGCGGCGCGTCGGCTCGGCTGGCGCGCCGTTTTCCATTCCAGCAACACGGTTTGCAGTATCCCAGCCGTAAACACGCCGACAAACACCCCCTCCATCATGCCGCGTGCACCCCGGCCTTCGACAATGCCGAGCCAGTAGCAGGCTGGCAGCATCACCAGGAAGAACGAGCCGATATGGATAAGGCTTGGCGACCAGACGATCTCCTGCGCCCTGAGCGCGAATGAGGCTGTCGCCTGCAGCCCGTCAAAAACCGTTACAAATGACACCATCACGAGCAGGGCAGCGATGCCGGATGCGAGATGAACACCGTTGATCACGGCATCATCCTTCACGAGGAAGCCGGCCAACGAATTATTGAAAACGATCAGAATCACACCAAGCGCCACCCCCATCACAAGTGTGGCTGCCACGCCAAGACGCCCTGCATCCCGCATCTCCGTCAGGTTTCGTCGGCCATAGGCCTCCGCCACGCGGACGCTGGTGGCGGTCGCAATGCCCAGATAGAACATGAAGCAAAGCCCCATGATCTGAATTGCATAGCCATAGACAGAGTTGGCAGCGAGGCTGATCCATGTCGCGATCACATAGGTCAGGTTAAACCCGCCCCACTCGGCAACATTGCTGATGGCGGTGCCCGTGCCGACCGACAGCTGCCGTTTGGCCTCGTTTTCGGGACTGGTTGGTGACTTTCTGAAGGCGGGAGTCAGCAAGATCACGGCAACGAGCAACAGGATCGTGATCAATAGGCGAGAGCCTGTGGTCGCCCACGCCACACCTGCCGCACCCATGGGCTCGAACCCCCAAAATCCGCCGACCAATGCGAGGTCAATGATAACGTTGAGTAATACACCGAAATACATCACGGCCGAGACCAGCAAGGGCCGGCGCAGCGCTTCCAGATAGTAGCCGCAAACCGTGGAGATCATGAAGCCTACCATCCCGTAGGACAGGATGCGGGTTACGCCCGCCACGGATTCAGCGACCGTATGAGGGTCGACCGATGCCGCAACCTCGGTCGGAGGAGCAATATCGACAAAGAGCCATGTGAACAGCGCGCTGGCCGAAAAATAGACGACCGCCATCAACAGGATGCCAAGCCAGACGCTGGTCCACAGGCCGCGCCGGAAGATGCGGCCGCTTTCCTTCTCACGTCCAATACCGAGCAGTTCAGAGGTCAGCACCTGCACACCCAACAGAATGCCGAGTCCCAACCCGAGCGAAACGCCCATCGGCAGCCACGAGTTCAGAATATATGGCAGCTCACCGGGCGCATATTGCCCAAGCACAACGGCATCCGTCACAGCCATCAGCATTTGCGACATGCGCGTGAAGGCTATCGGTACCGATAGCCGCAACAGGTCTGCAATGTCGGCTGGCCGCGCCCAGGCAGGCCAGCCCAGGCGGTGCGTGCGCATGGAACTGTCTTTCTATCCCGCTTTGAGCTCGGCGGTGCCGGAGGCCCCGACGGACTGCAGCTTCTCTGCGATCATGAAAGCCAGTTCAAGGGCCTGTTCGCCATTCAGGCGAGGATCGCAATGAGTGTGGTATCGAGACGACAGATCTTCTTCTGAAATCGCCTGAGCACCGCCGATGCATTCGGTCACGTCCTGGCCAGTCATTTCAAAATGTACGCCACCCGGATAGCAGCCTTCCGACGACAGCACGTCCACGAACTGGCGCACTTCCGACAGGATGCGATCCACGGGACGCGTCTTGAAGCCACTATCGGTCTTCAGCGTGTTTCCGTGCATCGGATCACATGACCAGACCACGGTCCGGCCACTTTTCTTCACGGCGCGCGCCAGTGGCGGCAGGCCTTGCGCCACACCGTCCGATCCGAAACGAGAGATCAGAGTGATCCGGCCCGGCTCGTCATTCGGGTTCAGCGTCTCGATCAGGCGCAGCAACTCGTCCGTTTCCAGTCCGGGTCCGCATTTGATGCCGATCGGATTCCGCACGCCCTTGCAGAAATTGACATGAGCGTGGTCTATCTGGCGCGTACGATGGCCAATCCACAGCATGTGAGCTGACGTATCGTACCATTCGCCGGATGTGGAATCGATGCGTGTCATCGCTTCTTCGTAGCCGAGCAATAGTGCTTCATGACTGGTATAGAATTCGACCTGAGACATTTGCGGAACGCTATCGGGCGTCACACCACAAGCTTTCATGAAGTCCAGTGACTTCGAAATCTGGTCCGCCAATTGCTCATACCGCTCGCCCTGCGGGCTACGGTCAACAAAGCCGAGCATCCAGCGGTGGACGTTGGCGAGGTTCGCATAGCCGCCCTGGCTGAAGGCGCGCAGCAGGTTCAGCGTGGCCGCTGACTGGGAGTAGGCTTGAGTCAGACGCTCGGGATCTGGAATGCGGCTCTCGGTCGTGAAGTCCATGCCATTGATATTGTCACCGCGATAAGAAGGCAGCGTCACCCCATCAATCGTCTCGATGGGCGACGACCGCGGCTTGCCGAACTGGCCAGCAATTCGGCCAACTTTGACCACTGGCTTCGATGCCGCAAAGGTCAGCACGACCGCCATCTGCAGGATCACGCGGAACGTGTCGCGAATATTGTCGGGATGGAACTCCTTGAAGCTCTCGGCGCAATCGCCGCCCTGCAGTAGAAATGCCTCTCCGGCCGCCACTTCGCCAAGGCGCTGCTTCAATCGACGAGCCTCGCCAGCAAAGACCAGCGGCGGAAAGCCTTTCAGCTTCTCCTCGACTGCAGCAAGCGCGGCAGAATCCGGATAGTCTTCCGGAATGTGCTTTGCTGGCAGTTGGCGCCAATCTGAGGGGGTCCAGGTCATCTCGGTTACTCCAATTATGAGCCGCATTAATCACATGGCAGGCACACGCTCAAGTTTCACTATAATTTCACAGCAGATTGGTGGAGGAATCATGATTTGGCCTTTTAGTAATTGCATAGGCCTTTTGTCGCTCGGAGAACCTCAAATCTAGTCATGTCGCACGTCTATATCAGCCACTCCGCCAAGGATTTCGATGCGCTTCTGGAGCTGCACGAAGCCCTCCGCACGGCGGCCATTCCTGACTGGTATGTGCCGAACGATGGGGCTTCCCGCGACATGGCAAACCAGTCGATTGACGACGCGTTTGCCATGATTGTTCTCGTGTCGGCATCCTCCGTCCGGTCCAAGGCCGTGCGCCAGGATGTCGAACGCGCCAAGGCACGCGGCCTCAAACTGATCCCGTATCAGATCGACAAGGCCCGCCTGAATGGCTTCTTCAAGCATGAAGTCCTGCCGCACCTTCGCCTGTCATCGACAACGCCAGACGGCATCAAGCAACTCGTGAACGAGACGCGGCAAGCCTACAAGAGCAAATGCCCCGTGCTGGCGGTGATGAACTTGAAGGGCGGCGTCGGCAAGACGACGATATCCAGCCAGGTCTTCGGCGCATGGCAAGGCGCGCTTGGTGGGCGCATCCTGCTGGTTGATCTCGATCCGCAATACAATCTCACTCAGACCTTTTTTGAAATGGATGTCGCAGATGCCAGCGCTGCCGCAGACAAGTCGGTCATCTCCCTGTTCGAGAAGTCGCGCCTGCATGCGCGGGATGCGACCAGTCCGGCAGAATCCTGGCTCACCCTCTCCACCGACCCGTTCGCGCCAGTTCCGAAAGAAAAACTCATCCACGAATTGATGGGCGAAGGCAGTCCGGGCGGGCGGCTCGACCTGATCTCCGGCCAGTTCGAAATATCAAAGTACGCCTTCGCATCAGACCCGGCCTCGCTCGCACTGATCAAGGAACACTTCCTTCAGTCCATTGAGCGCTATCGCAGCGATTATGATCTGATCGTGTTCGATACCAATCCCAACGCCACCTTCCTGACGCGATGCGCATTGGAGGCAGCCGACCGCGTGCTCGCCCCCATGCATGCCGACATCTACTCCCTGCGCGGTGTGCGCCTTCTGAACCAGGTCATCCGGGAACAGATTGCCCCCGAACACCGCCCGGACCTGTCTGTGCTGTTCAATGCGGTTGGCCGGTCGGAGCAATCCACCTTTGAAGCTGATGCTCGCAACGGCGCATACAATTCCAAAGCAGGCTTTGACCTGGCGGGGTCCTTGCTACGCTCAGCACTGCCCCGCTCTGGTCATTTGCAGGTCAAGGCGCCGCGTGAAGGCGAGCCCGCCTGGAAACAATTGGTCATCCATGCCGGTCGCGGCGGCGGGCTGAAACCCATCCGGGAGAGCCTCAAAACCGTCGCGTTGGAACTGAAATCGCTCGTTGAAGCTTGATGGCGGATGACACTCAGGACGTGTGCCCCTAGTATCAGCTCTGGTGGATATAGGGGACACGCACAATGTCGATGCTCAGATCGTTCTCGGCCTTGCTCGTTTGCCTTTTACTTGTGAGCCATGCGCGGGCTGACGAAAAACGCATTGCCCTGCTGATCGGAAACCAGGACTACCCGGCAGAAGTCGGCGCTCTGACCAACACGCACAAGGATGTGCGCACAATGGAAGAAGCGCTGGCCGCGGTTGGGTTCGAGACCCTGCCCCGGTTTGATCTTGACGAAGACGGGATGGAAGATGCGTTCGACAAGTTCGAGGCCCGCATCGGAGAAGAAGCCGATGCTGGCCATGAAGTGATCGCGTTCTTCTACTATTCCGGGCACGGCGCGGCCGCCTACGATGATCGCGAAGCGCGCAACTACCTGATCCCCGCCAAGGAAACCATCACCGCGGCAAGCCACATATTCCGCAAGGGGGTCGAACTCGAAGAAGTCCTCGCCAGCCTTCAGGCCTCCAGGGCAAAAGCGGTCTTCGTCGTGTCCGATGCCTGCCGCAACGAGCTGAAATTCGCCTTTTCGAAATCCATTGCCGACAAAGGCATGACGCGCGTATCGCAACGTCCCGGAATGCTGGTTGCCTTCGCCACAGCAGCAGGAGAGACCACGCCGGATGACGGCCTGTTCGCCGATACGCTGGCAGAGGAAATTCGCCGCCCCGGACAGGACGCAGTCGTTGCGTTCTATCAGGCACTCGCTGAAGTTTCCGACAAGCGCAAATCTTCCAGCCGCCCTTTCATGGCGCCGGGAAAACTGCCACGTGGGCTTTGCTTTGCGGGCTGCACGGCCGGCCCCGCCGCGCCCGCTCAGCCTGAAGAGCCGACGCGCAAGGCGGAATACTGGTTTGAGCAGGAAGACGAATTCTCTTTCCTGCAGGAGAATGTCGTCCTGAAGGCAACCGTCAATGGCCTAGAATACACAGTTCACGAATTTGGCTACGGCGCCCCAACGGTGGAATTACTCAAGGATTTCAATGCGGACGGCACGCTGGACGCCATCGTGTCCGTGCATGGCGGCGGCAATTGCTGTCCGGCTGAATACTTCTTCGTCGCCGACATGGGCAGCGGCCACTTCCTCGTCAGCAAGATTGAGGACATCTATGCTTGGGATCCACCGACCGCAGAACTCCATGAAGGGCGCTGGGTTGCCAAGTTCATTTCTTCCAATGAAGGCATGAACACGGACGATTTCAAACAGGATGTTCACCTGTACGCCCTGAAGGCTGACACGCCGGAGCTTGTCCTCAAGACGTTCAAGCGCGAGGTCACCGCGCTCGTCGAGCTTCGGTCCAGCATGTTCGGCTTGGACACTGATGACGCCGCGGCTACCCAGTCGATCTCATTCGACATGGACGATGATGGCACAGCCGATACTTTGACCTGCGGATTTTGGTCCCGCTGGGGCAGGCTCAGCGATTGCAAGGTGACGCTCGCGAAAGAACCTGCACCCATCCCGGTTGATACCGCCTGCAAGCGCCTCGGTATCGTGAATGCCCGACAGAACGGACTATCGCTGCTCGTCTGTGATTCCGACAATGTCCATGCCTTCAATGCCGCCTCCAACGCCTATCTCCCCGTGGAGAATTAGGCGCCGGAGCACTGACCGGAGCGTCGGCTAGGTCGCCTGCACGTCCGGTATCCATTTCTGGCGCATGGTTACCAACTCCTCGGCGGAAGAGGGGTGCAGCGCGCAGGTCCGGTCGAAGTCCGGCTTTGTGGCGCCCATCTTCACGGCGATACCAACCATTTGGATCATTTCAGCGGCATCATCGCCAACAATATGAACACCCAGGACTTTTTCGTCGGATGCGCGCACAACCAGCTTCATCAGGATGCGTGTTTGGTCACCGTTCAGCGCATTCTTCATCGGCTTGAACCTGGTCTTGTAGATATCGATTTCGCCGAACTCTTTTCGAGCATCGGCCTCGGTCATTCCAACCGTGCCGACTTCTGGCTGAGTGAATACGGCCGTCGGAATGTCACTGTGATCAAAATGCCAAGGCTTGTCGTAGAATTCCGTCTCCGCAAATGCGTGGCCCTCGCGAATGGCCACAGGCGTCAACGCGACACGGTCGGTCACATCACCAACAGCCCATACCGTATCGACATCTGTCTTCGACCACTCATTGACCGGAATGGCACCCTTCTCATTTAATTCGACGCCGGCATTTTCACAACCTAGGCCTTCCGTGTTCGGACGGCGCCCAACGCCCATCATGATAACGTCGCAGTCGAGCGTATGGCCATTGGTCATGGTCAGGTGCAAGGGCAGATCCGCCCCGTCCCGCTTCTCGATTTTCTCAAACACCGTCCCGGTGATGACCTGCACGCCAGCTTCCTTCAGACCCTCATGCACTTCGGTGCGTACATCGGCATCAAAACCGCGCAGCACTTCCTCGCCGCGATAGACCAGGCAGGTCGGCACGCCGAGACCGGCAAACACGTGTGCGAACTCTACCGCAATGTATCCGCCCCCTGCGATAACGAGATGCTTCGGAAGTTCTTCCAGATGGAAAATCTCGTCAGAGGTAATTGTATGCTCAACGCCCGGCAGTTCTTCCGGAGAGGGTCGCCACGGACGCCCGCCAACGGCCACCAGAATTTTCTTTGCCGTCACGGTCTTTCCGCTGTGCTTCAGGCGTAGCGTATTCTTGTCCACGAACTCGGCCCGATCTTCGAAAATCTCGACGCCAGCATTTTTCAGATTACGGAAATAGATGCCGGATAAACGGTCGACTTCAGCATGCATTGCCGTTGCGAACGCCGAATGATCGTAGCTGACCTCCCCCGTAGACCAGCCATAGCCAGCCGCTTTCTTGATGTCTTTGCCGTACTTGCTGGCGTAAACCATAAACTTCTTCGGTACGCACCCGCGGATCACGCATGTGCCGCCCATGCGATACTCTTCCGCCAGTCCAACCTTGGCACCAGACAATGCTGCCAGACGCGCCGCACGGACACCGCCCGACCCTCCGCCGATTACGAATAAGTCAAAGTCATGTGTCGCGTCGGTCATGGGAGGGTCCTTGAATCTTTACAGGTTTCGACCACCCATATGAGGCGGGATCAGGAGAATTCAAACACCGTAGCGCCATTCTCATTGCCGATGATGACAGTCCGCGCGAGACCAATGAACAGGCCATGCTCCACAACGCCCGGCACATTGGACAATCGCGCCGCCAACGCCTCAGCGTCTGGGATGCGCTCGCAATGACAGTCCAGGATATGGTTGCCGCCATCAGTGACCACGAGTTCACCATTGGTCAGCGACCGCAGCTGCACGCGTGGGCGGTCAATACCGGAAGCCGCCAACACGTCGTAAACAAGCTTCGCAGTGATTGTGTATCCGAACGGCGTAACTTCCACCGGCAGAGGAAACTTCCCGAGCCGTTCGACCTGTTTCGACGGGTCCGCGATCACCACCATGTGATCGCTGGCATTGGCGATAATCTTCTCGCGCAGCAAAGCGGCGCCGCCGCCCTTGATCAATTGCCCCTGCGGATCGACCTCATCCGCGCCGTCTACAGTCAAATGAATGCGCTCGACCTGTTCGAAGGGGATCAGCGGAACACCAAGGCTGCTGGCAAGACGGCGTGTCTGTTCGCTTGTCTCGATACACCGGACCACAAGTCCGTCAGCCACTTCCTCAGCCAACATCTCGACAAAATACTTCGCCGTCGAACCGGTGCCGAGGCCGATGGTCATGCCGTCCTCGACATATTCCATCGCCGCCATCGCGGCATTCTCTTTCTCGTGCTCGTTCGCCATCAGCCTTCAGCCCTTTTGCTTGTCTGCCTTTTCCGATGCCTTCCGGCTCCGGAATTCAATCGCCCAATCCTTGATTTCCGTCTGACGGGCGCGCCCCAATGCCAGGGCATCGGCAGAAACGTCGTCCGTAACGACACTGCCAGAGCCAACGACCGCTCCGCGCCCAATCCTGACCGGTGCCACGAGCGCACTGTTGGAACCGATAAACGCGCCATCTTCAATGCGGACCTGATACTTCAGGAAGCCATCATAATTGCAGAAGATCGTGCCCGCGCCGATATTCACATCCGCACCAACTTGGCCATCACCCAGATAGGAAAGATGACTCGCCTTGGCCCCTTCTCCCATCGTTGTACTCTTCACCTCAACGAAGTTTCCGATGAAGGCGTCCTTCTCCAGAACCGTACCGGGGCGAAGCCGGGCATAGGGACCGACGGAACAACCCGGCCCAACCTGCGCACCTTCCAGATGGCTGAAGGCCCGGATCACCGCACCAGACTGCACGATGACACCGGGTCCGAACACAACATTCGGCTCCACGGTCACATCGGCCTCAAGCAAAGTATCGTGGGAAAACCAGACCGTTTCCGGCGCAATCAGAGATACCCCATCCGCCATAGCTTGCATGCGGCGGCGATTTTGGAAAATGGATTCCGCCTCGGCAAGGTCAGCCTTGGAATCACACCCGATCAGATCGTCCTCATCGCAGCGCACGGCCTTGCAGGTCATGTCCTCGGCCCGCGCCAATGCGACAAGATCAGTCAGATAGTATTCGCCCTTGGCATTATCGTTCGTCACCTTCTGCAAAAGGCTGAACATGGTGACCGCATCGCCCCCCATGACGCCGGAATTGCAGAGCGTTACATCCAGTTGCTCGGGGGTCGCCTCACGCGCTTCGACGATTGCTTCGAGGTCTCCATGACCGGAGGTGATGAGGCGGCCATACAGACCGGGCTCGGCCGCATCAAAGCCCAACACCCCAATCGCCGCGCCGCCGCTCAGACTGTCGAACAGGCTCCCGATCGCAGAGGCCGGCACGAGCGGGCTGTCGCCATACAGGACAACAAGGTCGCCTTCGAAACCCGCAAGCGCTTCCTCGGCGCACCGCACAGCATGACCAGTTCCCATAGGCGGATCCTGATAGGCAAGAGAATCGGCTCCCAGCAACGCGCCAACATGATCGATCAGAATCGTTTGCGATGGGTGTGCAACAACAACGATCCGGTCGCATCCGGCGTCTCTGGCAAGCGCTATTGACCAGTCGATCATCGGCCTGCCAGCCACCTTGTGCATCACCTTGGGCAGATCGGACTTCATCCGCGTGCCCTTGCCAGCCGCAAGAATGACCGCTGCACGTTCTCTGGCCGGTTTTTCCACAGGTTCTGCCCTCTCGCTTTCCCTAGTCCTTTCGCCTAGACCAAAGGCCGATTCAAGGCGAGACCGAAAAGGAATTGCGGCGCATATGTCAAAACCCTTCGACGGATGGACAATAGTCTTCGACCTGGATGGTACGCTTGTGAACACGGCGCCCGATCTGCTGGAAGCGCTGAACCATGTGCTGACCAATGCCGATCTCACGCCGGTCACTTTGGACACAATCGCCACGATGATCGGTCACGGTGCCCGCGCGATGATCGTAAAAGGCCTGCTGGCGCACGGCATCACGCCGTCCGATTCGGACCTGGATGTCTTTCTTGAGCAGTTTCTGGACTATTACGCCGCAAACATCGCAGACCACTCGCATGCCTTTGATGGCGTAGTTGAAGCGATGACCACCCTGTCCGCCGGTGGCGCAACGCTGGCTGTCTGCACGAACAAGAAACAGGCCCTTACCGACCAGTTGCTGGCGGAACTGGACCTTACCCGTTACTTCGCCGCGATTGTGGGAGCAGACAGCGTACCCAACCGGAAACCGGATGGAGACCATATCCTGCGCACGATCGAGGCCGCCGGCGGTTCGCCCGAACGCGCTTTGATGATCGGAGACTCCCGCACAGATGAAAGGGCAGCCCGGAATGCCGGACTGCCCTTCATTTTCGTCCCATTCGGGTACGAAGAGGAATCACCACAACAGCTTAAACCTGACATCGTGCTGGAGCACTATTCCAGGTTGGTCTCAGTTGTGGATGGATTTGTCAGCTAAGCCGAAAGTTCACGCTGTTCGCGTGGACGGTAGCTAGGACGGGCGGAGCCCGTTTCATTTGCAATACGGCGACGCGGCATGCCGTTCACCATGTTGCTGCGTACATCAGTGCGTGCAGACCGCATGGCAGGAACAAAGCCAGCATCGATCAGGTCGACATCAACTTCATAGCCACGCTCTGCCCAATAGGCACTAATTTTCTCACGAAGGCGCTTTGCGCCGTCTTCGTCACACCAGTCTTTCATTTTTCTCTCTCTCCAGGCTGTACTGTTATTAGGGCCTTAGGCCCCCGCCTGTCCTTCTTATATGTTTATGCAGTCCGTTCGTCGGGCTGTCTTGTGTGACCGGAACATGACCATTTTTTGTGGTTTTCTCAAGGCTAATTTCGAATGAAACTAGTGTAAGGTTCTCCGATGAACATCCGTTCATAATGAACGCCTGTTCATATTCATGTTATCGCAAACAAAAATCTGCTCGCAATCAGAAAAAATCTAAAGAACTACCAAATCCTTGTAACCAGATCATGGTACAGCGACGCATTTCTACCCTTAGCGCGAGAAGTCGTCCCCCCAAGGGTGCATGCGCAAACGATTGCAATGCATGCGAGGAATGTGTTTATGCATAGCTATAATCAGTCATTTTGCGCGACTCAGCGCCAGCAGACATCCGGACTTGACCTCGACTCAGGCCCAGATTACGCCATCTGCTTCGCTGAATTGGGTGATTAGCTCAGTGGTAGAGCACTGCCTTCACACGGCAGGGGTCAGTGGTTCGAACCCACTATCGCCCACCATTCGCCCCGTTGCGCCCTGCTTCAACCTGTCATTCACTTATCCCGCGCATCTAATTCATGGTGAGCGCGCCGAAGCGCAGTATAAGGCGGTGCGATGAAATCCCTGTTCCGATCCAAGGTTATGACCTCCATACTCGGCGTTTTGATTTGGGGCTGGATGTCCCTGATTGCGCGTTCCGTCCGGTGGAAGGTCGAAGGGGAAGAGTCAGCGCGCAGCTTGTGGACCAACTATAACGGTGTCGTCCTTACGGGCTGGCATTCTCGTATCCTCCTCCTGCCCAGTGGCTGGATCCGCAACATGAAGCATTGGCCCGGCCAGATACAGAACGGCGCGATGTTGGTTTCATTGTCCCCCGATGGGGAGGCCGTCACCCGCGCGATCGCCCATCTTGGGCTTCACCCCATTCGGGGCTCAGCCGGGAACAAGAAAAAGGCAAAGAAGGACAAGGGTGGCATCCGCGCGATTGCCGAAGCAGTCCGTTTGCTCAAATCGGGTACTGTGGTCTGTATCACGCCCGATGGCCCCCGCGGTCCGGCGGAAATCGTCAGCCCCGGTGCGGTCATGATTGCCCAGCGCGCGGGCGTGCCAATACTGCCCTACGCGCTCTCGGTGAAACCGGCCTCGCGCCTGTCGACCTGGGACCGCCTGATTATTCCCTATCCGTTCGCACGAGGTGCCATTGTATATGGCGAACCAATCCTCGTATCACGCGACAGCGATCCTCAGCAGATTCAGGCCGAATTGCAGAAACGGCTTGATGAGGCGACCCGGAGAGCCGACATGCTGGCGGGCTATCCTGCTGAGACGCAATCGGATTCAGACAAGACATGACAGCCGCGATCCATCTTTACCGGACCCTGACGCAGGCCGCCTCGCCTTTTTTGGGCGGCTTAATGAAACGTCGTGCCCGCGCCGGCAAGGAAGACTATGGCCGCATCAATGAGCGGCTCGCGCGCAACATGCCCCGCCGCATGCCGGGCGGCACGCTCGTCTGGCTACACGGTGCCAGTGTCGGTGAGAGCCAACTCCTGCTCGAACTGGGCCAGCGACTGCTCGAAAAGCGCCCGGACCTGCTGCTCCTCTTCACCAGCCAGACCCAGACATCGGCGCGCCTGCTCGGCCCCGCCCTGCCCGACCGTGCCATCCATCTCATGGCACCACTCGATACACCGGCGATTGCGCGCCGCTTCATCCAGCACTGGCAACCTGATCTTTGCATTTTTGGCGAAGGCGAATTCTGGCCCAACCTGATCCTCGAAGCGGAAAAGTCCGGCGCGAAACGCGCACTGGTGAACGGACGCATGACGGATTCGTCTGCCGAAGGCTGGCAGAAGCTCAGCCGAGCCTTCCAACGCCTGGTCGGTCGGTTTGATGTCGTCCTTGCCGCCGACACCGACACGGCCCGACGTTTGGAAACCCTGCTCGATCAGCCAGTCCAGTCCACCGGCAACATGAAGTCTGCCCTCCCGCCGCCTTCGGCCAGTGACGTGGAGATACGTCGCCTGCGCGAGAACTTCCTTGGCGACCGGCGTTGTATCCTGGCCGCATCGACGCATGACGGCGAGGAAGCGATTTTCCTCGATGCCCTCAAAGGCAATGACGACACCGCGCTGATCATTGCCCCGCGCCATCCGGACCGCGGCGACGCCATCGAAAGCCTGCTCAAGACTCGCGGCCTGCCGCTGGCGCGCCGGTCCCGCGGCGAGACGCCCACACCCCGTACCCGAATCCTGCTCGCTGATACTATGGGAGAAATGGGCCTCTGGTATCGCCTGGCAGATGCCGTCTTTCTTGGCGGCGGGCACACGGAAGGCGTCGGCGGACACAATCCGCTGGAACCTGTTCGCCTCGGTCGCCCTGTCGTGACGGGTCCCGATGTGTTCAACTTCGCCACAATGATGGATGATCTGGAAAAGCGCGGTCTAATCCGGCGGCTGAAGACGCCCAAGGCCATAGGCAAGGCACTGCTGACAATGGAACCGCCAGCTGCCGAAGCGCTCGCCGCCCTGAATGAAGCGGCTGATGCGCCCATGACGGTGACTTTGAAAGCCCTGTTGCCGCTTCTTCCCGAACCAGGCCTGCTACAATGAAGGCGCCGTACTTCTGGTCGGCCGGGCTCGATCCGAAATCTCGGGAAGCTGCGCCCCTGACTCGCGCTCTGCTCAGCCCTCTTGCCGCTCTTTATACATGGGGCATCCGCCGCAAGCTGGCCAAGGCCACCCCGGCGCGCACATCAATCCCCGTCATTTGCGTCGGCAACCTGACGACCGGCGGCGTCGGCAAGACGCCCATCGTGCAGGCTATCCGCCATCATATCGAGCTGAAAGGCATTCACGCGTCCAGCCTGTCACGCGGCTATGGTGGCTCCGAAATCAGTCCACAGAAGATCTATCCAACCTGGCACACCGCAGACATGTGCGGCGATGAGCCTCTTCTGCTGTCCCAGACCGGCGAAAGCTGGATCGGCAAGGACAGGTTCGCCGGGGTCCAACTGATGGCCTTTTATGGCACCAAGGTCGCCATCATGGATGACGGCCATCAGAATCCCGGCATCGTGAAGGACCTGTCGTTCGTCGTGATTGATGCGGCTGCCCCTTTCGGCAATGGCTACGTCCTGCCCAAAGGCCCATTACGGGAACCTGTTGAGGATGGACTCGCCCGCGCCGATGCGGTGATCCTGATGGGGGATGGCGATGTCCCTCAACACGTGCAGCAGAGCGGCCTGCCCGTGCTGCGCGCCAGAATTGTCCCGTCGGGGCCAGCGCCGTCTGGCCCGCTGGTGGCATTCGCGGGCATCGGACGTCCGCAGAAATTCTTTGAGAGCCTGAAAGATCATGGCGGCGATATCAGCGAAGCGGTCGGCTATCCGGATCATCACGACTATTCCCCGAAGGAACTCGGCTTCCTCCACAAGCTCGCAAAATCCCGCGGCGCGCGCCTGATCACGACCAGCAAGGACTATGTCCGCATCCATCCTGATGATCGTGGCGGCATCCTGCAATTCCCGGTCACCGCAGAGTTTGATGACATCCGCCAACTTGACGCGCTGCTCAACCCGCTCCTCTATCCAGATGATTCATGACCCAGACCGCCCCGAAATATATTCGCCCAAAAGATATCGACAATCGAGCGACGTTTTGGCAGCGCGTTCAGTGGCGGCTGGAAACCATTGGCTGGGATCTACTCTATTGGGGGCCGATGAAGCTGCTCGGCCCAGATCGTGCCTCCAATTTTGGTGGCTGGCTGATGAAGAAGATCGGCCCGCGCCTTTCCCAGCACAAGACAGTGAAGCGCAATCTCCGGCTCGCTTTTCCGGATTGGACAGATGTACAGATCGAGCAGACCGCACTCGATGCATGGGAGAGTGCCGGCCGCGTCGCAGGCGAGCTGCCGCACCTGCCATCCATCGATCCGTACACGTCTGGAAGAGTAGACATTGTCGGTCTTGACGTGCTGGATCGCCTGAAGGCCAGCGACAAGGGTGCGGTCTTCATTTCCGGCCACTTTGCCAATTGGGAAATCATGCCCGCCACGATCACCCAGCGCCTGCCGGACGCGGTGATGACCTATCGCGCCTTGAACAACCCCCATATTGATCGACGCATCTCGGATCTCCGCGCGGCCTATGGCACCCAGATCAACGCACCCAAGGGCGTCGGCACCCGCGAATTGATGCGTGCTCTGGCCAAGGGCCAAACCATCGCGCTGATGAACGACCAGAAATTCAATGAGGGCGTCGCCGTCCCCTTCTTCGGGCATGACGCCATGACCGCGCCGGGGCCGACACGGCTTGCCATGAAATACGGTGTGCCGATCGTGCCCGTCTCGACCGTGCGCACAGGCCCAGCCCGGTTCCGGATCACCTTCCATGAACCCTTCATGCCGGAAACGACCGGGGACGAGACCGCAGACATCCAGCGCAGCGTCCAGCGTATTACGGATTTCATTGAAGAACAGGTCCGCGCAAATCCGGACCAATGGTTCTGGCAGCATCGCCGCTGGCCCAAGGAGGCCTGGAAGGCCGCCGGCATCACCTGATCCGAGCTAGCGCTCCGGTTCGCTCCAATCGGCAGGCCCCACATGCCGACGCCGCAGACGGATCGCGAGTCCCAGAGAAACACCTACGCCGATCGCGATTGTCAGATCAGCCACCACGGTCAGCACAAGCGTGATCAGCAACAGTGCGACATTCGCTTTCTCGTCCGACATATAAGCTCGCCATTTGTGCGGCTCACTCATGTTCCATGCCGTCAACATCAACAGTCCCGCCAGTGCGGGCATCGCCAGATAACCCGCCAGGGGCGCCGCAAACAAAACGGCCATCAGGATTGTGAACGCGTGAACGATACCAGCGACAGGCGTCTTTCCGCCCGCCCGCACATTCGTCGCCGTGCGCGCAATCGCGCCCGTCGCAGGCAGGCCACCGAACAATGCAGATCCCATGTTCGCTGCCCCCTGTGCCATCACTTCGGCATTGCGTCGGTACTGCCCGCCCGTCATCCGGTCCGCCACCATAGCGGACAGAAGGGATTCCACACCCGCCAGGAAGGCAATCACAAAAGCTGATGGCAGGAGTTCCGTCACACGGTCCAGACTGAGCTCGGGCAGTTTCGGCATCGGCAACTGGCTCGGCAATGCCCCGAACCGGCTGCCAATTGTATCGACTGGCAGGTGAAACAAATACACGACCGCTGATGTCAGCCCCACGGCCACGATCAGGCCCGGGAATTTCGGTGCAACCCGCCTCAACCCGACAATCAAAACCATTGTCACAGCCCCGATTCCCACGGATGCCCAATTTACCGTCCCGCGCGCCGCCCAGAGCACTTCCAGTTTGCTGAAGAATTCCGCCGGCAGGTCGGAAGTTGTCAGGCCGAACAAATCATTCAGCTGACTCGCCGCAATGATAATGGCGATACCGATGGTGAAACCGTTCACGACCGCTTCCGGAACGAAACTGATCAGGTTGCCTGCCCTCATCAGTCCGGCGACAATCAGAATGATCCCTGCCATGAACGTCGCCAGAACGAGTCCGTCATAACCGTGCGCAACGATTACGCCGAAAACGACGACGATGAATGCGCCCGTCGGCCCGCCGATCTGAACCCGGCTGCCGCCCAGGAATGAAATCAGGAACCCCGCGATGATTGCCGTGACAAGACCCGCCGCCGGGTCGGCTCCTGACGCAATGGCAATCGCCAGGCTAAGCGGGATGGCGACGAGCGCCACTGTCACACCTGCAAACAGGTCCGCCACAAAGAGCGGTCCCGAATAGGTCTGGATCGTTGTCAGAATCTTCGGCTTCATTCGTGCCCGGCCATGCCATGCCACCCCGTTACCCATACAAGTACGCCTACACCCGCGCCACGCGCATCGAAAAGGGCCGAATTTGTCGCGATGGATAGATTTTCGATCTGTCAAATCGCCTTCGAAAATTCTTACGAAAGTCCGAAGAAAGAGTGTTGGGCTTCAATGAAGTGTGGAACGGAGTTTAAGGGACACTGGGATACGGTTGCCGCTGAAACTGGTTTTCTTTGCCAGTAAACCATTGCGAGTCTCAGGGGCTTGAACGAATGACCGGATTCTCACTTCCTTCAACGATTCCAGACGGACGTGAGGAAACATCCCGGCAGGCAATCAACTCTGCATTGACAGCCATTCGCCAACACCTAGGAATGCCGATCGCCTATATATCGGAATTCGTCGATGGTGAGTCCGTGTTTAGATATGTAGACGCACCGGGCCTCGAAAACCTGATCAAGCCGGGAGACAGTAGAGACCTGACGGATGTCTATTGCCTTCACATACTGGAAGGTCGCCTACCCGAACTTATTCCGGATACCTCCAAAAACCCCCTGGCCCTGGCCATGCCGATCACGCGCGAAATTCCGATTGGGGCGCATATGAGCATTCCGATCCGGCTTGTGGACGGCACACCATACGGCATGTTCTGTTGCCTCAGCCCGGAAGCGAACACGAGTCTCAACGATCGCGATCTGGAAACCATGCGCTTGTTCGCAAACCTAGCCGCACAACAGATCGACAAGGATTACGAGGAACGCCGCATCCTGGAGGAGAAGCGCGAGCGTATCCTCGAGACCCTGAATACAAGCGCATTCGCCATTGCCTACCAGCCAATTGTTGACCTCGGCCAGATGCACCCCAGCGGGTATGAAGCCCTCTGTCGCTTCTCGGCTGAACCTTATCGGTCACCGGATGTCTGGTTTGACGAGGCGGCTGCCGTCGGCTTGTCCGTGGAACTGGAACTGGCTTCAATCCGGCAGGCGGTGGAAAAGATCCGCGAGATCGCGCCCGACCAATACATTTCCGTCAATGCCTCACCTTCCACAGTGATCAGCGATCAATTCGCGAGCACCTTCCTGAATTTGCCGCTCGACCGCATCCTGCTGGAGATTACCGAGCACGCCGTCATCGACGACTATGAGAGCTTCACCAAGGTGCTGCGCCCATTACGCCATGCAGGCCTGCGGCTCGCCGTGGATGATGCTGGCGCCGGTCACTCCTCGCTGCGCCACATTGTCCAGCTCAATCCGGACTATGTGAAGGTCGACATGAGCCTGACCCGGAATGTGGATTCAGACTTGGCCCGTCGCGCACTGATCGGCGCATTGCTGTTTTATACGCGAGAAACGTCGGCTCACATCATTGCCGAAGGTATCGAGACCGAGGCAGAGCTGAATACACTGAAACTGTTGGGCGTTCGCAGGGGCCAGGGCTATCTGCTTGGCCGCCCGGAGCAGGATATCGCCAAGACGATCAATTTGTTCAGCAAGGCATCCTGACAGCATTCAGACCCTGTGCATTCCGCAAAATCGTTCTAGATTGAGCTGACAACCCCGGAGCACGCGCCTCATGAATATCGGTGAAATCATTTCAGTCGTCACCCTTCTGTTTGGGGCCGTTCTCGGCCTGTCCGCCATGTTTTCCCCGGCTTGGGCCAGCCGCATTGTCCGCCTTGTCGAGGATCCGGACCCGCTCCGCCCCGGTGGCTATTCGGAATTTCGCGCCACTTATGGCGGCCTGTTCCTGTTCGCACATCTGATGACGGCCATTCTGGTTGTGAATCTGTCGACGGGTTCCGAAGACATCCTGACGACGCTCGTTGTCCTGCCGCTCGCTGCAGGGTGGGTTGGCGCTGGCACCGGTCGCCTGATGTCCCTGGTCTTCGACCGAGCCAAGAACCGGGAGCCCGGTCTGATCCCGATCTGGATTCCGATGGAGATCATACTGGGCCTTGCTATTGCGGCGCCCTTCCTTCACTTCCTGCTCTAAAGCAACAGAAAGAATATCCCATGACGGAGCGTCGAGAGACGGGCCGCCCGCGCCGGAAACCTTCCAGCCCGAGCAAGCAGCGCCCAGCCCCAAAATCCAAGCGTCCAGCCGAAGAGAAAGACTGGAGCGAAGGCGAACGGATCGCCAAATACCTTGCGCGCGCGGGCGTCGCCTCGCGCCGCGAGGTCGAACGCATGATCGAGGATGGCAAGATCACGGTCGATGGCGTCAAGCTGACCTCTCCTGCCTTCAAGGTCACAGGCCGCGAACTGATCCGCGTGGGCCGCAAGACCATTCAGGCCCCTGATGCGACGCGCGTCTGGCGATATCACAAACCGGCTGGCCTCATCACCACCACTGTTGACCCGGAGGGTCGGCGCACGGTCTTTGACGAGTTGCCCAAATCCCTGCCACGCGTGGTCACCGTCGGCCGGCTAGACCTGAACACCGAAGGCCTTCTGCTACTGACCAATGATGGCGCGCTTGCCCGCGCCCTGGAGCTGCCGAAGAACGAGCTTGAACGCACCTATCGTGTGCGGGCCAAGGGCACTGTGACCGACTACAAGATTGCCGAGCTGGCCGAAGGCATCACGGTCGATGGCGTCGACTACAAGCCGATCACCGCCGTTTTCGACCGGGAAACCGGCGCAAACAGCTGGCTAACCGTCACCCTCTCGGAAGGCAAGAAACGCGAAGTCCGTCGTGCGCTGGAAGCGGTGAACCTCATGGTGAACCGCCTGATCCGTGTGCAATACGGCCCGTTCCTGCTGGACGATCTTCGCCCGGGCGCGGTCGAGGAAGTGCCGACAGACCTGCTACAACAAGCCATCGGCCACTTGATGACGAATGAGCACGCTGCCCGGCCTGCCGAGCCGGCTCGCACCTCCAAAAAGCCTGCCCCTAAGTCACGCCTTGGCAGCAGGTCACCTTCAGGTAAGCTGACTTCCAGGAAACGCACAAAGCCTCGCTGAGACGGCCATTGATAGGTCTCCGGCGGCAAAGCCATACGGAGGTCCCTCATGCCACTTCAGAACGTTACCGAGACCTATCAGGTCGATACCGCGCCGCGGCCACCGAAGAACAACCCTGTCTTCGATCTCGCGCCGCCAGTCGACCTGACGGACCCGACCGTCTTCTCTTCCCGCGGCGGCTACACTCATGAAGCCTTCGCGGAAATGCGCGAGAAGGCCCCGGTCATGTGGCACCCCGAACAGGTCGGCGCCGGTTTCTGGGCGGTGACTTCCTATGATCTCGTCAAGAAAGTCGAACTCGACCCGGTTATCTATTCCTCGCAGCGCGGTGGCATCCTGATGACCTATGGTCAGGAAGACACGCCCCGCCATCCGCTGCTACACTCATCCAGCCTGAACAGCCTGATCAATCTCGACCGTCCCTACCATACGACACTCCGTATGGAACATATGCAGTTCTTCCGGCCCGGATTCGTGGCGGAGTTGCGCAAACGTGTTGATGTACAGGTCAACCTCCTGCTCGACGCGATGGAGAAACAGGGCCCTGTGGTCGACATGGTGGAGCTGTTCTCCGCCGAATTGCCGCTATTCACGCTGTGCGAAATCCTTGGCGTACCACCAGAGGACCGGCCGAAACTTGTCCACTGGATGCACTTCCTGGAAAATTCGCAATACCAGGCCCAGCAGGAAGGTCTCGGCAATGTCACGCCCGAACAGATCATGGCCTTCATGTCGGAGATTCAGGCCATGTTCGATTATGGTCGACATATGCTGGCCAAGCGCCGTGCCGATCCGCAGAACGATCTTCTGTCCGCGATCGCCAATGTCGAGATCGACGGCGAGCCACTGAGCCCCGAATTCCTTGATGGTTCCTGGCTCCTGATCGTCTTTGCTGGCAATGACACGACCCGCAACTCGCTGTCGGGCACAATGCGCCTTCTGACCGAATTCGCCGACCAGAAGGAAAAGCTGATCGCGAACGAGGATCTGTTTCCCAATTTCGTCCATGAATCGATCCGCATGGTCAGTCCCGTCACTTATATGCGCCGCACAGCAACAGCGGAGGCGGACCTTGGCGGCCAGACCATCGCCGAGGGCGATAAAGTGGTCATGTACTATGCCGCGGCCAATCGAGACCCGTCCAAGTTTCCCGAACCGAACCGTTTCGACATCACCCGCGCCAATGCGAAGGAACATCTGGCGTTCGGCCATGGCCCGCATGTCTGCCTGGGCCAGCGCGTTGCCAACATGCAGCTGGACTCAGCCTATCGCAACATCCTCTCACGCTTCCCGAACATAAAGTGGACTGGCGAACAAACCCTCGCGCCCAGCAATTTCGTGCACGCCATTTCAAGCCTCATGGTGGACCTCGGCACATGAGCGAGCCGCTGGTCCTTCGTCAGGACAAAGACGGCCTTGCGACTCTTACCTTGAATCGGCCCGACAAACTCAATTCACTCACGGTCGGCATGTTCCGCGAACTTCGCCATCATGTGCTCGACCTCGAGGCGGATGACAGTGTGAATTGCGTTATCCTGCGCGGGGCGGGCAAATGCTTCTCTGCCGGGCATGATCTTGGCGACATTGCCGAAGGAGAAAAAGTCCCGTCACCGGGGTGGCACTCTGAAACGCTCCGCCTGATGGAGCGCCTGCCCAAGCCGGTCATCGCGGCCGTCCACGGCCACTGCTATACAGGTGCGTTGGAAGTTGCCCTCGCGGCTGATTTCATCATCGCCGCGGAAAGCGCACGTTTCGGAGACACACATGCCAAATGGGCGCTTACCCCGATCTGGGGCATGAGCCAGCGCCTGCCACGCCGTGTAGGGATTGCCACGGCAAAACGCCTGATGTTCACCGCCGACATGATCAGTGCTGATGAGGCCTTCCGCATCGGCCTCGTCGAGCAAGTTGTAGCAGACGCCGACTTCGACAGCGCCTGTCAGGACTTGGCGGATCGCATACTCGCCAACTCGCCATTCTCCCATGCGGCAAACAAGCGTCTGCTGGAGGCGACCGACGCGCGAGACTTGGATAGTGGCCTGCAATGGGAGATACTCAATTGCGAAGGGGTTGGGCCTGACATGCAGGACCGAATCGCGGCCTTTACGGGCAAGAGCAAGAAAGCGAAGACATGAGTGATTTCCTGATCCGCCGTGATGATTTGCGCGACACGCGCTGGACCCCAGCCGACCTGCCTGCCCTGGCCGACGGCGCTGCCCGTCTCAAGGTCGATACGTTTGCCCTGACGGCCAACAATGTCACCTACGCCACTTTTGGCGACCAGATGCAGTATTGGAACTTCTTCCCCGCCGCAGATGCAAGCTTTGGCCGTGTGCCCGTCTGGGGGTTCGCGACCGTGGTTGAATCCAAGGCTGAACATGTGAATGAGGGTGACCGCCTGTACGGATATCTCCCCATCTCCGAACATTTTGATGTTGAGCCGGTCAGCGTCGGCAAACATGGTTTCATGGATGGCGCCGCCCACCGCCAGGGCCTCGCGCCCATCTACAACACATACATCAACACTGCGGGCGACCCTTCCTACGATGCCGCGCTCGAAGACCAGCAAATGCTTTTCCGTCCACTCTTCACGACGGGTTGGATGATTGATGACTGCCTGATGGAAACCGGGGACCCGGTTCCGGAAACCGTTGTGATCTCCTCGGCCTCGTCCAAGACCGCCATGGCGCTGGCTCACTGCCTGAAGGTTCGCGGCGGTGTCGACACGGTTGCGCTGACCTCGCCAGGCAACAAGGACTTTCTGGAGAAGACCGGCCTGTACGGGCGTGTCCGCACCTATGATGACGCCGACCGCCTGCATGCGCGCGGCCTGACAGCCTTTGTCGATTTCCTCGGACGCCCCACACTGACGGCAGATGTCCATAATGCCCTGAAAGACCGGCTAGTTCGCAGTCTCGTCATCGGCGTGACCGATTGGGAAGGCGACCGTTCGCCCATCGCGCTGCCAGATCCTCAGCCGGAATTCTTCTTCGTGCCGACTTATGCCGCTGAACGCGCAGCCACGCTCGGCGGCGCTGAGATCAATCGTCGGCTCGGCTCTGCCTTGAAGAGTTTCTACACGGCTTCGAAGGGCTTCGTCACGCCGCGCCACGCCAAAGGTGCAGACGCAATCACGAAAGCATGGACGCAGACCATCGACGCCCAGGTCAGCCCCTCCGAAGGACTGATCCTCTCAATCTCCTGATCGCAAAAACAAAAGCCCCCGCTGCGGCCAAACAGCGGGGGCAGGTCGCACACCTGGAGCGCTCTAGCGTCGCTCCGAGACCTTGAATTCCATGCGTCGGTTCTTTGCCCAAGCCTCGTAGGTTTCCGCCCTGTCCAGCGGACGGGACTCCCCATACCCCATCGCCGTCAACGCTTCAGCCTCGACGCCGTGCTCGATCATATAGTCACGCACTGCTTCTGACCTCTGTTGGGAGATCACTTCATTATATTGATTGGAGCCGCGAGAATCCGTATGGCCGCCAATCTCGATGGCATACGCATCGCACAGCAACGCCACCCCGGTCAGCGCATCCAGCAATCGTTCGCTGGTCGGCGAGATGATGGCCAGATTGCTCTGGAACATGATGGTGCGGTCATCCATCGTGGCATTGAACGCAGATTGGCACCGCCCGGCATTGGCTTCGCCATCAGACAATGCCGCCAGCGCCTCGCCCACGCCCCGCTCGCCTTCTTCAACCGAGATGCCATCCACGACGAGGGTCACATCTGAGGCGACTTCGGCATTGTCCTCGAGGGCCGCCTGCCCGACCAGAAAGCCCTGCTCCTTGGCGGCCGGATCCGGCGCAAGGCCAGTCAGAACGGCAACCGGCCCACTGACATGCAGGCCCATCCACGGGAACCCGGCATCCGGGAATGTACGCTCTAGCGCGCCCACCCAGCCAACACTTGCTGGCCGCGTCTCGGTGGCGGCGGGTTGTGATGCCGGGGGTGTACTGGAGACAACAAACGCCGTCCCGTCCCAGAAATAGTCGCCTTCAGCGAGTTGAACACACTGAGGTCCGCTTTCGGCGGCCACTGCTTTCGGCGCATCTGCCGATTCCCCTCCACACGCCGTGACGCTGAACAGCGCAGCCCCGGCAATCGCGCGGGCAAGGAAAAGATCTCGTTTCATGCAACTCACTCTAAATATCGCGGGGCTTGCGCCGCTTCCTCATCAATCGCCAAGTCTCTGGCGATTGATTGGGAAAGTCAAAACGCTTCGCGGCTGAGGCGAAGTTCGGACCGGTCATTGCGCCTGCTTGTAGACCGTTCCGCCTTTCATCACGAAATCAACATCCTGCAATTCAGTAATGTCTTTCAGGGGGTCTCCCATGACCGCAATGATGTCGGCATGCTTGCCCGCCGTGATCGTGCCGACGACATCGGACATCTCCACATGTTCTGACGCAATCACAGTCGCTGCGCGGATGGCCTCTTCTGGCGTGAACCCCGCCTCCACCATCAGCGCGAATTCCTGCGCATTATCGCCATGCTTGGACACGCCCGTATCCGTGCCGAACGCCACCTTGACCCCGCCTTCATGCGCGCGACGCAACATATCCAGCATCAACGGCCCGACAATTGCGGCCTTTTCCCGGCTCGGTGCCGGCAGCCACGGCTCATTGACCCAGCCCGTCACCGTCGCTCCGGCCAGCACCGTCGGAACCAGAACAGCGTCATGCTCCTTGAACAGGGCGATCGTTTCATCGTCGGTATAGGTGCCGTGCTCAATGGAATCGATGCCAGCCTTCAACGCCGACACGATGCCGCCCTTGCCATGCGCATGCCCGGTTACCTTCCGGCCCATCGAATGCGCCGTCTCGACAATCGCGACCAGTTCATCATCCGTAAACTGCTGTTCTAGTCCGGCCCGCGTATTTGACAGCACTCCGCCGGTCGCGGTGATCTTGATGACGTCTGCGCCTTCCTTGATCTGCTGGCGCACCGCCCGGCGGCAATCATCCGCGCCATTGCAGATATTCTTGCCGGTGAACATCGCCATGACTTCCGGAGAATAACCATTGATGTCGCCATGCCCGCCGGTCACGCTGATCGCCTGGCCTGCGGCCCGAATACGCGGCCCCGGTACGTTGCTATTCGCAATTGCGTCGCGCAGGCCGAAGATCGCCGCGTTCGAGGCCCCGACATCCTGAACCGTTGTGAAGCCGCTCAACAATGTCTTGTAGGCAAAGCCCGCGCCATCGAAAGCTGCATCCACATCCGTGTCCTCGAACGCCTTGATCCGCTCATTCGGCCCATTCTCGCCGGTGATGTGCACATGGCTGTCGATCAGGCCGGGCAGGACATAAGCCTCCTTGAGATCTATCAGGTCCGCCCCCCGCGGCGCGCGCTTGTAGCCCGCTTCAATCGAGACGATCTCGCCATCTTCCACCGTAATCGTCTGGCGGGTCAGGTAACCTTCGCCCGGCTCGGCCAGCACATGCCCGGCATGAATCAGGGTTGTCTCGGCCAGTGCTGCGCCGGTCATCACGGTTGCCAGCACCGCGCTCGCAGCCAGTTTGCTCATCATCGAAGTCATCAGGTCAGCCCTCCCTCAAGGTGTCAGGATCATTTTCATCGCACCATTCTCGCGTGCGTCAAACATACGATACGCCTCTGCCCCTTCCGACAGCGGCATATGGTGGGTAATGGTGCGCTCCGGGGCCAGCTTGCCCGCCTGCACCAGCGGAATCAATTCCGGCCAATGTTCAGGCACCGAGCAAGTGCCGGTCCGAAAGGTCAAATTCTTGATAAAGGCCAGCGCCATCGGGAATTTGAAATCCATCGTTTGGTTCACACCGATGCAGGAAACTGTGCCCGCTGCCTTGGCGAGTTTCAGCGACAGATGGATCGCCGGGTCCGCGCCGACACATTCCACGACGCTGTCACACATCCGGCCTCTGGTCTGTTCCTCGATCACGGCCTTGGCTTCACTCGCATCGAGCGCAATCGCGCCCATCGCCTCTGCCATGGCGCGCCGCTCCGCAACCAGATCGACCGCATAGACTTTCGCCGCGCCCATCAGGAATGCGCCTTCCACGGCCATCAGGCCAATCGGACCGCACCCGACCACGGCAACAGTCGCACCGGGATGAATGTCCGCGCCCTTCAGCCCATGCCAGGCCGTTGGCAAATTGTCCGTCAACAGAACGGCCTGGTCATCACTGATCCCGTCCGGAATGCGCGCCAGGCCAAAATCCGCGACCGGTACCATCGCATATTCGGCCTGCACGCCCTGCAGGCCGGGGCCGAGCCCATAGCAACGCCCGCCATGCGTGTCGCATTCATTCATATTGCCCGACATGCAAGGCACGCACGCGCCACAGCCCACAGCGGCCGAGATCATGACCCGGTCGCCTGTCCTGAATCGCGACACGCCGCTGCCCGTCTCGACAATCTCGCCCACGGCTTCGTGCCCGACACAATAGCCAGTCTCCTCGCTGAAACCGTGGCCCTGATAGATATGAAGGTCCGACCCGCATATCCCGCAGGCGGTCATCTTGACGATGGCGCTACGCGTATCTTCCGGTTTCAATTCGGGCGCCTCGCCATAAGCGATGTCGCGCGTGCCCTGATACAGCAATCCCTTCATGCGATCCTCCTCAGGCCGGCAGCCGGTCGGCGGGATAGTGCGGATAGCTCGCTTTCATCACGCCATGATTCAGCAGCATCTCGGCGACCTGCTTTTCGCCCGCCGCATCGAAGAAGCGTGTGCGGATCCAGTAATTCTCGACCCGTCGGCTTTCCGACAGTGCCACGACCTCGCGACGCAACAGATAGGTCTCTCCCACCAGAAGCGGCCCATCAACCATGCGAATTTCCAGATCGGCAAACAGACCAATCGCAGGTTGCTTGACCGGGAATTTGGAATTCCGGTTGGAGTAGTTTCCCAGCACACTGACCATTTCCAGGGGCACAATCGGTTTGCCCCACGGCCCCGCAGCGCCATCAGAGTATACATTCATCGGCTCTGTGATGACCTTCAACTTGTCAGCCAGTGAGAAGGGATAGAGATTTCCCATATGCTGATCAGGGCCCATCGTAACCGTCTCGTCGGCTGCGCCGGTCATGCCCACTTTCATATCGGCGAGGATCACGAGGTCTCCCGCCGGGCGCAGCTTTGCCATGCGCACTTCGAGCAATGTCTCACCATGATCCGGCCCAATCGACGCGCTGGCCTCCAGCACCGGCGTACCATCCTCCTTGAACGCCCGGCACATTGTCCGCGTCGCCCCCGGCGCTGGGCGATCGACTTCGACACGCACCTTCTCACCCTCGAACACCATGTTCAGGAAATGACTGGAGAAACAGCCGCGCTCGAACCAGGCATCGCCCCAGATTTCGGCAAGGTATGGCACGAATTGCGAGAAATGCGTCGGCCCTTCAATCGGCCCGGCCTTGATGCCGAGGCGCTCCGCTTCGCTGTCATCATGAAGGCTCTTGTGCCCATCATAAGATTGCTCTTGCAGCATCTGAGCGGGCGCGCGCGGTGGCCCCTTGATTGTCTCTGTCATGTTTCCTCCGTCCTTCATCGTCTTCTATCTGGGGTGTTCCGGCAAGGTTTATCGCGGCGGCAACAGGCCTGTCTGGCTGGCCGTTGTCAGCAAGGTGCCGTCTTCTCCGAACTGGTACAGCACGCCATGAGCGACGCCGGCAGCAAAACCCGACATACGCGTCACATTCAGCACCCAGTCTGTCTTCGGAAGCGCGTGGATGCGCACTGTGTTGTCGAGGCTTCGCCCGCCTCGCGTGCGGGTATGTGCGCCAAGGAAAAAGTCTGAGATCAGCGACAGTCGCGCGGCATCCGCGGGTCCGGTATCCTTCACCCGCACCCAGACCATTTCCTCCGCTGTCGCATCATCCTGATGCGCAGACCGGCGCTCGATCCGCCCGGCGAGATTGTCGTCGCGCGAGAAGGGAATCTCGTGACTTTCCGCACATTCCGCTGGCGGCGGCACAGGGGGCATGTTCAAAAACTGCCGCCCCTCGCTGTCATCCCATCCGCCCAAGGCGGCTGAAACGTGCAAGACCGAGCGACCGTCTTCCGTCAAATCGGCAACCGCTTGCACAACGGTCCTTCCCTCGGCCAGCTTGCGCACCGTGATGTCGATGCGCGAGTTCAGCGTCGCGCCGCCCGCAAACTGTGCCGTTGCCCATAGCAGAGGGCGCCCGATCGCAGTCTCCAATGCATGCACGCCTGCGGCCATGGACACGCCGCCCATCAGGAATTGCCGGTCTGGCGGTCCCGCGCAGGCGCTCTGGCGCGCGACGAATTCAAACCGGTTGGGGTCCTCTGTCGATTGGGTTGGTATCCAGAAGGTCGGGCGTGGGCCCTCACTGTCAGCCATCTGCATCCTCCTCAGCATGTGTTTTCGACCGTTTTGGATCCAGCCGCACAGCAATCAATGCCAACACCAACAAGGTAGCTGACAAGCAAAGCGCCATCATCGCCGTGCCCGGCCAACCCCAGATTTCATAAACAGATGTGCCCGCCCAGCTGCCTAGCCCGCCTCCGATGAACATCAGCACAATATATGCGGTCATCAGGCGTGTGCGCACTTCCGGCGGCTGATTCAGGAACGTCATCCGCCCGGTCACATCAATCAGTGGCCCGACCACATTCATCAGCATCAATGGCACCAGCAACATCCACAGGCTGTGGCCGAACACGCCGAGCAGGCAGACGCCGGAAAACTGCACCAGCGCCACGAATGCTCTCAGCCGTCGGGGCCCGATCCGGTCGGCCCAACCACCAAAGAACGGCGTGGTGAACACATTGATCAGGGCAAGCGCCGCCAGATAGCCGACCGTATCAGCACCATAGCCCATTTCAGGACTGGTCAGGTAGAGGCCGAGCCCGAGCCACACCGCCAGGAAGACACCGAAGCCGAGCCCCTGCATCGCACCAGACAGCAGAACTTCCGGGTGTCGCCGCACAACCGGGAACACAGACATGACAAGTCCGACATAGCTTTGCTTTTCCTGCGCATCGCCGCGCCCCTGTCGCTCATCCATGATCTGCGGCAGCAACAGCGTCACCCCGCCCATCAATGCTGCAGCAACATAGTATACCGACCGCCAGCCATAATGCTCACCCAGCCAGCCGCCGCCCACGCGCGCAACGAGAATGCCGGAGATGACGCCCGTGGTCAGCATCGCCATGGTCTGGCCCAGCCGTTCGGGCGGCACGCGCTTCGACGCATAGGCCGGCAGCAAATAGGGCGTGATCGTTGAAAATCCGAGAAATGTCGAACCTGCAATGAACAGCCGGAAATCGGTCGCGAATGCCATGGCCAGCATGCCCGCGAACTGGCCTGCGGCAAACACGGTCGCCAGCCGCTTGTTGCTGAACCGGTCCCCCAGCGGCAGCAACAGGAAAATGCCGAGCGCCAGCGCAATCTGGTTGAACGCAGGCACCAACCCAATTTCCGACGGCGACGCGCCAAAATCGTCCGCCACCAGAGCGATGATCGGATGGATGTAATAGGCGTTGGCCGTCACCACCGCGCAGGCCAGCGTCAACAGCCAGATGTCACGTCGGCTCAGATACCGGTAATCAGACCCGCTGCCCGGCAGGCCGGGCGGGACGGAACTCACCCCGGCATCCCGGCCCGGCGCGCATACTCGGCCGCAAACTGCGCCAGCGGCACCACCCGCGCGGCGTTCGACTCGGCATTGGCACTGTTGGCCGTGCCATCGCGGACGCGCCCAATGATGCCCTGCAGGATTCCCGCAAGCCGGAAGCCATTATAGGCGAAGTAATAGTCGAGCTCCGGCAGGCCATCGCGGCCCGTATGCTTGCAATACATGTCGACATATTCGTCCATGCTCGGAATGCCCCAGGCCTCGAGGTCATCAATCGCCATGATCGATCCGCGCGAGGAATCCCCCGGTGGCATCACCCAGTTCATGAGGTGATAGGAGAAGTCCGCGAGCGGGTCGCCCAGCGTGCAAAGCTCCCAATCCAGCACCGCGATCACTCTTGGCTCGGTCGGATGCAGCACCATATTGTCGAGACGGTAGTCGCCATGCACGATCGTGGTCTTGTCGCCCGGTGGAATATTCTTGGGCAGCCATTCGATCAGTTGTTCCATTTCCGGGATATGCTGGGTTTCGGATGCCTTGTACTGTTTCGTCCAGCGATGGATCTGGCGGGCCACATAGTCGCCCTCCTTGCCAAAGCCTTCCAGGCCTGCGGCGCGCCAGTCGACATTGTGGAGATCGGCAAACGTCTTCACCTTTGCCTCATAGATGGCGCGACGTTCAGCAGGCTCATATTCCGGCAGCGTGCCATCCCACAGAATGCGGCCCTCGACCATGTCCATGACGTAAAACATCGTGCCCACGACGCTCTCATCGGTGCACAGGCCATAAGGCCGGGCGACGGGATATCCCAGCGGGTAAAGCGCGGAAATCACGCGGAATTCACGGTCCACGGCGTGCGCACTCGGCAACAGCTTGCCCGGCGGCTTGCGGCGCATGACATATTTCTTGTTGGGCGTGACCAACTGGTAGGTCGGGTTGGACTGTCCGCCCTTGAACTGGCGCACTTCCAGAGGGCCCTGATAACCCTCGACATTGGCCTCCATCCACGCGGCGAGCTTCGCCTCATCGAATTTGTGCGACTCGACCACAGGCTTGGTGCCCGTGAACAATTCTGCAGCGGTTTCTCCCTCGGCCATTTTCTGCCCTCTTTTCTACAAGTTTTGCTGTCACACCATACTCACGGCTTACGCGACGCCAAGGCCTTCCGCGACGTCCGCATTGGCCAGCTCACACGAAAGGTTCGCACTGTGCGAAAATTGGAAACACTCGTCACCGCCCTCGCCTTGCTCAGTTTTGCCATGCTCACCCTCGTGGCGGTCATGATTATCATCCTCGCCCGCGAAATCGTATTTGTCTTCCGGCGTCTTCGCGGCGTCTTTCATCCGCCCCCCCGTCCAGCCAATCGACACCTCGTTCACACGCTCGAAAGCCCGATAGCCCATGCGCCGCTTGCTGATCCTGCTTTATCTCTGTTTCCTTCCGCTCCCGTCGCACGCCGCCGAGATTGATCCCGATCGCATGATCCGACCGGAATTGCTGGGCGAGGCCATACAGGCGATGAGCCGGCATTCCGACCGAACCAATCCGAGCCGACTGGTCATCGTCGATTACGGCCTGCATTCTGCGCAGAAACGCCTCTTCGTGGTCGATCTCGAAACCGGCCTCGTCAACGCCTATCGCACCACGCATGGCCGGGGTTCCGACAAGGATCATGATGGCTTCCTTGATGCCTTCTCTGATGTGCCCGGCTCCTCGGCGAGTCCGCAAGGCGCCTATCTCACGGCCGAGGAATATTACGGCAAGCATGGCCGCTCGCTGCGTCTCGATGGCCTCGACAAGACCAATGCCAATGCCCGTCGTCGCGCCATCGTCATCCATTCTGCCGCCTATGCCGAACCTGCGATGATCGACAACTATGGCAAGCTGGGGCGCTCGAATGGCTGCATCGCCTTTTCGCGCACCGACCTCGACACCTTCATGACCCTCGTCCCGCAAGGCACGCTGATATATGTCGGGCGTTAAGCCTCCCCGGAAAATACTTGTCACCCCCCATTCCCGGCCTAAAGTGCGCGGCTGGGGGACGAAAACATGCTGGCGGACGACATGTCTGATCATCTTGGGACAAATTGTGCGAGGCCGGACGCCTCGTGAAACTTCCATCCGTCCTGTCCCGTCTGCGACGCAAGCAAGCGCGTGTTGATACACCGCCTCTACCGCCCGCCGCGACTTCCCCGACAGTACCACCCTCCGCGCCGCGCCCCACGCCGCTGGAGCGGCTCAATCGCTGGCTGACCCTTGCCGCGAATGTCGGCGTCCTGCTGGGCCTTGTCGTCCTGATCGTGGAAGTTCGCCAGAACGCGGCTCTGACGCGCGCGGCGATGGACCAGCAGAAGAATGATTTGCTGGCCCAGATCGAGTTCAACATCGCCAGGCCGGAGATGTCGGTCATCTGGGTCAAGGCGATCCGTACGCCGGAAGCCTTGAGCGACACCGAGAACCAGACGGTTGGCAGCGTCCTCGTCGCGATCATGCTGCAATGGGACCAGATGTTCATGATGCGCGATGCCGGGCTGATCTCGGACGAGCGCGTGCGCCAGCATATCGCGAACACCGCCCCCTTCTATTTCGGATCGCGGTTCGCCAAACACTGGTGGGCACTGCAGGCGCCCGGCTGGGAAGGCACGGCCATGCAAAGGGACGCCGGCCCGATCATCGCCGCCCTCGATGAGGATTTCCTCGTCGGGTACCTGGACGCACTGAAAGTGCCGGCAGAAGCGGCGGCCGACGAAACAGATGAGGGGGCGCAGGAATGACGCTGGAACAGCTCTATTTCGTTGCCGGGATTATCTCTTCGGTTGCGGTGATTGCGTCGCTGATCTTCGTCGGTTTCCAGCTCAGACACTCTGCCGACCAACAGCGCATCGCGGCAGCGGTTGGCTATTATGACATCTTCCGCGACCATATGAAGATCCTCAGCGAAGCCGGGATGGTCGACCTGTTCCTGCGGGGGCTGGACACGGATCCACAGGAATTTGAGGCCGCTGAAAGGACGCGGCTCAACGTGTTCTACACAATGGTCACACGCGGCTATCAGGTGATGCATTACCAGGCCCGCAAGAAGGTCTTCGAGGAAGACTTCTGGCTGCATTCGCAAAACCATTTTCGCGACCATCTGGCTTCCAAATATTATCAGGGCTTCTGGAAGGCGCGCCGCCATCACTTCCCGCCCGGCTTCCGCGAGCTTGTCGACGGGCTGATCAAGGCCGGGCCGACCGCCCCATTGCTGGAGATGGAGCCATGACGCTCGAACAGATCGCCCTTATTGCACAGATCATTGGCGTGGCCGTTGTGGCTGGAACGCTTATTTACCTTGCATTGCAGGTGCATCAGGGGGCGCAGCAGATGCGCTCTGAAAGCCGGCAGGCCCAGCTCACCTATGACCAGACCGGCGTCTACAAATTCGTCGATTTCCCGGAACTTGGCCGCATCTTCTCGCAGGTCGAAACACCGAGCTTCGAGGAGAAGACCAAGCTGTTTTTCTGGATGATCGGCCAGATGCGGGCGCGCGAGTATGAATGGCTGCAATACCAGAACGGCGCGATCACGAAAGAATCGTGGGAGACGTATCAGGGCGTCATCTATTTCGTCCTTGGCACGCCGCGCGGACGGGCCCTGTGGCAGCTCTGCCGGGGCTATTTCAATGCGGGGTTCGCGGACATGGTCGACGGCATGGTGAATGATACGCCGCCGATTGATCTCTGGGACCAGCTGCAGGCTGTGGAGTAGACGGGCATGATCCTCCGCCGCTTGACTAAGCATGTAAAAGACCAGAACTGGTTCGCGGTGGGGCTGGATTTCGTCATTGTGGTGACGGGTGTGTTCATCGGCCTGCAGGCGTCGAACTGGAACGACGATCGCGAAACGCGCCAGCGCGCGGCCGTGTTCAGCGAGCGCCTGACGCAGGACCTGCGCTATGAAGCTTGGGCCTATGAATACCTGATCGCCTACAATCGGGACGTCCGCGCCGGAGCGAAGGCTGCGATCGACGCACTGTCGGGCACGGGGCCCTTGTCTGATGAGCAATTCCTGGTCAGCGCCTATCGCGCGACCCAGTACAAATACATGGACCGGAACCGTGCGACGTTTGACGAGCTGATCTCGACTGGCGATATCGGGCTGATCGCAAGTGATAAGCTTCGAGCGACGGCCGTCTCTATCTACACGACGACGCTGATCGATGTGATTGCCGACGAGGGGCGTGAGGCACCCATAAGGACACTGTTCCGGCGCCGCGTGCCTGCCGATGTCCAGCAGGCGCTGCTTGAAAAGTGCGGCGACCGGTTCGCACCGACTGGCAACTATGATGCGATCATCGGCTCGCTGGCCTATCCATGCGAGCTGGGGCTTGCGCCGGATGCCATCGCCGCTGCCGCCACGCTGTTACGCACTGACGCAGGAATTGTGGAAGCGCTGCAGATCCGCTTCGCCGACCTGGAAACCGCGATCACCGATCTCGAAACCGTCAATGCGGACACCCTTAAAAGTCTCCGCACCATCGCAGGCAGAAACCCATGATCCTCCGCCGCCTGACCAAACATGTCAAAGATCAGAACTGGTTCGCGGTGGCGCTCGATTTCCTCATCGTCGTGGTCGGGGTATTCATCGGTATTCAGGTCGCAAACTGGAATGATGCGCGCGCAGACAGGGGACAGGCGGCTGATTTGATGACCCGGATAGTGTCTGAGGCCACCACAGCGCGCAGCGAAATGTCGCGTTACATAGAGGTCCATCAGGGGATCAGCGATGACGCTGCCCGGTTCGCCCTGGCGCTCAGGGACAAAGACTCCTGCATGGCCATGGGGAACGAACTGACGATCCTGATTATCAGTATCGCGGATTTTCCGCCGCCACGGTTTTCCCTGGCAAACGCTGAGCAAGCGCTGAATACAGGCAGTCTGTCGCTTATCCGGTCGACCAGTATCCGCGCCAATATTCAGACCATGACGGATGAAATGGGTTTCGTCGATCGCCAGTGGCAACGCTATATCCGCGTAAAGCAGGATGCCAATCGGGAAGCGCAAAGAGTGGCCGGGGTTTCGTTGACCGGGCGCAGCGAAATCGTGGTGGTCCCCATGGGTGGCTACGATCCCGGCAGCTATGAATTGCTGACCCCCGGAAAGATTTGCGGGAATACCGAAATCATCGGTCTCGCCGCCAATGTGGCCGTCTTGCAGGCCATCTATGTTGACTATCTGGCACAGGTTGAGAGGGCACTCGACGACTATCTCGCGACTCTCAGTGAGGAGACCAGCACATGATCCTCCGCCGCCTGACAGACGCCCTGCGCAAGCAGGACTGGTTCACCGTGGTGATCGAGACGCTGATCGTGGTGCTGGGTGTCTTCCTCGGCCTGCAGGTCAATAACTGGAATGAGGCGCGTGCGGCAGAATCGCGCCGGGCCGAGATTATCAGGGCGCTGGCCACCGACCTAAGAGACGCCATCTACGTTCAGGAGCAATTGCAAGTTCGCGTGATCGACACAGGGCTTACCGTCTGGCACGCGGCCTACGAACGCGGCGAGCAGCCGGTCCCCTTCTATTTCCGGATTGACGGATCGGACAAGGCCCCCCTCACATGGACAGTGCTACAACAAATGGACATCGCAGGCCTGTTTGATCCGGTCATGCTCTTTGATTTGAACTTCTACTACTCCGAGCTGGACGGCGTAGGGGAAAAATACGTTCGTTATGTAACCTTCGTCGAGACAGAGATCCTGCCCTATGAAAAATCTGACTCAATGCATTTTTATACACCAGACGGAAAATCACTGCGGCCAACATACCAGGCGAACATGGACCGGTTGCGTGAGTATCGGGGCGAGGTCCGGCGCCTTTCAAGCTGGTCTGCCTGTTTGACAGAAAGGCTTGAGTCCGGAAAGGAATTCTCCGCAAGCTGTTTGAGAACCGATCAATCGATACCTGAAGGTTCGCTGCTGAATCAACCCCTGAATCCGGAGATCATCCCATGATCCTCCGCCGCCTGACCACCGCGCTGCGCAAGCAGGACTGGTTCACCGTGGTGATCGAGACGCTGATCGTTGTGCTGGGTGTCTTCCTCGGCCTGCAGGTCAATAACTGGAATGAGGCCCGCGGCGAGCGGTCCATGGAGCGCCAGTACATCTTGCGTCTGCATAGCGACATGCAGCGAAGCGCTGAAGCCATCCGGAGTTCGGGCTCGTTCCTGGCACGTCAGGTCGAGAATGAAGGTGTTCTTCTGTCCAGCCTCGCCACTTGCGAAATAGCCGAAACAGATCGGCAGGCGGTGGTCGCGGCGCTCGGTTCGCTGGGAAAGTACAATTTTGCGGTTGTCGACAGGGAGCTGGTGGACCAGCTGCGGGCATCCGGCCAGTTCGAAGTGATCTCAAACCCCGACGTCCGTGAGGCCATAAATCTGATGTCTCAGGAATCCGACGGCCAGCTACGCGTCGAACCCCAATGGCTCGAACACGCCGCGCCGTGGACCAGTTATGCGCGGCGCTTCTACTATTTTGACAGTCCGGAAGGCGTCGATTCCGGGCGTTGGGAACGTTGGGAGAATCTGGAATTCGAGCTGGAACGTGCCTGTCAGGACTTCGAATTTCTTTCAGCCGTGGGCAATACACGGGAAGCCACGCGCAACCTCTACCACTGGAACAACGCCGTCCTTGACCGTGTCGACGAGGCCGAACAGGCGCTCGCGCAAGAAATCGGCGCGCGCGGATGGGACACAGCCAAATGATCCTCCAGCGCCTCTCCACCGCACTCCGTAAGCAGGACTGGTTCACCGTTGTGATCGAGACGCTGATCGTCATGTTCGGTGTCTTCCTCGGCCTGCAGGTCAATAACTGGAACCAGGCGCGGTTCGAGCGGGCAGATACGCAAAATGTTCTGGAAAGGCTGGAGCGTGATTTCGAAGTGCAGCTCACGCTCACCAATCGCGGTATTGGCCAGCAAGTCCTGGTGCTCGAAGCAACCAGCCGACTCATCACGGGCATTCGTACAGGCGACCTCGATGAGCAGACGCTAAACGAAGACCTCGCGCTCGTGGACTCTGTGTCGGCGTTCCCCGGACCTTCGGCGGCCTTTCAGGAGCTTGTCTCTACCGGGCGCATGAACCTGATCGCGAATGGCGACTTGCGAGACGAGCTCTATGAGTTCGACAGCTCGATCACGTTTGGTCGCCAAATTTTCAGTGGCTCGTTCACCGTGCCAGTCGATGAGCTGGCACGTGTCCTCTCCAGGGCGAAAACACTGGTTGCACCGGGCACCCCATCCGAGACTTTCGCCCAGATCGGAGCAGTTGAAACAGTCGATCACACGGTCCTGCTAGAGGATCCCGAGATCCATATTGCGTTGCAGAACGCATATCTTGTCCAGGACAATTATCACCTATTCCTGATCAGGTACCGTAACCAGATCAAAGACATCCTTGAGCTCCTCGCGGAAGAGCGGGAGCGGGCCTCATGATCCTGCGCCGCCTCACGACCGCGCTGCGCAAGCAGGACTGGTTCACGGTCGTCATCGAAACGCTGATCGTCGTGCTGGGTGTCTTCCTCGGTCTGCAGGTGAACAACTGGAACGTGGTGCGCGGCAACCGGGTCGCCGAGGCCGATTTCATGGAACGCCTGCACCCTGATATTGTCAGAGTTGAGCAATCGTCAGAGCGCGTTCGTGCGCGCAGGGTGTCTGTCGTTGATGATCTTCGCTCAGCGACCGAAGTCATTTTTGACGTTGTTGAGCGAGACCGGCTGACTCAAGCCGAATGCATGGCGATCGCCACATCTCATTACTACAATATCAATGTCCTCAGTTTGCCCTCGGTCACGGAGCTGACAAATGCCGGGCGGCTTTCCATTATCGGGGTCCGGGCGCTACGCGCAGCACTTGTTGACTATGAGCAACGCGTTGAAGCGCTTCTAGCCTATATCGAGAAAGATCACGCCCTGGCGAATAATTTGCTGATGCTCAGACCAGAGCTTGTAAAGGTTCAACCGGTCTTTGACGCCGAGCTGGGCGAAATGCAGACACGACCCGACTGCGATTTGGAAGCTATGAGAGAGGATCGAGCCTTTCTGAATGCGGTGGCCGAAAACCTTGACGCCTATGACGCTTACCTGCGCGACGGTTTGCTGCCATGGGACGCCCAGCTCGCTGAGATTCATCGCCTGATCGACACCGCACTTGAGATAACACATGAGGCGGCGCAATAGACGCCAGCGCCGATGAATTGGCCGAAGGCGTTCGCGCGCTGCGAAGCATTCCGGATAGTCTCAAGGCGCTGAAGCTTCGCAATGCGCAAGTCGACGGCCGAGTAACTGACCTTGTGACCACCGTTGAAACATTTGGCATGAACGAAATATTTGCCAGGGACATCGCCCCCTGACCCCGCGCCGGGGTGCTTGAGGGCTCTCCTCCAACATTACCCAAACTTCACGCTTCACGAAGGCGTGAGCCGCTTGGACCCGGCCAGCCTGCTACCTATATCTGGTTGGAGAGAGAGGTTTGCGTTCGCTGCGTTTGTCCCCCTCCCCCCAGAGTAATGCAGCGAACCGCCCGTCATGCCATTTACAGTTCTCCCCCTACTGGTGGCATGGCGGGCATACTCTCTGATCTCTCCCGCCCGCAGATGCCCGCAATCTGCCCGGGATCGCCCGCATCATCCGATAGCGCACCCACGCCCTTGCTTTCACGGTAGTCTCTAGTAGACCGCCGCGCATGCTTACCATTTCAAATCTCGATTTTCAGGTCGAAGCCCGGCCCCTGTTTGAATCTGCCACGGCGCAGATCTCGGCCGGCTGGAAAGTCGGCCTTGTGGGCCGCAACGGCACGGGCAAATCCACCCTGCTGCGCCTGATCCGCGAGGATGTGGAAAACCCGCGCAATGACAGCGCCATCCGCCTGAATACCGGCGCCCGGCTCGGCTGGGTTGCGCAGGAGGTCGCCGCCACTGACGAGACCATTCTCGACGTCGTGCTGGCCGCCGACACAGAGCGCCACGCCCTGATGCAGGAATCCGAGACCGCGACCGACCCGGACCGCATCGGCGAAATCCATGAGCGCCTGCTCGACATTGACGCCTGGACCGCCGAAGCGCGCGCCGCCGAAGTGCTGAACGGCCTCGGCTTCACCACTGAAGACCTTGGCCGCGCCACGAAAGAATTCTCCGGCGGCTGGCGTATGCGCGCGGCGATTGCCGGTGTCCTGTTCTCCCAGCCGGATTTCCTGCTGCTCGATGAGCCGACCAACTATCTCGACCTTGAAGGCGCGGCCTGGCTCGAAACCTATATCAAGAAATATCCGTACACCGTCCTGATCGTGTCGCACGACCGCGAGCTGCTGAACCGCTGTGTCACGCACACAATGGCGCTGGAGCACCGCAAGCTCTCAATCACGCCGGGCGGCTATGATGACTGGCTGAAACTGCGCGCGGCCAAGCTCGCCCAGCTGGAATCCCAGAAAGCCAAACAGGACAAGGACCGCGAACATCTGCAGGCCTTCGTGGACAGGTTCCGCGCCAAGGCCTCCAAGGCCCGCCAGGCCCAGTCGCGCATCAAGATGCTGGAAAAGATGCAGGACATCTCCATCCCGGTGGGTGACCGCACGACGCCATTCCACTTTGCCCCGCCAAAGGACAAGCTCGCCCCACCCATGCTGGAGCTGCGCAATGCCACCCTCGGCTATGGCGAGGACGCAGTCATCCTCGACAAGGTCAACCTTCGTCTGGACCCGGACGACCGCATCGCGATTGTCGGCGCAAACGGACAAGGCAAGACGACGCTGGTCAAATCCATCGGCGAACGCCTCTCGCTGATTGGCGGCGACCGGGTCGTGCCCAAGGCGGTCCGTATCGGTTACTTCTCGCAGGACCAGCTCGACGAACTCTCCGAAGGTGACAGCGTGCTGATGCACGTCCAGCGCATCATGCCGCCCGGCACACCGCCAGCGCGAGTCCGTGCAGCTGCCGCGGCGATGGGCTTCAGCCACGAGAAAGTGGAAACCAATGTCGAGAAGCTGTCGGGTGGCGAAAAGGTGCGCCTCCTGCTCGGACTGATGTCATCGGCCGCGCCGCACATCCTGATCCTCGACGAGCCGACGTCCCACCTCGACATCGACAGCCGCGAAGCGCTGATCTACGCACTGAACGAATTCCCCGGCGCGGTCCTGCTCATCACCCACGATGTCTACCTTGCCGAGGCCACGGCCGACCGGCTCTGGCTGGTCAACAATGGCCGCGCCGCGCCCTATGATGGCGACCTTGCCGACTATCGCGCCCTCGTCATGAAGGCCGACCGCGACGACACCAAGGGGGCCAAGCCTGCCAAACAGGACAAGCCGGCTGCTCCGAAGGAGATCACTCCCGAAGAGAAGAAACGCCTCAGCGCCCTCAAGAAAACAGCCCGCGACGCCGAAGACCGGCTCGAAAAGGCGAACACCGCCATTGCGAAGATCGACGCCAAGCTCGCCAGCGGCACACCTCCTGCGGACGAACTGGAAAAGCTCCTGAAAGACCGCGCAAAGCATGCCAGCGCAGCCGAAACCGCTGAATCCGAATGGATGGACGCTGCGGAAGCGCTTGAATTGGCGAGCTCATAAGGGACGGCCTCCTGAGTACGCGACCTGCAACAGCCGCATCAGTACCAGATATGACCGGCACGCAAAATGCGCCGCCCTCTGACTATTTTTATTTGATTACGGATCGTCTTTTGCTTGCCTCGGACGTTAACCAACATTAACCTGTTGTCATGGTGGCGGTGGGGCCACTGACGAGCGCGCAGGCGCTCTTTCGTCTTGGAGACAGATAATGAACATCAAGGGACTACTTTTGTCAGCAGCGCTGACGGCTTTCGCGACTCCGGCACTGGCGCAATTGAACGCATACGAAGATTATACGATCAGCGATACCGTGTGGGAGATCGCGACAATCAAGGTCGATTCCAATATGGGGGACTATTACCTCGAAGGCATCAAATCCACATGGGTTGAATCCAATGACGTGGCCAAATCACTCGGCCATATTGAAGACTACACCATTATGGTCAGCGCCATGCCGGACAGTGGACACTTCAACATCCTCCTCGGCGTGAAGTATGCGAGCATGGCAGATATCGGCCCTTCCAGGGAAAAATATGATGCGTTCATGGCGGCCTGGGGTGAAGCCAATCAGGATAGTTCACGCGAGACATCGAAGACATATCCCGAACTCCGCAAGATTACGGGTCAATATCTGATGCATGAACTCACCATGCTGGACTCCAGGAGCGAGTAAATCCTGGTCTGAGGCCCGCTTGTCTTTCGGCAGCCGGGCCTCACCTGTCACAAAATCCGTCCCTGTCTCGTCTGACTCCTGAAACAGGGAGTTATGAACATGTGGAGACTGTGCCTGATCGCCATTGCGGCGTTTCATTTTGCCAATGGACTGGTGATGTGGTTTGCGCCGCATTTCTGGTACGAAGCCGTCCCCGGCGTTGCGATGATGGGGCCATTCAACCTCCACTTTATCCGCGACATCGCGCTGGTCTTCGGCATGAGCGCCGGGGCGCTCGCCTATGGCGCCTATGCGCGCAACGCGGCCGCCGCCATCATCGGCGCGACATGGCCGGCCCTGCATGCGCTCTTCCATATCTGGATCTGGATCAGCCGCGGCTTTCCGCTGGATCATGTCGCTTCCTCCAATCTCACCGCCATCCAGCTGCCGGCCTGGCTCGCCCTCGCCGCCGCGCTCAATTTTGCCCGCAAGGAGGCCGCCCGATGATCCGCAAACTCTTCCATGCTCAGGCGCGCAAGATGCAGCGCGCTTTCAACTATGACACCAGCTATATGCACGAGATCATCGACATCTCGCCCGGCGCGGCCTGGGGCCTGTCGCGCCTGCCCGCCTTCTACAAATATCGCGGCACGCCCGCCGGACAAATCCCGTGGACTGGCGCCCTGCTCGCCTCCACACTCGACGGCGATTGCGGACCTTGCGCCCAACTGGTCGTCGACATGTCGCTGGCGGGCGGGGCAGATGCTGACGCCCTGCAGGCCTGCGCCGAAGGCCGCCCGCTGGAGGCTGGCGCGATGGGGCTCGGCTACCGTTTTGCCGAGGCGGCCATATCTGGTGATCCGACGGCGGATGACCTACGCGGCGAGATCATCTCCGAATTCGGCGAGAAATGCGCCCTCTCCTGTGCCTTTGCCGCCGCCTCCGGCCGCATCTATCCCGTACTCAAGCGCGGCATGGGCCACGGTAAGGCCTGCCAGAGACTGGACTTTGCCGGTAAAGAAGTGATCCTCCCCGTATGAGCGCCGACACCGCCATCTTCGAGGCCGAACGCCCCGGCCTGACTGCCCTGTGCTATCGCATGCTGGGCGAGCGGGCCGGCGCCGAAGACGCCGTGCAGGACACATGGCTGCGCTGGCAGCGGACAGACCGCACGCGCATCGAGAACCCTCGCGCCTGGCTGCGCCGCGCTGCCGCCCGCATCGCCATTGACGCGCTGCGCTCGGCTCGCGCACGCCGGGAAACCTATCCCGGCCCGTGGCTACCCGAACCCATTGTCGAATCTCCCTCGCTTGGCGTCGAGGAGAAATTCGCCCTCGCCCAGGAATGCGAGCTCGCCTTGCTGTGGGCGATGGAGCGATTGTCGGAAACCGAGCGCGCCGCCTTCATCCTGCGTGAAGCCTTCGACGCCGGCTATGACGAAATTGCCGCCGTCACAGGCAAGTCCGAAGCCGCCTGCCGCCAACTGGTCAGCCGCGCCCACAAACGCCTGCAGGAGAGCGGCCCGCGCTTTGACGCCGCCCCGCCTGAAGTCGCGGACCTCCTCAAGCGCTTCATGGCCGCCGCCGCTGCACAGGACCATGCCGCCGTGCTTGGCCTGCTCGCCCCAGAGGCCATCGCCTACACCGATGGCGGCCGCAAGGCCCGCGCCGCACTACGTCCGCTGCGCGGACCGGCTGACATTGTTCAGGTATTGATGGCCGTGATGATGAAGGATGCCAAGTCTGACGCTACATGGACCATGGAGCCCGCTCTCGCCAATGGCGCCCCGGCACTCCTCCGTAGACTGAACGGAAAGGTCGATCTCGTCCTCACCCTCGCCCCGGACACAACCGGCCGCATCGCCTGGCTCTACGCCATGCGCAACCCGGATAAACTGCCCGCTAATTGAGGCCGAGCGCCGAGATGTTCACGCCTTGCGCGGCGAGGCCGCCCAGTACGTTTTCCTGTGTGCGCTCCAGATTATGATTGCGGGCGCTGTCGCGCAGGGCCGTCAGATCCGCTTTATTCAGCCAGACTCCGGCTCGGATCAGGGCCTCAGGCGAGTGCAGGCAGGATATGTCCGCCAGCGGATCACAGGCATAAAGCACCAGGTCCGCCGCGCAGCCTTCAAGCGCGCAGCCGTCCAGACCTTTGCGTCCCAACACCTGAGCGGGCGCATCCGTCGCCGCCTTCAGCGCGTCAAACGGCGTCAGCCCCGCCGCCACCATCAGCTCCAATTCCTCGACCAGCGACAGGCCCGGCACATTGGTGAAGATCCCGGCATCGCTGCCTGCGACCAGCGTGACGCCCGCCGCGTGCAGCCATCTGGTCATGCGCAGGTGAAACGCATCCTGCTCTGCGGTGGGCCCTGCCGGTGCGCCTGACCAGTATTCGTACATGTCCGTTTCAGTGGCCTGCACCAACGGATTCAACAGGTCCGTCTCCGGACGGGTCAGCGCCGCGCCTTGCGTGTCTGCCACACGCCAGAGATTGTGAAAGGCCAGCAGCGTCGGCGTGACCGGCACGCCAGCCTCGGCGATCTGACCGGCCAGCGCCTGCGCGGCAACCGCATCTTCCCGATCGCTCAACCCGTGCCAGACAAGCGACTCCACATGCTCGATCGTCTCGAACCCATCATTCAGCACCTCATCGAACGCAATGTCGAACGGCGCTTCAAATGGCACGCCCGGCCCGCGCACGCCTTCCGGCGTATGGCCCGTCACGATCACCCCCCGCGCCTCTGCCTCTTGCAGCACCGCGTCATAGGCCTCGCGGGTCAAATTCGAATACACTTTCAACCGCGTGAAGCCCTGCTCGGCCTGCCACGCCACCGCCGCGCGCGCCTCCTCCTCGGTCTCGACCAATTGGTGGTTCACCTGCGCATTCGGGCCGGCGCTGTTGAGGATCGGCCCGGTGGTGACCAGGTGCGGCCCAAGCACACTCCCCGCCTCAATCTGTTCGGCCAAGGTCAGGTGAAAGGGCAGGCCCGACATGTTGCGTACCCGCGTCACGCCCCAGGAGAGATACGCGCCCAGCTCCGCCTCATCCCAGATATGGACATGCATGTCCGTCAGGCCGGGGATCATGGTTAGCCCGCTGGCATCCTGCTCAGTGGCCGCAATCAGGCCCTCCCGCGTATCCGCCACGGCGATAATCGCGCCCTCATCCACCAGCACAAATACATCTTCGCGTACGTCTGGCACCTCGCCCGAAAAGTCGACCACTCTTACATGCGAGATCAGCAGATCGCCTTCGAGCGTCGGGGTGGCGGGCTGGGTGGCACAGGCCGTCAACAGTGCGCCAAACACCAAGCTTGCCCGGCCTGCCCATTTGCGCGCGTTTGATCGGAACACCTCGGACACAGATTTGCGCATGATCCGGGCTCCAATCTCCTACTTCAGGGCGCGCCAGCCAATGTCGCGGCGGCAGAAGCCTTCCGGCCAGTCGATGGCATCGACGCCAGCATAGGCCCGTGTGACAGCTTCCTGCAAATCGTCACCGCTCGCCGTCACGGCCAGCACGCGCCCGCCATTGGCCACCAGTGCGCCGCCCTCGTCCATGTCCGTGCCCGCCTGGAACACGGTCACGCCGGGCAAGTCATTGGCAGACTTCACGCCGCGAATGACAGAGCCTTTGGCATAGCTGCCGGGATAGCCTTCCGTGGCCAGAACAATCGTCGCCGTCGGTTCGAACCGGTCCAGCTCCAGCAGCGCCTCGAACGCTTCTTCATTGCCCTCAAGGCCGCCCGTCGCCGCACCAAGGATCGCCGGCACGATATCGCCCGCGAGGCCCTTCATCAGAACCTGGCATTCGGGGTCACCGAAGCGCGCATTGAACTCAACCACTTTCGGCCCGTCCGTTGTCACCATGATGCCGACATAGAGCACACCCTGATACGGCATGCCGTCCGCCTTCATGCCTTTCAGCATGGGCTGGACGATCTCGGCCTTCACGCGGGCAAGGATCTCATCCGTAACGACCGGCGCCGGCGCATAGGCGCCCATGCCGCCTGTATTCGGCCCGGTATCGCCATCGCCCGCGCGCTTGTGATCCTGTGCGGCGGGCAGATAGATCGCCCCCGTGCCGTCGGTGATGACGAAAATGCTGGCTTCCTCGCCATGCATGAATTCCTCGATCACCAGCGTGGCGGAGGCATCGCCGAACTTGCCCGACAGCATCTCGTCGATCTCGGCATCGGCCTGGTCCAGCGTCTCGGCAATCACGACGCCCTTGCCGGCGGCGAGGCCATCGGCCTTCAGCACATAAGGCGCTTCCAGCGTCCGCAGATAGGATTTCGCCAGCACCGGATCGGTGAACTCGCCATAGGCCGCGGTCGGCACGCCATATTGCACCATGCGCGCCTTGGAGAAGGCTTTCGAGCTTTCCAGCTGCGCCGCCTGCTGGCTCGGCCCGAACACGTCAAAGCCGCGCGCCCGCAAAATGTCCGACAGGCCCTCGGCCAGCGGCGCTTCCGGCCCGATCACGATCAGGTCGGGCTCAACCTGCAGGGTCAGCTGCACCAGTTTCTGAATGTCGGTGACGGCCACGTCAAAACACGGGCCTTCCTCATCCATGCCGGGGTTGCCCGGAGTCGAATGCACCATGTCCACCAATGGCGACTGCGCCATTTTCCACGCCAGGGCATGTTCACGCCCGCCCGATCCGATCAGAAGTATGTTCATGACTGCGCTCAATGCGCAGGTTGGCGGCGGGAATCAAGCCCTCAGCGGCGGCCAGCGCTCAGGCGGACCGCCATCTGCGCCGCTGCTGACGGCGCACTACGGGGTCGCGGCGTGTGCGGATGCCGCGGCTCAAGCGGATCAGCGCCTCCAGGCGACGCCAGAACCGGACCCGCTCCAAAACCGGATTGGTCCAATCCGTCAACGTACAGAAATTCACATTCTTCAACGCCCGATGGTGCGCGGCATGGTGCAAAGGTGACTGAACCACGCCGGCGCGCTGCAGGCGGCGTACCCAGCCCGGCAACTCGCTCGGGCGCGCATGGGCGGCCGCGTGCACTTCATTCGAAACAAATATGCCAAGTGCGAGTGCGGCCGTGAACGCAATTGGCGCGCCGATCAGCAGGGCAGCAATTCCAACCGCCACAGCAAAGCCAAACATGCGCCCGCTGCGCGCCAAGACGCCTTTGGAGAGGAAGCCCCGTGGCTTGCGATGGTGCCGGATCGTGTCGCGAACAATCGATCCCACCAATGGCCAACGCGGTGAGCCGTACCGATCCTGCGCCCAATGGATCACGCCGCTGCCAAGATCGGCGACCAGCCAGCCCGCGACGAACTGTGCGGCTGTCCATGCAATCACTATCAGCCATCCGGCCAGCCCCTCCCACGGCGCAAGCGACATCACTGTGTTCAATGTATCAGGAAAATACAAAACAGCGCTCCAAGTTTGTGATCACTCACTTTTCTCGCAAGAAATGGCCCGGCCTTCAAGCGGGAAACGATGAATTCCCTTGGGGCAAGCAGAGGAGCGGCACGCCCCTATCCCCGTCACAAAGCTGGACGGCTTCCAAATTTCGGCATCTTTTCAATGATATAGATATTTGAGATCGCTCTATCGGCCGACCCACTTCGTCGTACTGCCGAAGAGGCGACGCTAAAGGCATGAAATCGCCATTTCCCCTCGCCGTTCACAGCCTCACCCGTTTCTGGTGGGATGCCGCCGATTATCTCGCCTCAGTGGCCCAGAAGCGGCTGGGACTCTGGCCGGTGCCCGCCAAACCCTTCCTGCCGCGCGCAGAGTTTGAGGAACTGGCCGGGCGCGTAAGCTTCCTCGAAGCCATCCTGAGACGCCTGTTCTGCCTTGCGGCGCTTGAACTCGGCCCCCTGCCGCCCCCCACCGCGACGGTCCGGGTAGAGCCGGATACCGCAAAGCCCACCTCCCGCGCCGGCACCGCTCATGCCTCTGAACCGGCACGCCCTTCCACCCGTCGCGCCATTCCCCGCTTCCGCCTCATCGAAGCGACGAAAGCTACCCCTGCCACACCGCCAAGAGCCCGGTTTCGTACCGGTCCCCGCATCCGGTTCCTTGACGAAGAGACGCCCGTAGACTTGCGGGATTATCCTGCAAGCCCAACTGACATTTTACCGGCCGGAAAGCTCGTGCGACGCTTGCTGGCTGTTAACCACGCGCTGGATCACGCGGCCGACTACGTCGCCAGAATGCGCCAGATAATGGTGTCAGCAGGCCCGGTGCTGAAGCGTGCTGTGCCGCCCGTCTTCAAGACGCGAAAACTGAGGCATTTACAACAGGATAGCGCCTGCCAATTGCACGCGGCCACTTGGGATTTCCTGTCGCCGGACACGTCGTGAAATTTGCTGAAAACATGAGCTTTCCCGCGCGGTGCCACAAGGCATTCGCGGCGCTGGTCGTGGTTAAGCAAACCTTTCCGTCAGCGGAGAAATCCTGACCCCTGATTTTACCGAGAAGTTATCCAGTTCTGGCAATGTGCAAACCAGAACCTTTGGGCCAGGTGCGGCCAAAACCGGGGTGGGTAATGATGACGAACACGAATTTGATCAAGAGGACCGTCGAAACAATTCGCCGGTTCAAGGACGAAACACAGGGCAACATCGCGATCATTTTTGCGCTGATGACCATTCCGCTCTTCCTTCTCATGGGCTTTGCGATTGACCTGCAACAGGTCAACACCGCAAAAAACCGCGTCCAGTTCATTCTGGACAGCGCGGTTATCGCGGGTGCCCGCGAAATGCAGGAAGGCAAGAACGACACCGAAATCAAGACGTATATCGAGAACTATTTCAAATCGGCAATGAAGGCCCAGGGCAAAGGCACCGATTGTGCCGAACCCGTTGCGTCCATTGCCAGCGAGTCGCAGGATCTTTCGGTGAAGGTGCGCTGTGCACAGCCGACATCGATCATGCAGATGACGGGCACGAAGGAATTGAACTTCTCCGTCACCTCCGCTTCGACCTATGGTATCGGTAAAGTCGACATCGCTTTCGTATTCGACATCTCCGGATCGATGGGCGGCAGCAAGATGTCCGCTCTGAAAAGCGCGGCCGACACGGCGATCAATGTGCTTGTGCCTGCAGACGATGACGGCACGACCGGCGAAGTCCGCATCGGAATGGCCTCCTATTCCTCCATGGTGGACGCAGGCGAGGACTATTTCTTCAAGGCAACCGGACAATTGCCAATTCGCACATACACCTTCTCGTACGATGAAACCTACGAGTCTGGCGGCGACTGGGAAGAAGTCTGCAAATGGAAAAAGAAAAGAGGAAGATGGTATTGGACCTGTGACGACGAGTGGGTGCCTAACTACGCCACCCGTACAGTCACCGAAACCAAGACGATCAACAATACTTGCGTCAAGGAACGTGTGGGTGACGAGCAATTCACCGACGAAGACCCAGGTCCATTCCAGTGGATCGAAGCCGCCGAAGCGTATGGCAGCGTCAACTGGAGAGGCGATGTCAGCTGGTACACAGAATCCTGCAACCCGATCGGTCCACTGCCCATGACCAGCAATCGCGACAAGCTGTTCGATTATATTGATGGCCTTAACGCCAGCGGCGGTACGGCGGGTCACCTCGGCATCGCCTGGGGCTGGTATCTGATTGCACCGGATTGGGATGTCGTCTGGCCCGCCGGCTCTGACCCATATCCCTATGATGAGCCGGATTCGGCCAAGGCCATGATCATCATGACCGATGGTGAGTTCAACCAGGAATACGACACGTCCAACGGTGACTCCTTCGACCAGGCTGAAACGATGTGTGACGCCATCAAGGATCAGGGCATCAAAGTCTACACCGTCGCCTTCCAGGCCCCGCCTTCGGGTCAGGCCATCCTCAATTATTGCGCGTCGGGCGACGACTTCGCGTTTACCCCGGAAAGCTCCGAGGAACTGACCGAAGCCTATACCAAGATCGCCCAGTCCATTTCGGACCTGCGCATCCGGTATTGATCTCTCACTCTGGCAGCGGTGCGGGCGCATCGCTGCCAGTTTCTTCATCCAGATTTTTTTTGCTTACAATATAATGTAATGACCCGAGGATCACAAGGGCACGCCCTTCCTGGGCGGGCGGCTCGGCCGCCTGATCTGGGTTATGGACAAATGCCTCTGATTCACAGTAAAAAAGATGTTGATAACAGCGCATTGTGCGTTGGACATTTTTTTTCGGGAGCCCCGTCATGAAGCGGGATCGTCTGTCTAGCGCTCCCTCTCCGGTTGCGCCTGCCCCTGCCCCTGCCCCTGCTTTGTCAGCAGCGGAGAGCTCTTGGCTTAGCGCCATTATCACATCGTCATCCGATGCGATCATTTCAAAAAACCTGGACGGTATCATTGCCAGCTGGAACCCGGCCGCCGAACGCGTGTTCGGTTACACACCTCAGGAGATCATAGGCCAGTCGATCCGCGTATTGATCCCGGAAGATCGCCAGAGTGAAGAGGATGAAATCCTCGCTACAATCCAGGCCGGCCGCACCGTGGCGGATTTCGAGACAATCCGTCTTCACAAGGACGGCAGCGCAATCCCCATCATGGTCACGGTCTCTCCCGTTCATGATAAAAGCGGCACGATTGTTGGCGCCTCGAAAATCGTGCGTGACATCTCTCGCGAGCACGAAAATCAAGAACGCCTCCGCCAGAGCGAAGCCCAGTTCAAGGCGCTCGCAGACAACATCCCTCAGCTGGCTTGGATGTCGGACCCTGAAGGTCAAATCTTCTGGTACAACAAGCGCTGGTATGAATATACCGGGGCCGACGAAGAAACGACTCGCGGACATGGCTGGCGCTCCGTGCACCATCCCGAACATGAAGCGCGCGCCACCGAACATTTCTTGAATTCGCTGAAGACCGGACAAGTCTGGGAAGACACATTTCCCCTGCGCGGCAAGAATGGAAAATTCCGCTGGTTCCTGTCTCGCGCGCTGCCCATCCACGACAAGGATGGCCAGATTGAGATGTGGTTCGGCACCAATACTGACGTGACCGAACAGAAACAACGCGAGGAGCAGATCCAGCTTCTACTGGGCGAGGTAAACCACCGCGCCAAGAACATGCTGACCCTTGTTCAGGCGATTGCGCGCCAGACCATGGCCAGCGGCGACAATTTCATGGATCGCTTTGCTGAGCGTATGCGCTCGCTGGCCTCCAGTCAGGACTTGCTGGTCAGTTCCGGCTGGCGCGGCGCGCGGGTCGAAGACATCATGAATTCCCAGCTCGCGCACCTGGAAGACTTCATCGGCACCCGGATCAAACTGGAAGGCCCGCATGTGCGTCTGACTTCCGCAGCGGCGCAGTCGCTCGGCATGGCTCTCCACGAGCTTGCCACCAATGCTGGCAAGTATGGCGCCTTGTCCAATGATACCGGCCAAGTCGATATTCGTTGGAACATCCGTCAGGAAGACGGTACGAACCGATTTGAAATCAGCTGGACGGAAAGCGGCGGCCCACCCGTCATTGCCCCCGACCGGCGCGGCTTCGGCTCAACGGTCATCGAGCGGATGACGCGCATCGCCTTTGGATATCCAGTCAAGCTAGACTTTGCGCCTGAAGGCTTGCACTGGCACCTCATCAGCGTTGATGACCGAGTTTTCGAAGCCGACTTCGTGGCAGAAGTGAAAGACTCGTCTGTAGACCTGTCCCGTTCTCCCCGTTCGCCTGCGATGGCTCAATCATCCACTGCCGGACGACGCGTACTCGTCGTCGAAGATGAAGCAATCATCGCCATCGACATGGCAGCCGCCCTGGAAGATGCCGGTTTCTGCGTGGTCGGTCCGGTGGGATCTGTTTACGAGGCGATGAAACTCCTGGACGAGCAAGTGTGCGATTGCGCCGTTCTGGACATCAACCTTGCAGGCGAAACCTCAGCGCCCCTGGCAAGTCGCCTGCTCACAAGCGAAATTCCTTTTGTGACCGTGTCTGGCAACACACAAGAATCGATAACTGAAGAATTCAGTCAGTCACCTTTCCTGTCAAAACCAATTGTGACGAGCAAGCTGTTGTCGAAACTGTCGACAATCCTGCGCGAGCCTGACCACGTGGTCAGTTAAGAAAAATCACACCACGAAAGAATCAAATTCCGTTTTCAGCAGAGGCGCTTCAACGGTTATCTGAAGGCCATCCTCCGTGATCGTGCGAGTTGAAACCAATTTTGGAAACATATCGAACAACCGCGTTCCGAAGCCCACCCGTTTCGGGGGCTGAATGCCGGGGACGCCGGTTTCGGTCCACGTAACATACAACGTATCGCCCTTCAGGGTCCACTCTACGGTCAGATGCCCGGTCGGCGTGCTGAAGCAACCGAACTTTCGCGCATTCGCCGCCAGTTCGTGCACGATCAGTGCCGCGTCCTTGCTGCCTTTCACCGACAGGATCGTATCGCTGCCTTTCAGCGTGTAGCGCTCGCTGCCCCGGCCCAGCATCCCGTCGAGTTCCTCGATCATGATCTTGCGCAGGCTGAGACCCGTCCAGTCATTTCGGGTGAGATTGGAATAGACCCGGCTCATGGAGACAAGCCGCTCATTGAAGTCATCGACAAATGTGTCGACGCTTTCAGCACTCTCTCCTGAAATACGGGAGGTCGCCATGATGACCGAAAACATGTTCCGGATCCGATGAGCCAGTTCATTTTGCATGAAGTCATTCTGGCGCTGCAACTCCATTTGGGCGGTAATGTCCTCGGCCCGCTGGATCATGTGGGTCACGACACCATCATCATTCCGGTAGGGGTCCTGAACGGCCTGCCACATTCTGGTTTGAACCGTGCCATCCGGCTGTTTCAAGTCGTAGGGCTGTGCTTCCAAACGGGTCTGCACGCCCTCAAACACCCGACGAAACTTCGCCTCAACGGGATCTTGACGTTCTTCGACATCCGGGAAAATCTCAAAGATGTATTTCTGCCGAATACTTGCCCATTCCGTATTGGTCGCAGTCAAATATGCCTTGTTCGCATACACAAAGCACAGGTCCCGATCGAGCACCATCAACGGAACCGTCCACCTGTCAGCGACCTCACGGAAACTCAAATCTCCGGTGATTTCCTGCGTCTGGGAATCCTGATCCATGACATCCTCACTGGACTGCGTAGAAGGTCTGCACCCTCGCGCACTTCCGTTAACCTTGAATGACCAAATAGGGCCAATGTCAGCGCACTTGCCCTTGCCGCTGCGAGGTTTATGACTGTCGGAATGCCTTCTGAATCGCCCCCCTCCAATGATGTCGCCCTGTCCGTATCTGATCTCGCCGCAAGCCTGAAACGGACGGTAGAGACCAATTACGATCATGTCGTCGTGCGCGGTGAGCTCGGCCGGGTCACAATTGCGCGTTCCGGCCACATGTATTGTGACCTGAAGGATGAACGGGCAGTCCTGAACACTGTAATGTGGAAAGGCCAAGTGAGCCGCCTGCCCTTCAAGCCCGAAGAAGGACTTGAAGTCATCGCTACTGGCCGACTCTCCATTTATGAGGGGCGCTCAAATTACCAGATGATCGCCGCCTCCATGCGCCCGGCTGGCGCGGGGGCGCTGATGGCGCTGCTGGAGGAGCGAAAGAAGAAATTCGCTGCCGAAGGCCTGTTTGCCCCGGAACACAAGAAGCCTTTGCCCTATCTGCCTCGCACAATCGGCGTGGTCACCAGCCCGACCGGCGCAGTCATCCGGGATATTCTGCACCGCATCGGGGACCGCTTCCCGGTTCGCGTCATCGTCTGGCCGGCGCTGGTTCAGGGCGACAACGCCGCAGGCCAGATCACGGCAGGTATCCAGGGCTTCAACGCCATGACTGGCGCCGACCGACCCGACGTGCTGATCGTTGCGCGCGGCGGGGGCTCGATCGAGGACCTCTGGCCGTTCAACGAGGAAAATGTCGTCCGCGCGGCCTTCAACAGTGAGATCCCGCTGATCTCTGCCGTCGGTCACGAGACCGACACGACCCTGATCGACTATGTATCTGATGCACGCGCGCCCACTCCGACCGGCGCGGCAGAAATCGCGGTACCGGTTCGCTCCGAGCTGCTGCTGACAACCGGCGAACAGGGTGAACGCCTCAAGCGCGCCTTGGCCCGCCGCACCGGGCAGGCCAGGGACAAGCTGGCTGCGGCACGCCTACCCCGACCAGAAGCCTTGCTTCAACCCAAACGCCAACGCCTGGACTATGCCAGCGCCAGCTTGCCCAAGGCCGCGCTCGCCCTCGTCCAGACGGCCCGCCTTCGGCTGTCTCGGCTCGCGATTAGTCCGGCCAGCCTGAAATCGGACATACGCGCGTCGAAACAGCGCCTGCGCGACACAGCTGTTCGCGCCCGCCCGGCACTGGCCCGTTTGATCGAAACCCGCCGCACCGCCCTCGCCTCTCAGGGAAAGTTGCTTGAGACCCTATCGTATCAGTCCACACTGAAGCGCGGTTACACTATTGTGCGCGACACGAACGGAAACCTGATCCGTTCGGCCAGTTCTGCTGCGGCGAGCGACGCTTTCAAGATCAGCTTTGGCGATGGTGACGTAATCGCCCACCCGGATGGATCCAGCCCCCCAACGGCAGCAAAGCCTGCCAAAGCGAAGCCCAAGGGCGATCAAGGCTCCCTGTTCTAGCTTTCCGGCGCTGAATGCCTCCTCACAACTTCCGCGGTGATTCCCTCACTGCGCTGCCAGATTGTTAAGCAAACGTGCACGGTGTGACAAAATGGCTTCACTTGATCGCCTGCGCCATAGTTGGAAATTGTTCATCCGTATACCTCTTGCACGTATCAACAATCTAACTTTCCAGAAGTTTTCGTGACAATCTCGTTGAATTTATCGCGCTCCGCGCGAACGCCTGTTCTGCAGTATTTGCTGTAGCAAAACTTTCATTTGAGCCCATTCACCCTGCTGAGTACCCAGCGCGCGACAGCGCACGGGGCGCCTTTACAATGGGTTCAATCATGAAACATGCATACCTTTCCGCGACGGCCGTGGCCGCGCTCAGCCTTTCCGGGCAATTGTCCGCTCACGCACAGGAATCGGGAGCCGAACAGACTCGCCACCTACAGGTCGTCACCGTCACCACACAAAAGCAGCAGCAATCCTTGATTGATGTGCCAATTAACGTATCGGTCGCCGACCAGGACTTGATCGACCTGCTGGCCGCAGACGACTTCGAAGATCTCGGAAACTTTGTTCCGGGCTTGCAGGTTCAGGCCCAGAGCCTCAACGCGCCAAGCTATTCCCTGCGCGGCGTCGTCTCAGATGGCGGCACGCCTCGCGTTGCCATGTTCCAGAACGGTGTTGCCATCGGTAATGTGTCGTTCGCCACCAACCTTGCCATCTACGACATGGAACGGGTCGAAATCGTCAAAGGCCCACAAGCGACCCTGTTCGGCCAGGGCGCCCTGGTCGGCGGTGTGAACTTCATCCAGAACCGCGCCTCTCTTGACGGAAATTCCGGCAAGGTCAGCCTCGAAGGTGGCGATTACAGCTCGGTGCGCGCGGAAGGCCACTACAACTACGTGCTCAGCGACACACTGGCACTGCGCGTAGCTGGACAGGTCAAGAATATGGACGGCTATGTGCCGAACACAGCCAACTCACCCGACCTGATGGGGCAGGACACGCTGGCCCTGCGCTCCGCATTGCACTGGGAGCCGACCGAAAAGCTCCGCGCCGACCTGTTCGTCAACTATCAGGATGACGACTCCACCGGCACGCAGTTCACCTCCGGCTTCTTTGAGGTAAACGGAAAAGTCGACCCGTTCGGCGCCACTGCCATGAACGTCAATGACGATCAGGTCCGCGGCAAGCTCGGCAACGACCGCGAGCTGTTTTATGTCACCGCCAATGTGGAATACGATCTCAATGATGCCTGGTCGCTGACCTCGCTCACTGACTATCGCAACCTGTTCTCGAACGAAGCCTGGGATTCCGACGGCGCCGCCTTCAATCTTCTGCAATTCTACCAGGGGCGCCAAGCGAATACGTTCAGCCAGGAACTGCGCCTGAACTATGATGATGGTGGCAAACTGTCCGCCTTCTTCGGTGGCAATTACTTTACGGTCAGCGGCAAGGACGAATTGATCTTCTCAACCGACGAAGCCTATGCGCAGTCCCTGTTTGCGCCGTCTCTCGCTGCCGCTGTGGCCCCCGGCGCGTCTGTCGAGCAACTGGGTGCGCAGCTGGCCTTTCTTGGCCTGCCCGGCGGTGAAAACCTCGGCAGCTTTGATACGCCGCTTCAGTATTCCATGCTCGCCTTCCTGCTGGGGGGCAGCATTGTTCCGCTCTATGACGAACACCTCGAGCAACAGGTCGCGACCTATGGACGTGACACGTATGATCTCTTCGGCGACGTGACCTATCAATTGACCGACCGGCTCGAAGTCACCGGTGGTCTTCGCTATACGCAAGAGGAATTGTCGGCCAGCACGCGCGCAGCGATCCTGAAGTCCAACCCATATCTTGGTGGCCTGAACGGCGTGACGATGGGCCCGAGCATGCTGCTCAGCGCAGCGACGTTGAATAACGAAGCCTTCGGGTCCGCTGATACGGATGGCGCTTTCACCTGGCGCCTGAACGCGGCCTACCGTGTCTCTGAAAACGTGAACGCCTGGGTTGCCTATGGTCGTGGCCGACGCCCGGAAGTGCTGTCGGCCTCTGGCGCGGACTATAATGTCATCGACGCGGAAACGCTAGACAATATCGAGGCTGGCTTCTTTGGTCGCTTCTGGGACAACCGCTTCCAGATGACCAGCTCGGTCTATTATGGTGAGTACAAGGACTTCCAGACCACACGCTTCGACCCGATCCAGGGTATCTTCATCACCGAGAATTCGGGCAATGCCACCCAGTATGGCCTCGAATTCGATGGTCAGGCCCTGGTCACCGACAATATCCGCCTGCTCGGCACCTATGCCTACACGCATTCGGAATATGACGACGAAGATGACAATGGAAACCCGCTGCAGTTTGCCGGCAACAGCTTCCGCATCAGCCCGGAGCACAGCTTCTCCCTCGCAGCCGACATCACCATCCCGGCTGGCGAGCGCGGCGACTTCTCGATCGTACCGAGCTATGTCTGGAAGGATCATCACTATTTCGAAGATGACAATGGCTATGACTATGCAGCTGATGGTGCGGGCGGCTTTGCTCGTGTGCGTGAATCCTATCCCAACGGAACCTTTGTGGAAGAAGAGCAGGACGCCTATGGCGTCGCCAATCTCCGTCTCGGTTTTGACAGCGCAGATGACGCATGGGGCGTCTATGTTCTCGGCGAGAACATCTTCGATGAGGAATACCTGATCGACGTTGGCAATACCGGCGGTGCGTTCGGCCTGCACACGATCATCCGTGGCAAGCCGCAAATGTTGAAAGCTGGCGCCTACATCAAGTTCTAGGCGATTGACCCACCGGGGCGGACCCGTGTTCGCCCCGGATTTCCCACACAGGAATCATTCCATGAGAAAATACCTGATCCTTGCCAGCCTGTTTCTGGCCGCCTGCAACCAGGCGGCAGATACGATCGCACCTGCCGAATCTCCGGCGGAGACAGACACAAATGGCGCCGCAGAGACCGAAGCGTCCGCTGCTTACAAGACGCTCGACGGTACGCCGCCGATCATTATTGCGCATCGCGGGGCCAGCGGCATCTATCCCGAACACACGCTGAAAGCCTATCAAACGGCCATTGATCAGGGAGCTGACTTCATAGAGCCGGACCTGGTGATGACAAAGGACGGCGTGCTTGTTGCCAATCATGATGGGTATCTGTCTGACACGACGAATGTCTCCGAGCATGCGGAGTTTGCCGATCGCAAAACCGTTCGCAAGACACCGATGGGGGATCTTGATGACTGGTGGTCGGATGATTTCACACTGGCAGAACTGAAAACGCTGAAAGCCATCCAGCGCGTTGAAGGCCGCTCGCATGAGCATGACGGCCAGTATGACATCGCGACCTTTGACGAAATCATTGATCTGGTTCTCGAAAATGCTGAAGCAGGCCGTCCGGTTGGCCTGCACATCGAAGCCAAATGGCCCGCGAACTTCTCCGCTGCCGGGCTCGACATGGTCGACCCAATCCTCAACACGATCAGGGAACGCGGCCTGGTCGAAGCAGGCATTCCGATCTTCATACAATGCTTCGAGCCGACCTTCCTCGCCCAAGTCGCTGCCAAGAGTGACCTGCCTTTGATCCAGAACCTTGTCGGCCCGCCCTATGCCGCACTGCTGGGCCTCGACATGAAGCTGGAAGATATCCCCACAATGGGCGTCGGCGCTCACAAGGCGATGATTCTCACGCCGGAGGGCGGCACGACCGATTATGTCGCCCGTGCCCATGAACTCGGTAAAATCGTGCACGTCTACACCGTCCGCGACGATGAACCCGCTGAAGGCTTCGACTCTGCGGAACAGGAACTGAAAGTCCTGATCGAGGCGGGTGTCGACGGCATCTGGACTGACTATCCCGAGACAGCAATCAATGTTCGCGACGAGGCTGAGTAGTCGCTGAAGAAACAAGCACGGCAGAAGCCGGGCCTACTCCCTGACGGGGCTGGCGATCCAGAAGGGTCGTCAGCCTCCGCCTACGGATAAGTACGCACTTGCCAGGTTCCGCAAGATTCGGTATCCCGCCCGCATGCACAAGACCGCGACACGCTTCCAACAGCAGATTCTGCTTTCCAAGCTGGCGCGTGCTTGTGCCTGGCGAATGCCCTGCTGACGACCTATCGTTACAGAGTGATCGACCGACAAGCCCCGCCACCCGGCGGGGCTTTCGTTTGGGTCCCGCCAGACTTTGAAGGAACTGGACCATGAGTTTTGAAACCGATGCCCATATCAAGGCGCTGACCAAGGCGTTCCGCGCTTGCACGCTGCCCAAGGAAAGATGGACCCACGCCGCCCATTGGGCCGGCGCGCTCTGCCTGCTGTCCGAGGATGAACACGCCGCTTTCCGTGACATGCCGGGAATGATCCGCGCCTTCAACGAATCTGTCGGCGGCCAGAACACCGACTGTGAAGGCTATCACGAGACCATTACCATCGCCTCACTGCGCGTGGCGGCCCATGCCCTGACAAGCGCGCCCGACGGCATGCCCCTGCATGAAATCCTGTCGCGCCTTCTGGCCGGTCCCTATGGAAAGCCCGACTGGCTGCTGGAATACTGGCGAAAGGATACGGTGTTCAACAAAAAGGCCCGGCGCGAATGGATCGAGCCGGACCTCAAGGATTTGCCATTCCCAAAGGCACCCGCATAGCGCGGGTGCCGTCAGGGGCATTTATTTGATGTCTTCTTCCAGCACCGTCATCTGGAACTGGTAAGAGGTCTCGCCCTCGTCCACATCCTTGTAAACGACGGCCAGAAATTCGGCGCCGAGATAGCATTCGACGGAATCATCGGTCTTGTCGCGGGCGACCAGGCGCAGGCCCGGATGCAGTTTTTCCTTGAGATAGGCTTCAAGGCGCAGCGTTTCTTCGCGCTCCATAATCGGGCTCCTTCAGGTCTTTCGGTTCGCGGCGCAACGTAGAGGTTTTCGATACGGTTGCAACCGCCATGCCTGTAAATCAGCTGCGCTCTGCTTCCAGCGCGCAATGGGCCGAAAGGCTTTCCAGCACAGTCTCAAACCGGCTCGGAAGCAAGCGCTGAAGTTCCGGCTTGTCGATCTGGTTGCACTCCATCAGGGACAGCACCATCGCGGTCTCATCCTGGATCATTTCCATATTTTCCAGAGCTTCCCGGCTCGCACCGGCCTGACGCAGGGCGATACCATTCTCGCGCGCAGCAATATGGCGAACCGTCAAATTCCAGGCGAGCGGAAGGATGTCGTCGATCCTCTTGGTATGGTCCAGCGCCGCAGGCCAATCCTCATCCAGAATGTGAATGAAACCGATATTCTCTTCAGTATAGGCAACGCCAACTTGTGTCGCGCCCCGCTCGGCCCGTATACGCGCGGCGATGCGAAGTTCCGACAAGGCTTCCTGCAGGGCTTCTTCATAGAGGCGCCCTTCCGGCAGCTGGCGTTGGGCAGCAAGGGCCACCAGAGTTGTCCCGACGCCGTGATGCGCCATCTGTTCCTGTTCCAGCGTGATGTCTTCAGGATCGGCCAGGATCAAATGCGCCGCCTCGCTGAAGGCCCGATAGGCGAGCAACGCATCCCCACGCTTGCGCAGGCACTGGCCTTTCCAGAGAAGCAGCATCGGCTCATCCAGATCACGGGCACTCGCCTGGTTCACATAGTCCACAACGGTGGAGCAGCCACCATTCCAGACAAGGGACGCATCATTGGCATCGCGGTATTCCAGCATGGCGAGCCCCGCTGCCCCGATCGCCTGATCGGATAATTGCTCGGCATCCATGAGTTGCTGAAAGGCTGCGCGAACATCGCTCGACTCGACCTCACCGCCCCAGTCGTTCAATGCAGCTTGCAGCAGCAGGTGCTCTTCATCCTTCAGCAGGCGAACTTCCCCATCATCGGCGCGCAGCACCATGCTGACCACTTGGGACGTCACATCATTCATCGTCTTCCCAAGCACATGGCTGCGCGCGATAGAGATGGCGCGGTCCTTGTAAGCCGCAATCTGGCGGGCAGATCCGGCCTGTTGGAGTTCGCGGGAAAGCTCGCCCTGACGACGGGCAGACTCATTCTCTTCGCGGATAGCCACCAGCTGCGCCTGCGTCGATTCCCGCTGGCGGCTGGCTTCCCCTGCCACAATGCGCAGGTTTATCTCGTTGAGGCGCGCTTGATAGGCATATTCGGATTTCAGCCCCTGTAGCGCCACATAGAAATAGATCACGCTGCCGACCGCGATCACCGCCGCCGTCACCAGCAGAACCGCCAGTGCCCGGATCAGGAAGCGAAAGGCTTTCTGCTCGCCTTGCAACTCACGAAGCAGGTCCAGTGACGTAACCGGGGTCTTGCCGATATCTGATTGCGGGCTCATGCCGGGCTCCTGTGAGCGAGAATGGGCGTGTCGGCTCCGTCCCAGACAGTTGGTCCGAATACGGGCTCCAACAGCAGACGAAGGCCGGTGTCCGCATCATCCTCCCGAATGAACGCCTCGGCGATCAGGAGTTTGATCCGCATCTGCCGTTTGCGCCACATGCGCAGCGCCGCGCCAATGGCGGTCGCCACGAAAAAATTGGACGCGCCGATCATGCGTTCCGGATTCTCCGCAAACAAATCCTCACCGAATGGCAGGGGATAATGCCCGAGCAGAGTGGAGATGAAGACACTGAAAGATACGAGTGCCATGAAGATCGCCCCGAGCAAGAGATAGCGGTTGAGCCGCGCCTCTGCCTTCAATTCAGCCCGGTGGTGGCTGATCAGGGGGCTGATCGTTTTCATCCGCTAGTCCCTGTCCCTCGCCACTCGGAAGCCGATCCCGTCATCGCGCCCAGTGTCCGGAAACCCGTCACGAAACGCTGAGCGCACATAGGAGGGCACCTTCTCCCAACTGCCACCCCGTACCGCACGGGTGCGGCATCCCGGTTCGTCATAAATGGTCGCCGTGCCGAACCGCCCCAGATACGACCGCACGCTGCAATCGGCGATCCATTCGGCGACATTGCCATGCATCTCGTGCAGGCCGAAAGCATTCGGGGGATAATAGCCCGCAGGCATCGGACGGCGTGGCCATGTGCCTTTGGGGCTGCCATTATAGACCCGTGATGCGTTGAAATTTGCTTGTGAGTCGCTGAGCGTCTCGCCGGTATGGAAAGGCGTGGTTGTGCCCGCCCGCGCCGCATATTCCCACTCGGCCTCGCTCAACAGGCGATAAGGCTCGCCCTCCACGCGAGTGTTCAGCCAGTCGATATAGGCCATCGCCTCAACCCAGGTGATATTGATCACCGGGATTGCTGGTTGCTGCCACTGATCGCTGCGTGTTTCGTCGCTCGCTTCATTGCCAACGCACCCTCCGGCCGCGATGCACGTATTGATCTGCCCCCAGGTGATCTCGGTTGCGGAAGCCGCAAAGGGTTCAATCGTGGCGCGCCATTGTGGGCCTTCATTATCCTTGCGCTCTTTCTCTCCGTCAGGTGAGCCCATCAGGAATTCGCCACCCGGAATGGCCACCATTTCCGGACAATCGGGGCAGTCCCGGAACTTGCGTTCGGAAATGTCCCCGCCCAGTGTGGCCGCATTGAAAGCCGCTGCGCGAAGCAGGCTGGAAACTTCCGTGAAGGCGGGCGTTGAAGCGCCGCCGCCTGTCTCTGCCGTGGCACCGCCTGCGCTACGCGCGGACGAGTTGCGCGCGCCATGCGGTGGCAGGCGGGGCGAGTTGCTGATCGGCGCCGGCTCGGGCGCTGCGCCGCCATCACATCCAGCAAAGCAGAAATCAGCACCTGTAAGGCCGGAATTGTAGAAAGGAGTCTGCAGGCCGTTGGTGGACTGGTTCACGCGATCCGCAACGCGTTTGAAAACCTGTTCAGCGATCAGATTCTGCTGACCAATCGTCTCGGCCAGCGCCAGGGCAAAGGTCGAATTTCCGCCCTCGCCATCATAGGCGACATAGCCGGGCGCCGTGGAATAGGAAATGAGCAGGCCGCGCGCAGGCTTCACCTCGGCCAGTCCGCCGGCAGCGCTGCGCGTTGCGCTGGGCAACGGATTGTCGCGACAGGCATCGAGAATGACCAAATTCACCGCATTGCCGGCATGCTCAACATAGCGCAGTGCATCCCCAAGACGTGGCGCCTGTCGCCATATGTCCTGCTCTGAACGGGCATTGGCGTCCACCGGAACAAGATAGTTCAGCCCCTGCGACTGCACGCCATGCCCGGCATAATAGATCAGGCCGACGGAGGCCGGTCCGCCAGCTTTGAGCCGCGCGCCATGACTGGCAAAGGCCTGCTCCATTTCTTCTTCAGTGCCATCCAGCACCAGATCGACGGAAAAGCCGACCTTGCCGAGCGTGTCCGCCATGAGCCGGGCGTCTCTTGCCGGATTGGCGAGCTGCCACCCGGTCTGCTGGTAGCCTGAATTCCCTATGATCAGGGCGTATCGAGGGGGATCGCCGCTTTCGGCCAAGGCAAATGGGCCCAGTATCAGGCATAGGAAAGCTGTCAGTACGGTCCGAAGCATTGCGGGCGTCCCCTTCCGCTGGTCGCTACATCGTCCCCCGAGCGCGCAGTGTTAACTAACCCCAATTCCCGGTTTGAGAAAAGGGGTCAGCTGGACCGATTTGCCAAAAGCCGGATCAGGCCTTGCCGGGACGTTGGGCAGCTTCCGGCTGTACCGCCAGCAATTTTGCCTGTCCGACCCAGTCATCGCGCTGGATACGGCCCTTGAAATGCTCGAGCTTGTCATCGACCCACTTGATCTCGTCCGGGCCCCATTCGGCAATCTGCCAGAAATAGAACACGCCGATTTCATTGAGCAATTCGGCCAGCATCGGGCCAATCCCGTTGATGCGCTCAAGATCGTCATCCTGACCGAAAGCGGCGCTGACCAGCAAGTTCGCCTTGTCATCCGGCCGACGGGCCGCCGCGATGGGATCGACGCCTCGGCGAACCTCAACTGTGCGGACGGTTTCGGCTGCAGCCGGAGGAGGAGGGGGTGGAGGCGGCGGTGGTGGCGCAGCCGGAGGCGTTTCGGCTTTTGGCGTGAAATGCGCCTGAGACAGCGGCACGCGCTGGCTATAGTCGATTTCGGTGCGGGAATAGGCCGTTTCCTGCAGGGTGCGCACCATATGGTGCATCGCGGCCATGCCATATTCGATGGAGGTCAACCGATCCTCGACGGCGCCCATGTTCAAGCGGGCCTCCATCTTGCGCAGCGAATTGGTGACGCTGGACAGGTCAGGATCCTGCAAGTTGAGGACAGATTCCTGAAGCGCAGCGAGACGACGTTCCAGCGGCGCAACATCGGGAAGCGACTGCATGTCGATGCGGAGCGCTGCCATCGACGATTCGAAGTTGGCGAGACGCGCCTGGATTGGCGTCAGGTCTACGGGCGTACGGTCCATCACCGACACATGGGCTTCGAGCGCCGCCAGTTTCGAATGCAGCGCTGCGGTGCCCCCCTCAAGATCGGCAAGTTTGTTATGGGTGATCCGCACATGGTCAGGTGCGCTCTTCATATCACGCTCGATCTGGCGAAGCGTTTCAGTAACCGGACCCAGATCAATTTCGGTCTGGGACAGCTCACCAATGGCGGTTTCAAGACGGGCCAACCGGTCACGCAGGCTGTCGACATCCGGCACGCGCAGCGACGCGAGCGACGACGACAAGGTCTGCAGACGGATGGTCATGCTTTCATTGTCTGCCTTGCGCTGGGCATCCAGCCCTTCCGCAAATTCGGCGAGGCGCGCCTCCATCTGGCCAAAATCACTGCGAATCGGCTCAAGATCCGTCATCGGCACGTCGAGATTTTCGAGTGCCAGTTCAAGCCGGGCAAGCCCGCTATGGATCGGTCCCAGATCAACTTCCGGCACTTCAGGAAATGCCGGCATTTCCTGTGGCTCTGAATTGACCAGAACGTTCACATTGTCCTCGATCCTCGACAGGCGTGCCTCCAGGCTTTCGAGGTCAGTGTTCTTCAACTGCCCCACGGCCATGTCGAGATCCGCCAGCCGCGAAATGACGGGGTCAAAGCTGGACCCGCTAGCGGTGAGCCGGGTCTCAATAGATTCAAGGCGGGAATTGATCGGAGATACGTCAGGGATGGGCAAAGCCGTCAGACGGTCGCCGAGACTGTGAATATTGGCGTGGAACTCATCTCGTGTGACGGGCGCGGGCAAACTCGAAAGCCGCTCCTCGATAGCCGCAAAATGCGCGAGCAGGTCATCGCGGGTCACACCTGACCGCATTTCCGAAAGCGCGCTGGTCTCCATCAGCTCTTCATAGCTCTCGGTGACATCCTCATAGCGATTGCGCATCCACCAATAGGCCAGCATTGCGCCCGCCAATGCGGCGAACAACATGAGCAGCAAGATCTGGATGAGAAGAAACCACATGATGTTTACTTTCGACGTATCAGGAGGAAATCATTCGGAAACACGGATCACCCGTATCTCTATTCGGCGGTTCAGGGCGCGACCCTGAGCGGTCGTGTTCGGCGCGACGGGGCTGGCATCGCCATAGCCGGTCGCGACCAGCCGGTTCTGCGGTACTCCCCGCGCGATCAGCGCGTTGCGGACAGCCTCGGCACGCGCCTGGCTCAGCTGGCGGTTGGTTTCAGGCAGACCCGTGCTGTCCGTGTAGCCCGCAATACGGAGCGAACCGGGACATGCTCGAACGGCTTCCGCCACATCATCCAGCAGACTGGCGCTTCCGGCTCCGATGACTGCGCTGGAGGACTGAAACTCGATCCGCGCATCACCCAACAGGTCGAACAGCGAGGACTCGCAGGAATCCACGGCCTCACGTGAAATGATATCGACCGCCCCGACTTCGCCCATGGGGACGGGCGCCAGCGCAATGTCGCGGACCGTTGCCGCATCCGCGGCAGGCAGTTCACAGCTGAGCGAGAAGCGGTTTGTGTTGAAGCCCGACACACCGCGATCGCAACGCGAAACCGTGTCCACGCCGCGCAGGGCGATTTCGAGGAAGCCGTCGGGTGACGGGTCATTGGTGATAGACAAGCTGTCCTGCACGGACACGATGCGCGGCGGATCGATTTCCGTGCGGGCCGCCGCAACCACCTGCTCCCGAACCGTATTGTTTGGCATGTCGCCGTCCAGCGTCAGCACTCCATTCGCGACCCGGAACGACCAATTGATGCTGCTGGCGGAGGCCGTCTCTCCCAAACCAGCCCAGTCGAATCCGTCGCGCACGCGCGTGACGGGCCTTGCCATTCCGAGCAGGGTCGAAGCACTCGCCTCGCGCACAGCGGCGAGGGCTCCTTCGGCGGCCTGCCGACTTGGCGGGCGGCCTTCCAATGTCACCCACTGGCCGGACACACGCGGCCGGGCCCAGGCCGCATCAATATCAGCAAGTGCCTGAGCAGCAGCGCGTTCGGTTGAAAGCTGAATGACACCAAACGCAAATGGCCAGAGTGCAAACGCCATGAGCAAGCCCAGCGCGATGATTGGCGCGCCACCATACGGGACAAATGGCAGCCGGTCGCTCTGTGCCCGACGCACCTTGCGCGTGCGCAGAAGCCGGCCTTCGGTGCTGGTGTTCTCACTCAAACTGCCGCCCTCGATTCACATGCAATCAACGCCCCACCCGATACCGGGCATTGCGCTAAACATTATCTGAAACAGAGGCGTGCAACAACATTCCGATCCCGAAATGAAACGCTGGTAGAGACAATAAAACTGCCAAAACTTGCTACAATTCAGCCGTGACGAGAGTTGTATTCACCGCGAACGCCTGTCAGGCGAAACTTGGGATTACTTGCCCATCTCGTCGGGAATCGTCTGGTCCATGGTCTGGGCCGGATGACAGCAGGATGGACCGCTGACAATCCGGGCCGGAACGCCCGCAACGGTGCACTTGGCGGGCACATCTTTCAGCACGACACTGCCGGCCGCAACCTTGGCTTCGTCACCGATATGGATGTTGCCCAAAACCTTGGCGCCGACCGAAAGCAAGACACCCTTGCCGATCTTCGGATGGCGGTCGCCGACTTCCTTGCCTGTACCGCCCAATGTCACACCGTGCAGGAGCGAACAGTCGTCGCCAACAATCGCTGTTTCACCAATCGTGATGCCGGACGCATGGTCCAGCATGACGCCGGTACCGATGCGGGCGGCGGGGTGAATGTCGACGCCGAACAGTTCCGAAGCGCGGCTCTGGAAATGGAAGGCCAGCGTTTCACGGCCTTCGCGCCAAAGATGATTGGCGACGCGATAGGTCTGAAGCGCGAGGAACCCCTTGAAGTAGAGGAAGGGTTGAAGCATGCCCCGGCAAGCCGGATCACGCTCGAGAACGGCCTGCATGTCGGCTTCCGCCGCAGTCACCAGAGAGCGGTGGGTATCATAGGTATCGCTGAGGATATGGCGCACCTGCTGGGTGCTCATGACCGGGCTCTTGAGCTTTTCAGCCAGATGAAATGACAGCGCCTGACACAAGGTTGAATGCGCCAGGATCGCGGAGTTCAGATAGCTCGACAGGGTCGGCTCATCCGCAGCAGCAGCGCGCGCTTCAAAACGCAGGCGGTTCCAGGCGGGCGCCGGGGCGCCGATATCCGGGTTCTCTGGCATGTCTCTTCCTTCCAGTCCCTGACTAAACGAGATGGGCGATTTTTGCCCGAGTGCAAGTGTTGGCAGCCAATTACTCAGCCGGCATTTCCGAGCGGTTAAACACATGACGCATCGCGGTGCGAACGGGTTTTGCTGTCGTGATGCGGAATATTGCGGGCGTGAAATACAGCGCCAGCAGCGCCGACCCACCAACTCCGCCTGAAATTCCCGCTGCCAGCGGCATCCAGAAAGAGTCCCCGGTCAGCAGGATCGGCACAAAACCACCCATGGTCGTCAGCGTCGTTGCCACGATGTGCCGGGTGGCGTCCACGACCACTTCGCGCTGGGCAATCACATCGTCGGCCATCGCTGCGGGATTGGCTCTCAACAGGGACAAGACCACAATCGAGCCGTTGATCGCGATCCCGAACAAGCCAAGCCCGCCAATGATGGCGTTGAAACCAAATGGCAGATTGAACAGCCAGACGCCGAAGAAGGCGAAACCGAGCGACAAGAAACCGGAGGCAAGCACAAGCAGCATCATGCGGAACGAGTTGAACACAAGCATGATCGCGCCCGCCATCACCATGACAAGCGGCACACCTACGGCGGCAAGATTGCCAACCGCATCGCTGGAGTTTTCTGCCTCGCCACCGACGACGACTTCATACCCTGCTGGCACATGAAAGCCGGTTTCCGCGAAACGGGCCTGATAGTCTTCCAGCACCGGTGCCGGCAGTGTGTAGGGATCCAGATAGGCCAGGATCTGATTCATCCGCTGGCCGTTCCGGCGCGTGATGACCGCTGTCTCCGGAACGAGCGTAACCTCGCCCAATGCGGAGATCGGTGTGCCTGAACCATTGCCAACCGTTGCCGAGCGCAAATCTGACATGCCCGACCGGCGCGACATCGGCGCGATGACTTTCACGGGCAATTCCTCGGTGCCTTCAAGGACCGATCCAGCCCGGACACCTTCGAGCTCTGCGCTGAGGTCTGCCGCAATATCAGTCAGGCGCTCGCCCGCCATTGCAGAGGCGGCTTCATCGGCCTGCAAGCGCATGGTCGGCGCGCCAAGCTCCAGCGAAGCCACGGTGTAGGTAACTCCGGGGGTTTGTCCGAGCACGGCGCGTGTCTGGTCCCCAATCATGTTCAGCGTGTCAAAGTCATTCCCCATGATGCGGAACTCAATCGGCGCATCCGCAGGCGGGCCCTGTTCGAATGGCAGCGCCAGGAAACGGGCGCTCGGAAATTCTTCGCGCACCCTGCGCTGGACTTCTCCGACGATTTCATGCGTCCGCTCATTCGAATCCAGCTGGACCCAGCCAGACGCAAAGCCTTCAACGCCTTCGGTATTGTTGATGATATTGTAATAGACGCGCGGAGAGGGCTGGCCGAGCACCCATGTCACATCCTCGACCCCCTCGATGCCACTGATCATCTCGGTCGCGCGATGGACCAAATCAACCGTATCGTGGATGTCGGCCTCGGGCGAGAGTTGCAGCGACACTTGAAACTGGTCACGTTCCGTTTGCGGAAAGAATTGTGATGGCAATTGACCAACGAGCCAGAAGCCGAACACCGCAGGGGCGACACCGGCCAGAATACCAAGCGGCGGATAGCGCAGCACCATCTCAATAGAGGCGCGATAACCATCGGAAATGAAATCACTGGTGAAGCCGTCGCGCCACCATCGACGCGGCCGCTTTGCATCCCCCGTCTCCCAGCCCCGCTTACGGTCAAACCAACCGGCCATGGCCGGGATGACGGTAATGGATACCACGAAGGAGGCTGTAATCGAGAACACGACTGACAGGCCGATCATGCCGACGAACTCTCCTGCCCCGCCGGGCAGCATGGCGATGGGCGCGAAAGCAAGCGCCGTTGTCAAGGTGGAGGCCGCGAGCGGTGCTGCCAGATGATTCAGGCTCTTGCGGATCGCTTCGAAACGGTTCTGCCCCTTGGCGCGCAACTGGTCGAATTCGTCCACCACAACGATCGCATTGTCGATCAACAGGCCAAGTGAAATGACAAGCCCCGTCACCGACATCTGGTGCAGCGGGTGACCAAAAAGGCTGAACAGGATCAGCACGAGGCTAACCGTCAACGGGATGGCCATGCCGACCACGATGGCCGAACGCCACCCCATCGTGACGAACAGGACGAGGACGACGATGAAGGCGGAAAACAACAGGCTCTGCGCAAGACCGTTAAGGCGGTCATTGGTGTAGAGACTCTGGTCGAAGATTGTCTCGACCTTGAGTCCTGGCGGCGCGGATGCCGCAAAATTTTCAGATATCTCACGCGCACCTTCAGCCCATTTATCGACGCGCTGGCCGGGCGAAATATAGACGCCGACCATGACCGTGCGGAGATTGTTCTCATAGGCCTGCTGAGTGGACGGATCGGCAAAGCCCTTCTCAACCCGGGCCACATCGGCCACGCGAACAGCCGATCCGTCGGCACGTTGCAAGAGCGGAACCTGGCGAACACGGGATATGCCATCGAATTCACCCCCGACCTCAAAGCCGATCGTGCCGCCTTCACCGCGCAAGCGGCCCGCTGGTGTCTTGCTGTCAGCCGAGGCGATCAATGCCGCGGCCTGCCGGAAAGACAGGCCGGATGCCGAAAGCGCTTGTGGGTCGACGACAACGCGCACTTCCTCGACGGGCATGCCATAGGTTTCGGTTTCTTCTGTTCCGGGCAGGCGTTGAAACTGGTCTTCGAGATCAAGCGCGAGACGCCGCATGACAGTGAGCGGCGGATCTCCCTCGCCGGTCCATGTCAGGCCCACCACAAGCGTCGCGGCGCCGACATAGAGGCGTTCGACTTCGGGCGTGCCGACGCCTGAGGGGAACTGCGCACGGGCCTCCTCAACCTGCCCTCGGATCAGAGTCCAGGTATCATCGACTTCGGCTTCGGACAGGTCTTCCCGAATTTCGACCCGGACCTGCGAGAAGCCCGACCTGCTGGTCGAGGTTACATCTTCGATTTCGGGCAATTCCATCAGCGCCGCTTCAACCGGTTCTGTTATCAGCGCCTCGATCCGCTCAGCGTCTGCGCCGGGGAATGGCGTCAGCACATAGCCATAGCGTTCAATCAGGGTCGGGTCTTCCTGACGCCCCAAAGTCAGCATCGCGCCCAGTCCGCCAATCAGGACTACGAGAATGGCAAGGATCGCCAGGCGCGGCAATTTGAAGAAGAGTGTCGACATCGGGTCTAGCCACCATTCACGGTGGAGGCGCGGTGAACATCCCGCGGCTCAACCGGCAAGCCAGGCACAATACGCTGCAGGCCATTGGTGATAACGCGCTCGCCATCCGTCACCGCGCCGCGCACGAAAGCGCGGTCACCATCAGTATGCACCATTTCGACCGGGCGCGTTGCAACCTGCCAGCCTGAGCCGACCGGCTCCGCCACATAGATGGTCCAGAGGCCGCGAGAAGCCGTCGACAATGCTTTCACCGGAACCCAGAAGCCCGGCTCGTCTATATCCCGCTCCATGGTCAGACGGACCACAGCGCCGGAAGCGACGATTTCGGCATCATTGATCTCGAACACAGCTGCGACCGTGCGCTGCGCCGGGTCGATCACGCCGGTCACGCTACGCAAGACGGCCTCAACCGCCCCTGTATCGGCCTGCAAAGTATACGCATCTCCAGGTATCAGACGCGCCGCGCTGTTGGCGGGTAGCCCGATGCGCGCTTCAAGATGCGCCGCTTCGACCAAGTCCAGAATCGGCTGGCCCGCGCCGGCAATCGCGCCTTCATCTGACCTGCGCGCCGTGACCACGCCATCGAACGGCGCCGGGATGCGGGACAGGTCAATCTGGACACGGAAAATATCGGCTTGCGCCTTGGCCGCTTCGACTCGGGCCAGCGCAGTATTCGCCTGGGCTTCGGCTTCATCGACCGCCTGCTGGGATACATGGCCTTGCATCTTGAGGGTACGTTGTCGCTCGACCGTGCTCAGGGCGAGAGAGTGCGCAGCGCGCGCCTCTTCGACCACAGCGGTGGCAGACGCGAGCTGGGCGCGCAGGCCGCGCGTGTCGAGGCTTGCCAGAATGCTGCCCCGCTTGACGCGGTCGCCCACATCAACGGCAATGGTCTCGATACGGCCACCAGTGGAAAAGCCCAGCGCAGAATTGCGTCGCGCTTCGGCAAGGCCGGAATAGGTTTCGTTCAGCGTGAAGGCCGTGGTCAACTCGACTGGCGCGACCTGCACCGCCATTGGCTCAGGCGCGACCGTAGCCACTTTGGGCCCCTCCTTGCTGCGCAACTGCGTCGCAGCCAGCACAAGGCCGCCGCAAACGAGCAACAGGATAATGAAGAAGAACAGCCCCTTCAGGGCCGTCGGCCGTTTGTCACGTGCGGTATCTCCGGCGGTGTGATCAATGTCGGTCATGGGTTTTGTCCTGACAGGCGGCCACTTCCAGTCCCGGCAGCAGGCTTTAGCAGCCCACGGATCTGAAGATCGGCATGGAATTCAATGAAGTCTGTTGCGGTCATCGGCTGTTGGTTCGGGACGAGCTGATGGAATTGCGGCATGTGGATGAGCAATTGCGCGAGCCCGTGAGAGGCGGCCCAGATTGATTTGGCCGCCATGACGGGATCAAGCGAGGGATCAAAAACCTCAAGCTCCTGCCCTTCAGTGACCATACTGATCAGCACACCAAAGGCCTGTCCTTTCTGAGACGCCACAAATCCGTCCCAGGATAATGGTGCGGCACAGCCTTCCGGGACGGTGCTCTGGATACTGGAAAAGGCTGCGGCGTAGTGGAAGGGGCGAGTTACTGCCGTCTCCACATAAGTTGCCACGCACGCCTTGGCGCGTTGCAGGAAAGGACGGTCTGCACTGGAGCTGCGATCAACCTTCTGAAGGAGCCGCTCGAAAAACGCCTCCTTCAACTCATCAATCAATTCGTCCTTCGAGCCGAAATACTTGTAGATTGCGGAGGGTGAGTAATCGATCTCATCGGCGAGCCGTCGAATTGACAAGCCGTTTTCGCCTTCCCTGGCGAAAACGCGCTCTGCAGCGGAAATAATCGATTCCCGCACGCGCAAGCGACGACGATCGGCTGGCGTCGCTTCGGAAGCGTTATCTGTCTGCATATGGCACATTACTCGCGCAAACCGTTCAGAAAGTGAACACTGTTCACTCTTGTACGCCTCCCCACGCAAATGCTCAAGCCTGCAATCGTTAATGACCGCCTTTAAGAACTAGTCTCACCCTCCTATGTTGCCGCAATGACAAAGCGATTCCCTCCCGCCCCAGCCATTACGACACCCATGCTGGCAACACGTCCAAGCGCCGAGGCGCGGCAGCTGCTCGCCTTGCGGCGCTCTGCCGGAAAACATTTCATTGGCGAGCCGGGGCCATCTCCCGAGGCGCTGGATGAATTGCTCGAAATTGCCGCGCGGGTACCAGACCACCGCCGGATGACCCCTTGGCGGTTCATCGTATTTGAAGGAAAATCCCGCGAAGATTTCGGGCAGGAGCTGGCGCGCATTCGGGGGGAAACGCTTGAAGGCGCTGAATCCCGGGATTTGCTGGAAGCCGCCGGTCTTTTTCTGCGCGCGCCCGTGGTTGTCGCAGTGATATCTGCTCCAACGGATGACGGTCGCACGCCCGTCTGGGAACAGGAACTCTCCGCCGGAGCGGTTTGCTACAATCTGCTGCTCGCTGCGAATGCGAGCGGATGGGCCGGGGCCTGGCTAAGCGAATGGCCAGCCTTCGATAAGCAGGTTGCGGGACGTCTTGGGCTGTCCGAGACCGAACGGGTCGCCGGCTTCATCTATCTCGGAACCTCAAAAATATCCCCACCAGAACGCGGACGGGCGGATCTGTCCAAACTCGTGACCCGCTGGACGCGCTAACCGCGACCACGATAGGAAGCAACGCCTGTATCCGGAACGTGAAGTCCGGCAGGCACCTCGCCGGACTGCCAGAACACGTCGATCGGGATGCCACCGCGCGGGTACCAATATCCCGAAATACGCAACCACGTCGCTTCCGTGAAATCGAAGATCTTCTTGCCGATGGAGACGGTGCAATCCTCATGGAAAGCGCCATGATTGCGGAAACTGGTAAGGTAGAGCTTCAGGCTCTTGGATTCCACCAGCCATTCGCCGGGCGCATAGTCGATTACAAGATGTGCGAAATCCGGCTGACCTGTCACCGGGCAAAGCGAGGTGAATTCGGGGGCCACGAAGCGTGTCAGATAGAGCGTGCCAACATGCGGGTTGGGCACGCGCTCCAGCTGGGCGTCTTCCGGGTTTTGCGGTTGGTGGGTCTGCTGGCCGAGTTGGTCCAGGCCCTGATAGATCGGATTGTCAGCCATATTATAGGATCGCCGGTACGGGAATGAGATTGAAGGTCAATCCCATATAGAGCGCATAGCCCAAAAGGAGAACTGCTCCTTCCCAGCGGGCGATCAGCTTGCCCGTGATGGCAAACAGCGCCATCAACGCAACCGACAGAACGAGCGCTGACATGTCGCCGACACTGATCAGGCTGTGGCCCGCGCCAGAGGCCAATGCATCCGTTGTCACATCTCCACTCGGCATACTGCGCACGCTGAACGGGTGGACGAGAGCCGTCAGGCCGAGAATACCCAATATATTGAATATGTTAGAGCCAATGATGTTGCCAAGCGCGACATCGGCCTTGCCGCGGAAAGCCGCGATGGCAGACGTGGCAAGCTCTGGCAGACTGGTCCCGACCGCCACGATAGAGAGCCCGATGACCGTCTCGCTGATGCCAAACTCTCGTGCAATGACTACGCCGCCGTCGACAAGCAGCTTCGCGCCGAACACCACGCCCACCAGGCCCGCCAGGGCAATGAATACCCCCTTCACCACGCCGTAATTGGCCTCAACCGTTTCGCCTTCCCCGGCGTGCATTTCAGCCACTTCGTCGCCAGCTGCCTGGTCGGCAAACACGGAGAAGGCAATATAGCCCAGCAAACATGCGACCAGCACAAATCCTGCAAGGCGTGAAAACAGGTCGAACCAGATCAACACGCACAGAAGGGCGGTAACAATGACCATGATCGATGTATCGCGCATCAGGGCGCATGGATTGGTAATGATGGGATGGATCAGGGCCGCCACACCGAGCACGAGAAGGATATTGGCGATGTTGGAACCAACGACATTGCCAACCGCTATGCCGACGGCGCCTTCATTTATCGCGCGCAAACTGGTCACAAGTTCAGGAACCGACGTACCGAAACCGACCAGAGTGAGGCCTATGACCAGTTCGGAAATGTTGAGCTTACGCGCAACACTGACCGATCCGCGAACCAGCCCCTCCCCTCCAATAAACAGGAGGACGAGGCCGCCCAGAACCATCAGATATGTCATGAAAATCCCCACGGGAAAGATTGAAGTTGTAAATATGGGGGACAGCCAGACATCGCGCAATCAGGCCCGTGAAGACTATTTTTGCGAGCTCGGGACGTATCGCCCATATGCAAAAAAACAGCTATCGGCTTGGAAGTGACAAATTTCAGCAAACTTGTTCACCGTACACTCAGCCAGAAGGCCCACATAACTCAATGAATAGGCAAGGATCGAGCACAGGATGGTAAACCGGGCAGAACGCCCAGCGGAGAGTCGTGCCCTGCCCTTTGGCAGGACTGCTGTCTGCTGTCTTGCGCTCAGCCTGATACCCGCCTGTGCCTATCTTCCTTTTACGGGCAACGACGAAACTCAAGCGTCCGACACGACCACAATTCCCGTCACGATCGAGGGGTTGCCGAGGAATCTGGAATCGGGTGCGCGCGACGCGGTGGAAATTCGCGCCGGAGCGCCGACCAGCCTTCTGGATGTGCGCCGCCGCGCCACGCAGGCCGCTGGCGCCCTTGAGGAATACCTCGCTTCCGAAGGCTATTTCACCGCCATTGTCAGCCCGGATCTCGTGGAAGACATGGACACGCGCCCGCGTCTTGATGTGGATTTGGGCGATCGGTTCACGATCGCATCGGTGGCCCTTTCCGGCGTGGATGACTTGCCCGCAGATGTCAGCAATCAGATCGACGCCGTTACAGATGAGTTGGGTATCGGCACATGGGCGGTCACCGAAGACATAGAGACGCTGGAGAAGCAGCTCGTCAGTCAGCTCCGCGATTCCGGATACGCGTTTGCAGAAAGCGAGGGCATCGATGCGCTCGCATCCCGCGCCGACAAGACCCTGGAGCTAACCTACAAGCTGGTTCCAGGCCCTCGCGTGAAACTTGGCGAACTCGTTGTTCCAGACTCGCTGAAAACCAAAGACAGCGCCATCAACATCCTCCGCAACTGGCAGTCTGGCGACTATTATGCCCCGGAGAAGATGGAAACCTTGCGAACGCGCGTAAGGGGAACAAATCTCTTCGACGGCATCGGCGTGAACATCCATAAGACAGCCGACAGCGATGGGCTGCATCCCGTCGAACTCCAGCTATCTGAAGGCAAGCGTCGCTCCGTTGGCGCCGGTGTCAGCGTCTCGACATCTGATGGTGTTGGCACGACCGCCAGCTGGGAGAGACGCAATCTGACCGGCATTGGCGACACACTCGGTGTCGATGCCCAGATCGCAACGCGCACAAGCGAGCTGACGCTGAGTTATGAGCGGCCGAATATCGGTCGCTATGGGCGTAACTTCTCCGCTGAGACAGGCGTGCGCGCAGAAGAAACCGACGCCTACGACCTACAAGGCGCGAGCGTCTCGGCCAGCCTGTCCCAGCCTTTCAACGAACAATTTACGCTGTCCGCTGGCACGACGCTGGACGCGACCCGCTCCACCGACTACGAGCTGCGGGCGCAGGGCGAGGACGACTATGTCGAGCAGGTTACCCTCTCGTTTCCGCTCGGCGCGACTTACAATACGGTGAAGGCACCGCTGGACCCACAGGCTGGTAACCGCGTTTCTCTTGGTGTTGAGCCGGGTATTTCGTTCGGGGACGGCGAAGCGTCGTATACGCGGATTACCAGTTCCGCCTCGACCTATCGAAAAATCTCCGACCGTCTGGTCGCGGCTGTGCGTGCCGAAGCTGGCACGTTCCTGGGCGACGAAGGCGTGCCGGTCGACCGGAAATTCTTTGCGGGCGGTGGTGGGTCCGTACGAGGTTTCGAGTACCAGTCTCTTTCACCGACAGATTCCGACGGCAACATCATTGGCGGCGACGCCATGTTCGCCGCCTCGCTTGAACTGCGCTGGCGAAAGTCCGAGCGGTGGGGCTACGTCGCCTTTGTCGACTCCGGCTATGCAGCTGACTCCATCGACGAGGCCTTCGGCGAGATGCGGACATCGTTTGGACTTGGTGTGCGCTTTTACCCTGGCTTCGGACCAGTCCGGTTTGACATTGCCACCCCACTCGACCGCCGCGATGGGGAAGACCCGGTTCAAATCTATGTTTCCATCGGACAATCTTTCTGATGGCGGCGCTCACATCTCTCCTGGGCATGATCCGCAGACGGAAATGGTTGATGGCCATCCTGTCGGCACTCATTGCGCTGGTCGTCTTGCTCATTGCTGCACGCCTCTGGATTGCCTCAGACGGCGGGCGGGCTTTTGTGGAGTCTCAGATCGATGGCCGTGAAGCGGGGCCATTGGGCACAATCCAGATCAATGGCCTCAGCGGCGACCCTTTGGACCGGCTCGGCGCATCACGCGTCACGCTGACCGATTCTGAAGGCGTGTGGCTGACCATGGAAAATGTCGCCATCGCCTGGTCACCTGCGCGGCTGATGTCGAAGACCGTGAAACTTGACCTTGTCAGCGCCGAGAAAATCGATGTGCGCCGCCGCCCCGTCCTGGAACGGGATGAGAATGAGAATTCGGAATCTTCCAGCAATTGGGCCGTGTCCCTCGATCAACTCAGTATCGCGGAGCTTCTGTTGCAGGAAGGCGTGGCCGGTCCACGCGCTGCTTTTGATATTGATGGCCAATTCCGTTTGCCGAAATCGCGCACGTTCGATCTATCCCTGACAGCGCTTCCGCTCGAAGGTGTCGGCGACCGGGTGGATGCCACATTGAAGCGCACAGCCTCAGGTGCCTACCGGCTAGACGCAGAAGTCGACGCTCCCGCTGGAGGTACCCTGGCCACACTCTCAAATCTCCCCGACGGCGATAGTGCGTCGCTCAGCGCCCGCGCCAGCGGAACGCTGGATGATGGCGATGGCTTTGCTCAGCTGAAGATCTCAGGAGCGACCGTCGCCGAATTGACGGGCAAGATCACGGCTGGCGGCTTGTTGGCCAGCGCGGACATCAACGCATCGCGCCTGCCGATCTCCGAACAGCTGCGAACACTAATAGGTCCCTCCGCCGCCCTGAAACTTGATGGAGATATTGAGAAGGCGAGCATTCCTTTCGAATTTTCCGGCACACTTGCATCCGGGTCCATATCCGCAAACGGTGTATATCGCAGCCGCCAGCGCGACTTCGACGGTCCGATCAATCTAGATGTGACGTTTTCTGGTCTCAAGGAACTGGTCAACCTCGATGCCGATCTGGTCTTTTCAGGCTCTCTGACTGATCCCCGCGAGGCTCCCGGACTGACTGGCAATGCTGCACTATGCGCCAATGCGGGTGCGGACCTGCCTTTCAAGAAAGTCGAAGGACCAGTGGAGATCGTATCTACCGGACGATATGTTAACTTCAAAGGGTCGCTGACGGGCACCGGCATCATGGCATCGAACGCGACGGGTCGCCGGATCGCAGGCCAATCACCGAAGGTGGATGTTGCAGGCGACTACAACCGGGACACCGGGGTCGTCACCCTTGACCCTTCGACTGCACGTCTTGCCAAAGGACGCATAGCGGCAAGCGGTGCGATCAGTATACGCGAGAAGACACTTGACGTTCAGGCGCGGCTTCAACAGGTGTCTGGCCTCCTGTCATCCGCGCCCGACTTATCCACCACCGGAAGCCTCGCGGTGACGGGTCCGTTTGCCGCCCCATCAATCGTCGCAGACGTCAACGCGCATGGCATAAACGAGATGAATGCGACGGCCGCCAAAGCTTTCGGAAATATCGCGCGGCTGCGCGCCACAGTTCAAAAGACAGACTCCTCTTATCGTGTACGGACCGCCAGAATAGATGGTGACAATGTGAACCTGTCCCTATCGGGCACTTACGCACCTGGCGGGGCCGCGAACCTGTCGGGCCAATTCACACAGTCCGATGCCATCCCTATCTCGGGTTCGGCAATCGACCTCAGCTCCGGCATCTTCCAACTCTCCGGCCCAAGAGGCGTGGATGCTATAAGCCTAGCATCCTCAGGCGGCGCGTTTAGCCGTGGCTCCATTGCTATCTCTGATTTGCAAACGTCCGTAGATCTCAGACGGTCGGGCGATGGCTGGGCGGGTCCGGTCGCCTTGCAAGGTATTGCCGGCGACCACCCTGTCGAGATCACCTCCATGGCATCCTGGTCTGACGGTGTGTTCGCACTGCGGGACATCCAATCCGACTATGAGACGGCCCAGCTTTCAGGGTCTCTCTTGTATGGCGGCGAGCGCGGGCTCGACCTCAAACTCAATATAGTCGGAGACCGATTTGATCTCGGGTCGCGGCATGTCGGTGCATTTGATGTCAAACTGAGCGTGGACCGGGCCCCGGATGAAGACATGTCGATCACCGCCTCTGGCCAGGTTCAGAATGTTTGGCTCTCGCCGTCGCTTCGCTTCGACTCGGTAGATGGACAAATTCGCAATGCCCCGGAAGGCTACAATTTCGCAATACAGGTCGAACGCGAACATACTGCCCGACCCACTTCGCTGAACATATTGGGTGAGGCGGACTTCGGGGCTGAGTATCCTAGCGGCCAGATAGAACTGGATGGCACCTTGCTTGGTGAGGCTGTCCGCTCCGTTCAGCCCGTCAGTTGGCGGTTGGGCGAAACTCCCTCGGTCGAGGCAAACATCGCCATCTTCGGCGGGAATATCGAAGCGCGCATTGCTGAGCGAACCCGTACGCCCCGCATGACCCTGACGGTCGACAGTGTTGACCTGGCTCCGGTCCTGGCTTCAGCGGGTATAGCGACGCGCCGGGTGATGGTAAATGGCAATGGAGACTTCCTGTTATTCGGAGCAAATCCGGAAGGCCAGTTTGACATGAATGTCGAGGGTCCGTTACCCGGGCTCGAGCGCGCCCTGGCCATTGATCTGGCAGGTCGACTGAGGAACGGAGCGCTGATCGTGGATGGCGCAGGCGATTATGGCGACTTGCGACTTGCGGGGTCGGCGACCCTGCCGGTCGCTGCCAATCCAGACGGTATCGCGCACCTGGACATGGAGCGCCCCGTGCAGGGAACGGCCAATCTTCAGGGCGACTTGTCGGATTTGAGATCGCTCGCCCTGGCATATGGACATGATATTGGCGGCGTCATAGACGCATCGGCCGACCTGACCGGAACACTCACAACACCCGCATTCAGCGCTGAAGCAAAGCTGACGGATGGCATTTATGAGTTCGGGGCAACAAGCCTCAGGCTCGTGAATTTGAATCTGGACACAGATTATGTCGACCAGGCCCTAACCTTGCGCGGAAGGGGCAAAGGGGCTGATGGCGGTACGGTGAGCGTGTCCGGTACACTCTCGGCAGACGACACCAAACTCACGACCGATTTTGCTGACCTGTTGGTCTATAATCGGGATGGCGACTCACTTCGCGTGGATGGCAAGGTCAATCTCGCTGGTGGCGCAGACAAGCGGACCGCTTCCGGAAATGTCGACGTACGATCGGCTCGGTTCAATCTCGACAACCTGCCATCATCCAAAGCACAGGCCATCGACGTGCGCTGGAAAGAGGATGGCGACGCAAGTGACGGCCAAAGCGCACTCAGGCATTCACTCGCGCTGGATATGCAGATCACAGCGGATCGCCGGGTCTTCATTGATGGTCGTGGACTGGAAAGCGAATGGGGAGCAGACCTGAAATTGACCGGGACGGCCGCCGATCCTCGCCTCAACGGCATAGCGACGATGCGCCGGGGAACACTGGACCTGGCCGGGCGCCCCTTCATATTCGACAGCGGTAACGTCTATTTTGACGGTCCTCTGCGGCGGGCCCGCCTGGAGGTAGAGGCAGACCGGACGGTGAACGGGTTTGAAGCGAATGTCGCCCTGACAGGCACACCCACGAGCCCCACGATTGAGCTAACAAGTTCTCCCGATTTGCCAGAGGATGAAATTCTGTCACGCCTGCTATTCGGGCGGTCCTCGGTGGACCTGTCAGCGCTGGAAGCAGCCCAACTGGCCAATTCAATTGCGCGACTCAGCGGTAACAGTTCTGGATTCGACCCCACATCCGGGCTTCAAGCCGCCCTTGGTGTGGACCGGCTATCATTCGGAACCAATGATGAAGGCTCGGCGCAAGTAGGAGTCGGACAATACATCGCAGACGATGTATATCTCGAGTTAAACTCGGCGGGCGCGGCAGGCAGTTCCGTTGAAGTTGAGTGGGAGCCAAGACCACAGGTCTCTGTTACTTCAGAAACTACTACAGATGGCGATGCCACGCTCTCAATAAAGTGGAAAAAAGATTATTAAAAATTGCAGAGGTTTAATCCATCTGAGGTAGGATCGGGGGCGATTTAACCTGGGTTAAGCAATAGCAGATGACGCTGCTTTTTATGGGTTTTTCAGTGTTTCAAACGGGTCCAATATTGGGGCAGCAATCAGGATGAAACGCAAAATTCAGTGTGCATTCCATTTTCTTGGGTAGTGGCATCCTTGCCATAACACCCTTTGCGGGAAAATTGGTTACCTCTGATGGATATATGGAGCGAGCAGGTCATGAAGCAATCTACTTCCAGAGCCCCTACGGCAGTCGATCAGATGGTTGGCGAAAAAATCCGAAAACTTCGTCTGGATCGAAACCTGACCCTCGCTGAACTTGGCTCTGAACTCGGCATCAGCCATCAACAGCTTCAGAAGTATGAGACCGGCACCAATCGATTGAGCGCCGGAATGCTTGCCAATGTCGCGGAAGTCCTGCGCGTCTCAATCGCCAGCCTTTTCGAAGACGAGAACGCTGACGATGACAAGGACGCTGATCCGTCCGCAAAGGTTCGCGCAGAATGCCATTCCTGGATCGACCGTACGCCCTCCAAAGAGCGCCTTTCGATGATGGCAAAAGTCTTGCGGGTCATGTCGAGCGACTGATCCCAAAAGGATCTACGTGCCGGTGACTCTTGGCACCGACACGCTTTCGTGAAATTCGGCTTCAGCTTCGATCCGCTGCTTTGGGTGATAGAACTCGTCCGTGAACCAGGGCGAGACCTGCTTGTCAAATAGCGACTTGATCCATTCGATCATGAGGTTGCCAAGCGGTGACCGCCGCGTCTGCTCCGTATACGCTATCCAGAACTGGATCGGCGCCACTTCCGACATGTCCAATGCGACGAGATCCGGGTAGACATCCTGGTGGTATGTCGGCAGCAGCGCGATCCCTCCACCTCTCCGGCACAACGTGATCATGGCGCTTGCCGAATTCGTGACGAACGCAAAATCGATCATTTTCTTCAGCTCATGCGCCTTGGGGGCCCATCGCTCAACTTGCTGAACATATGATTCGTGCAAAATGCACCTGTACTGATGATACTCGAACATGCTGGAAGGCTGACTCGTTTGCGCGTCGAGGTACTCTCTGGATGCGAAACCAATATAATGAAGTGTGCCCAGTTTGTGCGAGATAATCTCCGGGTCCCGAGGTTCGGTAAACTGGATCGAGATGTCCGCCTCGTCGTTCAGCAGGTCCGGCTCCTCTGCCTTAACGTGCATTCGAACTTGCGCCTTTGGATGCGCTGTCTGGAACTCGGCCAGGCGCGGGGCGATCCAGTACGGTCCGACACCGTCACCCGATCCAATCGTGATCCGGCCTTCGGTGCCATCGGTCTTGCCGATCGCCTTGCTGAGCACTTCATTGGCGGACTCTTCCATCTGCCGCGCATAGCGCAGCACCGTCTTCCCGGTCTCCGTCAGCTCCATGCCGCGAGTTGACCGGGTAAACAGTTTGCTGCTCAGAAATTCTTCGAGCTCATCAATCTTCCGACTTACTGTCGGAGGCGACTCCCTCAACCGCGCCGCGGCCGATGTCATGCTGCCCAGTTCAGCAACTACCTTGAAGACACGCAGTTTGTCCCAGTCGATCCGTTGGTTGGTCATACAGTTTCCAGAAGCCTCGAAGCTACTTGTTCAATCAATATGTTCGTCAGTCAAACGACTAGCCTGAACACAGATAGCTTCATGAATACTGAGAGAAATACTATCCTCAATACCAAGAAATACAACGGCGTGGCGTGACTTTAACTAGATTATGATCCGAGTTTGCTTATTTGACCGCGCCAGATTGCTATCAGGCAATCTGGAGGCCAAACGGATGCGCACCCTCGTCCACATGGAATTGGGAAATGCAATTCAGGGCCTACGCCCCGTTCGCTTCATTCGGGCCGGGCGGAAAACCTACTTGGCAAGCCCATGCTGCAGCACATGGTTTTTCACGTTTGAGCGACCCCATGCAGGATTGCGGCATCAACGATCACGCACCTTTTTCCATTTCCACGTCACCTGGAATTGATCTGCTACACAACCAGATTCACAGGGCACGTCTCCAGGCCGTAATTGAGCAGACCGCCTCTTTGGCGCACACGTTCACCTGCTGATTCCAGGCGGCTGTAGCGGTTGAGCAGGCTGTTGATCATCTGGGCAGCTTCATTGCGAGCAATCCCTGCCCCCATGCAATGATGGATACCATGCCCGAATGTGGCCTGCTTGATCATGTTCGGTCGCTTCAGAATAAACTCATCCGGCCTTTCAAAGACAGCCGGGTCCCGATTGGCAGAGGCGTGGAAGATCGCCACCCAATCTCCTTCTCTGATCTGCGCTCCCCCAAGTTCGTAGTCCTGCGTGCATACCCGGTGGAGACGCTGAACCGGCCCGTCCCGGCGCAGGCTTTCTTCGATGAAGGCCCGCACGAGTGAACGATCGGTCCGGAGCGTCGCATACATCTCGGGATCATCGGCCAGCACATCAATCAGATTTCCCAGGAGATAGCCCGTGGTCTCTGCGCCAGCCACGACCAGCGTCAGGCAAAATCGCACCACTTCCTCACGCGTCAGGCGGCTTCCGTTCGACTCAGTCTGGATGAAGGCAGACATCAAGTCGTTGGGAACCGGTTTGCCTGTCTCGATATCGGCGTAGCGCTGGTCGACCGCTGACTGATAGTAATTCCAGAGCTCGATATTGCATTGCTGGCGCTCCGCCAGGGTGAAGTCAGAGGTCACCATGAAGGCATTGGCCCAGCGACGCAAAAGGACATAGTCCTCCTCCGGCGTACCGATCAGTTTGGTCATTACGAGCGCGGGCAAATTCGGCGCCAAGTCTTGCATGAAATCTACCGTCCCGCCGCCGACCATGTCGAGCTGCGCTTCAACCGTTGTCTCCATCCATGGCGCCACGTCGCTCATGACCCGTTTGGGCGAAAACGCCATTTGGGCAATCTTGCGAAGCTCCGCGTGGCGAGGATCGTCATGATTGACCAGCATCAGGGTCGGCGCTTCGGATTCTTCCTGCATGATATCGCGCGACGAGAAGACATCTGCGCGCCGGCAAACTTCCTGGACATCGGCATGCTTCAGCACGACCCACGCGGGATACGGCTTGTCCAAGCCGGGTATGGTGCCCGGCGGATAATCTTCAAGGCCAAACTGGATCGGCTCGTCGCGCAGATGCGCGTAATACGGATAGGGGTTCGCCATTACGTCCGGGTGATAAAGATCCCGCACGTGAAATTCATCAGGAATGTAAGGCTTGGTGGACGCATGTGTCATCTGGTCTTCTCCCGGGTGCAGCGGCCCAGCGCGGTGCTGGCAACCGGCATGATTGTTGAGGGTATGGATCGCGCTCGAATTTGCGTGCGCTGGTTTATTGTGTCCTTAGGACCTTTTTGTTACATGGCGCAGTTCCTTCTTGTCGGGCATTCTGAAGACGCGATATGTGAAGGCAGATTCGACTTCGCTTATCGGCGAGGGCGCAGCAATGAACCGGAGACTGGATGGACCTTTCGAAGCGCAAACAATCGAGCAAGGATTTCCTCGACCTGTTTTTCCCGATCCACTATCTGGTCGGAATGCAGATTGAGGACGCCCTCAAATGCGGCGTGCTGACACGCCAGCAAGCCTGTCTCCTCTGGACCATCCATACGCGCGGCACTGATGGGAAGAAGATGCGTCGCAAGGACATCGCGCATGCGCTGGCGTCTTGGTACGAAGTAACGAGTTCGGCGATCTCGAAATCTCTCCGTGCGCTGTCCAAGCCGCCCCTCAACCTGATCACAATGGTCGAAGACCCCGAAAACGGACGCGAGAAGTTTGTCGTGTTGACGCCCCGCGGCGTTCAGTTTGTCGAAAGCATGATGCGCAACGGCACCGCCTTTGTGGAAACAATGGTCGAACGTCTCAGCGACGATGAAATCAGGTCCGGGATTCACTTCCTGGCCAGAGTAACCGAAATCCATCATGAGCTGGCCTCCGAGGCTGCCGCGAAGCAGAAACCGAAGCGCAACAGCGCGACAAAGCCAAAAGAGTTGAGCTGATAATCGAGGGCGGGACGCGCGTTCATTCCTAGCGTTCCGGCGTCGTCAGGTCGAACGCGACATGCACAGCCTGAGCGCTATCCTGAAAATCCCGGAAGCGGATGACCTGTCCATCCCGAATGGTAAGGATGTGCGCATAATCAGCCGCGTAAAGGCGCCCCGTCGCCTTCAGCACCATGCGTAGATGCCCGGTCACCGCCACCTTGTCGCGTTCCGCTATGAACTCGTCCTGACGAAACGTCTCGATGTCTACATCATTGCCAACATGGCCGAAAAAGATCTTGCACTTCTCCTTGCCGCGAAAAATTCCTGCAAAGGGGATGACGCTCGGACCGTAGAATTCGATCGTACAATCCTCGGCCATGACTCCGAACAATTTGTCGAAGTCACCTTCATGCACGCCGGCATACCAGGTCTGGGCGGTTTCCAATGGGGTCATCATCTTGTGAGGTTTCCTCTGGCTGAGCCTCTAGAACTGGGTGGAGAGTTCGATTCCGAACGTACACGGCGCACCGAGGGAACCGACGAATTCGGCGCCATAGGTTGTGCCCGTAAGAATCTGGTTGGTGAAATAGGTCTCGTCTGTCAGGTTTTCCCCAAACAACGCGACCTTGTATTGTCCGTGTCCCGGCGCATATGTCGCCCGCGCGCGCAGGACACCATAGCTATCCTGTGACGCCGCATTGATATTGAACACGGTAAAGAAGACCTGATCCTGCCAGGCATAGTCCGCCCGAAGGGTCAGATCGCCGCCAAATGCCGCAAAGTCTGCCTGAGCGCCGATATTCATTTTCCATTCCGGAGCCCGAGGCAGCCTCAAACCATCAAGATTGCGCAGAGTTGATCCCGGCTCATCCGTCAGCGGTGCGGGACGCAAGGGTTCAGTCAGCTCGCCTTCGGTAAAAACCGCGTCGAGATAGGTTACCGACCCGTCGAGTTGAAACACATTGCCGAGCAAGGCCGCAAACTCGACTTCAGCCCCTCTGACTTCCGCCTTGCCGACGTTCCGGATGATGGGCTGGTTGGCGATCGAGTCCTGCGCCTGCAGGTTTGTGTAATCATATATGAATGTCGCCGCGTTGAGACGCAGTCGCTTGTCGAGCAGTCCAGCTTTGAGGCCGGCTTCATAGGCCCAGATTTCCTCAGGCTCGTATGGGGTTCGCTGGCTGGATCCAATATTGTATCCGCCACTTTTGAAGCCACGCTGGGCGCTCGCATAAAGAAGCAGGTCATCCGTAGCCGTCCATTCGAGGGCGAACTTCGGCGTGGCCGCATCAAAGGTCGCAGGGCCCTCGACTGGTGCAACCACGAACCCAAACGGGTCTGGCTGGACACCATCACGGCTTTCACTTACGGCGTTGGGGAAAAATAGAACTTCCGGTGCAAACCTAACAAGAGACCCGCCCGGTGCTGACGGGAGAAAGGCGAGGTCGAAATTCTGGAAGCCGTCACGCTCTTCCTCGGAATATCGTAGACCGGCCTTCAATGTCAGCCTGTCGGTCAGATCGAAACTCGTATCAATGAAGATATTGAATGCTTCGGTTTCCTGACGCCCGTTCAGGTGCAGCTCGCAACATAGCGTGCTTTCCGGAATGCTGACCGGAAAGGGTGGCAGGACACCCGCAGTCTGCAGATCAAGCAGGCCTTGCGTAAGGATCGGCTCCCAGAAGTCGCCAAAGATGTTGTTCTGGATATCATTCTCTTCAGAAAAGTATCCGCCCCCGGCAATCCAGCTGAAACGTCCTCCGGACGGGGAGGATAGCTGGAAATCGGCGTTCCATTGCTCATGATCTTCGGCGCGATGGATGTAGGTATTGAACGTGTCTCCGAGATCAAACGAGTTCTGGAAGTCAGGATTTGAATTCTTGTAGCCGGTGATGACCTGAACATCATAGTCGCCGAGGGCCCAGTCGAGCCGCCCTGTGAGACCCCACACGCTTGTTTCGTTGAAATAGTCGACTGCCGAAAAGATGTCGCGAGAGGTGGGTGCCGAGATACGGCCACTATTCTTGATGCCGAAATAGGGCAGCGTCTGAGAGCCCTCGCGAGTCCCGAGCCAGCCCGACACTTCATCCTGGTACCCCAGGCTCGCAAAATGGAAGACGTTGGCGCGATCGTCCGCTTCGTAATAGTCCCCCGTCAGGGTGAGCATGGCGGTGGGCGTCAAATCGACCTCCACCGTGGCGCGGGCGGTGATGTCGTGCTTGTCCTCCGCATCGAATGTGCGATCGGGCTGGGATGCGGGGAGTGTCCCACGTGGCAGATGAACCGTCGTGTACCCGTCGCGATCCTCCTTCTGGACCGCCAGACGGGCCCGCACACGGTCATTGAGAGGGCCGCTCAGGGCGGCGAATGCGTGCGTGCGATCATAATTGCCAAGGATCAGTCGCGCTTCGCCGGCGAATTCATCGGTGGGGCGCTTGGTGATGATGTTGACGGCGCCACCGGTGGCGTTGCGCCCGTAGAGGGTTCCCTGTGGACCGCGCAAGACTTCCACGCGCTCTATGTCGAAGAAACCAGGACCAATTGCAGCCGCGCGCGACAAATAGACTCCGTCCAGATAGGTCGCCGTGGAACTGTCGGCACCGGCCACGATGACCGGCGTACCGATGCCACGAATAAAAATGGACGTGTCTCCCTGATAGTTGGAAACGTGAAGTCCCGGAACCATGTCTGCGACATCTTCGACGGACTGGACCGACCGGTCGAGCAATGCCTCGCTGTCGAGCGCCGAAACCGAAGCTCCCGTACTCTGAATATTTTCCTCTCGCCGCGTGGCCGTAACCGTGACCGTACTCAGAGTACGGGACTCCATCTCAGGCTCAGCCTCGCCTGAGACATCCTGCGCGGCGGCCGACTGCATGACCATGGCAAAAGCGCACACCGAAACGGTGGCGCCAAGAGCGCGTTTCAACATTGTTCCCTCCCTTACCCCCGCGGTGCGAGGGTTCTTTTTGTTATACCGCAAGATGTCCCTCGTTAATTGTTTCCGTCAAGACCCTTTTTGAAACCAAGATCACTCACCTTCACAAAATCGCGCGTCTGCGGATCACTTCGCCTCAATCACCCCTCAATTTACTGCTTTGTTTTAATTTTATTTTTTTATCACACATGCACCAGAGCGATTCCGGGCACCGAATCATTGTCAAAACTGGCACATTGAATAAAAGGGTCCTTACGACCTCTTTTGCATGTAAAGGACCTGAAATATGCCTGGATATACGATCGGACTGGACGCAGGAATCGCCCACCTCATATTGGAGCGCCCCCAGTCAGGGAATGCGTTGGGCGCCGGATTCTGGAATGGACTAGCACCCGATATCTCCGCGCTCGATCGCAGTGGGGAAGTACGCGCCATGGTTCTGTCATCAGGCGGACGAAATTTCTGCGCAGGAATGGATCTCGACGAATTTGCAGGCGGTATCCCCGAGCCTGACTCACCCGGTGCCCGCGAGAGCTTCTACCATCTCGCTCTTTCCTTGCAGGAGACTTTCTCTTGCCTGGAGCGCGCACGCTTCCCCGTTTTTGCGGCAATACAGGGCGCTTGCCTCGGCGCCGGCCTGGAGCTGGCCGCAGCATGCGATCTCAGATACGCGACCCGCGACTCCTATTTCCGGATTGAGGAAATCAATACAGGTATCATGGCGGATGTCGGGGCATTGCAGCGCCTGCCGAAAATCTTGCCTGAGCCGGTTGTAAAAGAGATGGCATTTTTGGGCGAGACACTGCATGCGGACGAAGCGGCCCAGCATGGCTTTGTGACCCGCCTTGCGGATACGCCGGATGCGGCGATCAAACTGGCCATGGCCGCCGCAGATCAGGTGTGCAGGAAGGCACCTGTCGCCATCGCAGGGACAAAGGCCGCCTTGCGATGGGCACGTGACCATTCTGTTGCGGATTCCCTGGAATGGTCTGCCCGTACGCAGTCGGCATTGTGGAGCACGCATGATATTTCCGCCGCCCTTCGTGCCAGAAAAACGCGCACTGATCCGTTATTTGAACCACTCTTGGCCAAGCCGGTTTTGGGTGGATCAACATCCAGTCCAGGGGGCGGCGACCCGCAACTTGACTGAATGCTAATCCTTATCCAGTGTGAGTGCCTCGTACCGGATAATCCTTCTTGCGAATAAAGGTAAGGCCATCCAGCAAGCCCTTCAGCGCAGGACGCGCAAACGGGGCATTCGATACGTCCACGATCTGCAACTTGCCATCATTCCTCACGACGAACGTCGCCGGCTCTGCAAAGGGGCGGTCAGTTTCCTCCGGGTTTCGGGGGTCAGAAACGAATAGGCCTAGCTCGGTCATCTGCGCAGTGCTGAGATCGTAACCGATCGTGCCCATGTAGCCGATATCGCTGGCAGAGGCTTTCGCCTTCTCTTCCGGATCAGCAGAAACCGCGATGACATCAACGTCGATCGCAGCAAAATCATCAAGCATGCCATTCAGCTCTGTCAGATAAGTCTTGCAGATGGGACAATGCTTCCCGCGATAGACTACAATCAGCCTCCAGTTCCCGTGCTCCCGGTTGGGGACGCCGAGCTTGGCGTCACCCCCACCCAGTGTGGCAACCTCGATGTCAGGAAACGATGCGGCGGGTGTCAGAGTATTGGGCATGAATTGTATCCTATGAGTATCTGCGGGCAGTTACACTAGCTCACAACTGAACAGCTTGTTCCGCTTCACGCGCGACGAAACACAGATTTGAGCCGCGCACACATCACGCAAGGTATCTGGAATTGCGCCACGGTCTTTCCAAATTCAACGGAGACAAGCAGGCAATCCGGATATGAAATGACGGTCCGACCGCCTTGCTCTGCTCGCCAGAAAAGATGGCCGGTGTGCGAAGTTGATGCCCGTGTCGGATAGTCCAGCCTCACGCAGGCGACCAGCGCGATCAATCTCATTTTTACCGGTTGCGGGCCAATTCCACATCGCACTTCCCGCGAAGCAGGGGATAGACCCTTGTTTTTGCTGGTGCCGGCTGAGGGACTCGAACCCCCGACCCTCTGATTACAAATCAGATGCTCTACCAGCTGAGCTAAGCCGGCCACGCTGGAATGGGTGTCACTACTTCGATCAGCGCGGCGGCGCAAGCGGGTGTTCCAGTCAAATTGTCATCAGTTCGCTCCGGAGCCGATTTCTTTCAAATTCCCCAACTCTGCCCCATTCGCCCTGATGGCCGCATATTTCCGCCTCAAAGGAAGTCTATCCAGTCCTTCAGGAGACCACACACCAAGATGTGGCGTTGATGGGTGTCAGACGACACGAGAGCCTGAAGGAATACTGGAAATGAAACGCGCACAGATACTGGCCGGCTTCAGCATCGCCGCAATCGCCTTGGCATTCCCTGCCATGTCGGACGCCCCGAAGGCTCCGCCCCTTGAGCCTGTTCATGTTCCTTACGAAAAGACCTGCCAGGATACTCAAATCACCGTCTATTTCTCAAAGCAGGAATCAGTCCTTTCCTCTTATGCGGTTCGCTCGCTCAACACGGCTGGCGACCAGCTTGCCGGATGCGCCGTATCGGACATCGAGGCTAGTGTCGTATCAGCCGATGCTATCGACGACATGGCGGCCACCAGCCTGTCTGAAGCTCGCGCCGCCGTGGTGCTGGAAGCCCTGAACGCCCGTGGAATCCGCGCGCGTGACATTCGCACGGCCTTTGTGTCGGCCGCTGAAGCCAACCCGTCAGATGCCCTCACATTCCCTATGGCGCGCCGCGTCGATCTTACCGTGACGGCCGCCACCGGCTACGGCCTGTAGGCCTACAAATTTTCCTCCCGGAAAGTCCAGGATTCCTCACCGCGTCCTGGAGCCCCTCGCCCCGAGCGCCTTGCAGCGTGTTCGGGGCGTTCTTTTTGACGGACTGCCCTGTTATTTAAGGCGTCACAATTCTTTCCTTTCCGGCGCGCATCGCTAAAAGGTGCAGGGCAACCGGGCACACGGCCCGACCTGCCCGCAACGCTATTTGGGAAAGACCGCATCTCCATGACGCAAACCCGGCGCATTCTCGTTACGTCCGCCCTGCCTTATATCAACGGCATCAAGCATCTCGGTAATCTGGCAGGCTCCATGCTGCCGGCGGATGTATATTCCCGCGTGATGCGACTGATGGGCCATGACGTGACCTATATCTGCGCCACAGACGAGCATGGCACGCCAGCTGAACTGGCTGCCCAGGCCGCCGAGATGAGCGTCCAGGCCTATTGCGACGAGCAGTACGAGATACAGCGCGCCGCAGGCGAGGGTTTCAACCTGTCCTATGACTGGTTTGGACGCTCCTCCCGCCCTGCCAACAGCGCACTGACCCAGCATTTCGCGCAAGTTCTGGAACAGAACGGCCTGATCGAAGAGCGCACATCCAAACAGGTCTATTCTGTCGATGATGGCCGCTTCCTGCCCGACCGCTACGTCGAGGGCACCTGCCCGACCTGTGGCTTCGAAAAGGCGCGCGGCGACCAGTGCGACAATTGCGGACGGCTCCTGGACCCGGTCGACCTGATTGACCCGTATTCCTCGGTCTCCGGCAGCAAGAATATCGAAATCCGCGACACCAACCATCTCTACCTGCTGCAAACGCAGATGCAGGACAAGATTCGCGACTGGGTGAACAGCAAGGGCGCCCAATGGCCTGGCCTTGCCGTTTCCATCGCCAACAAATGGCTGGATGAGGGCCTGATCGCCCGCGCCATCACGCGCGATCTGAGCTGGGGCGTGCCGGTGCTGGACGCCGATGGCAATCCGCGTCCGGGCTATGAAGACAAGGTCTTCTATGTCTGGTTCGACGCGCCTATCGAATACATCGCGGCCACGCAGGAATGGGCCGAAGCGACCGGGAATGATTGGGAAGCCCTCTGGCGCACCGACAAGGGCGCCGACGAAACTGAGTACGTCCAGTTCATGGGCAAGGACAATGTCGCCTTCCACACGGTCAGCTTCCCCGTGACGCTGCTCGGCTCCGGAGAACCATGGAAGACGGTCGACAAGCTGAAGGCCTTCAATTGGGTCACTTGGTATGGCGGCAAGTTCTCGACGTCGAACAAGCGCGGCGTCTTCATGGACCAGGCGCTGGAATTGCTGCCAGCCGATTACTGGCGGTGGTATCTGATCGCCAATGCCCCAGAAGGCTCGGATGCTGCCTTCACCTGGGAAGGTTTCCAATCTGCGGTGAATTCCGACCTCGCCAACGTACTCGGTAATTTCGTAAACCGGATCACCAAGTACACGGTGTCAAAGTTCGACGGCAAGGTTCCGGAGACAGGCGAGGCTGGCGACGCCGAAGCGTGGATGACGGCGGAGCTGCAGGAGCGCCTGCCACGTCTGATCGAACATTATGAGGCGATGGAGTTCCGCAAGGCCGCCGCCGAGACCCGCGCGATCTGGGCAGCCGGCAATGAGTATCTTACCAAGGCCGAGCCGTGGGTAAAGTACAAGTCAGATGTGGATGCGGCTGCTGTCGGCGTACGCACGGGCCTGAACCTCGCGGCCCTGTTTGGTATTCTCGCACTGCCGATCATTCCTGACGCGGGCAAGAAAATTCTCGATGCGCTCGGTATTCCCGACGAGCATCGGAGCTTCAGGTTCCGCGACATTCCCGGCCTGTTGAACAGCCTGCCTCCGGGCATGGACATTTCTCCGCCGGACGTGTTGTTCCAGAAGATCGAAGACAGCCAGGTCGAAGAGTGGACCGAACGTTTTGGCGGAAGTGATCAGGCCTGACGCTGGAATATGACGCTCAGATTGTTGGCCGGCATCTCGATGATTTTCGCGACGGACAGACCGACTTCTTCGGCTAGCGGGATGATCTGACGATCCAGGTCGCGGACTCCCCAAGCGGAATCTCGCGATTGCAGGCTCTCGGTGAATGCCGCGTTGGACGGTGCGATCTCGCCGTTCCGCGCAAAGGGTCCGTACAGGAACAGCTTACCGCCGGGCTTCAAAAGTCTTCCAGCGCCCGCAATGAGGCCGAACGCAGCCTCGAAAGGCGCAATGTGAATCATGTTGATTGAGACTATGGCGTCCCAATAGCCGGGCCGTTCCACGTCTCCCCACTGACCTTTGGAAGCGTCTACGACGACAGGCCCCGCCAGTCGATCATGCGAACTGGCGTCTCTCCATGCCTTCTGGCTGGCGCGGCTCTCCGCATCAATGTCGGAATAAGTCCAGTAGAGGTCGCCAAGCGCCTGGGTCAGGTAAGCCCCATGCTCGCCAGTGCCGGAAGCGACCTCGAGAACGTGCCCGCCTTTACAGACATGGTCACGAAACACGCTGAGGATCGGGTCGCGATTGCGCGCAACAGATGGCGAGTACCGCCGACCGTCTCCCTCGGTGCCACGGGCCTCCAGAGCGACTGGTTTGCCGCTTTCGGACTTTGGGTAGTCCCCATCAGTCCCATTTGTCATCGGGTTTGCTCGAAGGGGTACATTTCCGTAGTTACGACCGCCTGCCCCAAACGGTTATAGCGTGGACCAACGGCTTTCTCCGGCAAGAAGAATGCATCCAGCCGCGCAACCATATCTTCCGACAATTGGACGCTGCCTGCCTGCCAGTTCTCTTCAAGATGAGCGAGGTTGGTCGTACCCGGGATCGGGAGAATGTTATCTCCCTTGGCGAGCGTCCAGGCGAGCGCCAATTGCGCCACTGAACAGTCCACTTCTTTTGCGCAGGCCCGTGCCTCGTCCAACAGGGGCAGGTTCCGGGCATAGTTTTCTGGCGTGAAGCGCGGGAAGATGGATCCCCGCAAATCCGACTCATGGAATTTCGCCGGATCAACCGGCGGATCGGCAAGGAAGCCGCGCCCCACGGGCGAGAAGGCCACGAGCGCCACGCCCAGTTCTTCACACGCCGCCTTGATGGCGATTTCCGGGTTGCGAACCCAGAGGGAGTACTCGCTCTGCATAGCGGCTATCGGATGCACGGCGTGCGCGCGGCGCAAATCGGCTTCGCCCATTTCCGACAATCCGATCATGCGGATTTTGCCTTCTTGTACCAGGTCAGACAATGCGCCAACCGAGTCCTCGATCGGCACATTCGGATCCGGTCGGTGCATGTAGTAGAGATCAATCACGTCTGTCTGCAGGCGCTTCAGGCTGGCCTCGCAGGCGGCCTTTATGCTTTCCGGCCGCGCGTCCAGCGTCCGCTGGCCACCGTCAAACCCCAACACACATTTGCTGGCGAGAAAGTAACTGTCCCTTCTATCCTTCAGGGCCTGCCCGATCAGCTCCTCGCTGCGCCCGAAGCCGTAGAGCGTTGCCGTGTCGAGAAAGTCGTAGCCGAGGTCCAAGGCGCGCACGAGCAAGCCCTTGGCTTCCGCTTCATCCATCGGCGGGCCATACGCATGCGTAATGTTCATGCAACCAAGGCCAACCGGGTAAACCTCCCGGTCTCCAATACGTCGTTTCGCAGTCATGCTTTGGGTCCTTATGAGACGAACTGTTCCCGAAGGACGGGCTTGAGGATCTTGCCGTTCGCGTTGCGTGGCAGGGGCTCGGTCATGAAGAGGACCTTCACGGGTACCTTGAACGCAGCCAGGTGACTGGCGGCATGCGCTCTCAACTCATCTTCGGTAACATGCATGCCGGGTTTCAGTTGCACGACAGCGCCGACTTCCTCCCCAAGAATCTTGTGTGGGATGCCGACGACCGCCGCGTCCATCACAGCCGGGTGCTCATAAAGGGCATTCTCGACTTCGATACAGTAGACGTTCTCACCACCGCGAATCAGCATGTCCTTGGCCCGGTCAACGAGAAAGAGGAAGCCCTCTTCATCCAGACGCGCAAGGTCTCCTGTCACGACCCAGCCATCGCGGAAAGTCTCGGCAGTCGCTTCCGGTCGGTTCCAATAGGCCTTGCAGTTCATCGCGCCCTTACACCAGAGTTCACCAACTTCGCCCTGTGGCACAGGATTGCCATCAGGATCGCAGATTTTCAGCTCAACGGCTTTGGGCGGCGCCCCGGCACTGCCCGGACGGTTCACATAGTCTTCGCCGATGTTCAGCGTTGCCGTGGCACATGTTTCCGTCATGCCCCAGCCATTGCCAGGGGCGGCATCCGGGAAGCGCTTCTTGATGGTCGAGACAAGCTCCGGCGCCGACGGTGCGCCACCATAGGAAATAGCGGCGATAGAGGACAAATCATATTTGTCCCTGTCCGGATGTTCAAGCAATTGCCAGGCAATGGCAGGGACACCCCCGACAGCCGTAACCTTTTCTTCCTCGATGATCGGCAGGGCCTTACCCGCATCCCACTTGTACATGGAGACAATCTTGTCGCCGCGCAGCAGGGATGGGATCAGGATCGCGAAAGCCCCTGTGGCATGAAAAAACGGAATCGCCAGCAAGGTCGCGCGCTGTTCGTTTGGATCAGGCTCAGGTACAGGTTCGCCCTTGCGCAGGAACATACGGGCCTGGCAGGTCATGGAATTGAACATGTTGGAAACAACCGCGCGATGGGTGGCCAATGCGCCCTTTGGTTTCCCGGTCGTTCCCGACGTGTACATGATCGTTGCGTTGTCCTCCGGCTCCAGATCAATAGCTGGCCACGACACTTCTGGCAGATTGGCCCATTCATTGGCCCCGCCAACATATGTTTCCATCCGTGACACGCGCGGGTCGCCATACTCACCTTCCGGGTCGCGCGCGATGATGACGTTTTTCAGGTCCGGCAACTTTTCCCATTCCGTCCTGACACGCTCATAGATTTGTGGGTCAACGAAGGCGAGCTTCACGCCGGCGAAAGACAGACCGTATTCGAGCTCTTCACTCGTCCACCAGGAGTTCATTGGGGTGGCAATGGCGCCAAGCATGGAGGCAGCGAAGAAGGCGACGGGCCATTGCGGATAGTTACGCATGACGATGGCGACGCGGTCACCCTTCTCGATACCATACGTGTCGCGCATGACGGCAGCAAGTTTGACGACGGCTCGGGCGAGGGCATCAAATGTCACGCGCTCATCTTCATACACAATGAAGTCACGGTCGGCGTATTGCATGCTGGCGAGTTGAAGCACCAGTGGAATGGTCGGCGGCGCATTCTTGTAGATCTTCATTTCGACGCCATTGATGACAGCGTCCATGAGCTCTAGCGGGGAACCTTCGGCCGCGAGCATCTCATTCGCCTGAGCGATGGACATGGCGGGCCAGTTTGGCAAAGTGTCTGCGGGCATGGGTTTCCTCTGGATGTGTGTTTTGTCCACACAATCACGCCACCCCAAAGTATTGAAGGAAAAATTGACCGTTCATCCGACAATTTTTCGAGAGCGGGGGCAAAATCATGTCCCAAAGCGCAGTACGCCGCCGACACGCCCGTTCCGAAATAGAAACAGTCGTATCGACGGCGAAAAATTCTGGATCGATTAAGAGCGGTTACTTGCCGAAATCGCAGAAACGCAGCGCGTGGTTGGTGCCATCCGGCTCGACAGCATCGTAGCTGCGTCCGGTCAGCTCATCGCCCTCACAGAGATAGCCGATCTGGTACATGGCGATCAGTGTCTCATTGTCAGGCGTCAGGTCGCTGGCAATCATGAGATCGATAGCATCCTCATGGCGGCCCAGTTGCATCAGTATATCGAACTTTTGCTGGCGAGTGGTTTCGGGCTGGTTCAACACCGTCATCAGCGAATCTGCCTTGCCACGCGCCGTCGCGAGCGCAGGCACTGCCTTGGCATACACCGCTGTATCGTCGAGCGTGTTCACGATTTCTTCGAAATCCTCGATCGCGCCCATGACATCATAGCCTGACTGGCTGGCACGCAGCTCGCCGCGGCGCAGGAGTGTCTCGGCAAGTTGCTCTCGCGACAGTTCTGGATCGCCTGAAAGCTGGGTCAGGCGGTCGATGGCGGTCTGAGTGTTGCCAGCCTCCTCCAGACCCTCAACCGTGGTCATCGCCAGCGCGTAGCTGGACATGGTTTCAGTCATTGGTGCGACTGTGGCACCCGTTGCCTCGGTCGAGCCGGACGTGGAAGAACAAGCTGCAAGTGCCAGAGCGGAAGCAGCAGCGATTAGGCCGGAACGAATCATGGGACATCTCCAACAGGGAACAGAAGAAATTCAGTGCCTAGTCGTAGTCGCTCAAGGCGTGCGCTGACAGGGCGGTAATGTGGATTTTATGTGACCTTTCAACGGGTCAGGTCTGCACACCATTCCAGCCCGGTGAGATCATCCCGGTCTTCACCGAACTCGTGCAAGCGGACATCCGACTCGCCTGCCTCACAGATATAGCCTGCGGCGACCAGTGTTTCGACCTGCTCAGGGGTCGGCGGCAAGCCTGACGATCGATAGCGCGCAACGGCCTCTTCATGGCCACCCAAAGTCCAAGTTCCGTCAAACCATTGAGCGAGCGTAAGGAACCGGTTCATCGACACCTTGATTTGCTCTACATCGGTGCGGACATAATCGAGTTCCGTTCGCGCATTCGCCGCAAGGGCGTGATCCGGCGCGATCTTCAACAGGGCTTCGAAATCTTCAATCGCGCCCAGCCGATTATCTGCCGCCTGTCGGCGCAAGCTGCCCCGATGATACAAAGCCTGGACGCGTTGCTCGGCCGTCAGCGAATTGCGAGCGAGCAATTCGCTTAACATCGCTTCGGCGTCGTACGGGTTAGAATCCGCCAATGCCTGCGCAATGACCGTTTCCGGTGGCGGCCCTGTATCGGCTGCTTCCGGCGCAGTGGCGCAGGCAGCCAGCAATAGCGCGGCGCTGATCGAAGTATAGAATGGAAAGCGTCTCATGCGCGGCACATAAGACCGGTTCGCCGTGCGCCGCAAATTGCTTTTCAGATAGATATCAGGCCCGGGCCAACCGGTTGATCTCGGCAATGTCACCGCGGCCCAGAGCTTCAATCGCCTTGGCGGCAATGTGACGGGCATTAAGGCCAGCCGTTTCATACATCTGGTATGGGCTATCCTGATCCTGGAAGACATCTGGCAGCGTCATTGGGCGGATTTTCAGGCCAGTGTCGAGCGCGCCTACGCGGGCCAGGTGTTCCAGCACAAAGCTGCCGAAGCCGCCCGTCGCACCTTCTTCGATAGTGACCAGAACCTCATGCTCTCGCGCCAATCGTTCGACCAGTTCGGCGTCCAGCGGCTTGGCAAAGCGCGCATCCGCAACCGTGGCAGACAAGCCCTGCGCAGCCAGCATTTCAGCAGCCTTTTCAGCTTCGCCCAAGCGCGTGCCGTAAGACAGTATCGCAATCGTCGTGCCTTCGCGAATAATCCGGCCCTTGCCGATTTCGAGCGGCTCGGGGTTCTCCGGAACAGCCACGCCGGTGCCTTCACCGCGCGGATAGCGAAAGGCGGATGGGCCATCGTCGATCTGCGCCGAGGTCACGACCATGCGCGCGAGTTCTGCTTCGTCTGCAGCTGCCATACATATCATGCCCGGCAGCGCACCAAGATATCCGATATCAAAGCTGCCCGCATGCGTTGCGCCATCAGCGCCAACAAGGCCTGCGCGGTCGATCGCAAACCGGACCGGCAATTTCTGGATCGCCACATCATGCACGACCTGATCGTAGCCGCGCTGCAGGAAGGTAGAATAGATCGCCGCGAACGGTTTCATGCCGTCTGCCGCAAGGCCAGCGGCGAACGTCACAGCATGCTGTTCGGCAATGCCCACATCGAAATGGCGGTCCGGGAATTTCTTGGCGAAAATGTCGGTCGATGTGCCGGACGGCATGGCAGCCGTGATCGCGCAAATCTTGTCGTCAGTTTCTCCGAGTTTCGCCAAGGTCTGGCCAAACACTTTCTGGTAATTTGGCGCCTTGGGTTTTGGCTTCGATTGCTCGCCGGTGATTACGGAGAACTTCGAGACCCCGTGATATTTGTCCGCCGAATTTTCGGCCGGCGCATAGCCTTTGCCCTTTTGGGTAACGACGTGGATCAGGATCGGGCCGTCCTTCATCGCTTTCACATTCTCGAGAACCGGGAGAAGCGTATCGAGATCGTGACCATCGATTGGCCCGACATAATAGAATCCGAGTTCCTCGAACAGCGTGCCGCCCATGGCAAAGCCGCGCAAATACTCCTCCGCGCGCCTGGCCGGACTTTCCAGCCCGATGGGCGTGACCACTTTTTTGGCGATCCGACGCAAACCGCGATAGGGCCGCGAAGATACGAGTTTAGACAAGTAATTGCTCATCGCGCCGACCGGAGGCGCAATCGACATGTCATTATCGTTCAGGATTACGATCAGGCGGGATTTGTCCGCGCCGGCATTGTTCATGGCCTCATAGGCCATGCCAGCAGACATGGATCCGTCACCAATCACGCAGACAACATGCGTGTCGCCGCCTTGCAGGTCGCGCGCCTTCGCAAAGCCATGTCCCGCAGAAATGGAGGTGGATGCGTGCGCAGCGCCAAACGGGTCGTATTCGCTCTCAGCACGTTTCGTGAAGCCTGACAGGCCGCCAGGCTGTCGCAGTGTGCGCATCTGGTCGCGACGCTCTGTCAGGATCTTGTGCGGATAGCATTGGTGGCCGACATCGAAGATCAGCTTGTCTGCCGGTGTATCGAAAACGGAATGGATCGCGAGCGTCAACTCCACGACACCCAGCCCCGACCCCAGGTGGCCACCCGTAACCGAAACCACATCGATGACTTCGTCGCGCACTTCATCTGCGAGTTGTTTCAATTCCGCCCGCGAGCGGCCTTTAAGGTCGGCAGGAGAATTGATTGCATCCAGCAAACGATTGGGGCGGGCGTCGGTCATTCCAGTTTAAGCTCGATCTTTGAATTGTTATTCTGACCAGACCTTAATGCGTTCTATCGAGCACAAAATCGACTGATTGCAGCAGTATATGGGCCTTTTCGCGGAAAATTGCGAGGTGTTCCTTCGCCTGTGCGGCGAGAATGCGCACCCGCTGGCGTGCGCCCTCAATGCCAAGAATGGTCACAAAATTCGCTTTTCCTGCCGCCTCGTCAGTGCGTAGGGGCTTTCCAGCGCTGTCCTCGCTGCCGGTCGCATCGAGCAAATCATCAGCAATCTGGTAGGCCAAGCCAAGATCATTGGAGAAGCCCGCCAGTGCGTTGCGTTCAGCTTCCCGGGCGCGGCCGACAATCGCCGCCGCTTCTGTCGCGTAGGAAATCAGCGCGCCCGTTTTGAGGCGTTGCATGCGTGTGATTGTGTTCAAATCCCGCGGGCTGTCAGATTCCAACATGTCGATCATCTGGCCGCCGACCATGCCGCGCGCGCCGGATGCATCGGCAAGCCGCTCGATCAGCATGGCCCTTACGGATGCATCATCATGGGTCTCGGTTGATGCCAGGATCTTGAAGGCCAATGTCAGCAGCGCGTCTCCGGCCAACACCGCAGTCGCTTCATCAAAAGCCTTGTGAACAGTCGGCTGGCCACGCCGGAAATCATCATCATCCATGCAGGGAAGGTCATCATGGACGAGTGAATAGCAATGTACGCATTCAAGCGCCGCGGCAGCGCGCAGCAAGGTCTTCTCGGGCGCATCGAACATGGCGCCCGTTTCCAGCAGGAAGAAAGGCCGCATACGCTTGCCATTGGCCAGAGCGGCATGGCGCATCGCGCGCATCAAATTGGCTTCCGGGCCGCCTGCAGGCGGGATCAGCTGGTCAAGCGCAACGGTAACCCGGTCGGCCACCTCTTTCAGGCGCTGTTCGAACTCTTGGGCCTCGCCCATATCGAGGCCCCTTTAGTCGAAATTGGCGGACTCTGTGGTCGGCCCATTGGCCCCTTGGACAATCTGCTCAACCTTCAGCTCGGCGGATTTCAGACGGGATTCGCAGTGCGCTTTCAGCGCCGCGCCGCGTTCATAAATCGCGATGGATTTCTCCAGCTCGACTTCGCCTGCTTCCAGTTGGCGGACGATGATTTCGAGTTCGGCCAATGCCTCCTCGAAGGTAAGCTTGTCGACTGGTTTCTCTTTCGCATCAGCCATTCTTCGGCCTCATCTTCCTTGAAATTTCCGTGACACTAGAGCGGCGACCTGAGGTCCACAACCACTTCCCGACCAGATTTACCGGTATTCGTAGATGCGGTAGCTCCAATATGCGTCGCCGCCGTCATACGAACACTTCCAGCCCAGCTTCTTCATTTCCGGACGCAGCATTCGATTGAACCAGCCATGGGCCGCCAGATAGACCTTGCCCTCACTGGACGCCTCGTCGAGCTTAGACGCGGCGGCAGCGGCGCGCTGACGCGCCTGCTTCACGCTTTCGCCATCCAGCGCATGTCCGTTCAGCCAAGCAGCACGGGCGAGAATATTCCACGTTTTCGGCAGATAACGCACACCCGGCAGAAGGGGAGGAGGCAATGGCGCCTCATTAAATACCGGGTCAAACAGTGCCTGCATGTGCGGCGCCGCACGTGCAGCGGTCTGCTGGGCACGCAGGCGCGCAGAAGCAAATACAATGTCAGCATCGGCCACCGATTTGACCAGGCCGTCCGGCGGCGTCTGGTCATCGGCCAGAGGGCCAATCTCGTAACGTTCCCACCAGTCGCGATACTGTTTCCAGTTCAGTCGCGGGCCCGCCGTGCGGTCGAGGGCCGGGCGACCGTGACGCGAAATGATGATGGGACCGCGCTTCCGGTCTGTCGATGTCGTGTCTGGCATCGCCATACAAATCATACTCGTTGTTGCTGGCCCCGTGACCATTGTTCCAAAATTGCCCTAACGGGGTTGCCCCCGCCCGGCAAGGCGCGTTTGTACACCCATTCACTTGTCAGGTTGTGAAATTCGAAGGGCTCAGAGCCCCTTCCAGACACGCTTGCGGCAGGGTTCTTCGTCCTGCAGCTTGCATTTGTGGAAGGTGACGAGGACCGTTTCTGCGCGACCAATCATGTGATCCATCGGCACGAAACCAATTGATGCCACATCCGCAGGCACGCGCGGCTGACAGCCCGCCCGGTCAATTACGCCCTCTATGGCCGGGCAGTGCCCACTTGGAAAGCGACTGTCGAGCGAATTGTCCCGATTATCACCCATCATGAAGACATGCCCTTCCGGCACGATGAACAGGTCGGTATTGTCGCCCCGTCCACCTTTTTCCTGCCGGTGAGTGATCCACGTCTTGTCGCCAATCGTTTCCTGCCATTCATGCGCGATATCGATCGCCACGGCATTGTGCGGAACGTAACGGATGGTGCGCAGGTATTCGCTCTCAACCGCTTCGCCATTCAGATAGAGCTGCTCGCCAATCAGCTGGATCTGATCGCCTGGCAGACCAATCAGACGCTTGATCATGACGCGGCCCGTATGCGGATGCTCGAACACAACCACATCGCCGCGCTTGGGTGTGCTGGCAAAAATCCGGCCCTCGGGCAACGGAATGAAGCGCCCCATCGAAAACGGCAGAGAATAGCGGTCATAGCCATAGGCGAATTTTGCCACAGCGACCCGGTCGGTTACCTGTAGCGTCGGGACCATGCTTTCAGAGGGAATCACGCGCTGCTCGTAGGCGAGCCCCGAGAACAGCAGGAACACGGGTACAAAGACGGCGAGCGTAGCGCCCCATTCACGAAGCTCTTGTTTGAGCTTGGCGCCAAGGCCTGGCGCCTCGGCGACCTCATCGTTCGCCGCAGTGTTACCATCTGATGCCATGGGGACCTCATCCATCGTCTTCGTGACGTTTGATCTGTTTAGACGAAAGAAGTCCTGATTGCGAAGACGAAAACGCCTCCGCTGCTGCAAAAGCCGGGAATGCCCGCCTTAGCTCAGGCTGTACAGGTCTATTCCGGTTTCATTCCGTGTCACAGACACATCACCCCGATAAATGAGATAGTTGAGATGCGCCAATGCCTCACCCGTGGCCATGCTGACCTCGTCGTCGGAAATCGCTCGGCCGAACAGCGTGGTGAACGTATCCACTGCCTTCATGGGCCCACGCTCCAACCTCTGAAGCAATCTTGCGAGCCCCACATGATGACCGTCAATCAAGTGCTGCAGCCGTTTGTGGGCTCCGGTAAAGGGCTCATTATGAGCTGGCAGGACAAGCACGTCTTCCGGCAGCCGCTGTTTCAACTTTTCACAGCTTTCGAGCCAGTCGAGCAATGGATTCGCCGCAGGCTCAGTCGGGTGGACGGATATGTTGGAAGAGATCCGCGGCAGAATCTGGTCACCTGAGATCAGAATATTGAGATCGCGACTATAAAGACATGCATGCTCGGGCGAATGCCCACTGCCGGTGATGACTTCCCATTCCTGAGAGCCCATTTCGAAAGTATCGCCGTCAACAAGGCGGCGGTAGGAATCCGGCAACGGCATGACACCTTTTCCAAACCCGCCGAACTTTTCCTTGTACTGGTCGAGCTGGGTCTTGTTCCAGCCGGCACGCAAATAGAAGTCCAAACCAGCCTTTGGCGCACTGCGCCCGGTGTCAGATACCAGCATCCGGCATGTTGTATATTCCAGACGAGTCATCCACAGCTCAGCGCCCCATTTGTGACAGAGCCATCCAGCCGTTCCGATATGATCGGGGTGCATGTGGGTGACGATAACCCGCTTGAGAGGCTTCTGCTCACTGACCCGATCAGCCAACAATTTTCGCCAGACGTCACGCGTCTCATCATACGGAATCCCGGTGTCAACAATAGTCCAGCTATCGCCATCGTCGATCAGCCAGACATTGATGAATTTGAGAGAGAAATGCAGAGGCATAGCCAGCCAGAACAGGCCGGGCGCTATCTCCCTGATTTCGCCGGGAGCGGGCGCCGATTGTCCATGCGGATAATCAAGGCGCGGCCGTGTCGGCTTGCTGATTTCTGTACCATCCATGTCAGGAGGATACGCAGCTTCTTGCGTCCGTCGAGCCGTACCGCAAGGTCATGCCACAGCAAGACGCGTGCGAATATCCTCAACCAGAGCGATTGGAGCTGCCATGCCGTCGACCCGGATAACGTCTTCCGGCGGGACCAGCGCGGCCAGTTGGCTGTCGAGCAGGGAGACCGGCATGAAATGGTCGGCGCGCGAGGAAATCCGCTGCGCAAGCTCATCTTTGGGCACGTCCAGCAGGACGAACAGGCACGTCCGACCGCTCTGCTCGCGCAGACCTGTCTGGACAAAGGGCGTAAGCGCCGAACAGGCCAGGACCACCCGGTCCTCCGGCATGTCGGTCAGGGTTTTGCACAGGCTGCGCACCCAGTCGGCGCGATCTGCATCGGTCAGGGGTGTGCCGGAGGCCATCTTCTCCTTGTTGGCGGCGGAGTGGTAGTCATCCGCTTCCACAAACGGCCAACCCTCGGCCTTGGAGAGGGCTTCGGCAATGGACGTTTTTCCACTGCCCGCCACGCCCATGATGATGACCAGGTCCCTCACTTGATGGGTGTTCGCTTGCGAGGCTTGAGCTTGGTGCGCTTGAACTTCTCGCCTTTCAGCGGGGAGACTGTTTTCTCTCCAGAGGCCGGTCCCGGCTTCCCGCCTGAGCGGGGGGCGGTCCTGTCAGGGCGCCGGTCTGGCTTGCTTGACCGTTCGGGACGTTCAGCCCGCGCGGGACGATCCGGACGCCCACTCCGTTCTGCCCGATCTGAGCGCTCCGGCCGCTCCGGTCGCGGCTTGCGGGGACGGGGCATGTCACCTCTCAGCAAGGCTTCGCGTTCACGGCCACTGATCGGACGCCACTTGCCTTCCGGCAAACCTGCAAGCTCCAGCGGCCCGACACGCACACGCATCAGGTCCACAACATGCAGCTCTACCAGTTGGCACATACGCCGGATCTGGCGGTTGCGGCCTTCGTTCAGGATAAACTTCAACTCCTGCTGTTTCACTTGTTCGACGATGGCAGGTTTCAGCTGGCGACCATCCAGCTCGAGACCATGACGCAACTTGCCCAGCTTGTCGGGCGTAACATCGCCCTTCACCTTGACCAGATATTCCTTGTCGAGCTGACTCTCCGGCCCAATCACGGCCTTTGCCAACACGCCGTCTTCAGACATGATCAACAAACCGCGGGAATCCTTGTCCAGACGCCCGAGGGGCGCGAGCTTGTTGTAGCGCCCCGGAATGGCATGACTTTTTCCCGAAAGGCTATCGCCTGAGATGAGCCGCACAGCGGGAATTTCATCGCCCTCCGGCGTGCCCGAAACAATACCGATCGGTTTGTGGAACAGGATGGAAAGCTGATTATCGAGCCGACGTGCAGCCTTCTGCGCCAGATCCAACGTCTGACCGGTCTCGATCTTCTGGCCCGAAATCGCTTTCTCGCCGTCGACTTTCACCAGACCCTGCTCAATCAGGGAGTCCGCCTCGCGGCGTGAGCACACGCCTTCCAGCGCCAGCCATTTGTTGATCCGCAAGGGCTCGTCGCCGGAATAGGTTTTGGTCCAAGCCATGGCGTGTCGCGCCTCCTGATATAGTGCGGCCCGTCATATCGGCGCTGGCCGTTCCTCGCAACATTCAGTCGACATTGTGGGGCATTTCCGGCATAGGCGGGCGCCCCGCACGGAGATGATTGAATAATGACGGACCGCCGCACCGCAGCGCCCCTGCTCGCCTTTGGCCTGTTAGTCCTCGGGACCATTCTCGGCCTTGCCGGGACGGATTTGGTCCTACCTGCCGTTCCGTCCTTGCCGGAAACCTTGGGGGGCTCGCAGGCAATGGCGCAGCTGGTGCTGGCCGCCTTCGTGGCAGGTGGTTGTATCGGTCTGCTGGCCTTCGGTGAACTCGGCGCACGGATCGACCAGCGCAATTTGTTGGTCATCTCGCTTGCGGCCTATGCGCTGGTCTCGTTCGCCTGCATGGCCGCGCCGTCCCTGTCCGTTCTGGTTGGACTGCGGTTCTTGCAAGGTCTGACCGGATCTGCCGCAGCTGTGTTTGCTCCAGGCATGATCCGCGCCATGTTTTCCGAGGAGAAAGCCGTTGGCGCACTTGGCTTCATGGCGAGCATAGAATCCTTGATCCCTGCCCTCGCCCCCGTGCTCGGCGTCTGGCTGCTGCTGGCATTCGGCTGGAAAAGCTCTTTTCTCGCCCTGGGCATCTTGAGTCTAGGCGTTGCGGCGCTCGTCGCCATGCTGCGTCATCGCCTGCCCGCGCCGCCGTCGACGCGGGCGCCGGGTAGCTATCTGCGCCACGTGATCAATCCGGTCTTCCTGCGCTATGCCCTGAGTCAGGCCTTCACACTCGCCGGACTGCTTATCTTTGTGTTCGGCGCACCGGCCATGATCACCAAGGGCCTTGGCGGCGACCTGGGCGACTTCATCATCATGCAGGTTACAGGGATTGCGTTCTTCATTGCAGGATCGAACTTTGCCGGCAAGCTGTCCGCACGGTTCGAACCTGAACCGATGATCCTGTTCGGATCGACTATGTCCGCCGCAGGCCTGGCTGGTATTCTGATTTACGCACTGTTGGGTGGGACAGCACCACTGATGCTCGCCGCCCTGTTTGTGCCGGTCAATCTCGGCCTCGGCTTTCGGGGACCTCCCGGTTTCTATCGCGCGGTTGTCGCTGCGCGCGGAGATGATGCGCGCGGGTCGGCACTCGTCCTCGTGGCCATCCTTTCCACGACGGCTGCCGGCACCGCCATCGCCGCGCCGTTCGTCACATTTGGCATGGTACCACTTGCGGCGATTGGGACAGCAGTCTCCTGCGCCTCGGTCCTGTGCCTGATCGCCTTGCCGAAGCTCAGCGCCTGAGCCGAACTCACGCGATACCGAACAGAGCTTCGCTATTGTCGAGGAAAGGGGAACCGCCTTCGGTGATGCCGGAGACACGGCCCGGCGCGGTGGCCAGAACAGTCTCGGAAAAGAAGCCCGCAAGTGCCAGTTGGCGTGCCCGGAAGCTGCCTTCCTCACCGCGTGCAGCAACAGCTGCCCGCGTCAGGAAGTGCCCGCCAATCACGTCTCCCGCCAGCGCGAGATAGGCCGTCGCGCCCGCAAGCGCCTTGTCCTGATCGCGATCCTTCATCGCTTCCAGCATCCAGTCGCTGGCTTCGCGCAGGGCTTCGGCGCCAGCGCGCAACCGGTCTGCAATCTGCACAAGCTGTGGGTCATTGGTCGCGCGGGCATCTGCCGCCGTCGCCTCGACCTCACCCAGCATCACTCGCATGGACTCACCATTCGTGCCGGTCAGTTTACGCCCGACAAGGTCGATGGCCTGAATGCCATTCGTGCCTTCATAGATCGGGGCAATCCGGGAGTCGCGATAAAGTTGGCCTGCGAGTGTCTCACCCATAAAGCCCATGCCGCCATGTATTTGCACACCAAGGCTCGCCACATCGACGCCCATATCCGTGCACCATGCCTTGGCAATTGGCGTCAGCAGGTCTTCCCGCATCTTTGCAGCAGCGCGTGTGGTTTGATCCGGGGACGCCTCGGCGAGGTCTGCGGCGACCCCACAGGCATAACAGATCGAACGCGCTGCAGCGACGCGAGCGCGCATGGTCGTCAGGGTACGGCGCACGTCCGCATGGTGCAGGATTGGAGCGGGGCCCTCAATGCCCGGTGCCTTGCCTTGCTTGCGCTCCTGCGCATATTCGAGTGCCGTCTGGTAGGCCGCCTCGCCCACAGCAACTCCCTCAAGGCCGACATTCAGGCGTGCGGAATTCATCATGGTGAACATGCAGGCCAAGCCCTTGTTCTCCTGACCGATCAGCCATCCGGTCGCGCCATCATATTCCATCACACAGGTCGGCGAGGCGTGGATGCCCATCTTCTTTTCAAGACCGATACATTTGACGGCATTGCGTGCGCCAAGGCTACCATCCGCTTCAACCATAAACTTCGGCACGATGAAAAGAGAGATGCCGCGCGAACCTGCGGGCGCATCCGGCAAGCGCGCCAGGACCAGGTGTATGATGTTCTCGGCGACATCATGATCGCCCCATGTGATGAATATCTTCTGCCCACTGATGGCGTAGCTGCCATCTTCCTTCGGCACGGCTCTTGTCTTGAGCGCGCCAACATCCGAACCGGCCTGCGGCTCCGTCAAATTCATGGTGCCGGTCCAATTGCCGGCCACGAGGTTGGGAAGATATGCCTGCTTCTGGTCATCTGTGCCGTGCGCCAGCAGGGCCTCAACTGCGCCGAAGCTGAGCATAGGGCAGAGCCCGAACGACATGTTGGCCGCGTGGAACATTTCCATGACCGCCAAGGCGAGCGCCTTCGGCAGGCCCTGCCCGCCCCATTCCTCTGGCGCCGACAGGCCCATCCATCCACCCTCCCGGAATTGGGCGTAGGCATCAGCAAATCCCGGCGCGGCCTTCACCCCATCCTCGGTCAGTACGGCACCGTGCGCGTCGCCAGATGCATTGAGCGGCGCCAATACATCACGTGCCAGCTTGTTGGCTTCTTCCAGGATCGGCGTGATCAACTCGGGGTCATAATTGCCGAATGCCTCCAGCCCTTCCAATCGGGACAGGCCTGCAACGGACTGGAGCGCGAACGCCATATCGTTGAGCGGAGCGTCATAGGCCATGTATTTCTCCCAGAATCCGAATAGGTTATATCCTGAAGAGCATTTAGCGCGGGGATGGTGCCACGCCAACTGCGCCCTATAATCACCTGAACCGAACCTATAGATGTCCAGGAGACACGAATATGCGCAAAATCCTACTTTCCGCTTCCGTCCTCGCGCTCGCCGCTTGCGGCGCCGCCGAGACCACGGCCCCTGCAGCAGAGGCCCAGACGCCCGCCACTGAGACAAGTGAAACAGCTGCTCCGGCTGCAGAAGAGACCGCACCGGCCCCGGAAATGGCTCCGGCCGGCACGTATGTGCTCGATCCGACGCATGCGTCGCTTGTCTGGACGGTGAATCATTTCGGCCTGTCCAACTATACAGCCCGCTTCACCAAGATGGATGCCACACTGGAGTTCAATCCTGATGACGCGTCCGCCACATCGCTGACCGTCACGGTCGACCCGACATCGGTCGAAACAGACTATCCGGGCGATTTCAAAGCGACGCACGCCGATTCGCCGTACGACACGTTCGATGAAGAAATCGCGCAGGATCCAACCTATTTCAACGCAGGCGAATATCCCGAGATTACCTTCACCTCGACAGAAATCACAACAACCGGCCCGACCACCGGCACTGTCACAGGCGATCTGACCTTCCTTGGCGTGACCAAGCCAGTGACGCTGGATGTTACTTACAACGGCACCGCGACCTTCCCTTGGGCCCCGGAACAGCCAAAAATCGGCTTCTCCGCCACCGGCTCGCTCAATCGTTCCGAATTCGGCCTGTCGAAAATGGTGCCAAACCTGGGTGACACGATCCACCTGACCATCGAGGCGGAATTCGCCAAAGCTGCCGAATAAGACAGGAACATCCTCGACATGAAGACTGAAACGTCTCGTTACACGATCGTCGCCATCACCCTTCACTGGGTGATGGCAGCCCTTCTTCTGTTCATGATCTGGCTCGGCTGGAACATGGACGACAACGAAGTACGCTTTCAGCTTCACAAATCGATCGGGATCCTGCTTCTGTTCCTCACCTTGGTCCGGGTGATCTGGCGAGTCATGAACCCGCCACCGCCACTTCCGGAAGAGATGCCAGCCCATGAAAAGCTGGCGTCTCATCTTGTCCACATGGCATTCTATGGACTGATGATCATTCTGCCCCTGGCAGGATGGCTGCTTGTCTCCACTTCCAAATTCAAGGTGCCGACCGTCCTGTTTGAGACGGTCAGCTGGCCCCACTTGCCTGCGCCGGATTTTCTGCGCGGAGATATTGCGCACGTCATCATCGAGAACATCCATTCCAAAGGCGCTTGGGTTCTGATCATCCTGCTAGGCCTGCATGTGGCCGGCGCGGTGAAGCATGAATTCGCTGCTGAAGACGGAGTATTGAAGAAGATGTTGCCTGGCTTGTTCGGAAAGCCTGCGACACCCCCCACCGCACGAGGATATGTCCGCGCCTTCGGAACGGCGATCATTGCCTTTGCCCTCATCGCGATCATACCGATTGCCGGCTCAGGTCAATCCAGCAGCGCCACACCGCAAACTGACGAGGCCGTCGCCCCCGCAGACGAAACCATCGAAGCGAATTGGGATGTCGATTACGACACTTCTGAAATTCGGTTCACGGGTATGTATGATGGAGCCGAATTCACCGGCCCCTTTGACGATTGGTCAGCAGATGTGGAATTCCATCCTGAAGCACTCGATGAGTCTCGTGTGCTCGTAACGGTCCGGACCGCTACCGCCGATGCTGGCAAGAAGCTCTACAATGACAGCCTGAAGGGCCCGGAATGGTTCGACACGACCACCTATCCTGACGCCCAGATCAGCCTGAGCAACTTCAGCGAAACAGACACCGGCTATAGCGCAGATGCTGCAATATCGCTGAAGTCCGAGCTGGTCACGGTGCCGCTCGACTTCACGCTTGAAATCGATGGCGACACCGCGATGCTGGCTGGAAAAGCGGTCATGAGTCGCAAAGCCTTCAATCTCGGCCAGGACTCTGATCCCTCCGGAAGCTGGGTTGGCGATGAAATCACAATCTCCGTAACGGGAACCGCCACGCGCAAATAATGCGCTGATGGCTTCCGGGGCCGCGACGCGAATGCTAAGCCCGCGCGCATGACTGCCATCGCTCCTATCGAATCCAGCACACTCCAACTGGCTGCCAGCTTCCTGCGCAAGGGCGGGCTCGTCGCCATGCCGACCGAGACCGTCTACGGGCTCGCCTGCGATGCATCAAACCCTGACGCGGTGGCACGACTATACGCAGCCAAGGGGCGTCCCAGCTTCAACCCCCTGATCGCGCATGTTGCTTCACTGGAAATGGCGCAAGCCGAAGCCGTATTTTGTGACGCAGCGTTCAAACTCGCACATGCGTTCTGGCCTGGTCCGCTTACCTTGGTCTTGCCTGTGGCGTCGACCGGGACGGTTTGCGACCTGGCCCGGTCCGGCCTCGACACGATTGCACTACGCATGCCTGCCCACCCCGGCGCGCGTAGCCTGATCGCGGGTTTCGGTCGTCCGGTTGTCGCCCCGTCGGCCAACCGGTCCGGACATATCAGCCCGACGCTGGCCGAACACGTCAAAGCCGATCTCGAGGGCAAGGTCGACCTGATCCTCGACGGTGGGCCGTGCACGCAGGGCATCGAATCCACCATTGTCTCATTTATCGGTGACCAGCCAACACTCCTGCGAGCCGGCACGGTCGAAACCTCCGCCCTCGAAGCAGTCCTTGGCACGTCACTCGCCCGTGCAGACGAGGGCGATGGCATCTCCGCCCCTGGGCAACTGAAAAGCCACTATGCACCCAATGCCCGGTTGCGTCTCAATGCGAGCGCCCCCGAAGCAGGGGAGACCTGGCTGGGTTTCGGCCCGGATGAGGCAAATGGGCTCAACCTCTCGCCATCTGGCAACCTGACCGAGGCTGCTGCAAACCTATTCGCCATGCTGAGACAACTGGATGCAGAGGCCGACCGCATCGCCGTCGCGCACATTCCGAATGAGGGGCTTGGCGAAGCCATCAATGATCGTCTCGCTCGGGCCGCGCACCGAGATGACTGATGGAAGCAACAAACTCGAAATCGCGCAGGAAATGAGTAGGTTTACCCAATGACAGAGCTTAGCCCGGACTTCCTGACCGCTGCCCAAAACCTGCTCGGCCCGAGGGGGTGGAGCATGGCGGCGGAAGAGCTCGCCAAAGTGTCGTCGCCCTGGCGCGGCACCTACAAGGGCGAGACGCCTTTCCTCGCAAAGCCCGCCACAACGGAAGAGACCGCTGCACTGGTGCGACTTTGCAATGAACATGGCGTCGCGATCACACCTCAGGGCGGCAATACCGGCCTGGTTGATGCGGGCACGCCGCATGGCGAAATCTGTGTGTCGATGCAACGGATGAATGCGGTACGTGCACTCGATGCGTTCAACAATTCGCTCGTGATCGAGGCTGGCGCTCCCCTTGTCGTGGCGCAGCAAGCGGCCGACGACGCCCAGCGCTTGTTCCCGCTTTCACTCGGCTCGGAAGGCACCGCCACGATTGGCGGCCTGATTTCGACCAATGCTGGCGGGGTCGCGGTGCTGCGCTATGGCATGATGCGCGACCTGATCCTTGGCCTCGAAGTCGTGCTGCCGAATGGAGATATCTGGAACGGCCTGTCGGGCCTGCGCAAGAACAATACGGGCTACGATCTGAAACACTTGTTTGCTGGCGCAGAAGGTACGCTCGGTATCATCACGGCTGCGACCCTGAAACTGTTTCCCAAGGTTCAGCGCGCGAGCGCCTGGGTCACCTGCACAACAGCAAGCGACGTCGTGAAACTGCTCGCAATGGTTCGCGACCATGCCGGCGATACGGTTACGAGCTTCGAGATCATCCCCGCCAATGCCGTCGCCATGGTACAGGCAGACGTGCCGGACACGCGCGACCCACTTCCATCTGATTTGCCTTGGCGCGTGCTGATCGAAGTTTCCATGTCGCGCGCCGAACATGCCCGCGACGTTCTGGAAGGCGCACTCGCCTCAGCATATGAGAGCGAACTTGTGCAGGATGCCGTCATTGCCGAAAGCGTCGCGCAAGCCGAAAGCTTCTGGCACATCCGCGAGACAATCCCCCTGTCGAAACGAGCATATGGCACCGCGCTGAACCAGGACATCTCCGTACCGGTCAGCCGCATTCCCGAATTTATCGATGCTTGCAACGCGGCTGTTCTGGAAAAGGTGCCTTCAGCGGAGTTTGTGATCTTCGGTCATGTCGGCGATGGCAATCTCCATTATTCTGTTTGCGAGCCAGCCAGCGCAAAGCGTCCAGTTCTACGTGGTCAGGATGAAGCAATCTTTCGTATCATCTATGATCAGGTCATGAGCTTCGACGGATCCATTAGCGCCGAACACGGTGTTGGGCGGCTGAAACGTGATGAACTGGAACGCATTCGTCCGAAGGCAGCCACCGAAATGATGCGTGCCATCAAACATGCGCTAGACCCAAACAAGATCATGAACCCCGGTCGCGTCATCAATTCCTGATCGGGTTCCCAGTTGCCTTCCCGCCAGATCGCTGTAGCGTCCACAGACCAATGCGGGAGACATAAATGCGTACACACCTTGCCGCCATCGCGCTCATCGCGCCGCTGATCGCCTGTGAGCCTACGCCTCCAATCGTAGGCGGACCGTGCAGCTATGAAACCACAATCATCTCGGCAACGGTGACCGAAGTCGATGAAGACGGCGCTTTGTTCGATGGGCCCGAGGGAGAATTGTGGGTCCCGGCCTCCTACTTGGGCACGCTGCCGGAAGTCGGAGAGACACTCACGCTGAAACGCGATCAGATCACCCAGGGCACATGCACGCCGGAAATGTACGAAGTGGTCGCAGCCGATGTCAGCGACGAGGACTAACGTCCCGAGCGGCGACTGGAAACGACCATGAGAAGGCCGTCCAGCGTCGATGCACTTGCGGAGTTTGGACGTGCGCGCTTGTCACGCTCTTTCTTCATGCGCGACTTCCTGTATTCGGATATCGCCGCGCTTCACGGCTTCTCGAACGTTCCCGATGATCCGGACCTTGCCATTACCGCCGGCACGAAGCTCTGCACGGAATTGCTGGAACCCTTGCAGGACGTTTTCGGGCGCATCGCCATCCGGTCCGCCTATCGCTCTGCTGAAGTGAATGGATTTGGCAACCAGATGCAGCGGGACAAGAAGAAGGGCTACAATTGCGCCTCGAACGAAAGCAATTACGGCCATCATATCTGGGACCGGCGGGATGCCGAAGGAAACATGGGTGCAACCGCCTGCGTCGTTATTCCAGCCTTCTACGATGCTTTCCACGCAGAAGGGGACTGGCAGAAACTGGCCTGGTGGATCCACGACCATTTGCCTTATTCAACGCTATACTTCTTCCCGAAACTCTGGGCCGTGAACATTCAGTGGCGCGAAAATCCGGTTCGCCAGATCGACAGCTATACCCCGCCGCGTGGTCGGCTGACAGATGAGAGTAAGCCGAATTTTCACGGCTCACACGAAGCGGAGTGGGCATCCCTGCGTGACGTTTTCCCGAAAGCCTGAAAGGGTCAGCTGGCAAGCGCTGCAGATATCTCCGCATGCGACGCAAACACATCCTGCGCGCCCGCCGCCCTGAGCCGGTCGCCAAGCCCCGCATCGGCATGACCACCGCCCGTAAAGCCCCACGCTGTCATCCCGGCGGCGCGCGCGGCTGTCACACCATTCACGCTGTCTTCGAGTACGACACATTTGTCGGGCCGGGCACTGATCTGTTCGGCTGCGTGCAGAAACAGGTCAGGCGCAGGCTTTCCATTGGTCACGAGGTCTGAGGAATATATGTGCGGCGCAAAAGTATCGTACAGGCCAGTGAGACGAAGTTTACGGACGAGCTTTGGTGCCTCGGAAGACGACGCCACTGCCTGCGCCCCAGAGAACGCGGCGGAAATGTCCAACACACCTTCAATCGCGCGCAGATCCGTTTCGAAGTGTTGCCAGATGCGCGCCTGCAACTGGTCGGCAAAATCCGGAGGCAAGGGGCGTCCACGCTCAATGGCATCCGCCGCGAGAGCCGCATGGAAGTCCCGATTGTGCAGGCCGACAAAACGCGAAACGAAAATCTCGAACGGATAGTCGAGCCCCCAGCCAGAGAGCATTTCCCGTTCAGTGGCGATGGAGATTGTTTCGGAGTCGACCAACACCCCATCGCAATCAAAGATCAAGGCGTCCACAGAGCCTATCCCCGCCGCCCGAACAGGCGTTCGATGTCGGCGAGCTTCAGCTCCACATAGGTCGGCCGCCCATGATTGCACTGGCCGGAATGTGGCGTCGCTTCCATCTGGCGGAGCAGCGCATTCATCTCCTCGCCATTCAGTCGTCGTCCGGCTCGCACTGAACCGCGGCACGCCATGTTCCCCATGACTTCCTCGAACCGCTCCTTGAGCGCGAGGCCCGCATCATATTCGGCGAAGTCATCGGCGAGATCACGGATCAAGCCCATTGCGTCCATTTCCCCGAACAGGGCGGGGGTGGCCCGTACACAGATCGCGCCGGCCCCAAAAGGTTCGATTTCCAGACCCAGCCCAGCCAACTCGTCGGCGCGCTCGAGCACGCGGGTCGCCTCGTCCTCAGTAAGCTCCACCACATCCGGGATCAGCAGCGCCTGACGCCTTACCCCACCCGCAGCCATTTGGCGTTTCATGTCCTCGTAGACCAGCCGCTCATGAGCGGCATGCTGATCCACGATAACAATGCCATCCGCTGTCTGCGCAACGACATAGGTTTCGTGCAACTGAGCGCGGGCGACGCCGAGTGGAAAGTCAGAAGGCATACCTTGCGCGGGCGCGGCTTCCGGCTCCACCCGTGCGGACGGAGCGGCATCATATCGATAGGCAGGTGGTGGTGCTTCTTGCAGCCCCGCCATCACATCGCCAGAGGGCGGAAGAGGCTGGTCGAAATCAATGCCCGATGGCTGGCGATAATAGGAAGAGGGGGAAGCTTGTCGCTCTGGCGCAGATGGCAACGACCAGAGATTGGCTGACGTGGCCTCTTCGATCCGAACCTTGCCGAGCGCAGAATTCGCGACCGTGGTCGACGCTCTGTGTCCCGCCGCGGCCAGCGCATGACGCAGTGCGCCAATCATCAAACCTCTTACATTCCCCGCATCGCGGAAGCGCACCTCGGTCTTGGCGGGGTGCACGTTCACATCGACATATTCCGGGTCAAGATCAACAAACAGCGCCGCCAACGGGTGCCGGTCGCGCGCCAGGAAATCCTGATAGGCGGCGCGGATTACGCCATTCAGCATACGGTCCTTCACGGGCCGACCATTGACGAACAGGAATTGCATCTGGGCGTTGCCGCGATTGAGCGTCGGCAGGCCGGCAAAGCCAGCAAGGCGAACACCTTCGCGCTCGGCATCAATCTCCAGCGCGTTCTCACGGAAATCACGTCCCATGATTCCGCCGAGCCGGGCCAGTTGGCCGGAGGCGCCTTCGGCTTCAGCGGCATAGCGCAGCGAGTTCCGGCCATTATTTTCCAGCGAGAAAGCAACATGCGGATTGGCCATGGCGAGACGCTTGATCGTGTCAGTCACAGCCATGCTTTCGGCGCGCTCGCCCTTCATGAACTTCAACCGGGCGGGAGTCGCGTAGAACAGGTCGCGCACTTCGATGCGGGTGCCAGTCTCGCCGCGCCCGGTAAACGCCGCCGGGCGAGGGCCTTCCATCCGTCCCGCCTCAACAAAGACTTCGGCTGCGTCTTCGCCGGTCGCGCGGGATGAAATGCTGCAGCGGCTGACCGAGGCAATCGACGGCAACGCTTCACCCCGGAAGCCCATCGTGTGTATGTTCAGCAAATCCACTCGCCCGCCGGCATCCGGCACGAGCTTGGAGGTTGCATGGCGTTCCAGCGCGACGAGCAGATCGTCGGCAGACATGCCACAGCCATCATCTTCGATGATGATCCGTTTCAGGCCCCCCGCTTCGATGGAGACAGAAATACGGCGAGCGCCAGCGTCCAGAGCATTCTCGACCAATTCCTTGACGGCGGCCGCCGGGCGCTCGACCACTTCGCCCGCCGCGATCCGGTTCACGACATCAGGTGGCAGCTTGCGAATCTCGGGGCGAGGGCGGGCGGAATCAGGCATCTGGTTACAATACCCCGGCTGACGCGCTTTGTCCCCGCCTGCCCGCACGGTTTCAACAGAGACCAGCCAAGGCGGGTATGTCCGGCTCGCGCCCGGCGTCCAGTTGACGCAGGCCGGTTGCCTTCCGTGCGGTTACCCCACAAAGTGCGCCGGAACATTCCGGAGCCTGAAATTCCATGAAGTTGACTTCTTCCCTCGCCGTCGCCGCAATAGTGTTGCTCACCGCTTGTGGCGGCTCAGATGCGCCTGCAAATGACACCCCGGCCGAGGAAGCACCTCCGGCGAAGGCCCCGGCAGAAGCGGCGCCCGCCGCTGCCCCCGCTGAAGCGGCGGTTGATGCGGTATCACCGTTCGCGGCCCTGCCCGCCCCGTACAATACCGCCGATTATGCGCGCGGTCGCCGCACCTGGAAGCTCTGTCAATCCTGCCACATTACGGCGGAAGGCGGCGGTAATCTCGTTGGCCCGAACCTGCATGGGCTGTTCGGTCGTGAGGCCGGCACACTGGAGGGCTTTGCCTATTCCCCTGCCCTGCAAGAAGCCGACTTCATCTGGACGCCCGACAAGGTCGATCACTGGCTGGAGAACCCGCGCACTTTCCTGCCTGGCAACCGCATGACGTTTGCGGGTGTACGCAAACCGGACGACCGCCTGGCGGTTGTCGCCTATCTGATGAGTGAGACCGGCTTCACCGCCGAAGCTACCCCGGAAGACGTCCCTGCGGAATAGACTGGTGTGATTAATGCCGGAGGATAAGGGCGAGCAGCACAGCATGCTCGTCAAACTCTCCGGCAAATTCCTCTCGATACCCGATCGCCACATCGGCCCATCCGAAATGATAGCCAAGCTTGGTCTCATACTTGTTTGAATCCGCCGTTTCGTTCCCGCGCTCGACCCAAAGCTGCTGGCTTATAAAGAAGTCCTGCCAGATATCGACGCCATAGCCGAACTCGGCGCGCTGGCGGACACAGCCATCTTCATGACGGATCACAGCGGCATCCGCGAAGACATAGAAGTTACGACCGCCCCGCAGGCCAGACAGGCCGCCGCTGAGGCGGGCTTCGGCGCCCCACTCGTCGCATCCGAATACGCCGGCCAGGGAGCTGCCATGAACCAGGCCGCCTTCAACGCCGACGGCCCACCCCTTGTGGGTGACCAGTTGCCGACGCAGCGTGGCGCGCCAGAACTCCTTGTTGAACTGGCTGCCGACCTCATAGGCCACCGCCTCTGATTTTGCGGTAACCGTCCAATTCGGTGCGAAGCCATACTCGCCGTAGAGCGAAACGCGGTTTCCACGGACGCCTTCCAGCTCCTCTTCAGTGCCGACGGCCTCGGCATACCAACCTTCATGCGGTTGGGACCAAGGCCCTGCCGAAGCGGGTACGGCCCATGCCAGCCCGAGAAAAAGAACCCCAAATCCCCTCATCGCAGAGAAACCTAGTGAAGAAATCTGGGGTTGAAAACCATTTTCTGTCTCGCGTGGAATCCATGAAAATGAAAAAGCCCCCGCCAAATTGGCGAGGGCTTTTTTAGTCGTCCATGTAATCCGCGCGCTTAGAGGCGGAACCGGATCTGGTCGGACCAGAAGCGCTCAAGGCGAGAAATGGTCTTGTTCAGTTGCGACAGGTCATCCGGACGCACGCTGGCCGTTGGCTCAAGCGCGCCGGCCTGCTTCTCGAAGAGGGCCTCGACCCGTTTGCGAACCTTCAGACCGCGCTCGGTCAGGCTGAGCGTGACGGTGCGCTTGTCATCTTCGGAGCGGGTCTGGATCAGATAGCCGCCTTCCTGGAGTTTCTTGACGTTGTAGGAGAGGCTGGTGCCAGCAAAGGCGCCACGAGCCCGAAGAACAGATGCGGGGGCTTCGCCTTCGCCAATTTCATAAAGCAACAATGCCTGAACGCCGGTCAGCGACCGCTCGCCGCCGCGCTCCAGATCGTCCTTCACAACATCATGAAGACGACGGTGCGCCTGCTCAAGCAAAGACAAAGACTTCAGGAAAGACTCGCCCAACGAATTGTTCGCAGTATCCTGCGCTTCTGCAATCATCATTTTCATCACCACTCAACTATTCACTCAACTTTTGTTGTAGTTTGAGTAGAAATACACGAGCAATCCTAATGAATTGATAAGCATGCCCTTTTCTCAAGAGTAGAAGGTTAATATCCACGCGAATACATTAACCGTTACTATTACGTAACGATTTGGGCCTGTCAGGTTTGGATATCATGAAAGTATTCGCTCAAGCGAACGTGTCGACCGTGCCGCGAATGCCGTATTTCGGACTAGGCCCATGCACGTTCGGCTCTGCACGACTGTCGATCAGCATGAATACGAAAACGATCAGGCCGCCGACATAGGGAATCAAGTTCAGCAGGTACATCCAGCCGGACAGATCCTGATCATGGAAACGCCGTACGGTGACAGCTATACCCGGAATGATGGTATAAAGTATCCAAAGCGCGGTGAAGAGAGGGAGAAAGTATCCCTCGGAGTCGTCGACGCCAAATATTGATAGGGTAAGGATCGTGTCGACAACAAACGCCAAGATGAGCGCAAGTATCGAAAACAATATGTATCCCCAATACTCTTGGCGGCGTGCGCGGCCATTGAACTTGAAATAGCTGGATGACAGACATCTGAGAAAGTACGTCCAGATACCGTCACTCTTGACTGCCATGGGCTGCGCATAGGGTGCAGCCCCCGCATACCCCTGACTAACGGGCTGCGGCGGAACTGGCTGTGTAGAGGGTTGTCCGGTAGCCTGGAGCAAATAGATATCGCGCGCCTCGTCACCCATACCGACGAAATCGACAACATGCCCCTGGACGAGCCGATTGTTGTCCCGCACCTGTGCCTGAGAGAAATTGTAGCGCACACCATCGTCTCCGAGGATGAGGCCTAGCCCCTCCACAGAGTCAGCCTTCAATACTTGTCCGCGCATACATGCTCCTGAATCGCCCCAACTTTGAGTGTGGCCACTATTTCAAGGCCTTGGCTCGCGCTCAATCCCCAAAGGTCAACTCATCGTCGCCCAATGGTGCGAAATATCTCGCCACGTCCGCATCGCTGACCTCTTCCAGCGTGGCCGGCTTCCATTTCGGAGCATTGTCCTTGTCGATAATGACCGCGCGAACGCCTTCAAGGAAGTCATGACTTTGCACTTTACGCCAGCCAATGCGGTACTCCATCCGCATGTTCTCTTCAAAGTTATCAAGTTTGGCGCCATCTCGAACCTGACGAAGGGCAACCTTCACAGTCTCTGGGGACTTCGTTCGAATGGTCGCCGCCTGCTCGGATGCCCACTCATTGTCAGCCGCGTCCAACGCAGCAACAATCTCCTCGGCGGTGTCCTTTGCAAAGTAATCATCAATCAAATCGCTATGCGCCGCAAAGCTGCCCGCTGGCACAGGATGGGTCATGCCGCGCAGGATCTCGTTCAGCATTTCGGCGGCACCGACGGAGAAATCCGCGCCTTCGATCTGCTTTTTCAGGTTCGGCACCAATTCCGATGGCAGGAAATGCGTCGCCACCCGGGCCGCAGCGACATCTGCGCCCTTCAAACGCGCCCCCGTCAGCGCCAACCATGTACCAAGATAGCCCGACAGGCGCGGCAGGAACCAGCCACCCCCCACGTCCGGGAACAGGCCGATCCCGGTCTCCGGCATGGCGAACAGCGTGCGCTCGGTCGCAACCCGGTGAGAGCCATGCACAGACAGGCCGACCCCTCCGCCCATGGTCACACCATCCATGATCGCCAGCACCGGCTTGGGAAAGGTCTTCAGCGCGGCATTCATCCGATATTCGACATTGAAGAAAGCGCGCGCCTCGCTCGCATCCCCCGCGCCGCTATCGGCCAGCATGCGAATGTCACCGCCAGCGCAGAACCCCCGCGTTTCTTCTTCATGGTCGATCATGACCAAGTGAACGGTCGGGTCTGCCGCCCAGCGTTCCAAGGCGGCCAAGATAGTGTCGCACATAGGTGCGTTCAGCGCATGCAACGCCTTTGGCCGCGTCAGCGTAACTCGTCCCACACCGCGATGGGTCTCCACCGATACGTCATTCGACATGCTTTATCCCTTTGTCTCAGGCGCTTTACGCCGATCATTATCTGTTTCGCCTACCCCTACATTCGACGCCTCGCGGATCAAGCCCGACTCGTGCGTCAGGACGTTAACAGTCCGCAAATCCAGATTGGAAATTCCTGGCAATAGCAAACCGCGAATGTTTACTCGTTGAGACTATTCTTCGCCTATGAGACAGACCGACCTTCCCGGTGCAGAGCTGCGTGGACGCCGCACTCCGGTGATCGCCAAAGGTATTCTGAAACTGGGTTTCTTGCGCTCAGTGCCGTGCGATATTCGCAACATTTCATCCGGCGGAGTCCGCTTTGCGACCCGCAAGGAAATCAATCTGCCAGAAACCTTCTCGATCCGTCTGCCCAACAGTAAACAACCGCGCCTGTGTCAGCGGCGTTGGCAACTCGGTCGCGAGACCGGTGTCGAGTTTATCTGATCCATTCCCTTTGTAGCGGCAGGGTGAGGAGGCAGGAACTTCTCAAATGAACCCTCCGCCTAGCGTGGTAACAGCGCCGTATCGCAATGCCAGCAAGCTTCGGCGCTGCCTGCGCCAATGGGGCTGCCGGGCGGGATATCGACTTCAGGTGTGGACGGCATGACGGGTAGAGATGGCCTGTCGAGATGGGCTGTAATACGACGGGAGAGCTCGTCCCGCACTGCCACATCCGCTGGATCAGCTCGCCGCGAACGGGACACAATCCGGCGCGCCAGAGCGCTGAGATATGCATTGGTCTGGATCACCGTTTCAGTCGTCGCATTTGTGTTTGCGGCAAGGTCTATCAGTACGGAAACGTACCGCACTTGCTCGCGCCGCAGGATACTCGCCTGACGTGGCGTGTCAGCATCTTTGAACAGCGCCTCCTCCACTTCGCGCAAGACATCACCATAGCTCAGCGCGTTCGCGTCGCGGCGTTCAGTTTCGATCAGGCGTGCAACGCGCTGGGGATGCAGCAAGGCGCCCAAGGTTTGTGAGGCCGATGTGTCAGCGGCTGTCAGAAGATCAAACATCGCCCCGGTTTCGCCTGGGAAATATTCCGCCCCCGCGCCCGCCCCACGGAACGACACCAGCGGCGGCGTCAACAGGTCGAGCGTCCGGTCTGGCAGATCAAGCACGGCCGGATCCAGCGTTGCCACCAGCGCACTGAGCGCGCCGCGTTGCTGATCTGCCGGCACAGGCGCTCCGCCAATATTGGCCTGCCCCGTTTCGGCATAGTGGAAATCATAACCGCCGATCATCTTCGCCGCTGCGTTCACCTGATAACGATGATAAAGATAGACCGGCACGATCACCGCCCGCAGACGCGAGGTCGGCTCGCCTGGCTGCAGCGCGCCGAGGCCGAACCGTTCAAGCGCTACTTTCCGTACCCGCATCACCTCCGTCAGGGAGGCGACAGGGTCTGTGCCATTGTCCCAGACGCTCGCATAGGGATGCGCGGTACCCACGCCACGCCCCTGCGGATCATCGATGTATCGCAGTCCGCTTCCCCAGGCCGATTCCAACAGTTCGTCTCCTGCAGCATTCTCGTCCGTGCCATCAGGATATTGCCGGTAGAGCCACATTGCAGACACTATGTCCCACTCACCGATTCCGACATCATAGGCAGCTGAGAAATCCAGCTCCCCATTCTGGCCGACCCAAACAAGCGGTGCCGGATAATCCATCACCGACGCGCGCTCATTCGAGGACGCCGCAAAATTGTGGGCAAAGCCAAGCGTGTGGCCAACTTCATGCGCAGCCAATTGGCGAATACGGGACAGAGCGATCTGGACAGGATCATCCGCCGCGCCAGTGCCGGTCTTTGATGCGCCCGCCAGTCCTTCAAAAATCATCCTGTCCTGGCGCACACGCTGACTACCCAGAATAACGTTGGCTTTCAGCATTTCACCCGTACGCGGATCGGTCAGTCCACCACCATAGGACCAGCCGCGGGTCTGGCGGTGCACCCACTGGATCACATTATAGCGGACATCAAGTGGATGGGCGCCTTCGGGCAGGACTTGCACGCGATAGGAGTCCGGAAAACCAGCTGCCTCGAACACTTCGGCCCACCAGGATGCCCCTTCAATCAGGGCGGCACGGATTTCCTCTGGCGCACCGGAATCGACATAGAAGACAATCGGCTCTTTTGCGGGGCTGCTCGCGGCAGTGGGGTCCTGCTTTTCCAGCCGAAAGCGGCGTGCGAAGGACTGCCCAACCTGTCCGCTCAGGGGCGCGGAAAAATCATAGTAGCCGACGTCAATCGCACCGCTGCGTGGATCGAACATGCGGGGCGTGTAGCCGTCATCCGGCAAGCGCACGAGCGATGTGTGCTGCACCAGCGTCACAGAGCGCGCATCAGCCGCCGTGGCCCAGACTTCCGCTTTCGGTTCGTCACTGCTCAGCGTCAGAAAGGCATCAAACTCGACATTGTCCGGAAAGGCCAGCGCCGCCGAAACGTCCGGCATGGACAACTCCTTCGAGATCTGGAACGCGCCGCCCTTGGGATGCTGTTTCAGCCGCGCGCGCACATCCATCGTGTCGCGCGTCAGATAGGACGACAGGTCCACCAACAATTCGCCCTCCGGTCCGGTGCCGAGAATTTCACCCGACCAGACAAAGCTGCGCGCAAAGGAATCCCGCACGGCTTTGCGCTCCTGCGGATTGTCGGCGCTGGCGCGATAGGTCCAGTTCTCGATCTCCGCGATGACCTTGTCGCCCACCTTGCGGAAGGCAACGATCTCACCGGCATTGGCGCGGCCCCGGTCCAGCCCGATCGGATTGGACCCGAGTCCCGCCGTCAGCCCTGTCGCCTGGATCGCGCGCAGGGCAACGCCCTCCGCGTCCGGCGCAGGCAGCGCGACCAGAACGCGCCCGCCATCCGCATCCAGGTAGAGGTCAACAAATCCCTCCTTGTGAACAAGCGATCCGGTTTCCTCGGCCCAATTCCCAGACTGCGCCCACGCCAGTGGAAGGACGAGCGTCGCCACCATCGCCAAAACCAGACTCTTCAATCCCCGCACAAGCGCACCTCTTCCGATCAGCTGAACCACAGCCGCACGGTGCCGCATATCGGATTGAGGTTCAATCGCTTTCCGGGCTGACAGCCCGTCAGGGCTCAGTGTGCCACCTTACCCGTCACAAGTCTGGGTATCGCGCATGATGCCGACCTTGGTGACCTTGCCGCTCTTGTTGTCGACGCCGAAATAGATGTCGCTATAGTCGTACAGCGTCTCATCGCCCTTGGTGACCACGCATTTCGGCTTGCCATAGGCCCCACGCGCCAGGATTTGCTCCGCGCCGGTCCCCACACCTATATCCGTGCGATACCGCGGGTCACGCGCGATGATCCAATAGACATTTTCATCCGCTGCGATGATGAGTCCATCATAGGTGTAAGTCGTTGCCCGCGTGCCTTCGATCGGCGTTGTATGGCGCGGCGTACCCATCACGGCGAACAGTTCGATCAGGCTCATACCCAACTCGACCTCGCCGACGCGCTCACCCCGGACGATTTGATTGTCATTCAGATTGGGCGGCGCACTGGCGCACGCGCCCAGCACAGCGAATCCGGCCACAATCGACAGCTTACGGAACATACGCATCGCCAGTCCTCCTTCTCTTGCACTCTACCAGAATGAAAGAACAGCGCAGCCACCGCCGCTTGTCCAGATACGGACGGCATGAAAACCTTCCCCGCACCCGCGAAAACGCTATAAATATCGGTAATGTTTGAAAAATTGCCCGAAAGGCCTAATCCTTGAGCATGTCCCGCGAGATGATGACGCGCATGATCTCGTTCGTACCCTCCAGAATCTGGTGCACGCGCAAATCGCGCACGATCCGTTCAACACCATAATCGGCGAGGTAGCCGTATCCGCCGTGTATCTGCAGGGCGTCGTTCGCAACCTTGAACGCAGTATCCGTGACAAAGCGCTTGGCCATCGCGCACCAACGCGTCGCGTCCGGCGACTTGCCGTCCAGTCGTCCGGCCGCCTCGTACAGCATGACCCTTGCGGCCTGAAGCTCGGTTTCCATATCCGCCAGCTTGAACGCCGTGTTCTGGAAGGTCGCAATCGCCTTGCCGAACTGTTCGCGCTCTTTCGCGTAGGCCACCGCCTTGTCGAGCGCGAGTTGCGCACCGCCGAGGGCACACGCCGCAATATTCAGCCGCCCGCCATCCAGCCCTGCCATCGCAAATCGGAAGCCGTGACCTTCCTCGCCAATTCGGTTTGCCGCCGGCACGCGAACGCCGTCCAGCATCACCTGCCGCGTGGGCTGGCTCTTCCAGCCCATCTTGCGCTCATTCGCCCCAAAGCTCAGCCCCGGCGTGTCCTTCTCGATAATGAAGGCCGACACGCCCTTGGCGCCGTCGTCGGAAGTGCGCGCCATCAAGACGTAAACGTCAGACGTGCCCGCGCCGGAGATGAATTGTTTCGTGCCGGAGATGACATAATCATCGCCATCCTTCACTGCGCGCGTCTTCAGGCTGGCAGCATCCGATCCCGCACCGGGTTCGGTCAGGCAATATGATGCGATCAACTCCATACGCGTCAGCCGCGGCACCCACGCCTGGCGCTGCGCGTCCGATCCGAACGTGTCGATCATCCAACTGGCCATATTGTGAATGGAAATGAATGCCGCCGTGGAGACATCCCCATAGGACAACTGCTCGAAGATCATGGCCGCATCGGTGCGCGTCAGGGCGCTGCCGCCGACTTCTTCAGAGACATAAATGCCCGCAAAGCCAAGCTCGGCCGCCTGCTTGATAACATCGACCGGGAAGTGGCTGTCTCGGTCCCATGCTTCCGAATGCGGCAGCAATTGCGCCTCGGCAAATTTGCGGGCCATGTCCCGGATCATCAATTGTTCGTCGGAAAACAAAGCACTCATTGTTAATTCCCCGTTTTTTGGCGTAAGAGGTTTCCACGGGAATTGAATGGGCAGCGCGCAATGTCAATGCAACACGCCAGCACACGCTATGGAATCGATGATGCGGACGCGTCAGAAGTCGGCGTGTTGGCCGAAGTGGACCGCGCCGCCAGCGCCCTGTTTGCTCCAACCGGCCTATTGTCCGAAGAGGCCCTGAAAGACCATGTACCCATCGACATCCTTGCCAGCGCTGCAGAGAATGGCGACCTGTTCACCGCGCGGCTGGACACCGGCGCGCCGGTAGGATTCGCGCTGGTCTCCCTGCGCGGCGGCATGCTCTATCTTGACCAGATCAGCGTCCATCCGGATCAGGGCCAGCGCGGCATTGGCGCGGCTCTGCTGACCCGTGTGATCGACGAAGCGAAGCGTCGCAAGCTGCGCCGCGTTGCGCTGTCCACTTTCCGCGACCTGCCCTGGAACGCGCCGTTCTACGCCAAGCATGGCTTTCGCGAGATCAGACGCAGTGATATGGCCGAGTGGATGCTGGAACTGGAACGTATCCAGGCCGAAGAACTCGACGTTTCCAAACGCTGTTTCATGGTGCGTAAAATTGGCTGGTTGTAGCCATCCGGATTTTGGACCAATGAGGCTCACATGACCCAATTCCCCCAAGCCTTCCCCGCCACCCGCATGCGCCGCTTGCGCCAGGCCCCATGGATCCGTTCGCTCGCTGGCGAAAACGTGCTGACGCCCGCTGATTTGATCTGGGCCGTCTTCGTCCATGATGGCGAAGATCGCATGCCCGTCGGCTCCTTGCCCGGCATTGATCGGCTGAGCGTCAAGGACGCCGCCAAGGCCGCCATTCGCGCGCGAGAGCTTGGCATTCCGGCCATCGCGCTGTTTCCCTATATTGGCGCAGACGGCAAGGACGAGACCGGCTCCGGCGCGCTGGACCCGGACGGGCTCGTGCCGCGCGCCCTGAAGGCGATGAAGGATGCTGCGCCCGAAGTCGGCCTGATCACGGATGTGGCGCTCGACGCCTATACCAGCCACGGGCATGACGGCCTGCTGGACGAAGACGGCACCATCCCGAATGATGCGACTACGGATAAACTGGTCCAGCAGGCGCTGGTCCATATCGGCGCGGGCGCCGATATCGTCGCCCCGTCGGACATGATGGATGGCCGCATCGGCGCGATTCGTTCGGCATTCGAGGAAGAAGGCTTCACCAACCAGATGATCCTCGCCTATGCCGCCAAATATGCCAGCGGATTCTACGGCCCCTATCGCGACGCCATCGGCTCGGCCGCCGCGCTGAAGGGCGACAAGAAAACCTATCAGCAAGATCCGGCCAATTCCGATGAAGCCCTGCGCGAGGTCGCGCTCGATCTTGCCGAAGGCGCCGACATGGTCATGGTCAAGCCCGGCCTTCCGTATCTGGACATTGTGCAACGCGTCAGCTCCACTTTCGGTGTGCCGACCATCGCCTACCAGGTCTCCGGCGAATACGCCCAGATAAAGGCCGCCGCCCAGAATGGCTGGATCGACGGAGATCGCGTCATGATGGAGTCGCTCATGTGCTTCAAACGCGCGGGCGCGAGCGGCGTGATCACCTATTTTGCTGAAGAGGCGGCGGTAAAGCTCGGATGATCAAGCCCGTACCTACCGCTGTCCGGCAGCACCTGCTCAGAGCAGTCACGGTACGCAACGAATTTTCAATGCAAGTTGCCGCGTCAGATTTCTTCACGCAGGAACTGCATGAAGGCCTCCACTTTGTGAGGCACATAGCGCCTTGACGGATGAACCATCCAGGCTGCCGTTCCGAATTGATTTGCGGCGCACTCGAAATCGGGAAACAGGTCTACCAGATCACCAGCTTCCAGCTCCGGCTTGCAGAGCCAATCTGGTAGCAATGTTGGCCCCAACCCGGCCAGAGCGCATTGGGTCATCGTCAGACCATGCGAGACGAGTAGCCGTCCATTGACCGGAACTTCAAAAGCTTCGCCTGCGGCGTCACGAAACAGCCAGTGCGTGCGATATCCGGGGAGCGGAAACAGGACACACTCACGCTCTGACAAATCTCTTGGGTGAAGCAGCCCGCCATTGCGCTGGATATAAGACGGGCTCGCACAGATTTGAAATTTTCGCGGAACCAGTTTGGTGGCGCACATCTCGCCGTCCGGTTCGGGACCGAACCGAATCCCGAGATCGATCTGATCGGCGACGAGATCGACTTGTGAATCAGTCAGTACCAGTTCGAGTGACAGCGCCGGATACCGGTCCATGAACTTCTTGAGAAGCGGCGCGATTACGCGCTGCCCCAGCGACGTACAGGCCGTGATCCGCAGCAGGCCCTGTGGCTCTGTCGCCAGATCCTGCGCTTTCTGCCGCGCGTGATCGAGATCTTCGATAAGGTTTCTTATCTGCTCAAAATAGCTCTGACCAGCTTCCGTCGGTGCCAGCTTTCGCCGACTTCGCTGAAATAGTCGAAATCCCAACTCTTCTTCCAGTCCGGCAATCGCGCGGGACACTGATGATGGGTCGACGTCTCGGTAGCGGGCCGCATTGGCGAAACTGCCAAGCTTCATCACATCGACAAAGGTTTGAAGCGCCGTGATCTGCATGATGCAATTCCTGCATGAATATGATGCAACTGGCTAGGTTTATCTCGATAACTGCACGATCCATACTTTGCGCCTCAATGCTAGGAGCGCTTCGTATGTCAGTGAAATTTCACCATCAGTTCTTTTCGTCGCTTTCCGAGGTCATGGAAGACGTGCAACGAAATGGAACCTGGCCCACAACCTTCGTGTCTCTACCATCGGCTGGGTTGGACCCACATTGGCATTCCGAAGAAGTGCACGCCTACATCATGGAGGGGGAAACAGACTTCCTGGACGCGGGGACAGGTGTCCGCACAACCGTCGTGGCAGGCGACAAGGTCATCGTACCGGCCCGAACCCTGCACGCAGAAGGCGCGGTGAAAGATAAGGTCGTTTACATACTGGCCCTACCCGAAGCGCTGGATTCGGAGAGCTTCCTGAAAATGCGAGAACCGAACGACCTGCAATCGTAGTCCACCTTGTTGTCTGCCCGCCCGCGCTCGTGCTTCGACTTCGCTCAGCATGAGTGCTCACCTCTTTACCCCGCCAACCCCTCAAAATACCCCATCAGCATCTGCAGGGTCAGCTCCCGTGCGCGTTCGGGGGGCTTGTCGATCAGTGTGCCGAGGGACGGGCCGAACAGGCCGGTGCCGAGAGCGAGGGTCACGCTCATCAGGATCATGTCCTCGGCAAGCTCTGAGGGGATGCCGCCCTGCGAGATCTTTTTCTGCGCCACTTCCTGAACCGCCTCGCGCACCACGGTCAGGCGGCTGGTCTCATCCGTCAGTTCCAGCCAGGCAGCCAGCCGCGCCGCGCCGCGCGACTCCAGCGCATCAAACAAGGTCTTCAGGCCTATGGCGCGCGCCTCTGCCGGGGCATCGGCGGGAATTTCGATTGCCATGATCGCGTCCACGAGATCGGCAATCATCCGCTCCATGAGGGCCTGCTGAACGGCGTCGATGGATCCGAAATGATGCAGCACGGTGGCATTCGCCACGCCCGCCGCCTTTGCCACATCCGCAAGGCGCAGCGTCTGCGGCCCCTGTTCGACCAGCAGCGTCTCCGCCGCAGCAAGGATATTGGCGCGCGATTCCTCCGGCGTTCGACGGATTCTGGGCGAGGGTTCTTTTTTCTTTATTGACATTTTTGTCAGTAGTGTTACCTGTTGCGACAAGACGATTGCCAGTTCTGTACCAGAAAGCAGTAAACACAATGACGCGCAAACGCACCCCCGAAGACATCACCATCCAGCCGCGCGACCTGCGCTTTGACATGTCCGCCGCCGATGATGGCCGCCCCTGGCTGGACGGCAACCCCGTCGCCACCGCCGTTTACAATGCCATGTCGCTGACCTTCCCGGACGGCGAACGCATGTTCATGGATGCGGTGAAAGCCTATCGCGGTGAGGTTTCGGGCAAGCTGGCCGAGGATGTGAAAGATTTCATCACGCAGGAAGCCATCCATTCGCGCGAGCATCACCTGCTGAACAACAAGATCGACCGCGAAAAATATCCCGTTGCAGAGATTGAGGCGGAGATCCTGGAGCGGGTCAATTTCGGCCGCGCCGGCGGACCGATGCGTATGCTGATGGCCACGATCTGCCTCGAGCACTTCACCTCCATGATGGCCGACCTGATGTTCGATGCCGAGATCGATGGTGTGGCGATGTTCAGCAAGACAGACCCGGCGCTGGAGCGCCTCTGGCGCTGGCATGCGATGGAAGAGACTGAGCACAAGGCCGTTGCCTACGATGTCTTTCTGGAGGTCACCAAGGGCTGGTCACCGCTGAAACGCTATTTCCGGCGCAGCCTGTCCATGCTGCTGATCACGAAACACTTCACTGCCAATATCGCCAATTTCTCCGCCAAGCTGCTGGAAGCCGACGGCTATACACGCGAAGAGGCCGACCGCGCCGTGAAGCAATTCCTCTGGAAGAAACCGGCCCTGTTCGGACGCGGCTGGAAGGTCTGGCTGTCCTGGTTCAAGCCCGGCTTCCACCCCTGGGACCACGACAATCGTCACGCCATGGATGACTGGAAAGAGGCGCTCACGCCCGTCCCGGCAGAATGATCCATTAGCTGGCGGCCTCTTCCGCCAGCCGATCGAACGGCTCTACCAAATCCTCGACAAACCCGGCCAATTCTTCGCCGGACAGACCTCGTTGTAACTCGACCTGCAATGATGTCAGTGCCGCTTGGTATCGTCGTGCCAGACGCGCGGTGTCTGCAGCGTCCGGAAACTCGCCGGCAGCCTGCGCAGCGGAGAGCCCCGCTTCGAACTCGCCCTTCATCCGGTCCAGATAGTCTCGTGCAGGATCGGCAATCTCGGAATCCGTCGTTGTCGCCTCCAGCAATGTCTTGAGTAGCAGGCAGGCATGCACCCGCACGCTGGATCCATCCTCGGCATAGGCGCGCAGAAAGCTGGTCAGGCCATGCAGAGGCGAAGCTGCCTCTGCCATGTGCGCGCGAAACCCGGCTTGCATCTTCTCGAAATATCGCTCCATCGCCGCAAGGAACAGGGCCTGCTTGCTCTTGAACGCGGCATAGATGCTACCCGGCCGCATATTCAGGGCGTTTTCGAGATCCTTGAGCGAGGTCGCATGATAGCCCTTCGCCCAGAACAGGCGAATGGCGGCTTCCAGCGCGGCATCACGATCATAGGCAGGCATACGTGTCATGTTCTCAAGATAGGGCCGCAAACCGGTCTTGTCTCGCCTTTCCGCTCACATTTGAGTGATCGCTCAAAAAAAATCTTGGTTTCACAGCGCGGCCTCCCAGATGAGGTGGGCCCCGACGAACGGGCACACAATCATCCAATGCAAGGAGCCCCCCCGGATGACCGAATTTACTCGCCACACCGAAGACACCGCCCCCGCAGAAAGCCGCGAGATCCTCGCTGGCGCCAAGAAAAGCATGGGCATCGTCCCGAACCTCTACGCCGTCATGGCCGAGGCACCGGGCCTGCTGAAAGCCTACAAGGAACTGGGTGATCTGTTCCAGGCATCCAGCTTCGACAAGGATGAGCTGACCGTTGTCTGGCAGGCCATCAATGTCGAGCATAACTGCCACTATTGTGTCCCGGCCCACACCGCCATCGCGGGCAGCATGGGTGTCAGCCAAGACATTACTGACGCCCTGCGCAACGAAACGCCCCTGCCAAGCGACAAGCTCGAAGCGCTCCGCACCTTCACGCTCAGCGTCGTGCGCAATCGCGGCAATGTCGATGACGCCGCCGTGCAGGCTTTTCTCGATGCGGGCTACACCCAGCGCCAGATCCTCGAAGTCGTGCTGGGCGTTTCCCAGAAGACCATCTCGAACTACACCAATCATCTGGCGCAGACGCCGGTGGATGCGCCATTCGCAAAATTTGAATGGCACAAGGCCGGCTAACCCGCCGCCTTGACCTGGCCGGTGCGGTCCCCCTCCCGCACCGGCCCCTTTGTTCCTGGCCTCATGCCCCTTGCCCCACAGCCCAACGCTTGGAATGTAGGGGCATGACCAAGCTTCTCATCATCTATCATTCCCGCACCGGCGGCACGCGCCAGATGGCCGAGGCCGCCGCAGGCGCTGCACGCGACGAAACCGACACATTGCTGAAGCGGGCGGAAGACACCGGCCCAGAAGACCTGCTGACCGCTGAGGGTTATCTCTTCGCAGCGCCGGAAAACCTCGCGGCCTTGTCGGGCGAAATGAAGGAATTCTTCGACCGCTGCTACTATCCCGTCCTCGGCGAGATCGAAGGCCGGCCCTATGGCCTGATGATCTGCGCCGGTTCGGATGGCGAGAATGCAGCGCGTCAGGCGGCCCGCATTGCCACCGGATGGCGGCTGAAACAGGTCCAACCACCCCTGATCATCTGCACGCACGCCCAGACGGAAGCGGAAATCCTCGCGGAAAAGACGATACCCGAAGAAGACCTCGCCAAATGCCGCGAGCTTGGGGCTGCCCTCGGCGCAGGGATCGAGATGGGGGTTTTCTGACATTCCCTGTGCCCGTCCGAGGCTCCTGCTATCCCCCAAACCAGCCGCACAAACCCTTGAAATTGCTGGCGATCAAAAAACTTTATCCCACCCCTCCGTGCTCGGCCTATAATGCACGTCATGACAGACCCGCGTCACGCCCGCTATTATGCCTTTGTCTGGCCACTCTTCTGGCCCTGGCTCTGGCTGAATCTGCGCCGGCTCGAAGCCTGGCAGGAGGAGACCGGGCGCACTGTGCTGCTGCGCATTGACCGCTTCGGCAACATCTACATAACGGCGATGGCGGATGCGCCCAACCCACAGCGCTATCAATACACCGCGCCGGTGATCCCGGCATGGGAGCGCCCGTTACGCTGGAGCGATCTGCCCGAAAATCTCGTCGCGGGCGTGGTCCCGCTCGCAAAATGCTGTGCGGCAGCGGTGACACAGGCGAAAGCCGTCACCATCTCAGGAACCTCACCTGTTGCTCCCGACACATCCTGATACGGATGACCTTACCGAATTCAAATCGACCCAACCGGAAGGCCACCGCCTCGCCGGCCATTCCTGCTGTCTGAAACGAAAAACGGCGGACACCCACTCTGGGTACCCGCCGCTTTGAATTCGAGAACTCGGAAGAAATTAGGCAGCTTCGCCGATCTTTACCAGTTCGATGTTGAAGGTCAGGTCTTCGCCGGCCAATGGATGGTTGGCGTCCAGCGTTACAGATTCCTCTTCAACGGCAGCCACTGTCACAGGGATCACTTGCCCGTCCTGGGTCTGCATCTGAAGGCGTGAGCCAACTTCCAGCGGAATCTCCGCCGGAATATCTGCGCGAGGCACATCCTGGCGCATGGCCGGGTTCATCTGACCATAGGCGTCATCACACGCTACATTAACGGTCTTCTTGTCGCCAACGGTCATGCCCGGAATGGCAGAGTCGAGGCCAGGTATGATTTGGCCGGATCCGACTTCGAATGTCAGCGGCTCGCGCCCTTCTGAACTGTCGAATGTGGTGCCGTCATTGAGGGTGCCGGTGTAATGGATGTGTACGGTATCGCCCGTTTTCACTTGCGTCATGGTCTCGCTCCAATCGTGGTGGGTGGAATTTCAGAGGCCGCGTCGCGCGCACGGGTGCTCCGTTGAACTGAGGCCATACCTAGGGCTTCTGAGGCATATGTAAACCCGCCGAGCAGCAAATGGCCCGGCGGCGTGCCGGGCCAGTACATTGATCAGTATACGAAAACTGCTTTGACGTTGACGAATTCCTTCATGCCAAAGCCGCCATGTTCCCGGCCAAATCCGGAATCCTTCACGCCCCCAAACGGCATGTTTGGAGCGGCAATGCCAAACCCGTTGACCCTCACCATGCCGGTGTCGAAATGATTACAGGCCAGCTCAATCGCGCGGTCTTCATTACGCGAGAAAATGCCGCCGCCAAGGCCATACCGGCTGTCATTGGCAATCCGCATCGCATCGTCATCATCCTTGGCGCGGATTACCGAAGCCACGGGACCGAACAATTCATCGTCATAAGCGGGCTGGCCCGGCGCCACATCGGTCAACACGGTCGAGGGATAATAGGCGCCCTGCATGTCAGGGATTTCACCGCCACAGCGAATGGTCGCGCCTTTTTCAACACTGTCCTTGACCTGGTCATGCAGAGTTTCACGCAGGTCAGCGCGGGCCATTGGCCCCAGATCACTGTCTTCGGCAAACGGGTCGCCGAGCTTGATGTCCGCCATTGCCTTCACAAATTTCTCGGTGAACTCATCATAGACTTCCTCAGTCACAATGAAGCGCTTGGCGTTCACACAGGTCTCGCCATTGTTGAACAGCCGCCCTTTCACGCATGTCTCGACGGCGAGGTCCACATCGGCATCTTCCAGCACCAGATAAGCGTCGTTCGAGCCAAGCTCCAGCACAGTCTTCTTCAGTGCCTTGCCGGCTTTCTCACCCACCACGCGGCCGGCGCCGTCACTGCCGGTCAGGGTCACACCGCGTACAAGGTTATTCTCGATCACGGCATCGGACTGGTCATGCGAGATCAACAGAACGGTGAAGAGATGTTTCGGCAGGCCTGCGGCTTCATAAATATCGCGCAGCATCAATCCACTGCCCGTACAGGTCTCAGCGTGCTTCAGCAGAACACCGTTGCCCGCCATGAGGTTGGAGATGGAATAGCGGATCGCCTGATAGAGCGGGAAGTTCCATGGCTGGATGCCATAGACGATGCCAATCGGGGAATAGGTCACAATGCCTTTGCGACCCGACATGATATCGCGTTCTTCACTGGCCAGCTCTTTCGGGCCGTGCTCAGCAGTATAGTCGCAAATCCCGGCGCACAGTTTCACTTCTTCCTGCCCATCGCGATAGAGCTTTCCCATCTCCTTGGTCATAAGCTCGGCATAGTCATCGACATGCTTGCGCAACTCATCGCCGATGGCCTTGATGACTTTCGCGCGGTCTTCGAGACTGCGCTGGCGCCAGTCTTGGTAGGCAGCTTGGCACTGCTCGATAGCGAGCGCCATCTCGTCATCACTCATGCGGGCATAGGTCTTCAGCGTCTCGCCGGTGGCCGGGTTGATCGTCTTGAGAAGGTCGGTCATGCAGGGGGATCTCCAATCTTGCTTTCACAAGTTAAACGACCCGCCCCGCTGGCAGTTCCGATCACATTCCCGTTAGATACAGCCAGATTATTCCGGCCACGTATCGTAATTCTCTTTCATGTAAGAGAATCCATCCTCGACGATCTCGCGCAGGACCTCCATGTCGATGTCGGCGAGCTTGTTGATGTAAAGACAGCTCTTGCCGACCTTGTGCTTGCCCAGCCGGGCGAGCTTGTCGCTCATATCGCGATATCCCGGCATGATATACAGGACGAGATTGGCTTTGCGCGGCGAGAATCCGGTGATCAGCATGTCGCCTTCGCGACCGCTGTCATACTTGTAATGATAGCGGCCATACCCCACCAGGCTCGGTCCCCACATCCGGGGTGTATAGCCCGTGACTTCCTCGAACCAGCCCAGCAATTTTTCGCCATCAGCGCGGCGCGTGGGATGCTCGACCGCCGCGACGAATTCCGTTGGCGAAACTGGGGTCGGCTTGGTCTTGTTGTCCGATTTGGCCATGTGCCCCTCCCTGACCGGACGAGCCTAGCCGACCGACACCTCAGCGCCAAGGTCCAGCCAAAGGATCAATGCGGTGGCAGCGGCCAGCAGCAGGATCGAAAGTCCCGCATTGATCCACACGGCCCGGTCGGCATTCTTCTGGTCTATCCAGGCACGCGGCCGGATCTTCCGCAGCCGGAACACGATCAAGGCCGCCAGAACCAGGGCCACCACATTCAGAGACAGGAGCAAGCCTGCCCGCAATGCCAGTGTCCAGTGCCCTGCTCCCACAAAAAGACCCAGCGCCGCACCCGGCGGCAGCAAGGCAGCGGCGACCATCACGCCGACCAAAGCCGAGGCCTGCCCGCGCGTCAGGGACAGGGCCGCCGCACCACCAGCCGCCATGGCAAGAGCCAGCCCGTCCAGACGCACTTCAGCGCGTGACATCAGCTCCCGGCTTTGCAGGTCAATCTGGAGTACAAACGACAATAGCCATGCACAGACAAGCGCGATCGCGATTCCGGACCCCAGCGTGATCGAGGCCCGCTTCAGCAGTTTGAAATCGCCCAGCGCAGCGCCCATCGAAAAGCCAAGTACAGGCCCCAACAGAGGCGCGATCACCATGGCGCCGATCACGGCGGCGATGCCGTCAGAGTTCAGGCCAATCGCCGCCACAATGGTCGACAGCACGACCATGATGATGAAATCCCGGTCCAGCCGCGCGCCCGTGGAGACATCGGAATAGATCTCTTCCCGCGTCGCCTGAACCCGTTTGTCGGCCTTCTGGTCCGTCGCCTCTTCAATGTTTGGCGCAGTCGCCTCCACTGGAAGCACGGTGATCCGGAAATCATCGCACGTATCCAGCGCGGTCTGGATATTGTCGATCAGTGACTGGCCACTGCCTTCCCGCATGAAGACAGAGATCAGCTTGCGATCCTTGCGCTCAGTGTCCTGAACATAATAATCGATCGGGTCGGCCGCTTTCACCGCCCGGATTACGGTATCGTAGCGTTCGTCATTCGGCAGGTGAACTTCCAACAGGCGCATGATTATCTACCCGCGCTTCAAGCGTGCGATCAGGCTGGACGTGTCCCAGCGCTGACCACCCATGGCCTGAACATCTGCGTAATACTGGTCGACCGTCGCCGTCAGCGGCAGGCTCGCCCCATTCTCCCGCGCGGCTTCCAAAGTGATACGCAAATCCTTGCGCATCCAATCGACCGCGAAGCCGTGTTCGAAGTGGCCTTCGACCATTGTTTTCCAGCGGTTCTCCATTTGCCAGCTCTGGGCGGCCCCGCCGCTGATCGCTGCGATCACTTTCTCCGCGTCGAGCCCGGCCTTCTCGGCAAAGTGCAGGCCCTCCGACAAGCCCTGGACGATGCCAGCAATACATATCTGGTTGACCGATTTGGCCAGCTGGCCCGCGCCACTCTCACCGATCAGCGTCATATTTTTGCCGTAGGCCGCCATCACCGGTTCGGCAGAATTGAATGCCTTCTCTTCGCCGCCACACATGATGGTCAGCTTGCCATTGACCGCACCGGCCTCGCCGCCGCTGATCGGCGCATCCAGAAAGCGCGCGCCCTTCATACGGCAGCGCTCATCCAGTTCGCGCGCAAGATCCGCTGACGCCGTTGTATGGTCTACCACGATCATGCCCGCGCCGAGGCTGGGCTCCAACTGGTCGAAGACGGCACGAACATCCGGATCATCGCCCAGGCACAGGAAAACATATTCAGCGCCGAAAGCTGCGGCCGCCGGGTCCTTTGCGACCTCGCCCTTGTGCTGGGCGGTCCAATCCAGGCTCTTGGTCTCTGTCCGGTTCCAGACAGTCACTTGATGGCCCTTGGCCGCCAGATGCCCCGCCATATGGAAGCCCATCACCCCCAGACCAAGAAACGCCGTTTTTGCCATGCCAGATCTCCGTGTGTCCTGCGGACCCAATTAGATTGAATTTCAGGGAAATCACACCCTTTGTTCTCAACGCCCATAAACCAAGCCCTGCTACAAACCGGGTTCCTGTCAGAATGAAGGAACACGAAGCGCATGGCGATTGCCACCACTCATACGCAACGCTTTCCGGGCAGAAGGCCCGCTGCGCCCCGTCGCAAGATGGGGACATGGAAGATGGCTTATGCCGACTTCCTGACCGCGCTGATGGCCTTTTTCCTTGTGCTCTGGCTGGTCAGTGGCGTCTCCCCGGATTCGCGGAGCATGATCGCCGACTACTTCACAGGCAAAGACACGGCCGCCGCAAACGGTCCGCTGGTGGAAATTCGCCAGTCCGAGACGTTTCGCCTTTACGAGACGCTGCGAACAGACGAGTCGCTCGCGGCCGCAGGAAACAATCTGCAACTGATTCAGGCACCAGACGGCATTCGTCTCAACCTGGTTGATACCGATGCCCGCCCCTTGTTTGCCAGCGAAAGCGGCGCCCTGACCGAAGCGGGCGAAGCGCTGACCCTTCAGCTTGGCCAGGCCATTTCTGGCCTGGCAGGGCCAATCACCATTGAGGGCCACACGGACGCATTTCCCTCGCTGGACGCGAATCGCACCAATTGGGACATCTCTTCGGAGCGCGCGAATGCTGCGCGGCGCATCCTCGTCTCGGCAGGCGTTTCCACTGATCGTGTACGCGCCGTAACAGGTTTGGCCGACACCAGACCTCTCAATCCGGGTGAACCGCACTTGTCAGCCAATCGCCGGATAAGCATATTGCTACATTCTGACGGCTAGTCGTTCTGGCGACGTGTCGGGGCGTGCTGATGAACCGGAGCCGTAATGCTATCTGAATTCGTCCAAACTTGGCCGATGTGGGCGAGCCTCGCCATCGTCTGCGCCGCGATCACGTTCTACATGCTCGACCGGTGGTCGATGGAGTTCGTGTCGGTTTGCGTGATGGCAGCCCTGCTGCTGGTTTTCATCATTCCCGGTGCACGCGGGGTCGACGGCGAAGCCATCAGCGCGGCAGACCTGTTGTCAGGCTTTGGCAACCCGGCCCTCATCACCATCATGGCATTGCTCGTGGTCGGCCAGGGACTGTTCCAGACCGGAGCGCTGGAAGGGCCGACCAAGGCCTTGCTCGCGGGATATGACAAGCGGCCCGTCTCAACTCTGATTCTGGCCTTCCTTGCGGTCTTCGTGACCAGCGCATTCGTCAACAACACGCCCATCGTCATCATGTTCCTGCCCGTGATGACCGCCATCGCCATGCGTATGAACGCGCCGCAGTCGCGCCTGATGATGCCGCTTAGCTTTGCGTCGATCTTCGCCGGCATGACCACGCTGATCGGTACATCGACAAACCTGCTGGCGGCCGAATCCTATGACCGGATCACCGGCCAGCAACTCGGTTTCTTCGACCAGACCCCTATGGGCCTGATCCTTGCGGCCGCCGGCCTGCTTTACATCCTGATCTTTTCCAAATTCCTGTTGCCGAACCGGCGCGGTCTTTCCGATGACATCGTCCAGCCCTCCGGCAAACAATTCGTCGCTCAGATCGAAGTGACACATGGCCATTTCCTGCTTGGCAAGAAACCGGTCGCAGGCATGTTCGCTGACCTGCCCGACATGACCGTCCGCATGATCCAGCGTGGCGAACGGGCGATCCTGCCACCCTATGAGGATATCAGCCTGCAAGTTGGAGATCTGGTCATCATTGCCGCGACACGCGCCGCGCTCCAGAACGTGCTGGCGCGCCAACCGGATTTCCTGCAGCAGGTCTGGCAGGCGTCAGGCGCTGACCTTGAGGATTTCTCGCGCCCCGGCTCGCTGGCCCTCACCGAGGCCGTCATCGCCCCCGGCTCGCGCATGGTGGGCCGGACGGTCGAAATGCTCGGCTTTCGCCGCCTGACCCGCGCCGTGACGCTTGGTATCCAGCGCCGCAGCCGAATGATTCGGACGAAGCTTGGCGAAATCCGGCTGGAATCCGGTGATACGCTGCTTTTGTGTGGCCCGGTCGAAGCGTTTCGTGAGCTGCGCTCAAGCCGCGATCTGATCCTTCTGGAATGGTCCCAAACCGAAATCCCGCTCACGACCAAAGCGCTGGCAGCGCGCGTGATTGCCATCTCCATGGTGATCCTCGCGGCGACGGGCTTTGTGTCGATCCTGCACGCATCCGTTCTGGCCGCCGTCGCCATGCTGATCGCGGGCTGCCTGAACACACGCCAAGCCAGCCGGGCACTCGATCTGCGCATTTTTCTCGTGATTGGTGCGGCGCTGGCCATGGGCATGGCCCTGGAAAAGACCGGCGCGGCTGACCTGATCGCCCATTCGGTCGTCAATCTGGCTTCGCCCTATGGCACGCTGGCCGTCCTGTCGGCGATCTTTCTCGCGGTCGCCTTGCTGACTAATCTCCTGTCTAATGCGGCGACAGCCATCCTGTTTTCGCCAATCGCCTTGTCAGCCGCCGCGGAGCTGAAGGTCGAAGACCCGTTACCCTTCCTGCTGGCCGTTATTTATGGCGCCAATTGCTGCTTCGCGACGCCGATTGCGTACCAGACCAACATGCTGGTCATGGGTCCCGGGCACTACAAGTTCGGGGACTTCATGAAGTTCGGCGGGCCGTTGGTGATCATACTTTGGGTCGTCTTTACCATATTCGCCCCTTGGCGGTTCGATTTGTAAGTGTATCGTCGCACTTATGAAGTTCACTGACTCCCAGATCCTGCCCCCGGGGCTCGAGCGCTCGCTTCGGTTCTACGTGACCAATCCGAGCCCTTGCCCCTATCTGCCGGGCAAGAAAGAGCGGAAAGCGTTCACCAATCTGGCCATCGGGGAAGCAGATCTCGTCCACAACTCCTTGAGCCAGGCCGGGTTTCGGCGCAGTCAGACGATCGCATATCGCCCGGCTTGCCCGCGCTGCAATGCCTGTCGCAGCGTGCGCGTGCCGACGCGGGATTTCGAACTGTCGCGCAATGACCGGCGCACCCTGAACCGCAATGCCTCACTGATCCGCCGCCCGGTCGAGGCCCAGCCGAGCCGCGAGCAATACCGGCTGCTGAAATCCTATGTGAAAACCCGTCATGATGGCGCCGGCATGTCCGACATGTCTTATCGGGATTACAGCGCCATGGTTGGCGGCAGCCCGGTGCAAAGCCTGATCTTCGAGTATCGCGATGGCGTGGAAGAGGACGCGCCTCTGGTTGCCGCCTCGATCACAGATGTGCTCCGGGATGGCTTTTCGATGGTCTACACGTTCTTTGATCCGGAGCTGACCTCGAGGGGACTCGGCCATTACCTCATCCTCGATCACATTTTGCACGCGCAGGATCTGGGCCTGCCGCACGTGTATCTTGGCTACTGGGTGAAGGGCAGCCAGAAGATGGACTACAAGCGGCGCTACAAGCCGCTCGAAGTGCTTGATGGCGACGTGTGGCGTCCGCTGGGCGACGATGAATGACACGGTTTAGCCTTTAGCCCGGCCAAGACCGGGGAGGCATGGGGAGATAGATGATCCATAGACGCAACCTGCTGGGTGCAGGCGCACTCGGCCTTGCCGGCGCTGCTGCTGCTTTTGCCAATCCCGAAAAGGCGGCCGATCTCGCTGCGCCTGCAATTGCGCGCAATCGACGCCGATTAAACATGGTCACCACCTGGCCCAAGGGCCTGCCGGGGCTTGGCGAAGCGGCCGAGCGCGTAGCCCAGCGCATCCAGCAAATGTCCGAAGGCCTGATGGAAGTGAAGGTCTATGCGGCCGGCGAACTCGTCCCGCCTTTTGAGTGCTTCGATGCCGTCTCGAATGGTTCGGCCGATATGTATCATGGCGCCGAATACTACTGGACGGCCAAGTCCAGCGCCTATCCGTTTTTCACCGCTGTTCCCTTCGGTATGACCGCACAGGAACTTATGGGCTGGATTGATTTCGGCGGCGGCCAGAAATTATGGGATGAACTGTCAGCCCAGTTCGGAATCAAATCCATCCAGGCCGCAAATACCGGCCATCAGATGGGCGGCTGGTTCCGCAAGGAAATCAACACGCTGGATGATCTTGTCGGACTCAAGATGCGCATTCCGGGTCAGGGCGGCGACGTACTGCGTGCACTGGGCGGCTCCTCGGTCGCACTGCCGGGCGGGGAAATCTATCAATCCCTGCAAACCGGAGCGATCGACGCGACGGAATGGGTTGGCCCCTGGAACGACTATTATCTCGGCTTTCACCGCGAGGCGCCATACTACTACGGACCCGGTTTCCACGAACCGGGCGCAAGTCTCGCAGTTGGCATGAACCTCCGCGTCTGGGACGGTCTCACGCCTGGCGAACAACAGATCATCAAGGCCGCCTGCGAGAGCGTGAATCACACATCGCTTGGCGAGTTCACCTACCAGAATGCGGTCCATCTGGACCTGCTTAAACGCGAACATGGCGTCCAGATGCGCAGCTTTCCAGACGAAGTCGTCAGCCGTATGGCCGAAGCCGCCTGGGATGTCCGCGCGGCCTCCGGAAGGGATGGGATCGAGAAGCGTATCTATGAGAGTTTCGAGGCAGGCTTGAAGTTGATGCGTGGCTGGGCCGACGTGTCCGAAGGGCCGTACTACGCCGCCCGCAATTCGAACAAATAGGCCGGGGGCGGGCTGGGTATGTCTCCGGAGATCTTCCTCACCCTTGGCGGGGCATTGAAATGGCTGGGGCTTGCCCTGTCGCCGTTGCTCTTGCTGCCACTGATCGTCACGATCTGGCCAGACCCAGTCGAGCGGATCGCCAAATGGTTGAGCGCGCGCATTGATGCGGTCTCTGGCTGGGCGCTTGGCGGCGCGATCGCCGGCGCGATCATTCTTGTGGGCGCGCAATTGCTGGTTGTGCTGCTGCGCTATGCCTTTGGCCTCTCATTCACTTGGTTGAACGAGATCGTGATCTATGCCTTCGCCGCCATGTTCATGCTCGGCTCGGCCTCAGCTCTTCGAGACGATGCGCATGTGCGGGTCGATATTCTCAGGCCCCGCTTTGGCGCGCGCAGGCGCAACTGGATCGAATTGGCGGGCATATATCTGTTCCTCTTCCCCATCTGCATCCGCCTGCTGGCGATGACCGAACAAGGCCTTGCCCGCAGTTGGGCACTGTTCGAAGGCTCGCGGGAATCCGATGGCTTGCCCCTGCTCTTCCTGTTCAAGACGCTGTTGCCAGCCTTTGCCGTGCTGATGCTGGTTCAGGGCTTGTCAGAAGCGCTGAAAGCCGCTCTGCGCCTGACCGGAAAGCTGGATGATGTAGCCGAGGAAGAGCCCCATGGAGGCGTCCATGGAACTTGAAGTCATCCTGGCCCTCTCCATGTTCGTCTGCGCCATTCTCGCACTATTGGCAGGGTATCAGGTCGCGCTGACGCTTGGCGGCATAGCGTTGCTGTTCGCGCTGGTCGGAATTGGTCTTGGCGTGTTCGACGAGGCATTCTTGCGCAATCTGCCGAGCCGCATAATGGGCGGCTCGATCATGCAGAACCAGACCCTGATCGCGGTTCCACTTTTTGTGTTGATGGGCGTTATCCTTGAGCGCTCGCGTGTCGCGGAAGACCTGCTCCATATTGCCAGCCGCCTGTTGGGGAAAGTGCGCGGCGGGCTCGGCTATGCCGTGGTGCTGGTAGGCGCCTTGCTGGCGGCATCCACAGGCATTGTCGGCGCGACGGTCATCACGATGACGCTGATTGCCCTGCCCACCATGATCCGGCAGGGCTACGACCCGCGTCTCGCCACCGGCACGATTGCCGCATCGGGCACGCTGGGCCAGATCATCCCACCTTCTATTGTGCTCATCCTGCTGGCCGATGCGATTTCGAACGCCGCCAGCCAAGCGAGCCAGGCCACTGGCTCTGCCGGTTCTTTTGTCGTGTCGGTCGGAGACCTGTTCGCCGGCGCGCTGATTCCGGGCTTCCTGCTGGTGGGCCTCTATCTTGGCTGGATCGCACTGACCGCCATTCGCCACCCGGAGCGCTGCCCGCCGGTACAGGATGATGACAGTCCGCCGCTAACCACGAAGGAAGTTGCTTTCGGGCTCGGCGCGCCGCTCCTGTTGATCGTGGCCGTGCTCGGCGCCATCCTTGGCGGGGTTGCCCCGCCCACCGAAGCCGCCGCCATTGGCGTGGCTGGTGCCGTCCTGCTCGCAGGCCTGCGCCTTGCCGATGACGATCATGAGCGCCGCATCACATGGTTGCTCATGGCGGGCCTCGGCAGTGTCATCGCGATCATCCTGCTCCGGAACCTGTTTGATCTGCGCACCGGCGTGGCCACGATTGGCCGCACGAACGAGATTGGCATCCTCCTGACAATCCTTGCCTCAATCGTTTTCTTTGCCGGGGTCGCCACCGGTCTCGTCGTCTTGCGCCGGATGCGCCAGCTTCTACCCGCCCTCAAAAGCGCGACGCAGATCACCAGCATGGTGTTCCTGATCCTGATCGGCGCGTCGCTGTTCAGCCTCGTCTTCCGCGGCTATGGCGGCGATGACATCGTGGCCGACATCCTACACTCAATGCCGGGCGGTAAATGGGGCGCGCTGGTCATGACCATGATCGTCATGTTCGTCCTGGGGTTCTTCCTCGACTTCATCGAGATCGTCTTCGTGGTCGTGCCGCTGGTCGCGCCACCGCTGATTATCCTCGGCTTTGATCCTGTCTGGTTGGCCATCCTGATGGCGCTGAACCTGCAAACCAGCTTCCTGACGCCGCCTTTTGGCTTTGCCCTGTTCTATCTGCGCGGCGCGGCCCCGGCGAGCATCAAGACCCTGCAGATATGGCAGGGCGCGGTGCCCTTCATCATGCTTCAGCTTTTGTTGATCGGGCTGGTTGCCGCAATTCCCGCCTTGGCAACCTGGTTGCCGGCGGCTATCGCCCGATAGTATGGGACAAGACATTGACCCGTTCCGCGCGATTTCGGTCAGCAAGCGCGCACATGATTTGAAGACCGAGGGCCGCCGCATCCTGCATATGGAGTTCGGCCAACCCTCAACACCTGCGCCCAGAGGCGCGATTGCGCGAGCCCATGAAGTGCTCGACACAGATCCTATGGGGTATTGGGAAAGCCGTCCGCTCAAGGAACGCATTTGCCAACACTACAAGAATGAGTATGGTGTCGACCTGACGCCGGGGCGGGTGACGCTGACCTGCGGGGCCTCGCCCGCGCTCGTACTGGCGCTGTCAACGGCATTCAATCCAGGTGACCGGATCGCCCTCGCACGCCCCGGCTATGTGGCCTATCGCAACACATTGCGCGCGCTCAATCTCGACCCCGTGGAGATCGCTTGCGGCGCGGACGTGCGCTACCAGCTGACGGCCGACGCGCTGGACGCCCTCAACCCGGTCCCAGCAGGCGTCATCATCGCAAGCCCCGCCAATCCAACCGGCACAATCATTCCCGAGGATGACCTTGCGGCTATCGCCGCCGTCGCCAACGCGAAAAACATCCGCATCATCTCAGACGAAATCTATCATGGCCTCAGCTACGGGCCGGACATCCGCTCCATGCTGGAATTTGATCCGGATGCGTACATCGTAAACTCGTTTTCCAAATACTTCTCCATGCCAGCTTGGCGACTGGGCTGGCTGGTCTCGCCCAGGGATGGGGCCGCGCGGACCAGCGCCTATGTCGGAAACCGGTTTCTGACGCCGCCATCCCTGTCCCAGCATGCTGGCCTCGTGGCGATGGACAGCGCGGAGGAACTGGACGGCCATGTCGAGGTCTACCGCCGCAATCGCGAATTGATGCTTGAAGCCCTGCCGCGCCTCGGGCTTGAAAAGATCGCGCCGCCGGATGGAGCGTTCTACATCTATGCCGACATATCGAAGTATACCGATGACAGCCTGGCCTTCTGCCTGAAACTGCTCGAAGATACCGGCATTGCCACAGCCCCCGGTGTCGATTTCGATCCGGTTGAAGGCCATCGCTTCATGCGGTTTTCATTTGCGCTGTCGACAGCACAGATCGAAGAAGCGCTCAGCCTGCTGGAGCCATGGTTCGCGGCTCAGCCGCAATCATAGTCGGCCACGGCGCCGCCATCTGCGCTGCGCTCCAGAGACACGAAATTGCAGCCCTCCGGCGCTGCAGCCCTGGCGGCCTCGACCAGCGCATCTTCGGTCGGCGCTTCGGCCACGCCGAATGTGCCATCAGTCTTGACCGAGAATTTGAGTTTGAAGCCCTGACCCTCGGCCGGTGAGGCAAAGAAGCTGTAGCCGCCCCCCGCCACGGTGCGATCCGGCAGGCCGCTCCAGGTGGATGCACTCCACCCGGCAGAATTTGCGGCGCAAGACCCAAGGACAAGCGCCGCACTGATCGTAAGATATTTCATGGTCCCACCTCCTGATCCGGAGGCAGCAGTATAGCCTAGAACTTGACTTCTGGCACCGTGGACAAGGCTTCTCGTCCTTCGACACCAACATCGAAGAATTCGCGACCTTCGAAATTGAACATGCCCGCCACGATGGATCCGGGGAATTGTTCGCGGGAGGTGTTGTAGTCCTGAACAGCCGAATTGTAGAAGCGGCGCGCGGCGGCGAGCTTGTCTTCGATGGAAGACAGTTCCGACTGAAGTTCAAGGAAGTTCGTGTTCGCCTTGAGGTCCGGATAGGCTTCGGCAAGCGCAAACAGCTTGCCGAGCGATGCGGTCAGCATGCCTTCGGCCGCGGACATTTCCCCCGGTGTGCTCGCGCTTTGTGCGGCATTCCGCGCCGAAATGACGGCATCCAGAGTTTCCTTCTCATGGCTCGCATAGCCCTTCACGGTCTCCACGAGATTCGGGATCAGATTTTGACGCTGTTTCAGCTGGACATCCACGTCCGCGAAGGCCTGATTGACCCTCTGACGCTTCATCACAAGGCCGTTGTAGATCAGAATGACAAAGCCAGCGATCGCGACGATTGCGGCCAGAACTACTAGAATGGGGCTCATCGGGCGTCCCTCCATAAGAACCAGATTTAAAAGGGGTATCCGGGCCCGGCGCAGAGTGCAAGGGACGCTGCGATGCTCACGCGACCGTTTCAGTTTCCAGATCAGTTTTCAGGCGGTCCAGCAGGGCGACCGCACCAGAAGCATAGCCCCCGATCCAGCGCTCATGAATATGTTTGATCGGCAAGGCATTGAGATAATTCCAGCGCTGGCGACCAACCCGACGCACGAGCACAAGGTCAGCTTCTTCCAGCACTCCCAGATGCTGCATCACCGTGCACCGGTTGAGCTGGCTGAACTGCGCGCAGAGGTCACCCGTCGTCTGAGGTGCATCTTTCAGCGCATCCATCATGCTTCGCCGGACCGGCGCGGCCAGCGCCCTGAAAATCAGGTCAGTTTTATCATCGCTTGACATGTTGTCTTTTTATAACATTAACTTGGATTTGGCAAGCGATAGCGGGAGGCTACGATGAACCTGAAATTCGAAGTAAGCGGGCGTATCAATCGCCCTGTCGAGGACGTGTTCGAGGCCGTCGCAGACCCCAAACAGCTATCTGGTTATTTCACTACTGGCGGTGCGAAAGGCCGACTGAAGGCTGGCGCGACGGTCATATGGGATTTCCACGACTTTCCCGGTGCCTTCCCCGTCAATGTAGTAAACGTGGAGGAAAACAAATGCATCGTCCTGGAATGGGATGGAGATGGAACAGATGGCGTCAAAACAACCGTCACCATTCGGTTCGAACCGACCGAGGATGGCCGCACCATCGTCTCCATTTCAGAAGAGGGGTGGCCGTCAACGGATCAGGGCCTGTCGAATTCCTACGGCAATTGCATGGGCTGGTCACAAATGATTTGCGCCATGAAAGCCTGGCTCGAGCATGGCATCAACCTGCGCGACGGCATGTATACATAGCGCCTCCGATCTGATCTGCGTCAAGCCGGAGGCTTGACCCCCATGCCTATTTGTCGCCTGATTTCCCGGAACCAGGAGATGATCATGGCCTCACCCTTTCCGCTCGGCGAGCATCATTACAGCCACCGCATCGGCTGGCTGCGCGCCACGGTGCTTGGCGCGAATGACGGAATACTGTCGACCGCCAGCCTGATGATCGGCGTTGCGTCCGCTGCAGCCTCCACCGGCGCGATCCTGACCGCAGGCCTTGCAGGCTTGGTGGCGGGTGCGATGTCGATGGCAGCAGGGGAGTATGTTTCTGTCTCGTCACAGGCTGACACTGAACAAGCCGACCTCGAGATCGAGCGCGCAGCGCTGCGGGACCATCCCGAAGCCGAACTGGTTGAACTTGCGCACATCTACATGAATCGCGGTGTCGAAAAGGACACCGCTTATGAGGTCGCGCGGCAGTTGACCGAAAAGGATGCGCTGGAAGCCCATGCGAGAGACGAGCTTGGCATCAACGAAATTGTAGCAGCGCGGCCCATTCAGGCAGCTGTCAGTTCTGCGCTCAGCTTTTCCGTAGGCGCGGTCCTGCCTCTGTTGGCAGCCGTGTTCTCACCGGCGGATCTGGTCACACCTGTTGTGGCGGGCGTGTCCCTGCTGGCGCTGGTCCTGCTTGGTATGGCTTCGGCCAAGGCGGGCGGCGCGGGCAAGTTCAAAGCCATTGTGAGAATTGTATTCTGGGGGGCTGCTGCCATGCTTGTCACCGGCTTGATCGGTGCAGCCTTCGGTACGGTCGTTTAGAAATTCTCGGGCTTCTTCCCAACGGCCCGTCTTTACAAATTCTTTCAAATCTTTAGCTGCTAGTGAGGGGAGGCGCAGACAGTAATGCATAGAAGATGCTCATGACGGATTCAGGCCAACTCGCACGCATGATTTCAGACGCCCGCCGGGTGATGGTATTCACCGGAGCTGGCATCTCCACCGAGAGCGGCATTCCGGATTTCCGAAGTCCTGGCGGCGTTTGGAGCAAAATGTCCCCGATCTATTTCCAGGATTTCGTCGCCTCACGCGATGCGCGCCGGGAATCCTGGCGGCGCGTATTCAGTCGCGCCGAAGGTTGGACCGGTGCCAAACCGAATGTGGGCCACTATGCCATCGCCGATCTGGTGAAGCGCGGGAAGGTTAGCTCCGTAGTCACACAGAATGTGGACAACCTGCATCAGGATTCCGGCGTGCCAGACGATCAGGTCATCGAAATACATGGCAATGCGAGCTATGCCAAATGCCTGCAATGCGGAAAGCGCTACGAATTCGAGACGCTGAAGCCTCGCTGGGAACAAGACGAGGATCTGACCTGTATCTTCTGCACGGGCCTGCTTAAGAATGCGACCATCTCGTTCGGCCAATCGATGCCCGAAGACAAGATGCTGCGAGCCAGCGAGGAAGCGTTACTCTGCGACCTTGTGATCGTGCTCGGTTCGTCACTTGTGGTTTACCCGGCCTCGGCCATTCCGATGGAAGCCAAGCGCAACGGCGCGCGCATGGTGATCGTCAATCGTGAACCGACCGATCAGGACCCGTTCGCCGATCTCGTCCTTCATACCGAGATCGGCTCGCTAATGACGGACACAATGGCCTTGCTCGACCGGTAAGACATCTGCCCACGGTGTTTCCTTTCGGCCAAAATGGAATTTCAGCCACCCCGTCAACTCAATCGAAACTCTAGATTGCTATAGATCCAGAAGAAACCTTCATGGTGGGAGGCCTGGAATGCGCAATACTGTGCTGGCAACAACCCTTCTTTTCGCATCCGCATGCGGCAATGCGGGCGGTACATCCATCGAGGCCGCCACACCGCTCGTCATCGCGGAGGGGCAGGCCCCGGTCACCTATGGACAGGTCACAACAGGCACGCCCTCGCTGAGCCCATCAATCCTTCCCGCCCAGCCGGAGGCCGTGCGCACGAATGCATCCTGCCGGACTCCTAAGGCCGGCAACAATGCGCGTGCGGCCTATGTCTACACGTATGGTGGCGGGGTCCGGACGCCGCTGCACCATATCAACCGAAAGGACACGCCAGAAGCGATTGCCGAGCGCAAAGCCATGATCCGGGAGAGGACAAAAAACGCCAAGACGGCCGTGCAGCGCGAAGCGCTCGGTATGGCTATCGGAAATGCGGTAAACAACGCCCGCCAGATCGACGTCCTTGTGACGGAGACCGATACCCCGGTTTTCCTGTACCTCACATCCTATGACTCTGTTCTCTGGAACATTCAGCGCGCCCCCGGTGTGGAAATCGACGGTGTGGTCATCAACTCCTATGAAGCGGGTGCCATTGCCAATGGAGTGGATGCTTCGCGAACGGAGATCATCTCCTTCGACAATTCTCCAACCAGGAAATGTTACGTCTCAGCTCCGGGCCGCGTTATCCCGGTTGAGGATCGGGTCGCGTCAGCCCGGAAACTCAATCCGAACGTGGACCTCAGCCGGTACAAGAAACAATGGCAACAGGAGTACCGCGACGCGAAACGGTTTTACGGTCAGGATATCAAGAAGCTGACCGGCAAGCGACCGGAGTGGATTCTGGACAATGCGAGGGATGGCGAGTTCAACGCTGTACTGGTTGGCCCGAAACCTGCGACGCCGTTCGAGGCCCAACCGGTGACAAAGCTTCAGGTTCCCTCCCACATCACCCCATTTTGGGGTAGTCAAAAGGATGCCTACAAGGCTTTCGGGCTGGACCCGTCAGCCTAGCCGCTGAACGTGCCGCCGCGTGGGAAGCCCTTCGGTACGGCCTTGCCAGCCTGTGAGCGTTTGCCGATCCATTCTTCCCATTCCGGGAAGGCGCGGTGGCGACCGCCCGTCATGACAATCAGTCCGTCACGCTTGTCGAAGGTCATCAGGTCACGCAGCTTGAACTTGCCACTATAGGACTGCAGCTTGTTGCCCTTGCCGCGCGCCATCTCCGGCAACTCATCCAGAGGGAAAATCAACAGTTTCCGGTTCGATCCGACCACGGCCAGCATATCACCCTCTACCGGCACGCAGATGTTCAACTCACCCTTGCCGGTATTCACGGCCTGCTTGCCGGCCTTGCGGTTGGATTCCAGCTCTTTCTCTTCGACGACGAAACCATAGCCCTCGCTGGAAGCGACGACGCGTTTGCGGTCCGGCTCAAAGCGGAACATCGTGACAATGTCGACACTGTCTTCCAGATCAATGGACAGGCGGATCGGCTCGCCGTGTCCGCGTCCACCCGGCAGCTTGTCCGCCGGCAGCGTAAAGGCCCGTCCGTCGGATGCCATGAGGATAATCTTGTCCGTACTCATCACTTCTTCGGAAAGGTAGAGTTCGTCACCATCCTTGAACTTGGCTGATTCCGGATCGAGCCCGTGCCCCTTCATGCCGCGAATCCAGCCCTGTTGGGACAGCACAATAGTCAGCGGCTCCTTCGGCAGTGTGGCTTCCAGAGCGGCTGCGAGATCCACTTCCGCCATTTCGCCAAACGTCGCGCGGCGGCGACCGAGTTCAGAGTCAGGGTCGAAGGCCTCGCGGGCTTCTTTCAGCTCCTTGGAAACCTTGCTCCATTGGCGGCGTGTTGAGCCGATCAGCTTGATCAGGTCTTCGCGCTCTGCGCTGAGCCGGTCATGCTCGCCGCGAATTTCCATCTCTTCCAGTTTGCGCAATGCCCGCAAACGAAGATTGAGGATGGCTTCAGCCTGAATGTCCGTCAGACCGAAGGTCGACATCAACACAGCCTTGGGCTCGTCCTCATACCGGATTATGCGGATCACCTCATCAATGTTGAGATAGGCGATCAAATAGCCATCAAGCAGGTGCAATCGCTTCTCGATCTTGTCGAGACGGAACTCGGCCCGGCGCACAACGACTTCGCGGCGATGATCGAGATAGGCCTGCAGCACATCCTTCAGGCCCATGACTTGGGGCGCGCCCTTGTGCAGCACGTTCATGTTCAGGCTGAAGCGAGTTTCAAGGTCACAGACCTTGTAGAGGCTCTCCATCAAGACTTCTGGCTCGACGGTTTTCGAGCGCGGGACCAAGACGAGCCGCACATCTTCGGCGCTCTCGTCGCGCACGTCGTCGAGCAGGGGCAGTTTCTTCGCTTCGATCAGCTCGCCCAGCTTTTCGAGCAGGCGCGACTTCTGAACCTGGTAGGGAATCTCGGTGACGATGATCTGATAAGTGCCACGACCAGTGTCTTCGACTTCCCAGCGCGCGCGCATACGGAAGCTGCCGCGACCGGTCTCATAGGCCTGAAGCATGGCCTCCTTGGTTTCGACGATGATGCCACCGGTCGGGAAGTCTGGTCCCTGGACGAAATCCATCAGTTCCGCCGTCGTCGCCTTGGGCTTTTCGATCAGAAGACGCGCCGCATCGATCAGCTCGGCAGCGTTGTGGGGCGGGATGGAGGTGGCCATGCCAACCGCGATGCCGGTCGCACCATTGGCGAGCAAGTTCGGGAATCCGGCTGGCAAGACAACCGGCTCTTCATCATTCTCGGCATAATTGGCGCGAAAATCGACTGCGTTCTCGTTGAGGCCATCCAGCAACAGCTCGGCGGCAACCGTCATGCGCGCTTCGGTGTAACGATAGGCAGCGGCGCTATCGCCATCAATATTGCCGAAATTGCCCTGGCCATCGACCAGCGGATAGCGAACGGTGAAGTCCTGCGCGAGACGCACCAGCGTATCGTAGATCGAGCTGTCGCCATGCGGGTGGAAGTTACCCATCACGTCGCCAACGATCTTGGCGCATTTGCGATAGCCGCCCTCGGGGTCAAGCTTCAGGACGCGCATACCGTACAGGATACGGCGCTGGACGGGTTTCAGGCCGTCGCGCACATCAGGCAGCGCGCGGGACGTAATCGTCGACAGCGCGTAAGCGAGATAGCGCTTGGAAAGCGCCTCGCTCATCGGCTCGTTGATGATCCGGTCTTCCGGCGTCCCGTCAATCAAATCGGACATTCTGGCCTCTTTGCAGTTCGTGCCACATTCTGGTGCAGGCCCTTGATTAAAGTCAGCGACTCAAGGGCCGGAGCACGTTAACACAAACGTCGCTTTGGTTAAGGAAAGGAAAAGGGCGCAGCTGCTGATGAGTGCAATCCGGGCATGGATCCTGTTGATAAGCCTGCCGGCGCTGGTGTTGCTGGCCTTCTTCTGGCTGGCGCCTCCGCGCCACAATCCCTTTGCGCCGGTCGATTTGACCGAAACGCCCGGCATCGGGACATGGCACAAGCTGACCCGCACCAAGCGAAACCGCGAAGTGTGTTTTGCCGCGCTGGACGATGCGGGCGTGCTGTACACACCGCTGGAAGACCAGAAGCTGGACGGCGGTTGCGGGCTGACAAACGCCCTGACGCTGGACCAGACGCTGACGCCATATTCGGCGACGTTGCGCATGACGTGTGGTCAGGCGGCCGCGCTGTATTCCTGGGAACGCCATATTGCCCGCCCCGCAGCAATCGAGGTCCTTGGCTCGCCGATTGCGCGGATCGAGACCTATGGAAGCTTTTCCTGTCGCAACATCGCAGGCACCCGACGAATGTCCCAGCACGGGCTGGGCAATGCGATTGATGTATCGGGTTTCCGCCTTGAGGATGGCCGTCTCATCAGTGTGAAAACGCATTGGGATGCAGGAGGGGCGGAGCAGAAATTCCTGCGGCGTCTTCACAAGGGTGCGTGCGATTTGTTCTCGGTGACGCTGGGGCCTGAATACAATGCCGCCCATGCCGATCATTTTCATCTCGACATGGGCGGGGGGAAAGTATGCCGGTGACTAGCGCCGCAATGGGCTAGTCAATGCATTTGAAGCCGTCTTCATTGACTTCCTTCACACGGCCTTCGCCGCCGCAGACGCGGAGCGCAGTTTCGGTATTTTCATACATGGCGTCGCGGCCGTGTTCGTCGGCATCGACGTGAATGCAGCCCGCAAGAGTAAGCGTGGCAATGGCGGTTACGGCAAAAACAGTTTTCTTCATGGCATCAGCCTTTTCGTTTGCACGGAACGCCCCAGTCCTCACCGGCCACCTAACACATCAGAAAATGAACGGCTTCTGAATATGACAGCCCTTGCGCGCGTTATCTCGCCGCGCAACAGTCAGAGCCACAAGAGGGAAGGAAACAGAATGAAATTGTATAATTCCGTAGGCCCGAACCCGCACGTGGTGCGCATGTTCATGGCGGAACGCGGCATCGACCTGCCCAAAGAAGACATCGACCTGATGGCCGGAGAAAACCGGCAGGCGCCCTATACGACCAAGAACCCGGCTGGCCAGCTGCCCGCTCTTGAGCTTGATGATGGCAGCATCCTGACCGAGATCACTGCCATTTGCGAGTATCTGGACGAAACCCAGCCCGGCGACCGCCTGATGGGGGATACACCCGAAGCGCGCGCCCAGAACCGCCGCTGGACACGGTGGGTGGACCTCAAGATCGTTGAGCCGCTGACCACAGCTTTCCGCGCCGCTGAGGGCCTGCCCATGTTCCAGGACCGGATGCGCTGCCTGCCGGAAGCTGCTGATGGCCTGAAAGCCTGCGCACAGGATGGGCTCGTCTTCCTGGACGAACAGATGGCTGACGGCCGTGAGTTTGTGGCAGGCAAGGCATTCGGCCTGGCTGACATACTGCTGTTCTGTTTCCTGGCTTTTGGCAGTCAGGTGGGCCAGCCCCTCAACCCCGATCTGAAACACATCGGAAACTGGTATGCGCGGGTCAGCCAACGCCCAAGTGTGAGCGCCTAGGGCCGCTTCAGCATGCGGCCCACCAGTCGCAGGCGCTCTGCTGGAACGCCCCGATTGAGCCCCCCAAACAGACGCTCTTCCAGAAAATAGCCGGTGAGCTTCAAGCCATCGGCTATATCGGGCGGCGCAACATGGGCCGTGGATTCGACAAGAAAGAGCGGCAGGCGAAGGAGGCGGTCGACATATTCCTCGGCCTCCGACCCTCTCACGGCCCGGCCGGTCTTTGGAGATACATGGGTCAGGCCATCATTCGCGCCAGACAACGCGCATGCGTCCAGATCAAGCCCGAAACCCAGCGCGGAGAGCAGGCCCAGTTCCCAGCGCACATAGAGCGCCGGCCAGATTTCCTGCGCCTCAATCTGGTCTAGCAGAAGCTCGGTGGCCTCAAACAGTGCCGAACCGGCTGCATCGCCTTCGTCCAGTCCACCCCGCAGGATCGCGGTAATAGCCGAAATGGCGGCGAGGGCAGCTGGATCGTCCAATACACGCGCCGCTCGCTCCCGACTGGCCTCGGCCACATCAAACCGGCCCAGAGCCTCTTCAAGGCGACCGGTCCAACTGAGGGAAACGGAATTTCCGGCTTCATATTGCGCGCGGCGCTTGCGCGAGGAACCGCCATAGACAAGACCGGACCGACGCCCGCGCGTGCGGGTGAGAACGTCGAGGATGAGGCCACCTTCTCCAAAGCGGCGTGCGCCCAGGATTATGCCGTCATCCGACCAGTTCAAACATCGAACTCCAGGCCAAGCCCCTGATAACTCTCTCGGCGTTCCTGCCAGCGTTCATCCACCTTCACGAACAGGAAGAGGTGCACTTTGCGACCGAGCATTTCAGAGAGTTCTTCGCGGGCCTTGCGACCAACATCCTTGATCGCTGCGCCGCCCTTGCCGAGCACCATGGATTTGTGATTGTCGCGGCCGACGACCACAACCTGTTGCACACGGACGGAGCCATCCTTTTTCTCTTCCCAGCTCTCTGTTTCGACCATCAGCTGGTAAGGCAGTTCCTGGTGCAGGCGCAGCATTAGCTTTTCCCGCGTCACTTCGGCGGCAAGCAGGCGCATCGGCAGGTCGGCAATCTGGTCCGGCGGGTAGAGCGCCGGGCTTTCGGGCATCCGTTTCGCAAGCGCCTTTTCCAGCGCTTCGACGCCTTCGCCATTTTCGGCGGAGATCATGAAGACCTCTTCATAGACGCCCGTCTCGTTCAGTTCCGCAATGATCGGCAGGACCTGATCATGGGGAAACAGATCAATCTTGTTCAAGGCGAGGAAAGCTTGGCGGCCAATCTGCTGAAGTTGCTCGATGACCCGGCGGTCATCTTCCAGAGATTTCTTCTGCGCACCATCTACCTTGCCTTCGCGCTCCGCGACCCAGGCCGAAGCGTCGATCAGGTGCACAATGGCGTCCGCATCGTCAGCGCCGCTCCAGGCCGCCTTGACCATGGCGCGGTCGAGCCGGCGCTTGGCCGCGAAGATACCCGGAGTGTCCACAAGCACGATCTGCGTGCCGTCCACCTGCGCGACGCCGCGCACCGGGAAGCGTGTCGTCTGCACCTTGTGCGTGACGATTGCCACCTTAGTGCCGACCAGACGATTGGTCAGCGTGGACTTGCCCGCATTCGGCGCGCCGATAATGGCGGCAAATCCAGCATGGGTGATGGGGGTGTCTGTCATGGGGTTCCGGTCAGGCTTTCTAGGAGAAGGGCGGCAGCATTACGCTCAGCATCGCGCTTTGACGACCCCGCGGCAACAGCCGCACCCCGGTCGGCCACTTTAACTTCAACCTCATAAGTGGGTTCATGGTCCGGTCCCGACCGGCTCAGCACGTCATAATCCGGCAGTGGCAGGCCCTGCCCCTGGGCCCATTCCTGCAGCAGCGTCTTGGGATCCTTGGTCTGGGCCGGAGCCGCCTCGAATTGCGGCGCCCAACCTTTCTCAATGAATTTCCGGGCGGTGGAGAGCCCGGCATCCTGGTAGATTGCGCCTATAATGGCTTCGCAGGCATCGCCAAGGGTCGATTCCCGTTCGCGCCCACCGGCAGCTATCTCGCCATCCGACATGATAACGAATTCCGAAACGCCAAGATGGCGCATGGCATCCGCGCAGGCCCCCTTGCGAACAAGACTGTTGAGACGCGGAGCCAGATCGCCCTCACTCTCCATCCGGCGTCGGTCAATCAAGCGTTCGGCGATCACGAGGTTCAGGACCCGGTCACCCAGAAATTCGAGGCGCTGGTTGGACAGGCGGACTGATTCCGCAGAAGTTACAGCGCTTGGATGTGTCAGCGCACGGATTAGCGTCTCCGGGTTTTTGAATTTGTGGCCAAGAATGGACTCCAGTGTCCGGATATCCGTTTCGGCCAGTGAGGGCTGGCTCGCTTTTCCCTTCGACCGGAGGCGCGTGCGTTTGGGTCTTGCCGGTGTCATGCTGGCGTCACCGGAAGAGCTTCGATGATGACCTGGGCTTCAGCCCAGGGGTAATCATCCGTGATGGTCAGGTGAATAATCGCTTCATGGCCGGCGGGCATCATCGTGGCGAGGCGCTCCGCCGCGCCGCCAGTCAGCGCAAGAGTTGGCTTGCCCGTTGGCAAATTCACAACGCCGAGATGCTTCCAATGAACGCCGCGCCGCGGCACACCCGTACCGAGCGCCTTTGCACACGCCTCTTTGGCCGCAAATCGTTTGGCATACGTCTCAGCAGTCAGGCGACGGCGGCGCGCCAGCGCGATTTCGACATCGGTAAACACGCGTTTCTCAAACCGCTCACCAAATCGGGCAAGTGTCTTTTCCACACGCTCGATATTGCAGAGATCATTCCCGATACCAATGATCATGCGCGGGCCTCATCCATCAGTCGCCGCATTTCCCGGATTGCAGCATCAAGACCGATAAAGATGGCCTCACCAACAAGAAAGTGTCCAATGTTCAGTTCTGCGATCTCGTGGATTGCCGCCACGGGAGCAACGTTTTCAAATGTCAGGCCATGTCCGGCATGCGGTTCGACACCGCGCTTGCGCGCTTCTATCGCCGCGATCTTCAGCCGTTCGAGTTCTGGCGCCGCGGCCTCTGCACCGCCTTCGATCCATAGCTCAGCGTATTTGCCCGTATGGAGTTCGACCACAGGTGCCTGAAGCACTTCCGCAACTGCAATCTGAACAGGGTCGGGTTCGATGAAGAGTGACACCCGCGCACCCGATTCATTGAGGCGGCGAACAACGGGCGCAATTTGGTTATGCAGGCCCGCGACATCGAGCCCGCCTTCGGTCGTACGCTCTTCGCGCTTTTCGGGAACAATACAAGCTGCATGCGGACGGAACTTGCAGGCAATCTCCGTCATCTCGTCTGTCGCAGCCATTTCGAGATTGATCGGAAGGCTGGAAGCCGCACGTATGGCTTCGAGATCTCCATCGCGGATGTGGCGCCGATCCTCGCGCAAATGGATCGTGATGCCGTCTGCGCCTGCCTGAGCCGCAATCTGCGCCGCGCGCATCGGATCGGGATGATCCCCCCCGCGCGCATTGCGAATGGTTGCAACGTGATCAATGTTCACACCAAGGCGCAACGGGCTTGCCATCAGGCGAGGCCCCTGGAGCCAGGCTTGACGGCCTCCATCGCGGCAAGATCTGGTGGCAAATCATTGGCGTCATAGTCTGGGAAATCGACCGCCGCGAGCGAAATTAGCTTGCAGCCAACATCAGCGCGGCCGTTCGACCGGTCGATGATACAGGCACCACCCACGACCTCGCCGGGCAGCGCATCCAGCGCTTCAACGGTTTCACGAAAAGACAGCCCCGTCGTGACGATATCTTCCGCGATCAGCACACGTTCGCCTTCGGCAATGGAGAAGCCCCGGCGGAACTGAAGCTGGCCATCGACCCGCTCGGCAAAGATCGACCGTGCGCCAAGCTGGCGCGCCAATTCATAGCCCGGAATGATGCCGCCGACAGCTGGCCCAGCCACAACATCAATCTTGCCGAATTCGGCAGTCAGCTTCGCCGCAAGGGCCTTGCACAATTTTTCGGAGAGCGTGGGCTGGGAAAATACGAGGGCCTTCTGCAGGAAAACAGGACTGCGACGACCAGACGACAAAATGAAATGCCCCTCCAGCAAAGCCCCGGCCTCGCGGAATACATTCAGCACATCATCATTCGTCATCTTCGCCCTCCTGGTCGCGCACAGCTCTGTCGACCACAGCGATCGACCGGAGCGCGGCCAGTATCTGCGTCAGACGCTTGAGGTCTTCAACCTCAATTTCCATCAAGATTTCCGTGAAGTCCTCGTGGCGGTCTACCGTATGTATGGCTGTGATGTTGCCGCTGGCCTGTGCCACAGCAGCGCAGAGCTTGGCCAGTACGCCGCGCTCATTGGAGGCATTGATACGAATTCGCCCAATTGCCACCGCGCCCGTGCGCGCCAGTTCGGTCCAGCGCAGGTCCACCCAGAGCTCGGGTTTATCGTCATATTCGGCGAGCTTTGGACAACTCGCGACATGGACCACAATGCCCTTGCCCGGTTCATGAACCCCCATGATACGGTCCCCAGGCAACGGGCAGCAGCAATTTCCGAGATGAAGCGTCACGCCCGGTGACAGCTCCGTGCCGGATACCATGAGCGGCGTATGCTCACTGTCCATGCGGACCTTCGTGGGATCGTCCTCGCGTTCCGGCCGGTAACCCGGAAAGGCCGCCTGGATCACATCGTTTGACGAAATTCGACCGCGCCCCAGCGCTTCGGACATGTCTTCCATATCCTCAAAACCGGCGAGGCGGGCCGTATGGTTCATCTTTACATCAACCGGATCAATACCTGCCCGTCGCAGCGCCATATTGATCAGCCCCTGACCGAGGCGCCGGAACTCTGTTGTTTCCTTGTCGCGCACCAGCTTGCGCATCGCAGAGCGCGCGCGCCCGGTGATCGCCAGCGCTTCCCAGCCATGAATGGCGTGAGGCGCTTTGCCCCGGATGATCTCGACAACGTCTCCATTTTTCAGCGGGCGGCGTAACGGCTTCACCTCGCCATTGATCTTGGCGCCAACACATGTGTCACCCACCGCCGAGTGCACCGCATAGGCAAAGTCCAACGGCATGGCGCCGGCTGGCAGGATGATCAACTTGCCCTTCGGAGAGAAAGCAAAGACGTGCTCGCGATACATTTCGAGCTTGGCGTGCTCCATGAACTCGCTCGGGTCGCCGCCATCCTGAAGCAATTCTGCGAAGGCTTCGAGATTGGCGGCAGGGTCAAGACCGGCAGCACGCGCCGAATCGATGTCAAAGCCGTAGGCGCGGTTCTTGTAGCCCCAATGCGCAGCCACGCCGAACTCGGCGGTGCGGTCCATCTCTTCAGTGCGTATCTGGAGTTCGACACGCCGGTTGCCGGAAGCGCGTACGGTTGTGTGCAGGCTGGCATAACCGTTCGGCTTGGGCACGGAGATATAGTCACGGAAACGGTCAGGGATGCAGGCCCAGAGTCTGTGGATTTCTCCCAGAACCCGGTAGCAATCCTCAACACTCTCCACGATCACGCGAAAAGCGAACAAGTCAGCGACATCCCGAAAGGAAATCGATTTCTTCTCAAGCTTGCGCCATAGCGAATAAGGTTGTTTCCGACGACCCTTGATGCGGCAAGGAATTCCGGAAACCTCCATCAATTGCTCAAGGTCACCCCGGATACGCTCAAGATCATCGGCATTTTCGAGCGCAAGTTCGTCCTGACGATAGAGAATGGCACGACGCGCTTCTGGATTGAGCTCCTGGAAAGCCAGGTCCTCCATCTCGGCAGCAATCTGGTAAAGACCGACGCGGCGGGCGAGCGGGCCGTAAATGTCCATGGTTTCCCGCGCGGTGCGTTCGCGGCTGGATGCCTTCTTCCGAAAGTGCAGCGTGCGCATATTGTGAAGCCGGTCGGCCAGCTTCACCAACAGAACTCTAATGTCGCTGGTGGTTGCGAGAATGAACTTCTGGAAGTTCTCGGCCTGAGCCAATTCCTTGGAGCTGTATTCAAGCTTGTCGAGCTTCGTGACCCCATCGACCAGTTCGGCCACATCCGCACCAAAGCGCACTTCGACATCGCCGATATCGATCTCGGTGTCCTCGACCACATCGTGAAGGAGGCCCGCGACGATGGTGATCTCGTCGAGCTTGACGTCAGCCAGAAGGCTCGCGACTTCAACAGGATGCGAATAATACGCATCGCCCGAATCGCGCATCTGTTCGCCATGATGCGTTTTGGCAAAATCGTAAGCGGCACCGAGAAGTTCGGACTTCACCCGAGGGTGATAGGCGCGAACCTTATCGATCAGCTGCTGCCGGGTCAGGACATCTTTAGGTTTTTCCGCAGCCGGTCGCTCTGTGCCAGCCATGTCGCCAGCCCCTTCATCCTTTGCGGATAGGGTGCTGCCGTCCATCTGGCCTCCTACAGCCGGTCGTCCCGTCCGGACTCCAGCTCGGCCTGATAGGCCCGCATGACGTCTTCTTCGGTTGCAGCAGGTGCAGATTCCAGAGCCAAACGGTCGGCTTCGCGCTCGTTCTCTTCGCCTGGACGAATGTCCTGCAGATTGGAGATCAGCGCTTCCTTGACCACTTTCAGATCAATCGACTCGTCAGCAATCTCGCGCAGCGACACAACTGGGTCCTTGTCATTATCGCGGTCCACAGTAATCGGCGAACCTTCGCGGATCATGCGGGCACGATGTGCAGCAAGCAGGACAAGCTCGAAACGGTTTGGAACCTTTTCGACGCAGTCTTCAACGGTAACGCGGGCCATGAGCAGATAATCTCCTTTGGACCGCCCCTTATATGCAGCGCAGCACGCCGACGCAACCCGGCGATTGCCGTAGAATGCAGGACATTTTCGCCCCCTTGGCAGCGCTGAAAACGCCGCTACGGTGCCTTCTTACCTTAGCCGGAGGTCGAAACCCATGTTCCGTAATGTTGCCATCTCTTCTCTCGCGCTTGCGCTCGTTGCTTGCGGAAACGGAAATGACGCCGCTGAAACGCCGCAACCGGTCGCCTCCGACACGGGCGCAACGACCGAGGCCGAAGCATCGAATACGGTCGCCCCGGCCTCATCCGCGGCCACTCCTTCAGCAGAAACCAACTTGCCAAAGGCTGATGCAGAACTGATCGAAATCTACAAACAACTTCACGCCAATCCGGAACTTTCTTTCAAGGAAGCCAAATCGGCCGCTCTGATGGCCTCTGAACTTGAAAATCTCGACTTCGACGTTTCCACCGGCATTGGTCAGGACTGGGTGGTCGCCAAGGCAATGAAAGATGTAGGTGAGGTCAAGGATGGCGTCGGCGGACACGGCGTCGTTGGCGTATTGCGCAATGGGGATGGCCCGACCGTCATGATCCGCGCCGATATGGATGCCCTGCCCGTTCCTGACCAAACAGGTTTCCCGTTTGCCTCAGAGGTCCAGTCGACCACATGGACTGGCGTCGAGAGCCCGGTCATGCATGCCTGCGGCCACGACATCCACATGACCAGTTGGATCGGCACCGCCCGCGCACTGGCTGCCCGCAAGGATCAGTGGAGCGGCACGCTTGTAATGATCGCCCAGCCAGCCGAAGAGATCGGCCTTGGCGCCCAGGCCATGCTGGCCGATGGCCTCTACAGCCGCTTCCCTCAGCCGGACTACAATTTGGCGCTGCACGTTTCCGCAGCTGCGCCCGCTGGCACGGTTGTCTATACGAAGGGCTACGCCATGGCGAATGTCGACAGTGTCGACATCACCGTGAAAGGCGTCGGCGGGCATGGCGCCTACCCGCACACAACACGCGACCCGATCCTGATCGGATCTCACATCGTCGTAGCTCTGCAGAGCCTCGTCTCGCGTAATACGAACCCGCAAGACTCTGCCGTTGTTACAGTCGGCTCGTTCAAGGCCGGCGCAAAGCACAACATCATTTCCGACGAAGCAACGCTGCTCCTGACGGTGCGCTCCTATGACGACGCGACCCGTCAAATGTTGCTGAGCGGCATTGAGCGCATTGCCAAGGCGCAAGCCGAGGCCTTCGGGGCGCCTGAGCCAGAGATCACGATCGAGCAGGACTATACACCATCGCTCTTCAACAACGCCGACCTGGCCGAAACAGCCATGGCGGCCATTGCGGACGCAATCGGCGAAGACAATGTCAAGGAAGTAGCCCCGGTCATGGGCGGCGAGGATTTCAGCCAGTTCGGACGGACGGAAGAAAACATTCCAGGCCTCCTATTCTGGGTCGGCGCAGTGGAGCCTGCGCGCTATGAGGCCGCCAAAGACAGCTCCCTGCCCCTGCCCTCGCTGCATTCGCCCTTCTTCGCTCCGGATTACGACCCGACCATTGCCACAGGCGTCGAGGCTATGACTGCGGCCGCGTTGGAACTGTTCGAGGGGTGAGCCTGCGCCCCTAGCCGGACACGCAGGTGCGGCACGTGCTCCTCGCTTTCGCACAGCTAAACCTGAGTCCTCCTAAGCCTCGTCCATCTTGGCATACACTAGGCAAGGGAGCGCTGTCGCGAGCGGCGCGGGAAGATCGCCAGCTCCACGCCGTCCGGCAGGTCCGCCACAATTTTCGGCCCCCGCGCCTTCAAAGGCGCAAATACGATATGCAGCCTTGTCGCGAGTAGGACTATCAGCTGCCGGACGACCTGTTCCACCTGCTTCACCCGTCCATTCGCCTTCGCCCGCCGCTAGCGCGACATCTTTACCGGATGCAGCTTCAAATCATCGCCCGCGATTGATTCGATCAGCGCGCGGCACGCCTGCTGAAGGCTAAAGGAGAGGAAGTCTGTGTCCGCGCAAATGTGGAAGAGTATGAGGGCACAGATTCTCAGACGAATTCGCTAGGCACTTTCCCATGCGGCACAGGAAAGACGATATGGAGTGACCTAACGTCGAGGGTAGAAGCCACGCCCACCTTATCTTTATATGTCTTCCACAAGCTCCGAAATCTCAGAAATCCGGCGCGACAGGAGGGAGAATGCAACACAGAATGGGCGTAGGCCCTCTACTTGATGCGCGGGGGCGATTGGTCGAACGAGGATATGCGACCAGCGAGGTCAGGACTTATGATCGCTCTGCCATCAAAGCGGGCGCCCTGCGCATAAAGGAGTGGGACTATTACTGCATCCTGACACCTCGTTTCGGGCTGGCTCTGACTGTCGCTGACAATGGCTATCTTGGGTTCCTAGGCACATCCTGGCTCGACCTGGAACAGAAAACAGCCACCAATCATGGAGCTATCATCCCGTGGTCGATGGGCAAGATGAAGTTGCCAGCCAGCGCCGATAGTGGCGACATTTCCCAGCGCAAGGGCGATCTGGAATTGAGCTTTCGGCATGAGGCAGGAGGGCGGCGCCTGACGGTGAATGATCCGGCTTTCGCCAACGGAAAAGGACTGCACGGGGAATTATGGCTCGATCAGCCCGATATGGACCGGATGGTTGTTGCGACACCGTTTCCAAATGTCCCGAAGGCTTTTTATTACAATCAGAAAATCAACTGCATGCCCGCGCGCGGGAAGATCACCCTGGGCGAGGAGACGTATCAGTTCTCCCCTGAGAGTGCCTTTGCTGTACTGGATTGGGGCCGCGGCGTCTGGACGTATAACAACACATGGTATTGGGGCTCTGCTTCCGGCCTGGTCAAGGGGCGACCGTTTGGGTTTAACATCGGCTATGGGTTCGGCGACACATCCGCCGCCAGCGAAAACATGCTGTTCGTGGATGGTAAAGCCCACAAGCTCGACCATGTCACATTCCATATGCCTGAAGGTGCGCCTGATTCCGCGCTATGGAAATTTACCAGCAATGACAATCGATTTGAGATGGATTTCGCTCCCATCATCAATCGTCACCAGACGACCGACCTTGGCATATTGAAAACTGCGCAGGACCAGGTCTTTGGCCTGTTCTCAGGACGTGTCATTCTTGACGATGGCAGCCAGATGACCGTGAAGGACTTGCCCGGATTTGCCGAAGAAGTGCGAAATCGTTGGTGAGCGGAGAGCAGGCAAGGTGGCGTTGAGAGCTGTCATAGGGCGGATCATGACACGACCATCGCAGTGGTTGTGGCGGCCATGACAACCGCCGCGCTGGCACTGTTTGACGAAAGCTGACGCCGGGTTCACGCGTGTTTGAACTTGCCGGACGAGGCTGAAAGCGCTACTCCCCTTTTGCTCAGACTGCGCAAAAGCTTCAAGCTGCTGTCACAAGAGCCACCTGTCTGCGGACGTTTGAAGGCCGACCCCCTTGAAACGCGAGGCTTCAGGCCCATATTATACTCAGATCGAGCATAAGTCGGTCTGCTACGAAGGAGGACGACATGGCACGTCTTATTGATTCCGGCCCCGGCTGCCCCACGCCAACTCCGCTGCGCGGCGCTTCTGCCGCTGAAGCGCGCGGCCTCGTCTATGATGACGCGGTGAAAATGGAGACCGATGACCTGTACCCGCTGGTACAGGATTTCATCACTCCGATGGAATGGCCAGCCATTGCGCCCCTCGTGGCGGCAATCAATCGGCTCAAGAAAGAGAAGAACGCCGTCATCCTGGCGCACAATTACATGACGCCGGACATCTTCCAGCTTGTCGGCGATTTCCGTGGTGACAGCCTCCAGCTGGCCCGTGAAGCTGCCAATGTGGATGCCGATATCATCGTGCAGGCCGGAGTGCACTTCATGGCCGAGACCTCGAAGATCCTCGCGCCTGAAAAGACCGTCCTTATTCCGGATACCCGCGCGGGCTGTTCGCTCGCCGCCTCGATCACGGGCGCCGATGTGCGCCTGATCAAGGAGAAATTCCCGAATTACCCGGTCGTGACCTACGTAAACTGTACCGCTGAGGTAAAGGCCGAGTGCCACATCACCTGCACCAGTTCGAATGCGGCGCAGGTCGTCGAAGCCATCGCTGCTGAATGGAATACTGACACGGTTATCCTCGTGCCGGACCAATACCTTGCCAAGAACGTGGCTGCCCAGACCGGCATCCGCGTCATGACCTGGCCGGGCGCGTGTGAAGTGCACGAGATGTTCAGCGCCGACGATGTCGAGCAATTGCGCGAAGCCCACCCAGGCGTCGTCATCCTGGCTCACCCGGAATGTCCGCCGGATGTACTGGAAGCCGCCGACTTTGCCGGCTCGACGTCCGCGCTGGCCAATTACGTTGCAGAGGAAAGCCCGAACAAGGTCGTCCTGCTGACGGAATGCTCGATGAGTGACAATGTGGCGTCAGCCAATCCGAACGTGAACTTCATCCGTCCATGCAATCTCTGCCCGCACATGAAGCGTATCACGCTGGAAAACATCTATGATTGCCTGGTCACGGGCGAGTACGAGGTGCTCATCCCTGAGGATGTCCGCGTGCGCGCCAAGGAAGCCCTCGACGCCATGATGGCCCTGCCGAAAATGGTCAAGCCGCTCGCGTTCAAGACCGGTTTGAAACCACTTGAGCTTGAAATGGTCGTCTAGCAGCCAGACAGGTTGTGCAATCGCGGGGGAGCGGCGTAATGTGTCTCAGGGCGCAAGGAGAGGTAGAATGGTCCGAGGCATATACGGTCTCGCGGCAATGGCGATCGCAGGCCTTTTGGTCTGCACTCCCGCTCATGCCGACAGCAAACGCGAGGGAGATTCATCGGATGTCCTTGGCACCTGGAGCTTCCAGACAAAACCCTATCGCAATGGAGAGTGCATGATGTCTGGCACCATGTATCTTTCTCCGCACCCGGATGAAGGCCAATATAGCTGTGAGCTCACAGCGGTTGAAGTCTGCTCAATGTGGGGCCGGTCGGTTGTACGCCAATCCTGCAAGGCTCGCCGCTTCGGAGACCAAATTTCGATTCGGTCCCAGATCGAGGAAATGCTGGAAGCCAAGGTCGAGGGCCTGATCTATGTACCAGACAATTTCACGCTCACCATCCAATCCGCTGACCGGATGTTTGGCGCGCTGGTGTCTGCCGTGACCGCACCGGCGGAATTCCGCCGCGCGAATGACGGCATCTCCTGATCCGTGAGCGCCTCCATTCCGCAAACCCTGACGGCCAATGGGCCAGTCGATGATGACGTTCTGATCGTAGGCGCCGGCCTTGCTGGCCTGTTCCTGGCGCTGCAACTGGCGCCGCGCCCCTGCACCGTCATCTCCCCGGCTCCGCTTGGCCAAGCCGCATCCTCCGCATGGGCGCAAGGCGGCCTGGCCGCTGCCATGCACCCCCTGGACAGCCCCGAACAACATGCCGCAGACACCGTTGCGGCCGGCGCGGGACTCGTCGACCCAATTATCGCCCGCCTCATTGCAGAGGAAGGCCCGGCCCGGGTTCGCGATCTTGTCGCGCTGGGCGTTCCGTTTGACCGCACGCCGGATGGCGCATTGGCCTTGTCGCTTGAAGCCGCTCATTCTCACCCGCGCGTGGCACGCGTTGCCGGAGACCTTGCGGGCAAGGCCATCATGGATGCGCTGGTCGCGGCCGTTGCCGCCGCGCCACATATCACCATCATCGAAGGCGTCCGCGCCACCGGCCTGATGCAGGATGCCAATCTTCAGGTGGCAGGCGTCATATTGCGGGACAATGCCGGAACGCTCTCCACACGGACCGCGCGGGAAACGGTGCTGTGCACTGGCGGTTCCGGCGGCCTGTTCCAGGTTACCACCAACCCACCCGAAGCGCGCGGCGACGCTGTTGCGATGGCCTGGGAAGCGGGCGCACTGATTGCAGATCTAGAATTCGTCCAATTCCATCCTACGGCCATCGACATTGGCCGCGATCCTGCCCCCCTCGCGACCGAGGCCCTCCGCGGTGAAGGCGCCACGCTCCATAATCGAGACGGCACGGCCTTTATGGCAAGCTACCATGAATTGGCCGAACTCGCGCCGCGCGATGAAGTGGCGCGCGCCGTGCACACAGAGCGCTTGTCTGGCCGAGGCGCATTTCTCGATTGCCGCACGGCTGTGGGTGAACACTTCCCGGACCATTTCCCAACAGTATTTGGCACTTGCAAATCTGCCGGCATCGACCCACGCACCGAATTGATCCCGGTTGCTCCAGCGGCGCACTATCATATGGGTGGCATCGTCCCAGACTTCTGGGGGCGCAGCAGCCTCGATGGACTGTCCGTCTGCGGCGAATGTACATCTACCGGCGTACACGGCGCAAATCGCCTTGCATCCAACTCCTTGTTAGAAGCTGTCGTATTTGCCCACCGCATTGCCGAGCGCCTGCGCGAAGCTGAGTTCGCCACCCCTAACGCATCAACAGGTCATGTTCCAGGGGCGTTACCCGTTCCAGCCCTGCAGGAATTGCGCGGCGCCATGTCCGAAAAATGTGGAGTTGTGCGAAATGCCACCGGCATGACCAGCGTGCTTGAACTGATCGAGCGCTTGAACACCATACATGGGCCGGCTCGCGCGCTGACCACTGCGAGACTGATCGTTCAGGCCGCAATCAATCGCAAGGAAAGCCGGGGCGGACATTTCCGGTCTGACTATCCAGACATGATCGAGCCGGAACGCCAGTTCCTGCTGAAAGATTTTGAGGAGACCGTCCGCGTATGAAACTGCTCCCCCCGCCGCTGCCCGCGATCATCCTCGATCCCATCGTTCGGCTTGCCCTGTCAGAAGACCTTGGCCGCGCAGGTGATCTGACCACGGACGCGACCATTGCGCCGGAAACCCAACTCAGCGTCGTTATTGCAGCGCGCCAGCCCGGCGTGATCGCAGGTCTCGACGCTGCGGCCCACGCGCTTACCCTGATCGATCCAAGCGTGGAACTGGATGTTCGGATGGATGATGGCACGGCAGTAAAACCCGGCGATGTTGTCGCGCGCCTTGACGGCAGCGCGCGCTCTATCCTGACGGCTGAGCGCACGATGCTGAATTTTATTGGACGACTGTCAGCGGTCGCCACGATGACGCGCAACTATGTCGCAAAGATTTCTCACACGTCCGCAACAATTGTCTGCACCCGGAAAACGACCCCAGGTCACCGGGCGCTGGAGAAGCGCGCCGTTCGGTGCGGCGGAGGTACAGCACATCGCTACGGCCTGGATGATGCCATCCTGATCAAGGACAATCACATCGCCGCTTGCGGTGGCTCCGTGGCGCTCGCACTGGAACGCGCCAAGGCCTATGCGGGCCACCTGCGCATGATCGAAATTGAAGTCGATACACTCGACCAATTCGCGGAAGCGCTGAAACATGGGCCGCATGCCGTCCTGCTCGACAATATGGATACCGACACCTTGCGCCGCGCCGTTGAAATGAATCAGGGCCGCGTCACGCTCGAAGCATCTGGCGGAGTCAATCTGGGTACCGTTGCGGCAATCGCTGAGACCGGTGTGGACTTTATTTCCGTGGGGGCGCTAACGCATTCTGCTCCCAATCTTGACGTGGGTATGGATGTGGTCTGACACTGCTGCAAAGGGCGATCAGTCCCTGATATCAGCAGGAGGAAAAGCCCATGACGCGAGCGAGCGGGCGAAAGAGTATCTTTATTACGGGCGCAGCATCCGGCATCGGAGCAGAGACCGCGCGCTATTTTGCAAAACGCGGCTGGTTCTGCGGCCTTTATGACGTGAACACTGCTGGCCTCGATGCCGTCGAAGCCGAGATCGGATCCGAGAACTGCCTGAAAGCCAGGCTTGATGTTCGCAACCGCGAGGACTGGGCCGCTGCCATCAAGGATTTCAGCGAAGCCACTGAAGGGGCGATGAACGTACTCTTCAACAATGCGGGCATTGGACGTCATGGCTGGTTCGAAGACATCACAGGCGAGGATAATGACGCGATCATCGACATCAATGTGAAAGGTGTAGTGAACGGCGTGCAGGCGTCACTCTCCCTTCTGAAGGCGACATCAGGCGCACGCATTGTGAACACGGCCTCTACCGCGGGAGTTGTCGGCTCACCACAACTGGCTGTTTATTCTGCAACCAAGTTCGCTGTGCGTGGTCTGACCGAAGCGCTCGACGCCGAATTTCGCGATCTCGACATTCGCGTCACCAGTCTGATGCCGTGGTTCATTGAAACGCCGATCCTCGAAATGGGGGATCGCGACGGCTCGAACCACAAGATGTCTGACCAGCTCAAGGAAAACGGCATGAATGTGTATCCGGTTTCCATGGCTGCGGAACGCGCCTGGGACGCCGCTCATGGCAAAGATACACATTTCATGGTTGGCAAAGATGCTGAACGGGCACGTTTCATGGCGCGCTGGTTGCCAGGCGCTATCCAGAAGCGCGTGAAGGCGGGTGTGCCCCCACGCGACTGATGTTTCCTAGTTCATGGCGCCGGCGGCTGAAGCGGAGCTTCTTACCGCCGCCTGCGTCACCTGGGCTGCCGTATAGTCGGAGACCTCGGACGATTTACGCATCGTGTTGAACTTCGGGGCACCATTGGTGATCGTGCGCGTAGAGGTGATCACAGAGGCCGGCGACAGAGTTGGTGCCGGGGCATTCATGGCCACTTTCTCAACCTTGGCGTCGTCGGTGGTCTTGATCACAGACGTCGCCGCAGCATTCACATCAGCCTCAGCCGCAGCCGTGATGACGCGCTCACGCTTGCGATTGTAGTTCTGGCGCACTTGGGCCCATTCGGCGCCGCGCGGGAACCGATAGAAGATGTGCAAACCAATCTTGTCGGTCTTGATGAGGCCAGCGCTCCAGATCGGGTCAACATAAGTGGCGTGATAATGCGTCGCGCCGCCTGTGCGTTCCTCGTTGAGGTTCATCAGCACGTGAGCTGCGACCTTCTGGGCAGTATCCCAATTACGACCGCGTGGCTCGCGGGTCATGGCACCGTCACAGGTGAAGGTGAACTGGCAACCGGTTGTGCGAGTCGCACCCTGGAATACGACGTCACAGACACTGTCAGGATAGCGATGGTCGCGAACCCGATTCGCGATGACTTCGGCAACGGCCATCTTGCCGCCCAGCGATTCTGTTCCGGCCTCATAATAGATAGCCTGGGACAGACACTGTGCCTCGTCGTTAATCTTTTCGGCGCGTTTGATGTGCTCCGGACGGAACGAAACCAGCGATGAAAGTGCAGCACCATCGCGGTCGCGCATCGCATAACGGCTCATTGAAGCGCCGGTATCGCGCTTGAGAGTGTACTCGACGGTACGGATCCAAGGCGTATCCAGCAGGCTTGGCGTCATCGGATCAGCGCGCACGGTGACGCCGCCGTCTTCAATAGAAGCCAAGCGTACCGCTTCCGCATGGAAATCAGCTTCGGCGCGCTTCTCCATCTGGAGTTCGCCAATCAGGGGAAGAGTTACAGTCGCAGCCACAGCGCAGACCGCAACGGTCGCCCCGCGAATGACAATATCTCTCTGCTCTTCGTTCGTCATAGCCATCCACCAACGCTTGAGCTGCTCTTGGAGCCCACGCATTGGCGATAGAGTCGCCCTTCGTGGTTGAAGAACCCTTAACATCACCGCTCCCCAATCCCCCGGCAGACGGTATATTCCGTCCTACGAACCCCGGGTGTTGTTGGTTTGACTAAAAATTATGAGACCGTTTCTGGCCCCGCTTCGAGTTGGATATCCATCTCTCCCGGTACCTAGCAAGAAGCTGGCCAGATACGTGAGTGACTTTTCTGTCAGGATAGATACGCCCCGGATTTTCGATTTAAACCGTTACATTAGGAGAAAGCGGCCAAGCCTCTGTAATACAGTGGAATATTTCTGCAAATTTCGTGAAATATTTCGCACTGCACAAAAATGGGTGTTGCCCGGAAGCAACACCCAAATCCTGCCGGTTTCTAGCGGACAATCGTCTTTATTTGGCTTTCAACGCCGCATGTGCCGCAGCGAGACGCGCGATTGGCACACGATACGGAGAGCACGACACGTAATCGAGTCCCGCCAACTGACAAAAGTTAATCGAAGCCGGGTCGCCGCCATGCTCACCGCAGATTCCAAGCTTGATTCCAGGACGTGATTTACGACCCCGCTCAGTAGCGATTTTGACCAATTCTCCTACGCCGACCTGGTCGAGCGTCACGAATGGGTCTTTTTCGTATATGCCTTTGTCCTCATAAATCTTGAGGAAACGGCCTGCATCATCGCGCGAAATGCCGAGTGTCGTCTGGGTCAAGTCATTCGTGCCGAACGAGAAGAACGCGGCGGATTGTGCAATCTCAGCAGCCTGAAGCGCCGCGCGTGGCAGCTCGATCATCGTGCCGACCATATAGTCCAGCGTGACACCCGTCTCGGAAAACACCGATTGGGCAACCTCGTCCACAACCGCTTTCAGGATTGCGAGCTCCTTGTGCGTGGCGACCAGTGGGATCATCACTTCCGGAACTGGCTTGCGACCCGTCTCCTTTGAAACATTAACGGCGGCTTCGAAAATCGCGCGCGCCTGCATCTCATAGATTTCGGGATAGGTGATGCCGAGACGGCAGCCGCGATGGCCCAGCATGGGATTGCTCTCATGCAGTTCTGCAGCCCGGCGGCGCAACTCATCCGCGCTAACGCCAGAAGCCTTGGCCACTTCGTCCATGTCCGCATCTGTGTGCGGCAGGAATTCGTGGAGCGGTGGGTCGAGCAGTCGGATTGTGGCTGGCCGATCTTCCAGAATGCGGAAGATTTCCTCGAAATCGCTCCGTTGCATCGGCAGGAGTTTGTCGAGCGCAGCGCGACGGCCACTTTCGCCATCCGCAAGGATCATCGCCCGCACTTCGGGGATACGCTCTTCTTCAAAGAACATGTGCTCAGTGCGGCAGAGGCCAACGCCTTCGGCGCCAAATTCAACCGCCGTACGCGTATCCAGAGGCGTTTCAGCATTGGCGCGCACTTTCAGCGTGCGCACCTTGTCGGCCCAGCTCATCAGCAAACCGAAATCACCCGACAGATCAGGTTGGCGCATTTCGACGGCGCCCATCATCACCTGACCGGTCGCCCCGTCCACAGTGATCACGTCGCCTTTCTTGATTTCACGGCCCATCACGCGGAACACGCCCGCCTTGGTATCGATCTGCAGACCACCGGCGCCGCAGACACACGGCCGGCCCATGCCACGGGCCACAACGGCGGCGTGGCTGGTCATGCCGCCGCGTGCCGTAACAATGGCGCGGGAAGCATGCATGCCCTTGATGTCTTCCGGGCTGGTCTCGATGCGCACGAGGATCACGTCCTCGCCCTTTTCAGCCATGGCCCAGGCATCTTCTGACTCAAACACGACCTTCCCAACGGCCGCGCCGGGACTGGCGGGAAGGCCCATCACGATTACGTCGCGCTTGGCATCTTCAGAAATGGTTGGGTGAAGCAACTGGTCCAGCTGAGACGGTTCAAGGCGCAGGATGGCCTCCTCTTCCGTCACCAGGCCTTCGCGTGCCATGTCGACAGCGATCTTGAGCGCTGCGGCAGCGGTACGTTTGCCGTTACGGGTCTGCAGCATGTAGAGGCGGCCATCTTCGACCGTGAACTCGAGATCCTGCATATCCTTGTAGTGTTGCTCCAGCGTGTTCGCGACGTCGCGCAGCTGGGTATAGACTTCCGGCATCGACTCTTCGAGCGGCGCATCGGTCGAGCCCAGCGTATCTGCGCGCTCACGGGAGATCGGCGCGGGCGTACGGATGCCCGCCACCACGTCTTCGCCCTGAGCATTGATCAGATATTCGCCATAGAAGACCGGGTCACCATTCGACGGGTCGCGTGTGAACGCAACGCCTGTGGCAGACGTCTCGCCGAGATTACCGAACACCATGGCCTGCACATTGACCGCCGTGCCCCATTCTTCAGGAATATCATTCAGCTTGCGATAGGTGATCGCGCGGTCATTCATCCACGAACCGAACACCGCCGTGATGGCGCCCCAGAGCTGTTCCTTCGGATCATCCGGGAAAGGGCGACCAAGATTGTACTGAACCGCGTCCTTGTAGAGCGAGATGATCTGCTTCCAGTCATCGGCCGTCATCTCGGTATCGAGATCATAGCCCTGACGGTCTTTGTAATCGTCCAGAATGTGCTCAAACTCGTCATGGCTGATGTTCAACACGACATTGGAATACATCTGGATGAAGCGGCGATAGGAATCATAGGCGAAGCGTTCGCCGGCCTTTTTGGCCAGTCCTGCGGCAGCTGATTCGTTCAGGCCGAGGTTCAGGACCGTGTCCATCATGCCCGGCATCGAAGCGCGCGCGCCTGAGCGTACGGATACGAGCAGTGGATTTTCAGGGTCGCCGAAGCCCTTGCCGGTTTCCTGCTCGACGGCTGCGAGCGCGGCATCAACCTGCGCTTCCAGAGCTGCCGGATACTGGCGCTCCAATTCGTAATAAGCAGTACAGACTGCAGTCGTCAGCGTGAATCCCGGTGGCACGGGCAAACCCAACTTCGCCATTTCAGCGAGATTCGCGCCCTTGCCTCCGAGCAAATTCTTCATTGAGGCGTCGCCGTCTGCGCTCCCGCCTCCAAAAGCATACACCCAGGTTTCGTCTGCTGGCTTCAGTGCTGCTTCACCCATGAATTCTGCCTTCCGATACATATGTCGTGTCCCCCAAGTTAACGGGGGGCGAATTGCAATTCCTATGCTGCATTGCAGCGCCATTGGCCAGTGTCCGAAAGGGCACGCGGGGGGTGACAACGTTGTTCGTGACACATTGGCGCGTTCCCGTGCAGGCAGGCCGTTTCAGTCTGACACAAGGGCACGCGAGCGCCCTGACCTGCATCAGCCATCGATGCGGGAGAAATCCGCTACGCGGTGAAGTGTTCCACGGATTTTTGTGAGCAGCGCCAGACGATTTGCGCGCACAGCGGAATCCTCGTCATTGACCATGACCGCTTCGAAGAAAGCGTCCACCGGACCACGCAATTTGGCAAGTTCGGCCATAGCTGCGGTGAAATCCTCGGACTTCAGCGGATTTTCAATGGCGGCCTCGACATCGGACAGGGCTTTCGCGAGGGCTTTTTCCTCGGCTGGCCCCTTGGCGATGAGGGCGTCATTGACGGAGAGATCAGCAGGCAGATCGCCCTTTTTCTCCTCGGCCTTGAGGATGTTCGCGGCGCGCTTGTAGCCCGCGAGCAGGTTTGCGCCGTCTTCGGTATCCAGGAATGTGCCAAGCGCCTCGACGCGGCGCGTGATGAGCACAAGATCATCCTCACCGAGAGCGAACACGGCGTCGATGAGATCATGACGCTGACCTTCGTCTCGGAGGTGCTGTTTAAGACGGTCTGCGAAGAAGGAAAGGAGGTCGCTAGCTAGGTCTTTGCTATTCTCAATCAGCGTCTGCGGGGAAGAGACAACACCTTTATCTTCATCTGAATACTTTGAGGTGGGATCGTACCCCCATATCCAAAGTCCACTTTCGTCGCGACTGCCCAATCGTTCGCAATGATTCGTAAATTCGGATCTGAATTGGATTCGGTTTTCATTCTCCAAAACAATCCGCACCACGCCGAGTGCAGCGCGGCGGAGCGCGAACGGATCTTTCGATCCCGTCGGCTTTTCATTGATCGCCCAAAATCCAACCAGCGTATCCAGCTTGTCGGCGAGCGCGACGGCGATGCCCACCGGGTCGGTGGGCACGGAGTCGCTCGGGCCTTGCGGCTTGTAATGATCGCGGATGGCATCGGCGACGGCCGCCGGTTCGCCAGCCTCCAGCGCATAATACCGGCCCATGACACCCTGCAGTTCCGGGAATTCGCCGACCATCTCCGAGACAAGATCCGCCTTGGCAAGGCTCGCGGCCCGCTCGGCCAAATCCGGATCGGCGCCAACTTTGGGAGCAAGTTCACGGGCCAGCGCGGCGACGCGCTCTACCTTGTCCCCCAGGCTACCGAGTTCGGCCTTGAAGGCGATGGTCGAGAGTTTCTCGGCCATTTCTTCCAACAATGTTGCCTTGTCCTTCTCCCAGAAGAACCGCCCATCATCGAGGCGCGCCGACAGGACGCGCGAATTGCCTTCTGCCAGCTTCTTGCCGCCATCAGCGGCCTCGATGTTCGCGACCACGATGAAGTTCGGCGCGAGCTTCCCGGTCTTCTTGTCATTAACGGCGAAATATTTCTGGTGCGTCCGCATGGACAGCTGGATCACTTCCGGCGGCAGCGCCAGAAAGGCTGGATCCATATCGCCCAGCACAACGACCGGCCATTCGGCAAGGCCAACGACCTCTTCGAGAAGGCCCTTGTCTTCAATCCATTCGAGGCCCGCATCCGCGCAGACCTTTTCGATGCCGGCGAGGATCACCTCGCGTCGCGCATCGCGCGTCAGCTTCACATGGCCAGCGCCACTGAGCTGACTCTCATAGTCCTTGCGAGAGGTAATCTTGAACGGCCCACGGCCATGCACGCGGTGGCCTTCGGTCTCGTCGCCACTGGAAATGTCATCCACTTCAAATGGCACCACTTTTCCGTCCAGCACACAGACAATCCGCTGCAACGGGCGCACCCAGCGCAGGTCACCCGTGCCCCAGCGCATGCTCTTGGGCCAATGGAAACCGCGAATGATGGCAGGCACAGCTTCGGCAATGATGTCGGTCGCATCGCGGCCCGGCGTTTCGATCACAGCAACGTAGAAGTCGCCCCTCTTCGGATCGGAGCGCACTTCGGCCTGACTGATGTCACTCAGCCCCGCGCCACGCAGGAAGCCCTCGACCGCCTTGTCCGGCGCGCCGACCTTCGGGCCTTTGCGCTCTTCCTTCACATCCGCAGAGCGCTCTGTCAGGCCATCCATGAACACCGTCAGGCGACGTGGGCCAGAGGCCGTTTCCAGCTTCGACCAGTTCAGCCCCGCCTCGCCCAGCGCCTTTTCCAGTGCAGTACCGAGATCACTCTCAGCCTTCGCCTGCATGCGCGCGGGGATTTCCTCTGAAAAGAGTTCGAGAATCAGGTCTGCCATGAAGGGGTCCAGCCAGTAGTTACAAGCCTGCACGGCATACTAGCGCGGGCGGCAGGGTCAAGCACCGGACGTGCAGATGGGGCGCTTAGTCAGCCCCAAAAGTGAGCTGCCAGAGTTGCAATGCGCCGCCCTTCATGGACACGACCAGCTTCTTGCCATCCGGCGCAAACTCAATCCAGTTGGCGCCGAACATGCTCAGATCCTGCACCCCGGCAAGCAAGGCTCCGGTCTCGGCATCCCAGATCTTGCCGGACAAATCCATCGCACTGGTCGCCACGAATTCCCCGTCTGCACTGAAAGCGGCATTCCACAGCGGAGCATCATGGCCGGTCAGTTCGAGAACTTCACCGTCCGCGCTCCAAATACGGGCCGCCTTGTCCGCTGAGGCGACAAGAATGCGGTTTCCATCCTGGCTGAACGTGGCGTAAGTAGCCGGAACTTCTCCGGATTCGACCATGTGGAGCTGCTCGCCCGTCTCCGCATCCCAGACGCGGACCGTACCATCATTCGACGCTGTGACGATCCGGCTTGCATCAAAATTGAACCGTGCGGAACGGACTGCGCCGGAGTGCCCTGTCAGGCGCAACACCTCCTCGCCCGTTCGGGCGTCCCAGATACGTGCGGTTTCGTCATATGAGGCCGTAACCACCCGGTCTCCGAAGGGGCTGTATTCAGCATAGGAAACAACGCCCAGATGTCCATCAAGCACCAGCCGCGCCTCTTCGCCCAGCGCGCTCCAGATGCGCGCCGTGCCGTCTTCGGACGCCGTGATGAGGCGCTCTTCATTTGGGCTGAACCGCACAGTCAGGACCGGCGCGGTATGGCCTTTCAGTTCGGTCGACTGGCCATAAAGGCTTGGCGTCATGCCGACGATCCAGAGACGCGCCGTGTGATCGGCTGATGCACTTGCCACGTAGCGTCCGCTCAGGCTGTAGTCTACGCCATAGACTTCGTCCGTGTGGCCGTCCAGATCTCCGAACCAGGATACAGATTTCAGCTGCAACCGCGTTCGGGCACAGGGCGGATTAGCGAGGTTCCGGCGCGCCACCTCGGCGAACTTCCCGTCGGGATATTGCTCCAGATGGCGAGCGTATTTGGTGCAAGGATCGACGGTCGTATAGCCCACGCTGGAGATTTCGACCCAATTCATCGTCTCCTGGTCCAGCACCGTCTTCAGGCGGCACTCCCCGGAAAAACAATAGTCGAGCGAAACGTCGGAATAGATTGCGGGGCGCTGCTCATGATTTATGGAGGAGGCGAGCATCGCGACCTCGCTGCGAGTTTCGTCCACGCTGCGCAACAAGGGATTGGCCGGATCGCTGAGGCGCGGCAACAGGCTGCGCGTGAAGACCGAATACGGGGACTCATCCTCCGGCCCCAGCCGGTCGAGCGCCTTCTGGCGGGTGCCTGCCGCATAGACCACGAGTGTGCCCGGCACGATCTCCAGCCGCGACAGTCCGCGCGTCACGCTGCGGGTTCCTGTATCGAAGGGATTGTCCCGGCAAGCATCCACGATGGCAAACAACAGGCCCGGCTTGCGCGCCTTGATCTCTGCCAGCACGTCAGTCGATAGCGACACAGTCTGGCGGCGCAGCGCGAATTCAGACGATTCCAGCGGCGCATCGGTCATGGCCAGAAAATTGTCGGCGCCATCCGACCAGCCGTGTCCGGAAAAGATGAAAGCGACCTCGTCGCCGGGCTCAATGGATTGAAGAAAACCGTCCAGTGCCTCGAGAAAGTCGATCGTGCCAGGATCTATCAGGCGCGTGACTTCAAAGCCCAGCTCCCCCCCAAACGCTTCGGAATAGCCCGTGGCGTCTCCGGTCGTCTTTTGCAGGTCTGGCAATTGCTTATAGTCGCCGACACCGACGATCAGGGCACGTTTGGTCTTCGCGTCCGCGCCAAGCGCAAGACAGAGACCGACAAGGCAAACGAGCATCCAACGTAACATGACGCGTCCTCCCACACCGGAAGAGACTATCCCCATGAAGCCGAATGACCAAATCAGTCAGAGGTTAAATCTAGGCGGAAACGTCTTCCTGCTTGGCCCATTGCGCAGCGGCGCCGCGGGCGAGGTCTCGGACGCGGGCGATATAGGCCTGACGCTCGGTCGGGCTGATGGCGCCGCGTGCGTCGATCAGGTTAAACGTGTGCGAGGCTTTGAGGGCGTAATCATAAGCTGGCAACGGCTTGCCTGCATCGCGCAGGGCATTCGACTGGTTCTCGCAATCGGCAAACCAGCGCTTCAGCATCTCGACATCGGAATGCTCGAAATTGAACGCTGATTGTTGTTTCTCGTTTTCGAGGAACACGTCGCCATAGGAGAGCGGCACTGCGCTGTCCGGATCGTTAAAGGGCAGATCATAGACATTGTCGACGCCGAACACATACATGGCGAGGCGTTCGAGCCCGTAGGTCAATTCGCCAGAGACCGGGAACACATCCAGTCCGCCAACCTGCTGGAAGTAGGTGTACTGGCTGACTTCCATCCCGTCGCACCAGACTTCCCAGCCAAGGCCCCAGGCGCCGACAGTCGGGTTCTCCCAGTCGTCTTCGACGAAGCGAATATCGTGAACAGTCGGGTCGATGCCAATGGCGTAGAGACTTTCCAGATAGAGGTCCTGCAAATCGTCGGGATTAGGCTTCAGGATGACCTGGAACTGGTAATAATGGCCGAGCCGGTTGGGATTTTCCCCATAACGCGCATCCTTCGGCCGCCGCGAGGGCTGGACATAGGCAGCACGCCAGTTCTTTGGCCCCAATGCCCGCAGCACAGTCGCCGGGTGCAAGGTGCCGGCGCCGACTTCCATGTCATAGGGCTGCAGGATCGCGCAGCCCTTATCGGCCCAATAGGCCTGAAGTGTCAGGATGAGGTCCTGAAAGGATTTCGGTTTGGCGTGCGCTTTGGGTGCGGTCATGGGGCAGATCCGAATATCGATTGGGTGTCGGGTTACAGCCGTGCGCAGGGCGAAGCAAGCACGGGAATGCGATCAGAATGACCCACGAGATTCATCATGATCATTTGACCCTGCCCCGCGCCCGGTGACCATGCGGTAAAACCCGCCATGCCCCAGCAAGGCCAGGACCAGACCAATGAACAGAAAGCCGAAGAACAACAGGCCGAACATGGCCAACTCCTTTTTCTATGCCCTTACCTCAATTCAGACCCTAGCCTGCAAATGTGGCAATTCCCAGAAAATCTGGATTACCAGTCGATCGCCCTGCCATGACGGATCGCATCCAGCGCTGCACTGGCCTCACCGTCGGCAGTGTGAGTGACGAGGGGCGCGAGCAAACGTACCTCTCCCCGTCTCAATCCCTTGCGTCCCCGCACCAAAACCCGGCGCGCATCTTCGCCATGTTTCGGCGCGATGGGCAGAACGGTAATCTCTCCCGTCAGGCGATCCAGCACAGCGAGAATTCGGGCGAGTTCGGCAGCGCGATGAATTATCACAATGGGCGCACGCGGCTTGGCCGCAAACGCCATCGCCTTGATCCAACCATCGAGGCTGAGGGATTCGAGATATGCTCCAGCTTTCTCCGCTCCCGGCGCGGAGATCCTTCCTGGCTCGAAATATGGCGGGTTTGCAAAAACCAGATCGAACCGATTTTCCTTGTCGCGTACCCATTCGGCGGCATTGCCAGTCTCGACACTCACTCGGTCTTTGAAATTGTTTGACGAGACAGATTGCCGTGCGAGGTCAGTCATGACCGCATCAATATCCACGCCTGTCACCTGCATCTGCGACAATCGAAATGCGGCCGTCATCAGCGCCCCACCGCATCCACAGCCTATTTCTAGGGCCGCGCCGCCGGACTTTTCGGGAAGGGCCGCGGCCAGCATCAGCGAGTCTGTGCTGGCTCTGAAGCCCTTTTCAGGTTGGAACAGGGTGACCCGCCCTTGGTAAAGGGTATCTTCTGTGATCTGCCCCACTAGCCGCGTTCGACTTCGGCCAAGGCTGCCTCGGCAGCAGGCAACAATTCCTCCGGCACCATCACGCGCCTCGGAAACGCGCCGATATTGCCCTCGACAGCGGAGATATGCTGATCAACGATGAAATATTCGATGCCCGCCTCCCGCAGCAGGTGCTCAATATAGCTCAGCTTGACGACGTCATTGGTGCGAAAGACTTCCTTCATTCGGTCGCCGAACCGCGCAGATTGATGTCCACAGAGCGGGCATCATAGACACTCGGCCGATCAGGTTTGTCGCCTTTGCCGGTGACGATTTCGAGGACTTCGGTAACCGACCCGCTATTGCCACCCCCTAGCGGAATGCCGATCCCTACGCCGACCCCGACGCTGCTGTGGCCGCGAGAGCCCGACGAACCGCCAATGGAGACGCTGGAACCACCGCTACGGCTGTCTTCACTACGTTCGGCAAAGCTGCTGGTTATCTCAAACCAGTCAGAGCCCTCCAGAAGCGTCAGTTCAGCTGCACGCAGCAAGGCCCGGTCACGCGCCTTCGACGGACTGGAGTCGGTGTAGGAGACCTGGTATCGGCCCGTTTCGATCTGCTGGCTGGAATAGCCCATCGCTCCGGACTTGGATGCGGGCCCGTAGGCCGCGTTCGACGTACATGCAGCGAGCAGGCCAGCGGCGAGCAGAATTGCATATGGCTTCATGTGGGAACCCTTCCTTGTTGGAATATTCTCAACGGCCCAATTGCCTGAATGTTTCGCACACACGGCGAGGATTCGCCACAACACTTCGCTGTGAGATGCGTCGGGGTGCCACGTCGCGCTTGATGCGAACCCATCCTACGACTATTTCCCATTTCGTCAGAGAAATGATGGGAGCCAGTGAAAACGTGACCCTTGCGCCAAAACCAAGAGGCAAAGAGGCAGTCGGTTCCATTGTGGATCGGATGCAAACGCTCGTGGCCAAGGACCTCGGTGAGGTCGAGACCTTGCTGGCGACCCGCGCAGCAAGCCCGATATCGGTCATTCCGGATCTGTCCGGTTACATTGTGTCGGCGGGCGGCAAGCGCCTGCGACCATTGATAACCCTCATTTCTGCACATGCCGTGGGCACGCCGAACAAGGCAACACATGCTCTTGCAGCGGCCGTGGAGTTCATCCACACCGCCACGCTGTTGCACGATGACGTGGTGGACGAAAGCGATCTGCGACGCGGGAAACCTGCTGCCAAGGCAATTTGGGGCAACAAGGCCTCCATCCTGGTGGGGGACTTCCTGTTTGCGCGCGCGTTCAACCTGCTGGTTGAAACCAACAGTCTCGAAATCCTGAACCGGCTCGCCACAGCATCCACGGTGATTGCCGAAGGCGAAGTTCGCCAGTTGGCCGCGATGCAGGCCCGGGATCTGCCAACCGAAGACTATCTGGCAATTATTGAAGCGAAGACCGGCGCGCTGTTCGAGGCCGCTGCCGAGACCGGCGCCATGTCGGTCGGTAGTGATGATCACGCTCATGCGCTTGCCACATACGGCAAGAATCTTGGTCTCGCCTTCCAGATCATCGATGACGTGCTGGACTATGGTGGCACCACGTCGGTAATTGGCAAATCAGTTGGCGATGACTTCCGCGAATGCAAAATTACACTGCCCGTCATCGTCGCGAAGCGACGCGGCTCAGATGAAGACCGTCTGTTCTGGGACCGAGCCATGAATTCCGAAACGCAGCAGGACGCCGATCTGGCTCACGCTGTTCATCTGATCCGGGCCACTGGGGCTGCAGACGCCACCGTTCAGGAGGCCGAGGCCTATGCTGCGCTGGCCAAGGGCGCGCTGAGAACGCTCGAAGAGTCCCCCTATCGCAGCGCACTCGAAGATCTGGCCGATTTCTGCGTAAGCCGGGCCTACTGAGTCCGCGAGCGTTCGAGCCACCAAAAGACTGATCCGATAGCGGCAAGGGCAACCAGTGCCGTCAATTGCAGAACCGGGAAATCATCGGCCTGGTCAGTGGACTCTGCTGCGCCAAACATGGTGACCACACCCATCACCGCGCAAATCAGTGTCATACTCCACCAGAAGGTCGCGACACTGAGGTGGCCCCAACCGCGGGCAATCAGCCGCTGATAGGCGTGATCGGTGTGCGCCTGAAGAAGATTGCGCCCCTTGAATGTGCGCCACGCCAGCGTCAGCGAGACGTCAATCAGAAACGGCAGGGCAAGCGTGAGCGCCAGAAGCGCGGCGCGAACGCCGTCCATGCCGTCGCCAAGGTGGTAGACGGCCATCAAGCCAAACAGTCCCCCGGCGCCTAGAGATCCACAGTCTCCGGCATACAGCCCCCCTCGCAAGTTCCACACAAGAAAGCCGAGCACAGCTCCGAACATGGCGAACTGGGCGATTACGGCAAATTCCCCGATCGGGTCGGGTACACAGCTACCAAAGCACAGCATCAGCACGGCAAAGAGCGGGAACAAAGCCACATGCATGATCGCAATCGATCCCAGCGCCAGGCCGTTGGCGCCGTCCATGAAATTGACCGCATTCGTAATCACGATCAGCCAGACAATGACCGCAATACCAAGGAGCCATCCACCTGCCCCGCCCGACATGAAGAATGGTATGGCCGCAATGACAGCCCAACCGCACAGCAGCGCGAGCTTCAACAAGGCTGACAGGCCGAGCCAGTCATCGAGGAAGCCGATTGCCCAGGGCGTGACGGCTAGCGCAACTGCAAACAAAATCCTGCCCATGGGCATCTGAGCCAATGACGAGGGTTCCGCCATGACCGCGAACGCACCCAGTGTAATCAGGATCGCGCCGAAGATACCGATCCCGCCCGTGCGAGGCACAGGCGCTGCCTGCTGTTTACGGCCACCATCCGGAGCATCGAGCAGCGGCAAATGACGCGCCAGGGTGCACAGGACGAAAGAAATCAACGCCGCTCCGGCAACGAGGTAGAAAATCGTCATCGCGCGTCCCCCAAGCTTGTGGCACGAATCCACCACTTGGGATGGGCGCGCTCAAGATCCCTTGCCGCAGACTGTGCGTCGTCATCGGTTGCAAACAGCGCGAAACAGGTTGCGCCCGATCCACTCATTCTTACGAGACGACTTCTCGGCACCACATTGAGGACGTCAAGCACCTCCCCGATAGCTGGTACAAGGCGCACCGCTGGGGATTGAAGATCGTTACGTTGGTGCGCCAGCCATGCGATCAACTCTTCCGGCGAACGCATTTCAGGCACGGCTTCGAGGGCGCTGAAAGCACTTATGCCCCCTTCTGCGTCAAAGGCCCGGAAAACCGGCCCGGTCGGGCAATCGACCGCTGGATTCACCAGAACAGCTGGCAATCGAGGGAGGTTCTTTTGCGGGCGAACTTGTTCGCCTTCGCCCTGCATCAACGCCGTCCGCCCTTCCAGCGCAACAGGCACATCGCCGCCCAGCGGCACCGCGACCTGTCGGACAAGATCGCGCTCCAATGACCACAATTTCTGAAGAACGCGCAACGTCGCGCCGGCATCCGCCGAACCGCCGCCAATTCCCGCTGCCACGGGAAGATGCTTGTCAAGCGTCAGCGCAGCACCGTGCGATCTGCCCTCGGCCACGCACAGAGCTTGCGCTGCGCTCAGGACGAGATTGTCACCACCGACTTCCAGGCCGCTGGATCGTGGCCCCGCGACACTGAGGGTCAGAGTATCTGCGGACTCAGCAGATACCCGGTCGGCCGCTTCCGGCCCTGCGAACATGACGAGCGAATCGAGCGGATGACGGCCGTTTTTTTGTACGGTTCCGACATGCAGGAACAGGTTTACCTTGGCGGGCGCGAGAGATGTCGGCATGTCAGACTGCCACAGCGACTAGGGACGAACAGGCTTGGGAAGTTGCGCGCCTGCACCAGTTTCAGCCTGTTTGACCAATGGCACGTTCGGACCGGCGACCAGCTTGGCCTCAATTCGGTCGCGCTCGCCATCCGCAGGATCGAGTGTCAACGAACGCCGCCACTGGAATCGCGCCTCAAGCTTGCGGCCGGTCTGCCAATAGGCGTCACCCAAATGATCGTTCAGAACAGGATCGCCAGGCTCAAGCTCGACTGCGCGTTCCAGATGCTGCGTAGCAGTCTCGTAATCCCCCAGCCGGTAGTGCGCCCAGCCAAGGCTGTCGATGATGTAGCCTTCATTTGGCTCCATCTCCGCAGCCCGTCGGATCATATCCATGGCGAAGTCGAGGTGCTCACCCCGATCAACATAGGAATAGCCGACATAATTCAGCAGTGATGCGTCGTCCGGCTGCAGAGCCAAAGCCTTCAGCAAGTCGCGCTCACCTTCGGGCCAGTCGCCGAGCTCTCCACGTGATACACCGCGCGCATAGAACAATCGCCAGTCCTCACGCTTGTGGCTTGCATCATCGCGGATGATCTCTGTCAGCAAGGCCTCTGCCTGTTCCTGTCTCCCAACAGCGCGATAGAGGTCTGCAATCTGGATCTGCAAGCCCCTGTCCGGAGAATGGTCCAGGGCCTCGGCGGCAACGGCGAGGGCAGACTGACTGCGTCCACTGCGCTGCAGGGCCCAGGCGATCTGCCCCCGCGAAGTAGCATAGAAAGCTGACGTTTCAGGCACACGCGCCAGCACGCCAATGGCTTCGTCCCAGCGTTCCGCATTCGAGAGAGATTGTGCCCAGAGGGATCGCGCAACGTGAAGCTCCGGATCAAGTGCCAGCGCCAGCACGAAGTATACGGCTGAGACATCATCGCTTGTCTGGCTCATCAAAGCGGCCGCCGGAACATAGATGGCAAGCGCGGCCCCCTCATCCGGGGTCAGCCTCCGAACCTTGATCTTGTCGCCCGATGCAATCGCCTGGCTCAGGCGCGCAATAGAGGCGTTATGGCCAACTTGTTCGTCAAACGTATTCAGAATTTCCAACGCCCTGTCACGTTGGCCACGGGAGGCCAACAACTGGGCGTGTGCTTCCACACCAACGGCAAGGCGGGCGCTCGAATCCCACAGCGTGTCAAAAACCGACAGCGCGGCATCATCATTACCGGCCGACATCTCGATCAGCCCCATCATGTAGAGCGTTGCGCTGTCCAGCCGTGGATCGCCAGACAGGCCATCTTCGAGATACCGGACGGCAGCATCCGTCCCTTGTGTATCAACTACGCGCCAAGCCGACAGTCCGCGCGCAATCATGCGGTTGAACGGCCCGAAACGAGACTGCTCCAGCATTTGCTTCGCGTCATCTTCCCGACCGACCCGAAGAGCTTCCACAGCCAGGGTCAATCTAACGAGAGCGGCCTCGCTGCCGAGGGTGTTTGCCCGCTTCGCCACCCGCACGCCTTCGCGATAATCGCCAGACAGAAGCGACGCAAACAAGGCGCGATCAGCAATACCAGATTTCTCCGGTGCAGAATCAATCGCCAGAGCGTAATGCTCGGCCGCCTTTTGGGGATCATTGGTCATCGCCGCAAAGCGCGCGATCAGAAAATCGCTGTACGCCTCGGCTTCAGTCGGACGACCATTGTGGACGAGCGAAGAATCCAAATGGCTCAATCCACCACTTGAACACGACGCTGACAGCGCCAGAAGCGACGACGCCACAAGAAAACGCAACAATATCATAGGAGCCAACTTCTCAGTAACGGTGCGCCGCTGCAAGGGATTTCCCCCGCTCTAGCCCTGTCCCGCCAACAGAATATCCTGCTTGTCAAAAAAGCGGTCGATGCCGCGCTTGACCGCCGACATGGCATTGCGCAGGTCGCGGTCGGACTGCAGGCGCGTTGCGTCGGCCCGGTTCGTCACGAAGCCCATTTCCAGAAGCACCGCCGGAACATCCGGCGCCAGCAAAACATAGAAGCCTGCCTCGCGGTGTGTATTGCGCAGCACAGGGCCGGACTTCTCCAGTTCCGGCAGAAGCATTTCCGCAAATTCAGACGAGTGCGTCTTGGTTTCGCGTTTTACGAGATCTTCGAGGATGCCACTGACGCGTTGCGGGGCGCCGTCCTCGAGCGGAATGCGCCAATTGTTGCGATTGGCTTCCTTGTCGATCCGGCGCTCACCACTCGCGCTGATCGTATAGACGGATGCGCCGGCAACGTCGCGACTGGCCGCAGCGTCCGCATGTAAGGAAATGAACAGGTCAGCGCCCCAATCGCGCGCCATGCTGACGCGCACCTCATGGTCGACATAGACATCCGTGTCGCGCGTCAGCCGCACCGTATAGCGGGGGTCCGCCTGAAGGATATTCTTGAGTGCGAGTGCCGCCCGCAAGGTGATGTCCTTTTCCACACCGCCTGTAATCGCCATGGCACCCGGGTCCTTACCACCATGCCCCGCATCGATAACAACCGTGTAGGATTGGTTTGCGACGCGCTGGGACGCTGGCAACGGAGCATCAGGTCTCATTGATGCGAGTTCAATTGCGAGTTCTTCCTTGCGCTTTTTGGCCTGATAGGAGGCAAGCTTGCGCATATCTTTCTTCGCCACGCTGCTGAAGCGCGCGGCCGACACGGTCTGAAGGTCAACGATTACCCGGTAGGATGGCTCGTTGCCCGCAGGTGGCAGGGACAAGGTCCGCGCGACCATCAACGGGCGCTCAAGCGCGAAGCTGAGCGTTCCCTCGGAGAGCGCCCAGGTGGCAACACCACCACCCCCATCACCCACAGCAGGGGTCACTGGCCCATCAACTGGCAGCACGAGGCTGCGAGCGTTTCCCGATTCGGCAAGGAAGGCGCGACCTTCCTGCTCGGAATCTGCCCACACGGTGATTCGAGTCGGCTCTCCATTGCCAACAACCTGCACCCGGCTGACATCGGCGGATGCGGCAAAACCCGCACCCAGACAGGCAATCACAAGGCAAACAAAGCGTAAAATAGTCATCAGGATCGCATGTATTCCAGATTCGAAGGTTTTCCCTACCAGACCGATTATTAACCCAGCATTGACCACAGGTTACGTATTACACAGCCTCAGCGCCCTTTTTGGTCTTTTCTTGACGGTCAAAATTGGGCAGTATCATCCGGTAGCCGCCAATCAGGCCTACCAAGCAAGTTTCCCAACGTCGCGACAGCGATCCCGGCTTCACCGAAAAGGCAAGCGGGCGCCGCGCTCCGGAAAGCAGAGAAGATGTACGCGGGTGCAGTAGTCAAAACCGATTTTCCTGTACTGCCCATGGGGCAGTCGGGTCGGCGTGACCGTATCCTCCCCCTAAATTTACAGACCGGCCCTGCGGCTGGCTTGAGGTGCGTTGACGCATCCAAAGCTGCTGCGCCGGCTCATAAGGTTCCTTTACATGAGCAAACTCATGCTAATCGACGCCTCGCACACGGAAGAGACCCGTGTTGCGATCGTCAACAATGGTCAGGTCGACGACTTTGACTTTGAAACAACTGGCAACGAACAACTCCGCGGAAACATCTACCTCGCAAAAGTAACGCGTGTAGAGCCGTCGCTTCAGGCGGCATTCGTTGAGTATGGCGGCAATCGCCACGGTTTCCTGGCCTTCAGCGAAATCCACCCCGACTATTACCAGCTGCCCGCGGAAGACCGCGAAGCCCTGCTGAAGGAAGCAGCCGAAGAGGCCGCTGCCCAGATCGAAGACGACGATGATGAAGATGGCGATGCAGTCGACATCGACGATGAAGACGACGTCGACAACGATGCAAGCGACGATGACTCTGACGAGTCGGAAGACTCCACCGATAATGAAAGCGGTGAAGCCAAGGCTGCCGCCGCACCCCGCCGGAAGAAGTCCAGCCGGGCTTCGATCTCCAAGCGCTACAAGATCCAGGAAGTCATTCGTCGCCGTCAGGTGATGCTTGTCCAGGTCGTCAAGGAAGAACGTGGCAACAAGGGCGCAGCCCTGACCACCTATCTCTCCCTCGCCGGTCGCTACTCGGTCCTGATGCCGAACACGCCGCGCGGAGGCGGCATTTCCCGCAAGATCGTCAATGGCGCAGACCGCAAGCGCCTGAAATCCATCGTCTCCGAGCTGGATGTGCCGGACGGCATGGGCCTGATCGTGCGGACCGCAGGCGCCAAGCGCACCAAGGCCGAGATCAAGCGTGACTATGAATATCTTTCCAAGCTTTGGGAAAACATTGTCGAGAAGACACTGACATCCGAAGCTCCAATGCTGATCAATGCCGAGGGCGGTCTCGTCCACCGGGCAATGCGCGACATGTTCGACAAGGATATCGAGGAGGTCCTTGTTCATGGTGAAGAGGCCTATCGCGAAGCGAAGGATCTCGCCAAGCTCATCATGCCGAGCCAGTCCAAGAAGGTTCAGCAATGGAAAGAGGAAGACCCGCTTTTCGTGGCCGAAGCGGTCGAGCAGCAGCTCGATTCCATCTACTCCCCGACCGTCCAGCTGAAATCCGGCGGCTATCTCGTCATCAACCAGACCGAAGCCCTGGTTGCGATCGATGTGAACTCCGGCAAGTCGACACGTGAGCGCAACATTGAGCAGACGGCTGTGCGGACGAACCTCGAGGCAGCTGAGGAAGCCTGCCGCCAGATGCGCCTGCGCGACCTGGCTGGTCTCATCGTGATCGATTTCATCGACATGGACGAGAACAAGAACAATCGCGCCGTCGAGAAAAAGCTGAAGGATCACCTCAAGGTGGACCGGGCCCGCGTCCAGCATGGTCGCATCTCGCAGTTCGGCCTGATGGAAATCTCACGCCAGCGTCGCCGTCAGGGCGTGCTGCAGGCAACCTCCGATCCGTGCGAAGCGTGTAACGGCACTGGCCGTCGCCGCTCTATCCCGTCGGCGGCACTTCAGCTGATCCGGGCCATCGAGGCCCGCGCCTCCATGGGCGGCCTGAAAGCCATTTCCGTGAAGGCTCCGACCGATGTCGCGCTCTACCTGCTAAACAACAAGCGCGAAGCGCTGGTCGAAGTCGAACAGGTGGCCGGCTTTGCTGTCTCGATTCACTCGTCAGAAGACATGCTGCCAGGCGATTTCGTGATCGATGCAGAGCGCGACCCGAACGGAAAGCCGAAGAAGCGCAAGCCACCACGCTCGCTCGCCAAGCCGAGCAAGCAAATCGTCAGTGATGACGAAGATGAAGATGACGAGAGCGAAGACGACACGTCCGAAGCCTCTGCTGATCAAGATGACGAATCCACAGGCACCCGCCGCAAGCGCCGTCGGCGCCGAGGCGGTCGTGGCCGCAAACAAGAGGCAGCTGAGCCGCAAGACGATGAATCCCGGCTCGACGGCGAGGACGCCGAGGATGACGGCGATGACACCGCCGAGGCCGCGTCAGACAGTGACGACGACTCAGAGGATGGCGCCCCTCGCAAGCGCCGCCGCCGGGGCCGTCGCGGAGGTCGTCGGCGGCGCCGGTCTTCAGACACCCGCAACGAGGCAGCCGATGGAGCGCCAACAGATGGCGGCGCTTATCTGGACGGCCTCGCTGCGAGCGCTCCGGAAATGCTGGACGATGTTCCGCCGTCCGAGGCCAAAGTAGAGGAGCCGGTAACCGCAGAAGCTGAAACTGCTCCGGACGAACCGAAGACGGAAGAGACTTCTGGTGACAATGAGGAAAAGCCGGCCAAGCCGAAGCGTCCCCGCCGGTCCCGCAGCAAGAAGAAGGAACCCCCTGTGGCAGCCGACACCGGCGATGTACCAGAGACCAACGATCCTGTTGAAGCTGAACCCACTCCAGCATCTAAGCCTGCTTCAGAGCCAGAGCCTGTTGCAGAAACGCCAGCCCCGGAGCCTCAGCCTGAAGTGGCGCCCGCCATGGTCGAACAGGCTGCGCCAGACTCCACTCCTGAGCCTGCCGCAAAGCCCTCCAAGAAGGCCGAGCCAAAACGCGCCGGCTGGTGGTCCCGCGCCAAGCGCTAGGCGATCAGATTACTGACTAAATAAGAAGGCCGGAGCAGAGATGCTCCGGCCTTTCCTGATTGCAAGAGCAAACCGATCTATTGGGAAACAGCATCGTCCTTGTTCTGTTCTTTGATTACGTCGCCTAAATCTTCTTTGAACTGGATTTGACACTTCTTCATGATTGAAACCTCTGAGAGTGCATTGTATTCACCTCTCAAACGAGCGTACTCGGAAGCCTCCGGACCGTCTCCACCCTCTAGCATAAACAGAGCTGGCCAGAACAGGATTAGCCCCACACCCATTTGCCATTTATCTGCGTTAGCTTCCTTTTTTAGGCTCTGATAAAGCTCCCCAGTACGACGCTCTATGCGGTTTTGCTCCAATGCAATTTGTTCACAATCATAACCTTGGTAGGCCATTGGTGAAACGTACTGAGCGGCAATCTTATTCGGTGAAGAAGCGCACCCAACTGTAGCCAAAACAACAGCTGCACTGACAATCGTCAAATTTATTCGTTTCATTTGAACTCCAAATTACCCCCGCGACTCATATCGGTCGCATGGGCAAACGCTGGACACTCAAGAATGCGCTGTCAACTTTAAATCGTAATGAGGGCGGATGATATTGATCCGCCCCCATTGATTATGAGTCTAAACTTACTAAGACGGCGTGTTAAGCCGCAGCTTTCTCGGCTTTACCGGCTGGCGGGAAGCGATCGTAGAAGCCTTCGCCCTTGGATGCCATGTCGCGGAGCAGATCGCCCGGCCGGAACCGGTCACCATACTTGTCGGCGAGCTTATCGGCTTCGGCGACGAATTCCTTGATGCCCCACATCAGGTCGATATAGGAACAGCAACCGCCCGTATACGGTGCAAAGCCCCAAGCGAGGATGGAGCCAATGTCGGCATCGCGCGCATCGGTGATGACACCCTCTTCAAAGCAGCGGGCCACTTCCACGGCCTGACGGATCAGGAAGCGGTTGGTCAGCTCTTTTTTCAGGTCTGGTGGGCATTCGTCCACCTTCACTTCCAGCTGCGTGTTCAGGTCTGGCCAGAGGCGTTCCGGCTTGCCCTTTTCGTTGTAGTCGTAGAAGCCCTTTCCGGCCTTGCGGCCCACACGCTCCTGGTCTTCGACGAGCCAGGCGAGGAACTGCGTCCGGTCATCCGTCTGCAGATCCACGCCAGCAGCTTCGGCCGTTGCCCGTGTCACTTTCAGCGCGGTGTCGAGACCGACCGAGTCGGAAACTTCCAGCGGGCCCATCGGCATGCCGGACTGACGGCCGACATTCTCGATGATCGCTGGCTTGATGCCTTCTGCCAGCATTTCCATGCCCTCGCGCGTATAAGTGCCGAAGCAGCGGGACGTGTAGAAGCCGCGGCTATCATTGACGGCAATCGGCGTCTTGCGGATGGCGAGCACATAATCGACCGCCTTGGCGAGGGTCGCTTCGCTGGTCTTTTCACCGCTGATGATTTCGACAAGCCCCATACGCTCGACCGGCGAGAAGAAGTGGATGCCGATAAAGTTCTCAGGGCGCTCCGATGCTTCAGCCAAGCCTGTAATCGGCAATGTGGATGTGTTTGATCCGAAGACAGCATCCTTGTCGAGAACAGCTTCAGCCATCTTGGTGATCTTGGCTTTCAGTTCGACATTCTCGAACACGGCCTCGATGACCAGGTCAGCGCCTTTGACATCATCATAATTGTCGGTCGTCGTGATCAGGTCGAGCAGTGCGTCGCCCTTCTCCTGTGTGGACTTGCCACGCGAGACGGCCTTTTCGACGAGACGGCGGGAATAGTCCTTACCCTTCTCGGCATTCTCTTTCGAGACATCGACGAGAACAGTCGGGATACCAGCCTTGGCCTGCACATAGGCAATGCCCGCGCCCATCAGGCCCGCACCGACGACAGCGATCTTCTTGAATTCGGTCTTCGGATGACCGGCCGGGCGGTTGCCGCCCTTGGACAGTTCCTGCATCGACAGGAACAGGGACCGGATCATGGCTTTCGCTTCCGGGCGCTGCTGGGTGTTGATGAAGTAGCGGGTCTCGATCCGGAGACCTGCATCGATCGGCACCTGAATGCCTTCATAGATGCAGGACAGGATGTTCTTCTGGGCCGGATAGTTGCCATAGGTCTTGGCCATCAGCATGGCATTGGACATGGTCGCGACCTGGCCCGCACCGGGGCTACGATGCACGACGCCGCCCGGAACCTTGAAGCCCTTTTCATCCCACGGCGCCTGCGCCTTCGGATTGGCCTTGACCCAGGCCTTCGCCTTGTCGACCGTTTCGGACGATGGGGCGAGTTCCTGAACGACACCCATGGCGAGCGCCTTCTCGGCATTGAAGCTTTCACCTTGCAGGATCAGTGGCAGAGCGGCCTGAACGCCGATCAGGCGTGGCAGGCGCTGGGTGCCGCCAGCGCCTGGCAGGAGGCCGATCTTGGCTTCCGGCAGGCCGAATTGCAGCTTCGGATTGTCATTCGCCGCAACGCGATAATGACAGGCCAGCGCCACTTCGAGACCGCCGCCGAGGGCGAGGCCATTCAGCGCAACGGCCACCGGCTTGCCGCAGGTTTCCAGTTCGCGCAGCGTCTTGTTGAGCGAAAAGCCGCGATCGAATTGCGCCTTTTTCAGCTCTGCTTCGGACATGTCCGCAGGCGACTTTCCGGCGCCAGCGCTCTGGTTCATTTCACCAAGATCCGCCCCGGCGCAAAAGCCGCTCGGCTTGCCCGACGAGATCACCAGGCCCTTGATGGCGTCATTGGACGCGACTTCCTTGGAGATTGCGATGATATCAGCGACAGCTTTTGCCGTCAGCGTGTTCATGCTGCGGCCTGGCACATCAAAGACTGCGTGCGCAATGCCGTCACCATCGACGTCCCAACCGAATGTTTCGAGTTCCATATCGTGTATTCCGTTCGTCTGTATCTTGATTAAACGCGTTCGATGATCGTGGCGGTGCCCATGCCGGCGCCGACGCAGAGGGTGACAAGGGCGGTTTCCTTGCCGGAGCGCTCCAATTCGTCGACCATCGTGCCAAGGATCATGCCGCCGGTCGCGCCGAGCGGGTGGCCCATAGCGATGGCGCCGCCATTCACGTTCATCTTTTCATGCGGGATGTTGAGGTTCTGCATCATCAGCAGGACGACCGATGCGAAGGCTTCATTCAGTTCGTACAGGTCGATGTCACTGGCTTCCATGCCGGCCTTCTTAAGGACCTTCTGGGACACATAGGTCGGGCCGGTCAGCATGATGCCCGGCTCGGAACCGATGGACGCCATGGCGCGGATGCGTGCGCGCGGCTTGAGGCCGAACTTCTCGCCCATTTCCTTCGAGCCGAACAGGACCGCTGAAGCGCCATCCACGATACCGGACGAGTTACCGGCATGGTGCACATGATTGATCGCTTCCAATTCAGGATAGCGCTGCTTGATGACTTCATCGAAGCCCATCGCGCCCATGCCAGCGAAAGACGGGTTCAGTGCGGCGAGCGACTGCATGTCAGCGTCCGGGCGCATGTGTTCATCATGGGCCAGTTGGATGCCGCCCATCTGGTCTTTCACCGGAACGATGGATTTGGCAAAGCGGCCTTCTTTCCAAGCCGTTGCGGCGCGCTTCTGGCTCTCGACCGCAAACGCATCGACGTCATCGCGGGAGAAGCCATACTTGGTGGCGATCGTGTCAGCGCCAATGCCCTGTGGGGCAAAATAGGTCTTGAGGGCGACTTGCGGGTCGGAAGACCACGCGCCACCGGACGCGCCCATTGGCACGCGGCTCATGCTTTCAACACCGCCGCCGATGGCCATGTCGGCCTCTCCGGTCATGACTTTGGACGCAGCCATGTTACAGGCCTCGAGGCCGGAGGCGCAGAAGCGGTCAACCTGAACGCCCGCGGTCGTTTCAGCATAATCAGCATTCAGAACGGCGACGCGCGCGATGTCTGCGCCCTGCTCGCCCACCGGGCTGACGCAGCCAAGAACAACATCGTCCACCTTGGACGTGTCGAGTTCATTCCGGTCACGGATGGCCTGCAGGACTTGGGTCGCAAGGCTGAGCGCGGTGATCTCGTGCAGTGATCCGCTTTTCTTGCCTTTACCGCGGGGCGTACGCACCGCGTCGTAGATATAGGCTTCAGTCATTGGAGAGGCTCCTTCTAAACATAAGATCAGGTTGCCGGTTTCAGTACCGGATTGAGGGTCAGGCTCGCGGTGGAACGGGCAGCTTCCTTGCCGCGGGAATCAAACAGTTCGGCTTCCGCGAACAACATGGCGCGGCCGACATTCCTTAGACGCGCTGTAACTTCGATGACGCCCTTGCGGACAGGTCGTAGAAAATGGGTATGCAAATCAACCGTCGAAGGGAGCTTCGTCTTGCCCGCCTTCATTCCGGCGAGCATGCCAATCGTATCATCCATCATGGCGACAAGATAGCCGCCCTGGATAACGCCTGCCGGATTGCAGAACTCCGGGCGGCCTTCAAAGCGCACCCGGGTTGTCAGCGCTTTCATGTCGAGCGCCAGGAGTTCAAAGCCAAGCGATGTCGAGGACGGGCTCGGCTTCGGAAAGACATCACGAATGAGATGACTGTCAGGCATGGGAAACTAGAGCGTCCTCGCGATCAGCATTTTCATGACTTCATTGGCGCCGCCATAGATACGCTGAACGCGCGCATCTGCATACATCTGGGCGATCGGATATTCGTCCATGTAGCCGAACCCACCATGCAGCTGGAGACACTCGTCGACGATCTTGCACTGGAGATCAGAGATCCAGTATTTCGACATGGACGCGGTGGCGGCGTCGAGCTCTTCCTTGAGCAGGCGCTCCGTACAATGATCGGCAAACACTTTGGCGACGGTCGCTTCGGTCTTGCATTCGGCCAGTTTGAACTGGGTGTTCTGGAAATCGAAAATCGTACCGCCGAACGCCTTGCGGCCCTTCACATATTCGACGGTCTCGTGAATTGCACGCTCAATCATGCCGACGCCCTGAAGGCCGATTATGTGGCGCTCCTGCGGCAGTTTCTGCATCAGCTGGATGAAGCCCTTGCCCTCGACTTCGCCAAGAAGGTTGGAAGCTGGCACACGCACTTCATCGAAGAACAGCTCCGATGTATCCGCAGCATGCTGGCCAACCTTTTCAAGGTTCCGGCCGCGGCGGAAGCCTTCCACCTTGTCTGTCTCGACAACGGCAATCGAAATGCCCTTGGCGCCCTGGGTCGGGTCCGTCTTCACGCAAACGAGGATCAGGTTTGCGGTCTGGCCATTCGAGATGAAGGTCTTCGAGCCATTGATGACATATTCGTCGCCATCGCGCTTGGCGGTCGTTTTCATGCCCTGCAGGTCAGAGCCTGCACCGGGCTCCGTCATCGCAATGGCGGTTACGAGTTCGCCCGAACAAATGCCGGGCAGCCAACGCCGCTTTTGTTCTTCGGTACCATAGGCGACGATATAGGGTGCAATAATCGCATTGTGCAGGGTTATGCCGAATCCGTCGACACCCTTCCACTGCTGTTGTTCGATGATGATGGCTTCATGACGGAAATCACCACCCGCGCCGCCATATTCTTCGGGCACGGATGCGCCGAGCAGGCCCATTTCGCCAGCCTTTTTCCAGATTTCCATCGGAACAATACCGTCCTTGCGCCACTGGGGCACATGCGGCACGCATTCCTTTTCGAAGAACTGGCCAACAGCGTCAGAGAAAATCTCAAGCTCTTCGTCCTGGCGCCAATTGGCCTTCGGGACATCTAGTGGGCTGGCCTGCATTCGTCTTCCTCCGCTATGGGCGGCTTTTGCTTGCCGCTTACGTTCACGTAAACATGTAAGCGTCGCTCCGAGGAATTCCCAGCCCTCTCCCAACGTCAGAACGAGCGGAATCGCATAATTTTTTTGTGTGATAGCGCGTGAAACCCACTTATTTGGGCCACGCGCCATCAAAATCGGACTGGCGCGCTAAAACGCCTCCGCTGGCAACGCCATCATCGACTTCGCGCCGGTCTTCACCTTGGCCAGGTGTGCAGCACCATCCGGCACCATCCGGTCCACAAAATAATAGCCGGTTGTGAGCTTCTCTTCATAGAAGGGATCGCCCGCCGCCTTCTTCTCCAGCGCAATCTTGGCCATTTTCGCCCACATGAATGCCAAGCCTGTGAGGCCAAACAGGTGCAGGTAATCGTGGCTGGAAGCGCCCGCATTGTTGAAATCGGTCATGCCATTTTGCATCAGCCAGGTTGTGGCCTCCTGCAACTGGGCCTTCAGTGTCGTCAGGCCCTCGATAAACGGGGCCATATCGGCATCGCCATCGGCTGAATTGATGAATTCGTCAACTTCACCAAAGAAGCTGAAGACAGCCCGGCCACCATTGGACGCCAGCTTGCGGCCAACGAGGTCGAGCGCCTGCACGCCATTGGTGCCTTCGTAAATAAGAGTGATACGGCAATCGCGGACGATCTGCTCCAGACCCCATTCACGCGTAAAGCCAGAGCCGCCGTGAAGTTGCAGCGCCTGATTGGCTTTCTCAAAGCCCATATGGGTCAGGTATGCTTTGATGACCGGCGTCAGAAGGGCCATATAGTCGCCCGCCTTTTCCCGCACTTTTTCATCTGGAGATTTGTGCTGAAGGTCACCCTGGAAGGCCGTCCAGTAAGTCAGCGCGCGCGCGCCTTCGAGGAATGCCTTCTGGTCCATCAACATGCGGCGCACGTCCGGATGAACGATGATCGGATCGGCAGGCTTTTCAGGTGCTTTCGGCCCGGTCAGGGAACGCCCCTGAAGACGGTCCTTCGCAAAATCGACTGCATTCTGATAGGCGACGACGGCTTGGGACAGACCCTGCAGGCCCACGCCGAGGCGCGCCTCATTCATCATGACGAACATGGTGCGCATGCCTTTATGCTCTTCCCCAACAAGAAAGCCTGTCGCGCCGTCATAATTCATGACGCAGGTCGCATTCCCGTGAATGCCCATTTTTTCTTCGAGGCCACCGCAGGAACAGGCATTGCGCTCGCCCAGCGAGCCATCTTCACCCACCATGTATTTCGGCACAACGAACAGGGAAACGCCTTTGATGCCTTCTGGCGCGCCTTCGATGCGGGCGAGCACGAGGTGGATGATGTTCTCCGTCAGATCCTGCTCGCCGCCGGAAATCCAGATCTTCTGGCCTGTGATCTTGTAGGAGCCATCGCTCTGCGGCACGGCTTTTGTTTTCATCAGGCCCAGATCCGTGCCGCAATGCGGCTCGGTGAGGTTCATCGTACCGGCCCATTCGGCCGACGCCATCTTCGGCCCGTACTTGGCCTTGAGTTCATCGGAGCCACCCGCCATCAGCGCTTGATAGGCACCGTGCGTCAGCCCCGGATACATCCCGAACGCCATGTTCGACGATGATACCATTTCAGTCCAAGCAATGTTTACAACGTGCGGAAGCCCCTGACCGCCCATGGACGGATCGGCCGACAACAAAGGCCAGCCGTTTTCAACGAGTTGTTTATAAGCTTCTGGAAAGCCATCCGGGGTTTTTACACTGGCGTCATCGCCGCGCACACACCCTTGCTGGTCGCCCACAGCGTTGAGCGGAAACAGGACTTCCTTGGCGAATTTGCCTCCCTCCTCGAGGATGGCATTCACCAGGTCCGGCGTGGCCTCTTCGAAACCCGGCAGGTTTGAATAGTTCTGGATCTGCAACAGGTCCTGCAGGATGAATTGCATGTCGCGGATCGGCGCGTCGTAACGTGGCATTTTGTATTTCCTGTCAATAAAGCACGAAAATCGCAGATATCTGCGGCGCGCTTGTACAAATTAATTTGCCCCACCGTAGCATCTGCTGGGTGGGGCACAATTTGGTCGATGCAGATTCAGACTTCGTCGAGCTGCCTGCGGGCAATTTCGTCATATGCCGCAAGCTGTCGCTTGTTCTCATCAGACGGGCCGGTATTCGCTATTTGCGTTTCCAGCCATGAGATGCCCTTGCGCAACTCCGTCAGGGCGGTGTCGATGTCGCCTCTCTGAATTTCCAGCTCCTTCACTTGCTTGCGGAACTTGTCAAGCGACATTCGCATCTGAGCGCGCTGTCCGTCATCGAGCACGTAAAGGTCTAGGATTTCACGGATATCGGCAAGCGGCAGGCCGAGACGCTTTAGCCTCACGATGATGGTGAGCCGCGCGCGATCCCGATTGGAATAGACCCGGGTCATGCCATCCCGAGCGGGATGGAGCATGTCCTTGTCCTCGTAGAAACGCAGCGCCCGCGGCGTAACGCCAAACTCGCGAGCAAGCTCGGAAATTGTGTAGGTGCGGGAATCCGCAGCGGAAATCTTGGAGAGCTTGTTGTTCATCATTCCGCAAATCTAGATCAAGGCTTACGCGAACGTCAACGTAAACTTTTTTGGCATTCTTCGTTTCCCCGCAGATTCCCTTGGTAGAGTTACCGGATTTGGAGGTTTTCTTTACCTTTAACCTGCCCTTAATCCGGCTCCTGTCATCACCGATGCTGAATCTGAATGATTTTGCCCGAAGCATTAACAATCGCGGGCAAAATGAGTGCTTAGGAGAGTGGGGATGAGCCAGACGGGGCCTTGGAGCGTCAAAGGAATTGACCAGCGCGCGCGCGACGCCGCTCGCGAGGCAGCGCATGCTGAAGGCATCACCTTGGGGGAATATCTGAACCGGCTACTTATGTCGGTCGATGCCCCCCGGCCAAACGAAGTTGCGTATCCTTTCCAGAATCGCCGACCAACGGCAAACGCGGCGAACGACACGCTCGACACGTTGACGCGCCGCATTGAGGCAACAGAAGCGCGCTCCACACTTGCCATAACGGGTATGGACCACACGATCCTCGGCCTGGTGGCTCGCCTGGAAGAGGCCGAGCAAAATTCTGCTGCCGTAGCGGGCCATGTGGATAGCCTGATCGAAGAACTGAAGGACACACATTCCGCTTTGCAGGCAAAAGTGCAGAAGCTTGAAGCCGACGACACGACCCGCGAAAATCTCGAAGCGCTGAAATCACTCGAACAGGCGCTAGGCAAACTTGCCAGCCATGTCTTCGAAGAAAGCGAACTGGCTCAGAATGAGGCCCAAGCCATTCAGGGCCGGGTCGAGACAGGCTTCACCGAGTTGACCGACCGCGTTGAAAACATGGAAGTGAAGGTCGAACAGACCCTGTCCGATGCGGCCTCTCGCGTCGAGCGCGCCGTGGACCAAGCAGAGTTGCGCGCCGAGGGCACAGCCCGCGAGCTTGCCGATCGTCTATCCAATCTGGAAACGCATGTGAACTTGCGTCTGTCTGAGGTCGACAAGAGCGATGCACGTCTGGAAAGTGTCGAGACGAAGATTACGAAATCCGTGGCGACTGTCGAAACCACACTGGCTCAAACACAGGACCGGTTGAACCGAGCAGAAACCACAACGGATGCGGCCCTGCTCAGCCTTGAGTCCACATTCAACAATCTTGACGCCAAGATCGAGACCCTGTCGAAAACGGTCGAGCCTGATTTGGCGGACCGCCTTCGGGCAGAGTTTGAATCGCGCTTCGACGAAATCATGACGACTGTCCGCAGTACCGTCGACACGGCCCGCGCAGAACTGGCTGAAGAAATATCTCGTGCGGCCTCGGGCGCCAGTGAGGAAGCCGTTGCCGAACTTCAGACCGGTCTGAACGAAGTTCGCGAAAAACTGGTCGCAGGCGAAGATCGTCAGACTCAGTACATGAACAAGGTCTCGTCCGAGATCGGACGGATTGGTGACCTGGTCGGCACACGGATGGAAGAATTTGGCGCAAACCTCGACAAGCGGGTCAATGCAAGTGAGCAGCGTAGCGCCGAGGCAATTTCCCAGATTGGGGATCAGGTTGCGACCGTCGCCAACCGCCTGCAAGCGCGCCAGGACAAGGCCCTGCAGACCCTCGCTACCGAGATTGATGAGAACCGCAAGCGCGCAGACCTGAAGCTCTCCGAAGCGATATCAAGTGTCACCGATAAACTCGAGCAGGCGCAAACCCAGACCAGCGCATCCCTCTCGCCAATCCAGAAGGCGATGGCGTCACTCGCGACGCGATTGGAAATGCTCGAAGACACCGCTGCGCCCTCCAAGTCCGGTGCAGTCGAGCCAACTGATTTGGCAACCATGAATGCGCTGAACGAGACTGATCGCCTGCTCGAAGAATTCCAGGAAGAGGAAGACGCATCGTCTGATCTTCTCTCGGATGAATATGATGCAGTGTTTGAGCCCGGCCTGCCCGAGGACATTGCAGATGACGATACCAGCGACGCATTCCTCACAGACTGGACCGAAACAGAGGAAGTCGAAGAAGTCGAGATAGAAGCTGGGACGAACGCCAAGTCAAATGCTTATGAAGAAGACTACGATCTCGTCGAGGACGAATTCGAAGTTGACGCAGATCCGGACAATGCAGAAGACGATTTCTACGACGCATTCGCCGATGCTGATGAAGCTCCTTCCCCAGTCGGATTTGATGCACTTGCCGAGCTTGAGGACTACGGGGACAATTCTGCCGAGCCACGTGAATCGGATATTTTCGAAGACGATGAATTCGACACGGAAGTCGATCCGGCCGGAGAAACATTCGCCGACCCTGAGTTTACAGAGGCGCTAGAAGACGAGCCTGAGGCCGCCTCGCCGGCTGCGAACTATATCGACATGGCTCGCCGCGCTGCGATTGCGGCGTCGTCGGGTCGCAAGGATTCTTCCCCATCGCTTGCCCCCCCAAGTGATCAGGCTGACAAAGGCTTGCGCTTCGGAAACGGAAAGCTCCCACTCTATGCTGCGGCCTCAGCCGTTATCATCACGGGCGCCACTGTGGGCGGGTACCTTTATCTGCGCGGTAAGCAGGCCCCGACTTCGGTAACCGAACTGGCCGCGCCCGTCGATGGGGTGGCTGCGAGTCTAATTGAAACAGAATTGCCACCCGCAGAAGCCGCCGAGTCATCCGATGATGCCCTTCTGTTCGAAGATGATGTCGCGCCGCCAACTGACTTGGAGACTGCGGCCGCAGACAAGAGCGGCGAGGTTGCACCATCTGAAGAGCCATCCGACCCGATGGCTGAACTGATTGAACCAACGCCAATGATCGCGACCGCGCGTATTGAGCCGACCACGAGCTACCCGCCGATCCCGAAAGTCGACACGCTGGCAAATGCCGCAGCATCCGGGAACGGCATCGCGCAATTCCAACTAGCGCAACAGCAGCTTGCCGATGGCAACTTGAAAGGCGGCGCAGTCCTGATGCGGCAGGCCGCAGAGAAGGGCCTGCCAATTGCTCAGTACACGCTTTCAAAATTGCACGAAAAAGGTACGGGTGTACCGAAGGATCTGACACTGGCCCGGGAATGGACGGAACGGGCTGCAAACGGTGGCAACGTGAAAGCAATGCATGACCTTGCCGTCTTCATGGCTGAGGGCGAGGGCGGCGAGCAAACCTATGCCGGTGCCGTTGGATGGTTTCGAAAAGGCGCGGAGTTCGGCATTGTCGATAGCCAATACAATCTCGGCGTACTGTACGAGCAAGGCCTCGGCATCAGCCCAAATCTGACCGAAGCTCTTTACTGGTTCATGGTCGCTGCCAAGAATGGCGACGCAGGCGCACCGGCAAAAGTCATGGAAATTTCCAAGCGCGTCTCACCAGAAGCGGTGAACCATGCCCGTGTACAGTCTGAAGACTGGACCGCCTCCCGCGCCAACGCAGCAGCCAATGGCCGGTTCGGCGCGCAATCATGGAACATCGGGAATGCGGCTCAAGTACGCGCGACACAGCAGGCCCTGACCGTACTTGGCTACAACATTGGCTCCGCCGATGGAGCCCTTGGGCCGGATACAGCGACCGCCATTCGCGACTATCAAACCGCTCAGTCTCTCGTCGTCACAGGAACCATCACGCCGGAACTGATCGAAAGTCTGAACGCTCGCGCCAAGTCTTAGTGTTATGGCCGTGTAAAAGCGCGCGGCCGTTCACTCTCATCCAGGCTGAGATAACGGTCACGCAGTCGCGTTTGGCGGGACTCGAGTGACTGCTGCTCGCCGGCAATGATGACAGCGATGGGTGCAGACGCGACCTCCAAAGGATCCCCGTCCCAACCAACCACATCCGCGGGTGCGCCGGGCGCGAGGCGACCATACCCCGTCAGGCCGAACATGTCCGCCGGGGCGGTGGTCAACGCCGCCAAAGCATCATCGAAGCTCAGTCCGTTGGCGACTGCATTGCCGGCAAGCTGTGTCGCAAGCCGCGCCTGATGGCTGCTATCCCCAACATTGGCAATGGCAAATGTAACGCCTGCTGCGGCCAGTCGCGCTGCATTTTCAGATGTCGCTGCCAGTTTCTCAAACGAGCCCGGAAGATTGGAAAACGCATTGATGATCACCGGGATATCCATCTCGGCCAGCCGTGGCGCCACACGCCACGCTTCGTCCGCGCCGACAATCACGATCTTCAGTGACGGCTCCTCCTCGGCCAGATCCATCACGGCATTCAAGTCACTGGCACGACTCGCTTCAATCAAGATTAACTGCTGGCCCCGTGCGGCGGGCGACAGCGCTTGTGCATCAATCCGGTTCAGAACCGCACCATCATTCTGCGTGATGTAGCGCGCTGGATAGCTGCGCGCATCATCCAGCGCCGCCCGCAGCAGCGTCATGGCAGACTGCCGCGAGCCGCCAGCAAGACCCGCGCCTGCTTCACCGAGCTTGATGAAGGTGAACGCCTTCTCATCCAGCTCCGTATCGAGATCACCGCTCGTATCAGCTACGAAACCCTGCCCGGCAAATAGCGCATTGCCGGTGTTGGGTACAACCACCAGGCGCGTAAAACCTTCGATCCGGGTGACATCAATCGCAGTGGCGTCCGGATTGAACCCATCGGCTGCATTCAGCGCGGCTGAAAACGGAGACATTGCCGCCGCCGTGTCATTCGTAGAATCTTCCGCGCCAACTTCAACCAGGCCTGTTCGGGCAAAGGAGGCGATCAGACCAGGCGTGACCCATTCAGCGGAAATCTCGGTGGCGCCACCTGGCACTTCAGTATCTGCCCCGCCGACCGTGACAATCCGGTCGTCCTCGATGACAACAACGCCGTTTTCGATCATACCTTGAGCGGTGCCGGTCCAGACCGTTTCACCGCGAATGACGAACGTATCGGCGTACGCGGGCGCCGCTGCGAGACCCAAGGCGGCAACGCTTGTAAGTAGTGTACGGATCATTTGCGATCTCCTTCACCAGGTTGGCCTATTTCAAAATCCATCACAGGATTGGTCTCGGGATGGTCGCGGTCAAACATCAGCGCGCCGTCAATAAAGACTTGGTCTGCCTTGGCGTAGACGCTGAACGGGTCATCGGACCAGACGACGACATCCGCCATCTTGCCGGGCTTCAGGCTGCCCGTACGATCGTCAATGCCCAATGACTTGGCCGGGTTCAGCGAAAGCCACGTCCAAGCGACCTCTTTCGGAATATCGATACCTGCCCTCAAACCATCAGACCATGCCTTGGCGGCTTCCTGGTTGAGACGTTGAATACCGACATCACTGTCCGAATGGACGATGGCACACGCGCCGGCCTTGTGGACCATCGGGATGTTCTCACGGACGCCATCATAGGCTTCCATCTTGAAGCCCCACCAATCGGCCCACATGGAAGAACACGCACCATATTCGGCCAGCTTGTCGGCAATCTTGTAGCTCTCAACGGCGTGGTGAAAGGCGGTGACCTTGTAGCCAAACTCCTTCGACATATCCATGATTTGCGCCATCTCATCGGCGCGGTAGCAATGCATGTGCACGAGGATGTCGCCATTCAGCACACCCGCGAGCGTGTCCAGTTCGAGATCACGCGCAGGTGGTTCACCGCCTTCGTCCTCGTACTTCTCCCATTTGCGCTTGTATTCTGCAGCCTTGATCCAAGCTTGCCGGTACCCTGCCACATTGCCCATCCGAGAATAAGGGGCGCCACCAGGAAAACGCCCGCCGCCATAGCCATACACGCGCTTGGGATTCTCGCCGCAGGCCATCTTCAGCGTATAGGGCGCGTCCGGAAATTTCATGCCCTGAACGGTCCGGCTCGGCACGTTCTTGAGGATCACGCCGCGCCCGCCGAACAAGTTTGCGCTGCCCGGTAGCACCTGAAGCGAGGTGATGCCTCCGGCTATCGCCCGCGTGAAGCCTGGATCTTGCGGCCAGACACCGTGCTCCGACCACACTTCCGCTGTGACCGGCGCAGAAATTTCGTTGCCATCGCCGTGCGCGGTCACACCGGGCGAGGGATAGACGCCGAGATGGCTGTGATTGTCGATAATGCCCGGAGTCACCCAGCGACCTGTCGCATCAATGGTCTCGGCACCATCCGGGGCTTCGATATCGGCGCCTAGTGCGACGATCTTGCCATCCTGCAACAGCAGGCTGCCATCTTCGATCAGGTTACCTTCGCCATCGAGGATTGTGGCATTGGTGATCAGGACAGGCGCATTCGGATAGGGCGCATATGTGGAGGGATAGGGATTGCGGTCGAACGCGTCTTCCGACGACGCAGCCTTGTCGGCATCGTCGCCTCCACCGCACGCTGAAAGCAGGAGTGCCGCAGCGCAAACAGCTGCCAGCCCATAAAGTATTCGCATTTCATTTCGCCCCGTGTCCGCAGAAAGGTTTGGCGCATACTGCTGACATTTCTCCCGGCTTCAAGGCCTGAGCCGGAAACACGCGTGAAATTCTTGCCTGCCCGGCCGGATTTGCCGCAATTTGTTTCTACTGTTCCGGTTGAGACGGGTCTTTCTTGTCTCGGCCGAACACCAAGCGCATCAGCCAGTTTGGCGCAAACCGTTCGACCCGGGGATGCCTTGCCAACACGCTCTCCATCCACCGCCTGCCCCACATCGCGTTCCGCCCCAGCAGCACGACACCAAGAATGGCAATCGGCAAGCCAACAGGAATGATCGGCGTGACGAAAGCGATTGGAATGGCCACCACGATCATGATCAGACCGGTAAGCGCCAAAATCTGGCGGAACGCTACGTTCACACCATTGCGCAGCCCCGCCGCAGGCTTTGAGGAAGCTGCGGTCTGTTCCGTTTTCATGTGGGTTTCGTCATCGGCCATTAAGCTGAATATGGGAAAAGAAGCGGGCGCCGCCAGCGATATCGTCATGATGTGGTCAAAGTCTGGTGTCTGCGTTACCTGATTGCTACAGATTGCCCGCTCGTTCCGCGCGCAGGGCGGGATGAAGTGTTGCGTGAGGCCCGGAATGAAACTGCAGTCTATTCAGGTCCTGCGTGGAGTGGCGGCCCTCCTGGTCGTTCTCTATCACACCAGAGCCCACGAAACTCGCGGCATCGCCCATAATGGTGGCGGCGAGTTGGCTTGGCTTGGCGGCATTGTGACGAATGGTTTCGCCGGGGTCGACCTGTTCTTCGTGATCTCCGGCTTCATCATGGTCGCCGTGACCTACGAATTGAAGCCCGGCATCCAGACAGCTCTGAACTTCGTGTTCCGTCGGCTGACCCGGGTCTATCCGGTCTGGTGGCTGTTTGCCGGTATCACCACAGTCGGTCTGCTCGGCTATTTCCAGTTGGGCAATATGGTCGAAACGTTGCAAGTCACGTCGCGTCCGGAGCCAGACTGGATCTATATCATCAAGTCCTTCCTGCTGATTCCACAGGAAAAGGAGCCGGTACTTGTGGTGGGGTGGACGCTGATCCATGAAGTCTATTTCTATCTCGCGTTCAGCCTCGTCTTGCTGCTTCGCAGATCCTGGTGGCCCTATGCGTTGCTTGGCTGGGGAGCTGCAGTCATCGCAGGATGGATGTCTGGACTGTCCGGCCCGATCGTTACCGATTTCCTGGCGCTGTTTTTCTCGCCCATGACCATGGAATTTCTGTTCGGCGCCGCCACAGCAATGCTCGTCGCGTCCGGAGTTGCGTGGCGAGGTGGGATCGTGATGCTGGTCGCCACGCTATGGATGGTGGCGTCCCTGTGCCTGCAGGGGCCCCAAACCGATTACACACTTCAATGGGGCCGCGTCATGATGTTCGGCTTGCCGAGTGCCGCGCTCATCTACGGACTCGTCACGCTGGAACTTGAAGATCGTTTGGCATGGCTTGTCCCGGCGGGTGTCGGTGCTTTGCTGACTATCGCGGTTTTCCAGCTCTACGGACTGGGAGAAACAGCCCCTCTATCCGTGCGGGTCAATGCCACTATTGTTGCAGTTCTGGTGGGCGGCTTGGGCACACTTGCTACATTTTGGACAGGTTGGCTGGCTGGTCAGACCAAACCTCGCAGCGTGCGCGCCCTGTTTCCAGCCTTGCGCAAAATACTCGCTGCGATGGTCCGGCTCGGGGACGCCTCTTATTCGCTCTACCTCGTGCACACGATCGTCATCGTGGCCCTACGGGTCCTGTTCGGACGCCTCGGAGACATTCCCGTTCTCGCGCCTGTTTTCCAGCTCGGCCATCCCGGCCTGCTCGACAATGTCGCGTTTGCGCTTGCCTGCGTGACCGGATCGATTATCGCCTCGCTGCTCAGCTACACCTATTTTGAACGGCCAGTGGGCGCGCTCTTCCGAAAGTCACGCCCAACAGTGCAGAACGCTTCCTGATCCTTATTCCGCCGCGACGGAACTCGTTTCTGGCGGCGTCCACTTGAGCACAGGCTTGCGCGCTGCCTGCGTCTCGTCCAGGCGACGCATCGGGGCGAGATAGGGCGCGCCCTTCATCGTTTCATCGCCCTGTGCAGCACGCCGGGCAATCGCCTCCAGCGAGTCACAAAAGCGATCCAGCTCGGCTTTCGATTCTGACTCGGTCGGCTCAATCAGCATCGCCCCATGCACGACCAGCGGGAAGTACATGGTCATCGGGTGGTAGCCCTCATCGATCAGCGACTTGGCAATGTCGATGGTCTCGATCCCGTCTGCGGTGAACGCATCCGAGAACAGCGCCTCATGCATGCAATAGCCCTCGAAGGCTGGGGTCATGACGGATTTCAGGCGCGCCTGAATATAGTTGGCGTTCAGCACGGCATCTTCAGAGGCCTGCTTCAAGCCGTCTGCGCCGTGGCTGAGCATATAGGTCAGCGCCCGTACGAACATGCCCATCTGGCCATGAAAGGCCACCATGCGGCCAAAGCTCTCGCTCGCATCACCTTCCATGTCCTCCACGAGGCGGAAGACCCCGTCTTCATCCTTCACAACGAAGGGCACGGGCGCGTAAGGCGCGAGTGCATCTGACAACACAGTCGGGCCAGAGCCCGGTCCGCCGCCACCATGCGGGGTGGAGAAGGTCTTGTGGAGATTGATGTGCATCGCATCGACGCCAAGGTCACCGGGACGGACCCGGCCAACGATGGCGTTGAAGTTCGCACCGTCGCAATAGAAGTATCCGCCAGCCGCATGGATCAGGTCGGCGATCTCCTTGATGTCGGTCTCGAAGAGGCCGCACGTATTCGGATTGGTCAGCATGATGCCAGCGATATCATCAGACTTTTCAAGCTTCGCTTTCAACTCGTCCATGTCCACGCGGCCGCGCGCATTGGCCTTGATCTCGTCCACGATGAAGCCGCACTGAACCGCGGTTGCCGGATTCGTTCCGTGGGCGGAGGCGGGCACCAGAACGCGCTTGCGGGTCTCGGCCTCGCCGCGCGCGACCAGCGCCTGACGGATTGCCATCATGCCGCAGAACTCGCCATGCGCCCCGGCTTTGGGGCTCATCGCAACCGCAGGCATGCCGGTTAGTGTCTTCAGCCAAGTGGCCAATTCGTCGATCAGTTCCAGTGCGCCCTGCACGGTTGCCTGCGGCTGCAGCGGGTGGATATCCGCAAAGCCGGGCAAGCGCGCGAGCTTCTCGTTGAGACGCGGATTGTGTTTCATCGTACAGCTGCCCAGCGGGAATAGGCCAAGATCGATGGCATAGTTCTTCTGGCTGAGACGCATGTAGTGCCGCACAGTCTGCGGCTCCGAGAGGCCCGGCAGGCCGGTCGGCTGGCTGCGCGCAACGCCGCCGAGGCGACCGGTGCGGTTTTTCGGCTTTGGCAGGTCAACGCCGGTCGTGTCTTCGGTGCCAATCTCGAAGATCAGGCCCTCGGCCTGCAACAGGCCTTTCGAGCCGGACACAGTGTCCACGGACTGGCTGGCAGACGGAATGGGAGATGTCGGGCGGCCTTGCGTATTCATGGTCATGACGGCTTTCCATAAGGGTGAGCGTGAAAGGCTTTGTAGAGGCGCTCTTCGTTGAGCAGATCGTGTTCGGCATAATGGCGCAGCTGACCGCGCCGAAAACTCTCACTGGCCATAATCTCGACTGGCACGATTCTCAGCGCCAATTCGAGAGCCTGGTAAGCATCCACGCCCATCACAGGATATGATTTCTTATAACCTGGCCAATCAAGATCCAGTTCACAGCGCCAGTCCTCGCCATCAAGCTCCGGCTGCATGACCGCGATACGGCCCGCTCTCCATTCGTCGTCGACGAGGCATTCAATTCTGCGCTCCACGCATACCTCGCCCATCACACAATTTCCTTCAGCGCCGCGGCATAGGCGGCAATGTCTTCCGCCGTCGTGCATTCGGTGGCGGCGCAGAGAATGACGTCCCCCATATGCTCCTCGGGGAACAGGCGGCTGGCGCGGACGCCGCCGACCACGCCGGCTTCATCCAGCATGGCAAGCACAGCTTCGGCGTCCATCGGCGTGCGGAAGGCAAACTCGTTGAAGAAGCGCGGCGTCAGGATTTCTACGCCTGGCACGGCTTCCAGCGCATCGGCGAGATCACAGGCCGCCTCATGGTTCAGCAGGGCGAGCTGCTCCAGACCCTTCCCGCCGAGTAGCGTCATGTGCGCGGTGAAGGCCAGCGCGCAGAGGCCGGAATTGGTGCAGATATTCGAGGTCGCCTTGTCGCGACGAATATGCTGTTCGCGCGTCGAGAGCGTCAGCACGAACCCGCGATCACCGTTGGCGTCAACGGTCTCGCCGCACAGGCGCCCCGGCATCTGGCGCACCAGTTTTTGGGTACAGGCGAACAGGCCGACATAGGGCCCACCGAAATTGAGTCCGTTCCCGATGGACTGGCCCTCGCCCACGGCAATGTCTGCACCCATCTCACCCGGAGGTGTGATGAGGCCCAGAGAGACCGCTTCGGTGAAAACAGAGACGAGCAGCGCGCCTTTTTCATGCGCGGCGTCGGCAGATTTCGAAAGGTCCGTCACCGTGCCGAAAATGTTCGGGCTCTGGCCGATGACGCAGGCGGTCTGATCGTCTACCGCATCGGCCAGCGCATTCTCGCCATCCACAGTTGCGGGCAACTGGACCACTTCGAACCCTTGCGCCTCGCACACCATTTTGGTGGCGGCCGCATAATGCGGGTGCAGCCCGCCGGACAGGATCACCTTCTTCCGGCGCGTCACCCGCGTCGCCATGATGGCGGCCTCGGCACAGGCTGTGGAGCCGTCATACATGGAGGCATTTGCCACATCCATGGCGGTCATCGCCGCAACCTGGGTCTGGAATTCGAACAAGGTTTGCAGCGTGCCCTGCGCGATTTCTGGCTGGTAGGGCGTATAGGTCGTCAGGAATTCAGAGCGCTGGATCACCATGTCTACCGTAGCCGGAACATGATGCTTGTAGGCGCCCGCCCCGACAAAGAACGGACCGGACGAGGCCGACCGGTTCTTGGCCGCGAGATTCGACATGTGGCGCTCGACCGCGAGCTCCCCCTGATGGTCCGGCAAGCCTTCAATCGTGCTGCCGAGGCGCGCAGCTTCAGGTACGTCCGTGAAGAATTCATCGACTGTTTTGGCGCCGATGGTCGCCAGCATTTCTGCACGGTCTTCCGGGGTCAGGGGGAGGTATCTCATATGTGCTACTCCATCAACGCCTACAGGCCGTCACAAAATGCCTTGTAGGCATCCGCATTCATCAGCGATCCAAGTTCGCCGGCATCGGTCAGTTTCAACTTGCAAAACCAGCCTTTGCCTTCAGGGTCTTCGTTGACCGTCTCAGGTGCGTCAGCGAGGGCGGCATTGCCCTCCACGACTTCACCGCCGACGGGGGCATATACATCCGAAGCCGCCTTGACGCTTTCGACCACCGCCATGTCGTCGCCCTTGGCGAAGCTGGCACCCGCTTCCGGCACTTCGACAAACACAACATCGCCGAGCTGCTCGGCGGCGTATTTGGTGATCCCAACCGTGGCGACATCGCCATCCACGGTGATCCATTCATGGTCTTCAGTATAGTAAGTTGTCATGCCCAATTCCCTCTCAGCGTTTGTAATTGTGTGCCACGAAAGGCAGCGCGCACACTTCTGCGGGACGCGCCTTGCCTCTCACCATCAGATCGATTTTCGTGCCAGGCTCAGCCAGGTCTGCTCGCACATAACCCATTGCGATGGGCGCATCGACACTAGGTCCAAAGCCACCGGACGTGACAATGCCAACTGCTTCGCCACCAACTTCGATCACGGTTCCCTCGCGGGCTGGCGCGCGCTCCAGCGGCTGGATACCAACACGAACTTCAGCCGGGCCGGCGGCGAGAGCCTTCATAATACGTTCCGCCCCCGGAAAATCAGCGCGTTCACGGCGTTTCTTCTGGATCACCCAGGCAAGGTCTGCCTCGACCGGGTCGCGGGTCGTGTCCATGTCGTGGCCATAGAGGCAAAGCCCAGCCTCGAGACGCAGGGAATCCCGCGCGCCCAGACCGATCGGTTTCACCCGGTCGTCGGTCAGCATTTCCTTGACGAGCGGCAGGCCAGCCTCCGGCGAGACAAGCACTTCAAACCCATCCTCGCCCGTATAACCACAACGCGACACGATACAGCGCGATCCATTCAGCGCGAACGGCATGTGACGCATGAATTTCAGCTCTTCACAGCCCGGGAAGAAGTCGCTCATCACATCAGCGGCCTTCGGGCCTTGCAGGGCGAACAGGATACGGTCATCGGCGCGCGTCAATACGGCCTTGCCCTCAAAGCTCCGCTCAAAGAGCGCCCAGTCGGCTTCTTTCACGGCGCCGTTCACGACAATGTAGAGCGAACCTTGCGCATCTTCCCCGATTGGGCGGGTGATGATGAGGTCATCCAGAATGCCGCCCTCTTCATTGAGCAGCACGGTCAGGCGCGCCTGGCCCTCCTTGAGACTTGCAATATCTGACGGCACCAGCGTCTCGACCAGCGCGGCGATCTCGGCATGCGCGTCATCACCGCCGCCAATGCCATCGGCCAGCGACAGGAAGCATGGACCCATATGGGAGACATCAAACAGGCCCGCCTGCGTACGCGTCCAGAGATGCTCGTCCTTGACGCCCATTGGATACTGGACCGGCATTTCATAGCCGGCGAACGGCAAAAGCTTCGCGCCCAGCTCTTCGTGCAAGGCATGGAGCGGCGTGCGCTTCAAATTCTCTGTCGTCGTGTCGTCCATGACGCCCTTTCATAAGGAGACGGGGCAGCCTCAAGCTGCGCATCGTCGCCCCCGCTGTCCTGGGCGCCTGAGAGATTCCGCCCGGCATGCGGGCTTGCTCCTTCGGCGAGACGGCACCATCAGCCCGTCTCTTTCCAGCGTGTTGTCTCTCTCCCGGTCCTTTTGCCTGAGCGTTTCCGGGGCGGTTGCGCCTTCGGCGGCGGGGTTGGGTACCCGCTCTCTCCCGGGAGGAGTTCGTCTATACGAGTCGAACTAGCGCGGATTCTGATGGCCAGCAAGCGTGCCTGTCGCGAATCCCTGCCGAAAGCTCCCACCTGGCAAAAGTATGGGCATCAATTTACAGCTTCAACAGGAGCATCCCCCGTCGCCACGGCGCGTAAAGTGACCATGACAGGCTGGTGGTCCGTGTATTGGAAACTCAAATCCAGCCCTTTTGCGGAAACAATTTCGACATTGGGCGACACAATCAGCCCATCAATAATCGTGGTGTAGTTTACGCCTGCCTTGTAGGTCTGTTCATTGGTACGAACGCTCGGCGTGGAAGGGTCCACCGCGATTTGCCAGCCGTCGCCCAGTTCTTCCCGGGGGAAGTCATGAATCCAGAACTGGGCAGAATCATCGGCCGTGTAGGAAAAATCGGTTGGTGTGAGACGCATGTTCCAGTCACCTCCTACAGCCACGGCCTTGCCGGAGTCATAATAGGAGCGCGCCAGATCCAGAACCGCGCGCAATTGCTGCATCCTGGTGTTGGCTCCTTCATCGAAGGCCGAGAGATGAACATTGATGACCGCCCAGTCTGTCTCACCAAGTTTCAACTCCGTCACCTGGACATGATAGCGGCGGCGTATGAATCCCATCAGGGCTTCGGGCTCTTCCGGAATGCGGACAATTTTCGTGCCTTTGTTCGCGACGCGCAAGAACGTGCCCAGTCCATGTTTTAAAGAGATGGGGCCCGGAAAGAAGCGGGTCCGGATGTCCGAGGAGAAGAACATGGAATAATCTGCCAGCGAGTGCTTCACAGTACCCAGGACATTCACGCCGCGCGTCAGGAAGCCGTCCGCCGCCAGTTCTTGCATCAGGATGATGTCGGGCTGGTGATCTTTCAGGACTGCTGAAATGCCGGAGAGATTCTTTTCCACCACGGCCTTGCTGGGCGGACGCAACATGGTACCGCCATCCGCCTGAAAATCCGATTCCTCCCCCAGACCGGAATATCCGATATTCCAGGTCATGACATTCAACGTACCGCTCGCAGGCTGAAGCTCTGCCGCCGCAGCCGTCCGCTGCACTGGAATGGATTTGTCAGTCAATGTCACACACCCCGCTAGACCCAGGTACAAAGTGGCTAAGCCAATCACAAGGATCGGTATATAGAGTTTGCGCATTATGCCTCCGTGGCTTTCTCGGCGTGGGCCGGGCTCTCTTCCTGTTCCGGACGATTGAATTGCTCGACAATCCATTGCGTGACACCCAGCACGGCGGCGACACCGCCCCATTCATTGCTGATCCGCGTGACGAACCCCAGGAGGGTCTTCTGGCTGATCATCTGGACATAGATTTCCGAGTAGCGCTCCAGCACATCGGACCCTTCCTGCATGACCAGTTCCCGGAACTGCGCAAGGCTGGCAATGTAGTCGTCAATGAAAGACGAGTAATAGCCGATATAGGTCCATGCGCCGACCGCCATCACCGCAATCACGCCAATGATGGTCGAGACCATGGTCAGCAAGACTGCATTGTTGATGAACAGGCTGCGCAGCGGCGTCAGGCGCACGGCGAGATTGATGGCGAAAATGCCCGCCATGAAGACGAAGACCGGAGACATGCTGTCCTCCGCTTTCGACAGCAGCAATTGGGTATCGAGATAGGAAAGTTCCAGACCGCGCTGAATCGATTCCCCTGTCGCGCCGCCGCCTGTGGGAAGCTGGCCAATCGCGGCCTCCGAGAGCTCTGCGAAATGGCGCGCATCGGCAAGGGCCTGACAGACAAGCAGCGTGATGAGCGCCGCCCCACCTGCAAAGAAGATCGTGCTAAAAATCCCGTATATGGAATAGGTAAAAGCCAGCCGTCGCTTCTCGCCCGTTTCGGCTGCCATCGCGGTGCGCATACCGTGGACGTAAACGACTGCAGCGACCAGGGCGAGAAGCGTGAGCGAGGCCACAGGATTGGCCATCACGATCTCGTCGACAGACACGTCCGGGCTGGACTGATCGATCATGAAGACCAGCACGGCCCCGAATGTGACAAGCGCCATTTCGCCATACATGCCGCTGCACCGGCGAAGTGTATGCCCCACTCGGAAGCGCAGGGAGTGCCGCTTCACCCAGATTGGTCCTGCAATGATGTAACCGAATGCAACAGTTAAAATCGCTATCGCCCAGCCTGCCAACAGGATCATGTCCCCCCCCTTGTGCAATCCCCTCAGTCTGCTGACATGATAGCCAAAGTAATCAGCTTCACGCAATGGGTTTGCTATGCCAGAAACCTGATGCCTGCTCTCAGGCCTCCGTGGCCTTTCGCCCGAACCAACCCTGCACCATCGACCACGCATTTTTCGAGCCCGACATGGTCTGCTCTGCCGCCCAAGCGGCGCGGGAGGTTAGCCCGCCGCAACGCTTGAGCAAATCCGTCGCGACCGAGCCGGATTCCTTTTTCACGCGCGCAAGTGCTTCGGCAGAGATCGAGCGAGCCTGTCGCGCGGACCAGCCTTCAAAGGCCCGGCAGCGGCGCTTGGCGAGATACCCCATCTTCAGGGTCAGCATGGCGTTTACCGCTCCGTCCATGACCGGCCCGGCGATCAATCCGCCCATACGCCCCAACAGGCCGCCGATCACATCCCCCGTCATGTCGGTCACATCCTCCAGCGCGCGGCTCACCACGACGATAGCCGCCACATCTCGCAGGATCAGCAATGTGCCGCCCAGATGTGGGCGGCCAAAGTAGATCTGGGAAATCTTCGCGATCAGGTTCGCATTGCGCCACAGCACCACGAATGCATCAACGGTGCCGTTCATGGAGAAAGCCGTGGCCACGCCGACGCCGACCGCTTCGGCATGGATCAGCTTGTCGACCTTGGCGTCGAGTTTCTTGAGATGGATTTCGATATGGCGCTTCTGGAAAGCTTCAAGGTCTGCTGCGACCGTGGCGGCCTCTGTCATGTCCGCCGCCGCGAACCGGGCCAGCAAAGCGCGCCCGGCCACCATGCCTTCCTCGATAGACGCCACGTCCTCGACCAGGAGCGGATTGCGCTTCAGCATGGCAAGATATTTGAGGTCGTATTTCAGCCGCTGAGACAGGAGTGTGATGTCCGGATCATCCAGATCGAACGGCGTATGGGGCGGCTTCGCTGCGACGGGCATGGACAGGAATGACGCGAGGGGCCGCCCTACCAGCAAAAGCAACAATCCCGCCAGCAGCAGGATGAACGCGTACCCCAGCACCGGGTGCACATCGTCGAACAGGCGGTAGAACAGAAATCCCTGTCCGATCACGGTCAGGAAGGCGAGCGTCAGCAGCGCCGCTCCAGACCATTTGATGACTTTCCAGGCTTTCGACCATTGGGATGCAAATTCCCATTGGTACGCGCTGTCTGAACTGGTCTCCACCGGGACTGGCATGGTCTTGGCCATATCGGAACTCCTCTACTGACTGATCTCTCCGAAGAGGATCAGCGAGGAGTTGGGCCAAGGCAATACGTAGCTACATGCGCTCCGGAATGCGAATGCCGAGAAGGTCGAGGCCAGTTTCGAGTTGCTTGAGCACGGCGGCCGACAGGGCAAGCCGGCTGGCGCGAAGGTCAGGGTCTTCTTCGGACGCAATCGGCAGCGCAGCATAGAAGGCGCTGAACCCCTGCGCGAGATTGTAGACATGCTCGCAGAGGATGTGCGGCATACGCTTTTCACGCGCCTGCAGCAGCGTCGCCGCGAAGCCATCCAGTTGCAACACAAGCGCGCGTTCGGCGTCATGGCCGATCCGGATCTCGCCAGCCTTGTGGCCAGCCTCTTCTGCCTTGCGCAGGACCGATTTGATCCGCACGGCCGCATAGAGCAAATATGGCCCAGTCTTGCCCTCAAAGCTCGTGAAGCGGTCGAGATCAAAGACGTAGTTACTAGTCCGGGTGTTGTGCAGGTCCGAGAAGCGCAGTGCCGCCAGCGCCACCTTGGCGGCAACATCCCGGCGCTCGTCTTCCGACATGTCTTCCGGCAGCTTTCCGGCTTCCGCAATCTTCTTCTGGGCTTCTTCGAAGGCCATGGCGTTGAGGTCCGCCAGCCGAAGCACGCCGCCTTCGCGGGTCTTGAACGGCTTGCCGTCGGGACCGTTCACCGTGCCGAAGCCGATGTGTTCCATATGGCCTTCATCGATCAGGCCCAGCATTTCGGCGGCGCGGAAGACCTGTTCGAAATGCAGCGCCTGACGCTGGTCGACGACATAGAGCATCAGCTCGGGCGTCGGATGCATGTTTTCCATCCGGTCCATGATCGTGGCGAGGTCGGTCGTATGATAGCCCGTCCCGCCTTCCTTATTGACCAGCTTGGCCGGTGGCATTTCCTTTTTGTCGCTGTCCCGTGCGACGCGCACGATGAGTTCGCCGCGATCCATCTCTGACAATCCGGTCTTTTCATACCGCTCAAGCAATTCAGGGATCAGGTGGTCAACGTCGCTTTCGCCCTTCCAAAGGTCGAAATGGACATTGAGGAACTCATAGTCCACCTTGAGTGCCGCGACCGACACGTCAATGAAATGGCGCAGCAAAGCGCGGTAGCCTGCGCGGCCGGCTTGCATTTCGGATACGGTCTGGTCAGCACGAAGCTTGTACGCCTCGTCCTTTTTCGCCCGTTTCGAAGCGAGGGGGTAAAGGCGCGCGAGATCTTCAATCGTGATGGGTGGATCACTCGGATACGGCCCTTCAATTGATCCGTCGAAATAGATCAAGTCCGGCCTTTCATCCTGAAGCGCAATGATCAGAAGGCCCATCTGCAGGCCCCAATCCCCGAGATGCGTATCGCCCGTCACCTTGTCGCCGAGAAAACGGAGTAGTCGCACCAATGTGTCGCCGATCACGGCGGAGCGCAGATGTCCGACATGCATCGGCTTGGCCACGTTCGGGCCACCGAAGTCGATCACAGTGACCTTGGGGTCAGCCGCCAGTTCGCCGCCCGCCATGTCGTCCGACAGGATGCCCGCAGCACGCGCCGACATCGCCTCGTCGGAGACGCGGATATTGATGAAGCCCGGCCCGGCGACTTCTGCCGACAGGACCATGGGATGATCTTTCAATGTCGCCGCGATCTCACCGGCAATCTCGCGCGGGTTCTTGCCGGCCGACTTGGCCGCCCCCATTGCGCCGTTACACTGGAAGTCCGCGAATTCCGGCTTGTCAGAGCGGCGCACGGCGCCCCATTTCGACTCCAGCCCCATGGCTTCAAAGGCGGCGCTGGCGGCCACCGACAGATCATTGATCAGGCTGGCCATTGGTTACTGTCCGGCATCCATGCGGAAACGCTTGCCCGCGCGGTTGAATTCCAATTGCTCCTGGGTCAGTTCGAACCCCACGACGACTTCGAAGTTCGTGCCCGAAATCGACTCATCCACACGCGGAATTTCGATTGTGCCTATGACTTCGGTTTTTCCGGTCAGGTTCTGGCCCCGGAAATTGCCCTCGGTGTTGAAATATTTCTTTGCCAGCACCTTGCCGTTCCGGCGCGTGACCGCGACGTAGTAAGGGTAAGTGTGAGCACTGGAATCCGCTGCGGGGCCTTTGCCGAACGCGAAATCGATCTCGACTTCAGCTTCCAGTGGATTGTCCTCAACATAACGGCAGAACAGCCGTACATCGATGATTTCACCCGTGAATTCGATATTGGAATACAGCTCGCCACCACCATCAAATTCGACATAGCGCGACGAATCATAGAGGGCACCGACGGGTGGGCACGGGCCGGCATTCTGGCGCGTGTCGAAACTGTCCGCGATCTTTCCGGCACCACAGCCAGTGAGAATGACCGCGGCGAGAAGTGGGGCATATTTGATCATGCGTCGGCGTGTCCTTCTTGGCCTGATGCAAAGGCCTGTCCATCTGTTGCTGCAGATGTGTTAAAGGCCCAGACGTCTCGGCGCAACGCCCGCAGGCAGGAAGTAGGATGAAATGAACGACAGGCAGCCTCTTGTGATCCGACTTGCGGCGCCGCGCGGCTTCTGCGCTGGCGTTGATCGGGCCATCCAGATCGTCGAGGAAGCGCTCGAAAAGTGGGGCGCGCCGGTCTATGTGCGCCACGAAATCGTCCACAATGCCCATGTGGTGAGCCGACTCGAGGATCTGGGCGCTATCTTTGTCGAAGAACTGGACGAATGCCCGGAAGATCGCCCGGTGATATTCTCCGCCCATGGCGTGCCGAAATCCGTGCCGGCCGAAGCCCAGCGTCGCAACATGATCTTTGTCGACGCTACCTGCCCACTCGTCTCCAAAGTGCATGTCGAGGCTGAGCGCCATCACCGGGAAGGCCGTGAAATTGTGCTGATCGGCCATGCCGGACACCCGGAAGTGATTGGCACGATGGGCCAGTTGCCGGGTGATACAATCACCCTGATCGAGACCGTTGAAGACGTGGCGAGCTTCGCGCCGAAAAATCCGGACAATGTCGCTTTCGTGACCCAGACAACCCTCTCTGTTGACGATACAGCAGACATCGTGGCGGCGCTGCAGGCGCGCTTTCCGGGCATTTCGAGCCCTCACAAGGAAGATATCTGCTACGCCACGACCAATCGTCAGGAAGCGGTGAAGTCGTTCGCGCCCGGCACAGATCTCGTTCTCGTGATCGGGGCGACCACAAGCTCGAATTCGGTTCGCCTGGTCGAAGTGGCCAAACGTGCGGGCGCCGCACGAGCAGAACTGGTCGCGAGCGCCGAGAATATCGACTGGGCCTGGTTTGAAGGTGTGAGCATACTTGGCCTGACGGCTGGGGCGAGCGCGCCGGAAGACCTGGTGCAGGGCGTGATCAATGCCTGTTCCGAGCGCTTCGATGTGTCGGTTGAAAAGGTCGAAACAGCGCGTGAAACGGTAACTTTCAAATTGCCGCGGATATTGTCCGAGCCGGCTTAGGCGTCTGCCTGCTGCCGGATATTCAAATCGCTGCAACATTCTGGCATAAGGTCGCGCATGACCTACACTGTTGCTGCCTTCTACAAATTCTTTTCCTTTCCGGACTTTGAAGCCCGCCGGGCGGCGCTGGCGGAGACACTGTGCGGCGCGGACGTAAAAGGCACGGTGCTGCTTGCCTCTGAGGGCGTGAATGGCACGATTGCCGGGACAGCCAACGGCGTCGAGGCGGCGCTGGCCACTTTGCGTGCCCTGCCGGGCGCGGTCGACCTTGAAGCCAAGTTCTCCGAAACCGACGAGATGCCTTTCCTGCGCCTCAAAGTGCGCCTGAAAAAGGAAATCGTGACCATGGGCATACAGGGCACAGACCCGAATGCGCTGGTCGGCACCTATGTCGAGCCAACCGAGTGGAACGACCTCATCAGCGACCCGGACACTGTGCTGATCGATACGCGCAATGATTATGAATATTCCATCGGCACGTTCGAAGGCGCGATCGATCCGGAGACAAAAACTTTCCGCGAATTTCCGGACTGGTTCCGCAAGTTCCGTGAGCGGCTGGAAGCCGAAGGACGCACGCCCAAAGTTGCCATGTTCTGCACCGGCGGCATCCGCTGTGAAAAGGCGACCAGCTTTGTAAAGGCCGAAGGCATTGACGACGTGTTCCACCTGAAAGGCGGCATTCTGAAATATCTCGAGACCGTTCCGGAGACCGACAGCAAATGGCGCGGCGAATGTTTCGTCTTCGACGAACGCGTGTCGGTGCGCCATGATCTCACCCCCGGCAGCTATGATATGTGCCATGCCTGCAAACGGCCGATCACGGATGAAGACAAGGCGGAGGCCGCCTACGTGCCCGGCGTTTCCTGCCCGTACTGTATTGACGAAATGAGCGACGAACAGCGCGCACGTTTCGCCGAACGGCAGAAGCAAATCGACCTTGCCCGCAAACGAGGCCAGGAACATATGGGCCCGGAGGCGCGGCGGAGCGAAGACGCGTGAGCGCGCCAGGGCACATCCTCTATACGTTCCGGCGCTGTCCCTATGCGATGCGTGGACGAATGGGTCTGTCTATGGCAGGTCTACCGGTCCATGTTCGCGAAGTGGTGCTCCGCGACAAGCCCGCCGACATGCTGGCCGCCAGCCCCAAGGGCACGGTGCCGGTTCTGGTAACGACCTCTGGTGAGGTCGTGGACGAGAGCCTCGACGTGATGCGGTGGGCGCTGGCGCAGAATGACCCCGAGGGCTGGCTGGCGGCAGACCCGGAAACGACGGACATGTTGATCTCCCGCAATGATGGCGTGTTCAAACACGCGCTGGACCGCTATAAATACCCCAACCGGTATTCCGACGAAGATCTTGTCCCCGGCGCGGCGCGAGAGGCGGGGCTCGACATACTTCGGGACCTTAATTCAAGGCTGGAAGCACATGGCGGCCAGCTTGTGCGGCCAACGCGCAGCCTGGCCGATATGGCCATATTCCCCTTCGTCCGCCAGTATGCGCATACCGGCATGGACTGGTTCCGGGCGCAGGATTTGCCTGCGCTACAGGTCTGGCTGGACGGTCACAAGCAGAGCGCCCTGTTCAAGAGTGTGATGGCGAAATATGCCCAGTGGGAACCGGGCAGTGACGAGCCATTATTGCCCGCTGCCGCCTGACGACACAAAGCTTACCGTCTACCCACCAAAACCGGCTATCTGGTCTTGCTATCACCGGCACGGTCTGTCCCGATATCTTCCAGATTATAGGGCGTGGTCTGGTACATCTGATTGATCCAGTTTCCGAACAGCAGGAAGGCGTGGGATCGCCAGCGATTTTTCGGCTTGCGGCTGGGGTCGTCATCCGGGAAGTAATTGGCCGGCACAGCAATCTGCTTACCTGACGCCACATCTCGGCGATACTCATTCTCCAGAGAGGTTGAGTCATATTCGATGTGGTTGAAGATATAAAGCCGGTTGCCGCGGGCCTCATGCAACAGGCAGAGCCCGGTCTCGTCACTCTCCATCAGGACATTCAGACCACTGCCGGACGGAATATTTTCGCGGCGCACTTCGGTCCAGCGGGACACCGAGATCGAGAAATCATCCGAGAAGCCCGTGAGGAACGGAGATTCCGGTTTGCGGTTATGGTGACGATAGACACCAAACGCCTTCTCTTCGAGAGTATGCTTAGGCACGCCATGGAAATGATGCACGGCCGCCATGGCCCCCCAACAGATGAAGAAGCTGGAATGAACATGAGTCTCGGTCCAGTCGAGAATTTGCGTGAGTTCGTCCCAATAGGTGACGTCCTCGAACGGCAGGGTCTCAATCGGCGCACCGGTAATGATGAAGCCGTCAAACTTGCGATCCTTAACCTCATCCCAGGTATGGTAGAAGGAGATGAGGTGATCCTCCGGCGTGTTGCGCGCCACATGGCTGCCGATGCGCACCAGAGTCAACTCCACCTGCAGCGGCGTCGCGCCGACAAGGCGGGCGATCTGGGATTCAGTCTCGATCTTGTTCGGCATCAGATTGAGCAGCGCAATCCGCATCGGGCGAATATCCTGACGCGTTGCGATGGATTCATCGAGCACCTGCACGCCTTCACGTACGAGTAGGTCGCGCGCGGGCAAACCGTCAGGAATTCGAATGGGCATAGGCTCTACTCCGCTACCAGTTTCGGCCAGTCGGAATCTTGCTGTGAGCGTGTTCGGATTTCCCGCGCAGCCTTTTAGCAAGTTGTTTAACGTGGCTGCAAGCCGACCGACCAAATCACCACGGGGCCTCTACATAGGCGCCCCGTGGCGGGAGTCAATCGGTTCGCGTGAGGGGATCAGCCCGCAATCGCCGCGCGAACAGCGGCGAGCGCATCGTCGGCCTTGTCGGTATCAGGGCCGCCAGCCTGAGCCATGTCAGGCCGTCCGCCACCGCCCTTACCACCAAGCGCCTCGCTGGCCGCCTTGACAAGATCGACCGCCGAATAAGTGTCGGTCAGGTCCTTGGTCACCCCAACGGCAACACCGGCCTTGCCATCGGCGACGCCGACAAAGGCCACGATGCCAGATCCGATCTGGGCCTTGGCCTCATCCACCAGCGTGCGCAACTCCTTGCCGCCCACACCTTCAGCAATGCGCGCCATCAGTTTCACGCCATTGATCTCTTCCGGCCCGGCCGGCGCGCCACCGCCGCCGCCCATAGCGAGCTTACGCTTGACGTCGGCCAGTTCCTTTTCCAGCGACCTGCGCTCCTCGCCGAGCGCAGCCACTCGGCGCGGGACATCCTTGAGCGGAACTTTCAAGCTCTCGGCAAGGTCTACCGCAATCTGGGCGCGTCCCTTGAGATAGGCCAGCGCCTCGGCGCCTGTTGCCGCTTCGATTCGGCGCACACCTGCCGACACACCACTCTCTGACATGATCACGAATACGCCGATATCCCCGGCACGCTCGACATGGGTACCGCCGCACAGTTCAACTGAATAGCGCTGTGCATCGCCAGTGCCCATGGACAGCACACGGACTTCGTCGCCATACTTCTCACCGAACAATGCAAGTGCCCCCGCTTCGATGGCCTTGTCAGGTGAAGTTACCTGAATGCCCGTCGGGTGGTTTTCGCGAATCTGGGCATTGACTTCATCCTCGACCGCTTCGAGTTCTGCTGGCGTCATCGGACCATTGTGCGAAAAATCAAAACGAAAGCGATCAGCCTCGACCAGTGAGCCCTTCTGCGTGACATGTTCGCCGAGCACATTGCGCAAGGCAGCATGCATGATGTGGGTTGCCGAATGGTTGGCCATGATGGCGCGGCGACGGGCGGCATCGACATGCAGGCTGGCCGTGTCGCCGAGCCTGGCTTCGCCCGAGACAAGCTCCCCGATGTGAACGTGCAGATCACTTGCGCGCTTCTGGACATCGCGCACGATGAAGCGCGCGCCGTTACCGAACACTATCTCACCATGGTCGCCGGCCTGCCCACCGGATTCTGCATAGAAAGGCGTTGTGTCGAAAACGAGCTCAGCCGGGCCGGCAGACAGTGCATCAACCCGTGCGCCGCCAGCAGCGATTGCGACCAGCTTGCCCTTGCCTTCGGTGCCATCATAGCCGGTGAAACTTGTGGCGCCAGCATCGTCGCGGACGCGGAACCAGATATCATCCGTTGCCTGATCTCCGGAGGAGAACCCTGCTGCGCGGCTATCCTGGCGCTGTTGCTCGAGCGCGGTTTCAAAACCATCAACATCGACGCTCATCTCCCGCCCGCGCAGGATGTCCTGCGTGAGGTCGAGTGGGAAACCATACGTGTCGGACAGTTTGAAGGCGACGTCGCCCGGCAGCGCATCGCCGGCCTTCATGTCCGCCGTTTCCTTGTCGAGCAGCGACAAGCCATTGCCCAAAGTGCGCTGGAAGCGAGCCTCTTCCTGTTCGAGGGCAGACTCAATGGCGGCCTTGGCGCGGCCAAGCTCCGGATAGGCCTTGCCCATTTCCGAGATCAGCGCCGGGGCAAGTTTGTACATCAGCGGTTCGCGCGCGCCGAGCAGGTGTCCGTGGCGCATCGCGCGGCGCATGATGCGGCGCAGGACGTATCCCCGGCCCTCATTCGACGGCAGGACTCCATCAGCAATCAGGAAGGCCGATGTGCGCAAATGGTCGGCGATGACGCGGAAGGAGGCAAGCTGGTCGCCTGCAGCCTTCGCACCATAGAGGTCTTCCTCGGCCGCGATCAGCGATTTGAAGAGATCAATGTCGTAATTATTGTGGACGCCCTGCAGGACGGCCGAAATCCGCTCCAAACCCATGCCGGTATCAATGGAGGGCTTGGGGAGATTTTTGCGCGAGCCATCGGCCTGCTGGTCGAACTGCATGAAAACGAGGTTCCAGATCTCGATAAAGCGGTCGCCGTCCTCATCCGGGCTGCCGGGAGGGCCTCCGGGAACGCTTTCGCCATGATCATAGAAGATTTCGGAACATGGGCCGCACGGACCGGTGTCACCCATGGACCAGAAATTGTCCGATGTGCCGATCCGGATGATCCGGGAATCCTCGAGGCCGGCGATCTTTTTCCAGAGCGCCGCGGCTTCATCGTCTTCGGCATAGACCGTGACGAGGAGTTTTTTCGGGTCGAGCGCGAATTCCTTGGTGCACAGCTCCCAACCGAATTCGATTGCGTCTTCCTTGAAATAGTCGCCGAAGGAAAAATTCCCGAGCATTTCGAAAAAGGTATGGTGGCGGGCCGTGTAGCCGACATTGTCGAGGTCATTGTGCTTGCCGCCGGCGCGAACGCATTTCTGAGATGTCGTCGCGCGCGGGCCGGGGGGCGTCTCGGCACCGGTAAAGATGTTCTTAAACGGCACCATGCCAGCATTGACGAAGAGCAGGGTGGGATCGTTCTGCGGGATGAGCGGCGCAGATGCCTGACGCAGGTGCCCTCGCTTCTCGAAGAAGGAAAGAAAGGTCTCGCGAATCTCGTTTACGCCGGTCATGGGCAGCTCTGTGTCCTTGCGATCAGTGTTGCGGCCGAGTCAATCGACGCACTTATTACACCGGCGATATAAAGGTCCCTTTGCGGCACGCCAAGCGGGGTGCGCCACAAAGGGACAGTTCTCTGGAGAGAGAGAGGGTATTTCTGGCCTTGAAATGTGTATTTCAGGACCAGAAATCCTGTGGATCAGCCTTCTGCGGCGTCTGGCAGATCGTCTTCCTGTTCGGATTCCATGCCGGCATTCAGCAATTCATCCGCCAGAAGGCCTGCATTGCGCCGGATCGCATCCTCGATCTCGTCGGCGATGGCCGGGTTTTCCTTCAGGAAGTTACGGGTCTTCTCGCGGCCCTGCCCCATGCGCTCTCCCTTGTAGGAGTACCAGGAGCCAGCCTTTTCAACGACTTCAGCCTTCACGCCAAGATCAATGAGTTCACCCGTCTTGGAAATGCCTTCGCCATAAAGAATGTCAAATTCGACCTGGCGGAAGGGCGGCGCAACCTTGTTCTTGACTACTTTGACGCGTGTCTGGTTGCCGATCACTTCGTCCCGGTCCTTGATCGCGCCAATGCGGCGGATGTCGAGCCGGACCGAGGCGTAGAATTTCAGGGCGTTCCCGCCGGTCGTGGTCTCCGGGCTGCCGAACATGACGCCGATCTTCATGCGGATCTGGTTGATGAAGATCACCATACATTTGGATTTGGAGATCGAGCCGGTCAGCTTGCGCAGCGCCTGACTCATCAGGCGGGCCTGCAGACCTGGCAAAGAGTCGCCCATCTCGCCTTCGAGTTCAGCGCGTGGCGTGAGGGCCGCCACCGAGTCGATGACCAGTAGATCAACCGCGCCGGAACGGACCAGCGTGTCAGCGATTTCGAGCGCTTGTTCACCCGTGTCCGGCTGGGAGATCAGAAGGTCATCAAGGTCCACACCGAGCTTGCCCGCATAGAGCGGATCCAGCGCGTGTTCGGCGTCGATGAAGGCACAGACGCCGCCATTCTTCTGGGCTTCTGCCACGCTGTGCAGGGCCAGCGTCGTCTTGCCCGAGCTTTCCGGACCATAGATTTCGATGATACGGCCCTTGGGCAGGCCGCCAATGCCGAGCGCAATGTCGAGGCCGAGCGAACCGGTGGGCACCGCTTCGACATCCATCACCTTCTTGTCGCCAAGGCGCATGACCGAGCCCTTGCCGAAGGACCGCTCAATATTGCCCAAAGCTGTTTCAAGAGCTTTCTGCTTGTCCACGCCTGATTCCTTGTCCACGAGTTGTAGCGCCGCTTTGGCCATGAGTCGTCTCCTTAGGTCTACCATGGGGCCGCATTTGGCAAGGCCCCCGTTTGCCGTTGCTGAGTCGGATGTACCATATTTGTTCTGCGGAACAAAGGGGAAACCTCCTGCGCGCTACATCTTTTCTTTTGGTGCTGTTTCAGGCATGGTCGCGCATATGCTTAACCGATCCAGCCGCCCCGCCGGCGAAGCCCGCCTTCGCTATCTCGACGCCGACATCGAAATGATCGCGCCGGGAGACTATGTCACCTGCGCGGTGACCGGCCGGAAGATCCCGCTCCAGGCCCTACGCTATTGGAGCGTGGACCTGCAGGAAGCCTACTGGGATGCCGAGGCGGCGAGCCAGCGCATGGTCAAGGCTGGTCACTGATGCGCCGCGCGCTGCTGACGGGACTGGCAACATTTGTGGTGGCGTGTGCAGCGGCAGAGTCTCCTGCGCCAACGCCTGCGCCTGACATGGCACCTGTTCCTGCTGCGCCAGCCCCGGTGGCTGAGCCTGAAATTGAGACAGAGACACCTGTTCAGGTCATCGCGCCGACATGTGACGGCGTTCTGGTACAGGGCGGGCTGGTGATCTGTTCAGCCGAACCGGGCAGTACGTTCACGGTCGCGGGAACAAAGCTGACTGTCAGCGAAATGGGCACGGCGCAGTTCGGGCTCAGCACGCGCGCGCCGAGTGTTGTCGGCTGGTCGCATGACAGCGGCGCATTCGGGGATCTCCAGATTGCCGAGCGCCAGGATGAATACCGCGAAATTTCGGGCTTTGACTGCGACAAGGTCGATGCCCGCTCGGCTGAACAGAAGGCACATGCCTCGCGCAGCTGGGTGAAGAAGCAGGACTCGTTTGCCAGCTTCAATCCCGGCCCCGGCGCGCTGGAAGGTTTTGTGAAACCGGCCGATGCGCCAACTTCGTCGCCTTTCGGGCCGACGCGGAAATATACCGGCGTCTCGAAAGTGACCGGCGAGCCGTGTGAGAGCACATCGGTGCATCGCGGCTATGACATGGCTGCGCCGGTGGGCACCGAGGTTCGCGCGCCCGCGCCGGGCGTGGTGATCCTGGCCGATCCGGATCTCTATTATGAAGGCGGCACCGTGTTCCTGGACCATGGGCATGGCCTGGTCTCGGTGTTCATGCATCTGTCAGCAGTCGATGTGGCGGCGGGCGATGAGGTCGACACGGGCGACTTGTTGGCCAAGACCGGCAATACCGGCCGTACGACCGGGCCGCACCTGCATTGGGCGGTAAAGTGGCGCAATCCCGAAGCGCGCAGCCGGGACGGCGATTTCTATATCGACCCGGCCCTGTTGCTGGAGTTACAGCCCGCGCCTTAATCCTAAATGATGAATCAAGGTTACCGCAGGCTTGCCCGCGCCTGCGCAATTGCGCCCTTTGCGGAAACGCGCCCTTCAGACCTGTGGCGCATAATTCACCCGTAGCGCGAACACACACCCCTCTCCCGGATTCGCGCTGCGCCCCCCGGGTCTGCGGAACCTGTAATATCTGCAGCACACCGAACCTGCATGGGCGGTACCCATCAATTGCACCCAGCCGCCCATGGCTCCGCTCGCCCTTAGCCCCTCCCAAGGCGCGGGTGGGCGGAGATTGCAGCCTCCCCCAAATGACAGGAATTTAACGTTTAGCCGCCCCGGTCAGGCCGGGGCCAGCCCTGCTCCGGCGGGTCGCGCGGGCGGGTCCGTGGCCGTATCGGCCCAATGGCAGAACTGCCAGAAATCCCAGAGTTTTCGCTGCAGCGTGTCGCGCCTCAGCCGGTCTTTCACATAGCCCGGCGGCCGGCCCATGCGCAGCGGATGCATGCGCCCGCGCTTGCCGGCCTGAAGCTCGGCCCGGCGACGCGCCTGCCACAGCGCCATGCGCCGCGCCTCGGCGGCGGGGTCAGCGCAACTTGTGGTGAGCCGCTCCAGCCGCGCGAGCAGCGGCGCGGGATCCAGCGTTTCGGGCGGGCCTTCGGGCTCTGGCGCACGGGGCATGCCCAGCATCCAGATCGAGGGGCGAGGCCCGTATCTTGCCGGATGTGTTTCAAGCGGCTCCAACGGCGGGAAATAGAGCGTCAGCGTGTCGAGCATGGCGAGCTTTCGCGCCGGGGCCTGACGCGCGGGGCCGGTCTGGCTGGTCCGTAAAGTGTCCATAACTGGTCCAGATGGGTCCATAGCCGAAGCGCGCGGCGCTGGCGGGGTCCAGCTGACCTCCAGTTCCAGCGACATGAGATAGAGCATGCGGCGCACCAGAGATTCCAGGGCGCGCAGCGTACGGAGCGATGCATAATAAACCGCGCGCGGCACGGCGCCCTCGCCTGGCGCGGTGAGCGCGCCGCGCACTTCGTCCATCCGCCCGGCCACAAAAGGCCAGCCCGTCTCCAGCGCGCGTTTGATGAGGGAGTCCCGGTCGAACATGCCTGTAAGCATACGGCAGGGGTCAGAGGGGTGGGATAAGATTTATTTTGTTCGTCTGACTACCCAGACGGACTCACCCACATGCAGATCACGTTAACCTTTTAAGTTGAACATCCCCGGAGAATCTGCAACCAATGTTCCGCATATGTTCAAGGATCGAAATGGCCCAAGACACATCTATAGAATGGACTGACGCGACTTGGAATCCCGTTACGGGATGCACGAAAGTCGGTCCTGGCTGCGACAATTGTTATGCGGAACGCTTTGCCGAACGATGGCGTGGAATTGAAGGACATCCGTACGAGCAAGGATTTGACCTCCGAATTTGGCCATCACGATTGAGCCAGCCGCTAAAGTGGCGCAAGCCGCGAATGATTTTTGTTAACTCGATGAGCGACCTCTTCCACAAGGAAGTCGATAGATTGTTTGTCGATGCTGTTTTTGACTCGATGGAACAGGCAAACTGGCACGTCTATCAAATTCTCACGAAACGAAGTTCGTTGATGCGTGATTACATCAAAACCCGATACGGATCATCTACCGTCCCTTCCCACATATGGCTAGGCGTGTCTGTTGAAAATGACGCTCATAAGGGACGAATACGGCACCTCCAACAAATCAATAGCGAAGCCCGATTCATCTCATTCGAACCACTGCTCGGCCCAGTCCGAAACGTTGATTTAGCTGGTATTGCATGGGCGATTGTAGGCGGCGAAAGTGGACCGCGCGCTCGCCCTATGGCTGAGTCGTGGGCCATCCAACTACGTGATATGTGTCAAGGAAGCGACGTGTCGTTTTTCTTCAAGCAGTGGGGAGGCGCGAGACCGAAATCCGGCGGACGACTACTTGATGGCGAAGAATGGAACGGGTTTCCTTGGCAAATTGTCCCCGCTGAGATAATGGAAAGCTTGCAACGATAGGTGGACACCAAGATGAATGCACGGCTTGAGCACTATAAAGGTCGCGAACAGTCATTCATCAAACACATTTTTCTCACGAGATACCTAACAAACGCCGCATACAAAACGTTTCAAGGTCGGTCAAAGGTATTCAATTTTATAGACTCATTCGCTGGACCTTGGCGGGTAAATGATGATGCGAATTACTCGGATGCGTCTTTTAGTCAGGCGGTAGACACACTTGAAAATGTAAGGCGAAGCTTAGAAGCGCGAGGCGTGTCTGGCTTGAAAATTCGGTTTTGCTTTTGTGAAAAAAGGAACTCTTCTGTTGAGGAACTAAAAAAAATCGCTGAGACCAAAGACAGCCTTGAAATTCATGTTTTCGAAGGCGCGTTTGAAGACAATCTGGACGCCATTGCCAAAGTTTGCAGCGATGGGTTCAGCTTCACATTCATTGATCCTACAGGCTGGAATGTACGTACAGACGACATACTCAAATTCTTACAGCGCGTGGATGGTGAGTTTCTCCTGAACTTCATGTCAGAGCATATAAACAGGCACGCCGAATATTCAGAAGTCGCGGAATCCTTCGGTCGCTTTTGCGCCAATCCCGACTGGAAGAACGACTATGACAAACTGCCCTCTGATTGGAGCAACGAGCGCCGCATGCTCAAGTTGCTTAAAACCAAAATAAAAGTAACTAAAGCTGCAAGGTATACCCCCGACTTTCCCATCTTAAAGCCACGAGAAAACAGGATCAAAATGCGGCTAATCCTTGGTACGAACTCCGGCAAAGGTCTCGAAGTCTTCAGAGACACACAGCACAGCGTTGAGCAGGACGAAATCAAAACCCGCCACAGATTGAAGAACTCATCTGGGCACGAAGTGAGTCTTTTCTCTGAGAGCGAATTAACAGCCCTCGAACAGAATAATTCAGGAACTGGATGCCCCCAATTCGCGCGAAGAGCAGAAGAATTGATAGTTGCAGCACTTAGGAAGTTAGGACCCTCAACTTACTCAACTCTTCTACCTATCGTCCTCGAGCTTGTGCCAATCAAAAAGTCTCAGTTGAATAAACTTTTAGTAGATATGCGTAATCTCGATAGAATTAGATATCATTTACCCGACAAAAAGCGCGTTCCTCAGCCGTCTACAATTATAACACTAGCATAATACTACGGCACCAGCACCGTCGCGCCGGTCGTCGTGCCGCTCTCAATCGCTTCGTGGGCTTTTGCGGCTTCGGAGAGGGGGAAGCGTTGGCCGATGTCGGCATGGATCGTGCCGGATTTCAGGGCGCTGAAAAGGAGGCTGGCGCCACGGGCGAGGCTGTCCGCATCCGGAATGAAATGGAACAGGGTGGGCCGGGTCATGACCAGTGAGCCGCCCTGGGCCAGACGGCCGGGCGGGATCGGCTCAACCGGGCCGGAGGCGTTGCCATAGGTGACGAACCAGCCCGCAGGCCGCAGGCTGTTCAGGCTTTCCTCAGCGCTGATGCGGCCGACACTGTCATAGGCAACATCGACGCCGCGCCCGCCGGTCAATTCCTTCACCTTGTCCGCGACGCCCTCATAGCCAATGATCACGTCGGACGCGCCGAGCACCTTTGCCTTTTCGGCCTTGGCCTCAGTGGAGGTGACGGCGATGACACGCGCGCCGAGGCTGGCCGCCCATGGTACGAGCAGGCTGCCGACACCGCCGACCGGCGCCCAGACGAGAATCGTCTCCCCGGCCTGAAGCGGGCGGACCTCGAATAGGAGCGCCCAGGCGGTGAGGCCTTTCAGAAGGACGGCGGCGGCATCCTGCGGGCGGATGTCATCCGGCAGGAGCAACATGCGGTCGGCCGGGCCGGTGAAATGGCTGGCATAGGTGCCGCTGCCCAGATAGGCGACCTTGTCGCCGGGCTTCAGATGGGTGACGCCCTCGCCGACTTCCTGAACCGCGCCGGCGCCCTCCTGGCCGGGCGTGAAGGGAAAGCGCACGGGATAGAGGCCGGTGCGGTGATACGTGTCGATGAAGTTGAGGCCCGCCGCGCTCTGGCGCACGGTCACTTCGCCGGGGCCGGGCTTGCGGGGGATGAAATCCTCGACCTTGAGCACGTCTGGCCCGCCGGTCTCATGCATCTGGATGCGGTATGGCTGTGTCATGTGTGCAGTAGAAACCCGGAGCGCGCTGGAGCGCAAGAGCGACTCGCGTTTTGGTTGGGCGATGGCGACAGCACAGATCCTTATTGCGGGCGTGGACGAGGCCGGGCGCGGGCCCTGGGCGGGGCCGGTGACGGCAGGCGCGGTGATCCTCGACCCGGCGCGGCCGATCGACGGCCTGACCGATTCCAAGAAGCTGACCGAGGCAAAGCGCGACGCGCTGGCGCCGATGATCCGCGACCGGGCAGCGGCGTGGAGCGTGGCGCATGCGACCCCGGAAGAGATTGACCGGCTGAACATTCGCCAGGCGACGTTCCTCGCCATGGACCGGGCCGTGACGGGGCTGGGCCTGGCGCCGGGGCACATATTGGTGGATGGCAACGCCCTGCCCGCCGGCTTTCCGTGCGCGGCGACAGCGATTGTGAAGGGCGACCTGACCGAGCCCGCGATCTCGGCTGCCTCAATCCTCGCCAAGACGGTGCGCGACGCGCTGATGAAGGAGATGGATCTGGCGTTTCCGGCCTATGGCTTTGCCCGTCACAAGGGCTATGGCACGGCCGCCCATGCCGCGGCGCTGATGACGCACGGGCCCTGCGCCCACCACCGGAAGAGCTTTGCCCCGGTCAAGCGGGCACTGGCCACGAACGCCTGATTCGCCCCGGACCGCCCTGCCCGGCGCTCCCCCCTTGCTCTGGGGCCCGGAGCTTAACCAATTGGGCAAATCGGGAAGGAATTCTCCCCCTCAGGCCCCCGAAACCGCCACATTTTAACGGCTGATTAACCGTAGCAAGAGAGCTTCGCGCGAAATGGGAGGGCTCCGCATATGTGGATATTGTTCGGGTGGCATACTTGGTGGGGCGAGTCTGGCCGGCCCTATCGCTTCAAGATCACGCTGACGCCGAAGGGCCTGCCGAATGATGGCGGCATCTATGTCTTCGTGCAGCGCCGCTTCGTCTTCTTCCTGTTCCCGCTCTACATCGGCAAGGCCGCAAACTTCAAAAGCCGCCTGATCGGCCATGAACGCTGGTGGGAAGCCTGGTGGAAGCGCGGCGCGACCGAGCGGCACGTTCTGGTCCTGAAGAAGGAATCGGACCGGGCGCGCGTGGAGGAAGACCTGATCCGCCGCTACCAGCCGCGCATGAACAACATCCTCGTGCCTCGCGGCAGCAATGATGCTCCCAACAACAAGCGCCTGCGCTTCTGGTGGAGCATCAAGCGCTTCTTCCGCATTCCCTTCCTGGCGCGCTAGGCCGACTTTCAGCTTGGCCCATGCGCCCCTTTTGCTAGGGTGATGCCGGGGCTGGACCTGAAAGGACTGAACCATGTTCGAAATTTCCCGACTTGCGCTCGCGGGCTTGCTTGTCGCGTTGGGCGCTTGCACCAGCGTGCCGAGCGTAACGCAGGCCGATCTCGAACAGGAAGAGGCCGTATTGCGGGCCCTTAAATCAGACACCTGGCCCGGCCTCTATGCGGCAAACGATGCCGATGGACTGGCGGCATTCCTGGCCGATGATTTCGTCTTGATTGGCGGCGGTGTCCGCACCCGGGCCGATGAAGTGAACTGGATGCGCGAAAACAGCTGGGACGGGCCGGCGGATTTCGTGTTTGAAGTTGATGACGTCATTTTCCTCACGCCAGACTCTGCATTGGTCTACGGACGCGGCCTGAGCACGCGCATGGCTGAGGACGGCACACCTTGTCGACACAGTTACATGTCTTCCAACACGCTGCGAAGAACAGATGATGGCTGGCACCCCGTCTCGTCACACGTCTCCGATGCCACTTGCGACCCGGTTGCCTTGGAAGATTAGGCGTTCGACAGCCCTCTGGCGCCCCTGTGACGGGGCTCTGGCGGGCTTCTGGCGGCGCCGTGACGGCGTCAAGACGTGGTCGGCCAAGGGGTTTTTCCGCACTTTCATGGAGGTTACAAACAACCCGGAGAAAGGGGAACGCGATGCAGTATGATGCAGATGCCGCGAAGATCAAACGCTGGCGGGAAGAGCGCCACTGGTCGCAGGAACATCTGGCCGAACTCGCCGGAATTGGCGTGCGCACCGTTCAGCGGATCGAGACGGGGGACAAGGCGTCTGGCGACTCCCTGAAGGCGCTGGCGGCGGCATTCAATGTCGATGTCATGGCGCTGACGGTGGACGCAAAGACCGAAGCCGAGACGATGATCCGGGAAAAGAACGCCAAGGCGACCGCCGCCATGCGGCTCGGTTTCTTCATCCATCTGGCCAGCTATCTGTTCGGCATGATCGTGTTCGCCGGGATCAGCCTGACCGTTGGAGGTGATCGCTATGCCATGCTGACGCCCACCATATGGTGGACGGTCGGACTGGCCGGGCACGCCCTGGCGCTGGCCCTGGTCGAACTTACGGCCCGCTACCAGCAACAGGTCGGCGCGGCGGACTGATCCGATCGCGCGGATTGAAACCGGCACCATACGCCGTTAGGTTTATGGTCCCGAGGGCTTTCGAGGATTCCCATGAAGAAGACACTGATGGCGGCGGCGCTGATAGGCGCCGTTTCGTTTTTTGCGCTGCCCGCCTCCGCCCAGTCACAGGAATCGCTGCGCGCGGAGCTTCAGGCCGCGCTGACCGGGAACGATCTCGACGCGGCGCTGGACCTTGCCGACCGTCTGTATAACACGGCACGTGCGGAAAATGATGCGGCAGGCGCGGGCGCAGCGGCCTATTCGCGGGCTGAGATCCTGACGGCGCAGAACGCGCATGAAGACGCGGCCAGAGCGTATGAACAGTGCGAAGACCAGTATCGCGCGATCAGCGCGGCGGCGCAGTCTCTGCAATGCGCGCTGCGGGCCGCAACCTCGCTTCAGTCGGCCGGGAAACCGGGCAATGGCCTCGACAAGCTGCAGGATGTGGCGCGAGAGCTCGAAGACATAGGTCAGGACCAGTCCGGCTTTGCCGTCGGGGTCTATATGGCATTGGCACAGGCGACGCTGCCGCCGAAGTTTCACCGTTTGGAAGGCGCGCGCAGCAAGCGTGAAAAGACCATAGCCTACACCAACAAGACAATGCGCGCACTTGAGGCGATTGGGCAGGCAACAAGCGAACACTACGCCTCCGCCTTGATGCTCAGAGGCGAAGCTCAGGAAGACATGCAAGATTACGAGGCGGCCGCCGCGTCTTACAAAGCCTTTCTCGAACTTTACCCGAACTTGCCGAATGCTTCTGAGGGCGTGTACGAAAACGCCCGCAATCGCTATCAGATCACTCAGTCCGAGATGGATGACAGCGAGGACGACACGTTCACCGTCACTGGCAAGGATGGCGAAGAGATCGTCCTGACCATTGAGCGCAAGCGGGAGGTTCGTTCACCGCGCGCGGGCAAGGAAACCCGCTTGGCTGATGGGGCCAGCGTCCGTGCGAAGATTACATTAAAAGCAGATGGACGCGTGGAAGATATCGAAATCCTTTCGAGCAAGCCGAACGAAAAGTATGGCGAGTCGTTTGAAAACGGCGTGAAGCATTGGCGCTTCATTCCGCCGAAGGGTGTATCAGGGACGGATGTGCCCCCTTTCGAGTATGGCATGATTTTCTATGTGACGCGCCGCAACTCGGCCGAACGGCGTGAAATGCTTGCGCGGGAAACCCGGCCCGTGAGATAGGGCGCGTATGGCAGATGACACCTCCTCCTTTTCTGCGGCGCCGCCCCTGTTTGCGGATGCGCCGTCTGGCGTCAGCTTCAAGAAGCTGCGCAAGCGGCTGGTGCGCGGCGCGCTGAAGGCGATCGACGATTACAAGATGGTCGACCGGCGGGCCGTGGATGCCGGCGAGAGGCCCCGCCCGAAATGGTTGGTGTGCCTGTCGGGCGGCAAGGATTCCTATGGCCTTCTGGCCGTGTTGATGGACCTGCAATGGCAGGGCGCGTTGCCTGTGGACCTCGTGGCCTGCAATCTGGACCAGGGCCAGCCGGGCTTTCCGAAACATGTCCTGCCGGACTGGCTGGAGAGTGTCGGCGTAAAATACCGGATCGAGACCGAGGACACCTATTCCATCGTGACGGAAAAGGTCGAGGCGGGGCGGACCTATTGCTCGATGTGCTCGCGCCTGCGCCGGGGCATCCTCTATCGTATCGCGCGCGAAGAGGGCTGCGAGGCCATCGTTCTGGGCCATCACCGCGACGATGCGCTGGAAACCTTCATGATGAATTTCGTGCATGGTGGACGCATGGCCGCGATGCCGCCGAAACTGCTGAATGATGATGACGACGTATTCGTACTCCGCCCACTGATCACTGCTGCCGAGGACGATCTGGCCAAGTTCGCCACGGCGATGGAATTCCCGATCATCCCGTGCAATCTCTGCGGCAGCCAGGACGGGCTGCAGCGCGTGGCGATGAAGCAGATGCTGGACGAGTGGGAACGCAAGAAGCCCGGCGTGCGGCAGGTCATGGCGCATGCGCTGGCCACAGTGCGGCCGAGCCATTTGCACGATCCGCGCGTGTTCGACTTTGCGGGGCTGGAGATCGGCGGCGCGGGCGAAGACGACCCGAACGTGCCGTTCTAGGCGACGTCAGTCCGGCGCGTTCACGAACAACAGGACAATGCCGCTCGATATTGCGTACTGGAACGCGCCGCCTTGCGCAGCAGCGCCCAGCGGAGTCTGCCACATCTGGAAGTAGGCGCCTCCGATCACCATGAACAGACCGAACCAGACCAGGAGCGCCATGACACACCCCATGATCGCCCAGGTCTTTGCGTCGTTAAAACCTTCAGCTGATCCCCCCCGCACCCGGAACATGTCGTATGCTCCCTTGAACGAGAACGCGGCGACCAGAAGTTCCCCGAGAATGATGAAACACAGCACAATCGTGATCAGGACGGGCGACGAGATTGCGGGCCCGAAGGCGTTGGGATAGGCCTCGTTGCCCGCCATCGGCAGCACGCCCTGAACGAAACTGGTGGCCGCTTCGAAGTTGACGATGTTGTTGAGCGCGTAGAACAGACCCTGTAGCCCGACAAACAGGATCAGAATGATTTTGGAAATGCGTATCATGGCGTCCTCCCTACCAAGAGGATCACATTAAACGAGTTTTCTGGAAATTGCGAGAATTCGACCCGTGACGCAAAAAGGGCGGCCCAAAAAGCCGCCCTTCTCCAATATCCTTCTGAACCTCAAAGGCTATTTCCGCCAGACGGCGGCCATGGCCGGATCTTCCTCTTCGCCCGTATACTTGCGGGTTTCGGCACGGCCGACCACCATGTGGTGTACTTCATCCGGACCGTCCGCGAGGCGCAGGGTGCGCTGATTGGCGTACATGCGGGCCAGTGGCGTCCATTGGGACACACCGGCGGCGCCGTGCATCTGGATGGCATCGTCAATGATGGCGCAGACACGTTCCGGCACCATGGCCTTGACCATGGAAATCCAGACGCGAGCTTCCTTGTTGCCCAGCACGTCCATCGCCTTGGCAGCCTTCAGCACCATCATGCGCATGGACTCGATCTCGATGCGCGCGCGGGAGACCTTTTCAAGGTTTCCGCCCAGCTTGATCAGGTCACGGCCAAAGGCCTGACGCGTCATGCCGCGAACGACCATCAGGTCGAGTGCCTTCTCAGCCGCACCGAGCGACCGCATGCAGTGGTGGATGCGGCCAGGCCCCAGACGAAGCTGGGAAATCTCGAAGCCACGGCCTTCGCCGAGCAACATGTTTTCCTTCGGCACACGTACATTCTCGAAACGGATGTGCATGTGGCCATGCGGGGCATCCGGATCACCGAAGACGTGCATGGGGCCGAGAATGGTGACGCCCGGATGCGGCAGCGGCACCAGGATCTGGCTCTGCTGCTTGTTCGGGGCGGCGTCAGGGCTGGTTTTCACCATGGTGATCATGATCTTGCAGCGCGGGTCGCCAGCGCCGGAAATGTAGAACTTCTCGCCATTGATGACCCACTCGTCGCCTTCGAGCACGGCGCTCATGGAGACGTTCTTGGCATCCGACGATGGCAGGGCCGGCTCGGTCATGGCAAAGGCCGAGCGGATCTTGCCTTCGAGCAATGGCTTCAGCCAGCGCTCTTTCTGTTCGGGCGTGCCGACGCGCTCCAGAACTTCCATATTGCCGGTGTCCGGCGCGGAACAGTTCATGGACTCAGAGGCCAGCGGGTTCTTGCCGAGCTCAGCCGCGATATAGGCATAGTCGAGGTTCTTCAGGCCTTCGCCAGTTTCGGCGTCCGGCAGGAAAAAGTTCCAGAGGCCCTGCTTCTTGGCCTCGTCCTTTGCCTTTTCGAGCGCTTCCAGCTGGCCGGGCGCATAGGACCAGATGTCAGTCTTTCCTTCGCCAAGGCGATGGAATTCCTCACTCATGGGATTCACGACATCCTTGATGAAGCTTTTCACATGCTCGTAAAGCGGCACGGCTGCGTCTGACATGCGCAGATCGTTGAGCTCGTTTTGTGTGTCCTTGGACACTTCGGTATCCGCCATTTTGGGGTCTCCTCTCAGACTTTCTTGTTGGGGGAATGGTAGGCCTTGCGGCAACGGCACCGCAAATTGTTTCTTTGAAATGTTTTGTGTCGCGCATGTGGGCAGGGCTGCAAGATTTGGCGTTTGCCTGCAAACCGGTCTAGGCCAGCGCCATGACGTCGCTCGCCGCTTCCATCATCCTGGTGACCGTGCTGGCCACCAGTTTCCTGTCCGGCATCTTCGGCATGGCCGGCGGCGTGATCTTCATGGGCGTGCTGACTGCGCTGGTACCGGTTGCCACAGCCATGATCATTCATGGCGCGGTCCAGATGGTCTCCAATGGATATCGGGCGTATCTCTGGCGCCGTCATATTCACTGGAGCGTGTTTCGTCGCTATGCGCTGGGATCTGCCGCAGCGGTCCTGTTGCTGTTCGCGCTCAGCTGGCACCCGGACAAGCAGATGGTTTACCTGATGCTGGGGCTGGTGACCTTGCTCGTCTGGCTGCCCAAATCGATTGCCGATCTCGACATCCAGAAACCCTATCAGGCCGAAGGTGCGGGCTTTGTCGTACAAGCGCTCAACACGGTTGCGGGCGTGGCCGGGCCGTTGATGGACCAGTTCTTCGTTCACACGGACATGCATCGCCACGAAATCGTTGCGACCAAGGCCGTGACGCAGGTTCTGGCGCATTTCGTGAAGATCATTTTCTGGAGCGTCCCGGTCATCATGGCGACGGGCGCGCAATCCCTGCCGCCAGCCTGGCTGATCCTTGCGGCGGCACCGCTCTCCATGCTGGGAACAACATTGGGCGGCAAAGTGCTGGACCGGATGAGTGATGTGAACTTCAAGCGGGGCATGAAATATCTGGTCACGGCGGTCGGCGCAGTCATGCTGATGCGCGCCGCAGGCTGGCTCTAGGGCCACTGCGCTTACGTCTCTGATTGTCTGTGGCGTCAGCGCCGCGCTCATTCAGGATCCTCTACTCTGCAAATGAAAGTAGCGAGTCCTGTACCATTCGGGAAGTTTATTATATGAAGCCCATGCATCACTATTGGTGATGGTTTGGAGCGCATATGAATCTCAGATCATTGGACCTGAACCTGCTGCCGGTGCTGGAGGCAGTTTATTCCGAGCGCAGCCTGACCCGGGCCAGCGAGACGCTGCACATCACCCAACCCGCAGTGAGCAACGCCCTCGCCCGGCTACGCACCCATTTCGAGGATCCGCTTTTCGTACGCGAGGGACGCGGCGTGAAGCCCACGGCCATGGCCGAAGCCCTCATGCCTGCGGTGCGCGACGCGCTTGACCGGTTGCGCGCCGGGCTGGAGCCACGATCGGCGTTTGAACCGTCTCGCTCGACGCGCGTGTTCAATATCTCCGCCCGCGATGCCGGAGCCTTCATGATTGCACCAAGCCTTGCACGCCGCCTGCAGGACATTGCCCCCGGCGTGCGCATCGCCTGGACGCAACTGAACCGGGGCGCGATCTCCACCGAGCTGGCCTCGGGGCGGCTGGACCTGGCCATCGACGTCCCAGGCATTCGCGGCACCGACCTTGAGCGTGAGCCGCTGATGACGACGCCTTATGTCTGTGTTGTGTCGAAAGACCATCCGCTCTCGGGCCGCCAGATGACGTTTGAAGCCTTTTTGGAGTTGCGCCATGTCGTCGTCTCCAGCCGCCGCGAAGGACGTTCTTATGTCGAGGAAGTCGCCCGGTCGCATGGCGCGCGCATCACGCCGGTCATGCGACTGCCGACCTATATGCCAGCGCTGGAAATTGTGAAGTACACGGACCTTGCGCTCACCGCACCTGTCTTGCTCGCGCAATCACCGGGACTGGTCTCACATGACCTGCCCGGCGTCTTTCCCGCGCTCGACAGCGAGCTTTACTGGCGGCGGGAAAATTCTGAGGATGCTGCCCTGACCTGGCTGCGGGCTCTGATCCTTGATGCTGTGACAGAATTGGCGGGATGAGACTTGCGCCGGCAGGAGTGTGCCTATAACAGACGCGGGTCACTTGGGGAGTAGCCAGTCGGTCGATAGACCGGGCCTCCGCGTCAACATACTCGGCCTGCAGGTCGTGGCGCGAAGGGAACGGGACACCGTTCGGGCGAGACCAATGACGCCGCATTCCTGCTCGGGCCGGGCACGGAATGATGGTGTCATTGCGTCAGTTTTGCCCGGCCTGGAGACTGTCTCTCATGGAAGCCCTGTTCACCTCCACACTCGTGGTCGCCCTTGCCGAGATCGGCGACAAGACCCAGCTATTGGCTGTCTTGCTCGCGGTACAGTTCCGCAAGCCACTGACCATCATCACCGGCATATTGGCCGCAACCCTCGCCAACCATTTTCTGGCCGCACTGGTCGGCTCTCAGGCCGCCACGTTCCTCCAGGGGGACTGGTTTCGCTATCTGATCGCCGTATCGTTCATCCTGATGGCCGCCTGGACCCTCATCCCGGACAAGCTGGACGAGGATGAACGCCCCCGCATGCGAAATGGCGCTTTCCTGACAACGCTCATCACATTCTTTCTCGTCGAAATGGGCGACAAGACTCAGGTTGCGACGATTGCTCTGGGGGCACAATTCGAGCAAGTGATGCTGGTCACGCTCGGCACGACACTGGGCATGATGCTGGCCAATGTTCCCGCAGTCTATTTCGGAGAAGCCTTGATCCGGCGCGTGCCGCTCAGCCTCGTGCGACGGTTGGCGGCTCTGTTGTTCCTGGCAATCGGGCTATGGCTGCTGGCAGAAACGGCGGGGTGGCTCTGACGCAGCCATCAGATGGCAGCGCGCTCGTATTCCTCGTCGCGTTCGGCGGCCAGCCGGTCACGGATGGTTTCTTCATTGTATCCGAACTCATGAAGCGTACGTCCGGCCATTTGCAGGCCGGATTCAATGGCATCCGGGATCACTGACCGGGCCCCGGCATCGATGAGGCGCCGGGCGTGTTCATGGTCGCGGGCCCTGGCGATAATCGGCGCGTCAGGGCGCAATTTGTGAAAGGCTGACACCATCGCTTCTGCGGCGGTAACGTCATCCACCGTAACGACAAACATCATGGCACCGTCGACGCCTGCGCTATGCAGGATTTCCGGTCGCGCGGCGTCCCCCAGATAGGCGCGCCAACCAGCATTGCGGGCACGCGAAACATTGAAGGTACTGCGTTCCAGCGCGACGACTTCGGCGTCTTCCGCCGCGAGGATACGCGCGACGGCATGTCCGACCCGACCAAACCCGGCAATGATGACGTGGCCCTGAAGGTTTGAGAAATCTTCTTCCAGCGTATGCGCCGGTTCGGGCCCGGCCAACTTGTCTGACAAGAAGCCCCCGACCTTTCCGAGCACCGGAATGAGCAACATGGAGAGGCCTGCGATCGCGGCCATGAGCCCGGCAGGCTCCGGGGCGAGTACGCCTATGGCCGTGGCCGCGGCGATCACGACAAAGGCAAACTCTCCGGCAGGCGCGAGCAGGAAGGCGGCCTCGATGGACATCGGGGTCGGCCCGGCAAACAGACGCAGGGCCCCGAAACCGATGACCAGTTTCAGGATGAGCAGTGCACCAAGGCCGGACAGGATCACCCAAGGCTGAGACAGGATCGATGGCAGGTCGAGCCCCATGCCCACCGTCATGAAGAACAGGCCCAGCAAGATGCCTTTGAAGGGTTCTAGATCGACCTCTGTCTGATGCTTGAACTCGGTTTCGCCCAATAGCAGGCCCGCCAGGAACGCGCCGAGCGCAAGTGAAAGGCCCGCCGTTGCCGTGATGGCGGCCGCGCCCACGACGGTCAGCAGGGTCAGCGCCATCAGGAAATCCCGTCCGCCTGCCGCCGCCGCAAGGCGGAACATGTGCCGCAGACCAAAGCGGCCAATGATCACGATCACGATGATTGCAATGACACCGTTGAACAGGGCTTCGAGCAGAATTTTCGTGACGTCCTGACCGGCCTCTATGTTGGCAAATCCGACAAAGATCAGGATGGGGGCAACGAGGATGTCCTGAAACAATAGCACGCTGAGCGCGGCGCGCCCGACCGGTTGAGCGGCCTGCTTCTGCTCGATCAGCAGCTGCATGACGATAGCGGTCGACGACAGTGCAAGCGCCAGCCCGGCGATGATGGCGGCCTCTGCCGGCAGGCCGATCTGCCATCCGATGAGACCGATGGCGAGCGCGCTGATCCCTGCCTGAAGCCCCCCTGCGCCGAACACGGCCCGCCGCAGGGCCCACAGCTTTTCAAACGAAAACTCGAGCCCCAGCAGGAACAGGAGGAACAGCACGCCCAGTTCGGCAAAGGGCGCGGCGGCTTCCGGTTCCGAGATCGAGACAAATTCGAGTATGGGATAATTGTGGGAAAGCGAACCCAACGCGTAAGGGCCAAGCGCGATGCCGGACAACATGAATCCGACCACGGCGGGCAGTTTCAGATACCGGAAGACCGGAACCGCCACACCCGCCGCAAACAGGAAGACGATTGCGTCCTTGATCAGAATCTCGTGTCCTGGTTCTGCCATGCCTCGCTATGATTACCTTGTCTGGTTTGCCTCAGCTGCGCCGGGCCTTGAAGAAATCCTTGAGCAGCGCGCTCGCTGTCTCGCCCGCTGTCTCGTCCTGCTCGACCTCCGGCCGCCAGTGGCAGGTCGGTTGCTCGAAAAAGCGTGCGCCATGAATCACCGCACCGCCCTTCGGATCGCACGCCGCGAAGACGACCTTCCCGATCCGCGCAAGGCTGATCGCGCCTGCGCACATCGCGCAGGGTTCCAGTGTCACATAGAGGTGCAGGCCGGTCAGCCGGTAATTTCCCCTAGACGCCGCCGCAGCGCGCAGGGCGATAATTTCGGCATGGGCGGTCGGGTCATGCCCGGCAATAGGGCGGTTTGCACCCTCGGCCACGATCTCGCCTGTCTCCGGATCCACCACCACGGCGCCAACCGGCACTTCGCCCGCCTCGGCCGCCTCTCGCGCCAGTTCCAGCGCGCGGGTCATGGGATCAGCGAGAATTGTCATATGGATGGGATCGCCTTACACGGGCGCAAAGTAAAGGGATTGCCTGTCGAATGCGCATCATTGCCGGAGAGCACAAGGGGCGCGCCATTGCTGCGCCGAAGGGACAGGGCACGCGACCGACGGGAGACCGTGCGCGCGAGTCGATCTTCAACATGCTGGCCCATGCGGACTGGGCGCCCGAGATCGACGGCGCGCGGGTGATTGATCTGTTCGCGGGTTCCGGCGCGCTGGGCCTGGAAGCCATGAGCCGGGGCGCCGCCTTCTGCCTTTTCGTCGAGACCGATCATGGCGCGCGCGGCGCTATCCGCGACAATATCGAAACACTGGGACTGTTCGGAAACACGCGGCTTCACCGGCGGTCGGCGACCGATCTGGGCGAGAAGCCCGCCAGCGCCGGCGTCCCCTTCACGCTCGCCTTCCTCGACCCGCCCTATAGTAAGGGCCTCGTCGAACCCGCACTGGCCGGCCTGGTATCTGGAAAATGGCTGGCCGAGAATGCGCTTGCCGTGGTCGAGACCGGATCGGACGAAACGATCACGCCAGACGGATGGGAGCCGGTCGAGACACGCGACTATGGCGCAGCGCGGATCTGGTTCCTGAAGCGGGTCTAGCCCTCGAAAAATTCCCGGCGCAAATCGAGGTGGGTCTGGTTGGTGCCGATCAGTTCTCCGCATTCGCCAAGCCAACCTTCCGCCGCCGCCCGGCCAATGTCCCTCAGCTTGGTCAGGAAGTCCCAGCTCGTATCGTATTTGGTCCTTAGGCTGAACTCCATGAGGTCTTGCCCACCCTTGATGGCATGGATGTTCAGACGGCGGTATTTTTTGAGCATTGGCTCTTTCAACATGCCATCATCAAGCAATCGCTGGACAAAGGCGATGGCACGCAGCTCTCCGATCAGGGCGGCATTAAAACTGATCTCGTTCATCCGGTCTTGAATCTCCCCGGCACGTTTCGGAACACCGTCGCGGCGGATCGGGTTGAGCATGACCAGCAATACGTCACGCGGGGCGCCGGAATAGATCAGGGGAAAGAGGCTGGGATTGCCCATGAAGCCTCCGTCCCAATAAGCCTGCCCATCAATTTCCACGGCCTTGAAGGTTTGCGGCAGGCATGCCGAGGCGAGCACTGCGTCGAGGGAGATGTCCCCATCACTGAACACGGTGACATGGCCGGATTCGACATTCGTCGCCGACAGGAACAGTTGGATGCCCGACTCATCCACTTTCGAAAAGTCGATTACCTGCTCCACCACATCGCGGAGCGGGTTGATGTTGAATGGGTTGAGGTCGTAAGGGCTCGCCAGGCTCGACATGGCACTGGCATAGGCGAACACAATCGGACTGAGCGCGCCATAAGGCGTGACATTGCGGGAAGATTTGGAGATCCCCTGCCAGAGGGCTTCCAGCGTATCCTTCGCACCCTGCACGCCGTTTTCAGCCATGCCCGCCGAGAATGCGACGGCATTCATCGCCCCGGCGGACGTCGCGGAGATCGCCTTGATTTCAAGATCATCTTCCTCGATCAGCCGATCGAGCACACCCCAAGTATAGGCGCCATGCGCACCGCCACCCTGGAGCGCGAGGCTGATCTGCCGCTGCTTCTGTTTTGCCATGGCGGTGTTCCTGTCACTTGAACCGAGATACTACTTTGCCGGTGCGGTCTTAATGAGACCTGACCACAGGCGTAGGATGCCTGTCCGGTCGGCGCCACGTCCGCAAAACAGGAATGTGGGTATTCATGTCGATTTTGGTCGATATTGGCACAGGCCTTGCGATAAAAGCGGGGTAACCAAGCAGGATGAACAGGTGGGCCGCCGTGGCGTATGAGATTCCGCAAAAACCCGTGATATCAGTCATCATGGCGAACTATAATTGCGAGGCATTTCTTGCCAGCGCTATAAGATCCGTCCTGAATCAGACCAATACGGCGCTGGAACTGATCCTTGTGGATGACGGGTCCAGCGACCGGAGCGTCGAGATTGCCCAGGAAATCGCGAAACAGGATGCGCGACTGAGCGTCTTCAGCGGCACGCGTTATGGCGGACCTGCCCCGGTTCGCAACCACGCACTCGAGCAGGCCAAAGGCGACTGGGTCGCCATCGTGGACAGCGATGACTTGATCCGTCCCGACCGGTTGGAGCGCATGCTGACCGCCGCCGAAGACACCGGCGCAGATATCCTGATCGACAATCTTGCCGTGTTCCAGTCCGACGGTCCCGCCAATATCTTCACGATGTTCGAGGGGGATTTGCGGGATCGCCCGGCCAGGATCATGGAGAGCGAATACATCAAGGCGAACATGCTTTATGGACGGGGCAGCAAGCTCGGTTATGCCAAGCCACTGATCCGCCGCAGCGCGCTGGAAGCCAATTCGCTTCGCTATAATGAGACGATGCGGATTGGCGAAGATTACGATCTGATCGTGCGGCTGTTATCGACCGGAGCGCGGATGATGAGCGTGCCGGACGTGATGTATTTCTATCGCAAGCATGGCAATTCCATATCTCACCGGCTTGATGCCGTGGCTCTGGACGCGCTCGAACAGACGGCCGGCGAAGCGCTTCGCCAACCGACCCCACACGCGGAAGTCACCGCCGCCCATGCCGCTCGCCTGAAGTCGATCCGGCGCGCCGTGATATTCGATCAGATCCTGACCGCACTCAAGCGCAAGAATGTGTTGGGCGCGGCCAAGCTCGTCGGGACAGAGCCATCTGTCATTCCACTGCTGAGGATGCCGCTAATCCATCGAATCCAGCAGCGCACGGGTAACCCGCTCGCACGCTCGGATCAGCATCTCGAGGCCGAATTGGTGAAACTGCGCGCCCTTTGCGAAGCTTGAGCGTGGCAAACGCCAGTTCCAGAAGCGTGGTCCCGGCGGTCGGCACGGTCTGCTTTCGGGGAGACGATGTTCTTCTGATCCAGCGGGGCACCAAACCCTTGCAAGGCGAATGGTCCCTGCCCGGCGGCCGGGTCGAAGTGGGCGAGCGCGCGCCGCTTGCGGCGTTGCGCGAGCTCGCCGAAGAGACCGGGATTACCGCACGGCTCGTGGGCTTGGTAGATGTCGTGGACGCGATCTTCACCTCGCGCCAGACCGGCGACGTGACCCGTCACTACCTGTTGTTCGACTATGCTGCGGTTTGGGTATCCGGAAACCCGGTGGCCGGGGACGACGCAGCCCATGCCGAGTGGATCAGTCCTGACAGGCTGTCCACCTTGCCGCTATGGGACGAAACCCGTCGCATCATCGATTCCGCGCGCCATATCGTTCACAGCTCAAACGAAGCTTGACCGCCCCTACGTCACCCGCTTGATCTGCTGCCCAAGCAAAAAAGTCGCGGAGGACACAATATGACATACGCCCCATTCAACTTGGCCGGAAAGGTCTGCGTCATCACTGGCGGCAACAAAGGCATTGGCCTCGGCATGGCCGAAGCGCTCGCTGCCTCCAACGCGGATGTCGTGATCTGGGGACGCAAGGAAGATGACAACGCTGCGGCCCTCAAAAAGCTCGAAGGTCTCGGAACTGGCAAAGCGTCTTCAAAGAAGGTCGACGTGGCCGAGGAAGACCAAATCGTGAAGGCCATGGCCGAAACCGAAGAAGAGTACGGTCGAATCGATACCTGTATCGCCAATGCCGGGATTGGGCGCGGCGCGGCCAATTTCCATGAAATGACTTTGGAAACGTGGCAGTTCAATCAACGCATCAACTCGGAAGGCGCCTTCCTGACCTTGCGCGAGGCCGCCAAATCCATGGTCAAGCGTGCCAAGGCTGGCGATCCAGGTGGCTCCCTGATCGGAACAGCCTCGCTCGCAGCGCTGTCGGGTGCAGCGCGCAATCAGGCATATGGCCATACCAAGGGCGGACTCATCGCCATGATGAATGCCATCGCCGTCGAATATGGCCGCTATCAAATCCGCGCAAATTCCATTCTGCCGGGCTGGATCGCGACTGACATGACGGATGGCGCGCAGGACAGCGACGTTTTCAACAGCAAGGTCATTGCGCGCGTTCCAATCCGTCGTTGGGGCAAGCCGGAGGATTTCGGCGGAATTGCCGTCTATCTGGCGTCTGACGCTTCGAGCTTCCACTCGGGCGACACGCTGCTGGTAGATGGCGCGTACCAGAAATTCTGATCGGCCGCCTGGTCTCACAAAAAAAGGGCTGCCCGAGGGCAGCCCTTTTCAATTCTGGTAGGACCAGACCGATTACTCGGTTGGCTCTTCTTCAAGTTCGTCCGCAGCGTCGTCGACAGCTTCTTCAGCGTCATCCATTGCTTCGTCCATTGCATCGCCTGCATCTTCCGCAGCCGCTTCAATGTCGTCGCCAGCTTCGCTGAGCGCGTCGCCTGCATCGGCAGCAGCTTCGTCCATTGCATCAGCAGCATCATCTGCAGCTTCTTCGATGGATTCAGCAGCCGTCGTATCTTCAGGAGCCGTTGTTTCTTCTGCAGCGCATGCAGCCAGTACGAGCGCAGCGGCACCGATAATCAGGAGTTGTTTCATGCTTTATTCCCCTACTTCAGGTCAAAGATGACCGGGCAGAGGTTTAACATCTGCCGACCACGACGCAAAGATGGTTTCAGCTGAAGGTCTGATGCAGCGCTTTTTGCGCGAACTGCGCCCAAAACAGCGAATTCGCGCTCGAACGGCGCGGATTTGGGCCGATTCGGGCACTTCTTCATCACCTTCCCCCCTAAATATCACCGTCTCCGATTCGCAAGCGAATGGTCTTTCAACCCGCCAATCGCGTTGAAACAGGGTCCGGTTCCACTTTGCGCCCGAATCACGTGGATAGGTTTGGAGCCAATCAGCGCCCCACACCCTGCCAAGAACGGCGCTTGGTCAAACAGCCTTGCGTTGACGCAAGGACGGCAAATTACGGTCTTTTCAGAAGAGTTCATAAAGTCAGGGAGACGCCGTCATGGCCATAAAAACCGCACTCACAGAAATGTTGAATACCGAACACCCCATCATGCTCGCGGGCATGGGCGGTGTGTCCTACGCCGAAGTTTGTGCGGCCATGTGCAATGCGGGCGGATACGGCGTGCTCGGCATGGCGGGGACGACCCCGGACTTCATTGAAGGCCAGATGAAGCGCGTGCGCGAACTGACCGACCGGCCCTTCGGCGTGGACTTGCTGGCCGCCAGCCCGGAAAGCCTTGAAGAAAGCGTGGACGTCATCATCAACAATGGTGCCGACAGTTTCATAGCCGGTCTCGGCGTTCCGATGCCGATCATGGAGCGCTTGCAAAAGGCGAATGTGAAAGTCATGGTCGTTGGCGGCGCGGTGAAGCATGCCATCAAGGCCGAACAGGCTGGCTGCGATGCGGTCATCCTGCAGGGCGGCGAAGGCGGCGGGCATACCGGTCTGGTGGGGACGATGCCGTTGGTGGCACAAGCCGTGGAAGCCGTGAACATTCCGGTCATCGCGGCAGGCGGCATTTATGATGGCCGCGGCCTCGCAGCAGCGCTCGCTCTGGGAGCCTGCGGCGTCTGGATGGGTACGCGATTCATCGCCTCGACCGAGGCCCATGCCGCGCAGATGTACAAGGACACGGTCGTCGGCGCGGGCGATACTGATACAACACGCACGCGGTGCTATTCCGGTAAGCCGATGCGTTGCCGCACGAATGACTATATCAATGACTGGGAAACGCGCCCGCAGGACATTCAGCCCTTCCCGCACCAGGCCATCCACTCTACCCGGACAGGCGTAATTGGCGGCATCGGGGGGATTACGGACGAAGCCAAACTCGATGCGGACACCTCCTGCTTCGCCATGGGCCAGTCGGCTGGCGGCGTGAGAGAGGTCAAGCCCGTCGCGGAGATCGTGGCGGACATCATGCGCGATGCCGAATCAGCCATCGACCGGATGGCCAGCCTGCGGACCAAAGCGACCGCATAGAAATCATCACGCCGGAAACATATACAGCCGGGCCCCCAGGCCCGGCTGTAATCGTTTTACTGCGCGGCGGCCGGTGTCAGCTTGATCAGGCGGCCACCTTCCTTGTCTTCCAGAACATAGAGCGCGCCGTCTGGTCCTTGCTCGACTTCGCGAATGCGTTTTCCCCATTCATAGCGCTCGGCTTCCCTGGCAACCGGCTCGGTTTGACCATCCTTGGGCGGTTGTCCGAGATTGTCAGTCGGCTCAGTCTCGAAGGAAACGCGGATCAACGCTTGCGAAGACAGCCCTCCGATGAATGCATTGCCCTGCCAATCGGCAAACATCTCTCCATCATAGAATACCAAACCGGCCGGGCTGATGGCTGGGACCCAAGCGATCGCCGGGTCCTCGAAAATCGGATTGCTTTCATGAGTCGGGATCGGCTTGCCGCTATAATGATCGCCCTCAGAAACTTCGGGATAACCGTAATTCTCGGACCGTACGATCAGGTTCAATTCGTCCCCGCCTTTCGGACCCATTTCAACCACCCAGAGGCGCTCTTGCCCGTCAAATGCAATGCCCAGCGGATTGCGATGACCAAGCGTCCATACCTGGTCCGCAACCGCGCCGTTTCCAAAGAAGGGGTTGTCCTCCGGAACAGACCCGTCCTGATTGACACGAACGACCTTGCCCAGATTCATGACCATATTTTGCGCCGGAGTGAATTTCTGGCGCTCTCCTGAGGCGATGAAGAGATGACCATCCGGTGCGATGGCAAGACGATGGCCGTAATGGCCGTTGCCTTTCACTTTTGGTGTCTGGCGCCAAATCACGTCGCGCCCCTCCAATGTGCCGCCCGTGGCGGTAAGGGTCAGCGTTGCCCGCTCAACGGCTGCTCCGCTCAAACTCTCATCCGTCTCATCGCGTTCAACGTAGGAAATGAAGACGGTGCCGTTCTCAGCGAAGTCCGGGTGGACGATGATGTCCCCCAGACCTCCCTGCCCCATTGCCGTGACCGAAGGGACATTGGCGATTTCGCCCAGTTTCTTGCCCGCGGTATCCAGCAGCCAGAGATCACCATCCTTTTCTGAAACAAGTGCGCGGCCATCCGGCAGGAAGGTCATCGCCCAGGCGCTGTCAAAGGTTTCGAGCGGGGTAGCGGTGAGCTGCGTGCCGCTTGTGCCAGTGACCGTCATGGCGTCGGGTGCAGTGGCCTCATGATGTTCAGCAGTCGCACAGCCCACAAGCATGATTGCGGCGCTGCCGCTCAGCAAGGAGCGCAGGATGAGTGATGACATGGGAATTCCTCCGGTGGCAGATGTCTGCCAACCGGAACGCCCGGCGGCCCAAGCAGTTCCACTGCTCAGTCAGCAAACGTCTCGCGCGGCACCACGTGCTTGAGCGGCTCATTGGCCAGGTAGCTCTTGAGATTGTCCAGAAAGGTCTCGTCCGCGCGAATATAGGTCGCCTGGGTCATGGCGCTGTTGTGCGGTGTGATCGCGACTTTGGGATGGCGCCAGAGCGGGCTGTCGCTTGGCAAAGGCTCTTCGGCGGTGACGTCAACTGAGGCGAAGGCCGGTCGCCCCGCATCCAGCGCCGCGACGAGCGCTGCCTCATCCACCAATTGCCCACGGCCAAGATTCATCAGCAGCGCATCCGGGCGCATGGCTGCCAGGAATTCCGCGTCCACCATGCCAGCCGTTTCATCTGTCAACGGAACGCTGAGCAGGACCACGTCGGCTTGCTCGAGTTCGCTCTTCACCAGCGCCATCGGCACAATATGATCAGCACCCTCAGCCGGACCAGGCGAGCGCCGTGCGCCCGTCACGTGACCGCCGAGTAGCTGGACCCGCTTGCCGACCGCCGACCCGATGGACCCAAACCCGACAATCAGCCAGCGCGACCCCATCATCTCACGCATCTCGAGCCGGTTCCAGTCAGCCTCGGCCTGTTGTGCGCGATGCTCCGGACCCTTCTTGAAAAAGTCGAAAGACTGCCAGAGCGCCCATTCGGCCATGGCTTCGGACTGCGTGTGGTTGGTACAAAACGTGCGGGAAATCTTGCCAACGGAGATCAGTGCCGGATTGTCGAGCCCAGCCGCGGAGGACTGGAACCAATCTATCCCGCCAGTCTTGAGTACGGCGATCATGAAGTCGCGGGCATGATCCCCGAACCAGACATCCGTATTCCCGAAGACAATATCGGGCCGAATATCGTGAACCACGGTGCCGTCCCCGGCATGGGAGAATAAACCGTCCTCATCCATGACAATGAACTCAATCTCATGTTCAAGGCCCTTGAGCCTTTCACGAATGCGCGCAAAAGTCGTCGCATGAAGCAAACAGGTTTTCATATTCTCCTGCTTAGCGCGGTGATGTTCTGCGGCGCAAGCACAGCGCAATCGGGATTGCCGATTCGTGGACCGGATTATTTCCGCGATGCGACCGATCTCGCAGCCACGCTGGGCGCCGCCCACGCGATCCGCGTAAAGTGCAATGGCCGCGATGACCAGTATTGGCGGCGCTACATGTCCGACATGCTGAAGTACGAAGCGCCCAATCGCGGCGCGGTCCGCAGCTCACTGGTCGACGCCTTCAATGAGGCCTTCACAAGCGCCGGGCGCATCTACCAGACCTGTGACAATCGCGCGGTCGAGGCTGAAGCTGATTTTGCCGTGAAGGGCCAGGAAATCGCCACGCGCATGGCCACCCATTACTTCCCTCAACCCCCAGAGCGCCAAGACTAGGTTTCGGTCGACACCACGCTGACATCCTCAAGCAGGAATCGCGGTCCTGTGCCGAGCCCACGCGCACGATCCTCCGGATTGTAAAGCTGGCATTTTTTCAGGGACAGGCAGCCACAACCGATACAGCCGTCCAGCTTCCGGCGCGTCCGCTCCATCAGCGCGATCCGTTCATCCAGCATGTGCCGGAAGGCCGTACTGATCCGGGTCCAGTCCCGCTTGGTCGGCGTACGCCGCTCCGGCAATGACGACAGGAGCTGGCTGATCTCTTCGATGGTCAGGCCAATCTGCTGGGCGATCAGGATAAAGGACAGGCGACGAATGTCCGAGCGCAGGAAGACACGCTGGCCGCCAGAGGACCGTTCTGGGTGAACCAATCCCCGCCCTTCGTAGAAACGGATCGCCGAGACCGACAGGCCGGTCCGCGCAGCCACATCTCCGATCGCCAAGCCCTTCGGAACTGCCATGAAAAAATCTCCTATTTCACGCTTGACCTCAACTTAAGTTGAGGAATTACGACAGCTTTATCAGAGATTTGATGAAGAAGAAATGGAGTTGAAAACAATGAGTATTGCCAAGTTCGAACATGTGAATGTGACCGTCAGTGATCCAAAGAAGACCGCGTCCATGCTGACCCGTTTGTTTGGCTGGAAAGTGCGTTGGGAGGGCCCATCCAAGTATGATGGCTATACGGTGCATGTCGGCACGGATGAGGATTACCTCGCACTGTATGCGCTGCCCCAGCAAGACCGGCCAGATGAGGAAAGCTATTACCGGACCGGCGCCGTCAATCATTTCGGCATCCTGGTGGATGATCTGGACGCGACCGAGCAGAAGATCCTCGCCGCCGGCTATCGCACCCATAGTCACCAGACCTACGATCCCGGCAGCCGGTTCTATTTCCACGACCATGACGACATCGAGTGGGAGGTGGTGAGCTATGCTTGATGGACTGATCCATTCCTATCTCGAAACCGTGGGCCGGGCATGGGAACCGCGCGACGCGTTTGTTCGGCCTCGCTGGGACTCGCTTCTGCCCCAAAGCGCGCTAAGCTCTCGTCAGATGAGAACAGGAGAGGCTGATGAGACCCATTCAGGCAATCGCCGCAACAGCGCTGGCTATCGGATTGTACGCGTGCGCTACACCGCCAGCGCAGGATGAGGCGCAAGTAGACGCCACCGCCAAGGTCACGCAGAAGAAAGTGGTCCGGATATCCATAGAAAAGGATGCCGAAGCCACGCCGCCGGGACCGGGAGACCGGATGATTACCGGACGGGACCTTGGCACGCGCTCTTCTGTGGTGGCCCCGAATGGCGCGGCCGCCACAGCCCATCCCCTCGCCACGCAGACGGCGCTTGATGTGCTGAAAGCCGGCGGATCAGCCGTGGATGCGGCCATTGCCGCAAATGCGATGCTGGGCCTTGTCGAGCCGACCGGAAACGGCATTGGCGGCGATCTGTTCGCGATTGTCTGGGACCCGGAAACCGAGCAGCTCTACGGCTATAATGGCTCCGGCCGCTCGCCCCAGGGCGCAACGCTGGACGACATGCAGGCCAAGGCCGACGAATTCATGCAAGGTGAGGAGATCCCGCCCTTCGGCGCCGCGCCGGTGACTGTGCCCGGCACAGTCGATGGCTGGTACGCACTGCATGGCAAATTCGGTAAGCGGCCGATGAACATGAACCTCGAACCGGCCATTCAGTATGCCCGTGATGGGGCGCCGATCCCGGAAGTCATCGCCTATTATTGGGGCCGCAACGCAACGCGCCTGCAGGAAGCGGCTGACAGCGGCATGCTGGAAGAGTTCGACAATGCGAAGGCGACCTATTTCTCGCCCGCCCCGAAAGAAGGCAGCCTGTTCCGCAATCCGGACCTTGCCGACACGCTGGAGCGGATAGCCTATAAAGGCCGCGACGAATTCTATTCCGGCGAAACCGCCCACATCATGGGCGACTATTTCGAGCGGATCGGCGGCTTCCTGACTTATGAGGATTTTGCCACCCATACCGGGGAGTGGGTCGAGCCGATCTGCGTGACCTATCGCGGCGACTACAAGGTCTGCGAACTGCCGCCGAACACGCAGGGAATTGCGGCGCTACAGATGTTACAAATGCTGGAACGGTTTGACCTGCGCGGCATGGGCTTCGGGTCGGCGGACTCAATCATGGCGCAAGTGGAAGCGAAGCGGTTGGCATTCGAAGATCGCGCGCGGGGGTATGCGGATCCCGCCTTTAGCGGTGTTGATCCAGACCTGTTTATTGATAAGCGCTACGCTAATTATCGCTCTCAACAAATCGACATCACCAAACCCACAAGTTTTGCAGGACAATCGGGGCGTGGATTCCGAATTTCATCTGAGGGGAAACCGCTCTTGCCGATAGCTAGTGATATAATTCTTGAGGCAGACAAAAAACTCCAAGACGGCGACACGACCTACCTAACCGTTACGGACAAGGACGGCATGATGGTGTCCCTTATCCAGTCGAACTATCGCGGCATGGGCACGGGTCTCGTTGCGGATGGCCTCGGCTTCATGTTCCAGGACCGGGGCCAGTTGTTCAGCCTCGACCCGGCCCATCCAAACGTCTTCGAGCCCGGCAAGCGGCCCTTCCATACGATCATCCCTGCTTTCGCCTTCAAGAAGGACATGCCGGGCTGCCAGGTGCGGGCCGTGCCCATCGAACAGGCCTGCCCGTTCGAACCCTGGCTCAGCTTCGGCCTGATGGGCGGCGGCATGCAGCCGCAGGGCCATGTGCAAGTCATCCTGAACCTCGTCGATTTCGACATGGGGCTTCAGGAGGCGGGCGATGCCGCGCGTTGGGAACATGTTGGCGGCTGCGAGCCGACGGATGATCTTGATGGCGATGCCTGTGAAACCGATATGGGCGTCGTGCATCTGGAGAGCGGCATCCCGCCTGAAACCCGCGCCGAACTGGAAGCGCGCGGCCATGCGGTGGAGTGCTGCAAGGCCAATGCGGGCGGCTATCAGGCGATCATGCGCGACTTCGAAAGCGGCACCTGGATCGCCGCCACCGAAATGCGCAAGGATGGCAGCGCGGATGGGCACTAGCCGTCTCGCTCCTCTCCCACTAGGGAGAGGGGCATGACGACGAAATTTGCACCTGAAGCGCCCGCCAATTGCCCCCTCTGTCCACGCCTTGTGGCGTATCGGGAAGAGGTCGCCGTGAAAGAGCCGGACTGGTTCAATGGCGCGGTGCCGAGCTTCGGGCCGGAGGATGCCGAATTGCTGATCATCGGCCTCGCGCCCGGCGTGACGGGGGCCAACCGGACGGGCCGGCCGTTTACCGGCGACTGGGCCGGAGACCTGCTCTATGCGACCATCGACAAGTTCGGCTTTTCCACCGGCACCTATGATGCGCGGCCGGATGACGGGCTGAAGCTGAAGCGCGCCATGATCACCAATGCAGTGCGCTGTGTGCCGCCACAGAACAAGCCGGTCGGCGCCGAGATCAATCAGTGCCGTCCCTTCCTCGCCGCGCGCATTGCGGCGCTGCCGAAGCTGAAGGCAATGATCTGCCTCGGCAAGATTTCCCATGATTCCACCGTGCGCACGCTCGACCTGAAACTGAAGGATTATCCCTTCGGCCACGGTACGCACTATGATGTGGAATTTGAGGGCCGCCCCCTGGCGCTCATCTCATCCTATCATTGCAGCCGGTACAACACGAACACCCGCCGCCTGACGCCGGAAATGTTCGAGGATGTGTTCGCGATGGCGAAGAAAGTGACAGATTCCGACTGAGGGGTTTGCAATAGCGAATTTTCCGTTTATCGATAATATTGATTTTCGATAAAGGTCTATTCCATGCCCCGATATGCCGTTCCGGTTCTGACATGCATTCTGGCACTGGCATTCCTCGGTGCCGGGGCCGCCCATGCCGCAAAACTTGAAGTCGGCCCGGACGCACCATTCTGGATCAGGCTGGCGACAGACGCCCTGCTCTATGCGCACATCGGCGGTGGGGCTGTCGGGCTCGTGTCCGGTGTTGCCGCGATTGCGACGCGCAAAGGCCGCCCTCTTCACAGGCTTGCCGGGCAGATCTTCTTCGTGTCCATGTTCATAACTTACCTGATCGGCGCGGGCGTCGCTCCATTCCTGGAGGAAGGGCAGCGACCCAATTTCGTGGCCGGCATTCTGGCCCTGTACCTGCTCGTCACGGCTCTGCTTACTGTTAGGCAGCGCGGGCCTGTCCGGGTCAATTGGCGGCATTATACAGGACTGGCGACAGCGCTCGGCATCACACTGATGGGTGTGGGATTCATGTATATGGGCGCGAACAGCCCAAGCGGCACCGTGGATGGTTCGCCGCCTCAAGCCTTCATCCTGTTCATTGTAGCTGGCAGCTTCGCCGCGTGTGGCGAACTGAACGTGATCCTACGACAGGCGCTGTCCTACACGGCGCGCATTTCCCGCCACCTCTGGCGCATGTGTTTCTCGATGTTCATCGCATCCGGCTCACTTTTCCTGGGGCAGCCGCAAATGTTTCCCGAAGGCTTCAACCAGACCGCCTGGCCTTTCCTGCTGGCGTTTGCCCCGTTGATTGCGCTGATTGTGTGGCAGGGCCTGCTGAGGCTTCGCGGCGGGAAATTGCGCGCTGCCTGACGGCTGAGATGTTCGAGGATGTGTTCGCAATGGCGAAGGGTGTGACGGGCTAGCGCTAGGAAAACTCTGCAACAACTTCAATCTTACCAACGATAGCATCGTTGAAAGCGTTTAACTCCTCTGCAGGCACCCATAATTCCTCACACTCGCGGCCTCCAACAACCTGGCGAGCGTATGAGTTGGCGACATCTGCAATTACGGAAAAACGAGTAACATAGCCCTTGTGATCGTCATTGTATTTGACGTTCCAGTCCCGCGCGATCATCTCTGCATACATCTGGTTTGTTACAGGATAGAATATGGGCTGATCCGGCAGTCGTGGAGGGAACGCTTTCCAACCGGACACCTCTATGAGTTCCAGTTCCTTGGTCCCACCCGGCCTGAACAGCACAACGGTTTCAAGTTCAGGCATTCCTCACCCTTCCTTCAGGATTCGCGCCTTCTGGCGTTGCCAGTCTCGCTTTGCTTCGACGTCACGCTTGTCATGGCTCTTGCGCCCGGTGGCGAGACCAATGAGGATCTTGGCCATACCACGCTCATTGAAATAGAGTTTCAACGGCACAATCGTGCGACCGGCCCGCTCAACCGATTGCGAGAGCTTGGCCAGTTCCCGTTTTGACACGAGCAGCTTCCGCTTGCGCTTTGGCTCATGATTGAACCGGTTGGCGGCGTTGTAGATCGGGATATCCGCATTGATCAGGTAGAGACCGCCATCTTCCGGGCTGACATAGGCTTCAGCGATATTGGCCTTGCCCTGGCGCAGCGATTTTACCTCGGAGCCGACCAGCATGATGCCGGCCTCTAGCGTGTCCTCGACCGCATAATCGCGGCGGGAGCGGCGGTTCTCCGCGACCAGCCCATCCGAGCGGCCCTTGGTCTGGTTTTTTTTCGACATGGCCCTGATTTAGGCGCTCAGGCCCGCAAGCGCCATGGCCTGATCTATTTCAGCCCGTTTTTCTGCAGATGGGCTGGTGATCGGCAGGCGCACCTCATCGGTGCAGAGGCCGAGCCGGAACAGGGCATATTTCGCCGGTCCGGGCGATGGCGAGCAGAACATGGCCTTGTGCAGCGCAATCAGCTTGCGCTCTATCGCGCGGGCCTCATCGAGATCTCCGGCGTGGAAAGCTGTGTGCATGGCGGCGCAGGCTTCCGGCATGACGTTCGCGGTGACCGAGATGCAACCCATGCCCCCCATGGCAAGGTGGCCGAGCGCGCTCGGGTCATCGCCCGACAGCTGAACAAATTGGGTGCCTTCAGGGATCGACGCGGCATGCTGACTAACGCGGTCCATATCGCCGGTCGCATCCTTGATGCCGACAATGTTCGGCAACTGGGCGAGGCGCGCTACGGAATCTGGTGCCAAGTCCACAACTGTGCGGCCGGGAACATTGTAGAGCAGCACCGGCATCGCCACGGCATCGTTGATGGCGCGGAAATGGGCCTCGAGGCCTTCCTGGTTGGGATTGTTGTAATAGGGGCAAACCACCAGCGCGGCGTCAGCGCCGACGGCCTTGGCGTGCTCGACCAGTTCGATCGCCTCGTCTGTGGCATTGGCCCCGGCCCCGGCAATCACGGGCACGCGACCTTTGGTAATTTCAACACAAAGCGTTACGACATCCTTATGCTCTTGGGTGGAGAGTGTGGACGTCTCGCCTGTTGTGCCGACCGGCACGAGCGCGCTGGAACCGCCAACAATCTGGCGCTCTACCAGCGCCGCAAAAGCGTCCCGGTCAATGGCACCATTCCTGAAAGGTGTGACGAGAGCTGGGATTGAGCCATGGAACATCGTAAATTTGCCGCGATTCAGGTGTTGTTTGTCTTGATCGAGTATGAATCGCCAATGCCTTCTCACGCTTTGGCCAAGAAATAAACTCTGCAGAGACGTTTCATGATGCGACCCGTTGCCATTTTTGCCTCTCTTGCCGTGCTGTCTCAGGCGGCTGCCGCCGCTGGCGTGCCGGAATCCCCGAGTCTGAAACCCGACCGACCCTATACGTCTTCCGTAACGGATGCCCGCAATGCGGAAATCCTGCACAAGGCACTCCGCGCGGCTGACCGCTATGACTGGCCGACTGTGGCACATCTGCAGACTCAGGCCTCTGATGCCGACGTGCGAAACCTCATTATGTGGATCCGGGCCAGCCGCGGCGTTCCGGGCATGAATTTCTCGGAAGTCTCGTTCGCGCTGGACAAGCTGCAAGACTGGCCGAAAACAACCTCCATGCGCCGCCGCGCCGAAGAGATTATCGGCGAATCGTCTTTCAGCCATAAGGAACGCATCGACTGGCTGACCGAGTCGGGTCCGATTACCGGAGCTGGCAAGATCGCGCTGGCCGATAGCTGGCGTGCGATTGGTGAACCCGGCAAGGCGCTGGAAGCCGTGCGCGACGCCTGGCACAATAATTCCCTCGAACGCGACGTCGAGCGCGAAGTCCTGTCCACTTATGGCAAACAGCTGACCCAGGATGATCACCGCGCCCGTGTCGAGTTCCTGCTATGGACCAACCAGCGCACGGCTGCATCGAAGCTCAAATACCTGCTCACGTCTGACTATCGTAAACTGGTCGACGCCCGCATCGCGCTCGCTGCGCGGTCGCGCAATGTCGATGCATTGGTCGATGCCGTCCCCGCCAACTTGCAGGACAATCCCGGCCTGCTTTACGAGCGCGCCAAATGGCGCCGCCAGAAACTGCGCAACCAGGATGTGGCGACCCCTCTGCTGACGGGCATCGACGGGAATGACATTCCGGAAGCTGGCCGCTCGCGCCTGTGGGACGAACGCAACATCGCCATCCGGACAGACCTGAAGGACGGCAACTGGAGCCGCGCCTACCAGCTGGCCTCACCGCATGGCATGGAAAGCGGCGGCGACTTCGCCGAGGCCGAATGGGTGTCGGGCTGGATCGCCCTGCGCCTGAAGAATGATGCGGATCGCAGCCTGCAGCATTTCGAGACCATGTCTGACGGCGTCTCAACACCGATCAGCCTTGCACGCGGCAAGTATTGGGCTGGTCGCGCCCGCGATGCGCTTGGCCAACCGGATGCCGCACGGACAGATTACACGGCAGCAGCTGAGCACAAGTTCACCTATTACGGACAACTTGCCGCCGAGCGTCTGGACGACAAGAAGCTCGCCTTCCCGAAGACCTCAGAGCCGACTGCAGAAGAGATTTCGGCCTTCGAGGACAAGCCAATGGTTCAGGCCCTGCGCCTGCTTGGCGAGAGCGGTGAGGAACGCCTGTTCCGTGAATTCGCCTATCACATGGACGACCTGCTTGAGACCGAGTCCGAATATCTGCTGCTCGCCCGCATTGCTACGGAGTATCAGGTGCCGGATGTCGGGGTTCGTGGTGCCAAGGCCGGTCTTGCCAAAGGCATTGTCTCTACCGATGCCGCCTACCCGGTGGTTGCCTATCCGCTTCTGCGCGAGCCACAGGTAGAGCGGCCGCTAATGCTGGCCCTGTCTCGGCAGGAAAGCGAAATGAACCCGAACGCGATCAGCCATGTTGGCGCACGCGGCCTGATGCAATTCATGCCGGCCACCGCTCGTAACGAAGCGCGGCTACGCGGCCTGCCTTACCGCACTTCCTGGCTGACCGATGATCCGGGCTATAACATGACCCTAGGCGGCCAGCATCTGGACACGCTGCTCTCGCGGTTCAATGGCAGCTACATCATGACAGCCGCCGCCTATAATGCCGGGCCTAGCCGACCGCGCCAGTGGATCCAGGACTATGGCGATCCCCGCACTGGTCAGGTCGATCCGATTGACTGGGTGGAATTCATTCCCTTCTCGGAAACCCGCAATTACGTCCAACGCGTCCTTGAGAACACTCAGGTTTACCGTCACCGCCTCAGCGGAGAGCCGATTGATATCGAGATTGAGGAAGATCTCGACCGAGGGCGGGAATAGGTCCTACCGCGCCGGAACGTGCGCCGCGATCAGCTGAGGCCCGTCCGCAGCAAACGCCCGCTCAAGCGCAAGATCGAACTCTTCCGCATTCGTGGCGTTGACTGCGGGTACACCCTGCGCCTCTGACAGCTTCACCCAATCGATCTCGGGATGGCCGAGGCCAAGCAGTTCCTGCGCGGCAGGCCCCGGATTGCCAGCGCCTGTCCGCGCCAGTTCTATATTCAGGATACGGTAGGAATGGTTGACGAAGACCACGTTGACCACATTCGCGCCTTCGCGCGCCATGCTCCAAAGTGCCTGATTGGTATACATGCCCGCACCGTCGCCGGTGATGCAGAGCGTCTTGCGGTCAGGCGCAGCGAGCGATGCCCCCAACGCGAGCGGCATGCCCTGCCCGATCGCGCCGCCCGTCAGCATCATCCAGTCATGCGGCCGGGCGCGCTGGGTCATCAGGAAGCTAGGCAGGCCATTGGAGACGCCATCATCCGAGACGAAACTGCCTTCCGGCATGTGGCGGGCAATGGATGCGCCAATCGTAGCAGCATTGAGAGCGCCTGTCGGTGCAGCGGGCAGGTCCAGCTCAGCCACTGGCGCGGCTTCCTTCGCACCGAGCGCATCTGCGAGCGCCTCAAGGATCGCGGCGCTGTCGGTCTCCGGTCCGCCAATCTTCATCGGTGTACATCCTTCCGGCACAAGCACGCTCGGCTTGCCGGGATAGGCGAAGAAGGCCACCGGCACCTGCGCACCTGCGATCAGCATCAGGTCCGAGCCTTCAAGGTCCGACATGGCGCCTTCGGCGAAGTATTGCATCCGGTCTGGAATGAACCGGCCTGCCCCGCGCGCCTGTCGCGGGAAGAACGTGTCGGTCAATACGCGAACGCCTGCGGCTTTTACCCGGGCCGCTTGAGCAAGCCCCGCTTCGGTCAGCGCGGTTCCGTTGATGATGATGATCGGGTTGCTGGCCGATTTGACGGCGGCAGCGGCGACATCGATCGCAATCGGATCAGGCTGGCGCAGGGATGGCCGGGCGCGCGTTGCGCCGGGCTTCCCGCCTTCCAGCCAGGCGGTGTCGGCGGGAAGGATCAGAGACACCGGACCAGGTTCGGGTCCAAAGCTCGCCTCCCATGCCTGCGCGGCCAGATCGCCGGCTTGCCCGACTTTGTCGGCGGATTTGATCCAGCGCGAATTCGGCCCCGCCATGCCGATGACGTCAGAGGCCAGCGGCGCGTCATAGCGCTGGTGCGGCACGGCATGGTCCCCGATCACATTGATCATAGGCGTCCAGGCCCGGCGGGCATTGTGAATGTTTGCGCCGCCATTGAGATATCCCGCACCGAGATGCAGCAACGTCATGGCCGGCGTTCCAGTCACGCGCGCATGGCCGTCGGCGGCGCCCGTCGCAACGCCCTCGAACAGGCAGAGCGTCGACTTGATGCGCGGCTCATGATCGAGCGCGGTGACGAGGTGCATTTCCGATGTGCCGGGATTCGCGAAGCACGCCGTCACGCCATGATCGGCCAGCGTGGATACGAGCGCTTCGGCGCCGGTCATGGACTGGGTTGGCTGGTCTGTCATCCGGATTCCCTTTGAGATTCTTGTTCGTGTTCGGTGTCGTGCACTACAGGATGAGCAAATTCGCTGGCGTCTCGCTAGATTCGGCAAACAGCGTGTCGACCTGGTCCTGCCTGAGGTCCTGCGTGCGCGATTGGTTGATGTAGCCCTTCTCGGTAATCTCACCATTGTCTGCCAACGGAGGATAAGTCTGAAGCAACACTCGCGCGACGCGAGCGGAAACATTCGGATGCGTCTTGTTGTGCAGGGCGATTCCTTCGCGAATTTTCTCATGTATGGCTGGGTGCACGACCAATTGGTCAAGAGGCAAATCCTCCCCAACCAGCCGGCGGCACCACGCCTCATTCAGGAAACCTAGGAGACGGACATCATTCTTGTTTAGGCCGCAGACGACGGCATCTGATAGTGCACCACCCGTCGCAGCCACGGCCTGCACGCGCACGGTGCCTGCCGAAACCCAGGTCCCGTTGGCGAGCTTGAACTCTTCGGCCGTGCGTCCATCAAAAGCGAGCCCCCGTTCGGGATTGTCGGGATCGACGAATTTCACCGCGTCGCCGAGCTTGTAGAAGCCTTCCTCGTCGAAAGCTTCAGCGGTCTTGGCTTCGTTGCGGAAATAGCCGGGCGTAACGTTTACCCCTTTAACCCGCAGCTCCATCTTTTCGGCGTTCGGCACCATCTTGAACGTGTTGCCTGGCAGCGGCAGGCCGATCAGGCCCATCCGGTCATTCGGCCAATGCACATTCGAGGCAGTTGGGGCGGTCTCAGTTGCGCCATAGCCTGCCGACAATGATATCCGTTCGCCAGTGATGCGCACGGCGACCGCCTGAATGCGCTCATAGATATCCTGCCCCATGGACGCGCCACCATAGGCCATGCAAACGAGCCGCCTGAAGAAAACCTCAGCCAACTGATCATCGCGCTCAAGCTCGGTCGCGAGCGCGGCCCATGCCGCCGGCACGGTCGTGTGCTGGGTGGTGGAGACCTCTTTCAGGTTGCGCAACATTTCCGGAAGTCGTGCCGGCGTCGGCGCGCCTTGGTCGATGTAGAGCGTGCCGCCCCAATCCAGCATGTTGTGCAGGATCGAATGTGCGCCATAAGTATGGCTCCATGGCAGGAAATTGCACATCACCTGCGTGCCGCCCGTGAGTTCATCCAGACGATCTTCATCCCAGATCGAGCGGATCATCCTGGCATTGGAGGCGACCATGCCGTGGAGATTGATGACCGCCTTGGGTTCACCTGTGGACCCAGACGTCATCATGTATTTTGCCACTGCGTCCGGCGTGAGACGGGCATAGGCTTCATCCACCGCCGAAGTCGACGACCGCATGAATTGTTCGAAACGTACCGCCTCGTAACGCTCGGGCGCGTTGCCGCTATAAATGACGAGGCGACCTTCGAGATCCAGCCCATCCAGCGCGCGCTGATAGTCCGTCCCATCCTCGACATAGATGAATTTCGGCTGGGTCAGGCCATCAATATACTTGAGGCGGCCAAGGTCTTCGCTGAGCAGCGCATAGGCCGGTGTGACGGGCACGGCCGGGCTGCCCGCCCACATGGCGGCATACATGATCAGGGCATTGGCAATGGAGTTCTTCGACAGGATCATCAGCGGCGCGTCCGGTCCGGCGCCGGCGTCGAGGAAGCCTTGCGCGAGCCGGCGCACGGTATCGAGTCCCACCGCATACGTGATCGTGTTCCAGCCTTCGGCACCCGGATTTTCCGGATCGCGCTCGGCGAGCCATACTGTGTCCGGCCGATGCTCGGCCCAATGGACAAGCGCTGCCAGCATATGTGGCGGGCAAGCTTTCAGAGGCTGGCCGTTGTCGAGGTAGATCGTGCCGTCGGGTCGCCGATCGATCTCCAGCTTTAGCGGCAGATAGGGTACTTCCCGAAAGGGCAGGTCCGACGTGTCAGGCATGATGTGCGCGTTTCTTCCCGTGTATTTTTTGTTCTTTCCGGCTCATTCAAAGCCGCTTGTGGGAATATGGATCACTTCTCCGCAGTGCTTGCAATGCACGGCATCGCGTTCGTGAAGCCGCAGGCCGCATTCCTCGCATTCCTGTTCCACCTTGTCGCGCGGCTCGATAATGGTGCGAATGAGCTGCAGGAAGAGGGTCAAACCCAGCACCATCACTATTATCGACAGAAGTCGTCCGCCAGGACCAACCATCAGAACATCGCCATAGCCAGTTGTGGTCAGGCTCGTGACCGTGAAATAGAGCGCGTCTATATAGGTGCGGATGCCGTCATTGATGCCGACCTGGGTCGAATAGACGACCGCAGCCATGATGAAGACGAACACAGCCAGGTTGGTCACCTTATCGATGATCCGCTCATGCCGCTGAAAGAAGGGGGTGATTACCTTCACCCGCTTGATAAAGGTGAACGCTCGAATGGCTCTGACCGCACGGAGCACGCGCAGGAAGGCGAAATTCGAAACCAGCAGCGGCGCAAACATGGTGATCACGACGACAAGATCCGCAATATTGATGGGCCGGACCACGAAATTCCAGCGGTGCCGCGCGATATAGAACCGCGCCAACAGGTCGGCGAGGATCACACTTCCAATCACGTAATCGACAGCGATATGCGTGCGGTCCCGCTGGTCAAAGGGCGCCCAGAGGAAATAGCCGATGGTAACGAAATCGAACGCCAGCATGGCCCAGCGAAACAGGAACGGCCATTTGCCTGTACCTTCATACAGCCAGAATAAAGCCCGGTTCAGCCCCTTGCGTTCGTGCTTCAACCGGCAGGCTCCAGCGTTTCGTTGAAGCGGACCGGCTGACCACCGCCCTTTTTCACGATCTCGCCGTCGCGCATGACGAAGCCGCCGCGGATGATGGTTGCGACCGGCCAGCCGGTTGCCTCGAAACCGTCATAGGGTGTCCAGCCACACTTGGACTTCGACCAGTCTTCCGTGATGGTCTCCTTGCGTTTGAGGTCCACCACCGTGAAGTCAGCATGATAGCCTTCGGCAATGCGGCCCTTGTCGGCGAGGCCGAAGACCCGTTGCGGCCCGGCGCTGGTCAGTTCGACAAAGCGCTGAAGGCTAAGCTTGCCATTGTTCACATGGGTCAGCATGACCGGCACCATCGTCTGCACGCCCGGCATGCCAGACGGCGACGCGGGATAGGGCCGCTCCTTTTCCTCGCGCGTATGCGGGGCGTGGTCCGTGGCCAGCACGTCAACAATACCCGCATTCAGCGCGCGCCACAGCGCATCCTGATGGCGCTGTTCGCGCACAGGCGGGTTCTGCTGGGCAAAGCCCTTGAGGCGTTCATAACAATCCGGGGCCGCGAGGGTGAGGTGATTGGGCAGCACTTCGACACTGGCCAGATCCTTTGCATCGCGCAGCAGCTCCATCTCTTCGGCGGTCGAGATATGCAGCACATGGATGCGCTTGCCGGTCTTGCGAGCGAGACGCAGCAGGCGTCGAGTCGAACTGACGGCCGCCTCGACATCGCGCACAACAATATGGCTCTGCCAGTCACCGGGCACAGCCAGGCCGCGCCGTTCTTCGAGGCGGTATTCGTCTTCGGAGTGGAAGGCCGCGCGGCGCTTGATCGCGCGCAGAACAGCTTCGACACCTTCATCATCCTTGATCAGGAGGTCGCCTGTAGAGGCGCCCATGAAGACTTTCACGCCACAGCAGCCGAGCATCTTTTCCATCTCGGGCAACAAGTCGATATTCTCGTGCGTCGCGCCCGCATAGAACGCATGGTCGGTATCCATGCGCCCCTTGGCGCGGGCCAGCTTGTCGGTCAGGGCCTCGGGCGTGGTCGTTGAGGGATTGGTGTTTGGCATCTCAAACACGGCAACGACGCCGCCAAGCGCGGCCGAGCGCGCTTCTGTTTCTAGGTCGGCCTTGTACTCCAGACCCGGCTCACGGAAGTGGACCTGGCTGTCGATGACGCCCGGCAGGATGTGCAAGCCGGCCGCATCATAAATCTCCCCGGCATCCACGCCGGTCAGATCGCCAATATGCGCAATACGCTCGCCGATCACGCCGACATCGGTTTGGGTCATGCCGCCGGGAGAAACGACGGTGCCGCCTTTAAGGATCAGATCATAGGTCATGACAGATGGGGTGTGACTCCGGAGGGGCTAAGTCAAGGGTGGTTTTTCGGTACAGGCAAATGGCGTCGCTCCCTTGAGGTGGGTCAAAACCATACTTACAAGAGGTAGATGAAACGCATTCTTCCAAACCGCGACATTATCCGCCTGACCGGACCGGACATGCTGCACCTGCTTGGGCGCACCGTGACCCATTCGGTCGACAACTGGCAGACTGGAGAAATGCGCTATGGCGCGCTGCTGACGCCGCAAGGCAAGGTGATCGCGGATTATCTCGCCATGCTGGCGCTCGAAAACATCTATATCGACGTCCATGCCGACGCCGCCGATGACCTGGAGAAGCGCCTGAAAATGTTCAGGATGCGCAATGACGTCGCAATTGACCGGCTCACCGAGGATGTCGTGACAGAAGGCAGCTGGATCGACATCCGCTCCCCCCAACTGCCGCATCGCGCGATTACACCTGTTGGCGTCTCCGGCATCGAAATGCCGGCCCAGGAATGGCATGCCGCACGGATCGCGGCGGGCGTGCCGGAATGGGGCGCGGACTATCGAGGATCAGAGGTTTTCCCGACCGATATCAACATGGATATGATGAACGGCATCGACTACAAGAAAGGCTGTTTCGTCGGTCAGGAAGTGGCGAGCCGCATGAAGCGCAAGGGCAAAATTCGCAAGCGCACGGTGAAAGTCACTGGCGACGCGCTGGAAGCCGGCATGGATATTCTCGCGGACGCCCCAATCGGCACCGTGACCAGCGTGGCTGGATCTGCCGGCCTTGCCCTCATCCGCACCGACCGACTGGCCAAAGCCGAACAGGATGGCAAATCATTCACTTGCAACGGCGCGGCCGTCACCTTTGACTTGACCGAATGGCAACGCGCCGAAGTCGACGCGCATCTGGCGGAACCAGCCCATGACTGAAACCTTTCCCTGCGCATGGGCCCCGCTTACCGACGAGCTATATCGGAACTACCACGATACCGAATGGGGTGTGCCTGAAAGGGATGGCCGCGCGCTCTGGGAAAAACTTCAACTGGACGGCATGCAGGCCGGGCTCGCCTGGATCACCATCCTCCGCAAGCGGGACAGCATTCGCGAAGAGTTCGATAACTTCGATCCGGAAAAGATTGCTCGCTGGACACCTGCCCGCGCCGCGAAGGCGCTGACAAACCCCGGCATCATCCGCAGCCCAAAAAAGGTCGAAGCCGTGATTGGCAATGCCCAGGCCTATCTCGCCATGGAAGAGGCAGGGGAAGGTTTTTCCGACTATTGCTGGCGCGTCGTGGGCGGAACGCCAACCATCAATAAATGGAAGCATTTCCGGGACGCACCAACCCAAACCAGTTGGTCAGCTGCAATGTCAAAAGACCTCAAGAAACGCGGGTTCAAATTTGTTGGCCCCACAATCGTCTACGCATGGGCGCAGGCGGTTGGCATGGTCAATGACCATGATGTAGCCTGCCCCCGACACATCGCCGTCCAGGAGACCTGATTCATGAAAGCCAGTTTGATTGCCGCTGCCCTCATCGCGCTGCCGACGCTGGTCGCGTGCGCAACTTCCTCAATCGATCAGACCAATCGAGCGGAAGCCTGGAGTCGGTGCCGCACAGCCCCCAACCCGGAAACCCGCGATCGATGCATTGAGACGGAAATGGCTCTGATGACGGCGCGACAGGAACGCGAAGCTGCGTCTCGCGCCGAAAGACGCAAGGCAGCTGAAGAAAGTCAGGCCATCCACGAGGCCCAGGGCATTTCGCGGGAAGACGCGCGTCAAACCACGGATTCCGGTCTGCGCCTGCCGGACGAGTGAACAGCCACCGGCTCTTGCCAAACCCGGCATCTCGTCCAACACTGTCGGACAAGCTAAACCTTTGTAGACTCAAACAGAATTGGTCCGCACTTCGGCGGTTCTGGAATAGAGGGCAGGAATGAATACACCCGTGATTTCGGCGACAGGTCTCTGGACGCCGCCCAACTCGATTTCCAATGAAGAATTGGTTCACAGCTACAATGTATGGGCTGACAACTGGAACCGGGAACGCGCGGCAGATATCAGCGCGGGATTGATCGAGCCGAAAACCCATTCATCGGTAGAGTTCATCCAGAAGGCATCCGGCATCAAATCGCGCTTCGTGATCGACAAGGCCGGCATCCTGGATCCTGACATCATGGCACCGCGCATTGCCGAGCGTCCGAATGATCGCATTTCCGTATTGGCCGAGATTGCGGTAAATGCCGCGCGCGATGCGCTGGAGCGTTCGGGCCGCAAAGCCGAAGACGTTGACGCCGTTATCTGCGCCGCGTCCAACATGCAGCGCGCCTATCCCGCCATGGCGGTCGAAGTGCAGGACGCATTGGGGTGTGGCGGCTTTGCCTTTGACATGAATGTGGCGTGCTCGTCGGCCACATTCGGCATTCAGACCGCAGCTGACTTCATTCGGTCCGGTAGCGCAAAATCCGTGCTGGTGGTGAATCCGGAAATCTGTTCCGGCCACCTGAATTTCACGGATCGCGACAGCCATTTCATCTTTGGCGACGTGGCCACAGCTATCCTTGTCGAGGAAGAGAGCATTGCACCGGTCGGCCATTGGAAGATTCTTGGCACCAAACTGAAGACCCAGTTCTCGAACAATATCCGCAACAATTTCGGGTTCCTGAACCGCGCCGCGCCAGAAGGCATCGACGCGCCGGACAAGCTGTTCGTTCAGGAAGGCCGCAAAGTGTTCAAGGAAGTCGTGCCGATGGTGGCGAACATGATCGCGTCGCAGATGGAAGAACTGGACATCAAGCCGGAAGGCCTGCGCCGCATGTGGCTGCATCAGGCAAATGCCAATATGAATCGCCTGATCTCGTCCAAGGTGCTGGGGCGCGAAGCGACGGAGGACGAAAGCCCCACCGTGCTCGACACATATGCGAACACCTCATCGGCAGGCTCTATCATTGCATTCCACAAGAATTCCGGCGACTTCAAGCATGGCCAGCGCGGGCTGATCTGCTCGTTTGGTGCTGGCTATTCTGCCGGAACGGTATTTGTTGAGAAAGCCGCTTGAGCGACCAAGACCTGAACTAGTCGTCCAGATCGTCCATGAACATGTCGCCCCAAAGGATTTCCTTGCTGGCACGGACCGCTTCTACAACGACGATGCTACACGCAATCAGCAATACGCCGAACGCAATGGCTTGGGTAGATACAACAGTCGTCAAAGAATCCAGCATGGTCACCTCTTGTTTGGGTCGGCCGCGAATTCGTGAACGCAGCCCTTGTTTACATCCCCCTTTTGCCCGAAACGCCTTAACAGCGCATTTGCCAATCAGGGCGAAAAAGGGACGAGTTCGTAACCGGAATGCCCTCGTTTCTTTACCCCTATTACAAATGGCTTAAAGAAGGGGGTGATGACGTCTCGAGTGAAGCATTCTGTTAAGGCCCCACGAGTCTGGCAACGCATGTTGTCCGGCCGCCGACTCGATTTGGCAAATCCCTCGCCCATGGATGTGGAAATCGAGGACATTGCCCACGGTCTGGCGCGCGTGGCCCGCTGGAACGGCCAAACCCGCGGCGAACATGCATTTTCAGTGGCCGAACATTCTGTCCTTGTGGAAAAGATCTGCCGCACCTTGCAGCCTGACCTGACACCACAGCAAAGCCTGACGGCCCTGCTGCATGACAGCCCTGAATACGTCATCGGCGATATGATCTCTCCTTTCAAAGCCTTGCTGGGAGAAAGCTACAAGAGCATTGAGGCGCGTCTGCAGGAAGCCATCCATATTCGGTTTGGCCTCGCTCCCGTAACACCGCAACGCCTGAAACGTCTGATCAAGAAAGCGGACCTGATCTGCGCATGGAGTGAGGCGATCCAGTTGGCCGGGTTTTCCGAGGACGAAGCAAACAAGCTGTTCGGCAAACCGCCCGAAGACACGAAATTGCGGTTGAAACCAAAAGCTGTACCGGACGCACAATCCACATTCCTGAAGCGCTATGCCCAGATCAACAAGCAAATAGAGACTGCCACATGACACAGTCATCCCCGTTGCTGATTGGTCTGTCTGCCGTGATGGTCGCCGTGGAGGCGGACGCACCACGTGTGTTGATCACCCAACGCGAGACAGGCGAGGATGCGCTCCCATTCGGCGTCTTCGACCCAGACAGGCACCGCACTTTTGACCTCTCGCTGAGAGGGTGGGTTCGGGAACAGACGGGTTTCGAACTCGGTTATGTTGAACAACTCTACACATTTGGGGACAAAGACCGGGAGACACCCGAAGCAACGCTGGCTGGCACAGCGCCAAATGCGCGTGTCATTTCTGTCGGCTATCTTGCGCTAACCCCCGAAGCGCGCCCGGCAGGTGACTCTTTTGAGGCGCGCTGGCAATCTTGGTACAGATTTTTTCCATGGGAAGACCATCGCAGTGGCAGACCCGCCATCATCGATGCTCATATTGCGCCGCGCCTGATGACCTGGGCGGCGGGAAACGAACGTAGACTGGAGCGCGCACGCGCCGCTTTCGCGCTGGATGGAATCCGTTGGATCGAAGAACGCGTGCTCGACCGCTATGAATTGCTCTATGAAGCTGGTCTGGTCATCGAATGCGCCCGTGACGCTGGCTTGCCTGAACCCGATGTACGCCTCGGCGAGCCTATGGCATCGGATCACCGCCGCATCCTCGCCACCGCCATCTCCCGCCTACGCGGCAAGATCAAATACCGACCGGTAGTGTTCGAGCTCATGCCTGACCGGTTTACACTGTCGTCCCTGCAACGCGCCGTCGAGGGTATCTTGGGTTTATCCCTGCACACACAAAATTTCCGGCGCGCCTTGGACAAGACCGGTTTTGTCATTGGAACAGGTGCGATGGAAACAAGCACCGGTGGCCGCCCGGCAGAGCTATATAGCTATAACCGGGACAGCGCCTTTGATGCATCGACTACCGGCCTGTCAGCGCCGCGAAAGACAGCGGATTAGGCGAGATGCCTAGTCAAGCCCTTCAGGCTGGCCCACCATAATGAAGCTGAAACGGTCCGGCTGGAGGAATTCCGCAGCAACGCGGTTTGCATCCTCGAGCGTGACAGCTTCGATCAGGGCATTGCGCCGGTCAAAATAATCCACTCCCAGCTCGTCCTGGCGGACACTCATCATCTGGCCCGCGATCTTGGCGTTCGAGTCGAAAGCCAATGGATAGGAGCCTGTGAGGTAAGCCTTCGCGTCAGCAAGCTCTTCCGCCGTAATGCCTTCTTCCGCGATCAAGGCGGTTTCGGCCAATAGTGCCTCGACGAATTCACCTACACTCTCATTCTTGGTTTGGCCGCTGCCACCCCAATTCTGATAGGTGTCGTCAAACGATAGCCAAGAGTAGACGCCATAGGTCAGCCCTTTTTGAACGCGCAGCGATTCCATCAGTCTGCTGCCAAATCCACCACCACCATATGTGTAGTTTACGACATAGGCCGTAAAGAAATCCGGATCTTCGCGTTTGAGGCCTGGTGCCAGAAAGCGCACAAGGCTTTGCGGCTGTGGCAGATCGATAAGCACAGGCTCAAATGCACCGTCTACCGTAAAGGTAATTTCCGGCGTTTCCGGAAGATCACTGCTCTCTGGCAGGCTCGCCGCGATCGCATCAAGCATGGGGGCGAGCTCTTCCGGCGTAATCGCACCGACGGCGGTCACAATCAGGCTGTCCTTCACCATCAGTTTGCGCATGTGCGCCTTGGCGAGTTCTGGCGTAAGGGCAGCGATACTCTCGGCGGACGTTTCGCGCGCATAAGGGTGGTCAGGATAGATAGCCTGAGCCTCAGCCCGACCCGCTAGATAGCGCGCATTCGTCTCGCGCGTGTTCAATGAAACTTCCCTTTCCCGCTGGAAGCGGGCGAACGGACCCGCATCGAAACGGGGTGCCTCGAAAGCTTGCGCCACAAGGCTCATTGCCTCATCCGCATTGTCGGTGAGCATGGATGCAGAGCAGGAGGTCCAGTCGCTCGAGGCGCTACAACCGAAGCTCATGTTCAGCTCTTCCATCCGGGTCTGGAAGGCAAGCGAGTCGAGATCGCCCGCGCCTTCATTCATGTGATAGACGACCGCGTCGGCCAGACCTTCCAGGCCCTCCGGATCGGCCGCTTCGCCGCCTTCCCAAGCCATCGCCACGGACAGGATCGGGATGGACGGCTCGGAAACCAGCCAGACAGACACGCCGCCGGGCGTGGTAAATTGTTGGATCTCGGCGAAATCCCCTTCGTGGACGACGATATCCAGACCGCTGTCTTCAACAAGTTCCGCGGGTGCCGTATCGGCAACACTGGCCAAGTCATCCTGCGTCTCGACAGAAGCGCACGCCGCAAGCCCGACACCAAGGGCCGCACCAATGATGAGGTCAAAAGGTTTCATCTCAGGAATCTCCCTCGGCAGGCAGCAAGTGTGCCTCAATATAGTGGCGGTCAGCGCCAAAGATTTCGCGCACAGCGGCAATTGCCTGTTCAGTGGTTATGGCACGCATCGCGTCCGGATAATCCAGCACGTCCTCAATCGAGCCACCAAGGGCTAGCGTGGAGCCGAATGTGTTGGCCATGTTGGATTGGCTGTCCCGGGCGTAAATCGCCTGCGCGGCAAGACTGTTACGTGCCCGCTCGACTTCGGCATCAGTGAAGCCCTCTTCCAGCACCTTCTCCACCTCGGCCATGATGGCCGCTTCCAACACATCCAGCGTGACGCCGGGTGCCGGGCTTGCCGTGATGATGGCGGGGCCTTCATCGTGAAGCGTCGTCCAGGCATACGTGTTGGCATTAATCGCAATCTGCTGGTCTTCGACCAGCGACTGGTAGAGGCGGCTGGTCATGCCGCCGCCGAGGACTTCGAGACCGACATCAAGCGCATAGGAAAGTTCACGGTCGCGGGTCTCGGAAGTGCCGGAATAATACCGGCTCCAGCTAGGCTGGCGAACCTTCGGATCTGAATAGACGAGTTCCTTGGTTTCGGTCAGAGGTGCAACGGGGGCCCATTTACGCTCGCCATGCGCCGTACCGGTTGGCGCAATCGTACCATAATGCTCTTCGGCCAGGACGCGCACTTCTTCGGGCGTCACATCACCAGCGACGACCAGAATCGCATTCTCAGGGCTGTAGTATTCCTTGTAGAAGGCCAATCCGTCCGCTGGCGTCAGAGCCGCCACTTCGTCCATATTGCCGATGATCGTGATCTCGTAAGGATGCCCCTTCCAGAGTTCGGACAGGACCATTTCCTGCAGGATCACGCCGGGATTGTTGTCGATGCGCTGGCGACGCTCTTCCTTCACGACATCGCGTTCGGAAATGAACGGACCGTCGGGATCGTCATTGATGACGAGATCGGTCATGCGCTCGGCCTCGAGCGCCATCATCGTACCGAGTTGGTCCTTGGCGACGCGCTCGAAATAGGCGGTGTAGTCCCAACTCGTGAAGGCATTGCTGACGCCGCCATTGCGCGAGACGATGCTGTCGAACTCACCTGGGGCGAGATCGTCAGTCTCCTTGAACATGACATGTTCAAACAGATGCGCGATGCCGGATTTTCCCTCGGCTTCGTCGACCGCGCCGACTTTGTACCACACCATATGAGTCACGACGGGCGCGCGATGGTCGGGAACGACAACGACTTCCATGCCATTGTCGAGATTGAACACGGTCGGAGTCCATGCGCTTTCGTCTGCGACGGCACTGGATGCGAAAGCCGAGAGCGCGAACAGCCCCCCGGCACATATCCGTTTCATGGGCGTTGTTCCTCTCAGGTGTTCGACTGACTCATTTTACGTAGATTGTATCAGGTTCCCGGCAACTTGATGCGCGGCGCATCGCTGGATTGCTCGATCACGACCGGTTCACCACCGGTGGCATTATCGGTGGCAACGCCTTCAGCGGTTTCCTCATCATCAGCCCGCCAGAACAGGATGCGGTCGGCAATGCTGGTCGATTTGCGGATCGTCTTGGTCTCTTCATAGTCGACCTGCGTGCGGATGACCGGATCAACCGCATTGGCGCCAGCAGCAGCCACTAGGGCTTTCTCGGACGCGCTGGCATTGCGGCCAATGGTCGAGCCGAAGGCGGCGGTGACTTCAGTGCGCGAGCCATCCAGTTCCGGTGGCAAGGCGCCGCCGGCTTCCGGCGGTCGCAGCTTGTAGTTCGGCGGAACGGTCAGAGGAGCCATGGTCACAACGCGGAACTCGTCCGGCGTACGCGAACCGCCACCGGATGACGTACAGGCCGTGGAAGCCGCCATTGCGACACCAGTAGCCAGAAGGATAATCTGTTTTTTCATATCAGGGCGTCCTCGCCATCACGATTAAAATACTCAGGACTGTTTCTTAGCCTGTTTCCGGCCCGACAGTAAGAACTGGTCGGCAAACAGCAATACCGCGCCCACACTAATTGCAGCATCGGCTACGTTGAAGACCCATGGGAACATCAACTCATTGGCATTGACGAAGTCCACAACGGCTCCGAACCGAACCCGGTCGATCAGATTGCCGAACGCGCCGCCAACGACCATGGCCAGCGACAACTTCAACAGCCAATGATCGGCATAGCGCACAAGCCAGTACAGGAAGCCCAGCGCGATCACCAACATGACGAGCGCCAACAGCCAGCGCCCGATGCCATCGGACTGGAACAGGCCATAGCTCATACCCCGGTTCCAAACCATGGTCAGGTCAATCGGACCGGGCAGCGGGATATGTCCGCAGCCCTGACGGGTCTCCAGGCAGGTGAGCGCGTTGAACCGGGGTTCTTCCAGCACAAGCCATTTGGACCACTGGTCTACCAGCACGAATACGGGAATGAGCGCCAGAGCCCAGAGTTTGGAGATTTTCAGTTTCATCCCGCGCAGATTGCAGCTTCAAGCAGGCTGATCAAGCGATTCTGAGCACTCATCCGGCGGCTTTGTCCCACGCCTTCACGGTCAATGCATCGCGCGGCGTGATATCTGGGAAAGCCGGATCAGCGGTCGCCGGGTCGAAATACTTCCAGCTACGTCGGCACTTGATACCATCCGCCTTCACCGGATAGACGACCACGCCATCTGTGTCGTCCAGCGTGAACCCGCCGCCATTACCATTGGATGTGTGGATCAGCTCGGCGCCGGATGTAATGAAGATATCGGCGGGACTTTCGCCCTTGAACGCATCGATCAGGTTCTGATCTGCAATGTGCACCTTGGGTGCCGCTTCCAGCGATGCCCCGATCCGCTTCTCGCGGCGCTCGACTTCCAATGCTCCGGTGACGACACGGCGAACCGTGAAGATCTTGGCCCAGCGCGCGGCCAGCGCCTCGTCTTTCCAGCCGTCTGGCGTATCAGCGAACTGCAGCAAGTGCACGGATTCCGCACGATCCTTGATGTGGCTCTCGAGAAACGCCTCCTCCATCGTGAACGGCATGATAGGCGCTAGCCATGTGAGCAGGCGTTCGAGCACGGCGGCCATGACGGTGCGCGCGGCGCGGCGGCGGTTGCCATAAGTCGCCGTCTTGTCGTCCCAGGCTGATTGGGTCTCAAATCGTGGGTCGCAATACAAGCTGTCCTTGCGGATGTCGAAATAAACCGCCGAAAGGTCGACGCCGCAGAAATTGATCAGCAGCGACATGATGCGCTTGAAGTCATAGACGTCATACGCAGCGCGGATATGGCCATCGAGTTCGGCAAGACGGTGCAACACCCAGCGTTCCAGGCTTGGCATCTCTTCGCGCGGCAGGGCTTCCGCTTCCGTCCAGCCGTCGAGCGCGCCGAGCATGTAGCGCACCGTGTTGCGCAGCTTGCGATAGGATTCCACCGAGCCCTTGATGATCTCGTCGGAGATGCGGAGGTCTTCGGTATAGTCGCCGGAGGCTGTCCAGATGCGCAGAATTTCGATTCCGTATTGCTTCTGAATTTGCTCGGGTTCGATCGTGTTGCCGATTGATTTCGACATCTTCTTGCCATCTGCATCGACGATGAAACCGTGGGTCAGCACCTGCTTGTAGGGTGCCATGCCGCGCGTCGCACAGCATTCCAGAAGTGATGACTGGAACCAGCCGCGATGCTGGTCCGAGCCTTCCATATAGAGGTCGGCCTGTCCGGTTTCTGCGTCGATGATGCCGCGCTCGCGCAGGGCGAAAGCATGCGTCGTGCCACTATCAAACCAGACGTCGAGGACGTCCGTGACCTTTTCCCACTCACTCGCAGGCAGGCCCAGCGGCGACAGGAAGTCTTCCGCAGGCGTATCGAACCAAGCCTCGACCCCGCCTTTGGCGATGGCCGCCTTGATGGCGTCATTGAGTTGTTCTGCCTGATCCGCTTCCAGCGCCGCCGTATGCGGCTGGCCATCCTTGTTGACGAAGATCGTGATCGGCACGCCCCAATTGCGCTGGCGAGAGATCAGCCAGTCCGGGCGCCCTTCGACCATGCTTTGCAGGCGGTTGCGCCCAACAGCCGGAAAGAATTCGGTATCTTCAATCGCCTTCAGCGCATTCTCGCGCAGGCTCTTGCCGTTTGGGCCGGGCTTGTCCATCGAGATGAACCATTGCGGCGTCGCGCGGCGGATCACCGGCGCCTTGGAGCGCCAAGAATGGGCATCGCGGATCGTCGTGATGCCGCGCGCCAGAAGGTTCCCGCTCTCGGCCAGCAGCTTGATGACTTCCGGGTTCGCCTTGCCCTGCTCGCCCCGCTTCTTGCCGGACGTGCGGATGATGTCGAGCCCTTGCAGCGCTTGGGGAAGGTCACGGTGCTGATAAGCGCCATCAGGGCTGACGATGTCGCGGATATCAGAGGCCCTGCGACCCGACGAGACCCAGGCATTGAAGTCATCCTCACCATGCGCCGGGGCCGTGTGGACAAATCCTGTACCGGCATCGTCGGTGACATGGTCACCTGCGAGCAGCGGCACGTCGTGCTGGAAGAAGGGGTCTAGCTTGGCCAGCGGGTGAACCAGCGAACCGAGTGAAGCCGGGTCCACATCTTCGACACGTTTGAAGGCGGAAACCTTGGCAGCATCGAGTACGTCCTGTGCCAGCTTGTCCGCAAGGATCAGCTTGTCACCTGCAGCCGCGTACGGAGGAAAGCCCAGTTCTTCCTCGCTCATCACGGTTTCGACCTCGAAGAGACCGTAGGAGATGTCCGTGCTGAAGGATACAGCTTGGTTGGCTGGGATGGTCCAGGGAGTTGTGGTCCAGATGACCAGCTTTGCACCGTCCTCGCGGGACGGGACTCCAAACTTCACCCAGATCACCGGAACTTTGCGGTCGTGATACTCTACTTCCGCTTCGGCCAGCGCGGTGCGCTCCACCGGGCTCCACATGATCGGCTTGGCGCCGCGCACCAGCGTACCGCCCATCGCCATGCGCAGGAATTCGCCAACGATGGAGGCTTCGCTCTCGAATTTCATGGTGAGATAGGGATTGTCCCACTCGCCCTCGATGCCGAGCGCGCGGAACTCCTTCGCCTGAACGTCTACCCATTTCTGGGCAAAGGCGCGACAGGCCGCGCGGAACTCGTCGCCCGGAACATCATCCTTTCCGCGGTTCTTGCTGCGGAACTCTTCTTCCACCTTCCACTCAATCGGCAGGCCGTGACAGTCCCAACCCGGCAGGTATGCCGCGTCATGGCCGGTCATCTGGTGCGAGCGCACGATGATGTCCTTGACGATCTTGTTCATCGCCGTGCCGAGATGGATGTGGCCGTTCGCGTAGGGCGGGCCATCATGCAGTATCCAGGGCTTGGCGCCGCGTTCTTTCGCATCGGCGCGCAGTTTCTCGTAAAGCTTGAGATCGTCCCAGCGCTTGATCCAGTCGGGCTCGCGCTTGGGCAAGCCTCCGCGCATCGGAAACTCGGTGGCGGGCAGGAACAGCGTGTCGCGATAATCGCGGTCGGTCAGGGAATCAGTCATGTCGGGCCTATGGCAGTTTTGGCGTGTTGTACGGAAATGCCGGGCAATGGCCACGGCTTTTTTCATGCGTTCAGAGCATGGGCTCCCGGCTTCGCGGCCCCGATGATCGGGTCAGCGCGCAGCCGGGCGGCTAATTCGAATGAAGCATATCCGTGCCATGGCGTTTCCGTAGCAGGCGCGGCTTAACGAGTCACTATTTCCACTCAGCCTTCGTTTCGGCCCCCGGGAGGCTCGCCAAACGCCCAGAAACCTTGCCGCAAAGCATCCGGAACACAGCCGCATTCTCCACGAGATTACTCCAGCTGATGCCGTGATCCAGTATCACATAGCGGGAAACCCGCACCTTCTGGCTGTCGGACTTGTAAAGAGAGATCGCCGGATAGTCGCGATCGATGCCCGAAATCACATCACTGCTCGCACTTGAACCATACACGGCCATCAGCTCGAGCCCCCGGCAATCCGTGCCATCCGGCCCGGCGCAAACGGCATATGCACCAAAGGTCAGGCCATCATCGAACTCACCGAATACGAAGGGTGCACCGTCGCCCGTGCGGCCGGCCGCTATGAACTGCGCGCCCATGTCGTCCAGCAGGAACCGAAGATCATCCATCGTGACCGCCCGGATGATCTGAATCGGTTCGATCTCCACCGGCTCGGATGGCTCAACAGGCGCCTCTTGCGCGATCGCAAGCGGCGCCATTGCCAGAGCAAGTCCGGTGATCACTAACCGTGTCAACATGGTCGTCCCTCTAACCAGTGCATCAGTTGTCTACGAATGGATTATGGCGGTGAATTGACAATAACCTGAGTTAATCAGGACGCTTTCAGCCGCCGCTTTGCTTCGATTTCGTCCTTCCCCATTTGAACCACCATCAGATCCAGACTGTCAAAGTTCAATTCTGGCCTCAGATAGGACAGCATCTGGACTTCAATCCAGCGACCATAGATATCCCCTACAAAATCAAAGATATGTGCCTCAAGCAGTGGGTCGCGCAGTCCCGTGGTGGGCGTGCGCCCGAAATTTGCGACGCCCGGCATCCAGTCACCTGTCCGGTCGATGCGCACCTTTACGGCATAGACGCCATATTTTGGATGGATCAAATCGCCGAGATTTGTATTGGCCGTCGGATAGCCAAATTTGCGTCCATTCTGTTCGCCCTTCATCACAGGGCCATCCGCGATCCAGGGCGAGCCCAGAATTTCCGCAGCTCGCTCCGGTTCGCCGGCTCTCAGCGCCTGTCTTATCGCGGTTGATGAGGCTTTTTCGTCTTCATTCTGGACTTCTTCGACAATGGTCACCCCAAAGCCGAGCGCGCGCCCAAGGCTCGACAAGCGCTGCGCATGGCCCATTCGGCCTCTGCCGAAACGGAAATCGAACCCTACGGAGACATGACTGACGCCCAGGCCATCTACCAGAACTTGCCGGACAAACTCTTCATCCGTCTTCGACGCCATTTCCCCATTGAACGGCAATTCAAAAACCGAATCCGCGCCTTCGTTCAATATCGTCTCGTTGCGCCGCTCAGGGCGGAATATCCGAAAAGGGGGATCCAACGGGCGGAAATAGGCATGAGGTGGCGGCTCAAAGGTCGCCACTGAAAAAGATCCTTCGCCAGCCTCGCGGGCAGCTGCAATCACGGCTTTGTGGCCCGCATGCAAGCCATCAAAATTGCCCAGAGCGATCGACGCGCCCCGTGCAGATTCAGGCAAACCGCGATAGTCAGCAAAGATGCTCATCAGCTCTCCCGGCGCGGTGCCACGACTTCAGCTTCACCCGTAATAACGCGCTTGCCGTCCACCGTACAATCAACCTTCAACGTCACACGGTTGCCACGCTCCTTCTTCTCGGACACTTCTGCGCGCACAATCACTTCGTCTCCGATGTGAACGGGGCGTTTGAAACGCATCGACAGGCCGATGAAAATCGCCCCAGGACCGGGAAGATTGTTGCCCAGAATGCCGGAGATATAGCTGGCCGTCAGCGCGCCATGCGCGATCCGTTTGCCGAAAATCGTCTTGGCGGCGAAGTCGTCCGACATGTGCAGCGGATTGAAGTCACCAGAGACTTCCGCAAAACGCTGAATATCATCCTCGGTAATCACATGCACGGTCTCGTGAGACATGCCGATGTCGAGGTCTTCATATTTGTAACCGGTGAATTCGCTCATCCCACTCGGGCTCCTGATTGCTTTTCGGCAGTTTGGTTACACGCTGCAGCGCAGCACGTCACCATCTGAGGCCAGTCATTGCGTAGGTTGCTTCCTCGCCATAGTCCGCCAGGAGGTCTGAAACTTCTGCCTGGAAGTCTGCACCATGCTCTGTCAGGCCAGTCCCGACATAGAGACCATCAAAGCCCTGAATTCGCGCACCGCGCATGTCGGTCGTGGGGCTGTCGCCAATGCACAGGACCCGTGACTTGTTTGCGGCGGCGTCACCCACACGGGAAACGGCGAGATCGTAAATCGCTGCGTGGGGCTTTCCGGGATAGACCACGGATCCGCCAAGGTCTTCATAGATTTCCGCCAGTGCGCCGGCACACCAGTGCAACTGGCCGCCGATCCGCACCTGCTTGTCCGGATTGGCACAGATCATCGGAATGTTCCGGTCGACCCCCTGTTTCAGCGTATCGGTATAATCGGACGGATGGTCCTTGAGGGAATCGCTCAGACCGATGCAGAGCAGGACATCGGACTCGTCCGGCTCGCCAAAGCTCAAGTTGAGCCCTTGATACAGGTACGGATCTCGCTCCCACCGCGCATTCGCGCCCATCGCCCAGAAAACCTTGTCCCGGCGCTTGGCCAGTTCTTCGCGGGTCGCATCTCCGGACGAGACGCAGTCATCATAGGCATCGGTTGGCACACCAAGCGGGAGGAAATAGTCGATCACCTGCTGCTTTGGCACGGGCGCATTCGTGATGAGACAGACTTTTCCGCCTTGTTCACGAAAGTTCACCAGCGCCCCGCAAGCCTCTTCAAAGGCATCGCGGCCATTATGGATCACGCCCCAGACATCGCACAGGATGGCGTCATACTGGCCAGCAATCTCGGACAGGCCGCCCGGAAATTTCAATTGTGTCATGCATTTGGACCTAGGCTGCACCGCCAAGCCGGTCAATCGCCAAAACCGCAAGCCTCTGCCGGCAAGGGATTGAGGCGCCAGTGCACAGCCGTTGGAATGGAAATGGCATGCGCAAAAAAACATCCCTTCAGACGGGTCATATGGCCAAACCCGTCATCAGAGATCAGGTTCGGATCATAATTGCAGGACAAGAGGTTTCCAGCGTGCTGCTCAGGGTCGCCTGTGCGCACTTCCAGGATCATGTGGTTAGACCCCGTTGCAACCATGACCATGTCTGCCTCAACCGGTCCGAATTCGCATCCGTCCAGACTGCCATAATTGCCATCCTTCAGGATGATAGCTGGTTCCAGCTCCGGCGCGATGCGCAGATCAAGCCAGACAACGCCTTCCGTCATGGCTTGCAGCGCCTCAGGCGCCTCAAATTCGATGGGGCCTGGCAAGTCCGCGTCGACGCGCTGAACGGCGCCTGACTCTGCCATAGCCGATGTCGCGAGAATTGATGCCGCAGTACCGATCTGTACGAAACGTTTCATTCTGCCACCTCCTTTACCGGAGATGACAGCTTGGAAATGGGGCATATTGAAGGTCGGGTGGCGGCCCTAGCCGAAATTCGACAGGCGCTGGACGAGCTCCTGTGGCGGCGCTGTGGCTTCCATCAGGGATGACTTGATCGGGCGCGGCGCGCCGAATACGTGGCCCTGGCCGTACGGGATGTCATATTCGAGAATCTCGACAACGCTGGCCTCATCCTCGATCTTCTCGGCAATCATTGTGATGCCATAGCGCGAGAACACGGCGCTGACTTCTTCTCCATCAACGCGGCGGTTGATCGACGAGACCGGGCGCGGACCGGTTGGGTCGCGCAGCTGGTCCATCAGACTCGTGCCATTCATCTTGACGAAACGAATGCCCGCCGATTGAAGCCGTGGCAGGTCGAGGCCCAGATTATCGGCGTGGTCAATTGAGAAGCGGAAACCAAGCGCCGTCAGCTTGTCCATATTGTCCCGCATGGCGCGCGAGCGTGTCTCGAACCGGTCTGCCGTGATCTCGAAGATCACCGCGCCGGACAGGTCACGATTCTCGGTGATGAATTCCAGGAACATCGGGAAGAAGGTTGTGTCTTCCAGCGACGCCGCAGAAATATTGCAGAATACGCCGACGCGACGGTCACGCTCAGCCAGGCGACGCACGATCTGGACACACCGGAACAGCGTGAAATTGTCGATGATGCCCATCAGTTTGGCGCGGCGCGCAGCATCAAGAAATTCCGCTGGCAGAACCAGGGAACCATCCGGACGACGCAGGCGGGTGAACCCCTCGTAGAAGGACACACGACGCTGGGGCAGAGACACGATCGGCTGCAGGTGCAGGTCAACACGACCATCCTTCAGCGCGTCGCGCACATCACGCAGGACAGCATCTTCTTCCGGTGCCACGACCGCGGTGCTGGTCGTTTCCGCCAACTTGTTTTCAAAGCTCTTGGACAGCCGGTCGATCAGGCTCTCCAGCTGCTTCATCTCGGTCACGAGCGCGTCGCGGCGCTCGGTCAATTCGTGCTTGACGGTCGCCTCGACGGCATCCGTGCGCGCTTCAATGACATCAACACGTTCCGCGGAATCGCGAACGGTCCGCTCCACCCGGTCGATGCGGTCATCGATGTCCTTGGTGGCGCGTCCTGAACTGGCGAGTAGGTGAATCTGCCCCAGCAAAGCCGTAGTGATGCCACCCGCCGCAATCGACATAGGCAGGCCGACATCCGTCAGCGTGAAGACGCCGTAGCCGACGCCGCCGCCGATGGCCGCGTATAGAAGGAACAGAACAAAAGTCATTACGTCAGCACCCGATACAACCCAATAATGTTAACAGCTAGGCCCAATTGGTTAACGAATTGCGAGGAATTGGAGGAATTTGTCGACCGCGGCAATCCTGTCACAGCGCCGTTGCAAACAAGCCACAATCCCCATCAAGTCGAGCATGGCAGGCGTCGCGCATGCGGACAAGGCGATTAGTGCTGGCATCACGGGCAGCTATCGCCGGCACAATGACGCATTTGCGGTCAGATCGACTGGCACAGACGCATCTGAACCCAAATCGGAGAACTGTGGAAAAGCAGGTCTGGATCCGATTTTCAGTTAACCACCCCATCACGAAACACGAAAACCGGATCTGCTGTTGGCCAATTCGATTCGCAATCAAGCACCAGATCAATTCCATCGGTTACCGAGTCGGGCAGTTCAATGCCACAGCCCGCGATCAGCGCCGTATGGTCAACATAGTCCACAACATAGAAGGCTCGGTCCGTCCCGGTTTCGAACTTGCTGATACGCAAATCGCCGGTATCGAAAACGGTTGCCACCTGCTCACCGTCTCCAGGCAACAAAGCGAGCAGCGCCGCATCGAACCCACCGGCTGGACGGTCCTCGACATAGATCAGCGCATCGGACACCTCATAGGCGCGATTAAGCAGTCCTAGAAAGTCACCCGTGCCGGATGGACCCGCCACCGGAAGAGAAGATTCCCGCCCGGCACGCCAAGCTGCGTTTCGCATCTCGTCCAGGCCTTCAATATCCTCACCGCGCAAGGATAGAAGCATGACGGCGTCGGTATTCCGCAAACTCGCTTGCGTCATATCGAGTGTCATGCCCGCCGGCGCGCCGAATACGACCCGTTTGCCGCCCGCCAGAACATGGACGCAGGCTCCGGGCAAACTCCGCTTTGAGCAAGGCAGCACCGCAAAATCTGTCGAATGCACAGTCAAATCCGCTCGTGCCGTCTCGGCATCTTTGGAAGTCACCGGATTGCATGCGGCGAGCGCAGTAGCGCATACGACAATTCCAAGAGCTCGAAATTTCATGATCGTACCCACCCTACCCGATCCGCGTGTCTCCGGGTTCGGTTACGATTTCGTTTTCGATGACACCGACCTGATCAATTTCCAGACGCACCCGGTCGCCCACCTTCAGCCACTTCGGTGGGGTGAACCCACCCCCAACACCCGCAGGCGTACCTGTGAAGATGAGGTCACCCGGCTCCAGCGTGAAGGCGGCAGTAAGATGCGCAATCTGCGCAGGAATGTCATGGATCATGTCGCGTACATGACCGGTCTGGCGCAACTCATCATTCACAAAGCTGCGCAGTTCCACCGAGGCCAGATCCTCGATTTCGTCCGGTGTCACAAGAGCCGGACCAAACGGAGCGTGGGTGTCGAACCCCTTGCCCATGATCATGGTCTGGCTCGCGCGCTGCCAGTCACGCACCGAGTAGTCACAGCCGACGCAAAAACCGGCGACGATTTCCATCGCCCGCTCACGTGGCACGTGCCGGCCATGCTTGCCGATGACAGCAACCAATTCGACTTCATAGTCCAGCTGATCAGAAACCTTGGGTAGATGCACGCGGCCGAAGGGCTTGTTGGCCGATGTCGCCTGCTTGTTGAACCATTTCTGCACCTGCGGAGATTTTGTATCCACAAAACTCACACTCTCGGCGGCATGGGCGGCATAGTTCACCCCAATCCCCAAAATCTTGCGGGGGCGCTCCACCGGCGCCAGCAGATCGAGCGTTTTCAACGGGACCGGCAAAGCGTCTAATCCTGTAATTGCCAGCGCATCTTGCAGAGTTGTCGCATCTGTCGGCCGGACGATGTCCCCGTCCAGAACTCCATAGCGAGCGGTACCATTTTCTGCGAACCGAACCAGCTTCATTGCGTTACTCTCCTGTCACACTTTTTCCGCAAACGCGTTGCAAGCCGTTCATGTGCCGTTGTGATGACACTTGGCAAGGGCTAGGCACAAAGCTTGTATAGAGGATGCCAGTATGGATCTCGGCGTACGTGCCCAGGAGAGCTCGCTCAAGAGTATTTTCGGCCCCAGCGAACGGCTCTGCATGCCGCCCTACCAGAGAAGTTACTCCTGGACGGAGCGCGAGGCTGGCGAACTCCTGACTGACCTTCTTGACGCCGCCGAAACCGGCACACCCCACTTTGTCGGGGCTGTGGTTCTGAACCGCGGCACGGAAGAAGGCTTGCTGGAGATTGTCGACGGCCAGCAGCGCCTCACGACGCTGACCATCCTGCTCTCCGTCCTGCGAGACATCGAATCCGACCCGTCGAAAAGTGCGGAAATTCACGCTCTGATTGCTGACGAGGCACGCCCCATGCTGGGAGAAGCCGCGAGTTGGCGCTTGCAACTGAACCATATGGACGGCCCGTTTTTCCGCCATATGATTCAGACTCCTGGGGCCACGCTTCGGTTGGATGGCGAGTCCGGGGACAGTGACAGCCAACGTCGCATGGTCCAAAATGCCCGCACGCTCCTGAAACGCGTGAAGGCCCTGTCAGACGCAGATCGAAATGCCTTGGCAGATGTCACGATGAATCGCTGCGCGCTGGTTCGCGTGGTGGTGAACGACAAGGACCAGGGCTTCAAGGTCTTCCGTGTACTCAACACGCGCGGCAAGGAGCCGGGCGCACACGACATCATCAAGACCGAACTGTTCCAAAGGTCAAAGTTCACAACTGAAGAAGCAAGCTTTTACTCTGAGCGCTGGGCCGAGCATGAGGCCGCTCTGGGCGGCAGCGCGTTTGACGACCTGCTTCGCCAGATCCGCTCAATCTATGACAAATCTTCAAAGGGTGAGTTGATCACCGGCTTCCTGAAAAACGTCATCCCCAAGATCACCGCACGCGGTTTCCTTGATGACGTCCTGCCCCGCTACGTGGCAGCTTACAAGATCATCACGACCGCCAATCTGGATACAGGCCCACACGCCAAACTGATCAGCGACAAGCTGAACCAGATGCGCGCGCTGGACCAGACGAGCTGGCGCGCTCCGGCGCTCAAATTCCTTGTCGAGCATGGCGTGGAACATGAGAGTGCGCCGGAATTCTTCACCAAGCTGGAGCGGCTTTCCTACATCATCATGCTGGTCCTCACGGATCGCGACCAACGCACGAAACGCTTCAACAAGGTGAACGAGAATATCGGCAACAGCCGCACGCTTTATGGCCGCGGCAGCCCTTTCAATATCACCAAGGATGAATCCCGCCGCGCCTTTGACAGGATGCTTGGTCGGTTCGCGACGTTCGGCCAGAGGCGCTCAATGGCGCTGCGCCTGAATGCGGCGCTGGATGGCGGTTTCACCATTGCCCCTCAGTCTGACGCGACGGTCGAACACGTCCTGCCCCGCAATATCAGCGAAGATAGCCACTGGATGATCACCTGGCCGGACCCGGCCAAACGACGCGAGCAGTGCGACACGCTCGGCAATTTCGTCTTGCTGACCAACAAGGTGAACCAGAAAGCCGACCGGCTCGACTATCGCGCCAAGAAGGAGGTCTATTTCAATGGCGGTGGCGGACAGGATTTTGCGCTGACACGGGATCTGGTTGATCAGGAAGCCTGGACGTCAGAAGTGGTTAGAAAACGCACAGAACGGCTCGCCGAAATCCTCATGATGGAATGGAGCCTCGCCTGATCGGCCTTTCCTAGCGTGACCCCTGTTCGAAGCGGCCTCCTGTGCTAACGAGTCTGCAAAGATGTACATTAGGGAGCCTCACCATGAGCTTGTTCGACCTCACCGGAAAAACTGCTGTCATCACCGGATCTTCGCGTGGCATAGGCAAGTCCATCGCCGAGCAGATGGCCGAACAAGGCGCACGCGTGGTGATCTCGTCCCGCAAGCCGGGCCCTTGCCAGGAGGTGGCTGACGCGTTGAACGCCAAGCATGGCGATGGGACGGCGATTGCGATCCCAGCCAATATTTCTTCGAAGGATGACCTGAAGAATCTTGCCGAAAAAACACGGGCCGAATTCGGCCAGATCGACATTCTCGTCTGCAATGCGGCGTCGAACCCGTATTATGGCCCGCTGGAAGAGATCGATGACGAATCCTTTGAGAAGATCTTGTCCAACAACATCATCTCAAACCACTGGCTGATCCAGTTGGTCGCACCTGAAATGAAAGAGCGCAAGGATGGCGCCATCGTCATCATCTCGTCGATCGGCGGCCTGAAAGGCTCAAGTACGATTGGCGCATACAATATTTCCAAGGCTGCCGACTTCCAGCTGGCCCGCAATTACGCACTCGAGCTCGGCCCTCACAATATTCGGGTGAACTGTGTCGCACCAGGCCTGATTAAGACAGATTTCGCCCGGGCCCTGTGGGAGAACCCCGAAATGGCGGCACGCGTAGAAAAAGGTACGCCCATGCGTCGCATCGGCGATCCGGAAGATATTGCCGGCGCCGCTGTCTTTCTCGCGTCCAAGGCGGGCGCCTACATGGCCGGCCAGATGGTGGTCGTGGACGGCGGGTCCGTGATCGTTTAATCCGTGCATCTTACAGACTCTCCTGAATCTGGCCCCGTCGACGAAACCAGTTTCGATACGTTTCGCCAGATCGACATTCGCGTCGGAACCATTATTGAGGCCGCGCCGTTGGAAGGCGCGCGCAAGCCTTCCATCCGTCTTCTGATCGATTTCGGACCGGGCGTCGGCAAAAAGAAATCGTCGGCGCAGATAACCGAACATTATTCCCCCGAACAACTGGTTGGGCGACAAGTCGCGGCCGTGGTCAATTTTCCGCCGCGCCAGATCGGCAAATTCATGTCCGAAGTCCTGACGCTAGGATTTCCGGACACGGATGACCGAATCGTCTTGTTCTCTCCAGATCATCCAGTCCCCAATGGCGCGAGACTCGCATGACAGAACGCACGCTTTCCACCCAAGCCAAAACCTTCCTCAGCAATTTGCAAGATGGCACCTGGCAACCTCCGCTCGGCCTCAAGAATCTCGGCATCCGCCCGGATCTCTGGCTGAAGGAATTCGACTATGGCTATACGCGCTACGAATGGCCAAACACGGGTGATCGCGACATCAGCGAGAACCGCGCCTTCGGCGGTTGGGTAGCTGGCTTTTCAGACCATATCGTATCCATCACAATGGCAAGCGCGCTGGCCGAAGGCGAATGGTTCACGACAATGGAATTGCAGACCCGCATTCTACGCCCTGTCGGCCACGGCCTGATCACGATCGAAGGTCGACTTGTCAGTCGCGGTCGCACGACTGGGCTCGTCGAAGCCGAGTGGAAAGATACCAATGGACGCCTGTTGGCAAAGATCACCGCCGCCAAGGCCATCCGGACGCGCGACGAGTTGGGCCAGCCTGCCATCTCGAAATAAGGCAATATCACGACATCAGGAACCTGAGCATTAGCGCTCCGTTTATAGCATAAGCTATTGAAGGAGCTGACCATGATGAAGTCATTGAAATATGTTGCCGCAGCTGGCGCCCTAGGCGCTGCAACCGCACTCGCCACATCTCCCGCATACGCTCAACTCGGCATCGGCGTAGGGGTAGACACCGATGTGGACGTCGGGGTCGGGGTAAGAACCGCTGATCCTCATCCGCGCCATCGACACGAAACATATGTTTACGATGGTTACGAGTCCGGTCATTGGCACACGCGCCATGAGATACGTCGTGAGCACCGCTGGAACGCGCGCTATAAAGGCTATGACTGCTACGAATCGTTCCAATATACTTGGGAAGACGGCGAGCGCGTTCGCTATGACACCACGTTCTGCTACAATGACAATGGCCGCAAGTATGAACCCGATGGCGTTCGTGCAACCGTGAAAGTGCGCTAGCAACTCGATGAACTGACCGTCAAATCCCCGTGCTTGAGGCGCGGGGATTTTACGTTGGGAGCAACAGGCATGCGTCGCCATACGAGTAGAAACGGTACTCGCTGGCAATAGCGCGCGCATAAGCCGCCTGCATGATCTCCGTCCCCATAAGGGCGCAGACCAGCATGAACAGGCTGGAGCCCGAAAGGTGGAAATTCGTCACGAGGGCGTCTGTTGCGCGAACGGCATCACCCGGCTTCAGGAAGATATCCGTAGGGCCGGTTGCCGCGTGCAGGATACCATCCGTATCAACACAACTCTCCAGTGTACGCATAGCCGTTGTGCCGACTGGCACCACACGGTGTCCACCGGCCCGCGCTGTGTTCAGCTTGGCCGCCACCTCCGGCGTCAGGCGTCGCCATTCCTCATGCAGCCGATTCGCTTCAAGCTGCGCCGCTTCCAGGGGTTTGAACGTGCCGAGTCCAACATGGAGGCGGACGGTCTCTCGCACAATGCCAGCCGCATCGATGTCAGCCAACAAGCGCGGTGTGAAGTGCAAACCGGCTGTAGGAGCGGCAACGGAAGCTGCATCCTCGCCAGCAAACCTGGTCTGATAAGTTTCCCGGTCCAAGGCATCCGCCGGGCGACGACGCGCGATATAAGGCGGCAACGGCATCGCGCCATGGGCATCGAGTGCATCGGTCAACTCATCGCCCGCAAGCGAGAAGCACAGTTCTATTTCGCCGCCTTCATGACGACCAGTGATCTCAGCGGAAAAGCCTTCGGCAAAGACAATCGTGTCGCATTCTTTCAGCCGACGACCCGGCCTTGCGAGTGCGCGCCAGCGCCGCGCATCCATCCGCTCTGTCAGATTGACATCGCACGCCACGTCCTGCCCAGACTCATCGCGCGCCGGACGGACGCCGGTCAATGCAGCGGGCAGCACACGCGTGTCATTGAAAACCATGACATCACCAGCCGACAGGTAGCGTGGCAGGTCACGTATAGTCGCATCTTCCAACCGCCCATCGCCATGCACCACCAGCAGACGCGCAGAATCCTGCGGATCGGCCGGGCGCAGCGCAATCAAGTGCTCCGGCAGGTCAAACTCGAATTCGGACAAGTCCATGCGGCGATGCCCCGACCAGAAAGTCTCTAGTCTTCAACGACCGTTGGAACGGGCGGCAGGCTACAAACATGCGGACGACCGGCCCCCGTGATGAGGCCGGCAAATAGGTCGCTGTCCGTGCGCATGACCCAAGCCTGGGGGCGCTCACCTTCCGGCAGGTCAGCCGCTACGGCGGCCGATTCCAACGTGTCCGGATCCGTGACCACTCCATCAGTGCCATCCGGACCTTTCTTGATCGACATGACCACATCCTGCCCGTCAAGCACACGGCCCCAGGCGGTGTACTGCTTGTCGAGATGTTCGGTATGTCCACGCATCAGGAAGAATTGCGAATTGCCGGAGTTCACATCATTGCCAAGGCGCGCAGTAGACACCACGCCCGCGCAATGCGGGATCCAGCTTTCGATGGTTTCGTTCCCGAGGTCTTGAGCCAGCCAAAGCGGGCGGGTCGCGATCGGAAAGCCGTTGATATAGCCATTGTCTGCGTCGTCGCGCTCACCAATCGCATAATCCAGCGGCATCTCCTCCGGATTGCGGCGGAACGTGAATTCAGCTTCGATGCCCGGCAGGCCAGAGCCCACACCATTGATGGCGCGAATGTCGCCACCTTGCGCCATGAAACCTTCGATCACGCGATGGAACTTGGTGCCCGCATAATCGCCAGACCGGATAATGGTGGAGAACTGCTCGAAATGCTTGGGAGCAACTTCCGGGAACGCTTCGATCAGGATGCGCCCCTTGTTGGTATTGAAAATGAACAGGCGCTCTGGGTCCACGGCACGCCAGCTGGCCCTATCGGCCTTGGCGTCTTCAACCGTATAAGTTGCCGGGGCGTCTTCCGCTGGCGCTGCGCTTTCTGTGGTATCGGCCGTGGCTGTCAGGGCGATGGCGGAAGCGGCAAGCGCGAAAGCGGCAAACTTCATTTTTCATACTTCTCCAGCAGGGCCCGTTTTACGTCGGGCGTTACAAACGGCGTGATATCTCCGCCCAGGCTCGCGATTTCCTTCACGAGCCGAGAGGCCACGGCCTGATGCCTAACATCGGCCATCAGAAACACGGTTTCAATGTCGGGATTCAGTTGCTCGTTCATGGCGGTCATCTGGAATTCGTATTCGAAATCCTGAACCGCGCGCAGGCCGCGCACGATAATGTGTGCTTCACAAGCCTCGGCGAACTTCATGAGCAATCCATGCATCGGCATGACCTTAATATCGGCCAGGCCCGGTCCGTTCATTTTGGCGCACTCCGACCGCACCATGTCGACACGCTCCTGTAGCGGGAACAGGGGTTTCTTGGCTTCATTGATCGCCACGCCGATAATCAGCGTGTCCACCAGCTTGCGGGCGCGGCCAATGATATCAAGATGGCCGTTCGTCGGCGGGTCGAATGTTCCTGGATATAGTCCAACGCGATGCAAAAGCCTGTCCTCCCCGCCTTTCAGGTCCGATTTACGTACGGGATTTAGTCTCCCGCATCTTCGGCATCATCCATAGCGGTTTCAGCGTCTTCCACAAGCCGTGCGACAGAAACCACGCGTTCGCCTTCGGCTGTGCGGAGCACCCAGACGCCCCCCGTCGACCGACCGGCGATGCGGATCTGCTCAACAGGCGTGCGGATCAGCTGGCCTGCATTGGTGACCAGCATGACCTGATCGCCGTCGCCCACCGTGAAGGATTGCGCAACCTTTTTGACCGGCCCCTGCTTCTTGTCGCGTCCCCAGATATTCTGGGCGACAAGGCCTTTGCCGCCGCGCCCGGTGACACGGTAGTCATAGGCCGACGAGCGCTTGCCCATGCCGTCATCGGCAATGGTCAGGATGAATTCCTCGGCGGCGCCAAGTTCGGCAATGCGTTCAGCGCTCAAGGCAGCCTCGTCGACGGCTTCTTCGCCATCATCGTCCGAGACTTCCTCTTCCTCGCCCGTCGCAGCGCGGCGCATCGCGGCGGCATGCTTCAGATAGCCGCGCGCTTCTTCCGACGTAACGTCCATATGACGCAGGATGCCCATGGAGATCACTTCATCTCCTTCACCCAGACGGATACCCCGGACACCGGTCGAATTGCGCCCCGCAAAGACACGGACATCCGGAACGGCAAAGCGGATACACTGGCCAAGCGCTGTGGTCAGCAGGATATCGTCCTTCTCGGAACAGATCTTCACTGACACGATGCCGTCATCATCTTCCAGCTTCATCGCGATCTTGCCGTTGCGGTTCACGCGAGTGAAATCTGACAACTTGTTACGGCGGACCGTGCCGGTCTTCGTCGCGAACATGACGTCCAGCTCATTGCGGGACTCATCGTCCTCCGGCAGCGGCATGACGCTTTCGATACGCTCATCGGCGGCCAGTGGGAAGATATTGACCAGCGCCTTGCCGCGCGAGTTCGGCCCACCAATCGGCAAGCGCCAGACCTTCTCCTTGTAGACCATGCCGGCCGAGGAGAAGAAGAGGACTTCAGTATGCGTGGTCGCCGAGAACACGTCCACGACGAAGTCCTCGTCCTTCATGTTCATGCCCGAGCGGCCCTTGCCGCCCCGATGTTGCGTACGATAGGTCGAGAGCGGGGTACGCTTGACGTAGCCGCCATGCGTCACGGCCACGACCATGTCTTCGACCTCGATCAGGTCTTCGTCTTCCATGTCGATGCCGCCAAAGGCGAATTCCGACCGACGTGGAACAGCGAATTTCTCTTTAACTTCAGAGAGCTCGCCCTTGATGATGTCCAGAACGCGTTGGCGCGACCGCAGGATGCTGAGGAATTCCTCGATCTTCTCGGACAGACCCTTGGCTTCATTGCCAATCTCGTCACGGCCGAGGCCCGTCAGACGGGACAGCTGCAGCGCAAGAATGGAGCGCGCTTGCTCATCGGACAGATAGATCGTGTCGCCGTCGCCCTTGCGGGTCCGGCGGTCCGCGATCAGATCCAGCAGCGGGCCCATATCCATGATCGGCCAAGCTTTCTCGAGCAGAGCTTCGCGGGCTGCATTCGGATCGGGCGAATAGCGTATGATGCGAATGACTTCGTCTATGTTGGCCACGGCCATGGCCAGGCCGACAAGGACGTGGGCGCGGTCGCGTGCCTTGTTCAATTCGTGCTTGGTGCGGCGAACCACGACTTCCTGACGGAAAGCCACAAAGCAATCGAGCACTTTGCGCAGGTTCATCAGCTCCGGGCGACCACCATTCAGGGCCAGCATGTTGACGCCGAAACTGGTTTGCATCTGGCTGAAACGGAAGAGCTGGTTCAGCACCACTTCCGCGCTCGCATCCTTTTTCAGTTCGACCACAACACGAATGCCGTTCCGGTCGGATTCGTCCCGCAGGTCAGCGATGCCTTCGATGCGCTTGTCACGCACGAGTTCCGCGATCTTTGTAATCATCGCGGCCTTGTTCACCTGATAGGGAATTTCGGTCACGATAATGGCCTGACGGCCATTCTTGGCTTCTTCGATATCGGTCTTGGCGCGCATGATCACGCTGCCGCGGCCGGTGGTCATCGCCTTGCGGCTGCCGGACATGCCCATGATCTGGCCGCCGGTCGGGAAGTCAGGACCAGGGACGATTTCGAGCAGGGCGTCTTCATCCAGCGTCGGGTCTTCGATGATTGCCAGTGTCGCGTCGATCACTTCGCCCAGATTGTGCGGCGGGATATTCGTCGCCATACCGACCGCGATGCCGCCAGCACCATTGACCAGCAGGTTCGGATACTGCGCCGGCAGGACAATCGGCTCTTTCTGGGATCCGTCGTAATTGTCCTGGAAGTCGACCGTATCCTTGTCGATATCGGCGAGCAGATAGGTCGCCTCCTTCGTCATGCGGCTTTCGGTATAACGCATGGCGGCTGGTGGATCATTGTCGATCGAGCCGAAATTGCCCTGACCGTCTACGAGCGTCACGCCCATCGAGAATGGTTGGGCCATGCGCACCAGCGCGTCATAGATCGCAGAGTCACCGTGCGGGTGGTAGTTACCCATCACCGCGCCGACGATATTTGCAGATTTCTTGTACGGCTTGCTGGGCGTATTGCCGCCCTCGTTCATCGCATAGAGAATGCGGCGATGAACAGGTTTCAGACCATCCCGCACATCCGGTAGTGCCCGACTCACGATGACGCTCATCGCATAGTCGAGATAGGAGCTTTTCAGCTCGGATTCGATAGAAATCAGCTCAATGCCGTCCGGAAGGAACGCGCTGCCCTCACCGCCATTTTCTGGCGTTTCCGGGTCGTCTGGCGGAGTTGTGTCGTCGCTCATGGAGAATTCGTCCTGGCTACGGTGAAATTAACGGGAATCACCTGTTCCGATACAGGAACATGTCTAGCATCCCGCCATGATTGAAACAAATGCGACAGGGCCAAAATAGCAGTAAATACGGGCGAAATCACCCTAAAACGGGGTCTCGGAAGCAGGGCTCAGCGCCCCGATGGTTTCGAGCGCTTTGCGGACCGCCTCTCTGCGCGTTTTCAGTGCCGGATTTTCAGCGTTCATGTCCAGATTGAACGCGAATGTATATGTACCCGGAGCGCCACCTTCGGTCTGTTCCAGCCAGCCAACATACCAGCCGATATCCGTTTCACCGGGCACACTCTTCCAACCCGTCTTGGCATGGATCGACCAGCCATCACCCGCCTCGGCGAGCATCATCGGAATCGCCTGCTCATAGGTCCGCGCCGAAAGCGGCAAAGTGCGGGCAGACAGTTTCGCGAGAAACACGGCTTGCTCCCGCGCGGAGGTCTTCAGCGGGCCCTTCAGCCAATAGGTCTGAATATCATCCTCGGTGCCCGTGTCAGCGTTCCCATAGCCAAAGCGCGCGAGCCAAGTGCTCAGCGCGACATTGCCGATACGCGGCGTGACCGTCTGGTAAATCCACACCGTGGAACGCTGGAAGGCCGAAGCGAAATCCTGACTTTCATTCCACCCCGGCAAGAACCGCGTCTCACCATCCCACTCAAACCAATCATCGGGGCCGCTGACAGCGCCTGTCTCCAAGGCAATCAGCGTGTGCGGGATCTTGGAGGTCGATGCGGCCACGAAACGCTCAGATGGCCGCTCACCGCTGGTGGTCCATGTTCGACTGTCTTCAAGCCGGTAGACGACGAGCGCCGCTGTATCCGGCGTCAGGGATTCGCTGGCAAGGACAGAATCAAGATTTCCGACCGGGACGATCGGCGGAGACTGGCATGCGCCCAGTAAGGCGACCACAGTCGCCGCCAACCAGTGCGCAGGATGCCAGCCTGCCCGCATAGCGCTAGAACGGGATCTCGTCGTCGAGGTCCTGGCTGAAACTTTCCTGCGGACCGCTCATCTGGCGCGGCGCGCCGGCCTGCCCCTGATAGCCGCCGAAATCATTGCCGGACGACCGGCCACCGCCTTCATTACGGCTGTCCAGCATGGTCAGCGTGGAATTGAAGCCGCGCAGCACGACTTCAGTCGTGTAGCGATCCTGGCCATCCTTGTCCTGCCATTTGCGGGTCTCGAGTTGGCCCTCGATATAGAGCTTGGAGCCCTTTTTGATATAATTCTGGACAACGCGGACAAGGCCTTCGCTGAAAACCGAAACGCGATGCCATTCGGTCTTTTCCTTGCGTTCGCCCGTATTCTTGTCCTTCCACGTCTCGGACGTGGCGAGCGAGAAGCTGGCGACCTGGCCGCCATTCTGGAACTGGCGGACTTCCGGGTCCTGTCCAACATTTCCGACAAGAATGACCTTGTTCACTGATCCTGCCATGGTTCCAACTCCGCTCCGGTCTGTTTCGCTTTCGATTCGAATCCGCTTTTACTCTGCTCAAGGCGGTGTGTCGCCCGCTGCGGTGAAAATTCCCCCGCCTTCGGCATGAAAAAGCAGCGCCCGCTGTATGTTCACATTTTGTTCTTGTCGTCAAGCTGGACTCAAGGCACACATAGGACCTAGCAGATATTTAGTCCCGTTTCGCTGGCGAAACGAGCATCAATCCAGCAGAGAGCCCGTCAATGGCAGAGTCTCCCTTCATCCGCGTGCGCGGCGCCAAGGAACACAATCTCAAGAATGTCGACGTGGATATCCCCCGCGGCGAGCTGGTCGTGATGACCGGCCTGTCTGGATCAGGCAAATCCTCGCTGGCATTCGACACGATCTATGCCGAAGGCCAGCGCCGTTATGTCGAGAGCCTTTCGGCCTATGCGCGCCAGTTCTTGGAGCTGATGCAGAAGCCGGATGTAGAGAGCATTGAGGGCCTGTCGCCCGCTATCTCGATTGAGCAGAAGACGACCAGCCGGAACCCGCGCTCGACTGTTGGTACGGTCACCGAGATTTACGACTACATGCGCCTGCTATGGGCACGCGTCGGCATCCCTTATTCGCCAGCCACCGGCCTGCCCATCGAGAGCCAGACCGTCAGCCAGATGGTCGACCGCACAATGGAACTGCCCGAAGGCACGCGGCTCTACCTGCTGGCGCCTATCGTCCGTGGCCGGAAAGGGGAGTACCGCAAGGAATTCGCCGAATTGCTCAAGAATGGCTACCAGCGGGTCAAGGTCGACGGCGAGTTTCACGAACTGGAAAACCCGCCCAAACTGGACAAGAAATTCAAGCATGACATCGACGTCGTGGTCGACCGGATCGTCGTGCGCGAGGGCATGGAACAGCGCCTCGCCGAAAGTTTCGAGACGGCGATCGGACTCGCCAATGGCATCGCTATCGGCGAATATGCCGATCTCGAAGACGGCGAGACCGAGCCGAAGCGCATCACCTACAGCGCCAATTTCGCCTGCCCGGTCTCCGGCTTCACAATCCCTGAAATCGAACCCCGCCTCTTCTCGTTCAACAATCCCTTCGGGGCCTGCCCGACCTGTGACGGCCTCGGACAGCAATTGAAGGTGGATGCCGGACTGGTTGTTCCGGACAAGGATCTTGACCTGCTGAACGGTGCGATCGCGCCCTGGGCCAAATCGACCTCACCCTACCAGACCCAGACTCTGCAGGCCTTGTCGGCGCACTACCGATTTGACCTGAAGAAGCCCTGGAACAAATTGTCGGAGGACATCCACCAGATGATCCTGTTCGGCACGGGCGAAGAAGAAATCAATTTTGTCTACGATGACGGCATGCGCCGTTATGAGGTGAAGAAGACGTTCGAAGGCGTCATCCCGAACCTTGAGCGCCGCTATCGCGAAACCGACAGCCAATGGGTGCGTGACGAGATCGCGAAATTTCAGGCAGCCGCACCCTGCCCGGCCTGCGGTGGCAAGCGTCTGAAACCTGAAGCGCTGGCGGTGAAGATCGACAGTCTCGACATTTCCGACGCCTCGGTCTTCTCGATCAAGCAGGCACATGACTGGTTCGCTGCCGTTCACAAGTCGCTGACGAAACAGCAGAATGAGATCGCCGGACGCATCCTGAAGGAAATCAATGACCGGCTCGACTTCCTCAATGATGTCGGCCTGGAATACCTCACGCTCAGCCGCGCCTCGGGCACGCTGTCTGGCGGGGAGAGCCAACGCATCCGGCTCGCCAGCCAGATCGGCTCCGGCCTGACCGGCGTGCTCTACGTGCTGGACGAGCCGAGCATTGGCCTGCACCAGCGCGACAATGATCGCCTGCTGGAAACGCTGAAACGCCTACGTGACCTTGGAAACTCCGTGATCGTCGTGGAACATGACGAGGATGCTATCCTGACCGCTGACCATGTTATCGACATGGGACCGGCCGCAGGTGTGCATGGCGGCCAGATCATTGCCGAGGGCACGCCCGATGAGGTGATGGCCAGTCCGAAAAGCCTGACAGCAGACTATCTGAACGGCACCAAGGAAATCCCGATTCCGACGCGCCGTCCGGTCGAGAAAGCCAAGCGCAAGGTGACCCTGAAGGGGGCCACCGGCAACAATCTGAAAAATGTCGACGCCACGATCCCGCTTGGCAGCTTCACCTGCATCACGGGCGTCTCCGGCGGCGGCAAATCCACGTTGATCATCGAAACGCTCTACAAAGCACTGGCTCGCAAGCTGAACGGCGCGTCCAGCCCGCCACAGCCGTACCAAAGCCTTGAAGGCCTGCAGCATCTCGACAAGGTCATCGACATTGACCAGAGCCCGATTGGCCGTACACCGCGCTCTAACCCGGCCACTTATACCGGTGCCTTCGGCCCGATCCGCGACTGGTTTGCCGGACTGCCCGAGGCCAAGGCGCGCGGCTACGCACCTGGCCGGTTCAGCTTCAACGTGAAGGGTGGGCGTTGTGAAGCCTGTCAGGGCGACGGCGTCATCAAGATCGAGATGCATTTCCTGCCAGACGTCTATGTCACGTGCGAAACCTGCAAGGGCAAGCGCTATAATCGCGAGACGCTGGAAGTCCTGTTCAAGGGCAAGTCGATTGCCGACGTGCTGGACATGACCGTGGAAGACGCCGCGAAATTCTTCTCCGCCGTGCCTGCGATTTCGACCAAGCTCGACACGTTGAACCAGGTCGGCCTTGGCTATGTGAAAGTCGGCCAGCAGGCGACGACTTTGTCGGGCGGCGAAGCCCAGCGGGTGAAGCTCGCCAAGGAACTCTCCAAGCGCGCCACCGGCAAGACGCTCTACATTCTCGACGAACCGACGACCGGCCTGCATTTCGAGGACGTTCGCAAGCTTCTCGAAGTGCTGCACTCCCTCGTCGACACCGGCAACACGGTCGTCGTGATCGAGCACAATCTGGATGTGGTGAAAACGGCGGACTGGGTGCTGGACCTCGGTCCTGAAGGCGGCGATGGCGGCGGCGAACTCGTCGCTTATGGCACACCGGAAGATATTGCTGCCTGCACCGACAGTTGGACCGGTAAACACCTCGCCGAGACGTTCCGACGTCAGGACGAGCGCCGCGCCGCGCGCAACAAGCGATTGCGAGCCGAAGGCACGAGCAAGGCAAAGCCTGCCGCCAAACCGAAAAAGGCCGCCGCAAAGGCGCCTGCGAAAGCCAAAGCTGCAGCTAGGCCGAAGGCCAAGGCCCCTGCAAAGGCCGCAACCAAGGCAACGCCAAAAGCCAAGAGCCCGGCAAAGCGGAAATCCCGCACGCCGAGCCCTGCCAAGTAATCGCCTGTCGCGCTAGACGAAGGTTTCGTTGATCGCCGCCGTGTCCGTCCAGTTCGGGTCGGTCTTCGCAGCCAGCGCTGCGGGGCCACCGAACACATGCATCATGATGCCAGCCAGCCCCATATAGATCAGCCCGAAGAAAATCGCGGGGATGATGAATCCCAGCGATGCAAAGGCAGCAAGTATCGCGGCCGGATCGTCCGATCCGCTCTGCATGACCGGCATCAACGCCAGGACAGCGGTCACCGCGAAGACCAGATACAAGACAAAGATGATCGCCATCATGATCAGCGCCAGGATCAGCCAGCTGCCGATCAACGTCCACACCTTGCCTTTGGTGGCGCGCCACGCACTGCCGAACCGAATCTTGCGATCCCGAATGGTCATGGCGGCCGCGGGTGAGAAGCGCACAGCAACCCATATTGCGAACACCATGTAGGCAAGCATGACAATCACCGCCACAGCTCCGGCGGCCAAGGCGCCATCACCGCCCGCGGCGGCTCCGATGATCATGGGGATCATCATCAATATGAACATCCCTATATAAAGCAGGATCAGCAGACCGAACCAGAACAGGCCGACCACGAACAGGCGGCCTTCATCACCGCCAAGCTTCAGGCTGAACCCGTCGGCGCGCATGTAGCGACGCTGGCTGGCGGCTTCGAACATGATCCACATCAGGATACCAAAGACAAAAGAGACCAGATAGCCGAGCGCCACCCGGCCCATATTCTCCAGCATCACCTGATCCATCATGTCGGGATCTTCCATGACGATGGGATTGAACGCAGCACCATAGATGGGCGCCATGAGGTAGAGGCTGAGCCCCTGCACAACAATTCCGATCAGCGCGTATGCCAACGCATACTTCCAGAGAAACCCTTTCGGTCCCCCGGTTTTGCGGAAGTGCCCCATCGCATTCCCGACTGAAAATTCCAGAGTATTCATCAGCTCGCCCTCTCTTTAGCTGAAAGTATCCACACGATACGTATCGTCCACACTGCCGCGCGGGTCATGCCTCGCCGCAAACGCAGCCGGCGCGCCAGCGACATGCATGAGCAGCCCCGACAGGAACAGGCGCGCGATCAGGTAGACGGCCAACACCACGATCACCCCACTGCTCATGAAGGCTGCGGCAATGTCATCGCCAGTCTGAACATTCTCAAATGCTGGCGCCATCATGAACATCATAGGCAACTGGAGCAGTTGGTCGGCGATGCTGACGACGATTCCGCCCACGATGGTGAGGATGAGATATGCACCGAGGATTGGCCAAAACCGGCCACGCGACACGTTCCAGGCATCGAAAAACCGGAAAGCCTTGTCTTTTATGGTGAGACCAAAACACGGTGCCAGCCGCGTCGCGAAAAACGCGTAGAAAAAAAACAGCACGATCCAGAGCCCGAATGCACCCAGGATCGTACCCACGACGCGGCTCGCGATCTGTGACTCGGTAACGCCATCGGCCGCAAGCCCCACTGCCGTGGACACGGCCCCAAAGAACATGAGCACTGGTACAATGATGAACAGGGTTTGCATCACGGCCCAACAGAGTCCGACCGCCATCATTCGTATTTCATCCCCTCCGAAACCGAGGGAAAATCGCTCATCGCGAACATATCGCCGTTGCGACGCGGCTTCGAACATTGCCCAGATGATCCAGCTGCCGAGCATGGCGAAGACCGCCCACCCGACCAGTGGCTCCATCGCACCCAATATCGCGGCGAATACGGCTTGAGGGTCCCCCCGACCGACCGAGGCCTGCTCCAGCATTTCTATGGTCTGGAATACTTGTAAAAAATCGTCTTTGGCGAAAATCAGGATCGCCAAGCTGAACAGGGTGAACACACCGGCAAAGGCGAGAGGAAAGACCCAGAGAAAGCTCCGCACATGCGCCGCACGGAACGCGAACATCAGCGCGCCATCAAATGAAAACCGGCTTGGCATGTGGCAGAGCCCCCCTGAACTGCTTATCAGGCGTCAGGATAGGACGATTTAGATGACAGGTGCAATCATTCGCTTGGCTCGGCACCAGGGTGCAGCTGGTGCAGGGTGGCCACCGCCAGGCCATGTCCGCCAAGCAGGAACGGCACCAGCAGGGCCATGCCAATCGCGCCTGACAGGAAGGCCCCAATGGCGCTATCGCCCCAGATATCCCGCAAGGTCCAGTTGATCAGAACCGCCACAGCAAATGGCAGGATGTGTGTCGCCAGTCCCGCGAGACCGAGTTTCACAGCGTGGCCCTTGGTCCATGGCCATGTGCGAAACACCAGTGTCTGGCCCGTCGCAACCGTTGCAGCGCCAACCAGCAACAGACGCAATGCCATGAAGAACAGTATGGCTGCACCCGCCAGACAGGCAAGGATCAGCACCGCGCCATAAGCGGTCGGCAGCATGTCGATCAGCGCGGCCTGCACGACTTCTGGTGGCGTCTCCGCATCAACATCCACCCGACCGGAAGCCTTGAGCAGGATTCCGGGCAGAATCAGGAGGAAGAACCCGATGAAGACACCCACAAACAGGAATGCCACGTAGATCGCCAGATTTGCATGGGCGAGGCGCAATCGGTCTCCCGTCCCGGTGTCCAGCATGGCGCGGTACACAACTAGCGAAAATTCGATGCCGACTACGAACACGACCAGCGCAGCAATGGCCGGCGCTGCATCGCCCATTGAAGACCCAGGTCCCACGGCGAACGTGTAAACCCCGCCTGCCACAATCAGGGCCAGCATGATGACCAAGCTGGGCCGCGCCGCTTTCAGCGCAAGGGACCAAGCCTCTGAAACAAGGCTGGGAATGGAGAGGTCACGAGTCATATCCGACTCCTTACACGCCTCACCGCGCGCTCGCCACGAGGAATCACGGCAAACGCCATCTTGACGGAGGGGCCGTCGCCCCGCACATCCGGCCCATGAGCATCAAACCCATTCATATTATCGGCGGCGGCATGGCCGGGTCGGAGGCCGCCTGGCAGGCCGCAAATGCAGGCGTGCCCGTCATCTTGCACGAAATGCGCGGCGTCAAAGGCACTGATGCGCACCAGACCGACAAACTGGCGGAGCTGGTCTGTTCCAATTCGTTCCGGTCGGACGATCACGTCTCGAATGCCGTCGGCGTGCTGCATGAGGAAATGCGCCGCGCGAATGGCCTGATCATGCATACGGCAGCCGAGCACCAAGTGCCCGCCGGCAGCGCGCTGGCCGTGGACCGCGAAGGTTTTGCAGAAGCTGTCACTGCCAAGCTGGAAGCCCATCCGAACGTCACCATCATCCGCGAGGAAATCGACGGTATCCCGCCCGAAGACTGGGACAGCGTGATCGTGGCCACCGGGCCGCTCACCTCGCTCAAGCTCGCGGAAGCCATCCACGCCCATACTGGCGAGGATGATCTCGCTTTCTTCGACGCCATCGCGCCAATCGTCTATTTCGACTCCGTCGACATGACCAAGGCTTGGCGCCAGAGCCGCTATGACAAGCCCGGACCCGGCGGTGACACAGCGGCGTATATCAACTGCCCGCTGGATGAAGACCAGTACAATGCCTTCATCGACGCGCTGATCTCGGGCGAGAAGACCGAGTTCAAGGAATGGGAAAAAAACACGCCTTACTTTGAAGGCTGCCTGCCGATTGAAGTCATGGCAGAGCGCGGTCGCGAGACGCTGCGATTCGGACCGATGAAACCGGTCGGCCTGACCAATCCACACCAGCCGGACATCAAGGCGCACGCCATCGTCCAGCTGCGCCAGGACAATGCCCACGGCACCTTGTGGAACATGGTCGGCTTCCAGACCAAGCTGAAATATGGCGCGCAGACCGATATCTTCCGGATGATCCCCGGCCTCGAAAAAGCAGAGTTTGCGCGGCTTGGCGGCATCCATCGCAATACGTTCCTGAATTCGCCGAAACTGCTCGACGAGCAGCTGCGCATGAAAACCCTGCCGCGCTTGCGCTTTGCTGGCCAGGTTACCGGCGTCGAAGGCTATGTCGAAAGCGCGGGCATGGGCTTGCTCGCCGGTCGCTTTGCCGCGGCAGAGCGCCTTGGCCGTCCATTGGCGCCGCCGCCCGAGACGACCGCACTCGGCTCGCTAATCCGCCACATCACCGGCGGACACCTTGAAGGCAAGGCGACGTTCCAACCGATGAACGTGAATTTCGGCCTGTTCCCTGAGATCACCGATTTCCCCAAACACGGGCCCGACGGCAAGCGCCTGCGCGGCAAGGACAAGGGCCGCGCCAAGAAACGCGCGCAGGCCGTACGCGCACTGGAAGACTTTGATTCCTGGCTGTCGGCCACCAGCCTGGTCCCGGCAGAATAAACATGCGCCTCGCCGTCACAGAGCCCGGCGTGCCCGAGATTTTCCATTCGCTACAAGGCGAGGGCGTCTCGGCCGGCAAGCCGAGTGTATTTGTGCGCTTTTCCCAGTGTAACCTGCACTGCCTCTGGTGCGACACGGCCTATACATGGAATTTTCTGGGGACCGAGTTTGCTCATCGCGATGACCTGCCGGGCGCCCCGAAAAAATTCGACCGCACAGCAGAGACCGTCGATGTATCTGTCGACGCCCTGACCGAGAGACTGATCAGCCAGCCTTGCCGCCGCATCATCTTCACCGGTGGTGAACCTTTGCTGCAACAACGCGAACTCGGTGAGTTAATCCAAAATCTCAAAACCTTCGACCCAGAGTTCTATATCGAGATCGAAACCAATGGCACGATCAAGCCTATTGGTCTCGCGGCGGAGCTGATCGACCAGTTCAATGTCTCGCCGAAGCTGGCCCATTCCGGCAATTCGGCCTCAATCCGTCTCAGGCCCGAAGTGCTCGACTTCTATGCGAGCGACCCGCGCGCGAACTTCAAGATCGTCGTCGCAAACCCGTCAGACCTCACAGAAGTTCACGCCCTTGTTGCACAATCCGGTATGCCCACCGGTCGCGTATGGCTGATGCCCGAGGGCCGTACGCCCGCCGAACTTCGTGCGCGAGAAACATGGCTTGCCGAGGCATGTCTTGAAGCTGGCTACAATTTCACTGACCGCCTGCACATCCATCTGTATGGCGATACACGCGGCACCTGAGCCTTATTTGGCCAGCATCCACACAGCCATTGCGATCATCATCAGGTTTTCGGTCAGGGAGACAAAGCCCAGCGGCACATTGCTGTCTCCGCCGACGCAGGCGCATTTCAGGTCTCGCTTCTCGATATAGACCGCACGGAAAACTGATACCGCACCAATCGTGCCGATGAACAGGGCGACCGGCGCCGCCAGAAAGATCAATGCGCCGGCAATCATCAGCACGCCTGCCAGCAATTCCGCAAACGGATAGATATCGGCATACCTGACCCATTTGCGTGCCAGCAGATCGTAGCCGAGAAATGAGTTCGAAAAGCTCTCAAGATCCCGCAATTTCTGGATGGCCAGGATGCACATGCTGATCGCGATGAACCATTCCGCTGCGCGGACGGTCAGCAAGCTGCCATAGGTGGCCCAGCTGACAGCTAGCGCCATCAGCGCAGCCGACGCGAAGATGGCGATGACCGGCTTATAGGTTTTCTTGTCCTTGTCCTTCACAGGCTGGCCGAAGAATTCCTTCAAGGCGTCGTATCCGCCGATCCGCTTTCCGTCGATGAAAGTCTGAGGCGTCGTCTTTACATCATGCTCTCGCTTGAAGGCATCGGTCTCCTCGCGGCTGGTCAGGAGATGATCATCCACCACATACCCTTTGCGGTTCAGAAGCGCCCGGCTTTTCAGCCCGAACGGACAGACATGCGACGGTGTTTTCATCCGGTAGAGATGGGCGACGGGTTTGGTCGTAGACATGGGAAACTCCGATTGTGGACTTCAGACCTTGCCTATATAACCCCCGTACCATGGTACGGTTGCAACACGATCTTCAAATCTCGATTGGAAAATTGGCCAAAGCTGGAGGCGTAGGTGTGGAAACCGTCCGCTATTATCAGCGTCTGGGTCTGATGCCGCTACCGGAGCGCCCACAAGGCAGCGGCGTCTCAGGTGGCATCCGCCAATATGGCCGTGCAGATATGGAACGCCTTCGCTTCATTCGCTCTGCGCAGGCCGCCGGCTTCACGTTGAAGCAAATTGCCCGCCTGATCGAACTCGACGCGATGACAGACCGCACGGAAGCCAGACAAATGGCAACAGATCGCCTCAAGGCGCTGGATGCCCAGATCAACGAGCTACAGCAGGCCCGGGCGTCATTGAAACGGCTTGCGGAAGAATGTGCATATGAGGATGGCGGCCCATGCCCCATCTTGAAGGCGTTCGAGCCCTAGACCTTGCCGCTACGGACCGCCTGCAGCACGCAGAGCCGTTTCTGGATCGCGTTCGGCGTCTTGCCCTCGGTGTAGAGTTTGCGCAGCCGGAAATGCGCAATGGCTGGCCGGATCGGCTTCGGTGCAGGCGGCAGGATCGGGCCGAATGCCTTGGAGTCAGAGCGGCGAGCGGCGGCAAAATAGGGCGCGACGTTCCGGATTTCCTCAGCCCAGTTATGCATCGGCGTCAGCACATGCGCCGCCGTCAGCGCAAGCCAGCCTTCCGGTTCCAATGCCCGGTCCTGCGCTTCAAAGGCAGCCTGATAACCATCAATCAGATCCTGCAAGGCGCGTGTTTTCAGGCGCCCGGCCTCGATCTCTTCTTTCAAGGCCCGCGCGACGTCATGTTCGCGCACTTTGCCCATTTCAATTTCGGAAATTGCATCCCGCCACCATTGGAACCGGATCAGGCCAAGACCCTCTTCCGAAACCACCAGGCGCACCCGTGCCAGCTCGTATGCCAGCGCATAAAGTGCCGTCAGCGCCTGTCGCTGATCGTCCTTCGCATAGCGGCTGGAAATCCAGCGGTCTTCGTCTGCCCGCAGAATCCGCTTGTCGATTGCGGCCCATTGAGATTTGGAAAGAGGGCTAGTCTGGTTTGACATGCAACCCATATGTGGGAAGACGCGTAATTAGACCAGATACTTTGCTGCAAGAAAGGACGCCCAAAATGGCATTTTCCCTCCCTGATCTCCCATACGGACGCGACGCCCTGGCGCCGCACATCTCCGAGGAGACCTTGAACTTTCACCACGGCAAGCACCACGCCGCTTATGTCAACAACCTCAACGGCCTGATCGAGGGCACCGACCTCGAAAACGAGTCGCTCGAATCCATCATCAAGAAAGCCGCAGCCGATAGCGGCAAGGCCGGCCTGTTCAACAATGCGGCCCAGGTCTGGAACCACACATTTTACTGGCACTGCATGAAACCGGGCGGCGGCGGCAAACCGCACGGCAAAGTGGCAGAACTGATCGACCGCGACCTGGGCGGCTACGACCAGTTCGTGAAGGACTTCAAAGCAGCAGGCGGCGGTCAGTTTGGCTCCGGTTGGGCCTGGCTGGTCTACAAGGGCGGCAAGCTGCACATCACCAAGACCCCGAACGCGGAAACGCCGGTCACAGATATCGACGCTACGCCGATCCTGACCATGGATGTCTGGGAGCACGCATACTACCTCGACTACCAGAACAGCCGCCCGAACTATATGGGCGCTTTCCTGGACAATCTCGTGAATTGGGATTTTGCGAACCAGAATCTCGCTGACGCGGGCGCCTGATTTGGGGTAAGGTCCTCTCGTCATATGGACGAGGGGACCGCCCATGTTTTGTACAAATTGCGGACAGAAGCTGGGAGATGGCCACCGCTTCTGCGCCAATTGCGGAACCGCTGTTACAGACGGCGCACACTCCGCCTCACCGCCATCCCTCCCTGCACAGAATGTTGATCCCAGCGTCGATTGGCGCAATTCGATGAATGTGGGAGAGATCATCAACCATCCCGATGTTCGAGCACGGGTCGTCCAAGTCACCGGGGCGACTCCCCAAGGGATGACCGCAGAACAGTTCTTCAAATATGCCGAGCCCGTCATGGCGGCGGCTGGCGCGGGCGGGGTCCCGCTGGCCGCGATGAAAGACATCGCCATCCCGCTTTATGCCAAGCTCGGCCTCAAGATGGACCGCGAACTGTCGCAAGGCTTTCGCAACACGTTCGGCGAAACGCTCGCTGCCGTGGTCTGTTCGCTCGCCAGCCGCAGCCAGCCAATCGTGGATATTTCAGAGGCAGGCGATGGCTGCATCATCAATTCCAAAATGGCCTCTTCTGTCTGGTCCTGGGAGGGCAACATGATCATCACTTTGGAATCCCGTGAGGAAGGCACATTGCTGAAAGGCACGATTACCGTGCCCGGACAGGCATTTGATTGGGGCCGATCCAAGCGCGTGCTGCAAAATCTGATCGATGACGTCCAGCGCTATCGCGTCTGACCTGCGCGCTCTCGGGCGAAAGCTGGGCGGCCCCCCTTCCATTTAGTCACAATTTGGCTTATGTGCAGCGCAACACGACGCTCCGGGCATGGAATTCGCCCGGCCCGCCAAAAGTGCACTAAGGCACTGAACGCGGGAAACTGCGGCCACCAAGGCCGCCGGGTTGAATCAGAAACCATTCCAGGAACCATAACATTGACTGACGTAACATTTGCAGACCTCGGCCTTGGGCCGAACGTACTTAAGGCTGTGGAAGAGGCAGGCTATACCACGCCCACGCCGATCCAGGCCGAAGCCATCCCCCATATCCTCGCCGGCGGCGACGTCACAGGCATCGCGCAAACCGGCACCGGCAAGACGGCGGCCTTCGTGCTCCCCATGATCCATCGCCTTGCGCGCGGACGGGCGAGGGCCCGCATGCCCCGTTGCCTGATCCTCTGCCCGACGCGCGAACTGGCCGCGCAGGTGGCCGAGAATTTCGAGAAATATGGCAAGCACCTGAAACTCACCATGGCCCTGCTCATTGGCGGTGTCAGCTTCAAGGAACAGGAAGGCCTGCTCCAACGCGGTGTCGACGTACTGATCGCCACACCGGGCCGCCTGATGGACCAGTTCGAACGCGGAAAGCTGCTGCTGATGGGGGTCGACTACCTCATCATTGACGAAGCCGACCGCATGCTCGACATGGGCTTCATTCCCGACATCGAGAAGATTGTCTCCAAAATTCCGGCGAAACGGCAGACTCTGCTATTCTCGGCAACCTTCCCGACCGATATTCAGAGACTGGCGAAGACCTTCCAGCGCGACCCGGTCAAGATCGAAGTTGCCCGTCCGACGGACGCCGCCAAGACGATCACGCAGCACGTGGTCCACATTCCGACTAATGACGCGAAGGCCAAGCGCACCGCGCTGCGCCGCGTGATCGAGTCCCGCGACGTGAAGAACGGCATCGTCTTCTGTAACCGGAAGGTCGAAGTCGATATCGTCGCGGCCTCTTTGCAAAAGCATGGCCACGACGCCGCCGCCATTCATGGCGACCTGCCACAGGCCTTCCGCACCCAGGTGCTGCAGCGTTTCCGTGACGGCGACCTGAAGCTGCTCGTAGCGTCGGATGTCGCCGCACGCGGGCTAGACATTCCGGACGTCGGGCATGTCTTCAACTATTCGCCGCCACCCAAAGACGAGGATTATGTTCACCGGATCGGGCGGACCGGCCGCGCCGGGCGTACGGGCGAAAGCTTCACGGTTGTGTCACCGTCGGACGAAAAATCCTGGGGCTTTGTCCTCAAGATGATCCAGCAGGATGTCGAGGACTATATGCCCGAGGGCCTGCTTGAGGAACTCGGAGACCTGCCACCGGATGAAAGTCGCAGCCGCGGACGTTCCCGGTCAGGCAGTCGTGACGACAAATCACGCGGCGGTCGCTCGCGCAGCCGTCGGCGCGACGAGAACACCGACAAGCTGGAAGAGGCAACTCCCGCCGAGTCCAAGCCTAAAGCCAAGGCCGAAGAGCCCAAGGCAAAGACTGAACCGAAGTCTGATGCCCAGACCGATGATCGCCCGGAAGAGAAGCCAAAGCGCGAGCGTGCGGCGAAGCCAAAACGCGATCGCGAACGGGACCGCAAGCGCAAGGATGACGACCCTATCCTCGATCCGGCTCCTGAAAAGGTCAAAGGCTTCGGCAGCGATATTCCAGCATTCCTGAAACGCTAGTTCGAACAGACCGCAAAAGAAAAAGCCCGCCAGCATTGCCGGCGGGCTTTCTTGTTTCCGGAAACAGAGCCTAGCGCTTGATGCGGCCTTTCACCTGACCCCGGAACTTGTCGCCATAAGGCGGGCGCATCATGGCCAGCATCTCACTGCCTATTTGCGTGTACACTGACTTCTTATGACTGAACTCCATGAAGCCGTCCCGACCGTGATAGCTGCCCATGCCGGATGGACCAACGCCGCCAAAGGGCAGGTCTTCCTGCGCGACATGGAAGATGACGTCATTCACGGTTACGCCCCCCGACGTCGTGTTGTTCAGCACATAGTCCTTCTCGGTCGAGTCCTCACCAAAATAGTAAAGCCCAAGCGGCCGGTCATGCGCGTTTACATATGCCACCGCATCTTTTGTTTCACCATAAGACTTGATGGGCAGGATCGGGCCGAAAATTTCATCCTGCATAACTTTCAGATCATCGCCCGGATTGACAATAATGTGCGGCGGGATCTTGCGGTGCGGCTGTTGGGAGAAGTTCTCGCTCGCCGGATTGATTTCGTGGACCTCCGCGCCCTTTTCGCGGGCTTCCTCGATATAGCTCATGATCCGGTCATAATGGCGCTGGTTCACGACTGACGTGTAGTCGTCATTGTCTTTCAGGCCCGACGGATACATCGTCTCAATGGCTTTGGTCGCCGCGCCCACAAATTCTGCGGTCTTTTCCTGCGGCACGAAGGCATAGTCTGGAGCCAGGCAGATTTGGCCTGCGTTCAAAGTCTTGCCCGCCATGATACGGCTTGCCGCTTTTTCCATATTGGCCGACCGCCCGAGGATGACCGGGCTTTTCCCGCCAAGCTCCAGCGTCAGCGGCACGAGATTGTCTGCTGCGGCGCGCATGACGTGGTGCGCAATCGACGTCGCGCCCGTGAAGACCATATGATCAAAAGCAAGCTTGGAGAATTCCGCGCCCACTTCCGGACCGCCCGTGATGACCGCCACTTCTTCTTCGTCATAATACTGACCAATCAGCTGTTTCATCAGCTCTGAGGTCGCCTCGGTGAATTCCGATGGCTTGATCATCGCGCGATTGCCAGCAGCGAACACGCCCGCCAGCGGCGCGAAGGTCAAATTGACCGGGAAGTTCCAGGGGCTGATCACACCGATCACGCCCTTTGGCTGGAACTGAAGCTCCGCGCGCGAGCCGAGCAAGCCAAGCGGAAATTCGACCTTGCGTTTCTCAGGCCGCATCCATTTGGCGACATGCTTCTTCGAGAATTTGAGCGCGCCGATAGACCCGGCAATATCGGTCAAATTTGACTGGTCCACAGATCGATGGCCAAAATCTTCCCGCATGGCTTCGGCCAGAGCGTCGCCATGCGTCACCAGGAGGTCGATGGACTTGTCCAGCCATTCGATTCGTTTCGAAACGGAGGGAATGCCGTCGCGAATATGTGCGGCTTTCTGGCGGCTCAGTATCGAGCTCATGCCGGATCCGGTAGCACTATCTAGGGCCATGTATTTCTTCCTTTGGGTCGTTTCCTCACCTGAGTGTAACGCGCATTGACCCCTGAACAAAATAAAAAACATTTCCGTTGGGTCAGGCGTTCACGCGGGCCAGACGACACAATAGGGTGGCAAAAAATGTCCATCGGGAGCGGAACACATGGCCTACACAAAAATTTCCTATGAGCTGAAAGGCGACATCGCCGTCATCAGCTTTGATGATCCAAGCACGCTGAATGCCTGCGGCGTCGATACAGCGCAGGAATTGCTCCACGCATTCGAAGTGGCAGCGGACGAGGCGCGTTGCACTATTCTGACCGGCTCAGGTCGTGGCTTCTGTTCCGGCGCGAATCTCGGCCCCGGCGGTCTCAGCGTACAACTCAGCCATGAAGGCTCCAAGCCAGATGCGGGGCGCGCCCTCACAACGCACTACAATCCGCTGATGCAGGCCATCAAGGAACATCCGCATCCGGTCATTACTGCCGTGAATGGTCCCGCTGCTGGCGTCGGCTGTTCACTCGCACTTGTTGGCGACATCGTGGTTTGCGCCCAGAGCGCCTATTTCCTTCAAGCCTTCCGCCGCATAGGCCTCGTACCAGATGGCGGATCGACCTGGCTTCTGGCCCGCACGATCGGCCGCGTGCGCGCAATGGAAATGGCGCTGTTCGGCGATAAGGTCCCTGCGGAAAAAGCGTTGGAATGGGGCATGGTCAATCGCATCGTTGAGGATGACCAATTGATGCCCACGGCTTTGGAAATGGCCGAGAAGTTGGCAACCGGCCCGACCATCGCCCTGTCTCTGGCACGCGAGCTGATCTGGAAAGCCTGCGAATCCGATTTCGATGAGGCCATCTATGACGAGCGCATCGCTCAACGCACTGCGGGGCGCACGGATGACTTCAAGGAAGGCGTTACCGCATTCCTCAAGAAACGCCCGGCAGAGTTTAAAGGGAAGTAGCCGGAAGGTTTATTTTTTGCCGTCCGTTTTCTCTTAACAATTGCGAAACGGCTTTGTCATATCCCTGTCCAAATTGGACGGGGACATTTCAATGACGACGGAATACCGATTGATTCACTTCAATTGCGCGCGCCCATTAGGCGCGTTCAACATGGAGAATGAATTCGTCCGGGTATTCATGGCAATTTTGCCCCGTATCTTCACTGACGCGGACTCGTTTGACGGCATGCATTGGCATACGCACGGCATCCGGCGCCCAAATGGTGACTGGTATGGCATGCAAGATGCCTTTCCTTATCCCCGCGACATGGCTGCGCCGGATGTGTGCACCATGGCTGGCTGGACATCGATCGAAGCCCTGAAAGAGTTCTCTTATAGTGGACGCACACACCCACCCGGGATGCGCCGTCTGTCCGACAGTCTGGACCGCAGTGACGGGGCCAGCTTCGTACTCTGGTGGGCCCCGCGGGGTGAGCGCTTCTCGATGCAGGATGGCTGGGAGAGGCTGCAATCCCTGAGGCAGAACGGTCCGACAGAATCTGCGTTTTCCCTTGAGCGCCCGATCAGCAAACCGGTGGCAGCCTGATGCTGACACGGAGACTTGCACTCGGGCTTTTGGCGTCGATCCCATTGGCGGCGTGCGCCTCGTCGCCTGCGCCAGATGCCCGCCATATCTATCTGGTCCGCCACGCAGAGAAAGCCGCCGGAGACGATCCGGACCTGACGGTTGTCGGTCGGGCCAGGGCTGATATTCTCGCAAACGAATTGAAGCAGGCCGGCCTTACAGCGATCTACTCAACCGATACCCGGCGCACGCGACAGACAGCTCTTCCAATTGCCAAGGCCACTGGCCTCACCGTGCTGCCCTATGACGCCGGCAATCTGGAGACCTTTGCGAACATGCTCCGCTCGACGCCCGGAAACATCCTCGTCGTGGGTCATTCCAACACCACGCCCGAACTCGTCAAAGCACTCGGCGGCAAACCCGGCGCGCCGATTGTCGAGGCCACTGAGTATGACCGCCTTTATGTACTGACTTCCAAGGGCCGCGGATTCCAGACAGAAATCCGCCGCTATGGAAACTAGCTCCGTCAGGCTGGAAGGCCCAGCCGATAGACGCCCTTGAACACATCCGGATCCTCGACAGGTTTGCCTTTCCGATAGATCAAGACTGTGCCCGCCTTGTGCAGGCGCACGGCTTCTGCCCGCACATCCTTCAGCACACGTTGAAAATTCGCATCACTCACGGCGCGCGCCGCCTGTTCAGCACTGATCGTCTTGCCTGGACCAGCTTCTGCGGTCAGGTCCAGGATAGCCTGCTTGACCGGGTTCGCTTTCTCCTCGCTCACCAGTCCACCGCCGCATAAACGAGTTGCTGCAATTGTGGCCTGATCGGATAGGTGCCTGAAGGGATCATCTGTGTCGCCTGGATGACGACCATTTCTTCTTCGGGATCAATCCAGAAGAAGGTGGACGCAAGGCCACCCCAGCTGAAATTGCCCAGACTGGAAGGCTGCATCGAGGCAACCGGATCAGTCAGCACAGAGCCCCCGAGCCCGAAACCATTGCCTTCCATCCGCGCTTCGGAGAACGTCTTGTCTCCCATCTCCTTGATCGTCTTGCCATCCGGAAGATGATTTTGGCGCATGAACTCCCACGTCTTCGGGCTGATGATGCGGGCGCCGTCCAGCGTACCGCCACGCATCAGCATCAGGCAGAAACGGTGATAATCCCGCACGGTAGAGGCCAGACCGCCGCCAGCATTCAGTAGTTTCGGACGCTTGCTATAGAGCTTCGATTCCTTGCCAGCGGCATCGGACATCGATATCTCGCCAGTCAACGGATGCTTGTTGTAGCATGCCATCAACCGGTCAATCTTGCTCTCCGGCACCCAGAAGTCGGTATCATCCATGCCAAGTGGACCAAAAATACGTTCCCGGAAGAACTCATCGAGAGGTTGCCCCGCAACGATTTCGACAATCGCGCCGAGCACGTCAATGGAATGCCCATATCCCCATTGTGTACCAGGCGAGAAGGAGAGCGGCAGTTTCGCGATCCGCTGGCTCATTTCCAGCAAGGTTTCGGTCGGCGCACCGATCTTGTGCTTGCGATAGATCGCGTCAGGTTCGTCCTGCATCAGGAAGCCGTACGTGATTCCCGATGTATGCGTGAACAAGTCCAGGATTGTCATCGGGCGGTCAGGTGCGCGGGTCGTATAATCCTCGCGATTGCCTCCGTCGAAAACCTGGACGTCCGCGAACTCGGGAATGAAGCGCGACACTTCATGGTCCAGGCGCAACTTGCCCTCCTCAAACAGCATCATCGCCGCCAGCGACGTGACTGGCTTGGTCATGGAATAGATTCGGAAGATCGTATGCGGACCGATCGGTTCGCCTTCGCCAATATGCGTGGTGCCGGAATAATCCTCCAGCGCCACCTCGCCCCCGCGTGACACCAATGTCGCCACGCATGGTAATTTGCCTCGGTCGATATAGTTCTGCTGGAAATATTGCGGAATGGCTGCAAGCCGTTCGGCATTCAGGCCCACATCATGCGGGTCGGTCAAATCGTGTTCGAACATGGCTTAAAGTCTCCCGGCTTTGGCCGCCTTGGCCAATTCGCGTGCGATGATGATCTGCTGGATCTGGCTGGTGCCTTCATACAGGCGGAAGATGCGCACGTCGCGGTAGAATCGCTCGATGCCATAGTCGGAGACATAGCCTGCGCCGCCAAACACCTGCACCGCACGATCAGCCACCCGGCCGCACGCCTCGGTGGCAAACAGTTTCGTGGAAGAGGCGAGTAGGGTGACATCCTCGCCCGCATCGCGCCGACGCGCGGCGTCCATGATCATGCATTCCGCCGCATAAGTCTCAGCTTGACTGTCAGCGATCATCGCCTGGATCATCTGGTGGTTCATGATGGCCGTGCCGAATTGCTTCCGCTCGAGGGCATAATTCACCATCTCGCGGATCAGGCGTTTCGACACGCCCGTCGCTACGGCTGAGATGTGCAGGCGTCCCTTGTCGAGCACGCTCATCGCAACCTTGAAGCCTTCGCCTTCCTTGCCGATGATGTTCTCGGCTGGCACGCGGGCATCTTCGAAGATCACGTCACAAATGTGCGCGCCCTGCTGGCCCATCTTCTTTTCCGGCACGCCAACCGACACGCCCGGTGTGTCGCGCTCCACGACAAAGGCTGACACGCCCTTTGGGCCCGGCGTATCCACATCGGTCCGCGCCATGACTGTGAACAGGTCCGCCTTGTTGGCATTGGTGATGTAGCGCTTGGTGCCGTTCAGCACATAATGATCGCCGTCACGGATTGCCTTTGTGGTCAGACTGCCCGCATCAGAGCCCGCTTCCGGCTCGGTCAGCGCAAAGCTCGCAATCAGATCGCCTGACGCGATGCCCGGCAGCCATTTTTCCTTCTGCGCGTCGGTCCCGAACAGGACGAGCGCCTGGCTCCCAATACCGATATTCGTGCCGGCCACACTGCGGAAGGCTGGAGAGGTCTGGCCGAGTTCAAACGCCACCAGCGCCTCGGTCTCCATGTCCAGCGCGAGGCCGCCATACTCTTCCGGCACCGCAATGCCGAACAGGCCGAGATTCTTCATCTCATCGACCACAGCCTGCGGAACTTCGTCCTCGTCGCCCACTTGCGCCTCGATCGGCACGCATTTCTCGGTCACGAAGCGGCGGACCTGCTCGATCAGCGCCGCGCGGATTTCGGCATCGAATGCCATACGATTTCCTCCGATTATATACCTTCCCGCGTAATCTATGCCCCAACGGCACGCTTGTCGAAGGGTGACTGTGCGGTATCGTGCCGGAAAAACAGCAGGGAGGCGGAATGACCGCAGAAACAGTCCAAACCGGGGAGTTTGCCGGCTGGCAGACATGGCCCGACGAGCCGTTTGAACACGATGCCGCCGGTCCGTTCTATTTCAAGATTGACGATGATGGCCCGGTCGCGGCCTTTCGGGCACAACGCAAGCATATGAATGCGGGCGGCGTGATGCATGGCGGCTGCCTGATGGCGTTCGGTGACTTCTCCCTGTTCGCGATCGCGCATGACGGCATGGAGGGCGAATATGGAGTCACGGTCGCCTTCACGTCTGAATTTCTGGATGGCGCGCTGGAAGGCGAATATATCGAGGCGCGCGGCGAAGTGCTCCGCAAGGGGGGCTCCATCACCTTCGTGCGCGGCCTTGTCACCGCGAATGGCCGACCCGTCCTCAACTTCTCCGGCACAATCAAGAAACGAAAGAAACGCACATGAGCCACCCGCCATATCAGGATCTCTCGCGCTCCATTGAAGGCAAGACCGCACTCATTACCGGCGCCGCCAGCGGCATGGGCCGCGCCACCGCCCACCTGTTCGCCCGCCAAGGCGCCAACGTCGCCGTGACAGACCTCAAGCAGGAAAATGTCGATGTCGTTGTTCAGGAAATCCGTGATGCTGGCTTCGCCAATGTGCAGGGCTGGGCGCTGGACGTAAGCGACAAGGACGCGATCAAGCGCGTCGTGGACGAGACGGCCGCGCATTTCGGCGGGCTGGAAATTCTCGTGAACAATGCCGGCTTCGCCAGGATGGCTGACGTTGCCGAGGAAAGCTATGAAGACGCATGGGCCGACAGCATCAATGTCATGCTGACCTCCCACCAGCGCGCCATCCGCGCAGCGCTCCCTTACATGCGCAAGGCAGGCTTTGGTCGCATCGTGAATATTGCGTCCACGGAAGGCCTTGGCGCCACGCCGGGCAATTCACCCTATGTCGCAGCCAAACATGGCGTCATCGGCCTGACCCGCGGGCTCGCCGTCGACCTTGGTCGTGAAGGCATCACCGTCAATGCGATCTGCCCCGGCCCGATCCATACGGGCATCACCGCTGGCATCCAGGACGAGCACAAGGAAATCTACGCCAAGCGCCGCGTGCCTTTGCGCCGTTACGGCATCCCGGAAGAGGTGGCCAATATGACGCTATCTCTCGTCCTGCCAGCGGCCAGCTTCCTGACCGGCGTGCATATCCCGGTCGATGGCGGGATGAACATCAAGAACGCCTAGCCCGCAAAACCGCGTGCCTTCATGGCGTCGTACCAGCGACCGAGATTCTCGTGCTCCTTGTGCGGCGCCCATTTCATCACGCGGCAGAAGCCACAGGTGATGAACAGCGTAATGTCCGCAATCGAGAACCGGTCGGCCGCGAGATATTCGTGGTCGGCAAGGTGGGCATCAAACCGCTCAGCCATGCGCTTGGCGTTCTTCTCACCCTTGGCAGCGGCCTCGGCGCTCTGCGGGACTTCCAGCGGCGCCATCATCTCATGCGCATTGCGGAACCAAGTCGCGAACTGCACCATGAACATCAGCTCGACCCGGCGATCCCACATCTCGATCAGGGCCTTTTCCTTCGCGTCCGTTCCCATCAGGTTCGGCTCCGGGAAGACATTCTCGAAATAAGTACAAATCGCCCGGCTTTCGGTGACCTTGGTCCCATCATCCAGCACCAGCGCCGGCACCTGCGCAAACGGAGAGACCTCGCGATATTCCTTCGTCCGGTGCTCCTGTTTCATGATGGAGACTTCTTCCAGATCCACCGCGTCCAATTTGCCTTTCGCGCGCAGGAAAAAGACAACCCGGTCCGGATTGGGGGCCATGGGGCTATGATAGAGTTTCATCGGTTTCCTCCTAGAATGTTTTTCTCATGCCCAGCGTCGCATTCAGAGGTTCGCCAGGGAAGTAGCGTTCATTGCCAAAGGCGAGATCTGCCCGGTCGGCATATTTTTCGTCTGTCAGATTCCGCACGATCAGGAACAACTCGGCCGTCTCGCTGAGGGCCCACGCGCCCCGCGCGCCCAGCACGGTGTGGCCGGGGTAAGTGGTCGTGTTCGCGGGATCCACGAAATACTCGCCGACATGATCAACATTCAGTGACAGTTTGATCGCGTCCGTCGCCTGCCAATCCAGCGAAACATTGGCCAGCCATTCCGGCGCCGTGTCGATCTCGTTGCCGTCGCGGATCGTCTCGGTGCCGGAGCCCGTGACCCGGTCGAATGTATAGGTCTGGTCAGACCAGCTGGCCGAGCCGGACACGCTCAGGGCAGGCGTCAGATCAAATGCCGCGGAGGCTTCCACGCCCTTGTGTTCGGTCGCCCCATCCGGAACGTTCAGCCCATCACTGTCACGGAAGAAGAAATTGTCCTTCTCCATCCAGTAGGCCGCAACATCATATACCAGCCGACCGTTCAGCGCATTGCCCCGCGCGCCAATCTCGACGCTGTCGAGCGTCTCTTCCTTCACCTGCCCGGCCACTTGCAGGCTTTGCAGGCGGTAGAGATCAGAGGCCTGTGGCGCGCGCTCGCCGCGGGCATAGTTCGCATAAAGATCGGTCACCTCCGTTACCGACCAGATCAGACCCAGCTTCGGCGTCAGGAGGTCAAAGTTATCGGTCCGGTCATCCGGCACATTGAACCGGCCATTGATGCCGGGCGCCACATCGGTCGAATAGTCATACTCATGCGCTTCCGCGCGCAGCCCAGCCAGCACGTGCACATCCTCACCCAGCGCAAAATCCAGCTCGCCCCAGACCGCCCCCATCAACGTGTCGACGGTGTAGTCATAGTGTTTGCCTTGCGGGAAACGCGAGTCGCCCGGAAAGAAGCCGAACGGTTCGGGCTGGATTTCAGTCAGCCAGCCGCTTGCAACATCAACATCCGCGCCCACGCGCCAGGTCAGGCTGTCGGAAGCCTCCCGCTCAAAGCGCGCCATCACACCCCCACCGGTCGAGCCATTCTTCTCCACGCCACCATTCGGCAGGAAGTGCTGTGCAAAGATCATCGACTGGGTGTGCGCATACGGCGTCAGGGTCAGCGTGCCGCCGCTGAGGTTTCGAGACAGCCGCGCGCCTGCCCGCGCCGACCACGCATCGCGGTAGGCTTCCGGGTTCGGATTGGATTTGGCAATGTCCTCATCCTTGTAGGCATCCGGCCCCTGTGCAAAGCCGGCCGTTTCCTGGTTGAGGTTTGACGCGGTGAGCCATGTCGTCGTGTCCCAGTCGCCCAGCATCCAGTCGCCGACCAGTGTCAGCTTCTGCTGGTCGACGCCGGTATTGTCGCGCCAGCCGGTATCCTTTTGTAGCGACACCGCCGCCAACCAGTGCTCTCCCTCGTCCAGCGTCACATCCGTGCGCCAGCGACCGAGTGTGCCATAGCTCGCGACCACCTGGCCGCCGCTGCCGACTTCCGGCAAGATGACATTGACCAGTCCGTGCACGGCATTGGAACCGTATTTCGCACTGCCCGGCCCGCGCACGACTTCAATCCCGCTCGCCACTTCATGATGTGGCTCGAACAGGCTGTTAACATTGCCAAAAGCGGGCGAGCGCACCGGGACGCCATTCTCCATGATCAGGAAACTTCCCTGCCCGGCCCCTCCGGTCAGGACGGGTGAGCGGATTGCAACCAGATGCTCCTGCCCGGAATTCATCTGAATGTTCACACCGGGTAATTTATTCAGGATTTCCGCCGGATGATCGGCGAGGATCTCGTCGATCTCAGCAGCGTCCAGACCCGCAAGGCTCCCAGGATCGGTCTCTGTCCGATCACCCCAGACGCTCACCGGCGCCAAGCGTTCCTGTGCCAAAGAAGGCATAGCCGTTGCCATACCGCAGGCGGCCAGCAACCCAATTCGAAATCGTCTCATCTTCATATCCCGCACTCGTGCCAATCCCAGCCCTGAAGTCTAGGCCTGACCGTGCGGGAGGCGAGCGGAAAGATCAGCCGCCCACACCTGCAAATAGCTGATATGGCAGCGCCCCGACCACCGCGCCAGAGAGACACGTCGCCAGCGTCCCCGCCAATAGCGTCCGCCAAGCCAGCGCCAGGAAATCATCCCGCCGCGCCGGTTCCACAATGCTCAGGCCGCCAATCAGGATGCCCATGGAGCCGAAATTCGCAAAACCGCAAATGGCGTGCGCCGTGATGATGCGCGTGCGCGGGTCCATCGCGTCCTGAGGCACTTCAGCGAGTTGCAGGAAGGCCACGAATTCGGTCAGCACCGTCTTCACGCCCATCAGCGAGCCCGATTGCGCCGCCTCGCCCATCGGCACGCCGATCATGTACATCAGCGGCGCGAAGATCCAGCCAAGGATACGCTCAATGGAGAGCGGTGCACCCGCCACATCCGGGAATGCGCCCAGCCCTGCATTGACCAGCCAGAGCAGCGCCAGCGCCGCGATCAGCATGGTCGCAATGTTCAGCACGATCTTCAGGCCGTCAGAGGCGCCCGTCGAAAAAGCATCCATCGTGGAAGAATAGCTGAAATCAGGTTCCTTCATCCGCTCGGTCGCGGGCGTCGTCTCCGGAATCAGGCAGAGCGCCACGGCCACCGCTGCCGGGGCCGCCATGATGGAGGCGGTCAGCAATTGTGCCAGCGGATTGTCCATCTTGCCTTCAAGGAACGCCCCGTACACCACAAGCACACTGCCTGCGATGGTCGCAAAGCCCGCCGTCATCATGATCAGCAGCTCAGACCGGGTCATACCCTTGATGTAGGGCCGGATCAGAACCGGCGCCTCGGTCATGCCCATGAACACATTGGCCGACACGGCGAGAGACGTCGCCCCGCCAAGGCCCATCGCGCGCTGAAAGATATAGGCGAACCCGTTTGTGACCCATTGAAGGATGCGCCAGTGCCAGAGAATGGCGGACAGCGCGGCAACGACGATCACGATTGGCAGAATCTGGAAGAAGAACAGCGGCGGCGGCGACCCATCCATCAATTGCTGCGCGGCCACATTGTCACCGACATACCCGAACACAAAGCTGGTGCCGGCCCGCGTCGCATTTTGCAGGCCATCGACCACGTCATTGGCCTTGAACAGGATCGCCCGCACAAAGGGGATGCCAAACAGGATCAGCGCAAATACGAATTGCATGATCGTCGCGCCGATGATCAGCCGGAACGGAAACAGTTTCCGCTTCTCTGACAACACCCAGCACACACCATAGATCAGCAAGATGCCGAGCAGTGCCCGCGCATTGTCCCAGCCCCATTCATACCCTGCGATGGAAAGCATTCGCCGCTCCCTTTCCCCAAAACTGTCACATTCAGGCTTAGCCGCGCCGTGGCCGAAGGGGAAGCATTCTTGTGCTCTACCGGGTGCAACTCCCCCAGCCTGCCCATCCTTCGACTTCCCTCACGACGAGCACTGTAATCTGGCAGCAGTGTGCAGACTCATCCTGAGCGAAGTCGAAGGATGGGCGAAGTCGAAGCACCGACGCGGAAGACCAGAGCCCGGCCCTCTCCCAACGTCCGGCTTGCGCGGCGCCCACCCGGCTGCTCAATTGGCGCGCATGGAAACACTCATCCCCATCGCGCAACAGATCGCAAACACGCTCAAGGCCCGCGGCGAGACCGTGGCCATTTCGGAATCCTCGGCTGGCGGCCTCATCTCGGCGGCGCTTCTCGCCGTGCCCGGCGCCTCGACCTATTATCGCGGGGGTGGCGTCATTTACACGCCCAAGGCATTCAAGCATCTGCTCGGCCTGACACGGGAAGATATTGGCGACATGCGCTCCTCGACCGAGCCCTATGCCCGTCTGCTGGCCAACACCATTCGCGGCAAGCTCGCCGCCGATTGGGGCCTCTGCGAGACCGGCGCCTCAGGCCCAACCGGCAATGGCTATGGCGACGCCGCAGGCCACACCTGCATCGCCGTAGTCGGCCCGAACCGGTTCGAGATCTCCACCACTTTGGAAACCGGCCTCAGCGACCGCCCGGAAAACATGCGCCTCTTTGCAAAAGAGACGCTCGAAGTCTTCCTGGCGGCGCTGGGCTGATACCTAGCCCAGCTTGCAGACGCAGAGCTTGTTGCCGTCGGGGTCCCGGAAATAGGCACCGTAGAAGTTTGGCAGGCGTTGGCCCGGCTCGCCTTCACAGGTGCCGCCCATTTCTAGCGCTTTCTTGTAGGCGCGGTCGACGGTCTCATTATCCTTGCAGCCAAGCGCTGGCATGACGCCGTTTCCGACCGTCGCCGCTTCGCCATCATAAGGACCGCCAATCGCGATCATCGGCTGGCCGGGGCCGGTGCCATAGAATTGCAGCCGGTCATTGGCGAAGACGCGTTGCCCGCCCAGCTCCCCCATGACCGCGTCATAGAATTCGACGGCCTTGTCCTTGTCGTTTGATCCCAGTGTTACATAAGCCAGCATGACGATCCTCCCTGGATACTTTTCTTCGGCTGGCCGAAACGCAATCACGGCGCGGCAATCCGCGCAAGAGGTGACGCTACGGGTATGCTTGACGTTTACGTCAGCGTTTGGTCTGACACGAGGCAGAACAGTCAAGGAATGAGGAATAGTCCCATGTCAGATATCCGTTTCGACGATCGCGTCGCCATTGTCACCGGAGCCGGCGGCGGTCTCGGCCGTTGCCACGCGCTGGAACTCGCCCGCCGCGGCGCGAAAGTTGTCATCAACGACCTCGGCGGCACGCTGGACGGCACCGGCGGTAATTCCGAAGCGGCCGAAGCCGTTGTGAAGGAAATCGAGGCCATGGGCGGCGAAGCCATCGCGAACGGATCGTCGGTTTCCGACGAGGCTGGCGTCAAGAAGATGATCGATGACACGATGGCCAAGTGGGGCCGCATCGACATCATCATCGCGAATGCCGGAATCCTGCGCGACAAATCTTTCTCCAAGATGACCCAGGCCGACATCGATCTCGTAATTGACGTCCATCTGCGCGGCAGCTTCATGCCGGTCCACGCAGCCTGGAACATCATGAAAGAGCAGAATTTCGGCCGCATCGTCGTGACCACATCCTCGACCGGCCTCTACGGCAATTTCGGCCAGGCCAACTATGGCGCTGCCAAGCTCGGCGTGGTGGGCATGATGAACACGCTGAAAATTGAAGGCGCGAAAAACAACATTAAAATCAACGCGGTTTGCCCGATTGCTGCAACTCGCATGACCGAAGGTCTGATGCCCGACGAAGTGCTCGCCCAGCTCAAGCCGGAATATGTCACGCCCGGCGTGATGAACCTCGTCAAGGATGAAGCCCCGACCGGCATGATCCTGTCAGCCGGTGCCGGTGCGTTCTCGATGGCGCGCATCGTTGAGACCGAAGGTGTGTTCGTTGGCCAGGGTGAAGGTCTGTCGGCTGAAGCCGTTGCGGCGAAATGGAACCAGATCACCGATGTCTCGACCACGAAGCCTGCCTTCCAGTCTGGCGGCGAGCACGGCCAGAACATCTTTGCGGCTGTCGCAGCCGGCATGAAAGGCTAGGCTCCGGCTTGCCAAATACGCGATTGGGGCGCAGGTACTTCCTGTAAACAGGGAGATCATCATGCGCCTCATCGCTCTTGTTTTGTCTATCACGCTCCTCACCGGCTGTGCCTGGTTCGAGAAGCCCCCGGAAGACCTGCCGCCGGTTGAAGCGGAGGCTCCGCCCCCCGCTCCAGAAGCGCCAGATGACACGCCTGCTCTGCCCCTGACCGCCGGAGTCGGAGAGACCTGTGGCGGCATAGCGGCCATTGCGTGCGAAGATGGCTTGTTCTGCAAAATGGATGACGGGGCCTGCCGCAACATTGCAGATGCGGCCGGCGTCTGCACCGAAGTCCGCCCGATGTGCACGCGCGAATATCGCCCGGTCTGCGGCTGTGACGGGAAGACCTATGGCAACAAGTGCGAAGCCCACGCCGCGATGACAAGCATCGCCAGCGAAGGCCCCTGCATGCTGGAAACGTCTGAGGAGTAATACCTCAGACTATTCCTGCATCGCCTTGAGATACATGGAATTTACCGGCTTCGAGAAGACGCGCTCGACCATCGGGATGAAGAATTCCAGCGGCTCGCTCTCATAGTCCGGATCGAAGGCGGCTTGGTCGTAGAGATGGCAGAACTGCGCGCAATATTCGTAATGCGGACTGTCCTTGAAATGCTCCCGCAGATTCCGGTCCAGCCCGATATGGTGGAAGAAGTAATAGCCCTGGAACGCGCCATGATTGGCCACCATCCAGAGATTGGCCTCTGACACGAACGGCTTCAGGATCGCGGCGGCCACATCCGGATGATTGTAGCTGCCCAGCGTGTCGCCAATATCGTGAAGCAGCGCGCAGACCACATATTCCTCGTCGCGGCCGTCGCGATGCGCGCGGGTCGCGGTCTGGATGGAATGTTCCAACCGGTCGATCGGGAAGCCACCATAATCGCCATCGAGCAGGCGCAGATGGTCGATCACGCGCTTGGCGAGCCCCTTGTTGAAGCTCTTGGAATGCTCAACGATGATATCCCAATCATCCTTGGTGCCTTCCAGCATTTCGCGAAACTTCGCGCGTTCGCCCATGTCGTGTCCGTCGGCCATGCTTTCCTCCTGATATTTTCAGGCAGAATACACCGATGACGCCCGCGTCACAAATGGAAACGCCCCCGAAGCCATAAGCTTCGAGGACGCCTCTATGCGATGCTGGCCTGCACTCAGTCCCAGAGAGAGCCAAGTGCCAAACGCTGGCGCCAGGTAGTGCGCGGTGGCAAATGCGCAGGCCCGCAATCCGGACAGACATGATCGTGCAACCGCTGGGACAAGGCCCAGGCGGATTCCCCGGTCCTGACACCAACCGCGGTGAGCACATCGATCAGCTGACGCAAATGTGCGTCACTCAGATCGTCATTGCCCTTCAGCAACGCCTCGGCCAGTCTCCAGCCGGCCACATCCTGGCGCAGGGCCAGAGCCACCGGTGGGCTGGACGATTTGCGAACCGCGTAAACCGCCATCCGGCCCATGGCGAGGTCGGCGGCAAAGTCTCGCAAGCAATTGCGGAACTCCAACGCCATCTCGTTCAGCGCCTTTCGGGTCCGGACCGGTTCGAACCAGTCCGGCAGGGCGGGTGGAGCCAGCACCCGTCCAAACTCGACCGGCTGCAGAGCTTCGGCGGCCATGTCGAATAGGACTAACGGGCTGTTTGCACGCTCCCAACGCTGGACCAGACGAGACGCTCCGCTCGCCCCGTGGATTAGCCGTGCGAGCTGGTAGGCTGCGGCAAGGTCTTCCACAGCTTGGGGCGTTTCGGGCAAGTTCGCCACGATACCCGGAACCCGCAAGGCTTCCGGCACCACCACGATCACGCCCAGACGATCGGCTCGAATGTGCGGCATGTGCCGCAAGACTTTCACCGCTTCAGGATCGGCAAACAGGCTGAGGAAGTTGGCATAGTCACCCACCTCCCACAATTGTTCACCCATCCGGCCGAGTGCCTTCATCAGGCCGCCCGGCGCATCGCCGCGCATCAGGATACGCGCAAGCTCGGCGTCGCGGGCGCGTTCCACCACTCGCACGATATCCATGCCATCATCTCTGGTGCTGCTCCAACGCCGCTCCAGCAGAATTGCCGCCGCATGGCGCCGTGCCGACGGCAGGGTCAGGAACCCGGCATGCGGCACAGGCCAGAAACGAGCAATCCGCTCTGCGTGGGGGCCGGCAATATAGCCCAACAATGGCGTCGCTGCCGACGGCTTGCCAAACAGCAAGACACCAGCACGGGTCATGGGCGCGCCCATGATCCACCTCCTTTCATATCTTCCGACAACTGAACTCTTCAGAATCGGACTATCGAAATTCAATCTGTGATTATATCAGGAGGCGACCGGCCAATGTGCGGGAGCCGCTGATAGCGCTCCCTGCATCTGCAAGGAGCTGTTTGTCGTATTACAACTCAGCTTCATCTTGTTTCTTTCGGTTGGTCTGCCAGGCCTTCCGTAAACGCACGAACGGCCTGACAGGAATTGGGCGTATAATCCAAAGCGCGACAATGTGTCAACCTTTGACGCAAACGATTTGTTTCAACGTGTGAACCACCTCCACCAGATCAGTCTGCGCCGCCATGACTGCGTCGATGTCCTTGTAGGCCATTGGCGTTTCGTCAATCACGCTGGAATCTTTCCGGCATTCGACGCCATCCGTTGCCGCCCGGTGGTCCTCGACCGAGAACCGCCGCTTGGCTTCAGTCCGGCTCATGGCACGGCCTGCCCCGTGCGAGCACGAGCAGAAGGAGTCGGCATTGCCCTTTCCGCGAACAATGAAGGATTTCGCCCCCATTGAACCGGGAATGATCCCCAGTTCGCCCTTCCCGGCACGGACGGCCCCCTTGCGGGTCACCCAGATGTCCGCCCCGAAATGGTGTTCCCGCTCCACATAATTGTGGTGGCAGTTCACCGCCTCTTTCTCCAGCGAGAAGGCCGGAAAATGCTCACGCAAGGCAAACAGGACACGGTCCATCATCACCTCGCGGTTCAGGCGAGCATAGTCCTGCGCCCAGCTGACCGCATAGGTATAGTCGTCGAACAGGTCTTCTCCTTCAACAAAGAAGGCGAGATCCTTGTCCGGGACATGATAGCCCAGCACGCGCCGCTCCAGTGCCTCACGCGCCTCCCGGATAAAGTAGGTGCCAAGAATGTTCCCGGTCCCGCGCGATCCCGAGTGCAGCATGACCCAAACACGGTCCACTTCATCGAGACACAGTTCGATGAAATGGTTCCCGCCGCCAAGCGTCCCCAGCTGTTTGGCGAAGGCCGTCCGCTGGATGCGCTTGTGCTTCTTCAGGATCACGTCGAGCCGCTCCACCATGCCGGAGGCCCGAAGCGCCGTGGCTGCACGCGCCGGAGTTTCCTTGTGGCTGCCACCGCGCCCATTTCCCACAGGCACCTTGCGTTCGATCTCACTACGGATGGCCGACAAGCTATCAGGCAAGTCAGTTGCCGTCAGGCTCGTCCGGATGGCCATCATCCCACAGCCAAGATCGACTCCGACCGCCGCCGGGATGATCGCCCCCTTGGTGGGAATGACCGAGCCGACCGTTGCGCCGCGCCCGAAGTGGACATCGGGCATCACGGCAAGGTGGCTGTGAATGAACGGCAAGCCTGCAACATTCTCAAGCTGTGTACGGGCTTGTGGTTCTACAGGCACACCCTTTACCCAGGCCTTGATACGTCCGCCGGCGCGGGTTTCGATCACTTCAAATTCACTCATTGGTCTCAGCTTCGTTTCACGAAGCTCCTCCTGACAAGCCCTCCACGCGTCTCCATCGGGTTCGAAAGACAAAAAAACCCTCCGGGCGAAAACGCGCGGAGGGCGGCATAAGACCGAAAAACGGTCCCCGGGCTGATGATCAGCCCTATCCAGCAACCTCCATGCGGCAGCATGCGCAACCCAGTTGTAGGGTGCGTTCATATGCCTGGAAATTTGAGTTTGGCCGTTTCATGGGTCCGTCCTCGGGCTGGAATGAGCGCGCCTTATGATCGTGAGAATACGAGGCGTCAACCAAAAACTGGAAAAGCCCCGAACGAAGATCATCCGAAGCCTGTCTAATTTTTCCGAATCCGCCTTGTGCGACAAGGCTCTATACACTTTGGCGGACAACCGGAAAAAATCTCGCCGCGTGGTCTATTCCGTTGCCGATGATGCCGATACCGCCAATGATCATGCCTTGCTGAAACAGGTATGTCATGAAGTCCGGCGATCGTGAAAACCTTATCCGGCGCAATCTGCGCCTGAATATCCGAGGTCATCAATTCGCCTCTCAGGGGTGTCTGGAACTCCCCGCTCGATTAACAGGCCTTGATGACGCTTTCTTTGGCCCCGCCAGGGCATTCCGACAAAACATGAAACATGCGCTTTTTCGCGACTATTGCAGCTGATCCTGACGGGATTTTACGTATTTCGTGCTAGTCTTAGAGGTTCAAGTAATGAATTGGAAAAGCAGAAGCGCTATCCTTGCAATCAAATTACTTTTTCTTGGCGGTCTTTTCGCCAGCGTAGCGTGAACACCAGAACGGGACCCTGTTGGAATGCAATCGACCTCGGTAGTCATTCCGACCTGCAACAGAGCGTCTCTTCTTGCGGATTCCCTGAAGTCCGTTTTTGCCCAGACCGTACAGCCGGATGAAGTCATCCTGATAGATGATGGATCGACCGACAACACGCCGGACGTCGCAGCGCGCTACCCGCAGGTGCGCTATGTGCGCACTGAAAACCAGGGCAAGTCCGCGGCCATCAATCTGGCCATGACGCTGATGACCGGCACCCGGCTCTGGGTTGTTGACGATGACGACATCGCCTGCCCGGACGCCCTCCAAAAACTGGGGGCTGCGCTCGACGCCAACCCGTCCGCTGGCTTCAGCTATGGACGCCATGACCGGTTCACCGACCCCGCAAATGGCGGCGAGCGAGTCTGGCAGGACACCGGCTATTGGCGGGAGTGTCACCTGCGTGACTTCCTGATCGCCACGATGGAAGACATGTTCACACACCAGTCTGGCATGCTGTTCCAAAAGACGCTGCTGGATGCGACTGGCCCGTTCGATACCGGGCTCAAGCGCTCGGTCGATTATGACTATATTCTCCGCGCAGCGCGGATCAGCACCAGCGCCGCCTGCCCCGCCATCGTCTTCCACCAGCGCCAGCATGATGGGGATCGCGGCTCAGGCGCGAACAGATTTCCAGCCTCGGAACTCGTGCGTCGCTGGATCCAGCATGACCAGATCATCTTCAAGCGCATCTACGAGACCTGGGCGCTCGACGAATTCCTGCCGCGGGGCGAGAGTGTTGTCGGCACCCCCAGTAAGCGTCAGGCGCTGATTCAACGAGGCGCCATCATGGCACGCAAGAAATTGTGGGATCATGCCATGCGGGACTTCGCGAATGCGGCGCTCCTGATGGATCTCGATCTGACTCAGGCAGAACGTGCAATCGCCCGGCGAGGGAGCCAGTCGAAATATGGTATCCAGGAATTGCTGGACGATCATGTGATTGGTCAGGGCTTGCGGGATGTCGCTGGCCTGTCCCGTAACGGCGCGGAACTCATTGGCGAACTCGCGACCGGTTTTCGGTGGCGTATCCGGGATGAGTTGACAAGCGGCCACCCCCGCAAGGCCTCGCGACTGCTCCAGCTCTATATCACGCTGACCTCGTCAGCCTTTCATAATTCCCGGCCAACTGATTCCCCTTGGTACCCGGACGACCTTCTGACAGAGCCACATAAATCGCCCGGCAAGTAGGCGTGGAACCGGGTCAGTGATCCCACGAATCCATCTCAGAGCACTTCTTCATAGAGCGCCAGCGCATCGTCATACGTGACAAGACGGGGGTTGTTCTTCATCAGGCGCTCATTCTTGACCGCATCCTCAGCCATTTTTGGCAAGTCATTGTGATTGACGCCAACCTCGGTCAGCTTCAGGGGCGTGCCGCTTTTCGCGCACAGCTCCACCATATGGTCGATAAAGGCACTCGCGTCCTGGGCCACGCCAACGACGGGGCCGAGATCCGCATAGTCCTTGGCGGCGACGACCGCATTGAACCGCAAGACCGGCGACAGCATCAGCGCATTCGACACACCATGCGGCACATGGAACAGCGCGCCCAGCGGATAGGCCATCGCATGCACGGCCGCGACCGGCGCATTGCTGAAGGCCTGCCCGGCGAGCGTTGCTCCGATGCACATGGCCTCGCGCGCCTCGATATCATCCGGGTGCTCACATGCGCGCAACAGATTCCCGGCCAGCAGGCGCAGGCCTTCCTTGGCGAGTGCACCCGAGATCGGATTGCGCAACAGCTTTGACGTATAGGATTCGATGGCATGAACCATCGCATCGATCCCGGTTGCCGCCGTCACACCGCGCGGCGCGGTCAGCGTCAGCATCGGATCGACAATGGCGAGATCAGCAAACAACTGGTCTGACACGACTCCGATCTTCTTCATGTCATCTGACGTGACGATAGAGATCGCGGTGACCTCTGACCCGGTCCCTGCTGTCGTTGGTAACAGCACCAGCGGTGGGCGCGAGCCTTTCACATTGCCGACGCCGTAGACGTCTTCCAGCGATTGCCCGGAATCCATCAGCACGGCAATCAGCTTTGCGGTATCCAGTGACGAGCCTCCGCCCAGCCCGATCACGCCATCGGCGCCATGTTCGCGAGCCGCAGCGACCGCATCGCGGATCGTGGCAGCGGGCGGGTCGGCAACGACCTTGTCATAGACAAACACTTCAAGACCCGCATCGCGCAGGCTTTCCAGCGCGCCCTCCACCAAGCCGGCTGCGATAACGCCCTGGTCCGTCACGAAGACCGGGCGTTTCATGCGATCACTGACCAGCTTGCCGAGTTGGGCAGCACTGCCCCGTTCGAACAGGATGTGCGGCGGCGTCTTGAAGCTGAATCCCATCGGTATTTCTCCCATTTTCACTACAGGCTTACGCCTATCGGGCCTGAACAGTAAATGTTGCAGATTGCCCGAAAATCGCACGGTCTGTCATGTCGTACACACGAAAACCCTTTGCCAAAATGCAAGAAACCCCGGACCAGCGGTCCGGGGCTCCTGAAACAATTCGAATACAGCGAGGAAAGACTAGCCTTCCATCGACTCCATTTCGGCTTCGTGACGTGCACGATCCGCAGCACCCTTGGCGCTCTCATCGCGGTCGACCAGTTCCAGCACGGCCACCGGTGCGTTGTCGCCATGGCGATAGCCGGCCTTCAGAACGCGGGTATAGCCGCCATTGCGATCCTTGTAGCGCTCGCCCATCACGTCGAACAGCTTGCGGACAGCGTCCTCGTTGCGAACCTTTGCCAGCGCCTGGCGGCGGGCCGTCAGGTCGCCCTTCTTGGCGAGGGTCACCAGCTTGTCCATGAGCGGAGCCATTTCCTTCGCCTTTGGAAGGGTGGTCACGATCTGCTCATGCTCGATGAGGCTGGCAGCCATGTTCGCGAACATCGCCTTGCGGTGCGATGTCGTCTTGTTCAGTTTACGGTATCCAAGGCGATGGCGCATTGTCGTGTTCCTTAAGGAGGTGGTCAGGCCCCCGATTACTCAGTGGGCTAGAGGTGGTCGTCGTATTTCTTGGCGAGGCCTTCAATGTCTTCCGGCGGCCAGTCCGGCACTTCCATGCCGAGGTGCAGGCCAAGACCGGCGAGAACTTCCTTGATCTCGTTCAGGGATTTGCGGCCGAAATTCGGTGTGCGCAGCATCTCTGCTTCGGACTTCTGGATGAGGTCACCAATGTAAACAATGTTGTCGTTCTTCAGGCAGTTTGCCGAGCGAACAGACAGTTCAAGTTCGTCGACTTTCTTGAGCAGGACAGGGTTGAAGCCGAGATCGGTTTCTTCTGTCTGTGCGCCCGTTTCCACGGTCGGCTCTTCGAAGTTGATGAACAGTTGCAGCTGATCCTGCAGGATACGCGCGGCATAGGCCACGGAATCTTCCGGCGTGACAGACCCGTCTGTCTCGATGTCGAGGGTCAGTTTGTCATAGTCGAGAACAGTACCCTCACGGGTGTCTTCGACCTGATAGCCAACGCGGCGGACCGGGCTGTAAATCGCGTCAATCGGAATATAACCGATTGGGGCATCTTCCGGACGGTGCGCCTCGGCCGGGACATAGCCCTTGCCGGTCGCAACGGTGAATTCCATGCGCACTTCAGCGCCATCATCCAGAGTACAGATCACGAGATCCGGGTTCAGGATCTTGGTGTCACCGGAGGTTTCGATCTGGCCGGCTTTGACTTCGCCCGGACCTTTCGCCTTCAGCACCATGCGCTTTGGCGTGTCGCTCTCCATGAAGATCGCAACCTGCTTCAGGTTCAGCACGATCGTCGTGACGTCTTCGCGAACACCCTGGATCGCAGAGAATTCGTGAACGACATTGTCGATCTGAACGCCGATGATCGCAGCACCTTGCAGGGACGACAGCAGAACGCGACGCAGCGCGTTGCCGAGAGTCGTACCATAGCCACGCTCCAGCGGCTCAATGACGAGCTTGGCTTTGCGCTTGGCATCGTATCCGGCCTGGACGACAGGACGGTTCGGGCGGATCAGCACTTTCCAGTTACGGTCGTTGACGTTGGTGGGTTCGATGTCTGCCATGGGCGACGGATCCTCAGAATGGGTCAGGCGACATGAAATTATGCCGCCAATAAATACGAACTAGACGCGGCGGCGCTTTGGTGGGCGGCATCCGTTGTGCGGAATTGGCGTCGTGTCTGTGATAGCCGTAACGGTCAGGCCAGCAGCCTGAAGAGCGCGCAGTGCGCTCTCGCGGCCCGAACCTGGTCCACGCACGCTGACTTCAACAGTCTGCATACCGTGATCCATGGCCTTCTTTGCGGCATCTTCTGCCGCCATCTGGGCTGCGTAAGGCGTCGACTTGCGCGAGCCCTTGAAGCCCATCATGCCGGAGGACGACCACGAAATCGTGTTGCCCTGGGCATCCGTGATGGTGACCATGGTGTTGTTGAAGCTGGAGTTCACGTGAACAACACCAGAGGTGATGTTCTTGCGCTCTCTCTTGCGGACGCGGGTCGTTTCACGAGCCATTGAAGACTATCCTATTTCTTCTTGCCGGCGATCGGCTTAGCCGGGCCCTTGCGGGTACGGGCGTTGGTATGCGTACGCTGACCGCGAACCGGCAGTTTACGGCGGTGACGCAGGCCACGGTAAGAACCGAGATCCATCAGGCGCTTGATGTTCATCGACGTATCGCGGCGAAGATCACCTTCGACGAGATAGTCGGCATCGATCGTTTCACGGATCTTGATGACTTCGGCATCCGTCAGCTCGTTCACGCGACGGGTCGACTCAACGCCAACCTTTTCGATGATCTCACGGGCCATGGATGGGCCGATGCCATGAATGTACCGCAGCGCGATTTCCACGCGCTTGTTGGTCGGGATGTTAACGCCTGCAATACGGGCCAAGGCCGATCTCCTAAGCGGACTGTTCATACATAAAGAGCGCGCCAAGGCGGAAACATCCGTCCTGCGCGCCGGCGATTAAGCCTAAAGCTAAGAAACGAGGCTTATAACGATGGAAATTAACGCGTCAACCGCGGAATCCCACCTTTACGCCGTCTCTTTCAGGGCCGCGTCGATTGCGGTTGCAACCGCCTCGATTGAGCCCATTCCGTCGACTTCCACGAGGATACCACGCTCGGCATAAATAGGCACCAGAGGCGCTGTATCTTCGTAGTATTTTTCGAGGCGTTTCGAGAACGTCTCGGGATTGTCATCCTTGCGGCCCTGTTCTTCGAACCGCTGGGTGACACGTGACAGCAGCTTGTCATCATCGACAAGGATGCGGATCACGCGATTGACGGCTTCACCGCGGGATTCGAGTAGACGATCCAGCGCTTCAGCCTGACCGACTGTGCGTGGGAAACCATCAAAGATGAATCCCGGCGCGCCGGCCTGAACTTCCAATTGCTCGTCGATCAGGGCGATGACGATCTCGTCGGAAACGAGGCTGCCTTCATCCATGATCTGGGCAACTCTTTCGCCGAGCTCGGAGCCAGACGCGCGCGCCGCGCGCAGCATGTCACCGGTAGAGAGTTGAACGAACCCCCGCTCTTCGACCAGGCGTTTCGCCTGCGTGCCTTTTCCGGCCGCTGGCGGCCCGAACAGAATTAGGTTCATCTCTTACGACCCCCGAGTTTCGACTTCTTGATCATGCCCTCATACTGGTGCGCGATCAAATGCGACTGAATCTGTGTCACTGTATCCATCGTAACAGATACAACGATCAGAAGAGAAGTACCGCCAATATAGAAAGGTATCTCTGGGAAATATCGCCGCAGCAGTTCGGGAAGGATACAGACGAACATCAGGTACAGGGCCCCAATGGTCGTCAGTCGGGTCAAAACATAGTCGATATAGGCCGCCGTGTTCGAGCCAGGACGGATACCGGGAATAAATCCGCCATACTTGCGCAGATTGTCCGCCGTCTCTTCCGGATTGAACATGATGGAGGTGTAGAAGAAGGCAAAGAAGATCACCATCGCCCCGTAAGACGTGATGTAGGTCCACGAGCCCGGCGCGAAATGCGTCGCCAGCCAGCCCAGAACGCCACTCACAGCGCCGGAGGCTTCGGCATCGGCCGGATTGCCACCCAGGAAGCCCACCGCCGTCAGCGGCAGCATCAGCAGCGCAGAGGCGAAGATTGGCGGGATAACACCAGACGTGTTGATCTTGAGCGGCAGGAAGCTCTTCTGGCCCTGGGCAACACCGTGGGCCTGCTGTCGCTTCGGATACTGGATCAGCAGCCGCCTTTGCGAGCGCTCCATGAAGACGATGAAGACAACCAGCGCGATCACCATGGCCGCAATCGCCACCACAAACGCCACATTCACAGAGGTCGTGCGCGCCTGCGAGATCAGGTTGAAGATCGCCTTTGGCATTTCAGCGATAATGCCCGCGAAGATGATCAGCGAGATACCGTTGCCGATGCCGCGCGCCGTGATCTGCTCACCCATCCACATCAGCAGCATCGTGCCGCCGGTCAGCGTCACAACGCCGGTCAGGATGAAGAACCAGGACGAGATGCCCTCAATGCGCACAGCGGCAAGGCCGCCAGCAATTGCAAAGGACTGGACCAGCGCGAATCCCAGTGTGAGGTAACGCGTATACTGGTTGATCTGCTTGCGGCCGGACTCGCCTTCCTTCTTCAACTTCTCAAGCGTTGGAGAGGTCGCGGTCAGCATCTGGATGATGATCGAGGCCGTGATGTAAGGCATCACGTTCAGGGCGAACACACCCATCCGTTCCACCGCGCCGCCGGCAAACATGTTCATGTTGCCAAGCAAGCCATCGGACTGGCTCTCGAAGAATTGGGCGTATTGCTGCGGGTCGAGTCCCGGCAGCGGGATGAACGTCCCGAGCCGGTAGAGGATCAAAATCCCGAGAGTAAACAGGATCCGGCTCTGCAGGTCCTTGGCTTTTGCAAAGCTCCGGAAATTCATGTTCCGAGCCATTTGTTCGGCAGCATTCGCCATGGGCCGCTTGACCTCCCTGAAAAAGCGTTCGCCGCCTAAATCGGCGGCGAAACAGTATTTGTGAAGGGGTTACCGGTAAAAACCGCCGATTATTCGTCAGCAGTCTCTTTAGCCGGCCCCGTGACGGTGACTTTACCGCCAGCCTTCTCAACAGCTTCAATAGCTGCCTTCGAGGCGCCTGTCACAGTGATATTCAGATTCTTTGGTGCGTCACCTTTGGCAAGCAGACGCACGCCATCGCGCACATTGCGAACCAGACCAGCGGCCACCAGCGACTCTTCGGTCACATCCTTGGCATCCAGCTTGCCAGCGGCAATCGCCTTGCCGAGACGGCCAAGGTTCACCCAGGCATGGGACTTGGAGTTACGCGCCGTGAAGCCGCGCTTTGGCAGACGCATGTAGATCGGCATCTGGCCGCCTTCAAAGCCATTCACGGCAACGCCGGAACGAGCCTTTTGGCCTTTGACACCGCGACCAGCCGTCTTGCCCTTGCCAGAGCCGACGCCGCGGCCAACGCGCAGGCGGTTCTTTGTTGAGCCCTCAGCGGGAGACAATTCGTTCAGTTTCATCGGTCTATCTTTCGATATCGTGCGGCTGCGAATGGTGGCGATTACTCGCCAACCACCTCAACCAGGTGAGCCACCTTGCGGATCATGCCCCGCACGGACGGCGTATCTTCGAGTTCCTTGGTGCGGCCGACCTTGTTCAGGCCCAGCCCCATCAGGGTCTGGCGCTGCTCAGGACGACGGCCAATCGGGCTGCCAACCTGGCGGACAGTGACTTTGCTTTTAGCCATTTTCGTGCCCTTCCCTAGTTCGTCGCGTCAGCCATGCCGGCTTCGGACGCGCCATCATTGCGGCGACCGACGACATCCTGAACCTTCAGGCCACGCTTGGACGCAACGGTCCGCGGGCTGTTCTGCTCTTTAAGCGCATCAAACGTTGCACGCACCATGTTGTAAGGGTTGGAGGAACCGATCGACTTGCCGACCACGTCCTGAACACCCAGAACTTCCATGACAGCACGCATCGGACCACCTGCGATCACGCCGGTACCTGGAGGTGCTGCACGCAGCACAACCTTGCCTGCGCCGTGACGGCCACGGCCATCATGATGCAGAGTGCGACCTTCGCGAAGCGGCACGCGAACCATGTTGCGCTTGGCTTCTTCTGTGGCTTTGCGGATCGCTTCAGGCACTTCGCGGGCTTTACCCTTGCCGAACCCTGCGCGGCCCTTCTGGTCACCAACGACAACCAGGGCTGCAAAACCGAAATTCTTACCGCCTTTGACCGTCTTCGCGACGCGGTTGATACCAACCAGCTTGTCGACGATGTCGGACTGCTCCTCGTCGCGATCGCGATTCCGGCGGCCTCTTCCTCTTTCTTCAGCCATAGGGCCTCTCCTTAGAATTTGAGACCGCCCTCACGGGCGGCGTCTGCCAGGGCTTTCACCCGGCCGTGGAACATGTAACCGCCACGATCAAAGACGACGTCTTCGACGCCTGCTTCTTTCGCGCGCTCTGCGAGCGTCTTGCCGACGAGGGCAGCCGCAGCGGCGTCACCACCGGTCTTGGCCGAGCCGAGCACATCCTTTTCCAGCGTCGAAGCCGAAGCGAGCGTAATGCCTTTTTCGTCATCGATGATCTGGGCGGAGATATTCTTGTGGCTGCGCGCAACCGACAGGCGTGGACGACCCTCAGCAACCTTGCGGAGCTTGGTACGAACCCGCTGGGCGCGGCGCAGCATCTTATCGCGTGAGCTTTTCATGGGCTTACTTCTTCTTGCCTTCCTTGCGGCGGACATATTCGCCCTGATAACGGATACCCTTGCCTTTGTATGGCTCAGGCGGACGGAATTCGCGGAGTTCGGCAGCAACCTGGCCAACAGACTGTTTGTCTGCACCAGAGACGATGATCTCGGTTGGCTTCGGCGCTTCCAGCTTGATGCCGTCCGGAGCCTTGAAGATCACATCGTGCGAGAAGCCGAGTGCGAGCTTGAGATCGGTACCCTGCATTTGGGCACGATAACCAACGCCAACCAGTTCCAGCGTCTTCGAATAACCATTCGAAACGCCTTCGACCATGTTCGCTGCGCGGGCACGAGCGGTGCCCCACTGCGTACGGGCCTTGGAATCAAGGGCTTCAGCGAAGGTTGGCAGGCGACGACCCCGAGCCTTTTCAGCCTCGATACGGTCATTTGCAGCCTGCACGAGATCTTCGCGCGGCGAAACGGTCAGCTCGTTGTTCTCGAGCTTTGGCGTGATCAGCTCAGACAGGACCAGCGAAAGCTCACCCTTGGAGCCTTTTGCCTTGATCGTCTGACCTTCGACCGAGACGGTCGTGCCATTCGGAACTTCGATCGGGAGTTTACCAATACGTGACATGATAGCTCTCCTAGAATACGCGGCAGAGCACTTCGCCGCCTACATTCTCGCTGCGGGCAGAATTGTCAGACATAACGCCTTTCGAAGTCGAAAGGATCGAAATGCCCAGACCATTGCGCACCAGCGGAATGTCGGAGACAGAAGAATACACCCGGCGACCTGGCTTGGAGACACGTTTGATCTCCGAGATCACTGGCTGACCTTCATAGTACTTCAGCTCGATATCAATATTCTTGTGACCGTCTTTTTCAACTTCGGTGTAGCCGCGGATGAAGCCCTCATTGATGAGAACCTCCAGGACGCGAATACGAAGTTTCGAAGACGGCGTGACGACTTTAGACATGCCGCGCATCTGAGCGTTGCGGATGCGTGTCAGCATATCTCCGAGGGGATCAGAAATGTTCATCTTTGATATCCTCCTCTCTTACCAGCTGGACTTCACGAGACCGGGGATCTGACCGTTTGAGCCAAGCTCACGCAGCGCGATCCGCGACATTTTGAGTTTGCGATAGTAGCCGCGCGGACGCCCGGTTACTTCACAGCGATTACGCACACGGTTTGGGGCCGAGTTACGTGGAAGTTCAGCAAGCTTGAGACGTGCCTTGAAGCGCTCTTCCAGTGAAAGGTCCTCATTCATGGCGACGGCCTTCAGCTCGGCACGCTTTGCAGCGTACTTTTCGACAAGCTTCTGACGCTTCTTGTTCTTCTCGATTGCGCTCTTCTTTGCCATATCAGCAGATCTCCTGGCGCTAGTTCCGGAACGGGAAGCCACACTCGGCGAGGAGTGCCTTGGCTTCTTCGTTGGTTTCAGCCGTGGTGCAGACGATGATGTCCATACCGCGAATATCTTCCACCTGATCGTAATTGATCTCCGGGAAAACGATGTGTTCTTTGAGGCCCATGGCGTAATTGCCCATGCCGTCGAAGCTCTTTCCGTTCAGTCCACGGAAATCCTTCACGCGCGGCAGCGCAATATTGGTGAGCCGGTCAAGGAACTCGTACATGCGCTCACGGCGCAGGGTCACTTTCGCACCGATCAGCATGCCTTCGCGCAGCTTGAAGCCAGCGATCGACTTGCGTGCCTTGGTGGCGACAGGCTTTTGGCCTGCGATCAGTTCGAGCTCGGCCAGGGCAGCCTTGATCTTCTTGGAGTCGGAGACAGCTTCGCCGACACCCATATTGATCACGACCTTGTCCAGTTTCGGAACCTTCATCGGGTTCGAATACTTGAACTGCTCCTGCAGCTTGGCCCGGATCTCTTCACGGTACTTCGTCTTGAGACGGGGTTCGTATGCCTTAGACATCGATGGACTCCCCTGAGCGTTTGGCAAAGCGCGTCTTGCGGCCATGCTCATCAGTTTTGAAACCAACACGCACTGCTTTTCCGTCGCGCGGATCGGCATGAGCCACGTTGGAAACGTGGATCGGTGCTTCGAAAGACTTCAGACCACCGGGGTCCATCTGGCTCGGCTTCTGGTGCTTCTTGACGACGTTCACACCGCGCACAACAACGCGATCCTCGTCGACCAGCACTTTCAGCACTTCGCCTTTGGTACCTTTGTCGCGGCCTGCGATCACGACAACGGAGTCGCCTTTTTTGATCTTAGCAGCCATCTTACAAGACCTCCGGGGCCATGTTCGCGATCTTGACCTGGTTCTTGCCGCGCAGTTCACGCGGGACCGGGCCAAACACACGAGTGCCGATTGGCTCACCATTGGTATTGATGAGAACGGCAGCGTTTGAGTCGAAACGAATGGTCGTGCCATCCGGGCGGTTGATGTCCTTTGCCACGCGAACGACGACAGCCTTGCGGACGTCACCCTTCTTCACGCGGCCCGTAGGAATTGCTTCCTTGATGGACACCACGATCACGTCACCAACCGATGCATACCGGCGGCCTGCGCCACCCAGCACCTTGATGCACTGAACGCGGCGCGCGCCGGAATTGTCGGCGACGCGAAGGTTTGATTGCATCTGGATCATGCGTCACCTTCCCCGCCGGTCACAAGTTCCCAGCGTTTCAGTTTGGAATGCGGAACGCACTCCTGGATCGTTACGATTTGACCCTCGACAGCCGCATTGGCTTCGTCATGGGCGTGATACTTCTTAGAGCGGCGAACAATCTTCTTCATCACAGAATGTGTGAAGGTCCGCTCTACACGGACGATTGCGGTCTTGTTCTGCTTGGCAGAGACCACGACGCCTTCCATAATACGCTTTGGCATGATCTCTCTCCTACGCCTGACCTGCTTCGGCTTTTTCGCGAAGGATCGTCTTGACGCGTGCAATATCGCGGCGGACTTCCTTCACTCGGGCCGTTTTCTCCAGTTGGCCGGTGGCCGTCTGGAAACGCAGGTTGAACTGCTCTTTCTTCAGCTTGACGAGCTCATCCTTGAGCTGGTCGAGGCTTTTCGTTCTTACATCTTGGGCTTTCATGATCAGATACCCTCAATCCGCTTGACGACTTTCGTCTTGATCGGAAGCTTCGCAGCGCCGAGGCGCAGGGCCTCGCGTGCGACATCCTCAGACACGCCGTCGATTTCGAACAGGATGCGGCCAGGTGCGACACGGGCGACCCAACGGTCGACAGAGCCTTTACCTTTACCCATCCGGACTTCAATCGGCTTTGCCGACACTGGCAGGTCCGGGAATACACGGATCCACACTTTGCCCTGACGCTTCATGTGACGCGTGACAGCCCGACGGGTTGCCTCGATCTGGCGCGCTGTGACCCGTTCCGGCTCGAGAGCCTTCAGGCCAAACTCGCCGAATGCCAGCGATGAACCGCCCTTGGCATTGCCCCGGATCTGGCCCTTGAAGGCCTTACGGAATTTGGTTCGCTTCGGTTGACGCATCTCTTACGCTCCGGAGGCTTGCGCGCCGGTGGCCGGTCCGCGCTGGTTTGCATTGGCACGTGCACGGGACTGGCCGGAAGATTCCAGACGCTTGTCCTGAGCCATCGGGTCGTGCTCCATGATCTCGCCTTTGTAGACCCAGACCTTGATGCCGATGATGCCGTAAGTGGTGGCCGCTTCTGCAGTGCCGTAATCAATGTCGGCGCGCAGCGTGTGCAGCGGCACGGAGCCTTCTGCATACTTCTCGGTCCGCGCAATCTCTGCGCCGCCAAGACGACCGGACACCATGATCTTCACACCGTCAGCGCCGAGACGCATGGCGGACTGGATGGCCCGCTTCATGGTGCGACGGAACGAGGCACGGCGCTCAAGCTGGCGAGCAATGTCGTCGGCGATCAGTGTGGCATCGATTTCCGGCTTGCGGATTTCGACCAGGTTCACGCGAACTTCGTCGGTCGTCATCTTCGACAGAACTTTGCGAAGGGCTTCGATGTCGCCGCCCTTCTTGCCGATCACGAGACCCGGACGTGCCGTGTGGATCGTGATGAGGCATTTCTTGTGCGGACGCTCGATGATGATCTTCGAGATGCCGGCTTGCTTCAGACGCTTGCGGATTTCCTTGCGGATCGCGATGTCTTCGTGCAGCAGGCGACCGAAGTCGGCCGTGTCGGCATACCAGCGGCTGTCAGACGTCCGGTTGATGCCCAGACGCAGGCCGATCGGATTTACTTTCTGACCCATTATGCGGCCTCCGCTTCAACTGAGGTGTCACGCAGAATGATGGTCATCTGCGAGAATGGCTTCTGGATGCGAGCAGCGCGGCCACGAGCACGGGCGCGAATACGCTTCATCACGAGGTTCTTGCCGACATGGGCTTCTGCAATGACGAGGCTGTCGATGTCGAGGCCGTGATTGTTCTCGGCGTTCGCGATGGCGCTCTGCAGCAGCTTGCGGACATCCTGGGCAGGACGCTTCGGCGAGAACTGCAGCTGAGCCAGCGCACGCTCGACCGGCATGCCGCGGATCTGCTGAGCCAGAAGGTTCAGCTTCTGCGGGCTTGAACGGTACATGCGCAGAACAGCGCGCGATTCATTCGAAGCCTGCTTCGGAGGATTCTTGGCTTTAGCCATGACTACTTCCTCTTCGCTTTCTTGTCCGCACCGTGGCCATAGTAGGACCGCGTTGGCGCGAACTCGCCGAACTTGTGACCGACCATTTCCTCAGAGACGGAAACCGGGATGAATTTGTTGCCATTGTGGACCTGGAAATTCAGGCCGACAAAGTTAGGCAGGATCGTTGAACGGCGCGACCAGGTCTTGATCACAACGCGCTTTTCAGAGGCGCGCGCTTCTTCTGCTTTCTTGAGCAGATAGCCGTCTACGAACGGGCCTTTCCAGACAGAACGTGGCATGTCTTGCGGCTCCTCTTAGCGTTTCGCGTTACGGCGACGGATGATCAGACGATCCGTTGCCTTGTTTTTACGGGTCTTGGGACCGCGTGTTTTCTTGCCCCATGGCGTCACTGGGTGACGTCCACCGGACGACTTGCCTTCACCACCACCGTGTGGGTGGTCGACCGGGTTCATGACAACACCGCGGACAGACGGGCGCTTGCCCATGTGACGCTTGCGGCCTGCCTTGGACAGAACCTGGTTCATGTTGTCCGGGTTGGACACGGCGCCGACCGTTGCCAGGCAGCTGTCCATCACCATGCGAAGTTCGCCGGAGGTCAGCTTGATTTGGGCATAGCCACCATCACGACCGACCAGCTGGGCATAGGTGCCAGCGGAGCGAACCATCTGCGCGCCCTTCTGGGGCTTCAGCTCGATGTTGTGAATGATCGTACCGACCGGAATGCTTTTCAGCGGAAGCGTGTTACCCGGCTTGATGTCAGCCGTCTTGGACGTGACCACCGTGTCACCGACTTCAAGGCGCTGTGGCGCGATGATGTAGGACAGCTGGCCGTCTTCGTACTTGATCAGTGCGATGAAAGCCGTGCGGTTCGGGTCGTATTCCAGACGCTCAACAGTTGCCGGCATGTCCCAGCGGTTACGCTTGAAGTCGACCTTGCGGTACAGCTTCTTGGCGCCGCCACCGATGCGGCGAGCCGTGATACGACCCGTATTGTTGCGTCCACCCTTCTTGGTCAGACCTTCGGTCAGCGCCTTGACGGGCTTGCCCTTGTGAAGGTCGGACTTGTCCACCAGCACAAGCTGGCGACGCCCTGGGGAGGTTGGATTGAAAGTCTTAAGTGCCATGTTTCTCGTCCTTCTCCCCTAGAGGCCCGTCGTGATGTCGACGGACTGACCCTCGGCGAGCGTCACGATGGCTTTTTTCATGTCGTTGCGACGACCTTCATAGCCACGAAAACGCTTCGTCTTGCCCTTTTGGACCAGAGTGTTGACCTTGGTTACTTCGACCTTGAAGAGCGCCTCGACAGCGTCCTTGATCGCTTTCTTGTCAGCGTCGATCGCCACTTCGAAGACAATCTTGTTGTCTTCAGCCACCAGAGTCGATTTCTCGGTGATCAGTGGGCGACGGATGACGTCGTAGTGATGTTCTTTTACGTCGGCCATGATTACTTAGCCTCCTTCGCGCCATCGAAACGGGCCTTGATGCCTTCGGCCGCTTCCTTGGTGATGACGAGCTTCTTGCGACGCAGGATGTCATAGACATTCAGGCCAGCAACCGGCAGCACGTCGACGTTCGGAATGTTGCGAGCTGCCTTGGCGAAATTCTCGTCCACGGTCGTGCCGGAGATGATCAGCGCGTTCTCGATACCGAGACCTGCGAACTGACCGACCAGCTCTTTCGTTTTCGGAGCCGACAGGATCGCCTCGTCCAGCACGATGACCGCATCCGCCTTCACCTTGGAAGACAGGGCGTGAGCCAGAGCCATCTTGCGGACCTTTTTAGGCAGGTCGTGAGCGTGGCTGCGGACTTTTGGTCCGTGCGCAACAGAACCACCAACAAAGATCGGCGCATTCCGGGAACCGTGACGCGCGCCGCCGGAACCTTTCTGGCGGATGTACTTCTTCGTGGTGCGGCTGACTTCGCCGCGGGTCTGGGTCTTGTGCGTACCAGCCTGGCGCTTGGCCAGCTGCCAGCGAACCGTGCGCTGCAGGATGTCACCACGGATGTCTTCGATGCCGAAGATGGCATCATCAACCGTGATGTTTCCAGCGGCTTTGCCGGCAAGGGTTTTGACTGCGAGTTCCATTATTCAGCACCCTCTTGAGTTGCTTCAGCTGCTGGCGCGGCAGCCGCGCTCGCTGCCTTGAAGGAGCCAGCCGCTGGTGCGTCGGCCGGAAGAGGCTTCTTCACCGCGTCGCGGACTTCAACATAGCTGCCGTCATGGCCAGGCACGGCGCCCTTGACCAGAATGAGGCCGCGCTCAACGTCGGTGCGAACCACTTCCATGTTCTGGGTGGTGACACGCTCAACGCCGTAATGACCGGCCATTTTCTTGTTCTTGAACACGCGGCCCGGATCCTGGTTCATACCCGTCGAACCGTGCGAACGGTGAGAGATGGACACACCGTGCGTGGCGCGCAGACCACCAAAGTTCCAGCGCTTCATCGCACCGGCAAAACCCTTACCGATCGTGATGCCGGCAATGTCAACTTTCTGACCCGGAACGAAATGGTCAGCCAGGACTTCAGCGCCAACTTCCGGCAGGTCGCCAGAGACGCGGAATTCGCGCAGCTTGCGCTTCGGTGCGACGCCGGCTTTTGCGAACTGGCCACGCAGCGCCTTGGACGTGCGCTTGGCTTTCTTTTCGCCGATGCCGAGAATGACAGCCTGGTAGCCGTCCGTGCGGGAGACGTCGCCACCCTTCTTGGTCTTCACGGCGCGCTCTTCTTCAGTGCGCACGCCAACAACCTGGCAGCCATCAAGCGACAGGACGGTGACCGGCACGTGGCGGCCGCTCTCGTCAAATACGCGTGTCATGCCAACCTTGCGGGCAAGCACGCCGGAACGGGGTGCTGGCAGAGCCATTAGCGGCCTCCCTCAAGTTTGATTTCAATGCCAACGCCGGACGACAGGTCGAGCTTCATCAGCGCGTCCACCGTCTGCGGGGTCGGGTCTACAATGTCGAGGATCCGCTTATGGGTCCGGATTTCAAACTGCTCGCGCGACTTCTTGTCGATGTGCGGCGAGCGGTTCACGGTGAAGCGCTCGATACGGGTCGGCAGCGGGATCGGGCCTTTGACCTCAGCGCCGGTGCGCTTGGCCGTGCTCACAATCTCTTTCGCCGACATGTCGAGGGCGCGGTGATCGAAGGCCTTGAGCCTGATCCGGATATTTTGTCGTTCCATCGTTCGGTCCGTCCGCACAAAACACGTTAGCCCCAACGTGGCGCAGAAGTGCGCCAGGGCGTAGCGTGGGATTAAATTGTCTGTTTCGAGGGAGCGTTCGCTCTATAAAGCGCTGCCATCCCGGCGAAGTCGGGGGTTTATGGGATCGATAGGCCCGCGTCAACTGAGTCGTGAAGCTTTTATGCAGAAAGACTCACAGGGGTAAAACTCTCAGTCTCTATCGCTCAGGCGGCATTTCCGAGACGGGTGGCAAATCGAACAGGGCCCGCAATTCGAATTGGGTGGATTTCAGCGTTCCAGCAGGCCAATTCTCGTTTCTCATGTCATCTTGCATGGCCGCCACAGCGGGTCCGGCGATACTGGCTCCCACCTGTTCGCCTATCTTCAGGCTTTCGCGCATAATCGCAGCGCTAGCCATAGAAATCTCCTGCCCCTCCGGCGTTTCCAGGAACGCACGATATGCCTCTAAAGCGTCAGGAGAAAGATTGTAGACATAGGCCTTTGCTATGGGCTCACGCATGCCTTCCAACAAGGCGTCTGTCATGTGGGCTGTCAGCATTTGAATGGCCACGTCTGCGGCGTCGTCGGATATGGTTTCACCATTCTTGGCAAGTTCATTTTGAAGATTTCCCAGCATGAGGTCGGCCATGGCCGCAAAGGCACCTTCGTATTGATCCCGCGTCGCGGTCTGTTCCACAATATAGTAGGCATCTTCCATGGGATCAGCCGCAACGGGTGCGCCAAACAGTAAGATCAGCACTATAGCGGGAAGAAGGCGTTTCATGAGGTGTCAGCTTTCCAGATGCAGTAGGCCGCAAGTCTACTGGGAGCCCTGGAAATGAAAAGCTACTTCCTTCGTTCTTGCATGGGACCGCCCCTCTCGCCCATGAGGCAAGAGCGTGGCGCCAGCCCTGCCCTCACACGCTCCATGCGCCTTGGTCCCAGCCCAGAAGGGCGCGGGTTTCGGCCGCGTCGTGCGCGAAGACACGGCGCAGATAGTCCCGGTCATCTGAACTCATCCGGTCGGCTTCGGGCGCCGCATTATACTGGGTGGAGACGTCAAATTTGCGCGCAGGCAAACCCATGAACTGGCAAACCGTGGCCAGCTCACGCTGCGGATCGGCTGCGAGGTCTTCGCTGCGCAGGAACAGGAGCTGATCATCCGGAAACAACCGCCTCAGCTCCCGGATCTGAGGCGCGTAATAGCTGCGCGCCAGGTAAGAGCGTTCCCGGTCCTGGTTTGGCAAGGCCCGGCGGGCGCGTTCGCGCTCCTGGCGGATCGCAATCGGATAGGGCAGCGTTTCGCGTCCCAGCCGGCAATCCATGCGATAGTGAGACCAGGCACGCTCCACCGGATCGCGCAGGATCACGATGATCTGGATATCGGGATTATACACCCAGACCCGTTCCAGCGCGCCGCTCCACCAGCTGATGATCGGCGTCGCCTCGCCCAGCATGCACCCGTCGCGCCAAGCCTTCCAATCGAAGTGGCGATGATACAGCCAGTAGTCCAGCGGGCGGATGCCCGTTGGCGGGCGCCTGTCGAAGAAGTGGGGTTCCTTCTTCTTCGCCATGCAGATATCGGGGTGCTGGCGCAAATATGCGTCCAGCGACGTGGTGCCGGCCTTTTGAACGCCGGCTATGATGAAATCGATGCGTCTTGCCATGCATCCAGAATAGCGCGGGTGTCTTGCCTGATTTTGCCGGAATGCGGTTCTTGTGTCGCAAAGTGTTGCAGGGTGAATGCGCGATTCACCTTGTTTAACCAAGGCCTCACGCTTTTCACGGACACTTCGGTCTCACCTGCCCCTCATCCGAAGGCCCCCGATGAAGCCTCCCCTGTCTTCCCTGCTCAGCCGCCCGGCCGTCCGCTATGGCTTGGCCAGCATTGCGGCCTTCGGCATGGATCTGGCGCTGACCATGGCATTGCGGCTTGGCGGCCAGCTCAGCCTTACCCTGTCGGCAGCGATCGCCTTCATCGTGACCGGGCTGGTTTTCTATTTTGTCCATGAATTCTGGACGTTCGGGCATGACAGTTCAACCGTTTCGTCAGGTCGGCTTGTTCGCAACCTGACCTCGCTCGGCGCAGCCTTCTGTGTGCGTGTCGGCATCATCGGCGCACTGGAACTGATGCGTTCGCCCGGTCCGCTTCTGGCGCTCGTCTATTTCGGATTGGGCGCGGCCGCATCGCTCACGGTCAATTTCCTGATCAACAAATACTGGGTCTTCGCCCGCACCTGACGCCCGATAAAAAAGGCCGCCCCTTATGGGACGGCCTTCTCGTTACTGCCTGATGGGAACAGGGCTTACTTCTTGATGGCCGAGACCACGCCGGCGCCGACCGTACGGCCACCTTCGCGGATC